>Ga0209127_100010_pt1 | contig 771990 bp, 693 predicted proteins | sample LakSupMetagenome_FD_187469 | JGI IMG/M metagenome (GOLD analysis project Ga0209127, IMG submission 187469) | Freshwater microbial communities from Lake Superior, Canada - Sta WM archaea (SPAdes) (version 2) | ecosystem: Environmental > Aquatic > Freshwater > Lake | place: Lake Superior, Canada... | reverse complement strand
CCCTGATCGATCCCGAACTGGTGGGCCTGCATGTCTCGGCCGTGGCCGAGGTGAACCTCGATCGCCACAGCGAGGCGATGGTGCAGCGCTTCGAGGAGGTGGTGGCCGCGAGCCCGCAGATCATCCGTTGCGTCTCGGCCACCGGGCCGGCGGACTACATCCTCCACGTGACGGTGCCCGACATGAAGCACTACGAGCGCTTCTTGCACGAGGTGCTCTTCAGCCTGCCGGGCGTGACGCACGTGCGCTCGAGCATCGTGCTGCGCGAGATCAAGTCGGAGGTGGCGCTGCCGCTCGGCCACCTGATGGGCGCGAAGGGGAGCACGGCGCCTTCGCGACGCTAGAAGGCGTGTTTCGCTCGGCGACACGCCGGGGCCGAAGCGCACAAGCTGTCCGACCATTCGCGTCGCGGGAAAGTGGTCGGGGTGAAGACAGCCCGACGGCTGGGATCGAGCCGGCCAAGATGCGCGCTCGCGTTCTTGGTCGAACTGAGCGTCGCGATGATCCTGGCGTCCACGTTTCCGACTTAACCATCACGTGCATCGGAGCTACGCCGCGGCACGACGGTGGACCACGGCTTCAACTGCCGCTTGGCTCCGACGATCGCTTGATCCGCGCCCGGAACTGCCGTGCAACTGGACTGTCGTCCCAGACGACGGCCCTGCCATCGTCGACGGCCTGGCGTCCGTAGACGATCCATGCATCGCAGACGGTGCCGATGGACTGGACCACCTCGAAGCGTTCTGCATGCGCCATCGCGAAGGAAGTGAAGACGATGCCCGCGCTGTAGCGCCCTTCTGTCAGACCAGACTGGACCGCGAGCACCGTCGGCTCGTGGACGATGATCGGCCAGGCGGAAAGGTCGGCATAGCTCTGCGTCGCAGTCTGCACGCCCACCTTGCCAGCGCCCTCCCCCCTTCCCATGGACCGCACCAGCGCCATGGGCTGGCTGGGAGAAATGAAGGCGTCGACCACCACCATGGCCGTGCGATAGGTGCCCGTGATCTCGGCCGCGGCCGGATGCACGGCGCATTGAAGCAGGTAATCCGCCTCCCCGGCGATCAGCGCGCGCGCGCCGCTGTGGAAGTCGTCGAACAACACGATGCGGCAGGCTTGCGCAATGCCATGCGCGGCCAGGTACTGCCGGAGAACGAAGTGATGGTTGCTGCCCTCATGGCCCAGCGTTGAAAAGATCAGCATGTGTTCGCCTTGGCGGTGGCGCATGACGGTGACAGTGGGTCGGCCTCGACGGCCACCTGATGGGGATCGCGGCATGCGCGAGCGTCGGCAAAGCAGGAACCAGCGCTTGCTCGAGCGCACAACGAGCGACTCATGCAGACGTCGAGGGCGCACCGATGATCTCATCCTCAAGCCGGCATGTCTCCATGATGATCAATTCGTAGAGGGCACGCAGGAACGCGGGGCTCACGCCGTGCTCGGCGGCAAAGGCGGCCGCACGCTCCTGCACCACGCCGATGCGATGGGGCTGCATCATCGGAATCGCATGGTCGCGCTTGTGCAGTCCGATCCGGCAACAGCAATCGAGCCTGCGCCTCACGGTCTCGAGCAGCGTTCTGTCCAAGCCGTCGAGTTCGTCGCGCAGCGACTGCAGGATCCGTTGGGCGTCCTCGTGGCTGTCGGCATCAGCTGGGGTTGTGTCATGGACCGCGGCCGCGGTTTCCTGGCGCCCGCTCGGGTGCCCTTGTTCTGAATTCATGGGTATCTCCTTATTCGAGCTTGATGCCCTGGCTCGCGATGATCTCGGTGAGCGTGGCCGTGTCGGCCTTCACCCGGCGCACCAGCGCCTCGCCCGAGATGCCAGCGGCCTCGTAGCCGTGTTGGAAGAGTTTCTGCCGCACCTCGGGCAGGCGAATGACTTCCGAGAGAACCTGGGTCAGGCGCTGCACGATGGGAGCAGGCAGGCTGGCGGGTGCCGCCGCGGCGGTCCAGATCTCAAGTTCGAAATCCCTGAGGCCCGCTTCCTGCAGGGTCGGGTAGTCCGGCACGAGTTCGGAGCGGCGCGCCGAGGTCACGCCGATTGCGCGCAGCTTTCCGGCCTTGACCTGCTCCTGGGCGAGGCCCGGCGGAAGGAGCGCCAGCTGCAGCTGCCCTCCAACCAGACCCGTGATGACCTGCGGATTTCCCTGGTAGGGCACATGCACGGCGCCGATGCCTGTGCGGGCCTTCAGAAGCTCCATGCCGAGGTGGCCGATCGTGCCGATGCCGGGCGTGCCATAGCTCCACTTGCTTCCGGCGGCGCGCGCCGCCTCGAGGAAGCCGCGGGGATCGGCCGTCGAGACCGTCGACGTCGTGGCGAGGACCAGCGGCGCCGTGCAGATGATGCTCAGCGGGACCAAGTCCTTCTGCGGGTCGAAGGAGGTCGCCGGATTGAGGATCTTGGCGATCGTCATATTGCCGTTGATCAGGATGCCGATCGTGTGTCTGTCGGTGGACTTCGCCACGATGTCCGCCGCGATGTTGCCGCTGGCGCCTGGATGGTTCTCGACGATCACTGGCTGGCCCAGCGCCTTCGCCATGGGCGCGGCCAAGACGCGCGCCACGAAATCCGGCGACGAGCCGCCGCCGAAGCCGACGACCAGCCGCAGCGGTCGCGTCGGCCAGTTCAGATCCGCCGGACGGACGCTCGGGGCATCCGCCGGGCCGAGACCGGAGCGATTCGCGCCTGACGACTGCGCGCAGGCGATACCAATAAAGGCGAGCGCCCCGAGAAGACATAGCAGACGAGCGACACGCGTTCGAAAAACCGAGAGGGACATGGCAAGACCTGATGAGAATTGAAAGCCAAGTCTTGCTTCCACAACGCGCCGAATCAACTCCTGCCTGGTGCGCAAAAAGCTCCGCGGGGCATCGTGGCTGCGAAGACCCCCCTTGCCCACGAGCGGGGCGAAGCCACGGCTCGTCGCACTTGCATGTCATGCAAGATCGTTGTCGCGCGTCGGCGGTGCGCTGCCGTGTCTTCGCATCGATTGGAGGCGTCGTGCTGTGGAGGCAGTCGATCAGAACGCCGTCGGATGACGGCCTCGATGTACCGACTCTGCGTAGCTGCCTCCATATTGGCAATACGGACTGACCTTCCACGGTGAATACCGCGCATTCCTGTCGGGGTACGGTGCGGCTCACCGCGGCGATCGGCATTGGGCCGCTCGCCGTCGACAGGTAGACGTACTGCGCCTGGCCCGTGCTGTTCGTGCCGCCGCTGCCCACCTCTGCGATCAGCGTGCCCTGCTCGTCGTAGACATACGCATAGCCCAGCTGCTCAGCCTGCGTGGTGCTCGGACTCCACAGCCGCGTAAAGAACGCGACCAGGCTCTGCATGAAGCCCGGGTCACTCTCATCGCCAGTTGCCGGTGGGTACTGCGGCTCGGTCTTGAACACGCGCTCACCCAGCGCGTTGTGGGCGTAGCGCGTGGTAGGACTCACATCGGTCGCGCCCGTCGTGGCTGCCGCCAGACGGCCATCCGCGTCGTAGGTGTAGCTGCGCAGGCCGTCGGTGACGAGATCGCCGTTGGCGTTATAGCCATAGGTGACGCTCGTGTTGCTCGCGCCGTTGATGGTCTGGCCGAATCCCGTGAGACGGTTGCTCGTCGCATCGACGGCGTATGTGCGGTTGGTGCTCTGTGCGCCGAGCACGCGGGTGCTGCTGCTCCGATTGCCGTTCGCGTCGTAGCCGAATCCTGCGGTGTTACCTGAGGCGTCGAAGCTCGTGATGCGCCCGACGCTGCTGTAGCCCACGGTCCACGTCACGTCGTTAGAAGTGACCGTGGTGTGCATGGGATTGGTGTCGCCCGGACCGTACAGGTTCTGTGTGAGACTCGTGATGCGTCCCGCGCCGTCGTATGCATAGGTGCTGAAGTCTGTGTAGACCATGCGGCCGGTCGTGTCGTACGCTCGCCTGGCGGCCGTTGCCGGGTTTGCAAACGCCCAGGTCCATGCGGTGGGCTGGCCCAACGGGTTCCATGCGATGCCGCTAACCAGCGGGCTGCCGTTCCAGTTCAAAGCCGTGAGGAGGCCAGTGGAGTCGTAGGCATGCGTGAGGGTCGAACCGTTGGGGTAGCCGATGCTTCCCAGCGTGCCGTTGGCGTTGTAGGCGTAGCTGACCTGCTGTACGTTGCCGTTGGCCAGCGTTTGCTTCTTCAGCGTGACACGCCCGAAGATGTCGCGCGTGTACTCGGTGGTGCCGCTGCGATCGACAATCTCTGAGAGGTAGCCTTTGCTCGTGGGCGTGAGGTCGTAGCGCAGCGTGGTGGTCTTGCCGTCTGCGAAGATCAGGCTCATGGGACGGCCCAGCGGGTCACGCGCGATAGTGGTGGCCTGGCCCAACGCATCAACGATCTGCGCGGGCAGGTCCGAGGCGTCGTACTGAGTGCTGGCGGCGCCGGTGTCTGAGCTGGTCTGCGTTGTGGCATTGCCTTGAGCGTCGCGGCCGTAAGTGGTCGCCACGCCCTTTAAGTCTTTTGCCTCGGTGACGGCGTCGAGGGCGTTGTACGCCAAGGTCGCAGTGGCGCTGGCGGCATCGGTCACCGACTTGACGCGGCGCAAGCCATCGAGGCCGTAGCTAGGTCGCCTCAGACTGCAATTTCCGATACGGTGATTGGTCGTGCGTTGACAAGAAAATGCAACTTATTGGCTAGAAAGCAAAATGAAGAGGGTGCGACCAGAGAGTTGTTCGAGCGGTCGGTGGGGCTGGGACTGGTAGAGGTGACGCCGATGGGGTTCAATCCGCGCAACGGGGCGCATGCGCGTTTCCAGCGACTGGCGTTCGCTCTTCATGCTGTTGAGCACCATAGGTATCCGCAAGATCAAGGCATCACCCCTGGATCGTTCTGGCTCCAGCCGCCGCCCAGCACGTGACGCAGCTGAACCTGGTTCTGCAGTTGAGCCAGCCGTATCGAAGCATGGGCGACCCCTGCCGTGCGCAGGCGCTCCTGCGCATCGAGCCAGCTTCTCAGAGGCAGCAGCCCGACCAGGAAGCGGGCCTCGTAGACCCGTGCCGCGTCCACCGCCTGGCGCTGGGCCTGGCGCAACGCGACCTCCTGCTCGGCGAGCCGGATGCGCGCGGAGAGGGCCTGGTCCACTTCGCCGAGCGCGGTGTACAGCGTCTTGCGAAAACCCACTGCCGCCTCTTCGTAGCGAGTGCGGGCGATGTCCGTCTCGATGCCCAGCGTACGCGCCTGCAGGAAGGGCAAGGTCATGCCGATGCCCAATGTCGCGACCGGATTGGCAAGTACGTCGAGCAGGGCTTTGCTGGAACCGCCCAGCGCGCCGGTGAGCGAGATGCCAGGGTAGTAGCTGGCAACCGCCGCGTCGGTGCGCGCGCCCGCGGCCTGAAGCCGCCACTGGGCGGCGCGCAGGTCGGGCCTGCGGCCGAGAAGATCGGCCGGCAGGCCTGGATGTACCGGCGGCAAGGCGATCTCGGGCAGTGTCCGGGGCTCAGGTTGCGGCACGGAAGCGCCATCCAGCAGCACGCGCACGCGCTCGCGCAGCACCGTGGCTGCCTGGCGCTGGGCCGCCAGCTCGGCGGCGCGCTCCTCGCGCACTTGTAGCGCCTCGTGCAGCGCCAGCCGGCCTTCCGCTCCCGCCTGGAAGCGGGCCTGGATCAGGGACACGATGCGTTGGGCGTCGCGTTCGCTGGCTTCGGCCATAGCCACGCGGTCGTTGGCGTAGGCGAGCTGGAAGTACAGGTCGATGACACTGGCGACCAGCACCTGCCGCACGGCCTGCCTGTCCTGCTTGCTCGCCTGCGCCTCGAAGCTGGCGGCGTCCCGCAGCGCGCCAAGGCGCCCGAAAAGATCGAGTTCCCAGCTCACCGCGATCTGCCCGGTGCTGCCCGAGCCTGAATCCGGTTGTCCGCTGCCCAGCCCTCGCGCGACGCTGGTGTTCAAGGCGCCCGACACCGTCGGCGCCAACTGGGCGCCGGCGAGGCGGGCCTCCAGCATCGCGCGGCGCAACCGGACGCTCGCCATGGCAAGGTCGGCGTTGCGTGCAAGGGCGGTGTTGACCCAGGCGTCGAGCACGGGCAGCTCGCCCGCGCGCCACCAGGCCAGCCCCCTGTTGCCTGCACGGGCCGCCGGTGCGGTCCCGGCATGGGTATACGCAGGCGGCAGCACCGGCATCGGCTTGGGGGGCTCGGGCGTGGCGCATCCCATCGCTGCGCAGGCCAGCAGCGTGGTGACCATGGCTCGAGGCAAGGACACCCGCAGGCGAAGAAGAGAGAAAGATATGGATCGCGTCATGTCAATCCCGCGCGAGGGCCTGCACCGGCTCGAGCCGTGCGGCGTTTCTTGCGGGCAGGTAACCGAAAGCTACGCCGACCAGGCAGGAGCTGACCACGGCCAGCACCACCGAGAGTGCGGAAAAGGACATCGGCAGCTGCGGCATCGCCAAGGCGATGAGCGCACCCAGGCCGAAGGCCAGCAACACGCCGGCCGCGCCGCCGATCAGGCAGATCAGCACGGCTTCCATGAGGAACTGCGCAATGATGTCGGCGCGCCGCGCGCCCACGGCCATTCGCACGCCAATTTCTCGCGTGCGCTCGGTCACAGACACCAGCATGATGTTCATCACGCCGATGCCTCCCACCATCAGCGACAGGGTCGCCACGCCGGAGATCAGCAGTGCCAGGGTGCGACTGGTGCGCGTGGCGGCCTGCCGGACCTGGTCCGAATTCATGATGAAGAAATCCTGGCTGCCGTGGCGGTCGCGCAGCGCTGACGTGACGGCGCCTTGCGCCGCACGGCTGGAGATTTCGTCCTTGATGCGCAAGGTGATGCTTTCCAGGAATTGCCTTCCCGCGAGGCGGGTCGCCACCGTGGTGTAGGGCACGAAGAAGGCCGGCGTGCTCGACGCAAAACTGCTCTGCATCGGGCGCAGCACGCCGACGACCTGCACCGGCATCTCGCCGAGAAGCACGGTCTGCCCCAACGGCGATTCGGCGCCGAAAAGCGCCGTGGCTGCGCGGTGGTCGATCACGGCCACCTGCGCGCGCGCTTCCTGCTCGCGGGCGTCGAAGAAGCGGCCCGCGGCCAATGAAAGGCCGCGCACACGGAACAACCCCGCACCCACGCCGTTGACCTGGGCCGATGCCGCGGCCGAGTCGCGCAGTGCCGCCACCGACACCGATATGTTGGGCGAGGCACTGTCCACGTAGAACTGCTGCGCCAGCGCCTCGGCGTCGGCCACCGACAGGTTCTCGATCGCGCTCGCTCTGAGGTCGCCGAAGTCGCGGCCGGGAAATATCTCCAGCGTGTTGGTGCCCAGCTCGCGGATCTGGGCCATGACCTGATCCTGCGCACCGCGCCCCAGTGCGACCACGCACACCAGGGCTGCAATGCCGATGACGATGCCCAGCATCGTCAGCAGCGCGCGCAGCCGGTGGGCATGCAGGGCGAAGAGCGCCATGCGCAGCGTCTGCGCCAGGCGTGCGGACATGGCCGTGCTTTCGCGGCCGCTCTCGCCTTCCGGCGGTGCCGGCAATGCAGTCGCGCCCGGCACCGTCGCGGCTTCGCTGCGTCGATCGGAGACGATGCGGCCGTCGCTGATTTCGATCACGCGCGACGCGCGGCGGGCCACCTGGGCATCGTGCGTGACGATGATCACCGTGTGCCCCTGCGCATTCAGTTCGGCGAGCAGACGAAGCACTTCCTCGCCGCTGGATGTGTCCAGGGCACCTGTCGGCTCGTCGGCCAATATCACGCTGCCGCCATTCATCAGCGCACGCGCGATCGAGACGCGCTGCTGCTGTCCACCCGAGAGCTGGCTGGGCCGATGGTCCGCGCGCGCTCCCAATCCCAGGCGCTCGAGCAGCAGCAGCGCGCGGGCCTGGCGCTGCTGCGCACTGCAGCCGGCGTAGATGGCGGGAAGGGCCACGTTGTCCAGCGCGGTCAATTCGCCCAGCAGCTGGTAGCGCTGGAAGACGAAGCCGAAGTGCTCGCGCCGCAGCCTCGCCAGGCCATCCGCGTCCAGATCCGCAACCTCCTGGTCGGCCACACGGTAGCTGCCCGAAGTCGGGCGATCCAGTGCGCCGAGGATGTTCATGAGCGTCGACTTGCCGGAGCCCGAGGCACCCACGATGGCCACCATCTCGCCCGCGTCGATCCGCAGGTCGATGCCGTCCAGCACGGTGAGAGTGCCCTCCCCCGCCACGAACTCGCGGCGCAGGCCGCGCGTCTCCAGCAATGCCCGGGACGTGCCTACCATAGCGCCGGCCCTTGAGGTACTGCGGCATCCACCGCGACCGGTTCACCGACCACGACGCGTTCCCCGACGGCCAAGCCGCCAAGTACCTGCGCCTGCAGGGGCGTGCGCAGGCCGGTCTGCACCTGGCGCTCGACCACGTCCCCGTCCGGCTGCAGCACGCGCACCGTTCCGTGCCCGGCCTTCGCACCCGGTCGCAGCGCCACGGCGGGAATGAGCAAGGCGTCCTCGATCTTCTTCACATGCACGGAGACCTGGACCGTCATGGAGGGGCGCAGCATGCCGTGTTCGTTGGGCACATCGAACAGGGCGTTGTAGTAGACAGCCTTGGCCGCGGCGGCTGCGGACGAAGCGCTTCCGGCCGCCGCAGCCTCGTTGGCGATGGAATCGGGCGCCGGCTCGATCAGGGCGATGCGCGCCTGATAGCGGTCGGTGCGGCTGCCCGGCACGACGAAGCTCGCCGCCATGCCCGCCGCCACCAGGTTCACGTCGGCCTCGGAGATCTCGGCGCGCACGGTCATCACGTCCAGCTTCGCCAGCATGACAATGGTGGGAGTGCTCTGGAAGGCATTGAGCGTCTGGCCCTGCCGGGTGACCACCGCCACCACGACGCCGTCCATCGGTGCCACGATGCGTGTGTAGTCGAGCTGCGTGCGCGCCGTGTCGACCTGCGTGCGCGCCTGCACGACCTGGGCCTGCAGCGAGTCGATCTCGGCTCGCAGCGTGTCCACCGCCGCCTGCGCCGCTTCCAGGTCTGCCTGCGCGGTCGCCTCGGCCACGGCCAGCGTCTGCTGCCGGCGCAGCAGCACTCGGGCCTGCGCCATTGCAACGCGCCGCGCGTTGAGCTGCGCGCGCAGCGCATCCACTGCCGCCTCGGCACTGCGCAGCGCGATCTGCTGCGGCTGCGCATCTACTTCGGCGATCAGCTGTCCCTTGCCTACACGCTGCCCCAGGCTCACGTGCAGGCGTTCCACCCGGCCCGACACCTGTGCGCCGACGGCGACCAGCTCCTTGGGACGGACCCGGCCCACCGCCTGTACTTCCTGGGCCAGGGTGCCGCGCTCGACCACCGCGGTGGCCAGGTCGGATTGCGGACCTGTGTTCATTTCCACGAGCGCGAACGTGCCGGCAGCGGCAAGGACGATGGCGCCGACCGCGAGTGCCCATTTACGAGCTGTCTTCAATGCATCGCTTTCAAGGTTGGGTTTCATGGCCCTGTGCCGGGCCGCCAGGGGGCGGCCATCCGTGCGGCAACGAGGGATCCGTCCCATCGAAGGGACTGAAAAGAATTGTTGTGAAAGCGCATCGAGAAAGAGCCGGCGCTCGATCCAGATCTGATCGAGAGTTGCAGTGCCCGGGCGCGCGTCCAGACAGTGCCATGTGCGAATTGACCGAACGTTGATGAAACCCCCAGGACTTCTGCATCGAGCGGAGAGAACATTTCGTCACAGCCAATCTTGAAGCCCGCCTGGGCTCGCGCGCCTTCGAATGCACTCTCTGCCTGCAGATTCCAATCCCGGCTCATCCTTGTCGGCAGTGTTCCACTCTGCCGAGGTCGTGCTCAGCGGCCCCGTACCGCGGCCCGATCGCGCCAGGCCGGCATCGCGGTCCGCAGGGCTGGGCGGTGCCTCGCCGCCCCGGCCCAGCGGGGCCTGGGTCATCGCGCTGCTCGCCGCGTTCGCCGCCATCTGGTTGCCGCAACTCGCGCAATCGAGCCTCGTCCCGCCCACAGACAACATCGAGCAGCTCACGTGGGTGCACAGCCTTGAATGGGGCTACTACAAGCATCCTCCGCTGCCTACATGGGTGCTTTGGCTTCCGGTGCAGTTGATGGGTTTGTCGGGGGCCGTCACCTATGCGCTCGGCGCGATCTTCGTGCTGGCAGCGATGGGCATGCTCTGGCGATTTCTCTCGGCCCTTCGCGGTTCCGTGTACGCCACGGTGGCACTGCTCGCGGCCCTGTGCATCACTTACTACAACGGCCGTCTCTACTACTACAACCACGAAGTGGTGCTGATCCCGTTCGCTGTGGCCAGCGCTGTCCTCACCTGGAAGGCATTTGCATCGAGGCAGCGCCGCTGGTGGCTGTGGCTGGGGGTCTGCCTCGGCGTCGGAGGACTGGCCAAATATCACATCGCGGTGATGGCCCTGGCCGTGGCGGTGTTCTGGGCGTGGCAAGGCGGCTGGCGGGATGCGGATCATCGCCAAGGCCTTGCGCTGGCCGCGGCCGTCTCGCTGGCGGTCATGGCTCCGCACCTGTACTGGCTCTGGACACATGGCCTCGGTCCCATCCGCTATGCGATGGAGTCGTCGCTGGGCCTCGATATCCACGGGATGCGGCGGCTGGGCGTCTGCGTACGCTGGTTGTTCGATCAGCTCCTGAACCGGGCGCTGCCTGCATGGCTCCTTCTGTCGGTGCTCTTGTTTGCGGCCCGCGCACGCTCGGATGTCCGCGCGCCGTCGCCTGCGCCACGTGTGCCGCCTGCACCACTACCCGGCGATGCGCGAATAAGCCGGAGGCTCCTGCTGTGTTTCGGCCTCACACCGCTGGTCTTCACTCTCGTGCTGGGCCTGGCCGTGGGCGCGGACCTGCAGTTGCATTGGGGAGCTCCGTTCCTCCTGCTCGCCGTTCCGGCCTTCATGGAGCTGGGGCCCTGGAAAGAAGTCTGGCCCCGGATCTCATTGAAATCGGCGCTCATGAGCTTCTGCCTCATTCAACTGGTATTGCTTGCCTGGGGACAGATGATTTCCGCCAACGGAGAGTTTCGGCTGCAGCGTCATCACTGGCGCAATTTCGATGCGAAAGCCCTGGCCGACGCAGTAGCGCCGGCAGCACGCGCTCAACTCGGAGGGCCGGTCCGCGTGATTGCAGGGCCTCCCGCCGAAGCAGGCGCACTGGCCCTCCAGCTCGGTGAACGCCCTCTCGTCCTGATCGATGGCCGTTTCGACATCAGCCCCTGGGTGAAAAAGGAGCTGGTCGATGAATGCGGCGTCCTGGAACTGAGCAAGGCCGCATTTCCCCCAGGCTATCGCCCGGTAGGCGAAAAATTCCCCGGCTTGTACTGGCGAACGGTCGTCCCTCGCTCGCCGTCCATTTACTGCACCTGGAGGGCACATGCAGCAAATTGACTCGCTGACCCGCAAGGCCCTGCTCGACGCCCACATGCGCTTGCACCTTGATGACTTCACGTCGACCGAGCGGCCGTCGCACGATGCACCTTTGGCGCCGGCGCAAGTGAGACAACCCGTGCAAAGAGATCAGGGCGCTTCCATCAGCTGCGTCATTCCCTGCCGAAACGAGGCTAGGAACCTCGAACTGCTGCTGCCGCGGCTGACCGCGGCGCTGGTCACGCTGTCGCGGGATTGGGAAGTCATCGTCGTCGACGACGGAAGTACCGACGCCACCTGCGAGTCGGCGCTGCGCTGGCAAGACCAGGGCGTGCGGCTGCTTGAGCTCTCGCGCAACTTCGGCAAGGAAGCCGCGCTTAGTGCGGGCCTGGATGCGGCGCGCGGCGATCTCGTGCTCTTGATGGACGGCGACGGTCAGCACCCTCCCGAACTGATTCCCGAGATGATCGCCCGCTGGACGCAGGGCGCCGACATGGTCTGCGCGAGGCGCTCGAATCGCGACGCGGAGGGCTGGGTCAAGCGCATGGGAACGCGGATCTTCTACAGGCTTCTCGACTGCGACCGACGCTATCGCGTACCCGCCGACGCAGGCGACTTCCGGTTGCTGGACCGCTCGATTGTCGATGCGTTGCGCACCCTTCCCGAACGCAGCCGCTTCATGAAAGGGCTGTTCGCGTGGGTCGGCTTCCGCGTGGAGCAGATTGCCTACGTGCCTGCTGCGAGGCCCCACGGCCGGAGCCACTACAGCTTGCAGGCACTGTGCAGCCTGTCGCTGACCGGCATCACCATGTTCACCAGCTGGCCCCTGCGCGCGGCCAGCGTGCTTGGAGGCCTGCTCGCCATTGCCGCGTTCGGCTACGGCGGCATGCGGGTCTTGTCGTACATGCTCTGGGGCAACGAAGTGTCGGGCTGGACCACGATCGTCGTCGCCATGTTCCTGCTGGCGGGGGTGCAGCTGGTGTCGCTCGGAGTGATCGGAGAGTACCTGGCGCGGGTCTTCGATGAAGTGAAGGGACGCCCGCTGTATCTGGTTCGCAGATCTCAGGGAACCGGCTTGAAGCACTGCGGTCCCGACGGCGGCGCAGATCCGCGGGAAGCTGCACCTCGGGGGGAACGACACCGATGAAAAACAAGCAACCCACATCCGTCGCGCCAGAGGCTTGCCGCATCACGCCCGGCGATGGAGACCCGGCAGTCGCATCCAGGCCATGTGCCGGGCAGGCCCGGGGGAGCGGCGATGAGCTGCCCGCATGTCCCGAGCGCACCATCGCCGTGTGCGTGGATGATTTCGGCCTGAATAGCGGCGTCAATGCAGCCGCGCTGCATTTGGCGGAGATGCGGCGCGTGAGTGCGCTGAGTGCAATGACCCAGGCACCGGAGTGGGAAGACGGCGCGGCGCGTGCGCGACTCCTGGACAGCCGGCGGATCGATGTCGGGCTTCACTTCAACCTCACGCAGTCATTCAGCGGAGCGCCCGCGCTGGGGTCGGTGCAGACCTTGATCGCGGTGACGCATCTTCGGCTGCTGCCGAAGCGCCTTGTGCGCGAAGCCCTGCTGCGCCAGCTCGACGCGTTCGAGGGAGAGATGTTCCGCGTTCCCGCCCATGTGGACAGCCACGAACACGTGCATCACCTGCCGGTGATACGGGACGTCGTGCTGGACGTGCTGCTCGGGCGCTACGGCAGCGCGTTGCCGTGGATGCGCGTGAGCGCCGCGCCCACACCCTCGCTGGCGGAATCTTTCCGAAGTGCCGATGGACGCAAGGCATGGCTCATCGATCGCCTAGTGGGTGCCGAGCCTTTCCGCCGTCGCGCTCGCTCGCTGGGCTTCGGCGCCAATCGCCGTCTGCTTGGCGTCTACGGCTTCGATGCCACTGAAAGCGAGTACAGCTCCCTGTTGCGGCGATGGCTGAAGCAGGCCCGCAGCGGAGATCTGCTGATGTGCCACCCGGCGAGTTCGGCGGTGGGCGACGTCATCGGGCGCGGGCGCTGTGTCGAGTTCGCGGTCTGGTCTGACCCTCAGCTCCCTCATCTTCTGCGGGAGCTGGGCGTTCGCATTGCGCCTATGTCAGTTCTGCGGGCGGCAACGGCGTGAAATTCGCGGACGCAGGCAACGTCTTCGGGGGAGGCTTCATCTGCTCCCTGGAGCCAGAACTCGGCGGCTTCGAGCTGGGTTTGCTGCCGGCCGCTCCTGCACAAGGGGTCAGCCGCTTACCGACCGAACCAGTAGAACAACCACGATGCCACGGCACCGAGCGCGATCACCAGGAGCAGTTTGTCGGCCCTGGCAGAGACCCATCCCGCGACGGTTGAGCCGCACATCGACCTTGTTGCGCGCTCGACAGAACGTCCTGGCCCGACGGGCAGTTGCCGATGCGCGGCGCCAGAAGATGTCTGCTCGACTTGAAATTCCATGGCTTGTTCTTGATGAATGCATGCCATGTTCCCGTGACCCGATCAATTCATGGTCGAATGTTCATGTGGTTTCGTTCAAGAAGCTTTTTTCTCCGGGAGTTTCGAGCGCGACTCGATCCGGCTTGGCGTCTACAAGTCCGACGAATACGGGATCTTGATCAGATCTTGATAAATGGTGGTTCGACGGTTGACAGATGGTCCTGACAATTGCTCGACGCCCTGTTCGCTGCCTCTCTGTTCGCCGCGTACATGTGCGTACTGCCCTCGCACTCATGCCGTGTCGATCACATCGATCCGGCGTCTGGGATCAAGTGCACCCCATTCCTCCGTCGGACGCGGCAGCCCGGGCATGAGCGCCGCGCACGCTCGCCGGGCGGCGCGGCGGCAAATGCGCCGCGCTTCAGGGCGCGTCGGATAATGCCGAGGTTGTTCGCGAAAGCAAGCCGCCGCTCGTGCTCCCGGCGAAAGTTTCGCGCTTGCCCACGTGCAATGTCGGTCGCAAGCCAGTGTCATGCCCGATTCAGAAAAGAAACTCGATTCCCGTGGCTAACGAACGCATCCTGATTGTTGAAGACGATTCCCAGATCGCCGAGGTGCTGGCTGCCTATCTGCAGCGCGATGGCTATCTCACATCCATTTGCCGCGATGGCGGCGAGGCCATGCAGATGTTCCGGCAATGGCAGCCGGACCTGATGATCCTCGACTACATGCTGCCGCAGGTCAATGGGAACGAGATCCTCGGAGCCATTCGCAGGGCCGGCGATGTACCCGTCATCATGGTCACAGCTGTCGACGGGGAAGTGGAGAAACTGGGGGCGCTTCGCTACGGCGCGGACGACTATGTCGTGAAGCCCTTCAACCCCAAGGAGGTGGTCGCGCGCGTGCAGGTCATCCTGAAGCGCGTGCGCAACGGCTCTCAACAGGGCAGCCAGACTCACCTCGCGTGGGGGCCACTGGAGCTCGATCTCGACGCCGTAATGGCGCGCGTCGCGGACAAGGCCGAGCCTCTCGACCTGACCATCACCGAGTTCAAGCTCCTGGCGACCTTGATGCGCAATCCGCGCAAGGCCTTCAGCCGCCTTGAATTGCTGGAGGCGTGCCTGCCGGAGAGCGATGCGCTCGAGCGGGTGGTCGATACGCATGTGCACAACCTGCGGCGAAAGCTGGAAGAACAAGGCGTCCAAGGCATCCCGACGGCCGTGTGGGGCGTTGGCTATCGCCTTGGCGATTCCAGATGAAGCCATCGCGCCGGTCGCTGTGGGCGTGGCTCACGTGGCGGATGATTGCGCTGGCGATCGCCGCCACGGCGGCCGTGCAGGCGGGCATGTGGGTCCGCTACAACTACTGGGAATCGAAAATCGATGCCCAGCTGCCGCCCGGCATCGCCGAAGAACTCAGGCAACTCGAGAACGCTCCCAAGAGCGAGGAAGTCTCGAAGCGCTTGAACGAGCTCTATACCCAGTACGACGACCGCTTCGTGTTCCCGTCGGATTCGGACGATCTGCTTATCCAAATGCTGCTGAGCCTTTCCATCACTCCCTTCGTGGCGGCGTTCGGATTGCTCCTGGCGCGCCGCATCGTCGAGCCCGTCTCCGATGTCGCGACGGCGGCGGAATCGGTTTCGATGGGGCGTTTCTCCGCCCGTGCGCCGGTGCTCGAATCCGCACCGGCCGAACTCCAGCGCCTGGCCAATTACTTCAACGTGATGGCCGAGCGCCTAGAGGCCTACGACCGCGAATTGCAGGACTCCAGCGCCGCGATCGCCCACGAGCTTCGCACGCCGCTGACTGCCGCAATGGGGCGACTACAGGGCATCGTCGACGAGGTGTTCCCGCTCGATGAAAAGCAGATCCGAACGGTGCTCGATCAACTGGGGCAGATAAACCGCATCATTGGCGATCTCCAGGTTCTGTCATTGGCTCAAGGTGGCCACCTGCAGCTGGAAATGACGGAGTTCGACCTGCACGGATTCGTCGAAGAGCGCCTCTCATGGGCTCTTCCCTCCCTTCAGGAGCGCGGCTTGACGGCGGCCAACCATGTGAGCAGGAAAGAGACCGTGCGCGCCGACAGAGGCAGGCTTGGCCAGGTTCTTTCGGCGCTGATCGACAACGCGGTGCGCTATGCGAGCGACGGGGGCCTGGTGGAGATCGACTGCGGCGCAGATGCATCCACCCTCGAACTGATCGTGCGTGATCGAGGAAAGAGCGCTTCGGTGGAAGACGTGTCGCGCTTCTTCGAGCGCTTCTGGCGCAGCGAACGGTCGCGCTCGCGGTACGCGGGAGGGACCGGCCTGGGACTCTCCGTCGTGCAGGCAATCTGCAAGGCACATGGCGGCGAGGCAAAAGCCGCTGCGCGGCCCGGAGGCGGGCTGGAGATCCGGATCTGCCTGCCGCGCGATCAAGGCCCGCGCAGATTGACCGGCGGATAAGCGTTCTTTCCGGGGGGGAGGGAGGAAGCGCGGTTCGCCTGCTCGGGGAGCAACGTCGCGCTGCAGGGCTTTCGAAAAGAAGGCCGATTGACCAATCCTCGATGCTGCGCCCACCGATCTTCGATGAAGCATCGGCAACATGGCGGCATGAATTACTTCCAGGGCCTCGGGAACCGCACGCCATTGCTGCTTACGGAAACGCAGGCCCGCCCCTCCTGTCACACCTCAAGGACTTCAATGCAAGGATCTTTCATGAAGAACCCGCAACGCAAAAGATTGTGTTCATCCGCAATGGCTGCGCTCTTGCTGCTGGCAGCGGGGTCCGCGACCGCTGGCGTGAGCTGGTCCATCGGCATCAGTTCCCCCAATGTGGTCGTGGCGCCCCGACCGCCGGCCGTGGTCTATGAAGCCGCACCGGCCTACGTGGTCCCGGCGCCCGTGTATTCGGTCGCGCCGCGGGTCGTTGTTGCTCCGCCGGTCATTTATCAGCCACCGTCAGTCGCCCTGCGCGTCGACCATGACCATGACCATGACCATGACCATGACCCTTACTACCACCACAGGCACGACGACGACTGCGATGACGACTGACGCTCGCCGGTGAGCGCCGCGGCGTGAGGCGCCGCGCGAAACGCGCCTGCCCTGAAGTCATTGTCCAACCGCAGGGTCGTCGCTCGCCCGCGTTGCTGCCCATCGTGCCCGTTGCATCCGCGGCAACAGAACTCCAACGCCGACAGAACGTCGGCGCTCATCCAGGCCACCGGCACCGTGCCCTTGTCGGTGCGCGGACCGAATCCCACCGTGAGGTTCTTCAGGGCGGTGAGTGCCAGCAGCTCGACAACGCCAAGCCCCGCGATGCGCTGCCGCTTGACTGGCAGAGGCGGCAGTTCGATGTCCGTCATCGCGACATCGGACGGATGCGGACACACCTCGACGCGCCCGGGCTCGAATCGCGCGGCGATCAGGCCTGCGCTTTCGAAGGTTTCGCTCTGCCATGCACCCTGCGGCGTGCGCCATGCGCATCGCACGGATGACGCGCCGCCATGTCGCGCGGGCGGCAGCATCAGCCGCAATAGATCGACCCGCATCATCTCAGGCGCCCTCTCTTAGCCAGATCACCTGGGGCAGAACTTCCTTGTCGTCGTGCACCAGTGCCTGCATCAGAAGGGTTGTGTGTGACATCTGCAAGGCACTGGAAACGCGGAACCACTGACTGGTGATTCCGATGAGGATTTCGGTCTCGTCGATCTGAGGCATCTGGAGTCTGTTGGCAAAGTCGCCGCGATTGACGAACCACTGCCCGTTGTCCCGCGCCCGGAGCAACGCGCGCGCGCGGTCGAGCTCCAGGCCAGGCACCCAGGCGGCCAGCACCTCGGCCTTTGCGGTATTCGCATTGATCCAGGTCCGTTGCGGCAGCACTGTCACGAACGGACGCAAGCGCGCGACGCTGTCACGGCCTACACCTTGAAGTGGTGCCACGACGCGATGAGTGCCAAGACGGCGGGCGATGGCGGCGAACTCACGATTCGCACGGCCGCGCCCTAGAACAACATCGAGCACCTGGCCAAAATCGAACGTTGGCACCTGTCGATGACCTCGAACTCGTGGCCGACGAGGTTCGCGCCCAGGAAGAGACCGGCCACTCGCTGCGGCCCGACGTCAGGGAAGATGGCGAGAGCCTGGCACTTGTGCTCGAATGCATTGCCGCGAGACTCGGACCTGAACGCGTGCTGAGACCCGTGGTCACGGAAGACCACCGCCCCGAATGCATGTGCCACTGGCAACCGTCGCCCGAGCCTCACCCTCATCCGCGATAGCTCGCGCGCTGCGTGGAGCACCCGCAGCCCACGTTCATCTTTCCGAAGCCGTTGTGCCTGGCATCACGCGACAACGGCCCGGTGCACCAAAGACCGCTGTAGTTACTCGCAGGGCCTCATCGCGTGGAGTACGGCTGGTGGGACCGTGTCGGCGACCGCCCCGGAGATCCAGTCGACAAGACACGCTCCGATGCCGGCTCGACACGGCACGTCGCGCGGGACTACTGGGTCGCAGATCAGCGGCTCTCGCTGGAGCCGAGGTCGGTGGTTGCCTTGGCTTCGGGCGCCTTCGTCGCCGAACTTCCGGATGCCTTCTTCGATGTGCCCGTGCTCTGGGTGCATGGTCACACGCATCAGCAGTTAGACCATCGCGCCCGCTCTTGCCGGGTCGTGTGCAATCCGCGCAGCTACGTGAACTGGCGCGGCAGGATCGAGAACAAGGCGTTCGACCCTAGCCACTCGCGTCGAAGAAGGGCGTACTGCATGGTGTTCTCATAGATCGGAGTCCCATCACCAGCGCTCCTAAAAGAGACAAACTCCTTGAAAACCCCCTCCTGTCGCATTCCGAGTTTCTCGCAAAGCCGCTGGGAGGACATATTCGTGTCTTCCACGTAGGCATACAGCCGACGTGCCGCCCGTTCTGTGAATAGGTGAATGAACAGTGCGGTAGCGGCTTCATACGCGTAGCCCTTTCCACCGAAGCCAGGATTGAAGTTCCAGCCGACCGAAAAGGTGTCGTCCTCCGACTCAGCGAACAGATCGCCAATGAGCTTGCCGGATGCGCGCAAACACACTGCGATGCTTTTCTCGTCCGTGCTTCGCTCTGCCGCTTCGCGCTCGGCATCCTTCATGTTTCCTAGCGCTAGCGACAGGAAGCAGCTTGCTACCGGCTCATGCAGATACTCGAAAAGATCCGCCGCATCTCGCTGGGTAAATCGCCTCAGGACAAGGCGGTTGGTTTCAATAGTTTCCATTTGCTTTTTCTCTGATGGTCAATGCGGCACTCAATCAAGCTCATTGACAACCACAGCAGGGTACTGTGTGTGCAGCCGCCTGGAAAAACTGGCTATTCCCCGAGTTCGCCTCCCGCATGCTGCGCGGCGACATCCCGGCCGAGCTGCAGTTGATTCTTCTAGACGGTCCCTGCGATCAGCAAAGAGATTCGCTGTTGGAGGCCGAAGCAGCCATCGACGACATCACATGCTCGACCATCCACGGTTTCTGCCAACAGCTCATCAAACCCTATCAGGTGGAGGCAACGGACGTCGATTGGAAGAGCGATGTCAAGCCGACGGTGCACGCTGTCAGCCGCGCATCCTCTCCGACCTTCACGCGGAATTCGAGATCTTCGAGGTTGCGAACGATCTGGACAGTGGAGACCACGCTCCAGGTTTCCGGGCCGTTCATGCACTCCTGTCCCCCCGATCAGAGCGATGCCAATCCCTGACCGAAGACCTCGAGTCCCTTGAAGAGCAGCGAGCGCGGGATAGTGAGCGACGGCATGACCCGCATCACGTTGGTATATCGACCACACGGCACCATCAGTACACCGTGGCTGAGGCAGTAGCCCATCAACTTGCCCAGCTTGTCGCCTGTCAATGGCGCCTTGGTCGCCGTGTCCTCGACAAGCTCGATACCGATCATCAGGCCACGCCCGCGGACTTCGCCGACCCAAGGACTGTGCAGACCCCGGATGTATTCCTGCACCTCCAGGCCCAGGACATGCGCTCGGTTGATCAGGTCCAATTCCGGGTCCTGCAGCAAGCTGATGTTCGTCAGGCACACCGCCGCCGCAATCGCGTTGGCCGCAAAGGTATTTGGATTGGAGCCGTCGGGGATTTTCGCAGCGATGTCGGAGCGCATCACCAAGCCGGCCATTGGCATATCGCCCCCCATGCCCTTGCCGAAGGTAAGCATGTCCGGCTCAACACCCGAGTGCTCCACTGCCCACATCTTTCCGGTACGGCCTGCGCCTGCCTGGACTTCGTCCACGATCAACAGCGCACCGCTGCGATCGCACGCCTTTCGCAGCAGTTGCAGAAACTCCGGCGACGGCGGCACGTAGCCTCCTTCGCCCTGCACTGGCTCGACAATCACGGCAGCCACATCGTCCGCCGCCGTATACGGCGTGTTCAGCAAGTAGTCGACGTATTCTCCTGCGATCTGCTCCGCACTCTTGTGCGAGGTATCGAACGGGAACCGATAGGCGTATGGATAAGGTGCATGAATCACGCCTCCCATGAACGGGCCATAGCCCTTGCGGTAGCCGTTTCCTGTGGTCAGCGCATTCGACGCGTTCCACACGCCATGGTAGCCACCGTGAAACGCAAGAATCTGATGCCGCCCGGTCGCACGCTTGGCGAATTTCACCGCCGCCTCCAACGCATCGCTGCCGCTCTGCGCAAAGAAGGTCACGCAGTTGCCACGCAGCCCATCGGGCATGATTTCGGATATCTTCGCCGCGAGTTCCGTGCGCTTGCTGTTGTTCACCTCCATCGCATGCATCAGAACTTCAGACTGTCTTCGGATGGCCTCCACGACTTTCGGGTGACACCGACCCACGCTGCTCACGCCAACACCGGCCGACAAGTCAATGAACGTGTTGCCGTCCGGATCCTTGACCGTCACGCCGAATGCACGATCCATCACAACCGGCATGCGCCCCCCGCCTCGAGACATCGTCTCCGTCCTCGCCGAGAGTGCCAGCGCCTCGGCTGCTTTCGGGCCGGGAAATGTGGCCGTCACCATCTTCGGAGCATCGGGAAAGTTCAGACCTTCCAATTCGGCCTCAGTCATACATACACCTCTCTCTGAGTCCCCCTTGCGGGGGAATGTTCGCCGCAAATTGCGGACATGGGTTGATCTCAAACCTGATTACCGCTCCCGGCATTTCCGCCCCTCCGTCAGCCGCGAGGCGGAACTGAAAACAGGAGGTGCATGGAGCCGGTTCGTTCGGTGTACGGACTTTCGTGCCAGACCTCGTGAGTGAGGTAGCCCGAATCGGCAATGCGCGGATGCCGGCGAAGAAGCGATGAAGAGCTGCTAGCTTCGATCCTGGCCCAAGCTCGCAAAACGTCCCGGATCGCGAAGCCTGAGCCTCCGCGCAGCCAACCACCCCACCGCGGCCGCGATCGGCACCAACCCCAGCAACGCAAACGAACTCTGGCTGCCTGCCCCCGTCAGGACGTGAAAGTTCGACACGGCAAGCACAAGGACGACGCACAGGCCGACGCTTGCCAATACAGGCAGCAGCAGAATCCGCATCCGGCTGTAACCATGCGACGAACGCCGGAAGAACACGATCACGGAAACCGCGGTCGCAATCATCAGGGACAGGACACACACAGTGGCAAGGTTGCTCAGCCAAGAGAACATCGTCAGGACGGGGTCTGCGCGCGCCATTGCAAAGCCGATCACCACCACGGCACACAGAACCGTCTGCACGATGGATGCGACATGCGGACTCTTGTTTCGGGAATGGGTCCAGCCGAGTTGCGCGGGGAGCAGACCTTCACGGCCGGTCGAGTAAAGGTAGCGCGCGGTCGAATTGTGAAACGCAATCAGCCCCGCGTAGATGCTGACGATGAACATGCCCCGCAAGACCATGGTGAGCGCCGGCCCCGCATACACATCGGACATCGTGTACAGAAAATTCGTTGGATCGCTCAGAGCCGCCACGGTGGCGGTCACCTTGCTGCTGCCCGCACCCAGCACCAGGCACCACAACGAGAACGAGTAGAAGCACCCGACCAGCAGGAGCGCCGCGTAGGTGGCAATCGGGATGCTGCGCTTCGGGTTCTTCGCCTCTTCGCTGTAGATCGTCGTCGCCTCGAAACCGACGAAAGCGGCGAAACAAAAGAGCAATCCGATAAACGGATTTCCGCTGGAAATCGCCTTCGGGCTGAACGAATCGAAGTTGATGCCTTCAGCGCCGCCATGGGCCAGGATCAAGACATCCAGGGTCAGAACAACCAAGTATTCGACGATCACGAAGGCAGCCAGCACTTTGGCGGAAAAATCGATCTGGTGATAGCCGAAATACGCCACTGTCGTCATGGCTGCGAGTGCGCAGGCCCACCACGGTAAAGTCAGCCCGAACTGAGCGAGCAAGGCCTCGGACGTGACAGCACCCAACAGTCCATACAACCCGAACTGCAACGTGAGATAGCCGAGCACGGCCACCATCGCCCCGGCGCCACCGGCGCTTCCACCCAGCCCTCGCGCGACCATGGCATAGAAGCCGCCTGCGCTCGTAACGCATGTCGCCATCGCCGTATATCCCGCGGCGAAAAGCAACAGCAAGACAAGCGCCAGGATCACCAGTGCGGGCGTCCCGGCACCATTGCCGAGCATGATTCCCAGCGGAAATCCGCCCGCGACAACGCTCAGCGGACTGGCTGCAGAAATCACCAACAGCGTGATGAACCCGGCGCTGAGTGTCCCCCGTCGCAAGCCGGTGGAGCGGTCTGCGGCGGCCTCCGAAGGCAGTTCCGCCGACGGATTCATTGCTTCCATGTACTGTCTCCTTGCATGATCGAAACCGAGAGGCGCATGAGCGCGCGAGCTCATGCGGTCCGGCACAGGTTCGCCGCAGTCTATGGAAGTAGCCCAAGCGACGATATCCCGGATCGGCAAGCCGTCGCACTGCTGGCCAAGACCTACTGCCACCGCGCCAGCGCTTCGTCGAGGGTTTGATGACTTGAAAGAATTCGCCAGCGATCACCTCACGCGCATCGCACGGCCGGTCCCACCGCGTAGCGACAACCCTGCCTTTGAGGAACGTGCCCCGGGGCGGCGCAGCTCAATCGTTCAAACTGCGCGCAGCGAGCCCAACGCGGCGGGTCTGCGAAGGCAGCTCGCCAAACAATCCCTGGTACTCGGCTGCGAAATGGCTCAAATGGAAGAAGCCCCAATTGGCCGCTGCATCGCCGATCGACAATTGCGGCGCTCGCGTCGACATCAGTTCCCGGCGCACGCCATTGAGACGCACGGATCGAAGATAGTTCAGCGGCGTCGTCTCCGCGACGGAGCGAAAGCTGTTCTGTACGGTGCGACGACTCACCTGCAGGCGCTGGCACAACTCAATGACACTCGGGACGTTGGCCGCATCGCTCACCGTGAGGTGATGGCATTTCTCGACGATGAAGCTGTGCGTTGAACTGCCCTGCCGCTGCCCCCTGTCGCACTCCGGATCCGACACCAGCTGAAGCAACTCACCGAGCATCGCGTCCTCCAATTCATGCTCACGTTCCGGCGTATTGCCAAGCTCTTCGTTGAGCAAGGCTTCCGAGAACATCGCCAACAGGCGCGTGCGAGAAGCAAGGAACCGTTGGGGCGGCACCTTGATCACCGGCTGCTTGAGCAAGGTACCGATCTCTTCGAACCAGGGCATCTCCTGCAGCGCATGCTCGAACAGATCCTGCTCGAATGTGATGGCCAGCATGTCCATTCCCATCGGCATGTGGAACATGAATTCCTCGCCCCCGCGCAAGAAGAAGATGCTTTTGTCGTCCGCTTCACGTCCTTGCATGCGGATCGCACCCGGTATGGCAATCGGGACTGCGAAGCAGACCTTCCCGCGCGGAGCTTCGCCGTGCTGCACGACGCGCTGATTGATTTCCTCGCGAAAGACATGGCATCGCGCGCTCTTGATCTGCATCAGCGAACTCTCAAGCGATCCGGCGGTGATCTGGCTGTACGTCTGGCTCCATTCATTCACCGCCGAAGCATGAACGTGGACGTCATGAAACCGATCGATGCTTTGATTCATGGTCAGGAAAACTTCCTTGAAGGACGGGCATGCGATGGCAGGCCACACGAAATTCCCGCATTGCAAGAATTGTGCGAGGCCGACCGAGACGCCTCCAATCGGGGAAACCCGGTAGCACAGCCGGCAAGGCCTGCAGCGCCACGCAGCAGGACCAGCACCACTTTGTTGAACAGACAACCCAGATTGGTGCCCATGGAAAGAAGTCGAAGGGTGCCGCAGGCCACACAGCCGCCGGCATGTTCCTTTGCTCATTTGGGCTAACGCGATCAGCCCTCCATCACGACACTCCAAACAGCCCAGTTGCGCCGAAGGCGAACTCTTGCCGATGCTCCAGGCACTGCTCGCTTGGTCAACACATCCTTGTTCGGAGACTCCATGCCCTACGAGAAAGCCCGTTTCTGGCATCCCATGATGCTTTCCGCCGCCATGAAGCAGCGCACCGAAATCGACCGGATCGTCGCCGGGCTTGATTCAGCCTTCTCCGAAGTGCCGTTCACGCGCTGAGAAACCACCCATCCAACACATTCCGGAAGAAAACAATGACGAGCAATCACTTCAAGCACTTCATAGAGGGCGCGCACATCGAAGCATCCGACGGCAGGCGAATGAGCTTGGTAGATCCGGTGAACGAGCAGGAATATGCGAGCTCCGCCCAGGGAACTGCAGAAGACATCCGCCGTGCGGTGGCAGCAGCGCACACGCAACTGACCACCGGGGCATGGAGCAAGCTCGACGGCGCGCAACGCGGCCGCTTGCTGAACAAGCTGGCGGACCTGGTCGAGCGCGACACCGGACTTCTCGCCGACATGGATGCCCGCGCCATCGGACGCTCGCCGATAGAGCCACGCATGATGGACGTTCCCAATGCCGTCGCCAACCTGCGAGCCGCGGCCGGCTGGGCCAATCTGCTCGAGGGCAGGACCATCCCGACAAGTGGCTACCAAGGCATCAGGACCCTGTCCTATACGCTGCGCGAGCCCATCGGCGTGGTCGGCGCCATCGTGCCCTGGAACTCGCCGTTGATGATCACCACCTGGAAGCTTGCCGCTCTGCTGGCGGCAGGCTGTACGGTCGTCGTCAAGCCATCTGAAGAAACGCCGCAGTCCGCGCTCCACCTGGCGGCCCTCTGTCAGGAAGCCGGCTTCCCGGATGGCGTTGTCAACGTCGTGACCGGACATGGCGACGTGGTGGGTCGGGCGCTTTGCGAACATCCCGATGTTGCCAAGATCAGCTTCACCGGCAGTCCCGAAGCCGGACGCGCCATCCAACGCATCGCGGGCCCCCTGTTCAAGCGCGTGACGCTGGAACTCGGCGGGAAAAGCCCCCAGATCGTTTTCAGAGATGCTCCTTTCGACGAGGCCGTGCGCGGCTGTGCGATGGGCTTGTTCGTGAATCAGGGACAAGTCTGCGCGGCAGGCTCGCGCATTCTCGTCCAGCGCGACATCGCGAAGCGATTTGCGGCAGCCCTGGCCGAAGCGGCCTGCTCCGTCACCGTGGGCGATCCCCGTCAACCCGGTGTGCAGATGGGCCCGGTCGCCAAGAAAGCCCAGTTCGAGCGCGTGAACCGCTATATCCAGATCGGGCTCGATGAAGGCGCTGAGTTGCTTGCCGGCGGCGTCTCGCGTCCACAGCAAGGCTGGTTCGTGAAGCCCACGATCTTCGCCAATGCGACGAACGCAATGACGATCGCCCGAGAGGAGATTTTCGGACCCGTCGGCACCGTGATCGCATTCGATTCCGACGACGAGGCCATCGCGCAGGCCAACGACTCCGACTATGGCCTCGCGGCCACGGTCTGGACAACCGACATCACGCGTGCTCACCGTGTCGCCGCAGCAGTGAAGGCAGGCGCCGTCGGCATCAATTGCTGGAGCCCGCTGGATGCCAACCTGCCATGGGGTGGACTCAAGACCAGCGGCATTGGCCGGGAAGGCGGTCTGGCTGGGGCGCTGGCCTATACGGAGGAGAAGGTCATCACGGTGCTGCTGCCGTGAGCCAGCATCCATCGAGCACCCCTCAAAGGAGCGTGCAATGAAGTGGCGCAACTCGGTCGATGCCTACGGCGGCATCTCTATGCTGTTTCATTGGGTCACGGCAGCAGCCTTCATCGCTGCGTATGTCGTTGCCTACTATGTGATCTGGTTCGTCGACCCGGAGACCAGCATCAAGCCGCCGCTGTTCGGAATCGCACCGAACGCGGATCGCATCGTTCCCATCCTCAACATCCACTGGGTGCTCGGGATCACGATCGGCTTCCTGATCATTCCCCGCCTGCTATGGCGCCTGTTCGGCACCGTGCCGCGCCATGTCTCCGATTCGAGACTCGAGAACTGGTCTGCGGACGCTGCGCACTGGGCGCTCTATGCCTTGCTGTTCCTGATGCCCGTGTCAGGCTACATGACCACCTACGACCCGACGAACTTCGGGCTTTTCACGATTCCCGCCTGTCGGGACACGGCCTTCGCCGAATGGATCCGGACGCTGTTCGGATTGACCACGCAGGAGCTCGAGGACGTCATGTGGGGCGTACACAGCTTCATCGGCAAGCGAGTGGCCTGGGTCCTCGTGGCGCTGCACATTGCCGCGGCACTCCTGCATCACTTTGTGCGCCGAGACGCTGTTCTGCGCCGGATGCTTCCCCTGCGGCGCCAGTAGTCCGGCTCTTCCGCAGGACCAGAGCGAACGAGAACGGGCGACTGAATCCAGCCGCCCGCTTCGCGTTCACGTGTCTGAGGCAACAGCTACCGCAGCATCGATTCGCTGGTGCGAGAACTTGCCGATCTCGGATACCGATTTTTGTTCCCCGCTTCTAGATTTGAGTGTGCCGCCATGTGCGCCCGCCCCACCGCCCGGAAAGCGCTCAGCGCAAGAACGTGGGCATTCCGTCGAACACAGCCAACCCATGGAGAAACTCATGCCAAGGAAAATTCCGCCAGTCGCCAAGCTATCCCGCGCAGTCTTGACGGTCACCCTGATTGCACAGTTGCTCGCCGCTCCCGTCTTCGCCATCGCGGCCGATCCTGGACAGTTGGAAAAGCTCACACCCTCCGGCGCGGAGAAGGAAGGCAACAAGGAAGGAACGATCCCGAGCTGGCAGGGGGCCGAAGCCCCCCTGCCTGGATGGGAGTGGGGCAAGCTGCGGCGCGACTATTGGAAGCACAAGGACGAAAAGCCGATCCTCACCATCGACGCCTCCAACGCCGACAAGTACGCCGACAAACTGTCTGCGGGCCAATTGGCAATGCTCAAGCAGCGCAAGGACTACCGGATGGAGGTCTATCCGTCGCACCGGACCTGCGGCGTCCCCGATTTCGTGGCAGCCAACACCCGCAAGAACGTCAACACGGCCACGCTGAACGACGATGGATGGAGTCTCAAGGACGCCACCGTCCCGGGCTATCCCTTCCCATTGCCCGCCAATGGCATCCAGGCGATGTGGAACTCGAAGATGCGCTATCGCGGTGTGGGCATCGACTACAAGGGAACGATCACCGCGGTGTCGCCCCGGCGCGGCAGCGCCGAATGGATCCGCGCCGATTCGGAACAGACGCTGTTCATCCCCTGGGGGGCCAAGGGTTCGAACGCGCTGTCGTCGTACCCGCCGGTCGAGTTCTATGTGTATTTCGGCTACGTGTCACCAGCCGCTCTTGCCGGCCAGGCCCTGGCAATCACGCAGTACATCAACCAGGCCGAGAACGAGACCTTCTACTACTTCCCCGGCCAGCGCCGTGTGCGCCGCATGCCGACCTATTCGCATGACGCCCCGCAGATCGGAATGGAAAACCAGTACACGCTCGACGAACCGAATGTGTTCAACGGCGCTCTCGACCGCTTCGACTGGAAGCTCGTGGGCAAGAAGGAAATCTACGTTCCCTACAACGCCTTCGGCGCCTACGACTTCAAGGCGAAGTTCGAAGACGTCGCCCGCGACGACTTCATCGCCCCCACCCATCGTCGCTACGAACTGCACCGCGTCTGGGTGATCGAGGCCACCGTCAAGGCGGGCATGCGCCACTCGGCCCCGAAACGCACGATCTACCTCGACGAGGACAGCTGGGCACCATTGCTGATGGACGACTTCGACGGGCAGAACAAGCTCGCCAAGATGCGCGAAGGCTTCCTGATCCCGGTGTATGAAACCGGCAGCTGCGACGTGATGGCCATGGTGCAGAACAACGTCGCCGAAGGCCGCTACGTGTTCGACACGCACACCGTGGGCGTCGGCAAGGACATCCGCTGGTTCACCGAACCCAATGGCCCGCGTTTCAAATCGTCGTTCTTCACCTCCGACAACCTTCGCGCCATCAGCGAGCGCTGAGTCCCTCACAAAGCAAAAGCCAAGGAAAAAAAATGACACGAGGTGCTTATTTCCCGCTGCGACCCATCGCTTTGGCAGCCCTTTGCGTATCCAGCGCGGGCGCACGTGCCGAGACCTTCGAATTCGAGGGCGGGCGCGGCAGTTTCGATTCGACGGTCACGATCGGCACCGGCATCCGGGCGAAAAACCCGAGTTGCGGCCTCGTCACTCAAGGCGCCACCGGTATCGGCGCGCCGGCAGGTTGTCTCGCCCCGACCTCCGCACTTGGCGACCAAGGCAACCTGAACTACGCCAAGGGCGACGCGTTCACGACCTACGTCAAGGGCAGTCATGAGCTTTTGCTCAAGTTTCCATCCGACATCACCTTCCTGGGACGCGTGAACTGGATCAGGGATCTCTCCGCCACCAACACCACCGGCTATCTGAGCTCGACGACACCAGGCAACCTCACGGACGGGCTTGCAAATGACGCGCGCAAGGACCTGCGATTCAAGGCGCGCCTGCTCGACTTCTGGGTGAGCAAATCGTTCCAACTTGGCGGCGAGCAGGCGCGGGTACGCGTCGGCAACCAGGTCATCAACTGGGGCGAGAGCCTGTTTCTTGCGGGTGGCATCAACAGCACCAACTCCGTCGACATCATGCGTGCCTCGCAGCCCGGTACCCAGCTGAAGGAAGTGCTGCTGCCCGCGCCGATGATCAGTTTCGCCAGCGGCCTCGGCCACGGCCTCAACTTCGAGGCATACGTTCAGTCCAACTGGAATGGCAACTACCTGCCTCCGACGGGAAGCTACTGGTCCACCGCCAACGGCCTGGGCAAGGGCCACGACGCGTACAACCTGCGCCAGATCAAGCCGAGCAACAGCGGGCAATGGGGAACGGCATTGCGCTACCAGCCCGAGGGCACCTCGCTGAACCTGGGCGCATACGTGATGAACTACACCGACAAGAGCCCCAACTTCAGCACCAATGCTGCCGGCACGGGCAAGCCGGGCTGGGTGTTCGCGGAGAACCGTCGCCTCTATGGTCTCAGCGCCAATCTGCCGCTCGGAGACTGGGCCGTGGGCTCGGAGATTTCCTACCGCCCACGCGACGCTGTGTCGCTGAATTCGAACGCCACAGGTTGCTCCTCGCAGAACGGCAATTGCTGGGTCGACGCAAAGAAGTTCCAGTGGAACCTGACGGGCCTCTACAGCCTGACCCCGAGCAATTCGCCCGGCTTGCTGAAGTTGCTTGGTGCGAGCACGGCCACCCTGATGGCCGAAGCCGTGGTCGTGCGATACCCGAACCTCAAGCAGATGTACGGCGGCGACCCCATCTCTGCAGGCGCATGGGGATGGGGCCAGGCATTCGACCCCACTGGCACGCCCGTGCCCAAGGGCACGAAAACCTCCTGGGGCTACAACCTGGACTTCAGCTGGGTCTATGACGGCAATCTCATACCGGGCTGGCAGGTGATTCCCGAGATCTACTACTTCCAGGCGGTCAAGGGGCGCACGCCCAATGCAGCTGCCCAGTTCATGGAGGGAGCCAAGTCGGTCAACCTCGTGGTGAGCTTCGTTCAGAACCCGGCAAAGTGGCAAGCGTCGATCAACTACGCCGCCTTCTTTGGTGGCAAGAGCACTTTCGACCAACCCTTGCGTGATCGCAACTATCTGGGATTCACCCTGTCCCGGAACTTCTGATCCGGTCCGCAACGCCCGGGAGCGGCGCCAGCGCAGCCCCCGAGCGTTGCCGTGGCGCTGCCTTGCCGTTGAAAGCCATCACGTGTCCGCATCTGATTCTTCTACTCCCTCGTTCCTCGTTCGCGCCGTCCGCAATGGCGAGCGGCTCTTCTTCGGCCATCGCAAGAGGCTGCTTATCGGGCTGGGTCTATTCACGCTGGCAATGGGATGGTTCGCTATCCAGTTGCGCATGGATGCGGGCTTCGACAAGCAATTGCCCGTCGGCCACGAATACATCAAGACATTCAATGCCTACCGCAACGACGTGCTCGGCGCCAACCGACTGACCGTCGTTGTCAAGGCCAGGCATGGCAGCATCTGGACGCCAGCATCGCTGCAGCGCGTGTACGATGTGACGCAAGCCGTGACCTTCCTTCCCAACGTGGAACGCCTGGGCGTCCAGTCCCTATGGACGCCCAACAGCTTCGTCAACGAGATCACTGAAGAAGGCTTTCGTGCCGACCCTTTGATCGACAGCACGATCACGCCCGCGCAGTTGAACTCGGACACTATCGCCGGCATCCGGCGGGCCGCGGGCCAGGGGGGATTCATTGGCACCTTGGTCTCGCGCGACGAGACAAGTGCCATGATCACCGCCGAGCTGCTCGAGTACGACGCTGACGACCGCAAGCTCGACTACGTGGCCTACAACAGACTTCTTGAAGACCGAATCCGCGCAAAGTTCGAGGACCGCGACTTCGAAGTGCAGATCATCGGTTTCGCCAAGCAGATCGGCGACATCGCAGACGGCGCCCGCTCGGTGCTGAAGTACTGCCTGGTCGCGTTGTTGCTCACGGCCGCGGCGGTCTACTGGTATTGCCGCTCATTGCGCTTCACGCTGCTCCCGATCTTCTGCTCGCTGACCTCGCTGGTCTGGCAGTTCGGCACCCTGAGATTGCTCGGCTTCGGACTCGATCCGCTCGGCGTGCTGGTTCCGTTCCTTGTGTTCGCCATCGGCGTGTCCCACGGCGTCCAGCAGATCAACTTCATCGTGCGGCAGATCTCGCACGGTCATACCAACTTCGACGCCTGCAGGAACAGCTTCTCCGAACTCCTGATACCTGGAACACTCGCGCTGGTCACCGCGCTCGTCTCCTTCGTCACGCTGCTGCTCATCCCCATTCCCATGGTGCGCGAGCTCGCGATCACGGCGTCGCTCGGCGTTGCCTACAAGATCGTCACCAACCTTGTGATGCTGCCGGTGGCCGCCTCCTATTTCGACATAGACAAGCGTTATGCAGACCGCGCGTTGCACCGCGGCGAAGGCCGCTCGCGCGGCCTTCGCATGCTGGCCCGTGTGGCCGAGCCGCGCGTCGCGGCCGGCGTGTTGGTCGTGACGGCAGCGGTGTTCGCCACGGCAGTCTGGCAAAGCCGCGACCGGGTTGTCGGCACGCTGCAGCCCGGCGCACCTGAGTTGCGCGAAGACTCACGCTTCAATCGCGACGCCGTCGCGATCTCGAGCAACTACGACACCGGTCTGGACTGGCTGACCGTGCTCTTCGAGGCCCCTGTGAACAGCTGCGAGAACGTCAACATCGGTGCCTACCAGGATCGTTTCGTCTGGACGCTCCAGCCCGTAGACGGCGTGCTATCGGTCGCCTCGTATTCGGGGCAACTGCGCCTGTACAACGAGGGCTACAACGAAGGAAACCCGAAGATGAACGTCGTGCCGATCGATCCGGGCAACTACGCGGCCCTGTCGACGGAGATCGCGCGCATCCGCGGCACCATGCGCAAGGACTGCAGCATGACTGCCGTCCATCTGTTCCTCACCGATCACAAGGCCAGCACGATCCAGCGCGTGATCGAGGCCGTCAAGGACTTCCGCACGAAACACGTATTGCCTGGCGTGACCATCCGCCTCGCGTCGGGCAACGCCGGCGTGCTCGCAGCCGTGGACGACGAGGTCGAGAAGAGCGAACTGCCGATGATGCTCTACGTCTATGCGGCGATCGTGACGCTGGTGTTCCTCGTCTATCGCGACCTGCGCGCGGTGGTCGCCTGCTGCCTGCCCCTGACGGTGGGCACCTTCATCGGTTACTGGTTCATGAAGGAACTGCAGATCGGGCTGACCGTGGCCACGCTGCCGGTGATGGTGCTTGCCGTAGGCATCGGCGTGGATTACGCCTTCTACATCTACAACCGCCTGCTGATCCACATGGCGCAAGGCCAGCCCATCGTGAAGGCGATCGAACACGCCATCCTGGAGGTGGGCACCGCAACGATCTTTACTGCGATCACGCTGGCCATCGGGGTTGCCACCTGGTCATTCTCCGAGCTCAAGTTCCAAGCCGACATGGGCAAGTTGCTGGCCTTCATGTTCATCGTCAACATGATCATGGCGATGACGGCACTGCCTGCCATGGCCGTGTGGCTGGAACGCCTTTTTCCCAGACGCAAACCGGTGCGCACCACCGGGCTTCATCATCACTGATACATGCCTCGGACATAAGCCATGAAACAGACACTGGCCGCCCTTTTGATCGCCATCACCGCGGGACTCTCGCAGGCTGCGACAGCGCAGGTTGGCGCTTCGCCGCTCATCGCACCGGCCGTCCGCACGACACATGCAGGCCAGGCCATGTTGCTGGCCGCCGCGCGTGCCGGCACCCGCATCGTCGCGGTCGGCGAGCACGGCATCGTGATGCTGTCCGACGACGGTGGCAGAACACACCGCCAGGCACGCTCGGTACCGGTCGACGTGACGCTCACGTCGGTCAGCTTCGTCGACGCGACGCAGGGGTGGGCTGCAGGGCATGCAGGCGTGATCCTCCATACCAGCGACGGCGGCGAAAGCTGGAGCACGCAGCGCAACTCGCCGCAGGAGGACCGCCCCTTGTTTGCGGTGCATTTCTTCGATGCGAAGCAAGGTGTTGCGGTGGGCCTGTGGTCGCTCGTTCTTGCCACGGACGACGGAGGCGCCAACTGGCAGACTGTTCGGATGCCATTGCCGGACGGTGCAAAGAAGGCCGACCTGAATCTGTTCGGCCTGTTCAGCGGCACGCGCGGTCGCCTCTTCGCCGCCGCCGAGAAGGGCATGGTTCTGCGCACCGACGATCGCGGCAAGACTTGGACCTACCTCCCGACTGGCTACAAAGGATCGTTATGGGCCGGCACCAGTACAGCCAGCGGTGTGCTCGTCGTCGGCGGTTTGCGCGGATCGCTCTACCGGAGTGCCGATGACGGATCGAGCTGGCAACGCATCGACTCCCACAGCAAGTCATCTATCACTGCAATGGCCGCAAGCGGTGAGAAAGTGGTCGGCGTCGGGCTCGATGGACTGGGGCTTTCCAGTGACGACGCCGCGGCAAGTTTCGCCGCGCGGACACGCCCCGATCGCCGCCAACTGACAAGTGTCGTGCTTGACGAGCGCGGGCAAGCCGTGTCGTACTCCCGCCAGGGCGTGTTCGCGCCCGACGAGATCAAGAACTGAAACTACGCTTGGCGATCAATCGAAGACCGCCGGACCCCGCCTTGCCTCAGGCGGGAAAACCGAAACGCCCCTCGATCGCGAGTTGCGTCAACGGCATGCGGCTGTTGGGGGTCTCGCGCGCCTGCAAACCTTCGGGCAGCACGCCCTTGTCGCCCGGCTTGCCGATGGCCACCACGGCTTCGATGGCGTAGCTCTCGGGAACCGCCGCCGCCGCGCGCAGTTTGTCCGCGTCGAAGCCTGCCATGCCGTGTGCCGCCCAGCCCGACAGCGTGGCCTGGAAGGCAAGACTCGCCCATGCGGCACCGGTGTCAAACGAGTGCCATGGGTTCGGTGCCGATTCGCTCGCACCGGGGAACACGGCGTCGCGCGCGGACACGACGAGCACGAGCGCGGAGGCACGCTGTGCCCAGCCCTGGTTGAACTCGACCAGGCCAGCAAAAAGCGGTGCCCAGCTGGGCGTGTCGCGGCGCGCATAGATGAAGCGCCACGGTTGGGCGTTGTAGGCCGAGGGCGCCCAGCGCGCGGCTTCGAGCAGGCTCAGGAGCGTCGCCTCGGGAATCGATTCGCCCGTGTAGGCGCGTGGCGACCAGCGGTCGGTGAACAGGGCGTTGATCGGGTGATCGGGTTTGCGTGCTTGGCTCATGGTCTTGAGGTTTCTTGGGTTGAGGGAAATGAGATGAAATTGGAAGGAATTCAGGCTGGGCACGACCGCATCAGACGATGCCGGCCATGTTGATGTACTTGATGACCAGGTAGTCGTCGATGCCATGGCGCGAGCCTTCGCGGCCGAGGCCCGACTGCTTCACGCCGCCGAACGGCGCGACTTCGTTTGAGATCAGGCCGGTGTTCACGCCGACCATGCCGTACTCCAGCCGCTCCGCGACGCGCCACACACGGCCCAGGTCGCGTGCGTAGAAGTAGCTCGCGAGGCCAAACTCCGTGTCGTTGGCCATCTGCACCACTTCGTCTTCGGTGTGGAATCGGAACAGCGGCGCCATCGGGCCAAAGGTTTCCTCGCGCGCCACGCGCATCGACTGGGTGACGTCGACAAGCAGTGTGGGCTCGAAGAAGCTCTGGCCAAGCGGATGCCGTGCGCCGCCTACGACCACGCGTGCGCCTCCGGCCGTGGCATCGGCAATATGCGCCTCCACCTTGCGCACGGCGGCCTCGTCGATCAGGGGCCCGACCCGCACACCCTCCTCGTCGCCCTTGCCGACCTTCAGCGAAAGCATGGCGTTGGCCAGCTTGTGCGCGAATGCGTCGTAGACCTTGTCGTGCACATAGAGCCGGTTGGCGCAAACGCAGGTCTGCCCCGCGTTGCGGAACTTGGAGATCATCGCGCCCTCCACCGCCGCGTCTAGGTCCGCGTCTTCGAACACGATGAAGGGAGCATTGCCCCCCAGTTCCATCGAGACTTTCTTGATGGTGGCGGCGGTCTGCTGCATGAGGTGCCGGCCCACCTCGGTGGAGCCTGTGAAGCTGAGCTTGCGCACGAGGGCGTTCGTTGCAAGCTCGGTACCGACGTCTCCCGCGGCGCCGGTCACGACGGACAGCACGCCCTCCGGAATGCCTGCGCGCTCGGCCAGAACCGCCAGAGCCAACGCCGTCAAGGGCGTCTGGCTCGCCGGCTTGACGACCATCACGCAGCCTGCGGCCAGTGCCGGACCGGCCTTGCGCGTGATCATCGCGGCCGGGAAGTTCCAGGGTGTGATGGCGGCGCATACCCCGATCGGTTCGCGCGTGACCACGATGCGCTGCGACGCGACGGGCGACGGTACGGTTTCGCCGTAAACGCGCTTGGCTTCTTCGGCAAACCACTGCACGAACGACGCCGCGTAGCCGATCTCGCCACGCGCTTCGGCCAGAGGCTTGCCCTGCTCGGCGGTCATGATGCGCGCGAGATCGTCCTGGTTTTCAAGGATCAACGCGTGCCAGCGCGCCAGCAGGGCCGAACGCTCGTGCGCCGTGCGTGCGCGCCAAGCCGGCCAAGCCCTGTCTGCGGCTTCGATGGCCCGTCGCGTCTCTGTCATGCCCAGTCTAGGGACCTGGGCGATGACGTCGCCATTCGCGGGGTTGGTGACGGCGATGGTCTGGCTGCCGCCGATCCATTCGCCGGCCACGAGACACTGCTCGCGCAGCAGCGAGGGGTCTTTGAGACTCAACATGAGGTTTCGCAATTCATATCTGACTGATCATCTTGGTGACCAGGAAACTGTCGAAGGATTCAGTGCCGCCCTCGCTGCCGAAGCCACTGTCCTTCACCCCGCCGAAGGGCAGTTCAGGATGCGCCATGCCGGAGTGGTTGATGTTCACCATGCCGGCCTCCAGGACGTTGGCAACACGCGTCGACGTCTGGATCGAGTTTGTGAAAACGTAGGCCGCGAGACCGAAAGGCAAGGCATTGGCCTGTCGCAACGCGTCGTCAATGGAATCAAAGCGCGCCACGGCCGCTACCGGCCCAAAGGGCTCTTCGCGCATCACGCGAGCATGTGCCGGGACGTCCACGAGCAAGGTCGGCGCATGAAAGTGGCCAGGGCCCTCCAGACGTGTGCCGCCCGTGAGCAGCTGCGCGCCCTGGAGGGTCGCGTCCTTGACCAGGTCGCTCACCGCCTGCAGACGCCGATCGTGGATCAGCGGCCCCATCTGGACGCCCTCCTCCAAGCCATGACCGACCTTCACCTTTCCGATTGCATCGGCCAAGGCCGCGACGAAGCGGTCGTGCACGGCCGCCTGAACGAAGAAGCGCGACGGTGATACGCACACCTGTCCCGCATTTCGGGTTTTCAACCGCGCCAGCAGGACCGCCGCGCGATCGACGTCGGCGTCGTCGAAAACCAGCACCGGCGCATGGCCGCCCAGCTCCATGTTCATGCGCTTCATGTGCGAAGCGGCCAAGGCGGCCAGTTGCCTGCCCACCGGCACTGACCCCGTGAATGACACGACACGCACCACAGGCGATTCGATCAATTGCCGGGAGATCGCAGAGGGGTTTCCCCACACGACGTTGAATACACCATCGGGTACGCCCGCGTCATGGAACAGATGCGCCATGGCCACGATGGCACTGGGCGACTCCTCAGGCCCCTTGAGCACGAGCGTGCAGCCGGCGCCGATGGCAGCCGCGACCTTCTTCATCGCCTGGCCGAAGGGGAAGTTCCAGGGGCTGAAGGCCGCACACACGCCCGCGGGTTCACGCACCACGAACTGTCTGACCGCAGGGTCGCGCGACGGCACGACGCGCCCGTAGATGCGCCGGCACTCCTCGGCGTGCCACTCGATGTGTTCAGCGGCGTTGAGGACTTCGGCCACGGCCTCGGCCAGCGGCTTGCCGTTGTCGAGCGTGATGGCGCGGCCGATGGCCGCGGCGCGCTCGCGTGCCAGGCCGGCAGCCCTTCGCAGAACGTCGGAACGCTCAAGCGGCGAACTCCGCCGCCAAGTGGCGAAGGCATGATCGGCGACGGCTAGCGCGTCTTCGACGTCTTCCCGCGAGGCCCACGGCAGGCGGCCGAGCACGCGCCCCGTCGCAGGGTCGTGCACGTCCTGGCCCTCGCGTCCGTCGACGCCCAGGAAACGTCCGCCGATGTAGAGCGAGAGATCGGGGTATCCGGTGGTCGTCTCAGACATGGGACACCGCCTGCAAACAGGCTTCCTCGACAGCCGGGATGTTCGCGACCGGGGCCGCCATAGGCGGCAGCACGGCGTCGCAGAACGACGTCAGCTGTGCGACGGCGTCATCGTCCTTGCCCGCCGCCGCGATGAATCGATCGGGCCTGACCAGCACCCAGTCAACGTCCTTGCCCTGGAACCAGAAGTGCAATGTGTTCTCCGCGTCTTCCAGCAACGCGCCCGACGGTGTGGCCGGCACGCGCGAAATCACCTCGCCCCTGACGCTGCGCGAGCGAACGCCCACGTAGTGATCGCAGCCCAGCTGTTCGAGCCGCCGCAGCAGCGATGCGGGAGCTTGCTCAAGCACGTCGCAACGCCAGCCGATCAGCGCGAATCGCGCTCCCAATACATCGTCCAGACGCTGCGTGCGGCCGGCTTCCCGCTCGACGTTCGGCTGAATGAACATGCGACCCACCAGGTCGTCGCGGCGCGCATTGCCACTCTCCTGCACCACGCCCTTGACAAAGCGCGGCATGGGCTTGAATCGCATCTGCAGGACATAGTCGCGTACACGCGGAATGTTGCGGATAGACAGGAAGAAGCGGTCGCGCATCCACGCCACGAAGCGGTTGCGCTGCGACAGCACGGCGCCGAACATGTCCGCCAGGTCGATCATGGCCTTGGCATGGGCATGGCGCTCCTCGTGATAGCTGGCAAGCAACCCGGGCTTCATGCGCCCCTGAAGGATCCACGACAGCTTCCAGGCGAGGTTGAATGCATCGCGGATGCCGGCATTGAGCCCCTGGCCGATCCATGGCGGCGTGATGTGCGCCGCGTCTCCGGCCAGGCAAACGCGGCCGACGACGAACGAGCCGGCCACGCGCGAATTGTGCGTATAGACGCGGGCGCGGATCACGTTGAGCTTTTCGGGCTCCGCCACATGCCGCCCGAGCAGTTCGCGCACCTTCTCCGGCTGCAGCATCTGCTCGCCGTCTTCGCCCGGGAAAAGCATGAACTCCCAGCGCCGCAGGCCATAGGGCAGCCGCACGCACACGTAGGGCCGCTGCGGCTCGCAATGCAGCGCGGTGTAGGGCGCATCCAGGGGATCGTGGTCGCACTCGATCACCACCCACTTGGCTGGATGCGTGCGTCCTTCGAATGGCAACTTGAGGATGCCCTCGCGCACCATGCTGCGTCCGCCGTCGCATGCCACGAGGTAGCTCGCGCGCACGCTGTGCTCGGCCCCTTGCGCGTCGCGCAAGGTCGCTGTCACGCCATCGTCGTCCTGCGCCAGCTGGACCAGCTCCACGCCGGAACAGAGTTTCACGTGGGGGAAGCGCTCGAGCCCCTGCCGCAGCGTCAACTCGCCGAGCGGCTGCGAAAAGAGATTGCGGCGAAACCAGCCGAACTCGCGCGTGCTCGGCAGGATCTCCGCAAAGCAGCGCTTGCCGGCGGTGTACATGCGCATCGGCACGTTCTGGATCATGTCTCGCAGCATCGCTTCGGCCAGGCCGGCCGCCTGGAAGGTGCGCAGCGCCTCGTCATCCAGGCCCACCGCGCGGGGATAGTTGAGCACTTGCAGGTTGCGCTCGACGACCAGGCAAGCGGTGCCGTAGCGGCCCAGCAGGTTGGCCATGGCAACGCCGACCGGGCCCGCGCCGACGATCAGCACCGGGATGTCCGTGGGGATTTTCATGGGGTGTTGTCTCCGTATCCGCCGGCTCAAGCGACAGTGAGAAGGCGGCTGTCCTGCCGGACCATCAAATGGCGCACGCTCTTGCGGAACTCCGTGAAGCCGGGGTCGGCCATCAGTTGGGCGCGGCGGCTCGCGCGCGCTTCATGGCTGTCGTAGGCCCAGAGAAAAACGAGCTGGTTGAGATCGCCGCTTTCCGGCACCATCAGCGCCACCAGATTCCCGAGTGTCCGGGTCTGCAGCGCACGCGCCGTCTCGTCGTAGATCCGCAAGTACTCGTGCGTGCCGCCCGGCACGAGGGTGTAGGTTCGAAGTTCGTGGATCACGGCGCGCCCTTTCCTGCGTCGGGACGGCCGGGTTCGAGGAAATCGAAAACAGCCTGGTGGAACAAGGCCGGCTGGTCGTCATGCACGTAGTGGCCGGCGTCTGGAATCTCGATGCCTGTGATGCGCGGATTCAACGCGCACATGCGCTCGACCATGGCCGGCTGCAGGTAGTCGGAACGGCCGCCGCGCAGCACCAGCGTTTCGCAGGCGATGGCGCGAACGCTGGGCTCCAGATCGACCACCCGGTCCGGATCCGGATTGAGGCGTGTCGCAGCGATGCCGACATGGTCGTAGCGCCACGTGTAGCCACCCGCGGGCAGCGGCTTGAGCATGTTCTGCAGCCGTTGTTGGCGGGCGTCCTCCGTCACTGTCGGCCGCAGCGTGCGCATGAAATCGCTGGCTGCTTCCCAGGACGCAAAGCGATCGGGCGTCGTGGCCAGTTCCTTGCGGATTCGCGTGGCACCCTCGCTGGTGTCGAAGGCCCCGGGGCCAGCGTCCTCGATCACCAGGCGGCGGACCTCCTTCGGATGCCGCGCCGCATAGACGATGGCGTTGATGCCGCCCATCGAGTGGCCCAACAGATCGAAACGCGCGAGTCCGAGCGCCTGAACGATGGCCTGCAGGTCGTCCACATAAGCGTCGGTGTAGTAGTTGTGCGCCGGGTCCCAGTCCGAATCACCCCGGCCCCGCTGATCGAAGGCGATGACGCGACATCCCGGCTGCAGCGCGGCAGCCACGCCCGCAAAGGTCTCGGCATAGCCGCGGATGCCATGGAGCATCACCACGGGCCATGCCGTGGCGCTGCCCCATTCGATGACATGGAAGTTCAGGCCCGCCAGGGCCAGCATGCAGTCGCGCCGCTCCATGTTCGCCTCAGACCAGTCCGTCCTGGCCCTTGATCTCGGAGGCCGTGAGGCCGCCCAGGCGCGCGTTCAGGCGCCCGCGCGTAGCGAAGGCCCAGCACAGGATCACTTCGTCGCGGTTGGGACCGTCGCTGAACATGGCGCTGACCGTGTCGTAGTGCGAGCGCACGTAGAGCGCGTCCTTGTGGGCCAGCGGAATATCGATCGTGCTGCCGGGACCGCCGCGCTTGCCGGTAGAAGGAACCCATGACTTGCCGCCGCCGAGCGCATCCCGGATCGGATTGGCAGCCGGATTGGTGAGCAGCGCATTGCCATGCTCGTATTCGCCGTCGATGCCGACCAGGCAGGCCTTGCCATAGCTTTCGATGGCGCGGCCCTGCGCGGCCTCGTGGATGCGCCGGCCGAACTCGCGCCCCAGCTCGGGCGACGGCTCGATCCAGGAGGAAAGATTCTCCACGAACCGGCCGGCAAAGGGATTGTGGATGCATGCCGCGATCACGATCTTGCGCAGCGGCTCACCGTCAGCGGGCGCACCGGTTTCGCCGGCGAGCGTGTCCTCGATCTGCAGGTACCACTTGCGGATGTGGAAGGCGGAAAAGTTGGGGGAGTGGGTCATTCGAAGCTCCGGAAATGGGTCAATGTTTGAAAGGGGGCCGGCTAGTCGTAGAGAGGCTCTAGCGTCATCGGATGGCTGGGCGCGTTGTGGGCGTTCAGCACGCGCATGCCTTCCGCGTCGTCGTGCACCGTCTCGAAGAAGAACTCGAAGCGGTGCCCGTCCGGATCGTTGAAATAGATGCCGTAGCCCACCTTGTGGTCGGTGGTCTTGACCACCTCGATGCCGGCCTTCAGGAGCTGTCCGTAAAGCCGTCTGAATTCGTCGAAGTCGCCCTCGACCTCCAGCCCGTAGTGCTGCAGCGCCACGCCGCCCACGCAGGTTCCGGGCTCGACACGGATCAGCGCGATGTCGTGATGCTTCTTGCCGAAGCTCATGAAAACCCATTGCTCGCCACGCGCCGTCTCCTTCATGCCCAAAACGCGCTCATACCAGGGGGCAGAGGCGAAGGGGTCGGTGACGAACAGCGACAGGTGGGTGCGTCGTACCCGGGGGTGAACCATGGCCGCCTCAGTCATGGGGCTTCGCACCCAGCGTCGATTTCGGATGGGCCTTGATCGCGGCCTCGAATGGCGTCCAGGCGACCGAGGTGATCTCGCTGAAGTCGCGCCAGTCCTTGAACCACGAGCGCCCCCCGTCCATGGAACGGAACAGATGGCCGTACTTGGTGCCCGCGAACACGAGGTTCGAATCGGCCGCGTGCGTGCCGATCGCCCAGAACGTCGAATTGGGCACCGCGTGCATGAGCGAGGCGCTCCAGGTAGCTCCACGATCCTCGGTACGGAAAATGCGCGTACGGGTGCCGGGAGTGCCGTCGCCGATGGCCACCAGCATCGCGTCGTCCTCGCCCTCGAGCGGCGTCAAGGCGCGCGTGTAGTACATGCCATCGAAGCGGTCGGCCGAGCTCTCGCCGATCCAGGGGCCTTGCGCGCCCTCCACGCTCGTGTAGACCGAATTCACGGTCGCGATCAGGCGCGTCTTGGGGCGAGCTCCGCGTGCAGGCATCACCGCAATGGAGTGAATGTCGCTGTTGGCAATGCCGCTGGACGCGTCATCCACACGGCGCCAGGTTTCGCCCCGGTCGACGCTGTGCCATGCCCCGCCCTCTTCGACACCGAACCAGACCGAGCCGTCGTCGGGGTCCACGCACACTGACAGGATGCGCGGACGGTTCACGCCGCTGCAGAACTCCGGGAACTCAATGCCCAGGCGCGTCCAGCTTTGGCCGCCGTCTAGCGAACGGAACATGGCTGCGCGCGAAGGTGCGCCTGTGCCCACATACAGAATGTTTGAATCGCGCGGATCGATGGCCATGGCCCATACCGTCATGCCGTCGGCGGGCGAGGCTTGACGCCTGAAGTGGGCACCGCCGTCTTCGCTGACACAGATGCCGCAGTCGGCGCCCGCGAACACGCGGCGCGGGTCGCGCGGATCGACCAGCAGGCTGCGAACCACGCCGTCGAACTCAATGGCTTCCTTCAGCCCCAGGCGGTGCCAGGTGGCACCGTCGTCCACGCTGCGCAGGATGCCCTGCCCAGCCGTACCTACGAGGATCGTTCCTTTCATTTTTCTCGCTCCTTTGCCGCGGTCACAGGAAGACGCCGCGGGTGATCCCGCCGTCCACGGCAATCGACTCACCGGTGATGGCACCGGCGCGCTCCGAAGCGAGGAACAAAACGGCGTCGGCGATCTCGTTGGGCTGCAGCACGCGGCGGATCGGCGTGACCTTGGCGTAGTTGGCTTCGACCTGTTCGGGCGTCAGGCCCTGCAGCTTGGCCTCCTTGGCATAGAGCTCGTGGATGTGGGGCGTTTCGACGACGCCCGGATGGATCACGTTGACCGTGATGCCAGACGGGCCGAGCTGGTCGGACAGCGTCTTCGTCAGGTGGCAGATCGCGACGTTGCGCATGCCCGAGAGCTGCTTGCTGCCACGGCCGGTCAGGCCGCCGATGTTGATGATCCGACCGAAGCCACCCTTGCGCATGTGCGCTGCCGCGGCCTTGGCGCAGCGCATGTAGCCCACCACCTTGATGTTGATGTCTTCCAGCAGGCCTTCGGGGCTGGCGTTCTCGATCTCGCTGCGCACCAGGCCGCCCGGGTGCGCAGCGCCGTTCACCAGGATGTCGATGCGCCCGAAGTGCGCTGCCACCTTGTCCATCATGGCTTCGACCTGTTCGGTGCTGCTCACGTCGGCGGGGGCGGCGAAGATCTCGACGCCGGTCTTCTCGCCGATCTCGCGCGCCGCCTGCTGCAATGCGTCCAGGCTGCGCGCCACGATGGCCACGCGCACGCCCTCGGCCGCCAGCGCCTCCGTCACGGCGCGGCCGATGCCCAGGCTGCCTCCGGTCACGACAGCCACCTTGCCCTTTAGTTTCAGATCCATGCTTGCTCCTTGATTGCTTGGTTTGGGTCTGCCGCTTCATGCGCGGCGGATGCGCTCAGAGCGCCATTTCGATGAGTGCCGGCCCACTGCAGGCAAACGCGTGTTGCAGCTGCGCTTCGAGGTCGGCCGCTGTTTCGGCGCGCGTGGCGGGAACCCCGTAGGCCTGCGCGAGCCCGACCCAGTCGATGCGCGGTTTGTCCAGCGCGGTCAGCGCCTCGGCCTTCACGCCGAGCGCGGCGCCGCCACGGCGCAGCTCGTTACGCAAGATTGCGTACTGATGGTTCGCCGCGATCAGCACGACGACGTTCAGGTTCTCGTGCGCCATCGACCAGAGGGTCTGGATGGTGTATTGCGTGCTGCCGTCCGACAGCAGCCCGACCACTTGGCGGTCGGGGCACGCGATGGCGGCACCCATGGCCACCGGAAGGCCCTGCCCGATCGCGCCGCCCGTGTTGGTCAGCGTGGTATGGGCGGGTGCGGCGGCCGACACCGCGTAGAAGGGGTAGCCGCAAGTGCCGCCCTCCACCGAAACGATGGCGCGGGCCGGCAGTTCGCGGGCCAACACGGCGGCGATCTTCGCGGGCGTCAATTCGCCCTCGGGCCGCTCGGGCCGGACGGCGTCCTGCGCCTGATAGACGGGCGCACCCATCGCGTCGGCGATGGCCTCGAGCCGCTGTGCCACAGGCCGGCCGGGCAGGCCAAGCACGAGCAGGCGGTCGTCGCCGACCAGCACGCTGGGGTGACCGGCATAGCCGAAGTAGGTCACCGGCGGCAGCGCGCCGACCAGCACGACGAGGTCTGCCGGATCGAGCACCGCACGCGCGGGCTCGGGGAAATACGGTAGGCGATCGAACCCTGGCAGACCTTGTCCGCGTTCGGAGCGCGATGGAAAGGTTTCGGCGAATGCCTGGGCGCCCAATGCGGCGCACAGGCGTGCCACCGCGCGTTGAGCGCGGGCGCCGAGCCCACTTTCCTCACCGCCGCCGCCGAGCAGAAAGACAATGCGGCGGGCCGAGCGCAGGCGTTCGATGCATTGCGCCTCGTCGAATGCATCGGCCACTGCGGGCACCGCTGCGGCGTCCGCAGCCGACGTGGAGATGGCGGATTCCTGCGCAAAGGCCTCGGCCTGAAAGTCGGCAGGAAAGATCAAGGTGGCGCCCTGCCCGCCCCCGGCCAACGACTGGCGCACGGCGTCGGCACCGACCGCCGCACTCTGAGCCGCGCTCCCGATACGCCCCACCCATCCGGACACCGGCCGTGCGAGCGACTCGATGTCCGACGTCAGGGGCGCGTCGCAATGCAGATGCCAACTGGCGTGGTCGCCGACGATGTTCACGATGGGCGTGCGCGCGCGCCGGGCGTTGTGCAGGTTGGCGATGCCGTTGGCAAAGCCAGGCCCCAGGTGCAGCAGCGTGGCCGCGGGCCGCCCGCGCATGCGGCCATATCCGTCGGCTGCACCGGTACAGACGTTCTCCTGCAGGCCGACGACGCAGCGGATCTGGCTCTCGGTCTCGAGCCCTCTCACCAGGTCGAGTTCCGTGGTCCCGGGATTGGCGAAGCACGTGTCGACGCCCTCTTGCGCCAGCGACGCCCAAAGCGCGTGTGCGCCGGTCTCCTGTGTCATTGTTCTGAGCCTCTTATTGCACTTTGATGTTTCGCTCGCGCACCAGCTTGCCAATGCGCAACGAATCGGCCGCGATGAGCGCATCGAGCTCAGCCGGCTTGGAACCGCCGGCGTGCAGACCGCGTGCGGACGCCCATGCCTGGAGTTCAGGATCGGCCAGCACCTTGGTCAGCGCCGCATTCATGCGCGCCAGAATGTCGGGCGGCGTGCCAGCCTTGGCGAAGAACGAATAGGAGGTAGACAGCAACATGTCCGCCCCTGCGGCCTCGGTGATGGTGGGCACATTGGGCGTGAGCGGCACGCGGGCGTTGGCGCCGATTGCCAGCAGCTTCAGATTGCCCTTCTGCACATGAGGCAGCAAGGCTTCGACTCCGCCGGAGGTAGCGACCACCTGTCCGCCGAGCATCGCCGGAATCACTTCGGCCAGGGCCTTGTAGGGCACGTGCAGGAACTGCGCGCCCGTGCCGGCCTCCAGCATTTCCATGTTCAGGTGCATGACGCTACCCACGCCGCCGGTACCGAAGGTGACCTCGCCCGGATGCGCCTTGGCGTAGGTCACGAAGGACTTGAAGTCGCTCACAGGCATCTGCGAACTCACCACGAGGTAGAGATTCACGTCGGCGATGTTGCTCACTGACACGAGGTCTTTCTTGGGGTCGTAGGGCAGCGGCTGGTACAGCAGCGGATTGACCGACAGCGTGAGCCGGTCCACCAACAGGAATGTGTAGCCGTCGGCCGGGGCCTTGACCACTTCGCCCGTGCCGATGATGGCGTTGGCGCCCGGCTTGTTCTCCACCACGAAGCTCGTCTTCAATTCCCGGGACAGGCCGTCCGTGACCCGGCGGGCCATGATGTCCGGCCCCGTTCCGGGAGGGTACGGCACCTCGATACGCACAGGCTTCGCTGGCCACGCGGCCTGGGCCCACGCACCCGCCGGAACAAGACATGCCGACATGAGCACCGCCGCGGCGGCGCAGAGCTTCGAAAAAGAGTTCTTCATCGCAGTTTTCCTAGAAAACCCCTGATCACCGATGTCGCGGCGAGCGGGGGATGCGCTCGCGCGATGTGGGTCGTCGCCCCAACTTCAGGCCATCGAGACAAAGTCGTCGTGTTTTTGCAAGTTTATCCAAATATGCAAATATGGCAATTACTGAAGCTAGAAATTTACAGATTTTTTGGTTGATTTCCCATAAATAGATATTTATGCAAGAAGCATGCGGAAAATTGACGCTGGCAAGCGTTTTGCGCCATCGATTACTCTCGGGGTTTGCCTGCACCGCGTCGGCACGATGGCGGTGATGCCGGGAAGAGACCTACAACATGAATAGCCTGAGCCGAATGCTCCAGGTGCTGGACCTGTTCAAACCGGATCAGCCCGTCATCGACATCGACATCGTCTGTTCGCAGCTGGGCTACACGCCGGCTAGCGCATACCGCTACGTGCGCGAACTCTCCGACGCGGGCCTGCTGGTGAAGCTGCCCAGGGGGTATGCGCTGGGGCCCCGGGTGATCGAGCTGGACCGCCACATGACGCAGTTCGATCCACTGCTGGCTGCCAGCCGCGACATCGTGGGCGACTTGGTCGAGCAGACCCGGCTCGAACTCCTGATCAGCGAGCTGTACGGGTCGACCGTGATCAACATCCTGCAAAAGTCCGGCGCCGATGAGGAGCAGTTGCACTTCGGCCGTGGCAGCCCCATGAACCTGTTCCACAGCGCCACGTCGCGTGTGGTGCTGGCCTATCTGCTCCCGCGTCAGCTGCGGCGCATCTTCGACGGCGCGGACCCCAAGGATCTGACCCTGAGTGGCCTTACCTGGAAGGACTTTTCGAAGGCGATGCTGCGCATCCGCAAGGACGGCTACTGCATCAGCGAGGGCGAACTCGATCCCGGCAAGAGCGGTATCGCCGCCCCGATCTTCGACGAGAAGGATCGCATCATCGGCAGCATCACGCTGGCAGGAAACTCGGAGCGATTCAACGCGTTCAACAGGGAGTTCCTTTCGACGCTCATCATCGACGCCGCGCGCAAGATCACGTCGCGAATTGCCGGCTAGAAGGGCCAACTCGATATTCCCTGTAGCTCACGAACGCGCGTTGTTCGCCACCGCCGTCAGTCGACCTTGATCTTGCGCTCAGAGACCACGCGCTGATAAGTCGCCTTCCCCTGGGTGATTCGTGCCTGCATCTCTTCGGGGGTGCTGTAGGCCGCAGTGAAACCCAGGTTGTCGAACGCACGGCCGACCGCGGGTGCCGCAAGCGCGGTCTTCATGGCGCCATTGAGCTTCGCCAGGATGTCGTGCGGTGTCCCGCCGGGAGCGAGCAGGCCGAAGAATCCGGTGATGGCCAGGTCCGGCAGCCCGACCTCGGCCGCGGTCGGAATAGACGGGAACAACCGGTCGCGCGTGTCGCTCGTGATGAACAACGGCACCAGTTGATTGGTGCGCAGCGCGCCGATGAGCGGCGAGACGACCTCGTCCATCAGCTGGGCGTCCCCCTTGAGCAGGCCCTCCTTCGCGGAGGCGGCCCCCTTGTAAGGCACATGAACCAGTTGGATTCCAGCAGCCGACATGAATATCTCGCCGAGCAGATGATTGCTCGACCCCGTTCCTGCCGACGCGAAGTTCAGCGCACCGGGTTGCAGCTTTGCCAGCGCAACGAAGTCCGCCAGGGTCTTCGCGCCGGTGGCAGGCGTCGTCACGAAGACGAAGGGCTGGGTCGCACCGAGGCTGATGGGCGCCAAGCCCGCCACATGCCCCTGGTCGGGATAGAGCACCGGCCCGGCGGTCAGGGTGCTCCCGCTTCCCCAGAGCAGCGTGTAGCCATCCGCCTTCGCCGTGGCAGCATATTTCGTTCCGATGCGCCCGCCCGCGCCAGGCTTGTTGTCGACAATGACCGGCTGTCCAAGAGCAATCGAAAGCTCTTGCGCGACCGCGCGCGCGGAGATATCGGTGGAACCTCCGGGCTCGAACGAGACGACGAGCGTGATCGGCCTGGACGGATAGGCCTGCGCGTTCGCCGGCTGCACGAGGGACGACAGGGCAAGGATGCAGCAAGCCAGAACGGCCACGCGCGAAAGCATCGGGTGCAAGCGATTCATCATCATGGACAGCCTCTTGAGGTGATAGAAAACGTCGCAGCACCGTGCCGATGCGCAATCACACAGTGGCGATGGGCGTGACGGGTGAGCCAGCCGCCCCGGGGAGATTCAGCGGCGGCGCAGTCAGAAGGAAGCGGCTGCGCCCCTCCTTTCTCAGCCAGCGCGCGAGCTCGCCCAATCGCCACAACTCGCCCAGGTGAATGCCGTTCTTGAAGAGGCAATGCTCATGCAATGGCAGCATCGCGTGCCTGGCGCTCATGCGCATGGCTTTGGGCATCAACTCCACCGCAAAGTTGTCCGAGATCAGCGCGGCCACGCCGGCATCGGTGATCCACTGCAACAGCCGCGGGTCGCCGCCATCGAGGCCGGGGCAGGCATGGAGCAGCTTCTCCGCGATGGGCTGCCTGTTCATGCCGAGGATCAGGTCGTCGAGCCCGGTGTAGAGGCAGACCATGTCGCCGCGCTCGACGTTCACCCGATCGGCATCCAAGATCCGCATCAGGTCCTCGTATCCGACCGCACGGTTCTCCTCGCCGTAGTGGCGATTCAGGTCGATCATGACTGCGCGGCCTTGCACGCCATGGCTGGCGAGTTGCTCGATACCCAGCGCGCCGGCGCTGGGATCCTCGTAGGTGTCCCAACGCACGGCGCCTTCCGAGCGACGCGCCTGCCTGATGTGTTCCCCACCGCGGTACCCGTTGTAGAAGACGACTTCGTCGACACCGTCACCGTCGGCATCGAACTCCGCGCCGACGTGCGCCAGACCGTCCCATTGCGTCGAGTACTGCGTATGCAGGACCACGACATCATCGGAATAGACGTCGGAATAGAAAGGATTTTCTCGGGAGAGTGCAAAGCAGAAGCATTGCTCCCCTTCGTTCTTTCCGCCACGCAGCGTGGCGAAACGGCGGGGCGCATGCCGACGAGGATGCAGTGCCGTGCCTCCCGGAAAGTCCAGCGGAAGAGAGAGACTGAAAGTCAGTCCCTCCTTCACTTCTTCGAGACCCTTCATCACTTGCGCAGGCCCAACCAGGTTCATTGATCCGCGTTGGTCGTCCGGTCCGAAGTCTCCCCAGTTCGAGCCCGACGGCCTGCGCTTCCAGCGATGGGTCATGGCGATCTTCCTTCGCGTGCTTCAGGCGGCAGCGCGAGTGGCCAGCTCCCGTTGCTCGGCGTCCAGTGCGGCACGAACGCTGTCGCGTTGCTCGATGCGCTCGAGATAGGCGGTGAGGCTGGGCCACTGCGAAAGATCGATGTGGTGGACGTGGCTCCACATGACGATCGTGTAGCAGTAGGCATCTGCCACCGTGAAACGGTTGCCGTGCAGATACTCTCGGTCCGACAGCACGGTGTCCAGCCAGGCCAGTCGCTTGTTCAGGTTTTCTATTGCCAGCGTGCGGTACTCGGCCGGCGTGGTGGATCGGAACAGCGGAGTGAAGCCCTTGTGCAATTCCGAGCCGATGAAGTTGAGCCACTCGATGACTCGGTACCGGTCCATGGCGGCACCGACCGGCAGCAACCCGCTTTCCGGCTTCATGTCGGCCAGGTACTGCACGATCACCGGGCCTTCGGTGAGCAGTTCCCCCGCGTCGGTCTCCAAGGTCGGGACTTGGCCTTTCGGATTGATCGCGAAGTAGTCTCCGCCATCCTTGAGCTTCTTGGCGCGCACATCGACCCAGACGAGTTCCAGCGGGATACCCGCTTCGCGCGCGACGATGTCGACAGCCAGCGAGCAAGCCGTCGGCGTGAGAAACAGCTTCATGTGTTGGATCCTTGTGACGATTGGAGATCTCCGGCTCTGCCGAAGGAGTTTACTTTTTTCCCATATTCCGATAATTTATTCGCTTCGTCAAGCAGCACGACGCCAAACCGCCGCCCGGTTCAGGCCCGTGGGCAATGGAACGCTTCGAGTGGCGCCCCCTAGAATCCGTCGCCGCAGAAGGCGGCCCGCCAAAAGCGTGAGGAGATCCATACATGCAGCGCGCAACGACGAAGCCGCCGAAGGCGGCTTCCAAAACCCTCCCGGCCAACCGCAAGGCCCAGGATCAAGAGCAGGACTCCTCGAGCCTCTCCCGGATGCTGAGCACGCTTCAGCTCTTCACGCGCGCGCAACCCGTGCTGTCGGCCGAGGACATCGCCAAGGGCACGGGCGTTCCCACCAGCACCGCGTATCGCTACGTCAAGCAACTGGCCACGGCCGGCTTGCTGGTTCGCTGGAAAGGGGGCTACACGCTGGGGCCCAGCATCATGGAACTGGACCTGCAGATCCGCGAGTGCGATCCGGTCATCCGCGCGGCATCCGAGCCCATGCGTGCGCTTTGCTCGCAGACTGGCCTCAACGCGCTGCTCACGAAGCTCTATGGCAACAAGGTGATGACCGTGCACATCGAGTCCACCAGCGACACCGGATCGCTTGCCTACGGCCGGGGCCGGCCGCTGCCGCTGTTCCGGGGCTCCAGCTCCAAGGCCATCACGGCCTTTCTGCCGGCCGCGAAGCTGCGCCGATTGTTCGAAGATGCACAGGCCCTGGGCGACAGAGACTTGGGCGACTGGGAGAGCTTCCACGCCGACATGGCGGCCATCCGGCGCCAGGGCTTCGCCCTGTCCGTTGGAGAGCTCAACAGCGGCATCGAAGGCATCTCCGCACCCGTCTTCGTGGAGTCGCGACAGGTCATCGGCAGCATCACGCTCATCGGCGATGCGGCACGCATGGCACTGCTGCGCGAAGAGGTCGTCATCGAGATGGTGAAGCTGGCAGCCAGCAGGATCAGCAACGCCCTGCACTGACGCACCGCCACATTTTTGAGCAAAGCCGGCAGGCTTCACCGGCGCCGCGATCCTCTCTATTGATTTTTTACCAAAATATGAGAAAGTAACTCAACACGACATCCAAAGGGCTCGCCATGGTGTTTCGCCTGCTTCGGCACGTGCTGAATTTCGGACTGCTCAGCGCAGGGGCATTGTCGGCATGGGCTCAAGCTTCAATGCCGGCGTTCCCCTCGAGGCCCATCACCATGATCGTCGGCTTCGCAGCCGGTGGAGGCACCGACACGGCAGCGCGATTGCTGGCACAGGATCTGGCCGCCGAATTGGGGCAGCCGATCGTGATCGACAACCGGGCCGGAGCGGGCGGAATGATCGGGGCTGCGGCGGGGGCCAAGGCGCCTGCGGATGGCTACACCCTGTTCTTCGGTTCGGGGTCAGAGTTGACCGTGCTGCCGGCCCTGAAAAAAGTGGTGTCCTACGACCCGTTGAAAAGCTTCAGGCCGGTCACACAGGTGGGCACCGTGTCATTCATGCTCGTGGCCCACCCATCAGTCCCTGCCAACACCGTTGGAGAACTGGTCACCTTGGCCCGGGCGAAACCGGGACAGGTGAGCTTTGCTTCCTATGGCGTGGGATCGACCAACCACCTGATCGGTGAGCTGTTCGCGATCAAGACGCAGACCAAGCTGCTGCACGTGCCGTACAAGGGGAGTGCAGCCGCGGCCACAGACCTGATTGCCGGTGAGGTCCAGATGGCGTTCGACACCGTATCGGTGATGCGTCCGCATGTGCAGGCCGGAAGGCTCAAGGCTCTGGGCGTTCTGTCGGCCCGGCGCACCGCTCAAGCCCCAGATCTTCCCACGATGGCCGAAGCGGGCGTTCCCGACCTGGTCGTCGAAGGCTGGCTCGGCGTCATGGCACCGGCAGGAACACCCGACGCCATCGTGCAGCGCCTGGAGAAGGCCATCGGCAATGTGCTCGTCACACCGCGGATCGCGGAAGCCTTGATGCAGCGCGGCGTGAAAGTCACCAGCGAAGGACCGGAGGCATTTCGAGCCTTCATCGAACGGGATCTGGACAAGTGGCGCAATGTTGCCCAGCGCGCTCACATCGAGATCGAGTAGCCCCATCAAGCTTGCTTGCCACTTGCCATGCCCATGAAAATTTTCTCCCCGGTGCTTGCACTGCTCGCCTTCTTCGCAGCCTTCAACGCCCACGCCGCGCCGGCATTCCCCACGGATCGACCGATCTCGCTCGTCGTGCCGTTCTCCGCCGGCGGGGGGACCGACATCCTTGCCAGGCTCGTGGCAGCCCGGCTGGGCGTGCTGATTCAGCAGTCCGTTGTCGTGGACAACAAGCCGGGGGCCAACGGTGTGCTCGCGAGCCAGTATGTCGAACGAGCGAAGGCCGATGGCTACACGCTGATGTTCGGCAGCAGTTCGACCCACGTCCTGTCTCCCATGCTGTCCCCCAAGAAGCAACAAATGGAGCAGACCCGCAGGACCTTCTCGATGGTCAGCATCGTGGCGGAAACGCCGCTGGTGCTGGCCGTGAATGCCAAGTCGCCGTTCCAGAATCTCGATCAACTGCTGAAGGCCTCGCGCGCGAAGGAACTGAGCTTCGGCACCTTCGGTTCCGGGTCTTCCCCGCACGTCCTGGGATCGTTGCTTGCAGCGCGAACCAACGCGCGCCTCCAGCATGTACCGTACAAGGGCTCTTCGCCCGCGATCACCGACCTGCTCGGCGGTCACATCGACAGCGTGTTCTTGACGGTTGCCGCACTCAGCAGCCATGTCGAAGACAAGGAGGTTCGCGCCCTCGCCGTCACCGGCCCGCATCGCGTGCAGACCTTGCCCGACACACCAACATTCAAGGAAAGTGGCGTGGCAGGCCTCGAGGATTCGGGCTGGTTCGCCGTATTCGCACCCGCCGGAACACCAGCACCGGTTCTGGAGCTTCTGCATGACGCCATCGAACGCGTGATGGCGACGCCGGAGGCGCAAGCCCAATTGGTGGAACTTGGATTGCGCAGCTCGAACGGCACCCGGGCACTCCAGGCAGCCACGTGGGAGCGATCGATCGCCGCCATGCAGGCGATCCTGGCTCTGGTCAAGATCGAGCCAGACCGCTAGGCACGCGAGGCGCATGAAGTCCCCCACGCTTTCCGGCCCGTGCGACGCCAGCCGGTTCTTCACCAACGGAAAACGAGACTGCTCATGAAGCTCTATCACGAGGTGCGCGGCTGTTCGCTGGCCGTCGACATCGTTGCGCGCGAACTGCAGATTCCCCTTGAGCTTGAGTGGGTCGACATGACCAGCAAACGCCTGCGCGACGGCTCCGACTACTTCCGGGTGAACAGCAAAGGCACCGTGCCGACACTTGAACTGCCCGACGGGCAGCACCTCAGCGAAGGCGCGGTCATCATGCAATACTTGGCGGATCAGGCCCCGGGCAAGTCGTTGCTGGCGCCGCCGGGCACATTGGAGCGCTATCGGACGCTCGAATGGATGAGCTTCATTGGAGCGGACCTTCACAAGGGTGGATTCATGCCACTCTTCAAGGCCGCGACGCCGTCGGAATACAAGAAGATCGCACACCGATACCTCCAAGACCGGCTCGGATGGTTGAATGGCCAGTTGGCCAATCGGGACTATCTGATGGGCAATACCTTCACGATTGCAGATGCCCATTGCTACACCATCGCAATGTGGACAAGAGCGCATCGCATCGACACCACCTCCTGGCCTCATCTTGAGGACTACCTGGCTCGGGTCAGCTCGCGATCGAGCGTGAAAGCGGCCGAGCAGGCGGCGCGCGAACAAGGCGAGCGTGAACGTTTGAAAAGACTTCAGGCTATCGGCTGATGCGAGCTGCACCAATTCCGTCGCCGAGAATGCCCGCATGCCACGGGGCGCGTGGACGTTGAGACCCTACCCGACGCCGTCGGCGAGGCAGCGCGGCAACTCAAGGAGGTCGCCGATCCGCTACCCGCCAGTTCCGCCGCTGACTGCTCGGGCGGAGGGTGAAAGGACGCATCGTGCGTTCCACTTCGCCGGACGGTTTCCTCCTGCTCTAGGCGGTGGCGGGCAGCAGTGCATGGCGGCGTCGTTCGCTGCGGTGCGGGCGGTCGCAACAATCTGTGCACGAATGGCTGCAGCCGGCCGACAAGGCAGCGCAGCCCGATGGCCGCTCTTCCGCAAAGCAGGGTGTGCATCCGGTGCAGGCGCGCGGCCATGATGTCCATCGCCTGCAGTGGACTGGCTACCGGGTTATCCGGTGTCAGCGCGACGAGGCTGCCGCGCCCTCCACCAGCGCAAGCACCCGCACGGGACTGCCGCTGCCATTGAGTATCTTCAGCGCCGGGCAGACGATCAAGGCGCCCTGAGGCGGCAGTTGATCGAGGTTCGTGAGGCACTGCAGCCCGTGGCGGCCGGCGCCATGCACCAGCGAGTGGCAAGGATGCGGCACGGAGAAGCCGCCCGCCATTCCGGCATCGGTGCTGAGCGCCTCGGTGCCGAAGCCCATCACCTTGCGGTCATGGACCAGCAGGCGCACCGCGTCTTCGCTAGGCCCGGGCGTGTGCGGCCCGTTGTGGTCGCGATTGACGAACGCCTCGGGATCGGTACGCTTGGACCAGTCTGTGCGCATCAACGCCCACCAGCCTTCCGGGATGCGGCCGTGCTGCTTCTCGTGGTTCTCGATGTCGGCCACTGTCATCAGGTAGTCGGGGTCCGCTGCAGCCTGTTCGCTGCAGTCGATCACGCAGGCAGGCGCGATGAAGTCCCCCACGGCAACGGTGTCGACCGCGTTGTTGGGCAGGTCGCGACCGGTGATCCAGTGGATCGGCGCATCGAAGTGCGTACCGGTGTGCTCGCTGCAGCAGAAGTTGTTCCAGTACCAGTTCGGGCCGCGTTCGTCGTAGCGCGAAATCTCTTCCAGCTCGAACGAACGGGCCTGTCCAAAAGGGGCTGGCAGCACGATCGTGGGGAACGCCGACGACAGGGTCTGCGTCAGGTCCACCACGCGAATGCCTCCGCTGGCGAGCGCGGAAGCAAAGCCGCCCAGCACGCCGGGAATTCTTGAAGTCATTGATGCGACGTCCACGGTAAGAAAAGAAGAACACGCCTGTCAGGCGACCGACACCGATGTTGGCGACCAGTGGGTGTGGGCGATCGGCTCGGACGCGGCCGGCGCGGTGATCTTGCTGCCCAGCCACTCGCTCTGGCCCATCGAATGGAAAAGGCCTACGCGCACGTCGTCGGGGATGTCGCGCAGGTTGCCCCACATGCCTGACCAGTGCTGGCACTGGTCGGTCAACGGCCGTGTCGCCGCTTCCCAGGCGACCAGCGCCTCGGGAATGTCCCGGCGATCGGCGACATTGGCCATGAAGGCCGCGAGCCCCAGCCCGTTCTGAAGCGCCATGCCGCCGCCTTGCCCGATGTTGGGCAGCTGCGCGTGCGCGGCGTCGCCGACGATGCAGGTGCGGCCCGCCGACCAGCCTTCGCAGACGATGGTGGTGTAGGTGTTCCAGAGCACTCCCGAGCCGTCGGGGATGCGGTCGAGTAGGAAGCGCCACGTCGGGAAAGCCTCCCGCCAGCAATCGCGGATGGCGGGATCGCGCGCCTCGACATCGTCTTCCGGACAGGTCATGGCCAGGAACACCTCGGTGGCGCTGATCGGGGTAACCAGCAGGCGTCGCCGCCCGTTCCAGTTCTCGAAGCAGCGGCCGCGCATGTCGGGCGGCATGTCGTCTTGCGTGGCCTTCACGATCACCCGCAGGGCACCTTCGTCCGAGCGCATGAACAGGCGCTCCAGGCCTAGCGCGCGGCGCACTGGCGACGACGTGCCGTCGCAACCGATGGCCAAGTCGGCCTCGACAATGTCGCTGTTGGCAAATTTGAAGCTGCCGTTGGGGGACGCGCTCACCACAGGTGCGCTGGTAACGATGCGAACGCCGGAGCGGCGAGCCGCCTCCTCCAGTCCCTCAAGGAGGTCCCTGCGTGCCACGCAGATGATCTCCAGCCCGGGCGGCAGTCCGGCCGGCGCGATCATCTCGTTGTTCCGGCCGCGGTTCTCGACGCCCAGGGACCAGAACGGATCGCGACAGACACGTTCGAAAGCACCCACGTTCTTCAGCACCTTCAGGCCGTTGGACCACAGGTAGATGCCTGACCCTGAGACGCGCAGGGTGGGGTTGCCTTCGTAGACCGTGACGTCCCAGCCGCGTTGGGCCAGGGCGGACGCCGTGGCCAGGCCACCGATGCCGCCGCCGCTGATGATTGCTTTCATGCTCATATGAATGGTGAGTGAGGGGGTTTCTGGAACACCGGCTTCGGGCCAAGGGTGTTCTCGCCTCGAATGGTCGATCAGCGGTGGACGGCTGTCACCTAGCAAACGCTAGACGTCGACGCCTGCCGGGCTGCGCCAGGTCACGGCGTCGGACGATTCCCGGGTGCCGCCGCCCTGCAACAGCGCATGTACGTCGGAAGGCGAGAAGTGCGAGTCGACCACCAGCACGCCGGATGCATAGAGCGCGTCCTGCAGCGCCGCCGACAGCGTGTGCAACGGGCCGCCACCGCCCTCGCCCATACCCTTGGCACCGTTGAACGTGAAGGGCGACGGCGATTCCATGTTGTCGTACTGCAAGGCCGGCATGTTCATCGTCGTGATCGGGCAGTAGTCGCTGAACGTGGTCGTCAGCAGGTTGCCGAACTCGTCATAGCGGAAGTTCTCCATCAGAGCGGCGCCGATGCCATGCGCCGCCGCGCCGTGAACCTGGCCCGTGACGATGGCGTGGTTGATCACCGTGCCACAGTCGTCCACCGCGGCATAGGCCAGGATGCGGACGTTGCTGGTGTCCGGGTCGATCTCGACCACCGCGATGTGACATTGCGCCGCATAGGTCAGCGTCAGGTTGCCGTACTTGCGTGGCAGGTCCGGCACCTCGAACGGCGGGCGGTAGACGTGCCTCACGTTCAGCGTGATGTCCTCGAGCGCCACCGGCAGGTCGGCCGTCTGGGTGTTGACGCGGTGGGCGATCGTCGAGAAGGAGACGGCACGACCGGTGCCCGGGTGGACCAGGGACGGCTTGCCACCCTCTTCGCGCACCTGCAGTTCGTCCGCCGGCAGCTCCAGCAGGTTCTCGGCCACGCGACGCATCTCGACGAGCAGTGCGGCAATGGCGCCGTGGATGGCCCCAAGGCTGGTCACGGCGAACTGGCTGGCGTAGGTTCCCGAGTGCGAGGTGTGGGTGTTGCGTTCGGTGTCGAACCCCGACTGCACGATCACGTGGTCGCTGGAGATGCCCATCTGCTCGCCCACGACCTGTGCGGCCACGGTCTCGTGCCCCTGGCCCTGCGGCACCGAGCCGACCGCTACGACAATGCGGCCGTCGACGCCCAACCGCGCGTTCGCCACCTCGGAGTTGCCCGTGAGCGGCGAGTTGGGGTTGATGATGCGAGTCTGGCCGAAGTTGTTGGTGCCCGAGTCCAGGGTCGTGCCGATGCCGATACCGATGACCCGGCCCTCGGCGCGCGCCTTGTCGATTTCAAGGAGCCAGTCATCCCATCCGACCAACGCCTTGGCCTTGTCCAGCAAGAGGTGGTAGTTACCCGAATCGTAGACGCAGCCGTTCGGCGTGGTCCACGGAAACGAAGGCACGTAGTTGCGCTGACGGATCACGTCGGGCGCCAGTCCGAGCCGGCGGCCGCAGATATCGATCACACGCTCCAGGAACCACACGTGCTGCATTCGCGAAAAGCCGCGGTTCGGACCGACCGGACACTTGTTCGTCACCGCCTGACGCATGTCGATGCGCAAGTTCTGCAGCTTGTACGGCCCCGGCGCCACCTGCGCCCAGATGATGCAGCTCAACGGCTCGTAGCGCGGGTAGGCACCGCAGTCGTCGATATGGACCGATCGGATCGCGAGGATCTCGCCATCGCGCGAGAGCGCGACCTCGGTGTCCACGAAAGTGCGCTCGTTGCCATGGGCGCTGGCCTGCAGATGCTCGCGCCGCTGCTCGATCCACTTGACCGGCCGGTGCCCGCAGGCCTTGGAGGCCAGCGCGCAGATCAGGATGTACGGGTACAGGTTCTGCTTGATGCCGAAGCCACCGCCGATGTCGCCCGTACGCAGCCGCACGTCGTCGGCCGAAATGCCCAGGGGCGGCGCAATGAACTTCATGGCCACGCCGGGCTGGCTGATGTTGCAGAACACGTCCACCCGGCCACCGGCCTCCCAGGTGACGGTGGTCGCGAAGGGCTCGAGCGGCGTGCTCGAGAAGCGATGGAAGTGCAGCCGCGGGATCGTGACGTGCACATCGGCCTGCTCGAAAGCGGCATCCACCTCGCCCCACTCGAACACGTCGCTGAACACCCGGTTGGTGCCCGCCGATGCGTGCAGCACCACGCGATCTTCCAGGGCTTCGATGGCATCGACCACGGCATCGAGCGGCTCGTAGTCGACCCGCACCAGTTCGGCCGCATCCTCGGCGATCTCCGGCGACACCGCCACCACGGCAGCCACCGGCTCACCCTGGAAACGCGCCGTGCCCACGGCCATGCAGTAGTCCTGGATCAGCGAGCCCGGCTCGGGCGCCATCTGCGGGAAAGGCCGCGTGGCGAGCCTGACATCCTCGCCGGTCAACACATGCACGACACCCTGCATCTGCATTGCCTCGGTGATATCGACGGCCAGGATGCGTGCGTGCGCATAAGGCGACCGAACGACGCGCACATGCAGTTGCCGATCACTCTGCTCGTCGTCGACGAAATTGCCGAGACCACGCACCAGGCGCGCGTCCTCTCGCCGTGCGCCACTGCTCATTGCGCTGCTCCCGTCGTACGGCCACGCAAGCGTGCCCACCAGCCTGCGGCCTCAGCCTGCTCGGTGACAGGCAAGTCGGCCGTCGGAGCCACGGCGTCGCTGGCTCCCAACGCTTGGCGGACGCTTTCGATCATGTCGTCAACGTTTTTGCGCGCCAGCGGGGCCAGGATGCCGCGGGCGAGCGAGGCAAGCGTGCCGCGCACCGTGCTGCTGCATCGCCATTCAACGCTCGTGCCGGTACCTTGCGGTGACAGCGTGAAGCCCATGTCCGTGTCGGCCATTCCCAGTGCATGGCGCACGTTGCTGCGGAAGGAAGCACGTTCGTTCTCGAGGCGCTCGACGAACACCACCTCGGCTTCGGCCCGCCCGCGAATCTGCGGCATTCCCACATCCATGACGATGCGGAAGTTGTCCGCACCGGACTGCTTGAGTTCCTTGAACATCGGCAACAGAGGTGCGAAGCAGGTGGGGTCGGTGAGAAAGGCATAAGCCTCAGCCGGCGACGCAGTGACGTCGAACTGACCCGAAAGATCGATCTTCATGTGGAACTCTTTCCAAGCTGCTGTGCAGCCGCTTTCACGGCGGAGATGATGTTCTGATAACCGGTACACCGGCAGACGTTGCCACTGAGCGCCTTGCGCACCGAAGCGTCGGTGACTTCGCCGCCGAGGTCCAGGCTGTTCAGAAATGCCGAGGCCGCCATCAGCATCCCCGGCGTGCAGAAACCGCACTGGAGCGCATGGTGTTCCGAGAAGGCCTTCTGCAACACGTGCAGTCCCGTCGCGCTCTCAAGCCCTTCGACAGTGACCACGTTGCGCTGGTCGGCCTGCATCGCAATGACATTGCAGGACTTGACGGGCTGCCCTTCGAGCTGAACGGTGCAGGCACCGCAGTAGGCGGTGTCGCATCCGACGTGGGTGCCGGTGAGGCCGCATTCGGCGCGCAGGAAGTGAACCAGCAGTTGCCGTGGCTCGACTTCATGCCGCCGCACGCGGCCGTTCACTGTGACGTTGATGACGTGGCGCTCATCCATAGTAGGTGTGTGTGGGTTCCACGGGTGCCTGGCCGGCGGCCCGTGCGGTTGCAATACGGAAGGCACGACGCACGAGGCCTCGAACGAGGCTGCGCTTGTACTCTTCCGAGCCTTTGTTGTCGGTCAGTGGCTCAGCGGTCGCCACGGCAATCTCGCCCATCTGCTCGGCCAGCGCCGGTGTGAGCTGCGCGCCCGCGAGATGTCGGTTGACATCGACCACCAGGGGTGTCATGCCCACGCAGCCCAAAGCAAGATGCGCCTGCACCAGCGTGCCGTTGCGCACCTGCAGCTGCAAGGCGCAGCTCGCCGTGGGGTAGGCCGCTGCTGCGCGCTTGAAGGCCACGAACGCGCCGCCCCCTTGCAACGCTGCTGCGGGAATGATCACGGCAGCGATCAACTCGGCCGCGCCCAGCGCTGGGCTGTAGGCATGCTTCAACAACGTCCGGACGCCTTGAATACGTTCGCCTGTCGGCGAGACGCAGCGCACGTCGGCATTCAACGCAACGAGCAGCGCCGGCCAGCAACTCGACGGATCAGCCTCGGCCAGTGAGCCGGCGATGGTGCCGAGCGAGCGGACCTGCGGATCGGCAATGCCGCCAGCGCAGTCCTTGAGGATCGGAAACTCCCGGGCCAGCGCCGAGTGAGCCACGGCCTGGTGGGTGGTGAGCGCGCCGATTTCAATTCCTGCCGGCGTGCTGCAGATTCCGCGTGCCTGCGAGATGCGGCCGATATCGACCAGTTGCGCCGGTTTCAACAAGCGCAGCTTCATCATCGGCAGCAGCGTCTGCCCGCCCGCCAGAACTTTGGCATCGGGACCTAGCCGCTCCAGCAGCAGCGTCGCTTCGCGCAGGCTTTCCGCGCGGTGGTAATCAAATCGAGCCGGATACATGTCAGAACCTCCTGGGACTGCATCAGTGTCTGTGCGAGGGCCGCCTCACTCAATGAGCGGCGCGGTCAAGTTTGTTGCGTGGCACGCACCGGGGCACGGCGGGACGATCTGCTGCCGGCAACTTGCGCCATCAGCAGCTCCTTGCTGATGGGTCGCTGGTGGACGGCCACCAGGCGATGCTGCTGGACCACCAGCACGCGATCCGCCGTAAGCATGAGTTCGTCGATGTCCGATGACACCAGGAGCACCGTGGCACCCGCCGTCACCACCTCGTCGATCAACTTGTAGATCTGCAGACGCGCGCCCACGTCCACCGCCTTGGTAGGGTCGTTCAGCAGCAGCACCTTGGCACCGGACAACAGCCACTTTCCGATCACGACCTTCTGCCGGTTGCCACCCGAGAGGTCGCCCGCCTTCATCAGCGGCGAGGCCGCGCGGATGTCCAGCCTCTCCATCATGTCGGCCACAGCTCGCAGCGCAGGGCCGCGCCGCAGGACGCCCCAGCGGGAGAACAGGCGCGCGTTGGGCAGCAGCAGGTTCTCGAACACGCTCATCCTCGGGACCACGCCTTCCTGGAGGGCATCGCCTGGCACGAGCACGACACCGGCACGCACCCTGTGCGGCAGGCCGACCCGACGCTGAGTGATGCCGTTCACCCTCAGTGCGCCCGGCAGCGGGTTGACACCGGTCAGCTGGTCCAACAGCAGTTCGGTATTCGCACCCACATGGGTCGGGATGCCGGTGACCTGGTGTGCGCGCAAGACCAGACCAACGTGGTGGCCATGGTCGGTGGCCAGCAGCGGTCCCGTCTCCAGCAGGGACCGCCCAGGTTCTGCGCGCTCATGCGCCTGTGCCTCGCTCAGCGTCCTGCCAACGATGAGCGCGACCAAGCGGTCACGGTCGACGTCCCGGCGTTCCACGGTCTCGATGACGCGGCCTCCGCGCAGCACGGTGATGCGATCGGCGACGGACAGCACCTCTTCCATGCTGTGCGCAATCAAGATCGTCGACACTCCTTCGGGCTGCAGGCCCCGCACCAGCTCGAACAATCGGTCCGCCTCCTGGTGATCCAGCGACGCGGTGGGCTCGTCCAACACCAGCACAGGGGCCTTGCGCGAGGTCGCCTTCGCGATCTCGACAAGCTGCCGCTCGGCGATGCTGAGCTCGCGCACCTTCAGTCCGGCCTTGCCGGTCAGGCCGAAGCGTTCGAGCATCTCGTCGGCGCGCCGCGCCATCGCCTTGCGGTCCAGCAGCCAGGTGGCGAGAGAACCACCGGTGCTTGCGAGGAACAGGTTCTCGGCCACCGTCATCGTGTCCACCAACTGGAAGTGCTGGTGCACCATCGACACCACGTGCTGCGACTGCAGCTTACGGAACTCGACCGGCCGCCCCTCGACGAGGATCCTTCCCTCGGCGGGCCTCAGCAGGCCGGCCAGCACCTTCATCAGCGTCGACTTGCCGGCCCCGTTCTCGCCCACCAGCGCGTGCACCTCGCCCCGTCTGATCGACAGGCTGACAGCGTCCAGCGCGGTGAATTGGCCGAAACGGACGGTGATGCCTTCGAGCCGGACCGGTTCGACCGCTCCATTCACCGCTGGACCCCGAGCTTTTCCCGTAGCACCGGGGGAATCAGCTCGAAGGCCTCGGCCTGGCCCACCACGCGGTGGCTCATCGGCACGAAGCGCGGCGGCACCTGCCGCTTCTGAAGGAAGTCGGCCACGGTGTTCGCCGCCACCTGGCCCCAGGCCTGCGGGTTCAGGTACACCGTGGCGGCCAGGTCGCCGTTGTGCAGCGCCGCCAGGGCACTGGGCGATCCGTTCAGTCCCAACACGGCCACCTTGCCCTTCAAGCCCGCGGCCTTGACGGCCTGCGCCGCGCCCAGCGCCAGGTCGTCATTCGAGGCATAGATGGCGACCAGATCGCGATGGGCCACCAGCGCATCCTCGGCCAGCTTGATGCCGCTTTCGCGAGTCTGCACGGATGGTTGTGAATACACCACCTTGAATCCGGCAGGTTCGATGGCGCGACGAAAGCCCTGCTCCTGCTCGATCATCGGCGCGGCGCCCGCCGGTCCAGTGAGCAGCGCGACCTTGCCGGGCCGAGCATGGTCGACCAACCAGCGACCCTTGTCGAAACCGGCGGCCACCCCATCCATGCCGACGAAGCTGAGCCACAGGCCGGCATGCTTGCTGCTCAGCGTTCGGGCATACATGAAGACCGGAATGCCTGCCTTGTTGACCCGTTGAACGGCCTGGGCCGGGGCTTCTTCATTCAAGGGCGCGACCAGGACTGCATCCACCTTGGCCGCCACGAGATCGTCCAGGTTGTTGATCTGCGTGTTCACGTCCGCGTTGGCCGAGAGCAGGACCGCATCGATCTGCCGGGCCTTCAGCGTCTCCACGATGGAGCGGCTCAGCGCAATGTGGAACGGGTTGCTGGCTTCGGGGCTGGAGATGCCCACCCGCAGCGGCCGGGCCTGCGCCAGCGCCGGCTCACAGACCATCGAAGACAGGACGACGAGAACGACGGCGAGCAGTGGCTTCATCATGGGTTCGGATCCAAATTTCAGTAGGGATTCGGTGCGGGTTCAACGGGCTTTTCTGAAGGCATCCAGCGACGCTGCGGCGGTCAGGATGACGCCGATCACCACGCCCTTCCAGTACGGATGGATGCCCACGATGTTCAATCCATTGGCCAATACCGCAAGCAGCAGGATGGCGAGCATCGAGCGCCACAAGCGGCCCTCGCCGCCGCTCAACGCTGCACCACCCAGCACCACGGCGGCGATGGCCTCGAGTTCGTAGAGCACTCCCGCCGTCGGCTCGCCGCCGCCTGTGCGACTGCACAGCAGCACGCCTGCGATGCCGCAAGTCGCCCCGGACACGGCAAACGCCGCCACCTTGACCCGTGCGATGCGCACGCCCGACAGCGCGGTGGCCGTGGGATTGCCGCCGGTGGCGTAGAGGTAGAGACCGAACACCGTGTGCCGCAGAAGAAAGGCCACCACCAGAAACACCGCAACTGCAACACAGGCCAATACCGGCACGCCGATGATGCTGCGGGCGCCCAGGTCCATGAACCAGCTCGGAAAGCTGTAGACCGGCCCGTCATGCGCCAACAGCAAGGCCAGGCCGCGGCATATGTTGAGCATGCCGAGCGTGACGATCAAAGGCGACACCCGCAGGTAGCCCACCACCGCCCCGTTGACCGCGCCGATCACCGTGCCCAACAGCACCCCACCGGCCACACCCCACCAAACACTGGAGAACTGCTCGACGATGAGCGCCGCCACGACGCCCGTGAGCGCAACGATGGCGCCCGCAGACAGGTCGAAGCCACCGCTGAAGACAACCACGCTGGCACCCACGGTGACGATGGCCAGGATCGACACCTGCGTCAGCACGTTCTGCATGTTGGTGGCCGACAGCACGTTGGGGTCGACGAGAAAAAAACCGAGCACTGCCGCAAGGAAGACGATGAACAAGCCGTGTTGGGTCAGCAGTTTCATGTCACGCGGGCCTGCCGGCCTCCCAGTCATCGATCGACAGGTCGGGCCGGTAGCCCCGGATCTCCGGTTCGCAGTAGGCGTGCAGCGCCCGCATCTGCCACTGCACGTCGTCCGCGAACAGGTCGCCGACGATGCCATCGATGAGCCGGCCGACGCCGAACTTCATGCCCGAGATCGACGATGCCGACAGGCCCTGACTCATCGTCGCGCCGAAATTGAACGCATGGATGTTGCGCAGGAACGGGGCTCGACCACGCTCCTTCTCGGTGAACTGGAACCCGGCCCCGAGGTACGGCGAGCGGGACAGTGCCTCATCGCGATCCTGTGCGGGCGGATCGAAACGATCGCCCCAGGTGGCGATGGCATCGGCAAAGCCCGACAGCTCGGGGCGCTGGGCCACGTCGGTGACGGTGCCGGTGCCGAAGATCAGATGGTCGAAGCGCAGTTCGGCCTGCGGGGTCGACACCGTCACGGCGCCGTTGTCCCACCGGGCAGCGGTCCATGCCGTGCCGGTACGCAGGCGGAACTGGCTGTGCCGGGTGCAACGCCACAGCGTCTCCTGCGGCGGCGGTTGGTTCATTGCGGCGATCTGCCGCATGAACGCCCAGCGATCACCATCGCTCAGGCGGTGGAAGTGGCCGAGGAAGCCATGGCTCTCCATCCACTTGTTGGGATTCACCCTGGGCAAGGCCGGCAAGCGAATGCACAGTTCGACCGACGCAGCGCCCTGCTCGAGCGCGGTGGCCGCGTTGTCGAAGGCCGACGCGCCCCCCCCGAGCACGCCGATGCGTGCACCGTTCAACGCAGCGAAGTCGATGGCTTCTTCGGTGTGGGAGTAGCACTCTTTCGGCAACCCGGCAGCAAGCGACGGAACGTGCCAACGGCCACTGCCGGCAAGTCCCGTGGCCAGCACGACCTTGCGCGCCAGCAGCATCTGACCGTCGGCCAGGCCCACGCTCAGCACCGCGCCTTCCGGCCGGACCCTCGTCACCTCTGCACCGTTGCGCACGGGCAGGTCCAGCACCCGCCGATACCACTGAAGGTAGGCGTGCCACACGTCCTTAGGCACCTTGTCGATCCGGTCCCAGGCTTCGGCACCGAACTGCGCGGAGTACCAAGCCTGGGGCGTCAGCGACGGGTTGCCGAAGTCGAGGCCGCTGGCCTTCTTGTGGGTGCGCAACGTGTGCATGCGCGCAAAGTTCGTCCACACGCCTTCCGACCCGGGCGCCGCCTGGTCCAGTACGACAATGTTGTCGACCTTCTGACGCAGGAGCCCGTGCGCGACCGCCAGGCCGCTCTGTCCGGCACCGACGATGACCACATCGAATGCGCCTTCCGGTTCAGGGGGCCGCAGCCACGTCCGCATCGGGAACGCGATATACGGAAGCTCGAGTTTGATTCGATGTTCCAGTTGTTCGAGCGACATGACCTCGCGTAACCTTTCCTATGCTGGTGTAATGCACATCTTCCGGCACCGAGTGGTGCTTGAACAATGACGGGCAACGCGTCATTGCATGCGTTCAACGCAACGAACGAGCACTTCCCGCACCGACCCTGTCGAACAACTGCCGAGACAAGAGCCAATGGAAGTCAGCGACAGCCGCCTCAAATACCTGCACGAGGCACATCGCCGCGGAACGATGCGCGCGGCCAGTGAGCATTTCGACGTGGCGCCGTCGTCGGTCAGCCGACAGATCGCCGGGCTGGAGCGCGAATTGGGGCTCGCGCTCGTCGAGAAAGGTCTTCACAAGGTACGCCTCACGGAAGCAGGCCGTCTGCTGGTGAACTATTACGAGCAGCGCAACCACGAACACGAAGACCTGATGGCCGCGCTCGACGACCTGCGCGGCATGCGTTCGGGCCATGTCCGCCTGGCGGTGGGCCAGAACCTCGTCAACACGCTGCTGGCCGAGGTCATCCGGCAGTACCAGCGCGAGTGGCCCGGCATTCGAATCCATGTGACGGAGGTCGCGAGTCAGCAGGTGCAGTCCCTCATCTGCCAGGACGAGGTCGATTTCGGGCTGCTGTTGAACCCGCCGCAAGACCCGCAGTTGGTCGACCGCTTTTCGTTCGAGCAGCCGCTGCGCGTGGTCGCCACCAATGACCATCCGCTCGCCAGGCAGACATCCGTCACCTTGCCGGAGATCCTGTCTCATCCGCTCGTGCTGCCGACGGGCAACTTCAGGTCTCGGCAAGTACTCGACGAACTCGCCGCGAAGGCCGGCCTGACGCTGGACCCAGTGATGACCGTGTCCACGGTGCACATGCTGCTGAGCTGCATCCGGGCTCGCATAGGCATCGGCCTGATGCCCGACATCTACCTCAGTCACGAGCCGGGCACCGAGAACCTAGTCAGCATTCCCATCGACGATGAAGTGCTGAGCACTTTCAGCGTCCACCTGATGGCACGCCGCGGTCGCGTACTGCCGCGCAGCGCCCATGTGCTGATCGACCTGCTGGAGCGATCAATCAGGGACAGCATGCGGCGTTAGCGAACCGCAGGCTGCGTGGGTCGACGACCTGATGCGCCTAGCCTGCGACTCCTCAGGGTTCGGCTGCGCCGCTGCCCGTGCAAGCGCCTTAGGCCGCCAAACGCGCGACCTGACCGCCCCGGGTGCGCCGCCAGATCACGATGGCCGCCATCGCCGCCACACAGGCCGCGATCGCCATGACGCCGACCGCGCCGAGGCGCCCACCAGCCACCGGCATCAACGCGAGTACCGCCAGCGGGCTGACGAACTGACCGATGTAGAAGCTTCCCATGAAGCTGCCGGTGCCACGACCTCGATGCTCGAAGTCCAGCCGCGACAGGGCCCACAGCGACAAGGCCGGAGGAATCAAGCCGCCGCCCGCGCCCGCGAAGACGAGCGCGAGCAGCACGCCCAGATAGGACTGGGCCAACGCCAGCTGTGCCAGGCCCACGCCCGACAACGCGAACGCCAGGGCCAGCACGAAGGCGGTGCCCATGCGCGCGAGCCAGCGGAAGGACAAGGCGCTCACCAACCCGGCCACCTGCGACAGGGCGATCGCCATGCCCATCTGGCTGGTGGCGTGGATCTGAAGCCCTTCGAGCACGAAGCCCGCCTGCACGATGGACACGAAGAAGACCATCGCGGCAAACACCGTCACCAGGTACAGCGGCCACATGCGCCGCCACGGAAAAGGCGTTGCGGGCAAGGCTGTGGCGGCTCGCGTCGCACCGGGTGCCGGCTCCCAAAGCCAGATGATGGCCCCCAGGGCCAGCAGCACGCCGACGGCATACAAAGCAAACGGTGCACGCCAGCTGATATCGCCCAACGCACCGCCCGCCAAAAAGAAAAGGGCTGCAGACGCCGTACTGGCCGCAGCCTGCAACGAGAGCATGCGGGCGAGCTTGACACCATCGTAATAGTCACCGATCAGCGACATGCAGCAGGTGATGATGGCCGCCTCGGTCATACCCAAAGCCACCCGGCTCGCCACGATGGCCGGCAAGCTGTCGAGCCACAGCGGCAGCACGCCGCACGCTGCGTACAAGAGGAAGCTGACCACGAGCAGCCGCTTGCGCCCTACCCGGTCCACAAGCATGCCAGCGACCGTCCCCAGCAGCGCCACCATCAACGCCGGCACGGTCATCATCACAGGCACCAGCACCGCCGCTTGCGCATCGGCAATGAAATGCTGCTGAATGCTCGGCAGCAACGGTGCGATCAGGACCGACGCGAGGACTGGCAGGCAACTGCCGACGAGCAGCAGCAAGGCCTGACGCCAATCCGGCGTACGGCGTGGGGAAAATGCGGGTGTCGACATGGCAATCCTTCGGAGGGAATGGGTCGGCTCAAGCTTCAACGCTAGCGAACCAGGCCTGGCAAACGGTTCGCGCCTCTTACGGCATGCGCCGAGCCAGTATGGTGAGCCGCACCAGCCGCGTCATCTATCAAACACTACAAGGAAGCGTGGCCGATCCTGCGCGTCAGGTTGCCTGTCCTTCGTCTGGACGGCGCCTGATCTACGCGATGCACATGAGCGTCATCACGCGGGCGGTGGCGCGAGAGATCGAGGAGGAAGTGAAAGCCCCTTTGCTTGCGCTTCGCGACCAGGCCATGGCCGCGCTGCCGGCCGAGGCATCGCCTCGACACTCAGCGCACTTTAGAGCCGGTGCGCAGGCCGCTGACGCCTGACCATGCGAGGCCGCCGTCGAGCCCGACCTCGACAGTCACCGGCACCACAGGCATCGAATCCTTGGACGAAGCGTCAAGGTCTTCGGCCCAATCGAAATAAGAGTCCACGTCGACGAACCACGCCCAGATTGGCCACATATCGTTGCTCCTATGTATGACTTGTCGCGGCCCCGTTGGCGAACATCGCGGCGTAGCAGAGCCGATCGCCCAGTCGGGCAGCCGCCCCCCCGCGTCTCGGGGTCCGCATCAGGGTTCAGGTTTGACCACGCATCGTCTTCTGGTCAACCCGCCGTCGAGGCCCACCTCGATGTGCGAGCCAGCGGGGAACGACGGCAGTGCGACACCGTCGACGGCGACCAGTTCGAAGCTGAAGATGTCCGGCGCCCCTTGCGTCTTGCGCGCGAGCCGCACGCGCTGGACGGTCACGCCCCGGCCTTCCCCAAGGCCGTTGGCCGCGGGCCCGCGGACGCTTCCGCGTCACGGGCCGAGCCCTGCGGCTTCAGCAGCATATAGCCCAGCGCCGGTATCAGCATCAGCGCGCCGAGCATGTTCCACAGGAACATGAAAGCCAGCAGCAGCCCCATGTCGGCCTGGAACTTGATGGGACTCGCGACCCAGGTGATGACACCGATGGCCAGGGTCACCCCGGTCAGCATCACCACCTTGCCAGTGAACAGCAGCGCACGGTAGTAGCTTTCCGACAGGCTCTTGCCTTCGCGCATCTGCGCCAGCGTCACGGACAGGATGTACAGCGCATAGTCCACACCGATGCCCACACCGAGTGCGATCACCGGCAGCGTCGCGACCTTGACGCCCATTCCCAATGAAACCATCAAGGCTTCGGCCAACACCGAGGTCAATACCAGCGGCAACACGGCCACCAGCACAGCACGCCACGAGCGGAAGGTGACCCAGCACAACAGCATCACCGCGCCATAGACCAGGAACAGCATCTGCGTCCAGGCGCTGCGCACGACGATGTTGGTCGCAGCTTCGATGCCTGCACTGCCCGCGGCCAGCAGGAACTTCACGTACGACGTGTCGTTGGCTGCAGCGAAGGCCGATACATGGTTGACCACACGTGCCAGCGTCTCTGCCTTGTGATCGCGCAGATAGGCATACACCGTCAACAGACTGCAGGAGTCGTTGTACAGCCCCCGCGGCGCGCCCGCCGTCGCTGTGTTGAGCATGTTCTGGTTGGAGATGAACTCGTACCACTTCGGATTGGACTCGTTCAACCCGGAGAGCACTTGGCGATTCAGCAGCGCCAGCGTGTTGGTGCTCTCGACTCCGTCGATTTGCCGGAGCTCCCACTCCAGGGCATCGATCTTGTTCAACGTGTCGTAGCGAGAACACTGGTCAGTCGGTGTCTTGACCATCACCGCGAGCACGTCGCTCGACGCGCCGTAGGCGGCGTTGAAGAAGGCCATGTCACGGTTGTAGCGGCTGTCGGCGCGCAACTCAGGCGCGCCGGGGTCGAGATCGCCGATCGCCAGTCGCTGGCTGACAGCGAAGCCGACGCATCCCAGCACGAGCGCCACCACGATGGCGCCCGTCGCATAGCCCCGCTGCGTGAAGCGATCCAGCCAGGCCCACAGCGGGTGTTTGGCCCCACCAGCAGCGTCGATCTGTTCGGCGCGCAGACTGCGTTCGGCCGCCTTCGGGCTGACGCCGACGTAGCTCAACCCGATGGGCAACAGGATCAGGTTGGTGATGATCAGCACGCCGACGCCCAATGACGCAGTGATCGCTAGTTCGCGAATGACCTGAATGTCTATCACCAGCAGCACAGCGAAGCCCACTGCATCGGCCAGCAGCGCGGTCAGCCCGGCCAGGAACAGGCGGCGGAAGGTGAAACGCGCTGCGACCAGCCTGTCTATCCCGCGCCCGACGTCCTGCATGATTCCGTTCATCTTCTGCGCGCCGTGGCTCATGCCGATGGCGAACACGAGGAAAGGCACCAGCATCGAATACGGGTCTAACGAGAAGCCCAACGTCGGAAGCAGCCCCAGTTGCCACACGACGGCGATCAGCGACGCCGCGACCACCAGCACCGTCGAGCGCAGGCAACGCGTGTACCAGAAGACCATCACGCCCGCAATGGCCACCGCAATCGCGAAGAACACCAACACGACGCGCACGCCCTCGATCAGGTCGCCGACGATCTTGGCGAAGCCGGTGATGTGGATCTGCACGCCCTGCTGTTCGTACTTCGTGCGCAACGCCTCGATGCGCTGGGCGAAGACGTTGTAGTCGAGCGCCTTGCCCTGAGCGTCCTGGGCAAGCAATGGCACGAAGATCACGCTCGACTTCGCATCGAGCGCCACCAACTGGCCGATCTCTCGCGAGAGCGCGATGTTCTTGGCCAACTGCTGCAGGCTCTTCTCGGAACCGTCGTAACCGTCGGGAATCACCGGCCCACCTTCGAGGCCGTCCTCCGTGACCCCCGTCCACCGTGTCGTCGGTGTCCACAGCGACTTCATCTGGTTGCGCGCGACGCCGGGGATGAGGAACACTTCGTCGCTGAGCTTGCGCAGCGTCTCCAGGTAGGCTGCGTCGTAGATGGTGCCCTTGGGGTTCGCGACCGCGATCCGCACTGCATTGCCCAGCCCGCTCAGTTCGCCCTGGTTCGCCAGATAGTTTCGAATGAACGGCTGGTGTACCGGAATGGCCTTCTCGAAACTTGCATTGACCTGCAGCTTGGTCGCCTGCCATCCAAGAATGGCTGTGACGAGCAGACACAGCACGATGACGACCGCGCGGTGGTTGAACAGGGCACGCTCGACGACCGAACCAGAACGACGATCGAAAGGTTGGCCGGCAGACGCGGTTGTGGCGGGGGTGGTTTCAAACTTCATTTTTGTGAGCTCTGCGAAGAATCCGTGCCGTCAAGGCGATGCGCGCCCTGGAACGACAACGCGAGAGTCGCCCCGTCACGCAGAGGGAGCACGGCGTTCAGGGCCGGCAGCGGGCCGCCAGGCAACGGTTGCAGTGCGCTGCCCTTCAACTCGAGCAGCATGCCCGCCTGATTGACGAATATCGGTTCACCGCTCGCCCGCAATGCAGATGCGGTAATCGACACCGGAACCGGTGAAGCCACTGCCGTCCAACTGGCGCCGGAGTCGGTCGACCGGAATGCGTTGCCACGCAATCCTGCAACGATGATTTCGCCCTGCGCCGAAAGCTCAGCGGTGAAAAAACTGCCCTTGTAGGGCGTCGCCAGGCGCCTGAAGGTTTGCCCCAGGTCGTCGGACATCAGTACCAGCCCTTGCTCGCCGGCGATCACGATGCTGTCGCCACGCCGGCGCACTGCGTAAAGATGAAGCTCCTGGGGGTTGTCCAGCCGGGCGCGCCAAGAGGTCCAAGTGGTGCCACCGTCCTCGGTGGCGAGTGCGATGCCGTACGCCCCGACGACGATGGCGCGCTTCGCGTCCAATTCCAGCACGTCCAGCAGCGGCTTGTCGGGCCCATCGGACACGAGCCTTTCTGCAGATTTCAGGGCGGCCGGGCCGCCGTTGCGTTTGGCGGCTTCGAGTTCCAGCGCTGCGATGCCGCGCCCATCGATCTTCTTCGTCCAGCTCTGCCCGCCGTCGGACGTCGCCAGCACGACGCCGCCGTGGCCAACGGCCATGCCGTGCGTGGCATCCGCAAAGCGGACAGCCGTCAGGGTGACGCTGGTGGGCACCTGAACCTGGCGCCAGTTGTGCGCGGCGTCATCCGATGTGAGCACGATGCCGCGTTCACCGACCGCGACCACACGGTCGCCCGCCATCGTCGCCCCCAGCAACACGGTGCGCTCCGGTGCCCGCACGAGAACGGCCGGGCGCTCCAGCGCCGACTTGATGGCGTCCCCGGCCGCGAACGTGGGCGTCGCCAGCGCAGTGCCAAGCATCGCCATCGCAAGGAAGCGACGACCAGGCAATGCGGCAGCAGCAATCCGTGCAAGGGAAGCTCTGCCGTCGACGCGCGGTTTCCTCAAGCCGGACTGAATGCGCGTGGCGCTGTCGGGCATGTTGTGAGATTGCGGGCCGCGACGAGCGGAAAACAGAAGATAGGGTCCGAACAATTTCATTTTCCAGCGGTCAGCGTTCTGTCGAGAGAGAGAGAGCCGCGCCCGGCGGTCGAAATCGCCGGGCGTGGAGGAGGGAGTCCTCGTGCTCAGCGGGTCGACTCGCCGATCAGGCCTTCCGGGGTAAAGATGGACGGCGGTAAATGCGGCATCACCTTCATCTGCTCGGCTTTCCCAGTGATGAAGTTGTTGACGAAATAGACGCCCGACAACAGGTCATAGAAGCCGAACGTGACACCGCCAGTCGCGGGAACGTCGGGCATGACCATGCGCATCTGCCAGTTCGACTTCCACAATTGCCCGTTGGCATCCCAGCGATCGCCAAGCACGGCGCCCCAGGTGTCTTCGTCGATGTAGTAGACGCTCTTGGCTGCCTGGTGCCGTTGACCGGCCTTCAAGGTTGCCTCGACGACCCAGACGCGATGCAGTTCCCAGCGCACGTGGTCCGGGTTGAGATGTCGCGCCAGCAGCACGTCATCCGACTTGTCGGGCTGCAAGAACTTGTTGTCGTTGTACGGGATGTAGATCTCTTTTTTTCCGATGATCTTCCAGTCGAACCGGTCGATTCGACCGGCGAAGACGTCGATGTCGTCAAAACTCATCACACCGGCGCTCGACGGCGACGGCGTATCGCAGCAAGGGTTCGGTAGCTTGCGGACACGCCTTTGCCCCGTCAGATAGACCCAGGCCTGATCGTCTCCAACGCTGTTGATCCGACCGACGATCGCCTCACCGGCTCGAATCGGAGGACCGGCATTGATCAGCCGCACGGTGTAGTACGGATCGTCCCTCGGTGCATCGGCCGTCTTGTTGTAGTACGTGTTGTCCATATCCATCATGCCGTCGGTCGTCGGGACTTTCTGGCCGGCAGCCGTTACCAGGATCGACTGGAAGTCGAGATGAAAGGCTTCGCCGCGCCAAGACACCAAGTGGTTCCAGATGACTTCCTCGCCGGTCTTCGGGATGGGGAACGGCATGCCGCCCAATGGGCCCTTCGGCCGTGGTCCGAACGGGGTCTCCACGAGTTGCACCTGTGTGGCATTCTTGAAGGTGTTGTCATAGACCCACTGCGGGGCCGCGGCCGTGCGATGGGTGGGATAGACGTCGAGCCGGTAGGTCTCGGGAAACTTCTGCAGCAGTGCCTTCGAGCCATCGCTGAGCTTGTCGGCGTACTGCGCCATGTTCTTCGACGTGATGCTGAAGAGCGGCTTCTCGGCAGCGAACGGATCGCCGCGCTTGCCCCCGTTCTTGAACCCGGGAATGGGCGTCGTGTAGCCGCCGGTCCAGGCCGGGATGGTGCCTTCCTTGTTGCCGGCCTTTTCTGCACCGAAGGGGGTCAGCGTGGTCTTCAGCTTTTCGGCATCGGCGCTGGAGACGGCGGCTGCAGCCAGGCTGCTGAATCCGATGACCGTTGAGGCGATGGCAGCGAGTGCCAGTTGGGTGTGGTGTTTCATGGGTGTGCTCGGGTCGATGAATCAGAAGGAACGGCGTGCGGAGAAGGCCACGAAGTCGCGGTCCTTCATCGTTTGCCCATAGGTGTAGTTCGGAACGGGGCCTGCAATCACGAGGAATGGCTGCGTCCCCCCGTAGTAGTGCGTGAACGACAAGGTGAATCGCCAACCGTCGAGGTAGGTCGCGTTGACGCCCACGGTGATGTCGCCTCCGTTCTCCGCGGGAAAGGCGCCAGGGCCGAGCGCGCGGGAACGCGAGCCCTTGGGCGCATAACCAATCCCCATCGGGATGCTCAGGTCGACGCCCGGCGCCACCTGGCGGTAGGTCGGCTCGAAGAGGAGTCGCAGGGCGACAGCGTCTCGTGTCGATTTCGAATCGATCACGCTGCAGTTCCGGTCGCAGCTGAGCACCCGGTTCCACGCAATCTCGCCGACCAGGCTGGCTTCATGGAAGAGCGCGGTCGGCTCCATCGACCAGATGGACGACAGGTTGATGTGCGCGGTGCGGCCGGTCGCGTACCCGGGGTTGGAACTGTTGTTCGCCGCCGGCAGTCCGAGCCCGCGCAGGTCGAGGCCCTGCGATGCCAGGTCCTGGTTGTTCCGGATCGAGCCCTCGATGGCGAAATTGGCCGACCCGAAGCTGCGGCTCGCACTCACGCCAAAGGCCCGGATGCCTTCGTGGTAGGGCAGGTAGTACCCATTGAAGCCGACAGGCGAGGTCGGCGAGACACTCGTCACCAATTGCGGGGTCTTGCTATGGAACCGCAGCGCGTACAGCCCATAGTCCGTATCGCCGTCGCTGAACTTCAGCTGAATACCGCCCTGACCGGAGTTCTTGGGCTTCACGTCGCTGCCGCGAGGAAACGCGAACGGGCCGGCAAGGATTCGCTCGCCGCCATCAACCGCCAGATCGTTCTGTGAAAAATAGCTGCCAACGCCCGGCAATCGGTTGGCCTCCCAGCGCAGCTGATAGAACATGCCAAAGGTGACGGTCGGCGTGATCTGGATCTGCCCGGAAACCTGATTGACCGGGCGAATGGCTTCCTTGAATTGGGTTCCCGGCACGGAGAGGAGCTTCGTCACATCCACCGGTGCCATGCCGCCTGCGATGGCGTTGGCCCCGTAGAACAGGCTTTCCCCCCATACAAGCGCATGCCGTCCGACGCGCACGAGCGACCGCGTGTCGCCGATGTTGAAGCGTGCAAAGGCAAACGCGTCCAGCAATTCGCCTTGACGTCCGTGCAGGTCACGCGTCTTGCGGGTGAACTCGTCGTACGGCACCGACGACTGGTTCGCAGTCAATGGCGAGTCGTTGTCGTTGTGGCGGTTGTAGGCCGTGTCGTACCAGGCGGCGCCACTGGTGCGAAAACCAATGTCCCGGTATTGCACGTCGACTTCACTGAACAAGTCGATTCGATTGCTGATCAGTCCCTTGCCAAAGTTACGATCGCCATCGTCCAGGTTCGGCGACCCGATCAGACCTGCATTTTGAGAGTGAAGCCGGAACGCATTGCTGTATTTCAGCGTGTTGTCCCATCTCACCTTGAGTTCGGGAATGTCGGTACTGACGTCGATCGCGTAGGCGGGCGCCGTGATCGATCCGAGCAACACAGCAGCGGCCAAAGAGACTTTGCGGCGAGGCTTGGCAGGCAGCTTTTCCTGGCGTGGAATTAGCAATGAGTTCACTTGACTTCCTAGATCATCCCGAAGATTGAAGGGCGGGCTTTGCGCTGGAATGGCGGGTCCCGGGAACGTGGCGGCAATCTTTCATTCGTCGGAATGAAACACGCATTGCTCAGCGCGAGCGGAGTATCAAGAGGGGTTCTCAGTGCGTCATCTATCGTTCAATAGATGACGCACTGAGCGGGCTCTGAACACGGGTAAACCCACGTTGGTGCTTTCACCATATCGCCTCACTCACGCCTCAATGCACGGCGGCGGGCCTGGTTTTCATGCACCATGCAGAGGCGGCTCGCGCCCGTCCACGCGCCTCATCGGCGGCTTGGATGACATGTGCGTTCGGGGTGATGCGGCGCGGCGGGGACGATAGCGCCGCGCGAATCCGCGATTCGTCGCGGCGGCCTGCTTTCAGTCCGGTCGTGCCGCGCGCCGGTCCACGATCGCCGCGTGCGGGCACGGGGGGATGCCAGCTCGCGACATCGAGCCGTGCATGCATCGGGCCACATGCGTCCGGTGCAGACCGGGGCCCCGCTCGGCCTCGAATCAACAGACCTTCAAGGGACGACCGGCTCGACGCGAGAGACCCGATCGAGATGCATCCGCGGCGTCTGTGCCGGTGTGCAGGGAGGCCACGCGGGCAGGCCAGGATGTTCGGGTGAGCCATCGCGGGCGAATGCCGCGATGGCCGGGCGCACCGCGTTGACAAGCGCATCCATGTCGCCACGCGAGGCGCCGGCCAGCATCGGCGCGTCGGCAAAGGCATCCACGGTGTCGAACACGAACGGCAGCTCGATGCAATGCGCGGCCCCGAAGCCCGACTCCTTGGAAGCCCAGTCGAAACGGGAGAGATACGCGGTGCGCCCGGCGGCCGCGGCATGCCGCGCCCAGCGGATCGCCGGCTGCTCGAATTGCTGGGCCGTGATCTCCGGTTCCCATGTATCGGGAAAGAAAGAGGCCGCCTCGTCGTGTGTGGTATCGATCAGGACGTCGCAGCGAGCGGCAGCCGCGTCGAGGGCCGCAGGCAGGCTGTCGATCTCCGGCACCCAGGCACCGCCGGCCACCGGCATGTAAGGCGGTGCAGTGTCCGGGAACTTCGCGACCTCCTTGAAAAAGAAGCCCGTCGCCGCGCCCTGCGCCTGCATCAAGGCCTCTTCGGGCATGCGTCGCACCTGCTCGCCGACATCGGCTGCGTCCGGATCGATGCCCAGTGCACGCACATAGGCCTCACCGACCTTCTCCGCATTGGCGGCATTGATCATCGTGGCGCCCAGCGGCGGACTCAACAGGATGGCGCGCCGCACCGGCGGCAGCGTGCCATGCGCCAGCAGCAGCGCGATCGACAGCCCGCCAGCCGATTGGCCCATCAGCGTGGTGTTCTCCGGATCGCCGCCCAACGAAGCGATGTTGTCGCTGACCCAGCGCACGGCGAGCTCCTGGTCCATCAGGCCCAGGTTGCCTGGCGTGACGCCACGGGCGCGCATGAAGCCCAGGGCGCCGACGCGGTAATTGAGGCCGACCACCACGACGTCGTCCTTGGCAGCCAGGCTGCTGCCGTCGTACCACGCCAGATCCCCTGCCCCGTTGGAGAACCCGCCGCCATGAATCCAGACGATCACCGGCCGACGCTTCGCATCGGCTGCGGGGGTCCAGACCGACAGCGTCAGACAGTCCTCGCTCATCTCATGGGAGAAATGGCCCATCGCGATACTGATGCGCGCGGGCACCTGAGGCGCGATCGGCGTGCGGCGGGTCGCATCGCGCGACCCCGGCCACGGCCCGGCGGCGACCGGTGCAGCGAAGCGGAGTGCACCCACTGGCGGCTGCGCGTAGGGAATGCCGCGCAGGCAGATGATGCCGTCCTGCACGGCGCCGCGCAGGGTACCTTGGGGGATTTTGACGGTGACTTCAGTGGTGTTCGACATAGGGCTCTCAAAAAATGCGTTGTTGGGTCGTTGCTGGGCGCACAGAGGCAAACGCAGCTTCCTGTGCTCTGCAAACGTCGCCAACGGCCCTTTGCACATCCTTGGACTGCGAAGAAGGCCAGGGCGCGGTGACGGCGGCATCCGGATGCGTACGATCGCCGCAGCAGGCGAGTGTCGAGACGCCACCGGGAGGCGTCATCTATTGAACGGTAGAGGCGCCCCGCCCGCGCCGAGGGTGCGCTACGGCATTGCCGACGACGGCACGAACCCGATCTGGGCGGCGCCGGCTTCGACCGCCAGCGTCGCAGCGCACTGCCGAAGCCCTGCGTCATCTATCGTTCGATAGATGACACGAAGGTCGTCTCGTCGGAATACTTGAGTTCCGGCGTCACCGACGCAACGTCCTGAGGAGCAATAGCAGCATGCACTACCATCAACCTGACAGCCTCGAACAAGCGCTCGCGCTGCTGGAGGACGATGCGGACGCGCGCTGCATCGCAGGCGGCGCCACGTTGGGGGCGATGATGAATGCGGACTTGGTCAAGCCCTCGGCGCTGATCAGTCTGAAGGCGATCCGTTCCCTCAAAGGCGTCGTCGCGACCGCCGAAGGCTTCTCGATCGGCGCCATGACGACCCACCAGACCGTCGCCCGGGACGTCCGCCTGCAGGCCGGCGCTGCGGTCGTCCGCCTGGCGGCAGGACACATTGGACACCCCGCCATCCGCGCGGTCGGCACCATTGGGGGCTCCATTTCGCACGCCGACCCGGCTGCGGATTACCCCACGGCACTGGTCGCTGCCGATGCGCAGATCGAGATTGCGAGTCGAACAGGCCGGCGCCGATTACCGGCGCACGAGTTCTTCATCAGCTACTACACGACCGCCCTCGAGCCCGGAGAGATGGTGGTGGCCGTGCACCTTGCGACGCCGATGCAGGGCTCGTCTTCCGCTTACCGCAAGGTCGGCCGCTGCGAAGGCGACTTCGCGACAGCCTCCGTGGCCTTCAGCGGCGCGTTCGTGGAAGGCAAGTGCGTTTCAGCCAGCATCGTAGTCGGCGGTTGCGGCGCCACCCCGATCCGCAGCATCGACGCCAACTCATTGCTGGTCGGCATGCACCCGGGCGGCCCGCGGATCGCCGACGCCGCAGAGGCGCTCGTCGATGCATGCGACCCCATCGACGACGTACGCGGTTCCGCCAACTACCGGCGTGAACTGGTGCGACGCCTGCTGCCGCGCGTCTTCGCTCAGGCTGCAGGCACGCAGATTGCCGTCACCCACTGACCAAGGAATGCAAGATGTCTGAACAACAGAGCATGGCGTTGCGCGTCAACGCCGAAACATACATGGTCACTCCGGAAACCGAGCACACGTTGCTGCACGTCCTGCGCGACACCCTCTTCCTGACCGGCACCAAGCGTGGTTGCAACCAAGGCGTCTGTGGCGCGTGCACCGTGCTGCGCGACGGCGTTCCGGTTCGCTCCTGCCTGACGCTCGCACGCGAGTGCGCGGGCGACGAGATCACGACGGTCGAGGGCCTGGCGGTCGACGGCAAGGCCTCGGTGGTCCAGAGGGCGTTCGTGCGGGCTTCTGCACCCCAGTGCGGGTTCTGCATGTCCGGCATGGTGCTCGTGGCAACGGCGCTGCTGAAGGAGAACCCCCACCCCGACCGTGCCGCCATCCGGGAAGCGCTCAGCGGTAACCTGTGTCGCTGCACCGGCTACATCAAGATCGTGGAAGCCATTGAACTGGCGTCGAAGGAAGCATCGTGACTCGTCCTGATTCGACCGAACACCTGCAGCAGAACGCAGCACACGAAAGCCCGGCGCTCGATGCTGTCATTGGCCAGCCGCTGCCCCGGATCGACGGTCCGGGCAAGGTCTCCGGTGCCGCGACCTATGTGGGCGACATCAGCCGACCGCGCATGCTGCATGGCGCTCTCCTGGGTAGCCCCTATCCTCACGCGCGCATCCTCGGCTACGACACGTCGCGCGCACGCGCGCTGCCCGGCGTGAAGGCGGTGATCACGGCAGACGATCTGCCAGATCGAGGGATCGGCGTGCAGTGTTACGACGAGCCCATCCTCGCGCGCGGCAAAGTACGTTACGCGGGCGAGCCGGTGGCAGCAGTCGCCGCAGAGAGTCTCGCCATCGCGCGAGAAGCGCTGCAGCTGATCGAGGTGCGCTACGAAGAGCTGCCGGCCGTCTTCGACGCCGTCGAAGCCATGACGCCAGGTGCCCCGATCCTGCACGAGGATCCGGCCAGCTACGAGCGGTTCACGCAAGCACCATTCGAGGGCAACGTGGTTGCGCACATGGAGGCCGAGACGGGCAACGTCGACGCCGCCTGGAGCGAGTGCGATGTCATCGTCGAGGGCGAGTTCACCACACCGGCGACCCATCACCAGTACATGGAGACCTGCTCGTCGCTCGCAGAGGTGGATGGTGCCGGGAAGGTCACCGTGTGGTGTTCCACACAGACCATCTTCTTCACACAGTGCGCGATCGCCACGGCTCTTGCACTCCCGATGACCAAGGTCCGCTGCATCGCACCCGCCGTGGGCGGGGCCTTCGGCGGCAAGATCATCACGACCGAGCCGATCACGGCCGCATTGGCGCTGGCCACGCGGCGTCCCGTCAAGCTGGTCCTGTCGCGCGACGAGGACATGACCATGATGCACACGCGGCACGCGGCGAAAATCCGCATGAAGACCGGTGCGCGGCGCGACGGCACCATTCTTTGCCGCGACATCGAGATCGTGCTCAACGGCGGTGCCTACGCAGACGCGAGTCCATTGGTACTGCAGTGCAGCGTGCTGTGCGCGCATGGCCCCTATCGGATTCCGAACGTGCGTACCGTCGGACGTGCCATGTACACCAACAGGCTGAACGCCAGCGCCATGCGTGGCTTCGGCGTGATCCAACCGACGTTCGCCGGCGAAAGCCAGCTCGACGAGTTGGCTGCCAAACTGCAGATCGATCCGATCGAACTGCGCACCCGCAACGCCCTGCAGACCGGCGATCGCCACTTCGGGAGCCATGAGGTTCCTTCCTGCCATCTCACCGAATGCCTGGAGGAAATCCGCAATCACCCCGCATTCGTGGCAGCCAGTGCCGAGCGTGTCGGGCCATCGGGCCGCAAGCGCGGTGTCGGCATCGCCAGCATCACGCAGATGAGCGGCGACGGCTCCGCGAGCGCGGTGGTCCGGATCGCCGAGGACGGCACCATCGTGCTGACCTGCGGCTACATCGACATTGGCAGCGGCAGCGAGATCCTCCATGCCCAGGTGTGCGCAGCGACGTTCGGCGTGGGCGTCGAACAGGTCAACGTGGTCGCACCGGACACCGACGGCGCGGTCTACGACCTCGGGTCGCTGGCCGACCGCGGCTCTCACGGCGTTTCCGAGTCCGTTCATCGTGCATCGCTCGCCGCGAAGGACAAGTTGTTCCAGTTTGCAAGCGAGATGCTTGATTGCCCCGTCGCCGCGCTTGAACTGAGGCCCGGCGGCAGGGTGGGGATTCGGGGCGTCCCACCAGCGGAACTGCCTTTCATCGCCATCGCCCAGCGGGGCCTCCACGGATCAGGCGGGCCGATTATCGGCACGCATGCCTACAAGATGCCGTTTCAGCGCTTCGACCCTGAACGCACGCGGACACTGGGCTTCACGGAAGGGGGTGGCGCCACGTTCGCCACCAACTCCTGGTACAGCTACGCCGCGAACGCGGTTCAGGTGGAGATCGACGAAGACACCGGCCAGGTCGAGGTCATCGCGGCATGGTATGCGGCCGATCTCGGACGTGTGATCAACCCCAACGGGGCAAAGGGCCAGGTCTTCGGTGGTGTTGCTTACGGCATCAGCTGTGCGCTGTACGAAGAATTGGTGTGGGACAACGGACGGATGGCGAACCCCTCCCTCATGGACTACAAGATCGCCGGCGCGCCGGACGTTCCCGCTGACATCTATCCGATCCTGCTCGAGCATCCGCTCGAAGATTCGCCCTGGGGTGCCAAGTCGATGTCCGACCTGTGCGTCATCGGCGCCGCTCCTGCCATTGCGAACGCCATCGCCAATGCCGTCGGCGCGCGCGTCCGCCACATGCCGCTGACCAGCGAGCGCGTACTCGACGCCATCACCTCAGCAACCGATGCACTCGAACACGATGCGTCGCCAAAGACCCGACCCGCCACGGCGACCCACTCATGAAGATCGAAAAGCAATTCACCGTCGCCGCATCCCAGGAGCACGTCTGGGCGTTCATCACCGACCCCTCGCTTGCCGGCCCGTGCATTCCGGGTTGCAAGGATGTTCAGGTTCTGGGACCGGGCCGCTACCGCGCGACGGTCCAGATCCAGGTGGGACCGATCAAAGCGACGTTCGTCGTGGTCGTCGAAGCGCGCGTCGAGCGGCCACCGGAGTACGCGGAATATTCCGTTCAGGGCGACGAAGGTGGCGCCAGCCGCATCACAGCGGTCAACAAGCTCTCGATCACCCGCCTCAACGACACCGAATGCGAGGTCAACTACGCGTCCGAAGTCAATGTGATGGGCCGGCTCGGAAAGTTTGGTTCCGGCGTCATGCAGAAGATCGCAGACAAGGTCGGTGAACAATTCGCACAGGCGCTGCGTGAAGGCCTCAAGAAGCACGGCAGCACATCCTCGCCTGACGAGGCTGGCGCTGCCGCATCGACGGACGTGCACGCACAGCCGAGCACGCCAGCCGGAAACGACTCGCAGGAGGCGACCAAAGGGGGCCTCCTCTCCCCCTTCAAGGGCTTTCTGCGCCGCAAGGACGCCGGCAGCACCGTCTGAGTCACCCGGGAGGCGTCAGGACGAATTGGCCGCGCGCCGTTCGCGCCTCTCCCACGCAAGCGCCGGCCAGCGTGTCAGGCGCGCACGCCCAGGACGCCTCACGTCAGCGCCAGGGTCGCGGACTTTGCGGATTCGGGCAGCCCCGCAGCCGCAGAACAAAGCACCCGCCGAACCAGATCGGCTTGGCGATGCGCACCAGATTTGCACAAAACCTGATTGAGCTGGGTGCGGACCGTGCCGATCTTCACGCCGCGGTTCTGCGCGTACTCTTCGACCGTCACACCCGAAACCAGCGCACTGGCGAGGTTGGCTTCCGCATTCGTGAAGTCGAACAAGGCTCGCAGCGCCTCGGCCGGGATGTGTCCGGCATCCTGCCCTTCGTTCACGAAGGAGATCAGCATCTGTGTCGCTCCGCCATCCGACACCGATGCGAGCGGCTGCAATGCAAGCTGCAGGCGCCCCCTGCCCGATTCGATCGCAAGGAACTGGGTGGATCGACTGGCCACCGCGTCGGACATCGCGCGCAGCAACTTCGACTGGGCACCGTTCTGACTGAGTTGAAGCGCTCCTGCGTTGATCTGGATGTCGGAGCGGGCACGAAGCGCGACATTCGCTCGCTGGTTCACCCATTGCACCTGACCAGAACTGTCGCAAAGCACCAACGCCTTCGGCCAGCGGTCGAGATGCTCGTGAACCAGCGTGGCCGCCGACCGCCCGAGTGCAACCGACTCGGACAAGGACACGGCCTGCACGAAGTGCGGCAACAGGGCTTCCAGGCGCTGGCGATGTGCCGCGTTGAATGGCTTGTCGGCACTGGCCGCCCGGAACACGGCGATCGTGAAGAACCGATCGTCGTCAATTTTGGCGAGGCCCATCAGGGTGCTGCCCAGGCCGATCTGACGAAACTGCCCCTGCACCTGACTGAGCATGGCCGCTTCTTCGCCAATGAAAAGATCCTCATCGAGCAGGACGGTCGGTGCATTTGAATACGCGTGTAAGGAACGTCGTTTCTGCAGCCGCGGATTTCGGGCATCGGATATCTGCGACTGGTACAGCGGTAAGTCGAAGCCAGGGTCGTAGGCGGCCCAATACGGCACCAGCCGGCTTTCCTCTGCCGTCACGCACTGGACGACGGAACAGTACGCCTCCAACTCAGAACTGGTGTCCTCGAGCAGGGTCGGCCATCGCGACGGCGTGGCACAGCAGCTATACACATCGAGCAGGAGCGAATCGGCAGAGGGAGCGTACATGGTGGGGCACAGTTCTGAAATATTACAGACTATGGTTCGGCAACACGGGCACTCCTTCAATCCGGGAATGCGAGGTAGACGGCAAGCGGGATTGGCCTACACATGTCGCCGCGTGCCATGCTTGCGACTTCACGCACGATGCATGCCATCGTGGATCGGGCCGACGCCCGGCGGTACGCCGTCCTTCGCGCAGCTCTGCGCGCACCACGGCGGATCGCCCTGTGAGCGCCCTGCCCCCTTCGCGCGCCTCTACTGTTCGATAGATGACGCAGCGGGTGACGGCGTAAATACTCGGGCCGGTGAAAAGGCAGATCCAGCTTTGCCACGCCCCGGGGCGGACACCAGCGCCCGCCGCAAACTCAACCACATACGTCTATGAAGCCCTTTGCCAACAACATCGTCGCCGCGTTCGGGATGACTCACACCCCAGGCCTCGGCAATCTGACCCATCTACCACCCGCCGACCAGATGGCACGCCTTCACGCCGGCTTCGACGTGCTCAAGAAGGAAATCGCCGAAGCGAAGCCGGATGTGATCATCGTGATCTCGGACGACCACTTCGACATGTTCAACCTGCAGGCCATGCCGGCGTTTGCGATGGGCGTGGGCCCCGTGCACTACGGCCCCACCCCCGGGACCGAGCAGTGGATCCAGCAAAAGCGCGGACCGATCCCGGGCCACGCTGAAGCGGCCATGGGCATCTACAAGAGCCTCATGAAACAAGGCATCGAGCCCCTCCGGTTCGAGCAGGGTGATCTCGTCCACAACGTGTTGCTCCCCAAGCGCTACGTGTGGCCGGACCTCGACATCCCGGTGATCCCCATTCTCATCAACTGCTTCGCCCCCCCTCTGCCCACGTGGCGTCGCGCCTATGAACTGGGCGTGGCACTGAACAAGGCGATCGCCGAACGCAAGGAGCGCATCGCCGTCGTCGCCAGTGGTGGAGTCTCGCACTGGCCGCCCATCTCGCCGGAAGACTATCCTGTGGACGACCCGATGCACAAGCGTGTTGCGCGTTATCACATGCTCGGCCAGGACGTCTTCAAGGAAGATCCGACGCTGCACATGGAATTCGTCGAGCGTGAAAAAGCGATGGCCATGTCCGGCAGGGAACTGGTCAACGTCGAGTGGGACAAGATGATCCTCGAGAAGCTGGCGCAGGCCGATGTCGACTACTTGGTGCAAGTGGACAACGACGAAATCACCAAGATTTCGGGGTCCGGTGCGACCGAAATGATGATGTGGGCCACCCTCCTGGGCGCCGTGGGCTCCATCAAGGGCGACATCGTGTTCTACGAGGTCGTGAAGGAATGGATGGGCGGTGTGGGGGCGATCAGCTACGCCAAAGCACTGAAGTCCGCCTGACCCTGACCTCCGTCAAACCGCGTCTGGAAAAGAGAACATGGCATTGGAGGCAATCATCAGCGGCGGAGGCATCGGTGGCCTCACAACCGCGACCGCCCTCGCGCAGCGCGGATGGGACGTGACCGTCTACGAGGCCAACCCCGGACTGCGCGTGACCGGCTCCGGCATCTACCTCTGGTCCAACGGCTTGAACGTGCTGCGCGACATCGGCGCGTACGACGAGGTTTTGCAGGACCCTTTCTGGGTCAAAGGTGTGGAAAGCCGGAACGAAAAGAATGAGATCATGCTGCCCTCGTACGTTCCCCCGGGGCTTGAGATCCTCTGCGTCGCGCGCAGCCAGTTGCTGGAAGGCCTTGAAAAGGCTGCCCGCAAGGCCGGCGTGACGATCCGCACCAGCGAGCCGGTCGTACGGGCTCAGGCGGACGGAACGTTCTTCTTTCCAAGTGGCGACCGCGTCAAGGCCGATCTGGCGATTGGCTGCGACGGCTCGTCGTCTGCAGTGCGTCGCACGCTGGGCCTGGAAACACAGTTCACGCGCATGATCGAGGGTGCGCTTCGTGTCATCGTCCCGGGCGCCCAGAGCGAACTGCCGGAAGACCAGCGCGGCATCGGCGTCGAAACCTGGAACGGCGCACGCCGCTTCCTGGTGTCCCCCATCAGCGAAGACAAGATCTACCTGGCGATGTCATGCTTGGAAGCTGACGCGACCGGCCGGTCCCGCCAAATCGACGAGAGCTGGAAGAAGGCTTTCCCGAAGTGGGCGTTCCTGATCGATCGGATTGACCCGAAGGAAGTGTTCTGGAACACCTTTGCCTGCGTCAAGTCGGACCGCTGGTCTGCTGGCAACGCCTGCATCCTTGGTGATGCGGCCCATGCCCAGCCGCCCAACATCGGACAAGGCGGCGGCCAGGCCATGGTCAACGGCATCGCCCTGGCGGCGTACATGGCACAGGTCACGGACGCACGCGACGTGCCCGAAGCCCTGGCCGCGTGGGAGAAGGCAGTCCGTCCGGTGACAGATGAATGCCAGCGTTGGTCGACCCTGATGAGCGAGCTCGTCACCATTCCGAACGAGGTCCGCACCTCTTTCATGAAGGCCCTGGGGCAGAACGAATGGCTGGGCTCAAGGCTGTTCACGCCGGGATACACGAAACCGATCACGAAGGCCGACTGGCGGCCGAACCAACGTCAAGCTTCGGCCCAATAGATCCAACCACTGAAACACTCAATGAAACGAACACTCATCAGCACCGGAACAAAGATCGAAGCCGAGATCGCATACAGCCGTGCCGTGGTTCAGGGCAACTGGGTTTTCGTCGCCGGAACGACCGGCTTCGACTTCACCACCATGACCATGTCCGACGACCTTGTGGAGCAGACGGAACAATGCTTCAAGAACGTCGAAGCGGCTCTCGCTCAAGCCGGTTCAGGCATGGGCGATGTCGTGCGTGTCACGTACATCTTGCCGGACGCCGCCAGTTTCCCGTTGTGCTGGCCGATCCTGCAAAAGTACCTGGGCTCCGTGCGACCCGCCGCCACGATGTTCTCAGCCGGCCTCTCTCATCCAAAGATGAAGATCGAAATTGAGGTAACTGCGCTCAAGCAGTCGGAGTAGCGGGCACCTGATGAGGTTTAGGGGTCGGACGCGCATCGTCTTCTCTCGTCCGACCGCTGAAGGTCAAAGGTCCAGCACCAGCCGCGGCGACTTCGCGCGTGAGCAGCAGGGCGTGAACTGATCGCCGCGCGCGCGTTCGTCGTCGGTTAGGTACAAGTCGCGGTCGTCTGGCACGCCGGCGATCACGCGCGTCAAGCAGGTGCCGCAGAAACCCTGCTCGCACGACAGGGGCACGTCGACTCCCGCAGCCGCCAGCGCTGCAGCGACCGTTTGGTCTGCCGCCACTCGGATCACTGCGCCGGAGGACACTATCTGCACCTCGAACGCGCCGTCGTCGCCGCTCTTCGTGACGCCCCCGGCGAAGTACTCGCGGTGCAGCGCCGCCTCGTCCCAGCCGGCCGCCCGTGCCGCTCCGAGCACCGCGTCCATGAAGCCTGCGGGCCCGCACACGTACAGATGGGTGCCGTTGGACCGGGCGGCGACGGCAGCGGCGATGTCCAGCTTCTGATCGGCAGGGCCGTCGTCGCGGTGCACCCGGACCCGCGGCGCGAACGGCGATGCGCTCAATCGCTCAAGGAAGGCCGCCCGCTCGGCCGAGCGCGTGCTGTAGAGCAGCGCGAACTCGCCGCCCTGCTGCGCCAGATGTTCGGCCATGCACAGAATCGGCGTGATGCCAATGCCGCCGGCCAGCAGCAAGTGGCGGCTCGCCGCGGGCGCCAGCGCGAAGTGGTTCCGGGGTTCGGAAACGAGCAGTTCCTGCCGGGGTTGCAGTTCGTGCATCGCGCGCGAACCGCCGCGCGAGGCCGGTTCGCGCAGCACCGCGTCAGGTAGCGATGGGTCTCCCACGGAGGGTTGCACAGCGAGTACTGCCGTAAGACACCGCCGTCGAGGTGCACATCGATGTGCGAGCCGGCGGTGAACGGCGGCAGCGCACCGCCGTCGTCGGCGACCAGCTCGAAGCTGCAGATGTCCAGCGCCTCGCGGGTCTTGCGCGCGAGGCGTACGCGACGCGACGTCATGCGCCGGCCTCCGAATCCAAAGAGGTCGGCGGATGTTGGGGCAGATTGTCAAAAGCCATAACATCTCACATCGAACTACGCAAAAGTCTAAATGTGTCCAGCCTCACGCGCATGCTTTCAGTCCTCGATCTCTTTTCGCGGCAGCACATCACCATGACTGCCGAACAGATTGCCGAGGCCCTCAACCTGACTCGAACGACCTGCTACAGGTACACCCGTGAACTCAGCCACGCGGGCCTCCTTGTCAGCGACGGTGGTCAGTTCATGTTGGGTCCCCGGATCATCGAACTCGATCACAAAATCATTGAATCGGATCCGTTGCTGAACGCCGGGGGGCCCGTCGTGTCCTTGTTGGCAAGCTCGCTCGGGGCAACGGGACTGCTATCGACTTCTTATGATGACCGGATCATCAATGTATTCGAGCATCGGGGCGCGCTCGTTCCACCCGCCCTGTCGTTCGGCAGAGGCACGACCATGCCCTTGTTTCGATCGTCTACATCGAAGGTCATTCTGGCGTCCATGAGCCGCAGCCGCCTCAAGCGGATTTGGAAGGAGCACCAGCTGGAGCCCGACTGCCGTGCGGTTGGCGAGGATTGGTTGTCGTTCTGGAAGAGCTTGCAAGCGATCAAGCGCGAGGGATACTGGACGTCTGCCGGTGAACTCGATCGAGATTTGACGGGTATCGCCGCGCCGATTCTCTTTGCGACTGGGGAGGTCGCCGGCAGTCTGTCATTGGTGTTCGCCACCGAGGAGTTCAAGCTGTACGAAACTGCATTGTTGGGCCCGCGACTGCTCGGGGCGGCATCGCTGATCTCCCGCGCGCTGGCGACGAGGCTCCGAGATACCTTGGTGGCATCTGCCCCGGTTGCTCCTGCCAAGCGTGCACGCAGCACTCCAACAGAGGTGGCCCCGGTACCCGACTCGCCGCGTCGACGCAAGGTCGTGGCGCGGTCTTGATAGCGGGGCCTTCAATCGGCGCTTCGCGAGGCGCTATTGCTCGAGTTCCGCAGTGAGGTGAGCGGCCAATCGCCCCACCTTGAGTAGAGCCGATTGCTAAATAATGCTGTCCAGTTAACTTCAGGCGTGATGGCACACCGCGACTTGGACGGCCGGAAAGATCAGGCCCTCAGCGTTTGCCGAGCAACTGCAACTGGACCGCGTGCGCACTTCGCGCGGGCTGCGAAGTCTTTTCGAGAAGCGGCTGATTAAAAAGAAGCGCCAGGATCCCGGCGACCGCCGCGAACTCCACGTGCAATTGAGCGCGACTGGTCGACAACTGTTTGACGAGCTGTTTCCTCGGATCGCGAGCTCAACATCGACCTTCCGGAAGGTATCGATGGGAGGCGCCATGACGCCTTTCTCCAATGCCTGTGCAAACTGGAATCGCGAGGCAACGCGTGGAATGCACGAATCGTTGTTTCGGAGAAAGCAGACCGCCGCTCGGGTGGCGCGCGTCGCCACTGGTCGAGACAAATCAACTTCTCCTGAGCGAGCACATCACTTGCTCGCCCCCCCCGGCATGACTAGAAGATCCTTCGTGTCCAACGATGCCTGCTTCAGGCCTTCGCCAGCGCGGCAATCTCCGTCGCGCCGAGTGCGCCGCTGTAGATGCGCAGATCATCCACCCGACCTTGCAGGTCGGGGTCGCTGCCATACTGCGAACGGCCGAGCCAGTTCTGCGTCGTCTCGCCGAGGTCTGCCGGCGCGAGCGTCATCTGTGCATTGATGCCAGCGACGGCGCCGTCCACGTACAGCGTCCCAAGCGTGCCCGACAGGGTGACCGCGACATGCACCCAGCGCCCGGTCGGAAGCGTCGCCGGACCGTCGATCACCTGCTCGTTGTAGCCGTGGACCGTGGTGATCGCGTAGCGGACCACGCCACCGCCGTTGCGAGCCGTGAGCATCATGTAGCGGCGTGCGCCGGAGCCGAAGTCGAACACGCGAGCCCACGTCGCGGTACTGTCTAGGAAGACCCTGACCGAGACCGTGAAGTCGGCGGCGTTCTTCGCAAGGCCCGTCGGAAGGCTGACGGGCGCGCGGGCGCCACCATCGGGTTTCCACTGCAGCAGCAGCTCGGGCGGCACGGACACGCGCGCTTCACTGGACGGTGCGCTGTCGCCCGAGGCGGTGGCCGCAACGATCACGTAGTGGTACACACCGTTCGCGCTGAGCGCGGTGTCATTGAACGTGAGCACGTCGGTGATGCCCGATGCGATCACGCTGTAGGGGCCGCCCGCCTGCTCTGCGCGGTACACCGAGTAGCTCTGCGCATCTGCGCAGCCCCACCATGACAGCACCACCTGCGTGCCGCGCAAGCGCGCGGTCAACCCGCTTGGCCGCCCGGCTGTCGGCAGCGGATCACGCGTGAAGGTCAGCGTGCCGAAGCCCAGTTGGTCGCCATTCCCGCCGTCGCCCTCGGGACGCATCTGGATGGCTTGCAGGGCGGTGTAGGGGGTCGCGATGCCCAGGCGATTGGCGTAGTGGTTGTGCACGCTTTCCCAGATACCTCGCCGATGCCCCTGACCTCCAGTGGACAACGCGGGCTGCGTGCCCTGCTTGTTGACGTTGGTGAAGTACGGCACGGTAGGAAAGCCGCCGTTGCCATCAGGAAGGTTGGACTTCGCAACGTACTCGGAGCCAGCCAGGAAGCGGTTGTTCTCGTAGCCGTAGATGTCGTCGCCCTGGTTCCATGCCATCTCGCAGAAGGCGCCCGCGAGCCCGATGCCGAGCGTGCTGTGCCCCTGGTCGCGCCCGCTCTCCTGCCATTGGCCGAGATAGCCGGGATGCACGTGATAGACCGCCTGCAGGCCCGCGCCGTTGCCCTGGCCGATCTTGTAGTAGCCGATAGCCTCATCGTAGATGTCCCGCCGATCGCAGAGCACGCCGATGGCCAGCATCGAGGCCATGGCACACAGGTCCCAGGCGGCCCAGTAGTTGGTGATCTGGGCGCCGTTGTGGATGGTGAGAAAAGCGTGATCGATGGGATAGAAGATGTCCACCATCATGGTCTGGAAGCGCGCGAAATCGGCCGGCGCCCAGCCTGGATAGGTGCGCATGATCTCGGCCGCGTTCGCGAACTCGTAGCCGTAGATGCCCGCCGCAAGAAAGCGGTCCGCATTGCCCGTGACCTCTTTGAGCGTGGAAGACCACTCGTTCAGGAAGACCACGGCACGGTCGGCATAGCGCGTGTCCTGCGAGACCTTCCAGCGCAGCGCGAGTTGGTAGGCGCACGCGACATTGTCAAAGAGCAGCCCGAAGTTGGCGCCGTCGCCGCCCCGGACCACCCTGGCCACGGCACGTGGTTTCGCACCGAGTTGCGCGCGACCGCTGCCTGTCAATGCATTCCAACCGTCCAGCCACGGTTGCGCCTTGTCATTGACCTTCTGGCGCATGCGCTCGAAGTCGCTCTCCGTGTGAAGAAGGCCCGGGTGGACGAACTTGCGCGCCTGAGGGGGAGAAGGAGGGGGCGGAGCCACCGCCGGGTCGCTCGGATCGCCAGAAGGATCGACTGCCGCGGGAGGAGCCGGCGCGACCGTGTTCGGTGCCCCGGGTCCCGCAGTGATACCCCCGCTGACGAAGCCGCCGCCACCACTGCCGCCACCGCAAGCCGTCGCGCCCATAGTGGCAAGACTGATCGCGCTGAGGCAAAAGATGCGGCGGTCCAGGGGCGCGTTGTTTTCGTTGTCCGATGTGTGCATTGAGAAATCAAAAATGTAAGAGGTGTTCCAGATCGCAACATGCATGCCTTGCTTTTCCTATCCGCCCATTGCGCAGGCCGTAAGGCGAAACGGTGCATGAACAACGCACAAGCCTGACAAGGAATGTCTTGCGGCTGACGTTCGTGGCACATTGCACTTTCGACGGGCCGAGAAATGTCAGCCGTGCCGAATTCGAGAAACCATCAGGCTGCCCCGGTTCGATCTTGCGGACCCGCACTACTCAGCTCGAATGGCCGAGCACTATCGCGACACCAGGCTGCTTGTTCGGACGAAACAGGCTGCCGCATGTCAGGCGTCTCACCTTGATGATGAGCGTTTGGGTGTTGAGTCATTTGTCGTAGATCGCATTGATCTCGCAGCTGGCGTACAGCTGCAAGAGGCTCCGGTCGTCCCTGCGCACCATGACGGCGGACGGTTCGTACAGCGCAAGCCTGCTTAGGCTGAGCGTATCGATCCCCTTGCCGTTCGACATGAGGCCCTTCAGCAGCAAATCATCCTGCGCAATTGCACGACTGGTCATCCCAACTCAGCAGAGCCGAGTTTAGGAAACTATAAAAAAGTCCGCGGCACGACCGGCACCTTCGGTGATTTGACAGGTGACCAAGCGGGCGCTGTGACAGCGGTGCCTTGCGGCTTGCGTGCAACTTGTGGCGCTATGACCAACGACGACGCACCACTTGCCCGGCGCGCTTCTTCTATCAACACAGAGTCCCCTGCTTTCAAGGAACGGCGGCGACAAATATCGCCGCCGCCGGTATTCACTTCAAGATAGCTTGAACGGCAACTCGCGCAGCGGCGTTCCCGTCAGCACGGTAATCGCGCTGGCAAACGCTGGCGCCAGCGGCGGAAGGCCCGGTTCGCCCATGCCGGTGGGCGGATCGCCGCTGGGCACGGTGTGCACAGCGATTTTCGGCATGTCCGTGATGCGTGGCACCACAAAGTCGTTGAAATTCCCTTGCTCGACAACGCCGTCCTTCAGCGTGATCGCCGCGCCCGGCAGGCACATCGACAGGCCCATCAAAGCTGCGCCCTGCACCTGGGCTTCCACTGTGCGCGGGTTCACGACCAGGTTGCAGTGCACGCCGGCGGTCACTTGGTGGAGCACAGGCTGTCCGTCGCGAAGTGACGCTTCGACGACATACGCGACCACCGACTTGAAAGACTCGTGAACGGCCACGCCCCATGCACGGCCCGCGGATAACTGCTTCTTGCCATAGCCGCTCTTCTCGACAGCCAACTGCAAGGCCGCTCGGTGCCGCGGATTCTTGTCGCCGAATAGCTTCAGCCGATAGGCGACCGGGTCCTGCTTCGTTGCTCGGGCAATCTCGTCGATCAGGCTCTCCATCACAAACGCCGTGTGGGTGGATCCCACGCTTCGCCAGAACAGCACGGGTACGTTGAGCGTAGGGTGATGCACCGTCAGGCGCATCGGCACGTCGTAGGGTTCCTTCATGCCTTCAACAGCCGAGTTGTCGATACCGTCCTTGACGAACGCCGGCTCGAGCCCAGTGCCGCTCGCGATGGATTGGGCGACGATCACGTGGTCCCAGGCCAGGACGCGACCTTCACGATCGAATCCGATGCTGGCCTTGTGCAGGTGCATCGGCCGGTAGTAGCCGGCCTTGGTGTCGTCCTCGCGACTCCACAGCGTCCGGATCGGGGCCTTCAGGTTGGCAGCCTGCGCGAATTTGACCACGGTGCAGGCCTCGACCACGTAGTCGCTGCTGGGGACACCGCGCCGGCCGAAGGCTCCGCCGGCCATCTGCACGTTGACTTTCACGTTCTGCGGAGGTACGCCCAGCACCTTGCTGGCGGCGAAGCCGTCCAGGCCCGGCATCTGGGAGCCCAGCCACAGTTCAGCCCTGTCGCCGTCAAGGCTCACGGTGCAGTTCAACGGTTCCATCGCCGCGTGGGCCAAATAAGGGAAGACGAACTCGGCGTCGATTCGGTGCGGCGCGCCGGCCAGAGCCGTCATGTCGGCATCGAACTTCCGCGGGCCCGACTGTGTGGCCAATGCGCGGTACTGAGCCAGTTGCCGCACGCTGTCTACCTTTTCCACCGCGCTACTGTCCCACTCGAGCTTGAGCGCGTCCCGGCCCTGCTTCGCCGCCCAGTAGCCATCGGCGATGACGGCCACGCCTTCACCTGCGAGGTCCACCGGAATGCGTAGTACTGCCTTCACACCCTTCACCGCCTTGGCTGCGGCATCGTCAACCTTCGCCAGTTTTGCGCCGAACACAGGCGGGTGCGCAATGACCGCTGTCAGCATGCCGGGCAGCTTTACGTCGATGCCGTAATCCTGCTTCCCGCTGCTCTTGGCCTTTGCGTCGAGCCGACCAGTGGCGCGGCCGATCAGCTTGAAGTCCTTCGGTTCCTTGAGGGCGACTGATTCGGGCACCGGCAGCGCCATCGCAGCTTGGGCCAGTTCGCCGTATGAAAGACGCAGGCCGCCCGGGCCGACGACAAACCCGGCATGCGTGCGCAGCGCCGCAACGTCGGCGTTCCATCTCGCCGCGGCCGCCGCAACAAGCATGGCCCGCGCGCGCGCGCCCAACTCGCGGTACTGCACGAAGCTGTGGTTCAGGGCAGAGGAGCCGCCGGTCAGGTGAAACCCGAACATTGGATCGACATACGCAGGATGGTTGCTGCCGTGTACGCTTCGCACCTTGGACCAGTCCGCATCGAGTTCCTCGACCAGGATCATGGGCAGCGCGGTTTGCACGCCCTGGCCCATGTCCAGCCGATTGATGGTGACTGTGACCGTGCCGTCGGTTGCAATCTGCACGAAGGCGGCGGGCTGCTGTGTTGGCTTCAGGCCTCCAGACTCGGCAGCTCCATTGTCCTGTCCCGCTGCAGCGGCCACGAGCGGGAACGCACCCAGTGCGAAGCCGCCGGCTATGCCGAGTTTCAAGAAGGCGCGCCGTGGCAGACCCGCGCGCGAGTCTGCTTGAAGTGGCTCGTCCGCCGCCAGCATCAGTTGAAGAGCCTGAGGAAGTTCGCCCATCATCATGTCGAGGTTCATGGCATTTTTCCTTCAGGCCAGTGACTTGGCCGCATCGCCGATGGCCGCGCGGATGCGTGCGTAGGTACCGCAGCGACAGATGTTGCCCGTCATAGCCGCATCGATCTCGGCCTCGGACGGATGCTTTCCCTTAGGCAGCGACTTGAGGAACGAAGTGGCCGTCATGATCTGACCGCTTTGGCAATACCCACACTGCGCCACGTCATGCTTGACCCAGGCTGTGTGCACCGCCAGCCCAACCTTGTCCTTGCCGCCGGTTACCGCTTCGATGGTGGTGATCTTCTGGCCCGCGACCGCCGAGATCGGCGTCACGCACGATCGGATCGCCTGGCCATTCAAGTGCACCGTGCAGGCGCCGCACTGCGCCGCGCCACAGCCGAACTTGGTACCGGTGAGGCCGAGCGCATCGCGCAAGGCCCAGAGAATCGGCGTGCCAGGGTCGATGTCGACTTGCTGGTCGCGTCCGTTGACGTTCAGGGTGGTCATGGCGATGTCCTTGGCTTGGCTTGATCGATCGATCGATCGGCACACAGCTTGAAATTTACATCAAGTATTTTTCTAGAATACCAAAATACGGCATTCACGATACACAAAAAAATGAACTGTCCGAATTTTTTGCCTCCATATTTGTTTTGTTTTCCATATTATGAAACCATCACCATATCTGTATTACTGCCTCACATAACAAGCCAGTGCGATCAGCGCCGTGACACGCGAAGCGTTGCCAACTGCGAGGCAGGGCTCAGGCTTCATCGTTGTGATCAAGATATTGATAGTCTTGGTGACGGTCGGATGGTCGATCGTCGCGCGGTGCCTCGACACGCCCGGCCGGCGCAATCTACGGTTGTGTGGCGGGCGCTCTCCTCGCGAATGGCAACGCATGCCGGATCCGACCAAGCGACGAGCGTGGTGTGCGCAGCGGCACCTGGTTTACGCAGCCCGCGTAGCCTGTCCGGCGCACCGGTCCAGTTATCGGCCGGCCGGGACGTGCCGCCGCACAGTGGGCACCAGAACCGGTCGACGGCGCGCCCTATCGCCGTCGACGAGATATCGTCCGCCAGGTACGTGATGGCCGGCATGTAGAGTGGGCGCGATGCCGGCTTCCATTGCACCGTACACACACCGGCTCAATGGGACACCGAACACGGCTTGCGGCTTCGCCTCTATACCTTCGAGCGACACTTTTCGGCCCGAGGAGGCCCACAACGCCCCCGGTGCAGCGCGCCTGCTCCCACGAAATCCAGGTGGCTGGTCCAGATCTATCTGGAGCGCAAAGACGAACCCGACGAGTTGCTCGATGAGAACGACCAGATTGATCTCGGCATGTGTGGTGTGGAGCACCTCATCAGCCGCCGCGCCACTTGGAAGCTGAACGTCCAGGGTGAGCTACTCACGCTGCACGCGCCGGAGATTGTCGTGCGTGAGGCGCTCCAGCAGACGGGTTCAACCCGGACCAGGGCTGGCACATCTACCTGAAGGTGGAAGACAGCCCAAGGAACCGGTTGACCTGGACACGGTCATCGGCCTGCGCCGCAAGGGCATCGAAAAGCTACGGCTGACGTCGAAGGACGTGATCAATGGCGAGAGCCCCTCGATGTCGCAGCCGCCGTCCTTGCGTTAGCATTTGCCACCTACGACTGATGTGACTTATGGTGGCCCGAGTTGAACCGACCGACGTTTCTCGCGTCTCGCTGAGTGAGCGGGCTTATCTCGATCTGAAAAACCAGATCCTGACTCTGCAACTGAGGCCCGGTTCGTTCGTTAACGAGATGACTTTGGCTGCCTCTCTCGACATGGGGCGAATGCCTGTACACCAGGCGATCCAACGACTAAAGGCCGAGGGCCTGGTAGAAGTGATCCCGCGCAAGGGAATCGTCATCCGCCCCGACTCGCTCAAGGATATGTTGTCGCTAATTGAGGCACGTCTGGCGATGGAACCAAACATCACGGCGCTGGCCGCCGAGCGGGCCACCAAGCAGCAGGTGGCGGAGTTGAAGAAGTTGGTTGCAGAGTCCAAACGCATCGTCCATCAGAGCGAGCGGCTGAGCTTCATGAAACTGGATCGCGCCTTCCATGCGCTGATCGCCGACGCCGCAGGCAACAAGATTCTTGCCGATGCGCAACGGCCGCTTCACGAACGTTCGGAGTTGATCTGGCATCTGCGCGTGATGAAGGAGGACGGGCTGATCGTGAACCAGAGGGAGCACCTCAACATCCTCAAGGCCATCGTCGATCACGACGCGAATGCCGCACGGCAAGCGATGGAGATGCACCTCAGGTCACTGCACACGCGGATTCTCGAAGGCTCGCTCTAAGCCGCCTCGCTCCGGCGCATCCTTAAGCGGCCTCACCGCTCCATCCCATCGGAAACGGCCAGTCGGATCCATGTAGCACATGGTCTTCGCCGAACAGCTCTCGCGCAAGCGCAAGCGTGCCGGGATGGTGGGCAATGTCGTCGACGTAGAACCGGCGCGCAGCCTGCAGTGGTCGCTCGACGCTTAGGTCAACGCCCGGCCGCTCGGTCTGGAATCCGCGCTCGAGGCGGCCCAGCAGCGAAGAGAAGATTCCTCCGCCATGCGCCAGGCAGAACCGGATACGCGGATAACGCGACGGCACGCCGCGCATCACCAGATGCGCGGCCGCCACGCCCGTCTCGACGGGATTTCCGACCAGGTTCTCCAGATAGAACTTGGCCAATCGGCCATCGGCGCAGGTTCCCGGGTGAACGAACACGAAGGCGGACACCGAATCCAGCCAGGCCCAAAGGCTTTCGAGCTCCTCGATGGAATAGACGATGCCGGGGTGGCCGCCTGCAGCCAATGCAACGCCCTCGAAGCCGCCCTGCGCAAAGTCACGCTGGAGCTCGGGGAACAGAGGCGGATGCTCCAGCGGAATGTAGAAGAGCGCACCCAGCCGGCCCTCGCTCGCGGCTGCGATCTCGCGCAACGCAGCGTTCAGGTAGCGTACCCAATCAAGCGCATCATCCGACTCGAGATGCTGGCGATAGAGCGGCGGAGGAATGGAGACGAGCGCTCGGCGCACGCCGTCCTTGTCCATCCGCGCCAGCAGACGTTCCGGATGGAACAGGTCCTTCGCTCCAACGACGTGGCCGTCCACCGTCAAGCGCTTCGTGGCCTCATCCCATGCGACCCCTTCGAACGAACGAAGCCGATTGGCATGGACAGGTGCAAGGTGGGCGTGAACGTCGAGTTCGATCATGGCCAGCCTACTTGGGTTCGAAATTGCCGTTCATCTCTTTGCCCCAGAACTCGGGGGCCCAGTCCGGCCAGATGTACGGCAAGCCACTCCAGTCGCGGGTCTGCCACGACTCGCTGATCTTGTCCATGTCGCTGTAATACTCCACCCAGCTGCCCCACGGATCGCGCGTGTAGTAGAAGAGGTTCGAGGCCAGCGCGTGGCGCCCCAGACCAAAGCCTTCGGTGTATCCGGCCTTTCGCATCTGCATCGCACCGAATCCGATGTCGTCGACCGAGTCGACATGAAAGCTGCTGTGCTGGAAGCCCCTGTGGGTTCCTGGAATCAGGCCGAAGCAGTGATGATCCCGGATGCCCGAGCCGGCGGACAGGAAGGTGACCTTGCCAAGCGCCCTGTCGGCCACACGCATCCCGAGGATGTCACAGAAGAAGGCTTCCGTGCGCTCGTAGTCGGGCGTGAAGATCAGCGCATGCCCCAGCTTGTTGGGCCGGATGTCGCGCTTCAACTCCTGCCAGTAGTGGCGATCGACGCGCGGGTGCACCAGCACCGGTTCCACCTGGATCAGCGGTGATTTTTCTTCGATCGGCACTAGATTGATCCAGGTACCCCAGGGATCCTGGAACCAGAGGCCGTCCCGGACCGCGCAAAACGGCGGCGTCACGGCAGGACAACCAGCGGCTGCCAGACGCTCGGAGAAGCGCTCCACATCGCTGTCGTTGATGGCGAACGACAGGTGGTGCAAGCGCTTCTGGGCGCCTTTCAGGATGACGATGTCCGCCGGCCCGGCCTGCGCCGAACGCAATTGCAGCGCCTCGCCCTGCATGTCCGCCGCCAGACCAAAGGTGGTGTAGAAGGTTCGCGCCACGTCTAGATCGGGGACCTCCAGGCCGTAACCGGCGAGGTACTGAACTCTCAGTGCGTCCATCTCAGACCTCTCCGACAAGATACTGGCTCAACACGGTTTCACGCATGGTGTTCCGCAGCTCGCCCAAGCCGGAGCCGCGTGTCACCAGCAGGTCTCCCGCCTTCAGAAACACCGGCGGCGTGCGCGCATTGCCGATGCCGCTCGGTGTGCCGGTCAAAAGCACATCGCCCGCATGAAGCGTCATACCGAACGAGAGTTCGTTGATGAGCTCGTCAATGGGGAAGGCCATCTGAGACGCCAGGGCGCTTTGCATCAGCGTGCCGTTGAGCTCGAACTCCAGCTTCACGGAAGGGATATCGATGTCGTCCCGAAGGGTGATCCAGGGACCCAGCGGCATCGAATGGTCGATGCTCTTTCCCTTGAACCACTGCGCACCATGCCGACGTTGCAGATCGCGCTGGGACACGTCGTTGGCCAGGCAATAGCCGAAGACATGCTCCATCGCCTTGTTGCGCGGAATGCTCCGACCGGTCTTGCCGATCACCACGACGATCTCGGCTTCGTAATCCCACTTCGGGGAGACACGGCTGTCGTAGGCGATGTCGTCCCACGGCCCGATGGTGACGTCCGGCGCCTTGGTGAAGAAGGTCGGCGCGTCCGGCTTGGGCATGTCCTGCCCCTCGCGCTTGCCTTCGCTCTCGTAGAAATGGTCCCAGTAGTTCCAGCCGGTGCAGAGCACGTCGCGACGGAAACGCCGGATCGGCGCCAGCAGGCGGGCGTCCTTCAGCAGGAAGGTCTCCGCGTTGGCGCCCTGGTGGTACTCGCGCACTTGCGACAGTGCGACGGCGCCACCCTCGATGATGCTGACCAGATCGCCAAAGGACTCTGGAACCAGCACGCCGCCCGTGGCCGCCACGGGGTCGCCGGTGACGCAGGCCACCCGCTCGCGCCCGCCGATGTGGACAGTTCCGATCCTCATTGGCCGACCTCGGTATCCGGAATCACCGCGATCGCGCTGATCTCGATGAGGTATTCCGGCTTCACCATCTTGGCCACCTCGACCATGGTCGAGGCCGGCACGGGCGACTCAAAATACTCGCGCCGCACGCGGTGAATGATGTCGAAGTACTCGATGTTGCGCACGTAGACGTCGACGCGACAGATGTCCTTCATAGCTCCACCAGCCGCCTCGCAGGCGGCCTTGAGGTTTTCGCACACCTGCCGGGTCTGAACTTCGATGTCTCCGACGCCCGCAATGGTGCCATCGGCCTTGCGTGCAGTCATGCCCGAGATGAAGAGGAGGCGCCCGCGGGCCTCGATCATCGTGGCCTGGGAGAAGTGTCCGTTCGGAGCGGCCAACTTGGGGGAGGAGACTTGTACTTTCATTTCAATTCCTGGATTTCATTTCAGCAACAGATCGTCGGCCATACCCGCCGCGCGACCCAGCTCATTGAGTTGACCGGCGACTTCCTGCGACAGTGTGCAGCGCCCGCCGTTCGAGCGGCGCCGCGCTCGTTCCAGATCGCCCGGCGCATACACGGTGTCGACTCCGGGCGCCCGCCGGGACTGGCGTATGCCGTCCGAAAAAGCATTCACGGTGCCCGCGATGCCGGTGCCACCGGCGGTCCGGCCTGCATCGATGGCGATGAAGGTGTGCGAGCAGTTGTAGGGCTTGTTGAGTTCGCCGTACAGCGGCTTGACCGCCCCGCCCACGCCGCCGCCGGACAGTGCGCCGGTCAGCAACTCGATCGCTACAGCCAGCCCGAAGCCCTTGGGCCCGGCCGCCGGCTGCAGCATGCCTCCGATCGCCTCGGACGCCGAGGTCGTGGGGCTGCCGTCGGCATCCGTGGCCCAGCCCTCGGGGATCGGCTCTCCGCGCCCTTGCGCCAGACGGATCTTGCCCATGGCGGAGGCGCTCATCGCCATGTCCACGACCACGGGACGCCCAGCGTCCGCAGGAAAGGCGATGGCCAAGGGGTTGTTGCCGACCAGACGTTCCGCACCGCCGGGCGCCGGCATCAGCGGACGCGTGTTCGAGAAGGCGAAGCCCACCATGCCAACGTCGGAGAACTGTCGCGCCCAGTAACCCGCGGCACCGAAGTGGAAGGCCTCCTTCACCGTCACGACGGACACACCGTGCTCGCGCGCGCGGGCGATCGCCAGGTCAACGGCGACCTGGCTGGAGATCTGTCCGAAGCCGTTGCCCGCGGACATCCCGACCAACCCACCGAAGTCCTCGATGACCGACGGCTCAGCCGTGAGCGACACGCTGCCGGACTGCACCCGCTGGACGTACATCGGCACCAGCATCACACCATGGGAGGCAACGCCTTCGAGATCCGCACTGACGAGCGAATCGGCCAGCAATTCGGCATCCGGTACCTTGGCGCCCAGAGATTTGAAGATGCCGCTGATCAGGGCAGCCAGGGCATCAGCGCTGACATTGACGCTGCTCATGAGAGGGCCTTGCAAAAAGTGGAGAAAGCCACTTGGCACTGCGCTTTCAATGCGCGTCCGCCTCGTCGGTGTACCAATCGGGCTTTTGCGGATAGTGGGGCCCGTCGTAGACCTCGACGACGATGGTCTCCTCGTGCGCGTAGGTCGGGCCATGCACATTGCCCTTCGGGTTGCAGTAGAAGGAACCGGCGACGATGGTCACCCCCGTGGCGGTGTACTCATACTTTCCGCTCAGACAGTACATGGACTGGTTCGAGGCATGCGAGTGCGGCTGCGGGATGCCGGCGCCCTTGTCGAATCTTATGAGCGCCACCGATGCGCCCGTGTCCGGGTCACGAAACAACATCTTCTCGTGAACACCCTTGAGTGATTTCTCCCTCCAGGGCACTGCTGCAGTGGCGATCAGAATCTCGGAAATGTCGGCCGGGGTCGGCAGCTTTGAGGGAGAAGAAGTCATGAGTTGGCGCATGTGCATGTATGTCGAAGCGACTGACAATACTATGTGAAATATCACTGCATCGTCAATCGGCTTCTTAGTTGTCTGCCGGTGTTGCTCCCTGTCCGGCTTTGATATCACCTACTTTCACCTGATCCATGCCCGCTCCACGTCTCGAAAGGCGACCGTTTGCCATCATCAGCGGGGCTCCATCGTGACGGCCAAGTTGGCGCTAGAGGGGGCCGCCGTCAGGCGGGGTCAGCGTGGAGCACATCGTCAATGTGCTTGGCCGAGTCATCGCGCCGGCAGCACCCCAGAGTGCCGAGACGGCGCAGTAGATCGTCGCCCCCCACTGGCCAACACGGCACGCTACGACCGCCTGCGTAGACAGGAGGTGAACCATGCGTGACGCGACAGTCGAACTCAAAGCGTTGCGCCTGGACGGCATGGCCAGTGTCTGGTGCGATCTGGCAGAGCAAGATGCGGCATCCGGCCTGGATGTCTCTCGCTGGCTGGTAGAACACCTGCTGCAGGCGGAGACCACGGACCGTTCGATGCGTTCGTTCCAGCACCAGATGAACTCGGCCTGCTTCCCCATGCAGCGGGATCTGGCCGGCTTCGATGCGTCCCATGGACCGATCCGGAAAATCCACGCCGGTATTGACGACTGCAGTGGCTTTGTTGATCTCGCCGAGTCAGAAGATCTAGTCGCGCATTGGCTTGCCCTGCGCATGAGCTTGAGGTGCCGCAAAAGGGAGCGGCAGTGCTGCCGCGAGGACACAAACGAAGAGCTTCATGATTCTTTGACGACAGATCGCCGAAGCAACATCACGGCCCGAACCAGAGAATGAGCCAGATCGAAACACCCCCCAAAGCCGCCACGAAAGCGAGCGATTCGGACCGCCTGCGCAGCCAGCCAGAGAATCCGGTTCCGCTTCCAATGCTGACGCCGCTTTGAGCGAAGAGCGCGGGCCGGCTACGAAGGCTCATCCCCATCGTCTGCGAGGCTGCGGCGGCCTCCTCGACGGAGAAACGCATTGCCGACGCCGAAGTCGAGATCGAACGCGCACGAGAAGCAGATCGACGCGCATGTGCCACAAACGGCCTTGCCGGGCCGGCGTCCCCACGCCGGAAAAATCGTGGCCTCACGAGCAAGAACCGCCCCTTCGATCTGCCTGCCAGTCGCCTGCTGTTGCAGAGCTTGCAAACCGGATCTCCCCGACATGTCGACAGCCATCCGACATCGGCGCGATGCGGATACCAAGGCCCTGCAGAACACACCCGAGCAGAGGATCTGCCCACACCGCGAACTCAACGCATCGTGCTCGATCAACAAGGTCGTCAATCCCCGAGAGTCCCGGATGGCACACCAAAACATCTCCATCCAGCGCATTGTTCAGCCAAAGCAGGAGCAACGCGCGGTATTCGCTCGCATTGACCTGACCGCCATGACCGCCGAGCAAACGGTGATTGAGCTTGAAACCGAGCGCCCTTGCGCTGTGGCGAAAACCGTCCCCTCCCTGCAGACGGTCGATGAGCCATTCCTTTCGGCCGTGGGATCTCATTGCAGCGCCGATGGATGTAGCGGGGGTCGGCAAGGTGCACGCGCGAAGCCACGGCAACGCGCTGCGATACCGCTGGACCAGCACGTCCAGCAATACGTCCCGGATCACCGGCAACAGATGCACATGCTCGCGCCCATCGACATGCGCAGGGGCGCGAAACATCTCGTTCTCGAAGGCCGCGAGCTGGCGCAAGAGCGCTTCGCGGATGCGCCGCTTCGGCAACATGCGCAAATGCGCAGCCGCAACGAGCGCCTGCATCGACCCCAGTGCAGGGGATCCCCGGAACGGCAGAGTCAAATTGAAATGAAGGCCCACATCCACCTGATCGGCGTCAAGCTCTCGCGCAGACGAAGCACCACTAGGCCATTCCGGTGCCTGGGTCATCGCACTGAGGGCACTGACGCGCTGCATCTGCACCAGATGCAGCGCCGCCGCGTTGATCCCTTGGTTCAAGCCGAAGTCATCCACGCAGACGGTTAGCGTTCGTGGCGCCAGACGTGGCACAGGTGCGGCGACGTCGCGCCACTTCATGTCAGACGCTGTCATGGTCGGTGGAACTTCATCTCGTCGCCGACATCTTGCTTGCCCCGGTAAAGGGACGATAGAAGGCGAAATGTCCCTCCACGAGGTCGATCTTCATCGGCATGACTGAGTCGAAGCTGTCTATCTGCAGGCAGAGATTCCATCTGGGACATGCGCCAACTCCAGCGGAGCTCGCAAAAATATGAAGTTCAATCTTCGGTCTTGGATGTTGAGAAGAAATGCGACTTCCATCAACGTTCAATCAAGAGTCAGACGATGAGCGTTTTCACCGCATCGCCACCGCTCGCGCTCAAGTCTTAGGCGAGTCCGCAATTCCTGGGATTCGGGAGGCCAAACAGAACGGAAACCCAGGATCTCGGTGCCGACTTGAGGAAGGTCTTTTTGGAGTCATTGCCCGGCATCTCGATCAAATCTGAACTTCGCACCACCGGATTTCGCACATTCCCCGAAAAGAATCTCTTGTCGAGAGATAACGTCACCACCGTTTGCCGAGCCATGCATCGGCACACCTTTGCAAACGGTCGCCGCTCTCTTTTTCCAGCGCCCTGTGCCGGAGCCGCCCGAGCTATTAAAACGATGAAGAAGAAATCAGAAAGGTCGCTGTGCCAAGTCAGGGCATCAGACAGCGCTACGCACTCCGAGAACACATCGCGCGCGCTCGTAGCGGCGGATGCGCAAGCAATGCGTCTGCGCGGCGCAGCGATCGCGCATCGAACGGCACTGATGTGGACACGAGAGGACCTCTCCTCAGAGGAAATCGCAATATCCTCAGCGATTGCCGACATCCGGGAGCCTGCACCATCGAAATGGCGCTCTCAACAATGACGTGCAGCGCTCGTGCGTCGATGTCGCGCCGCCGCTTCGTCACTCGCCCCAGGAATGCCATTGAAGCGCGGCTCACTCGACGGATGATGCACCCAACGGTCACCTAGAAATGGGGGCGGTCCTGATGCCTGCCGAATCGGATTTTCGCTGTCAATACCGCCAAGGAGGAGACCGGGGAGCTCGCATCCCACCGCCCTGGCGACCACTCGGCAACATCGATCCTTCCGGCGGATGCAAAGACCTGCGTCAGGATCAGCAACGCGATGCACGCAAGCGCAGCAACAACGGCCGCATGACGTCTCCAGAGGGCCATGAGACCCCGAACGGTGCGTGATGGAATCATTGGAAGCATCTCGATGGAAAAGCCAGATGCTGCGATGCGTTGCTCCACATCCCGTTCAAGGAACGTCGAGATCTGATGAACCTCGTGCCCTCCCTGCCCTTGGCCTCTGGGAATCGCCAAAGCTCGCCGTGGCTGCAACGGAATCGACGACAAAGGCGGCCACTCGCACACGATCTTCATGAAGGGCAGACAAGCACCAAAGCGTTTCTCCATCGAGCGACGCGAGCATTGGAACGGTGGCGTTCACCCGGTTCGCGCAGCCCCAGACGCTCGATCTTCAAGACTCTGAGTGAACTGTGCGGGGCGCCCCGCACCCGCATCGCGATCTTGACGATCCTGCGCAATTTGGTCGCATGCGAACGGGCACAGGCACGGAAGGCCGGCGTCCTCTGGATCTGGTCGCGTTGTGGACAGATGAATATCAAGGAGATTGTGATGAATTTGAATTGCTTTATGAAGCGGATGATCACGGGGACCCTGGTGACAGTCACGCTGGTGTCTGGAGCAGCGGCCGAAGCCGGAACGCAATGGTCCTTCGGCCTCAGTCTTCCCGGCTTGCTCGAGCCGGCAGCGCCTGTCTACTATGAGCCGCCGCCTGCCTATGTTGTCGTCCCGGCTCCGGTCTACGCTGCACCGCCGGTTGTTCTGCGCCCGGCACCTCCGGTCTACTATCGCCCCGTACCTTCATACCGGCCACCCGTTGCCTCGCTTCGCATTGAGCATGGCAGCTATCTCGACGACGATTACCACGACTGGAATGACGACGACTGACAACGGCTCGGGCCACGGTTCCCGGTGAACGCGACGACCCTCGAAGGCAATATGCCTCGAGGGTCGTCAATGCGTCCGGGGTGGGCCATGAAGTTTGGCGAAGCCAACGAATGGCCGACATGGACCAGCGCCGGCCTTCAGCTGCGTGCCAGGGATCAGCGCCACGGTTTGCCGCTGGCGCCGAATGTCGCCCGGCGCGAAGGGCCCCATGCCCACCGCGCGGCTGATGTTCAGCCGCGCGTTTGCTTGATCGAACGCAGGTAAACGTGGTCCTGACTACTTGCCGCTGGCAGTGCGCCGCGCGGACGCTGCTCCAGCCGAAGACGTCGTCTTGTACGCCCCGAGTGGTTTCCGTGCCGCAAGCGACGCGACATCGTCAACGATCAGACCTCCGCTCATTCGAATCACACGGTCGGCTACGTCGAAGTAGCGATCGTCATGCGAGACCACGATGAGGGTCTTGCCCTGCCGCTTGAGTTCCGGCAGGAGCTCACGATAGAACACGTGCCTGAACTCGGGGTCCTGATCCGCGGCCCATTCATCGAACATCATTACCGAACGGTTCTCCAGCAAGGCATGAACTAGTGCCAGGCGCTTGCGCTGGCCGGTCGAGACGTCTGTCGTGGAGAACGCACCGCCAACGAGCTCGACCTTGCCAGCAATCCCCAGTCGATCGATCAGGCCCTCAGCAACTCGAATCTGCTCGGCGTCCTGAACAACGAGTTCATCGAACAGATGGTAGTCGGAGAAGATGGCGGAGAAGAGCTCGCGATAGGCTTCGCGGTTGTCGTTGTGCACAAGCACGCCGTCAAGCAGGACCTGTCCTTCACTCGGTTGATAGAGGCCCAGGAGCAACTTGATAAGTGTCGTCTTCCCGCTGCCATTGCCGCCGACGATGAACAGGGTCTCGCCGCGTCGAAGCCGCAGATCAACGGGGCCCACCTCGAATGGCACGCCCCCCTCTTCCGGCGCATCGAAACGGTAGCGTGCCTGCCGCAATTCGATGTGGTTGGCGAGCGACTCAGGCGGAGTCGACTTGATGGCGCGAGTCTCCTCCTCCAATCGGAAGTCGGTCGACAGGCGGGCGATCCGCCGGAAGGCAACTTGTGCCTGGCTGAAAAAAGGCAGCAGCGCGGCCAGTTCCTCGATCGGCCCCTTAATGAAGAGCAACACGATGATGAAGCCGCTGACGACCTGCGCGTCGATCGCCAACGACGGGCGTGCCGCCAGTATCCACACCACGACCAGGAAGAACAGCGCCGAGTTCGTACCCTCGGCAATCCAGAACAAGCTGAGTGCCCGGGCCTTGAGCCGTGCCACGAGGTCTGCAGCTCCGGCCAGCCGGACACCGTGCACCTGTGCTCGCCTCTTCCGATTGAGTCGAAGCTCCTTGGCTCCTTCCACCACTGCGCGATAGTGTTTCTGCAGTTCGTCCTCGCCGGCCCGCGCCGTCTCGAAGTCGCGACTCCAAGCCTTCGCTGCGGCGTAGTTGATCCCGATGCCGACAACCAGCGCGACGGCACTGACAAGGAAAAGAACGGGCGAGAGTCTGAAAAGGTAGATCGCGCAGCCCGCCGTGACTGCAAAGGCCGAAGCGTGGCCGGCGAACTCCGCGGTGAAGTCGCTGATGGTGTCGATGTCCTCATTGAGGATCGCCTGCAACCGGTGGCTCTTCATGCGCTCTATGGCGGCGACGGGCGCGTTCAGTATTCGCAGCGAGACGTCTTTGCGCAAGGCGGCGACAAGCCGCTGGCCGGTGAAGCTGTTGAGGATGCCTGCCACGGCATGACCTCCGACCGCGAACACAGCCAGAATTGCCAACCCCGTTATTGCAGAAACGGGAATGGCAGAAGTGCTGTGCAAGGCCGCATTGATCTGCTCCAGCAGCGAAGCCGTGGCGATGCCACCGATGCCGCCCAAGACCGTTGCGATCGCGACGACGTACGCGAAGGGTTTCAGCATGCGCCACATGTCCTTGGCAAATGGGGAAACATTCAGAAGTAGCGCATTCATCGGAGCGATCGGAGTGTGCTGTCGCGGATGCAACAGACATGGCTGGGGCGACAGGGCATGCGAAGGCGCTCGCGCCTGACAAGGATTTTTGAGAAGCAACCTGAAGAAGGCCTCCTGACCCCGGAATTCTGGAATCCTCGGATAGAGAAGCAGGCCACGAATCATCGAGATTCGATGAAGAACTCGAATGGCTCTGAGTCTTCAAGGCGTCGGGCGATGACACCTTCGCGCGTGCGGTCAACTACTGAAGCTGTTGGCAGCCGAATTTCGGCGACTCGCCCGGGCGCCCAAGCCGCCCAAGCCGCCGAACCCGCCGAACCCGCCGCACCGCTCAGACTACCGGCTTGCCGCGATCCGACAGGATCCCATTCCGTGGCAGGTAGATCCGGATTTCGGCCCCTCCCTCTGCGCCAGCGATGGCTTGCGCATGGCCGCCGTGTGCTCTGCAGATTGCCTGGACAATCGACAGGCCCAGTCCGGTACCTCCCGCGTTCCGGGAGCGGGACTGTTCACCGCGCCAGAAGCGCTCGAAAAAGCGGGTCAGATCCTGCCCCCTCGCACTCTTGCCGCGATCTCGCACGATCAGTTCGAGGACAGAAGCATTCGTGCGGCAATCGACCTCCACGATGCCGCCATCGCTCGCATAACGAATGGCATTGTCGATGAGCGCCGAAAGAACCTGGCCCAGCCTGCCCCTGTCGGCACGAACGATCTGGTCGACGCCTATGTGATTTACGGCCACCATGCCGCACGCTTGCAGGGAGGGCCGCGCCCATGAGATCCGCTCGTCGACGAAGCTGCGCAAGTTGAAATCGGTGATCTCCAACTGCAGCCGGCCGCCTTGCGCGAGCGACAGAACCTGCAGGTCGCCGATGATGCGATTGATCTGCCCGAGTTGATCCAGCACGGTCCTGATCTGCCGCTCCTCGAGCGGAAAGACGTCGTCGATAACCCCCTGCAACCGCCCGATCACCGCCGTGAGCGGCGTACGAAGTTCATGCGCGATTGCGGCGCTGGAGTCCTGCAACTCCCGGTCGTAGGCCTCAAGCCGCTCAGCCATCAGGTTGAAATGGTTCGCCAGGCGCTGCAACTCGGCTGGGGCCGAGTCGAGCACTGGCGCTCGCGCAGAAAATCGGCCCTCGGAGACGGATTCCGCCGCGGTTGCCACATCCAATACGGGTTGAACGATGCGACGCGCCAGAAGCAGCCCGAAGACCCCGACGAAAGGGATGGTTGCCAAGCTCAGCAGGGTCTGAATAAGCAGGTCATCGGCGTCCGTAGGGGGAACAAAACGATCTCCATACTCGCTATAGATTTCCTTCAAGCGCTTGGAGTTCTCTTCAGTCTTGGGGGCGGCTTCGCGCTGCTTGAGTTCGGCGACGATAGCGCTGGGCAACTGGGCATCGATCTTGTCGGACCAACGACTGTAGCGAACCCACATGCCTGCCTGGACGGAAGCCGTCGCGGCAATCGCCAAGGCCACCATGCGCCAGGTGAGCCATGCCCACAGCGATCGACGCGACGATTTCATCCGGGATCGCCGAGACGATAGCCGACACCGCGCACGGCAAGGGGTACGCCGCGGACACCCTGCTCCTCGAGCTTTCTACGCAGGTTGTGGACGTGCGTGTCGACGACCCGCTCGAGCGCATCGCTCTCTGGCAAGCAGGCATCCAGCAGTTCGGAGCGGCTGAAGGCCTTGCGCGGATGTCGCATCAAGGTAGCCAGCAGCTTGAACTCCGTGATCGTCAAATCGAGTGGCACCTCGCTTCCGACGACGCGCGCCATCACGGCCTCCAGATCGATCTCGATAGTCCCGCAGGCCAGGCGAGGCTGCGCGTTGCGTTGTGAGCCGCGCGAACGTTTCAGGATGACCTGCACGCGCGCCACCACCTCCTTCGGATTGAAGGGCTTGACCACATAGTCGTCGGCACCGTAGAGAAGTGCGCCCAATTTCTCGACCTCTCCTTCCACCGCCGTGACCATGATGACTGGGACATCGCCAACTCGCCGGATGGCGGCCAGGATCTCGCTCCCACCGACATGCGGCAGCATGTAGTCAAGCAGCACGAGGTCCGGCTGCCATTGCGCGAACACCTGCATGGCCTCGCGTCCGTCCCGACAGACCGTCGTGAGGTAGCTGTCTCGGTGCAAGTACGCCGCTAGCACTTCGGCAATCTCGGCATCGTCTTCGACGATAAGAATTCGCTCATTGGCCATGGAAATTGCGATCTTTGAGGGGTCGGGGTAACAGGGAACTCTGTCTTGTCGTGGACGGAAAGGGTTCGAAATTCTCGCCGATCATCTGGACCTGCATCTGGGTGGCAGCGCCGGCCGCTCGAAATCTGCGGGCATGCTCGACGAGCGACCTGGACCAAGCATTCAGACGGTGCCAGCGGACGACATTCTTTCGCCACGGTGCAAAGAATGGGACTGCGCTTGATCAAGATTTGATCAAGATTCCGCATCGCAGCAGTGCCGAACTTGCGGGCAGGGGCTTCATCCGATCTCCACTGAATACGCAATGTTTGCCAATGTTGAGGCGGTCCACTTGATGCACCTACCTCTCATCCTGGCCGCTAATCCTTGTTTCGCGCACGCCTCCCCCCTTCCCGCCCTGCCTTGCTGTGTGCTCCGTTCCTTGCATTCGTCTTGTCGTCCTGCTCCACGGTCGAACTTCCGACGCTGCCGGACGATCTGCCGGCGGGTTGGCGCCGGCTTGACAGGACACCCGCCAACACCATCCAGCCCGACTTGCAGGCATGGTGGAGGGTACTAGGCGACGCCCAACTCGACGCCTTGGTCGACCAGGCCATGACGCAGAACCTGACGATGGCACAGGCGCGCAGTCGTCTGCGCCAGGCGAGATTGCTCGCTCGACGCGACCGCACGCAGTATCTGCCGGTGCTTGCCGGGAATGCCCGCACCTTGCAGGACATCTCGGCCACGGACAACTACTTCCAGGCCAGTGTCGACGCGGTATGGGAACTGGGACTCTTCGGTGCGCGCGAGTCGGCACAGCGCAATGGCAAGGCCCGGGTAGACGCTGCGATCGCGGCCGCCCACGGGGCGCGCGTGTCCAGCATCGCCGAAGTGGTGCGCACCTATGCGGAGCTGCGCGACGCCGTGTATCGCCAGTCGCTGCTGCAGCGCCTGGCCGCGCTGGACGATCAGGCGCTGGCGCTGCTTGACTTGCGACATCGCCTGCGGCTGGGTTCGCCCGACGAGCGGCTCCAGATCGTCGAGCGTCTGGCGCAGACACGCGCCCAATCGAGCGAAGCACGCGAGACGGCCGAACGGGCATCGCAAGGACTCGCCGTACTCTTGGGTCGAACCACCCCTGACGAGGCCTGGACCCCTGCTGCGACCTGGCCGCCGGCACCGCTGCCAGGCGCAAAGGATTTTGCTTTGCAGCAAGTGCCGGCCGACCTGCTGCGATACCGCCCTGAAATACGCAGCGCCGAGGCCGAGGTATTGAAGGCAGCCGCTGAACTGGGCATCGCCCAGGCGGAACTCTATCCCCGAATCACGCTCGGGGCGTCGATCCTGTACGCGCACAACCTCACGCGGCACAGCCGTCGCACTTCGGACAACATCCCGGCAATCGGCCCGGCGATCGATATCCCCTTGTTCGACTGGGGCCGCAGGCGTGCCTTCGCCGATGCGCAGAAGGAAGCACTCGATGCCTCGTTGATGGCTTATCGCCAGGCGGTCCTGGAAGGCGTCGCCGAGACCGAGTCTGCCCTGAGCCGATTGCAGCATGCGCGGGAACGCAGCCAACAGCTGCAGACCGCCCTCGACGCAAGCGATCGCCGCACCCAAGCTCAGGCCACGTTGGCGGGTTTGGGCTTGGCGAGCGAACTCGATCGCCTGGCAGCCCAACGCGAGGCGCTGCAACAGTGCATCGCCCTTGCGACAGCCCACACCAGCCATACGCTCGCGTTCGTGACGCTGTACAAGTCGCTCGGTGGCGCACCATGGCCTGCTGGCGAGACCGCGCAGGCATGGCCAGTCCCAGCCGGCGCCGGCCAGGCATCCTCATGATCGCGTTGGCGCGCAAGACCATCGTCCACGAATGGCGCCGCTTCGTGCCGGCCGTGCTGGCCGTGGGATTCGCAGGTCTCTTGCTGACCGTGCAGGCGGCGCTGATGCTGGGCATCTTCGGCAGCGCCGCCGTCTACGTGACGGCATCCTCGGCCGACCTGTGGGCCGGCTACCCGGGCACGCAAAGCGTCAATTTCGGCCGCGACATCAATCCCGACGTGGAGATGCGCCTTCGCATGGATGCTGGCGTCGCCGACGTCGAGCCATACCTCTGGGTAGAGGGCGACTGGCGCAACAACGGGCGATCCGGCGGCGGTGTCTCGGTGTATGTCTCGGGCATCCGCACAAACGCGGACGCCATGATGTTCTCCCGGTTATTGCCACAGGCATTGCGTCGGCGGTTGCGCGAACCCGGCGCGGTGATCGTCGACCGGTCGGATCTGGACCAACTCGGAACACCGGTCGGCGGGCAAGCCTGGTTGAACGGCCAGCGCGTGCAGATCGTGGCTGCGCTCGACGGCCTGCGCGCCCTCGGCGGCGTCAATGTGCTGGCGTCGATGGCGACAGCGCGCGGGTTGCGAGTCGGCGAGTCCTCCTCGGGGGTGACGTACTTCGTGGCACGGCTTTCTGGCGCCGAGCAGGCCGACGCCATCAAGTCCCGCCTGGGCGGCAGCACAACCTTCGGCGCCTTCGAAGTCTGGACGGCCGCGGAATTCGCGCGCCGTTCGCAGCTGTACTGGATGTTCGATACCGGCGCCGGCATCGCCGTACTTTTCATGGCCGGCATCGTCTGCTTGGTCGGCGCAGTGGTGACCAGCCAATCGCTGATGGCGGTCGTGGCTGGCTCCGCGCGTGAATACGCCATGCTCAACGCTTTGGGGGCGAGCCTGGGCGCTCTGCGCCGCATCGTGGTGGAGCAAGCCTGCTGGGTCGGATGCATCGGTCTGGCGGTCAGCGGCCTGTCCACCAGCCTGCTTCTCTGGTTGGCCGCCCGTTACGGCGTCCCGGTCGGCATGGGTGCTGCGGTGGCACTGGCCTGCGCGGCGCTGGTGCTCGGCCTCGCCTTGATATCCGGCTTGATCGCTGTGCGCGGGTTGGTGCGTGCCGACCCCGCGATGTTGCTGAGGTGATCATGACAGTGCTTCCCATCCAGGCGTCCTCGCACGCGAGCCTCGAAGGCCGCCACCTCAGCAAGTCCTTTCTGTCGGGGAAGGTGCGGGTGGACGTGCTTCGCGAGCTGTCCATTCGCATCCACCACGGCGAGCTCACACTCATCTCCGGCCCGTCGGGATGTGGCAAGAGCACGCTGCTGTCGCTTCTGAGCGGACTGCAACTGCCCGATTCGGGGCAGGTTCTGGCCCTCGGAGATGAACTGAGCCAAATGGACAAGCGCGCGCTCGAGCGCTTCCGCCTTCGGCACACCGGCTTCGTGTTCCAGGGATTCAATCTCTTTGCGGCACTCACTGCATGCGAGCAGGTGCAGCTGCCGCTGGGCTATCTGGGACTGAGCCATCGGCAATCGGCAGAACGCGCGATGCAGGCGCTGGCGGAAGTGGGCATGACCCACCGCGCCGACGCCTTTCCAGCGCAGCTGTCGGGTGGAGAGAAGCAGCGTGTCGCCATTGCGCGCGCGTTGGCCAAGGAGCCGCAGCTGCTGTTCGCCGACGAGCCAACCAGCGCACTGGATGCGAACAACGGCCAGAAGATCATTGACCTTCTGCACGAGATCGCCCATGTCCACGGCACCACGGTGCTGTGTGTCAGTCACGACCCGCGCCTCGTGCATCACGCCGATCGCGTGCTGACGATGGAGGACGGACAGATTCGCGGCGACGCGAGGCTCAAGACCACGGCACGCCAGCCCACCGCCAAGGAAGTTCACCGATGAATCCCCTCCCCAATGACCGACTGCAGCGGCGCCTGTCATGGATCTTGCTGCTGGCCCTCGCGATGAGCGGTTGCTCGAAGCCGGGTACCCCCTCTCCCGCTGCCATCGCTCGCAACGCGACGGGCGACTCGCCCCGGCTGCTGGCGATGGCGCGTGGCAAGGTCGAAGTTCTCGGCGGCCTGCTCGATGTCGTGTCACCCCTGAATGGCGAGATCGAAACCCTGAACGTGGGCGAAGGCGATCTGGTGCAACGCGGTCAAGTGCTGCTGAAGCTGGCATCCGAGCAAGCGCGCATGGAGGCCGACCTCGCCCAAGCCGATCTGCAACTGGTGCAAACCCGCCAGCGTGCCCAGGCCGAGCGGCTACCCGCCGCCCGTCAACTGGCCCGCCGCACAGACGAAGCGGCCCGTGCGGGAGCCCTCGATCCGAAGCGTGCCGAAGAAGCGCTCCAGACCCAGCACGACATCGAGGGGGCCATGCGTGTGCTGGATGCGGAAATCGCCATCGCACGCCAAAAGGTGGGCCTCGCGCGCCTGACCATTCGGCGCCACACGGTCACGGCACCGCACGACGCCATCGTGCTCAAGCTCAATGTCCAGGCCGGCGCCCGTGTCGCTGCGCAGGGTGCGCCCCCGATGATGGTGCTCATGCCACAGCGCGCGCTGATCGTGCGCGCCGAGCTCAACGAGAGCTACGCGGCGAGCGTCAAGCCCGGCATGCGCGCCACCATCCGGATCGAACGAGACACCTATGACGGTGCCGAGCCGGCGCCGATCGCCGCGCACGTGCTGCGCCTGAGCGCCGCCTACGGGCCGAGTCGCCTCGACGACGAGACGCCCCAGCGTACGGGCCTGCGCGTGTTGGACTGCATTCTTGAACTTGATCCGGCGGCCGCTTCGAGGCTGCGCCCGGGTCGCAACGTAAAGGTGAGCTTCTATGAGTGAGTCATTTCGAATTGCATCGCGTGCAGCGGCGGTCTGCGCCACGCCGCCAACCGGCTGGACCATCCAATGCGATTTCGATGGCACGATCAGCATCGACGACGTCACGGACAGCTTGCTTCGGCGCTTTGGCGGTCATGGCTGGCAGGCGCTGGAGAAGGCGTGGGAAAGCGGCCGGATCGGGTCGCGCGAATGCATGAGCGGCCAAGTGTTGCTCCTGGATATGAGTGCGGACGAATTCGCCTCCCATCTCGACCAGATATTCATCGATCCTCATTTCAGGGCCTTCGTCGGCGCGGCCCGGCTCAGGGGTATCGCAGTGCAGGTTGTCAGCGACGGCATGGATCGCGCCATCAAGCAGATCCTGCGGGCCCACGGCCTGGGTGACCTGCCGGTGATCGCGAATCAGCTGATTCAGGTCACGGAGCGCGGCTGGCGGCTGTACACGCCGCATGCCAGAGCCAGTTGCGAGCGCGCCAGCGGCAATTGCAAATGCGCCTGCCTGGCCGAGCAGCGCAAGCTGCGCAGCAGGGTCCTGTTCGTGGGCGATGGCAGTTCCGATTTTTGTGTCGCGGGCAAGGCCGACTTTGTGCTGGCCAAGGACCGGTTGATCGGGCATTGCCGAAGCCAGCGCATCCCACATGCGGCGTTCGAGAATTTTCGCGAAGCCCTGGCGCTGATGCTGGAGATCACGGCACCCAAGGACTGCCTCGCATGAATGCCACGATAGCAGTTCCCGAAGCCGCCTCGGGTCCCTCGCCCGTGTGTGTGACCCCGCACGAATTTCTGCACGAGGGCCAGGGCGAGCGCGCCCGCAACGGCATCCTGCTGGTGCACGGTCTCACAGGGACGCCCAATGAAATGCGATTGCTCGGCAAGGGCTTGCAGCGCGCGGGCTTCACCGTCTACGGGGTGCAACTGGCGGGCCATTGCGGCACACAGGAAGACTTGCTGAAGACGCGCTGGCAGGACTGGGCGGCAAGCGTGCACACCGGCGCCGAGCGGCTACGCGGGCGAACCGATCGTGTGGTGGTGATCGGGCTGTCGATGGGTGCGGTCCTCGCGCTGGAACTCGCAGCCACGCGACCGGAGCTCGTCGATGGCGTGGGTGCCCTGTCCACCATGTTCTGGCACGATGGCTGGAGCATTCCGCGCTATACACGACTCTCGTTCCTGTTGCCGGCGTTCCGGGCGCTCGGCATCGGGCGCAGCCAGGTGTTCATGGAGCAGCCACCCTACGGCATCAAGGATGAAGCGGTGCGCAAGCGCATCGTCGAACGAATGCAGCAAGGGGACAGCGCCGCCGCCGGCCTGCCGGGGAATCCCTGGTACGCCATCATCGAAATGCGGGCGCTGTCGGCGCACGTGCGGCGCCGGTTGGGCCATGTGCGCGCGCCCTGCCTGGTGATGCATGCCAGCCAGGACGATATCTCCAGCATGGCCAACGCCAGACTGGTTCTGCGCAAGGTCCGCGCTCCCGTCGAGCTGGTGCTGCTGCATGACTGCTATCACATGATCACCGTCGATCGCGAACGCCGCACCGTCACCGCACACGCGGTGGAATTCGCCAGCCGCCTCGCAGTCACTGCGCACCGGCTCACTACATGCATGACAAGTTCGACCGAGACGCCCAACCGCGGCGGCTCGCTCGCGGCATGAGCGCTGCCCTCACACCACTGGTTCTCGTGCTGTGGACACTGAACGTGCTCGTGGACAGCGGCGGCCAGCTGGCCTTCAAGGCCGCCGCACGCAGCCCGGATGCCTGCGATGGTCTCGCGCGCTGGGTCTGGATGGCGCGCCGTCCCTGGCTCTGGATCGGCCTCGGCTGTTACGTGGCCGAGTTCGTGCTGTGGCTGGCGTTTGTTTCCCTGGTGCCTTTGTCCCAGGGCGTGCTGCTGGGCTCGATCAACATCGTCGCGGTCATGCTCGCCGGGCGGTACCTGTTCGCCGAGAGGCTCTCGCCCATGCGGATCAGCGGCATGCTCCTGATCTCGCTCGGCGTGGCTGTCGTGGGTTTGCACGGATGATCGGGACGCGTCGTTTCTATGTCGCGGGCTTCCTCGTTCTCGTGGCATTCGACACACTGGCACAGCTGAGCTTCAAGATGGCCGGCGAACAGGCGCTGCCGCTCGCGTTCGACTCGGCATGGCTGGCGAGGGTCTTCGGCCAGCCGTGGATCTACGGCGCTTTTGCGGGTTACATCGGTGCCTTCTTCACTTGGATGCGTCTGCTCAGGCACGCGCCGATCGGGCCAGCGTTCGCAGCCTCGCACCTGGAAGTCGTCGCGGTGATGGCACTATCGCATGCGCTGCTGGGCGAGCACATCGGCTGGCCGCAGGTCGCGGGTGCCCTGAGCATCCTTGCCGGGATCATTTGCCTGGCCTTTGGCGAGAAACAGGACAGCGCACCGACCGGGCCGCCACAGTCAGAGCATGTGGGCGCACCCCGGCGTTGCGATGGCCGGATACCTTGAGCGCTTCGGCGAGGTCCCGCCCACCGCGGGACTGCCGCTGCAGCGCGCGGACCTGGGCTGGCCAGCCGGTGGCGCCGACGCGGATCTCGGTGCAGCGCTCGCGCGCTTCCTGCGCGTGGAATCCGTGCAGATCGAATGCTCCGGCACCGCTGCGCTGGTGGTGGCGCTGACCGCGCTCAGGCGTCTTTCGCCCGAGCGCGACGAGGTGGTGCTGCCGGGCTACACCTGTCCGCTGGTCGCGCTCGCGGTGATTCATTGCGGTCTCAAGCTGCGGGTCTGCGACGTGAGGGCCGGCACGCTTGACCTGGACCCGGCGCACTTGCAGCGCCTGTGCATTCCCCGGACCCTCGCAGTGCTGCCCACCCACCTGGGCGGGCGGATCGCCGACGTTGCGACCGCCCTGGACTGCGCCCGCCGCGTCGGCGCCTGGACCATCGAGGACGCAGCCCAGGCACTGGGCGCACAGGCCGGCGGTCGCAGCGTGGGGACCCGGGGTGATATCGGCTTCTTCAGCCTGGCGGTTGGCAAGGGGCTAACCATGTTCGAAGGCGGCGCGCTGGTGGTGCGCGACCCCGCTCTGCGCCGCGCCTGCGCACAGGCAAGCGCCGACGTGGTGCCACCCCGCGCAGGCTGGGAATTTCGGCGCTCGCTGGAACTGCTTGGCTATGCGCTGTGCTATCGCCCAGCAGTCCTGCGCTGGGTCTACGGACTGCCGCTTCGCCGGGCGCTGCGGCGTGGCGACTGGCTCAGTGCTGCGGGCGACGTTTTTGAGCCGACCATCCCATTGCATCGCGTGGGGCGCTGGCGCCAAGCGGTGGGCGTTCGGGCACTTGCGCGACTGCCGGGCTTCCTTGCGCAATGCACGGAGCAAGCGCGTCGGCGCCGCAACCGACTTGCGGGCATTCCCGGCGTGCAGATGCTCGTCGACAGCGAGGCGGTGCCGGATGCCGCCGGCGTGTGGCCGGTCTTGCTGGTTCTCTTGCCTACGCGAGACTGCCGCGACAGCGTGCTCCGCGCGGCCTGGGGGAGCGGCTGCGGCCTGAGCGTGCCGTTCGCACACGCGCTGCCCGACTATCCGAGCCTTGCGGACGCGCTAGCGCCTCAAGCCCTGCCCCATGCGCGCGACATGGCCGCTCGCCTGCTGGCCATCAGCAACAGTCCATGGCTCAACGATGCGCGATTCGCACTGCTGTGCGCCACGCTGGCAGAGCACTGCGCATCGGCCGCCTAGGCCATCGATGCGGCCAGGTCGCCATAGTTGCGCGACTGGGTTTCGTGCGCCCGCAGCAAGTCCTTGCGCGCGTCGATGTAGTCACGCGTCAGTGGTACCGCGTCCTGGCGGCGCGCCAGTTGGATCTGGAAGACGGCGATCTGCTGATGGTGAAACGCCGCCTCCGACATCGAGAGGTAGAACTCCCAGATCCTGCAGAAACGCTCGTCATACAGCGCCCGCGCCTCATCACGCCGAGCCAGGAAGCGTTCGCGCCAGAACCGAAGCGTTTGGGCATAGTGCAACCGCAGGACCTCGATGTCGGTCACCACCAGACCGGCGCGTTCGATGGCCGGCATGCATTCCGAAAGCGAAGGCAGGCTGCCGCCCGGGAAGATGTATTTTTCGATCCACGGGTTATTGAAGTCCGGCACATCCGAGTTGCCGATGAAATGCAGGAGCATGACGCCGTCTTCGGCCAGGAGCTCATGGCACTTGCGAAAAAAGGTGTGATGGTTGCTTCTTCCCACGTGCTCGAACATGCCCACGGAGACGATCCGATCAAAGGTGCCGACCGTGTCGCGGTAGTCCTCCAGCCGGTATTCCAGTCGGTCGGCCTGACGTGACTCAGCGGCCAGGCCCTTGGCGCCAGCCAACTGCTCATGCGACAGCGTGGTGCCGGTGACGTGCAGGGCACCGCCGACCTCGGCCAGGTAACGCGTCAGGCCACCCCAGCCGCACCCGATGTCAAGGACCCGATGGTGCGGATCCACCAGCAGCTTGGCGACAATGTGTCGCATCTTGGCAAGCTGCGCGACTTCCAGGCTTTCCTCGCCAGTCTGGAAGTAAGCACACGAGTACTGCCGATCGGCGCCGAGGAACAGGCTGTAGAGTCGATCGTCCAGGTCGTAGTGGAACGCCACGTTGGCGCGCGCCCGGCGGTGCCGGTTGCGTTCCAGCAAGGGACGCAACAACATGCGCCATCGGTCGAGCACGCGGACCAACCCGTGCGGCTGCAGGTCCTTTGCGTCCCGCAGCAGCAGTTCCAGCACGTCGTAGATCGTGCCCTGTTCGACCTGCAGCCGTCCTTGCACGAACAACTCGCCGAGCTGCAAATCGGGATCAAGCAGCAACGCCATCAGCGCGCGGCGATCCGTGAAGCGGATCTGCGCGCGCGGCAAGCCCTCATCACCGAATGTCAGCTTTTTCCCATGCGGCAAAACCACCGTCAGGGTGCCGCGCCAGACCAAAGGCTCGAGCGCCCGGCGCAGCAGTCCCTCGACGAGTGCGTCAAGCATGTTGCGGCGGGATTTGGGTTGAATGCGCATGAATGGGTGGGTTGGAGCTCCGGCGGGCTTGCCCGAGGCGGGCCAGCAAGCGCTGGTTGAGGGCGTGCTGCTCGGTCTGCCAGCGCGTCAGTTGTTCGTGCGCGATGTCCGTGTCCTGCCCGTCGCCCGCGCTGAGCCAGCGCTTCCAGGCGCTTTGGTAGCGATAAGAGGAAACCTCGCCGGTGATGTCGCTGCCGACGAGCTGTCCTCGCAAGGCATCGATGACCTGGGTCGACTGTGCCTCCAGCAAAAGACCCTGGTCCCAGTTGGTGCGAACCACGTCGGGCGCGAAAACATCCTTGTCGATCGACAAATAGGTGTGCTGGCATTCCCGATGGAGATGCTCAGCCAATTCATCCGCGAGTGCCTGCGCGCTGGCAAAGTTGCGAAATGCCGATGCCACGCCGAGCCAGCGCGCCCAGCCGGTGTCCACGCCAACGCTCCAGTAGCTCAACTTGCCTGCGCGCAGGGGCGAGAGTTGGTTTTCCCAACTGTGGCGCCAGCCGATGTCACTGGAGGTGATGCCTGCCACGAGCACATGCTCGACTTCCGGCATCCGCGCAACATGGCGCACCCAGGAGCCGCAATGCACACCGAAAGGAAAGCGCATGTTGTCGGGATGGTTGTCGAGGACCACCACGCGCAACTGCGCCTGGCGCATTCCCAGTGCGCGGATGCAGCGCGCCACCAGCGGCCAACTGAGGTGATGGAAGTCCCCGCTGCCCATGAACACCGGGCCATGTCGGACGGGAGCCGGCAGCCAGGTATCGAGCTGGCGTGCCAGCGCGCGCACACGCCCGAGGCTGCAGCCGAAGCGCAACGCCTCCTGCCTGTCTCCCAGCGCGATGCGCCACTCGCTCGCAAGCGAGCCGACCGACCTGTCCAGATCCAGAACGACCGGGGGAAGGTTCATGCGGCAGACTCCAACCTGCGCCAGTCACGGTCACGCTCGAAGCGGCCCGCAAAGCACCGTGCCAGCAAGCGCAGCAGCGGATTGCGCACGTATACGGCGTGCCGAGTGAAAGTGAAGCTCGCGCCCAGTCGTGCCTTGACTTCGGGATCCGTCCATCCAGCAACGTAGTGCGTAAGGCCCCGTTCGATCGCGTATTCCAGATTCAGCACCCAGCTCACAAAATACAGGTTGCACTCCCGCGCTTCTGGATAACTCAGCCCGATGTACTTGTCCACCAGCTTGTTGTCGACCTCGAAGCACAGGTTCCAGCCGATCAACCTCCCTGCACGGCGGTACTCGAACACCACACCACCGGCCGCCGCATCGCGCAGCACACGCGAGAGAAAGGAATGCGTGAGGCGGTCGAAATGCAGTTCGCTCTGCGCATAGACGGCTTCGTAGAGCGCGTAGTACGCGTCCGCGATCGCTGGCGCCTCGAAGTGCTCGCTGCCCGTCGCGATCCGTCGAACCTCGAGCTGGGCGAGGCTGCGCAGCTTTCTGCGCAGGTTTTTCCTTCGACTCGCCGACAGGCGCTCCATGTAGGTTGCGACATCCGGGAAATCGATGGGCACGTAGGCCAGAGCCTGGCCTTCGACCAGCATGCATCCTGCCTCCAGACAGGCATCCGTCAATGCGGAAGCCCTGGCGTTGTCCGCAGCGTCGAGCAATGGCGATTCGGCAGGCAGATCCTTGAAGACCGTCAGCTGAAACTGCCGACCCCATCGTTGCAGCAACGCTGTGGCCCACTCCGCTGGGAGCCTCTCGCGCGGCGCCAGCAAATATTCCGACGCAGTGCTGCCGACGAATGCGGTGCGCACGCGCAGGTGGCGCAACCAGTAGCGAGAAAGCGGTAACGATGCCGCCCGTCGCCTCAGCGCCGCATCGGCCGTGGTCAGAAGGTCGAACGGTGCTGCGAACACCGGCGCGGCGCGCCTCGCCTCGGCAGTCGGCCCCGGGCCGCCTTCGAGCAGCGCGAATCCTTCGGGCGGATGCGAAGCGAAGGCGTCGACCAGCGCATCCGGCTCAAGCTGGTGGAAGAAGTACACCGCGGGATGTCAGTTGCGCTTGGCACGGGCGATCAGCTGATCGAGCAGCACCATGGCCTGATCGATCTCGGCGCGCGATATCTCGAGCGAGGGCGCGAAAGTGATCACGTTCTTGTAGTAGCCGCCCACGTCGAGCACCAGACCCATCTTGCGGCCGTCGTATTCGAGGTCCCCCGCCAGGCCGATGTCGACCATCTTGTCGAGCAGCGCGCGGTTGGGCGTGAAGCCGTCCTCGGTGCATATCTCGGCGCGCAGTGCCAGGCCCATGCCATCCACGTCGCCGATCTCCTTGTGCCGCTTCTGCAGCTCCTTGAGACCTTCGAGGAAGTAGGCGCCGCTCTCACGGACCTGCCTGCCGTAATCAATCTCCGCCGTCATGCGCAGCACCTCCAGGCCCAGCGCCGTGCCCAACGGGTTGGCGGCGAAGGTCGAGTGCGTCGAACCCGGCGGGAACACCTGCGGGTTGATCAACTCCTCGCGAGCCCACAGGCCGCTGAGGGCGTTCAGGCCATTGGTCAGCGCCTTGGCGAACACCAGCACGTCCGGCTGCACGCCGAAGTTCTCGATGGCCCAGAGCGTGCCGGTGCGCCAGAAACCCATCTGGATCTCGTCGACCACCATCAGGATGCCATGCTCGTCGAGCACCTTCTTCAGGCCTTTGTAAAAATTGGGCGGCGGCACGACATACCCGCCCGTGCCCTGAATGGGTTCGACGTAGAAGGCCGCGTACTCGCACTGGCCGGTCTTCGGGTCCCACACCGCGTGGTATTCGTTCTCGAACTTGCGCGCGAACTCTCGCACGATGGAATCCGAGTACTCCTCGGCCGTCATGCCCTTGGGGCGGCGGAACGGGTACGGGAAGGGAATGAACTGCGCGCGGTCGCCGAAGTGGCCGAACCGGCGGCGGTAGCGGTAGCTCGAAGTAATGCTCGATGCACCCAGCGTGCGGCCGTGGTAGCCGCCCTCGAAAGCGAACATCAAGCTCTTGCCGCCGCTGGCATTGCGCACCACCTTGAGGGAGTCCTCGATGGCCTGTGCGCCGCCCACGTTGAAATGCACGCGGCCGGCACGGCCCCACTTCCTCTCGGCGTCCTGCGCGATCCACTTGGCCAGCTCGATCTTGGTTGGGTGCAGGTACTGGCTGGCCACTTGCGGCAGCGTCTCGAGCTGGCGCTTCATGACCTCTTCCAGGCGCTTGTTCTTGTAGCCGAAGTTCACGGCCGAGTACCACATCTGCAGATCGAGGTAGGGCGTGCCCTCTGCGTCGTACATGTAGCTGCCGTCGCAGCCGGAGAAGATCTTGGGCGGGTTCACATAGTGAACCGTATCGCCGAAGGAACAATATTTCGCCTCGTCAGCCAGAAGCTGTGAACTCATTGGAAAGGGACTCCATCAATCTATGAAAAGCGCCGCGGTAACACCCATGGCCATCGCCACGACGGCGATCACCGTCCCGAGCGCCGCTGAAGGCCTTGGCTCCCGAGCTGCGCGCGTCGAAACGGATCGCAGGCAGTCTGCGGCCCTGACGTTGACTGGCCATCAAGCGTCTGTGTGGAATCGATGGAGACGCGGCATATCACGACCGGTAGGGCGCCGTCCCGACGTGGATGGATCCCCTGCTGCACGGGTGAAGACTGCCCGTGCCTCAAACATCGAACGGAAAAGCGCCCTCGCGTTTTGACTTGATCGAATCTTGAGAATTCTGCGACCGAATGTGGACGCTCCTTGCGGACACTTCGACCCTCGACGACGGGCCTATCGCCCGCTTTAAAGCACTCCGAGGGTCTGCCGGTATGAATTCGAAGAAGTTGTGGTGCATCTGCGGTATCACCGGGATGATCGCTGCGACCGTGTTGCTGATGGGGTGCAGCAAGCCAGCGCCCTCAACGACAGACACTCCTGCGCAAGTCTCGGTCCTGACCCTGCTGCCCGCTTCTGTGACTATCGCCGACGATCTGCCAGGGCGGGTCGCGGCCGTACGCACGGCGGAGATCCGGCCACAAGTCGGAGGCATCGTCCAAAGCCGCCTTTTCGAGCAAGGCGCAGAGATCCGCGCGGGGCAAGCGCTTTTCCAGATCAACACAGCACCGTTCCAGGCCGATGTCGACCTGGCGGCAGCAGCCTTGCAGCGCGCCGAAGCGGCTCACGCACGGGCCCGGGTGCATGCGTCGCGGTTGGCGCCTCTCCTGCAAACAGAAGCGGTCAGCCGCCAGGTCTTTGACGACGCCGTGTCGCAGCGCGACCAGGCAGCCGCCGAAGTGGCGCAGGCCCGCGCAACGCTTTCTCGTCGTCGGCTCGATCTGAAGTTCGCCACCGTGGACGCCCCCATCGCCGGCCGGATCGATCAGGCGCAAGTCACCGAAGGGGCGCTGGTGACGCCGAATGACAGCAATCCCATGGCCCGAATCCAGCAGATCGACCGGGTCTACGTCGATGTGCGCCAGTCGGCCTCGGCACTCGAGGGCCTGCGCGATGAACTGTCGGCCAAGGGGACGCGAAGCACGAGCGGCGCGGAGGGGCTGCCCGCAACCCTGCTGCGCAGCAGCGGCGAGCCCTACCCTATTACCGGACGCATCCTGTTCTCCGGCATCAACGTGGATGCCGGCACCGGCGACGTATTGCTGCGCATCCTGGCCGACAATCCTCAACGGCAACTGCTTCCCGGCATGTTCGTTCGGGCCAGGGTCCCGCGCGCCACCTACCCCGACGCGCTCTTGGTGCCGCAGCAGGCTGTTGCACATGCCGATGAGAAGGCGCAGGTCTGGATCGTCGACGGACACAACAAGGTCCATCCAGTCCCCGTCGAACTCGGCGAACTGTTCCATGGCCAGTACCTCATCCGCCAAGGTCTGGCTGCAGGCCAACGCGTCGTCGTTGAAGGCCGCGAGCGCCTGTCAGAAGGCGCGGACGTTGCCATCCGCGCGTGGTCCGCCGCGGCACCCGCCGACGCGTCCGCGCGCTGACTCACCAAGAGAACTTCGCCGTGCCACAGTTTTTCATCAACCGCCCCGTGTTTGCGTGGGTGGTCGCCATCTTCATCGTGCTTCTGGGTCTGATCGCCATTCCACAACTGCCGATCGCCCGCTACCCGTCGGTGGCACCGCCGACCATCAGTATCTCTGCCACGTACCCAGGTGCTACGCCGCAAACGATGAACGACTCGGTGATCAGTCTCATCGAACGTGAGCTCTCCGGCGTCAAGAGCTTGCTGTACTTCGAATCGACCGTGGACGCGACCGGCTCGGCTGCCATCACCGCCACTTTCAAGCCGGGCACCAACCCGGAGATGGCGCAGATCGATGTCCAGAACCGAATCAAGGCGGTAGAGCCTCGGCTGCCACAGACAGTGCGTCAGAACGGCTTGGCGGTCGAGTCGGCTTCCTCGAGCTTTCTGCTGATTGCGAGTCTCAACTCCACCGACGGACGTCACGATGAGCTCACCTTGAGCGACTACATGGCGCGCCACCTGGTCGAGGAATTGCGCCGGATCGAAGGGGTCGGGCGCGTGCAACTCTTCGGCGCCGAACAGGCGATGCGCCTGTGGGTCGACCCGTCCAAGCTGGTCTCGTACGGCCTCTCGATGAACGACCTGTCTGCTGCAGTCGCACAGCAGAATGCCCAGATTGCACCGGGCCGGGTCGGCGACTCGCCGACGGTCCCGGGCCAGCGGGTGACCGTTCCGCTGACGGTGCAAGGGCAACTGGAAACACCTGGGCAGTTCGCCGCGATCGTGCTGCGCGCGAATCCGGACGGCTCCAAGGTGCTCATCGGCGATGTCGCACGCGTCGAACTGGGCGCCCAGTCCTACGGCTTCTCCGTTCGGCAGGATGGCCACCCTTCGGCGGGCGCGGCGGTGCAGCTGTCCCCGGGCGCGAACGCGGTCAAAACGGCCCAGGCCGTTGAAGCTCGACTGTCCCAACTGAGCGGCTCCCTGCCGGTCGGCATGCAGTATTTGGTGCCCTTCAACAACGCGCCCTTCGTCAAGATCTCCATCGAAAAGGTCATCCACACCTTGATCGAGGCCATGGTGCTGGTGTTCCTGGTGATGTACCTGTTCCTGCAGAACATCCGCTACACGCTGATACCGGCGATCGTTGCGCCGATTGCGCTGCTTGGCACCTTCGCCGTGATGGCGGTTGCCGGGTTCTCGGTCAACGTGCTGACCATGTTCGGCATGGTCCTGGCCATCGGCATCATTGTTGATGATGCAATCGTCGTCGTGGAGAACGTCGAGCGGCTCATGGCTCGCGAAGGCCTTTCCCCCAAGGAGGCCACATCCAAGGCGATGAAGGAGATCACCGGTGCGGTGATTGGTGTCACGCTTGTGCTGACGGCCGTGTTCATACCGATGGCGTTCGCCAGCGGCTCTGTCGGGGTGATCTACCAGCAGTTCGCTCTCTCGATGGCGGTGTCCATCCTTTTCTCCGCCTTTCTCGCGCTGAGCCTGACGCCGGCCCTGTGTGCCACGCTGCTCAGACCCGTTGATTCCGCTCACCGCGACAAGCGTGGCTTTTTTGGCTGGTTCAACCGCCGCTTTGAAAGAACGACGCAAGGCTACGAGCGCTGGGTAGCGAAGTTGGTTCGATACACGGGCGCGGTGATGCTGGTTTTCCTGGTGCTGCTCGTGATGCTGGGGCTGTCGTTCAAGCAGCTGCCATCGTCATTCCTGCCGGAAGAGGACCAAGGTTATTTCATCACCTCCTTCCAGCTGCCGTCCGAGTCGACCGCCGAACGGACGCTGGATGTGCTCAAGGACTATGAAAAATATCTGCTGACCCGGAAATCTGTGGCCGGCAACACCTCGCTCTTGGGCTTCGGCTTTTCGGGCTCCGGGCCCAACGCGGCGATGGCCTTTACCAACCTCAGGAATTGGGGCGAGCGCGGCGATGCAACGATGCAAGACGAGGTGCAGCGGGCCCAGCAGGCCATGTCGGGGACGCGCGAAGGTACCGTCATGAGCATGCTGCCGGCGGCCATCGAGGAGCTGGGCACCTCCTCTGGCTTCAGCCTTCGTCTTCAGGATCGTGCCGGCCTCGGCGAAGCCGCGCTCCAGGCCGCCGAAACCCGGCTTCTGGAACTCGCATCAAAAAGCAAACGAGTCAAGGACGTCTACCGTGATGGCCTTCCATCCGGCACCAGCATCCGCTTGGACATCGATCGCCAGAAGGCGCAGGCAATGGGCGTGTCTTTCGGCGACATCAGCGGCACCCTGACGGCCGCCCTGGGCTCGCTCTACGTGAACGACTTTCCCAACAAGGGTCGCATGCAGCAGGTCATCATCCAGGCCGATGCGGCCTCGCGCATGCAGATCAGCGACGTGCTCAAGCTGTCCGTGCGCAATTCTGCGGGCGGCATGGTGCCACTGCATGAGGTGATCACACCGGCATGGAGAGAAATGCCGCTTCAGATGGTGCGCTACTCAGGTTATCCCGCGGCACGCCTCTCGGGCAACGCCGCAGCCGGTGCCTCCAGCGGCGAGGCCATGGAGGAGATGGAGCGCCTGGCCGCCCAGTTGCCCAAGGGCTTTGCCGTGGAGTGGTCGGGACAATCGCTGCAGGAGCGTCACTCGGCGGCGCAGGCGCCGATGCTGATGGCCCTGTCGATGCTCGTGATCTTTCTGGTGCTGTCCGCACTCTACGAAAGCTGGTCGATCCCGCTGTCGGTGATGCTGGTGGTGCCGCTCGGCCTGATCGGTGCGGTCGCTGCAGTGCTGCTGCGGGGCCTTCCCAACGACGTCTTCTTCAAGGTCGGCCTGATCACCGTCATCGGGTTGTCGGCGAAAAACGCCATCCTGATCGTGGAGTTCGCCAAACAGTTGCGCGAGCAGGGCAAGGGATTGGTCGAATCTGCCGTGATCGCAGCGCGCCTGCGCCTGCGCCCGATCTTGATGACCTCGCTGGCCTTCGCGCTGGGCGTGGTGCCCTTGATGATCGCCACGGGGGCAAGCGCCGAGACGCAGCACGCCATCGGCACGGGTGTCTTCGGCGGCATGGTCAGCGCGACCTTGCTGGCCGTGTTCTTCGTGCCTGCTTTCTTCGTCTTCGTGATGGGAGCGCAGGAACGCATCGCGCAATGGCGCCAGGGGCGACAACCCAGCACTACCGGACGAGCCCCCTCGAAAGAATGAAGATGCGATTTCCGATGTTCCCCTTGGTGTTGGCCGCTGCCCTGTCGGCATGCTCGCTGACGCCCCCACTGGTCAAGCCCCCCCTGCCCGTGCCATCGAGGTTTCCGATCGAACTGTCCGGCTCCGCTGCGCTTGAAACCGGAGGCACCGCCTCCGACCTCGGGTGGCGCGCAATGTATGGCGATGCGCGGCTTCAGCAATTGATCGAGCTGGCACTTCGCAACAATCGCGATCTGCGCATAGCAACGCTCAACGTCGACGCAATCCAAGCTCAGTTCAATATCCAGCGTGCCGCACGCTTTCCCAGCGCTGACCTGAGCGGCGGTGCAAGCCGTGAGCGCTCATCCATCACCACGACCAGTGCAGGGACCATGTCCTCCGTTCTGCAGAACCAGTACAGCACGGGGCTTGGGATGACCGCCTTCGAGATCGACCTTTTCGGGCGAGCGCGGGCGCAGTCGGATGCAGCGTTTGCCCGGTATCTGGCGAGCGAGCAGGGGCGACTCGCCGCCCACATCTCGCTGATCGGAGCAGTGGCCGACGCCTACTTTGCCGAGTTGCTGGCGAACGCCCAACTGGAGTTGGCCCAGTACACGCTGACTGATTGGCAGCAATCGCTGGAACTGACCCATCGCCTCAAGCAGGCCGAACAGACCAGCGCCCTGGAAGTCGTGCAGGCCCAGGGGCAGGTCGCCACGGCCGAAGCCGATCTGGAAGCAAGACAACGCGCACTGACACGCGCGCGCAACGTCTTGATCTTGCTGATAGGCACGGAGCTTCCTGCCAATCTCCCGCCACCGTTGGCGCTCGACGATCAGCCCGTGCTCATGCGACTGCCGGCCGGGTTGCCTTCGGGCCTCCTGCTGCGCCGCCCCGACATACTGCAGGCCGAACAGGCGCTGGTGTCCGCCAACGCCGACATTGGCGCTGCGCGGGCGGCCTTCTTCCCGAGGCTTTCCCTGACGGCGTCGTTGGGCTATGCAAGCCCTTCCTTGAGCGATCTGTTCGATGCCGGTCAGCGGACTTGGCGCTTCGCCCCACAGATCGTCCAACCCCTGTTCCAGGGCGGCCGTCTGAAGGCTGAGCTTCGTCTGGCGGAGGTGCGCAAGTCCACGGCGGTGGCCGAGTACGAACGCACGATCCAAACGGCATTTCGGGAAGTCGCGGACGGATTGGCTGGAAGCGCAACCTTTGGCCGGCAGATCAATGCACAGCAACGTGCCGTTGCCAGCGCCGAGTTGCGCCTGGCACACTCTGGCGAACGCTACCGTGCCGGCATCGAGGGGCGGCTTGAGCTGCTCGATTCACAACGGCAACTCTACGGCGCGCGTCAGCTTCTCCTCAACCTTCGGCGCGAAGCGATCGGCAACGCCGTCGCGCTGTACAAGGCACTCGGTGGCGGCTTGTCGGCGGACTTGGATGCAGTTGCCCGTCTTTCGAACGCCACCAGAGCGAGGTGAAGAGATCTGAGGGGCTGCGTGTCCCCATCGCACATTTCCGAAATCAGATCTGCTTCGTCGCCAGCTCGGACGCCCCGGCTTCAGGGCCGGTCGCCGTGCGCGCCAGCCACCGTGAAAGCCGACTGTCGAACAACAGCTCATACAGCGCCGGAACCATCCCCAGCGTGACCAGCGTGCCCAGCGCGAGCCCGCCGATGATGGTGACGGCCATGCCCGACCAGAGCGGGCCGCCGAACAGCAGCAACGGCACCAGGCCGGCCACGCAGGTCAGCTTGGTCATCACGATGGGGCGCAGCCGCTGAACGGCCGAGGTGACGACGGCATCCCTGGGGGTGCGGCCCGCATGAATTTCCGCTTCGATACGCTCGAGCAGCAACACGGCGTTGTTGACGATGATGCCGGCCAGGGAGAGTAGTCCGAAGTTCGCCATGAAGCCCAGAGGTTCGCCCATCAGCTTCAGCGCCGGTGCCACGCCGATCAACGTGAACGGAATGATGGCCAGGATCAGCAGCAGCTTCCGGAAGGAGCCGAACTGCCAGATGAACAGCACCAGCATCGCGATCGCCGCATGTGGGAGGTACTCGCTCAACGCAGCGTTGGCTTCCGCGGCCTCTTCGATCTCGGCGCCCAGTTCGATGGCATAGCCCGGTGGCAATGTCAGTGCCGAGACGGCGGGAGCCAGTCGGGTCACGACCTGCTGCGCGGTTTCGGTTTCGCTGTGCCCCTCCACCGTCAGCGTGCGAGAGAGATCGCGGCGCCGGACCACGGACGGCTCGGAACCCAGCGAGACATGGGCGATGGCCGAAATCGGTACTGGCGCAGCGCCCGATGGATACACCAATGTGTTGACCACATCCTCGGTGTGTTGACGTTGCGCAGGGGTGCCGCGCACCACCACAGGCACCAGTGTGTCACCGTCGCGCAGCATGGAGACATCGACCCCGGAGAACCGGGCGGCCAGCGAGGTGGCGACGTCTTCGCTCGTGACGCCCAGGCGGCGGGCCTTGGCCTGGTCGATCTGCACATCGATGCGCGGAATGCGGTTGTTCCAGTCGTCTCGTACGCCGACGACGCCCGGCACCTTGCGCAGCTCTCCCTTGATCTGCTCGCCCAGGCGTTTGAGCACCGTCTCGTCGGGACCGGAAATCCGGTACGCCACCGCACCCGAGTCGCTGGAACCCAGCGAGAAGCGCTTGACCTCGCCGCGGATCTCGGGATAGGTCTGCGACAGGTAGGCGCGCGTGCGCGCAATCATCGCGTCGAGCTCATTCTTGGAGCTGACGCCGACTGTGAAATAGCCGATGTGCGAAGCCGGCAGTGGCGGGTTCAGCCCCAAGATGATGCGCGGTCCGCCATCAGCGACGTAGCCGATGCTGGTCGTGACCTCGGGGTTGATCTTCTTGTCCGAAAGCCAGCGACTGACGGCTTGCACCTTGGCGAGCGTGGTGCGCGAATCGGTGCCAGGCTGCAACTCGATCGAGACCTGGTACTGGGGTCGGTCCGACTTCGGCAGGAAGCCGGACGGAACCGTCGACAGCAGCAGCATGGCAAGCGTGAACAGGACCGCCATCGCGCCGAAGAAAACCACCTTGTGATCCAGCACGGCGTGGATGGCTCGTCGATAGACACGGTAGAAGCGGGCCTCGGATTTGGCTTCTGTGTCGGCGTTGCCAGCGGCAGCGTGCACGGTGTGAGACGACGCCTTGAGGAAGTAATAGCACAGCAGCGGTGTCACTGTCAGGCACAGCAGCCAGGAGCCCAGCAAGGCGATCGCCAGCACCACAACCAGCGGCCGGAGGTATTCGTTGATCGAGGTGTCGCCGAAGAAGAAGGGAGAGAACGCGAAGATGATCACGAGCGATGACGTGAGCAAGGGAATCGCGAGCGATCTTCCCGCCTGGATGCACGCCTCGCGCCGCGCCTCGCCGGCCGCGAGCCGGCGTTCGACGTCTTCCACGATCACGATGCCGTTGTCCACCAGCAGCCCCAGCGCGATGATGATGGCGGCCATCGATACGCTGTGCAGCTCGATGTGGAGAAACTGCATCGCGATCAAGGTACCGAGGATGGTCAAGGGCACGATGCTGCCCACGATCACACCCGCTCGCCAGCCCAGGAAAAGCACGACCACCGTCATGACGATCACAATGGTCTCGCCCATCACCTGGTTCATCTTGCCCATCTCGCGCTCCACGACGTCGGCCTGGAAGGTGACGTAGTCGAGCGTGAAACCGGCGGGCAGCAGTTGCTGAAGCTCACCCATGAGCCCCTTCAGGCTGCGGCCGAAGGCCTTGATGTTCTGGCCGGCGCGCATCGACACGCCGAGCACCACGGCCGGTTCGCCCTTGTAGATCGCCGCGGAATCCGGAGGATCGGCAGGCAGTACCTTGATCTGCGCGATGTCGCCCAGGCGGATCGTGTTCTCCAGGCGGCCGTTGCGGTCCGGCACGCCGAGCACGAATTCGCGCAGGGCCTGAAGCGAGCGGATCTCGCCGGAGGCGACCACTGCGCTGTTGAGACCGCTCATCACCATCTGGCCACCTGACAGCACCACGTTCTGCTGCTGCAGCTGCTGGAGCACGGCAGGCGCTGCAAGCCCCAATCCGCCCAGGCGCGCCTGATCGAATTCGATGTAGACGCGCTCGTCCTGCAGTCCGTGGAAGCTGATGTTCTGCACACCCGGCAGCTGGTAGAGCCGATCGCGGACCCGCTTGAGCGGCTCACGCATCTCGCTCATGCCGAAGCCTGGCGCGGTCACTGCGATCGAGGCAACCGCGACGCGCCCGAAGTCGTCGTTGACGACCGGGGGCAAGGTGCCGGTGGGGAACTGCGGCGACACCTCCGCTACCTTGGCCCGGACCTTTTGCCAGATCGGCGCCAGGTCGGCGTAGCCCTCGAGGATCGTGGCCTGCACGATGACCGACCCGTTGCGCACGGTGCTGACCACGTGCTTGAGTTCAGGCAGTTCGCGCAAGCGCGCCTCGAGCGGGCGGGCGACGAGCTGTTCCATCCGCTCGACCGGCAGCCCGGGGTTGTAGACGAAGATCATCGCGTCACGAATCGTGGTCGATGGCTCCTCCTGAGAGGGGAAGCGCAGGAACGCGAAGACGCCTGCAAGAAGCACCAGCGCCGCAACGAACAAGGTCAGCCGGCTTGAGCCCAGCGCAGATTCGGTGAGCTTCATGGCTTGGCTCCGTGAAGCAGCGTCGTGGATGCGTGGGCAACGGCAGCTTGCCCTTCGTTCAGGAAGGCCGCTCCGGCAACCACCACCTGGTCACCGGCGTTCAGCCCGGACGTCACTGGAATGCGCCCGTCGGGCAGCAATCCCGATCCCAGTTGGACGGAGCGCCCCACGAGCCGGGAATTTTCAAGCACGAAGACTTTGCCGCGGCCGGGCTCGGTATCGAGCAAGAGCGCCGCAGCAGGCACCGAAGCAACCTTGCTTGCCTCGCCTGGAAGTTCCAGCGACACCATGGCACCGCTGCGCAATGCCGGCGCCGCCCCGTCAACCCGAAAGATGGCCTGCACCAGCGAGCCGCTGTCGTTGCGGCTGGAGATGCGCTCCAGCTTCAGCGGCAGAACGGCGGCGGGCTGCGCCGGTCGAGAGATGGATGCCTGGGCGGGCTCGCCGGGGGCAATGCGCGCTGCCACGGCCTCCGGCAGCATGGCGACCACTTCCAGAGTCTGACCAGCCTCGATCTGGAACACGGCCACGCCCGAGCCGATGTCGGAGTAAGGCTGGACGTTGCGCGCCACGATCACACCGTCGAAGGGGGCGGTGATCCGCGACAGGGCCAGTTCCCGCCGCGCAAGGGCCGATGCCGCCTCGGCAGCCCGGAGTTGGCTCTGCGCGATGCGATGCTGCGTCTGGACGGACTCCAGCGTGACGGGGGAGACGATCTGGTCTTTGGCCAGCGACTCGTTCTGCCGCAGTTGGGTGGTCCGCTCCGCGAGGGAGGCGACCGCGGCGAGGCGGTCCGCTTCAGCCTTGTCGATGCGGCGCAGCGCAGGCGCTTCGTCAAGGCGGGCAAGCACCTGTCCCGCGCGCACACGGTCTCCGACATCCACAAGAATGGCACTGATGCGGCCTGACGATTCGAAACCGAGGTCGGAGCGCTGATGCGCGCGCACGGTGCCGACAAAGGTCTCACTGGCTTGCATCGCGCTGGCGGAGATGGCCTCCACCTTGACGGGGCGAGGCAGGGCGGGGGGCGGTGGGGACGTGCGGGCGCAGCCTGCGATCAGCGCTGTCAGCAATGCGGCGGCCACGGCCTTGGAGGTCGAGAGAGACATGGGCGTGTAGTAGTGGAAAGGGTTCAGGGGAGTTCTTTGGCCAGGGCGTGGAGCGCTTGGCGTATTGCCTTGCGCTGGCGGTCGCTGAACTGGTGAAAGCTCAGGAGTTCCATCACCGAGATGCCGTCCAGCGCCGCAGCGATGACCAATGCGGTGCCGCTTCGGGAACCAGACTTGGCAAAGTCGCCGTACAGGCGGCCGTAGAAGTCACGCACAGGCCCGAGCAGATGGGGATAGCTGGACGCGGCTGCGAGTAGATTGCTGATCAACTGCTTTTCCCTGGGCTCCATGTCGAAGGTGTCGTCGATCAGGGCTCGCAACAGGGCGCCGCTGGAGTTGCCTGCCTGCATCGCCTTGGCTCGGCTGCGTTGGTCCCATTCGTCGAGGATGGCTTGGACGACCGCCGCCAAGAGCTCGTCCCTGGTCTTGAAGTGATAGATCAGACCTCCCTTGGTGACCCCAGCCGCAGCGGCAACGGCTTCAAGTGTGAGTTCCTGAACCCCCCGGACAGAGACGATCTCGGAGGCGACATCAATGAGTCGCTGCTTGGCACTGGTGCGCGGTGACGAACTGGTCATGGTGTGTTGGCCCGGTTGATACTGTACTGCACGTATAGTACAGTCAGAGACATCACACGTCAACGTCAGAAAATTTCCATGACCGTCCTTGCAAGAACCCACAGATTCAGAATTGCCGCATCGGCGCTTGCGCTCATGATGCTGGCCGGATGCTCGACACCAACGTCTGCCCCACCCTCCCATGACGCCGTGCCAGCGGCGTGGAGTTTTGACAATGGGACCGGCACCAACAGGAACCGCATTTCCGCCAGCGCGTGGTGGCGGGACTTCGGCAACCCGGAACTCAATGCGCTCGTCGAATCTGCATTGCTCGCCAATGCCGACCTCCGTATTGCTTCTGCCCGGGTCGCACAGGCTCGCGCGCTTGTAGGCACTGCCGATGCCGATCGCTACCCGCAGTTGAGTCTGAATGCCGGCCTGCGGCGCGGCCGTGAATCCAGTTCAGACCCGAAAATTGATCTCTCTCGCGGCGGCTTCCGAGCGAGCTGGGAGCCAGACTTCTTCGGGGAAAAGGGCCTGGCGAGTCTCGCGGCTGAAAAGGATTTCGAAAGTGTGGAGCTTGCGCGCCAAGCCATGCGCGTCGCGATCGCAGGCGAAGTGATGGCGGCGTATTTCGACGCGCAATACCTGACGCAGCGAGACGCGGTTGCGCGCGAAGCCGCCGCCACGTTGGATCGGCAGATCGAAGTGGCCCAGCGGCGGTTCGAGGCGGGTCAGGTCAGCAAGCTCGACATCGACAGGCTGACGGCAGAACTTGGACAGGAGAGAGCCAATGCGGCGCAGTTGCGAGGGGCGCGGGATGCGAGGCTGCGGCAGATGGCCATTCTTCTGGGCTCTGCGCAGCCACCTTCGGGGTTGACCTTCCCTGCCGTCGCCAGCGCAGCCGCCTGCATGCCGGCCGTCCTGCTGCCGATCGAATTGCTTGAGCGTCGTCCTGACGTTCGAGGTCCGGCGCGTGCCGTGGAGGCCGCGGTCGCGCGCCTTGGAGTCGCCAAGCGCGACTTGTACCCGCGCATCGCGTTTGATTGGTCGGGGAGCAGGGATCACCTGCGTGCTGGAGGCGCAAGTACATCGCCAACTACCGTGGTAGGGTACGGCATTGCACTCTCGTTACCTATCTTCGATGGCGGCCGCATCAGGGCCAACATCGAGATTCATGAAGCCAAGGCACAGGAAGCAATGCTCGTGTATGAGAAGGCAATCCTGGTCGCGCTGGCGGACGCCGAAACTGCGGCCGTACAACTGGAGGCGGCGCGAGCTGGTGTTTCTGCGTTGGAAAAAGCCCAGTCAGCGGGAGCCAACGCCGCCTCTAGGAGTGAGCAGATGTTCACCTCGGGCTTGGTGGATCTGAACACGGTCCTTGATGCGCGCCGCAGCTACTTGAAGGCGCGCGATGGCCTGTTGCAAGGACAAGGAGCTCAGTGGGCAGCAGCCGTGGCCGTGAGAAGGGCCTTTGCGGGGAGGGTGTGAAACTGACGAACTGTCAGGAGAAGCGTTTCTCTCAACCGCGCAGGGAGCCAGTTGTTTCTTGGGGCGATGGACAGATAGCGACTCTGCCGATCGCAGAAGCTCTGGATGTCAGTGACCACAGTGAATTTCTTGTGCCCGTGCATCTCCGTGCCGCATTCCCTGGTCGATGATTTGTAGAGCTCCTGCGGCAGCTTGCAAGCGATCTTGATGAGCGCGTTTTCGAGCCGCGCTTCAGCCCGCCCTGCCAGTGGAGACACCTGTCGATCAAATGCTGAGACTGGTGCCGATGGGTGGCAGGATCTGCTGTATCGACTCGCATAACGGCAGCCTGCTCTGTGCAAGACCCTCATTGAAGCACCGGACCAAGGGGCATGCCGCATAAGCTTTAGGACTTCCAAAAGCCCGACCTCAGTCCCGTCATAACCACCCCACTGACGAAGACATTGCGCATCGCGCAGGAGCAATCAATGACCATGGCCCTGGTACTGCATCGCGCCGACGGCGCATCCGTTTCAACCGCCTTCCGCAGGGCGCCGTTCGGCAAGGACGATCCTTTTGCACGGCATCGCGAGATCGCGTGGGAGGGACCGGGCGCGATGAGCGCGGGCCGGACCAGCTTCATCGGTGAGATCGAAGTCGCAAGCTACCCCCACATCGAAACCATCGTCGTGGTCGAAGGAGAGCTGACCCTGACCGCGGCCGGGGCGGCCCCGCTGGTGGTCGGGCCCCAGGCGGGTGTCGTCATCGGATGCGGCACCTCGCTTCACGTCCAGGCCGCATCCCGCGCGCGCTTCGTGTTCTGCGCGGCCGCCTGCGAGAAGCCGACCCAGCGCGGCCTCTTTCCCCTGCACGCCGACGCCAACTTCAAGCCCTCCGCCACGCTGCCCGCGGAAGTGCTGCTGGGCCCTTCGCCGGAGTGCCGCAGCGACAACGTCTTCATCGACAACGGTGCGCAATACAACGCCGGCGCGTGGGACTCGACGCCCTACCACCGCATCGTTCGCCCGCATCGCGTGAACGAGTTCATGCATCTCCTGGCCGGCAGTGTGCGGTTCGCCGCCCCGGATGGCAACGTGCTGTCGGCGGGCACGGGCGATGCGCTTTTCGTGCCCCAGGGTGCGCCGATCGGATGGGAGAGCAACGATCGCGTGGCGAAGTTCTACGTGGTCCAGAGCGTCCAGGCCTGAGCAGGTGTGAACGAATCCATCGAGCGAGTTGCGCCATGTCTCCCCCGCTGAACCACATCCACACCTCCTCCCAGTTGCCGGCCTCCGCCGACGTCGTCGTGATCGGCGGCGGCATCATCGGCGTCTTTACCGCCTACTACCTGGCCAGGCGCGGTGTGTCGGTTGCCCTGGTCGAAAAGGGCCGGATCGGCGCCGAGCAATCGAGCCGCAACTGGGGCTGGTGCCGGCAGCAGAACCGCGACGCGCGCGAACTACCGTTGGCGAGCAAGAGCCTCGATCTCTGGGAACGCTTTGCCGCCGAGAGCGGCGAAGACACGGGGTTTCACCGCTGCGGGCTGCTGTACCTCAGCAATGACGAGGCCGAAATTTCCCGCTGGGCCAGCTGGCGCGAATTTGCGAAAACCGCAGGCGTGACGACCCACATGCTCAGTGGCCGCGAGGCCGCCGAGCGCGGGCAGGCAACCGGTCGCGCATGGAAAGGCGGCGTCTTCTCGCCCAGCGACGGCACCGCCGATCCTGGCAAGGCAGCGCCAGCCGTAGCCGCTGCGCTCATCAAGCTCGGTGGCAGCGTCCACCAGAACTGCGCGGCCCGTGGCATCGAGACGGAAGGCGGCCGGGTCAGCGGTGTCATCACGGAAGCCGGCGTCATCAAGACCCGGACGGTCGTGATGGCCGGCGGCGCCTGGGCGTCATCGTTCTGCCGCCAGTTGGGCATCCGTTTTCCGCAGGCCTCGGTCCGTCAATCCATCATGAGCGTGTCGCCTGTGGCGCATCGCTTGCCGGCGGCCCTGGTCAGCGGAAACGTGTCGGCCACGCGTCGCAGCGACGGACGCTATGCACTGGCCATCAGCGGCCGCGCACGCGTGGACCTGACAGGTCAGTTCCTGCGCTTCGCTCCGCACTTCGTGCCCATGTTCGCCAAGCGCTGGCGCAACCTTCGTCCGGGCGGCCTGGAAGGCATTCGGGGTGGCCATGAAACGCTGGTGAGATGGCGGCTCGATGCACCGACGCCGATGGAGCGGGTGCGCATCCTCGATCCCAAGCCCGACATGTCCGCGATCAGGGAGACGCAACGCCGCGCGGTCGAACTGCTGCCCCAGCTTCGCGACGCAAAGATCACGCACGCCTGGGCGGGCTACATCGACAGCACGCCTGACGGTGTTCCTGGCATCGGCGAAGTGCCGGGCATCCCGGGATTCATTCTGGCCGCGGGATTTTCGGGGCACGGCTTCGGCATCGGCCCAGGCGCCGGCCACCTCATTGCGGACATTGCCAGCGGCGCCGAACCGATCGTGGATCCGGCACCTTATCGGCCGGAGCGGTTCAGCGGTACCGCTTGGGGCAAGGTCGCTGATTTCTAGGCCGCGCGCATGCGCTCGAGCGATGTGATCGTGATTGGCGGCGGCCTGGTCGGCACGGCGGTGGCCTATGGGCTGGGCCAGCTCGGCAAGAGCATCACGGTGCTGGACGAAGGTGACGATGCGTTTCGCGCTTCGCGCGGCAACTTCGGCTTGATCTGGGTTCACGGCAAGGGCCGCGGCGTTCCGCACTATGCCCGCTGGACCCGGGAATCCGCGCGGCTGTGGCCCGTGCTGGCGGCGCAGCTCCAGGCCGAAACCGGCATCGATGTCCACGCCAGGCAAACCGGCGGCTTCAACCTGTGCTTTTCCGAGGCCGAACTCGAGGCGCGCAGCGAGCGGCTTGCCGCCGTCCGCGACGAGGTGGGCGGCGACTATCCGTTCGAGATCCTGGACCGCGCGGCCCTGCTCCGGCGATTGCCCCACATCGGCCCGAAGGTGGTCGGCGCCAGCTACTCGCCGATGGATGGCCATGTCAATCCGCTCAAGCTGCTGCGCGCCCTGCACACTGCGTGCATCCAGCGGGGCGTGAGGCTGAAGACGGGTCAAGGCGTGGAGCGCGTCACGCATGCTGACGGCATGTTCACGGCGCACGTCCGCGGCCAGCAGTTTCGTGCGCCCAAGCTCGTACTGGCCGCCGGACTGGGCAATGCGCGTCTTGCCGGACAGGTGGGCCTTCACGCACCCGTGCGGCCGAATCGCGGGCAACTGATCATCACCGAGCGCACCGAAAAGCTCTTCGACTGCGCCACGGGGCATATCCGGCAGACCGACGAGGGCGGCATCCAGATCGGGGAGTCCATGGAGGATGCGGGCTTTGACGACGGCACGACGACCAGCACCCTGGCCGACCTCACGCGCCGCGCGATCGCCAGTTTTCCCCTGCTTGGCCAGCTCAACGTGGTTCGGGTATGGGGCGCGTTGCGGGTGATGACGCCCGACGGCTATCCGATCTACCAGGAATCGGAATCCTGCCCCGGCGCCTACGTCGTCACGTGCCACAGCGGCGTGACCCTGGCCGCGGCCCACGCCTTTCGCATCGCCCCGTGGATCAACGGCGCAGCCGCACCCGAGGCGCTAAGCGCCTTTCGGGGCGATCGCTTTTCCACCGCAGACCTTCCGGCCAAAGCACTGGATCACCACCATGCCCACTGAACCGCTCTTTCGCTCGATCTCGGCCGCCGCCGAGCCCTTCGTCGATGTGGAGTTCGACGGCCGCACCCTTGCGGTGCCGGAACACTGCTCGGTGGCCGCCGCGTTGCTGGCGGCCGGCGTATCGCGATTTCGCTCCACCCCCGTCTCAGGTGCGCCACGCGCGCCCTACTGTTTGATGGGTGTCTGCTTCGAATGCCTGCTGGAAATCGACGGCGTGGCCAATCGCCAGGCTTGCCTCGTGCCGGTTCAGCCGCGCATGAAGATCCGCTCGCAGGAAGGCGCGCGGCATGCAGCCTGAAATGGTGGAAGTCGCCGTGGTGGGCGCAGGTCCGGCGGGCCTTGCGGCCGCCACCACCGCAGCCGAACTGGGGCTGTCGGTCGCACTGCTCGACGAGCAGAAGCATCCGGGCGGCCAGATCTACCGTGACGTCACTCGCGCCGGGCCTGATCGGCTGCAGGTGCTCGGGGGCGACTACGCCGCAGGCCGAACGCTGGTGGAGCGCTTCACGCAATCGATGGCACGGCACGTGGGCGGCGCGTCCGCCTGGAATGTCACCCGCGATCGGGTCGTTCACTACTTGAAGGATGGGCGATCGAGGTCCATGACAGCTGGCCAGGTCATCCTGTGCACCGGTGCGATGGAGCGGCCATTTCCGATTCCGGGCTGGACACTGCCCGGCGTGATGACGGCGGGGGCGGCGCAAATCCTTCTAAAGAGCGCTGGCATGGCGCCATCGCGGCCGGTCGTTCTAGCCGGCTGCGGACCATTGCTGTACCTGCTGGTTTGGCAGTACTTGCGGGCCGGTGTGCGCATCGGCGCGATCGTCGACACCACCGGGCGCGGCGACTACCTGCGGGCCCTGCGCCATCTCGGCGGCGCCCTGGCGGGATGGCGCGACGTAAGGAAAGGCCTGGGCCTGATCCACAGCATCCGGGGCGCCGGTATCCCCTGCTACAGGGGCGCAACCGATCTCGCTGTGGAAGGCGGCGCACGGGCGGAGGCCCTGCGCTTTCGCGTCGGAGCCACGATGCACCGCGTGCAGACCGACCTTGTGCTGCTGCACCAGGGCGTGGTGCCGAACAACCAGATCACGGCGTCGCTGCGCCTGGTTCATCGTTGGGACGACCAGCAGCTGTGCTGGTTGCCGGCGGCCGACGCTTGGGGCCACCTCGCGCTGGAAGGCTTCCTGGTCGCCGGCGACGGGCGTGGCATCGCTGGCGGGCTGGCAGCGGCGTTGCAAGGGCAGATCGCCGCACTGGCGGCTGCGCACGACGCCGGACGCATGTCTGGACTCGAACGCGACCGCCAGGCCAAGCCATTGCGATTGGCGCTCCGTCGCCAGTTGCACGTCCGGCCTTTCCTCGATGCGCTCTACCGCCCCAAGATCCAGCATCGCGTGCCGGCCGACGATGTGATCGCCTGCCGCTGCGAGGAAGTCTCGGCCGGCGAGCTGCGCCGGCTGGTCGCACTCGGCTGCACGGGGCCGAACCAGACCAAGGCCTTCTCGCGCTGCGGCATGGGGCCCTGCCAGGGCCGTCTTTGCGGCCTCACGGTCACCGAGGTCATCGCGCATGAGCGCGGTGTCTCTCCGGCCGAGGTCGGCCACTACCGGGTCCGCCCTCCCATCAAGCCGATCACGCTCGAAGAGCTGGCCGCACTTTGATTCCCTCTTTCAACCTCTGGATGAGCCGCTCCATAAACCGCGAAGGGCTCCCATGATCCAGCGCATTGCCTTCATCCATACGGTCGCGATGCTGGTGGAGCGTTTCCGTCCGCGCTTCCAGTCGGAACTGCCGGACGCAGACTGCTTTCACATGCTGGACGAAAGTGTCCTGCAAGACCTTATCCGCCAAGGTCCTTCCAGCGGCATCACGCGCCGCATCGTCACGCTCTCGCAACTAGCGGCCGATGCGGGTGCCGAGCTGATCGTTTTCACCTGTTCGTCGACCTCGCCGGCCATCGATACCGCGCGCCAGACGGTGCGTGTGCCGATCCTCAAGATCGACGATCCCCTCTACGCCCGCGTGGCAAGCGCACCGGGCCGCGTCGGCCTGATCTGCACGGCCTCCTCGACAGTCGCGCCGAGCCGGGCACTGCTGGCTGCGCACGCGCAAAGCGCCGGCCGGGATATTCCGGCGGAGAGCGCCCTGTGCGCGGCTGCATTCGACGCCTTGGCCAACAGCCGGCGTGACCTGCACGATCGCCTCGTGGGCGAGGCTGCGGCAGAGCTGGCGCCGCGCGTCGATCGCATCGTGCTCGCGCAAGCCTCGCTTGCGCACCTGAGCGAACCGCTCGCCAATCAACTGGGGCTGCCGGTGTTGGCGAGCCCGGAACTGCTGGTGCAAGAGGTGGTCGCCCGGGTGCGGAATTCGGCCTGATATTTCGATTGCGCGCCAAGCTGATCCGCCTCCGAACAGCGCCGTCGAAAATGTCGCGTCCCCTTCGGATTGACCAAGAAACTGCTCGGTATCCACAGCGATATGGCATCTCCTGCAGAGGGGGCACACCTAGACTTGTTTCCTCTCAACGCAGCAGGTCTACCGATGATCTTCAAACCCAAATTCATCAGCTTCGATTGCTATGGCACGCTCATCAACTTCGAGATGGGCCCGACGGCCAAGGTCTTGTTCAAGGACCGCGTTCCAGCCGACCGGATGCCGGCGTTCCTGGACAGTTTCAAGGCCTACCGCCTCGACGAGGTACTGGGCGACTGGAAGCCATTTTTCGACGTGGTGGAAAACGCCATCCAGCGTGCCTGCAACGCGCACGGCATCAAATGCCTGGCATCGGATGCCGTCTCCTTGTACGACGCCGTGCCGACCTGGCAGCCGCATCCGAACGTGGTCGAAGTGCTGGAGGCGATTGCGCCGCACGTTCCGCTGGTGATCCTGTCGAACTCGATGGTCGACCTCATTCCCCACAGCGTCGCGCACCTCAAGGCGCCTTTCCACGCGGTCTACACCGCCGAGGAAGCGCGCGCCTACAAGCCGCGCATGCAAGCCTTCGAGCACATGTTCGACCGGCTGGGGTGCGGGCCCGACCGGATGATGCATGTCTCCTCGAGCTTCAGGTATGACCTGATGACGGCATCCGATCTCGGCTTCATGGCCAAGGCCTTCATCGACCGGGGCCACGAACCCACGTCGACCGAATACGGCGTGAACCGCCTGACAGACGTTCGCCAGCTCCCCGCGCTGCTCGGACTCTGATGGCCCGCCTCGACTCCTCCCCTGGCCGCCAGGGAGCGGTGCCCGAAGAACGCCCGGACCAGGCCGCCGAACTGGGCACCGCCGTGCCCAACCTGGCGCCGGCCGAGGTGCAGGCGCTGGTGGCGCATCTCTACGGCATGGAGGTGGGCGTGAAGGCACTGGCCGGCGAGCGCGACCAGAACTGCGCGCTGGAATCCTCGGACGGCACGCGCTACGTGTTCAAGATCAGCAACCCGTCGGAGCCGGTGTCGTTGGTCGATTTCCAGATCGCCGCCATCGAGCACATCGCGCGCACCTCGCCCAGCCAGCCGGTCCCCCGCGTCGTGCGATTGCTCGACGGGCGTGCGCGCGGCACCGTGGCGCTCGCCGACGGCACCCAGACCACCGTGCGCATGCTCACCTACCTGGAGGGCATCCAGATCCGGGAGACGCCGCGCACCGCCGCCCAGCGCCTCGCGATGGGCAGAGGCCTGGCCGAACTGAACCTTGCCCTGCGGGACTTCACGCATCCCGCGGCCACGCACGACCTGCTGTGGAACGTGTCGGCAGCGCACCGGCTGACCGCGCAGCTCGACAGCCTGGTCGAAGGACCGCGCCGCGCGCTGGCCCGGTCGTTCATGGCGCGCTTCACCGCGCATGTGCTGCCCCGCCTTGCATCGCTCCGGGCGCAGGTGATCCACAACGACTACCACCTCTACAACGTGCTGGTCGCGCCCGACGACCCGGCGCGCATCACCGGCATCATCGATTTCGGCGACATGCTGCATGCGCCGCTGGTGGGCGAGGTGGCGACAGCCGCCGCCTTCCACATGACCGGCAGCGCGGACCCGTTCGAGGGACCGGCGCAGTTCGTCGGCGCCTACCAGTCCGTTCTGCCGCTGACCGCGCCGGAGCAGGACGTCGTGGCCGACCTCATGGCGACGCGCCATCTCATCACGGCGTTGATCTCGGAGTGGCGCGCCGTGCGCTACCCCGAAAACCGCGCCTACATCCTGCGGCACAACCCCGCGGCCTGGGAGGGGCTGTCGCAGATGGCAGACCTCTCCCGCCACGACGCGCGCGACCGCCTGCTGACACCCACACGAACCGGAGCCTCTTCATGAAAACCACCGCCGACTTCAACATGGTCAACGCCTACATTCCCGGCCGCGCCAACGTCGGGCCCGCCACCGAGGCGATGATCGAGCGGCGCAACGCGCTGCTCGGCCCGGCCTACCGGCTGATGTACGAACACCCCCTGCACATCGTGCGCGGCGACGGCGTCTGGCTGATGGACCCGGAAGGCCGGCGCTACCTCGATGTCTACAACAACGTGACATCGCTCGGCCACTGCCACCCCGCGGTGACCGAGGCGATCTGCCGCCAGGTGCAGACGCTCGCGACCAACACGAGGTACCTGCACGACACCATCCTCGAGCTGGCCGAACGCCTGATCGCCAGCGTGCCCGGAACGGATCTCGCCCACCTGATGCTGACCTGCACCGGCAGCGAGGCGAACGACCTGGCCTATCGCATCGCGAAGGTGCGCACGGGCGGCACGGGTGTGATCGTGACCGACACGGCCTACCACGGCATCACCGACACGGTGTCGCAGTTCTCGCCATCGCTCGGCGTGACGGTGGCCCTCGGCCCGCACGTTCGGCTGGTGCCGGCGCCGCGCCTGTACCACGCCGAAGGCGCAGACCTTGGAGAGCGCTTCACGCGCGACGTGGAGGCGGCGATTGCCGACCTGCAGCGACACGGCATCAAGCCGGCGGCCCTGATCGTCGATTCGCTTTTCACCAGCGACGGCATCCTGCCCGAGCCTGCGGGCTTCCTGAAGGGAGCGGTCGAGGCGATCCAGCGCGCCGGCGGCCTCTTCATCGCCGACGAGGTGCAACCGGGCTTCGGCCGCACCGGCGAGCACATGTGGGGTTTCCAGCGCCACGGCCTCGTTCCCGACATCGTCACCCTCGGCAAGCCAATGGGCAACGGCCAGCCGATCGCGGGCCTTCTTGCGACCGCTGATGCGCTGGCGGAATTCGGCAAGCACTCGCGCTACTTCAACACCTTCGCCGGCAACACGGTCTCTTGCGCGGCGGCGCTGGCGGTGCTGGAGACCATCGAACGGGAGCGGCTGGTGCCGCACGCCGGCCAGGTCGGCAAGTTGCTGCGCGATGGCATCGCCGGGCTCGCCGCAAGGCACGAGGCCATCGGCGACGTGCGCGGCGCGGGGCTCTTCGTGGGTGTGGAACTCGTATCGGACCGCGCGACACGCGCGCCGGATCGCGGCCTGACCAGCAGAGTGGTCAACCTGATGCGCGACAAGGGCGTGCTGCTCAGCGCCTGCGCCCAGGGGCACAACGTGCTCAAGATCCGCCCGCCGCTGGTGCTGTCAGCGGAACAGGCCGGCATGGTGATCGAGGCGCTCGACGCATCGCTCGCCGAGGCGCAGCGCACGCCGTCCGAGTCGGCTTGAACGTACGATGGCGCGATGAGATCCGCAGTTTCCTTCGACCGGTTCGACCTCAAGATCCTTGTGCATCTTCAGCGCGAGGGGCGCTGCTCGAACGTCGACCTGGCCGAGTCGGTGGGCCTGAGCCCCAGCCCGTGCCTGCTGCGCACCAAGCGGCTGCAGGAGACCGGGCTGATCCGCGGCTACGGCGCCGACATCGCGCTGGAAAAGCTGGGCGACCATGTCATCGTGTTCTCGGAGGTCACCATCGGCAGCCACCGCCCGCACGATTTCCGCAAGTTCGAGGAAGCCGCCGCGAAGTACGAGGAAATCGTCGAGTGCTACAACGTCAGCGGCGGCTACGACTACCTGCTGAAGATCGTGGCACCGGGCATCGGCTACTTCCAGGCGGTGATGGACAAGATGCTGGAAGACGACATCGGCATCGAACGCTTCGCCAGCCGGATCGTCCTTCGCCATTCGCTCGGACGACGTGGGTATCCGCTGGGCATCATCGCGACGCAAAAGCGGTGGGAGTGAGGGTTGTGCGTCTCGTGGCTCGTGGCTCGTGGCTCGTGGCTCGTGGCTCGTGGCTCGTGGCTCGTGGCTCGAGACCATATCTTTACACCAGTGCAACCTCCCCGCGCATGACGAAATAACCTCGCAGAAAGATTCAATTCCATCAGTTGGAATTGAGGGGGTGCGCGAACGAATCGACACACCTAAGCTCCACGTCATCGACGAGAAGAGTTGTTCGCACCGCCGTCGAGAACAGTCCCATTGGACTTTCTGCAACCCGGAGACAAAGTCATGCGAAACATCTCGACCTCAGTACGCGACAAGTTCGCCGTGCCTGTTTGCTCACGCCCCTTGAGGGACGCGCCAGCTTTTTCGACTTTTCGCGAGACAGTGGCTCAGCCACGTCAGTAAGCCCGACCACTGCGGATTCGGACGCTAAGCAATCCGTCCCCCAAAAGGCCAGCACGTACTGCGCGCAGGCGGCCGATCCTCGGGCGAAAAAATCCTTCGATCCGGTTTCATTGCACGGCGTAGGGCGCCTCGACGCCCCACAACGGGCGCATCGAATGCGTGCGGTATTTCTCAGTGATCGGGTGCATTGATTGCGCGACTGACGCATCAGTCCAGTGCGCTATCTCGATCGAAGAAGAGCGCCAAGAACGCCGAAAACACAGTGCATGAATCTCTTCAAGCTTGTACGTCGCACGCTCGTTGATTGATCGGGTATTGATCGCATAGATGGCAATCTAAGTTGGCATGTCACGTGCAAAAGAGATGAGCCTATGCCTCCGTTCTTTCTTTCCTTAACTCGCAATCTCGACCAGATGTCAAAAACCAACGGCTCCAAGAACTCTTCCCGAATTATTCTCAAAAGCTGGCGGAAAGAAAGTTATGAACGGATAGATCACCCGTGCTCTTCGTACCGTGGCTCGCGAGGGTTTCAATGGTTTCAACTGGCAGCAAGCCGGGATCCGCAACTTGCGATTTCTTCTTCAGGCTTCGATTTCAAGACCTTCATCGTCCGATTTTTTATCCTGTCAGCGGCGGCAGGATCGGCTACCGCACAGTCCAGCGTGAACCTGTTCGGCGTCGCCGACGCGAGCGTCCGACGGATCAGCAGCGGGGACGGCAGGGCCTACAGTTTGAGCAGCGGTGGTGCGGCCGCCAGCCGCTGGGGAATTCGGGTGCAGGAAGACCTAGGCGGAGGACTGGCCGCAGGCGCATGGCTGGAATCCACAGTCAACTTCGACGATGGCACTGGCAATAGCGCCCGCGGTTGGAATCGTCGCTCTACTGTCAGCTTAATGGGCGATTTCGGCGAAGTTCGCCTGGGTCACGACCTTACGCCGGCATACACCGCGTTCGGAGAGTTCGACACCTTCGGCGTGAGCGGTCTGGCCGACCAAGGGAAGTTCTATTCGACCGCGTTTGGCAGTGGCATCGAAGGCACCGGCTTGTGGGCTCGCGCCGACAACATGGTGAGCTACTTCACGCCGAACACACTTGGCGGTTTTTACGCCAATCTGGCTGTCGCGGCTGGCGAAGGCATCGCTGCAAAAAAGTACTCAGGTGGCCGTGTCGGCTATGCCGCCGATGGATTGAATGTCACGGTGGCATACAGCACCTTTGCGGGTGTGGCCGGCAACCTCAAGCGTTCGTCTGTGGCAGCGTCCTACGAGTTTTCGGTCGCGAAGCTTCTCGGTTCCATCGTGCGCAACCAGTACCTCGGCGCGTCGCGCGTCGTGACCCAGGTCGGCGTCGTTGTACCTTTCGGCCCGAGTGCGGTGCGTGTGAACTTCACGCGGGCGGATGCATCGGGCGTGCTCGATCGAACATCGATAGACAAGGACGACGCCACCCAGATCGCACTGGGTTACACGTACAACCTGTCCAAGCGGACGTCCTTGTACGCAACGGTCGTCAGCATCAAGAACAAGGGCAAAGCGGCATTCAGTGTGGGAGTGCCTCCGGCAGCCGCACCCGGTCGCTCTTCGCGGGGGACCGAACTCGGGATCAGCCATCGTTTCTGATCTTGATCCGTTCTTGCGCGAGCGACACCCTGAAAAAAGAGGACTTCCCGCAGGCGCCGCACGCACGGCGAAATCGCATCCCTCAGAGGGCGTCAAGCGCCCCTGAGAAATCCCACTTCACGCATGCATCATGGATGCCTTCAACTCTTCCCATAAATCCCTTCGCATCAGTTTGACGGTCGTTGCAATCTGGGCCGTACTCGGATGTTCGACGCCCGTCTCCGAAGCACCCTCGCAAGCTGTTCTAAGAACCAAAAACGTACCACTGTTGACTGTAGGCGGCCGCCAGTTCAAGGACCTCAACAGGAATGGCGTCCTGGATGACTACGAGGACTGGCGCATCAGCCCACAGGATCGCGCCCGGGATCTGGTTTCCAGGATGACGCTGGAAGAGAAAGCAGGCGCGATGATGCACGCGAATCCGCCTTCGACCGCATCCTCGAGCATTCCCGGCGCCGGCACGGCATGGGAAGTTCCGGGCATCACGGAGTTGCTGCTGAACCAGCACATCACGTCTTTTCTCAACCGGCTCAATACCGATGTGGCCGCCATGGCCTTGCAGTACAACGGCCTTCAAGAAATTGCCGAGAAAGGCCGGCTGGCAATCCCGGTGTCGTTGAGTTCCGACCCTCGCAGCCAATTCCGCTACTCGCAGGGCGTGAGCGTCAATGCAGGGGCCTTCACCCGATGGCCCGACCCGACCGGTTTTGCCGCGATTGGTGATGCCGATCTCGTGCGCAAATATGCAGATAGCGTCCGGCAGGAGTATCTGGCGGTTGGCATCCGCATCGCGCTCTCGCCACAAGCCGACATTACCGTGAACCCTCGTTGGCATCGCACTAACGGCACCTTCGGCAGTGACGCAAGGATGGCCAGCCGCCTGGTGCGGGCCTATGTGGAGGGAATGCAAGACGGAAGCGCCGGCATCGGCAAGGAGAGCGTCGTTTCCGTCGTCAAACACTGGGTGGGCTATGGCGCAACCCGACCGGACGGCTTCGACTCCCACAACTACTATGGCCGGCACCTCAGCGTGAGTTCGGCCGACATCGAAGACCACATCGAGCCGTTCACCGGCGCATTCGCCGCACAGGTGGGCGGCGTGATGCCCTCGTATGGGCTTCCGCCGGAGAACCTTTTCGTGAAAGGCAGCCGCAATCCGATTGAGCGTGTCGGGATCGGATTCAACAAGCAGATGCTGACAGAGGTGCTGCGCGGGCGCTTCAAGTTCGATGGCGTGATCGTGTCCGACTGGCAGATCACCGACGACTGCACTGCCGTGTGCATGAACGGTGCGAAAGAAGGCCAGAAGCCCTCCCCCATCGACATGGCAATGCCTTGGGGTGTCGAAGATTTGACGAAGACAGAGCGCTTCGCCAAGGCGATCGACGCTGGCGTGGATCAGTTCGGCGGCGCGAAAGAGCCGCGCTACATCGTCGAGGCGGCTCGTCAGGGACGGGTGAATGCAGCGACGGTGGATGCGGCCGTGTACCGGATCATGTTGCAGAAGTTTCAGCAAGGCCTGTTCGAGAACCCCTACGTGGATGCAGAGGCCGCCGTTCGCCTGGTTGGCAACCCGGCATTCAAGGCGATGTCTCTGGAAGCGCAGCGGCGATCGGTGGTCCTGATCAAGAACAGCAGCAACACGCTGCCACTGCGCGGCTCGCGAACCCCAAAGCTCTATCTCTACCAGGTGGATGCGGCGGCAGCACGCAGGCATGGATTCACGGTGGTGGATCGCCCAGAAGAAGCTGATGCGGCGATCGTCGGTCTGTCCACGCCGTTCGAGATGCTGCATCCGAACTACTTCTTCGGCTCACGTTATCGCGAAGGCGACACGGGTTTTCGTGACGGCGATCCGGCGTACGAAGAGTTCAAGCGCGTCAGCGCGAAGGTGCCCACCGTTGTCTCGCTCTACTTGGAACGGCCAGCGGACCTGAGCGCCATCGTTGGCCCGGCGACGGCGATTGTCGGCAACTTCGGCTTGAGTTCCGATGCCTTGTTCGATGTGTTGACCGGTGCTTCTGCACCGACCGCCACGCTGCCCTATGACCTGCCGTGGGTGCGAGCGCCTCAACCGTCAGCAATCGGACCGGTGGCTCATCGACTAGGCCAGGGCTTGCGCTATTGAGCTGCCCTTCTCTTTTTCTCTCTATTGATTCCAGGAGCATTCATGAACAGGAAATCCCTATCCTTCACCCTTGGGGCTGTCGTCGTGGGCCTCGCATTACAGGTGCAGGCGGCGTCATTCGGTCCCGAAAACTTCACGCCGACCAAGGTCGCTCGCCACACCTCTTTTTATGTGGGAGGAGACTACGTTGGCGAGACGGGCGCTGAATTGATGGCCGGGCAGATGTACGTGCAAGGCTGGGCGCCCGCCAAGGTCCGGCACCCTTATCCGCTGGTGTTCATTCACGGCCTGGGCCAGACAGGTACCAACTGGATGGAAACACCCGATGGCCGCAAAGGATGGGCCGATCACTTCGTGGACCAGGGATATGTCGTCTACATGGTCGACCAACCCAGCCGTGGACGCTCACCCTGGCAACCTGAAACGGGAGGCAAACTGCGCACCAGCAATGTGCCCATGGTGCAGAGGCTGTTCACGGCATCCGAGCAATACAAGGCATGGCCTCAGGCGGAGAGGCATACGCAATGGCCCGGAGAAGCGACGAATCTCGGGCAGCGGGGGAACCCCACCTTCGACCGCTTCTATGCAGGCATCGTCCCGTCTCTGGCGGACAACAAGCAAAGCGAGCAACTGGTTCAAGCCGCCATGTCGGCATTGCTCGACAAGATCGGACCGGCTGTCCTCATGGTGCACTCGCAAGCCGGGCTGTTCGGCTGGTCGATCGCCGACGCACGTCCCCGGCTCGTCAAAGGCATCGTCGCCATCGAGCCATCCGGGCCCCCTTTCCAGAATGCCACCCAGGCGGCGCGCGAACTTCCGTGGGGGCTGACCAATATTCCAGTCACCTATGCCCCACCGGTGAACGACCCCGCCGAGATTGCCATCGAGCAGCAACCCGAAGCCGACGGCAAGGACCTGGTGAAGTGCTGGCGCCAACGTGAGCCGGCGCGAAAGCTTGTGAACTTGCAGGACATCCCCGTTCTGGTCGTCACCGGCGAAGCCTCGTACCACGCGCCCTATGACCACTGCACGGCCGCCTACTTGGCCCAGGCGGGCGTGAACACCACGTTCATGCGCCTGGAAGAGCGCGGCATCCGGGGCAATGGCCACTTGATGATGCTGGAGAAAAACAACCTCGAGATCGCCCGGCAACTGGACCGCTGGATCGCGCGAAGCGTGAAGTGAACCCGTCTTTCTTTTTCTACTTTTGAACTACTGATATGAAAAAACGTTTCCCGTGCCTTCGTGCTTGGATGGTTGGCGGTCTGCTCTCGTTCGGTCTCTCCGTCTCGCAGTCACAACCTGCCTCCACCCAGCGAGTCGGCGTTGCCGGCAAGGAGCTTGCGACAGTCAAGCTCGGTGCCGATTTCTCCATCGGCAAAGGCCGCAAGCTCCGGATGCGCGAAGTCACCATTGCGCCGGGCGGGTTGCTGCCGATGCACAGCCACGCCGACAGGCCTTCGGTCTCGTATGTACTGCAGGGCTCGCTGATCGAATACCTGGAAGGCGACGCCACAGGAAGGCAGCTGAATGTCGGCGAATCGTATGCAACGCACGGTGCGAAAGGCCACGCGCTCGAAAACAAGGGCCAGATCCCTGCGGTCTTCCTGGAGGTGGATCTTCCGCCTGACAGAGAGTGACTGCGCGGAGAAGGGCCCGCCGTCAGTCGGCAGTGATCTTGTTTGTCTTGATCAATTGGGCCCAGCGGCGTGTCTGGCCAGCGATGAAGGTGGCGAACTCCGCGGGTGTTCCTCCCACAGGATCCGCACCCAACTTGTCGAGCCGAGCTCGCGTCTCGGGGTCGCGCACGACTGCCTGGATTTCGGATGAGAGTCGATCGACGATCGGCTGCGCCGTACCCTTGGGCACGAAAAGGCCGTTCCATTCGAGCACTTCGAAATCGGGAAAGCCGCTCTCGGCGACAGTGCGCACTTCAGGCAGTGCGGCCATGCGCTGGCGGGAGGTGACAGCCAATGCCTTGAGTTGGCCGGACCGCACATAGCCGAGAGCCGAACCGGCATTGGCAAAGTAGGCATCCACCTGGCCACCGATGACATCGGCCAGTGCTGGCGCACCGCCTTTGTAGGGAATGTGCAGCATCCCGATGCGCGCTTCACGATTGAGCAATTCGCCTGCCAGATGCGCCGGGCTACCCGCACCGTATGACGCGAACGAGACCTTGTTTGGCTCCGCGCGGGCGCGCGCCACAAAGGCCTTTAAGTCAGCAACAGCCCCCTTGGGTGACACCACGAGAATGTTCGGTACGGTGAGCACCAGCGACACCGGCATCAAGTCGGTGATCGGATCGAAGGGCATCTTGCGCAGCGACGGATTCACCGCGAACGTCGAAGCGTCATACAGCATCGTGTGGCCGTCCGGATCGGCCTTGGCGACGGCCTGGGCGCCGATGATGCCGCTGGCACCCGGGCGGTTTTCAACCACGACCGTGGTTCGCAGGACGGTGCCGAGGCGTTGCGCCAAGATGCGAGCCGCGTTGTCGGCGCCGCCGCCCGCGGAATAGGGGACGATCATGCGGATCGGCTTGGCGGGCCACTGCTGAGCCGTGGCGGGGATAGGCTGCAACGCGGCGCCGGCCATGGCGACGCCGAACAGCCCGACAAGTCGGCGCGAAACTGGGCGATGGAAATTCATGCTCGTGCCCCTGAAGGTGATTGAAAGGGCGCGGTGGCAAAGGGGGTGCGGTTGATGATCGTTCCGTTGGAAGCGAGCTCCGCCACTATTTCTGACAGATGGTGGTACGCCGTGTTGGCGGCCGGAATACCGCAATAGATGGCCTGCTGGAGAAGTACCTCCTTGATGTCGCACAGCGACATCTGGCTCTCCAACGCTGCCCGCAAGTGCAGGCGCAACTCATCCCAACGTCCCAGGGCAATCATGGTTCCCATGACCAGAATGCGCCGCTCACGCAGTCCCAGGTCGGGCCGGGTCCATACCTCTCCCCAGCCATAGCGAACGATGAGGTCCTGAAAGTCGCAGTTGAGTTCGGTCGTGCTTGCGCTGGCCCGATCAACATGGGCGTTGCCCAGAACGCGGCGGCGTTGTTTCATGCCTTCTTCGTAAAGCCTGTCCGATGCCATGTGGTGTTCCTTATGAATTTTTGAGTGATGAAGCAACGAGCGTGGGCCGCTCGCGCGGATCCGACGCGGCCGCGATGGAGGAGCGGCTACGAGCCAGTTGCAGGGACGTCCGCTTCCAGAATCGAGCCCGTGGCCGCTTCGGTCATGACCAACGTCGACGTTCCCGGCCTGAAGGCCAGATTAGTGACGGTTTGGCCGCTCGGACTTCGAACAAGGTGAGTCACCTCCCCCGATGCGTTCAGGACGAATGCAACACCGAGGCTGGCATGCGCCACCACCAGGCCTCCTTGCGCGGTGGCAGCCAGGCCGTCCGGCCCACTGGCACCGAAGAAGGTTTGAAAGGCACCCGCCTTGGAGATGCTCCCGTCCGCCATAAGCGGTGCGCGCCAGATCTGATTGGCACGCGTTACCGCGACGAACAAAACTGCCCCCGCATGGTCGAGCGCGATTCCATTCGGACTGGGCGCATTCGCCAGCAGTAGATCGAGTCGTCCCTCGTGTCCCAAACGGTAAACACGGCCGGTGGGATCGTGCAAGCCCGTCTGCCCCTGATCCGTGAAGTAAAGGTTGCCCTCTGAATCAAAGATCAGGTCGTTGACGCCCTTGAAAGATTCGCTGTTGCGGTGGGCAAGAACCGGCTCGATGCAACCGCTGTCTAGGTCGAGTCTCAGGATGCCGCGCCTGTAGTCCGCAATCCAGAGGCTGCCGTCCGCATGCCTGACCATTCCATTGGGCCAGCCGTCGTATTCGGCGACTACCTGCCACTCAAGATCTGTGGTGATGCGCAGGATTCGGCCTGCGGGAATGTCCGTCACGTAGAGATCGCCCTGAGGATCGAACACTGGCCCTTCAAGAAAGCTGTCAACGCGCTGCCCCGGTTTGTTCGCCTCACCCCAAGCGTTGCTCCCCGAATGGCGAAGGTGCGCCGGCAACATGGCCAGCACTCTGGCCTCGATGACTTCTGGCGGTGCGGCTCCGAGATTCCACATAAGAATGTCCCAGTGCCGCGCTAGTCGGGCTGCACGCCGGCGGCCTTGACCACCCGACCCCATTCCTGGGTTTGGTTGCGAACGAACGCCTGGAATTCGGCAGGGGACATGCCGCCCACTGTTGCGCCCTGTTCGTTGAAGCGGGCAATCAACTCGGGTGACTGCAATGCTCGCCTCACCTCCGCCCGCATCTTGTCGACGGTGGGTTGGGGGGTGCCCTTGGGCGCTGCAATGCCGAACCAGTTGGTTGCGGTGAAGTTCTTCAGCTCCGCCTCGGCACTCGTTGGCGTGTCCGGAAGTGCGGAAAGTCGTTGTGGCGCGGTCACGAGCAGCGCGCGCACCTTGCCGCCCTTGACCTGAGCGATCGCCGTAGGAGATGCGGTGACCAGCACGTCGACTTGCCCCGAGACCACGCCGAGCAGGGCCTCGCCCGCGCCCTTGTAGGGAACATGCGTCAAGGCGAGCTTGCCATGCTGCTCGAGGAGTTCGCCACCCAGATGCGTGGAACTGCCCACGCCGCCCGAGCCAAACGTCAGCTTGTCGGGAGTTCGCCGCGCGGCATCGACGAGGTCCTTGACCGTTCGGTATGGCGATCCGGCACCGACAAGAACCACCAAGGGGGTATCGACGATGTTCGTGACCGGCACGAGGCCGTTCGCGTGGTCCCACGGAAGCTTCCGGAAGAGATGGGGAAGCATGGCGTACGTGGTGTCGTTGACAAGGAAGGTACTTCCGTCGGGCGTTGCTTTGGCCACGGAGTCGGCGCCGATTGTGCCGCTGGCGCCAGCCTTGTTCTCAACATAGAAGGTCTTGCCGGTCTGCAACGAAAGGGCCTGGGCAATCTGTCGTGCTGCGTAGTCCGTGGTCCCGCCGGGCGGATATGGAACGATCAACCTCACATTGCGACTGGGCCAGCTATCTGTTTGAGCGTGGACCGTCGCCGCGCAAAGAGTGAGGGTGGCGAAGAGTGCCGTGCAGAAGCGTCGCATGTGCTTGTCTCGTTGTCTGGAGACCCGACCATAAGCATCCGCCGATCCGAGGGCAAATGACAAAATTCTGTAGCTATGATCGATGGCATCGATTGGAACGCAGGAGGGCCGTGACGAATGGAGCTTCGACATCTGCGGTATTTCCTGGCTTTGGCAGAACGCCTGAATTTCACCCAGGCCGCAGCCCAGGTGCACGTCACACAGTCGACGTTGTCGCACCAGATCGGCCGGCTCGAGGAAGAACTCGGGCAGCGGCTGTTCGATCGCGGCGCGCGCCACGTCGCCCTGACCGCCGCGGGTGAGCTCTTTCTTCCTCAGGCCGCCAAGGCCTTGGCGGAGATCGATATCGGGATCGCGATGATCGGAGCGCCCAGCAAGGCGTTCACCGGCACGCTGTCGCTGGGCACCACGATGACGTTGAACATGGGCCTGGTGCCAAAGTGCCTGGCGCTTTTTTCTCATGCGCATCCGTCGATGCGGCTTGCCGTCGAGGAGAACACGGCCGATGGGCTCATCGCTGACATGCGCGCCGGGCGGCTTGACCTGATCCTGGCCTACAAACCCTTCAATCTGGACGGCCTGCTGTTCGAGCCGCTCTATTCGGAAGAGATGGTTGTGGCAGTCAACGCAACGCATCCCTTTGCCGCGCGCAAGCGCCTGCGCATGGTCGAACTGCATGGGCGCGATCTGACCCTGCCGGCCAGAAAATTCACGACCCGTGTACAGATCGACGAAGCACTTCGTGCGGCCGGCGCCGTGCCGCAGATCGTGGTCGAGACATCTTCCATTGCGGGAATGCTGGCGCTCGTGCAGCAATCGCCCTTGGCGACCATCGTGTCGCGCAGCGCGTTGGCAGATCACTTAGGCCTGCTCGCTGTTCCCCTGGAAGGCCCGACCCTCCAGAGGACCCCGGGCCTGATCTGGCTTGAAGGCCGGCCGCGCACACCCACGATTGCCTCGTTTGCGGCCATCGTCCGTCGTGTGGCGACGTCCCTGGCAAAGAACTGATTCGCCTTCCTCGCGGCGGCCTTCCTGCCCTATCCCTTCGCGCTTGCTTCAATCCCGGTGCCGACCGAGGAAGTCGAGGATGGCAGTCGCAAGCTCCGGTCGTCCAGGTGCCGTCGCATGCGATGCCCCATCGATGGTCACCAGTTCGATGGCGGGATTCATTGCCTTCATCGCTCTGAACTCGACCAGGTAGGGATCTGCAGTGCCCACGACGCCCAAGGTCGGCACGCGGATGGCGGCCACCTGCGCCGGTGTGATCAACGCGCGGGCGCCCCCGCGCCTCGATGCGGCCAGCGCCCTGTAGTCCTGGCCAGCCAGATCCTTCGCCGACATCTCACGGATCTCTGCGTCTGTGGGCTGTGGCTTGCCCTTCGGCCAGAGGCGCAGGATCTGCGATTTCTTCGAACCCTGCTCCATTTCGGCCGCCTCGATGTCCAGCTTGCGCTGATCCTCGGCGGTCCAGCGGAACCGGGGCGTCGCGCCTGCGAGCACGCAGGTCTTGAAGCGCTCCGGCGACTGGGTGACCTGGTAGCCCGTCAGGATGGCGCCGAGCGAATAGCCGACGATGTGTCCCTGCACCTCTCCGAGATGATCGAGCAGGCGAATGGCGTCCTGTGCCGCCTGTGGGCCGTATTGCGAGGCGTCGTGTGGCTTGCCGCTCAGCCCGTGACCGCGACCGTCCAGCGCGAACACCCGGTACCGCGTGGCCAGCTTGTGAAACACGCCGGTATCGACCCATTGCTGCTGCGCGCTGCTGGAAAAGCCGTGCGTAAGCACGACGGTTTCGCCGTCGCCGGCCTGCAGATAGCTGATCTCGACACCTGGGGAAAGGAATCGACGTCGCACCGGTGCTACTGTCGCTGGCGCTGCACACCCCACCACCGCGGCCAGCATACCGACGGTTCCAGCCAGCAACGCGCGGCGATGCACCGACCCAGTGGGGCCCGAGGCTTGGGCGGTCACGAAGTGATTGTTAAGCGTGATTTGGGGCAAGACTGTCTCCTTATTAATGCGCGAAGCGAGGGGCTAGACATGCCGACTCTTGGAACACCGTCATCCGCTAAATAAAGGACATAGCTGCATACGGATGGTCGAAGGGCGATGTCCAGCTCAGCACTGCATCTGTCCAGCGACGAAGCGCGCTTCATGCCCGGGACTGAACTGATCGTCGATGGCGGCACGATCGCACGCTGCGATTAATCCGCCCGAACTAGCGATCCAAGGCGAACATGGTTCGAGCCGGTCTCATGAAGTGGGGCCGCATGCGATCGCTCCACGCCGTTTGGCGAACGGCCAACCACTCGGAAGATGCTGTCGTCTGCTCCGCGACCAGGTCATAGCAGGCGAACGATTGCAGTTCGTCGTCGTTGTTCCAGAAGCGCTGAGCACGCACGCAGCCCGGAACGCCGGCCAGTCCTGGAAGGTGCTCGCTGTCGTACCAACACTGCAGCTCGATATCCCAGTCGGGTTCGGGCGTCATTTCCACGACGTAGTGAAATAGCGCGAGCTCATGCGAGCTGGCGCCGGCTAGGTCTTGCATCAACGTCAGCCGCGAGGCCGTCACTGATGCACCGTTGCATGCCTGCCTTGCTTCCTCCGCCAGCGCATCCAGCGAGCGCCTAGACAACGCCGTTCGATTCGGCAATTGCAAGTACACGTACTCGACGCCGGATTGTGCGGACCAGGCGCGCCGAACCATCGTGCAACGCAGCTTCTCATGGATGGGCGTTCCGGCCCATCGCTCATCGAACGGTTCAGCCGGATCCGATCGCCCGCCAAGGCGCAGAAGCACGACGTCGGTTGGTACTCGATCAAGTGACATAGGAGCCTCGATGGATCATGGCGGCCCTGCTGCAGACCCCAGTCAACTTGGGAATCGATACAGGCTCTGGGGGTTGTGCACCAGCAATTGCTCCAGATATCGCGCATCCGGAGCAATGCGGCCCAGCGCGTCTACCAGCTCCCCGTCATCCGGGATATGGGTGTGGTTGGGATGCGGCCAGTCGGTGCCCCAGATGCAGCGTTCCGGAAAGCGCTCAACCAGGATGCGCGCCAGCGCTTCTCCCCGCCCGTACCGCTCGGCCGGAGGCGCATGTGCGTCGATGCGGTCAATGCCGCTGACCTTCACATGAAAGCGCGGATTCTCCAGAAGCCGCAGCAGCGCCTGGAAGTCAACGCTCTCCGGCCCACGCGTGGCATCGACGCGACCCATGTGGTCGATCACCACGGGCACCTGGCTGCGTTGGAGTGGCGCACTCAGCTCATGCACGAGCTCGCTTTCGAAGTGCACCTGCAGATGCATTCCCACAGCGGCCAGACGCGGCGTCAGTGCCAGCACCGCGTCCACGCCCGCGCTGGTTGCGATATGCCGCATGAAGTTGAAGCGCACGCCGCGGAACCCTGCCAGTGCAAGGCGCTGCAGTTCGGCATCGGACACATCGGGCTCGATCAGTGCAATGCCGAGGTAGCAGCCTTTTCCGGCTGCGATGGCATCCTCGACGACGCGGTTGTCCGTGCCGTGCGTGATGGACTGAACGATCACGCAGCGCTCGATGCCCATGGCGCGGTGAAGAGCGAACAGGGTCTCCTTCGGCGCTTCCAGCGGCGTGGCACGGCGGTTTGCTGCATAGGGAAAACGGGCCACGGGTCCGAACACGTGGACGTGGCTGTCGCATGACATCGGCGGCAACCGAAGGCTCGGGGCCGTTGGATGTTCGAGATAGGTCCTGACCGGAAGGTCTACTTCAGCAGTTGCGGCATGCATGGCAGTGTGTTGTGTTTGGTGCTGACGGTGTCTTTTCGGTCAAGCCGTGTTCTCTAGTGCGAGATGTTCAATGCCACAAGGAACCGCGACACCATGTTGTAGGCGGCAACTGTGGCGACCAATTCGACGACAGCCCTGGCATCGAAACGAGCGTTCAAGCGATCCATCAGCTCGCCGGGCACCTTGACGTCACGCGTCATGCGGTCGGTCAACGCCAGCAGCAGTTTCTCGTCTTCCGTGAAGCCGCCTTCGGGAGCGGGGGCTCGCAGCGCGTCGATCTTCTCCTGCGGAAAACCGGCTTGAAGCGCGTGCGGCACGTGCGCGTCGAACTCGAAGGCTGCTTCATTGAGGACGGCCACACGCAAGATGATCATTTCGCGCAGATCGGCGGGCACGCCCGTGCGGTTGCGTACGGCCGTCAGCATCGACTCCCAGCCGCCGGCGATGCTCGGACTGTTGAGCAGCACCTGGTAGAGCAGCGAGATTCGGCCACGCTCGGCCAGTATGCGGGCCTCGACGCCGGCCAGCTCGGGAATCGTTCCAGGGACTACCAGTGGAACGCGGATGTGGCTCGTGCTCATCATTCGGCCTTGATGTTGCGGGACTTGATTAAGGCGGCCCACTTGTCCGTGTCCGCCTTCAGGAGGGCTGCCAACTCCTGTGGCGTGGACGACTTCGGCTCTGCGCCTCCGCGCAGAAGCCTCGCGCTCACGTCGGGGTTGGCGATGGCACTTCGCACAGCCTTGTTCAACTGCTCCACCACCGCCGACGGTGTCTTGGCCGAAACAAACAAGGCGTACCAGTTGTTAGTGTCGACAGCCTTGATGCCTTGCTCATCGAAGGTCTTGACCTCCGGCAAGGAGGGATGGCGCTTGCCGGCCGCGATCCCGATCGCCTTGAGCCGGCCTCCCTGCACGTGGGGCATGATGGCCGCAACGTCGGCAAACACGCCCTTGACCTGCCCGCCCATCAGATCGGTGAAGGCCGGCGCCATGCCCTTGTAGGGAACATGCAGAAACCGCGCGCCAGTGGACTCCTCGAGCTGGATCAAAGCCAGATGCGGAATGCTTCCGGAACCGGACGACGCCATCGGCGTGGACTCCTTGCTGGCTTTGGCGGTCTTCACGAACTCCGCAGCATCCGCAGCGTGATCCTTCGCCCCCACCACCAGTACCTCCACATTGTTGGCCACCAGCGAGACCGGGGCGAAGTCGCGCAGGGTGTTGTAGGGAGACTTGTCGAGCAGCGACGGATTGATGGCGGCGGCGCCCACGCTGGTAATCCAGATCGTGCTGCCGTCCGCTGCGGAGCGCAGGGTTTCCAGTGCACCCAGTGCGCCGTTCGCGCCAGGCTTGTTGTCGACGATGACCGGACGCTTGAGTTCGCGACCGAGCTGCTCGCCCAGCGTTCGCGCCACGAAGTCGACCGGCCCACCGGGACTGAACGATGTCACGATGCGAACCGGCTTGCCGTCGGTTTGCGCAAAACCGGGCGGTGCCAGCGAGAGCGCCGCGGCTGCGGCCAGGATGTGTCTTCGATTCATCGACTTGTCTCCTTTTGTGCGAACGGCTCAGTCGCAACGGGCCGTCATGCCGCCGTCCACAATCAACTCTGTGCCAGTGACGAAGCGCGCCTCGTCACTGGCAAGGTAGAGCGCCGCGCTCGCCGTGTCCCTGCCGTCACCCATGAAGCCAAGCGGAATGCGCTTGACGCGCGAAGCGAGAAGCGCATCGATATCGCCGCCGGTGCGCTGCTTTGCCAAGCGCACCTCGACCATTGGCGTGTGCAGCTGTCCAGGCACGACGGTGTTGACGCGCACCCCGTCGGGCGCGTGCTGAACCGCCACCACGCGAGACAGATGGATCACGCCGGCCTTGCTGGCCGCGTAGGCCACCTGCGCGCTGCCGGTCCAACGCAGCCCGGAGGTCGAGGCGACGTTGACGATGGCGCCACGCTTGCGCTCGACCATGTGCGGGAGCACATGCTTGCAGGTCAGGAACACGCTCTTGAGGTTGACGTCGATCTGGCTGTCCCAGGCCTCTTCGCTCAGTTGCACCGGGCCGCCTGCCGCCGAGCCGCCGACGTTGTTGATCAGAATGTCAGGCGCCCCGAAGGTCTCCAGGCAAGCCTGAACCATCGCCTTCACGCTAGCGGAACTGGTGACGTCGCAAATGCAGGTGGTGATCGATGCCGCCGCGCTGCCCGCAAGAGACAGGGTTTCGGCCAGACGCTCGGCGTCACGGTCGACCGCCAGGACCTTGGCGCCCTCCTCCGCAAGCCGCACGGCCATCGCGCGGCCGTTACCCCAGCCCGCACCCACGCAGCCCGCACCCGTCACGATCGCGACCTTCGATTCGAATCTCTTCATCGTTGCTCCTCGAGCCCGGCATACCCGGGAAAACCTTGAGTCTGAGCGGAACGAATGCAAAGTTAAATCGAATGGCTTCTATATCAGATATGTTTTTAGGCTATGGATCTCAAGCAGCTGGAGTACTTCGTTGCGGTGGTTGAAAGAGGCAGCTTCAGCCGTGCCGCGGCAGCCCTGAATCTGGCGCAACCGAGCATCAGCCGGCAGGTCGCCTTGCTGGAGCAGGAACTGGGGCAGCGCCTGCTGGAGCGCACGGGCCGGGGCGTCACGCCGACGGAAGCCGGCCACGCGTTGCTGGCGCATGCCCGGGTCATGCTCAACGCCGCCGCACAGGCCCTGTTCGAGATCAAGGAGATGAGCGACGAGCCCGCCGGAAAGGTGGTGGTGGGGCTGCCGAACCGCGTGGCCAGCGGCCTGTGCGTGCCGCTCGTGCGGGAGTTCCGCGAGCGGCTGCCCAATGCAATGCTGTCGGTAGTGGAAGGACTGAGCCTGTCCCTTCGCGAAGGTCTTCTCGCCGGTCGCATCGACGTCGGCGTGCTTTTCGATCCAACCCCGACACCGCTGTTGAGCTACGAACCGCTGATGCGTGAGCGGCTGCTGCTGGTCACCCCGGAAGGCTATCGCCTGCCGGAGCGCGTGGCACTAGCATCTCTTTCCAGTTTTCCGCTGATCCTGCCCGCGGCTCCCAACCCCATTCGAAGCCTGGTCGACGCGGTGCTCCTGCCACGCAAGATCGTTCTGAACATCGTGGCAGAAGTGGGCGCCGTCCACACGGCGCTGACGGTAGTGGAGGAAGGAATGGCCTGCTCCATCCTGCCCGAGAGCGCGCTCAATCTCAGTTCGCGGCGCGGGAAGGTCCAGGTCGCGCCCATCGGCCCTCCGACCATGTGGAACAGGCTGGTGCTGGCCATGCCGACCGCCCGCCCCAACAGCCGCCTCATTCAGGAGACCGCAAAGCTGCTGCGTTCACTGGACTTCCGCGCGTATCGGCCGTCAGTACCGCCAGCCGGAAGCTGAATCTCCCGGCACCCGGGCCTCATTCAGCCGCGCTTACACAACAAGCCGCCGTCGACGGGCAACAGCACACCGGTCACATAACGAGCCTCGTCGGAGGCCAGGAACACGGCCGCATTGGCTACATCCCAGCCGGTGCCCATGCGACGCATGGGCACCAGCGCATCGCGTTCGGCCCGCACCACCTCCGGGGTCACGCCCCGCTCCTGCGCACGCCGTTCGATGGCCATCGGTGTGTCGATCAAGCCCGGAAGGATCGCATTCGCTCGTACACCGTGCGCGGCGTTTTCCATCGCGATGTGCTGCGTCAGCGCATTGACCGCAGCCTTGCTGGTCTTGTAGGTCACAGTAGGCCTCGCCGCGAGTGATGCGGTGGAAGACACGTTGATGATGCAGCCCTCGCCCTGCCTCACCATCTGCGCAAGCACATGCTTGCAGGTCATGAACATGCCTTTGAGATTCATGGCCATGATCTCGTCCCACATTTCGGCATCCATTTCGGAGGTAGGCCGGTCACCCCTCGAACGCCCGACGTTGTTGTGGAGTACGTCGATCCTGCCATGCCGCTCGATGCAGGCTGCAGCAATCGCCTTGCAATCCTCCTCGCGCGTGATGTCGGCGCGCAATACGCTGGCCGGACGTCCGTGGATCGCAACGGCCTCACGCGTCGCCTCTGCCCAGGTTTCCTCGATGTCCACCAGCAGCAGCGAGGCCCCCTCTTGCGCAAAGCGCTCGGCTACCGCACGGCCGTTGCCGACGGTTCCGCCAGGCGACTGCCCGGCCCCCACGATGATGGCCACCTTGCCCTCGAGTCTTCCGCTGCGTCGATCCTGCATGTTCTTTTCCTTTCAATCGATCGTGACCTTGCCGTCGATCACGACCTTGCGCCAACGGGCCTCTTCGGTGCGCATGAATCGGGTCATCTGTTCGGGCGTGTTGGCGGCAACCGTCAACCCTTCGTGCGCAAGCCGTTCCTTGTACGCAGAGGCTTCAGCCACCTTGCGCAATGCCGTGTTGATGCTCGCGATAACAGAGGGCGGCGTACCCGCGGGCGCGAACATCGCATACCAGACATCGGCCTCGTAGCCGGGAAGAGTCTCGGCGATGGCGGCCACATCCTTGTAGACCGGACTGCGCCGAAGAGATGTCACACCGATGGCCCGCATCTTGCCCCCTTCCACCAGCTTGGCCACGCCGCCGGCCGTGCCGAACAGCAGGTCCACCTGTCCTCCCATCAGATCGGTATAGGCCGGCCCCGCGCCGCGATAAGGCACATGGGAGATGTCAACCCGTGCCATTGTCTTGAAAAGCTCGCCGGCCAGATGCACCGCCGAGCCATTGCCGGAAGACGCATAGCTCAACCTGCCTGGCGCGGCTTTCGCGGCGGCGATCACGTCGGCCACGGTTTTCAGAGGGCTGTCCGGTCGCGTCACCAACACGTTGGGCCCGCTGCAGATAAGCCCGACCTCGGTGAGATCCTTCTGAGTGTTGTACGGAAGCTTCCTCACCAGGGAGTCGTTGATCGCGATGGCCGAGGTCGTCAGGAGCAAGGTGTAGCCATCCGGCTGAGCCTTCGCCACGAGGTCGGTGCCGATGACGGTGCCTGCTCCGGATCGGTTGTCGATGATCAGCGCCTGGCCCAGCACGCTCTGCATGCCGATGATCAGCGCCCGACCGACCACGTCGGTGCCACCGCCCGGGGTGAAGGGCACCACCACGCGGATGGTCCGCGAGGGAAAGGAGGCGTCGGCGTGGGCCTTCAGGCCGCCCAGCGCTGCCGTGAGGGGGAGCAGCGCGCTCGCGCCCAGGAGCCGGCGGCGACGCACGGGAAAGGCGGACACGTTCTTCATGGCCCGGGTCAGAAGTCGATGCGGATGCCCGCATCCTTCACGGCCTTGCCGATCTTGACCAGGTCGTCCGCAATCAACTGCTTGAATTGCGCCGGGCTGGACTTCGTCGGAACGAACGACAACTCGGCAAACTTGGCCTTGAGAGACGGAGCATCGACCGCTTTCGTGATTGCGCTGTTCAGTTGCTGCGTGATTTCCGCCGGCATGTCGGCGGGGCCCCAGATGCCGTACCACGACAGCAGTTCGAAGCCGGGCACGCCGCTTTCAGCCAGCGTGGGCACCTCCGGCATGGAGGGAACACGCGTCTTGCTGGTCACCGCGAGGGGGCGCAGCCGCCCACCCTGCACGAAGGGCGCGACGCCGGGCATCGGCGAGATGGCCGCCGAGACGTGGCCGCCGATGACGTCCGTCAACTGCGGCACGGCGCCCTTGTAGGGAATGATCTCCATCTGCAGGCCCAGTGCCCGGTTGACCATCTCCTCGCTCAGGTGACTGGTCGTGCCCAGCCCCGACGTTGCCCAGGTGTATTTGCCGGGGTTGGACTTGGCCAGTTGCACGAACTCCTTCATGGTTTTGGCGGGCACATCGTTGTTGACGGCGACGACCAGCGGCACATAGCCGATCTGCCCCACCGGTGTGAAGTCGCGTTGCGCGTCATAGGTCTGCTTGGCGACGACCAGCGGCAGGTAGGCCTGGCTGGATGCATTGAACAGCAGCGTGTAGCCATCGGCCTTGGCCTTCTTCACATGCATTGCCCCCAGAAGACCGGAGGCACCCGGTGTGTTCTCGATCACGATGGGTTGTCCCAGTTGCCGCTGCAGCTGGTCGGCGACCAGCCGTCCCACGGTATCGATCGAGCCGCCCGGCGTGTAGGGGATCACCATCCGGATCGGTTTGTTCGGGTAGCCCTGTGCATGGGCGAAAGCGCCGATGAAAAGCGCGGCGCCCGCGGCCGCCAAAACCCGGACTGGGGAAGAGAGTTTTTTAAACAAGGTTGTCTCCTGGAATGTTCATGGTCGAAAGGCACTGGCCGCCGCGAGGTGCCGGTCCCGTGCTGCGGGAGAGGCCGCGCGTACCGGTGATCCGTCTGGGCTATGCGTCGCGCAACGCGTCGTAGACGCGTGTGCCGAATGCCGCGATCGCATCGGCCATGGCGCGCGGTTGCTCTGGCGCCATCGCGTGGCCGGCGTCGCGGATCACCTGGACCGTCACACGATCTCCCAAATAGGGTTTCATGACGTTCGGTATCACGACGGCATCGTGTTCGGCCTGCAGATCCAGGATGGGCACCTTGGTGCCTGCCGAGAAGTAGTCGTCCACGGGCGTCATCTGGCGCGCATGGCTTTGCGCTTCGTGCGCCGCTGCGCTCCATCCGTCCAGCCATGCGCGAGGATCGTGGCCGGGCGCAAAAAAGGCGCGCTGCAAGCAGTCGATTCGCTGTCCCTCCGACAAGCGGAGATCGCCGGCGCCGTCGATTGCGTCACGAAGGCGGCTGTACGGTTTCTCTTCCGACCCTGGCGGTAGTTTTCCCGCGGAAGCTGCGGCCATGACGACCCCGCATACGAGGTCGGGACGATCCGTCGCGAGCGCTCGCGCCGGCTGACTGCCCCAGGCATGTCCGACGACCACGATGGGCCCGGTGCGTTCATGGTCCAGGACAGCGGCCACATCGGCAGCGAAGTCATGCATGCTCAGGGACTGCATCGGCCCCTCGCTGAGACCGATGCCGCGCGGTTCGGGGCGGATCACCCGAAAGCCTCCCTGGGCAAGGATTGCAGCAACCACGTCATAGTCCCGTCCCGATCGGGCGAGAGAAGGAAGGATGCAGATCACCGGCCCGCGTCCCTCATCGGCGTAGTCGATACGAACCTCGGCACCATCGCGCGCCGAGCGATAAGTGACCAGCTTGCGTGCCACGGGGGCATGCGCTGCAGCCTGTGTAGTCATGTTTTTTGTCTCCATGACGAGAGTCTTGCTGCCAACGAGACCAAGGGTAAGCACATAGCTTCTATAGCAGCTATGTCTTTCCGCTATTCGCAAGAAAAATTGCGAAATGTCTTCCGCCCGTCTCTCGCATGCAGGCTCAGACCGCGAGTCCCTGCAGGTCCTCCGCTCGATCCAGGCCCCAGATGCGCTGCAGCAGCGACTGCGCGCGTTCGGCACCGATCACAGGCATCGCCAGTTCGAGAAACTTGCCCTCCAGTTCGGCGTCCGACAGCGGCAGTTCGGGGTCGCCCTTGCGGTCGGGCTGCAGCCAGGCGTGACGCTGGCCGTCGGCGGTTTCGATCTCCACACGGGCCGAGCGGCGGCCCGGAAAAGCCGCATCGAGTTCCGGATCGACCACGGCCGTGATGCGCGCCATCATCGCGCGCGTGTTTGCATCCGCCAGCCGCTCGGGCGTGTAGGCCGCGAGCCGTACGCTGCCGTGCACCAATGCCGTGGCCACCACGAAGCGAAGGCTGAAGCGGGCTTCGTTTTCGGTGTGCGGGTCTTCGTGGCAGGCGATGTCCAGCGCGGGGCCGTAGGTCGCCACGTGGACGCGGTGGATGTCCGAAGCGCGCAGGCCGTGCTGGCGCGCCAGTTCCAGAACACCGTCGATGGCGGCAAAGGTATGGCCGCAGCCGATGTGGTTCTTGAAGGTCAGCCGCGTGATGTGGAAGTCGCGCCCCAGCGTGTCGCCCACCTTCGACCAGTCCGGCCCGTCGCTCATGGCGCGACCGAAGCCGGCCTCGCCGTCGAGCACGTCCAGCGAGCCCGTCACGCCCCGCGCGGCCAGCTGGGCGGCGAACACGCCGCTCTCGGCGGCGCGGCCCGCATGCAGGGGCTTGGACATCGAGTCCATGCGAAAGGCCTGCTGCAGGCCGGCAGCGAAGGTCGCGGCCGTGGCCAGCGCATGGGCGAAAGGCTCTCCCTGCAATCCAAGCAGTCCGGCGGCGGCGGCGGCAGCACCGAAGGTGCCTACCGTGCCCGTGTTGTGCCAGTGGCGATAGTGCGGCCGCCCCATCACCACGCCGATGCGGGTCGAGACCTCATAGCCGAGCACCACGCCGCGCAGAAAGTCCAGTCCGTTCGCGTCGCCGTCCTGCGCGATCGCCAGCGCCGCAGCCACGGTGGCCGCACCCGGGTGGTACATGGCATCGCGAAAGCTGTCGTCGACCTCCGCCGCGTGGGCAGCCGTTCCATTGAGCAGTGCCGCGGCGCGGGGCGTGGCGCAGCGGCCGTCAGGCAGGCGTGCACGGCCGCGGTCCAGGTCGTCCGCCAGCAGCGCGCGAAGCTGAGGCATCGGGGCGACGGACAGTCCCGGAAACAGCGCGGCATACCAGTCGATCACCGCGCGTTTCGCGTGGTGCAGCACATCGTCGTCCAGCCGGGCCTGGCGGAATTCGGCGGCATGGCGGGCAAATACTTCGGTGGCGTACATGGAGGGGTCCGATCCGCTTAAGTCAAAAAAAACGTGCGCTGCACGGGGCTCATTCGGCAGTAATGCCGGACGCTTTGATCAGCCGGCGCCACTTTGCCTCTTCCGCGCGTTGGATGCGCAGGGCATCGGCCGGCCCGTTCAACGTGAGAACCAGGCCTTCGGCTTCGGCGCGGCGCTTGAAGCCTTCGCTGCGGGCGGCAGTGCGCAGGGCAGCCTCGAGCCTCTCGATGGCCGCGGCGGGCGTTCCTCCCGTTGCGAAGACACCGTACAACACGTCAGCCTCATAGCCGGGCGCTCCCGACTCGGCGAAGGTGGGCACGTCGGGAAGCAACGGGGAACGTCTGCCACCGGTCACGCCCAGGGCCCGCAGCTTGCCGCTCTTGATGAATGGCGCAACGCTGGGCAGGGTTCCGAACATCACGTCGATCTGGCCCGCCAGCAGGTCCGTGATCGCGGGACTCGCGCCCCGGTACGGCACATGAACCATGGACAAGCCCGTGTTGTTCTTGAGCAGCTCGGCCGCCAAGTGCGTGGTGGTGCCGTTGCCCGCGGAGGCATAGCTCAGATGGCCAGGCTCGGCGCGCAGCCGCTCCAGCAAATCCTTGGCAGAGCGGATCGGACTTTGGGCGCGCACCACCGCCACGTTGGGAGCCACACCAAGCAGCACAACCGGTACCAAGTCCGTGTCCGCTCGGTAGGGCAGCTTGGGGTAGAGGCTCGGCACGATGGCGATCGCACTGGTGGTCAGCAAAAGGGTGTGGCCGTCCGGTGCGCTCTTGGCCACCATGTCGTTGCCGATCACCGTCCCGGCGCCGGCCTTGTTCTCGACGATCACCGTCAGGCCCAATTCGCGCGACAGGCCATCGCCGAGCGCGCGCGCCATCACATCGGTGCCGCCGCCCGCCGGGAAGGGCACCACCAGCTTGATGGTCTTGCTTGGAAAGCCCTGCGCACGCGCCGGCGCGGCGAGGGCCAGGGCGGCCATGCCGACCGCGGCGGCCCATTGGCCCAGAATTCTTCGTTGCATTGCATGTCTCCTTATCGGGTGACCGCCAAGAAGTCGGCCGGCGTCGTCGAGACCGACGGTCCGCAGGCGGCGGGGTTCCTGCCGTTCAAACCCGCTCCAGCACGAGCGCAATGCCCTGCCCCACCCCCACGCACATGGTGCACAGTGCGTAGCGCCCGCCACTGGCGTGGAGTTGATTGATCGCCGTGATGACCAGCCGTGCGCCCGAGGCACCCAGAGGATGGCCCAGCGCGATGGCGCCGCCGTTCGGGTTCACGCGCGCATCGTCGTCAGCGAGGCCAAGTTCACGGAGAACAGCCAATCCTTGCGCGGCGAAGGCCTCATTCAGCTCGATCACATCGAGCTGCTCCAGGCACAGCCCGGCTATTGCCAGTGCCTTGCGCGTGGCCGGTGCCGGCCCGATCCCCATGATGCGCGGCGGCACGCCAGCGGTGGCCATGGCCAATACCCGAGCGCGCGGTACGAGGCCGTGACGCGCGGCACCCGCCTCGTCGGCCATCAGCAGAGCCGCCGCACCGTCGTTCACGCCGCTGGCATTGCCCGCCGTCACCGTTCCATCGGCACGCACGACGCCCTTGAGCCTGGCCAGTGCATCCAAGGTGGTGTCCCGCGGATGCTCATCCTTTGTCACAAGCAGCGCATCGCCCTTTTTCTGCGGCACGCTCACCGGCACGATCTCGGCGTCGAAGAAGCCTCGCTGCTGCGCCGCCGTGGCTTTGCGCTGCGAGGCAACGGCCATGCGGTCCTGATCCTCGCGCGAAATTCCGAACTCCGTGGCGACGTTCTCCGCAGTCTCGGGCATGGTGTCGACACCATGGTGCACCTTCATCAGCATGTTGACGAAGCGCCAACCGATGGTGGTGTCCTCGATCTTCGCGGTGCGCGAGAACGCGCTCTCGGCCTTGGCCATCACGAAGGGCGCACGGCTCATGCTCTCCACGCCGCCGGCGATCATCAGCGAGGCCTCGCCGGACTTGATCGCACGTGCAGCCATGCCCACTGCATCCAGGCCCGAGCCGCACAGGCGATTGACAGTGCTGCCCGGCACGCTCACCGGCAGACCCGCCAACAGCGCCGACATGCGTGCCACATTGCGGTTGTCCTCTCCGGCCTGGTTCGCGCAACCGTAGATCACATCAGCAACCGCCTCCCAGTCGAGGTGCCGGTGGCGCTCGAGCAGGGCCTTGATCGGAACAGCGCCCAGGTCGTCGGCTCGTATGCTCGCGAGGCTGCCGCCATACCGGCCAAACGGAGTGCGAGCGGCGTCGCAGATGAATGCGTGGTTCATGGGGTCCTCAGGTCTTCAGCAGCCTCGAACGGCACGCCCACGGTGCTGTCCAGGAACATGCGCAGGGCGCGATTGAAACGCCCGGGTTGCTCGATGCAGCTCATGTGCGCCGCGTCACCGATCACGACCAAGGTGGAGTCCGGCAGGTTCCGATGCATCTCCAGCGAGGCCGCCAGCGGCGTGCCGATGTCGTGCTCGCCCACGATCACCAGCACCGGGCACGCGATCCGGTGCAGTTCCGCGGTGGTGTGCACGGACGCGATCGCCGCGCAGCAGCCGGTCCAACCTTCGACGCTGGTAGCCGCAATGACTTGCGCGACGCCTTCCACGATGGCGGGCTCGGCCGAGCGAAAACCAGCGGTGAACCAGCGGCCGATGGCCGGCTCCACCAATGGCAACACGCCCCGCTCCCGCGCAATGCGGATGCGCTCGTCCCACACCGCTTGCGGCGTGGCGCCGTGCTGGCTCGTCGTATCGGCCAACACCAGCGCCTGCACGCGATGCGGGTACTTCAGCGCGAAGGTCTGGCCGATCATGCCTCCCATCGAAAAACCGACCCAGGTGGCCTGTGCGATGTCCAGGTGATCCATCAACTGCGCCACGTCGTCCGCCAGTTCGTCCAGCGTGTAGGGCGCAGCGCCTGCTCCGCTGCGCCCATGCCCGCGCGTGTCGTAGCGCAGGACACGGTAGTGACCGGCCAAAGCGGCCATCTGCGGGTCCCACATCGACACGTCGCAGCCCAGTGAGTGAGACATCACCAGCCAGGGGCCGCGCGTGCCATCGATGGTGTAGTGGATGGCCGCTGCGTCGGCACGTTCGAAGATGCTCATCTCCAGCCCTTCATTGAGGAGCGATGTTGCCGGCCTTGGCAATGCGCGCGTACTTGGCCACCTCGGCCTCGAGCAACTTCTGGAACTCGGCTGGGGTGCCTGCCGCCACGGTCACGCCCATGGCTTCGAGTTGCTTCCTCACCTGCGGCAGGCGCAGGATGCCGGTGATGTCCTTGTTCAGTTGCGCCACGACGGGTGCCGGCGTCTTGGCGGAGGACAGCAGGCCATACCAGAAGCTCCATTCGTAGCCGGGGACCCCGGCCTCGGCCACCGTGGGCAGGTCGGGCATCTCGGCGATTCGCCGGGCACTGGTCACCGCGAGCGCGCGCACCCGACCTTCCTTGACCATGCCCACGGCCGACACGTACGGCGCGATATGGAATTGCACCCGACCGGAGATGGTCTCGGTCATGGCCTCGCCTACGCTCTTGTACGGAATGTTCACCGCGTCGATGCCTGCCTGCTGGCAGAAAAGGGCCGCCGCGAAATGCGAACTGCTGCCCACGCCGGCCGAGGCGTAGCTCAGCGACCCGGGACGCGCCTTCGCCTGCGCCACCATCTCGGCGAGGTTCTTCGCCGGCAGGTTCTTGGGCGCGACGATCAGCGCCGGTCCCTCACCGATGAGGGTGACCGGCGCGAAATCGCGCAGCGTGTCGTAGCCCGGGTTGCTGAAGACGGCTGGTGCGGTGGCATGCGCGGGCGAGACGCTCAGCAGCGTGCTGCCATCGGCCGGAGCGGCCAGCACGGCCTTGGCCGCCAGCGTACCTCCGACACCCGTCTTGTTCTCGACAATGGCGGGCAGCTTCCAGCGCTCGGAAATCGTTGCGGCGATCAGGCGCGCCGCCGCATCCGGCACGCCGCCGGCACCGAAGCCGACAAGGAAGCGGTAGCTCGGCAGCGATGGCGCGGGCAGTTCTCCGGCCCCTGGGACCTGGGACCAAGCGGGAAGCGCCGCACAGGCTGCGCCGGCAGGCAGCCATTTCAGCAACATGCGGCGGGACGCATCGGGAACGGAATGCACAAAGGTCACGGAAGTCTCCTAGGTTGTCGCTGCCTTGAGGCAGTCTGGGGGGCCGACGCAGGCGGGGGGCCGGCGTCAGGTGGGGGAAATCAGCAAGGCACCGGCATCGCCTGTTTTGGCGCCGGGGCCACTCATTCGGGCCAGCCATTCGAAGTCGGCACGCAGGGCAGCCTCGCCGCGTTCGCGTGCCCAGAACACCACGCCGCCTTCCCAGCGCGGAAAGCCATAGCCGTTGACCAAGGCGAGATCGACGTCGGCCACATGCGCGGCCACACCTTCCGCGAGCAGCAGCGCGGCCTCGTTGGCCAGGGCCAGCAAGGCACGGCGCACGATCTCCTCGGGCGCAATGACGCGCGGCGCCACGCCCTTCTCCGCGCGCGCGCGTGCGATCAAAGCGTGCACCGCCGGGTCCACCTGCGGCTTGTCGCCTTCGGCATAGCTGTAGTAGCCGGAACCGGTCTTGCGCCCGAGGCGGCCTGCCTCGCAGAGGCGGTCCGGGATGTCGACGTAGCGAGCGACGGGGTCGCGCGTGGCAGCCTGGGCCTGACGCATGCGCCATGCGATGTCCAAGCCCGACAGATCGGCCACCGCGAAAGGCCCCATGGCAAAACCGAACTGCTGGAGGGCTGCGTCCACTTGCTCGGGCCAGGCACCCTCTTCCACCAGGAATTCGCACTGGCGCCGATAGGCTGCGTACAACCGATTGCCGACGAAGCCGAAGGCATTGCCGGTCAGCAGCGGCAGCTTGCGAAGTTGCCTGCCCACCGCCAGTCCCGTGGCCAGTGCATCGGGCGCGCTGGCGGCACCGCGAACCACCTCCATCAGCCGCATGACCTGAGCGGGACTGAAGAAGTGAAGGCCGATCACATCCTGAGGCCGGCCCGTGGCCGCGGCAATGGCATCGAGATCGAGGTAGGAGGTATTGCTGGCCAGCACGGCACCCGGCCTTGCCAGCGCGTCGATGCGGGCAAAGACCTGTCGCTTGACGGCCAGATCCTCGAACACGGCTTCGATCACCAGATCGGCCTGATCCAGCACCTCCCAATCAAGACCTGGCCGCAAGCGATGCCGTTGCAGCTGAGCCTGTGCGGCTGTGATCTTGCCCGCCTGCATGCGGCCGGCATAGTGCTCGTCAATCCGCGCCACGCCGCGATCGAGTGCCTCGCGGTCCTGTTCGAGCAACAGCACCTCGTATCCGGCGCTCAATGCGGCCAGCGCAATGCCCGATCCCATGGTTCCGGCGCCCAGGACGGCCACCGTACTTACGGGCCGCGGGGCCGCTTCGGCCAGGGCGGGCAGCTTGGCGCTGTCGCGCTCGGCGAAGAATTGATGGCGCAAGGCCAAAGCCTCGCGCCCGGCGCGCAGGCGCTGGAACACCTCGCGTTCCACGCGCAAGCCTTCGTCGATCGGAAGCGTGGCGGCCGCTCGCACGGCAGCGATGGCTTCCACGACCTGCGGCCGACGCTTGCCGGTTCTCAACGCAGCCTGGACCGCCGCGTCGATTGCGCCGTCGCTATCGGGCGGAATCGGCCGATCGCGCAGGCGGCATTTTTCCTGGCCTGTGCCCTTCAATTCGGCGAGCATGCGCGCATGCGCCACTGCGGCGGCGCGCAAGTCGCCCTCGGTCACGGCATCGAGCAGGCCGGCGGCCAATGCCTTGGCGGCAGGCACGCGTTCTCCCGAGCAGACCATCGCGATGGCGTGTGCCACGCCAACGATGCGAGGCAGCCGCTGTGTGCCGCCCGCTCCTGGAATCATTCCCAGCGTGACTTCGGGCAGACCGACCACGGCGCCAGGCACCGCCACGCGGCCATCGCAGCCCAGGGCCAACTCGAAGCCACCGCCCAGTGCCGCACCATGCAGCGCGGCCACTACGGGTTTGGGGCAGGCTTCGATGGCGGCGATCACGGCGGGCAGTTGCGGCTCCGCGAGCGGCTGGTCGAATTCGCGGATGTCCGAGCCCGCGATGAATGTCCTGCCCGCGCCGATCAGCACGGCGGCGCGCAACTCGGGATCGGCCCGGAGGACTTCCACGGCCCGCAGAAGGCCGCAGCGCACGGCAGCGGACCCGGCGTTGATGGGCGGGTTGTCGATGACGATGACGCCCACGTCACCCTCGCGCTCAAGGCGCACGCACTGCTCGTTCATCGCGAACCTCTCAGGCCAACACGACCACGCCGTCGGCGGCGCGCACGCCCTGCCCTTGCGGCAGCACGAAGACGGGATTGATCTCGGCCTCAACCAGGCGCTCGCCAAGCTGCGCCGCCATCCTGGAGAAGGCGACGATGGCATCGACCAAGGCCTCGACGTCGGCCTTGGGGCGTCCGCGGAAACCATCCAGCAGCGGCCAGGTCTTGAGGTCCTGCGCCATCGACAGCGCCTCGGCGCGGCCAAGCGGCTTCAAGCCGTGCGCGTCCTGCGCCAGCAGCCGCATGGTGGTGTCCTTGAAGAGTTCCGCCGTCACGCCGCCCATGCCCAGCAGGATGGCCGTGCCGAGCGCGTCGCGGTGCATGCCCAGGATCAGTTCCGTACCGCCCGACACCATTTCCTGCACAAGAAAGCGCTCGGGATGCATGCCGCTGCGCGCCTTCACATCGGCCGCCATCCTGCCGATGCGCCCGCCGATGGTGTCGCCGTCCAGCCCGACGGCAACACCGCCCACGTCGCTCTTGTGCGTGATCTCGGACGAGAGGATCTTGAGCACGACGCGCCCGCCCAGTTCGCGCGCGGCTGCTTCGGCCTCGGCCGGCGAAGCGACGATCCGCTCGGCGACACACGGCACGCCGAAGCGCGAGAACAGCTGCTTGGCCTGTGCCTCATCGAGCGAACCGCCAGGCAGCTCACCGACCTCGACCGGCGACAAGGCTGCGCCGTTCTCCTCGGGCGCAACGAAGCCCTGCACGCGCAGCATGCCGGCCAGCGCGGCGGTGCAGCTCTCGGCGGCGGTGAACGCGGGCACGCCGCATCGCGTAAGCAGTGCCCCCACTTCGGGCGCGTGCGGGCTCACGTAGGCCATCACCGGCTTGTCGGAGTTGGGCAGGCAGTCCTGGATGGCACCGGCCAACAGTTCGGGCATGGCCAGGCTGGAAGAGCCGACGATGATCACCAGCGCGTCGTAGCTCGGGCTGGCCAGCAGCGCGTTGATCGCGCCCCGCAGCAGGTCGGGACGAAGCCCGGCCAGGGTCACGTCGATCGGGTTGCGGTCCAGCACCGCTTCGGTTCCCGTCTGCAACGCGCGCAGCGCATCGGCGGTGGCCGCGTCGGGCGCGGGCGTATCGAAGCCTGCCACGCCCAGGTCGTCCGACACCAGCGTGCCGGCGCCGCCCGTCGATGTCAGAATGGCCACGCGCTTGCCGCGCAGCTTGCGGCCGGTGGTCAGCGCGGAAGGAATGTCCAGCAGGTCGGAGAAGCTCTGGGCGCGGATCACACCTACCTGCCTGAACAGCGCGTCGTACATGCTGTCGGCGCCCGCCATGGCGCCGGTGTGCGAAACTGCGGCCTTGGCGCCCGCCTCCGAGCGGCCGATCTTGAACGCCACGACGGGTTTTCCCAGGCGCGCGGCCTTCAGGCAGGCGGCGCGGAATTTGGCCGGGTCGCGCACGGTTTCGACATACAGCGCGATCACCTGAGTGGCTGGATCGTCGGCCAGATGGTCGATGAAGTCGGCCAGTTCCAGGTCGACTTCGTTGCTGGTGGAGATCAGCTTGGACAAGCCGATGCCGCGCGCCGCGGCACGCGACAGCAGCGAGCCCAGGATGCCCCCGCTTTGCGAAACCACGCCGATCCCGCCGGCCTGGAACTGATCCATCTCCAGCGCGCCGGACGGCGACAGGACGATGTTGTCCGTGAGGTTGACGAGCCCGATGGTGTTGGGGCCCAGGATGCGCATCGCGCCGGCCGCCTCGACCAACTGCTGCTGGCGCCGCGCACCTTCTTCCCCGGTTTCGGTGTAGCCGCTGGCCAGCACGATGGCGGCGGCGCAGCCCCGTGCCGACAGCTCTTTGACCGCCAGGTGCGCGCGCTCGGCGCCCAGCAGCACGACGGCAACGTCGGGCACCTCCGGCAGCGAAGCAATGTCGACGTAGCACGGCAGATCGCCGATGCGATCGACCTTCGGGTTCACCGGCATGATGCGGCCCGCAAAGCCGTGCTTCTGCAGATAGGCCACGGGACGGCCGGTGGTCTTCTTCGGGTCTGCCGAGGCGCCGATGACGGCGATGCTGCGTGGCGACAGCAGCTTGGCGATGGCGTTGTTCATGGGATCAGTCCTTGGCGGCCGTCTTGGCCAGGAATGCCTCGACCGACGCGCGGTGCTCGCTGCTGGTGTAGCAAATGCCTTGCGCCTGGCTGCCCTGCGCGAACACGTCGTGCGAAGTCAGCTCGAAGCTCTGGTTGAGGATGGTCTTGGTCAGCGCGAGCGCTGTGGAAGACGCAGAGGAGAGTTCGACCGCCCACGCCTGCGCGTCGGCGAGCAGCGTGTCGGCGCCAGTCTTGCGGTCCACGATGCCCAGCGAGAGGGCTTCGTCCACCTTGACCGGTCGCCCGGTGAAGATCAGTTCCTTGGCTTTGGGCAGACCGACTCGGCGCGGCAGGAAGTACATGCCGCCGCCATCGGGAATGATGCCGCGCAGCACATAGCTCCAGGCAAAGCTGGCCCATTCGCTGGCAATGACGAAATCGCAGGCCATCGCGGTGTCGGCACCCAGCCCCGAGGCCGCGCCGTTGACGGCGGCGATCACCGGCTTGGGCATGGTGTGGAGCAGCGCCTGCACCTGATGCACGCGCTGCTGGCGATGCCAGCCGTTGAAGCCCACTTCGCCAGTCGGCGCATTCATGCGCCTTTGCATGCCGCTGATGTCGCCCCCCGCGCAGAAGCCTTTGCCGGCACCGGTCAGCACCATCGCCCTGATGGCCTTGTCCGCGGCCACGCGCTCGAGGGCATCGGCGAACTCCGCGCGCATGTCGTCGCTCATGGCGTTGCGCTTGTCGGGGCGATTGAAGGTAACGGTCGCGATCGCGTCCGTCACTTGGAAGTCGATGAGGGTGTAGGTCATGTGTTTTTCTGGCTGAAGTCGAAAGCGGCCGTTCAGTCGGCCTTGATGCCGTTTTCCTTGATGACGCGCGCCCACCGCGTTTCTTCCGCGCGGACGTACTCGTCGAGTTCGGCGGGCGCGCCGGCGTTGATCACGAGGCCTTCATGTTCGATCTTGCGCACGAAGTCGGGGGCACGCGCGGCCTTGCGCCCGGCGGCGTTGAGGCGGTCGATGACGGCAGGCGGCGTACCGGCCGGCACGAACAAGCCGTACCAACTCTCCACCAGATAGCCCGGCACGCTGGCCGCGATGGCCGGCACGTTCTTGAATGCAGGTGAAGGCTCGGCCGTGGTCACACCCAGCGCGCGCAGCTTGCCGCTGTCGACGAAGTTGGACACGGCCGCCGCAGTGGCGAACATCATGTCGACCTGGCCGCCCAGCAGATCGGTCAGCGCGGGACCTGCGCCCCGGTAAGGAATGTGCGAGAGCTTGACCTTGGCGAGGTTGGCGAACATCTCGCCGGCCAGATGGGCGGAGGTGCCCGCGCCCTGCGATGCGAAGGTCAGCTTGCCGGGATTGGCCCTCGCGGCGGCGAGCAGATCGGCCACGGACTTGTAGGGGCTGTCGGGGCGCACCACCAGCACGTTGGGTCCGCGGCCGACGAGGATGACCGGTGCAAAGGCCTTGTTGCTGCCATACGAAAGCTTGGGCTGCAGCGATGGATTGACGGCATGGGCGAACGAGGCGACCACGACGCTGTAGCCGTCGGGCGCGCTCTTGGCCACGTTGTCCGTGCCGATCAGCGTGCCCGCGCCCGGCTTGTTGTCGATGATGACCGGTTGCCCGAGGTCCTTGGACATTTCCGCGCCCAGCGTGCGGGCGATGAGATCGGTGCCTCCGCCGGGCGCGAAGGGCACGACGAAACGGATGGGCTTGTCGGGATAGGCGAAGGCCGTGCCGACGGCGGTGAGGCCTGCAAGGCCTGCGAGAAGGAAGGCGAGCGCGCGTGCTCGCCCGGTGGAAGGGGCTGCCATGTTCTGATGTCTCCAGAATTGTTTGATTGAAAGTCCGTCACATGCCCAAGCTGCAGCGCGTGACAACTGGACTCTAGGATCAAACGGCTCGCAAAGGGGATCACAATTCCACTGGATGGAACATGGGTAGTCGATACTTCGATCCGCCCCATTCAGGATGAATCGATGCGCCACCTTTCCGCAAGGCTCCCATGACCGAACTTCCCAACTTCAACCTCGACCACAAACCCGGGCGATCGCCCGCCAATCGCTCGCTGGAGCGAGGCGTCGAAATCCTGCGTGCGTTCCGGCCGGGCTCCGAGCTGTTGGGCAATGGCGAGCTTGCCGAGCGAACCGGACTTTCCAAGTCCACGGTCAGCAGGCTCACGCAAACGCTCGTGGGTGCAGGGATGCTACAAGTCGACAGCATCGAGCGCGCGTACCGGCTGGCGCCCGCCGTGTTGAGCCTGTCGCACGCGATGCGCACAGGTTCGCGGGTTCTGCACGCGGCAACGCCGCACATGCTCGACTTGGCCCAGCAGCAGCGCATCAACGTGGGGCTGGCCGCACCGGACCGGGACGAAATGGTCTACCTTGAATCCATTCGCTATGCGAAGCGCGTCGCGCTTCGCCGCGTCGTGTCAGGCCAGCGCGTGCCGATGGAACTCACGTCGCTGGGAAGGGCGTATCTGGCCGTTGCGCCACAACCGCGCCGTGCCAGGCTGATGGATTTGTTCTCGCGGCGCCGCACTCACTGGCGAAAGATGGAGGCGGAAATAAAACAGGCTTGGGCGGACGTCCGCACCAAGGGCTACTGCGCCGCCGCCTGGCAACCCGAGGTGGTGGCGCTTGCCACCCCACTGGAGGTGGACGATGTCATCTACGTGCTGAACGTCAGCATCTCGACAGAGGAATCGATCGCCGCAATCTCAAGGGAACTTGGCCCTTCCCTGCTTGAGCTGGCCCGGAAGATACGCCACACACTGGAGGGGTTGAATTCCGCCGATCTCTGACCTCAACAGAATCACAGAGGGGTCAGAGGTCGGCAGAATTCAACAGTCTGCAGCCTCAAAGAGCGATGAAAACGCCTACGGACCTATCCATGTCATGCCACTTAGGTCCACAACGCATCGTGACATGAATCGTGATACAACCTTCACCCAAGTTCGCGGGGCAAAAGAAAATGGCCTAGCAATTTCTCGCTAAGCCATTGATTTCATTCAATATTTGTTGGTAGGACGTACTGGATTCGAACCAGTGACCAACGGATTAAAAGTCCGCTGCTCTACCAACTGAGCTAACGTCCCGGAACCATTTTTTGCTTCTTGCCGACGTTGAATCCGGCAAAGCCAAAGATTATAGCGTGGCGTTGCTCGCGATTTTGTCGAGAACCCAGCCTGCCGCACATTGTCCGAAAGTCGCCGTGACGCTCACCACCGAACCATAGCCATGGCAATTGAGCGAACCGTCGCCTTCGATCGCGCAGGACGCATCGGGCGGCGCGACGCTTTCGCGGCTGAAGACGCAGGTCACGCCGATCTTCTTGCCTTCGCGTGGTGCACCATGGTCCTTGCGCAGGCGCTGGCGAAGCTGTGCAAGCAGCGGGTCGTGCGTGACGAGCGAAAGATCGTCGATGTCAACCTTGTGCGCCTGCCGCTTGCCACCCGCCGCGCCCACCGTGATGAACGCAGCGCGCGAGGTGCGTGCCCACGCGGCCATGGTCAGCTTGGCCTTCACCTGGTCGCAGGCGTCGATGACGGCGGTGGCCGGGCCGTTCGCGGCCTGTGCTGCGTCGAGCAAAGCCGTCCAGTTGCCGGGCTCCACGAACTCGTCGAGCGCGAGCACCTTGCAATCGGGATTGATCTGCGCGATGCGGTCGCGCATGGCCTCGACCTTGGCCTGCCCCACGGTCGCCTGGAGCGCGTGGATCTGCCGGTTGATGTTCGACTCCGACACGTGGTCGAGGTCGACCAGCGTCAGCCGCCCCACCCCACTGCGCGCCAGGGCCTCCACTGCCCACGAGCCCACGCCGCCAATGCCGGCGACCAGCACATGGGCGTTGCGGATGCGCGCGGCGCCAGCCACGCCATAGAGCCGCTCGAGGCCGCCAAAGCGGCGCGCAAAGTCAGGCGCCGCGGTGTCGGTGACGACATCCGCGGCGACCGGTGTCAACGCTGCAGGAAGGGTGGCGCTCAAGCGGAGGGCTCCGCCGGCACTAGCGCAGGCGCGAGAGACGCTCGCGGCCCGCCTGTGCAGCTTCGGACTGTGGATAGGCCTTGGCGAGGTCTTCCAGCGTGCGGCGTGCCGCGCGCGTGTCCTTCAGCTCGATCTGGCAGTTCGCGATCGACAGCACGGCCTCGGGGGCCTTGGCGTGATCGGGCGCGAGCGAGAGCATCGAGCGGAAGTTCGCGATGGCCTCGTTGTAATTGCGCGTGGCGTACTGCGCATTGCCGAGCCAGAACAGCGCCGAGGCGTTGTAGCCGCTTTGCGGATAGCGCTTGACGAATTCGGCGAAGGCGGTCTGCGACTGCGCGAACTGGCCGGCACGGAAGATGCCGAGCGCAGCTTCGAAGTCGGCCTTCTCCTTGGGGTCGGCATTGAACTCGCGGCCGTCGACGGTCACCTTGGACGGCTCGTTCTGCTTGAGCTTGTCGTCGATGGTGGTCTGGCGCGACTGCATTTCGCTCAGCGTGCGCGTGAGCTGCTCGTTCTGGCCGGTCATGCGCGCCAGGTCGCCGCGCATCTGTTCGATCTGGTTCTGCAGGTCGAGCAGGCTGCGGCGCAGCTGGCCGTTTTCGTCGGTCAGCCGCTGGTCGGTTTGCTGGCGCATCGCCTCGACACGCTGGCGCAGGTCGAGGATGGCCTTGCGAGCCTCGTCATCCTCGAACAAGGCGGCCTGCGATCCCATCGAGACGCAAAGCAGGGCAGCAGCCAGCGCCGCGCCCCGCAGCAAGGCGCGTGGCATCACCGGGTGTAGCGGATTTCAGCGCGGCGGTTCTGTGCCCACGCCTCTTCACCACCACCCTGGACGGCCGGCTTTTCCTTGCCGAAGCTCACGGCTTCGATCTGGCTGTCGTTCACGCCCAGGAGGGTCAGTGCACGACGAACGGCTTCGGCGCGCTTCTGGCCGAGGGCCAGGTTGTACTCACGGCCACCGCGCTCATCGGTATGACCTTCGATCGAGATGCGACGCTGCGGAGCGCTCTTCAGGAATCGGGCATGGCCGTCGATGATCGACTGGAACTCGGGCTTGACCGTGTAGCTGTCGTAGTCGAAGTACACGATGCGTGCCACGCCGACCGGGCCTTGTGCCGTGGCCGCGCTCTGGTCGGCATTGACCGGAGTCACCGTGCTGGCGCCGCCGCCCGGCTGGGCCGTGGTACCGCGGCCGTCGGTGACGGGCGTTTCGTTGAGCTTCGTGCCCGACGAGCAACCAGCGATGAGAGCCACGATGGCCAGCGAATAAATTGTGCGTTTCAACATTACGAACTCCTCAAATAAACCTGATCATTGCTTTTGAAACGGACCCCAGTCCGGTTCCCTGATGTCTCCTGCCTGTCCCGCCAGTCGTGCCTTTATTTTTCCGTCGAGCGTGGTCGTCATGAGGGCTTCGCGGCCTTGCAGGTGCGTGGCGTAGACGATCAGCTTGCTGTTCGGGGCAAAACTCGGACTTTCGTCGGCAGTGGTGTCGGTGATGGACGCGACATTGCCGCTCGCCAATTCCATCACCTGGAGTTTGAAGGCACCGCCGATGCGCGAGATGTAGGCCAACCACCGGCCGTCGCCGCTGACGGACGGAGAAATGTTGTAGGTGCCGCTGAAGGTGACGCGGGTCGGGTTGCCGCCGCTGGCACTCATCTTGTAGATCTGGGGAGCGCCGCCGCGGTCGCTCACGAAATAGATCGTGCCGCCGTCGGCCGAGTACACGGGCTCGGTGTCGATGCTCGCGCTCTGGGTCAGCCGGCGCGGTTCGCCGCCGCTGGCCGGGATCGTGTAGAGCTGCGAGCCGCCGTCGCGGCTGAGCGTGACGGCCAGCGAATTGCCGTCCGGCGCCCAGGCCGGCGCGCTGTTCGAACCCTTGAAGTTCGCCAGCAGGCGGCGCTGTCCGCTGGCCACGTTGTGCACGTAGACCACAGGCTTGCGCGATTCGAAGGACACGTAGGCCAGTTGCTGGCCGTTGGACGACCAGCAGGGCGAGATGATCGGCTCGGGGCTGGCGAGCGCAGCCTGCGCGTTCTCGCCGTCCGCATCGGCCACCCACAGCGAGTAGCGGCTGCCACCCTTGGTGACGTAGGCGATGCGGGTCGAGAAGATGCCCTTCTCGCCGGTCAGCTTTTCATAGACGAAGTCGGCGATGCGGTGCGAGGCCAGGCGCAGGTCGCCCTGCGGCACGGTGTAGCTCTGGCCACCGAGGTCCTGGCCCTTGACCACGTCCCACAGGCGGAACTTCACGTCGAAGCGGCCATCGGCGAGCCGGGTGACGCTGCCCACCACCAGCGAGTCGGCGGTGCGCTGGCGCCACAGCGACAGGTCGGGGCGCGAAGCCTCGTCCAATGCCTGGCCCGAGGCATCGACGCCGCGGAACTGGCCGCTGCGTTCCAGGTCGGCCTGGACGATGTCCGAGATCTTCTGGGGCGATGAATCCTGGCCCTTGAACGGAACCAGCGCGATTGGCAATTGCGTCAGCCCGACGCCCGACACTTCGACCCGGAACTGGGCCAGCGCAGGAAGCATGGGAGTGGCAGCAAGGGCCGCAATGAGAGTGCGGCGTGCAAATAGCGATGAAGAAGGAGTTGGGATAGGAGCTGACAACGGCTTGTTCATGCGGTTCGGAGAGGTTTTCGGACAAAAAGTTTCTGCCCGACGCAAGGGGCCACATGTTACACACTGGCCCGGTGTCCCCGTCACAAAACGTTTATCCGGCGACGTGGTCCTACACGACTCTTGCCAAAAGCCAGCCTCGGGACGACCCGTAGAATCCGCCGCCATGCAAGCATCCCCTGGCAGCGAGACCGCGCGCCCCCCCCTGATGCGCCGTCTGGCGCGCCTGATGACCTGGTTCGGCAGTTCGCGCAAATGGTGGGCCGTGGGCCTCTGCGGGGCGATGCTGGCGGCGATCACCGAGCCGCTGATGGCGGCCCTCCTGAAGCCGCTGCTCGACCGGGGCTTCACCCGCGGCGAGATGCCGCTGTGGTTCGTGCCTGCCGCGGTGCTGATGCTGTTCGCCGTGCGCGGCATCGCGCAATTCATCTCTCAATATGCCCTCTCGCGCATCGCCAACGAAGGCATGCAGAAGCTGCGCCGGGTGCTGTTCGAGCGCCTGCTTGGCGCCGAGCTCGCCTTGTTCACGCGCCAGTCGGCGAGTGCCCTGTCGAACACGGTGGTGTACGAGGTGCAGACCGGCGCGATGCTGCTGGTGCAGGCGCTGCTCGGGCTTTCGCGCGACGGCTTCACGCTGATCGCGCTGCTGGGCTACCTGGTCTATCTGAACTGGAAGCTGACGCTGATCGTCGCCTTCCTCGTGCCGAGCATCTCCTGGATCATGAAGGTGTTCTCCAAGCGCCTCTACAAGCTCACGCAGCAGGGCCAGCAGGCGACCGACGAGCTGGCCTACGTGGTCGAGGAAAACGTGCTGGCCCACCGCGTGGTGCGCCTGCATGGCGCCGAGCAGGCCCAGGAACGCCGCTTCGAGCAACTGAGCCAGCGCCTCAATCGCCTGGCCGTGAAGTCCACCATCGCCCAGGCCGCGACCACACCGCTCACGCAGATGATGGCTTCGCTCGCGCTGTCGATCGTCGTGATGATCGCCCTCTGGCAAAGCGGCAAGCAGGGCTTCACCGTGGGTGGATTCGTCGCCTACATCACGGCGATGCTGATGCTGATCGCACCGATCCGGCGCCTGGCCGAAGTCGCCGGCCCGATCACGCGCGGGCTTGCCGCACTCGAACGCGGCCTGATCCTGGTCGACGAGGTCGCGCCCGAATCGCAGGGCAGCTTCGAGCTCGCGCACGCCGATGGCCACATCGAGCTGCGCAATGTGCAGGTCAGCTACCGCGGCGATGACGAGCAGCGCGCGCTCGACGGGGTGAGCTTGACCATCGAACCCGGCCAGGTCGTGGCCTTCGTCGGGCCTTCGGGTTCGGGCAAGACCACGCTGGTCAACCTGCTGCCGCGCTTCGTGCAGCCCAGCGGCGGGCAGGTGCTGCTCGATGGACACGACACCAGCGAATGGCAGCTCAAGAGCCTGCGCGCGCAATTCGCGATGGTGAGCCAGGACGTGGTCATGCTCAACGACACGCTGGCCGCCAACGTGGCGCTGGGCTCGGAGATCGACCGCGCGCGCGTCGACGAATGCCTGGTCGCCGCCAACCTGAGCGCCCACGTCGAGAACCTGCCGCAAGGCATGGACACCGTGCTGGGCCATAACGCCACGCAGCTCTCGGGCGGACAGCGCCAGCGCCTCGCCATTGCGCGTGCGCTCTACAAGAACGCGCCCGTGCTGCTGCTCGACGAAGCCACCTCGGCGCTCGACACCGAATCGGAACGGCTGGTGCAGGACGCCCTGCAGCGCCTGATGCAGAACCGCACCACGCTGATCGTGGCGCATCGGCTCTCGACCATCCAGCATGCGGACCGCATCATCGTGATGGAGCAAGGCCGCATTGCAGAGCAAGGCAGCCACGCGCAACTGATGGCGCTGGACGGGCTCTATGCCCGCCTGCAGACGCTGGCAGTGCGCAGCGCGACGCCGGGGCAAGACCCGACGCTCTGAGCCGCTCTCAGAGCAGCACGATGTCGTACTGGCCCTGCCCGATGGCGGGTTCGGACTGCAGCGAAATCGGCTTGCCGATGAAGTCGCTCAGTCCCGCCAGGTGCTGGCTTTCCTCGTCGAGGAAGAGCTCGATCACCTGCGGCGACGACACGATCCGGAACTCGCGCGGCGTGAACTGCCGGGCTTCGCGCAGGATCTCGCGCATCACGTCATAGGCCACGCTGCGCGCGGTCTTCACGATGCCCTGCCCGCCGCACGCGGCGCACGGCTCGCACAGCATGTGGGCCAGCGATTCGCGCGTGCGCTTGCGGGTCATCTCCACCAGCCCGAGCTGCGAGAACCCGCCCGCCGTGGTCTTGACCCGGTCCCGCGCCAGCTGCTTGCGAAATTCCGCCAGCACCTGCTCGCGGTGGTCGTCGCGCGCCATGTCGATGAAGTCGACGATGATGATCCCGCCCAGGTTGCGCAGCCGCAGTTGCCGCGCAATCGCCTGCGCCGCCTCGAGGTTCGTCTTGAAGATCGTGTCGTCGAAATTGCGCGCACCGACGAAGCCGCCGGTGTTCACGTCCACCGTGGTCAGCGCCTCAGTCTGGTCCACCACGAGGTAGCCGCCCGACTTGAGCTCGACGCGCCGGCCCAGCGCCTTGGCGATTTCCTCGTCCACCGAGTACAGATCGAAGATCGGCCGCTCGCCCTTGTAGTGCTGCAGCTTGCCCGCCGCCTGCGGCATGAATTCGAGGCCGAACTTGAGCAGCACCTCGAACTGCTCGCGCGAATCGATGCGGATGGTCTGCGTGTCTTCGCTGGTCATGTCGCGCAGCACGCGCTGCAGCAGGCTCAGGTCCTGGTGCAGCAGCGACATCGCAGGCAGCCTGCTCGACGCGTCGCGGATGCGCGACCAGGTCTTGCGCAGGTAGCCGATGTCTTCGGCCAGCTCGGCGTCGGACGAATCCTCGCCGTTGGTGCGCAGGATGAAGCCGCCGGTATTGGCCGGCACCACGCCGCCGCTGTCGGCAGCCGCGGCCGCCTCGATCAGCGTCAGCATGCGCGTGCGCAGCGACTCGCGCTGCTCCGAAGGAATCTTCTGCGACACGCCGATGTGGTTGTCCTGCGGCAGGAACACCAGCAGCCGTCCGGCAATGCTGATCTGCGTCGACAGCCGCGCGCCCTTGGTGCCGATCGGGTCCTTGATCACCTGCACCAGCAGCGACTGGCCTTCGAACACCTGCTTTTCGATCGGGACCATCGGGCCGCCGTTGCGGTGGTCGCGCTCCGGCGCCGGCGCGCTCGGCCGCGAGCCCGGCGTGAACGGCGCGACGATGTCGGCCACGTGCAGGAAGGCCGTGCGCTCCAGGCCGATGTCGATGAACGCCGACTGCATGCCCGGCAGCACGCGCGAGACCTTGCCCAGGTAGATGTTGCCGACCAGCCCACGCTCCAGCGTGCGTTCGACGTGCAGTTCTTGCACCGCGCCGTGCTCGACCAGCGCCACACGGGTCTCTTGCGGGGACCAGTTGATCAGGATGTCTTGCATGGAATTCTTAAGTATTGAAACCGGCGCTGCGAAGCAATTGCGCGGTCTCGAACATCGGGAGTCCCATGATGCCCGAATAGGACCCGCTGATGTGCTCGATGAAGGCGGCCGCAGCCCCCTGGATCGCATAGGCGCCGGCCTTGCCGAGCGGCTCGCCGCTGGCGGCATAGCCGGCGATCTGCTTCTTCGTGATGGTGGCGAAGCGCACGCGCGACACGCTGAGCGCTGCATGGCGGCGACGGCCGTGCTGCAGCGCCACGGCGGTCAACACGCGGTGGGTGCTGCCGGACAGGAGCGCGAGCATGCGCTCGGCATCGCGCGTGTCTTCGGGCTTGCCGAGGATGGTGCGACCGAGTGCGACCGTGGTGTCGGCACAGAGCACGGGCGCGTCGGCCAGGCCGAGGCGCTTGCGCCGTGCGACGGCGGCATCGAGCTTGAGGGCGGTCACGCGCTGCACATACGCCGTCGGCGACTCGTTGGGCCACGCGACTTCGAGCGATTCGGCGTCTTCGTCGGGCGTGGCCAGCAGCAGCTCATGGCGAACGCCGAGTTGTCCGAGCAGTTGAGCGCGGCGCGGGCTTTGCGACGCGAGGTAGATGAAGTCGGGCAAGTTCAAGGCTCCGTGAAGTTCCAGACCAGTCCAAGCGGCAAGCGCGCAGGTCCGAACAGAAAGTGAAGGACGCGCCGGCGGACGGGCGCCCGGGCGCGAGAAGAAGCGTGCAGCAGCAACGGTCGCATGGCGAGGGCATCGCCCCGCGCCGCGATACAGGTCACCTCGCCATGAAGGTCACGCAAGGCGCGCGCCTCCGCGTCACCAAGCCGACCCGCGCGATGGCTGCCTGGCACCACGCGCAAAGGGCCCGCGTCGACACCGCAGTCGTCGAGATGCACGCGCACGGCGAGCAGCGATTCCAGCACCTCGACTGGCGGTTGGACGTAGGGCCCGCCTTCCTTGATGGAAACCGGTAGCGCCGCGTCGGGCGGGCTCGCCGATGCGGGAATCGATGTGTCCTGATGCAGTGCGACCAGCCAGTTCCTGTCGGCAGTCTTGTCGAACAAGGTGCATTGCACGGCCACCGATGCGGCGTCCAGCAGATCGGCTTCGACGAGCCGTGCCTTGAGCAGCGCCGCCATGTCGCGGCATTGCGGCTGCGTCAGCAGGCTCCTGCTGCCGACCGCGCCCTGCAGCCGCGGCTCGAGCGACTCTGCAACCTCGTCCAGATACCTGGTCTGCAGCAACGCGGGCAGAAGCGCGTAGCCCGCCTCATCGAGCAAGGCGACCGGCCCGGTCATTCCCGGTGGTACGGATGGCCTGCGTTGACCGACCACGCCCGGTACAGCTGCTCGACCAGCAGCACCCGCGCCATCGCATGTGGCAGGGTCAGGTCCGAGAGGCGGATGCGCTCGTGCGCCGCCGCCTTGAAGGCGGGGTCGAGGCCGTCGGGTCCGCCGATGACAAGGGCCACGTCATCGCCCTCGCCCTGCCAGGCCTGCAAACGCGCCGCGAGCGCCTTGGTGGTGAGTGCGGTGCCGCGTTCGTCGAGCGCCACGATGCGCATGCCGCGGGCGATGGCACCCTCGATGCGTTCGCGTTCGGCGGCATAGAGCGTCTCCAGCGACTTGGAGCCGCGGGGTTCGGTCTTGACGGCGCGCAACTCGAGCTTGAGCTCGGGCGGGAAGCGCTTGGCGTAGTCGTCCCAGGCAGTCTGCGCCCAGTCGGGCATGCGCTGCCCGACGGCGACCACCAGCAGCTTCATGCGCGGCGGGCTGGCGCCTTCTTGGCAGGCGCCTTCTTTGCCGCTGGCTTGGCCGCAGTCTTCTTGGCGGCGGGCTTGCCGATGACCTTGACCGGCGTGCGCGCGGTGGTCGAGGTCTTCTTGGCGGGTGCCTTCTTCGCAGCCGTTTTTCTTGCGGGCGAGCGGCGGGCTTTCTCTTCCCTGGCTTCCTGCTCGGCGGCCTTGACCGCCGTCTTGGCGGCGCTTGCGCGGCGCAGCGACGGCTCCTTGGCGGCGGGCTTTTTCTTCTTCTCGCCCGCGTCTTCAGTGCTCGACGAGGTGCTGGCAGCAGGCTTGGCGCCGCCGAGCTTGGCGCGCACCGGCTTGTCGCCCCAGATCTCCTCGAGGTGGTAGTACTGGCGGATGGCGGGCTGCATGATGTGCGCGACGGCCGCGCCGCAGTCCACGATGATCCACTCGCCGTTGTCCTCGCCCTCGATGCGCGGCTTGCCGAAGCCGGCCTCACGGACGGCGTCACGCACGCTGGCGGCGAGCGCCTTGGTCTGGCGATTCGAAGTGCCCGACGCGACGATCACGCGCTCGAACAGCGGCGATAGATGCTCTGTGTCGAATACCTGGATGTCCTGCGCCTTGACGTCTTCGAGACCATCGATGATGGCTCGCTGGAGTTTCTGGGTGTCTTTCTTGGCGGCGGCTTCAGTGGTCATCAGGCAGAGCGGTAGAGGTGGTGTTGGTCAATATAGCGTGCAACCGTGGGCGGAACCAGCGAGGAAATGTCCACGCCCAGTGCAGCGCGCCGCCGAATCTCGGTGGCGCTGGTGTCCATGGCAGGCAGTTCTAGCGCCTCGAAACGCGCGCCAGCCGGGAGGTTGGGCAGCATGTTCGGATCAAAACGGGCAATGCCGCCCGTCGATAGTGCGCGATACGCTACAGAAACGATAGCAATGCCGAGTATAGCCTGCCAGCCGTGCCAGCTCGGCAACGCGCTCGCCTGGTCGGCGCCCATGATCAAGATCAGTTGAGCGCCGGGTTGCTCTTTCTGCAGTTCGTGCAGGGTGTCCAGTGTGTAGGTGGGGCCGTCGCGCAACACTTCGCGGCTGTCGATGACGACCTTGCCCTTCAGGTCGCCGAAGGCCAGCCGCGTCATCGCGAGGCGGTCTTCCTTCGACGTGAGCGTGCGGCTCTTGTGCCAAGCCTGCCCCGTCGGAATGACATGAAGCTCGGCCAGGTCGAGTTGTGCCAATGCGGCTTGGGCCAGCGCGACGTGCGCGTTGTGCGGCGGATCGAAAGCGCCGCCGAAGACGCCGATGCGCGGGGCCTTGCCAGAAGAATTCACAACCAGTCGCGCCGCGGGAGGAAGTCGCTGTACAGCGCGGCTTCGGGGCTGCCGGGTTCGGGCTGCTGGCGGTAGGCCCAGCTTGCGAGCGGCGGCATCGACAGCAGGATCGATTCGGTGCGTCCGCCCGACTGCAGTCCGAAGTGCGTGCCGCGATCCCACACGAGGTTGAACTCGACATAGCGCCCGCGCCGGTACAGCTGGAATTCACGCTCGCGCTCGTCGTAGTGCGTGTGGCGGCGGCGCTCGACCAGCGGCAGATACGCCGGCAGGAACGCATCGCCGACCGAGCGGATCAGCGAGAAGCCGTTCTCGAAACCGCCCTCGGCAAAATCATCGAAGAAGATGCCGCCGATGCCGCGCTGCTCGTTGCGGTGCTTGAGGAAGAAATACTCGTCGCACCAGGTCTTGAAGCGCGGGTACTTGTCGTCGCCGAAGGGCGCGAGCGCATCGCGGCACACGGTGTGGAAGTGCACCGCGTCTTCCTCGAAGCCGTAGCAGGGCGTCAAGTCCATGCCCCCGCCGAACCAGCAGACCGGCTCGCCGCCCTCGGGCAGCGCGGCCAGCATGCGCACGTTCATGTGGACGATCGGCACGTACGGATTGCGCGGATGGAACACCAGCGACACGCCCATCGCCTCGAACGGCGCGCCGGCCAGTTCAGGCCGGTTCTGCGTGGCCGAAGGCGGCAGCTTGGGCCCGCGCACCTGCGAGAAGCCACAGCCCGCGCGCTCGAACAGCGCCCCGCCTTCGAGGATGCAGGTCAGGCCATTGCCCTGCAACTGCTCGCCCGGCGCCTTGTGCCAGGCATCGTGCAGGCAGGTGCCGCCGTCGGCCTTCTCGACCGCCGCGATGATCGACTGCTGCAGTCCGCGCAGGTAGCTGCCGACTGCCGCGGGGTTCGTCTGCTGCATCAGGCTTGGGGGGCGTTGCGCGCATGCACTGCGCGGAATCCGATGTCCTTGCGGTATTGCGCACCGTCGAAACGCACGCGCGCCGACACCTCGTAGGCCCGCTGCTGCGCGAGCTTCACGCTGTCGGCCAGCACGGTCACGCAAAGCACGCGGCCGCCGCTGGTCTTGAGTTCGCCGTCCTGCATGGTCGTTCCGGCATGGAACACCACGGCGTCGGGCGCCTCGGGCGGAATGCCGGTGATGCGGTCGCCCTTGCGCGGCGAGAGCGGATAACCGTGCGCCGCCATCACAACACCGAGCGCAACACGGCGGTCCCACTGCAGCTCGACCTGGTCGAGCGTGCCGTCGGTGGCATGCCAGAACACCTCGAACAGGTCGGACTTCAGCCGCATCATGATCGGCTGCGTTTCGGGGTCGCCCATGCGGCAATTGAATTCGAGCGTCTTCGGATGGCCGGACGCATCGATCATGAGGCCCGCGTAGAGGAAGCCGGTGTACGGAATGCCGTCCTTTTCCATGCCGCGGATCGTCGGCAGGATGATCTCGCGCATCGCACGCGCATGCACCTCGGCCGTGACCACGGGTGCTGGCGAATACGCGCCCATACCGCCGGTGTTGGGACCTTCGTCGCCGTCGAGCAGGCGCTTGTGGTCCTGGCTGGTGGCGAGCGCGGTGACGTTCTTGCCGTCGCACAGCACGATGAAGCTGGCTTCTTCGCCCTGCAGGAATTCTTCGATGACCACGCGCGCGCCGCCGTCGTTGTGCGACACGCCGAACTTGTTGTCGACCAGCATGAAGTCGACGGCCTCATGCGCTTCCTCGGCCGTCATGGCAACGACCACGCCCTTGCCGGCGGCTAGGCCGTCGGCCTTGACGACGATCGGTGCGCCCTTGGCGTCGATGTAAGCGTGCGCCGCGGCCGCGTCAGTGAAGGCCTCGTACTCGGCGGTCGGGATCTTGTGGCGCTTCATGAACGCCTTCGAGAACGCCTTGGAGCTCTCCAGCTGCGCGGCCGCCTGCGTCGGGCCGAAGATTCGCAGCCCATGCGCGCGGAATTCGTCGACCACGCCCGCAGCGAGCGGCGCTTCGGGGCCGACCACGGTCAGCGAGATCTTTTCCTTGATGGCCCACTCGCGCAGTGCGGCGGGCTCGGTGATGTCGATGCAGTCGTAGCGCTCGTCGCTCACGGTGCCGCCGTTGCCCGGCGCCACGTAGACGCGGCTCACGCGGCTGGCCTGCGCCAGGCGCCATGCCAAGGCGTGTTCACGGCCCCCTCCCCCAATAACCAGTACCTTCATTCGTGGGCCTTCTTCATTCGCTGTGGATCAATGTTCATTCATTCGCTCGTTCGCTCATTCGGAGAGCGAGGCGTTGTGATAGACGGCCTGCACGTCGTCCAGGTCTTCCAGCACGTCAAGCAGCTTCTGCATCTTGGCGGCGTCTTCGCCGGCGACCTCGATCGGGTTCTCGGCGCGCATGGTGACTTCGGCGGCGTCGGGTGCGAGGCCGGCCGCTTCGAGCGCGTTCTTCACGGCTTCGAAGTCGCCGACAGCGGTGATGACTTCGATGGCGCCGTCGTCGTCGGTGACCACGTCTTCGGCGCCCGCCTCGAGCGCCACTTCCATCACCTTGTCTTCATTGGTGCCGGGCGCGAAGATGATCTGGCCGCAGTGCTTGAACTGGAAGGCCACAGAGCCTTCGGTGCCCATGTTGCCGCCGTGCTTGGAGAAGGCGTGGCGCACTTCGGCCACGGTGCGCACGCGGTTGTCGGTCATGGTGTCGACGATGATCGCCGCGCCGCCGATGCCGTACCCCTCGTAACGAATTTCCTCGTAGTTGACGCCTTCGAGGTTGCCGGTGGCCTTGTCGATGTTGCGCTTGACCGTGTCGATCGGCAGATTGACCGCCTTGGCTTTTTCGACCGCCAGCCGCAGCCGCGGGTTGGCGCTCAGGTCGCCGCCGCCGGCGCGGGCGGCCACGGTGATTTCACGGATGGCGCGGGTCCAGAGCTTGCCGCGCTTCTCGTCCTGGCGGCCCTTCCGGTGCTGAATGTTCGCCCATTTGCTGTGTCCGGCCATGGCTTTCTATCTCGCTGTCTTGTGTTTTCAAAGCAAGCTCCGAGTTTACTGTCCGGCGCACACAACGCCCGCCGGCGCCCGGGAATTCGGGCCGGGGCTTTTGGCGATAATCTTTCGATGACGCCATCGCCTACCGTCGGAACCGGGAATCCCGACACCCTCGCGCCCCACGCGCCCCTTCCGCTGTATTACAACAATGAGGTAGAGCACCAGGCATTCCTTCGCCGCATCTTCGACAGCACCGCGGCGGACTACGACCGCATCGAGGCCGTTCTGGCCTTCGGCACCGGCCCCTCGTACCGTCGCGCTGCACTGCAGCAAGCCGGCCTTGCCGCAGGCGCACAGGTGCTCGACGTGGGCATCGGCACCGGCCTCGTGGCGCGCGAAGCGCTCAAGATCATCGGCCCCACCGGAAAACTCACCGGCGTCGACCCGAGCGCCGGCATGATGGAACAGGTCAAGCTGCCCGGCGTCGAACTGCTGACGGGCGTGGCCGAAGCGCTCCCCCGTCCCGACGCCAGCTGCGACTTCGTGAGCATGGGCTACGCCATGCGCCATATCAGCGACGTGGCCGCCGCCTTCAGCGAATTCCATCGCGTGCTGCGGCCGGGCGGGCGCGTGATCGTGCTCGAAATCACCAAGCCCGAGGGCCGCATCGCGACGGCGCTGCTCAAGGGCTACATGCGCGCCGTGGTGCCGCTGATCGCCCGCGTGGTCGGCCGCCAGCGCAACACCTCCGAACTGTGGCGCTACTACTGGGACACCATCGAGGCCTGCATTCCGCCCGAACGGGTGATGCAGGCACTGGGCGATGCGGGCTTCACCGAAGTGCGCCGCTACCCGAGCCTGGGTGTCTTTTCTTCCTACACCGCCCGCAAACCAGAACGGGCCGCTGAGGCCGCTTGACAGTGCGAGTTCAGGACGACATCTCTTCTTCCCATCTGCGCGTCGAGCGCCTTTCGCTGGCGGACAGCCTGGCGCTGGCCACGGACGGCAAGGCGCCCTTCGCCGCCCTCGGCTACGGCACGCCGCACAGCGTGGCATGGATGCCGACCGTCAATGCGCGCGTGCTGTCGTCGCACGGCGCCATGGCCGATGTGTGGCATGTGGCGGGCGCGCACATCGAGTCGGGCACCACCGGCATCGCGCGCTGGCGCACCGACGGGCACTGGCTGCTCGGCGCCATCGACCTTGACGAAGCCACCGAGAAGCAGGGCCTGGCCGAACTCGCGCACCGCGCCTACCGCGATCTCTTCAAGACGCTCGAGCAGGCCGGAACGCCCCACCTGCAGCGCATCTGGAACTACCTGCCGCAGATCAACGCCGACGGCGGCGGGCTCGAGCGCTACCGCCAGTTCAACCTCGGCCGGCAGGAAGCCTTCTTCGAGGCCGGCCGCGCCGCGTTCGAGGGTGCGCCGGCGGCCTGCGCGCTGGGCATTCACCAGGGCATGCTGTCGATCCGCTTTCTTGCGGGCCAGGCGGCGCCGCTGCCGGTCGAGAACCCGCGGCAGGTCTCGGCCTACCGCTATCCCGAAACCTACGGGCCGCGCTCGCCGACCTTCTCGCGCGCCGCGCTCTCGGACATCGGCGACGGCAACATCGCGCTGTTCATCTCCGGCACCGCGAGCATCGTCGGCCACGAGACGCAGCACCACGGCGACGTGCAGGAACAGGCGCGCGAAACGCTGCGCAACCTGGCCGCCGTGATCGCCGCCGCCAACGAGCGGGTCACGGCGACCTTCTCGCTGGCCGAACTGGATTGCGTGGTGTACGTGCGCCACCCTTCGGACACCGAGGCGGTGCGAGGCGTGATCGAAAGCGTGCTGGGCGCCGACGCCCCGATGGCGCGTCACGCGGTGTACCTGGAAGCCGACATCTGCCGCAGCGATCTGCTGGTCGAGATCGAGGCCCACACGGTCGCAGCCGGTCGGCTGCAGGCCTGAGCCGCGGCTCGACCGACCGACCGGGGCCGACCATTCATTCCTCCATGATGACCCGCGTGCTGCGCATTCTCTGGGCGATCCCGCTCGCGCTGATGCTCTACGCACTGCTGCTGTTCCTCGGCCTGATCTCGCTGGTCTGGAATTTCGTCGCGATGCTGCTTTATCCGGTGATGCCGGTGGGCCCCGCGCGCACGCTGGGGCGGATGACGATCGCCTTTGCCTACCGGATGTTCTGGTGGCTCGCCTCCGTGACCGGCATGATGCGCATCGACGCCACGTGCCTCGACCCGATGCGCAACGAGCCCGGCGTGATCTTCGTGGCCAACCATCCGACGATGCTCGATGCGCTCTTGCTGGTGGCGCGCCTGCCGCGCAGCGCCTGCATCATGAAGGCGGACCTGCTGCGCAACATCTTCCTCGGCGCGGGCGCGCGGCTCGCGCGCTACATCAGCAACGAATCGGCGCGCATGATGGTGCGGCTGGCGGTGAACGACCTGCGCAGTGGTGGCCAGCTGGTGATCTTTCCCGAGGGCACGCGCACCGTGACGCCGCCGCTCAACGCGTTTCGCCCCGGCGTGACGCTGATCGCCAAGCTCGCGCAGGCGCCGATCCAGACGGTGTTCATCGACACCGATTCGCCCTACCTCAGCAAGGGCTGGCCGCTGTGGCGCGTGCCGCCGCTGCCGATCGTCTTCACCCTGCGGCTGGGCCAGCGCTTCTCGCCGACGCCCGACAGCGACATCCTGCAGGCTGATCTCGAACAATACTTCCGCCAAAACATGGAACAGCGCGCAACCGACGCGTCCCCCGAATGCCAGACGCCTCGCGCACACACCTTGTCCTGATCCCCAGCTACAACGCGGGCGAGCGCCTGTTCTCGACGGTCGAGGGCGCGCGGGCGCAGTGGAACCCGGTGTGGGTGGTCGTCGACGGCAGCGACGACGGCACGGGCGAGCGCCTGCAGCAGATGGCAGCCGGCGATCCGGGCTTGCGCGTGTGGGTGCTGCCGCAGAACCAGGGCAAGGGCGCGGCCGTGCTGCACGGGCTGCGCGCTGCGAAGGACGCCGGGTTCACGCATGCGCTGACGATGGATTCCGACGGGCAGCATCCGGCGGACCTGATCCCCTCCTTCATGCAGGCCTCGCTGGCCCGGCCCGAAACGATGGTGCTCGGGCGCCCGGTGTTCGACGCCAGCGCGCCGCTGCTGCGGGTGCGCGGGCGGCGCGTGTCGAATGGATGGACGCAGCTGGAGACGCTGTTCGCGGGGATCGGCGATTCGCTCTACGGCTTCCGCGTGTATCCCGTCGCCGACCTGATCGCCGTGATGGCGCGCCAGCCGTGGATGCGCCGCTTCGACTTCGACACCGAAGCCGTCGTGCGGCTGGCGTGGCGCGGCGTCAAGCCCGTGAACATCGATGCGCCGGTGAAGTACCTGACGGCCGAGGAAGGCGGGGTTTCGCACTTCCGCTATGGGCGCGACAACGTGCTGCTGACCTGGATGCATGCACGGCTGATGATCGAGTTCGTCTTGCGGCTGCCCGCATTGATTTTTCGCAAGCTGCGCGGAGCGCCGCCTTTTCAGGACTGATCGGCCGCCGCGCCGCCCAGCGCCTTGTAGAGCGTCATCGTCGCATTGAGCTGGTTCAGCCGGTTGAGGGCCAGCGACACTTCCGCCGACCGGCGCCTGTCCTTGGCATCGAGCACCGGCTGCAACGCGGTCGCGCCGGCGCGGTAGCGCACCTCCGACAAGGTTTCCGCGCGCTGCGCCTGCTGTAGCGCCACGACCAGCTTTTCGCTCTCGTCACGCAACTGGGTTCGCGACGACAAGCTGTTCTCCACCTCCGACAGCGCCGTGTAGAGCGACTGCCGGAACCCGAGCACGGCCTCTTCGTACTGCGTCTGCGAGACGGCCACGGTCAATCGCGCGGTGTTCCATTGCAGGAAAGGCAGCGCCAGTCCGGCACCCAGCGTGGCGACAGGGTTCTTCAGCAGCTCGCCCAGCGCAGTGCTCGACGTGCCGAGCGAGCCGGTCAGGCTCAGTGCCGGATAGAAGCCGGTCCGCGTCGCATCGACATTGGCCAGCGATCCGCGCAGGCGCTGCTCCGCGGCGCGCAGGTCGGGCCGGCGGCCCAGCAGGCTCGCGGGCAGGCCGGCGTCGGTCGCGGGCAGCGCGATGTCCGGCAGTTGCGAGGGCTCCTGCGCCGCGGTTTCCGGCGGCCGGTCGAACAGGATCGCCAGTGCATTGCGCGCCTCGACGCGCTGCTGCAGCAGTTGCGTGTGCGCCGCTTCCTGGCTCGCGAGGTTCTGGCCGGCCTGCGCGACATCGAGCCCCGACACGGCGCCGGCCTTGTACTTGGCACGCACCAACGCAAGGATGCGGCGCGCGTCTTCCATGCCCGCCTCGCTCAGTGCGATCCGCTGGTTGAGATAACCCACCTGCCAGTACAGCCCCGCGGTGGTGCCCACCAGCGAGAGCGCGGTGGCCTGCCGGTCCGACTCGGTGGCTTTCAGCTCCCAGTCGGCCACGCTGCGCTGCGCCGAAAGCCGGCCCCACAGGTCGAGCTCGTAGCTCAGCGTGATGACCGACGACGAATTCGACCCGGCCACGCCGCCGCGCTTGAGGTCATAGCTGCGACCGGTGCTGGCCTGCCCCACCACGCCGGGCGTGAGGTTGGTGTTCGCCAGCCCCGCCAGCAGTTGCGCGCGCTGCACGCGGATGCCGGCTGCGGCGAGGTTGTTGTTGGTGCGCAGCGCGTCGTCGATCAGCGCATCGAGTTGCGGATCGTTGAAGGCATTCCACCAACGGGCCGGGAATGCCGCGGCCGCGCTCGGCGTGCCGGGCTGCGGCTGCTGCCACGCCGCAGGCACTTCCAGCGGCCGTTGCTCACGCCGTTCGGGCTGAAACAGCGTGCAGCCCCCCAGCACCAACGCCACGGCGAGCGCACCCAGGGCAAGACTCGGCTTACTCACGTGCAAGTGCCTCGATCGGATCGAGCCGCGCCGCATTGCGCGCCGGCAGGTAGCCGAACAGCACGCCGATCAGCGACGCGCAAAGAAATGCCGACACCACGGCCCCCATCGAAAAGATCATTTGCCATTGCGTCACGAACAACGAAAACAGAAAGCTGATGCCGTACGACAGCACCACGCCGATGAACCCGCCCACCAGGCACACGAGCACCGCCTCGGTCAGGAACTGCTGCAGCACATCGCTCTGCCGCGCGCCCACCGCCATGCGGATGCCGATCTCGCGGGTGCGCTCGGTCACCGACACCAGCATGATGTTCATCACCCCGATGCCGCCCACCACCAGCGAGATCACCGCGATCAGCGAGAGCAGCAGCGTGAGCGACTGGCTGGTGCGCTCGGCGGTCTTCACGATGCTGTCCATGTTGAAGGTGAAGAAATCCTTGGTGCCATGGCGCATCGTGAGCAGCCGCACGATGCTGTCCTCGGCCGCCTTGGTCGGCTGGTCGTCGCGGATGCGCACCGTGATGCCGTCGAAGTGCTGCTGCCCGAACAGGCGGCTCGCGCCGGTGCTGTAGGGCAGCCAGATGTTGAGCGACTTGTTCTCACCGAACATGCTCTTCTTTTCCTGCGCCACGCCGATCACGGTGCACGGCAGGTTGCCCACCAGGATGACCTTGCCGACCGGCTCGGTGCCATCGGGAAAGAGCTTGCGCCGCGTGTTCTGGTCGATCACCACCACCTGCGACTGGTGGCGCACATCCTCGGCGGTGAACGCGGCGCCGCTCGCCATCTGGACGTCGCGCACCCGAAAGAAAGCGTCGCTCACGCCGTTCACGTTGCCGTTGACGTCGGCGCTGCGGTAGCGCAGGCGAAGGCTGCGCATGGTGGCGGGCGTCACGCTGTGCACATAGGGCTGCGCCGCGATCGCCTGCAGGTCGGGCGGCGTCAGCGTGCGGATGCTCGCCGCCTTGTCGTCGCCGAAGTCGCGGCCCGGGTACACGTCCAGCGTGTTGGTGCCGATGGCCCGGATGTCCGACAGCACGAAGCGCTTGGCGCCCTCCCCGATGGCCACGATCGACACCACCGAGGTAATGCCGATGACGATGCCCAGCATGGTGAGCGCGGTGCGCATGCGGTGCGCCATCATCGAGCGCCAGGCCATGCGGAAGGCCTCGGCGAAACGGGCCCAGCCGGTGCTGAAGCGGGCGATGCCGAGCTTGGGCCTGGTCATCGCGGGTGGTTGTGTCGACGCATCGGCGCCAACCGCCTGTGCAGGCGCCGCGACGGTCGGCACGTTCGGCCGGTCGCCCACGATCACGCCGTCCGCGATCTCGATGATGCGCTCGGTGCAGCTCGCCACCTGCATGTCGTGCGTCACGATGATGATCGTGTGCCCCTGCGCATGGAGCTCCCGCAGGATGCCGATGACCTCCTGGCCGCTCTTGCTGTCGAGCGCGCCGGTCGGCTCGTCGGCCAGGATGACCTGGCCGCCGTTCATCAGCGCACGCGCAATGCTCACGCGCTGCTGCTGGCCGCCCGAGAGCTGGCTCGGCCGGTGCTCGGTGCGATCTTCCAGGCCCAGGCGCGCAAGCAGTTGTCGCGCCCGCGCCTCGCGTGCCGCGCCCTCGGTGCCGGCATACACGGCGGGCACCTCGACGTTGCCGGTGGCCGTCAGGTGCTGCATCAGGTGGTAGCGCTGGAAGATGAAGCCGAAGTGCTCGCGGCGCAGCTGGGCGAGCGCATCGCTGTCGAGCGTGCCCACGTCCTGCCCCGAGACGGTGTAGGTGCCGCTGCTCGGCCGGTCGAGGCAGCCGAGGATGTTCATCAGCGTCGACTTGCCCGAGCCCGAGGCGCCGACGATGGCCAGCATCTCGCCGTTGCCGATGTCCAGGTCGACGTCCTTCAGCACCTGCACTTCCTGCTCGCCCGAGGGAAAGCTGCGGCCGATGCCTCGCAGCTTCAGCAACGGCTCGGTCACTGGCGCTTTCCTCTGCTACCGCCACCGCTGCCTTCACCGCTGCTCGCCGGGTCGAGCGCCGAGGCATCGCCGGTGATGACGGTGTCGCCTTCCTTCAACCCCTCGAGCACCTGCGCCTGGAAGTTGTTGCTGATGCCCACGCGCACCTGGCGCTTTTCCACGGTGTGGTCGGGCTTGAGCACGCGCACTTCCTGGCGGCCGTCCTTGTCGCGCGCGCCGAGCGCGGTGAGCGGCACGGTCAGCGCCTGCTTGGCCTCGCCGAGCATGATCGCCACCTGCGCCGTCATGTCGACGCGCAGCGTGCGGTCGGGGTTGGGCACGTCGAACAGCGCGTTGAAGAACACCGCGTTGTTGATCTTCTCGGGCGACGGCTGCACCGCGCGCAGCGTGCCGTAATAGCGCTTGTCGGGATCGCCGAGGATGGTGAAGTACACCGGCTGCCCCGGTTTCACGCGCACCACGTCGGCCTCCGACACCTGCGCCTTCACCGTCATGGTGGACAGGTCGGCCAGCTTCATCAGCGTGGGCACCTGGAAGGCGGCCACCACGGTCTGGCCTTCGAGCGTGCTGATGGAGACCACGTCGCCGTCGATGGGCGCGACGATGCGGGTGTACGAGAGATTGGTCTGCGCGGAGGCCAGGGCCAGCCGCTGCTGGCGGATCTGCGCTTCCAGCGAGACGCCATCGGCACGCAGCGCGCGCAGTTCGGCGTCGGCGCTTTCCATGTCCTGCTTCGCGGCCGCGTCCTGCGCGAGCATTTCCTGCTGGCGGGTCCAGGTGAGCTGGGCCTGCTTGATCCGCACCTCCTTCGCGAGCTTCTGCGCCTGCAGGTTGTCGAGCTTGGCCTGCTCCTGCGCAAAGGTGTTCTGCGAAATGACGGGATCGATCTCGGCGAGCCAATCGCCCTTCTTCACGGTCTGCCCCAGCACCACCTTGAGCGACTTGAGCTGGCCGCTGACCTGCGCGCCCACCTCCACCTGCCTGAGTGCCTGCAGCACGCCGGTGGCGAGCACCGCGTTCTCGAGGTCGGTGCGCTGCACCGTGGCGGTGAGGTATTCGGTTTTCTTGGCCGGGCTCAGCCAGAAGAAGGCGATGACCGCCAGCACGATGAGAACGGCAATGCCGATGACTGGTTTGCGTGATCGCCTGGGTTGTGTAGTGGGCATGCGGGGGAAATCAGGAAAACGCTGCGCGGCGAGTCGGCTGCGCGGAAGGGGCACGGAACCACGAGGTCCAGCGTCATCCTAGCCGCGTTTGCTGAAGATTCTTCAAAGGCCCGAAAGCGATCGACAAACCGATTCGCAGTGTTACGAGCGGGTGACTTTCGGCACTGTTCCGACACCTTCAGGCACCCTACATTTTTTCGGATGCGTGGCGCGTTGCCACGCATAAACCGATAGTTCCAGGAAGGGAAAACGACCATGAAATTCCAACAGTCGAACACTCTGCGCCACGTGGCACTGGCCGGTGCGATCACCGCCGCGATGGCCTTCAGCTGCGCGGCCGGTGCCGCCAACACGAAGACGGACACACCCGAGGCGCAGTCGCCGCTGACGATCACCACGCCGGTACGCAGCCCCGAAACCAACGCCCAGCTGGGCCTTGCGAGCATCGGCAGCGACATCAAGCCGACGACGGCTCAACCGGTGAACATGGCGATGGTCAGCAGCTGCGCCGAGCGCTGGTACTGGCGCAGCCTGCTCGAAGAAATGGGATGCGGTTTCTCGGGCCAGGGCTGGTTCAACTGACGCGAACCCGCCCTCTTCGGCACGCCGCCCGCCGTGGGGCGGCGTTGCCTCTTCCGCCGCTCAGGGCGCGCGACGCGAGCGCACCAGCAGCGTGATCAGCAGCAGCGAGAGAACCACGAACGCGACGAACGACCAGTTCGCCAGCGTCAGGCCGAACAGCGTCCAGTCGACCTTGGAGCAGTCGCCGCCGCCGCGGAAGATCAACGGCAGCGCCCGCTTGAGCGGGAAGGTCTCGATCATCCCGTAGAGGTCGCGTCCGCAGGACACGACTTCGGGCGGATACCACTGCAGCCAGCTCTGCGAGGCCGCCGTGTAGGCGCCGCCCACCGCCGACACCAGCGCCAGCACCCCGCCCGTCACCTGCAGCGCGCGGTTGCGGAAGATGGCGGCCAGCCCCGTGAAGATGGCCACCAGCACCAGCGCATACCGCTGCACGATGCACATCGGGCAAGGCTCGAGCCCCACCACGTGCTGCAGGTAGAGCCCGAAGGCCAGCATGAGGACACAGGCCAGGCAGATCAGCCCGAGCGCGCGGCGCGGCGCGCCGAAGTACCAATCGATCAAGGAGACACCCAATCTTCTTCTACGAACACCCTGGCCTTGCGCGGATTGGCGACGACGGTGTCGCCTTCCTTCAAGCCCAGGTCACGGAACTGTTGCGCAGGGAGTTGCGCCTCGATGATGGTTCCGGAGCCCGGATTATCTGGATTCGATTCGGTGGGCTCAAGTTCCAGCCGCGCGATCGGTCCGACCACGATCGCGCGCGACAGCGTGGCGACGATGCCGGCGGCGCCCGACACGTAGCGTGTCACATCCAGGTCATGGGGACGAACGTAGGCCATGGCCTTGGCGTCGCGCGCGCCGCTGTGCTCGGGCGAGTCGAGGCGCATGCCGTCCAGCTGCACCTGGCCGTTGTCGGCGCGGCCATGGAACAGGTTCACGTCGCCGAGGAACCCGTAGACGAAAGGACTCGCGGGCTTGTCCCACACGTCCTGCGGCGAGCCGACCTGCTCGATCTGCCCCTTGTTGATGACCACCACGCGGTCGGCCACTTCGAGCGCCTCTTCCTGGTCGTGCGTGACGAAGATCGAGGTGACGTGCAGTTCGTCGTGCAGCCGGCGCAGCCAGCGGCGCAGTTCCTTGCGCACCTTGGCATCGAGCGCGCCGAAGGGCTCGTCGAGCAGCAGCACCTTGGGTTCGACGGCGAGCGCGCGGGCGAGCGCGATGCGCTGGCGCTGGCCGCCCGAGAGCTGCGACGGGTAGCGATCGGCGAGCCAGTCGAGCTGCACCAGCTTGAGCAGGTCGGTCACCTTGGCCTTGATCTGCGCTTCGCTCGGCCGCTCCTTGCGTGGCTTCACGCGCAGGCCGAAGGCAACGTTCTCGAACACGGTCATGTGGCGGAACAGCGCGTAGTGCTGGAACACGAAGCCCACCTGGCGTTCGCGCACATGCACGTCGGTGGTGTCCTCGCCCGAGAACAGGATGCTGCCGGTGTCGGCCGTCTCCAGCCCCGCGATGATGCGCAGCAGCGTGGTCTTGCCGCAGCCCGAAGGGCCGAGCAGCGCGACGAGTTCGCCCGACTCCACGTCGAGGTTCACGTTGCGCAGCGCGCGGAAGTCGCCGAACTGCTTGCTGATGTTGCGGATTTCGATGCTCATGATTTCTTCTTTCTCTCAGGCGGCCGTGGCTTCCGGGGGACGCTCGGGCGGCAGTTCGGCGATGGCTTTCATCTCGCGCTCATGGCGCCACTCGATCACCGACTTGATCACCAGCGTGACCAGCGCCAGGATCGCCAGCAGCGAGGCCACGGCGAACGCGGCCACCGACTGGTATTCGTTGTAGAGCACTTCCACGTGCAGCGGCATGGTGTTGGTCTGGCCGCGGATGTGGCCCGACACCACCGACACCGCGCCGAACTCGCCCATGGCGCGTGCGTTGCAAAGGATCACGCCGTACAGCAGGCCCCACTTGATGTTGGGCAAGGTCACGCGCCAGAAGGTCTGCCAGCCGGTCGCGCCGAGCACGATGGCCGCCTGCTCCTCGTCGGTGCCCTGCGCTTGCATCAGCGGGATCAGTTCGCGCGCGATGAAGGGGAAGGTCACGAACACGGTGGCCAGCACGATGCCGGGCACGGCGAAGATGATCTTGATGTCATGCTCGGCGAGCCACGGACCGATCCAGCCCTGCGCGCCGAACACCAGCACGTAGATCAGGCCCGCCACCACCGGCGACACCGCGAATGGCAGGTCGATCAGCGTGGTGAGAAATGCCTTGCCGCGGAACTCGAACTTGGCCACGGCCCAGGCCGCGGCCACGCCGAACACGAGGTTCATCGGTACCGTGATGGCGGCCGTGATCAGCGTGAGGCGGATGGCGCTCCAGGCATCGGGCTCCTTCAGCGCCTCGAGGTACGCCGAGACGCCCTTGCGCAGCGCCTCGGTCGCCACGGCCGCCAGCGGCAGCACGAGGAACAGGAACATGAACGCGAGCGCAATGCCGATCAGCGTCCAGCGGACCCACGCAGCTTCCGTGGTGCCGGCCTGCGCGCGGCGAATGATTTTGGAAGGTGCGCTCATGTCAAGCCCCTGCCCTGCGGCGTTGCCATGCCTGCAGGCCATTGATGACCAAGAGCAGCAGGAACGAAATGACCAGCATCACCAGCGCGACCGCGGTGGCACCCGCGTAGTCGTACTGCTCCAGCTTGCCGATGATGATGAGCGGCGTGATCTCCGAGATCATCGGCATGTTGCCGGCGATGAAGATCACCGAGCCGTATTCGCCGATGGCACGCGCGAAGGCCATGGCAAAGCCGGTGAGCAGCGCCGGCGCAATCGACGGAAAGATCACCTTGGTGAAGGTCTGCAGCCGCGTCGCACCGAGCGAGGTGGCGGCTTCTTCGAGTTCCTTCTCGGCATCTTCCAGCACTGGCTGCACCGTGCGCACCACGAACGGCAGCCCGATGAAGATCAGCGCGATCACGATGCCCGCCGGCGTGAAGGCCAGCTTGATGCCGTGCGGCTCGAGCAGTTGCCCGATCCAGCCGTTGCCCGCGAGCAGCGCCGTGAGCGAGATGCCGGCCACGGCCGTCGGCAGCGCGAACGGCAGGTCGACCAGCGCATCGACGATGCGCTTGCCGGGAAACTTGTAGCGCACCAGCACCCAGGCCACCAGCAGGCCGAACACCGCATTCACCACCGCCGCGATCAGCGAGGCGCCGAAGGTCAGGCGGTAGGAGGCCATCACGCGCGGCGCGGTCACCGCCACCCAGAACTGGTCCCAGGTCAGCGTGAAGGTCCGGAAGACCAGCGCCGACAGCGGGATCAGCACGATCAGGCTGAGATAAAGAATCGAGAAGCCGAGCGTGATGTGGAAACCCGGCAGCACGCGCTTGGCGCCCCCTGCCCGGTTCGCACGCGAAAGCGGCGCTCCCGCGGACGGGAGCGCCGAAGAGACTGCGCCGCTCATTTACTTCGCGCCGGGCGTGTAGAGCTTGTCGAACTGGCCGCCGTCGTTGAAGTGCACCTTCTGTGCTTCGCCGAGGCTGCCGAACAGTTCCTGCACCGTGAAGAGCTGCAGCGGCTTGAAGGTCGCGGCGTACTTCTTGAGCACGGCCTGCGAACGCGGACGCAGCGCGTGCTTGGCGGCGATTTCCTGCGCTTCTTCGGAATAGAGCCAGTCGAGGTAGGCCTTGGCGAGCTCGCCGGTGCCCTTCTTGGCGACGGTGCGCTCGACCACGGCGACCGGGTTCTCGGCCACGATGCTGATCGACGGGTAGACCGAGTCGACCTTGCCGGTGCCGAATTCGCGATCGATGGAGACCACTTCCGATTCGAAGGTGATCAGCGCATCGCCGATGTTGCGTTGCAGGAAGGCGGTGGTGGCATCGCGGCCGCCGCGCGCCAGCACCGGCGTGTTCTTGAAGAGCTTGCCCACGAACTCGGCGGCCTGCGCATCGGTGCCGCCCTTCTTCTTGATGTAGCCCCAGGCTGCCAGGTAGGCGTAGCGGCCGTTGCCGCCGGTCTTGGGGTTGACGATCACGACCTGGATGCCGGGCTTGACCAGGTCGTCCCAGTCCTTGATGCCCTTGGGGTTGCCGTTGCGCACGAGGAACAGCATGGTCGAGGTGGTCGGCGATGCGTTCTCGGGGAATTTCTTGGTCCAGTCCTTGGCGACCACGCCGGCGTTGGCCAGGAAGTCGATGTCGGTCGAGGTGTTCATGGTCACCACGTCGGCATCGAGGCCGTCGGCCACCGAACGCGCCTGCGCGCTGGAACCGCCGTGCGACTGGTCGACCTTCACGTCCTTGCCGGTGGCCTTCTTGTAGTGCGCCACGAACGCTGCGTTGTAGTCCTTGTAGAACTCGCGGGCCACGTCGTACGAGGCGTTGAGCAGCGTCGTACCTTGGGCAAAGGCGCTGCTGCCGGCGAGTGCGGAGGACGCCAGCGCGAGCACGGCGACGAAGGTCTTGATTCTGGAAGTCATGTGGTTGCCAAGGTTTCTGAAAAATCACGGCCCGCCGACCAGGCGGCGGGCTCGTCGGTCAAGGATTGGAGCAAGGCCAGGCCGAGCGGCCAGTCCCCGTGCCCCGAATCGATGTTGATGTGGCCCGCATTCTGCATGCGCACGAATTCGCTGCCCCAGGCCCGCGAATATGCACCCGCCAGGCGAATGGGACAGTAGGGGTCGTTGCTGCTGGCCACCACGATGCTGCGGTACGGCAGCGTGGCGTAGGGCACGGGCGCGAAGTCGGACAGCACCGCGCGGCGCTCGGGGTCGGCCGGGGCCACCAGCAGTGCGCCCTGGATGCGGGCGGCCGCCTCGGGCGGCAGGTGCGCGGTGGCGATGCAGCCCAGGCTGTGCGCCGCGATCACCACCGGACCGGGCGTCTCCAGCACCAGCTTGGCAAGCGCCGACACCCAGGCGTCGCGCTTGGGCGAAGCCCAGTCGTCCTGCACCACCCGCGCGGCGCCCGGAATGCGCTCTTCCCACAGGCTCTGCCAATGGCCGGGCCCGGAGTCGCGCCAACCAGGCACGATGACGACGCGCGTCTGCATCTGCGAATGCCGCCTGTGCCGCTTACTTGTTGGGCTGCGGCGTGATGCGCAGGTAAGGCTTCACGGCCTTGAAGCCCTTGGGGAAGCGCTCGGCCAGTTCGGCCGGGTCCTGGATGCTGGGGATGATGACCACGTCGTCGCCGTCCTTCCAGTTCACGGGGGTGGCGACCTTGTGGCTGTCGGTGAGCTGCAGCGAGTCGATCACGCGAATGATTTCGTCGAAGTTGCGGCCGGTCGATGCCGGGTAGGTGATGGTGGTGCGGATCACCTTCTTCGGATCGATGATGAACACGCTGCGAACGGTGGCCGTGGCCGAGGCATTCGGGTGGATCAGGTCGTACAGGTCGGCCACCTTGCGGTCGGCGTCCGCAATGATCGGGAAGTTGACGGTGGTGTTCTGCGTTTCGTTGATGTCGCCGATCCATTCCTTGTGCTTGGTGGCCGGATCGACGCTCAGTGCGATGGGCTTGACGCCGCGCTTGGCGAATTCGCCCGACAGCGCCGCGGTCTTGCCCAGTTCAGTGGTGCACACGGGCGTGAAATCGGCCGGATGCGAGAAGAACACGACCCACGAATCGCCAGCCCACTGATAGAAGTCGAGGGGGCCTTCGCTGGAGTCCTGGGTGAAATTGGGGGCGGTGTCGCCGAGTCGCAGAGTAGCCATGGTCGCTCCTGGATGGATGGGAGCCCTGGATTGTGCGAAGCCCGGCAAGGATGACAAACGAATATCTACTTGTTTGGTTATGTCGCTTTCCGCATAACGGGGTGGGAATTGCAGGGTTCCCCATCCGGCCTCAGCAAAGGCGCGCCCTCGATGCCCTGCAGGTGCTCGACCAGGAAATCGATCAGCCGCCGCACCGCCGGCACCAGCGCGCGCCGCGGCGGGAACACCATGTGCGCGATGGCCTCCTCCGGTCCCCAGTCGCACAGCACCTTCTCCAGCCGGCCCGCCTCGATGTCGGCCGCGCACATGTAGCCCGGCAGCAGCGTGGCGCCGATGCCGGCGATCGCGGCGATCTGCAGCGTCGCGATGTCGTCCGCCACGAAGCGCGGCGTGTGCGCGTGGACGTAGGTCTTGCCTTTGGGGCCGGCGAGCCGCCATTCGGCGCGGCCCTCGCCGTTGACCGACATCGCCATGGTGTCCAGCCGCGCGAGATCGGCCGGCGTCTCCACCGGCCCCTGCCGCTGCATCAGCCCCGGGCTGGCCACCAGCACCCCGCGGCCGGTGCCCAGGATCTTGGCCACCAGCGTGGCGCTCTCCTCGACCACGGGCCGCACGCGCAGCGCGATGTCGAAGCCCTCCTCGATCAGGTCCACCGGACGGTTGATGACCCGCACGTCGACCCGCACCGCCGGGTAACGCTCCATAAAGGTCGGCAGCAGCTGGGCCACCCCGCTGTACGCCATCGTGATCGGAACGCTCAGCCGCACCAGCCCGCTCGGCTCGTTCTGCACCTGCGCCACCGACTCGGCCGCGGCCTGCGCCGCATCGCGCATGGCGGCCGCGTGCCGCAGGTAGATCTCGCCGGCCGGCGTGAGCGACAGGCGCCGGGTGCTGCGCTGCATCAGCTGCACGCCCAGGCGCTCCTCCAGCTCCGCCACGCGGCGCGACAGGCGCGACTTGGGAATGCCGAGCGCCCGGCTGGCCGCGGCAAACCCGCCGCGCTCGGCCACTTCGGCGAAAAAAACCATGTCGTTGAGGTCTTGCATGGCCGGATTGTCCTGCAATCAGGACGATCTATGCAAATTTTGGCTACTTATCAACCACTCGACTCAAAAATAGAATTCTCGCAACGCCGGCCACTTTGAGCGCCGACACCATCCACACGAAAGTGATTGATATGAAGCTGCTCCATGTTGACTCCAGCATCCTCGGTGCCTACTCGACCTCCCGCCTGCTGACGGCGGAAACCGTCGCCGCCTGGAAGGCCGCACACCCCGACACCACCGTCGAATACCTCGACCTCGCCGTCGACGCCCCGGGCCACTTCACCGCTGACGCCCTGGCCATCAAGACTGGCCCGCAGGCCGAGCCCACCGAAGCCCAGCAACGCGAGAACGCGCTGTCGGAAAAGCTGGTGAGCCAGTTCCTGGCCGCGGACGTGGTCGTCATCGGCGCCCCGCTCTACAACTTCTCGATCCCGACCCAGCTCAAGGCCTGGATCGACCGCCTCGGCCAGGTCGGCCGCACCTTCAAGTACACCGAGACCGGCCCCGTGGGCCTGGCCGGCGGCAAGACCGTGATCGTGGCTTCGAGCCGCGGCGGCGTCTACTCGACCAGCGACTGGGGCCAGGGCGCCGAGCACCAGGAGAGCTACCTCAAGGTGGTCTTCGGCTTCTTCGGTATCACCGACGTGCGCGTCGTGCGCGCCGAGGGCGTGGCCATGGGCGACGAGCCCAAGGCGACCGCGCTGGCTGCTGCGCGTTCGGACATCCTGGTGGCAACGGCTGAAGCCGCGAACCAGAAGGATGTTGCACAGGTCGCCTGAGCCTCGGCTCGCACCAAAAACAAAGCCGCCCTCGGGGCGGCTTTTTCATGGGCGTCGATCGCCCGTATCTGCGTACCTCTGTCAGGCAGCCGAATGGGTCTTGACCCAGGCCACGTACTTGTCCATCCAGCCCTGCAGGAATTTCTTCGAGCCTTCGTTGCCGACGTGGCCCTTGTCGTCGAACAGGTCGTCCTTGTTCTGCAGGAACACTTCGGGCGAACCCATCGTGGGCACGTCGAGATACGCCAGGATGTTGCGCAGGTGCTGCTGCGCCAGCGCGGTGCCGATGGCGCCCACCGAGATGCCGATCACGCCGGCCGGCTTGCCGCCCCAGACGCTCTGGCCGTAGGGGCGCGAGGCGTGGTCGATGGCGTTCTTCAGCACGCCGGGGATCGAACGGTTGTATTCGGGCGTGACGAACAGCAGGCCCTGCGCAGCCGCGATTTCGCTCTTCAGGCGCTTCACCGCGGGCGCCTGGTTGCCGTCGTCGTCCTGGTTGTAGAGCGGCAGGTCGTCGATGCGCACATGCTCGAAGGTGAAGTCCGAGGGCGCGAGGTGGGCCAGCGCGAGCGCAAGCTTCTGGTTGAACGAATCCTTGCGAAGGCTGCCGACAACGACGGCGATCCGGGTCTGTGCCATGAGTGAAACTCCTTGGTGTGGATGAAATGTCTGGAGGGAAGGTCCGAAAGACGAACGCGATTATGCGAATCGCCCATGACCTTTTCCGGAAAAGCTCTTGTGCTGCCGGCTCCCCCGCTGCGCGCGCCGCGCCAGCCGGTTCGCCAGGCGGTCGAGCCCGGTGCACAGCAGCCAGTAGATCGCGCCCACCAACATGAAGATCTCCGCCGGATAGACCATCGTGCGCGCATTCACCTGCGAGGCCACGAACGACAGCTCGCCCACGCCGACGATGTAGGCGAGCGAGCTGTCCTTCACCAGCGTGACCCACTGGTTGATGAACGACGGCAGCATCATCCGCAGCGCCTGCGGCAGCACGATGTGCCGCAGCGTGCCCCATCGCGTGAGGCCCAGCGACAGGCCCGCGGCCCACTGCCCCGCCCCGATGCCGCGGATGCCCGCGTGCACCGCATGCGCGAGATACGCACCGCCCACGAGCGACAGCGCGCACATCACCGACAGCACGCCCGGCACGCTCACGCCGAGCGCGAACGGCAGCAGGAAGTAGGTCCAGAAGATCAGCATCAGCACCGGGATCGCGCGAAAGAACCCCAGCACCAGCGTGAGCCCGGTCCTGAGGGCACCCGTGGCCGTGGCAAGCCCGATGCCCCACGCCAGGCCGAGCACCGCCGAGGCGATGCCCGAGCCCGCGCTCAGCAGGAGCGTGAGCGCGGCGCCACCGAGCTGCCCTTGCGGAAACGCGCCCCACAGCAGGTACGGCAGGCTGTCCCACAGCGTCTCGATCACCGTCATGCAGCGCGCCCCGGCGAGAACGCCTGCCGCCGCGCCGCCCACGCGGCCAGCACCTCGATCGCGCCGATGGTCACGATGTAGAGCGCCGTCGCCAGGCCGAAAGCCTGGAAGGTCTTGAAGGTCTCGGCCTCCACCTGCCGCGAGGCGTACGAGAGTTCGACCAGCCCCACCGCCATCGCGAGCGAGGTGTTCTTCACGATGTTCATGTATTGCCCCAGGAGCGGCGGCAAGGCGATGCGCAGCGCCTGCGGCAGCACGACCTGCGCCAGCACCTGCGCGCGCGTGAAGCCCAGCGCCGAGGCCGCGAGCGTCTGGCCGACAGGCACGCCGCGGATGCCCGAGCGGATGTCCTCGCCCACATAGGCCGCGGCGTAGAGCGTGAGCCCGACCAGGGCCGAGAGAAACTCGAACGAGAGCAGGTGCCCCGCATACAGCCACTCGCGCGCCGCCTCGGGCAGCACGCTGGGCGCACCGAAGTACCAGAAGAAAAGCTGCACCAGGAGCGGCGTGTTGCGAAACAGCGAGACATACGCGCCCGTCAGGCGCAGCAACGCGGGCCGGCTCGACGAGCGGCCCGCGGCAATGACGACGCCGAGCACGGTGGCACCCGCCGCCACCAGCAGCGAGGCCCACAGGGTCGCGAGCCAGCCGTCGAGCAGCCAGCCGATGTAGCGAGGCGCGAGCAGGTGCTCGCGCAATTGGTCGATCAAGGCCGCATCGACCTCAATTGGCCGCCACGCGCTGGTCGCCGATCTTCAGGAGGCGCGGCAGCGGCGCCTTGCTGTTCGGGCCGAACCAGGTGTCGTAGATCGCGAGCGCGCGGCCGTTCTTCTCGCTCTCGGCCAGCCAGGTGTTGAGCGCCTCGAGCAGGCGCGTCTCGCCCTTGGGCACCGCGGCGCCCAGGTACTCCCTGGACACGGTGATCGGCGGGATCTCGTACTTCTCCTTGTCGGGAATCGCGTTCCACTGGGCCGTGAGCTTCACGCCGTCGTTGGTGATGGCCTGCACGTTGCCGTTGCGCAGCGCGGCCAGCGCGAAGGGCGAATCGTCGTACAGCACGACCTTCGCGTCGGGGTAGTTCTTGCGCAGGTTGGCCTCCATCGTCGTGCCCTTCTCGGTGCCGATGCGGATGTCCTTGATCTGCGCGGCGTCCTTCAGCACGCCCTTCTTCGCCAGGAACTGCTGGCCGACCAGGAAGTAAGGCGTCGTGAAGTCCACCGCCTTGGCGCGCTCGTCGGTGATGGTGAAGCTCGCGAACACCACGTCGACCTTGCCCGAGGTCAGGAGCGGAATGCGGTTGGCCGGGTTGGTCGGCACCAGCTCGATCTTCACGCCCAGGCTCTTGGCGAACTCGGTGGCCAGGTCGATGTCATGGCCCACCTGCTTCTTGCTGGACGGATCGATGTAGCCGAAAGGCGGGTTGCCGTCGAATGCGGCCACGCGCAATACGCCGGCCTTCCTGACGTCGTCCAGCTTGTCGGCCCAGGCCGAGTTGCCGAATGCGAAAAAGCCGGCGGCCAGCGCCAGGCTCGAAACGATGAATTTGCTGCGGGTCATGCCTGCTCTTCGGAAATGGAAAGGCGCGACTCTAGGCAGCACGCACCCGTGCGCCAACGAAGCAAATTCCGCTTGCATATGCCCCTGCGAGTTGGGCATGAACTAATGAAAAAAGCTTCGTGGCGCGGCGTGCTTCCGGCCTCTACAGTCGCCGGCCTTCCGCCAACTTCTTCCGTCCGCGCACCGCGCGGCAACGCCATGCATCCCAACCCACTGTCATCGTCCGCCGTGTCGCGGCGCCTCGTTCTTCGTGCCGGCCTCGGTGCCGCGGCCATTGGCGCCTGCGCGCCGCTGTTCGCCCAGTCGCGCGCCAAGGTCCTGCGCATCGGCTACCAGAAGTTCAACACGCTCAACATCCTCAAGGGCACGGGCCAGCTCGAGAAGGCGCTCGCCCCCAGCGGCGTGAAGGTCGAGTGGGCCGAATTCCTGGGTGGCAGCCAGCTGTCGGAAGCACTGGCCGCGGGTGCCATCGACTTCGGCCATGCCTCCGACGGCATCGGCGTGTTCCAGCAGGCCAGCGGCAAGGGCCTTGCGTACCTGGCGGCGGAAAGCCCCTACCCCGGCGGCGTCGGCTTCCTGGTGCCGCGCGATTCGCCGATCCGCAGCGTGCGCGACCTGAAGGGCAAGCGCGTCGTCACGGGCCGCGGCTACAACACGCAGTACGTGCTGATCCGGGCGCTCGAAGCCGCGGGCCTGCGCTACGAAGACATCGATCCGGTCTACATCGTCACCGCCTCCGACACGGTGGCCGCCTACCAGTCGGGCAGCGTCGCGGCCATCGGCCTGTGGGACCCGTTCCTGGCGGGCGCGCAGGTGGCGACCGACTCGCGCCTGCTCTTCGACGGCTCGGGCCTGAGCGGCAACCGCACCTATCACTTCGCGCAGCCCGGCTTCGCACGCGCCAACCAGGAACTGCTGCGCACCGTGTTCGCCGAACTGCGCAGGGCCAACGAGTGGGCGCAGGCGCATCCTGCCGACGTGGTCGCCACGCTGGCGCCGCAGCTCAAGGTCGAGCCCAAGGTGCTGGCGCTCGCGACCGAACGACGTCAATATGGCGTGGTCGCGCTCACGCCGGCCATCGCCCAGGAGCAGCAGGGGCTGGCCGATGTGTTCGCGCAGCTCAAGCTCATTCCGAAACCGATCGAGGTGAAGGACGCCTTCCTGGACCTGAACCTCGTCTGACGCATCCGCCACCGTGACTCAGAACTCTCACTACGACGTCATCGTCGTCGGCCTCGGCGCCCTCGGCGCGGCCACCCTCTACCAACTCTCGCAGCGCGGCGCCCGCGTGCTCGGCATCGACCAGTTCGCACCGCCGCACGACCAGGGCTCCTCGCACGGCGACTCGCGCATCACGCGGCTGGCAGTCGGCGAAGGCGACGAGTACGTGCCCTTCGTGCAACGCTCGCACGCCATCTGGCGCGAGCTCGAAGCCCGCACCGGCAAGCCGCTGATGACCACCACGGGCGGCCTCATCCTCGCGCCGCGCGACCGCGTGGCCGAGCACCACGGCAAGGCCGACTTCGTGCGGCGAACCATCGCCTCTGCGGAGCGCTTCGGCATCGCGCACGAGGTGCTCGACGCAGCCGGCATCCGCGCGCGCTTTCCGCAGTTCCACCTGCAGGGCGACGAGATCGGCTACCACGAGCGCGACGCCGGCTTCGTGCGGCCCGAAGACGCCATCGGCGCACAGCTCGCGGTGGCCCGCGCTTCGGGTGCGCAGACGCGTACCGGCGAGCGCGTGCAGTCGGTCGAGCCGGTGGGCAACGGCGACACGGTTCGCGTGCGCACCGATTCGGCGAGTTTCACTGCCGACCGCGTGGTGATTGCAGCGGGCGCGTGGCTGCCCGAATTCCTCGGCCGGCAGGCCCGAGCCGATTGGCAGGCAGACTTTTCGGTCCATCGGCAGGTGATGCACTGGTTCGACACCGGCAGCGCCGCGGCCGATTTCTCGCCCGGCCGCTTCCCCATCTTCATCTGGATGTTCGGCGACGGGCAGGAAGACTACATGTACGGCTTCCCCTCCTCCGACCCCGCGCAGCCCGCGCTCAAGGTCGCGACCGAGCAGTACGTGGCCGCCACCACGCCCGACACCATCGACCGCACCGTGAGCCCCGAGGAAAGCGCCGCGATGTATCGCGAACGCGTGGCCGGCCGCTTCCCGCAGATCGGCGGCCGCGCCCTCAAGGCACGCGCCTGCATGTACACCGTGACGCCCGACCGCCGCTTCGTGATCGATGCGCTCGACGGCCTGCCCCAGGTGCTGATCGCCTCGGCCTGCTCGGGCCACGGCTTCAAGCATTCGGCGGGCCTGGGCGAAGCCATTGCCGAACAGGTTCTGGGCCGCACAAGCACGCACGGCCTCGACCTGCGCCCCTTTGCCCGCCAACGCCTGCTGGAGAAGGAAACTGCCTAGAGCGGCCCGGCGCGAACGCGGGCATCATCGCTCCCGATCTTTTGATTTCTGGAGCAATGCGCGATGAGATTCCTGGTGGTGGGTGCCGGTGCACTCGGTGGTTACTTCGGCGGCCGTTTGCTGGAGGCGGGGCGCGATGTGACCTTTCTTCTTCGTCCGCGCCGGGCTGCGCAACTCGCCAAGACCGGGCTCGTGGTGCAGAGCCCTTTCGGCAACCTCGAACTTCCCGCACCGAAGCATGTGCTGGCCGAGAACATCGACGGCCCGTATGACGTGGTCGTCGTCGGCAGCAAGGCCTACGACCTCGATTCGACGATGGATTCGTTCGCGCCCGCGGTCGGTCCGAACACGGTGATCCTCCCCCTCCTCAATGGCATGAAGCACATCGACCAGCTGGTCGAACGCTTCGGCAACGAACGCGTGCTCGGCGGCCTCTGCATGATCTCGGCCACGCTCGACGACGAAGGCCGCGTGCTGCACCTGAACGACATGCACGGCCTGAGCTACGGCGAACGCGCCGGTGGGCGCTCGGCGCGCGTCGATGCCATCGCGGCCCAGTTCGCCGGCGCGAAGTTCGACGCCACCGCGAGCGAGACCATCGCGCAGGACATGTGGGAGAAGTGGGTCTTCATCGCCTCGGCGGCGGGCCTCACGAGCCTGATGCGCGCCTCCATCGGCGACATCGTCGCGGCCGGCGGGCAGGACGTGGCGCTCTCGATCTTCGACGAATGCTGCGCCATCGCCGCGCACAACGGCTTTGCGCCGCGCCCCGCAGCCATCCAGCGCGGCCGCGCGGTGGTGACGACGGCCGGCTCGCCGATGACGGCATCGATGTACAAGGACATGGTGCGCGGTGCGGCGGTCGAGGCCGACCACATCGTGGGCGACCTCCTCGGCCGCGCGCCAAGGAGCGACTCGCCCGTTCCCACGGTGCTGCGTACCGCCTACGTCCACCTCAAGGCCTACGAGGCCCGGCGCGCCCGCGAGGCCGGCTGAGATCCATGGCCGGCGCGCTCGCCTTCCTCCATACGGCGCAGTCGCATGTGCAGACCTTCGGTCGCCTGGTGCGCGACCTGGCGCCCGATCTCGAGGTGCGCCACCTGGTGATGGAAGAGTTGCTGTCCGACGCGCGCGTCGTGGGCATCGACAACGCGGCGCTGGTCAGGCGCGTGCAGGAGGCCATGCGCGAGGCGGCATCGGACGGCGCCGCGGTGGTCGTGTGCACCTGCTCGACCATCGGCGGCATCGCCGAGAAAACCGCCACCGGCGGCGCCTTCTCGGCCTTGCGGATCGACCGCGCCATGGCCGACCGCGCGGTGCGCACCGGCCCGCGCGTGCTGATCGTCGCGGCCGTCGAAAGCACGCTGGAGCCGACGACGGCGCTGATCCTCTCGGCGGCGACGCAGGCCGGCGTCGGCACGCGGCCGAGCGCGCTGCTCGTCGAAGAGGCCTGGGCGCATTTCCAGGCCGGCGACACCGGCCGCTATGTGGAAACGCTGGCAACCGCAATTCGCGGCGCGGTCAGCAGGGCCGATGTGGTGGTGCTGGCACAGGCTTCGATGGCGCCGGTGACGCCGCTGCTTGCAGACCTGGGGATCGATGTGCTCAGCAGCCCGGGGCTGGGCGTTGCGCATGCGGTGGCGACGCTGCGGGCGTCGGGGACGGCGTGGACGGCGGGTGCATGAACATGCTGCCGAGCCCGCAAGGCTGGGTCGCCGTCGCTACTCCGACTTGAGGACCGTCTCCCCCTTCAGCGCCCCCATGTCCCGCGTATTGAAGCGATGCCGCTTCCACCCCGCCCAGGTGCGGCGGAAGTTCGCGAGCGAGATGCCGTAGTACAGCACCTTGAACATGCGCAGCGCCCCCCACATCGGCGTGCCCTTGTAGATGTCGCCGGCCAGCAGCGACATCAGCGCCTCCTTCACCCGGAACGGATTGCCCGGGTGCATGAACATGTCGCGGATGGTCGGGTTGGTCACGCGGTAGATGAACCATGAATACTCGCGCGGGCCCTTGCGCATCATGGCCTCGAAGCCCTGGCGCGCGGTTGCCAGTTCCGCCGGCCGGTCGAGTGCGGTGGCCACGAGTTCGGCGCCGTCGAAGGCGCTGTGCATCGCCAGGTACACGCCCGAGGAGAACATCGGATCGATGAAGGTGAAGGCATCGCCCAGCAGCAGGTAGCGATCGCCCGTGGCGTGCGTGCTCGAGTACGAGAAGTTGCCGGTGGCATGCACCGCATCGTCGACCAGCGTGGCGTTCTTCAAGCGCTCCACCAGCACCGGGCAGGTCGCGATGGTGTCGTAGAAGAAATCCTTCAGCGGCTTGTCGCGCGTCTTCAGGTAGTACGGCCAGCAGACCGCGCCCACGCTGGTGGTGCCGTCGGCCAGCGGAATGAACCAGAACCAGCCGTGCGGAAACCAGCAGATGCTGATGTTGCCTTCCTTCTTTCCCTCGAGCCGCTCGGCATTCGTGAAGTGGCCGAAGACGGCGGTGCTGTTGTGGTCGGGGTTCTTTTCCTTGCAGCGGAATTTGTTGGCCAGCAGCGTGTCGCGGCCCGTGGCATCGATGACGAAGCGGGCGCGCCAGCTGCGCCTGGCGCCGTCGTCCATCTCGGCCTGCACGGTCGCGCCGTCGGCATCGAAGGCCACGTCGCGCACCTTGCAGCCTTCGAGGGTCTGCGCGCCGCGCGTGGCCGCATTGCGGAACAGCAGTTCGTCGAGCTCCGAGCGGCGCACCTGCCAGGCGGAGTCGAGCGACTTGTCCCAGCCCTCGGCAAATTCGACATAGCTGCGGTGCTCATGCTCGGGCGAGACGAACTCGATGCCGAACTTGGGCATGCCGATCTTCTCGACCTGGTCACGCACGCCGAGCCTGTCGAACAGCTCGACGTTCGCCGGCAGCAGCGATTCGCCGATGTGAAAGCGCGGGTGGTGCGCCTTCTCGAGCAGTACCACCTTGCGGCCTTGCTGCGCCAGCAGCGCCGCCACGGTCGAACCGGCGGGACCGCCGCCGATCACGATCACGTCGCAGGATTCGTTCGCGGTCGGGCCGGGTTCTGTGACTTCAGTCGGGGGAGACATTCAGGCTGTACAACATTGTTTGACAATGTTGAGCAGCATAACGCCCTCTGCGGACGCCCTCTCCGGACACCCTGCAGCGTCATCGAAAGCACATGCGGCAGCCCGCCGCTGCCCGGTCAAAAAAACGGCGGCCATGAGGCCGCCGTGTCGGAGAACGCAGTGTGACTCAGCCCGCGCGCCGCTGCCCCGCAAGGCGCCGCACCACGGCCACCAGGCGATCCACCTCGTCGAAGGTGTTGTAGAACGCGAGCGAAGGCCGCACCGTCGTCTCGACACCGAAGCGCCGCAGGATCGGCTGTGCGCAGTGGTGCCCTGTGCGCACCGCGATGCCTTCGTCGTTCAGCGCATGACCCACCTCTTCGGTGGTGTAGCCGTCGAGCACGAAGGACATCACGCTGGCCTTGTCGGCCGCCGTGCCGATCAGCCGCACGCCGGGGATCGCACCGAGCTTCTGCATGCCATACACGAGCAGGTCGTGCTCGTAGCGCGCGATGTTCTCGATGCCGACCTTGTTGACGTAGTCGATCGCGGCACCCAGGCCCACCGCATCGGCGATATTGCCGGTGCCGGCCTCGAACTTGTTCGGGATCGGCTGGAACACGGTCTTCTCGAAGGTCACGTCGGCAATCATGTTGCCGCCGCCCTGCCACGGGGGCATGTCCTCGAGCACTTCGCGCTTGCCCCAGACCACGCCGATGCCGGTCGGACCGAACACCTTGTGGCCGGAGAACACGAAGAAATCGGCACCGATGTCCTGCACGTCGACGCGCATGTGCGAGACCGACTGCGCGCCGTCGACCAGCGCCTTGGCGCCGGCGCGGTGCGCGAGCTCGACGATCTCCTTCACCGGCACCACGGTGCCCAGCGCGTTGGAGACCTGCGTGACGGCGACGATCTTCGTGCGGTCGTTGAGCAGCTTGCGGTATTCGTCGAGCAGCACCTGCCCCGAGTCGTCCACCGGGATCACGCGCAGCTTCGCGCCCTTGGCGGCGGCGAGCTGCTGCCAAGGCACGATGTTGGCGTGGTGCTCGAGGTTCGAGACGATGATCTCGTCGCCCTCGCCCACGTGCTGCCCGCCCCAGCTCTTGGCCACGAGGTTGATCGCCTCGGTGGTGCCGCGCACGAAGATCACTTCTTCGACTTCGGGTGCGTTGATGAACTTGCGAACGCGCTCGCGCGCGCCTTCGTACGCATCGGTCGCACGCGCGGCGAGTTCATGCGCTGCGCGATGGATGTTCGAGTTCTCGTGTTCGTAGAAGTACGCGATGCGGTCGATGACCGACTGCGGCTTGTGCGTGGTGGCCGCGTTGTCGAACCACACGAGCTGCTTGCCGTTCACCCGCTCCTGCAGGATCGGGAAATCGCGGCGCACGGCGTTGACGTCGAACGGCGGATGCTGGCCGCTGCCGGCGAGCGGCACCGCGTCGGGCCCGCGCGGATCTGGCTTGGCCGGTGTGACGAAGCCGTTGGGCAGTCGCACCGCATCGACGAAGTAGAACTGCGCATCGCGGCCGGCCGGCGCCGAGGGCGGGGTCGGTGGCAACGCGGGTTGAGCGGTCGGCGCCGCCAGACCTGCGAACGGATCGTGAATCGCGAAGCCATCGCCGGCACCTGCCGTCGGATGCCCGTAGCTGTTGTTCAGGAAGTAGAACGGCGACGCGGCCGTCTGCGGCGATGCCGGTGCACCGAGTTGCTGCGGCACGCCCAGCACCGTGCCGCCCGAACGCGGCTCGAAGGCCGGCGCGACCGAAAACACGGTGTCCGGCACGCCATTCCCCGCCACCGCATGCGGCAGCAAGGCCGGCGCGCGGTTCGCGAGCGAAGGCAGCTGGGTCGGCGATGCGGGCAGCACGTTGGCGCCCGGAATCTGCCCTTGAGGAATCGGCGTGCCCGGCACGCTGGGCCCGAAGCCGGCGGGGCTCACGAGCGGCGAGCCCGGCGGTGCAATGTTGGCGGGAAACTGCGCGCCCGGCACCAGCCCGCTCGCCACGCCGGGCAGCGAGGTCGGCGGCGTGCCCGGCAGCGCGGAGAACATGGCGCTCGCCATGCGCGCGAGGATGGCCGGATCGAACGGCGCCTCGCCCGGAATCGTGGGTGTGCTCACCGCGGCTTACTTGTAGGTGTCGGCGTAGTCGTGGTACTTGCCGACCTCGACGTCGTCGAGCACCGCCAGCGCATCGGTGGTCAGCACCGCGAGCGAGCAATACAGCGAGATCAGGTACGACGCGATCGCATGGTTGTTGATGCCCATGAAGCGCACCGACAGCCCCGGGCTCTGCTCGCCCGAGAGGCCCGGCTGGAACAGGCCCACCACGCCCTGGCGCTTGTCGCCCACGCGCAGCAAGAGGATCTTGCTCTTGCCGTCGGCCACCGGCACCTTGTTCGACGGAATCAGCGGAATGCCGCGCCAGGTGATGAACTGCGAACCGAACAGGCTCACGGTCGGCGGCGGCGTGCCGCGGCGCGTGGCTTCGCGGCCGAAGGCGGCAATGGCGAGCGGGTGCGTGAGAAAGAACGCGGGCTCTTTCCACACCTTGGTCAGCAGCTCGTCGAGGTCATCGGGCGTGGGCGCGCCGGTCAGCGGGAAGATGCGCTGCTCGTCCGTCACCTGGGCCAGGAGGCCGTAGTCGGGGTTGTTGATGAGCTCGCTCTCCTGGTTCTCCTTGATCGTCTCGATCGTCAGGCGCAGCTGCTCCTTGATCTGGTCGTGCGGGCTGCTGTAGAGGTCGGAGATGCGGGTGTGCACGTCGAGCACGGTGCTCACGGCATTGAGGTAGTGCTCGCGCGGGTTTTCTTCGTAGTCGACGAAGGTGCGTGGCAACTGGTTTTCTTCTTCGCGCGAGGTGCAGGTGACCTTGATCGACTCGGGGTTCTTGACCTTGTTGACGCGGTAGATGCCCGCTTCCACCGGCACCCATTGCAGCAGGTGCGTCAGCCAGCGCGGGCTGATGGTCTCGAGTTGAGGGACTGTCTTGGTGGCATTGGCTAGCTGGCGTGCGGCGTTGTCGCCAAGGGCGGTGGTACCACCGACTGTTGCGCTCATGTATTGAAACTCCGTGGAGGGGTGGGAAAGTGGGCGTCAGTGTCCGGTGGCCAAGGGTTTCCCCTCAACAGGCTATAGCCGCCAAGTTGATTCGCCTTGCAAGGCGCGATTGCTCGAGTTGCTCGCATCTCGCGAGCAGGTTCACGATGTTGATGCCCAGTGCCGTCGCGAGCTTCTGCGCGGTGACGATCGACGGGATCACGCGGCCGCGCTCGACCTCGCCCACATAGGAGCGATTGAGGTCCGAGCGCTCGGCGAGCTGCTCCTGCGACCAGCCATGGGCTTCGCGCAACTGGCGCACGGTGACGCCGAAATCTTCGACAAAGGCTTTCATGGTGCGCTCGCTTTCGGTGCATTCTGCAAACTGGCCTGGGTCACGCTCGCGCCCGGCTTCACGTCGTCGGTGATCCAGACGTTGCCGCCGATCACCGCGCCCTTCCCTAGCGTCACGCGACCGAGGATGGTTGCGCCCGCATAGATGACCACGTCGTCCTCCACCACCGGATGCCGCGGCAGGCCCTTCTGCAGGTTGCCCTCGGTGTCGGTCGGAAAACGCTTGGCCCCGAGCGTCACGGCCTGGTACAGCCGCACGCGCTTGCCGATGACGGCCGTCTCGCCGATCACGACGCCCGTGCCGTGGTCGATGAAGAAGCCCGCATCGATCTGTGCGCCGGGGTGGATGTCGATGCCGGTCTGCCCGTGCGCCAACTCCGCGACGATGCGCGCGAGCAGCGGCAGCCCGAGCTTGTAGAGCTGGTGCGCAAGGCGGTGATGAATCATCGCGAGCACGCCGGGATAGCACAGCAGCACCTCGTCCACGCTGCGCGCAGCCGGATCGCCCTGATAGGCGGCGAGCACGTCGCTGTCGAGCAGGCGACGCAGCTCGGGCAGCGCATTCGCAAACTGGCGCACGGCCTCGGTGGCGAGGTCGTCGATCTCGCTCGCGGGGCGCGGCTGGAGACGCGCATTGAAATTGAGTTCCAGACGCGCCTGCAGCAGCAGCGCCTGCAACGCGGCGTCGAGCGTGTGGCCGACGTAGAAGTCTTCGCTCTCGTGGCGCAGGTCCGGCGGGCCGAGCCGCATCGGAAAGAGCGCGCCCTTGAGCGATTCGACGATCTGCGTGAGCGCATCGCGCGATGGAAACTCGCGCGCGCCGGGCTCTCGCGAGCGCCGCTGCGAATCGCGCCACTCGTCGCGCACGCCATGCAGCGCGCGCACGATGTCGCCTACCTCGAAATGGGCCATGTGTTCTTTCCTCCCTTGAGCGTCTTGTGCGGGTGTCAGTCCTGCACCCAGGGCAGATGGTGGAAACGCCAGCCGTCCGCACCGCCGCGGTGCTGCTGCGCATCGATCTCGCCCTCGAAGCCTTCGAGCACGTTGAAGACGTTGGTGAAGCCGGCCTTGGCGGCGGCCTCGGCCGCGAGCGCGGAGCGCTTGCCGCTGCGGCACAGCAGCAGCGCCACGGCGTCCTTGCCGCCTTCTTTCGCGAGCTTGGCTTCGAGCTCGCGCACGAAACGGGGATTGCGGGTGAGCGCGGTGCCCGTGGCCCAGGCCACGTGCAGGCTCTCGGGCACATGGCCGACGAACTTGCGTTCCTCGCCCGAGCGCACGTCGACCAGCACGGCCTGGCCCTTCTGCACCAGGTCCCAGGCGATCGTCGGCGTCACGCCGCCGGCATAGGGCAGGTTGCTTTCGGCGGCCTTGGCGCGCGCCTGTTCCAGTGTTTCGGGCAAGGCGAGTTCTTCAACTTCCACTGACATGCTGTGCGGCTCCTGTTGTGCGTTGGAATTCGCCTTTGATGGCGATAACCACCACTTTAGGAGCGTCGTCCAGAAGCTCAAACGACTGAAAAGTCGATTCCTAACAACCGGACGTTGTATAGAACGATGTTCAGACGGCAGCAGCCGCCTCCGCCGCCCGCACGGCCGGCGCGGTGAGGTCCACGCTCTTCCCACCATCCACGCCATATGGCACATCGCCCGCGATCGTGACCCGGCGCACCACCCGGTGCTGGTCGCCGTAGTCGTTGATCGCGTAGTGCTGCGTGGCCCGGTTGTCCCAGATCGCGATGTCGCCCTGCGTCCAGCGCCAGCGCACCGTGTTCTCCAGGCGGTGCACATGGCTCTGCAGCACGCTCAGCAGGTGCTGGGAGTCATACGTCGAATGGCCGGCCAGTCGCTTGACGAAGTGGCCCAGCACGAGGCTGCGCTCGCCGGTCTCGGGATGCACCCGCACCACCGGGTGCTCGGCTTCGAGCAGGCGGCGGGTGAACACCTCCTTGTAGCGCTTGACGCCCTCGTCGGCCAGGTCGGCGGGCTGACGCGAGGCGGCGTAGTCGTAGTCGTTGCCATGCACCGCGCGGAGGCGATCGGCCAGCGCCTTCAGGTCGTCCGACAGGCTCTCGTAGGCCGCCACGGTGTTGGCCCAGACGGTGTCGCCGCCATAGGGCGGAATCACGACCGCACGCAGGATCGACACCTGCGGGTAAGCCACCTCGAAGGTTACGTCGGTGTGCCACGAATTGGCGCGGCCGCCGTGGCGCGAATCGAGTTCCAGCAGCTTGGTGCCGTCCCTGGAGGGCACGGTCGGATGCGGCACCAGCTCGCCCCAGAGGCGGCCGAAGGCCTGCTGCTGTGCGTCGTCCAGGTGTTGCTGGCCGCGGAAGAACAGCACCTTGTGCTTGAGCAGCGCCGCCTTGATCGACCGGAACACCTCCGGCTGCAGTTCGCCCGAGAGCCGCACGCCGCGCACCTCGGCGCCGATGTGGCCGGCCTGCCGGACGATGTCGAGTTCGTTGTCGTGTGCAACGGCGGGGGAAGAAAGAACAGCGCTCATCGAAGGTCCTCTTTGGGTTTGATGGAAAGAAAAACGAAAGGCTCAGTAGGCAAAGCGCAGCCCGGCGGGCAGTCCGCCCGAGGTGTCCGGCGGCAATTGCGGCGGTGCTTCGGGCAGAGGCGCACCCGCGAACTCGCGCAGCACCTCTTCCTTGACATGGGTGAAGGCCAGGTCCACACGGTTGCGCGGATGCGCAAGCGCCACCGGCACGATGCGGCGGATGCGCCCCGGTCGCGGCTCCATCACCACCACCTTGTCGCCGAGGTACACGGCCTCCTCCACATCGTGGGTGACCAGGATCATCGTGATGCCCTCGGCCTGCCAGATGCGGTGCAGCTCCTGCTGCAGATGCGCCCGCGTCATCGCGTCGAGCGCGCCGAAGGGCTCGTCGAGCAGCAGGATCTCGGGCCGGTTGACCAGCGCCCGCGCAATCGCCACGCGCTGCGACATGCCGCCCGACAACTGGTGCGGATACGCGCTCTCGAAGCCCTTGAGCCCGACCAGCTCGATGTGCGCCTGCACCTCCCTGCGCTTCTGCGCCGCATCGAGGCCCGCGTTCAGCAGGCCGAGCGCGATGTTCTGCTGCACCGTGAGCCAGGGAAACAGCCGGTGCTCCTGGAACACGATGCCGCGGTCCAGGCTGGTGCCGACGATGCGGTTCCCGTCGATCAGCACCTCGCCGCGGTAGTCGGCTTCGAGCCCGACGATCAGCCGCAGCAGCGTCGACTTGCCGCAGCCGCTGGAGCCCACGATGCTGACGAACTCGCCCAGCGTGATGGTCAGGCTGATGTCGTCGAGCACCTTGAGCGGTGCGCCCTCGACCTCGTACTGCTTGCTCAGTTGTCGTATTTCGAGTGTTGCGGCGTGTGCCATGTCTTTTTCTCTTTCAGAAGCCGGCCACGGAACGCCCGCGCCATGCCAGGAGGCGGTTCTCGATGCGCGTCGCGATCCAGTTGAGCGAGAAGCCCACGAGGCCGACCACGATCACGCCGAAGATCACGAGGTCCATCCAGAAGTGGTCGCGCCCGTCGATCATGGTGTTGCCGATGCCCTTGCCCGAGACCAGCAGGTACTCCGCGCCCAGCGTGGCGAGCCACGCGTAGATCAGCGCCAGGTGCACACCCGCGAAGATCGAGGGCGATGCGCTCGGCAGCACCACGCGCGTGAAGAGCTGCCAGCGGCTGAAGCGCAGCACGCGCGCCACCTCGACCAGGTCGCCCGGCACGCTGCGGATGCCCTCGAAGGTGTTGAGCACCACCGGGAAGAAAGCCGCGAGCGAGAGAAAGGCGACCTTGGCCGCGTCGCCGAGGCCGAACCACACGGACAGGAGCGGAATCCATGCGAACAGCGAGATCTGCTTGAGCGTGTGGAAGCTCGGCCCGACCAGGTTCTCGAACAAGCGCGACAGCCCCAGCGCCGCACCGAACAGCAACCCGGCGCTCGCGCCGATCGCAAAACCCGCCAGGTCGCGCCACAGGCTCGCGGAAAGCCCGGTCCACAGCGCCCCGCTCGTGGCCTGCTCCACCGCCCGCTGCCAGACGCTGTCGATCGACACCAGCAGCGGCGAACTCGACCAGCCGAAGCGGAACGCCGCCCACCAGAGCGCCACCAGCAACACGGGCAGCACCCAGCCGCGCAAGGGCCTGGGCACGCGGCGAAAGAGATTCCGGTCCACGGAAGCTGTGCTGCCGCTCATCAGAACCCCGCCCGCCGCCAGCGCAGCAGCCGCGTCTCGACGAGCGCGAGCAGCTTGTCGAGCACGAACCCGACCGCGCCCACCATCACCACCGCCGCCAGCACCACATCGAGCTGGAACAGCTGCCGCCCGAACACGATCATGTAGCCCAGCCCTTCGCTCGATGCCAGCAGCTCGACCACCACCAGCGCGAGCCAGGCATGCGTGAAGCCATAGCGCACGCCGTTCCAGATCGGCGCCAACGCAGCCGGAAACACCACCTTCGACAGCATCTGCCAGCGGCTGAAGCGGAACACGCGCGCCACCTCGATGTAGCGCGTGGGCACGTTCTGGATGCCCTTGAAGGTGTTGAGCGCGATGGGCACGAGCGATGCCTTGGCGATCAGGATGATCTTGAGCGCCTCGTCGATGCCCACCAGCAGCATCAGCAGCGGCAGCCATCCCAGCACCGGCACCTGCGCGAAGGCCTTGAAGAGCGGGTAGGTGTAGTCCTTGAAGGTTGGCGACAGGCCCATCGCCACGCCGAGCAGCAGACCGCCCGCGAGTCCGACGCCGAAGCCCGCGAACACGCGCCACAGGCTGATGCGCAGGTTCTCGATCAGCTCGCCGCTCTGCAGTGCATCGACAAAAGTGGCGGCCACCGTTTCGGGCGACGGCAGCACCTGCGGCGCGATCCATTCGTTTCGCGCAGCGATGTGCCAGAAGAGCAGCACGGCCAGCGGCACCGGCCATGCGAGCAACAGGCGCCCCACGCCCGGCAGCCAGGCGCGCAATGCAGCCAGGGGCGAAAGCCGCCCGGCCGCGGGAATCGGCAACGACTCCGGAGGCAGCACTGCACTCATGCGGCGGCCTTGAATTCGCGCGCCGACAGATGCCGGCTCGCCGGCCTCTCCAGGCCCAGGTTCTCGCGCAGCGTGCGGCCTTCGTATTCATGCCGGAACAACCCGCGGCGGCGCAGCTCGGGCACCACCTGCGTCACGAAATCGTCGAGCCCGCCGGGCAGCGTCGGCGGCATGACGTTGAAGCCGTCGGCCGCCTCTTCCTCGAACCACTGCTGCAGCTGGTCGGCGATCTGCGAGGCCGTGCCGTGGATCGACCAATGGCCGCGCGCCGTGCCCACGCGCTGGTAGAGCTGGCGGATGCTCAGGCCCTCGTCGCGTGCGAGCGCGGTGACCAGGCGGAAGCGGCTCTTGGGGCCGTTCGGCTCGGGCAGGTTGCCGGGCAGCGGGCCATCGACCGGATAGCCCGTGAGGTCGATGCCGCCGATCACAGTCGACAGCAGCGCCACGCCCACGTCGGGCGGAATCAGCGATTGGAGCTCTTCGAGCTTTTCCTTCGCATGCTGCTCGCTCTGCCCCACCACCGGAAACACACCCGGCAGGATCTTGAGCCCGCCGGGATCCCGCCCATGGCGCGCGAGCTGCCCCTTGAGGCCGCGATAGAAGGCCTGCGCCCCCGCCAGCGACTGCTGCGCGGTGAAGATCACCTCCGCCGTCGCGGCCGCCAGCGCCTGCCCTGCTTCCGAGGCGCCGGCCTGCACCACCACCGGGTGGCCTTGCGGCGGCCGCGCGATGTTGAGCGGGCCGCGCACGCGAAAGTGCCTGCCCTGGTGGCCCAGCACATGCAGCCGGTCGGGATCGAAGTATTCGCCTGCGGCCTTGTCATGCGTGAAGGCGTCGTCGTCCCACGAATCCCACAGGCCCGTCACCACATCGACGAACTCGCGCGCCCGCTCGTAGCGCAGCGCGTGCTCGGGATGCTGGTCGAGGTTGAAATTCAGCGCCTCGGCTTCGTTCGACGAAGTGACGACATTCCAGCCGGCGCGCCCGCCGCTCAGGTGATCGAGCGAGGCGAACTTGCGCGCCACGTGGTAGGGCTCGTTGTAGGTGGTCGACACGGTGGCGATCAATCCCACGCGCTCGGTCACGGCCGCGAGCGCCGACAGCAATGTGAGCGGCTCGAAGCCCGAGACGCGCGCACTGCGATGCAGGGTGCGCGACGCCGCGGCATCGCGAATGCCCACGCTGTCGGCCAGGAACACCGCATCGAACTTCGCGCGTTCCGCCGTCTGCGCAAAAGCCTTGTAGTGCTCGAAACCCAGGCCTGCCTGCAGCGGCACATCGGGATGCCGCCACGCCGCCACATGGTGGCCGGTCGCCATCAGGAAGGCATTGAGCCTGATCTGCCGCTTCGGCGTGTTGGTGCCGCCGCTCATCGCGCCACCGCCACCTGCTTGCCGCTGACTTCGCCATTGGCCTCGTACACCGGCCAGTAGTTCTCGAGCTTGAGCTCGCGCAGCGAAACATCGAGAAAGCTGCGGTCGAACCAGCTGTCGATCTCGGCCTTGCCCCGCACCAACTTGAGTGCCAGCGCCTGCTCGGCGGAGTCCTTGTAGCGCTGCACCAGGAACGGGTCGAGCAGCGGCGACAGGCGCGTGCGCAGCGGCTGGCCGATGAAGTCCTCGCGCCAGTACTTCTCGGCCACCTCGGCCTTGCCCCATTGCGCGAACACCTCGTCGCGCTGCGACTCGTCGGAGTAGCGACGGGCCACCTTCACCAGCGTGGTCACGATGCGCTGCGTGGCCCTGGGCTGGTTGCGTGCGAAATCATCGGAAGCCAGCAGCACCGTCTGCCGCGTGTACCTGAACGAATCTTCCGAGGCCGAATAGATCACCTTCGCCACGCCCTTGTCGCGCAGCACGAAGAGCTCGACATAGCCGAACGCACCGTCGATGTCCTTGGTGGCCAGTGCGGCCTGCGCGCCCGGCAGGTCGAGGTTGATGAGGCGCACGTCGCTTTCCTTGAGCCCGTGCGCCGCCAGCGCGCGCACGGCCGCCAGGTGCAGGTTCGTGCCCTTGTAGAGCGCGATGCGCTTGCCGCGCAGGTCCTCGATGCGCTTGACCGCCGAATCCGGCGGCACCGCCAGGTACAGGCCGTTGCGCACGCCCGAGCCCGCGATGATCCGGGTCTTGACGCCGCCCGCGCGGTGCACGATGGAAGGCAGGTCGCCCTGCCAGGCCAGGTCCAGCTGCTTGTTGACCAGCGCCTCGTTCACCGCCGGGCCCGCGCCCTTGAAGAACACCCATTCGATCTTGGTACCGTCGGCCTTGAACTCTTCCTCCAGCGCACCGGTCGAGTGGACCAGCGCCGCCGACGAGCCGCCGAAGCGCACCGGGTTGCCCACACCACCGGTCGCCACGCCGATGCGGATGACGGGCGGTGATGCGTCGTTGCCGGCAGCCAGCAGGCGCGGCGCCGCGGCCATCAGGGGCCACGCGGCGGCGTGGCGGAGGAACGAACGTTTGAGCATGTGGGGCGACCTTGGCTTCGATGAATCCAAAAGATTCTGCGAGGCGGATGCGCAGGCCGGAAGGAAGCTGTTCGCAGTTCCTCATGCCCCATTCGACTAAGCCACGTTGGCTATATGGACCTGTACGAAACACAGGCACTCGGACGTAAAAAAACCCGGCGCCACGAGGCCGCCGGGTTGTTCGCAATCGCCCGAGGGGGCGTCAGAGCTTCGCGATCGAAACCTCGGTCGACTTCACGAGCGCGACCACGTCGGAGCCCACCTTGAGCTGCAGCTCGTCGATCGAGCGCGTGGTGATGACCGAGGTCACGATGCCCCAGGCGGTCTCGACATCGACTTCGGAGACGACGTCGCCGCGGATGATTTCGCGGACCTTGCCCTTGAACTGGTTGCGCACGTTGATGGCTTGGATGGACATGATGGTTTCTCTTTCAGGTTGAAGAAATAAAGGATGGGATGGAGAGATCAGACGATCTGCGCCACGTCGTCGAACGCGAGCCGGGGCCCGCGCTCGAAGGTGCCGGCGTGATCGGCCACGCCGAGATTCACGAGGAAATTGGCGCGGTAACGGCCGTCGGGAAAGAAGGCCTTGTCGACCAGGTCCGCGTTGAAGCCCGACTGCGGCCCCGCATCGAGCCCGAGCGAGCGCGCCGCCAGGATCAGGTAGGCGCCCTGCAGGCTGCTGTTGCGAAAGGCCGTGGCCTGCGCGGCCTCGGCGCTCTTCTCGAAGAAGGGCTTGGCGTCGTAGGCCGGGAACTGCGTGGGCAGGTGCTCGTAGAAGCGGGTGTCGTGCGCCACGATCACCGTCACGCCGGCCGCCAGCGTCTGCGCCGTGTTGCCCGACGAGACCGCGGGTTTCAGCTTCGCCTTGGCGTCCTCGCTGCGCACGAACACGTAGCGGCCGGGCTGGCCGTTGTAGGCGGTCGGGCCCCACTTCACGAGGTCGTAGAGCTTGCGGATCAGCTCGTCGGTGATGGGCACGGGCTGGAAGGCGTGCACGGTGCGCGCCTTGCGGAAGAGCTGGTCGAGCGCCGCTTCGGGAATGGCGTTGAGTGTTGTCATGGTTTTCCGTTCGTCGAAGCGGTCAGGATGCGGCGGCCAGCGCCACGTCGAGGTCCGCAATCAGATCGTCGATGTGCTCGATGCCGACCGACAGGCGCACCGTGTCTTCCGTCACGCCGGCCCTCGCGAGCTCTTCGGGCGAAAGCTGCCGGTGCGTGGTCGAGGCCGGGTGCGTCGCCAGAGAGCGCACGTCGCCGATGTTCACGAGGCGCGTGAAGAGCTTCAACGCATCGAGGAATTTCGCGCCGCCCTCACGGCCGCTGCCGATGCCGAAGGTCAGCACGCCGCTGGACTTGCCGCCGAAGTACTTCTGCGCCAGCGCGTAGTCCGGATGGTCTTCCAGCGCCGCATAGTTGACCCAGTTCACCGCCTTGTGCGTCTTCAGGTGCTGCGCCACCTTGAGCGCGTTGCTGCTGATGCGGTCCATGCGCAGCGCCAGTGTCTCGATGCCCTGCAGGATCAGGAAGGCGTTGAACGGCGAGATGGCCGCGCCCGTGTTGCGCAGCGGCACCACGCGCGCACGTCCGATGTAGGCCGCCGGGCCCAGCGCCTCGGTGTAGACCACGCCGTGGTAGCTCACATCGGGCTCGTTCAGGCGCTTGAAGCGCGCCTTGTGCTCGGCCCACGGGAACTTGCCCGAATCGACGATCGCGCCGCCGATGCTGGTGCCGTGGCCGCCCAGGTACTTGGTGAGCGAGTGCACCACGATGTCGGCGCCATGCTCGATGGGACGGCTCAGGTAAGGCGAAGGCACGGTGTTGTCCACGATCAGCGGCACGCCGTGGCGGTGCGCGATCTCGGCGATGGCCGCGATGTCGGTCACGTTGCCCGCGGGGTTGCCCAGCGACTCGACGAACACCGCCTTGGTCTTGTCGTCGAAGAGCTTCTCGAAGCTGCTCGGATCGCGGTGGTCCGCAAAGCGCGTGGTGATGCCGAACTGCGGCAGCGTGTGCGCGAACAGGTTGTAGGTGCCGCCGTAGAGCGCCGTGCTGCTCACGATGTTGTCGCCTGCTTCCGCGATGGTCTGGATCGCATAGGTCACCGCCGCCTGGCCCGAGGCCAGCGCGAGCGCCGCAATGCCGCCTTCGAGCGCGGCCACGCGCTGCTCCAGCACGTCCTGCGTCGGGTTGTTGATGCGGGTGTAGATGTTGCCCGGCACCTTCAGGTCGAACAGGTCCGCGCCGTGCTGCGCGCTGTCGAAGGCGTAGGCCACCGTCTGGTAGATCGGCGGCGCAACGGCGCGCGTGGTCGGATCGGGCGAGTAGCCGGCGTGGACCGACAGGGTTTCGAATTTCCAGTTCTGCGACATAGAGACTGCCTTTCAGGGAAAGAGGAAGGAAGGCTCAGATCGCCCAGCGCAGCGCGTGCGCCGGGGTACCGAGCCAATTGGCGTCGGCGCTGCTGTCAGCCTCTTCGGGAGTTCCGGGCTTTTGCAGCACCCTGTCGAGGATGCGTTTTTCGATGGCCGCGAAGGCCGGGTCGCCCTGCGAGCGCGGGCGTGCGAGTGCGATGTTTTCGTCCAGCGCGATGCGGCCGTCTTCGATCAGGATCACGCGGTCCGCCAGGGCCACGGCTTCCTGCACGTCGTGCGTCACCAGCAAGGCGGTGAAGCGGTGGCGCTGCCAGAGGTTCTCGATGAGCCGGTGCATCTCGATGCGGGTGAGCGCGTCGAGCGCGCCCAGCGGCTCGTCGAGCAGCAGGAGGCGCGGGTGATGCACCAGCGCCCGTGCCAGCGACACGCGCTGACGCTGTCCGCCCGACAGGCGGGCCGGCCATTCGTTCTCGCGGTCGGCCAGGCCCACCTGCGCGAGCACCTCCTTGCCGCGCGGCTTGGCGTCGTTCGACAAGCCCAGCGTCACGTTGTCGAGCACGCGGCGCCAGGGCAGGAGGCGCGCCTCCTGGAACATGATGCGGGTGTCATCGTGCAGGCCGTTCACGGCCTTGCCGTCGGTGTAGAGGCCGCCGGAAGTCGCCTCTTCGAGCCCCGCGATCAACCGCAGCAGCGTGCTCTTGCCGCAACCGCTGCGGCCCACGATGGCGATGAACTGGCCCGGCTCGATGGTGAGCTTGGTGTTGCGCAGCACGTCGCGCGTGCCGTAGCGCTTGTGCAGGCCCCGCGCTTCGAGGCGCACACCGCCTGCGATGGCCTGGGGTTGGATGTCTTTCAGAACGGCGCTCATGGCTTCAGGCTCCGGGTTTGAACAGCGCCACGTCGAGCGCATTGATTTTTTTAGGCAGCAGCTTTTCGCCGAAGAACGCATCGGCGATGCGCTGCTGCTCGGTCAGGCCTTCGGCCACGACCGGGCGCACCGCATAGCTGCGGCGGCTGTTGGCTTGTTCGATGGTGGCGGCATCCAGGCCCCACACGGGCGACAGCAGCGCGGCCGCCTCCTTGGGGTTCTGCTTGACCCACTTGCCGGTCTTCTCGAGCTCGGCATAGATCACGCGCAGCACATCGGGCCGCGCCTTCGCGAACCTGGTGCTCGCGAGGTAGTAGCGCTGGTACGACGCGATGCCCGCGCCGTCGGCCAGCACACGCACCTTCGACTGTCGCTGCGCCGCGGCGAGGAACGGGTCCCACACCACCCACGCGTCGATCGCGCCCTTCTCGAAGGCGGCACGGCCGTCGGCCGGCGTGAGATACGCGGGCTCGATGTCCTTGAACGAGAGGCCAGCCTTCTCCAGCGCGGCGATCAGCAGGTAGTGCGCGCCGGCCGCTTTCGCGAAGCCGACCTTCTTGCCCTTCAGGTCGGCCACGGTCTTGAGCGGCGATTCGTCTTTCACGACGATGGCCTGCGCCGCGGGCGACGGCGCTTCCTGCGCGATGAAGGTCAGCTCGGCACCGGCCGCCTGCGCGAACACGGGCACCGTGTCGGCCACGTCGGCGCTGATGTCGAGGTTGTTCAGGTTCAGCGCCTCGAGCAGCGGCAGGCCGCTGGTGAACTCGTGCCAGCTCAGCGTGGCATTGAGCGGCGCGAGCTGCTTTTCGAGCGTGCCTTGTGCCTTGAGCAAGGCCGTGAGCGTCGAGGACTTCTGGTAGCCGAAGCGCACGGTGACGGGCCTCGGCGCGACGCCTTGCGCCAGCACGGCACCTGCACTCAGGGCACCCAGCGTGGCGATGGCCGTGCGGCGGGAAATGGATCTGTTCATCTGCCCTGCCCTCACTTCGGCTTCTTCTGGTAGCCCGGATGCCAGCGCAGCCACCACTGCTCCAGGCCGCGCGCGAACAGGTCGGCCAGCTTGCCGAGCAGCGCATACAGCAGGATGCCCACGAGCACGATGTCGGTCTGCAGGAACTCGCGGGCGTTCATCGTCAGATAGCCGATGCCGGCCTGCGCCGAGATGGTCTCGGCCACGATCAGGATCACCCACATCAGGCCCAGCGAGAAGCGCAGGCCGACCAGGATCGACGACAGCGCCCCCGGCAGGATCACCTCGCGGTACAGCTGCCAGCGCGTGAGGCCGTAGGTGCGGCCCATCTCGATGAGCTGCGGATCGACGTTGCGGATGCCGTGGAAGGTGTTGAGGTAGATCGGAAAGAACACCGACACCGAGATCAGGAACAGCTTGGCCGATTCGTCGATGCCGAACCAGAGGATCACCAGCGGAATCAACGCGAGCGCGGGGATGTTGCGCACCATCTGGATGGTCGAATCGAGCAGCGTCTCGGCGAACTTCACCGAGCCCGTGAGCAGGCCCAGCGCCAGCCCGGCACCGCCGCCGATGGCCAGGCCCGCGAGCGCGCGGCCGGCGCTCACCTTCACATGCGTCCAGAGTTCGCCGGACACGGTCAGCGACCATGCGGCCTTGACCACGTCCACCGGCGCCGGCAGCACGCGCGTCGACAGCCAGCCGAGCGACGAGGCGATCTGCCAGAACACGATGAGCCCCACCGGCACGAGCCAGGGAACGAGGCGGCCTGCGACGTTGAGGCCGAAGGCCTTGAACGCGTTGCCGGAAGCTGCATCGGAATCGGTTGAAGCCACCGGAAGCTCCTGCACTTGTTCAGTCATGGAATTCCTTTTGGGTTCAGCTTTGCGAGACCAGGCGCGATGGCGCATCGAGATTCGCGACGACTTCGCCGAACGGACCGCTCAGCGAACCGCCCGCAAGCTGCGTCTTCGCCTCGCGCGAGAGCAGCGGGAACACCAACTCGGCGAAGCGGTAGGCCTCTTCCAGATGCGGGTAGCCCGAGAGAATGAATTTGTCGAGGCCGAGCGCCGCGTACTCCTCGATGCGCGCGGCGACGGTCTTCGCGTCGCCGACAAGGGCCGTGCCCGCACCGCCGCGCACCAGGCCCACGCCGGCCCACAGGTTCGGCGAGATCTCCAGCTCGGCGCGCGAGCGCTTCGCGCCGCCGGCATGCAGTGCGGCCATGCGGCGCTGGCCTTCGGAGTCCATGCGCGCGAAGGCGGCCTGGGCGCGGATGACGGTCTCATCGTCCACGCGGCTGATCAGTTCCTCGGCGGCCTTCCATGCGGCGTCTTCGGTCTCGCGCACGATCACATGCAGGCGGATGCCGAACTCGACGCGGCGGCCCTGCTTCTCGGCGCGTGCACGCACGTCGGCGATCTTCTTGGCGACTTCGGCGGGCGGCTCGCCCCACGTCAGGTACGCATCGACCTGCTCTGCGGCGAGGTCGTGGGCAGCAGCCGACGAGCCGCCGAACCACACGGGCGGGTACGGCGTCTGCACCGGCGGATACAGCAGCTTGGCGCCCTTCACGCTCAGGTGCTTGCCTTCGAAGTCGTAGCCCTGGCCGTCATGGCTGCGCGTGAGAATCTCGCGCCAGATGCGGATGAATTCGGCCGATTGCTCGTAGCGCGAGGTGTGATCCAAATACACGCCGTCGCCTTCCAGCTCGGCCTGGTCACCACCGGTCACGAGGTTCACGAGCAGGCGCCCGCCCGAGAGCCGGTCGAAGGTCGCGGCCATGCGCGCGGCCAGGCTCGGCTGGTGCAGGCCCGGGCGCACGGCCACCAGGAACTTGAGATTCTTGGTCGAGCCGATCAGGCTGGAGGCGATCACCCACGGGTCTTCGCACGAACGGCCGGTGGGAATCAGCACGCCTTCGTAGCCGAGGTTGTCGGCCGCGCCCGCGATCTGCTGCAGGTAGGCCAGGTCGATGGGGCGTGCGCCCTCGCTCGTGCCGAGGTAGCGGCTGTCGCCGTGCGTGGGGAGGAACCAGAAGATCTGCATCACGCGACTCCCGCGCCGGCGGCTTCGAGCACGTTGATCTTTTTCGGGATCAGCTTGAGCTCGAAGAAGGTGTCGGCGATCTTCTGCTGTTCGGCCAGGATGGCCTTGGTGATCGGCGTGATGCCGTAGGCCGTGCGATTCACGGTGACATCGGCCACCGGTTTCGGCAGGCCCCACAGCGCGGCCAGCTCGGCGGCGAGCTCACCCTTGTTCGCCGTGCCCCAGGCATCGACCTTGTTGAGTTCTTCGACGGCGATGGCGATCACGTCGGCATTCTTCGCCACGTAGTCGAGCGACGAGAAGTAGTAGGCGCGGTTGCCGACCACACCCGTGGCGTCGGCGAGGATGCGCGCGTCGAGCGCTTTCTCCGCGGCGGCCAGGAACGGGTCCCAGATCACCCAGGCATCGACCGAACCTTTTTCGAAGGCCGCGCGCGCATCGGCCGGCGGCAGGTAGGCCAGGTTCAGGTCGGCGTACGAGAGGCCGTGCTTCTCGAACAGCTTGACGATGAAGTAATGGACGTTCGAGCCCTTGTTGAGCGCGATCTTCTTGCCCTTGAGGTCGGCCACGGTCTTGATGGCGGAGCCCTTGGGCACCAGCACCGCCTCGGTCTGCGGGCGAGGCTGCGTGGCGGCCACGTAGGCGAGCGGCGCGCCGGCAGCCTGCGCGAAGATGGGCGGCGCTTCGCCGACATCGCCGAAGTCGATCGAGCCGACGTTGAGCGCTTCGAGCTGCACCGGGCCGGCCGTGAACTCGGTCCACTTGACCGTGACGCCGAGCGGCGCAAGCCGCTTCTCCAGCGTGCCGCGGCCCTTGAGGATGTTGAGCGTGCCCTTCTGGTTGCCGATGCGGAACTGGCGCGCGGGCGCCTGCGCCAGCGCGGCGAACGAAGGCAGCGCGATGGCTGCGGCTGCGGCGCCCTGGATCAGGCGGCGTCGGGGAATGGAGATGCGGGTCATGGAGAAATGCTTGAAAGGGATTCAGGGCTGCGCGGTGACGACCGCGTCGCTGACCTTGATGGGCTTGGGAATGAGCTTCAGCGCGAAGAAGGTGTCGGCGATCTGCTGCTGGTCGGCGGCGACGGCGGGCGTGATCGGCTTCACGTTGAATTCGTAGCGGCGCAGCGCGAGCTCGACCACGTCGACCGGCAGGCCCTGCAGCGGCGCGATCAGCTCCGCCGCCTGGCGCAGGTTCTTCTTGAGCCAGATGCCCTGCTCCACCGAGTCGGCGAACAGCACATCGATGACCTTGGGGTTGTTCTTCACGAAACCGCGTTCACCCAGGTAGTACTGGTAGTTGTTGACCACGTCGGTGGTGCCGCCGGTGCCATCCGCCAGCACGCGGGCGCCGGTGGCTTTCTCGGCTGCCGCCTGGAACGGATCCCAGATCACCCAGGCATCGACGTTCTTGCTCTCGAAGGCCGCGCGGCCGTCGGCCGGTGCGAGGTACACGGGCTGGATGTCGGAGAACTTCAGGCCGTTCTTCTCGAGCTGTTTCACGAGCAGGTAGTGCACGTTGCTGCCCTTGTTGAGCGCGACCTTCTTGCCCTTCAGGTCGGCGACGGACTTGATGGGCGAGTCTTTCGTGACCAGGATCGCCTCCGCGCGCGGCGCGGCCGGGTCGTAGCCGAAGTAGACGAACCTGGCGCCCGCGGCTTGCGCGAAGATGGGCGGCGCCTCGCCGACGTAGCCCACGTCGACCGCGCCGACGTTCAGGCCTTCGAGCAGTTGCGGGCCGGCCGGGAACTCGACCCACTTCACGCCGAAGCCCAGCGGCGCGAGCTTTTTCTCGAGCGTGCCCTGTGCCTTCTGCAGCACGAAGAGGCTGGCGGATTTTTGATAGCCGATGCGCAGCTCGCCCTTGGGCTTGCCCTGGGCATGGGCCGAGGAGGCGGCAATGAAGCTCACGATCAACGCGACGGCGGCGACCACGATCGTGCTGATCGCGAGATCGCGCAGCGCCTGCCAGATCGAGCGCGGCGGTGCGTCGAACGCGGAGTCTTCGGTGGCAACGGGGTTCATGCGGGGTTCCTTGGTGCAAAAACTTTGGGCAAAGCTGTCCCCTTGCCGCGCACAGGCGGCTTCAAAAAACGGGGACGGGGATGGGTCTGGCGACGCCGGGTCCTATGAAGAATCCCGCGTTCAGACGCTACATCGCACGCGGGAGAAAGGCACCGGCTCGAAGCCGTGTGTCGCAGGCAGCTTCAGGCCTTCGGTCGCAAGCACCTCGACGGCCTCGTTGAGTCGCTCGGCCAGGTCGTTGTGCACCTGGTAGGCGTTCTCGGGCGTCAGCACGATCTGCGAATCGCTCGCGTAGACGCCCGGCAGGATGTGGCGCGCCGCCAGCGACTGCAGCACGGGCCGCAGCGCGTAGTCGAGCGCAAGCATGTGATGGGGGCTGCCGCCGGTGGCCAGCGGCAGCACGGTCTTGCCCTTGAGCGCGTTCTGCGCGAGCAGGTCCAGAAAGACCTTCAGCACGCCGCTGTAGGCCGCCTTGTAGACCGGCGTGGCGACGACGATCACGCGGGCCGCCGCCACCTGGGCGATGGCGCGTTCGATGGCCGGATGGTTCCACTCGGCCAGCAGCAGCGCCTGCGCGGGCAGGTCGCGGATCGCGAGCCGTTCGATGCGGGCATGGCGTTTGGCCAGCCGGTCGCCCACGGCCTCGAGCAAGGCGGTGGAACGGGACGGGGCCGAGGGGCTGCCGGCAATCAGGAGAACGGACACAGGAGGCTTTCGGTTTTCTTCGGAGATTCAGGGCGTGCCGGGTCACGGCGCTCGCGGAACGGGCGCCCTGAAAACCGGCTCGGCAGCGCGGCTTACTTCTGCTTTGCCGTGTAGATCTGGTCGAAGGAGGCACCGTCTGCGAAGTGCTCCTTGTCCGCCTTCGCCCAGCCGCCGAAGGCCTGGTCGATCGTCACCAGCGTGAGCTTGGGGAACTGCTTGTCGTACTTGGCCTTCGCCTTGTCCGACGTCGGGCGGTAGAAGTTGCGGCCCGCGATGTCCTGGCCTTCGTCGGAATACAGGTACTTCAGGTATTCCTCGGCCACGGCGCGGGTGCCCTTCTTGTCGACGACCTTGTCGACCACGGCCACGCTGGGCTCGGCCAGGATGGAGATGGACGGCACGACGATCTCGAACTTGTCCGGGCCGAATTCCTTCAGCGCCAGGAAGGCTTCGTTTTCCCAGGCCAGCAGCACGTCGCCCACGCCGCGCTGCACGAAGGTGATGGTCGAGCCGCGCGCGCCGGTGTCCAGCACGGGCACGTTCTTGAACAGGTTGCCGATGTATTCCTTGGCCTTGGCATCGCCGCCGTACTTGCGCTTGGCGAATTCCCAGGCGGCCAGGTAATTCCAGCGGGCGCCGCCCGAGGTCTTGGGGTTGGGGGTGATCACCTGCACGCCGGGCTTGACCAGGTCGTCCCAGTCCTTCAGGCCCTTGGGATTGCCCTTCTTCACCAGGAACACGATGGTCGAGGTGTACGGTGCCGAATTGAGCGGCAGGCGTTTCTGCCAGTCGGCCTTGACCAGCCCGCCGTGGGTAACGAGCGCATCGATGTCGCCGCCCAGCGCCAGCGTGGCCACGTCGGCGTCGATGCCGTCGATGATCGAGCGGGCCTGCTTGCCCGAGCCGCCGTGCGACTGCTTGATCGTCACGTCCTGGCCGGTCTTGCCCTTCCAGTACTTGGCGAAGGCCTGGTTGTAGTCCACGTAGAGCTCGCGCGTCGGGTCGTACGAGACGTTCAGCAGCGTCACCGGGGCCGCGCCGCCTTGGGCAAACGTCGGCAATGCCGACAGGGCCAAGGCACCGGCCACGCCGGCACCCAGGGAAAGCTTGATAAAGTCGCGGCGAAGGCTCATGGTGTCTTGCTCTAAAAAGGCATATCAATGAAGCTGCGTATTCTCAATACGACATATAGAAACTGGAACGACCAAGTTTTCAGTTCTAAATAGCTAAATCAACTAAGCGAAACGCTTACCCCACCCAAGAGGCAAAAAAAATGGCTCGCATGGTTCAGTGCATCAAGCTCGGCAAAGAGGCCGAAGGGCTCGACTTTCCGCCCTATCCCGGCGACCTGGGCAAGCGCCTGTGGGAAAACGTCAGCAAGGAAGCCTGGGCCGCCTGGCTCAAGCAGCAGACCATGCTGGTCAATGAAAACCGGCTGAACCTGGCCGATCTGCGCGCCCGCCAGTACCTGGCGCGGCAGATGGAAAAGCATTTCTTCGGCGAAGGCGCCGACGTGGCGCAAGGCTACGTTCCTCCCCCCGCCGCCTGATTCCCTGCCCCGCCGTGACCGCTGAGCCGGTGGCCTGGCGTTCCGATGGCGTCCCTCGCAGCGAACGCTTCGACGACATCTATCACACCGAAACCGGGGCACTGGCGCAATCGCGCCATGTGTTCCTGGGCGGCTGCGGCCTGCCGCAAGACTGGGCGGGACAGCCGCAATGGCGGATTCTCGAAACCGGCTTCGGGCTGGGCCTCAATTTCCTGACAACCTGGCAGGCTTGGCGCGCCGATGCGAACCGGCCGCGGATGCTGCACTTCGTCTCGGTCGAGGCGCATCCGGTCGGGGCGGACGATCTCTTGCGGGCTGCCGAGGCGTATCCGGAACTGGCGTCGCTGGCCCGGGAGCTTGTCGCGCAGTGGCATGGGCTGCTGCCGGGCTTTCACCGGCTGGCTTTCGAGGAAGGTCGCGTCCTGCTCACGCTGTGCATCGGCGACGTGCAGGCCATGCTGCGCGCCCAGCGCTTCGAGGCCGACAGCCTCTTTCTCGATGGCTTCAGCCCGCAGCAGAACCCGGCGATGTGGTCGCCCGATACGCTGAAGGCGGTGTCGCGATTCGCCCGGCAAGGCACGGGTCTCGCCACCTGGACCTACGCGCGTGCGGTACGGGATGCGCTCTCGCAAAACGGCTTTCAACTCGAACGGCGCCCCGGCCTCCCGCCCAAGCGCGACTGCCTGGGCGGCGTGTTCGCACCAGCATGGACGGTGCGACGCCGCGGCCCGGCGCCCGAGCGGATCGAGGCACCGGGGCATTGCGCGGTGATCGGCGCCGGTCTCGCGGGTGCGGCCGTCGCCGCAAGCCTTGCGCGGCGCGGTTGGCAGGTCACGGTGCTCGATGCGGCCTCGCGCCCTGCCTCGGGCGCCTCCGGCCTGCCGGTCGGCGTGCTGGCGCCCCATGTGTCCCCCGACGACGCCCTGCCCTCGCGTCTCACGCGTGCGGGCATCCGTTCCACCTGGCTCGAACTGCAACGGCTGCTCGAAGAAGGCCGCGACTGGCGCGCCAGCGGCGTGCTGGAGCGGCGCCCCGAAGGCGACACCCGCGTGCCCGCCGGATGGAGCGACAGCGGCCCCAACGAATCGTGGCCTGCGAGCGCCGGGCAGCTGCAGGCAGCCGGCCTGCCAGCCGACGCCCCCGCGCTCTGGCATGCGCGTGCCGGCTGGGTACGCCCGTCGCGGCTGATCGAGGCGTGGCTGCGCCAGCCGGGTGTCGAATTCCGCGGCAACGCCGCCGTGGCGCGGCTGACGCGAAACGCCGACGGCTGGCAGCTGTTCGACGCGGCGGACCAACTGTTGATTGCGGCGGACCGCGTGGTCGTCGCAGCGGGCTTCGAATCAGGCCGCTTCGCTCCGAAGCTGCCGTTGCAGCCGGTGCGCGGTCAGGTCGCGTGGGGCCACATGGCCGGACTCCCGGCCACCCCGCTCAACGGCGACGGCCATCTGATCGCGCAAGTGCCCGATGCCGAAGGCGCCCTGCTCTGGCTCGCCGGCGCCACGTTCGATCGCGACAGCACGGACCTCGCCCCGAACGCTGCCGACGGCGCCGCGAACCGCGACCGCCTCGCCCGCTTGCACCCCACCGCCGCCGCGGCCTTGGCGCCGGCTTTCGAGCGCGGCGAAGTGAACACCTGGGTCGGCGTGCGATGCGCCTCGGGCGACCGCCGGCCGCTGGTCGGTCCGCTGGACGAAGAGGCGAGCGGCCTCTGGGCCTGCACCGCATTGGGTTCGCGCGGCCTCAGCTTCGCGGCCCTGTGCGCCGAACTGCTGGCCGCGCAATGGCATGGCGAGCCGCTGCCCTTGCCCGCCGCGCTGGCCAAGGCGCTCGGCACGCAACGCCTCTGAGCGATCCGTTCAGGCCGAGCCCATGGCCCGCCAGGCCATCAGCAGCGCCATGCAGATCACCAGCACGAGGAAGTATTTGCGCAGCACCCGCTCCTCGAGCCGCGTGGCAAGGCGCGCCCCCGCCGCCGTGCCGATCCACAGCCCGACGACGACAACCGCCAGCAACACCCACGGCAACCCGCTCGCCACGCTCGCATAGACGAACACCGCCGGCAGCGCCAGCGGCAGCACGTTGACCGCCAGGCTCACCGCCTGCGCCCGATGCTGCGAGTAGTGCAGCGCCACCGTCAGCAGCGCCGTGATGGCGAGCCCGCCACCGATGCCGAGCAGGCCCGACGAGGCGCCGGCCACCACACCCACCAGCGCCAGCGCGACCACCGACCCGCGTGGCTCCGCGGGCAGGACCGCATCCACACCCTGCGACGCAGGCGACTTCAGCACGACGAGCGCCACCAGCACCAGCAGGTAGCCCACGAACATCCAGCGCAGCGTTGCATCGGCCAGGTGATTGGCGCCCCGTGCGCCCAGGTACGCCCCGGCCAGGAAGCCCAGCGAGATCCAGACCACCGTGCGCCACGACGCCCCATGCCCCGACACGCGATAGCGCAGGAACCCCGCAAGACTGGTCGGCACCAGCTGCGCCGCGAGCGAGATCGCCTGCGCATCGTGTTGCCCCAGCCCCGGCATGAGCGCCAGCGCAGGCACCAGCGCCCCGCCGGGGCTCACGCCCAGCAGCCCCGCCACCGCGCCCGAAAACGTGCCGATCGCCAGGCCGCCCAGCAACTGGAGGACGCTGAACGATTCGAGCATCGAAGGTCGCCGGGTTCAGGCCTGGCTCGCAGGCGCCAGCAGGTGGTCGATCCGGCTGTCCCCGTAGGTGCGCACCACTTCGGAGATCACCACCTTGTAGCCGTCCAGCCAGTTCGCCTGCGCCGCCTTGGCCTCTTGGTGCACCGGGTGGCGGATCAGCGCCTGCAGGCTGTCGAGCGAATCCCAGTAGTAGACGTTCGACACCAGCCCGTTGCCCGTGTTCTCCCAGGTCTCCTCGCCCAGGTAGCCCGGCAGCGTTTTGGCGGCCGCGGCGATGGTCTGGTCGAGAAGGTGGAATTCGTCGTCGAACTGCTTCTTGGCGAAGATGAAGGTGGCGGAGTACATGGCGGCCGGAATCTCCTGGGAAGCTCGCTCGAAGTGCGAGCGGGCGCCGATTCTGCGGCATTCGCCCACAAGAACAAGCCACTGCGCACCGCGCGAACGCGGGAGAATGCCCCATGGCCATCCAGTACGACATCACGCACACCACCATCTACCGCTACAACAAGCCGGTCACCTTCGGTTTGCACCGGGTGATGTTCCGGCCCCGCGACAGCCACGACCTGCGCGTGCTCGCCACCGACCTGCAGGTGAGCCCCCAGGCCTTCACCCGGCTGATTCAAGACCCGCATTCCAACTCCGTCGCGCTGGTGCAGCCGATGGGCGAAGCCACCGAGCTGCGCATCGTGTGCTCCTTCACCATCGAGCATGTGCCGGCACAACAGGACCAGCTGGCGCTCGACCCGGCCGCCGAATTCCTGCCCTTCGCCTATTCGGTGCAGGAGCGCCTGGACCTGGAGCACTACCTGCGCCCGCACCACGAGGACGATGCCAGCGGCACGCTGATCCGCTGGGCCCACCAGTTCCTGCACAGCGACAAGCCCAACAGCACGCGCGAGGTGCTCGCACGCATGAACGCGCACATCGGCCAGAGCCTCGAATACAAGGCGCGCGACGAGGAAGGCACGCAGACGCCGCTGGCCACGCTGGCGCTGGGCAGCGGCAGTTGCCGCGACTACGCGCTGCTGATGATGGAAGCCGCGCGCCGCCTGGGCATTGCCACCCGCTTCGTCTCCGGCTACCTCTACGACGCCGCGCTCGATCGCTCGGCCCAGGCGCCCGGCGAATCGATGACCGGCGCCGGCACCACGCACGCCTGGCTGCAGGCGTACCTCCCGGGCATCGGGTGGCTGGCGTTCGATCCGACCAACAACCTCATGGGCAGCGGGCAGCTCATCCGCGTGGGCGTCACGCGCGACCCGGCGCAGGCCGCGCCGATCTCGGGCAGCTGGTATGGCGATGCCGAGGCTTATGAAGGCCTCGACGCCACGGTGGTCGTCACCCGCCGCAAGGGCTGATCTCTCCCCCGGGTTCTGTGCCGGTGTCGCGCAGGAGATAGCAGGTACGGGAAACCCCGGGCCGACGTGCCCGGCAACGCCCCTACGCTGCGCCGCCGGTCCAGCGAAATAGCACGGTCGTTCTCCACGGCGGCCCGCGTATCGCTGCGCCGGTGATCTTCCCAAGCAAGAACCCATAAGAACGGAGAGAGACACGACGACATCGTCCCGCCCCTACGCCCTGACCCATTCGGCTGTCTGCCCTCCCTGAGGGAGGTGCATCAGCGCGCGGGTGGCACCGCCGCCCGCGCCGCTGCGAGCTTCGCTTCCAGCTCCGCGACGAGCGCCCTCGCCTCGTCGCCCTCCGGAATGTCCCGGCCGCTGTCGCGCCATGCGACAGCGCTCTTGAACCCCTCGGCCTCCGCCTGACGGCGAAACCACATCCCCTCCGGGTTGTGCCGCGTGATGCCGTCGAACACCGTCGCGAACATCTGCGTCTGCTCCAGCCCCATCGAATGCCACACCTGGTTGACGACCAGCTTGTGCATCATCAGATGCGAGCGCGGTACGCCCGCGATGCGCTGCGCGAGCTTCAGCGTGGCGTCGTCGAGCTGGTCGGCCGGCACCGAGAAATTCGCGAGGCCCCATTCGACCGCCTGCGTGCCGGGGATCGTGTCGCCGGTGAACATGAGTTGCTTCGCGCGCAGCGCGCCAAGCCGGTAGGTCCACATCGCCGTGGTCGGGCAGCCCCACACGCGCGTGGGCATGTAGCCGATGCGCGCGTCGTCGGCCATCGTCAGCAGGTCGCAGCACAGCGCGATGTCGCTGCCGCCCGCCACCGCATAGCCGTGCACCTTGGCGATGGTGGGCTTGCGGCAGCGCCACAGGGCCATGAAGTCGTCGGTGTTGCGCTTCATCGCGGCGTAGTCGAGCATCGGGTCCCAGGGCGTCTTCTCCTGTCGGCAAGGGTGGTCGCCCTCGCCTTCGCGGCCGTGCCCTTCGGCGTAGTCGCCGAGGTCGTAGCCGGCGCAGAACGCGCGGCCCGCGCCTTCGACCACGATGACGTGCACCTCGTCGTCGGCTTCGGCCCATTCGACGGCCTGGCGGATTTCCGAGGGCGTGGTGTCGCCGATGGCATTGAGCTTCTCGGGGCGGTTGAGCACGAGGCGGGCGATGCGCGGATGCTGCGGGTCCTTGTCGATCAGGACGGTCTTGAAGGCGGGCATGGTCTGGTGTCTCCTTGGGTTGGGTCGCGATGCTCTTGTAGCATCGCCCCCGGGCCGACCGGCACAGGCAAACCACGGGGGAGCACCACGCGATGACAGCGACATTCAGGATTTCCGAAGAGGACTACGTCGACGCGATGCGGCTCTACGGGCGGCTGCCGCGCCTGGCGCGATGGGTGGTGATCGTGATCGCCGTCGGGCTGCTGCTGACGGCGATCTTCGGTTCGCGACAGATCCAGTCGGGCGCGCTGGGCGGTCTCGTCGGCGGCACAGTGGTGCTGCTGGCCATGCGCTACATGGTCCTGCCGATGAGCGCACGCCGCCATTACCGCAAGTACAAGGCGATCCAGGACGAGTTCTCGGTCGAACTGCTGGACGATGCCCTGCGCCTCTGGGCCCCGCACGGCGAGAGCCGGATCATCTGGGCGAACGTGCTCAAGTGGCGGCAGGACGACCGCTTCGTGCTGCTCTACCCCATGCCGCGCCTCTTCCATGTGCTGCCCAAGTCGGTGGCGGCACAAGGCTTCGATGTGGCCGCGCTCGTCGAGCGGCTCAACCGGCACGTCGGTCCGGAGACCTGAAGCGATTCAGGCGCCCTGCGCGCCGCCCAGCTGGAAGCGGAACACCGCGCCCTTGCCCGCCTGCGGCACCAGCCGGATGTCGCTGCCATGCAGCTGCAGGATGCGCTGCACGATCACCAGCCCCAATCCGCCGCTGCCCGAGCCGTCGCTGCGCGCACCGCTCATGAACACGGGCCGCACGAAAAGCCCCTTCTGCAACTCGCCCGGAATGCCCGGCCCCGTGTCGCTCACCTGCACCGCCACGCCGGCGTTCGCGGGCCGCAATTGCACCTCGATCTCACCACCGGGCGGTGTGTGGCGGATGGCGTTGTCCAGCAGGTTGGTCAGCACGCGCTCGATCATCCCGAGGTCGGCCGACACCACCGGCAGGCCCGGCGCGATGTCGGGCTTGAGCTGCTGGTGGCGCGACTCGGCTGCGAGCTCGAATTTCTGGAACACGTCCTGCACCAGGTCGGCGAGCGCGAAGTTCTCCTTCTCGGGCTTGACCACGCCGTATTCGAGCCGGGCCAGCTCGAACAGCTCCTGCGCCAGCCGGCCCACCTTGCGGCTCTGGCCGAGCGCGATCTCCAGGTAGCGCCGGCGTTCTTCGTCGCTGAGCGTGCCGGCCTTGAGCAGCAGGGTTTCGAGATAACCGTGCAGAGACGTGAGCGGCGTGCGCAGGTCGTGCGAGATGTTGGCGAAGAGCTCGCGGCGCTGCTGGTCCTGCAGCGTGAGCTCGCGCCATTGCTCGGCGATGCGGCGGGTCATCTGCGTGAAGGCCTGGCCCAGCAGCGCGATCTCGTCGCTGCCGTGCGAGAGCCGCTCCAGCGTGGGCGTTTCGCTTTCGAGCGAGGCGATGCCCTCTGTCTCGAAGCGCTTGACCGCCTTCGTCAGCTCGCGCAAGGGCCGTGTGATGAGCCGGAAAGCCGCCAGCCCCGCGATCAGGCCGAGCAGCGCGACCAGCGCCATCGACCACAGCGTGGTGCGCAGCACGTTGTCGGTCGCGACGTTGGCCGCGAGCGTGTCGTAGTCCTCGCCCTGCAGCACCACGTACACATAGCCGGCATCGCGCCCGCCCATCTTCAGCGGCGCCGCGCTGAACACCTTGGCCGCATCGGCGCTGCGCGGGTCGTCGCCCAGTATCGGCAGCGGCGCGCCCGACAGGAGCTGGCGGATCGGCTCCAGCGCCACGCGCTCACGCTTCATGTGTCCGGGCGGTGCAGCCTGCGCCTCGATGCGGCCGTCCAGGCCCAGCAGGTAGACCTCGACGCTGGGGTTCACTGCCATCAGCTTGTCGAACAGGTCCTTCACCGCGGCCTGGTTGAGGCCGCCGGGTTGCATCAGCTCGGAGTTCTCGGCGATGTGCGCGGCGAGCCCGCCCGACAGGCGCTGCACCACCTCCTGCTCGTGCAGCCCGCTGGAGCGCATCTGCAGCCAGGCCGAGGCGCCACAGCAGGCCAGCAGCAGCACCGCGAACACCATCGAGAGACGGCGAGAAAGCGTGGCCCAGGCCATCATGCGGCGCCCTCATCACCCGTGCCCGTTGGCGAAAGCTTGTAGCCCCGCCCCCAGACCGTCAGGATGCGTCGCGGCTCCGCCGGATCGGCCTCGACCTTGGTGCGCAGCCGGTTGATGTGCGTGTTGACCGTGTGCTCGTACCCGTCGTGCTGGTAGCCCCACACCTGGTTGAGCAGATCGAGCCGCGAGAACACCTTGCCGGGGTTGCGCGCAAAGAAATACAGCAGGTCGAACTCGCGCGGCGTGAGCTCGATGAGCTTGCCGTCCACGCGCACCTCGCGGGCCAGCGGCTCGATGTCCAGATTGCCCAGCGTAAGGCTGCCCGACTCCATCCGCGCATTGCGCGCCAGCGCGTCGGTGCGCCGCATCAGCGCCTTCACGCGCGCCACCAGCTCCAGCACCGAGAACGGCTTGGCCAGGTAGTCGTCGGCGCCCAGCTCCAGCCCGAGGATGCGATGCACCTCGCTCGAGCGCGCGCTGATGATGATGATCGGCGTGTAGCGCGCCATGGCCCGTGCGCGGCGGCAGATCTCGAGGCCGTCCACGCCGGGCAGCATCAGGTCGAGCACCAGCGCGTCCCAGTTGCCGCGCTCCAGCTCACGCAGGCCCGCATGGCCGTCGGCGGCGTGTTCGATCGCATAGCCTTCGTCGCGCAGGTGCATGCGCAGCAGTTCGGCGATGTGGGCGTCGTCCTCGACGATCAGCACGCGTTTGGGGGTGTCCATGGCGCCGATTGTCCCGCGATACGGATTCCCGAGTTATCACGATTAATTGAACTTTGCGTGATGAATCGGCCATGGGGTGCGCCCAAGAATCCACCCCATGAACAGCACCGCCCTCGCAAGCATTGCACCCGATGCCCGCCCCATCCACCCGATGTGGATGCGCATCACGCACTGGCTCAACGCCCTGGCGGTGCTCGTGCTGGTGACCAGCGGCTGGCGCATCTACAACGCGGCGCCGTTCTTCCCTTTCAGCATTCCGAACGGAATCACGCTCGGCGGCTGGCTCGGCGGCGCGCTGCAGTGGCACTTCGCGGCGATGTGGCTGCTGGTGTTCAACGGGTTCGTGTACCTGGCGATCAACATCGCAAGCGGACGGTTGGCCCACAAGTTCTTCCCCGTCACGCCGGCCGGCATCTGGCACGACGCGCTCGCCGCACTCAAGGGCAAGCTCTCGCATGCCGACCCGCGCCGCTACAACAGCGTGCAGCGGCTGGCCTACCTGTTCGTGATGCTCGACATCATGCTGATCGTGCTCTCGGGCCTGGTGCTGTGGAAGTCGGTGCAGTTCGCCGTGCTGCGCGACCTGCTGGGCGGTTACGAATTCGCGCGCCGCATCCACTTCTTCGGCATGGCGTCGCTCGTTGCTTTCGTCGCCCTGCACCTGGTGATGGTGGCGCTCGTGCCCCGCACCCTTCTCACCATGATCCGCGGCCGCGCGCCCAAAGCCTGACATGAGAATCTTCAAAGCCCCCAGGATGACCGGCGTCGACGGCGATGCCGTGGTGCGCGAGGCCCGCACGCTGATCGCGAAGAACCTCGACCAGCCCGCGCGCCGCGCCTTCCTGCAGCGCTCGCTCACGCTGGGCGGCCTCTCGCTGCTCACCGGCTGCAGCATCAGCGACGACAGCCATGTGGAAGCGGCGCTCTCGAAGATCTCGCGCTTCAACGACAAGGTGCAGGGCCTGATCTTCAGCCCCACGCAACTGGCCGAGACCTTCCCCGAATCGATGATCACGCGGCCCTTTCCGTTCAACGCCTACTACGGCGAGGACGAGATCCGTGAGGTCGACGAAGCCACCTACAAGCTCGAAGTGACCGGCATGGTCGCCGACAAGCGCAGCTGGACGCTGCCCGAGCTGCGCGCGATGCCGCAGCACGACCAGGTGACGCGGCACATCTGCGTGGAGGGCTGGAGCGCCATCGGCAAGTGGGGCGGCGTGCGCTTTGCCGATTTCCTGCGCCACATCGGCGCGGACACCACCGCCAGGTACGTCGGCTTCAAGTGCGCCGACGACTACTACACCAGCATCGACATGCCCACCGCGCTGCACCCGCAGACGCTGCTCGCGCTCACCTACGACGGCCAGCCGCTGCCGCCGAAGTACGGCTTCCCGATGAAGCTGCGGATGCCGACCAAGCTTGGCTACAAGAACCCCAAGCACATCAAGGCGATGTTCGTCACCAACACCTACACAGGTGGCTACTGGGAAGACCAGGGCTACAACTGGTTCGGAGGGAGCTGAGACGTCTTCACGACGCCTGAACTGCCGATGAAAAGCGCGAAAGCAAAAACCTCAACCTCAACTCAAGGACTTCCAATGAACAAGCTCACCGCAACCCTGCTCGCGACCTGCATGGCCTTTGCCGGCGCCTCGGCCTTCGCCGCGGACGAAATGGCCAAGGACGGCATGGCCAAGGATTCGATGTCGAAAGACGCGATGAAGAAAGACTCGATGGCCAAGGATTCCATGTCGAAAGACGGCATGAAGAAGGATTCGATGGCCAAGGACTCGATGTCCAAGGACGCCATGAAGAAGGACAGCATGGGCAAGGACGAGATGAAGAAGTAAGCGGCGCGCCATTGACGGCCGATGGATTCGGCGGCAATGTCGCCACCATCGGCTCCAGGACCGAAACCTCCTTCAAGGACTACACATGAAATCCCTCGCACTCACCGCCGGCGCACTGGCGGCCGCCGCCCTGGTCTGGTATGCCGTGCCCTCGTTCGCCGAACCGGCCAAGCGCGTGCCCGCCCCCACCGCCGACCTGGTCGCCCCGGCCACCGCGAAAACCGAAACCGCCGTGTTCGCCGGCGGCTGCTTCTGGGGCGTGCAGGGCGTGTTCCAGCGCGTCAAGGGCGTGAGCAACGCGGTGTCGGGCTACGCCGGCGGCGATGCCAAGACCGCGCGCTACGACGAAGTGGGCTCGGGCCGCACCGGCCATGCCGAATCGGTGCGCATCACCTACGACCCCCAGCAGATCAGCTACGGCAAGCTGCTGCAGATCTATTTCTCGGTGGCGCACGACCCGACCGAGCTGAATCGCCAGGGCCCCGACACCGGCACGCAGTACCGCTCCACCGTGTTCGCTGAAAACGCCGAGCAGGCCCGCATCGCCAAGGAATACATCGCGCAGCTGAACCAGGCCAAGACCTTCGGCAAGCCGCTCGCCACCACCATCGAGACGGCCAAGCCCTTCTACGCGGCCGAGGACTACCACCAGGACTACCTCACGCTCAACCCGAGCCAGCCCTACATCGCGATCAACGACATGCCCAAGATCGACGACCTGAAGAAGCTGTTCCCGGAGAGCTACAAGGCCACGCCGTCGCTGGTGCGTGCGGCGAAGGCCGGATAGTCAGCCTGGCGTGCTGCGGTGCCTCAGCATCGCGCTGGCTCGAGCCCGCACCCGTACGACCTGATAGCCCTGCCCGTACACGGCCCGCAGCAGCAGGCCGCTCTCGCCATGCAGTGCGAGCCGGCTCCGCACACCCGCTACGCAGGCGTCGAGCACCCGCGTTCCCTCGCGCAACGCATCGGTCTTCCACACCGCGCGCATGATCTGATCCCTGGAGACGACATGCCCCATGTTCCTGAACAGCTCGAGCGCCAGCGCGAACTGGCGCGGCTGGAGACGGATCTCCCGGTCCCGATACAGCACCATGTGGATCTCGGGCATGAACTGGTAGCCGTCCCAATTCAGCGCCGACGCCCCATCCGCGGCCGCAGGCAAAGCACTCCTGTCGCACAGCAGCGTCGTCATCCGCCAGTCCAGTTCGTCGTTCGAAGTCTGCTCGACATCGAACTCGATGGCATCGCTGCGCGCGAAATCGACACCCCATGGCGACAATGCCTTCCAGGCCATCCCATCGACGATGAAGAGCACCGGCATGCGGATCACGCCGCACACGGCGCACAGGCTCTTGTGGGCGATGTCGTCCTGGGTGCCCAGCAACAACAGGTCGAAGCGCTGGGCTTGGCTCAGCGCATGGAGCAGATCGGCCGGCTGTGCAAAGGCGATCGGCCGATGACCCATCGACTCGAGTTTTTTCCTGGTGGCAAGGCTCCGCTCTTTCGAACCGTCCAGCAGGGCAATGAAGAGCCCCTCGCGCAGACCTGGCATCAATCTCCCCCGTGACGGCCGTTGGAGCCCAACGCCATCGATCTGCGACTTTCCATCAAACCTTCTGTCTCCCGAAAATACCGGATGCCCGCTCGCCGGCTCAGTTGCCGGCAATGACCAGTTCGACACCCTGGGCCGACGCCGCATCGCGCGCCTCCTGGGGCAGACGCGCATCGCAGACCCAGTGCGTCACTGTGCCGAAGGGCACCACCGAAACCAGCGCGCGCTGACCCCACTTGTTGCTGTCCACGATCGCGCACACCTGCCGGCTGCGCTCCATCACCGCATGCTTGAGCTGGGTCTCGAGGTGGTTGGTGTTGGTCCAGCCGACCTCGGCGTCGACCCCGCGCGCGCCCATGAAGAAAAGATCGAAATGGAAGTTCGCCACCTGGGCCAGCGCCATCGGTCCCACCGCGCTCACGCCGGTGGCGTAGATCTCGCCGCCGATCGCGTAGATGTCGTAGGGCGTGCGACCCACCAGTTCGGCAGCGATGTTGATGCCGTTGGTGACGATCGCAAGTCGCTTCACGTTCGCAAGGCCCTGCAGGATCGCGCGCGCCACCTCCATCGAGGTGGTGCCCGCGTCCAGGTAGATCGACCAGCCATCCTGGATCAGGCCAACTGCCGCCTGACCGATCTGCTGCTTTTGCGACGAGCCTTCCTGGATGCGCACGCCGAACTCCGTGTCGCGGCCGATGGCCAGCGCGCCGCCATGCACGCGCTTGAGCAGGCCGGCATCGTGCATCTCCTGCAGATCGCGCCGGAGCGTCATCTCCGACAGCGTGAACCGCTTGGCCATGTCGCTGACGCGGCAGGCCCCCTCCTGCGCGAGCACCTTCAGGATCAGCATGTGCCGATGCTCCGCCGTCGTCGCCTGCAGGGCTTCCTGGCACGACGGATCGGGCGACGACTCGGCGGTCACGGGCGCGGGGTGGGAAGCGTTTCGGGTCATTGCGGGTTCGTGTTTCTATCGGGCCTGCCCATAGTAGGCGCCGGCGCCATGCTTGCGTTCGTAGTGCTTGCGGATCACGGCGGGCGGCAACTCGCGCGCCATGGGGTCGATCGATTGCGTGAGATAGGCCATCTGGGCCAGTTCCTCGAGCACGCGTGCGTTGTACACGGATTTCATCGCCGTCTTGCCCCAGGTGAACGGCCCATGGCACGACACCACGATCATCTCGACCTCCTGCGGCGAGATGCCCTGCATCCGCCGCACGATCTGGTGGCCGGTTTCCTCTTCGTAGTCACGGGCCACGGCCTCGTCGCTGATGACCTCCGTGACCGGCACCGCCACCGTGAGGTGGTCCGCATGCGTGGTGCCGTAGATGGGAATGGGCCGCCGGGCCTGGGCCCAGGCAACCGCATGCACCGAATGCGTGTGGCAGACGCCGCCGATGCCTTCGAACGAACGGTAGAGGACGGCATGGGTCTTGGTGTCGCTCGAAGGCCGCAGTGTGCCTTCGACCACGCGCGATTCGAGATCGACCACTACCATGTCGTCGGCCGTCATCTGTTCGTAGGGCATGCCGCTGGGCTTGATCGCGAAGACGCCCTGGCGGGCATCGAAGGCGCTCACGTTGCCGAAGGTGTACAGCGCCAGCGCCTGCTTCGGGATTTCCAGGTTGGCCTCGTAGGCCTCGCGCTTGAGTTCTCTATGCAGCGTCATGGACCACCTTCTCTTCCTTCATCCCTTGCACCAAGGCGCCCATCTCGCGATAGCGCCGGAATAGTAAGCGATAGGCCGCGGCCTCCGCCGCCCGCGGCTCGTAGACCAGGTCGAAGCCGCAGGCCATGGCCCGCTGCGCGGCCGGGATGTCGGCATGCAGGCCGCACGCGACCGCCGCGCACATGGCGGCGCCGAGCGCCACGGCCTGCTCCGACTTCGCCACGCGGATGCGCTGGTCGAACACGTCGGCCTGGATCTGCATCAGCAGCGCCGACTTGCGCGCCACGCCGCCGATCGCGAGCACCTCGTCGATGCGCACGCCCGCGTCGGTGAAGCGGTCGACGATGGCCTTCGCGCCGAAGGCCGTGGCCTCGACGAGCGCGCGGTAGAGCTGCGGCGCCGAACTGCCCAGCGACAGGCCGAACAGCGCGCCGTGCAGCGTCTGGTCGGCATAGGGCGTACGGCGCCCGTTGAGCCAGTCGAGCGCGGCCACGCCGTGTGCGCCCGGGGGCTCCAGCGCGGCGGCGCGCTCCAAGCGAGGCAGCAGTTCGGCACGCACCGCCTCGCGCGCCTCGCCCTCCGGCAGCGGCCATTCCAGCACCCGCGCGAACCATGCGAAGGCATCGCCGACCGCCGACTGCCCCGCTTCCAGGCCGGTGGCCCCGGCCATCACCGAACCATCGACCTGGCCGCAGATGCCCTCGACCACGCGGTCCGCGAGTTCGTCGGTCGGCGCCAGCACGATGTCGCAGGTCGAGGTGCCCATGATCTTGACCAGCGTGTGGTGGCGGATGCCCGCGCCGACGGCGCCCATGTGGGCATCGAAGGCCCCCACGCCGACCACCACGTCGCCGGGCAGGCCCAGCCGGTCGGCCCAGGCCGGCGTCAGCGCGCCGATGGGCGTCTCGGCGGTCCAGGTTTCTTCGTACAGCCGGTCGCGGATGCCGTCGAGCAATGGGTCGATGTGGCTGAGGAAGGCCTGCGACGGCAGGCCGCCATGGCGCTCGTTCCACATCGCCTTGTGGCCGGCGGCGCAGCGGCTGCGGCGCATCCGGCCCGGCGCGGTGGTGCCGGTGAGTTCGGCCGGCAGCCAGTCGCAATGCTCGACCCAGCTCGCGGTGGCCTGGCGCACCTGCGCGTCGTGCCGGAACACCCACAGCAGGTTGGCCCAGTACCACTCGGCCGAGTAGACGCCGCCGATGTGCGCGGTGTAGTCGACGCCGCCCCATGTCTTGGCGGCGGAGGTGATCTGCTCGGCCTCCCGCGTGGCGCTGTGGTCCTTCCACATCAGGAACATCGCGTTCGGGTTGTCGGCGAAGGCCGGCCGCAGCGCCAGCGGACAGCCGGTCTCGTCGACCGGTGCGGAGGTGGAGCCGGTGGTCGCAATCGACAGGCCGCGCACGCTCGCCCGGACCTCGGGCGCCACCTGCGCCAGCGCGGCGCGCACCGCCTGGGTCAGCGCATCGAGATGGTCCTGCGGATGCTGGCGGAAGATGCGCCGCACGGGGTCGCAGTACAGGCCGGCCGCCCAGCGCGGAAAGGCCGCCACCGCGCTGGCGAGTTCCTCGCCGGTGGCGGTGTCCGCGATCACGCAGCGGCACGAATCGGAGCCGAAGTCGACGCCGATGACATGGGTTCTGGTCATCATGGTCCTCAGTGCTGCGCTTGCTTCTGGCGCCATCTGTCGATGATCACTGCGAGCAGGATCACCGCGCCCTTGGCCACGTACTGCCAGAAGGACGAGACACCCAGGATGGTCAGGCCGTTGTTGATCACGCCGATGATCAGCGCGCCGATGATGGTGCCGCCGATCGAGCCCACGCCGCCCATCAGGCTGGTGCCGCCCAGCACCACCGCCGCGATCGCATCGAGCTCGTAGCCGGTGCCCCAGTTGCCGTTGGCGCCGAACAGCCGGCTCGCGGACATGGCGCCCGCCAGGCCCGAGAACAGGCCGCTGATCGCATAGACGAAAAGCAGCACGCCGCCCACGCCGATGCCCGTGAGGCGCGCCGCCTCGGGATTGCCGCCCACCGCGTAGATGTGCAGGCCGAGGATGGTCTTGCGCAGGATGACCCACGACAGCAGCGCCACGCCGGCGGCGATCCACACCAGCCAGGGCAGCCCCAGGAAGTCTTCGTTGCCGATCCAGCCGAAGCTCGGGATGTCGCTGTTGAGCACCGTGGTGCCGTCGGCGAACAGGTAGGCGGCGCCGCGCAGCGCGGTCATGGTGCCCAGGGTCACGATGAAGGGATTGATCTTCAGCAGCGCCACCGTGGTGCCGTTGATGAGCCCCATGACCAGGCCCGCAGCGAGGAACATCGGCAGCGACATCGCCGCGTACGGCGTGAGCGAAGTCAGCATGCCCAGCACGGCCGAAACCGCCAGCATCGAGCCCACCGAGAGGTCGATGCCGGCGGTGAGGATCACGAAGGTCATGCCGGCCGCGAGCACCAGGTTGATCGAGACCTGGCGCAGGATGTTCATCGTGTTCGCGGTGGTCGCGAAATTCGAGCTGCCGTCGCCCGAGAAGTACACGGTGAGGCCCCAGAAGACGACATAGAGGATCAGCAACGCGGGCAGCATGCCCAGGCGCTGGAGGGTGCCGGCTGCGCGGCCGGTGCGGGCCGGCGGGGACGCCGCCGGGACTGCGTTGGAGGTGAGGGTCTTTGACATGTGCTCGTCTCGTGAAGGTGTGATGCGGCGCGCGAGATCAGCGCGGTGTGCGCGCCGAATTCGCATGCGCCTGCTGCAGCAGTTCGGGCGTCAGCGCCTGCATGCTGCCGATGCGCAGGTCGGCCAGCGCGAGCGCCTCGGCCGACAGCGGATAGTCCGGGCCGGGCGCGGCGATCGCGGCCATGCCGGCCGCCTTGAGCGAGCGCAGGCCGTTGGCGCTGTCCTCGATGCCCACGGCCGCATGCGGCGCGACGCCGATGCGCGCCAGCGCGAGCAGGTAGATGTCGGGCGCAGGCTTGCCATGTTCGACGTCGTCGCCGCAGACCACGGCCTTCATCAGCGACGCGAGTCCGCTGGCCTCCAGCACATGGTGGGCAAGCAATGCCGGCGAGCCCGTGGCCAGCGCAACCACATGCGATCGCGCGGCCATCTGCACGGCCGCGACGGCGCCGGCACGCAGGGGCAGACGGCGCTGGTATTGCGCCAGCATGCGCCCCACGATCTCGCGCGCGACCGCGGCCTCGTCCATGCCGTTGCGCTCGCGCAGCTGCAGGCGCTCGACCATGATGCGCGACCAGGCCGCGGTGTTGGTGCCCATCGTCGACTCCTGGTCCTCGGTGGTCCAGCGCGCGCCGATGCTCTGTGCGAAGTCCTCGCGCACGCGCTGCCAGACGATCTCGGTGTCGATCAGGACGCCGTCCATGTCGAAGACCACGGCCTGGAGGGAAGAAGAGGAAGGAGAAGGGTTCGTTGCGTTCATGCGATATGCCGCTCCGGCTCGGGAGCGTTGACTGCGAGTTGGATGATGTTTTCCTGGGTGATGCGATCGCCCGCGAGTTCGCCCGCGATGGCGCCTTCGCGCATCACGAGCACGCGGTCGCACACGCCGACGATCTCGGGCAGCTCGCTCGAGATCACGACCACGGCGACGCCGGCCTCGGACAGCTCGCCGATGATCTTGTAGATCTCGCTCTTGGCGCCGACGTCCACGCCGCGCGTCGGCTCGTCGAGGATGAGCACGCGCGGCTGGATCTCGAGCCAGCGCGCCAGCAGCAGCTTCTGCTGGTTGCCGCCCGACAGCGCGCCCACGATGCCCTGCGGGCCCGCGATCTTCACGTTGAGCCGCGCGATGGCCTGGCGTGTCAGGCGGTCGAGCGCGCCGTGGTTCAGCACGCCCGCGACCGCGTGCCTGGGCAGCACGTTGATCGCGACATTGGTCAGCGCACTGAGCTGCAGGAACAGGCCCTGCCCCTTGCGGTCCTCGGGCACGTAGCCCAGGCCGAGGCGGATGGCATCGAGCGGACGGCGCACATCGGCCGGCTTGCCGTCGACGCGGATGACTCCACCGGTGCGCACATCCGCACCCACCACGAGCCGTGCGAGCTCGGAGCGCCCTGCGCCGACCAGCCCGGCCAGGCCCAGCACCTCGCCCGCATGCACGCGCAGGCTGCTCGGACGGTTGCGTGGCCCACTCACATCCTGCAGCTCCAGCATCACGCGGCCGGGCTTGCGCTGGCCGCGGTGCTGGTAGAAGTCGGTGAGCGTGCGTCCGACCATCATCTGCACGATGCGCTGCTCGTCGATCTCGTCGCGCGCCAGGTCGGCCACATGGCAGCCGTCGCGCAGCACCGTCACCCGGTCGGCCAGCGCCGTGACCTCGGCCATCCGGTGGCTGATGTAGATGATCGCGATGCCGTCGTCGCGCAGCCGGCGCATGACGCGGAAGAGATGCGCCGTCTCGCGGTCCGACAGCGCGGCCGTCGGCTCGTCCATGATCAGGATGCGGCCCTTGTGCACCAGCGCCCTGGCGATCTCGACCTGCTGCTGCTCGGCAATCGACAGCCGGCCGGCCGGCCAGTCCGCGCCAAACTGCGCGCCCAGCAACTGCAGCACGCGCTCGGTCTCGCGCAGCATCCGCGCGCGGTCGACCAGCCAGAGCGCCGCGCGCGGCTCGTTGCCCATGAACACGTTCTCGGCCACCGTGAGATGCCGCGCGATGCTGAGTTCCTGGTAGATCAGGTTGATGCCCGCGCGCTGGCCGTGCGCGGGATTTCGGATGGCCACGGGCTGGCCGGCCACCCGGATCTGCCCGGCATCGGGCTGGTAGACGCCCGAGAGGATCTTCATCAGCGTGCTCTTGCCCGCGCCGTTCTCGCCCATGAGGGCGTGGATCTCTCCGGGCCGCACCTGCAGGCGCATGTCGTGCAGCGCCCGGGTGGCGCCGAAGCGCTTGTGGATCCCGGACATCTCCAGCACGAACTCGCCCATGGCTGCTTGCGTGCTCAACGCACCCAGCCCTTGTAGCCGCCGATGTTGTCGCGCGTGGTGAGCGGCGTCGCCATCAGGTTCAGGGTCTTGGCGGGCTTGCGGCCATTGAGCAGGCCGTAGGCCACGCGCACGCTCTCCGCGGCCATCTCGTTCGGGTCCTGCGCGGGCGTGACGACGAACAGCGAATCCTTGGCCTTGAGCGCGGCCTCGCCGTCGGGCGAGCCGTCGACGCCGCCGGTCACCTTGATGTCGGTGCGGCGCGCCTGGCGGATCGCGAGCTCCGCGCCGATGGCCGTCGGGTCGTTGATGCCGAACACGGCATCGATCTTCGGCTGCGCCGTCAGGATGTTGGCCATGGCGGCCAGCCCGCCGTCGCGGCTGCCCTTGGCGTCCTGGTTGTCCGACACCAGCTTGATGCCGGGGTACTTGGCCAGCGTCTCCTTGCAGCCCTTCACGCGGTCCATGATCGACGACACCGGAGGGCCGTTGACGATCACGAAGTTACCCTTGCCGCCGATGCGCTCGGCCAGGAACTTGCACGACTCGGCGCCGGCCATCGCGTTGTCGGACATCACCGTGGCGTCCGCCCCTTCGGCCGTCACGTCCACCGCCACCACGATCACGCCCGCGGCGCGGGCCTTGCGCACGGCCGGCGCGATCCCCTTGGAATCGGCCGCGCCCAGCACGATCACGTCGACCTTGTTGGCGATGAAGTTGTCGATCTGGTCGACCTGCGTGTTGAGGTCGTACTTGCTCGACACGGTGGTCACCTTCACCGCCGGGTTGATCTTCTTGGCCTCGGCTTCCGCGCTGCGGCCGATGGCCACGAAGAACGGATTGGCCATGTCGCCCAGCGTGATGCCGATGGATTTGAGCGGCTTGTCCTGGGCGAATGCGTGGCCCGCAAACAGTGCGAGGGTGGCGGCTGCGACGCAGCGAGTCATCGACTTCTTCATGGATCGGTCTCCTTTTGAATGCGCTTGCTGAAGGTGCGCGCTGACGGCCAGCGTGCGTTCGTTCGGTTGAACGGACTGGATTCTATTGTTCATTCGAACATTTAAATTCGCACAATATCGAAATTATCCTCAGGGAAATCCCTCGATATTTGTCCGTTTATGTTCGTATTTGATGCTGCATACTTGCCGCGCCTTGCGAATCCGCGATGCAAAGAAAAAAAGGGAAGACAGGTATGACTCGCTTGCTGGTGGTGGGCGGCATCAACATGGACTACGTGTTCGAAGCGCCATGCCTGCCTCGCCATGGCGAGACGCTGGGCGGGCAGAGCTTCAGGCGCACACCCGGCGGCAAGGGAGCCGACCAGGCGGTTGCCGCCGCGCGCCTGGGCGCCGAGACCTGGCTCGTCGGCTGTGCCGGCAACGATGCCGAAGGACGTGAGCTGCTCGCACACCTGCGCGCCGAGGGCGTGTGCACCGACCATGTCGCCACGACGCCCGACGCGCCCACCGGCGCCGCGGCGGTTTTCGCGTGCGGGGGCGAAAGCGCCGTCACCGTGGTGCCGGGTGCCAACCACCGGTTGACGGCCTCCCACGTGCGCGCCGCCGAACTGCTGTTCGCCCGCAGCGACGTGGTGCTGGCCGAGCTGGGAATCCCGATGGCGGCCGCCATGGAAGCCGCCGAACTCGCGCACCGCTTCGGCAAGCCCTTTCTGCTGACGCCGTCCCCCGCGGGCGCGATCTCGCCCGAACTCGTGCAGCGCGTGCATCTCTTCCTGGCCAACCAGCACGAACTGAGGGCGGGCTTCGGCGATGGCGATGGCGACGACGACTGGCGCGCGCTGCTGGCAAGGTGGCCGGGGCGCATCGTCGTGACGCGCGGCAGCGAAGGCGCGGCGCACGTCGATGCGCGGGGCATCCTGCACGAGCAGCCCGCATTCCACGTGCCGGTGCTCGACACGACCGGCGCCGGCGATGCCTTCGCCGCGGCGCTCGCAGTTCATTGGGCGCTCGGCATCCCGCAGGCGATGCGGATGGCCTGCGCGGTGGCCGCCATGGCGGTTCGCGGCTTCGGCTCCCAGAGCACGCTGCCGACCCGGCAGGAGCTCGAAGACTTCCTTGAAAGCGCCGGCTGAAGCGATGACCATGAACGCCGCCGTGCAAGACGACCCGACGGCCTTCGTCCACGAAGGCGACGACCCGCATTCCTTCATGCACCTGCTGGAACAGGGCGCCCCCTGGCAACCCGGCCGGCTGCGCTATCACCACGGCTACGAGCTGCACCTGATCACCGCGCCCCACGAGTGCGCCTACATCGGCGACGAGGTCCATCGATTCGCGCCCGGCAGCGTGGTGCTCATCGGGCCCAGCCTGCCGCACAACCTTGTCTTCATGCGCACGCAAGGCAACGGTGCCGTCGGCGCCATGCACGGAAGCCTGCTGCTGCGGTTCTCCGACGAGCCGATGCGCCGAGGCATGGAGTTCTTTCCGGAGTTGCGCAAGGCCCATGCCCTGCTGGAGCGGGCACGCCGCGGCGTGGCGTTCACCGGCCTCGGCGAACTCGTGGCCAGGCGCTTCCAGGGGGTCAAGGCGCAAGGCGGGCTTGCGCGGCTCTCGGAATTCGCCGCCCTGCTGCACGAGCTGACGCAGTCGACCGACTACCGCACCCTGTCGTCGCAACCCTCCAGGACATCCGCCGCCGGCGCTTCGTCGGCACACATCTACCGCGCGCTCGACCACATCCAGGCGAACTACACCCAAGCGCTGACGCTCGCGGAGGTCAGCGCTTTCGCCCGCGTGACGCCGAGCGCCTTTTCGCGCCATTTCCGAAAAGTCACCGGCCGCACCTTCACCGAGTTCCTCGTCGGACTGCGCGTGGCGGAAGCCGGCCGCCTGCTGCTATGCACCCGCAAGCAGGTGAGCAGCATCTGCTATGAAGTGGGCTTCAACAACATCTCGAACTTCAACCGGCACTTCCGCCGGCTCAAGGGAATGACGCCGGGCCGATATCGCGCGCACGCGAATTCCGGTTGAGCCCGCCAGTCCGGCTTACAGCAACCTCAGTCGCCGGGCCTGCTCCGCCAGCTCCGCCCGGAAATCCGGGTGCGCGATCGCAATGAGCTCCTGTGCCCGCTGCTTGGCCGACTTGCCCCGCAGCTGCGCCACACCGTATTCGGTGACCACGTAGTTGATGTCGTTCTTGCTCGTGCTCACATGCGTGCCGGGCGAGAGCGAAGGCACGATGCGCGAGATGGTGTCGCCCTTCGCGGTCGAGGGCAGCACGATGAACGCCTTGCCGCCGCGCGAGCGATTCGCCGCCCGCACGAAGTCCGACTGCCCACCCGTTCCCGAGTACGGCGCGTGGCCCAGGCTCTCCGAGCCGCATTGCCCCAGCAGGTCGATCTGCAGCGTGGCGTTGATGGCGATGAGGTTGTCGTTGAGCCCGGCGAGCGCGGGGTCGTTGGTGAAGTTCACCGGATGCATCTCCAGCGACGGATTGCGGTCCATGAAGCGGTAGAGCTTGCTCGACCCCAGCGCGAAGGTGGCGATGGTCTTGCCCGGCAGGTAGTTCTTGCGCCGGTTGGTAACAGCGCCGCTCTCCACCAGCGTGAGGATGCCGTCGCCGATCATCTCGGTGTGGATGCCCAGGTCGTGCTTGTGCGTGAGCTGCATCACCACGGCATCGGGAATGCCGCCGTAGCCGATCTGCAGGGTCGAGCCGTCGTCGATCAGGTCGGCCACATGCTTGCCGATGGCTTCCTGCACCGGGCCGATCTTGGGCAGGCCCACCTCCATGACCGGTGCATCGCTTTCGACCAGCGCCGCCACCTGCGAGATGTGCACATGGCAGTTGCCGTGGGCGAAGGGCACGTTCGGATTCACCTCGAGCACCACCGCGCGCGCCTTGGCGATGGCCGCCATCGTGTAGTCCGCGCCCAGGCTCACGGCGAAGTAGCCGTGCGCGTCCATCGGCGAGGCCATGCTGAATACCACCTCGGCGGGGATCTGGCCGCGCTCGATCTGCGCGGGAATCTCGGAGAAGTAGTTGGGGATGAAATCGATCCAGCCCTCCTGCCCGCCCGCACGCGTGGCGCCGCCGAAGAACAGTGCGACGTGGCGCACATGCTCCACGGTCTCGGGGTCGATGTAGGCGTACTTGCGCATCGCAAGGATCTGCGCAACCTTGACGTCGCGGAAATCGCGGCGCTGCTCCGACAGGGCCGTGAGCAGCGAGGGCGGCTCGCCGACGCCGGTCGGCACGATGATGAGATCGCCATTGCGCACCAGGCGAACGGCATCGGTTGCGGAGACGCGTTTCTTCGCGTACTGGTCCTGGACAGTCATTCGTGCTTTCTATCGCGGCGCATCGGCCTGCGCGTCGTAGGTGCCGCCGCGTGCGGCCTTGTTGCAGCCCGTGCGGAACACGAGCGCCTTCTGCGCCTCCACGACGTTGGCGGCCTGGCCTTTCCAGAGATCGAGTGCCGGCTGCTGCACGGCGCGCGAGAACGAGAAGGTCAGTGCCCATGGCATGCGCGACTTGAACTGGACGTTCATCGCGTTGAGCCGCGCGGACGCTAGCTGCGCCGATTGCCCACCCGAGAGAAACGCCACGCCCGGCACGGCCGCCGGCACGGTGCGCAGGAGGCAGGACACCGTGGCATCGGCCACCGCGTCCACGCTGTCCTGCGTCTTGCTCGCTTGCCCCGGCAGCACCATGTTCGGCTTGAGCAGCATGCCTTCGAGCAGCACGCCCTGCGCGTTCAACTGGACGAACACCTCGCGCAAGACCTCTTCGGTCACCTCCGCGCACCGCGCGAGCGAATGGCCGCCGTCCATGAGCACCTCGGGCTCGACGATGGGCACGACGCCCGCCTCCTGGCACAACGCCGCATAGCGCGCGAGCGCATGCGCGTTGACGTCGATGCAGGCCCGCGTGGGCAAGCCGTCGCCGATGGCAATCACCCCGCGCCACTTCGCGAATCGGGCGCCCATGCCCACGTACTCGGCCAGCCGCTCGCGCAGGCCATCGAGGCCCTCGGTGACGGTCTCGCCGGGATGGCCGGGCAGCGCCTTCGCGCCCGTATCGACCTTGATGCCAGGGATGATCCCTGCATCGGCCAACGCCTTGGCGAACGGCTTTCCGGCGTTGGTTTTCTGGCGGATGGTTTCGTCGAACAGGATCGCGCCGCTGATGCTGTCGGCGAGGCCCGGTGCGGTGACGATCAGCTCGCGCCAGTCGCGCCTGGCATCCGCCGTCTGCGGAATGCCCAGCGCGGCGAAGCGCTTGTTGCAGGTGGCGTTGCTCTCGTCCATCGCGAGCAGGCCCTTGTTGTCGGCGACCAGCGCCTTCGCGGTATCGATCAATGTCTGTGCAGTCATTGGGGCACCTTTCTGGCGGCCATCCTACGCCCCCGCGGACCACGCTCTAGCAGTGCTACCTGATCGCCGGCCGACTTGGCATGCCTTCCAATGCGGCGCCCCGGGTCTTTGCCCAACGGATACCGGCGCGCAGTAATCTCCGGAGGCCGTGACGGAAGGAAACCAGGATGCGTAGCGGGCCACACCACGAGTCACACCCATGTCATGCGCGCCGCGCAAGCCGATCTGCGTTGCTGCGCGGCCTGACGCTGGCCCTTGCCGTGTCCGGCGCGCCCTCGGTGTTTGCCGAGTTGGGCGGCGCCCCCACCCTGGGTCCTGCGCAGCGGGTTTCCGTCGAATCGCGCAAGACGGCCAGTCCGGTCGCCGGCAACGCAAGGACCGAAACCCCGGCCGGCTGGAGCACCCGCGAAATCACCTTGCCCGATGGCCTGGTCGAGCGCGAATACCTGACCGCCGACGGCACCGTGTTCGCGGTCGCATGGCGCGGCCCGCGCCGTCCGGAACTGTCGGTGCTGCTGGGCGTGCAATACGCCACGCAGATGTCCCGCAACGCCCGCGCGCTGCGCCGGCAAGGCAGGGGCGCCCACGGCAGCACCTCGCAGCTGGACGACACATTCGCCGTGCAAGCCAGCACGTATCAGCGCTCCTCGGTGGGCGTTGCCTGGCTGCCCCGGATGCTGCCCCCGGGCATCGACCCGAACGCGCTGTCCATCGCGGCAGGCTCCTGACACGACGATTCCTTTCTTCTGCAACACCCATGCCGATGGAATTCCCACAAGCCAGCAACCGGCGCGTTGCCGACGCCGGAACCTTGATGCGCGCCGCGGCCGTCATCGCACTGTGCGCAGGAACCCTGCTGGGGCTCGCGGCCTGCGGCGGCGGTGGAGGCGGTGGAGGCAGCGCGGCCCTGCCGGTCGGGCTGCTGCCCTCCACCAGCCCCGTCAGCTCGACACCGGCCCCCGTGGCGAGTTCGCCGAATTCGATGGCCCTCACGGTGTCCGGCGGAACGGACGCGACCGCCATCAACCTTCCGCAGGTCAGCGTGCAACTGTGCGCACCGGGAACCGGCACCTGCCAGACGATCGACCACATCCTGCTGGACACAGGATCCACCGGCATACGGATCGCTTCCGCCGCGCTCAACGCGCCGCTGCTGGCCGCGCTGCCGCAGGAAACGGTGAACGGCACGCCGCTGGATGCGTGCCAGCAGTTCCTCGACGGCTACACCTGGGGAACGATGCGCGTGGCCGACGTCACGCTAGGGCCGAAGTCGGCGACATCGCAGCCGCTGCAGATCGTGGGAGACCCGTCGGCGGGCAACGCGCCGGCCGCGTGCTCGGACAACGGCACGCTCGATGCCGAGAACACGCCCGCGGAGCTCGGGACGAACGGCGTCATCGGCGTGGCCTCCTTCCTGCACGACTGCGGCGCCGCATGCGTACAGAACGCCGTCCCGGCCACCTACTACGCCTGCCCTTCGGGCGGACAGTGCCAGAACACGGCGGTTCCCGTCGCAATGCAGGCCCGCAACGTCGTTGCCAATTTCGCGCAGGACAACAACGGGGTGGTGCTCAACCTGCCCGCGATCTCCTCGGCGGGCCAGGGGGTCACCGTCGGCACGCTCTACTTCGGCATCGGCACGCGAGACAACAACGCGATGACCGGGGCCACGGTGCTGAAGACGGACCCTCGAACGCTGCGCATCTCGGCAAGCTACAAGAACGCGAGCTTTCCCGACAGCTTCATCGACAGCGGATCGAATTTCTTCTTCCTGAACGATTCGACGATCGCCGTGTGCGCGAAAGGCAGCTCGGCCTCCGGCTTCTATTGCCCGGCCAATCCGTTGAGCCTGAGCGCCAGCTTCACCACGGCCACCGGATCGTCATCGGACCAGGCCTTTGCCGTCGCAAGCGCCCAATCCCTTTTTGCGAACAATCCGGGCGTGGTGGCCGTCGACAACATCGCCGTTGCGACGAGCAACACCAGCGCCATCGATTTCGGTCTTCCGTTCTTCTACGGCAAGCTCGTCGGTGTGCTCAACGAGGGACAGTCCGCGCTGGGCCAGCCAGGGCCGTTCACCGCGTTGGCGCCTCGCTGAGGCAGCCCTCTTCAGATCACGTTCTTCTCGAGCAGCGGCCGGTTTTCGAGAATCCGCGCGAACGAAACCGGCGAGAGATCGAGGCTGCGGTATTCGCCGAAGCGGATCAGCTCCGCAATGCCGCGCCCCGCAGCCGGGCATTGCTGCAGCCCATGGCCCGAGAAGCCGTTGGCGAAGAACAGGTTGTCGCAGTCCGGGTGCAGGCCGAGGATCGCGTTGTGGTCGAACACGTTCATCTCGTAGTAGCCGGCCCAGGCGCCGGTCATGCGGATGGCTTCGAAGGCGGGGATCCGCTCGGCGAGCGCGGGCCAGATGAGTTCGTCGAAGGCGGCGTATTCGACGTCGAGCGGCGCGTCGTCATGGTCCTGGTCTTCGGGCGGTGCGAAGCCGCAGATGAACTGGCGGCCTTCGGGGCGCAGCCAGATGCCCGAGGTGTCGATGACCAACGGGCAGCCGGGCAAGGTCTCGGGGCACGAGAAGCTGAACACGCTGCGGCGGCGGCCGCGCACCGGCAGGTCGATGCCGGCCCACCCGGCCACCTTCGCGGCCCAGGCACCGGCGGCGTTGACGACGATGTCGGCATCGAGCGTTTCGCCGCTGTCGAGTTGCACGCCGGTCACGGCACGGCCTTCGCGACGCAGGCCCGTGGCATGCGCCTGCACATACCGCGCGCCCTGCGAAGCGGCCTTCTTGCGGAAGGCCTGCAGCAGGCTGTAGCCGTCGTACCAGCCTTCGCCCGAGAGGCCCAGCGATGCGAGCTCGACGCCTTCGGTCGAGATCCACGGGAAGCGCGCCTTCAGTTCATCGGGCGTCATCAGCGCCACGTCCACCGCGTGCGCCTTCTGCATCGCGTGGTTCTCGCGCAGCACATCGACGCCCGCCGACGAGGCCAGGTACAGGTAGCCTGGCTCGACAAGCCCGATGTCCGGCACGTCGTCGCCGACGCGCAAGGTCTCGCCCAGATGCCGGAAGAAGTCGATGCCGTAGAGCGACATCTCGATGTTGATGGCGGTGGAGAACTGCTGCCGGATCGAACTGGCCGACAGCGCCGACGACGCCTGCTTGTATGAGAAGTCGCGCTCGACCACCGTGACCTCGAAGGGCTCGGCCTGCGGGTCTTGGGTCAGGAAGTACGCGATGGCCGAGCCGATGGCCCCGCCGCCGATGATCACCACTCGACGCATGAATGCTCTCTTCCTTGCTTCATCGTTGCTCTCGATGCGTGTATGCCAGTTGCGCCGCCGCGAGGTCCCACAGCGCATGGCCCACGGTCTTGATCAGCACCGGCCGGTCTTGCGTTGCCGGCTCCGCCTTCGCGAAGGCCTGCACGGTGGACCAGTCGATGCCCGCCTGGATCAGGTCGCCCGCCTCCGCGCGCGCTCCCTCCAGCGTATCCACAAACACGGCGCAGCGGCGCACGAGTTCGGGCGGCACCTCGGCCATGTCGGCCCGGTAGGCGCCGACGGCGATGACGGTGGCGTCCGGCCGTACCCGTGATGGAACCACTGGACTCGACGAGTTGGTGGTGGCGACGATCACGTCGGCTTCTTCGGAAACCTGGGCCGGATCGGTGATCGCACTGGCGTCCACGCCGAGCGTGCGCATGTGCTGCACCAGTTGTTCGGCATGGGTCTGCGTGCGGGCATGAATCCAGAGATGGCGCACACCTGCGACTTCCGCGAACGCTTCGGCATGCGAACGCGCCTGCACGCCCGCACCGATCAGCAGCATGCGGCCTCCCACATTGCGCCCTGCCCTTGCTGCCCCGGCCAGCGACAGCGCCGCGGTGCGTCGGGCCGTCAGCACATTGCCATCCATCGCGAGGAGCCGGGTGCCCGTGGCGGCATCCATCAGCGTGACTTCGCCCTGCACCACCGGCAACCCGAGGCCGGCGTTGCCGGCATGCACGGTCACGGTCTTGAGCGCTGCGAAGCGCGGGTCGGCTGCCGGCATCAGCAGCAGCACACCGCCGCCCGCGAGCGGGACCGAGGTCCGGGTCGCAGCATGCGCCTCGCCGCGACGCTCTCGCTCGAACATCTGCAGCAGCGCCTCGACCAGCGCCCCGTAAGGCAGCGCCGCCGCCGTTTCCGCCGCGTTCAGCGTCCGCATGCGTGCCGCGCGCTCAGGAGCCGGCCACGCGGACGCGCTTGCCGTCCTTGTAGGTGAAGACGGTGAAGTCCGGCTTCTGCAGGTTGCCCTTGGCATCGAAGCTGATGGCGCCGGTGACGCCGTCGAACTTCACCTTGCGCATCGCCGGCAGGTAGGCCTCGGGCTCGACCGAATTGGCCGCGCGCATGCCGGCGGCGAGCGCCATCATCGCGTCGTAGAGGTACGGTGCATAGGTCAGCACCTCGACGCCGAAGCGGGCCTTGTAGCGTTGCTCGAACTCGGCGCCCTTGGAGGTCTTCTCGATCTCCTTGCCGCCGCGCGTGCAATACAAGAGGTCGTCGACTGCGCCGCCGCTGATCTTGGCGACCTCGTTGGTGCAGAGGCCGTCGGTGCCCAGCAGCTTGGCGGTGATGCCCAGTTGCTTCATCTGCCGCGCGATCAACCCGCCTTGCGCGTCCATGCCGCCGTAGAACACCACGTCGGGCTGCTTGGCCTTGATGCTGGTGAGGATGGCCATGAAGTCGGTCGCCTTGTCGCTGCCAAACTCCTGCGCGACGATGGTGCCGCCCAGCGACTTCACACCGCGCGTGAACACCTCGGCCGCGCCTTGCCCGTAGGCGGTGCGGTCGTCGATCACCGCGATCTTCTTGGCCTTGAGCTCCTTCACCGTGAAGTCGGCAATGGCCATGCCCACATCGTCGTCGCTCGCCAGGATGCGGAAGACGTTGCTGTAGCCCTGCTTGGTGAAGGTCGGGTTGGTGGCGGTCGACACGTCGGGCAGGCCCGCGCGGCTGTAGACGGCCGAGGCCGGGATCGCGGCGCCTGAGTTGAAGTGGCCCAGGATGCCCTTCACGCCCATGTCGGCCAGCTTGTTGGCCACCACCATGGCCTGCTTCGGGTCGGCCTGGTCGTCTTCGGACTGCAGCACGAACTTGATCTTCTTGCCGCCGATCACGAGGCCCTGCTTGTTGAGGTCTTCGACCGCGAGCCGCGCGCCGTTGTCGTTGTCCTTGCCCCAGTGCGCGGCGCCGCCGGTGAGCGGGCCGGCGTGGCCGATGGTGACGGTCTGCTCGGCCTGCGCGAGCGCGGCGGTGGGCAGGCCAAGGACGGAAGCCAGTGCAATGCCCAGAACAGTGGTCCGGGCAGTGCGACGGGTGCGCAGAACAATCATCGGAGGTCTCCTCATATCGTTGGCAGGGGTCGAGACGCAGAATAGGATCGCGGCGGCATGCGGAACAAACGCTAAATGCGCACAACGTTGTGCAGCGCCGGAAGGAACGAGGCAACGAGAGCCCGGGCACGGCAGGTGCTTGCGGCAGCTGGACAGAAGAGACAACAGGCATTCGATGAGAAAAGACATTCCCAACCTGGGCGCGCTGCAGGCCTTCGAGGCCTCGGCGCGGCTGGGGAGCTTCACCCGCGCGGCCGCCGAGTTGGCGCTGACACAAAGCGCAGTCGGGCGGCAGGTGGCGATGCTGGAGCAGCGGCTCGGCGTGCCGCTGTTCTCACGTGTGCGGCGCCGGCTCACGCTGACCGACGTGGGGCGCGAGTACGCGGCGCGCATCCGCCGGCACCTCGACCAGATCCGCCGCGACACGCTGGAGATCAGCGCGGGCCACGACATGGGCTTCGTGCTGGAGCTGGCGGTGGTGCCGACCTTCGCGACGCAGTGGCTCATTCCTCGGCTGCCCGATTTCAGCCGACTGCATCCGAACATCACGGTGAACCTGTCGGCGCGCTCGCAACCCTTTTCGTTTCAGGAGAACGCGTACGACGCGGCGATCTACTTCGGCGACCAGTTCTGGCCCAACACGCGCGGCGGGCTGATCTTTTCAGAGGGCGAGATGGTGCCGATCTGCAGCCCCGCGTTTCGCGATGCCAACGGGCCGTGGGACGAAGCGGGCTTCGAACGCTGCCGCCACGTGCACCTGAGCACGCGCGCGCATGCATGGCGCGACTGGTATGCGCAGCAGGGTTGGGACTACACGGTGCACGCCTCGCGCGGCCCGCGCTACGAGCTCTTCACGATGGTGGTTGCGGCGACCGCGGCCGGCATGGGCGTGGGCCTCGCGCCGCGCATCCTGATCGAGCACGAACTGCGCACCGGCGAACTGGTGATCCCGGTGGACCGGCACCTCGACGTGCCGCAGGGCTACTACTTCGCGTACCCCGAAGGCCGTCCGGCCTCCGGGGCGCTGGAGCACTTCAAGCAGTGGGTGCTCGGGCTGACGCCGGCTTGAACGTCAGACCGGGTTCGGATTGCGCTCGAGAAAGCCCTGCTGGTGCCAGTAGGGATAGGTCCGCGTCACCGCACTGGCCGCATCGAGCTCGGCGACCTGCGCGGGCGTGAGGCTCCAGCCCACCGCACCGAGGTTCTGGCGCAACTGCGTTTCGTCGCGCGCACCGACGACCACGCTCGACACCGTCGGCCGTTGCAAGAGCCAGTTGAGCGCGACCTGCGGCACGGTCTTGCCGATCTCTCCGGCGACTTTTTCCAGCGCATCGACCACGCGGTACAGCAGTTCGTCGGCCACCGGGGGGCCCATGTCGGCCGTCACATGCAGGCGGCTGTTGGCGGGCAGCGGCTGGCCGCGGCGGATCTTGCCCGTGAGCCGGCCCCAGCCCAGCGGGCTCCAGACCACGGCGCCCACGCCCTGGTCCTGCGCGAGCGGCATCAGCTCCCACTCGTACTCGCGGCCGATCAGCGAGTAGTACGCCTGGTGCGCCACGTAGCGCGAATAGCCGTAGCGCTCCGACACGGCCAGCGACTTCATCAGGTGCCAGCCCGAGAAGTTCGATGCGCCCACGTAGCGCAGCTTGCCGGCGCGCACGAGGTCGTCGAGCGTGGACACGGTCTCTTCGACGGGCGTGCTCGCGTCGAAGCCGTGGAGCTGGAACAGATCGATGTAGTCGGTGCCCAGGCGCTTCAACGCGCTGTCGACCGCCTGCACGAGGTGATGGCGCGACGACCCCACTTCGTTGGCTCCCGGGCCGCTGCGGAAGGTGGCCTTGGTCGAGATGATGAGCTTGTCGCGCGGCCGGCCCTTGATGGCCTCGCCGAGCACCGATTCGGCGGCGCCGTCGGAGTAGATGTCGGCGCTGTCGAACATGTTGACGCCCGCGTCGATGCAGATGTCGATGAGCTTGCGCGCCTCGGCCACATCGGTGCTGCCCCAGGCGCTGAAGAACTCGCCCTTGCCGCCGAAGGTGCCGGTGCCAAAACTCAACACGGGGACCTTGAGGCCCGATTTGCCCAGATGACGGTATTCCAAAGTGCTACTCCTTCGAAGAATGAAGCGGCGAGCCGACCGGCCCGCCGTTGGCCCATTGTTGGCCGGGGCGCTGAACCCCTTCGCGAGTCGGGCCTTCTGAGGTCGCTGGGTAATATCGACCGGATGCAGATCGCCATTGAAAACCCCGACCAACCCGACGTCATCCAGCTCATCGACGACCTCGATGCGTACCAGAAGCCGCTCTATCCGCCGGAGAGCCACTACGGCATCGACATCGCGGCGCTGTCTGCGCCGAACGTGCTGTTCGCGGTTGCGCGCGACGAGGCCGGCGCGGCGGTCGGCTGCGGGGCCATCGTCATGGAGCCCGGCTACGGCGAGCTCAAGCGGATGTACGTGCGGCCGGAGAACCGCGGGCAAGGCGTGGCGGCCAAGGTGCTGGCTTTTCTCGAAGCCGAAGCGATGGCCAGGGGCTGCGCGATGTTCAGGCTGGAGACGGGTGTGAGCCAGCCGGCGGCGCTGTCGTTCTATGCGCGCTCGGGATACGCGCGGCGCGAACGGTTCGGGCGTTATCCGGAAGACCCGCTGAGTGTTTTCATGCAGAAGGACGCGGGCTGAGGCCGAGGGCGCGAACGGGGCGATGACTTCGGGCTCCACCTCCTCGTCGCGCCGCAGCCTTTGGGTCGGCCTTGCGTTCTGCGCCGCGCTCGCCGTGGGCACGTGGGCCGTGATGAGCGGCGCCGTCGAAGTACCGGAACGCTTCAATCCATGGGCACCGCTCGACGTGATGGCCGAGCCCGACTGGCTGACCGGCTTCAAGCTCGCACGCGCCCACCGCGAGCCCACACGCTGCCTCGCGGCGCTGGCGCAAACGGGCATGCAATACGACCTGCTGCCCGATCACGTGACCGGCGAAGGCTGCGGCTTCGAGAACGCCGTGCGGCTGCGCTCGGCCGGTGTACGCCTGGGCACATCACCCTCGCTGAGCTGCCCGATGGCGCTGTCCTTCTTCATGTGGGAGAAGCACGCGCTGCAGCCGGCCGCGAAGCAGCGCTTCGGCCAGCCGGTGGTGTCCATCGAGCATCTGGGCAGCTATGCGTGCCGCAACGTGAACCGCGGCGAAGGCGCGGTGCCGGGCGCTTCACGCAGCCGGCATGCAACCGCCGATGCATTCGACGTGGCCGGCCTGACGCTTGCCGGTGGGCAGCGCGTCACCGTGCGACGGGACTGGTCCGGCAACGGCGATCCGGCAGACCTGCTGCTTCGCGATGCGCACCGCGGCGCCTGCCGGTTCTTCGATGGGGTGCTGGGGCCCGACTACAACGCGGTGCACAGGGACCACTTTCATCTGGAGACTGGCGGCTATTCGATGTGCCGCTAGCGGTAGGTCCACGGACTGGGTTGTTCGGCGAAAAGCGCACCCCTCGGGCAAACCCCTAGAAGCCGAACCCGCAACGAACTCGAGCGCGTGCTCCCCAGAGGAGAAACCGCGCATTCACCGCTTTTCCAAACCCCTCCACCGCTGGCCCGGTATTTGCAATCACGATCAAAAATGACAGAAAATTTTCTGTCCTGACTTATATTTGTAAACCAGTTTTCAAAAACAGCACACTTTTGGGCTCTCCCGCACCTTCATGAGCACCCCTGTCGATACCCCAGGCACCACCGTGGCCCAGCGCATTGCGCAGGCGTTGCCGCGGCTGACGCGTTCGCACCGGCAGGTGGCCGACTACGTGCTGGAGCACCCGCTGCAGGTCGCCACGCTGCCCATCGACGAACTCGCCGCCGCCGCGGGCGTCTCCGTCGCCACGGCCAACCGGTTCGCCCGCGCGCTGGACTTCGACGGCTACGCCACCTTCCGCGCCGAGCTCGTGCGCGGCTTCGAGTCGCTGGTCGCGCCGGTGGAGCGCCTGCGCGGCAATCTCGAACACCCGACCACGGTGGCCGAGGTGTTCGCCACCGCGCTCGACGAGAGCCGCCGCAACATCGAAGCCACGCGCCAGACCCTCGACTACGCCGCCTGCGAGGCCGCGGTGGAGCGCATCGGCAAGGCGCGCTCGATCTACATCGCAGGCTTCGGCGCGAGCGGCTGGCTCGCGGGCCTGCTGCAGCACGGGCTGGACAGCAGCTGCCCCGACGTGCGCCTGCTGCCGGGCGTGAGCGGCGTCACGCACGCGGCCCGCGCGCTGATGCACGCGGGTCCGAAGGACGTGTTCATCGGCCTCACCTTTCCGCGTTACCTGACCGACACCGTGATGCTCGCGCAGATCGCCCGCGAGCAAGGCTGTGGCGTGATCGCGCTCACCGACCGGCCGACCTCGCCGATGGCGCCGCTGGCTGACGTGGCGCTCTATTGCCAGACCGAAACCAACTACCGCCCGAATTGCGAAACCAGCGTGCTCGCGCTGGTCGAGGCGCTGACCAGCGCCGTCGCGCTGCGGGCGCCCGACCCGGTGCAGTCCGCCCGCCGCACGCTGCAGGTGCTGCGGCCCTGGCTGCACGGCGCGAACGGGCTGCCGCGCATCGACGGCATCGCCGCGCGCACCGCCAGTACATCCGATGCCGCAGCCCTGAACGGCGCGGCCAGGAAAAAGAAGAAAGCTCCCCGATGAAGAACACCACGCCCGTCATCGCCATCCACGGCGGTGCCGGCACCATCAGCGCCGCCACGACCAGCACCGCGCAGGCACAGGCGTACCACGACGCGCTGCAGAACATCGTGCGCGCCGCGCAAGCCGCGCTCCTCAAGGGCGCCTCCGCGCTCGACGCCACCTGTCTCGCGGTCGAGCTGCTCGAAGAGTGCCCGCTCTTCAACGCGGGCCACGGCGCGGTCTTCACGCACGAGGAAACCCACGAGCTCGATGCCGCGGTGATGGACGGCGCCACGCTCGCCGCCGGCGCCATCGCTGGCGTGAGCCACGTACGCCGCCCGGTGCGGGCCGCGCGTGCCGTGCTCGAAGACGGCGCGCATGTGCTGCTGGCCGGCGCAGGTGCCGAAGCCTTCGCGCGCGACCACGGGCTCGAGATGGTCGAGCCGTTTTTCTTCTCGACCGAAGCGCGCCGCCAGCAGCTCTACCGCGTGCGCGACACCGGCCGCGTGGTCACCGACCACGAAGGCGCGGCCATGACGCCACCGCTGGACGAAGACAAGAAATTCGGCACTGTCGGCGCCGTCGCGCTCGACATGCACGGCCACCTCGCCGCCGCCACCTCGACCGGCGGCATGACCAACAAGCGCGTCGGCCGCATCGGCGATTCGCCGCTGATCGGTTCCGGCACCTACGCCGACGACCGCACGGCAGCCATCTCCTGCACCGGCAGCGGCGAAATGTTCATCCGCGTCGCGGCCGCCCACGACATCTGCGCACGCATGGCCTACGGCGGCGCGACGCTCGAAGCCGCCACGCACGCCGTGGTGCATCAATCGCTGCCCGCCATCGGCGGCACCGGCGGGCTGATCGCCGTCGACCGCCACGGCAACCTGAGCCTCGCCTTCAACACCGAAGGCATGTACCGCGGCCACGCGCGCGGCGACGAAGCGCCCATCACGGCCATCTTCGCCTGACGCGCGCCCCCCTCTTTCCCTCGCACTCCCATGTCCACCCCTGCCCTCGCCCTGCCGGACGGCCGCGTTCTCGCCGTCGACGACCTCACCGTGCGCTTCTCGACCTCCGAGCGCACCGTCGATGCCGTCAAGAACCTTTCCTTCCACGTCGACCATGGCGAAACGCTCGCCGTGGTGGGCGAATCGGGGTCGGGCAAATCGGTTACCTCGCTCGCGCTGATGCGGCTGGTGGAACACGGCGGCGGTCGCATCCTCGGCGGCAGCATGGCGTTTCGCCGCCGCAATGGCGAAGTGCTCGACCTCGCACAGGCGCGCGACGGCACGATGCGCGGCATCCGCGGCGCGGACATCGCGATGATCTTCCAGGAGCCGATGACGTCGCTGAACCCGGTGTTCACTGCAGGCGACCAGATCGCCGAGGCCATCCGCATCCACCAGGGCAAGACGAATGCAGCCGCGCGCGCCGAGGCGCTGCGCATGCTCGAACTCGTGCGCATTCCCGAAGCGCGCAACGTGCTCGACCGCTTTCCGCACCAGCTCTCGGGCGGCATGCGCCAGCGCGTGATGATCGCGATGGCGCTGTCGTGCAAGCCGCAGCTGCTGATCGCCGACGAGCCCACCACCGCGCTCGACGTGACGATCCAGGCGCAGATCCTCCAGCTCATCCGCGAGCTGCAGAAGGAGATGCGCATGGGCGTGCTCTTCATCACCCACGACATGGGCGTGGTGGCCGAGATTGCCGACCGCGTGCTCGTGATGTATCGAGGCGACAAGGTGGAAGCGGGCTCCTCCGACACCGTGTTCGCAGCGCCGCAGCACCCGTACACGAAGGCGCTGCTGTCGGCCGTGCCGAAGCTCGGCGCAATGCAGGGCACGGACCTCCCTGCCAAGTTCGAACTGCTGCGCACCGAAGGCAGCCCCGACACCGTTCCTTGCACCCACACCACGCCGCAGACCACCGTGCGCGAAGAAGCCGGCCCGATCCTGCGCGTGCGCGACCTCGTGACGCGCTTCGACGTGCGCAGCGGCCTCTTCGGCCGCGTGAAGCGCCGCGTGCATGCGGTGGAAAAGATCAGCTTCGACCTGTACCCCGGCGAAACGCTGGCGCTGGTCGGCGAATCGGGCTGCGGCAAATCGACCACCGGCCGCTCGCTGCTCCGTCTGGTCGAAAGCCAGAGCGGCGCCATCGAGTTCGGCGGCCAGAACATCCGCGAGCTGCCCACGCGCGAGCTGCAGGCGCTGCGCCGGAACATCCAGTTCATCTTCCAGGACCCGTTCGCCTCGCTCGATCCGCGCGTGACGGTGGGCTTCTCGATCATGGAACCGCTGCTGATCCACAACATTGCCAAGGGCGCCGAGGCGCAGCAGCGCGTCGACTGGCTCCTGCAGAAGGTTGGCCTGCCGCCCGAAGTGGCGCAGCGCTATCCGCACGAGTTCTCGGGCGGACAACGGCAGCGCATCGCGATTGCCCGCGCGCTCGCACTCAACCCGAAAGTGGTGGTGGCGGACGAATCGGTGTCGGCGCTCGACGTGTCGATCCAGGCGCAGATCGTCAACCTCATGCTCGACCTGCAGCGCGAGCTGGGCGTGGCCTTTCTCTTCATCTCGCACGACATGGCCGTGGTCGAGCGCATCAGCCACCGCGTGGCCGTGATGTACCTCGGCCAGATCGTGGAGATCGGCCCGCGCCGCGCGGTGTTCGAAGCACCGCAGCACGCCTACACCCGCAAGCTGATGGCCGCGGTGCCGGTGGCCGACCCGTCGCGCCGCCACAAGCCGCGCGCGCTGCTCGAAGGCGAGATCCCGAGCCCCATTCGCGCGGTGGGCGACGAGCCCGACGTGCCGCCGCTGGTGCAGGTTGCGCCCGGCCATTTCGTTGCGCGGCATGCCATCGGCGGCGCGTTCTGATTTTTTGATTTTTCATCCCGCAGGCCCCCCTGCTTTTTTCCTCGAACCGACTGGAGTTCTCCCATGAAGCAATCTTCTTCCTCCCTGCGATGGGCATCCGCACTGCTGGGCCTGGCGGCACTGGCCGCATCGGGCGCGGCGCTCGCCTCCAAAGACGTGGTGCTGTCGATCGGCTACCAGCCGGAAACGCTGGACCCGTACAACACCAACACCACCATCACCACGGCCGTGACCAAGACCTTCTATGAAGGCCTGTTCCAGTTCGACAAGGACCTGAAGGTGCAGAACGTGCTCGCCGAGAGCTACGACGTGTCGAAGGACGGCCTGGTCTACACCATCAAGCTGCGCAGCGGCGTCAAGTTCCACGACGGCACCGACTTCAACGCCGAAGCCGTGAAGGTCACGCTCGACCGCGTGCTGAACCAGGACAACAAGCTCCTGCGCTACAACCAGTTCAACCGCGTGGGCAAGGTCGAGGCGCTGAACCCGACGACCGTGCGCATCACGCTGAAGGAGCCCTTCGGCCCCTTCATCAACTCGCTGGCCCACGCATCGGCCGCGATGATCTCGCCCGCTGCGCTCAAGAAATGGGGCAACAAGGACATCGCCTTCCACCCCGTGGGCACCGGCCCGTTCGAATTCGTGGAATGGAAGCAGACCGACGCGGTCAAGGCCAAGAAGTTCGACGGCTACTGGAAGAAGGGCCTCCCGAAGATCGACAACCTGCAGTGGAAGCCGGTGCTCGAGAACAACACGCGCGCCGCGATGCTGCAGACCGGCGAAGCCGATTTCGCATTCCCGATTCCCTACGAGCAGGCCGAGCTGCTGAAGAAGAGCGACAAGCTCGAAGTGGTGGCGTCGCCCTCGATCATCACGCGCTTCCTGGCCTTCAACATGCTGGTGAAGCCGTATGACAACCCGAAGGTGCGCGAAGCCATCGGCTACGCGATCAACAAGGAAGCGCTGTCGAAGGTCGCGTTCGGCGGCTATGCCTTCCCCGCGCAAGGCGTGATGCCCCAGGGGGTGAAGTTCGCCGAGAAGATGGCGCCGATTCCGTACGACGTGAAGAAGGCCAAGGAACTGCTGGCCGAAGCCGGCTACCCGAACGGTTTCGAGTCGGTGCTCTGGAGCGCCTACAACAACACGACCAGCCAGAAGACGATTCAGTTCGTGCAGCAGCAGCTTGCGCAAGTGGGCATCAAGCTGCAGGTGCAGGCGCTCGAAGTGGGCCAGCGCACCGAGATGGTGGATGCATGGCCCGATCCGAAGACGGCCAAGGTTCGCATGTACTACACGGGCTGGTCGTCGTCCACGGGTGAGGCCGACTGGGGCCTGCGCCCGCTGTTCGCTTCCGAGTCGTGGGCGCCGAAGCTCAACAACATGTCGTTCTACAAGAGCGACGTGGTCGACAACGCGCTCGCCAAGGCACTGGTGACGGTGGACGACAAGGAAAAGGCCGCGCTCTACAAGACCGCACAGGACGAGATCCGCAAGGACCTGCCGCGCGTGCCGCTGGTGACGGAGCAGAACCTTTCTGCGCACGCCAAGCGCCTGTCGGGTGTCTACGTCATGCCTGACGCGAACATCAACATCGACGCGATCGCTGTCTCGAACTGATTGAGCGCGCACCGGGCGATGGCACTGTGCCATCGCCCGCACGCGACACCCGCACCCCATGCTGAATTACTTTCTCAAACGCCTGCTGGGCCTGATCCCGACGCTGCTCATCGTGGCCGTGCTGGTGTTCCTGTTCGTCCACATGCTGCCCGGCGACCCCGCGCGCCTCGCGGCCGGCCAGGAGGCCGACGAGCAGACCGTGGCCATGGTCCGCGCGGAGCTCGGCCTCGACAAGCCGCTGCCGCAGCAGTTCGTGAACTTCTTCACCCACATGCTGCAGGGCGACTTCGGCACCTCGATCCGCACGCGGCGGCCGGTGTCGGTGGAGATCGGCGAGCGCTTCTTCCCGACGGTGATGCTGACCATCACCAGCATGGTGTGGGCGGTGATCTTCGGCATGGGCATCGGCATCGTCTCGGCGGTGTACCGCAACAAGTGGCCCGACCGCATCGGCATGACGCTGGCGGTGTCGGGCATCTCTTTCCCCGCATTTGCATTGGGCATGCTGCTGATGCAGATCTTCTCGGTGCAACTCGGCTGGCTGCCCACCGTGGGCGCCGCGACCTGGAAGCACTACATCCTGCCCTCGATCACCTTGGGCGCGGCCGTGGCGGCCGTGATGGCGCGCTTCACGCGCGCCTCGTTCGTCGAAGTGATCCAGGAAGATTTCGTTCGCACCGCGCGCGCCAAGGGTGTGCGCGAATCCAGCGTGGTGTTCAAGCACACGCTGCGCAATGCGCTGATCCCGGTGGTCACCATGATGGGCCTGCAGTTCGGCTTCCTGCTGGGCGGCTCCATCCTCGTGGAGGCGGTGTTCAACTGGCCCGGCCTCGGCCGCCTGCTGGTCGACGCCGTGCAGATGCGCGACTACCCCGTCATCCAGACGCTGGTGCTGTTGTTCTCGCTCGAGTTCATTCTGATCAACCTGGTGGTCGATGTGCTGTACGGCTACATCAACCCCACCATTCGCTACAAGTGAGCACGCCGACATGACGCAAGCTTCCGGCGTGCCTGCCGACACCATTCTTCCGACCTCTCCGGTCGCCACCCTCCAACACGCGGGCAAGGTCCGCACGCCCTGGGGCGAGTGCTGGCGCCGCTTCAAGAAGCAGCCCGTGGGCATCGTGGCCGCCATCTTCGTGCTGCTGCTGGTGTTCGTCGCGGTGTTCGCGCCGTGGATCGTGCCGTTCGACCCCGAAAACTTCTTCGACTACGACATGCTGAACAGCGGGCCTTCGGCCACGCACTGGTTCGGCGTCGATCCGCTGGGCCGCGACATCTTCAGCCGCATCCTGGCCGGCGCGCGCATCTCGCTGATGGCGGGATTTCTCTCGGTGCTGGTGGGTGGCTTCATCGGCACGGCCTTCGGCCTGCTCGCGGGCTACTACGAAGGCTGGTGGGACCGCATCGTGATGCGCATCTCGGACGTGCTCTTCGCCTTCCCCGGCATCCTGCTGGCGCTGGGCGTGGTGGCTATCCTGGGCAGCAGCATGACCAACGTGGTGGTAGCGGTGTCGGTGTTCAGCGTGCCGGCCTTCGCGCGGCTGGTGCGCGGCAACACGCTGGTGCTCAAGCAGCAGACCTACATCGAGGCCGAGCGCAGCATCGGCGCATCGGACTGGACGATCATCGTGCGGCACATCCTGCCGGGCACGATCTCGTCGATCGTCGTGTACTTCTCGATGCGCGTGGGCACCTCGATCATCACGGCGGCGAGCCTCTCGTTCCTCGGCATGGGCGCGCAGCCGCCGACGCCCGAGTGGGGCGCGATGCTCAGCGAAGCGCGCGCCGACATGGTGACCTCGCCGCACGTGGCGCTGTTCCCGAGCCTGGCCATCTTCTTCACCGTGCTCGCCTTCAACCTGCTGGGCGATGCATTGCGCGATGCGCTCGATCCGAAGATCGACCGCGAGTAACCCGTTTTTCATGGCATCGACGCCCCCCCTGCCCTACATCGGCACACTGCTCCAGGGCGCGCGCAACGCCATCACCGACGTCGAAGGCGTCACGGTCGGCCACCAGACGCTGGACGACGGCGGCGTGCAGACGGGCGTGACGGTGATCCGCCCGCATGCGGGCGATCCGTTCCGCGACAAGGTGCCGGCCGCCGCGGTGGTGCTCAACGGCTTCGGCAAGAGCGTGGGGCTGGTGCAGCTGGCCGAACTCGGCGTGCTGGAGACGCCGATCGCGCTGACCAACACGTTCTCGGTCGGCACGGTGGCGACGGCGCAGATCCGGCATTGCCTCGCGGCGAACCCCGAGAGCGGCCGGTCGCTGCCGACGGTGAACCCGCTGGTCTTCGAATGCAACGACGGCTTTCTCAACGACATCCAGCGGCTGGCGATCACCGAGGCCGACTACCTGCAGGCGCTCGACGCCGCCGGCCCCGACTTCGCGCAAGGCTCGGTCGGCGCGGGGCGCGGCATGTCGAGCTTCCAGCTCAAGGGTGGCATCGGCAGCGCCTCGCGGCGCGTGTCGTCGCCTTGCGGTGAAGTGCACACGGTGGGCGCGCTCGTGCTGGCGAACTACGGGCGCCAGCCGCAACTGGTGCTGGCCGGGCATGCGGTCGGCGAGCGGCTGGCCGCGCAGAACACGCCCGAGTTCAAGGAGCCCGAGAAGGGCTCGATCATCATCGTGGTCGCGACCGATGCGCCGCTCGACGCGCGCCAACTGCGCCGCCTCGCGCTGCGTGCAGGCGCGGGCCTGGCGCGCACCGGCTCGGTCTTCGGCCATGGCAGCGGCGACATCGTGCTGGCCTTCTCGACCGCCTACACCGTGCCCGACCGCGTCGACCGCCCGATGCCGACGATCGCGATGGTGCACGACGGGCTGCTCGACGGCCTCTTCCAGGCCGCGGCCGACAGCACCGAGCAGGCTATTCTTCATGCACTCTGGCGCGCCACGGCCGTGACGGGCCGCGATGGCAACCACCGTGCGGCGCTGTCCGAGGTGTTGCCCCCCTCTTCCCTTTCTTCCTTCGCCTCATCGCGCACGCCCACATGAAAGTCCTGATCTCCACCGACATCGAAGGCGTTGCGGGCGTCTACCACCACGAGCAGGCGCGGCAGGGCAACCCTGAATACGAACGCGCGCGCCTGCTGATGGCGCACGAAGCCAGCGCGGCGATTGCCGGCGCTTTCGACGCGGGCGCCACCGAGGTGCTGGTCAACGATTCGCACGGCGGTTTCCGCAACATGCCGCCGGATGTGCTCGATGCGCGCGCCCGTGTCGTGCAGGGCAAGCCGCGCTACCTGAGCATGGTGGCGGGCGTGGACGAAGGTGTGGACGCGGTCTGCATGGTCGGCTATCACTCGCGTGCACAGGGGCGCGGCATCCTCGCGCACACGATCAACGGCTTTGCCTTTGCGGGAATCCAGTTCGGAGACCAGGAGCTGGGCGAGGCCGGGATCTACGGCGCGCTGGCCGGCGAGTACGGCGTGCCCGTGGTGATGGGCAGCGGGGATGACGTGTTCATCTCCGAGAATCGCGCGCTCTTTCCGTATGCGACATTTGTCGAGACGAAGAAGGCGACGGGGTTCAATAGCGGCGTGTCGCTTTCGCCGGAGCAATCGCGCAAGGCGATCCGCGCCGGCGTGGCGCAAGCGCTGGCTGCGCGCGGCAATGCGAGTCCGCTGGTCTTCCAGGGGCCGCAGGTGGTCACCCTGCGCACCCAGTCACCGATGATGGCCGACCTGTTCTGCCAGTGGCCGACGTTTGAGCGGGTTGATGGCGTCACGTTGCGCTTTACTGCTGACACGGTGGAAGCGGCTGTTCGGATGCTGAACTGCTGTTCGGCGATGTCTTCCATGTTGCGTTGAGCTTTTCTTCTTGAGGGCGGAGGCCGGGTCTCGGCCCGGCGGCCGACCTACTTTTCTTTGCTTCGCCAAAGAAAAGTAGGCAAAAGAAAGGCGACCCTGCTGTCTGCGTCCCTACGCTTCGCTTCGGGCAACCTGCGGTGCTCGACTACGGCGGGGGTCCGCAGAACTCGCTTCGCTCAAACAGCTGCGGCCCTGATCCCGCCTACGTCTGCGCTCCTCGGCGCAGCCAGAAGGGCTTGGAGACCAGGACACGCCTTCGCTGCGCTCGGCGGGGCAATACCAACAGCCAATGCAAGGCGGACACGCGGAGCGTGTCCGCCCTTCGGGCCGAGCGAAGCAATGGCCCGTTCGTCTACCCCTCCCCTCTGGCTGCGCCGAGGAGCGCAGCGTTTTGCGGATCAGGGCTCGCAGCTGTTTGAGCGAAGCGAGTTCTGCGAGACCCCGCAAAACGCGAGCACCGCAGGTTGCCCCGTAGCAACGCGAAGGGGTCGCAGACAGCGGGGTCGCCTTTTCTTTGCTTACTTTCTTTTGGCGAAGCAAAGAAAAGTAGGTCGCCCGCCGGGGCGAGACCCGGCCTCGGAAAGAAAACCAGATCAATGCGTACGAAACCCAGCAGTTCCTAAAATCCTCGAGCCCGGCAACCGGTTTCCACCTCGCCGGCCTTATCCGGAATAAGCATCCAACCGCCCCGAAACCCGCATGAACACTGGCGAATAAGCTTATCCGCATAAAGCGCGAACCAAAAAATAGTTTGTTTCCATAAGGCCCGCTTTCAGAATCCCGGCTTCTTGCTGGCGCGCTGGACGCACCGCACTTCAAGACAAGACTCACGCACGATGTACCAATACACAGAATTCGATCGCCAGTTCGTTCACCAACGGGCCGCCCAGTTCAGAGACCAGCTCGAGCGCTGGCAAAAGGGCCGCCTGCACGAGGACGAGTTCCGCCCGCTGCGGCTGCAAAACGGCTGGTACGTCCAGCGCTACGCGCCGATGCTGCGCGTGGCCGTGCCCTACGGCGAGCTCTCGAGCCGCCAGTTGCGCGTGCTGGCCAAGATCGCCCGCGAGTACGACGAGCCCGAAGCCGAGGTCTACAAGAAGGCCATCGAAACGCAGGGCCTCCTCGGCAGCCACAAGCTCCCGACCCACTACGCCCACTTCTCGACGCGCCAGAACGTCCAGTACAACTGGATTCCGCTCGCCAAGTCGGCCGACGTGATGGACCTGCTGGCTTCGGTCGACATGCACGGCATCCAGACCAGCGGCAACTGCATCCGCAACATCACGAGCGACGAGCGTGCCGGCATTGCCGTCGACGAAATCGCCGATCCGCGCCCGTTCGCGGAAATCATGCGCCAGTGGAGCACGCTGCACCCCGAGTTCGCCTTCCTGCCGCGCAAGTTCAAGATCGCCATCACCGGCGCCACCGAAGACCGCGCCGCCACCGGCTGGCATGACGTGGGCCTGCACGTGGTGAAGAACGAAGCCGGGGAAATCGGCTTTCGCGTGCAAGTGGGCGGCGGCATGGGCCGCACGCCGATCATCGGCACCGTGCTGCGCGAGTTCCTGCCCTGGCAGCAGATCATGAATTACCTCGAAGCGGTGATCCGTGTCTACAACCGTTATGGCCGCCGCGACAACATCTACAAGGCGCGCATCAAGATCCTGGTGAAGGCCGAAGGCCAGCGCTACATCGACGACGTCGAGGCCGAGTACAGGCAGATCCTCGAACACGACGGCGCGCCGCACACCATCACGCAGGAAGAGTACGACCGCGTGGCCGCCTCCTTCGTGCCGCCGACGCTCGCCACCCGCGTGCTGCAGAGCGCCGAGAAGACAGACGCCGAGCTGCGTGCCCACGCCGCGGACGACGTGCAGTTCGCCCGCTGGCTCGCCCGCAACGTCGCGCCGCACAAGAACCCCGCGTTGCGCGCCGTCACTCTGTCGTTCAAGCGCCTGAAGCAGGCCCCCGGCGACGCGTCGGCCGACCAGCTCGACACGCTTGCGCAACTGGCCGACCGCTTCTCGGCCGGCGAAGCCCGCGTCACGCACGACCAGAACGTGGTGCTGCCCTGGGTGCACGCCGAAGACCTGCACGCGCTGTGGCTCGCCGCCCGCGCCGCAGGCCTGGCCAGCGCCAACGTGCACCTGCTGACCGACATGATCGCCTGCCCCGGCGGCGACTTCTGCGCGTTGGCCAATGCGCGCTCCATTCCCATCGCCGAAGCGATCACCGAGCGTTATCAGGACCTCGACGAACTCGACGACCTGGGCGAGATCGACCTGCACATCAGCGGCTGCATCAACTCCTGCGGCCATCACCACAGCGGCCATATCGGCATCCTGGGCGTCGACAAGGACGGCAAGGAGTGGTACCAGGTCACCCTCGGCGGCTCGGACGGCTCCGCGCTCAGCGGCACGTCGCAGGCCGGCAAGGCCGTCGGCCCCTCGTTCTCGGCGGCCGAAGTGCCGGGCGTGATCGAGGCCGTGCTCACCACCTACCGCGACACGCGCGTGTCGGGCGAGACCTTCATCGACACGCTGCGTCGCGTCGGACCCGATCCCTTCAAGACCGCAGCCAACGGTGCGCGTTTCAAGGTGGAGGAAGCAGCATGAACAAGACGCTCAACATCCTGTCCGCCGAAGAGCACATCGACGACGGCGACCCGAAGGTCTTGCAGCTCGCCAACGATGCCGACCCGCTCGCCATCGAGGTGTGCCTGGCCGACATCGAGCGCATCGACCTGAACTTTCCGAAGTTCACCGACGGCCGCGCCTACAGCCAGGCCTTCCTGCTGCGCCGGCGCCTGGGCTTCACGGGCGACATCCGCGCCACGGGCGACGTGCTGATCGACCAGCTGGTGCAGATGGAACGCACCGGTTTCTCCAGCGCCGTGCTGAAAGAAGGCGTGGACGCCTCCGACGCGCAGCGCCAGTTCGACCGCTTCTCCGCCTTCTACCAGGGCGATGCGGTGAAGACCACGCCGCACTTCGTGGCCGGCAGCTGAGAAGGCTTTCGACATGAGCACCGCCACGGACATCGCTACCGACCTCGACCTCGCGCGCATCAACACCGACCTCGGCCGCAACGCCGAAGGCCTGGTGGACTGGGCCATCGGCCTCGGCCAGCCTTCGATCATCACCACCAACTTCCGCCCCTTCGAGGCGGTGATCCTGCACATGGTCACGCGCGCCAGGCGCGATGTGCCCGTGATCTGGATGGACAACGGCTACAACACCGAGGCGACCTACCGCTTTGCCGATGAAGTGACGAAGCAGTTGGGCCTCGACCTGCACATCTACCTGCCGCGCCGCTCGCGCGCACACCGCGAAGCCGTGGAAGGCCCGACGCCGGCGCTCGACGATCCGCGCCATGCCGCCTTCACCGAAGAGGTGAAGCTGGAGCCCTTTGCCCGCGCCCTGCGCGAGACGGCGCCCAAGGTCTGGTTCACCGCGCTGCGGGCCACCGACACGGCCGTGCGCGCGCAGATGGACCCGGTCAGCGTCAACCCCGACGGCCTCATCAAGGTCGCGCCGCTGCTTCACTGGTCGTCCAAGGAGCTGTACGCGTACTGCACCGCGCACGGCCTGCCGAACAACTTCGACTACGTGGACCCGACCAAGGGCGAAGACAACCGCGAGTGCGGATTGCATATCGCGCACTGAGCGCCAACGCTTCACCGATCCCCTGAATCCAGCCCCAACCCGATGAACGCCCGTACCGAAACCGAACTGCTGCTGTCGCCGGCGCACCTGTCCAACACGCACCTCGATGCGCTGGAGGAAGAGACCATCTTCATCCTGCGCGAAGTGGCGGCTGCCTTCGAGCGCCCCACCCTGCTGTTCTCGGGCGGCAAGGATTCGCTGGTGCTCTTGAAGTGCGCGGAGAAGGCGTTCGGCGTCGGCCGCATTCCCTACCCGCTGCTGATGATCGACACGGGCCACAACTTCCCCGAAGTGACGGCCTACCGCGACCAGCGCGCCAAGGAGCTGGGCGCCGAACTCATCGTGCGCAGCGTCGAGGATTCGATGAAGCGCGGCACCGTGCGCCTGGCGCACCCCGGCGAATCGCGCAACGCGCACCAGTCGGTGACGCTGCTCGAAGCGATTGAAGAATTCCGCTTCGATGCGCTGATCGGCGGCGCCCGCCGCGACGAGGAAAAGGCGCGCGCCAAGGAGCGCATCTTTTCGCACCGCGACAGCTTCGGCCAATGGCAGCCCAAGGACCAGCGCCCCGAGCTGTGGACGCTGTTCAACACGCGCCTGGCCCCCGGCGAACACTTCCGCGTGTTTCCGATCTCGAACTGGACCGAACTCGACGTGTGGCAGTACATCGAGCGCGAGCATGTCGGCCTGCCGTCGATCTACTACACGCACAAGCGCGAGGTGGTCGAGCGCCGCGGCCTCCTGGTGCCAGTGACCGAACTGACCCCGCCGCGCGACGGCGAAACGGTGCAGGTGCGCGATGTGCGCTTTCGCACCGTGGGCGACATCACGACCACCTGCCCGGTCGAGAGCCTCGCAGCCGATGCGGGCGACGTGGTTCTGGAGACGCTCACGGTCGATGTCAGCGAACGCGGCGCCACCCGGATGGACGACATGACCTCCGAAGCATCCATGGAAAAACGCAAGAAAGACGGTTACTTCTGATGAGCGCAACGACAGCCACCCCCAACGAACTCGCCGTGCACGGCGACACCGGCACCGCCCTGCGCTTCATCACCTGCGGCTCGGTCGACGACGGCAAGAGCACGCTGATCGGCCGCCTGCTGGTGGACAGCAAGACCGTGCTGCAGGACCAGCTCGCCGGCGTGCAGCGCGGCGGCGAAACCGACCTGGCCCTGCTGACCGACGGCCTCTCGGCCGAGCGCGAGCAAGGCATCACGATCGACGTGGCATACCGCTACTTCTCGACCGCCAAGCGCAAGTTCATCATCGGCGACGCGCCGGGCCATGAGCAGTACACCCGCAACATGGTCACCGCCGCCTCGGCCGCCGACGCCGCCGTGGTGCTGGTCGATGCGACCAAGCTGGCCTGGGCCGCCGAAGTGGAAGACGGCACCGTGGTCAAGCGCGAGCTGCTGCCGCAGACGCGCCGCCACACGCTGCTGTGCCACCTGCTGCGCGTGCAGTCGATCGTGTTCGCGGTCAACAAGCTGGACGCCATCGACGACGCGGGCCTCGCCTTCGAGCGCATCTCGACCGCGCTGAGCGCCTTTGCCGAAGCGGCCGGCGTGCAAGTGGCCGGCATCGTGCCGATCTCCGCGCTCAAGGGCTGGAACGTGGCCACGCGCCACGCCGACTGGGTGGGCTACGAAGGCCCGAGCCTGCTCGCTCTGCTCGAAGACCTGCCGGTCACGGTGCAGGACGAGGCGGTGCCCTTCGCCTTCCCGGTGCAGTGGGTCGAGAAATTCTCTTCTTCCGCCGACACCTCGCAGGGCCGTCGCGTGTTCTGGGGCCGCGTGGCTTCGGGCCATGTGGAGCCCGGCCAGCGCGTGACCGTGCTGCCGAGCAACCAGACCGCCACCGTCGCGCAGGTGCTGAGCCACACGCGCCAGCCGAAGTCGGTGCATGCGGGCCACAGCGCCGGCATCGTGCTCGATCGCGAGGTCGATGTGTCGCGCGGCGACTGGCTGCTGGCGCCCGGCGCCTTCGAGCCGGTGCGCGAGATCACCGCCACCGTGGCCTGGCTGGACGACGAGCCGCTGGTCGCGGGCCGCGTGTACTGGGCGCTGCAGGGCCACCGCTGGGTCAAGGCGAAGGTCGCGCGCATCGTCGACCGGGTGAATATCACCACGCTCGAATCGGAACCGGCGACGCAGCTCGAAGCCAATTCCATCGGCGATGTGGTGCTCGCGCTGCAGCAGCCGCTGGCCGTTCTGCCCTTCACGCAATCGCGCGCCCTGGGCTCGCTGGTGCTGGTCGATACGGCCTCCCACAAGACCGCCGCTGCCGTACTCGTGCAGCCCGCCGCCGCAAAGGCCTAAAATCTGGGGTTTTCCCCGATCAAACTGACGTTCAAAAGACAAATGACCCACGTCGTTTCCGAAGCCTGCATCCGTTGCAAATACACCGACTGCGTGGACGTTTGCCCCGTCGACTGCTTCCGCGAAGGTCCCAACATGCTGGTGATCGACCCGGATGAATGCATCGACTGCGCGGTCTGCATCCCCGAATGCCCGGTCAACGCGATCTACGCCGAGGAAGACCTTCCGGCCAACCAGATCGCCTTCATCAAGATCAATGCCGAGCTGGCCGTGGCCGACGGCTGGAAGAGCATCACCAAGCGCAAGCCCGCGCTGCCTGATGCCGAAGAGTGGAAAGACAAGACCGACAAGGTCGGGGAGCTGGTGCGCTGAGCGCGCTGCCTGCCCCCATCGAAACCGACGCGCTGATCGTCGGTGCCGGCCCTGTCGGGCTGTTCCAGGCCTTCCAGCTGGGCCTGCTTGAAATCTCCTGCCATATCGTCGATGCACTGCCCGCCGCGGGCGGCCAGTGCGTGGCGCTCTATGGCGACAAGCCGATCTACGACATTCCCGGCACGCCGGTGACCAGCGGGCGCGATCTCGCGCAATCGCTGCTCGCGCAGGTGGCGCCGTTCAAGCCGCAGTTGCATTTCGGCGAGCAGGTCGCCACCCTCGCCCGGCAGGACGACGGGCGGCTGTTGCTGACGACCTCGGCCGGAAAGGCGTTCCTCGCGAAGACGGTGTTCATCGCGGCCGGTGTCGGGGCCTTCGTGCCCAAGCGCATCGCCATCGAAGGCATTGCGCAATTCGAGGGCACCGCGCTTTTCTATCACCCCGAATCGCTGGACCGCTTTGCGGGACAGACGGTGGTGGTGAATGGCGGCGACGACATTGCGCTCGAAACCGCCATGGCGCTCACCACCATCGCCAAACAGGTCACGCTGGTCCATCGCCGCGACGGCTTCCAGGCCGACGAAGCGAACATCGCCGCGATGCGTGCCCTGGTGGCCGCGGGCAAGCTGGCCTTCAAGGTCGGGCAGCCGACCGCCTTCGACGGCAAGCAACTGCAGATCACCACGCCCGATGCGACGACGGTCGACCTGCCGCTCGACGCACTGATCGCGTGTCTGGGCATCTCCCCGCGCCTCGGCCCCATCGCCGACTGGGGCCTGGAGCTCGAACGCAAGCAGGTGCCGGTCGACACCGAGAAGTACGAAACCCGCGAGCGCGGCGTATTCGCGGTCGGCGACATCAACACCTACCCGGGCAAGAAGAAGCTCATCGTCTGCGGCTTCCACGAAGCGACGCTGGCGGCCTGGGGCGCCACCGCCATCGTGTTCCCGGGCAAGGCGGTTCCGCTGCAGTACACGACCACCAGCACCCGGCTGCACGAGCTGCTGGGCGTGGCTACTTCGCGCTAGACAAGAGCGCCCGGTATTCGCCGATAAAGCTGCCGATGGCGGCGACGTAGCCGTCGATGTCCGCATCGGACAACGGCAGCGAGAGCACGACGAAGCCGCGCGGCGAGGTGTAGATGCCCTGGCTCAGCAGGTGGAAGAACAGCAGCTGCCGCAGGCGCCCGTCGACCACCGCAAGATCGTCCACGCGCCGCACCTCACCGTTCAGGAAATGCGCATTCATCAGCGAGCCCACGCCAGTGAACTGCATCGCCACGCCCTCCTTCGCGCACAGCGCATTGAGCCGCGCACGCATCGCCTCGCCGCGCTCGGCCAGTGCGCCCGCCGCCTCGGGCGTGAAAAGCTTCGTCAGCCCCGCATGCCCGGCCGCCATCGTCATCACGTTGTTGTTGAAGGTGCCCGAATGCGCGAGTGCGCCGGTGCGCGGATCGAACTGCGCCATCACGTCCGCGCGTCCGCCGAAAGCGCCGAACGACATGCCGCCGCCGATGTACTTGCCCAGCGTGGTGAGGTCGGACTTGATGCCCAGCTTGTTGGCCAGCCCGTGCGGCGCGAGGCGCGAAGTCATGACCTCGTCGAAGACCAGCAGCGCGCCGACCCGCGTGGCACCGTCGCGCAGCGCGTGCAAGAAATCGAGCTGCCCCGGAATGCATCCGCTCGCGCCCTGCATCGGTTCGACCAGGATGGCGGCGATGTCCGGCCCGTGGCTGGCGATTTCCTCGCTCGCGCGCTGCGCATCGTTGTAGGGCAGCACGAGGAAGTCGAATGGCACGGTCGTCGGCGAAGGCTTGTCGCCGAAGCCGAGCACCCCGCCGTGATAGCCGCCCGAGAAGACCACGATCTTCCGCCGCCCCGTGAAGTGCAGCGCGGCCGTGAGCGCCATCAGGTTCGCCTCGGTGCCCGAGTTGGTGAAGCGCAGCTGCTCGATCTGCGGAAAGCGCTCGCAGATGGTCTTTGCGAGCCGGCCTTCGAGCAGGTTGTGGCCCGTGAGGTTGATGCCGCTCTGCATCGCCTCGATGACGGCTTCGCGGATCTCGGGCGCCGAGTGGCCGTAGACACCGGCCGTGTACTCGGCGATGAAGTCGGCATAGCGATGGCCATCGGCATCCCACAACGCCGCGCCCTCGCCTTTGGCAATGGTGAGCGGAAACGGCGCGTAGAACAGCACCGATCGCGTATTGGCGCCGGGCATGTAGCGCGTCTGCTCGTCGAACTGGCGCCGGCTCGCGGGGTTGCCATCTGTGAAGCGTTGATGCGCCCCGGCGAGGGCTTGGTCGATGGCGGCGTCGGTCATGGAACGGTCCTTGAAAGATGGGGTGGCCTTTCGGCCCAGTTAATTGATCACTGCTCAATTAATAATATTTATACAATCAATTCGTCCGCTGCACAACGCCCATCTCCATGAAAAAGACCGCCCCCGAGCCCAAACCCAAGACCGCCGGCCGCCCCACCGGCGGGGGTGCGCTGTCGAAGCGGCTCATCGCCGAAGCCGCGCTCGCGCACATCGACGCGTTCGGCCTGGGCGCGTTCAGCATGCGCGAGATCGCGACACAGCTCGGCGTGTATCCGGCGACGGTGCACTGGCACGTCAGCACGCGCGAAGCGCTGCTCGCCGAGGTGGCCGCCACGGTGATGGCAGAGGTCACCCCGCCGACGGAATTGCCCTGGCAGGAATGGATCGCCGAACTGTTCCGCCGCTGCCGCGCCGCGGTGCGTCGTCATCCGAACGTGGCGCAGTTGCTGGGCGCGCAGTTGGTGTCCAACGGCAGCCTGCCGACCGAACTGGTCGAAGGCGTGCTGGAGGCGCTGACGGAGGCCGGCTTCGAAGGCCAATCGCTGCTGGAGGCCTACAACTGCGTGATCGCGGCGATGCTGGGATTCCTCACGATGGAGTTCTCCCCTCTGCCCGCCGACAACACCCAGGCCTGGGCCGAGGAGCTGCGCGAACGGGTCCACACCATCCGCCCGCTCGACCATCCGGTGCTCGCGCGCAACCTGCCGCTGCTCGCCAACAACGCCTTCATCGTGCGCTGGGACAACGGCACCACCGTGCCTCTGGATAGCAGTTTCGAGCGGCACATCCAGATCACCATCGACGGGCTGGAGGCGTTCGCGCGCAGGGTCAAGGGCTCCCAGTAGCTGGGTCCGGCGAGCCCACCAGTTCGTACAGCACCATGCGCGTCTGCCGGCCGCGCAGTTCGGTCAACTCCTCGATCCGTCTTGTGGCGAGCCGCCCGCCCAATCCGTCGAACGTGGCCTCGGAGATCAGCGTCCGCGTGCCCAGTTGCTTGTTGGTGCCCTCGATGCGACTCGCCACGTTGATCACATCGCCGAGCGCGGTGTAGGACAGCCGGTCGCTCGAACCGAGCACGCCCGCGATCACGACACCGGTATGGATACCGATGCGCGTGCGGAACTCTTGCAGCCCCTCTTCCCGCCACTTGCGGTTGAGCGCCTTCATCTCTTCATGCAGTTCGAGCGAGGCGATGCAGGCCTGGTACTCCGCATCCGGCAGGTCCGCCGGCGCGCCCCAGAGCACCATGATCCCGTCGCCCATGAACTTGTCGACCACGCCGCCATGCCGCGCGAACACGCGCGTGGCGAGGTTGAAGTACTCGGTCAGCTGGCGCATCAGCACGTCGGCCTCCATCGATTCCGAGATGCTGGTGAAGCCCTCCACGTCGGTGAACATCGCGGTCACGCGGCGCGGCGAACCATTGGGCGCGAGCGCATGGCCTTCGGCGACGAGCTGCTTGATCACGTCCACCGGCACGAACTTGCTGAACGCCTGGAGGCTGCGCGCCGAATCGTCCAGTGCCTGGCTCAGGTTCTGGATCTCGAGCACCCGGCTCGACTCGCGCGGCAGGTCGTCCAGTTCCAGCCGACCGATGCGGCGCGCCGTGTGCGAAAGGTTTTCGATCGGCGCGGTCACCAGCTTCGAGAGACGCAGCGAGATGAACAGCGCCACGGCCAGGAAGCCCAGCGCCAGCAACACCGACAGGAGCACGTTCCGGTGCAGCCCGCCGAGCAGCGCGTCTTCGGGCTCCCAGCTCACTAGCCGCCAGCCGGTGGACGGAACGCGCGATGTCTGCACCCGGTAGCGCGCCCCGCCGTGATCGAGGGTGAAGGCCATGTCTTCGGTCCAGCCCCGGCTGCCGTTGGCCAGCATGTGGGTGTGCAGCGCACCGAGCACACCGTCGTCAGGATCTTCCAGCACGCGGACGACGTGGGGGTTGTCGCTGCGCGCGATCACATGGTGGTCGGCACTCAGCAAGGCGATGTGGCCATGGCCCGTGCCACCGAACACGCGCACAAGGCTGGAGAGATGTCCGAGCGACACGCTGGCGGACACCACCAGCGTCTGCGCGCGGCCTTCCTCGTCGCGCCGCCGGCTGGGCCGCGCGTGGCTGACGCCGAGTTCCTTCTCGGAGGGAAGCACGAAAGGCGATGTCCATACGGGGCGTTGTGCCTTCATCGCCTGGACGAAGTCCTCGTCATTCGTCGGATCGTCATCGCTGCGGAAGGCCTCGATGCGGGCCGTCTCGTAGCGTTGCCGCGGGTCGTCGTCGCCATCACCGTCCGGTGACTGCTTGTATTCCCGGGTCTCGGTACTGAAGTCCGCATCGCGCAGTACCTGCCGCACCGCGGCCTCCGGATAGCGCATCGCCATCAGCAGGTGCCCGTCGTCGCTGGCCACGTCGATGCTGTCGATTTCGGGCGTCTGCTCCAGCGCAGCCCAGAGCAGCTCGGCGGTCCGATCGCCGTCATGGCCCGCCGGATGCAGGCTGGGCGTGTGCGCAATGGCGCGCACCAGCGCCTCGGTCTTGGCGAGGAAGGCGAGCACGTTGTCCTCCACGCGGTCGTGGTTGACCTTGTGCGCCGATTCGCCGACCTTGGACACCAGCTGCTCCGCGCCCCAGTAGCCGAAGGCCACCAGCAGCAACGACTGAAGCAGCGCGACCGCACAGATGATGGTGCCGACGTCGACCCGGAAGCGGCGCAGGCGCGCGCGGGGTGAAGAAGAAGTCGCGGGCGGGGCCTGCGCCGGGCCCGGATGCTGCGTGAAGTCGTCTGTCATGTGCGGGGGGTCCTCCTGCGCATTCGGATGCGCTTGTGTGGCGGCGATTTTCCCCGCCCTGCGCGTGGCCTGGGTTTCCATGGTCGTGTGCTTTTCCCGCAGGGGATAAAATCCGCCCCGCGCTCCGGCTTGCCGGGGCGCATCGCTAGGGGTGTCGAGCCGGAATCCGTTCCGGGGCTGACTGAGAGAGTCCCTTTGAACCTGACTGAGGTAATCCTCGCGCAGGGAAGCTGGTCCGGCGGCCTGTCACGTTGTCTCGCGTGGCGGCAGCGCTGCTGGAGCCTCGCCCACCTGCCAAACCTTTTGCACTGGAGCAAACGGATGGCACACGACGACGACAACGGAATTTCCTCCGGCAACGAGGCGCTGACGCCCCTGCCCGCATCACGGCGCGTGTTCGGCTGGCACGACCACGCCTCGCTCTGGTTCAGCCTGGGCGTCGGGCTGCTGGTGATGCAGATCGGCGCGTACCTCGTGCCCGCCGTGGGCACGCGCGATGCGGCGTTGGCGATTGCGCTGGGCTCCGTCATCGGCGCCGGCCTCCTGGCCTGGACCGCGCGGCTGGGCTGCGAGACCGGCCTCGCGAGCGCGGGCCTCATGCACGCCACCTACGGCAGCGCCTTCGCGCGGCTGCCGGTGCTGCTCAACATCGTGCAGCTGGTGGGCTGGACCACCTTCGAGCTGGTGATCATGCGGGAAGGCACGCAGGCCATCGGCCAGGTCGCCTTCGGCGCTTCGCTCGGCTCATTCTGGGGCGGCGTCTTCACCACCTTGCTCTGGGGCGCGGTGCTGCTGGCGCTGCTCGCGGGTTCGATGGTCAAGCTGGTGCGGCGCTTCGTGAGCCGCTTCGGGCTGCCGCTGGTGGTGATCTCCCTGCTCTGGCTGACCTGGCAGTTCGCGACGCGGCTGCAGGCCAAGGGCCTGGACGCCTTCTGGGCGCGCCCCGGCGACGGCAGCATGGGCATGTTCGGCGCGCTCGATCTGGTGATCGCGATGCCGGTGTCATGGCTGCCGCTGGTGGCCGACTACGCGCGCCACGGCAAGCGCAGCGCGGGCGGTCTCGGCAGCGCATTCAGCGGCACCTGGCTCGGCTATGCGCTCGCCAACATCTGGTGCTATGCGCTCGGCGTGATGGTGGTGAGCGTGGCCGAGCCGGGCACGGGCCTGGTCACCGCGCTGCTGCTCGCGCAGGGCGGGCTGGTGGCGCTGGGCCTCATCCTCATCGACGAGCTCGACAACGCGTACGGCGATGTCTATTCGGGCTCGGTCTCGACACACAGCCTCTTGCCGCGCTGGAGCGTGAAGCGCTGGGGCCTGTTGCTGGCCGCGCTGTGCATCGCGCTCGCGCTGGTGCTGCCGATGCACACGCTCGAACCGTTCCTGCTGCTGTTGAGTTCGGTGTTCGTGCCGCTCTACGGCGTGATCCTCGGGCGGCTTGGTAGTGGAAGGACCGTCGCGTCCATCGACACGCGCCAGATCGACTGGGCGGCGGCGTTGATCTGGATCGCGGGCATCGCCGCGTACCACGCGCTCGCCAAGTGGGCGCCGCAGTTCGGCTCGGCGTTGCCGACGCTGGCCGCGACCTTCGTGCTGGCCTGGATCAGCCGGCCGTCGCCTGCAGCCGATGCATCGGCACTGGCGCAAAGCCGTGGTTGAGCGGACCGTGGCCCCCGCCGACCGTCACATCCGCACCGGCCGCCATCGCGCCGAGGATGTAGGCGCGTGCACGCTCGACGGCTTCGGGCAGCTTCAATCCCAATGCCAGGTGCGCCGCGATGGCGGACGACAGCGTGCAGCCGGTGCCATGCAGGTTGCGGCTCGCGATGCGTTGCGAGGCCAGGCGCTTGCACGTGCCATCCGCCTGCAGCAGCACGTCGACCACTTCAGTGCCGGGCAGGTGGCCGCCCTTGAGCAGCACGGCCTTCGCGCCGAGCGCCAGCAGCTCGTCGGCCGCGCCGTCGAGCGCGTCGATGCCATCGATGGCATGGCCGATCAGCAGCGCCGCTTCATCGAGATTGGGCGTGACCACCACGGCGCGCGGGAACAACTCGCGCACCAGCACCTGCACGGTTTCCGAGGCGATCAGGCGATCGCCGCTGGTGGCGACCATCACCGGATCGAGCACCACATTCGGCAACTTGTAGTGGTCGATGGCCCAGGCGACGACCTCCACCACCTCGGGCGCATGCAGCATGCCGAGCTTGACGGCATCGACGCCGATGTCTTCCACCACCGCCTGGATCTGCGCCTTGAGAAAAGCCGGCGGCACGCCGTGGATGCCCGAGACGCCGCGCGTGTTCTGCGCGGTGAGCGCGGTGATCGCCGTCATGCCGTAGCAGCCGAGGGCCGCGAAGGTCTTGAGATCGGCCTGGATGCCGGCGCCGCCGCCGCTGTCGGAGCCGGCGATGGAGAGCACGCGTGCATAGCGCAGGGGCGCTTGCGGCGCGGAGGAAGGTCCTTGGGTCATGCTGAAAATTATCGGCGACCCATGAAGGCCGCGGGAGCATCGGCATGAGCGTTCCGTTTCGATCGGCCGCCATCATCGGTGCGGGGCTCATGGGGCGCCTGATGGCGGTCACGCTCGCGCAGGCCGGTTGCAAGGTCGGGCTGTACGAAGCCGGCAGCCCCGAAGCCGAAGGTGCGGCAGCCCGCGTCGCGGCCGCGATGCTTGCGCCGCTGGCCGAATCGGCGGTGGCTCCCGTTTCTGTCGTGCGCATGGGCCATTACGCGCTGTCGCGCTGGCCCGAATTGCTCGCACCGCTGGCACAACCCGTGTTCTTCCAGCGCGAAGGCACGCTGGTGCTGTGGCACCGGCAGGACGCCACCGAGGCCGCGCGGCTCGAACGCGTGCTCGCCCACACCGGCGCGCAGGTGCCCGAGCTGGCACCGATGCAGACGCTCGACGGCGCAGGCATCGCCGCGCTGGAGCCGTCGCTCGGCCAGCGCTTCGCCAAGGGGCTGTTCCTTCCGGGCGAAGGCCAGCTCGACAACCGCGCGCTGCTCGCCTCGCTGCTCGCCACGCTCCAGACGAATGCGAACGTCACGCTGCACTGGCAATCGCCGCACGTACCGGCCGACTTCTTGCCCGGCACGACCGGCCAGCCCGACTGGGTGATCGATTGCCGCGGCCTCGGTGCCCGTCCGCAATGGCGCGCATTGCGCGGCGTGCGCGGCGAAGTGATCCGCGTGCATGCGCCCGAAGTCACGCTGCAGCGCCCGACGCGGCTCGTGCATCCGCGCTATCCGCTCTACATCGCGCCCAAGCCCGACCACCTGTTCGTGATCGGCGCGACCGAGATCGAGTCGGACGACATGTCGCCCGCCAGCGTGCGCTCCACGCTCGAACTGCTGAGTGCGGCCTACGCGGTGCACAGCGGTTTCGCCGAGGCGCGCATCGTGGAGATCGCCACGCAGTGCCGCCCCACGCTGCCCGACAACCTGCCCGCCATCCGCCAGCCGCAGCCGCGCGTGCTGCAGATCAACGGCCTCTATCGCCACGGTTTCATGATCGCGCCGGCGCTGCTCGATGCGGCGATGGAGCTGCTCGTGCACGGCCACGGCACGCTGGCGCAGGGCTTCGGCCTGGACACCACGACATCCGACGACGCATGACGATGAACATTCTGATCAACGACAAGCCCTTCACGCTGCCCGACAGCGCCACGCTCACCGACGCGCTGGCCGCGCTGGAGGCCGTGCCGCCGTTCGCGGTGGCGGTGAACCGCGAGTTCGTGCCGCGCTCGGCCTACGCCGCGCGCGCGCTGCAGCCCGACGACCGCATCGAAGTGATCCGCCCCGTGACGGGCGGCTGAAAAAAGAGATGGAGACGACACCCATGACCACCCCGAACGACCCGCTGGTTCTCTACGGAGAAACCTTCCAGAGCCGCCTGCTGCTCGGCACCGCGCGCTACCCCTCGCCCGACCTGCTCGAAGCGGCCGTGCAGCGCGCGAAGCCCGCGATGCTCACCGCATCGCTGCGCCGCCAGACCGCGAACCAGGGCTCGGGCGGCAACGACACGAGCAACGGCTTCTGGGCGCTGCTGCGCAAGCTGGCGGTGCCCGTGCTGCCCAACACCGCCGGCTGCCACAGCGTGCAGGAGGTGATCGCCACCGCGCAGATGGCGCGCGAGCTGTTCGACACGCCCTGGATCAAGCTCGAACTGATCGGCGACGACTACACGCTGCAGCCCGACACGCTGAACCTCGTGGACGCCGCCTCGCAGCTGATCCGCGACGGCTTCAAGGTGCTGCCCTATTGCACCGAGGACCTCGTGGTGTGCCAGCGATTGGTCGATGTGGGCTGCCAGGCCGTGATGCCGTGGGCCGCGCCCATCGGCAGCGGCCGTGGTCCCGTCAATCCGTATGCGCTGCAGGTGCTGCGCGAGCGGCTCAAGGTGCCGATGCTGGTCGATGCGGGCCTGGGTCTTCCATCGCACGCCTGCCAGGTGATGGAGTGGGGCTACGACGGTGTGCTGCTCAACACCGCCGTCGCCCTCGCGCAGGACCCCGTCGCGATGGCCGGTGCCTTCGCCGATGCGGTGCAGGCCGGCCGCACCGCTTGGTGCGCCGGCGCGATGGCCGCGCAGGACTCCGCGCAGCCCAGCACACCGGTGCTCGGCACGCCCTTCTGGCACCACACCGCATGAGCAACATGACCGACGCCCGTTCCATCGCTCACGCCATCGTCGCGGCCCACGGGCTGCGATTCGGTGCCATCACCGCATCGACCGTGAGTGCCACGCCCTTCTCTTCGGAGGAACCGGTCTATCGCGGCGCCAAGCAGGCCTGCACGGCGCTCGGCTTCATCGAGGTCGATGCCGAATGCCTCGCGCTCGCCTGGCATGCGCAGACCGAACGCATCGGTCATTTCGACGCCGCCCGATGGCCCGATGCGCCCGCCGATTTCGGCATGCGTTCGTTCCCGCCGTCGTCGCGCGACGACGCCTTCCTGGCCTGCCCCGACCGGCTCGGCCTCTACGCCGTGCTGCCCGATGCGGCATGGGTCGGCCGCATGGCGCGTGCCGGCGTGCCGACGGTGCAGCTGCGCTTCAAGTCCGACGATGCCGAGGCCGTCGCGCGTGAAGTCCAGGCGGCCGTCGAGGCCGTGCAGGGCACGGGCGCCCTGCTCTTCATCAACGACCACTGGCAGGTCGCCATTGCCGCGGGCGCCTATGGCATCCACCTTGGGCAGGAAGACCTCGACGCCCTGTCGCCGGATGAATTGCAGCGGTTGCGCTCCTCCGGCCTGCGGCTGGGCGTCAGCACCCATGGCTATGCCGAGATGGTGCGCGCCGATGCGGTGAGCCCGAGCTACATCGCGATGGGCGCGGTCTATCCGACCACGCTCAAGAAGATGGCGACCGCGCCGCAAGGCGTGGCCCGCCTCGCGGCGTATGCGCGCCTGCTGCGCGGCTATCCGCAAGTGGGCATCGGCGGCATCGATGCCGTGCGGCTGCCCGAGGTGCTCGCCACCGGCGTGGGCTCCGTCGCGGTGGTGCGCGCGCTGGTGACGGCCGCCGATCCCGAGGCCACGGCCGCGCAATGGATGACGGCCATGGGCGCCGTCATCGGCAACTGAACACATCCATCCCTCAATGACTCAACGACGCTTTCCACATTCCCTGGCCCTGACGCTCTCGCCCATCTCGTACGCGGTTGCCGCCGTGCTGTTCGCAGCCGCCTGCAGCGCACACGCGCAACAGACAACGCTGCGCGAAGTCGTCGTCAATGAAGGCGCGGCTGCGCCGCAGGCCGACGTCAGCGGCTTCGGCGACGTGCCGCTGCGCGAGCTGCCGCTCTCGGCCACGGTGATCGACAGCAAGCAGCTGAACGCCAGCGGCGCGCGCCGGCTCGCCGACCTCACGCAGTTCGATTCGTCGGTGACCGATGCCTACAACTCCGCCGGCTACTGGGACTACCTGACCGTGCGCGGCTTCGTGCTCGACAACCGCTTCAACTACCGGCGCGAAGGCCTGCCGATCAGCGCCGAGACCTCGATCCCGCTCGACAACAAGGAGCGCGTCGAGATCCTGCGCGGCACCAGCGGCATCCAGGCCGGCACCAGCGCGCCGGGCGGGCTGGTCAACTATGTCGTGAAGCGCCCGACCGAACACGATCTGCGCACGGTGCGCATCGAGACCACCAGCCGCGGCAGCGTGCTCGGCGCGCTCGACCTGGGCGGCCGCTTCGGCGAGAACCGCCAGTTCGGCTACCGGCTCAACGTGGCGAGCGAAAACCTGAAGCCGCTCACGCACAACCTCGACGGCAACCGCAACATGTTCTCGCTTGCAGCCGACTGGCGCATCTCGCGCGACTCGGTGCTGGAGTTCGAGGTCGAGCAAAGCCGCAAGACGCAGCCGAGCCAGAACGGCTACAGCCTTTTGGGCAGCGTGCTGCCCGCGCCGGTCGACCCGCGCATCAACCTCAACAACCAGCCGTGGTCGCAGCCGTCGGTGTTCAAGGCGCTGACCGGCACCGTGCGCTTCAGCCAGGCGCTGAACGCCGACTGGCGCTGGAGCGCGCAGATGGGCCAGCAGCGCCTGAAGACCGACGACCGCCTGGCCTACGCCTTCGGCTGCGGCGCGGAAGGCAACTACGACCGCTATTGCTCGGACGGCACCTTCGACGTCTACGACTTCCGCAGCGAGAACGAGCGCCGCACGCAGACCGCGGGCAGCCTGAACCTCAAGGGCAACGTGATGACCGGCAGCGTGCGGCACGAGCTGGGATTCGGCTTGCTGCAGAGTCGCGTGCGCAACCGCTTCCAGAACCAGGCCTACAACTACGCGGGCACGGGCAACATCTGGGCCACGGCCATGGTGCCGCCCAGCCCCGACGCCATCACGCCGCAGACCAACCGCGACGAGCGTTCAACCGAGCTCTCGGTGCAGGACGCGATCCGCTGGAACGATCGCTTCACCACCTGGCTCGGTGCCCGCCACACGCGACTGGACCGCAGCAGCATCGGCAACGACGGATCGAACCCGACGGGCTACAAGCAAGGCGTGACCACGCCGTGGATCGCTGCCAGCTACGCCATCCAGCCCGGGCTGCTCGCGTATGCGAGCTGGGGCAAGGGTGTCGAGTCGCAGGTCGTTCCGAACCGGGGCGACCAGTACAGCAACGCCGGCCAGGCACTGCCCGCACTGAAGTCGCGCCAGTGGGAACTGGGCATCAAGGGCGGCAACGACGCCTTCAACTGGCAGCTCGCATGGTTCGACATCCAGCGTCCGATGACTAATCTCGATGCGTGCAATCGCCTCGGCATCACACCGTGCGAAGCGAAGTACGACGGCCGCGCGGTGCACCGCGGCCTCGAAGCCGGTGCGCAGTGGACCCAGGGCCCGTGGCGCGTCGGCGGCAGCATGACGCTGATGGATGCCAAGCGCCGCGGCAGCACCGTCGAACCCGCGAGCAATGGACAGTGGCCGACCAACGTGCCCAAGCAGGTGTTGCGCGCGCAGGCGGCCTATCGCGTGCCCGCGGTGCCGGGTCTCGAGGTGGCGGGCCAGCTGTCGCACGAAGGACGTCGCAACGTCCTGGCCGACGGATCGATCACGCTGCCTTCGTGGACGCGCGTCGATGCGGTGCTGCGCTACGACACGAAGCTGCGCGGCGTGAACACGAGCTGGACGCTGGCCGTCGACAACCTGTTCGATCGCCGCTACTGGAAGGAGTCGCCCTACCAGTTCGGCCACGTCTACCTGTTCCCCGGTGCGCCTCGCACACTGCGCCTCGGCCTGAGCGTTGCGCTGTGAAGCCGCGTGGACCAAAGTTTTTTATGCAAAAGTTGGGGAGCCTTGAGAAGGCCCAAAAAACCACGCTATAATCTGAGGCTTGTTCCTCGATAGCTCAGTTGGTAGAGCGCCGGACTGTTAATCCGTAGGTCCCTGGTTCGAGCCCAGGTCGAGGAGCCACTACAAGCCGCAAGGCAACTGGATGCCCCGCTACTCAAAAGGTAGCGGGGCATTTTCAATTGCGGGCCGCTTGTTTGGCAATCGATGCCGCCGCTAGACTCGCACCTCGTCCATCGAATCGAGGTCTCGAATGAACAGCACGAGTCAGTACGAATTCAGCCTGCCTTTCTGCAACGAAGAAGAGCAGTTGCAGATCCAGAAAGTGCTCATGACGCCCGGCGCAATCGCGACAGCCACCGTGGACCGGGCCGCCGGTGCAGCCGGCGTGACCGTGCAGGCTACCTTCAGTCCGCCCCGATCTCTCGGGCTGATGCATGCGGACATCGTTGCGCGCATCGCGCCCATCGGTTTCCTGCCGATGCGCGTACCCTCCGCTGCAACCTGATCGAGAAGCCGGGCCATCCCTTCGCGATTCCTGAATGCCCCGTTGCCCGGAGGCGGCGGACATTCTCGATGAAGGCGTCTTGCCGCATAGACTCGGTACGCAACGAAAGCTCACATGCCTGCCCTGTCCCGCGTCCAGAAAGAAAATGCCCTTCGCGCCGCAGGCATTGCACTGAGGCCGTACCCCACGTTGGCGAGCGTGTCGCCCGCCGCGGACCAGCGCGCAGCCGACCTCGCGCTGCTCGATGCGGGCACCGCCTGGGAGCACGAACTCGAGCGCCTGTACCTGCAGTTCCTCATGACCCAGGCACAGGCCACGCCGGATGATGCGGCGCAGGCATTCCTCGAGCTGTCCCGGCGCGAGGGCCTGGCCGCCGGCCTCGAACGCCTGAACCAGCGCGTCGCGCACAGGTACACGGCCGTGTACAGGCTCGAAGGCGATCTGCTGAAGAACATCGAGCTGGTCGACAAGGCCCACGAAGTCAAGCCCGAGTTCCTGGCCGAGGTCCCCCTGGGCACCAGCTTCTGCCAGTACGTGCTGCGGGACGGCCTGTTCCTGACCAGCAATTCGGCCGGCGATGACCGGCTGAACGGACACCCCTACCAGGGCGTGATGGTCGCCTACCACGGCGTGCCGATCATGGACGGCACCGGCACATTGTTCGGCTCGCTCTGCCACTTCGACGTGCAGGAGCAACCGCTGAGCGACCTCGAGTTCGAGCACCTCAAGGCCATTGCCCAGGTCATCAGGCCGCTGCTGGGCGACGCATCCTAGTCATGTCGGCCACGAAGGCCATTGCATTGCCAGTCGGCCGGCAGATTCCAATACAGTCCTGCCCATGCATCTCAAGCCGCAAGCAGAAACCGGATTTCCACTCCCCGCACCCCGACCGTCCAAACCCCAGCGGATCGCCATCGCCCTCGCCTCGGGCGCGTTGAGCATCCTCCTCATCGGCTGCGCCACCAAGCCGGCCCCAGCGCCCGCCTCCGCACCGAAGAAAACTGCAAGCGCCAAGCCCGCACCTGCCGCCCGCAACGACGCCCGCCCCGCTCCCGAGCGCCGCTCGCGAAGCAGCGAGCCGGCGGCGCCATCCGCGTCCGCACCTGCATCCGCCCCCGTGGCCAAGGCGGAGCGGAATTTCCTCCGCCCGTCGAACGGCACCGTCATCCAGCGATTCAATGGCCGCAACAGCAAGGGCGTCGACTTCGCGGGAGCGGAGGGCGACCCCGTCATCGCCGCGCGCGACGGCAAGGTCGTCTATTCGGCCGTGGGTCCGCGCGGCTATGGCCAGCTCGTCATGATCAAGCACGATGCGGTCTTCGTGACCGCTTACGCGCACAACAGCAAGCTGCTGGTCAAGGAGGGGCAGTCCGTCAAGAAGGGCCAGGTGATCGCCCACATGGGCCGCACCGAAGCCGATCGCGTCAAGCTGCATTTCGAGTTGCGCAGGAACGGCAACGCTGTCGATCCCGTTCCCTATTTCGCGTCGTCCGACTGAGGCTGTTCGACGAAGCGATCCGCCGGAATCCAGGCGGACCGCTCAGTGCCCGCGGCCTATCTCGGCTGGAAGACGATGAGCCCCATGCCGGCGAGGCAGACTGCCACGCCCGCCATGTCCCATGGCGTGGGCCTGATGCCATCCACCGCCCAGAGCCAGGCAATGGCCACGCCGATGTACACCCCGCCATATGCCGCGTAGACACGGCCGGCTGCCGTTGCATGGAGGGTCAGCAACCAAGCGAACAGGGCGAGGCTGATGGCAGCGGGCACCAGCAGCCAGGCTGGGCGCCCCTGCTTGAGCCAGAGGTATGGCAGATAACAGCCGACGATTTCCGCGAGCGCCGTCGCGACATAGAGAAGAAAGGTCTGCATCGCGCGAATCGTGCGGGCCCGCCGGCGCCGCCAGTCAGTGCTGGACGATGCTCGTGCGGCCCTTTGCGTTGTCGATGGTCGCGCTGACGGAGTTGGTGTTGACGGCCAGGGCCACCAGGATGGAGCCGACGAAGGCCGGATCGGACGCGCCGCTGAAATTCGATGCACCGGCAATGGCCAGGGCCTGCGCGACCTGTTGACGGGTCAGTTCCGCTGCTGCTTCGCCAACGACATTCTTCTTGGTGGTTGCCATCTGAAAACTCCTCGTGATGAAGGCTCGACTGTAACTGCCCCGACTCCTCGCCGAAGACCATTTCCCTGTGCGGTCCGGGGAGCCTTGGTGCCGCCTGCCCGCAAGCGCGCGCTGGGTAATAATCTCGCCCGCTTCGCCGCGCGCAGGCCATGACTTTCGGCACTGGCATGCCGATTCGCCAGGCCGTATCGTCGCGCGGTCGCTGGCGGCGCGACGAATCGGGGGAGGTCATACAGGCCATGCGGTCCCACTTCGGTATCCGATGAGTGGCGTCTCCCATTGGGGCGCCTCTTCACTCTCATCTCTCTGGATCCGGACATGGCTTCTTCCAAATTCTCTTTCGCAAGCGCAAGCGTTCTTGCCGGCGCGCTGGCTCTCTCCGGCTGCGCGACCACCGACATGCAAATGGGCAGCCAGTCGGCCAAGACCGTGGCCACCGGCAGCGCCGCCGGCTCGGCCACCTCCGGCGAAAGCAGCGCGCTCGAGCGCTGCGATTCGCCGCTGGGCACCGTCTCCCTCATCGAGAACGTCAACGCCGGCTGGTACACCGTGCTCACCGGCGAATACAAGCTGCCGCCCACCGCCAACCTGCTGCGCCTGCTGGTGCAGCAATCGAACTGCTTCGTGGTGGTCGAGCGCGGCGCGGCCGGCATGAACGCCATGACGCGCGAGCGCGCGCTCATGCAGTCGGGCGAAATGCGCGGCGGCAGCAACTTCGGCCGCGGCCAGATGGTGGCTTCCGACTACGGCCTGTCGCCCGAGATCGTGTTCAGCAACAACGACGCCGGCGGCCTCGGCGGCGCGCTGGGCGGCCTGGTGGGCGGCGGCCGTGGCCGCGCCATCGCCAGCATCGGCGCCAGCCTGCAGACCAAGGAAGCCAGCGCCCTGCTGACCCTCATCGACAACCGCTCGGGCGTGCAGGTCGCAGCCGCCGAAGGCAGCGCCTCCAAGACCGACTTCGCGGGCTTTGCCGGCCTGGGCGGCCTCTCGGCCGCCGGCGGCGTGGGTGGCTACACGCGCACGCCGCAGGGCAAGGTGATTGCCGCTGCGTTCATGGACGCTTTCAACCAGATGGTTCGTTCGCTGCGCAACTACAAGGCACAGACGGTGCGCGGCCAGGGCCTGGGCGGTGGCGGCCGGCTCGGCGTGGATGGCGGCGCCGCGCCGTCGCAGACCTCGGCGCCGGGCGCAGCACGCCCCCGCCGCAAGTAAATCGCGAATCAGGCCGTTGCCCTGATGGCATCGGTCAGGAACTGCACGAACGCCTTGCCCGCATCGGGCAGCGAGCGGCCGGCCAGCGTCTGGACCTCGAGATGGCGCTCGTTCATCTCCCTGTCCTTCAGGGGGATCGCGACGAGCGCCTTGGTCTTGAGCAGCGTGCGGATCGACAGCTCTCCATAGAAAGCGATGCTGCCGCCGCCCGCGGCCGCGAAGCTCACCAGTGCATTCGCGTGGTTGCTGGACATGGCCTGCACGTACTGCAGCCCCTGCCTGCTGCAACCGATGTCGAGCAACTGCCTGATGGAGCTGTCCTCCTGCGGCAGGCCCAGCGGGTAGCCCACCACCTGGCGCAACGACAACTGCCGCTGCGCCGCCAGCGGATGGCCCTTGGCCATCACTGCCAGGATGGGGCTGGGATGGCGCAGTTCGACCTTGAGGCCGGGCTCGGGCAGCCCGCTCAAGGTCATGCCGACATCCGCCTCGCCGTCGCGAATCCGCCGGGGAATCTCGTTCGGCGAGCCGACCTCCAGGTGAAAGCGGATCCCCTCGTACCTGGCGCGAAACCGCGAGATCAGCGTCGGGAGGAAGTCGAAGGCGAAGCCCTCGGTGCTCGCCACCCGCACATGCCCGCTGCGCAGGCCGCGCAGGCCGGCGATGTCGCTCGCAACGCGCTCGATGTCCTGCTGCGTGCGCTTGGCATGTGCGGCCAGCAACTCGCCGGCCGCATTGGGCACCATGCCGCGCGCATGGCGATCGAACAGCAGCGTGTCCAGCTCGCGCTCCAGGCGCGCGACCTGCCGGCTCACTGCCGAGGGCGCGACGTTGAGCTTGAGCGCCGCATCCTTCACCGAGCCCGTCTTCACGACCTCGAGAAAGTACCGGACCGCTGTTTCCTGCAGCGCGTGAAGTCGCATGAATTCCTCCGGACAGCCGCGGACAAGTGGCCGCGTCGATTGCCGATTCGGCAACCCACAATTCTAAACATTGCGCTTGTGGCAGCCGAGGCCGACTCCTACGATGGGATTTCTCAGGAGCCCCGTCATGAAAAGCCTTCCCGCACTGGCCGGCATCGCGTTGATGTCCTGCCTCGGTCTTGCCCCGCTGGCACCACGCGCCGCCATTGCCGCGGAGCCGGGTTTTCCATCGCGGCCGGTCACGCTCGTGATTCCCTTTCCGCCGGGTGGCGCGACCGACGTGAACGGGCGGATCATCGGCCAGCGCCTCGGCAAGGAGCTCGGCCAGCCCGTCGTCATCGAGAACCGCGCCGGAGCGGGAACGATCATCGGCGCGAGCTATGTTTCCAAGGCGGCGCCGGACGGCTACACGCTGCTCGTGAGCTCGGGCACCACCTTCACCGTCTACCCCGCCATACGGCCCAACCTGCCGTACGACCCGGTCAAGGGCTTCGAGCCCATCGGCATCGCCGGGCGGCTCGCGCTCATCCTCCTGGCCAACAGCGAGGTGCCGGTGAAGACCGTCAAGCAGTTCGTGGACTACGTGAAGGCGTCGCCCGGCAAGTATTCGTACGCCTCCTACGGCACTGGCACGACCTCGCATTTCGCCGGCGAAACCATCCTGCATGCGGCCGGCCTGAAGATGACGCACGTGCCCTACAAGGGCAGTGCACCGGCCATGACGGATCTCATGGGCGGGCAGGTCGCGTTCAGCGTCGACACGGTGAGCGCCGCCATCCCGCAACTCAAGAGCGGCAAGATCAAGGCCATTGCGGTGACGACGGCCAAGCGGTCCAGCCTCCTGCCCGACGTCCCCAGCCTGGCCGAGAGCGGCTATCCCGACATCGACATGGATTCCTGGCTGATCCTCGCCGCACCGCGCGGCCTGCCCGCCGATGCGAAGGCCCGGCTCGAGAAGGCGCTCGCCGCAACGATGGCCGATCCGGACACGCGGGCCAGGCTGAGCGCCCAGGGGCTGGAGCCGGTCTACAGCAATGCCGCGGCGGCCAGCGAGCTGATCAACCGGGAACTGCCCGTGATGCGGGCCGTCGCTGCCCGCGCGAACATCACCGCCGACTGATCCATCGTCCATTGCAATGTCCACACCCACCGAACTCGTCGAACAATCCGCCGTTGAACTGCGCCGCCTCATCGGCACCAAGGCGATCTCGCCGGTCGAACTGCTCGAAGCCTGCATCGCACGCATCGAGCAGGTGAACCCCTTTGTCAACGCAGTGACCGCGACCTGCTTCGACCGCGCGCGCACCGAAGCCGCGGTCGCGGAAAACGCCGTGATGCAAGGCGAGCCGCTGGGGTTGCTGCACGGCCTCCCGCTGGGCGTGAAGGACCTGGAGCCGACCGAAGGCCTGCTCACCACCTGGGGATCGGCGATCTACCGCGACCATGTGCCGCAGGAAGACATCGAACTCGTGGCGCGCCTTCGCAAGGCCGGCGCCATCGTGGCCGGCAAGACCAACGTGCCCGAGATGGGCGCGGGCGCCAATTCGCGCAACGAGGTGTGGGGCGCCACCGGCAACCCCTTCAACCCGAACCTGAACGCAGGCGGTTCCTCGGGCGGATCGGCCGCGGCCCTCGCGTGCGACATGCTGCCCGTGTGCACCGGCTCCGACACCGGCGGGTCGCTGCGCATTCCGGCCGCCAAGTGCGGCGTGGTGGGCTTTCGGCCCTCGCCGGGCGTCGTGCCGAGCGTGCGAAAGCCGCTGGGCTGGACGCCGATTTCGGTGGTGGGCCCGATGGGCCGCACGGTGGAAGATGCGTGCCTGCAACTCGCAGCATCGGCCGGCATGAACGCCGGCGACCCGCTGAGCTACCCGCTCGATCCGCTCTCGTTTCTCAAGCCGATGGAGGTCGACCTCAGCCGGCTTCGCATTGCATGGACCGAAGACTTCGGCACCTGCGCGGTGAACGACAGCATCCGCGCCACGATGCGCCGAAAGATCGGCTCGATGCGGCACCTGTTCCAGCGCTGCGATGAAGTCACCTTCGACCTGGGCGAGGCACACCGCTGCTTCGACGTGCTGCGCGCCGAAGCCTTCGTGGCCGGCATGCACGCCGCCTACATGCGCGACCCAGTGAGCCTCGGCCCGAACTCCCGCGCCAACTACGAGATGGGCGCGCAGATGAGCCTGCTCGACAGCGCCTGGGCGCAGGCCGAGCAGACCCGCCTCATCAAGCGTTTCCAGTCCACCTTTGCCGAGTACGACCTGGTGCTCTCGCCGACCACGCCGGTCTCGCCCTTTCCCTGGACCCAGCTCTACGCCGACACCATCAACGGCGAGAAGCAGGCGAACTACTACCGCTGGCTGGCGCTGACCTATGTCGTCACCCTCACGACGCATCCGGCGATCTCGCTGCCGTGCGGCGTCGATCACGCGGGCATGCCGTTCGGCCTGCAGGTGGTGGGCGGCTTCAGGGCCGACCACCAGGTGCTGGGTGCGGCGCATGCGATGGAGAAGGCCTTCGCAGCCGACGTGCAACTGCGCCGCCCGCGGCCCGACCTGTCGCTGCTGCGCCCGGCCGAACCCGCGCTCACTTCGATCGTCAGGACGCCGCCGGTGCGGACCAGCGGCACCTCCAATGTGGCAGTCGTCACGGCGACCTGACGCCATCACCCGAAAGGCGACAATTCATCTCCCTCTGGAGGTGAACACGATGGACGGTTTGGAAGAGACGGCGGAAGCAGCCAAGGGCAAGCTCATCTACCCTTTCGCGGAGCTTCCGCCGCGCGGCAAGTCGATCGAGGTCGCCACGGGCGTGCACTGGATCCGCATGCCGCTGCCCTACTCGCTCGACCACATCAACCTGTGGGCGCTCGACGACGGCGCCGGCTGGGCCGTGGTGGACACGGGCGTGCGCACCGAGGAAACGGTGGCCGTCTGGCGCGAGCTCTTCGCCAATTCGCCGGACACGCGCGGCCTCACCCGCGTGTTCGTGACACACATGCACCCCGACCACGTGGGCATGGCCGGCTGGCTCACGCGCAAGTTCGGCGTGCGGCTGTGGATGACCCGCTCCGAATACCTCATGTGCCGCGTGATGGTGTCCGACACCGGCCGCGAAGCGCCCGACGATGCCATCGCCTTCTACCGGCGCGCCGGCTGGAGCGATGCCGCCATCGAGACCTACCGCACGCGGTTCGGCAATTTCGGCAAGCACATCCATCCGCTGCCCGACAGCTTCCGGCGGCTTCGCGACGGCGAGGTGCTGCGCATCGGCGCGCACGACTGGCGCATCGTCACCGGCAACGGCCATTCGCCCGAGCATGCGTGCCTGTACTGCCCCGGCCTCAAGGTGCTGATCTCGGGCGACCAGATCCTGCCGCGCATCTCGTCCAACGTCTCGGTCTCGCCGATCGAGCCCGACGCCGACCCGATGGCCGACTGGCTCGCGTCGCTGGCCAAGCTCAAGCGCGAGGTGCCCGACGACGTGCTCGTGCTGCCCTCGCACAACGAGTGCTTTCGCGGCCTGCATGCGCGCATCGACCGGCTGCAGCAGGGGCAAGAGCGCTCGCTCGACCGGCTGCGCAACACCTTGAAGACGCCGAAGCGCGCGGTCGATGTGTTCGCGAGCCTGTTCGCGCGCAGCATCGCCGAGTCCGATGTGCAGTTGCTGGGCATGGCAACGGGTGAAAGCCTCGCCTGCCTCAACTACCTGCTGCACCGCGGCGAGATCGCGTGCGACATCGCCGACGACGGGATCGGCTGGTACCGGCTCGTCGGCTAACCGCCGAACCAGTCGCGCGCCGAGCGCCCCTGATCGGGGCCCAGCATCGAGAACCCGCCGTCGACCGGAATGTCCGCGCCGGTCACGAAACGCGCCGCGTCCGAGCACAGGAACAGTACCACCTGCGCCACATCGTCGCCGTCGCCCGCGCGGCCCAGCGGATGCAGCGGCGCGGCCATGCGGTCCGCGTAGGCACGGTCGCCGCCCGCCATGCGCGAGAGCGCGTCCGACCAGGTCCACCCCGGCGACACCGAGTTCACCCGCACGCGCCGGTGCGCCAGGCTCGCGGCCTGGTTGCGCGTGAGCTGAAGGATGGCGGCCTTGGCCGCCGGGTAGAGCGCCCGGCCCGCCGTGCCGAACTTGCCGCCGACGCTGCCCATGTTCACCACCGCCCCGCCCTGCGCCGCCAGCGCGTCGGCGGTCTTGTGCACCAGCAGCGCGCCGGAGACCAGGTTGACGTCGAGCGCATGCAGCCATTCGCCGCGCGAGGCTTCCAGCCCGTTGTCGCCGTACACCACCGCGTTGTTGATGAGGAAGTCGATGCGCCCCTCGCTGGCGAGCGCATCGGCCACCAGCGCGTCGAGTGCCGCATCGGAGGCGATGTCGCACGCGATGAAGCGGCAGCGCGGTCCCAGCTCGGCCGCCAGCGCCTCGCCGCGCGCGGCATCGATGTCCACCGCCAGCACCTGTGCACCGGCTTTCACGAAAGCGCGACCGATGGCGGCGCCGAGCATTGCCGCTGCGCCGGTGACGATGGCGACTTTTCCTTCGAAGTTCATGGCATGGCCTTCATTTGTGCGACTGCTTCGTCGACGTTCATGACATCCGCGAGCATCGCCAATGTTTCCAGGCTCGCCGCATGCAGATGCGCCTGCGCAGTGTTGGAGGCATCGGCGACGACCGCCACCTCGTAGCCCAGGTCGCTCGCGTGGCGCGCACCGTGCTCGACCACGTGGTTGGTCGCAATGCCGGCCACGTAGAGCCGCGATGCCCCGGTGCTGCGCACGACATCTTCGAGCCCGCTGGCCCAGAACGGATTGTTGCGCTTGTGGGTGACGACGGCCTCGCCCGACAGCGGCGCGAGCTCTTCATAGAACTCCGCGCCCCATTCGCCATCGAGCACCGCGCCGGTTTCGGCCACGCGCCGGAACAGCGTGCAGTTGCGCAGGCAGTCCGCATACCTGGGTGCGAACGCGATGCGCACGAAGATCACCGGCACGCCGTTCGCCCGCGCGCCGGCGATCAGGCGCGCGGCCGAGGCGATGAGAAGCGGGCGCGCCGGATCGTCGGCCGCCACGCCCACGCGCACCTTGCCATCGACGTGCAGCACGTCGTTCTGGTAGTGCATGGCCAGCAGCGCGGCCTTCACATGAACACCTGCAGGGCTTCGTGCGGCGCGTCGCAATTGACGAGCTCGACGCGCTTCATCCGGATGCGGAATTCGTCGCCTTCGCGCTGCAGGGTGTGCAGCACGCTGCCGCCGAAGGTGCGCTGCTCGGTCTTACGCCATTCGAGGAGCAGGAAGGTCGAGCGCACGACACAGCCTTCTTCATCGCGTGATTCGAGCCCGATGTTGCCCACCACATGCACCGTGCGCGTGGGCGGTTGCTGCGAATAGGCGCGCGCCTGCTCGAGCCGCCGCGCCCGCATCGAGCGCAGCAAGGTGTCTTCGCAAAAGAGCGATGCGTGGTTGATGTGATCTTCCTGCCCATGTACCAGCGGCACCCAATACAGCCCCTCGGGCGTGAAGAGTCGCTGCCATTCGTCCCAGCGATGTTCGTCCAGGAGGCGCGCCTCGTGGTGCAGGAACTGCGTGATCGCCTGCTGCTCGTGCCAGTCGTTGAAGTTCATTCGGCGCTCCCGTTCTGCACGCCCATGTACGAGGCCCAGGCCGCGAACATGTTGCGCGACGGCATCTCGCTGTTGCCGTTGGAGGCCCGCCCGCCCGGCAGCGGCTGGTCGCGCCCGGCCGCGCGATGCATGCTGACCCAGTCGCCGCCGTCGGAGCTGAGTCCCTCCTGCACGCGGTTGTAGGCCTCCAGGTCGTCGGGCATCACATTCGACGAGGGGGAGTTGACGATGTTGGTGTACTTCAGCGTGCGCTGGAAGGTCGCCTCCGGCGCGCCCTTCAGGCGGAAGCTGAAGATTTCCACCAGCGTGCGATCGACCGACAGCGGCCGGATCACGCGGATCTGCTGGAACGAGGTGTGCGGCGAACAGCTCGGGTAGACGATGGTGTTGTGCCGGTTCACCCGCAAGATCTCGTCGGCGCGCTGCGCGCCCTGGCTGGCCTCGAGCGCCGCCACATAGGCCAGGCTCACCGGGTCGGTGGGCGGCACGAAGATGCCTTCCATGAAGCCGTGGCCGTTGTCGTAGCCCTTGAGCTCCAGGTTCTCCCAGAATTCCAGCGGCTCGCCGTTGCCGTCGACGATCACCACCTCGAAGGGCTTGGGCGTGCCCGAGGGCATGGCCTCGAATTCTTCCTTGGCCGCACGCCACGACGACTCGTGCGTGGCCACCGCATGGATCGTGTCATGCAGGTTCTCGAAGAAGATCTTCCAGTTGTTGCGCTGGATCACGCGCTGCACGCCGCCGGCCACCTCCACCTCGCCGTCGGGGGCGCGGTCGCAGAAGTTGTCGAGCGACGTGGCCACGCCGCCGAGGAAATCGGCGAGCTCGGGGCCGTCTTGCGAAAGGCTCGCGAACACGAAGCCGCGGTGGCTCGCCACGCGCGCCACCTTGCGCACCGAGTGCGACCCGCTCTTGAGGTCGAGCGCCGTGTCTTCGTAGCCGCTGCGCAGCGGCACCGACAGCAGGCTGCCGTCGCACTTGAAGGTCCAGCCGTGGTACAGGCACCGCAGGAACTTGCCGGCGCTGCCGCTGCCGTCGGGCACGATCTTGGCGCCCTTGTGCGGGCAGCGGTTGTACAGCACGTTCACCGCGCCGTCGGTGTGGCGCACCATCACCACGGGCTCGCGGCCCAGGCGCGTGGTGAAGTAGTCGCCGACGTTCGGCACCTGGCTCTCGTGGCCCACGTACAGCCAGGCCTGGCCGAAGACGCGGTCCATCTCCAGCTCGAAGATGGCAGGGTCGGTGTAGACGCGCTTGTGCACGCGGTCGGGCTGCACGAGCGCCTGGATGTCGACGGGGGTCGCAGAGGCTATGGGGGTGATGGGGATCACGGGATTCATCGGGTGGGTCTCCTGAAGCGTCATCAGATGTCGAGCACCAGGTGCGGCGTCTTGGCGCGCGACACGCAGGTGCACAGGGTCTTGCCGCCCGCCTTCTCGCGCGGGCTCAGGTTGTGGTCGCGGTGGTCGGGCACGCCTTCCACCACGTCGACGGCGCACACGCCGCAGTCACCCTGGCGGCAGTCGTACATCGGGTCGAGCCCGGCGGCGATCAGCACGTCGAGCAGGCTCTGGCCGGGCGGCACCGTCAGCGTCTTGCCCGATCGCAGCGTGCGCACCTCGAAGGGCGTGTCGCCCGCCTGCGCGAGCGCGCCGGCGAAGAGTTCGAAGTGCACGTGGTCGTCGGGCCAGCCTTGTGCACGGGCGGTATCGACCACCGCCTGCACCATGCCGCGCGGGCCGCAGACATGCAGGTGGCGGCCGCTCTGCGGCGCTGCGAGCAGTGCGCGCAGGTCGAGGCCACGGGCGGGGTCGCCGCCGTCGTGCACCACCGTGCCGCCGAGCGCGCGCACTTCATCGAGATAGGCAGTCGCCTCCTCGCTGCGCGTCGCATAGAAGAAGTCGAAGGCCTGGCCCTCGGCGGCCAGTGCGCGCGCCATGCACAGCAGCGGCGTGATGCCGATGCCGCCCGCCACCAGGAGCGGCGGCAGGCTGCCCTTGTGCAGCACGAAGTCGTTGCGCGGCGGGTGCGCGGCCAGCAGCGCGCCGGGCGCGAGGCCGTGCATCCAGGCCGAGCCGCCCGTGCCCTGCGGCTCGTGCAGCACTGCGATCTCGTAGCTGCCGGAGCCATCGTGCGGGCGAACCAGCGAATACCCGCGCTGCCCGCTCGAATGCGCCACCTGAACGCTCAGGTGCGCGCCCGGTGCGAACGGCGGCAGGTGGCCGCCATTCGCCGGTCGCAGCACGAAGGCCTTGATGGCCGGCGTGAGCGGCGTGACCGAGGCCACCACCAGCGCCAGCATGTCTGCGCCCTGCGTCATCCGAGCGGCAGCGCGGGGTCGGCGATGGTGAGGCCGTTCGACTTCGACCAACGCGGCATCAGCGTATTCGACGGCAGCGTCTCATCCACCAGCTTGCGCGCGGTCTCGGTGCCCGCCACCGGCAGGCCCTTGGCATCGAGCAGGCCGATCTGCACCAGCACGCTGGCCTGGTCCCAGTAGATGTGCTCGTGGTAGAGCTTGTCGCCGCGGAACTTCACGATGGCCACCAGCGGAATCTCCACCGCCTTGCCGGTCGGCGCGATGCCCGGCAGCATCCAGTCGATCTCCACCGTGTGGGTGAAGCAGAACAGCATCTCGTCGACGATCTGCGTCGCGCCCACAGTGCGCGAGATCGGCGTGAGGCGCGTGTCGGGCGGCGTCGTCGGAATGAAGTGGTGCTTGTAGAAGCGCGACAGTTCCTTCGCGCCCACGCCGCCGGTCATCGTCGGGATGTGGTTGACGTAGGGCTCGCTCACCATCGTGCCCATGGTGGCAACGACGTCGCGCGTGGCGAACTCGTATTCGCAGTGCTTGTCCCAGAGCGCCGACAGGTCGTAGACGGGCCCGATGGCCTCCTTGAACAGCGCCATGGAGCGCTGGTGCGCCATCAGCGTGGAAGGCTTGTCGAAATGGTCGCCGCCGGTTCGCGCGAACGCGTGGTCCACGCCGGGGTAGACGTACATCTGCGCGCCGGCCTTGCCGGCAAAGGCTTCCAGCACCTGGGCACGGGCCTCGGGCGGGCAGAACTGGTCGAGCTCGGCGAAGTGCAGCGCAATCGGGCATTCGATCCTGGGCACGAGGTCCAGCGCGGCCTCGATGCCGACGCCGTAGTAGCCCACCGCCGCATCCACGCCCGAATGCGCGGCCGCAAGATAAGCCAGCTTGCCGCCGAGGCAATAACCCAGCGCGCCCACCTTGCCGGTGCAGGCCGGGTGTGCGCGCAGCGCCTTCACGCTCGCTTTGACGTCGGCGATGCCGGCGTCGATGTCGAACTTCTGGAAGAAGCCGAATGCGCGTTGCCAGTCTTCGGGCGAATAGCCGAGATCCACGTTGGGCTCCATGCGCCAGAAGAGGTCGGGGGCGAGCACCACATAGCCTTCCTCGGCGTAGAGGTCGGCCACCTCGCGCACATAGTCGTTGATGCCGAAGATCTCCTGGCACAGCACGATGCCGGGGCCGCTGCCCGAGGCCGGCAGTGCGAGGTAGCCGCGAAAGCTGCGGCCGTCGCCGGCCGGGATGTCGATGTACTGACTCATCGTGGGTGTCTCCTGAGTGGTGGGGCTTGCGGCGCAATTCTGGGCAGCGCCCTCCCCCGATGTCTGTCCACTTCTTGCAAGCAACGTCGCTGCAAGAAACGGATAGCCCGCCGCCACGGCGGCACGCAGACTGCGACCCGCATTGCATTCCCCCACGTCAACCGAATCCCTCCAGAGGAGATCTTTCATGTCGCAGGCAAGCATCAGAACGGCCTTGTTGGCCTTCGCCGTCATCGGCGGCGCATCGCTATCGCAGGCACAGGCCCAGCCGGTCAAGGTCGGCCTCGCGATGGACCTCTCGGGCCCCTTCGCCGTCGGCGGCGCCGAGGCCAAGGCCGGCTTCGCCGTGGCGATGAAGCAGCTCAACGGCAAGCTGGGCGGCGTGCCGGTCGAGTTCGTCGAGGCCGACACCGCCGGCAACCCCGACCTGGCTCGCCAGGTGGTGGAGCGCATGTTGCTGCGCGACAAGATCGACCTGTTCACCGGCCCGGTGGGCTCGTCCGTCGCGCTCGCCGTCGGCCCACCGCTCTTCGCCGCCAAGGTGCCCTACCTGTCGAGCAACACCGGGCCTAGCGACTACTCGGGCGCCAGGTGCAACCCCTACTTCTTCGGCGCGTCGTACCCGAACGATGCGTACCACGAGGCCGCGGGCAAGTTCGCCTCCGACAAGGGGTTCAAGAAGGTGGCGCTCATCGCGCCCAGCTACCCCGGCGGCAAGGACGCGGTCAACGGCTTCAAGCGCAACTTCAAGGGCGGCGTGGGCGACGAGCTCTACACCAAGCTCGGCCAGCTCGACTACTCGGCCGAGCTCGCGCAGATCCGCGCGAGCAAGCCCGACGCGCTCTACTTCTTTTTGCCCGGCGCGATGGGCGTGAGCTTCATCAAGCAGTTCGTCGGCGCGGGCCTGTCGAAGGACGTGGCACTGATCTCCACCGCCTTCTCTGCCGACGAGGACATGATCCCCGCCGTGGGCGAGCCGATGCTCGGGCTCTTCAACACCGCGCATTGGTCCTACGACCTGGACAACCCCGCCAACCAGCGCTTCGTGGCCGAGTTCCGCCAGCAGAACAACGGACGCAACCCCTCCTTCTATGCCGGCCAGGCCTACGACGTGCTGATGGCCATGGACGCGGCCGTTCGCGATGCCGGCGGCAAGGTGGCCGACCGGCCCGCGCTGCTCAAGGCGATCAAGGCCGCGAAGTACAAGTCGGTGCGCGGCGATTTCAGCTACGGCGCCAACAACTTCCCCATCCAGAACTACTACCTGCGCGTGATCGGCAAGGACGCCAGCGGCCGCATCACCAACAAGGTGATCGGCACCGTGCTGCAGAACTACCAGGACAGCTCGGCCGCCAAGTGCGCGATGAAGTCCTAGCGCAGTCCTAGTGTCTGGAGGTGTCGCGCGGGAGCTGGCCGAAGCGCTCCCGGTAGCAGGCGGCGAAGCGGCTCAGGTGCGAGAAGCCGCAGTCGAGCGCGATCTGCGTCACGCTCGCGCCGTCGTGGCGCGCGAGCTGCGCGTGCGCGGCATCGAGCCGCATGTTGCGCAGCACCTCCATTGGCGTGAGGTCGCGGTGGCGCCGGAACAGGAGGGCCAGCATGCGCCGGGTCACGCCCGCGGCCTGCGCCACCTCTTCGAGCGACAGGGCGGTGTCGAGCCGGCTGCGCATGAACTCCTCGGCACGCCGCAGCTGTCCGAGGCTGGCCGCCTCCGAGCCGAGGCGCAGCGCATCGTGCCGCCGCCGCACCGAGTTGGGACGGTGGCACAGCAGGTAGAGCATGAGGTTGTCTTCGCAGTGGGCCAGCCAGCGCGGGTCGTACGGCGTGCTGCTGTCGCCCGTCGAAGGCAGCAGCGACGCAAGGTTGGCCACCATGCGGCACCACTGCGTGCCTGCGGCATCGTCGAGCTGCAGCGGCATGTCGAAATCGATCTCGCCCACCTCGTCGGCATGGCGCGCGGCGAAGGCGTGGCGCGCCACTTCCTGCAGGCGGCCGAGTTCGATCTTGAGCATCAGTTGCTCGCAGTCGGCATGCCAGCGCAGCCGCACCGGCTTGTGCGCGGACACCACCGCGCCCTGGCCTGGATGGATCTGCAGCGTCTGGCCGCCCGTGCGGATTTCGGCATGGCCGCGCAGCGGCATCTGCACCAGCACGAAGTTGCCGAGCGCATCGGGCTCGATGTCCACGTCGCAGCCATAGCGCAGGATGCACAGCGACAGTGCGCTCAGCTCGGCGCGGCAGAACACCGCATCGACCTTGCCGTGCCCCCAGACGCTGCGATGGTCCTTCAGCTCATGGGCGACCAGCGCGTGGGTCTCGTCCGCTTCGCGCGAGCGGAACACCTCGCGTCCGTACAAGGGAGAAAGCTGCTGGCTCGACCATGCGTCCACGGGCACTCCTGGGGGGTCAGGTGGTTGAAAACCATTGTTTGCCACTGGGGGCGTGCCCGCAATCTACCGCCGGGTCGCGCTTGCCGCCATGGGGCTTGCCCCGACGTGCAAGAAGCTTGCCCGGGAGCTCCCGAGTCAGACCGTGAGCACGACCTTGCCGATGTGCCCGGCGCGCTCCAGGTACTGGTGGGCCTGCACCACCTCGTCGAGCGCGAACTCGCGGTCGATGCGCACTTGCAGCGTGCCATCGACAAGGCCCGCGTCGATGAAGGCCAGCGCACGGCCGAGCGCAGCCTCATCGCGGGGCAACCCCATCGTGGGCGCGCCCGTGTGCTCCAGCACCTTGTAGACATGGAAGCGCCAGCTTTTGCGGAACTGCGCGATCACCGGGTACTTGAACTCGGCACCGCCCGAGAGACCGTACAGCACATACCAGCCGCGGTGCGCGACCACGTCGCCGAGCCGCTCGACCTGCGCGCCGCCCACGCCGTCGTACACCAGGTCCACGCCACGGCCCTCGGTGAGCTTCATCACGCGCTCGACCACCTCTTCGTCGTCCGTCACGACCACATGCGTTGCACCCGCCTCCCGCAGCGCCTCGCGCTTGGCGGCCGTGCGCGTGACCGCGATGGCGACGATGCCCGCCGCGCGCGCCATCTGCAGCGCCGCGATGCCCGTGCCCGATGAAGCGCCGGTGACGAGCATCACCTGGCCGCGCTGCAACCGCGCCATCTCGAACATCGGGAAATAGCCCGTGAGGTAGGCCATGTAGGCGCCCGCGGCCTGCGAGGGCGAGAGGTTGCCGGGATACCGCACCACATGCGCAGCCGGAAGGAGGATGTTCTCGCCATAGGTGGGATACCGGCCCTGGCCGGCGCCCGGCAGGAGCGCGACCCTGTCTCCCACGTTCAACCCTCCGACGCCCTCCCCGATCGCCTCGACGATGCCCGCGGCCTCATTGCCCAGTCCGGCCGGCAGCGTCGCGTCTTCGATATACAGGTTCTCGCGCCACAGCGCATCGGCCCGGTTCAGGCCGATGGCCTGCACCGCAACGCGCACCTCCCCGGCACCGGGTGCCGGCGTCGCGACCTCTTCGAGCTTCAGGACCTCGGCACCGCCGAACGTGTGAAAGCGAACCATCTTGCTCATGAAAAACTCCTTCTTCTTGAATGACCGATGGCATCAATCTAGAGGCCGCGGGACAATCAAGGAAATCGATTCGCCGGATATTCGCTATGCGCGCAATCGATAACGCCAGGACCTCCGATGAAACCCGTCGAACTCAACCGCATCGACCTGAACCTGCTCACCGTGCTGGCCGCGCTCATGCGGGAGCGCCATGTCAGCCGCGCGGCGGAACGGCTGAACCTCGGCCAGCCCGCGGTGAGCCACGCGCTGGCGCGGCTGCGCGAACTCACCGGCGATCCGCTGCTGGTGCGCCAGGGCCGCGTGATGGAGCCGACCGAACGGGCACTGGCCTTGATGCAGGGCCTGGGCCCCGCGCTCGCGCAGATCGAGGCCACGTTCCGCGCGCAAGCCGACTTCGAACCCGAGCGCGCCGCGCCGGTGTTCCGCATCGGCCTGACCGACGACCTGCAGATCGCGATGCTGCCACGCCTGCTGCGCGCCCTGAGCGCCGAAGTGCCCCGCGCCAAGCTGGTGACGCTCACGGTCTGCTACCGCAACGCCATGAGCTATCTGGAGCAGGGAGAGGTCAGCGCGGTGATGTCTTTCCTGAAGGACCTGCCCGCCGATGCGAAGGTGCGCAAGGTCCGCACGGCGCGCTTTGCCATGCTGCGCGCCGACACCGCGCCCGGAAAGCTCTCGCTCGACGACTACTGCCGCCGCCGGCATGTGCTCGTGACCTATGCCGGCGACCTGTGCGGCACCGTCGACGAAACGCTCGGCGAAATCGGGCGACAGCGCGACGTGGCCTTCTCGGTGCCGCAGTTCGGCAGCCTCCCCGCCGTGCTCGCCGGCACCGACCTGCTGGCCACCGTGCCCGAGCACGTGGCGCTGGCGCTGTCCGCGCAAGGCGGGCTTCGCTTCGAGGCCCTGCCTTTCGAAAGCCCCGACTACCAGATCAGGATGGCCTGGCGCGCGGTGACGGACAAGGACTCGGCGGAGATGTGGCTGCGCAAGGCGATGCTGCGGGCCTTCAACGACTAGGATGGCAACCCTCTTCCACAGAGGACACCGCATGCAAAACACCGAGACAAACTTCGAACTGACCGCCAACGACGGCCACCCGATGGAAGCCCACCGCTGGCAAGGCGCCGCACCGCAGGCCATCGTGCAGCTCGCGCACGGCATGGGCGAGCATTCGCTGCGCTATCGCCCGCTCGCCGATGCGCTCACGCGTGCCGGCTACGTCGTCTACGCGAACGAGCACCGCGGCCATGGCACCTATGCCTCGGCGAACAACGAGCTCGGGGAATTCGGCCCGCGCAATTTCGCCGGCCTCGTGGACGACATGGCGCTGCTGAGCCGGCATGCGCGCGCCGCGCACCCCGGCCTGCCGCTCATCCTCGTCGGCCACAGCATGGGCTCCTTCGCCACGCAGTACTACCTGGCGCGGCACAGCGAACTGTTGTCCGGCGCTGTGCTCTCGGGCACCACGGCACTCGACCTGCTGGGCGCTGCGTTGCAAAGCGGCTTCCGGCTCGAAGACATGAACGCCGCGCTGCCCGATGTACGCACCCCGTTCGACTGGCTCAGCCGCGACCCGGCGCAGGTCGACAAGTACATCGCCGATCCGTTGTGCGGGTTCACGGTTTCGGCGGAGGGCCTGGGTTCCATGTTCGCGGACCTCGCCGAACTCACACCCGCCGCGATGCAATCGCGCATCCGGCCCGAGCTGCCGCTCTACCTCTTCATCGGCGACCAGGACCCGGTCAGCAACAAGGCCGAATGGTTCCATCCGTTGGTGCAGCGCTACCGCGAAGCGGGCCTGCGCGATGTGTCGTGCCATGTGTTCGGCGGCGCGCGCCACGAGACGCTGAACGAGACCAACCGCGATGAAGTCGTGGCCGTGCTGCTGGCCTGGATTGCGCGCGTCGTGTCATCCACTCGCTGAGTCGAGAAAATGCGCAACCTGAAAACGATCATCGCCCTCGCGTTCCTGGCCTTGAGCAGCAGCGTCTCGGCAGCGGAACTCAAGGTGCTGACAGCCGGCGCGTTCAAGCCGGTGGTCATGGCGTTGGCGCCAGCCTTGGAGCAACGCACGGGCCATCGGCTGGTCATCGACAACGACACCGCAGGCGCGCTGCAGCGCCGCATCGGCGAGGGCGAGGCTTTCGACGTGGTGGTGTTGACGCCGGCCGCGCTCGATCAACTGGCCAAGGCCGGCAAGGTGGATGCCGCCACGTCGGCGCGGCTGGCGCGCGTCGGCATCGGCGTTGCGGTCAAGCAAGGCGCACCCGTACCCGACATCGGCAGCGTGGCCGCATTCCGGCAAACGCTGCTGGCCGCGCGCGCGGTGGCCTACATCGATCCGGCGGCGGGCGGCTCCAGCGGCGTGTACCTCACTCAGTTGTTCACCACGATGGGCATTGCGCCGCAGATCCAGGCCAAGGCGGTACTGGTGCCCGGCGGGCTGGTGGCGCAGCGCGTGGTCGATGGCAAGGCCGACATCGCCATCCACCAGATCAGCGAGATCCTCGCGGTGCCGGGCGCCGCCCTGGTCGGTCCGATCCCGGCCGAAATCCAGAACTACACGGTGTATGCCGGGGCCGTGGCCATCGCGGCGCGCGATCCGGCAGCGGCACGGGCCTTTCTCGCGCTGCTCGGCAGCGCCGAAGCGCGCGACGTGCTCAGGCAAAAGGGCATGGAAGGGCCTTGACTTCCAAGCGGTCGGCGGCGGATTGCCACGTTCACCTCACAGCGACCGCCCATCGAAGTGCGTGACCGGCACGGCCGCCAGGTCGATGCCCTCGATGCAGCGGACGTTGATGGCCGCCATCGGCTCGCCCTTCGGATTGGTCGCCTCGCTGTAGGGCTGGATGCCGCAGCTCGGGCAGAAGCGGTGCCTGATCGCATGCTTGTTGAACAGGTAGGTGTTCGCGTTCTCTTCGGGCGTGAGCAGGCGCATCGCATCGCGCGGCACGAACCACAGCAGCGATCCCCTGCGCTGGCACATGGAGCAGTTGCAGGCCATGGCCGAGGCGATCTCGCCCTCGGCTTCGAACTTCACTCGGCCGCAGTGGCAGCTTCCTTCGTACTTCATGTGGTATGTCTCCGGCTTGTGGGGGCGACAAGGATGGCAGCCGGCCGGGCACATGGCAAGCGCCGTCACGGCATCGCGCCCGCCTCACTTCCCCTTCGACACCTCGCGCGCACGCCGTGCCGCATTGAGTTCCGACATCGAGATGTGCAGTTCCACCATCGTCTGCGCGAGCAGGTCGAGCAGCGCCGCGCGTTGCCGCAGGCGCGCGGTCTCGGCACGCCGCGCGCGCTGCGCCTGGCGCTCGGTGGCATGGATGGCGCGGACCACGGGCGCCTCGTGGTCGTCGAGCGACGGCTCGGTCTGGACGTTGGCAGGCATTGCGCTTCGACGCGTTCCCGCCACGCTCAGGCAGCGGCGGGAACGCCCCGCGCGGCTTCTCCAACGGCCCCGCCGTTCGCCGCATCGCCGCGGGTTTCCGCGGCCGGGCCGTAGTTGCGCAGGTGCAGGAAGAACTCGCCCATCATCTGCATCCACAGCCGCATCGTGAAGGCGAGGTACGCGGGGCTCACGCCGCCGGCGACCACCACGTCCATCTCCAGCACCACGAGGTCGCCGTGCTGCGCCACGCGCGCGAAGCGCTTGGTGCGGTGCCACGAGGCCAGCACCGCCTCGGGCAGCGTGCCGCCCTGCACATGCAGCGGGCAGCTCAGCGTGAAGTCGGTGTACTGCGTGGTCGTGACCGGGTTGCCCCACAGCACCTGGAAGCCGACGCCGTGGCTCGCGCTGTGCAGGCGCACCACGCCGTTCTGCTCGATGGTGGTCACCGCGGCGCCCGCGGCCTTGATGGCGTCGGACACCTGCTCGGGCGTGACCGCGTCCAGCAGGTCGAGGTGCTGCGCCGCGCCGGCGGCGGCGTTGGCTTCGGTGTTCGTCGTTGTGTTGTTCATGTGTCTGCCCCTGTTGAGAAATCGTTCAGTTCGTCTTCTTGAGCGCCGCGTCCAGCGCGGCGCCGTCGATGCTCAATTGCGTGGCCGGCGCCAGTTGCGCGAGGTACGCCTGCACGAGCTGCTGCTGCCGCTGCTGGCGCAGTGCGAGCTGCAGCTGCGGCTTCATTTCGTCGAGCGTGGCGGTGCGCGCGGGTTGCGTGTCGAGCAGCTTCACGACGTGGAAGCCGGCCGCAGCCTGCACCGGCTCGCTCACCTGGCCGGGCTTCAGCGTGGCCACCGTGTCGCGCAGCTCGGGGAGCATGCGGGCCAGCGGCAGGGTCTCCACCTCGCCGCCGCGCTCGGCAGAGCGCTTGTCCTGCGAGCTGGCGCGCGCCACGGCGGCGAAGTCGCCGCTGCGCGCCTGGCGGGCGAGCTTGCCCGCCTCTTCGCGCACCTTGGCGACGGCGGCCGCATCGCGGTCGGGCGTGGCCAGGAAGATCTGCGCCACGCGGTAGCCCACGGGCAGGTTGAAGTTGGCCTTGCCCTGTTCGTAGGCGGCCTTCAGTTCCGCATCCGACGGATAGCCCGCGGGCACCTGGCTCACCGATTCCAGATAGCTCGCAGCCACCACGCGCGCGGTCGCCTCGCGCACGGCCGCGTCGACCTTGGCCTTCACCTCGGGCCGATCGGCCCAGCCCTTGCCGCGTGCGTCGCGCAGCAGCGCCTCGCTCAGCAGGCGCTGGCGCAGCCAGCCGTCCAGGCTCGCGCGGTCGGCCTTGACGGCCGCGCGCTCCGCTTCGGGCAGCGCCTGCAGCAGCTTCTCGACCTCGTCCTGGCCCACCGTGACTTCGCCCATGCGCGCCACGACGGCGTTGCCGGGTGCCGGCGCCTGCGCGGCCGCCACGCCGACCGACGAGACCAGCAGCACGCCGCAGGCGGCGCGCAGCCGCTGTGCGAATGCGGCGGATTTCATGCGTTGGGTCATTGTTTCTGTCCTTCCGATGCGGGTGCGGCGGATGCGGCAGCAGGTGCGGCATCCGTGGGTTTTGCGGGCGCCGGCGCATTCACCGCGCGCACGTCGAACTTGCCTTCGTACAGCTTGTCGCCGTATTGCTGCGCGATCTGCTCGAACTTGACGCGGCTCTGCGCGGCAAACGGCTGGCGCGAGGCCAGCACGCTGCCCAGGTCCACGGTTTCGTAGGCGCGAAGGATCTCCTGGCCCACGGCATAGAGCTGCGCGTTCTTGGCTTCGCATTGCGTGAGCGCCGTGCGCTGCGTGGCCGCCTCCGTCGCGAGCCGCTGGCGCTCCGCCTCTGCGGCGCGCGCCAGCTTCAGCAGGTCGTCGTAGGCACCGCGGAACTGCGCGACCTGCGCCGTGGCCTTCTCGGTCGTGGCCTGGGCCTGCTGGCGCAACTGCTCGCCGCCTGCGCTCGCCTGTGCCCGCGCATGGCGTTCGGCAGCGAGTTGCTGCTGGCTCTGCGCCAGTTCCTTCTTGAGCGCATCGAGTTCGGACTTGCTGGCCGGCGCTGCGGCCGCCGGCGCGGCTGTTCCGCCTGCGGGCTGCCCCGCCTTCAGCGCGGCCAGTTCGTTCTGTGCCTGCTGCAGCTGCGAGGTCGTGATGCGCAACTGCGCGCGCAGCCGCTCCTCCATGCTCTGCCCCGGTTGCGGCTGCTGTGCATGGGCCACGCCGGCCGTGGCGGCCAGCATGGACAGCACCAGCGCCGGAAGTATTTTTCTGGACACGGCGGCCCCCTTAGAAACGCGCATTGAATTCGAGCTGCAGGGTGTCGATCGACAGCGGAGGCCCGAAGACCTCGCGCGTCGAGAGCCAGCGGCCGGTGAACCACATGTTCTTGTCGATCGCGTACGAGCCGCCCAGGAAATAGCCGCGCGCATTGGTGCCGCCGCCATGGAAGGTCGAGTCGTTGTAGCCGTCCGGCAGCGCATCGGGCTCGATCCGCTTGTAGCCCGCCAGCACGTTCCAGTCGCCGCGCGCCGCCGGCGCCGGCTTGCCGTAGGTGGCCTGCAGCATGTAGGCGTTGCCGCCGCTCTTGAAGTCGGCCAGGCCGGTGCCGCCGGTGGGGCCGAAGTTGTTGAGGATGGTGCCGCGCGCGCCCGCGCGGGCCCAGATGTCCTTGGCGTCGTAGGCGGTGTTGCGCACGAAGTTCGCGTCCAGGCGCAGGTTGTTGCCGGCCACCTGCGTGTCCCAGCGCAGGTTCAGGTCGATCAGGCGGAACTGCGAGGCCAGGCCCACGTACTGCGGCTGCGGCGTGCCGGCCGGGTTGAGCGGATCGAGCGCGATGTCGCGCAGCAGCATGAGCGTGTTGCCCTTCTGCATGAAGGCCGGGCGCGACCAGTCGGTGCTGCAGCCGTCGGCGCCCGCGTACAGCGCGCAGGGCTCGGAGACCTTGCCGCTGATGTTGCGGAAGTTGTAGTACGCGAGCGCGCCGCGCAGGCGGTTGTCCTCGTCGATCTTCCAGTCGGCGCCCACCTGGGCGCCCAGCAGCCACTTGTTCTCGCTCTTGGCCTTGAACTCGGCCTGGGTGCGGTTGGGCGCGTTGTCCGAAGAGTATTCCAGCGGAATCAGGCCCAGCGTGCCGAACAGCGTGAGGTCGCGGTTGGAGGCGAGCTTCTTCTCGAACTGCGCGGCGATGCCGTCGAAGTTCAGGTCGTTCGAGAACAGCACGTCGGTCGACATGAACGGGTTGCCGAAGCGGCCCGCGGTCACGGTGAGCCAGTCGACCGGCTTGTGCGAGATCCACATCTGGTCGAGCCACACGCTCTTCTTGGCGAGACCCCCGCCCAGCGTCTGCGTGGTCGAGACCGGGCTGTCGTCGCTGCCCGAGGCCAGGCGCACGCCGGCCTTGGTGTTCTCGGAGAGGTCGGCGAACACGCCCAGTCGCGCACGCGCGCGGAACACGTTGCGGCGGCTCTTGAGCGTGTTGAGGATCGACGGCAGCGCGAGGTTGGTGTTCGGGTTGACGTCGTAGCCGGTGCCCTTGTTGAGCTCGGCCCAGTTGATCTCGATGTTGCTGTTGTTGCTCGCATAGCTGCGCGATTCGTTGCGCACGCGCACGTCGCCTTCCACGCGGATGCGCTTGCTCCACTCGGGCGTCTCGTTGGGCGCGGCCCACCCTTCGGTCTGCGCCTGGGCCATGACCTGGGCCTTGATCTCGTCGCGGATCTGGTCGCGCACGGTCTGCGAGATGTAGGGCACGCGCACGTCGCCCGCTTCGAGCCGCACGCCGCCGGCCACGCTGGCCGATGCGGCAGTGGCCGAGGCGGCCAGGCGCTGCTGCGCCTGCTGCGCGGCGAGCGCTTCGGTCTGGGCCTGCGCAAGCAGCGCCTCGCCCACGTCCTTGGCGAGCGTGCCGCTCTGGATGAGGCCGCGGATCAGCTTGACCATGGCGGTCTCGCCGGCCGCGGGCGCCGCCTGGGCTGCAGCGCCGCTGGCCGCGAAGGCGAACACGGAGGCCACGGCCGCCGCGAGTGCGCATTGGCGCAGGGCCGGCATCGCGCCCCGGCTCGAAATTTTCTTGAGATGGTTCATCGCTTCGTTCACAGGATTGAATGGAACAGGCAGGGCTTCGGCACGGGTGGTGGTCATGGCCGGCGCCCCTTCATGGACACGCGCATCGGAAAGCGCAGCGAGGCCGGCGGCTTCTCGTCGATGCGGTCGAGCGCGCGCACCATGGCGAGCACCGCTTCGTCGATGTCGCTCGCGCCGGTGCCGCGCACCAGCTGCGCGCGCGTGGTCTTGCCGTCGGCGCCGAGCCACAGGTCGATCTGGATGTCTTCGAACACCAGCTGCCGGGTGCGCGGATCGCGCGACAGCGCCTGCTGCAACATGCTCGAGACGTAGCGCGCATACGAGCCGCTGCCCAGGCCGCCGCCGGCACCCGTGCCGCTCATGCCGCCGCCGCTGCCGGCCTGGATGCCGAAGGCGTCGTTGCCGGCCTGGCCGGCGGCGTCCATGGTCACCGGGTCGCCCAGGTCCTTCGAGGGGCTGGGCGGGGTGTCGTCCTTGGGCGGCTCCAGCGGCTCGACAGGCTTGGGCTCTTTCTCGACCACTTCGGGCTTGACCTTTTCGGGCTCGGGCTCCGGCGGCTTCTCGGGTTCGGGCGGCGGGGGGGGCGGAGGCGGCAGCATCAGCATCGGCGCATCGGCCACCACGCGCTTGGTGCTCGCGGTGTCGTTCAGCAGATGCCACACCAGCGCCACCAGCGCGGCGAAGACCGCCAGGCCGATGACCACGCCGCCCCATCGGCGCCACAGCCCTGCCGGCCTTGCCTTCGCGCCCGTGCGCGCGAAAGCGGAAGTCGGATCGCGAGGTTTCACGCGCTGTTCCTCACTTCTGCTTGCCGGTCACGAGGCCGATCTGGTTCAGCTCGATGCGGCGCAGCAGGTCGAGCACGTCGATCACCTTCGCGTACTGCACGCTCGCATCGCCGCGCACGATCACGGGAAAGTCGGGCGACAGCGCCTTCTCGGTGCGCAGGCGCTCCTCGAGTTCGGGCAGCGTCACGGGGTACGCGTCGAGAAAGACGTTGCCCGCGTTGTCGATGGTGATGGCCTTGGTCTTGGGCTTCTCCAGCGCCACCGAGGCGCTGGCCTTCGGCAGGTCGACCTTGATGCCGGGAATGCTGGCGTTGCTGGTGAGGATGAAGATCACCAGCACCACCAGCAGCACGTCGACGAAGGGCGTGATGTTGATGCCGCCCGCGCGCTTGCGGGTGCCGAACTTGGCTGCGGTGTTTGCCATGGCGTGCTGTTCCCGGCCGCTCAGGCGCGCTTGGCCACGGCGTGCGGCACGGCACGGCCTTCGCCCTGCTCTTCCGCCAGGCGCGTGACGAACTCGTCAACGAACACCGCCATGTCGGCGCCGATGGCGTCCGAGCGCGAGGCGAGCCAGTTGTAGCCAAAGAGCGCCGGAATCGCGACGCCCAGGCCCGCGGCGGTACACAGCAGCGCGGCCGCCATGCCGGGAGCCACCGAGTTGATGTCCACCGCGCCGGCCATGGCCGCGACGACGAACACCAGCATGATCCCGATCACCGTGCCGAAGAGGCCCACGTAAGGCGCGCCTTCGATGGTGGTCGAGAGCCAGTTCATGCGCTTGGACATGCGCTCGGTCTCGCGCACCATCACCCCGTCCATGGCGGCGCGGATCGCGCCGATGGTGGCGTTCGACACGGCACTCAGGTCGTAGCCGCGGTCATGGCGGCGGCGCATCTCGTCGATGGCCACTTCATACAGGCGCCACAGCGACGAGTCGGCGCGCACGTCCTCGGGCACCGAATTGCTCACGGCCAGGCGGTCGAGCGGCGCACCCGCGGCTTCGCGGAAGTGCTCGATGAAGATGCCGTTGGCGCGCGAAGTGGCGCCGTAGCTGCGGCCCTTGCCGATCATGATGGCCCACGACAGCACCATCATCAGGCCCAGCAGGCCCACGACGACCCAGGCGTCCAGCGGCATCGCGGCGAGGATGAAGCCGAAGTGGCTCTTGCCGGCCTGCTGCTCGTCGGCACCGAAGACGGTGAGGCGCGACTCGGCGCCTTGCGACACGGCATCGGCCAGCAGCAATGCGTCGGCGCGCGCGACCTTCGAGAGGCGCACTTCGTCGATGGCGCCGGTGAACGGCGCGAAGGCTGCCGCGGGCTGTGCGCCCTGCGGTGCAGGCGCGCCGGCCGGCGCGTCGGCACCGATGGCGGCGGCCGTGTTCAGTGCCGGCAGCTTTGCCGCGAGCGACACCGCGGGACGCCCGCCCACATACAGCGCCACGTTCTCGCCCTCGGCCTTCACCGCGATGTGCGACCACTGCCCGGCCTGCACCGGCTGGCCCGGCGTGCTGCGCTGGCCGTTGACCTGCACGAAGGGCACGCCCTGGTCGATGCCGACCACGAGTTCGCCCGCGCCGTCGCGGCGCGCATAGATCGCCTGGCGCACGCCGAGCTGGTCGGGCTTCACCCATGCGGAGAACGTGAGCGCACCGCCGGCCTGCACCGCGAGCGATGGCGTGGCCGGCAACATCAGCGGGCCGGTTCCGAGCTGTGCGCCCTTGCCGATGACGGTGCCTTCGACCGGCACCGCCGAGGTCTGGCCGTTGTTGCCGTAGGCGGTGGTGTCGCGCGGCGGCACCGCGCCTTCGGCGAAGTGATAGACCAGCGTGTAGTCGGGGTCGAAGCTGCGCTGGCCGTTGCCCGATGCGGGTGCCTTCGGGTTGCCGTAGTACATCCACAGCTTCGTCGGCGTGCCGGCCGACACGTTGGGCACGTCGACCCAGATCAGCGCCATGCCCAGCAGCGGATCGAACTGCTCGATCTGGTGGTTGAGCACCGTCTTGTCGTCGGCCGCGACGAAGCGCAGGTCGGCGCCGGTCTCGCTCACGCCTTCGAACTTGAAGTTGCCCGTGTGCAGCCGCACCAGTACCGGCACGCGCCCGGCATCGCTGCCGATGGCGCCCGCCTGCGGCCCGCCGTCGATGGTGACGGGCTTGCGGTAGGACCACTCGGCCTGCCACCAGGCATGCGCCAGGCCCGGCAGGAGCGTGCTCAGCAGCGTGAGAACGATGAGAAGAATTCGTCGCATGACAGGGGTCTCCGGAAAACTCGTGAGAAAAAAATGAAAGAACGGGGTGCCGCGCGAATCAGTAGTTCGCGGTGAGGCTGAAATTCACCCGCGGGTCGTGCTTCTTCGTGCGCGGACCGTCCGTGAGCGGGTAGCCGATGTCGACGCGGCCGGCCAGGTACTGGCCGACCTTGAAAGTGGTGCCGACGCCCACCGAGTACAGCGAGAAGCGGTCGTTCTGCTCGGCCAGCGGGCTCTTCAGGCGCAGCCGCGCCGCATCGGCGAAGGCATAGACGCGCCAGTTCTCCACCGCGCTGCCGAGGTAGGTCAGCGGCTGGCTGCGCAGCTCGACCGAGCCGACCACGCCGTAGTCGCCGGTGGCCTCGGCCGAGAGATAGCCGCGCACCGAGTTCATGCCGCCGCCGGCGATCTGCTCGCTCGACACCAGCGGCGAATCGGCCAGCTGGCCGTTGAAGCGGAAGGCCAGTTGCGAGCCGCCGTCGAAGTTGTGCGTGCCGCTGAGGTCGGTCTTCAGCACCATGAAACGGGGCGTGGACCGGTAGCGCTTGTAGTCGAACTCGACCTCGTCGCTGCCGTACTTGAACGAGCTGCTGGTGCCCACCACCAGCGAGACGCCCAGGCTGTACTGGCTCTTCTCGGTCTGGCGGAAGCCCGAGTACGAGAGCGTGATCGGCATGTACTTGAGCGGCACGGTGTCGCCGCTGCCCTTGAGCGTCAGCGCTTCCTTGTTGTTCTTGAAGTCGATGCCGAAGCTGAACGCATGCCACCAGTTGCCGGCATTGGGCACGGTGTAGGTCGCCTTCAGCCCGAAGGAATTTCCCTTGCCCAGCACGTCGGTGCCGCCCACCGTGGCCACGTTGCTGTCGGACACGAAGGCATTGGCCTCCACGCTCCAGTTGGTGCCCGCGAACGGCGCGGTGTACGAGGCGGAGATCACCTTCGTCTGGCTCAGGTCCTGCGGCGCGCCGAAGAAGCTGATGGAGGCGCTGTGGCCCAGTTGCCAGAGGTTGTCGTGGCCGAGCGATGCGGTCGCACGCAGCTTGCGCGTGTCGGCGCTGTAGTCGTTGTTGAGGCCCAGGCTCGCGCGCCACGGGCTCGAGTCTTCGACCTTGAGGTCGACGTCCATGGTGCCCGGCATGTTGCCCTGGCGCACCAGCGGCATCACCTGCCGCTTGGGGCCGCGGTTGAGCGCGGAGAGCTCGGCCTGCGCCGTGTTGAAGTTGGGCACGCCGCCCTCCTTCAATGCCGGCACCTGGTCGCGCACGTCGAGCGGCGAGTTGTATTCGGCACCCACCACCCGCACGCGGCCCACGCGGGTCTCGTTGACCTGCAGGAACACCACGCCCTGCGTCACCTGCTGCTCGGGCAGGTCGACGTACACCGACTGGTAGCCCGCCGCCTGGTAGGCCGCGAGCAATGCATCGCGCGCGCCCTCCACGTCCTTGAGCGTGCGCTCGGGGCCGAGAAAAGGTGTGACGGCTTTCTCGATGGCGAGCGCGTCGAGCACGGTGTTGCCGCGCACGATGTATTCGTTGATGTCGACCTTGCGCGCGGAATCCGGCGTGGCTGCCGCAGTTGCCGCCGGTTCGACCGCAGGCGCCTGCGCGAAGGCCGCTCCCTGCGCCCCCATCGCCATCGTGGCCAGCCACACCGCTCTCCAGCGCGCCGGTGGGCCTTTCTTCTTCATTTCATGCATTTACAGCTCGGTTCTCAAAGATGAAGCTCGCGGGGCAGCGTGTTCATGATGGAGAGCCTTCATGTCGCTGCTGCGTACCGATACCTAGACGCACCGCGCGCGCGGCGACTGTCGTTTGTCACGAAAACTTCATCAAGAAATCGCGGCGGGCGGTTTTTGCGCGCTTAAGAAGAAGGGCCTCCACGCGGGAGGCCCTCTTTTCCGGGTGGCTTGCGAACTCGGCCGCCCCTCGCCTATTGCGCCTATTGCTTCAGGGCGCGCTGCTCACGGGGTGTGAGCGACTGGATCTGCGCGGTGGTGAGCGGGCCCGTGCCAAGCACCTGCACCACCCCCTTGGGATCGTAGGCCGCGCCGCTGTGCTCGCGTGCCGCGCCATCTCCACCCGCACCGCCCTCACCGCCGCCCGCGCCTTCGCTGCCGAAGCCGAGCACGCGCACCGTGAACACCGACGGCAGCGCCTGGCGCTGCGCCGCGCGGTCGCGCTGCACCGCGTCCTGCGCCGCGGTGGCCGCCTGCGATGCCGCGGCGCTGGCGTTGGTGAGCGCGCCGACGTTCACCGCCGCGATCACCGGAATGCCCACCGACTGACCCTTCACCTGGATGTTTTCCGCGTTCACCACGCGCAGCGCCGCCAGGTTCACGTTGCCCGACACGCGGATGCCGGCCTCGCCCGCGTCGATGGTGCCCAGCGGCGCGATCAGGTCGATGTCGCCTGGCGGCACTTCGGGCAGCGGGTTCAGCGTGGCGATGCCCGCGCCGGTGTTGGGCGTGGTCGGCGACAGGCTCACCAGGCCCACGTCGTCGTAGGCGCGCCGCTGCGGTGTGTACACCACGGTCGACTTGGAGCCCCGGCCCGCGTTGATGTCGCCTTGCGCCGACCACGCGAGGATGTTGCCGCCGAAGGTGGTGAAGATGCGGCTCTGTCCCAGGAGGATGCTGCCGTTCGAGAAGATCTCGATCTCGCCCGCGCCCTGCGTGAGCACGCCCGAGCCTTCGCCCGGCACGAAGCCGCCGTCCACGCCGACCAGCGTGCGCCCGCCCGGCACCATGAGGCGGATGTCGCCGCCGAAGTCGGTGTGGATGCCTGCGTCCTGCACCTCGTAGTGCGGCACGTCGTAGCCCGGGCTGCCGATGGCGATCCACTCCGCCTTGGTGAGGTACTTCACGCCGGGCTTGGGCCGCGTCGTCGGGATGCCGTTGACGACGGTCTCGTAGTACAGCGCGCTGCTGAACATGGTGAGGTCGCCCTGGCGCTCGATCGCTTTGCCTTGCGCGTCGTGCGTGGGGAACAGCGTGGCGATGGCTTCGCGCCCGCGCAGGTAGCTGCCCTCTCGCGGACCGCCCGCGGCGTTGTACTCGCGGCCCGCGGCCTTGAGCTCGGCGTAATACACCGGGCGCAGGAAAGCGCGCTGCTGCTCGGCCGGCAGCGCGGCGAAGAAGGCGCGCGCATCCGTGGACGCGGCGTCGAAGCGCAGGCCCAGGCCGTTGCGCTTGCCGTCGCCGAAGCGCTCTTCCAACCAGTTGACCAGGTGCAGCTGGCTGGTCAGCCCGTACTCGCGCCGCAGGTCGCGGTTCGGCGCTCCACCGCTGGCTCCGCTCGCCGACTGCTGGTAGGCACTGTCGATCTCGGCCTGCTTGCTCGCGAGATAGGCCGGCGCGCCGGCCTCGTCGCCGCCGTAGCCGAACTGCGCCTGCAGCCAGCGCGCCAGCGTGAGCCGGTCGCTGTACACCTCCACGGCCTTGCCCGGTTGATCGGCCAGCGGCTGGCCGGCGGCGGCCAGGTTGGCCGGGTCGAGGTAGCGGGCGGCAAAGGCCGAGAAGTCGGGCCCGTTGCGCCCCACGCCCGCGGCCACCGCGATGCCGGCGCCGCTGCTGCGATCGCCGGGCTTGATGTTCGCGACCGCGCCGATGCTCTTGAGCTCGCCCTTGTCGGCCATGTACACGTCGCGCCCCGCGGTCACTTCGAGCAGGCCGGGGCCGGCCACGTAGAAGCTGCTGTAGCGCACGTCGCGCCCGGCGGACACCACGGACACGTCGTCGGGGTTGTTGTGCACGATCAGGTTGCCGCGTGCGCTGCCGGCCTCCATCGCGATGGGCTTGAGCGGCGCGCTCGCATCGGCGCGGTTGACCTGCGTGGTCCACCCAAGCGCTTCGACGGGCGCCATCTCGTACTCGCCCAGGCCGGTGCCCGAATTGACGATGTCGCGTCCCGCGCGCAGCGCCACCGGCCCGCCGCCTTCGTACCAGGTGGGCAGTGCGCCGGGAATGCCGCCGCTGCTGCCCGTGCCGCGGTACACGATGGAGCCGGTGCGCACGCCGATCACGTCGCCCTCCAGCGCGTAGAAACGCGCCGGCTGCTGGCCCGGCACGCTGTCGCCCGAAGCGCTCGGCGACTCGAGGCTGAACAGCGGATACCGCTGGTAGCCCTCGCCGGGCCTGAAGCTGTCGAGGAAGACGCTGGGTGCCAGCGCATCGGGGCTCACGTTGTTCAGCTTGCGCGGTCCGAACCAGGTGCGCTCCAGGCTGCCGCTGAAGCCCGGGTTGAACGGGGTCGGCAAGCCCGTCGGGTCCGCGCCCGACTGCGTGAAGCTGTAGCCGCCGGCGTAGATCGAATCGCCCGCCATCAGCTCCAGCTGGCCCGCGCCCGCGTGGGTGAACTGCGGTCCCACGGGCGATGGTGCCAGCACGACGCCGACGGGCGACTGCACAGCCTTGTTGCTGCCGTCGACGGCGCCGGTGACCGAGTTGCCGTAGTAGAGGCTGCCGCTGGCCGCGACCGCGCGGAACATCGAAGGCACCATGTAGCGCCCGTCCGTGGCCTGGCCGTCGCCGCGCATGCGCTCGCCGACGATGGCGGTCGACGGCGCGAGGTTGCCGCCGGCACTGAACAGGTCGATGCCGCTGGCCGGCGTCCACAGCGAGAACCAGCTGAAGCCCTCGCCCGCGCGCTGCACGCCCTCGCCCACGAAGGGCGTGCCGTTGTTGAACTGCGCCACGCGGCCGGCATCGGCCACGCTGCCCAGCACCAGGTCGCCGCGCGAATCGATGCGCACCGCCGCATCGCCCGGCACCAGCAGCGGCCCGCCGCCCGCGATGGACGACGTGGCCGTGTAGACCTGGTAGGCGCGCGACTCCTCGGGGTCTGCGCGGTCGAAGCGCAGCTCGATGCCGCCGACCGAGCCGGCCTGCACGCGCAGCGCGCCGCGCAGGTTGACGAAGGTGCTGTTGAGGTCGGGGCGACCGCCCTGGTAAATGGTCTGCGGCGTGGGATCGTTGGTGTTCGGGAACGAGCGCAGTTCGGCCACCGGATTGAGCCCGCCGCCGATGCGCACGTCCAGGTCGCCACCGCCCGCGAGCGTGAGTTGCCGACCGTCCGCCGACACACGGCCGGTGCCGCCCACCACCAGGTTCAGGCCGGTGCTGCGCAACACGAAGCTGCCCGCCAGATCCATCCGCCGGGTCAGCATGCCGGCATCGCCGCCGGCCTCCAGCACGAGGTTGCCGCCGCCGAGCGTGCCGATGCCGGTGAAGCCCGTCATGAACGGCGCGGTGCCGAACAGGTCGTAGGCGCTGCTCGGGCCGGGCACATAGCTGCCGAAGTTGATCCACCACGCGGTGGGCACGCCCTCGCTGCCGGCCACCGCGCTGCCGGTGCCCTGGCGCCACAGCCAGTTGCCCACGTCGGCACTCGCGGGCATCGGACGGGTGTTGCCGATGGCATCGGTGCGGAACTGGCTGCCTCGCTGGCCGATCAGGTCGCCGCGGATGTCGCCTTGCGCGCGCACCAGCACGTTGCCGCCGTGCTCGGGGTACCACGCGCGGTACAGGCTCTGAGCCCCGCCATCGACGAAGGGCTCGTAGGCCGTGCCGTCGGCGCCGAGCACGGTGCCGTCGATGCGGGAGCGCGGCAGGTTGTAGGCCGCGGCAACGCCACGGGCCTGCGTGCCCGCGGTGTACACGCCGTAGGGCGAACTCATCGTGAAATCGCCGCCCGAGAGCAGGTCGAGGTCGCCGGTGCCGGTGCGCAGCACGCTGAAGAGCTGCTGGGTGGCCGGCAGGGGCACGGTCTTGGGCAGCGAGCCGAGCGGTGCCCAGGTCACCAGGTTGCCCAGGCCCATGTCGTTGAGGGCCCACACCGCCTCTTCGCCGCCCCATTCGTCGAGGTTGATGAGCGTGCCGGGCGCGGCGCCGACCTGGTTCTGCGAATCGCCCATCCAGTAGTACTGGCCCGCGACACCCGGTGTCGGCGCCTGCAGCGCCAGGCCGCTGCCCATGCCGTAGTGCGTGTCGGCCATCAGCAGTTGGCCGTTGGTGCCGCGCGGGCGCAGCGCGCGGCTGTCGGCGGCCTGCGTGTCGGCGCCGGCTGCCAGGCGCATCGACCACGACTGCGAGCCTTCGGCCAGCATCGGCGCGAGCGCCAGGTTGCGGCCCTGGTTGCCATCGGCGTCGGCCGGTCGCAGGTTGACGAAGTCCACGTCGCCGGGCAGCTTGACCAGCGTTTCGGCAGGCACCACGGCGCCCTTGGCCAGCTTCAGCGAGCCGGCCAGGATCACGCCGTTGGCGGGGCTGTCGGGCAGGCCGTCGCCGTTGTAGTCGGGGCTGGGCGTGTCGTTGACGGCGCCGACCGGAAACGGCAGCGGCACGCCGGCCGGCCAGGTCATGGCCGCGACGCGGGCATCGCCCGGCAGGCGGTTGCCAGCGTCCAGCTTCATGCCGCTGCGCAGCGTGACGGCCTGTGCCAGCACGGTGCCCGCCGCGTGCAGCACATTGCCGGCGGCATCGCGCACCGCGCCGCCGAGCACGGTGCCCGCGGGCAGCACGAAGTCTTCGGACAGCGTGGCGGTGGCGGCCAGCACGGTGCCGGCGCGCAGGCTCATGGCCTGCATCGGCAAGGCGTAGTTGAGCGTGCGGCCCGACTGGAAGAAGGTGCCCTCGGCCAGCTCGGCCATGTCGCCGCGCGGCACGACCACGTCGCCGCCCCACGGCACGCGGCCCTTGACCAGCACCCAGCCGCGGTCGCTCGGCGTGGGCTGCAGCGCCGAGGTGTCGAAGCCGTCGGTGATGCTGCCGTACACGTTCAGGTTGCCGCCCGCGCGCAGCACCAGCGCGCCCGCCTCCCCGGAGCCGTAGGTGCCGGTCTGCGGCGTGCGCGGGTTGACGCTGGCATAGCGGTGGCCCGACAGGTCGATGTCGCCGTCGACGTGCAGGTCGCCGTCGGGTGTGGCGCTGACCACGGCCACGCCGGGCCGCAGGTGGAAGGCATCGCCGTAGGCGCGCAGGCCCGCGAGCCGGTTGTTCATGAGGCCGCCATTCGCCAGCACGTTGCCCATGAAGGCGACGCTGTCGGCGTGCTTCTCGTCGAGGTAGGCCTGGTTCACCACCTGGTAGGGGCGGCCGTCGGCCGTGGCGTCGGTGCCGTAGGCGGCGTCCTTGTAGGTCCAGAAGCCGTTGACGGTGACGGCACGCGCGCCGTCGATCTGCACCTTGCCGCCCGCGTCGATGGCGATGTCGTCGCCGCGCGCACCGCCGATGCGTTGCGCGCTCAGTTCCACCGTGCCCAGCGATTGCGCCGTGCCGTCGGTGCCTGCGCGTACATCCATGCGCGCGCCGTTCTCCAGCACCAGGCGGCCGCTGCCCGCGTCGATCTCGATGACGGCGCGGTTGGGCGCCTCGATCGGCTGGCCATAGCTGTCCACGCGCAGCACGCGGCTGTGCGCGTCGAGCACGGCCGCGCCGCCGATGGTCACGCCGTCGCGCGCGGCCAGACGGATGCTGCCCGCCTGCTCGCCGCTGGCGTCGACCGTGCCGTTGACGGCCAGCCGGCCGCCGTCGACCGACACGCTGACTTCGCGCGCCTTGAGTTCGTCGCCCACCGCAAGGTCGCCCTGCTTGAGCTGGAAGCTGCGGCTGCCGAAGACGCCGCCTTCGGTGAGGCGGCGGTTCAGGCCCGCGAAGTCTTCGATGTGCTGGCCGCGGATGTCGGCACCGCCGGCCGCGAACGGCACCCGCGTGCCGCCCGCGTCGTAGCCGCCGCTGCTCGCGCCCGCGATGGTGCCGTTCAGCGCGACCGTGCCCGCGCCTTCGCCCAGCGCCAGCACCGTGAGCTTGCCGGCGCGGTTCTGCTCGGCCGAGATGTCGATGCGCGAGCCAGCCGACTGGCGCACGTCGCCGCCGCGGCTCTCGAGGATCACGTCGCCGCCCCAGCTGTACTTGGGCACATCGAAGAAATCGATGCGGCGTCCGGCAAGGTCCAGCTGTGCGCCGTCGTCCAGCCGCAGGTCGCGTCCGGCCGAGGCGGTGAGCTTGCCGCTGGGCAGCGCGATGCGGCTGGCCAGGGTGAGGTTGCCGCCGGCGTCCAGGCCGATCTCGGCGCCGAGCGCATCGGCCAACGCCTGGCCCGAGAGTGCGGGCGACCCGCCGCCCGCCGGCGCGGCGAGCACGATGTCGCCGCCCGACTTGATCCGGTTGACCGAGCCGGCCTGCCCGGTGAGCAGCGGCGTCTGGATGCGCAGGTTGCCGCCGGTGAAGGCGTGGCCCTTCAGCGCGTCGTCCCACGCGCCCTGCGACTGGTAGACCGAGAGCGAGCCCGTGTGGTTGGCCGTGATGCGCTCGCTGGCGTTGAGCACCACCTCGCCGAAGCCGAGCACCAGCCGGTCGGTGCCGTGCACGGTGTCGGGACGGCTGTTGGGGCCGTAGCCGAACTCGATCTGGTTGGCGTCGATCTGCAGCCTTCCGCTGCCGCTGCCCGCCCCGCCCGCGGCCACCAGCCCCGGCGAGTTGGTGGCGCCGTTCCACACCAGGATGCCGGTGTGGATGCGCGCGAGGGCCTCCGCACCGCCCGCGCCGTAGATGGCCGGCGTGCCGAGCACCAGCCGCTCGAGCGACGAGCGCCCGGTGGCGGGATCGATGGTCGAGAGCTCGACCGAATCGTGAAAGTTGATGGCGTCGCGCGCGGTCAGCACCAGGTTCTCGAGCGCGGGCGCGCCGCTGGAGGTGTCGCCGCGCAACAGGCGGTTCAGGATGCCCTGGTTCAGCGTAAGTCCCGGGGCCAACGCATTGCGGGCCGCCGCGTCGGCCAGTGCGGCCTCGCTGCCGACGTTGATGCCGCCCACCGACAGCACGAGGTTGCGTGTGCCGTAGCGCGATGCGTCGCGCAGCTCGAAGCTCTGGTCGGTCGAGGCCGCGATGGTGCCTTCGGAGTAGAGCTGCGTGATGCCGTGGCACAGCGAGCCGCTCGCGCAGCCACCGATGTCGATGCGGCCGGGGCCGGCTTCGGGCGAATTGCTGAAGCCCGGTGCCAGCAGGTCGAGCCAGCCGTTGGACACCGCCAGCACGCTGGAGATGCCCGGCGCGTAGACGAAGCCGTCGCGCGAGTCCCAGGCCGCGCGGCCGCGGCCCAGCGTGTTGATGCCCGCGCCCTGCTCGATCACGATGCCGCCGGCCTTGGTGTTGGTGACCAGGAAGACCTCGCCGGCACGCAGCACCGCGCCTTCGCGCAGCACGATGTCGGCGGCGCCGGTCAGGAAGTTCGCGATGTTGGCGCGCTGGGAGGTACCCGTGTAGTCCACGTAGCTCACGGTCGGCAGCCCGCCGATGCCCAGGCGCGGCGCGCCGATCGCGTTGAGCGCGCCGGCGTGGACCGAGACGCCCTTGAAATCCGGCGTGGGCAAGGCGCCGTCGGCCAGCACTTCGTAGCGATTGGCGTAGCCGCCGACCAGCAGCGCGCTGCCGCCGAAGCCGCCCTCGCCCGGTGTGTAGTCGACCCGGCCGGCAAAGCGCAGCGCGGGGGCGTCGCTGATCGCACCGAGCCTCTCGGGCAAGGCGAGATCGAAGCGCAGCGACTTGGCATCGCGCTCCAGCAGCGCGCGCGGCACGCCGGTGCGCTGGGCCTGCGCGATCGCGAAGTCGGCGTACGAGGTCTCGTTGTACTGGGAGTAGCTGCGCAGCGTGTCGGCCGGCGTCACGAACACCTGCGTGGGCAGCGCGTCGCGGATGGCGGTGTTGGCGGTGCCCAGTTGCGCTGCCGCGGCGTAGGAGCCGTTGCGCATGGGCACGGTCACGCCCGACGGCGGCAGGTTCGGCGCCAGGCCGTTGAGCTCGACGCGGAACGCACCCGGCATCAGCGCGAAAGTCGAAGGCAGCAGCGTGTAGGTGCCGGCGGGCAGCCCGGGCACGCCCGCGGCGATGGTGATCTGGCGGCCCAGCGCGGGGTCGCCCGCGCCGTGCTCGTTGACCAGCGGCGCATAGCCGGGCTGTGCGCCGGGCACGATGGCATACACCGGGTTGGTGCCCAGCCCAGGCAGCGTGAAGGTGCCGCGCGCGGTGGTCTGCACCAGCGGATTCATGCGCGCGTCGGTCGAGCCGCCGCGCCCGCCGAGGAAAGCGGCGCCCGTGAGTTCGCCGCCGCCGCTGAGGTCGATCACGGCGCCTTCGCGCACGTTCACCGCGTGCGCGGCCAGCGTGACCGAGGGGTCGTTGCCCACGCCCTTCCACGCCACGTCCTTGCCGTCGTGCATGTAGCTCAGGCCGTCGAGCGTGCCGCCGTAGGGCATCGCGAGGCCGTTGGCGCTGACCGAGGTGACGCTGCCGGGCAGCAGGTTGACCTCGCCGGTGAGCGAAGCCGCCGCAGTCGCCCCCAGCGTGATGTCGCCCAGCGGCGCGCGCACCACACCCCCCTGGTTCACGGTGGCCGCGGCGAACCTCAGGCTGCCGAACACCGAGTAGGGCTGTGCGGGCAGCGGGGCCGAGGGATCGATGCGCTCGATGGTCAGGCTGCGCGCCGGGTCGAACTCGCGTTGCAGCGTGCCGTACTGATCGACCCCACCGCGCTCGCCCACGAAGAAGCTGCCGCTGTCGTTCATGGCGGGGTAGATCTGCGAAGCCGCCAGCGTGAGGCTGCCGGGCGTGTAGAAGGTGGCCGCCTGCGACAGGCGAACGTCGCCGCCGCTTCGCATCACGATCTGGTCGAAGGCCTTGCGTTCGACCGCCAGCGGCGCGCTCGCGTTCTGGATGATGGTGCCGCGCGCGCCGGTGTTGACCACCCCGACGATGTCGATCAGCTGCGCATCGAGCGACAGGCGCGAACCCTCGGCCACCAGCGGTATGCCGAGCGCGCCGCCGCCGGTGCCGCCGTTCTTCGAGCCGCGCACCGGGTTCGGCATGATGTAGTTGTCGGCCTGCGTGCGTGTGCTGCCGGCCAGGCGGATGTAGGGCGCCGCCAGGTTGACCTGCGAGCCGGGCGCGGCGTTGGCGGCCAGGTCGATGGCGCTGGCCGTCAGGCGCAGGCTCTGGCCCAGGCGCAGGTCGATGCTGCCGTCGAAGCTCACCAGGCCGTTGGCCATCAGCGAGAGATTGTCGAAGCCGCCGCCGGCGATGCGGTCCACGCCGATGCGCGCATGACCGTAGGCCAGCGCGGCCTCGCGCTCGCCGGCCTTCAGGCCGGCCGAAAGACCGCTGTCCCCTTGCGACTGCGCCAGCACCAGTTCACGCGGCACACGCACCGCATCGTCGACGTTGATGCCCTTCAGGTCCTGGCTGCCGACCACGCCGTAATTGGGCGTCTCCAGGCTCAGCGCCAGCGTGCCGCCGGCCGCACCCGCGCCGCCAGCGGCTGCGCGCAGGCTGCCGTCGAGGAACATGCCGCGGTAGGAAGCCAGCGCGATCAGGCCGCCGTCGCTGGCCACCTCCACCGTGCCGCGGCCGGGCAGGTCCAGGTTCGCCGAAGCGCCCGAGGCGTCGAGCCGCGCGCCGGGGCGCAGCACCACGAAGGCATCGGCCGCATCGACCTGACGTGCGTCGGCGCCGTAGGCCGCGCCGATCTCGATGCGACCGCCCTTGCCCACCCGGCCGTAAACGTGGCCCTTCGAATCGACCGCGGTGTCGGCACGGCCGGCGGCGTCGAGCACCGCGCCTTCGCCGATCCAGATGGAGGTGGCGTTGGCCGCGCCGGACGGCCGGTTCACATCGTTGCCGGTGCCGAAGGCGCCCGGCAGCACGCCGATGCGCCCACCCCACGCGTTGAGCGTGCCGTCGATGGTGATCTGGCCGTTGCCCGTGAGCGTGAGCGTGCGGCCCGGATCGACCGAGATCGCGGCGCCCTGCCCCACCACCAGCGGCGCCTGGCTGTAGATCGAACCCGCGTTCAGCGCCAGGTCGGCGCCGGCGCGCTGCGTGAGCACGCCCTTCAGCGGGTCCTCCTGCCACAGCGGCGGCAGCCAGCGCTGCAGCACCGCCGAAGGATCGGCGCCGGTGGCCGTGGCGCGGGCCGCGGCCATGTCGGCGCGCAGCACGGGCATGGCCACGTCGATCCGTGCGCCGCCGGCCACCTGCACGCCCTGCTGGGCGCTCACGCTGTAGCGCGAGAAGCCGCTGCGGAACAGGCTGTCGTCGAGCACCAGCAACGGCTTGACGGCCACGTCGGCCGGCAGCCGGTTGCCGGCCATCAGCAGCGCGCCTTCGGCCAGCACCACGTCGCGCGCGAACGGCGTGCCCGCGGCCACCGTGGCGGTGTAGTCGGGCACGGGAATGCCGTTGGGGAACGCGGCCGCGGGGACGACGTAGCCCGGCGCCATCTTGCCGCTGATGTTGACCAACTCGGTGCCCGCCGGCACCACGGTGCCGCTGCCGTAGATGCTGCCGGTCTTGCTGTGGACGTACACGTACTCCCAGGCCACGGTCGCGGCCGGCACCACCCAGTCGGCGGGCAGCGTGTAGCTTCGCGTGGGCGTGAAGACCGGCATGATCTTCATCGCCTCGCCCGGCGCGACGGTGTTCGCGACGTAGCTGAAGTCCTGCGGCAGCACGGTGCCTGCGGGAATGGTGAAGGCTTCGGCCAGCGTCAGATGCACCGGCACCGCTTCGCCCGCCGACAGCCGGCCCGGGTTCAGGAGCACGCCGCCGCCGATGGCCACGCCGATGCCTGTGTCGATGGTCAGCGTGCCGCCGCCCTTGACGCCGTGGCCACGCAACTCGCCCTCGAGCAGCAGCGCGCCGGCGCCATGGCCGGTGGCGTCGTACTGGTTCGACTTGAGCGTGATGTTTCCGCCGCGCCCGCCCTGCAGAGAGGCGTCGGCCATCATGGCCGCGCCCGACGAGGTGTCGATCGCCGAGCCGGCGTGCAGCCGCACGTCGCCGGTGCTGCCGATGTGGACATTGCCGCCGTTGACGTACGGCAAGCCGCCGATGTCTAAGGCGTTGCTGCGCAAGTTGGTCCAGAGGCCGCGCGTGTCGAGCGTGACGCCTGCAGCCACGTCCACGCCCGGCGTGTAGCCCTCGGGCGGCGCGACGACGACCGGTTCCTCGGTGAAGTCGGTGTTGCTGCCGGACTTCAGCCGGCTCACCATGTTGCCCAGCGCGATGCTGCCGCCGCGGGCGCGGAGGTCGGCCTTGACCTCGACCTGCGTCGCATGCAGCGCGATGCTGCCGCCGTTGCCCACCGCCACGTCGGCATCGACCGAGATGCCGCCCGTTGCATAGGCCTTGAAGCCGCCCAGGCGCAGGTTGTTGAGCCAGCCGGCGTCGATTTTCATCTTGCCGTTCAGTTCCTCCGGCAACGCATCTTCCAGCCGCAGGCCGTCGGCGATGCGCTGTGCCGTGCCAATGTCGATGCGCTCGGCCGCGGCCTGCACGCTGTCGCGCAGCATGCCGGTGGCGGTGTCGAACACCGGGCGCAGCTGGCCGACGACGAGTTGCCCGGCGCGCGGCGCCGCCGCTTGCGATTGACGGTAGCCGTCGAGCGCGGCGTCGGGCGCATTGCGTTGGCGGTCGCCCTGAAACACGGTGGCTTCCACGCCGCCTTCGAGCACTGCCGACGTCGTGCCCACGATCACGCGGCCCGCGTCGCGGCCCACGGTGTACCCGTTCTCCAGCCGCTCGCGCGCACCGATCAACGCGTTGTAGAAGAACTCGGTGGTGCCCTGGCCCCAGCGCTCGTGCGGGTTCTGGAAGCCGCGATAGACGCCGCTGTAGAGCATGTCGCCGGGCGCACTCGACAGGTTGTAGAGCCGGCCGTCCTTGCCGGTGAGCCAGCTCTGCTTGATCATGCCGGTCTGCACATCGAGCGTGCCACCCGACACGTTGATGGTCGAGCCGGCGCGTGTCACCAGTTCGCCGCCGCCGAAGGCGACGGTGCCCCCCGAGGCAGCCCATTCGCCGATGCCGTGGCCGCCAGTGTTCAGGTAGCCGCTCACCTCGAGCAGGCCGCCGCCGGTGTACCAGCGCTCGGTGGCATAGCCGTTGGTGCCCGCAGGCACGCGCACCAGGTAGCGGCGGTCGATCCAGAGGTTGGCGTTGTTCAGGTTCTTGCTGTCGCGATTGCCCGGTGCGTCGCGTTGCTCGTTGCCCTGGACGTTCACTTCGATGTTGTTCGACGCCATGGCCACGCGCACGCCCACCGCGCCCGCGACGTCGATGGCCGCGCGCTCGGCCAGATGGACGCGGCGCGTTGCATTCACGTTGACCTGGCCGCCGGTGGCCAGCGTCATCGAGTCGGACTGGAACTCCACGTTGCCGGTGGACGCGATCTGCACCAGTGACAGGTCGCGCCGGTTGTACGCGCCGTCCGAGAGGTTGGCCGACTCCTTGATGAGCGCATCGCGCTGCACGTCGAGCGCGGTGGCCTTGCTGTCGTCCAGCAGCACGGCGCTGACGCTGCCGGGTGCGAGCGTGACGCGCGCATCGGCTTCACCCGCATTGCCCGTGGCGTTCAGGTGCAGCGTGCCCCGCGTGGTGACGCTGGTGCTGGACAGCAGCACGCCCGACTGCTCGACCGTGTGGCCGGTCAGCGTGATGTCGCCGGTCAGCGCCTGGATCAGGCCCGCATTGGAAACGCTGCCGGCGGTGCTGTCCTTGTTGCGCGCGGGGGTGACCTCGTTGCCGCGCGTGCTCGACTGCTGGTTGCTGTCGGTGCCCAGGCCCCTGCGGATCACGAAGCTGTCGCCTGCGGCGAGCGTGGCCTGCCCGCCCGGCGTGACGATGGTGCCGCGGTTGTGCACCTCGCGCCCGGCCAGCAGCACATAGCCGCCGCCCTCGGTCACGGTCTGCGGCTGGCGCGTGGAAATGCGCGCGCCGCGCTCCACGATCACGTCGCCCGTGGCGTTGCCGCTGGCCACGGCAGTGGCGCTCGCGGTCAGGTCGTTGGCCAGCGTCGGCACGAAGCCGGTGCCGAGTGCCTCGCTGTAGATGCCGCGCTTGAACTGCGCATCGGTCATGCCCACGGCGGAGGCCAACAGGTTGCGCGTGTCGACCTGGCTGCTGCCGCTGAACACGATGCCGTTGCGGTTGACCACCATCACCGTGCCGTCGGCCTGGATGCGGCCCTGGATCTGCGAGGGGCGCGCAAGCGGATCGTTCACGCGGTTGAGCACCGCCCAGCCGGGCTGCTGCTCGAACTTCAGCGTGGTGTTGCGCCCGATGTTGAAGGTCTCCCAGTTCAGGATCGCGCGCTCGCCGGTCTGCGCGACGCTCACCTGCGTGCGACCGCCTTCTTGCGTCTGCACCGGCGCGTTGGCGTTGGCCCAGCCGGCCGAAAGGCTGGCGGTGTCCACGCGCAAGCCGCCCTCGGCAAGGCCGTCAGGCACGCCCGTGCCGCTCTCCAGCGCCGCGCGTCGTGCGGCTTCCTGTGCGGCCTGCTGCGCCGCGATGCCGCGCGCAGCGAGGTTCAGGTTGCCGATGGAGCGCTGCAACTGCTCGCTCGCGCGCTGCTGCTGCGCCTGCGGGCTGGTGAGTGCCGATGCGGGCATGCCGTTGGGCAGCCGGCCGGTGGCGACGGCGGTGTTCTGCGCCATGTTCTTCTGCGCCATCCATGCGCTGCTGAACGCTCTTTGTGCGTGCGCGCCCTGCGCCGTCGCGGCGGCGGCCAGCATCGCCACGATGGCATGCACCAGCGGCGTGAGCCGGGCCTTCGGGAAGAAGGAAGAAGAGTTCGTGTTGCGCCGGGCCACCGTGCTGCTGCTGCGTTGCATGCGGACTTCCATGGGTTCGTGTTTCATTGCTCGAGTCGATGCCGCGGAGCGCGCCCGGAAGGCGGGCGGCCCGTGGTCTACCGAGCTATGACAGCCAGGGTGCGGGGCGACTGCACCATGTCACGAAATCTTCACGAAGCCCGGAGGTTCACGCCTTCGCCTGCCCGAGCAGCACGATGCCGCCGGGCAACTGCGTGACCTCGGCGCCGTAGGCCTCGCGCACGAGCGAGGCCACGTCGTCGAGCCGGTCGATGGAAAAGCTCGCCTGAACGAGGCTGCGGCCCAGCGCCTCGCTGGTGAGGATGAGCCGGCCGTGCCGGTAACGGTTGACCTCGGCCACCACCTGCGCGAGCGGCACCTGCTCGAACACCAGCAGCCGCCGGCGCCAGGCCGTGACCGCGCCGGTGTCGACCGGCACGGCGGCGCCCATGCCCGCGGCGCCATAGCTCAGTTGCCGGCCTTCGTCGAGCGCCACGCGCTGCGCGCCGCGGGCCACCTCGACCTCGCCGGCCAGGCAGGTGACGCAGACCTCTCCGTCGGTGTGCCGGATGTTGAAGCGCGCGCGCACCGCCGACACCACGCCATCGGCGGCCGAGACCGTGACGCGCGCGGATGCCGAGGCCTGCGTGGCGATCTCGGCCTCGCCGGCCAGGAGCTCGATGCCCTCGCCGCTCTCGGCGGTGCGCAGCACATTGACCCGGGTCTGCGTGTTCATCTGCAGCACCACCCCATCGCCCATCGCCACTTCACGCTGCTCGCCGGTGGCGGTGCGGTAGTCCGCACCCCACTCCGTGACGGAAGGCCACAGCTGCAGCGGCGGCCGCACCGCAAGGTAGGCGACCGAGGCGGCCACCGCGCCGCCGATGAAGGCGCGGCGGCCCGCGACGGGCTGGCGCGCATGCATCGTCCGCTCGCCCTGCCGGCGCTCTTCCTGCTGCACGCGCAGCGCGGCGGGCGCCATCGCCTGCCACACCTCGCGCGCCCGCACGAACGCGTCCGCGTGGGCGCGGCTCTGCGCGCACCAGCGCTTGAAGGCCTGCGCGTCTTCTTCCGTCGCCTGGTGCGAGCCGAGCCGCACGACCCAGGCCCCGGCCTCGCGTTGCAGGGTCTTCATGGCTTCGCCGTCCGCGGGTCGATCGGATTTTTCAGCTGTCATCACGCTCAGACTGTTTTCCGGCGCCGGGACCGAAGCGCTGGATGAAATCTCTTCCCAATCTCTCGCAGCAATGCTCCAGGCCCGCGCGCAGTTCCTTCTCGACCGTGCGCGCCGAGACGCCGTAGCGCGCGGCAATGTCCTTGTGGGGCATCTCGTCCACGCGCGCGGCCAGCACGATGGCGCGGCGGCGGCGCGGCAGTTCGGCCAGCGCGCGCTCCAATGCCTCCAGCTCGCTGCGGGCCTCGGCGCCACGCGCCGGGTCGGCCATCTCGTCGGCCATGTCGTAGAGCGCCTCGACCTCGCCCACGCTCAGCAGCCGCGAATTGCTCTTGCGCTGGTCTTCGGCCACGTTGAGCGCGATGCGAAACAGGTACGCCGAGGGAAATCGCACCGCGCTGCGCACGTTGGCGCTCTCCACGCGCAGGTAGGCCTCCTGCAGCGCATCGTTGGCCAGGTCTTCCGAGCCGAGGCGGATCTGCAGGTGCTTCCTGAACTGGGCGTAGCGCGCGAGGAACAGCGCGCGCAGCGAGGCCTTGATCGAATCGGGCATGCCTGTCGCTCCGCTGCTCAGCCGGCACGCGCGGCGCGCCAGGGCCGGCAGTCTCGCGCGGGGTCGGCACGCGGTGTCAGGAGAATGGTCACGGGCTGCGCCATGCCTGGCGGGGGCGGCGCGTCCATCTGCAGCGAACCCAGGGTGGCGAGCACGAGCGCATCGCGCTGGGCGAGGCCGCTGCCTTCGATCAGGCGCGCCTCGTTCACGAGCCCGGCGGCATCGATCCAGATCTGCAGGCCGAGGCGGTAGCGGCCGAAGGCATCGGGCTGCGCGATGCAGAGCACGCGCGTGATCGATGTCTGCAACACGGCGGCATATCCAATCTGGGCGGCGGCACCTGCCTTTGGCACGCGCTCGTCGGCCCTCTCGCGCGCGGACGGCACTGAAGGAACGGGCACGAGCGTGAAGGCATCGGCGCCGATGTAGCGGGCCGCGAGGCCGCTGCCCGCGAGCATGCGCTGCAGCGCTTCGCGCGGCACGAAGTCGCCCTGGACGGCGGCCGCTTCGCGTCCGGCCGTGAGGCTGCTGGCCACCAGCACCGAGTGCCCGGTGATGCGGCCGAAGACGGAGAGCGAAATCTCCAGCGGCTGGGCCGGCAGGTCGAATCGAACGGGTTCGCCATCGGCAACGGCCTGTGCAGCGGCCATGCGCGCGGCCATCATCAACGCCACGACGAGACACCAGGACAGTGTCAAGGCACCGCCCGATGCGGAAGTACGTGTCATGTGGCGGAGATCAACAACGAGAGAGAGAGAAAAAGTCCTGGGGAATGCGGCCATCCGCCATGCGGGCCGGACGCGTGCAGCGGCGAGACTATCCGGCGCCGATGACCGACATGTGACGTTTGGTTTGCACGCCACGCGGCCGTCTTCTCCTTGACTTGCATGCGTCATAGACTGCCGCCTTCCGAGCGATGGAGATGGGCGTACCCGCATGAACTTCCTGTACGGCATTGCGACTGCGTTGGTGTGCGTCCTCTGCGGCGAAGCCGCGGCGCAGACAGCGCACGGGGCAGATGTGGCCAGCGTGAAAGACACCGGCGCGGACAGCTGCGTGGAAGTCACCGTGAACGGCGAGCGCGCGCCATCCTACGACTGCCTCACGCAGAAGCTGCAACCGAAAGTCCCGGCGCGCGGAGCCGACGATGCGCAACCCGGCATGGCCTCCGAAGCCATCGCGCAGCGGCCCTCCAACCAGCTCGGCCTCTTCAACCGCGCGGCGACCGGGCATCGCATGGGCAACACCTTCGGCACCTCGGTCTATCCGCAGCGGCCGCCGCCGGTGCAGCCGGCTTCGCCGCTGATCAACCGGCGCTGAACGCCCGGCTGTTCTTCAGAGGTAGCGCACCTCGGCCGGCACCTCGAACCAGTTGTTGTTGCGCCCGTCCATGTAGCGCACCGGCGCGTTCGAAAGTTCTTCCAGCGTCGCGTCGTCCAGGCAGCTCACGTTCACGCTGACATAAGCGCCGCCGATCTCGGGCACATTGCCTCGGCCGAACGACTTGATGCCGCAGGTCTTGCAGAACAGGTGCTCGGCGCTGCGCGAGGCGAACTGGTAGCTCGACAGGTCTTCTTCGCCCGAGAGCAGCGTGAAGTCTTCCGGCTTGACGATGGCGCCCCAGCCGCGGGACTTCATGCAGATCGAGCAATTGCACTTGCCGGTGCCCGCGGCGAGGTCGATCAGGGCCTGGAAGCGAACCTTGCCGCAGTGGCAGCTGCCGTTGTATGTCTTCTTCATGATGGACGTCCTTGGATGGGTTGGAAAGAATCCAAGGCTACGACCCATTGCGGACAGATCCTGTCCTCGATCCAAGGCATCATGCGGTCCATGCTGTCTGCCTCCGCACGCCTGATCCGGCTTCTTTCCCTGTTCCAGGCCCAACGCTCCTGGACGGGCGCCGGGCTGGCCGAGCGGCTCGAAATCACCGAGCGCACGCTGCGCCGCGATGTCGACCGCCTACGCACCCTGGGCTACACCGTCGACTCGACCTCGGGCGTGGCCGGTGGCTACCGGCTCGGCGCGGGCGCTGCCCTGCCCCCGCTGCTGCTCGAAGACGAAGAGGCCATCGCGGTGGCGCTGGGCCTCGGCAACCCGAGCGACGGCAAGGGCGACATCGAGAACGCCTCGATGCGCGCCCTCGCCAAGCTCGAGCAGCTGATGCCGCCGCGATTGCGCAAGCGGCTCGACAGCGTGCGCGCATCGGTGGTGCCGCTCGCACGCGGCAAGTCGGAAGTTCGGCTGAAGGCGGTCACGCTGTTCGCCGAAGCCTGCACCGACCGGGCGGAGCTGCGCTTCGACTACCGCGACCACCATGCGAAGGCGACCGCGCGCACGGTGGAGCCGCATCGGGTGGTGCAGTCGGGCCAGCGCTGGTATCTGCTGGCGTGGGACACGGCACGCGACGACTGGCGCACCTTTCGCCTCGACCGAATCGTGGCGCCCGCCCCGACCGGCACGCGCTTCACACCGCGCAGGCTGCCGCACGGCGATGTCGCGGCCTACATGGAACAGGCGCTGCGGATCTCGCCCTACCTGCACCACGCGCGCATCGTGGTGCATGCGCCCGTCAAGGCGCTCGAGGCGCACCTGGGATGGGTGGGCGGCGTGCCGGAGGCGATCGACGACGACACGACACGGATCGCGACCGCGGCCAATTCGCTCGATGCACTGGCCGTGTGGCTGGGTTGCTTGGGGCACGACTTCGAGGTCGAGTCGCCGAAGGAGCTGGTCGAACACATTGCGCGCGTTGCCATGCGCCTGGGCAAGGCGGCAGGCAAGCCGCGCGTCAGCGCAGCGCGAACGCCAGCGTGACCGCCCCGAGCGCCAGCAGCCCGAGGCCGGCGATGAACACCATCTCGCCCCACGCTTCCAATCGCACGCCCGAGCGGCGCGAGCGCATCGAGATGAACGACAGCAACGCGCTGGCCAGGAAGACCAGCGCGTCGACGGCGAGGAGCCGGTCGATCAGGAGCCGCATGTCGTCGCGCGGCCCGAGGTGGCCGATCGACATCACGGTCATGCACACGCCGATCATCGTGGCCGACGTGGGCAGGATGTGCGCGGAGAGGCCATTGGCCGCCGCGCGCTCCTGAACCACGACGAGAGGCAGTTGACCTGGTGGTTTCATCAGGTACTGCCTGTCGATCAGCCGATTCGCACCGGCACGAAAATCTTGTCTTCGCCGCGCTGGATCAACAAAGCCACCGACTTGTTGGTCGCCTTCGCCACCACCTCGCGCACCTGCTCCAGGCTCTGGGCCGGGGTGCCGTTGATGGCCAGCAGCACGTCGCCTGCCTGCACGCCGGCCTGCGCCGAAGGGCCGGCAGCGTCTTCGATCAGGAGGCCGGTGTCGACGCCCGCCTCGCGCTTCTCCTGCGGCTGCAGGGGGCGCAACGCCAGGCCCAGCTTGCCCTGGCCCGCGCCGGTGTCGGCCTTCGCGACCTGGGCCGGCTTGTCGCTGGCATCGCCGAGCTTGGCCTGCAGCTCCTGCCGCTCGCCCTGGCGCCACACTTCGAGCGTGACCTTCTTGCCCGGCGCCTGCTGGCCGATCACCGCGGGCAGGTCGCCCGAAGAGACGATGGCCTGGCCGTCGACCTTGCGGATCACGTCGCCCGCCTTCAGGCCCGCCTTGTCGCCGGGGCCGCCCTTCTCGATGTTCGAGACCAGCGCGCCTTCGGGCTTGTCGAGCTTGAACGAATCGGCGAAGGCCTGGTTCACCTCCTGCACCGCGACGCCCAGGCGCGCATGCGAGGCCTTGCCGGTTGCGACGATCTGGTCCTTCACCTGCACGGCGACATCGATCGGGATCGCGAACGACACGCCCTGGTAGCCGCCGCTGCGGCTGTAGATCTGCGAGTTGATGCCCACCACCTCGCCGCGCGTGTTGAGCAGCGGGCCGCCGGAGTTGCCGGGGTTCACCGCGACGTCGGTCTGGATGAAGGGCACGTAGCTGTCGTCGGGCAGCGAACGGCCCTTGGCGCTCACGACGCCGGCCGTCACCGTGTTCTCGAAGCCGAACGGCGAGCCGATGGCCAGCACCCATTCGCCGACCTTCAGGTCCTTGGTGTTGCCAAGGGCCAGCACGGGCAGGTTCTTCGCATCGATCTTGAGCACGGCGATGTCGGTCTTGGCATCGGCGCCGAGCACCTTGGCGCGGTACTCGCGGCGGTCGGTCAGCTTGACGGTGACTTCCTTCGCGTCCTTCACGACGTGGGCGTTGGTGATGATGATGCCGCTCGGGTCGACGATGAAGCCCGAACCCTGCGCGCGCACCGGCACGTCGCGTTGCTGTTGGCCGCGCGGGCCCATCTGGCCCTGGAAGCGGCGGAAGAACTGGAACATCGGATCGTCGGGATCGATGCCCTGGATCTCGGCCGCGGCTTCGTCGTCCGACGCCTTCATGGTGCCGGTCACGCTGATGTTGACCACGGCGGGGCCGTCGCGCGAGGTGATGGTCGAGAAGTCGGGCAGCGTCACCATCGCGGGGGCTGCGGCGATGGGGGTGGCATTGGTCGGGGCGCTCACGGCGCTGGTGTAGGCGCCGGCACCGACGGCGCCGATCACGCCGGCGCTTGCCAGGGCGATCACCAGGGCGCGGGGGGAAGTCAGGCGGGTGTTCATCTGTCGGATCCTTTCATTGCGTGGGACGCAAAACACGATGAAAGGAATGTCGTTGCGCTGACTTAAGCGCCGCTTAAACGGGAGTTACGCCCTCTCCCCCTGGGAGAGGGTTGGGGTGAGGGCATCGGCCTTCACCCAACCGCCGAGCGTCATCGGCGGCAGGGCACCCTCACCCCGGCCCTCTCCCGGAGGGAGAGGGAGCGAATACGACCCGCACGCGCAGCCCGCCGAGGCTGGGGGACTTTTCCAGCGTCACCGTGGCGCAGTGCAGGTCGGCAATCGACTTGACGATCGCCAGCCCCAGCCCGCTGCCCGGCGCCTGCGGTTCGCCCGAACGGTAGAAGCGGTCGAGCACGCGTTCGCGCTCCGCCTCGGGCAGCCCGGGGCCGCTGTCGTCCACGCTGAGTTCGACCGCATCGCCGAGCTTTGCAATGCCGATGTCGACGCGTCCTTCCTCCGGCGTGTACTTGACGGCGTTGTCGAGCAGGTTGCGCAGCAGCATGCGCAGCGCCTCGGGCTGGCCCTCGACCACCGCGGCATCGGCATGCGCGACGCCGATGTCGATGCGCCGCGCCTGCGCGCCCGCCACCGCGTCCGAGATGGCGAGGCGCGCCACCTCGGCCAGGTCGACCGGCGCCGGCTTCGCGCCGGCCGCCATGCTGGCCTCGTGCCGGGCCAACGCGAGCATCTGCTCGACCAGCCGCGTCGCGCGGTCGATGCCCGCGACCAGCCGGCTCACGGCCAGGTCGCGTGCCGTATCGTCGTGCGCGCGCTGCAGGCCCTGCACCTGCAGCTTCAATGCCGCGAGCGGCGAGCGCAACTCGTGCGCGGCATCGGCGACGAAGTGTTTTTGCGCATCGAAGGCGTGGCGCACGCGGCCGAAGAGCAGGTTGAGTTCCTGCACCAGCGGGCGCACCTCTTCGGGCAGGCCCTCCTCGCTCACCGGCGAGAGATCGTCGGCCTGCCGCGAGGCCACCTGCTTTCTCACGCGGGCCACCGGCGCGAGCGAGCGGCTCACGACCCACCACACGACCAGCATCAGCAGCGGCGCCATCAACGCCACCGGCGCGATGGTGCGCAGCGCCAGCGTGCCGGCCATGCTGCGCCGCGCCGCCATGTCCTGCGCCACCTGGATCACGAGGCCCCGCGTCTGCATCGAGAACACGCGGTAGGTGGTGCCGCGCGCACGCACGTCGGCAAAGCCCAGCACCGCGAGCTGCGGCAGCGCGGCCTGGTCGGCGGATTCGAAGACGCGCACGCCGTCGGCGGTCCACACCTGCACCACGAAGTCGAAGTTCTGCTCGCCGCCGCCGATGCCGCCGACGGCCGCGCTGGGCGGCAGGCCCGAGCGCAGCGACATCGCCATCTGCTGCATGTGGTAGTCGAAGATGTCGTCGGCTTCGTGCAGCACGGTGCGATAGGCCACGAGGGCCTGCGCGCCCGCGGCCAGCACGATGGCTGCAAGCAGGAACCACAGGAGGCGCGCGCGCAGCGATCCGGTCAGGCTCCGGGTCATACCTTCGGCACCATGTAGCCGACGCCGCGGACGTTGCGGATGAATTCGGCGCCCAGCTTCTTGCGCAGGCCGTGCACGTAGACCTCGACCGCGTTGCTGCTGATCTCGTCCTTCCAGCTGTAGAGCTTTTCCTCGAGCTGGGCGCGCGAGAGCACCATGCCCGGGCGCGCCAGCAGCGGCTCGAGCACCGCCCATTCGCGCGCCGACAGCACCACTGGCTGCCCGGCCACCGTGACCTCGCGCGTGGCGGGGTTGATGCTCACGCCCATGTGCTCGTACACCGGCTCGGCGCGCCCGGCCGCCCGGCGCAGCAAGGCGCGGATGCGGGCCAGCAGCTCGTCGAGGTCGTAGGGCTTGAGCACGTAGTCGTCTGCGCCGGCATCGAGTCCTTCGATGCGCTGCTGCACCGAGTCGCGCGCGGTGGCGATCAGCACCGGCATGCGCTGCTTGCGGGCGCGCAGGCTGCGCAGCACCTCCAGGCCGTCGCGGCGCGGCACGCCCAGGTCGAGCAGCACCAGGTCGTACTGCTGGGTGCGCAGGGCCGACTCGGCGGCCTCGCCGTCCTTCACCCAGTCCACCGCGTATTGCTCGGCGCGCAGCAGGTCGAGCACGGCCTCGCCGATCATCACGTCGTCTTCGAGAAGCAGGAGTCGCATGGTTGTGTTCCGTTGTCCGGTCTGCAGGATTCGAGGCAGTGGCCGTGGCGAAGTTCAGTTCAGAGGCTGAGAGGCAATTCGGCGTGACCGAGCAGCCCCCGCAAATGCCTCCAATCAAGGCGCAAAGCACAGCCATAGCTCGGGCTATGGCGCGCATTTGCAACGCAGAGTGGGGGCATTTGCGGGGGATGAGCGGTCATGTCGGATTGCCTCTCAGCCTCTCAGAGCAGCGAGCGGACCTCGCGCGCGGCCTCGAACAGCAGCGGCAGCATCTCGCGCTGCAAGGCTTCTTCCTGGTAGCGCGTGCCCGACAGCACCACATTGAGCGCGGCCACCGTGTGGCCCTGCATGTCGCGCAGCGGCACCGCGAGCGCCTGCACGCCGAGCTCGTGCTCCTCGCTGGCAAAACAATAGTCGTCCTTGCGCGTGCGGGCAATCAGCTGGCGCAGGCCCCGCGCCTGCGTGATGGTCTGTGGTGTCAGTCGCGCGAGGTGCCGGCCCTTGAGCCATTGCGTGAGCTGGGTGGAGGCCATGGCCGCCAGCAGCACGCGGCCGGTGGACGTCGCATGCGCCGGCAGCCGCGCGCCCAGGTGAAGGCCATAGGCCAGCACGCGCGTCGGGGTGCCGTAGCTGCCGCTGCGCGCGACGATGACCACCTCTTCGCCGTCGAGCACCACGGCGGAGAACGACTCGCCGGTCTGCGCCGCCAAGCGATTGAGCGTGGGCTGCAGCGCGCGCGGCAGGCGCGACGAGGCGAGGTAGCTGCCCGAGAAGCGCAGCACCTTGGGCGCCATCCAGAAATAGCTGCCGTCGGTCTCCAGATAACCCAGGTGGGCGAGCGTGAGCAGATGGCGCCGGGCGGCAGCGCGCGTGAGGCCGGCGCGTTCTGCGGCCAGCGTGGCATTGAGGCGCTGGCGCTCGGTGTCGAAGCTTTCGAGCACCGCCATTCCCTTGGCGATGCCCTCGATGAAATCGGCCTTGGCGATGGTCATTCGGGTCTCAATTGGAAGTGTTGCGCGATCATCGCGCACGCGTTCGCATGATCGCACAGTGCCTCGGAATGCCGTGAACCAGGCGGCCGGCCGCGCCCTACGCTCGGCGAAACACCTCTCGGAGACACGAACATGCGCACCCAGGTCGCGATCATCGGCGCGGGCCCCGCCGGCCTTCTGCTCGGTCAACTGCTTTTCAAGGCGGGCATCGACAACGTCATCGTCGAACGCCAGAGCGGCGACTACGTGCTCGGCCGCATCCGCGCCGGCGTGCTCGAACAGGTGACGATGGACCTGCTGGCACGCGCCGGTGTCGATGCGCGCGCCCGCACCGAAGGTCTGCCGCACGAAGGCATCGAGCTGCTGTTCAAGGGCGCGCGGCATCGCATCGACATGCACGGCCTCACCGGCGGCAAGCAGGTCACCGTCTACGGCCAGACCGAGGTCACGCGCGACCTGATGGAAGCGCGCGCCGCCGAGGGCCTTTCAACCATCTACAGCGCGGCGAACGTGAGCCTGCACGACTTCGATTCGAGCAAGCCGCGCGTGCGCTACGAGAAAGACGGCCAGACGCACGAGATCGAATGCGACTTCATCGCCGGCTGCGACGGCTACCACGGCGTGAGCCGCGCGAGCGTGCCGGCCGATGCGATCCAGACCTACGAGAAGGTCTACCCCTTCGGCTGGCTCGGCGTGCTGGCCGACGTGCCGCCGGTGTCGCATGAACTGATCTATGCGAACACGGAGCGCGGCTTCGCGCTGTGCAGCATGCGCAGCGCCACGCGCTCGCGCTACTACGTGCAGGTGCCGACCGAAGAGCGTGTCGAGAACTGGAGCGACGAGGCCTTCTGGAACGAACTGCGCGCGCGGCTCGACCCCGAGGCGCGCGAGCGGCTGGTGACCGGTCCGTCGCTGGAAAAAAGCATCGCGCCGCTGCGCAGTTTCGTCGCCGAGCCGATGCGTTTCGGCTCGCTCTTTCTCGCAGGCGACGCGGCGCACATCGTGCCGCCGACCGGTGCCAAGGGGCTGAACCTCGCGACGGCCGATGTGGGTTATCTCTCGCGTGCGTTCGAGATCTTCTACGGCGAGAAGTCGGCCTCGGCGCTCGATCGCTATTCGGACCTGTGCTTGCGCCGCGTCTGGAAGGCCGAGCGCTTCTCGTGGTGGTTCACCTCGTTGATGCACCGCTTTCCCGAGACGGGGGCCTTCGGCCAGAAGATCCAGGAAGCCGAGCTCGACTACCTCGTGCATTCGCACGCGGCCTCCACCGCGCTGGCGGAAAACTACGTGGGGCTGCCGCTCGAAGACTTCTGAGAGGTGACGAAGCCCAGTACCTCGTCGACCTGCCGCTGGTCTTCGTCGTAGACCCAGCACTCGGAGAGCTTGCCGTCCTTCACCGCATAGCGCAGCAGGCGCTCCAATTCGAAGGCTCGGCCTTCGTGCTCGAACTGTTCGATGGCGACGATCAGCCCGAAGCGCTCACCGGCCAGCACGTCGCGGATCGCGACCAGCCGGCGGTTCGTCTTTTCCTTCACCTGCTTGAGCACGGCGAGGCAGGCCGCCTTGCCGCGGTGTGTGCCCGCGAGTGGGCTCTGCCCGAAATAGTGGAAGACGACCTCGTCGTGGTAGCAGTCGAAGATGACCTTCAGGTCGTTGGCGGCCCAGGCGTCCGCGTAGCGCTGGACCACCTCGTTGATCTCGCTCGAAGCGGATGTGCTCATTCGCGTTGTTTCTCCAGTGTCTTTTTCATCGCCTCGCCGCCCTTCACCATCATCGGCTCGACGTAGGCGGCGAATTCGTCGGGCAGCACATCGGTGATCCACACGAAGCGCGCGCGGCCTTCGGCGTCCGCAAACACCTGCGCGGATGCCTGGTGGTGGCTCGCCTTGCCATCGGTGACGGTGTAGGCCAGCCGGCGGTTCGCCTCGTCGATGCCCACCAGCAGTTCGCGTGCCACGAGTCCGTTGGCAAAGCTGACGATGCGGGCGCCCTGCCCGTCCAGCTTGCAATCCGTGAGGAAGCCGGGCGCGAGGCGCGTGTGGACGGCGCAGAAGTCACGCAGCGCATCCCAGACCTGCGCCGCATCGGCCTCGACGGTGAATTCCTTGTAGATGGTGGCCATGGTGTGCCTCCGCGCCTCAGGGGCAGACCGCCTCGACGTTGTTGCCGTCCGGGTCGATCAGGAAGGCCGCGTAGTAGGTCGGGCTGTAGTCGGCCCGCGGACCGGCGCCGCCGTTGTCGGTGCCGCCGGCCTTCAGGCCCGCCTTGTGGAAGGCCGCGACGGCCTTGTGATCGGGTGCGCGGAACGCGAGGTGGGTGCCCGGGCCCTTCGCACCTTTCGCCGCATAGAGCCACAGGGCCGGCGCGTCGGCCGGGCCGATGCCCGCGTAGCTGTCGTCGTGGCTGCCCAGCACATGGCCGAGCGGTGCGAGTGCGGCTTCGTAGAAGCGCCGGCTCGCGGCGAGGTCTTTGACTTTCAGTCCGATATGGTCGTACATGGCGATGACTTCCTGCTTGATGAATGAACCAGGCGGTCATCATTGAGCAGGGCCACCATGCGGTCTTGGAGAATCTTGCGATCGCCCTTGGCCGCCTGCCGGAAGCCGCGCGGCGAGACGCCGGCCGCGCGATGGAAGGTACGAACGAAGTTGCTCAGGTCGGCAAAGCCCACGTCGAAGGCCACGTCGGTCACGGGCCGGTCGTCGTCCGCCAGCAGGCGCGCCGCGTGGCGCAGGCGCGAGCGCACCAGGTACTGGTGCGGCGTGACGCCGAGCACCTGCGAGAACAGGCGCAGGAAATGGAAGGAGCTGAGGCCCGCTTCGGAGGCCGCACCTTCGAGGCCGATGTCGTCGTGCGAGTTGGCGTCGATCCACATCGCGGCATCGACGGCGCGGCGCCTGTCGCGTGGCGCGGCGGACTGCGGCGACGACGGCTTGCCGCGGCCGCCCACCACTTCGACGAAACGGCTCGCGAACCACATGCCCAGTTCGTCGAGGCCGACGTCGCTCTCGCCCTCGGCGGCGACCTGCGCAAGTTCGCCGAGCACCATGAGTTCGGGCAATGGTGGAAGCCCCGCGGTGCGCCAGGTCTGCCTGTCGCCGCCGACGAGGTCGACGAAGCCGGGCGAGAGGTGGAACGCCAGGCACTCGTCGCCGCAGATGTGGTGGTCATGGGTACAGACGTACTCGTCGCCCGGGCAACCCACCAGCACCGAGCCGGCCACCAGCTCATACGCGTTGCCGCGCGTGCGATAGCCGAAGCTGCCCTTGCGCACGTACGAGACCGAGTAGTCCTCGTGCATCTCGGTGAAAGACGGCGCGCCGGGCCCCGCGTCGCAACGGTAGCTGGAGACGCGGATCGGGTCGGTCTGCAGTTCGGTGGTGATGAGCATGGCGCGTGTGCCCTTCGAACACCGTTGGCGGATGTTCAGTCCACCGTGTGCATCGCCGCCCATACCCGCGACGGACTCAGCGGCATGTGCAGGCGCGGCGCGGTCGATGCAAGCCCGTTGCGCGCGAACGCATCGGCCACCGCATTCACGATGGCCGGCGTGGCGCCGATGGTGCCCAGCTCGCCCACGCCCTTCACGCCCAGCGGGTTGTTGGTGCAGGGCGTCGACTCGTCCATCTCCATGTGGAACATGGTGTCGACGATGTCGGCGCGCGGCGCGGCGTAGTCCATCAGGCTGCCGGTCACGGGCTGGCCGGTTTCGTTGTCGTACACCACCTGCTCGTACAGCGCCTGGCCGATGCCCTGCACCGCGCCGCCTTCGAGCTGCCCGCGCACGATCATCGGATTGATCACGCGGCCCACGTCGTTGACCGAGCTGTAGGCCACCACGCTGATTTCGCCGGTGGGCGGATCGAGCTCGATCTCGCAGATGTGGCAGCCGTTGGGCCAGGTCGGGCCGGCCACGGTGCTGGTGGAGTCCACGAAGATCTCGCGCTCGGGCTGCTTGCCCGCGAGCGTGAACAGGTCGAGCTCGAGGTCGGTGCCGGCCACCGAGAAGCTGCCGCGGCTGTAGATGATGTCGTCGATGGCGGCCTCGAACTCCTGCGCCGCGAGCTCGCGCGCCTTGTCGATGGTGCGCTCCGCGCCGATGCGCACGGCCGAGCCGCCGGTGAAGAGCGAGCGGGAACCTGCGCTGCCGAAGCCGTCGCCGCGGTCGGTGTCGCCGAGCACGACGCGCACCTTCTCGATGGGCACGCCGAAGGCATCGACCGCCAGCTGCGCGAGCGAGGTGGCAATGCCCTGCCCCATGGCGTTGACGGCGGAGAACACCTCGATCACGCCATCGGCCTGCACCGACACCGTGACGCGTTCCTCGAACACGTTGCCGCCGGTCCATTCGAGGAAGGTGGCGATGCCCAGGCCCCGGTGCTTGCCGTTCTTCGCGGACTCGGCGGCACGGCCCTCGAAGCCCTGCCAGTCGGCCAGCGCGAGCGCCTGGTCCATCACCGACTCGAAGTTGCCGGTGTCGTAGACCTGCGCCATCGGGTTCTTGTAGGGCATCTGGTCGGGCTGGATGAAGTTCATCCGGCGCAGGATGATGCGGTCGATGCCGGTCTGGCGCGCGGCCTCGTCCATCAGGCGCTCGATGGTGAAGATGGCTTCGGGCCGGCCCGCGCCGCGGTAGGCGCCGGTGGGCGCGGTGTTGGTGAGCACCGCCTTGAAATGGAAGTCGATGGTCTGGATGTCGTAGACGCTGGTCTGCACCCAGGGGCCGATGAGCAGCTGGATCGCGACGCCCGTGCCGGTGGCGTAGGCGCCCACGTTGGCCAGCGTCTTGATGCGCAGCGCGAGGATCTTTCCTTCGGCATCGAGTGCAAGCTCGGCCCGCGCCTCGATGTCGCGGCCGTGCGCACTCGAGAGAAATTCTTCGCTGCGGTCGGCCACCCATTTCACCGGGCGCTTGACCTGCAGCGCGGCAAAGGCGACCGCGATGTCTTCGGGATAGGCGCCGGTCTTCATGCCGAAACCGCCGCCCACATCGCCCACCACCACGCGCACCTTTTCCTTGGCAAGGCCGATGGCGGCGCACACCGAATCGCGCACGCCCGAAGGCATCTGCGTGCTCATGCGGATCGTGAGGCGATCGGTCTTGGCATCGTGCACGGCGAGCACCGAGCGCGGCTCGATGGTGAGGGCCACCACGCGCTGGTTGATGACGTCGAGCGCGACCACGTGGCTGGCCTTGGCGAAGGCTGCGGTCGCAGCCTCGCTGTTGCCATGGCGCATTTCGGCGGCGATGTTGCCGGTGGCTTCTTCGCACAGCTGCGGCGCGCCTTCTGCGGTGGCGCTGGCGAGGTCGACCACCATGGGCAGGTCTTCGTAGTCGACCATCACGGCCTCGGCGGCGTCGCGCGCCTGCTGGACGGTGTCGGCAATCACGGCGGCCACGGCCTCGCCCACGAAGCGCGTGCGCTCGTTCGCCATGGCGTAGCGCGGCGGGCTGGCGCTGTCGCTGCCGTCGGCACGCTTGAACCCGGCGGCACCCGGCATCGGCTTGACCCCCGCGGCCGCCAGCTCGGCGCCGGTGATGACGCGCAGCACGCCGGGCATGGCAGCCGCCGTGCTCGTGTCGATGGAAACGATGCGTGCGTGCGGATAGGGAGAGCGAAGGAAAACGAGATGCGCCTGGTCGGGGAGCGTGACGTCGTCTGTGTAGCGTCCGGCGCCTGCCAGAAGGCTTTCGTCCTCGAGGCGGCGCACCGCCTGGCCGCTGCCAAAGCGGGTGGGGTTGGGGTCAGTGGTCAACGTGGTCCTCTTGTGCTGATCCCCGGCGGGCAACGCTGGCCCACTGGATCCGCTTATGGGGGGCAAATAGAAGCAGCACTATATGGGCTTCGGGGGTTCTTGTCCGCTATGACGGCAGGCCTGTGGCGCATGGACCGCAATCGTTTGCGACACCCGGCGGCCGGGGCGCCATTTTCCCTCATCCCGGAGGGGACGGGGGCGAAGCCGTGTATACCTACGGCCATGCGACAACTGCCCTGGCTCGAACCCGGAGATACCCTGCCCGACCCGGCATCGGCCTGGGGCACGGCCGACCCGGTTCCCGGACTTCTCGCAGCGGGCGGCGCGCTGGACGTCGATACTTTGGTGCAGGCCTACAGCCACTGCGTCTTCCCGTGGTTCAGCGACGACCAACCGATTTTGTGGTGGAGCCCCGACCCGCGCATGGTGCTGCAGGTGGCCCAGTTCAAGCTGCACCGGTCGCTGCGAAAGACCCTCGCCCGATTCGCGGAAACGCCGGGCTGCGAGGTGCGCATCGACCATGATTTCGCGGCGGTCATCAAGGCCTGTTCGCTCTCGCCGCGCGTGGGCCAGTCGGGCACGTGGATCGTGCCGGACATGGTGCAGGCCTATACGCAATTGCACGCGGCCGGCCATGCGCACAGCGTGGAAACCTGGATCGACGGCGAGCTCGCGGGCGGTCTCTACTGCGTGGCGCTCGGCCGCGCGGTGTTCGGCGAGTCGATGTTCACCCGCCGGCCGGACGCTTCGAAGATCGCGCTGGCCGCGCTGGTGAGCCTGTGCCGGCGCGCCGGCGTGCAGATGATCGATTGCCAGCAGAACACCGCCCACCTCGCCAGCCTCGGCGCCCACGAGATGCCGCGCAAGCGCTTCGTCGCCCATGTGGCCAAGGCCCGCGAGCAGGAGGGGCCACGGTGGCAATTCGAGCCCGTATACTGGGCCGAACTCCTTTCCGCGCGACCTCTTTCACCGACGTGACGCACCTCAAGGATCTCCCGCTTCACACGCTGCAGTTCTATGCGACGGCGCCCTATCCCTGCAGCTATCTGCCGGATCGACAGGCGCGGTCGCAGGTGGCCACGCCCAGCCACCTGATCCACAACGACGCCTACTCCGACCTCGTGCTCAGCGGGTTCCGGCGCAGCGGCATGTTCACCTACCGGCCCTACTGCGACGGCTGCCGCGCCTGCATCCCGCTGCGGGTGCTGGCCAACAGCTTCCAGCCCACGCGCAGCCAACGTCGCGCCGCCAAACAGCATGCGGACCTGCAGGCCCGCGTGCTCAAGCTGTGCTTCGTGCCCGAGCACTACCAGCTCTACCTGCGCTACCAGAACGGCCGCCATGCGGGCGGCGGCATGGACCACGACAGCATCGACCAGTACACCCAGTTCCTGCTGCAGAGCCGGGTCAATTCGCGGCTGGTCGAATTCCGCGAGACGCTGGCCGACGGCAGCGCGGGCGCGCTCAAGATGGTGTCGATCCTCGACGTGCTGAACGACGGCATCTCGGCCGTCTATACCTTCTACGAGCCCGACACGAGCGCGGGTTACGGGACCTACAGCGTGCTCTGGCAGATCGAGCAGGCGCGCAAGCTGGGCCTGCCGCATGTCTACCTCGGCTACTGGATCGAACGCAGCCCCAAGATGCACTACAAGGCGCGCTTTTCCCCGCACGAAGTGTTGGTGGATGGACACTGGCAGCCATCCGGTGATTTCACAAGGTAAAATGGCGCCCGGTCATCACCGCACAGCGCCATGAGAAAAAACCAATCCGACGTTCCTGCCGTTCCCGTGATCCAGGTGATCGAGCGGATGTTTTCGCTCATCGATGTCCTGGCGTCGCGCGAAGAGGCCATTTCGCTGAAGGAAATCAGCGAGAAGACCGGCCTCCATCCTTCGACCACGCACCGCATCCTGAACGACCTGGCGGTTGGCCGCTTCGTCGACCGGCCCGAGGCGGGCAGCTACCGGCTGGGCATGCGCCTGCTGGAACTGGGAAACCTGGTGAAGGGGCGGCTCAACGTCCGCGACGCCGCGCTGGGCCCGATGCGCGAGCTGCACAAGCTCACGCAGCAGCCGGTGAACCTCAGCATGCGCCAGGGCGACGAAATCGTCTACATCGAGCGCTCTTACAGCGAGCGCTCGGGTATGCAGGTGGTGCGCGCCATCGGCGGCCGCGCGGCATTGCACCTCACCTCGACCGGCAAGCTTTTCCTTGCCGCAGATGACCCGGCACGGGTGCGCAGCTATGCCACCCGCACCGGACTGGCGGGCCACACCCGCAACAGCATCACGCAGTTGCCCGCACTGGAGCGCGAGCTGTCGAAGGCGCGCCAGTACGGCATCGCCCGCGACAACGAAGAACTGGAACTGGGCGTGCGTTGCATGGCCGCCGGCATCTACGACGACCAGGGCAAGTTGGTGGCAGGCCTGTCGATCTCGGCGCCGGCCGACCGGCTCGACGAAGGTTGGCTGCCCAAGCTGCAGGCAACGGCCAATGAAATCTCGGGCGCACTGGGGTTCAAGGACGGCGTGGCTGCGGCCACCACACCCACCCCGGCAAGCAACACGCCTTCAGCGGGCGCCTGACCCCCTTTGCGGGGCTCCAAAAGACAAAGCGGGCCTTGAGCCCGCTTTCTTTTTGTCGACCGCTGTCGCGGTGCTGCTGCTATTCAGCCTGCGACCTGGTAGCTCACGCTGCGCGAAGCAGCCGGCGAACCCGGCACGGCGTGCGTCGCCTCGACCCAGCGGCGAACGCGCTCGGCATCGGCGATGCGGCTGAACTTGCCGGCCGAATCCAGGAACACCATGATCAGCTTGCGACCGGCCACCTTGGCCTGCATCACCAGGCACTGGCCGGCTTCGTTGATGAAGCCCGTCTTCTGCACGCCGATTTCCCAGTCGGGGCTCTTCACGAGGCGATTGGTTGTGTTGAACTGCAGCACGCGATTGCCGACCTCGACCTGGTATTCAGGCGACGTGGAAAGCGAACGCACCGTGGCATCGGCGTAAGCGGCGTTGACCAACAGCGCCAGGTCTTGCGCGCTCGACTGGTTGCGGCTCGAGAGGCCCGTGGGCTCCACGTAGCGCGTGTCCTTCATGCCGAGCATCTTGGCCTTGGCGTTCATGATGCTCACGAAGGTCGTGAGGCCGCCCGGATAGGTGCGGCCCAGCGCGTGCGCCGCGCGGTTTTCGCTCGACATCAGGGCCAGGTGCAGCAGCTCGCCGCGCGACAGCGTCGTGCCGATGGTCAGGCGCGAGCGGCTGCCCTTTTCGGTGTCGACGTCATCCTGGGTGATGGTGATCAGCTCGTCGTTGGGCAGATGGGCTTCGCTGATGAGCAGGCCCGTCATGAGCTTGGTGAGCGAGGCGATCGGCAGCACGGCGTGGTCGTTCTTGCTGAACAGCACTTCGTGCGTGTCCTGGTCGATCACGAGGGCCACGCTCGACTTCAGGTCGAGCGCGTCGTCGGTGCCGTGCAGGCCGGCCATCTGGCCGAAGGACTGGCGCGCCGGTGCTTCGACGCGCACCACCGAGCGGCGCTGGACGGCCACCACGGTCTTGCCGTTCTTCTTGCGAATGGTGGCCACCACGTTGCGACCACCGCGAACGACCTTGTCGGCTTTTTCACCGCGCTGGGCGACGGCGGCGCCGCGCGAACCCTTGGCGGAACCATTGCGCTTGACCTCGACCGGCACCGGGCCCTTCGCCTTCTTGGCGACGGCGGTCTTGGCAGCGGCGGGCTTTTCTTTCTTCGCGGCCTGGGCGCCAGGCAGCAAAAACGCCGTGGCGCAGAGCGCGACGGCGATGAATTTGAGTGCGGGTAGGAACCGCTGGCTGGAAACTCGGCGGAGACGGGCTTCAGGCATTAATAAATCTCCAGCGGCGACAAACGAGGACCGCAGTGTATCGAATTCAAAAAAGACACGCAATATCAGTTACTTGCATCCTTTTCTTCATTCGAATACCAAGGAACGCCTGAAAACCTAACCTTGCGCTGCAACTCTCTCAGCTTGGCTCTGTAACTTATTGAGAGCACTCAAATAAGCCTTTGCCGAAGCAACCACGATGTCCGGGTCTGCACCCACACCGTTGACCACCCGCCCTGCGTTTTGTAACCGAACTGTAACTTCACCTTGGCTCTCTGTCGAGCCGCTGATCGCGTTCACCGAGTAAAGAACCATCTCGGCGCCGCTCTTGACGTGCGACTCGATGGCCTTCAGGGAAGCATCAACCGGGCCATTGCCGTCGGATTCTCCGGTCACTTCCTTGCCCTGGACGGTGAACACGACCTTCGCCTGGGGGCGCTCGCCGGTTTCGCTGTGCTGGGAGAGAGAGACAAATGCAAACTGTTCGTCAACGTTCGAGAGCTCTTCCGCGCTGACGAGCGCGAGGATGTCCTCGTCGAAAATTTCGGACTTGCGATCGGCCAGCTCCTTGAAGCGCAGGAAGGCGGCATTGATGTCGGCCTCGCCAGCCATCGTCACGCCCAGTTCCTGCAGCCGCTGCTTGAACGCGTTGCGGCCGCTGAGCTTGCCCAGCACGATCTTGTTGGCGGCCCAGCCCACGTCCTCGGCCCGCATGATCTCGTAGGTGTCGCGCGCCTTGAGCACGCCGTCCTGGTGGATGCCCGAGGCGTGCGCGAAAGCATTCGCGCCTACCACGGCCTTGTTGGGCTGCACCACAAAGCCGGTGGTCTGGCTCACCATGCGGCTCGCGGCCACGATGTGCTGGGTGTCGATGTTCAGGTCGAGCCCGAAGTAGTCGCGGCGGGTCTTGACCGCCATCACCACTTCTTCGAGCGAACAGTTGCCCGCACGCTCGCCCAGGCCGTTGATCGTGCATTCCACCTGGCGCGCACCGCCGATCTTCACACCGGCCAGCGAGTTGGCCACCGCCATGCCGAGGTCGTTGTGGCAATGCACCGACCAGATCGCCTTGTCGCTGTTGGGAACGCGCTCGCGCAGCATCTTGATGAAGTTGCCGTAGAGCTCGGGGATGGCGTAGCCGACGGTGTCGGGCACGTTGATGGTGGTGGCGCCCTCGGCGATCACGGTTTCGAGCACGCGGCACAGGAAGTCCGGGTCGCTGCGATAGCCGTCTTCGGGGCTGAACTCCACGTCGCTCACGAGGTTGCGCGCGAAACGCACGGCGAGCTTCGCCTGCTCATGCACCTCGTCGGGCGACATGCGCAGCTTCTTTTCCATGTGCAGCGGCGAGGTCGCGATGAAGGTGTGGATCCGCCCGCGGGCGGCACCCTTGAGGGCTTCCGCAGCGCGCGCGATGTCGCGGTCGTTGGCGCGCGAGAGACCGCACACGGTCGAATCCTTGATCGCGTTGGCGATCGCCTTGACCGCCTCGAAGTCGCCGTTCGAGCTGGCCGGGAAACCGGCCTCGATCACATCGACCTTCAGCCGCTCGAGCTGTTTGGCGATGCGCATCTTCTCGTCGCGCGTCATGGAGGCGCCGGGCGATTGCTCGCCGTCGCGCAAGGTGGTGTCGAAAATAATGAGTTGGTCAGCCATCGTGAATCTCCTTGTGTTCGTTTCCACCTCGCGCTTCCGGCCGGCAGAACCGGCCCGAAACGTCAGGCGACTTCAACCACCGATTGTGCGCTGTGCGCGCCCCGGCTCCGCGCACGTTGCACGCCCGAGACGATGGCGTTCAGCGACGCCGTAATCACGTTGGCGTCGATGCCAACGCCGAACAGTGTCTGACTCTCATCCACACGCAGTTCCAGGTAGGCCACCGACTTCGCATCGGCACCGGCGCCGATCGCGTGCTGGTGGTAGTCCATCACGCGCACGGTGTGGCCGGTGGCCTTGCTCAGTGCTTGCGTGAAGGCGTCGATCGGGCCGTTGCCGCGGCCTTCGATGGCGCGGGTTTCACCATCCCATGGCAAGTCGCCGCGCAGGACGACGGAAGCATTGGCGCCCTCGCCTTCTTCCTCGATCACGCGGTGCTGCAGCGATTGCGCGGTCTCGATGCCGTACTCGCTCACGAAGAGCTGCCAAAGGTCGGCCGCAGTGAGTTCCTTGCCGGCGACGTCCATCACGCGCTGCACGGTCTGCATGAATTCCATCTGCAGGCGGCGCGGCATCTCGAGGCCGTACTCGCTCTCGAGCAGGTAGGCCATGCCGCCCTTCCCCGACTGGCTGTTCACGCGGATCACGGCCTCGTAGCTGCGGCCCACGTCCTTCGGGTCGATGGGGAGGTAGGGCATGTCCCAGATGTCGCCTTCCTTGCGCGCGGCGAAGGCCTTCTTGATCGCGTCCTGGTGCGAGCCCGAGAACGAGGTGTAGACGAGGTCGCCGACATACGGATGGCGCGGATGCACCGGAATCTGGTTGCAGTGCTCGACGGTCGCGCGGATCTCGTCGATGTTCGAGAAGTCCAGCTCGGGCGAGACGCCCTGCGTGTAGAGATTGAGCGCGACGTTCACGAGGTCGAGATTGCCGGTGCGCTCGCCGTTGCCGAAGAGGCAACCCTCGATGCGCTCGGCGCCCGCCATCAGAGCCAATTCGCCAGCGGCGGTACCGGTGCCGCGGTCGTTATGCGGGTGCACGCACAACACGATGGAATCGCGACGCGCCAGGTTGCGGTGCATCCACTCGATCATGTCCGCGAAGATGTTCGGCGTGGAGTGCTCGACCGTCGTGGGCAGGTTGACGATGCACTTGCGCTCGGGCGTCGGCGCCCAGACCTCTGTGACCGCGTCGACGACGCGCTTGGAGAACACGACGTCGGTGCCCGAGAACATCTCGGGGGAGTACTGGAAGGTCCACTTCGTGGCCGGCTGCTTGGCGGCGAAGTCGTTGAACATGCGTGCGTGGCTGCTGGCGAGTTCGACGATCTGGTCTTCGTCCATGCCGAGCACCACCCGGCGCATCACCGGGGCCACGGCGTTGTAGAGGTGAACGATGGCGCGCGGGGCACCTTGCAGCGATTCGAAGGTGCGGGCGATGAGGTGGTCGCGCGCCTGCGTCAGCACCTGGATCGTCACGTCGTCGGGAATGCGGTCTTCCTCGATGAGCTTGCGCACGAAGTCGAATTCGACCTGCGATGCGGAGGGAAAGCCGACTTCGATTTCCTTGAAGCCGATCGCCACCAGCGTCTCGAACATGCGCATCTTGCGCGCGATGTCCATGGGCTCGACCAGGGCCTGGTTGCCATCGCGCAGGTCGGTCGACAGCCAGATCGGGGCCTTGGTCAGCACGGCATCGGGCCAGGTGCGGTCCTTGAGGCCGATCGGGGCGAATGCGCGGTATTTGGCTTGAGGTTGCTTGAGCATGTCGATTTCTCTGTGATGGTTGGTAATCAACCAGCAACCCCAAAAACAAACGGCCCGTTGCTGGTGCGAACGGGCCGTGGTGAGGGATTTGCGCGTGCGCTACCGTCTCCGCCCGTGAGGGAGGGCTAGTAGGGCCAGCAGCGAAATCTTGGTCATGAGGGTTGCGAATGTAGCACAAGCAACATTCAGTTATGCAAGCCCCGCTCGTCGGGCTCTTCGGTCGAGGTGCTGATCACGCTGACCGGCTGGCCCTTGGCCTTGCGCCATGCGTAGACCACATAGCCGCTCAAGCCGTACGCCACGAAGAGGCCGAACAACACGGTCGGTGGATGGATGTTGATGACCGCGATGCCGAGCGCAATGAGCACGATCACGACGAAGGGCACGCTCTTCTTCATCTGCACGTCCTTGAAGCTGTAGAACGGCGCGTTCGTCACCATCGAGAGACCCGCATAGAGCGTGAACGCGAAGGTGACCCAGGTGATCTGCGTCCACGAGAGGTACAGCACCTCGCCGCCGCGCTTGCCCCATTCGTTCACGAGCCAGATGAAGCCCGCCACGAGCGCCGCGGCGGCGGGCGATGGCAGCCCCTGGAACCAGCGCTTGTCGACCACGCCGGTGTTCACGTTGAAGCGAGCGAGCCGCAGGGCCGCGCAGGCGCAGTACACGAAGGCCGCGATCCAGCCCCAGCGTCCCAGCCCCTTGAGCGACCATTCGTAGGCGATGAGCGCCGGCGCGGCGCCGAACGACACCATGTCGGACAGCGAATCCATCTGCTCGCCGAACGCGCTCTGCGTGTTGGTCATGCGCGCGACGCGCCCGTCCAGGCTGTCGAGGATCATCGCGGCGAACACGCCGAGCGCCGCGAGGTCGAAGCGCGCGTTCATCGCCATCACGACCGAGTAGAAGCCGCCGAACAACGCCGCCAGCGTGAACAGGTTCGGCAGGATGTAGATGCCCTTGCGACGCTTGCGCGGCTGCACATCGTCGGGGAGCGTGTCGTCATGCATTGAAATTGCCTCCGTCCCTCATGGGCACTGCGCGAGCAGCTATCCATTCGATAGCATTTTGATCTGTGAGTCGCATGGTTCGCAGTGTAGTTCAGGGGGCGCTGCGCCCCCGACAAACAAAAGGGCCACCGCAACGGGTGGCCCTTGGGAAAAGAGTGCCGAAGCACCCTTTCTGGCTCTCGGATCAGTTGCGGGTTTGATCGACCAGCTTGTTCTTCTTGATCCAGGGCATCATCGCGCGCAGCTTTTCGCCGACGACTTCGATCTGATGCTCTGCGTTCAGGCGACGGCGGCTGATCAGCGCGGGCTGGCCGGCAGCGGCTTCGAGCACGAAGCTCTTGGCATATTCGCCGGTCTGGATGTCGCGCAGCACTTGCTTCATGACCTTCTTGGTCTCGTCGGTCACGATGCGCGGGCCCGTGACGTACTCGCCGTATTCGGCGTTGTTCGAGATCGAGTAGTTCATGTTGGCGATGCCGCCTTCATAGATCAGGTCGACGATCAGCTTGAGCTCGTGCAGGCATTCGAAGTACGCCATTTCGGGGGCGTAGCCGGCTTCCACCAGCGTCTCGAAACCGGCCTTGATCAGCTCGACCGTGCCGCCGCACAGAACCGCTTGTTCGCCGAACAGGTCGGTCTCGGTTTCTTCGCGGAAGTTGGTCTCGATGATGCCGGCCTTGCCGCCGCCGTTGGCGGTGGCGTAGCTCAGCGCGAGGTCACGCGCCTTGCCGGTCTTGTCCTGGTGCACGGCCACGAGGTGGGGCACGCCGCCGCCTTGCGTGTAGGTGCTGCGCACGGTGTGGCCCGGGGCCTTGGGGGCGACCATCCACACGTCGAGGTCGGCGCGCGGCTGCACGAAACCGTAGTGCACGTTGAAGCCGTGGGCGAAGACGAGCGAAGCGCCTTCCTTGATGTGCGGGGCCACGTCGTTCTTGTAGACGTTGGCGATCTGCTCGTCGGGCAGCAGGATCATGACCACGTCGGCCGACTTCACGGCATCGGCGACTTCGGCGACCTGCAGGCCGGCCTTGCCGACCTTGTCCCAAGAAGCGCCGCCCTTGCGCAGGCCGACCACGACCTTGACGCCGCTGTCGTTCAGGTTCTGCGCGTGCGCATGACCTTGCGACCCGTAACCGATGATTGCGACCGTCTTGCCCTTGATGAGGCTGAGGTCGGCGTCCTTGTCGTAGTAAACCTTCATGATGCGTCTTTCCTAATTAATCTCGAGCACCCCCTCAAGCGGGGGTGCGTTCACTCACAGTTGGCCGGAGGGATTCCGGTCCTTCATTTGCTGGTTGATGGACACGAGGTTGTCGTGAATGCGGAACAGCAGGATCAGCAATTCGCTGTAGACGCGAACCATGATCGCGCCGAATACAAGAATACCGATGGCAGCCAGGATGCGGCCCTGGAACAACGAGATGACCGTTGCAGCGAGCACACCCAGCAGTCCGAGGAAGTACAGAATCCGAATGATGATCGGGGTCACCATCTTCTCGAAACCCAGCAAGTCTTGCATTTACCTTCTCCTCATGTTGATTTGAAACGTGGAACTGAGGGGATCTTCACCCCCTACACGCGCAGGATGCGCTCGCCGCGCCCGATGCCGCTGGCACCGGTGCGGACAGTCTCGAGGATAGCGCTACGGTCGATCGCTTCCAAGAAAGCGTCGTTTTTGCCGTGATCGCCGGTGAGTTCGATGGTGTAGCTCTTGTCGGTGACGTCGATGATGCGGCCGCGAAAGATCTCGGCCATGCGCATCATTTCTTCCCGTTCCTTGCCCACCGCGCGTACCTTCACCATCATGAGCTCGCGCTCGGTGTAGGCGCCTTCGGTCAGGTCGACGACCTTCACGACCTCGATCAGGCGGTTCAGGTGCTTGGTGATCTGCTCGATCACGTCGTCCGAACCGGTCGTGACGATGGTCATGCGCGAGAGGCTCGCGTCCTCGGTCGGCGCGACGGTCAGCGATTCGATGTTGTAGCCACGGGCCGAGAAGAGGCCCACCACGCGGGAAAGAGCACCCGGCTCGTTTTCCAGCAGCACTGCAATGATGTGTTTCATGTTTGCGTGACTCCTCTTTTCGCCAGCGCGGAAGCTTTCGCTTTCGCCGCCCTCCCCCACGCACGGTAATGCGCAGGCTCGGCGGGCAATAGATTCGTCAGTAAAGAGTTAAGAGCGAATGCGCCGCAGATCAATCAGAGATCTTCGGAGCCCAACAGCATCTCGGTGATGCCCATGCCGGCCTTCACCATCGGGAACACGTTCTCGGTGGGATCGGTGCGGAAGTCCATGAACACCGTGCGGTCCTTGAGCTTGCGCGCTTCACGCAGCGCGGGCTCCACGTCTTGTGGACGCTCGATCAGCATGCCGACGTGCCCATAGGCCTCGGCAAGCTTCACGAAGTTCGGCAATGCATCCATGTAGCTGTGGCTGTAGCGGCCGGAGTATTCGATCTCCTGCCACTGGCGCACCATGCCCAGGTAGCGGTTGTTGAGCGAGCAGATCTTGATCGGCGTGTTGTATTGCAGGCAGGTGGAGAGTTCCTGGATGCACATCTGCACCGAGCCTTCGCCGGTGATGGTGAACACTTCCGAATCGGGCTTCGCGAGCTTGATGCCCATGGCGTAGGGAATGCCCACGCCCATGGTGCCCAGGCCACCCGAATTGATCCAGCGGCGCGGCTCGTCGAAGCGGTAGTACTGCGCGGCCCACATCTGGTGCTGGCCCACGTCCGACGTGATGTACGCGTCGGCGTCCTTGGTCATGTTCCAGAGCGTCTCGACCACGTACTGCGGCTTGATCACGTCCTTGTTGCCGCGGTCGTACTTGAGGCAGTCGCGCGAGCGCCAGGCCTCGATGGTCTTCCACCAGTCGGCCAGCGCGCCGGCGTCGGGCTTGGCGGTGCTCTCGCGGATCATCGAGATCAGCTCGGTGAGCACGTCTTTCACATCACCGACGATCGGGATATCGACCTTCACGCGCTTGGAGATGCTCGACGGGTCGATGTCGACGTGGATGATCTTGCGTTCGTTCGTCGCGAAATGCTTGGGGTTGCCGATCACGCGGTCGTCGAAGCGCGCACCCACGGCCAGCAGCACGTCGCAGTTCTGCATCGCGTTGTTGGCTTCGATCGTGCCGTGCATGCCCAGCATGCCGAGGAACTTGCGATCACTCGCCGGATAGGCGCCCAGGCCCATCAGCGTGTTGGTGACCGGGTAGCCGAGCATGTCGACCAGCGTGCGCAGTTCGTTGCAGGCATTGCCCAGGAGCACGCCGCCGCCGGTGTAGATGTACGGACGCTTGGCGGCCAGCAGCAGTTGCAGCGCCTTGCGGATCTGGCCGCCGTGGCCCTTGCGCACCGGGTTGTACGAGCGCATCTCGACCTTGTCGGGATAGCCGGCGTAGGGCGTCTTCTTGAAGGAAACGTCCTTGGGCACGTCCACCACCACCGGGCCGGGACGGCCGCTGCGCGCGATGTGGAAGGCCTTTTTCATCGTCATGGCCAGATCCTTGGGATCCTTGACGAGGAAGTTGTGCTTGACGATGGGGCGGGTGATGCCGACCGTGTCGCATTCCTGGAAGGCATCGAGGCCGATGGCCGCCGTCGGCACCTGGCCCGAGATGATCACCATCGGGATCGAGTCCATGTACGCCGTGGCGATGCCGGTGACCGCATTGGTCAGGCCTGGGCCCGAGGTGACCAGTGCCACGCCGACTTCACCGGTGGCGCGCGCATAGCCGTCGGCTGCGTGCACGGCGGCCTGCTCGTGGCGCACCAGCACGTGCTGGATGGTGTCCTGCTTGTAGAACGCGTCGTAGATGTAGAGAACCGCGCCGCCGGGGTAGCCCCAGATGTACTGGACGCCTTCGGCCTGCAGTGCCTTGACCAGCACTTCAGCGCCCATGAGTTCTTGCGGTGGGTTGCCGGCGCCAGAGGACGCGGCTGCTGCGGAGATGATTTCCGCCTTCGAGATTTCCATGATCAACCTTTGTGTTTTTTCGGGAACGAAAAACCTTGGGTGCCCCTTGCCAACCCTTGTGGGGTCGCGCCAGGACTTGAGGCCATGGCCATGAGCGGACTGATGTTCCGCCGGACCTTGACCCGTTTGCCTTTTGACTTGCAGCGCGGATTATGACATTTCCCGGCGGTTCAGATTCGCTTCAGGTGGCTTGTAAAGACGCCGGGGCATAATCCGCGGCGGAAACATAAGCGTTCGCTAGACATCCCTTCCCACGCGGCGCGCCTTTGCACGCCCCCTCTCGCTTGGCCACTGAACAAGAACTCTCCGACTTCCTGAAAAGCGTCGAACGACGCGCTTTCAAGCGCTCGGTCTACCACGTGCGGGACGAAGAAGCGGCGCTCGACATCGTGCAGGACAGCATGATGAAGCTGGCGCAGCACTATAGCGACAAGCCGGCCAACGAGCTGCCGATGCTGTTCCAGCGCATCCTGTCGAACTGCACGCTCGACTGGTTCCGCCGCCAGAAAACCCGCCGCGCGCTGTTCTCGAACCTGAGCGACTTCGACTCGGTCGACGACGACGGAGATTTCGATCTTCTGGAGAACTTCGTCTCTCCAACCGACTCCAGAGAAACGGAAAGCGCCGAAGACACCACCCGCCGCGCCCAGGTCTTCCACGAGATCGAGGAACAGATCGCCGCATTGCCGGGCCGTCAACGCGAGGCTTTCCTGATGCGTTACTGGGAGGAAATGGACGTCGCAGAGACGGCCGCCGCAATGGGCTGCTCCGAGGGCAGCGTCAAAACCCATTGTTCGCGAGCCGTTCACGCTCTGAGCAAGGCGCTCAAGGCCAAGGGAATATCGCTATGAACACTAAGGTTCCAACCTCTTCTATCGCCGCCGAAGATCAGTTCGGTCAGCGTCTGGCTGCCCGGCTGTCTGCCGGCAACCAGGAGTTGTCGCACGACATCGGCGAGCGGCTGCGCGTTGCGCGCGCGCAGGCCGTGGCCGCGCGCAAGCAGGCGCCGCAGTTGCGGACCGCGCCCGAGGTGGTGCAGTCCGGCCGCACGCTCACGCTGGGCGGCGGCTGGTGGACCCGCGTCGGATCGGTGGTGCCGCTGATCGCCCTCGTGGCCGGCCTCATCACCATCAGCGTGATGCAGGACGACGACCGCGCCAGCGAACTGGCCGAAGTCGATTCCGCCCTTCTCACCGGCGACCTGCCCCCCGCCGCCTACACCGACCCGGGCTTCGCCCAATTCCTGAAGGCCGACGGCGCCTCCGACTGACCCTCTCCGACCGAATGCGACGCCGCTCCAATTCCAGCGCGAACACCCCCCGTCCCTTGCGCCCGCTCACGGCGGGCGCATTCGTTTGGGCGGGTGCGTTTGCCGTCGCAGCCTTCGGCCTGACGCTCGCCTGCGCCCAGCCGCCTTCCGAGACCGGCAAGGCCGGCCAGACGGGCGTTGCGAGTTCCGCGGCGGCCGGCGCCACCAAGACAGTTCCTGCAACCAAGCCGCTCTGGAGCGAACTCACCGCCGAACAGCAGCAGGCCCTCAAGCCCCTGGTCCCGCACTGGACCACGATGAACACCGGGCAAAAACGCAAGTGGCTGGCACTGTCACGAAACTTCGCGAACATGTCGGCGGATGATCAAGTCACCCTGCACAGCCGCATGATCGAGTGGGCCGCCCTGAGCAATCAGCAGCGGGCCCAGGCGCGCCTGAACTTCGCCGAGGTCAAGCGCGTGCCGGCCGACGAGCGCAAGGCCAAGTGGGAGCAATACCAGGCCTTGAGCGAGGAAGAAAAGCGCAAGCTCGCCGAGCGCGCCCCGGCCAAGCCGCGCGGTGCGGCCATTCCCGTGCGCCCCGTCTCGTCGCAAAAGCTCGTGCCGGTCCCGGCCGTCACGCCGCCCGGCCAGCACACGCCCCGCATCGTGCTCGCGCCCTTGCCGACGCCACCGGCCGCCGCTGCGGCCGTTCTGGTGACAACGCCACCGGAACGCGCGCCCGCCGCGGCCATCGTGGCAACTCCGACGATGGTGCCTGCGCCTGCCCCCATCAACGTCACCTCGCCGCCAGTGCCCGCCGAGGCACAAGTCCCGGCGCCCTCGCCGACTCCCACGGCGAGCGAGCAGGCCCCCGCCGCCCCCTGACACCAAGGCTTCGATGGTTTCCAGCTCTCCCGAGGCCTCGGGGCCCGATCAGTCCGCTTCGCCCGCAACCAACGCCCCCGTTTCGACAGTGCCCGGCCTGTGGCGCCGGATGGCCTGCTGGCTCTACGAGGGCATGCTGCTGTTCGCCGTGGCAATGACGGCCGGCTGGCTCTTCAGCGCACTGAGCCAGATGCGCAACGCCGTGGACGAGACACGCCGTCCGCTGCTGCTGGCCTATCTCTTCGTGGTGTTCGGCATGTATTTCGTCTGGTTCTGGTCCAAGGGCCAGACGCTGGGCATGAAAACCTGGAACATCCGCATCGTGGACCGGCAAGGCCGTCCTCTCACGCAATCGCGCGCCTTCCTGCGCTACATCCTGAGCTGGATCTGGCTTCTGCCTCCGCTGGCACTGCATCCCCTGCTGGGCGTGCCGGTGGTCGAAACGATGGTTCTGCTGCTTGGCTGGATCGCCATCTGGGCCGTGCTCGCTCGTTTTCACCCCGATCGCCAGTTCTGGCACGACGCCTGGGCCGGTACGCGGCTCATCACCTCCAAGCCCATGAGCCGCCGATGAGTGCCCTGCCCGAGCTTCCCGACCCCGCCGTCAATCCTCAGAAGGCCCGCAAGGGCTTCGAGCGCGTCTTTCATGCCACGCTGATCTCGCTCCACGGGCTTCGCGCCGGCTGGAGCGAACCCGCGTTCCGGCAGGAAGCGATCCTGTCGATCGTGATGATCCCGGCCGCTTTCTGGCTCGGCCGCAGCTGGGTCGAGGTGGCGCTGCTCGCCGGCAGCGCGATCCTGGTGATGATCGTGGAACTGCTCAACACCGCCGTGGAGGCCGCCATCGATCGTATCGGCCCCGAATGGCACGACCTCTCCAAGCGCGCCAAGGACATGGGCAGCGCCGCGGTGCTGCTCTCGCTCACCCTGTGCGGCGGCATCTGGGCGGCGGCGTTGTGGACGCGCTTCGTGTCATGAGCGGGCACGCATCCCGAGGCATGATGGCGGGATGAATCCTGAATTTTCGATCTGTGTGTATTGCGGCTCGCGCCCCGGCGAGGGTCCCGAGTTTTCCGAGGCCGCCAAGGCTGTCGGCCAGTGGATCGGCCAGCATGGCGGTCAACTGGTCTACGGTGGCGGCCGCACCGGCCTGATGGGCACGGTGGCCGAAGCCACCCGCCTGGCCGGCGGCCGCGTCGTCGGCATCATCCCCAAGGCCCTGGTCGACAAGGAACTGGCCAACCCGCTCTGCGACGAACTGCACGTGGTGGACACCATGCACGAGCGCAAGGCCATGATGGGCGAGCGCGCCGACGCCTTCATCGCCCTGCCGGGCGGCATCGGCACCTTCGAGGAGCTGTTCGAGATCTGGACCTGGCGCCAACTGGGCTACCACGACAAGCCGACGGGCATCCTCAACACCGCCGGCTACTACGACAAGCTGCTCGACTTTCTCGCCCACAGCGTGCGCGAGGGCTTCATGGGCGACTGGCAGATGCAGCTGATCCGCACCGGCACCGACGCCACCGAACTGCTCACGACGCTGCGCGCCGAAGTGCCGCTCCATCCGCGCGAAGACAGGCTGTCGGAAAACCTCTGACGACCGTCTCGAAAGAAAAAGCCCCGGTCACCGGGGCTTTTTTGCTTCAGACGGCGTTTTCGTTTTCTTCGCCGGTACGGATGCGCACGATGCGCTCCACGGCGGTGACGAAGATCTTGCCGTCACCGATCTTCCCGGTGCGTGCCGAATTGACGATGGCCTCGATGCAGCGCTCCACGTCGCCCTCGTTGACGACCACTTCGACCTTCATCTTGGGCAGGAAGTCGACCACGTATTCGGCACCGCGGTAGAGCTCGGTATGGCCCTTCTGGCGGCCGAAGCCCTTGACCTCGGTCACGGTCAGGCCGGTGACGCCCACTTCGGCCAAGGCCTCGCGCACGTCCTCGAGCTTGAAAGGTTTGACGATGGCGGTGATCTGCTTCATGGTTTTCGTGCTCCGGCGGTTTCGTTGAATTTGCTGGTGATAGGGTAACGCCAATCCTTGCCGAAGCTGCGGTGGGTGACCCGGATTCCTACCGGCGCCTGGCGCCGCTTGTATTCATTGATCTTGATGAGCCGCGCAACCCGCTCGACCACCGCGCGTTCGTAGCCCGCGGCAATGATCTCGTCGATGCCCTCGTCGTCCTGCATGTAGCGTGCCAGGATTCCGTCGAGGATGTCGTAGGGCGGCAGGCTGTCCTGGTCGGTCTGGTCGGGCCGAAGCTCCGCGCTCGGGGGGCGCGTGATGATCCGCTCGGGGATCGGCTCGGTGCCGGTGCCATACGGGTCGTGGGCGTTGCGCCAGCGCGCGAGTGCAAATACCGTGGTCTTGAGCAGGTCCTTGATGACCGCGAAACCGCCCGCCATGTCGCCGTAGAGCGTGCAGTAGCCGGTGGCCATTTCGCTCTTGTTGCCGGTGGTGAGCACGATCGAGCCGAACTTGTTCGACAGGGCCATCAGCAGCGTGCCGCGGATGCGGGCCTGGATGTTTTCCTCGGCTGTGTCTTCGGGACGGCCCTTGAATTCCTCGGCCAGGGCGCCCTTGAAGGATTCGAAGGTGTGCTTGATCGAAATCTCGTCGTAGCGCACGCCAAGACGGCTCGCCATCTCTCGCGCATCGATCCAGCTGATGTCGGCGGTGTAAGGCGAAGGCATCATCACCGCGCGCACCCTGTCCTTGCCGAGTGCATCGACCGCGATGGCGAGCACCAATGCGGAGTCGATACCGCCCGAGAGCCCCAGGATGGCGCCTGGAAAGCCGTTCTTGCCGATGTAGTCGCGTACGCCGAGCACCAGGGTATCCCATAGCTGCGCTTCGGCATCGCGCGGGGCCGACACCGCGCCGGGCTCCGCCACGAAGCCGACGCCACCTTGAGGTGTGCGCTCCAGCTGCGCAAAGACCAACTTCTCCTGGAAGCTCTCGGCCTGCGTGGCGAGCGCGCCGTCGGCCTGCAGCGCGAACGAAGCACCGTCGAACACCACTTCGTCCTGCCCGCCGACCAGATGTGCGTAAACCAGCGGCAACCCCACGGCACGCGCGCGATCGGCCATGCGCGCGACGCGCTCGCCCTCCTTGCCCACGTGATAGGGCGACGCGTTGATCACGGCGAGCACCTCGGCGCCGGCCTCTCGGGCCAGCTCGGCCGGCTGGTCGAACCATGCGTCCTCGCAGATCAGCAGCCCGATGGAAACCCCGCCTGCCTCGAACACGCACGTGCCCTGCCCCGGCGTGAAATACCGGCGCTCGTCGAACACCTGGTAGTTCGGCAGCTCGCGCTTGGCATAGCTCTCGAGGATGCGGCCTTCCTTGATGACGCTGGCCGCGTTGTGGCGCATCTGCACTGCCACGGAGCGGCTGCGCAGGCTTCCGCCGGTCGGATGCCCCACCACCACGACCATGTCTTTGAGGTCGGCCAGCGCGGCGGCAATGCCTTTCACGGCATCATCACAGGCTTCGGTGAAGGCGGGACGGAGGAAGAGGTCCTCCGCTGCGTAGCCGGCGATCGAGAGTTCGGGCGTCAGGAGCAGGCGCGCGCCCTGCGCATGGGCGTCGCGTGCGGCATCGACGATCTTTCTTGCATTGCCGGCGAGGTCGCCCACCACAAAATTGAGTTGCGCGATGGCGAGCTTGAGCGTCATACAGAAGGAAGAAAAAGGCTTGAACGATTATGTCATTCGGGTTCTGGCGTCACCGTCGGACGTGAGCCCGAAAGCCTGGAACGCGCTGCTCGCAGCGCAGGCCGAGCCCTCGCCTTTCATGCGCCACGAATACCTCGCGGCGCTGCACGAAAGCGAAAGCGCATCGCCCGCGAGCGGATGGACGGCGCAGTTCATCACGCTGTGGCGCGGCAAGCAGCTCGAAGCCGCCTGCCCGGTCTACATCAAGGACCATTCGTACGGCGAATACGTCTTCGACTGGGCCTGGGCCAACGCGTATGAGCAGCACGGGCTCGCCTACTACCCCAAGGCCGTGGTCGCGGTGCCGTTCACGCCGGTGCCGGGTACACGCCTGTTGGCGCGCGATGCGCAGAGCCGCACGCTGCTGGTGCAGGCGCTGGTCGCGTGGTGCAAGCAGGAAGAACTTTCTTCTCTGCACCTGCTGTTCGGTGCCGACGACGACATCGCCGCATGCACCGAAGCCGGGCTGATGCTGCGCAATACCGTGCAATTTCACTGGACGAATGCCGATTACCCCGACTTCGACACCTTCCTCGCCAGCCTCGCGCACGACAAGCGCAAGAAGATCCGCCAGGAGCGCCGCAAGGTCGCCGACGCCGGCGTGAGCTTCCGCTGGTCGCGCGGCAAGGACATCTCGAAGGCCGACTGGGATTTCTTCTATCGCTGCTACGAGCGCACCTACCGCGAGCACGGCAATCCGCCGTACCTCACGCGCGATTTCTTCCAGCGCATGGCCGACACCCTGCCCGAGGCCTGGCTGCTGTTCGTCGCAGAGCGCGACGGCAAACCCATGGCAGCCAGCCTGATCGCGCTCTCCACGCAGCCGGACGAACCGCTGGTCGCCTACGGCCGCTACTGGGGCGCGCTGGAGCGCGTCGACTGCCTGCACTTCGAGGCCTGCTACTACCAGCCCCTTGCCTGGTGCATCGAACACGGCGCCCGGCGCTTCGAGGGCGGCGCGCAGGGCGAGCACAAGATGGCACGCGCGCTGATGCCGGTGAAGACCACCAGCGCCCACTGGCTCGCGCACCCGGCGTTCTCGGATGCAGTCGAGCGCTTTCTCGAGCGCGAGGGCGCCGGCATCGAGAACTACATGGACCACCTGGGCGAGCGCAGCCCGTTCAAGGCGGCAAGCTGAGGCACAAGCTCTGTCCAAGGGCATAGCGCCCCCTTGACCGTTTGGCACATCGACGGCGCGCTGCACCTCTCCTAGCATTCGGGCCGAAAAGCCAGACTCCGAGGAGAAACCGCATGCACCCATTGATTCGCTTCGCCCTTGCAGCGCTCTGCTTCGCGAGCGCCGGCCTCGCCTCCGCCGCGAGCTTCGACTGCACCAAGGCCGGCAACGCCACCGAGAAAGCCATCTGCGCTGACCCGGGCCTGTCGCGGCAGGACGAAGCCCTGGCCGCGCTCTACCAGCGCCAGCTCGAGATGCCCGACACGGGCCAATGGGGAACGGTTCTGCGGCGCGACCAGCGTGATTGGATCGCGGTGCGCAACCGCGAATGCAAGGGCAACATCGATTGCCTCAAGCAGGACTACCAGCGCCGCATCACTTACCTCAGCCATCCGCTGCTGCAATGGATGGGCCGCTACGTGCAGGGCAAGTGCCCGCACGAGGGCCGCTTCCTCGACGTCACGCCCGGCGACGGCGGGCAGCTCGATGTGGAGATCTACATCTGCCCCAACCCGCGCGGCAACATGCTGCTGCAGGGCAGGAACGAACTCGAAGCCGGGCAGCGCCTGAGAGTGGCGGAAGCCGGGCGTTGCACCCGCACCTTCCAGTTCGCAGCCGACCGCATCACGGTCGCCGACGGGCCCGAATGCGCACCCGCGCTGAAAGGCGTTTATGTGCGCGACCCGCGCCGCTCGCCGTTCGAGCTCGAGGGCGCGAAGTGAAGGCCTGGATTACTTCTTGTACGCGGCGATGCCGTCGATGACTTCCTTCTTCGCCGCATCGATGCCTTCCCAGCCCAGCACCTTGACCCACTTGCCGGCTTCCAGGTCCTTGTAGTGCTCGAAAAAGTGGCTGATGGCCTTCAGGCGCATCTGGTTCACGTCGTCGACCGACTTCCAGTGGCTGTAGATCGGCAGCACCTTGTCGGTGGGCACGGCCAGCACCTTGCCGTCGACGCCGGCTTCGTCTTCCATCATCAGGATGCCCAGGGGGCGGCAGGGCACGACCACGCCCGGCAGCAGCGGGTACGGCGCGATCACCAGCACGTCGACCGGGTCGCCGTCGCCCGACAGGGTCTGCGGCACGTAGCCGTAGTTGGCGGGGTAGTACATGGCCGTCGTCATGAAGCGGTCCACGAAGATCGCGCCCGATTCCTTGTCGACTTCGTACTTGATCGGGTCGGCATTCATCGGGATTTCGATCACGACGTTGAAGGCATCGGGGACGTTCTTGCCGGGGGAGACTTTGTCGAAGGACATGACGTTTTTCGAGTAGTTGAAAAGTATTGGGGAGACGGGGACAAACCCTGAGTTTACTTTCCGTGTCACCGCGCGGTCGCACACGCCTTCGTTTTTGCCTGTAAATTGCACCCGTTGGCCAATCGGCTCCTCACCTTTTCGGTGCAGCGAGCTTCGAGGAAGCAACGCGACGGAAAACCTGGGTCCCGTACGCGTTGCGCGCAGGATCCATGCTGTCCGTCTCCACAAGTCACAACGAACGAATGGAGAAGCAAAGCATGATCGGCAACACCCCCCTGATACTCGCCATCGTCTGCGGCCTCGTGGCCGTCGGCTACGGTTTCTGGGCCCGAAGTTGGATTCTCGCCAAGGACCCGGGCAACGCCCGGATGCAGGAAATCGCCGCCGCCATCCAGGCCGGCGCCTCGGCCTACCTTGCCAAGCAGTACACCACCATCGCGGTGGTCGGCGTGATCCTGGCGGTGCTCATCGCCCTCTTCCTCGACCTCACCACGGCCGTCGGCTTCGTGGTCGGCGCGGTGCTCTCGGGCGCCTGCGGCTTCATCGGCATGAACGTGTCGGTGCGCGCCAACGTGCGCACGGCGCAGGCCGCCACCAAGGGCATCGGCCCGGCGCTGGACGTGGCGTTCCGCGGCGGCGCCATCACCGGCATGCTGGTGGTCGGGCTGGGCCTCCTGGGTGTTACCGGCTTTTACTGGTTCCTCGCCGGCAGCGCCCCTAAGGCGGACCACACCCTTGCGGCCATCCTCAATCCGCTGATCGGCTTTGCCTTCGGCTCCTCGCTGATCTCGATCTTCGCGCGGCTGGGCGGCGGCATCTTCACCAAGGGCGCCGACGTCGGCGCCGACCTGGTGGGCAAGGTCGAGGCCGGCATTCCGGAAGACGATCCGCGCAACCCGGCGGTGATCGCCGACAACGTGGGCGACAACGTCGGCGACTGCGCCGGCATGGCGGCCGACCTGTTCGAGACCTACGCGGTGACGCTGATCGCCACCATGGTGCTCGGCGCGCTGATGGTCACCACGGCGCCCGGCAATGCGGTGCTGTACCCGCTCGCGCTCGGTGGCGTGTCGATCATCGCGTCGATCATCGGCTGCTTCTTCGTGAAGGCCTCGCCCGGCATGGTCAACGTGATGCCGGCGCTCTACAAGGGCCTGGCGGTGGCGGGCATCCTGTCGCTGATCGCGTTCTGGTTCGTCACGGCCTGGATCATTCCAGACAACGCCATCGCCGCGAGCGGCAGCCAGCTCAAGCTCTTCGGCGCCTGCTTCGTGGGCCTGGCGCTCACCGCGGCCCTGGTCTGGGTCACCGAGTACTACACCGGCACGCAGTACAAGCCGGTGCAGCACATCGCGCAGGCTTCGACCACGGGCCATGGCACCAACATCATCGCGGGCCTGGGCGTCTCGATGCGCTCCACCGCCTGGCCGGTGATCTTCGTGTGCATCGCGATCCTGGCCTCGTACTCGCTGGCCGGCCTGTTCGGCATTGCGGTCGCCGCAACCTCCATGCTGAGCATGGCAGGCATCGTGGTCGCGCTGGACGCCTACGGCCCCATCACCGACAACGCCGGCGGCATCGCCGAAATGAGCGACCTGCCCGACAGCGTGCGCGCCGTGACCGACCCGCTCGACGCGGTCGGCAACACGACCAAGGCCGTGACCAAGGGCTACGCCATCGGCTCGGCCGGCCTCGCCTCGCTGGTGCTCTTTGCCGACTACACCCACAAGCTCGAGAGCTTCGGGCTGAACATCAGCTTCAACCTGAGCGACCCGATGGTGATCGTCGGCCTCTTCATCGGCGGGCTGATTCCGTACCTCTTCGGCGCGATGGCGATGGAAGCCGTGGGCCGCGCGGCCGGCGCGGTGGTGGAGGAAGTGCGTCGCCAGTTCCGCGAGATCCCCGGGATCATGGAAGGCACCGGCAAGCCCGAGTACGGCAAGGCCGTGGGCATGCTGACCGGCGCGGCCATCAAGGAAATGATGATCCCGTCGCTGCTGCCGGTGGTGGTGCCGATCGTCGTGGGCCTCGTGCTCGGACCGAAGGCGCTGGGCGGCCTGCTGATGGGCACGATCGTCACAGGTCTCTTCGTCGCCATCTCGATGTGCACGGGCGGCGGCGCCTGGGACAACGCCAAGAAGTACATCGAAGACGGCCACCACGGCGGCAAGGGCTCCGAGGCGCACAAGGCGGCCGTCACCGGCGACACCGTGGGCGACCCCTACAAGGACACCGCCGGTCCGGCCGTGAACCCGCTGATCAAGATCATCAACATCGTGGCGCTGCTCATCGTGCCGCTGGTGGTGAAGTTCCACGCCGGCGATGCGGCCGCGATGGCGCCGGCCAAGGTCGAGACGCCGACCGCCGTGACGGCGCCTGCGGCCACGGCACCCGCCACGCCGGCTGCGGCCGTTGCCTCGGGTGCGGTTTCCGCGGTCGAAGCTGCCGCGGTGAAGGTCGAGAACGGTGTCGTGAAGTTCTACTTCGCGAGCGCCAGTTCCGAAGTCGCCCCCAACGCCAAGGAAGCGCTGGCCGATGTCATCAAGGCCGTGCAGAGCGGCAGCACCGTGCTCGTGAGCGGCTACCACGATGCGAGCGGCGATCCGGCCAAGAACGCCGAGCTGGCCAAGCAGCGCGCCATGGCCGTGAGCGATGCGCTCAAGGCCGCGGGCGCGCCCGAAGACAAGATCGAGCTGGCCAAGCCCGAGCAGTCGCAGGCCGACGGGCCACCTTCGGAGGCGCGCCGCGTCGAAGTGAAAGTGAAGTCCTGAACATGCCCACACCCGCACGGCTCGAAGCCTTCATCGCCGCCGTGGAGGGTGGCGCGCATGCGAAGGCCATCGAGGACTACTACACCGAAGACGCCACCATGCGCGAGAACCAGGCCGAGCCGCGTCGGGGCCGCAGCACGCTGGTGGCGCAGGAGAGCGCCGTGCTCGACCGCACGGAGTCGGTGGTGTCCACCTGCGTGCGGCCGGTGCTGGTGAACGGCGACCACGTGGCCATCCATTGGATCTTCGAATTCACTTTCAAGGGAGGCACGCGGATGCGCATGGAAGAAATCGCCTGGCAGCGCTGGGACGGCGAACGCATCGCCGAAGAGCAGTTCTTCTACGACCCGGCGCAGAGAAAGCCGGGCTGAAACACAACGGCAAGGTGCTGAGCCCACGCCGCCCCTTTCGATTGGTGCTGCTGGCGCTGGGCGCGACAGCCGTCGCTCAAAACCGCGCGGACGCCTTGCCCCTGAGCTTCGACGCGGCGCGCGCCCGCATGGTCGAGCGCTCCGACAAGCTGGCCGCGGCGCGCTCGGCCGTCGAATCGAAAGAGCTGCAAAGCGAAGGCCTGAAGCGCCTGGGCGGTCCGGTGGTGAGCGTCTCGGGGCTGGCCTATGCGTACAACGCCAACCTGAACCTGGACCTCGATCCGCTCAACCAGAAGCTCGGGCAGATCGGCCAGTCGCTGCCGCCGTCGATCCAGAGCTTCATCTCGCGCGTGCCGATCCCGCAATTGCCCAACAGCTACACGCTCAACCGGCACGACACGGGCACCAACACCTCGATCTCGGCGGTCTGGCCGATCTACCTGGGCGGCGCGACCGACGCGGTGCGCGGCTTCGTCTCGGCGCAAACGCGCGAAGCGCAGGCCGATGCCGAGCAGGCCGGCCACGAGGTCGACACGCTGCTGGTGCAGCGCTACTTCGGCGCCCAGCTCGCGCAGCGCGCGGCCACGCTGCGCGCGCAGGCCGAGCGCACGATCGCCCAACATGACGCGGCCGCGCAGAAGATGCTCGCGGCCGGTGTGATCTCGCGCGTCGAGCGGCTGCGGGCGAGCGCCGCCTACGAGGAAGCCCGGCGCAACGCGCGCAAGGCCGAGGACGATGCGGCGCTGGCGGCCGTCGCCCTCGCCCGCACGGTGCGCGCCGACAGCACCGTGACGCCGCAGACGCCGCTCTTCCTGATCAGCACGCCCATCGAGCCGCTCAACTACTTCATCGACTCGGCGCTCACCCGGCATCCGGGCCTCGGCAAGGTCGCGGCCAAGAAGTCGCAAGCCGAGCAACTGCACGAAGGCGAAGAGGCGCTGCGCCGCCCGCAGGTCATCGCCTTCGGCACGCGGCAACTCAAGAGCGGCAATGCCGACTGGGTGGCCGGCCTCGGTGTGCGCTGGACGCTGTACGACTCGGTCGACCGCGACGCGCTCTCGGCCTCTTCGCAAAAGCAGGTCGAACAGGCCGAGCACACCGATGCACAGGCGCGCAGCGACATTTCGCTGCTGGTCGAACGCAACTGGCGCGCGCTGGAAAACGCCCGCCGCCAGTACCTCGACATGAAGGTCTCGGTCGAGCTCTCGGAAGAAGTGGTGAGGCTGCGCGTGGCGGGCCTGCGCGAAGGCACGAGCACCACGCTCGACCTGATCGACGCCGAGACCAACCGCGCCAAGGTGCTGACCGAACGCGCGCAGGCCGCCAACGAGTACGTGCAGGCGCTCGCGCAGTTGCTCGAGAGCGCGGGCCTCTCCGAGAAGTTTTCCGAGTACATCGCGCGTGCCGACGTTAAGGTGAATTGACCATGAGTGCCAAGACCCGAAAACTGATCGCCATCGCCGCGGCGCTGCTCGTGCTGGTGCTGCTCGTCTGGGGCTTCTGGCGCGCCTCGCAGCCTGCGGCCGAGGTGTTCCAGGGCCAGATGGAAGCGCGCGAGACCGACGTGGCCGGCAAGGTCACCGCGCGCATCGCCGAAGTGGCGGTGAAGGAAGGCGACCGCATCCAGGCCGGCGCGCTCTTGGTGCGCATGGACAGCCCCGAGGTGCGCGCCAAGCTCGCGCAGGCCACGGCCGCCGAGCAGGCCGCGCAGGCCGTCGCCGACAAGGCGCAGAACGGCGCCCGTCCGCAGGAGGTGGAGATGGCGCGCATGCAGTGGCAGCGCGCCGAAACCGCGGCGCAGCTCGCGCAGACATCGTTCCACCGCGTCGACGGCCTCGCGCGCGAAGGCCTGGTCGCCGACCAGAAGCGCGACGAGGCCGAAGCCAACTGGAAAGCATCGCGCGACGCGGCCATCGCGGCGAAGGCGCAGTACGACATGGCACGCATCGGCGCCCGCCCCGAGGACCAGGCCGCGGCCAGCGCGCAGGCGCGCCAGGTCGCCGGCGTGGTGGCCGAAGCGGAAGCCGCCAAGGCCGAGACCGAGCTGCGCAGCCCCGTGGGCGGTGAAGTGGCCAAGGTGCTTGCCAAGGTCGGCGAGCTGTCGCCGCAGGGCGTGGCGGTGGTCACGGTGGTCGACCTGAACGACCAGTGGGTCGTGCTGAACGTGCGCGAGGACCGGCTCGCCCGCTTTGCCGTCGGCAGCGAGTTCGATGCCCGCCTGCCGGCACTGGTAAACGACAAGGACAAGTCCGACGCACGCCACGCGGCCCGCTTCAAGGTCTACTACAGCGCCGCCCTGCCCGACTTCGCGACGTGGCGCGCCACGCGCGGCGGCAACGGCTTCGACGTGCGCACGTTCGAGGTCCGCGCGCGGCCGCTCAAGCCCATCGACGGCGCGCGGCCCGGCATGAGCGTGCTGGTCGACTGACGACCCGGCGATGAGCCTCCGCGGCTTCTCCGCAGCCAGCGCCAGGCGCGAATTCGCACTGCTGCGCACCCGCCCCTGGGACCTCGCCATGATCTCGTGGGTGCCGCTGCTCGCGGTGTTCCTGATCTGGTGGATCTTTTCGGCGGGACTGCCCGAGCGCCTGCCGATCGGCGTGCTCGACCAGGACCGCACGGCCCTCTCGCGCCAGTTGGTGCGCTTCCTGGACGCCACGCCGGGCCTGCGCGTCGTGCAGTACTACGCCGACGAAGGCGCCATGGCGCGCGCGTTGACCAGCGGCGCGGTCGATGCGGCGGTGCAGTTGCCGCGCGACCTCAACCGCGATGTGAAGCGCGGGCGCGTCGGCCAAGTCGTGCTGCTGCACAACGCGCAGCTCGGCACGCATTCGAGCCTGATCCAGCGCGATGTGCGCACGGTGGTGGCCACCGTCTCGGGCGGCGTCGAACTCGCGGTGCGCAACAAGCGCGGCGAATCGATGACATCCGCACGCGTGAGCATGGAGCCGATCAAGGCGAGCATGGTGGCGCTGTTCAACACCTCGACGGACTACGAGCAGTTCCTGGGCGCCGCGCTCATTCCGGCGCTGTTGCACATCCTCGCGATGACGGCCGGCGCATGGGCCGTGGGCCGCGAGCTGCGCGACCGCAGCATCGCCGAATGGCTCGGCGCCGCGCCGCGCTGGCACGAGGCGCTGGCCGCGCTGGCGGGCAAGCTCGTGCTGCCGTTCGCGAGCCTGTCGGCGGTCGGCATCGCGGCGATGCTGTGGATCACGGCGGGCCGCGGCTGGCACCCGGTCGGGTCGGTGGGCTGGACGCTGTTCGCGCTGGTGGTGTTCCTGGCGCTCTCCATTGCGCTGGGCGCGTTCGTCTCGGCGCTCACGCGATCGCTGCGCACCGCGCTGTCGGCCACGGGCTTCATCACTGCGCCGGCCTTCGCATTCGGCGGCGTGGGCTTTCCGCTGGTCGCGATGCCGCTCCTCGCCCAGATGTGGGCGAGCCTGCTGCCCTACACCCACTACATCCGCGTGCAGATGGAGCAGCTGCAGATGGGCGCGCCGCTGGCGTATTCGGTCGGCACGCCGCTGTGGATGGTGCTGGGCACGGCCGTGCTGCTGGCGGCATCGGCCGCTGCGCTGGTGCGCGCCGCGGCCGCACCCGACACCTGGGGAGGCCGCTGATGGACCTCGACCCCACGCGCACCCGCTTCGGCGCCGCCTGGCGCGACACCGCGCTCGCCGTGCTGCGCGACAAGGGCGTGCTGCTGATCATGCTGCTCGCGCCCGTCATCTACGGCTTCTTCTACCCGTGGCCCTACGGCACGCAGGCCGTGACGCGGGTGCCGGTGGCGGTGGTCGACGAAGACCACAGCGGGCTGTCGCGGCAGATCGCGCGCTTTGCGATGGCCAATCCGCGGCTCGATGTGCGCATGGTCACGTCCGACGTGCACGAGGCGCAGCAGGCGCTCTGGCGCGGCGAGATCGAGGGCTATGCGCTGCTGCCTGCGGACCTCAAGCGCAACGTGATCCGCGGGCTCTCGGCGGTGGTGACGATCGAGGGCAATGGCGCCTATGCGCTGTTGAACAAGGCGGTGCTGTACGGCTTCTCGGAGGCGGTGGGGACGGTGTCGGCGGGGGTCGAGATCCGCAAGCTGCAGGCGGGCGGACAGAGCGCGGTGCAGGCGGCACGCAGCCGCAGTCCGCTCAACACGCAACTGGTGGCGCTGTTCAATCCGACCGAGGGCTACGGGAGCTACGTGGTGCCGGCGGTGGCGCTGCTGATCCTGCAGCAGACGCTGCTGATGGGCGCGGCGATGCTGGCCGGCACCTGGGCCGAGGCCGGGCGATTGCGCGCGGGCCTGGCGGCGTGGTTCGGGCGGCTGGGGGCACTGTCGGCCTTCGGCTTTTTGAGCGGCCTCTTCTACTTCGGCTGGGTGTTCTTCCTGCAGGACTATCCGCGGGGCGGCAATCCGCTCGGGGCGCTGGTGCTGCTGCTTTTCTACGTGCCTGCGATCTGCGCGGTCGGGCTGCTGCTCGGGTGCTGGTTTCGCGACCGCGAGCGAGCCTTGCAGGTGCTGCTCTTCACCGCCCTGCCGATGGCGTTTCTCTCGGGCTTCTCGTGGCCCGTCGAGGCCTTGCCGGCGCCGCTGCAGGCCCTGCGCTGGGTCTTCCCGAGCACGGCGGGCATCCAGGCTTCGCTGCGGCTCAACCAGATGGGCGCGCCGCTGCACGACGTGCTGCCCTATCTCGGCGTGCTGCTGTCGCTCGCTGTCGCGGGATTGCTGGTTCTTTGGGTGGCGGCCACGCCGCGCCGGGCGGACCGCGAAACCGTCTAGCGCTGACTCTCGGCCGCCACGGCGCGCACCAGCCGCGTGGCGGGCGCCACCAGCTCGCGCAGGTCGCCCGCACGATCCTGCTCGATGGCCTGCAACACCAGTTCGTTGATGCCGCCGACCACCGTCATCGCCATCTGGCTCGTGAGGTGCGCGGCCGGGCCGTCTCCCGCGCCGCTGCTGTTGATCGCGACCTGGATGAAGTTGGCGATCTCGTCATTGACGCGGCGGCGCGCAGCGAGGCCCGGCATGCCGAGCCCCAGGATCTCGACGAAGAGCGTGCGCAGCAGGACGGGGTCCTGTGCCAGATAGTCGAAGTACGCAGTCATCGCCTGCTCGACTTGCGCACGCCAGGGCTGCGCAGGGTCGAAAGCCTCGCTCACCGCATGCAGCGCGAGGCGGCTGGCGGTCTCGTACAGCGCGATCAGGCACTCGGTCTTGGTGCTGAAGTGCTCGTAGAACGTGCGACGCGAGACGGCCGCCTCGCGCACGATGTCGGCGATGGTCGTGTCGGCGTAGCCCTTGGCGGCCACGGCCTGCGCCATGCCCTGGAGAAGGCGCGCATAGTGCTCGCTTTCCGTGCCCTCGGCCGACTTGAAGGCCACGGTTTTTTCGATGGTGTCGCTCATGAATGGCACATTTTCCTACGCCCCGGTACTTGACAGTACCAGCATTGACCCGCACCATGGAGGCATGCGGTACGACTCTGTACCAATCTTTTTTCCCACGATGTCCCGAGGATTGTTTTCATGACTGAACTCGTTGTCCGCCGCCTGCTGATCGACCTGCAATCGCCCTTTGCCCGCAACTGGTGCGGCGGCGATGCATTCTCGACCGCCTTCTTCAACGCCCTGTCGATGAGTTTTCCGTTCGGCGAGCAATTCTTCATCGACGCCGTGCGCGACGCGGTGGCCACGCTGCCGCCCGAGGTGCAGGAAAAGTACCGCGCCGACGTGCGCGGGTTCATCGGCCAGGAAGCCACGCACCGGCGCATCCACTCGCTCTTCAACAACCATCTCGAGAACCAGGGGCTGGTCGATGGCTGGACGGCGCGCGCCAACAAGCGCCTGACGCTGATGGAGGAAGCCGATCCGCGCCACGCGCTGGCGGTCACCGCCGCCACCGAGCACTTCACCGCGATGTTCGCCGAGTGGCTGCTGGCCCGCCCCGAAATCCTCGACGGCGCGGAACCGCGCCTGCGCACCATGTGGCTGTGGCACAGCGCCGAAGAGCTGGAGCACAAGTCGGTCGCCTTCGACATCTACAAGGCCACGAGCGGCTCGGACGAATGGCGCAAGCGCTGGTTCCGCCGCGTGACCGTCATGTTCCTCGGCGACCTGATGCACCAGACCATCGACAACCTGCGCCATGAAAAACAGCTGTGGAAGTGGGCGACCTGGAAGAGCGCGGCGCGCATCCTGCTGAGCAAGAACGGCCTGCTGCGCGGCAACTTGAGCGGCTGGCGCAGCTATCTGCGTGCCGACTTCCATCCTGCGCAGCAGGACAGCAGCCTGTCGATGCGCTGGCTGGCCGACAACCGCGCGCAATACACGCCCGTGGGTGCCGCGCCCGAGGCGGCAGCCGCAGCGGCTTAGAACATGCTGGCGCGGTGCGTGCCGCTGCCGCCCGGCTGCTGGTCCGGGCGCGGCGACAGGTCGTGCAGCGTGTCGAAATCCGAGGGAGTGTCGGGCACGCGCATCACCACTTCGAGCTCGTGCATCGACGCGACCCAGCGGCCGGCGGCCGAATCGGCCGGCTCGTCGTTGGCGAAAGTGCCGTCGCGGATGTAGAGGGTTTCGCCCTCGGGGCGCTCGGCGTGGAGCTCGACCAGCCGCGCAATCGAGAAGTTGTACGTCACGAGCTTCTCGCGCGTCTTGCGGTCCTTGCCGCCGCAGTTGAAGGAGCCTTCCGCCGCGATGACGATGCACGAGCCTTCGACGCCGCCGTCCAGGTCGATCTCGTTGCCAGAGCGCCAGATGGCATTGGGCAGGCGCACGCGCACCTTGTCGATCACCAGATCGCGTTGCTTGTTGAGGCTGCCCAGGGGCGGCACCAGCGAACGCAACTGCCGCAGGCGCTCGGCGAAGTTGTCGTCCATGAGGAATTCGACGTGGTGCGTGGCGCTGCCGGAGGAGCGCTTGACCACCTGCATGACGACATGGCGTGTCTTGCTCACGGCAGGCCCCTTTCGCACGTGTCGACGTCAACGTCCACGCCCGATGCCGGGCAGCCAGGGCCTTGCTGGAATTGATTTGTCATCGCTACAGATTAGAACTTTTGGATGAATGAAATTACATGCATCAATTGTTTCTAACTGTATATCGATTAAGTCCGTTTTGAAAGGAAATCTGCGACATGTTCACGCGGGCATGTCGCCAAAACGTCGCCGCCTCGTGCTAGCCGAAAGTTAGCCCGAAGAAGCTTCCGACTGCTCCAATGCTTCGTCGAGCGCCTTGCACGAAGGTGCGCACACGGTTTGCGACTTGCCCAGCACCTGGCGCGTGCGCAGTTGCGAGCGCACGCGGTGCTTGCCGCACATGAAGCAGGACATGGTCGCCCCGCTGAAAGACGCCGAAGCGCGGAACGGGGAACCCGGTGTCTTGGACTTGTAGCGCAGGCCGTCCGCCACCACTGCCGTCTTCACTTCACCCTTCGCCATGCGTCTTGTCCTTGTTCGTTTTGGCACCGCCCATGGCGCGTGCAATGGCTTCCCGTGCGCTGACTTCAGCCGCCAGGGAAACGTCCAATGCCGAGCGGCAAAGCCCGGCGTGCTGATAGTTGAGGTTCTCATAAACCTCGGATGCGGCCGGATAGGCATCAAGCAGGCGGCCCAGATCGGCTCCCGGCGCAACATCCTCGAACTCGTGCACCAGGTGCTCGACCACCGAACGGTACTGCTCGGCGCCTACGGGCACGGTGCTGTGCTCGAGTCGTTCCAGCAGTTGCGCCAGCACCTGGGTCACTGCCAGATCGGTCTTGGGGGACGGATTGTGGGTCGTGTTCATGGTTCGCATCTGGGGGCAGCATACGCCTATGCAAGTGGCTGGTCGTACAGGGCCGTCTCCGGCTCCCCTGCTTTCTGGGCCGCCTGCATGCGCTGGAGCAGGCTGTGGAGCATTTCCGTGGACAGCCCGTGGATCACCAGCCGGTGCCCCGCCCGCAGGGTCGACAGGGGCACCAGCGGGTGCTTGTTGTTGACCAGGATCAGGTGCTCGGGCGCGTTCAGGATGGTCGCCGTGTAGATGCCGATGGTTTCGTCCAGTTGCAATGAATTGGCGGCGCGCCAGAAATCGTTGTCGGTCAGCATCAGCTGGTAGAGCGGCGTGAACAGCTCGATGGCGCTCTGCAGGTCCAGGAAATTGAGCTTGCCGTGGGGCATGTCTTCCAGCCGCAGCCCCGGCTCCTTGATCATCGAGAAATCGACCTTCTCTGCCTTGCACAGCGCCATGCCCTTCTCGCGCAGCGCCGTGTTCAGCCGGATCACGAAGTTGAAGAGGTTCAGGTCGTGCTTCAAGAACATCTCGTCCTTCAGCGCGTCGATGTCCGCCGGCTCCAGCGGGTTGGTGGTCACCGGCGCCGGCGAATTGCGCCCGATGAACGCCAGCACCTGCGATCCCAGGTGAAAGTGCCGCAGGATCAGCCAGTTCGCCTCCGGCGACACGAAGCGCTTCAACCCCCACGCCAGAAAGCGGTGCAGCAACATCGAGTGCGACCAGTTGCGCGGCACGAACACCTTCACGATCTGGATCAGGATGATCGTCAGCCGCGCGATCGGCCGCAGGAACGGCAGCAGGTACTGCCGCGAGCCCGAACTCGAATCGGCGAGCCACGCCGACTTGACGTTGTCCGGCAGCGGCGTGCTCTGGTCGAGGTAGAGCGCGAGCCACGGGCTCGGGTCGCGCTCGTCGTGCGCTTGCGTCAAGAATTCAGGCGTTCGGCTCATTGGAAACCTCCGCCTTCGGCTGCGGTATTCGCCTTGGGGCGGCCCGGCGGCTCATGCGGCATCCGCTCCGTGATGTGCTGGAACTGCATCAGGTACAGCGCGGCCGTGTGGCGCGCCGTGTCGATGATCTGGCGGGCCGCGCGGGCCTGCCCCTCGACGGCCATGACCATCTCGACCGCGGCGAGCCAGCGGTTCAGGTGGTTCTCGTCGTTGTGGCCGTGGTATTCGAGAAAACGGAAGGCATCGGGCGGCAGCTTCACGCTCGCCTTGATGAGCGGCAGCAGCGCCGGCACGATGCGCTGGCCCGTGCCCTCGATGATGTAGATCGCACCCAGCAAGCCGATCGGGTCGCGCGTAGCCGCCAGGCCGTGCAGATAGGCGTTGAGCGCCTCACCGCCGGGGTTGCGGCGCAGGTCGTCGATCTGCGCGACCGTGCCGCCCGCCTTCCTGTAGTCGCTGAAGAGGATGTTGAAGTCGTTCTGCTCCTCGCCCGCATGCACGTCGATCAGCGAGGCCAGCATCCGGTACGGCTCGCTCAGGGAGGCCGCGCCTTCGCGCATCCACTTGCTGCCTTCGCGCACCTGCGGCACCCACTGCTCCATCCAGTTCAGGTAGTCGGGCAAGGCCAGGCGACGTTCGCGGATCTGGCGGATCAGCGGCGTGCGCCAGACGCGGGAACGGTAGTCGTGCCAGATCGCGGCCAGTTCGGTGAGCAAGGCGCCGAGACCTTCGGGGGCGGCAGCCGGGTCGTGCGGAGGTGCGATGACGAGATCGTCGTCCGGCACCGCGGCACGGGGCGCCGCCATCGTCACGGGCGCCGCATCGGTCGCTTCGACTTCCAGCAACATGTACGCCGCCATGAAGCGGCCCGACTCGGGCACGTAGCAGAAGATCTGCTCGCCCGGTTTCAACGCCTTGGTGTGCAGGAATTCGGCCAGCATGATGAGAATCGATGCGGCCCCCGTGTTGCCGCGCCACGCGAGGTTGCTCCACCAGCGCTCGCGCGGAATGGAGAGATCGGCCTTGTTCATCAGGTCTTCGACGACCGGGATGAATTTCTCCGACGAGTAGTGGCACAGGAAGTGATCGACCCGCTTCGGATCGACCCAGCCGTCGCGCACGAGCCCCGCGTATTCGTGAATGCCGATGTCGAACAGGTGCGGCAGCAGGCGAATGTCTTGCCGCAGCGAGAGCGCGCCGGCGGCTTCGGCCTCGGCCCAGGAGCCGAAGTCGAGGTGGCCGCGCGCGCGGTCCTCGGTCAGGCCGAGTTGCATGCACACGGGGTAGTCGCCCGAGAAGGCGCGCTGGTGCACCCACTTCAGCTTCAGGCGAAGACCAGGTGCGCCTGCCAGCGCAGGCGCGCCATCGGACAGCAGCAGCGCGCCTGCGCCATCGGACAGCATCCAGCGCAGGAAGTGCGAGTCGAAGTCGGTCTCGTAGCCACGCGCCGCGAAACGCGAGCGCTTGAAAAGCCGAGACGGCATCTCGCTCGCCACCGCCATTGCCGAGCGGTGCGCACCCAGCTCGATGCCCTGCGCGGCCGTCTGGATCGCCGACACGCCGGCCGCGCAGATGCCGTGCACCGAATGCGTCTCCATCGGCTGCGCCGCGAGCTCGCCCTGGATCATGTTGGCGAACCCCGGCATCAGCGTGTCGCCGCCCGAGGAGCCGCTGGCCAGCAGCGACACGCGCGACAGCTCCGCGCCGCCGCGCTGCAGGCAGTCGCGGATCGCGCCCGCGGCGAGCTGCGCGTTGGTGTGCTGCGTCACCCCCTCCGCATCGATGGCGTAGTGCCGCGTGAGGATGCCGTTCTCCGCGAGGATGCGCCGCTTGATGCGCTCCGACATGCGGTTGAGCGGCGCGATGTACGCGTCCATGCGGTCGTTGGGAATGGGCTCGCCCGGCATGAAATAGCCGGCGCTCTCGAGGTACACGCGTTGGAATGAAACAGGCATGGTTCAGTGAGTGGAGGAATCGGGAGGCATCAGCGAGCGGCTGCGAAAACGCGGCCACACGGTCCCCAGCACGAAGACCCGCACCATGTAGGGAACCAGCCCGCCCTCGTTGAGCACGGGATCGACCTGCGCGCGGTAGCGCGTGCGGTGCAGTTGCGTGAGCTCGGACCAATGGGCATGCGGGTTCTCGTGATGTGCGGTGTGCAGGCCGATGTTGAACAACAACGGGTTCACCAGCCCTTCGAAATTGCGCGCGTAGTTCAGCCTGCGCCTCGGGGTATCGCGCAACGCCTCTTCGCGAGACGGCTTTCGGCCATCGGCGTGCGCATGCTGCAGGTAGTTGGTCGCGAGCAGCCAGTGCAAACCGTGCAGCTGCGGCACGATCACGAAGAGCAAGGCCTTTCGCCAATCGACTGCCAGCAGCATGGCCCAGCTCCCCAGCCACACGATGTACTGCGCGATGCAGTAGCGCCAGGCGCCGCGCCGGTGCGCCCGCAACCGCGCAAGCCAGCCGACGAACACCGGCACCAGCACCCACACCGCCTGGAACGGATGCAGCAGGTAGCCCCACAGGTGGTTGGTGTCGCCGCCGAAGCGGTAGGTCCGCGCCACGTCTTTCGGGCCATGCCGGTGGCGATGGTGGTTGGCCACGTGCGCGGGCCAGAACACGAAGGTCGGGTGGCCTTGCAGCAGGGTGATCCAGAAGTCGGTCAGCCGGTTCATGCGCCGTCCGCGCCACATGCGCAGGTGCACATGGTTGTGGTGGATCACACCGATGCCGAGCGTGAGGAACAGCATCAGCGCGTAGAGCGGCACGTTGAAGCCGTTCACCCACTGCCACGCCGCCAGCGCAGGCAGCGCGACCAGGTACGCAAGGCTTTGCCAATCGCGCCAGTGCCGCAGGCGCGGCAGGCGGCGCGACGCCTCAGGCGGGGGTGCCATGCCGCCGCGCCTCCTTGTCCCGGAAGGCCTGGAAGTGCGGCTCGGCCGCATCCGCCGCGATGCGGGTCCTGAACAGCCGGTCCATGAAGGTGAACTGGAAGCCGTAGTTGCCGTTGTGGCAGGCGTGGTGCAGATGATGCCGGCGGCTCGCCGCGAACCAGTGGCTGTACGACACGCCGGTGAAGAAGTCGTAGTTCGAGTGCCCCACGCAATTGAAGAACAGGCTGAACACCGGCACCGCCGCCAGCGACCAGAAGCTGAAGTCGTACACCACCATCGGCAGCAGGATCACGTTGCCGAGCATCAGCGCCTCGATCGGGTGAAAGCTGTAGGTGGCCCAAGGCGTGGTCACGAACGAGCGATGGTGCGGCCCGTGAAAGCGGCGCAGCAGGCGCGTGTGCAAGAGGCGGTGGTTGATCCAGAAATGCACGTCGTTCCACACCGCGAGCACGAGGATCTCGACGGCGATCTGCCGCCAGCCCGCATCCGGGTCGAGCCGCGCCCAGCCCAGCTGCAGCAGGCCCCAAGGAAACACCATGCCCAGCCCGAAGATCAGCACCGAGATGCCCGACTGCCCGAGCTCGCGCCGCAACTGCCCCGGCTGCAGCGGCCGCGGATCGAGCACCCGCCCGATGCCCAGCGCCGGCAGCACCCGCTTCGTCAGCAGCCAGGTGATGGCGCCGAAGCCCAGGTAGATGCCGCCGAAAAAAAGCACGCCCCACAGCATGACCTGCAGGGCGGGCAGTGAAGTGAAGGTCTGCGCCATCCCCCGAGGCTACAACAGCATCTCGGGGACGATGGGCGCGATGAGCATGTTGTAGAAGCGCTGGAAGAACCCCGACTCGGGCTCGGAGGTCAGGATCACCTCCTTCTCGCCGTCGTTGGTGAGCCACTGCAGCGTGCCGGTGTCCTTGGCCAGCCGCAGCCGGTAGGAGTTCTGCAGCTTGCTGATGTTGATGATGCGCAGCATCTCGCGCGCCAGCTGCGGGCTGTCCACCACGAGGCCCATCTCGGTGTTCTGGCTGGCCGAGCGCGGGTCCAGGTTCATCGAGCCGATGAAGATGCGCGTCTTGTCGATGGCGGCGGTCTTGGCGTGCAGCCGGCCGAGCGACTTGCCGAACATGCCGAAGCGCTCGCCCTTGCTGGTGCGCTGCGGGCTCAGTTCGTACAGGTCGGCGCCGCTTTGCAGCAACCGCTCGCGGTAGCGTGCATACCCGGTGTGCACCAGCGGTTCGTCGTTGGCCGCCAGCGAATTGGTCAGCAGCGTGAGCTTGACCTTTCGCTTGGCCAGGTCGTCGAACGCCTCCATGCCGCGCTCGCCCGGCACCAGGTAGGGCGAGGTCAGGTCGACCTCGGTCTTGGCGTCCAACAGGAGGCCCCAGACCTTCATCGTCACGCTGGTGGAGATGGCCTCCTCGGCCGTCATGGTCGCGGGCTTGGTCGGCGGGTCGGCGATGGCGCGCGCCTCGCCCCACAGGAGGCCCATGCGGCCGCCGTCGAGCTCTTCGGCGATCGGGCCATAGCCCAGGATGTCGGACGGCGGCAGCACGATCTTGGGCGGTGGCGCGGCCATGCCGATCCAGTCGTCGAACTCGGCGCTGCCCGGCATGCGGCCGCCCTCGCCCTTCACGATGTCGGCGATGGGCCAGACCTGCACGCTGTTCCAGTAGGCGTCGAAGATGGATTCGAGCTGCGGCACCACCTTGCCCACCACCAGCGCATCCATGTCGATGAAGTTCTGCGCCTCGCTCAGCACGAAATACTCGTCGGCGATGTTGCGCCCGCCCACCACCGCCATCACGCCGTCGGCGATGAAGAGCTTGTTGTGCATGCGGTGGTTGAGCCGCACGATCTCGAACGGCGAAGCCGCGAAGCGCGAGAGAAAACCGTTGCGGCCGCAGCAGAACGGGTTGTAGAGCCGCACCTGCACATTGGGCGTTTCCGACAGCGCCAGCAGCAGTTGCTGGCTCTTGACCGTGTAGAGGTCGTCCACCAGCACCCGCACCTTCACGCCGCGCGCCGCGGCTTCGCGCAGCGTGCGCAGCAGCAGGCGGCCGACGGCGTCGTTCTCGAGCTGGTAGTACTGCACCACCAGCGACTGCTGGGCGCGCTGCGCGAGTTGGATGCGCGCGTCGAGCGAGTACACGCCCAGCGGCATCAGCCGGAAGCCCGAATGCTCGCCGGGAGGCGTGGAGTCGGCCGCGATCTTTGCCAGCTTGGTCGACGGATCGGCCGAGGTGGCGTGCTCGGCGGGCCGCTCTCTCGCCGGCGGCAGCGAGCCGCAGGCAGCGAGCACTGCCAGCAGGAAGCCCGCAAGCGCCAAGCGCAGAAGTCGATGCCAGCCGTTCATGATGAATTCCGTCTTTCGTTTTTTCAGTCGTTGCCATGAATACGCCGGCCGGGGCGCGTCAGTTTCATTCCGCCCCTGTGAAAGGTGCGCGGTCCTAGAATTCGCGTCACATCCGCACGGAGTTACATCATGGCCCGCTCGATCCTCTCACGCATCGCCCTGATGACGGCCCTTGCCGCCCTCGCTCATCCCGCCTGGGCCGCCCTGGACATCGGCGACCCCGTGCCCAAGTTCACCGCCAACGCCGCGCTGGGCGGCAAGACCTTCCGCTATTCGCTGGCCGACGCGCTCGCCAAGGGACCGGTGGTGTTGTACTTCTTTCCGGCGGCCGACTCCAACGATTGCTCGATCGAGGCCCACGCCTTCGCCGAGGCGGTCGACAAGTTCGCTGCGCTGGGCGCCACCGTGATCGGTGTCTCGGCCGACGACATCGACACACTCTCGAAGTTCTCGGTCAAGTCCTGCCAGAGCCGGTTTCCGGTGGCATCGGACGAAGCCAAGACCGTGATCAACGGCTTCGACGCGCTGATGCAGACCCGGCCGGACTTCGCCAACCGGCTGTCGTACGTGATCTCGCCGGACGGCAAGGTCGCCTACTACTACCAGAACCTGAATCCGGACAAGCATGTGGAGCGCATGCTGAATGCGGTGCGGGCGCTGCCGAAAGCCACGGCGGCCAAGTAAGGCAAGCCGGCCCCGGGGCCATGGGTTCGGCGTGCTTCGCGCAAAATCCCGACCCATGCAGCTCAACTACATCGCCAACGCCGACGTCCCGTCCTCCTCAGGCCGCACCCTTCCCGTCATCGACCCGTCCGACGGCCAGCCCTTCGACGAAATCCAGCGCAGCAACGCCGCCGACATCGACTCCGCCGTGCGCGCCGCGCGCGACTGCTTCGAGGGCGTGTGGCACAAGGTCAGCGCCGCCGACCGCAGCCGCCTGCTCTACAAGCTCTCGCTGAAGATCGCCGAGCATGTCGACGAACTCGCGCTGATCGAGCAGCGCGACTGCGGCAAGCCCGTCAAGCAGGCGCGTGCCGACGCGGTGGCGCTGGTGCGCTACTTCGAGTTCTACGCCGGCGCCTGCGACAAGCTGCACGGCGAGACCATTCCCTACCAGGACGGCTACAGCGTCTTCACCTGGCGCGAGCCGCACGGCGTCACCGGCCACATCATTCCGTGGAACTACCCGATGCAGATCTTCGGGCGCAGCGTGGGCGGTGCACTGGCGGCGGGCAACGTGTGCGTGGTGAAGCCGGCCGAGGACGCGTGCCTCTCGCTGATCCGCGTGGCGCAACTGGCAGCAGAAGTCGGCTTTCCGGCCGGTGCGCTGAACATCGTGACGGGCTACGGCCATGAAGTGGGCGATGCGCTCGCGCGGCACGAAGGCATCGACCACATCAGCTTCACCGGCAGCCCGAAGATCGGCACGCTGATCCAGCAGGTGGCGGCCGAGCGGCATTGCCCGGTCACGCTCGAGCTGGGCGGCAAGAGCCCGCAGATCATCTTTGCCGATGCCGACCTCGATGCGGCCATTCCTGTGGTCATCAACGCCATCGTGCAGAACGCCGGCCAGACCTGTTCTGCCGGCTCGCGCGTGCTGATCCAGCGCGCCATCTACGAGCCGCTGCTCGAACGCCTGGGCCATGCCTTCGAAGCCTTGCGCGTCGGCCCCGCGGCCATGGACCTCGACGTCGGCCCGCTGATCCGCCAGACGCAGCAGCAGCGCGTGTGGGACTTCCTGAGCGATGCGCAGCATGCCGGCATCCCGATGGTGGCGCAGGGCATCGTCGTCGAGGAAGCGCCCGAAACCGGCTTCTACCAGGCGCCCACGCTGCTGCGCGACGTGCCGGTCGGCCATCGCCTTGCGCAGGAAGAGGTGTTCGGTCCGGTGCTCGCGGCGATGCAGTTCGCCGACGAAGACGAAGCGGTGGCGCTGGCCAACGCCACGCAGTTCGGCCTGGTCGCCGGCGTGTGGACGGCCGATGGTGCGCGCCAGTTCCGTATGGCCCGGCGCGTGCGCAGCGGGCAGGTGTTCATCAACAACTACGGCGCGGGCGGCGGCGTCGAGCTGCCTTTCGGCGGCGTGAAGTCCTCGGGCTACGGTCGCGAAAAGGGCTTCGAGGCGCTGTACGGTTTCACCACGCTCAAGACCGTCGCCGTCAAGCACGGCTGAGGCTGAACGGCCCCGCGCCCGGGCGTCAGCCCAGCGCGGTGTCCAGCAGCATCATCAGCACGAAACCGAGCATCAGCCCGCTGGTCGCAAAGGCCTCGTGCCCCTTTCGGTGCGACTCCGGAATGATCTCGTGGCTGATGACGAACAGCATCGCGCCCGCGGCGAAACCCAGTCCCCAGGGCAGCAGCAGCGCCGAATGGCCGACCACCGCCGCGCCCAGCACCGCACCCAGCGGCTCGACCAAGCCCGACGCCATGCCGATCACGACCGCGAACCAGCGCTTGTAGCCGGCCGCCAGCAGCGCCACCGCGACCACCAGCCCCTCCGGCACGTCCTGGATCGCGATGCCTGTGGCCAGCGCATCGGCTCGCAGACCGTTGTTGCCCGCGTAGCCCACGCCGATGGCCAGGCCTTCCGGCACGTTGTGCAACGCGATCGCGAACACGAAGAGCCACGTGCGCCGCAGCTGCTTGGCCGATTGCCCTTCGCGCCCCTTGATGAAGTGCTCGTGCGGCAGCACGCGGTCCATCACCATGAGAACGATGCCGCCCAGCAGGATGGCCGCACCGATCACGCCGCCCGCCGCCCAATTGCCGCCGCCGAAGACACCGATGTTCTTCGCCGCATCGAGGCCGGGAATGATCAGCGAGAAGGCGCAGGCCGCCAGCATCACGCCCGCGCCGAAACCGAAGAGCGTGTCCTGCAGCCGCTCGGGCAGCTTCTGCGAGAACACCACCGGCAGTGTGCCCAGCGCCGTCGCCAGCGCGGCCACGGAGCCACCGAGCAAGGCGTTCCACACCACCGGATCGGCCCGCACGAACTGCCAGAACTGCGACACCAGCGCCAGCGCGCCGGCGGTGACGATCGCCAGCCCGATCCATTCGCGCGTCGAGGGCGTCGGCCTCGACCGCGCCGTCACGACCGTGCCCTGCGGGTGTTGCGACTCGTCGTTCATGGGCGATGTCCTCAGCGGCCGGCGGCGATCGCGGCGGCGTGGCGCCGGGCCACCTCGGCCCAGTTCACGACGTTGTAGAACGCCGCGATGTATTCGGGGCGGCGATTCTGGTACTTGAGGTAGTAGGCGTGCTCCCACACGTCGAGCCCGAGGATCGGCGTGTTGCCCGAGCCGATGCCGCGCATCAGCGGGCTGTCCTGGTTGCCGCTGCTTTCCACCGCGAGCTTGCCGCCCTTGGCGACCCCGAGCCAGGCCCAGCCGCTGCCGAAGCGCGTGAGCGCGGCCTTGGTGAAAGCTTCCTTGAAGGCGTCGAAACCGCCCAGGTCGGCGTCGATGGCCTTGGCGAGGTCGCCCGTGGGCGTGCCGCCACCGCCCTGGCCGACGGGCGCCATCACGGTCCAGAACAGGCTGTGGTTGGCATGGCCGCCGCCGTTGTTGCGCACCGGCGCGCGCAGCGCCTCGGGCAGTCGGTCGATGTCAACGATCAGTTGCTCGACCGGCGTGCCTTCATGCGGCGTGTCCTTGACGGCCGCGTTGAGGTTGTTCACGTAGGTCTGGTGGTGCTTGCCATGGTGGATTTCCATCGTCTGCGCGTCGATGTGCGGTTCGAGCGCATCGAAGGCATAGGGCAAGGCTGGCAGGGTGTGCGGCACGGTCGGAAGCTCCTTGGTTGAAAGAGCCCTTTGCGTTGTCGACGTGCTGCGTACTCAGGCGTGCAGATGATAGTAATTCTCATTGGCGATGTCAAGACATCACCCCCAGGGATGGTGCAAACAAGCCAAACGGCGCCGCGACGAAACGAGCCCGATACACTGACCCGCGTCCCCCTGAAAGGCTTCGCACCGATGAAACCGCATCGCATCCTGCTGTTCGTGCCGACCTTCCTGCTGATGTTCGGCGCGGGCATCGCCAGCGCGCAGACCGCCACCCCGCCAGCCGGCGAATACATCTACGAAGGCGGCGCCGGCGCGCTGCACGTCAAGCCCAACGGGCACTTCGATATCACCACCGTCGGCCCCAACGCCCATGTCTGCTCGCTCGACGGCACCATCGTGCGAGGCAAGTCCAAGATCGACGACACCGGCTGCGTGGTGAATTTCACCCTCAAGGGCGGCGCGGTCGAGGTCGGCTCCAACGGCTCGGAAGACTGCCGCCAGAGCTGCGGCGCGCGAGCCTCCTTCGAGGGCACGTACTTGAAGCCCAGCCCCGCCTGCACCGACAAGGCCGTGGCGGCAACGCGCAAGACCTTCAAGCGCCAGTACGACGCGAAGGATTTCGCCGCCGCCCAAACCACACTCGCGCCCGTGCTTGGCGAGTGCAGCAAGACGCTCGACTGGATCAGCACGGGCCGCATCCGCAACGACCTGGCGATCACGCAGTTCAGGCTCGGCGACCGCGCCGCCTGCCTCAAGACGCTGGAGCCGCTGGCCGAAGACGCTGCTCGAACCGACGAGGGCGTGAGGGACAACTACCCGCCCGCCGACGCAGAAGACATCCTGCCCGTGGTCCGCGCGACCCGCACGAACCTGAAACTCTGCCGGGGCTGACACCACCCAGACCCCTGCTCCCGGATCCCCAGGCGGCGCCAAGACCGTCATGCCGAATTTCATCAACAGAGGACGGAGACAACCCATGAAGTTCTTCAAGCGCACCCTGCGCACCGCCGCACTCGGCCTGAGCCTGGCGATTCCGCTGCTGGTCGCAGCGCAATCGCTGCCGACCACCACACCGGAGCGGGTCGGGCTTTCCACCGAGCGCCTGCAGATGCTCACCGACGTGCTCAAGGCCGACGTGGCCAGCGGCAAGATCCCTGGCGCGGTGCTGCTGGTGGCGCGTCAGGGCAAGGTGGCGTGGTTCGAGCCGGTCGGCAAGCTCGACCCCGCGGCGGGCACGCCAATGCAGCGCGACGGCATCTTCCGCATCTACTCGATGAGCAAGCCCATCACCTCGGTGGCCGCGATGATGCTGGTGGAAGACGGCCGCCTGAAGCTCGACGACCCGATTTCGACCTACCTGCCCGAATACGCCACCATGACCGTCGGCATCGAAAAGCCCGGCGCCGACGGCAAGCCGGTGCTCGAGACCGTGCCCGCGCGCCGCCCGATCACCGTGCAGGACCTGATGCGCCACACCTCGGGCCTGACCTACGGCTTCTTCGGGCCAGGCCTGGTCAAGCAGGCCTATAACGAGGCCGGACTCGGTGCCAACGACCCGACCAACGCCGAGTTCTCGCAGCGCCTGGCCAAGCTGCCGCTGGCCTACCAGCCGGGCACGACCTGGGACTACAGCCAGTCGACCGACATCCTGGGCCGCGTGATCGAGGTCGTCTCGGGCCAGTCGCTCTACCAGTTCGAAAAGGCGCGCCTGTTCGACCCGCTGGGCATGAAAGACACCACCTACTACGTGCCCGAGCCGGCCCGCCAGCCGCGCATTGCCGAGCCGCTGCCCACCGACCGCAGCTTCGGCGTGGGCGCCGACCTGAACGACCCGCGCATCGTGCGCAAGCTCGAATCGGGCGGCGGCGGGCTGGTGTCCACGGCCGGCGACTACGCGCGCTTCCTGCAGATGCTCTTGAACGGTGGCTCGCTCGATGGCAAGCGTTATCTCGGCCCGCGCACCCTCGCGCTGATGACCGCCGACCACTCCAACGCGGGCGCCGGCATCGTGCCCGGCCCGCTCTACCTGCCGGGCCCGGGCTACGGCTTCGGGCTGGGCTTCGCGGTGCGCCGCAACGACGGCGAGGCGCCCTATCCGTCGGCCGGCGGCGAATACAACTGGGGCGGCGCGGGCGGCACCTACATGTGGGTGGACCCGAAGAACGAGATGTTCGTGGTGCTGATGCTGCAGTCGCCGAAATACCGGACACATTACAGATCCTTGACCCGGGACATGATTTATGCGGCCGTGATCAAGTAGCCTGCGTTTCGCGGGCCCTTGGGGCCTGGCGCAAAATCGGGCCTTCCCACCACGCCATGAAGAACAGCAGCAGCACCGTCATCCCGATCACCCAGATCGGCCGCACGCCACCCGTCGTGGCCGTGCCGGACATCGCCGTGCCCGCCACGGGCCTGCTGCTCGACCGCCTGGGCCGCCCGCTGACCGACCTGCGCATCAGCGTGACCGACCGCTGCAACTTCCGCTGCAGCTACTGCATGCCCAAGGACGTGTTCGACAAGGACTACAAGTACCTGCCGCACAGCGCCCTACTGAGCTTCGAGGAAATGACGCGCCTGGCGCGCCTCTTCGCCGCGCACGGCGTGCGCAAGATCCGGCTCACCGGCGGCGAGCCGCTGCTGCGCAAGAACATCGAGGGGCTGATCGAACAGCTCGCCGAAATCCGCACACCCGACGGCCAGCCGCTGGCCCTCACCCTCACCACCAACGGCTCGCTGCTCGCGCGCAAGGCCGCCGCGCTCAAGGCCGCCGGCCTGCAACGCGTGACGGTGAGCCTGGACAGCCTGGACGACGCGGTCTTTCGCCACATGAACGACGTCGACTTCCCGGTGGCCGACGTGCTGGCGGGCATCGACGCGGCGCAGGCCGCGGGCCTGGGGCCGATCAAGGTCAACATGGTGGTCAAGCGCGGCACCAACGAGCAGGAGATCCTGCCGATGGCGCGCTACTTCCGCGAGCACCATGGCGGCAGCGTGGTGCTGCGCTTCATCGAATACATGGACGTGGGCGCCACCAACGGCTGGCGCATGGACGAGGTGCTGCCTTCGGCCGACGTCATCGCGCGCATCGCCGAAGAGTTTCCGCTGGTGCCGCTCGAGGCCACCACGCCCGGCGAAACCGCCCAGCGCTGGGCCTATGCCGACGGCGGCGGCGAGATCGGCGTGATCAGCAGCGTGACCCAGGCCTTCTGCCACGACTGCAGCCGCGCACGCCTGTCGACCGAAGGCAAGCTGTACCTCTGCCTCTTCGCGAGCGCCGGCCACGACCTTCGCCCGCTGCTGCGCGGCGCCGCCAGCGACGACGACATTTCCTCCGCCATCGGCCACATCTGGCAGGGCCGGGCCGACCGCTACTCCGAGCTGCGCGCCCTGCGCGGCCCCGACCACGCCGATCGCGGCGATGCCAACGACAAGGCGCCGCGCCGCGTCGAGATGAGCTACATCGGCGGATGACGCGGGCTGCCGCCATGCCCGCGCACCCCGCCATCGCGCCTGCCGACATCACCGGCCTGGTGCTGGCCGGTGGACGCGGCTCCCGCATGGGCGGCGTCGACAAGGGCCTGCAGAACTTCAACGGCGAGCCGCTCGCCCTGCACGCGGTGCGGCGGCTGGGCGCGCAGGTGGGCCAGGTGATGATCAATGCCAACCGGAACATCGCGACCTACGAAGCGTTCGGCGCTCCGGTTCTGGCCGACAGCCTGGCGGACTATCCAGGGCCGCTCGCGGGCTTCCTTGAAGGATCGCAGCATTGCGTCACGCCTTTCCTGCTCACCGTGCCTTGCGACACACCGCTCTTTCCGCTCGACCTGGCGGCGCGCCTCTCCGAAGCACTCGCCGCCGGCGACGCGGAAATCGCCATGGTCAGCGCGCCGGATTCCGAAGGCGACGCCGGGCCCACGCTGCGCCCTCAACCCGTGTTCTGCCTGCTGCGCACGAACCTCCGCGAAAGCCTGCTGCGCTTCACCGAAGCCGGCGGCCGCAAGGTCCAGGCATGGACGGCGCAGCACCGCACCGTGCTCGTCCCCTTCGACCGGCCCGGCGATGCGCCCGACGCCTTCTTCAACGCCAACACGCTCGCCGAATTGCAAGCACTCGAAAACCGATGAGCAGCCTCGCCGACATCGCCGCCGCCCTTCCGGGCCATGACAACACCGACGCATTGAGCGTCGATGCCGTCCAGGCCTTCCTGGCCCGGCTGGTCTCGCCCCTGGTCGTCACGCAGCGCGAGAGCGTTTCGTTGCGCGAGGCGCTCGGCCGCGTGCTGGCCGAAGACATCGTCTCGCCCGTGAGCGTGCCGCCGCACGACAACTCGGCGATGGACGGCTACGCGTTCGATGGCGCCATCCTTCCGACCGACGCCCCCGCCGACCACTCCATCCAGCTGCGCGTGGTGGGCACCGCGCTCGCCGGCGCGGCCTGGCGCGGCGCGCTGGCCCCGGGCGACGCGGTGCGCATCATGACCGGCGCGATGATGCCGGCCGGCCTGGACACCGTGATCCCGCAGGAGTTCTGCCAGGTCGAGGGCGACATCGTGCGCTTCCCCGACCGCGTGCTGCGCCGCGGCGACAACCGCCGCTTCGCGGGCGAAGACCTGATGAAAGGCCAGCCGGCCCTCCAGCGCGGCGAGCGGCTCTCGCCGGCCGCCCTGGGCATGGTCGCGAGCCTCGGACTGCCCGGCGTGCCGGCGCTCCGGAAGCTGCGCGTGGCGTACTTCTCGACCGGCGACGAAATCCTGTGCATCGGCGAGCCGCCGCGCGAAGGCGCGGTGTACGACAGCAACCGCTACACCGTGTTCGGCCTGCTCACGCGCCTGGGCTGCGAGGTGATCGACCTGGGCCTCGTGCACGACGATCCCGTCACGCTGGCCGCAACGCTGCAACGCGCCGCGCGCGAAGCCGATGCGATCGTCACCAGCGGCGGCGTGAGCGTCGGCGCTGCCGATCACACGCGCGACGTAATGCAGCAGGTCGGCGAAATGGCCTTCTGGCACGTCGCGATGCGCCCCGGCCGGCCGCTGGCCGTGGGGCTGATCCCGCGCGATGGCGGTGACACCGCAGGTCCTGCCGTGCTGTTCGGCCTGCCCGGCAATCCGGTGGCCGTGATGGTCACCTTCCTTGCCTTCGTGCGGCCTGCGCTGCTGCGCATGATGGGCTGCCACGATGCGGCCTCGGCGCCGCCGCCACTGCTGCGCGCACGCAGCGCCGGGCCGATCCGCAAGAAGCCCGGTCGCACCGAATACCAACGCGGTTTCGTGAAGGCCGTGGCGGGGTCATTGCCCGAGGTCTGCGTTGCAGGCAACCAGGGCTCGGGCGTGCTGAGTTCGATGGTCGAGGCCAACGGGCTGGTGGTGCTGCATCACGACCAGGGCAACGTCGCCGCAGGCGAAGAGGTCGACGTGATGATGTTCAACGGCGTGCTCTGACGCGCCGTCAGATCCGCCCCAGCGCCTTGTCCACGCCCTTGTTGGCCAGCATGTCGGCCCGTTCGTTGCCCGGGTCGCCCGAGTGGCCCTTGACCCAGCGCCATTCGATCGTGTGGCCGCCCTCGGCCACCAGCTTGTCCAGGCGCTGCCAGAGCTCGACGTTCTTCACCGGCTGCTTGCTGGCGGTCATCCAGCCCTTGGCCTTCCAGCCGCGGATCCACTCGGTGATGCCCATGCGCACGTACTGGCTGTCGAGGTAGAGCAGCACCTTGCACGGCCGCTTGAGCGCAGCCAGGCCTTCGATGACGGCGGTCAGCTCCATGCGGTTGTTGGTGGTGTTGAGTTCACCGCCGAACAGTTCCTTTTCGGTGGCGCCCGACTTGAGCCACGCCCCCCACCCCCCGGGTCCGGGGTTGCCCTTGCATGCACCATCGGTGTAGATCACGACTTCGTTCAAGCTCTCTTTTCCTTGTTTCTCTGTATTCGATTCAATCTGCTCAATCAATCAATCCGTCTGCTCCGGTTGGTGCCGATGCACCTTGCCCGCGATCGACACCGGTGCCGTGGCACGCGCGGCGGCGCGGCGCCAGTCCGCGCTCAGGAGGCGCATACCGCGCACCCGTTTCACGGCCACCAGGAAGTACGCCGCCCCGAAGATCGGCCACCAGCGCTCGCCGACCTTGTCCATCCACCGGCAGCGCTCGAGCCAGGCTTCGCTGCGCACCGCGGGCCGGTAGACGCCGAAGCGGCCCGATTCCACCTCGAAGCTCAAGAGCCGCAGCCAGTCGCGCATGCGCCAGTAGCCGATGAATTCCCCGCCTTCCGGCAGGTAAAGATCGCCGATGCCCAGCTTGCGGTACAGGTGCGCGCGCCGCTGGCGCATGCCCCAGAGGCTGGCCGGGTTGAGCCCGCAGATCACCACCCGGCCCTCGGGCACCAGCACCCGCTCGACCTCGCGCAGCGTGGCGTGCGGATCGGGACTGAGTTCCAGCGCGTGCGGCATCACCACCAGGTCGAGGCTGTTGGCCGCGAACGGCAGCGCGGTGAAGTCGGTCAGGAGCGTGGCCTTGGCCGGTCGCATCGGGTCGCTCAGCGCCAGCCAGCGGTGCGGCATGCGGTTGGTGCGCAGGCCCTCGACCTCGGCTGCGCCCAGCTGCAGCGCGTGGTAGCCGAACACATCGGCCACCGCCTGGTCGAACTGGGCCTGCTCCCACGCGAGGAGGTAGCGTCCCGGGGGGGTCGCGAACCAATCCTGCAAACCTATAATTTGACCGCTCATGACCCTCGTTCCGCTGCCCGCCTTCGCTGACAACTACATCTGGATGCTGCACGACGGATCCAGCGCCATCGTCGTGGATCCGGGCGACGCCCAACCGGTGTTCGATGCGCTCGCGCACCACAAGCTGCAGCTGGCCGCGATTCTAGTCACGCACCACCACGCCGATCACACCGGCGGCGTGGCTGCCCTGCATGCCGCAACGGGCGCACCGGTGCACGGCCCTGCGCGCGAACGCATTCCCGAGCCCTTCACGCCGCATGTGCAAGGCGACATCGCCGAAGCGCTCGGCCTCAGCTTCGAGGTCATCGACGTGCCGGGTCACACGGCCGGCCACATCGCCTACTTTCTTCCGGCTGCCGAAGGCCGCGCGCCGCTGCTCTTTTGCGGCGACACGCTGTTCTCGGGCGGCTGCGGGCGCCTCTTCGAAGGCACGCCCGCGCAAATGCTGGCCTCGCTCGATGCGCTCGCCGCGCTGCCCGGCGACACCCGCGTCTGCTGCGCCCACGAATACACACTTGCTAACCTGCGTTTCGCCCGTGCGGTGGAACCGGGCAACGCCGATCTGACTCACTACAACGCGCGCTGCGAAAGCCTGCGCGCGCAAGGGCAGCCCACACTGCCCGCGCAGCTGGCGACCGAACGCCTGATCAACCCCTTTCTTCGCAGCCGCGAAGCCACTGTCCTTCGAGCGGTGCGCAAGCACGCCGAGCTTTCCGCCGACGCGGCCGAAGCCGATGTGTTCGCTGCACTGCGCCAATGGAAAAACGACTTCCGATGAAATTTATCGCTGCCACCTGCCTTGCAGGTTCACTGGTGCTCGCAGGCTGCGCGGCACCGACCGACAACTCCTCATCCTCCCCCACCTCTCCCAAAGCCGGCACCGCCGGCGGCACCGGCGCCAAGGTTGCCGGCAGCGCGGCACCCGTCTACCCGCGCGATGCCCTCTCTCCCCTGTCCAGCACCGAGGCCCATTCGCAGAGCGTGGTCACGCTGGCCCCGCCGGCCGACATGTGGGACCGCATCCGCCGCGGCTTCAAGATGCCCAACCTCGAGAGCGACCTGGTGCGCGACCGCGAGCAGTGGTATGCCAGCCGGCCCGACTACATCCAGCGCATGACCGAGCGCTCGAACAAGTACATGTTCCACATCGTCGAGGAACTGGAGCGGCGCAACATGCCGACCGAGCTCGCGTTGCTGCCCTACATCGAGAGCGCGTTCAACCCGCAGGCCGTCTCCAGCGCGCGCGCCGCGGGCATGTGGCAGTTCATGCCGGCCACCGGCACCGACTTCGACCTCAAGCAGAACATCTTTCGCGACGACCGCCGCGACGTCGTGGCCTCCACCCGCGCCGCGCTCGACTACCTGCAGAAGCTCTACGGCATGTTCGGCGACTGGCAGCTCGCGCTGGCCGCCTACAACTGGGGCGAAGGCAGCGTGAGCCGCGCCATCGCAAAGAACCAGCGGCTGGGCCTGCCCACCACCTACAGCGACCTCAACATGCCCGCCGAGACACGGCTGTACGTGCCCAAGCTGCAGGCGGTGAAGAACATCGTGGCCAATCCGCAGGCCTTCAACGCCGAGCTGCCGCTGATCGCCAACCACCCGTACTTCCAGACCGTCACGCTCACACGCGACCTCGACGTGGAACTGGCCGCCAAGCTGGCCGACGTGCGCATCGAGGACTTCCGCGCGCTCAACCCCGCCGCGCACAAGCCGGTGCTGATCGCCTCGGGCACGCCGCAGATCCTGCTGCCCTGGGACAACGCGGCCGTGTTCCAGCGCAACTTCGACGCCTACTCGCAAGGCCAGTACGCGAGCTGGACCGCCTGGATCGTGCCCAACACCATGACGGTGGCCGATGCAGCCCAGCGCTCGGGCATGAGCGAGAGCGACCTGCGCGCGATGAACAACGTGCCGCCGCGCATGCTCATCAAGGCCGGCTCGACGCTGATCGTGCCGCGCGGCGCCCGCGTCAAGGAAGACGTCGCGGCCGTGGTGGCCGATGGCGGCCACCTGAGCTTCCAGCCCGAGATCGTCAATCGCCGCACCACCGTCAAGGCCGGGCGCAACGACAGCGTGGCGAGCATCGCGCGCCGCTACAAGCTCGCCCCCTCCAACGTGGCCGAGTGGAACGACGTCAAGCCCAACCACGCATTCAAGCGCGGCTACAGCGTGGTCGTGTACCTGCCGGTTCGCGCGGCGCCTGCGGCCCGTGTCGGTGCCGGCGTGGCGGTGGCGCGTGGCCATGCGGCCGCAGCCTCCTCGAAGCGCGGCGGCGCGCCTGCCCAGGCCAGCACGGCCCGCGGCAAGAACGTCGTCAAGGTGCCTGCGGGCGGCAAGCAGCAGGTCGTGCGCGAGAAGCGCGGCGGCACGCCCTCGAAGAAGAAGCGCTGACGCCGGCGGCGCTTGCGGCTCAGTGCGCCTCGGCCGCCCACGCCCGGCGGCGCACCACGGCTTCCAGTGCGGCCACGGCGATCATCACCACCGTGGTCAACGTGCCCACCACCAGCACCGTCAGGTGCGACGCGAACACCGCCAGCACCGCGAGCGCGATCAGCCCGTAGAGGTGCGACTGCGGCAGGAAACCGCGCACCACCCGCTTGAACAGTGCATTGCCGAAGAGGTAGATGGCCGGCCCGCCCAGCAGCGGCCCGAGGTACTTGAGTTCGGCATGGTGCGAGCCCTCGCCGATCACGAGTTCGTCCGCGACCGCGCACACGATGATGCCGGCCACCAGGATCACATGCGTGTAGTGGTAGTTGGCGCCCATGCGGCCCGGGTCCTTCGCATGCTCGATCGCATGCGTGGCTTCCTTGGCGCTGGTGTCGAAGTACATCCACCACATGGCCAGGCTGCCCGCGAAGCCCACGAGCAGCGCGTACACGTCGACCAGGTGCCACTCGGCGTGATGGCCGAACGCGATGCCGCTCGCCAGGATGGATTCGCCCAGCGCCACGATCACGAAGAGCTGGCAGCGCTCTGCGAGGTGGCCGCCGTCGATGGTCCACTCCGCGGTCGAGGAACGCCCCAGTCCCGGAAAGACCAAGCCGACCATCGGCGCGACGTATTCGCACAGCACGCCGACGAGCCAGAACCCGATGCGCCAAGGCCCTTCGGACAGCCCGCCCGCGATCCAGAACACCGCCGCCACGCAGTTCCACGCCAGCAGCCGCCGGAAGTTGGGCGCCAGCGGACTCTTGCTGCCGACCGCGATCAGCATGCAGAAGGTGCGCCCCACCTGGATGGCCGCGAAGCACGAGGCGAACACCAGCCCCCGCTCGGCAAACGCGCCGGGCAGCGCCGACGCCATCACCATGGCCAGCAGCATCACCCCGAACAGCATGCCCCGGATGCGCAGCGACCCCGGGTTGAACCAGTTGGTGGCCCAGGCGGTGTACTGCCAGCCGAGCCAGACGGCGAACCACATCACCAATGTCTGCAGCGCGCCCAGGAGGCTCAGGTGGTCCAGCAGATAGTGCGACAGCTGCGTGACCGAGAACGCATAGACCAGGTCGAAGAACAGTTCTTCGTTCGAGACCCTGGCGGCCTCGTTGCGCGATCGCAAAGTCGTTGGCAGTCCGTTCTTCTTGCTCAACATGACTCTCTCCCTTTCAGATTTCAAATAGCCAGCTAGAGTTTTTCGGTTTCCCCGCTGCGTGGCTGCCACTTCATGAGGCGCTTCTCGATCAGGCCGACCAGCCCGTCGAGTGCCAGCGCAAAGGCCGTGAGCACGACGATACCGGCAAAGACGGTGTTGACGTCGAACGTTCCTTCGGCCTGGAGTATCAGGTAGCCCACGCCGCGCGCCGAGCCCAGGTACTCGCCCACCACCGCGCCGACGAAGGCCAGCCCCACCGAGGTGTGCAGGCTCGAGAACACCCAGCTCGTGGCGCTCGGCAGGTACACGGTGCGCAGCAGCTGCCGCTGGTTGGCGCCCAGCATCTTCGCGTTGGCCAGCACCACCGGGCTCACCTCGCGCACGCCCTGGTAGACGTTGAAGAACACGATGAAGAACACCAGCGTGACCGCCAGCGCCACCTTGCTCCAGATGCCGAGGCCGAACCACAGCGCGAAGATCGGCGCGAGGATCACGCGCGGCATCGAGTTGGCCGCCTTGATGTAGGGGTCGAGGATCAGGCTCGCCGTCGGCGCGAGCGCCAGCCAGAGCCCGCATGCGAGACCCAGCACGGTGCCGATGCCGAAGGCCAGCACCGTCTCGAGCAGCGTGGTGCCCAGGTGCAGGTAGATGTCGGCGTTGCCCTTGAGCCCCTCGGGAAACAGCAGGTTCGCCGGCACCTCGAACGGCAGGAACCAGCTCCAGATGCGGCCCGCCACCTGGATCGGCTCGCCGACGAAGAAGGCGAACTGCTGATTGCGCGACGCCACGTGCCAACCCACCAGGATGAGCACCAGCAGCACCAGCTGCCAGAAGCGCGCGTTGCGTTCGTTCAGGCGCGGGATCATGCGGCCTTCCTCAGTTGCTGCGCGTAGCCCTTGAGCACCTCGTCGCGCAGCACCTCCCAGATCTGCGTGTGCAGCTCGACGAAGCGCGGCTGCGTGCGCACCTCGGCCACGTCGCGCGGGCGGGCCAGATCGATGTCGAACTCGCCGATGGGGTGCGTCGCGGGGCCGGCCGAGAGCACCACCACGCGGTCGCTCATCGCAATGGCCTCATCGAGGTCATGCGTGATGAAGAGCACCGCCTTCTTCTTCGCGCTCCAGATCTCGAGCACCTCGTTTTCCATCAGCTGCCGCGTCTGGATGTCGAGCGCGCTGAAGGGCTCGTCCATGAGGATGATGTCGGGATCGAGCACCAGCGTCTGCGCGAGCGCCACGCGCTTGCGCATGCCGCCCGAAAGCTGGTGCGGATAGCGGTCGCCGAAGCCCGAGAGCCCCACGCGCGAAAGCCACGCCTCGGCCTGCTCGCGCGCATCGGCATCCGACACGCCGCGGTACTGCAGCCCCACCATCACGTTGGCGACGGCGCTGCGCCACGGCATCAGCGCCTCGGTCTGGAACATGTACCCCGCGCGCGCATTGACGCCTGCGAGCGTCTGCCCGAAGACCTTGACCGTGCCCGACGAGGGTTCGAGCAGCCCGGCGCCCACGTTCAGCAGCGTCGACTTGCCGCATCCCGTGGGGCCGACCACCGAGACGAACTCGCCCGCCTTGATGCGCAACGTGGTGTCGGCGACGGCGGTGTAGCGCTGGCCTGGGTCGTCCTTCGAGTGGAAGGCGCAGCTGATGGAGAGGAGTTCGAGTGCGTAGTCGGACATGTCTGGCAGGGATTCTGGCATCGGCCGCCACAAGAAAAAACCCGGCCGAAGCCGGGTCGCGGGGACGCTCGCAGTCAGGCTTTGAACCTGTCCTTCGCACGCCTAGCAAAATCGTTGGTGTAGGTCTTGATGAGGTCGATCTTGTCGGCCTTCACGCTGGTGTCGAAGCTCGCGATGGCAGTGAGCGCCGTCTTGGGTCCATCGGACGGCACGAGGCCGTCGGTGGCGATCGATTCGCGCACCTTGTCGAACGACGCGAGGTACAGCGCGCGGTCGCCGAGCAGGTAGGTCTCGGGCACCGTCTTGATGATGTCGCCCGGCCCCGCCGTCTGCAGCCACTTCAGTCCGTGCACGATGGCATTGGCCAGCGCCTGGCAGGTGTTGGGGTTCTTCTGGATGAAATCGATCGGCGCGTAGAGGCAGGCCGCGGGCATCGGTCCGCCGAACACCTGCTGCGTGCCCTTGAGCGTGCGCGTGTCGCTGATGATCTTCACGTCGCCCTTCTGCTCGAGCATCGTCATCACCGGGTCGGTGTTGCTGATGGCGTCGATCTGGCCCGAGCGCAGCGCGGTGAGCGCGCCGGCCGCGACGCCCACGCCGATGTAGCTCACGTCGCTTGCCTTGAGGCCCCCGCGCGAGAGCACGAGGTTGGCCACCATGTTGGTCGACGAGCCCGGCGCCGAGACGCCGATCTTCTTCCCCTTGAGATCCTGGATGCCGGTGTAGCCGGCCATGTTCTTGGTCGACACGCCCACCGCGATCTGCGGTGCGCGGCCCTGCAGCACGAAGGCCTGGAAGAACTGGTTCTTGGCCTGCAGGTTGATGGTGTGTTCGTACGCTCCCGAACACACATCGGCCGAGCCGCCCACCACCGCCTGCAGCGCACGCGCGCCGCCGGCGAAATCGGAAATCTCCACCTCGAGCCCTTCGGCCTTGAAGTAGCCGAGCTGCTCGGAGATGGTCAAGGGCAGGTAGTAGAACGCGGCCTTGCCGCCGACCGCGATGGAGACCTTGGTCTTTTCCAGCTTGGCTTGCGCAAAAACCCGCGGCAGCGCAATCGCTGCGGCAGCGACGGCGGAGGCGGAAATGAGGGTTCTGCGATGAAGCATGAAGCGGTCCTGCGGGCTCTTTGATTCTTGTGAAGTGAATCGAGCTTAGGGGTGCGCGCCCGTTGCCTGCATCGGGGTCATCCCGTGCGGGTTTCCACGTAAGCATGAAGGCCTCCACGAGGCCTGTGCCGAATGGCCTGCAGCGGGCTATTTCGCGAGGAAAAGAATCGCGATGTTGACGAGGAACGCGAGCGCCCAGACCGCGCTGCGCACACCGCCGAGACCCTTGATGTAGATCGCAAGGTAGATCGTGCGCAGCACGACATAGGCCACCGCCAGCATGTCCAGGCGCGCCTGGTTGGCGCCCAGCTGATGCGCAATGATCACCGCGCCGATGAAGAACGGCAGTCCCTCGAAGGTGTTGGCCTGCGCGCTGTTGGCACGCGCTCGCCAGCCGTTTTGCTTTGCGGCCCAGTCACGCGGATGTTCGTTGTCGCGCGGGCCGAAGTTGCCGGCCTTCGCGATCCATGCCGCAAGGTACGGCAGGCCGCATGCGACGAACACGCACCAGTAGGCGATGGTGAGCAGTGAAAGGGTCATGTCGGGTTGATTGCGCGCTATCGACGATCGACCAGCGCATGCGCGATGGTGCCGAGGTCCACGTATTCGAGTTCGCTGCCGGCCGGCACGCCGCGCGCAAGCCGCGTCACGGTAAGGCCGCGCTGCTTGAGTGCTTCGCCGATCACGTGCGCGGTCGCTTCGCCCTCGGCGGTGAAATTGGTGGCGAGGATGACTTCGCTCACCGTGCCGTCGAGCGCGCGGTCGAACAGCTTCTGCAGGCCGATGTCCTTCGGCCCGATGCCATCGAGCGGGCTGAGCTTGCCCATCAGCACGAAGTAATAGCCGCGGAAGGCGCCGGTGCGTTCGAGCGCGGCCTGGTCGGCGGGCGTCTCGACCACGCAGAGCTTCGTCCCATCGCGGCGCGAGTCCATGCACACGCTGCAGATCGGCGCTTCCGTGAAGGTGTTGCAGAGTTCGCAGTGCCGCACATTGCCGGCCGCCTGCTGCAAGGCGCGCGAAAGCAACTGGGCGCCGTCGCGGTCGTGCTGCAGCAGGTGAAACGCCATGCGCGAGGCCGACTTCACGCCGACGCCGGGCAAACGGCGCAGCGCATCGACCAAAGCGTCGAGCGAACTGGCGTCGGCCATCAATCGCTCAGAACGGCAGCTTCATGCCGGGCGGAAGACCCGGCATGCCGGCCGTGAGCTTGCCCATCTTCTGTTCGCTGGTTTCCTCGGCCTTGCGCACCGCTGCATTGAAGGCAGCGGCCACGAGGTCTTCGAGCATGTCCTTGTCATCGGCCAGAAGGCTCGGGTCGATGGTGATGCGCTTGACGTCGTGCTTGCAGGTCATGACGACCTTCACGAGGCCCGCGCCCGATTCGCCTTCGACCTCGATGTGGGCCAGTTCTTCCTGGGCCTTCTTGAGGTTGTCCTGCATTGCCTGCGCCTGCTTCATGAGGCCGGCCAGTTGTCCTTTGTTGAACATCGTTGGTCCTGTATGTGTGGTGAAGAAAAGGGGTGAAGGATAAGAGACGCGGCTGCGGCGTTCGCCTCAGGCGGGCCGCAGCGTTCCGGGGACGATCTTCGCATCGAAGTCGCGCATCAGCATCTGCACCTCGGGGTCGCTGTGGATGGCTTCCTCGGCCACGCGCTGGCGCTCGTCGGCTGCGTGCCGGTTGCGGCGCGCGGGGCTGTCGACCACGCCGCCGATCTCGATCGCGAGCTTGATGTCGTGGCCCAGTGCGTTGAGCGCGGCGGTCAGCTTCTCGCGGCTGGAGGGCTGGTTGAGCGTTTCGCGTTCGATGCGCAGGATCCACTGGTCGGTGTCGCGCCCCACGAGCTGCGACTGCAAGGCGAGTTCGCGCGAGAGCGCCGTGATGCTTTCGGCCGCGACCAGCTGGGTGACCGTGGCGTACCAGAAGTCGCCGTCCTCGCTGGGCGGGATCGGTGCGGCCGGCCCGCGCTGCTCGTCGGTGCGCGGCGCATCGCGCTGGCCGGGAGGCGGCTGCACGCGGATCGGCATGCCGACGACCTTGGCGGGGGTGTCCGTGGGAGAAGGCCTGTGGTCCGAAGGCCGCATGGGCTCGTCGACCACGGCCAGGCGATGACCCGCAGGAACCGATGCCGGCGCATTCGATGCTGCAGCGGGTGCCGGAACGGGCGGCGTGGGCGCTGCCCGAGGCGGCGATTCGGCCACGGGCGCCGGGGCCCGAACAGGGCGAGCGACGGGAGCCGGAGCCCTTGGCGCCTCGCCCTGGGCTTCATTCAGAGTTTTTTTTTCCGGGGAAGCCGTCGAAGCAGCCGCATTGGAAGGCTTGAAGGCCAGCAGCCGCAGCAGCACCATGGTCAGCGCGGCGTACTCGTCGGGCGCCAGGCCCAGCTCGCCGCGACCGTGCAGGCAGAGGCTGTAGAGCAGTTGCGTTTCGTCGGCCGGCATCAGCGATGCGAGGCGCGCGGTGTCGGCGGCATCGGGGTCGGTGGCCGAATCGGCGGACTCCGCGCGCGAAGGCACCGCCTGCAACACGGCCATGGCCTGCAGCACCGACGTCATTTCTTCGAGGGTGGAAGCGGCCGACATGCCATCGCGGCGCAAGGCCTCGGAGGTATCGACCACCGTCTTGCCGTCGCCCTGCGCGAGGGCTTCGATCAGCTTGAACACATGGCCGCGGTCCACGCTGCCGAGCATCTGGCGCACGCCGGTCTCGATCAGTTCGCCGTTGCCGAAGGCGATGGCCTGGTCGGTGAGCGAGAGCGCATCGCGCATCGAGCCACGTGCCGCGCGCGCCAGGAGGCGCAACGCCTGCGGCTCGGCCGGCACCTGCTCGGTCTGCAGCACGCCCGTCAGGTGTTCGAGGATCGTCTCGGGCGCCATCGGCCGCAGATTGAACTGCAGGCAGCGCGACAGCACCGTGACCGGCACCTTCTGCGGATCGGTGGTCGCGAGCACGAACTTGAGGTACTCGGGCGGCTCCTCGAGCGTCTTCAACATCGCGTTGAACGCGGTGTTCGTGAGCATGTGCACTTCGTCGATCATGAAGACCTTGAAGCGCCCCTGCACCGGCTTGTAGACGGCTTGCTCGAGCAGCGACTGCACTTCGTCGACACCGCGGTTGGAGGCCGCGTCGAGCTCGGTGTAGTCGACGAAACGGCCCGAATCGATGTCGCGGCAGGCCTGGCACACGCCGCACGGCGTGGCGGTGATGCCGCCCTGCCCGTCCGGCCCCTGGCAGTTGAGCGACTTGGCCAGGATGCGCGAGACCGTGGTCTTGCCCACGCCCCGCGTGCCGGTGAAAAGATAGGCGTGATGCAGGCGCTGCGTGGTCAGTGCGTTCTCGAGCGCCTGCACCACATGCCCCTGACCGACCATCTCACCGAAGGTTTTCGGACGGAACTTGCGAGCGAGCACGAGATAAGACATTGCGGGCATTCTAAAAGGCGCGGGGAGGCGACTTCACGCTTGTTTCCCCACCGCCTCCGAAATCATTCACGCCTGTGCGAAGGGGGCAAATTCACCCGGTTAGAATGCAGGCTGACGGGCCTCCCTGCATGGTGAAGTGGCCAACCGGGTCAGGTGGGGAACCAAGCAGCCCTAACTGCGTAGTCAGTGCCAGGGGTAAGGCTCGTCAACCTAACATCAGAAAGCCGCGAGTTCTCAAAGGACTCGCGCGCCGGCAAGGGGCTACGAGCCCCGGTCCGCCGAACCCCAATGCAGAACCTCGCGCCGCCATGACCTTGGAAAAAGACATGGCAGGCACCCGCACGGGTTTGAATCGGCGAGCTCGCGGTCGTGCATCCGCGGCCCGTGGAGCGTGTGGGTCATTGCCGGGTCGCGCGAGCGCCCGCGGACGCCGGCGATTCTCGAGGCGGTCGAAACCCTCCTCGGCATGACCGCGGAAAAGATCGCCTCCCCGCTTTCTCCGGCGCCCTGACCGATCGCTGACCGCTTTCGCCTCGCAGCACTTTATGGTTCGTCCCTGCGGACCAGGGTCAGTCTCGCGTGAACGCTTTCGGGACGCAGACCACGTCCCCGAATCGACCAGAAAAGCCCCGAGGGCACTGGCGACATCGATGGGTGCATGTGATGAATGTTGACCTTGGAACCGGACTCGAAGACCGCAGGCGCACTGCCCGTTGTCGAACCCGTTCGGGCACGAGCCGCACACGGCGGCATGTTGCGTATGGACGATTCGGCCCGTTCCGGTTGGAGGAAAGCCGGCACCGCACCCGGGCGCAATGGCCCGCGAAACCCGGGAAGCCCGCACCCGTGCACACCCCGGTCGCAGCGCATCGGGGGCGGCATGGGGCGTGAAGCGCAAGGCCTGTACATCGCGGGCTCATCGAGCGAGATCGTTCAGGCGCACCTGGCGTCCTCCGAGCTCACTCTTCGCAGCCCGGCGCTGAGACGGCGCATCGCCCTGTCTGCATTGATCGATGTTCGAGCCGACGGCCGGACCTTGCGCTTCACCGCCGACGGCGAGGCCATCGCCATCGAGTTGGATACAGGCGAGGCCGAGAAATGGGTGAAGAAGATCACCACGCCCGCGCCCTCCCTGGCGTCCAAGCTGGGCGTCGGCGTACGCACCCCTGCCTGCGTCATCGGCGAGGTCACCGATGCCGCCCCGGCCGAGGCTCTGCGCGACGCCACGACGGATCACCCGGACTGCGCGGCCATGCTTGTCGCCGTGGTGCTGGCAGAGGATGATCTTGCCCGCGCCGTCAGCCGGCACGCACGCCTGCGCTGCAGCGCCCTGTGGGCGATCCACGTCAAGGGAAAGACGGCGCCCCTGGGCGATACCGCCATCCGTGGATACCTGAGGGAGCGCGGCTACATCGACACCAAGACAACGGCGGTATCGCAGCGCTTCACGGCCACGCGATACACCCGGCGTTGATCCCGCGCCGGATGCGCCGCATCCCGCCCCTCCGCCTGCGCCCGGGAACGACCGCTCGTTTCGGGAACAGCCACCGCTTTTGTCAGGAGAATCGCGACACGGCCGTCCTGGCCGACGTCGGCCTCCCCCTCCACGGCGCATCCAGACGAAAAGAAAGGAATACCGGCCCATGCATACCCCGCGCCGGCGCTTCGGCCCCTTTGTGCTCGACGAGGCTTCCGCACAGCTGCTGCAGGACAGCCAGGAGGTGGCGCTGCAGCCCAAGATCTTCGCCTTGCTGTGCGTGCTGACGGCGCATCCGGGCAAGCTCGTCACCAAGGGCGCCTTGCTCGACGAAGTGTGGCCGGGGCAGGACGTGAACGAAGGCGTGGTGAAGACAGCCGTCAATCAGCTGCGTGCCGCACTGCAGGACAACCCCGCGCAGCCGCGCTACATCCAGACCGTGCCGCGGCGCGGCTACAGATTCGTTGCCGCGCTGCAGCCGGCCGAGCCAGGCGATCCGGTCGACGGGCCGACGGCGTCGCTCGCGCAGCACGCACCGACGCCCGCATGGATCGACGCACCCGCGAGCGCTCCGATCGGCCGGGCGTTCGCCCTCGACGCGCTGCACGCTGCCTGGACCCGTGCGATCGCCAGGGAGAGGCAACTGGTCTTCGTGGTCGGCGAGGCCGGCGTGGGCAAGACGACATTGATCGACCACTTCGCGCGGCATGCGGGCGCGCCGCGCGTGCTGCGCGGCCAGTGCGTCGAGCAGGGCGGGCAGGACGCGCCCTACATGCCGGTGCTCGAAGCGCTCAACGGCCTGTGCCGCGGCACGCCGGAGGTGCTGCCGCTGCTGCGGCACGTCGCCCCCACCTGGCTGGCCCAGATGCCCTGGTACCTGGACGCCGCGGAGCGTGCGGCCGTGCAGCTGGAGATACGCGGCGTCGGACCCGGGCGGATGCTGCGCGAACTGGGCACGCTGCTCGATCGACTGGCGCAGCGCCATCCCCTGCTGTGCGTTCTCGAAGACCTGCAATGGAGCGACCAGCCCACGCTGCTGTTGCTGGAGCACCTGGCCAGTCACCGACAGCCCGCGCGATGGCTGCTGGTCGCCAGCCTGCGCCCCGACGACGGGCAGGGGCACCTGAGCGCCGCCGCCGACCTGCATGTGCGGCTGCGACTGCGTGCGCTGGCGGGCAGCGTGCAGCTGGACACCTTCACGCCCGCGCAGGTGGCCGACTACATGGCGCAGCGCTATCCGCACGCAGCCCTGCCGCGCGGCGCCGCGCGACACCTGCATGCGCAGACCGGCGGCCTGCCCCTGTACCTGGCGACCTGGCTCGATGCCGCCGAGCAACAGCACCCTCCGGCCCGGGGCGGGCTCCCGATCGACGCCTTGACAGATCCGCCGCGCCGGCTCACCCAGACGCTCGCGCACCTGATCGAGCGGCAGTGGGAGCTGATCGCCCCCGAGGACCAGCTCCTGCTCGAAGCGGCCGCCGTGCTGGGCGTGGAGTTCTGGAGCCAGCCGCTGGCCGCGATGCTCGAGCGCTCGCGCATGTCGGTGCGCGCACAGGTCGACCGGCTCGCGCGCCAGGGGTTCTGGCTGGCGCCGTTGGCGCTCGAGCAGCTGTCCGACGGCAGCTTCGATGCGCGCCACGCGTTTCGTCACGCGCTGCATCGCCATGTGCTGTACCAGCGCCTGGGTCCGGCCGCACGCGCCGAGCTGCATCGGCGCGCCGCCGTCGCGCTGCAGACGGCGGCACCGCTGGGACTCTCGGTGAGCGCCGCCGAGATGGTCGAGCATCACGAGCGCAGCCTCGACCTGGCCGCCGCGGTGCGCAGCAGCGTGGCCGCCGTGCGGCTGGCACTCGCGCGCTTCGTGCCGCAGGAAGCGGTGCGGCTTGCACAGCGTGCGCTGGCCTTGCTCGAGCGATGCCATGACATCGACGGGCGCGAGCGCGATGCGCTCGAACTCACCCTGCAGGCCGAGCAGGGCGTGGCCTTCGCGCAGTACCTGGGCTTTGCCGCACCGGAGCGCGAAGCGGCGCTGGAGCGCGCGCGGCAGCTGGGCGAGCGCGCCGCACCGAGCGCCGCGCATGGCTGGATCGATGCCGGACTCGGCTGGATTCACCAGACGCGCGCCGACTACGTGCGTGCCCTGCAGATGGCCGACCGGGTGGAGGCCGCGGCCCGGCGTTTCGACGATCCGGCACTTCATATCTGCGCCTGCAACCTTCGCGGCTCGGCCCTGTCGTTCCAGGGCGCCTATGCACCCGCCGTGGCCTGCATGCGCGAAGGGCTCGCGCTCTGCACGAAGATGGGCGAGCGCCTTGTCGGCGCGCCCTTCCCCATCGATCCGGCGGTGTCGCTCCTGATCAATGCCGCATTTCCGCTGCTGGCGCTGGGCGACATCGAGGCGGCGCTGAGTCACGTCGAGCAGGCGCGCGTACGCGCCGAGCGCCTGGGCGCGCCGATGGCCAGCATGCTCGCGGCCTGGGGTGCCGCGGTGGTCGGCGCGGCGCTCGAGGATCCGGTGCGGGTCGTGCAGGCGCTGCCGCTGCTCGAAGTGGCGGCCGGCGCGAACGACATCGGCCAGGCCGACGGCCCGGCACAGTGGTATGCGGGCTGGGCCCTCAGCATGGGCGGCGCCGCATCGACCGATGAAGGGTTACGGCGCATCCGCGACGGCATGGCGCGGCACCGCGCGCGCGGCGTGCTCGCCGGCAGCAGCCAGGTGCATCTCTATGCCGCCGAGGTGGCATTGCGCGCCGGCGACCTGGCCGCCGCGCGCGGCGAGGTGGACCAGGGCCTTCACTGGGCCGAACGCCTGGGCGAGGCCATGCACCTGGCCGAGCTTCATCTGCTCGATGCGCGCTGCCATGCAGCGCTGCGCGACGAGGTGCGCGCCAAAGAGGCGCTGGCACGCGCGCTGCACCACGGCGAGGAACAGCAGGCCGCCTGGCCTGCGTTGGCGGTGCACCTGATGCGCTGCGATCGCCCGGGCGCCGGCGATGCGGACCGCGCCGCGCTCGCCGACGCACTGGCACGGCTGCGCGGCGGCGAAGGACATCCGCGCGTGCGGCGTGCCCGTACGTTGCTGCGCGGCACGGCCTGATGCGCCCCGGAGCGCCCAGAACGCCCTGACCGATCGCTGACAACTTTTCCGTGACGCCGTCATAACGTCCGGCCCCTTGCGGGGCGCGGTCGGCCTCGTTCCTATTTTCTGGAGGACGCGGACCACGTCCTGAGGCGACGACAGCGATGGATCAAACGGAAAGCACAAGGCGCCCGCGGACGGCGCGCGCCAAGGCGCAGGGCAGCGAGGCGCGATGCGGCAGCGCGACACGTTCGGCAACCGGGAGGAGAAGCACGATGCCGCTGCGCGCCGCGCTGTGCATCGCCCTGCTGGCCGGCCTGGCCGCGTGCGGTGGCGGCGGCAATGGCGGTGGCGGATTCGGCCTGCTGCCGCCGCCCTCCTCGTCCGAACCGCCCGCGCCGCCCTCCCCGCCCGCGCCCTCACCCTCGCCAGTTACGAGCCTCGACGCGCCCGCGCATGTGGTCGCCAACACGCTCTACAGCTACACCGCCAGCGTCGCCGACGGCGTGGCCGGCGCCTGGCGCTGGGTCTGGGGCGACGGCACGCCCGACGGCACGGGCAACCCCGCGACCCATGTCTGGAGACGGCCCGGCAGCTTCGAGCTCGCGGTCCACGCGACGGTGGGCGATGCGACGGGGTCGGCCTCGCTCGCCACCACGGTCGTGAACGAGCCGATGAGCGCAGGCAGCGAGCATGCCTGCGCACTCGCACCCGGCGGCACGGTGCTCTGCTGGGGGGACAACAGCTACAGGCAACTCGGCGACGGCACCAACAGTGGACGCTCCACACCGGCGCCAGTGAGCGGCCTCACCGGCGTCGCGGGGCTGGCCAACGGCTCGATGCACAGTTGCGCGCTCAAGTCCGACGGCAGCGTGGCCTGCTGGGGCCACAACGACGATGGGCAACTCGGCGATGGAACGACCGAGCAGCGCCTCACGCCGGTCACGGTAGCGGGCCTCGACGGCGTCGTCGCGCTTTCCGCCGGCCTCGGTCACAGCTGCGCGCTGAAGAGCGATGGCGGCGTGGTGTGCTGGGGCTACAACGCACAGGGGCAGCTCGGTGACGGCAGCGGAACCAGGCAACTCGCGCCCGTCGCGGTGCAGGGCCTGAGCAGCGTGACGGCACTCGCCTCCGGCCGCCACCACAACTGCGTGCTCAAGACCGACGGCAGCGCGGCCTGCTGGGGCTACAACGGCTACGGCCAGTTGGGTGACGGCAGTTTCGATAACGGCGCGACCCCGGTGACGGTGACGGGCCTGAACGGCGCTGCAGCGCTGTCGCTCGGCGAGCAGCACAGCTGCGCGCTCAAGACCGACGGCACCGCCGCCTGCTGGGGCGACAACGACTACGGCCAACTGGGCGACGGCACCGACGCCACCCGTCCTGTCCAGGCTGCGGTGACCGGCCTGACGGGCGCGACGGCGCTGGCGGTCGGCTGGGGCCACGGCTGTGCACTGAAGGCAGACCGCAGCCTCGCTTGCTGGGGCGGCAACGCGAACGGGCAATTGGGCGATGGCAGCAATGACGACCGCTTCACACCGGTGGCAGTGACCGGCGCGGGCGACGTGATCGCGCTGAGCGCCGGGGACGCCCATACCTGCGCGCTCAAGGCCGACGGCAGCGCCATCTGCTGGGGCGACAACAGCTACGGCCAATTGGGCAACGACACGGGCAACAACAGCCGGACGCCGTTCCCCGTGACAGGCGGCGCGGTGTTCTGGAGATGAACTCGCCCGGCTCGCGCTGCAGCCGCATCCGGAATCTTTTCCTCCTTACCGGTCGCTGACCACTTTCGCGCCGCTTCTTTCTAAGGTGCGACTCCAGCGGGAAGCGGTCGGTCCCGCGGGTTTCTTTTTTATCCGGACGCCGACCACGTCCCAAGGTGACAACAAAAATGGAACAGAAGGACAGCACGAGGCGCCAGTGGCTGGCGCATGCGATGACGGCCGGTGCAGGGATCGCATTGACGGCCTGCGGAGGAGGAGGCGGCGGCGGAGGCGGCTGGGGAGGCCCCTCGCCCGGCGGCGGCGGCACCCTGGACACGACCGCGCGCGGCGAGGTCATGGACGCGCTGTGCGACAAGTACGGCGAGCTCCTGGCCGCAGGCGGCACGCGCCCGCCGATGGAGGCGCTGCGCGACTGGGCGCTGCAGCAGCCGCTCATCGCCGAGGCCGGGGTCGGCGACAAGACGTTGTGGACCCGCTTCACGGACGGCCGCTACTTCGTGTTCAACGACAACTGGGGCGTCGTCCCGCCGTCGGCGCAAGGCCGCCAGGCGCTGCAGAAGAAGGACGGCGACCGCGCGGCCCTGGCCGCCGCCGGCACCGCGGAAGTGCCGGCCCACAGGAACGCGATGCTGCTCAAGCACAGCGGGGACGATTTCGAGGGCGAGGGCGTGAACACCCTGTCGATGGCGAGCAAGGCGCTCAAGGACCGCGGCTGGGACGTGAACGACGACCACGCGCTCACGGTCGAGTCGCTCAAGCACCGCGGCCAGGTCGGACTGCTCTACCTCAACAGCCACGGCGCCTTCTGGGGAAAGGACGATGAGAACGCCTACGCGGTGCTCACCGAAACCCGAAGCTCCGAGGAGCTGGACGAGAAATACCGCGCCGAGCTGGACGACGGCACGCTGGTCTACAACCGCGCCTGGTCGCTGTGGTACCTGGGCTGGGACCGCGCAAAGGGACGTCCGTTCTACGCGGTGACCGGCAAGTTTTTTGCCAGGTACATGATCCTCTCGCCCCACTCGCTGGTGGTGCTGATGATGTGCAACGCCGGCGCGCCGAAGGCCGTGCTGTTCCGCGGCGACCTCCAACGCATCGGCGCCTCCACCATCGTGGCCTGGGACGGCAACTCCAATCTCCTGGGCTTTCGCACCGTCGACGCGTTGTTCGATCGCCTGACCGGCGCGCAGGCGCTGCCCCCCACCGGGCCGGGCGGCAAGCCCAACCGCGCCTTCGATTTCGACGGCGTCTGGCGCTACCTGGAAAAGGAAAACCTGCTGATCAACGCGCCTGCCGGAGACGACAAGCCGGCGACAGTGCGTCGCTTCTCCGACGGCTCCGGCCTCACCAACCCCGTCATCGAGCAGTTGCACGTGGAATGGAAGGACAAGCTGGTGCTGCACGGCAGCTTCGGCTCCGAGCCCGGAACGGTCAGCGTGGGCGGCACGGTGCTGCCGGTCACGCTGTGGAGCCCGGACACCCTGGAGCTGACGCTGCCCACCGGCGAGAACGATCCGCCGGGCTCGCACGGCGACGTGGTGGTCACGGTGCGCGATCGCACGAGCAACGTACGACCAGTGACGTCGTGGCGCGGCGAGATCACCTATCTGATGGAGGAGTTCGCCGTTGGCGATGGGGTCGGTGTCATCACACGCGAGCTCGTACTGCAGCTTCATGTGCGCGGCGACGCCTACGCCAACCGCTCGGAGGTCGATGGAAAGCTCAATCCCAATACCTGGAATCTGCTCGCAGCTTCCGACAGCAAGGCGCGTTACGCGGCGGCTGGTTCCCAGACCTATCCCTCTTCGCCCAACCCCAGAGTGCATTCGTTGAGAGGCAAGGCGGACTTGCAAATCGTCGGGCCCCAGGACATGGTTGGCGCCGTAGACAAGATGGTCGTCATCTGCCGTGTCGACGCGGTCGCAGGCGTCATGGAAATCTTGCCGCTACCCGATGCCTCGTTGCACTACGAGGAGCTGAGAGACGGCGAAGTCACCAACCGCGTCACGTCCTTGTTCCACCCCGGGTCCTTGGGCTTCTGGAGAGACGATGGCGCAATGCACTCGCACGAGCCACTGATGTATGGCACATCGCTGCCGTTGAATGCAAGCGGCGGCGCCTCGGCATTCCAGCAGACCATCCTGGTGAACGGCTTCGACGACGTACGACAGTCCGTGACCACGTCGGGCCTTGCGGCGACGCCCGCGCTGCGCGACGACGTGGGCCGATAGGCCCCGCTTCCAACCCATGAATCACGTCCAGACATGATCCTCGTTACTGGTGGCGCCGGCTACATCGGCTCTCACACCTGTGTCGCCCTCGCGGCAGCCGGCCTCGAATACGCCGTGCTCGACAACTTCTCCAACAGCGAGCGCAGCGTGCCCGGGCGCGTCGCGGCCATCACGGGCCACGACGCCCCGCTCTTCGAGGGCGATGTGCGGGACGAAGCGCTGCTGCGCCAGATCTTCTCGCGCTGCAGCATCTCCGGCGTTCTCCATTTCGCCGGACTCAAGGCCGTCGGCGAATCGAACGCGAGACCGGTGGACTACTTCAGCAACAACGTGATCGGTTCGCTGCACGTCGTGCAGGCCATGGTCCTTGCCGGCTGCAAGCGGTTGGTCTTTTCCTCTTCGGCAACGGTCTATGGCGACGCCAGGCCCATGCCGGTGGCCGAGGGCGCGCCCTGCGCGGCGACGAGCCCCTACGGCCGCAGCAAGCTGATCGTGGAGGAAATGCTCACCGATGTGGAGCGCGCCGATCCGGGCTGGCAGATCGCGCGCCTTCGCTACTTCAATCCCGTGGGCGCGCATGAAAGCGGGCTCATCGGAGAAAGTCCCAAGGGCGTTCCCAACAACCTGATGCCCTACGTGGCGCAGGTCGCCGCGGGCGTTCGCGATTCGCTCTCGGTGTTCGGCGGCGACTACCCCACGCCCGACGGGACGGGCATGCGCGACTTCATCCACGTCATGGACCTGGCCGAAGCGCACGTGGCCGCGTTGATCAAGCTGCAATGCAGCGGCAGCGGCCTGGTCTTGAATCTGGGCACGGGAAAGGGCACCTCGGTGCTCGGCATGATCGGCGCGTTCCAGCGCGCGAGCGGCCGGAACATCCCCTTCCGGATCGTGGACCGGCGGCCGGGCGACGTGGCCCACTGCTACGCCGACGTGACCCGCGCGGAGCAGGTCCTGGGGTGGCGCGCCAAGCGCGATATCGACGACATGTGCCGCGACGCCTGGCGTTGGCAGATCGGACAGATGGGGCAGCTTCAGTGAGAGCCGACGCCTTCGCCCCCTTCGCTTCGAACCAGGTCCCCATCGCGCTGGAACGCTCGCGGCTGACCCGCAACCTAGGCCGGACGCTGCGGGAAATCCGTGGCGTGTCGCACCGGTTCCCGGTGGGAATGGCCGAGACGGCGCAAGAGCCGGACTTCCACTGGGACGCCCCCTGCGATACCCGCTACGCCCATAAAATTCCGGGCCTCGGCGGCGTGCTCCATGTTTTCCAGCAGGGCTGGACCGGCATCCGCGCCGCAGCGGGCTCGTTGCCGGGCCGCAAGCTGGCCATCAAGCCGGAGGCGCCCTTGCCCCCGCATGTGCTCAGGCAGCTCGCCCGCGCGATCGTGGATGCCGCGCCTGAACGCATCCTGATGCAGGGCATGTCGGATGTGCTGGGGCCGCTGGCCGACGAACTGGCCGCGCAAGGCCTGCACGAGCGGCTGTTCGTCAGCCTGCACGGCGCGCCGTCGCAGTGGTTCTCGCAAGCGGAGGCGCGCTATGCGTTCAAGTGCCTGGAGCTCGCGCGCAGCGGAAAGATCCGGCGGCTTCATGTGATGAAGGCCGGCTTCGAATTTCCCGCCGCGCGGCTGTACCCGCCCATGCTTTTCAACCTGTCGCCCCGCCTGGGCGACCAAGCCCTCGAGGCGGACATCGCATCCGGTGATGCGCAAGGGGATGAGGCCATCGCGCTGGTTCCCGGTTGGACCGGGTGGCGCAAGAACATCCACGCCAACGCGCTGGGTGCTGCCTTGAGTCCGCGGATCAAGGAGGTCGTGGCGTTCGGGAGCAACCTCGCGTTGCCGCCACCCCTGGACGCCAAGATACGCGTCGTGCCCTTCGTCGCGCGCGAACAGACCTTCGAGCTCATCCAGGCGTCGGCGCTGGTGATGAATGTCTCCCTGGTGGACTGCCACCCGATGGTCCACCTGGAGGCGCAGTCATTGGGCAAGGCCTGCCTGCGCGGCCCTCTGTTTCTGGACGCGCTCGAGGACCATCCCTATGTGCGGCTCACCGAGGTGCCGGACGTGTCTTCGCCAGGACAAATTCGCGGCGCCGTCGAGCGGGTTCTGGACGTGCCACCGCAAGCGCGGCGCGACCTCGTGCGCGACTACCAGGCCGCCAGCGACCGGATCGCCCTGCAGCGCTACCACGAGTTTCTGGAGCTTTGATGGCGGCACTGGTTTTCGTCTCCACGGAGCTGTCTCCGTTCACGCCGGGCGGCATCGGACGTGTCGTGCACAACATCCTGCGCACGCTGAGCGAGGCGGATCGCTCGCGAACCATCGTGCTGCTGGTGGATGCCGCCGTGAATCCACGGGCGTTCGAGGCGCTCTTTCCCGGCGTGAGGCTGCTGCAGGTGGATACGACCAAGGATGCGTCGCGGCATGCGAATGGCCGGCGCGTGCCTCCGGACTGGGCTTTCTCGGACACCCGGTGGCACTGGCGTTCCGCGAGCGTCATGCTCGCTCTCGAGAATCTCGCGGAGGAGACGCCGCTCGCCTACGTCGAATTCCCGGACTGGCATGGCCTTGCGTTCTGCACGTTGCAGGAGCACCGCTTCAGCCGCCTGTTGCCGCAGACCTGCATCGCCGTGCGGCTTCATTCCACGCACACCGTCATCCTCAATGCCGAAGGCAGAGTGATCGCTCGCGAAGACCTGAACATCGCCGACATGGAGCGAAAGTGCCTGCGCGACTGCGACCGCGTGGTGGCTCAGTTGCCCCGGGTGGCCGAAGCCGTTCGCGAGCTGATGGGGTTTTCTGCCGAGGAATGGGACGACCGCGTGGTCGTTCACAGCCCCGCGGTGTTGCTCGACCATCATGCGCCGGCAGCGCAAACCATCGCGGCCGCCACGACGCAGCCGCTGATGTTCACCTCGAAGGTCCAGCGCTTCAAGCGACCCGATCTCTTCGTGCGAGGTGTCTCGACCTACATGCGCGCGCATCCCGCCTACCGGGGCCGGGCCTGCCTGAGCGCTTCGCGCGGCGACGAGGTGTATGCCGCCAGGATCGATGCGCTCATCCCCGTCGACCTGCGTGCGCGGTTCGAGTCGATGCCGCACCTGTCCCAGCAGGAGCGCGAGGCCGCGTTCTCCAGCGCCACGGTGATCGTGCCGAGCGTCTTCGAGTCCTTTTGCCTCGCCGCCTACGAGGCGTCGCTGCTGGGCGCGCGCGTCATTCTCAATGGCGAGAATCCCGCGTTCGACGATGCGTCGCCCTGGCAGGACGGCGTGAACTGCTTCAAGTTCGACGGTACCGCCATCGGCCTGTCCGAGGCGATCGAGCGCAGCTTCTCCTGCGAACAACCGCTCGTGCCGGTTCGATTGCGCCGCGATGCCTGGCCCTGGGAAAACTGGCATCCACCACACGTCGAGAACGCGCGCGCAGACGGTGCACCCATCGAACCGGCGAGTGCGGCGAGTGCGGCGACTTCGGAGTTCGGGCCCAAGGTTTCGATCGTGGTCCCGCACTTCAATCTCGGAAACCATCTGTGCGAAACCCTGGAAAACATCCTGGCCATCGCGTACCAGAACATCGAGATCGTCGTGGTCGATGACGCCTCCGTCGACGAAGGCAGCGTCAAGGCGATCGAGATGCTGACGCGCCTGCGGGAACCGCGCCTGAAAGTCATTTGCCTGGCAGGAAATGTCGGGCTCGCCGCGGTCAGGAACATCGGCGTGCAACATGCGACTGGCAGCTACGTTCTGACGCTGGATGCCGATGACCTGGTCGATCCCGGCTTCGTGAGCAAGGCGGTGCAAGCGCTCGAGCGGCACCGCGAATTCGACGTGGTCGTGACGCCCGCCGCCTACTTCCTCGACGGCCAGGTTCCACCCGCGCATGGCGCCATCGATGCGGTCGACTACTCGGTCTTTACCGGAGAGGCGAGAAGCGCGGGGGTGCTGGAAAACCGTTTCTCGACGGCGACGGCGCTGTTCCGCCGGACGGCCCTGGAGCGCTTTCGCTACAACGAGGACCTTCACTGCTACGAAGACTGGTCGCTGTACATGCGCATGTGCGACGCGGGGCTTCGCTTCATCGTGACGACGGATGTCTTCTTCTACTACCGTCGGCGAAGCGACTCGATGATAAATGCCCCGAGAGACGCTGCGCTCAGGCAGATCGAGTACTCGGATCTCTTGCGAACCAGTGCGCCCGCAGCATTTCGCACGGGGTCCAGGCATCTCATGCTGGGGTTGGCCTCGCCGTCCCTGGAGAAGTATTTCTCGGGGACGGCGACCCCGGGTCTTGCGGGAACGCAGGCGGATGAATTGCTCCATCGCATCGCCGTGCTGGAGCGGATGCTGCACGACGTGCTCCACGCGACGACACCGTTTGCCAAGCTGTTCCGGATCCCGAGGTACTTCTGGCGCCGCCTGCTTCCGCTGCGCAGGGTCATCGCGCGGGCGCGGGCCGCGGCCTGAATCGGCCTGTCACTTTTGCGTGTGGCGCCGGTGTCCAGCACCCCAACCACTCGACCTGTCTTTTTTCCACGCTGAACCTGGATTGGAGGACCAATGGCACTCAATGACCGCGCCCGGGCAATTGCCGGCGACTGGGAGTCGCACAGCTACTACGAGGAAGCAGAAGCATGGACGCATTTCTTCTGGGACGACGGCTCCGTGTTCCGCCAGCTCTTCGACCGCCTCGACCTCGGTCGCGTCGCCGAGATTGCGTGTGGCCGCGGGCGGCACGCTGCCCAGATCGTCGACCGCGTGGGGACGCTCCACCTCGTGGACGTGGTCCAGGCCAATATCCAGGCCTGCCAAGCGCGCTTCGAGGGAAAACGCCAGATCAGCTACATCGTCACGCCGGGCGACTCGCTCGCCGGCATTCCGGACCAAAGCCTCACGGCAGTGTTCTGCTATGACGCCATGGTGCACTTCGAGGCGGAAACCATGGTCAGCTACATCGCGGAAATTCAGCGCGTTCTCGCACCCGGGGGGCGGGCGTTGTTGCACTACTCGAACCTGCACTGGCTCCCGGGCCTGGAGTACGGCCAGGGCCCGCACATGCGCAATTTTTTCAGCGAGGCAATGATGATCCACTTTGCCAGTCGCAAGGGCATGCAATGCCTGGACAGCCGCACCCTGGCCTGGGGCAGCGAGCCGAAGTACCACGCTCTGGATGCATTGACGCTGCTGCAGCGCAGTTGCAGTACGTCCTCATGAATCCGGAAGCAGCCCCTGAACACGCAACGCATCTTCCGGCGAAGCCGGATTGAAAACCACCATCCCCAGTTCAGGCCGCCCTTCCACCGCGAAGGTGGAGAACTCGAGGTTCACGATGCCGGCGATGGGATGGTGCAGGCGCTTGACACCCTCACTCATCGCCACGACTTCGTTGTCGGCCCACAAGGCCTTGAATTCGGCACTCTTCTCCGACAACTCGGCAACGAGCCTGGACACCTCCTCGTTGGAGCCCGATCGGGTGACGTCCGCGCGGAAAGCGCCCACGACCACGCGCGCCACCTTGGCCCAGTCATCCTGCGCCTGCTGCACTTGGGAGGACGAAAAGAGAAGACGCAGGATGTTCCGATTTTCCGGCGCGAGCTTGCTGTAGTCGGTGAGCAGCGCCGCGGCGACGCGGTTCCATGCGACCACGTCCCAGGTCATGGTCTTGACGATGGCGGCGCTGAGGGGAAATGCGTCGAGCACCCGCTGCAGGCGCGACGTGATGCCCTCGACCGGGCGATAGCGAACTTCGGGCGGCCGGCCGAGCGCCAGCATGAACAGATGCTCGCGTTCGAGCTCGGTCAGCAAGAGGCTTTCCGCCAGCCGATTGAGCACGCCCGCCGAGGGCGCCCCGCCGCGCCCCTGCTCCAGCCACGTGTACCAGGTCGGGCTGATGCTCGCGCGCTGTGCGACCTCCTCGCGCCGCAAGCCCGGCGTGCGGCGCCGCGCGGCGGAGATGCCGAAGGCGGCCGGGTCCAGGCGGGTGCGTCGGCTGCGCAGGTAGCTGCCGAGCAGCGCGAAGTCGGTGGCCATTGGGATGGGTGGTAGGTTTTATAACAGGATGATCTAACGTCTTTACCAGTCTATTTCGTCACGCTCCAATGGGCCACCAACCCCAAAGAGAGAGCTGAACATGCGTGTGTTTCTTACCGGCGCGACCGGTTTCATTGGCTCCCGTGTGACGCGGCAACTGCTGCAGAACGGGCATCAGGTGCTGGGCCTTTGCCGCTCGGATGCGGGCGCCCGCTGGCTGACCGAAGCGGGGGCCGAGGTGCATCGGGGCACGCTCGAAGACCCGCAAAGCCTCGCGGCAGGCGCGGCCGCCGCGGATGCGGTCATCCATACCGCGTTCGACCACGACTTCTCGAAGTTCGTGGAGAACACCCGGAAAGACAGTCGCGTCATCCATGCCATGGGCGAGGCGCTCGTGGGCAGCGACAAGCCTTTCATCATCACCTCGGGCACCGGCATGGGCAGCGCGGGGCCGGGTACCGTCGCGGTCGAGGACGTGGTGAATCTCGACAATCCGAACCCTCGCGTCGCCTCGGAGATCGCCGGTGCCGAACTGCGGGCCAGGAAGGTCTCGGTCGCCGTGATTCGTTTGCCGCAGGTGCACGACACCGTCAAGCAGGGCTTGATCTCGCCCCTGATCGAACTGGCCAAGGCAAAGGGCGTTTTTGCCTATGTGGGAGAGGGCCTGAGCCGCTGGCCCGCCGCGCATGTCGAGGACGTGGCGCTGCTCTATCGCCTGGCACTGGAGCAGCACGCCCCCGGAGCCTGCTGGCATGCGGTGGCCGAAGAAGGTGTCCGCATGCGCGACTTCGCCGAGGTCATTGCGCGCGGCCTGGGCATTCCCGCAACGTCATTGACCCGGGACGAAGCAGCCGCGCATTTCGGGTGGCTGGCCATGTTCGCCGAGCTGGACATGCCCGCCTCTTCCAGGCTGACCCGCGACCGCCTGGGATGGACCCCCACCGGTCCGGGCCTGTTGGCAGACCTCGGCCAAGCCGACTACGGCGCCGCGAGCTAGTTGCCGTTGCGCGTCGATCGATCGGGGCCGATGGACGCGCCCGTCAAGCCGTGTCGGTCGATCGCGTCAGCGCTTCATGGCTCGTCAGGCTCGCCTGCATGGCGTCCAGTTTTGCGCGGACCAGACCGAGCGCGTCGCTGCCGAGCAGCAGGTGCTGCGGCGGCTGCGGCATCTCCACCAGGGCGAGGATCGCCGCCGCGGCCTTGTCCGGATCGCCCAGCTGCTTGCCGCTCTTGTCCACGCGCGATTGCCGGATCGGATCGAACAGGCTGTCGTAGTCACTGATGGAACGGGCGCTGCGAACCATCGAGCGTCCCGCCCAGTCTGTCCTGAAAGATCCCGGGGCGACCGCCGTGACCGCGATGCCGAGGCCCTTCACCTCCTGGGCCAGCGTCTCGGAGATCCCTTCCAGCGCGAACTTGCTGCCGCAGTAGTAGCTGATGCCGGGCATCGTGATGTAGCCCCCCATCGATGTGATGTTGACGATGTGGCCACGTCGGCGCTGGCGCATGAACGGCAGGAACGCTTTCATCACCGCGACCGCGCCGAAGACGTTGACGTCGAACTGGCGGCGCATTTCGTCGAGCGACGATTCTTCGAGGATGCCCTCGTGGCCGTACCCTGCGTTGTTGATCACGACGTCCACGGGCCCGTACTCGGCTTCGACGGCAGCGGCCAGCGGTGCGACGGCGTCGAACTGCGTCACGTCGAGCAGCTTCACATGCGCCTCCTGGCCCGCTTGCGTTTTGAATTCAGCCGCCGCCTGCGCGCTTCGAACGGTCCCGACGACGCGATGGCCCGCGTACAGCGCGGCATTGGCGATGGCGCGGCCGAAGCCGCTGCTGACCCCGGTGATGAAGAATGTCCTGGTGTTTTTCATGCATCGATTCTCGGAATCGAAGGCGCCGAGAGCCAGTCCGGATGCGATGTTTGGTTTGCCTATTCCTATGAGAAGCGCCCGATTCCTGCTCATCTTCAGCCCGATTTGATGCACAGTGCGCTGAATGAAGAAATTGCGCGCATCGTCTCCCGATCGCGCTGCCAGCGGCAGCGGCAGCTCCAGCGCCCGCGAGGCGCGCCAGGCCCGCATGGTGGCGCTGCTGAAGCGGCTCGCGCCGCAAGAGGGATACACACTGACGGCGCTGCCGGACGTGCGCTTTCTTCGCTCCGATCGCCCGTTGGCATCGACCCCCGTGCTCTATGAACCCGGGATCGTGGTGGTCTGCCAGGGTCGCAAGCGCGGACTCTGGGCGAATGAGGTCTACCTCTACGACGCGCAGCATTACCTCGCTGTGTCCGTGCCGGTGCCGTTCACCATGGAAACCGATGCGAGCGCCGACGAGCCCTTGCTTGCGATCTACTTCAGCCTCGATCTCACCGTCCTCGCCGGTCTTGCCTTGCAGGTCGATGAACTCATCGAGGGTCCGCCGACCGCACCGGCCGGCATGTTCTCGACGCCGATGGACGACGCGTTGGCGCAGACCGTCCTTCGGTTGCTCGAGGCGATGGGTTCACCGGTGGAAGCCGTGTTGCTCGGGCCGGCGATCGTGCGCGAGATCTACTTCCGGGTGCTCATCGGCGAGCAAGGCGCATCGATGCGCGCGGCGCTCGCCGGCCGGGGCCAGTTCGGAAAGATCGCCAAGGCCGTGCGGCGCATCCACACGACGTTCAGCGAGCGCCTCACCGTCGACCGCCTGGCGCGCGAGGCGGGCATGAGCATTCCCACGTTTCATGCCCACTTTCGCACCGTCACCCAGAGTTCCCCGATGCAGTACCTCAAGTCGGTACGCCTTCATCAGGCGCGCCTGCTGATGTTGCGAAACGAGAAGACGGCGTCGGCCGCGAGCATCGAGGTGGGGTATGAAAGCGCGTCGCAGTTCAGCCGTGAGTTCAAGCGCTTCTTCGGGCTCAGCCCGGGCGAGGAGATCGTTCGCCTGAAATCGAGCTTCGCGATGCCGCCCTTGCCGGGAAGGCCGGTGTGGGTGACGTCGCATTGATCGACGCAGGCCCTCCTCTGGCAAGCAATCCGCAAGCTTCGCTACGCGGGCCTCGCTTCGATGCCTAGATGCCGGATCACGCCGCGCGCTGCGGCTGCACCGCTGGCCATCGACGCGGTCAGCAGGTAGCCGCCGGTCGGCGCTTCCCAGTCGAGCATCTCCCCCGCCGCGAACACGCCCGGCAACGCGCTCGCCATGAGTTGCGCGTCGAGCGCATCGAAGCGCACGCCGCCCGCGGTGCTGATCGCTTCGTCGATGGGCCGCGTCGCGACGAGCTTCAATGGCACGGCCTTGATCGTCGCAGCCAGCTGCACCGGGTCCTGCATTGCCTCGCGGCTCAACGCCTCGTGCAGCACGCCGGCCTTGATGCCTTCGAGGCCCAGCCGGCTCTTGAGATGGCTGCTGAGCGACCGGGCGCCGCGCGGATGCTTCACGGCCGCCAGCACTTGCTCGGCACTGCGATCGGGCAACAGGTCCAGCAACAGCGTGGCACTGCCCTGCGCGGCGATCTCGTCGCGCAGCAAGGCCGAGGCCGCATAGATCAAGCTGCCCTCGATGCCGGTGGCGGTCGCAACGAATTCGCCCTTGCGTGCGAAGTGACGCCCCTGGCTGTCGGTGAACGAAATCGCCACCGACTTGAACGGCTGCCCCGCAAAACGGCTGGAGAAATGCTCGCTCCACCCTACTCCATCAAAGCCGCAGTTGGCAGGCAGCAGCGGCGCGACGTCGATACCGCACCCCTGCAGCCACGGCGCCCACGCGCCATCGGAGCCCAGCCGCGCCCAGCTCGCGCCGCCCAGCGCCAGCACCACCGCATCGGCCTTCACCGAGGTCTCGCCAGTCGGTGTGGCGAACCGCAACGCGGCCGCGTCGAACGCCGCATCGCCCAGCCACCGATGTCGCATATGGAACTGCACACCCGCGGCACGCAGCCGATGCAGCCACGCGCGCAACAGCGGCGCGGCCTTCATGTCCGTCGGAAACACGCGGCCCGAGGTGCCTACGAAAGTCTCGATGCCAAGCCCGGTTGCCCATTCGCGCACTTGCTGCGGTCCGAGCTTCGCAAGCATCGGCTCGAGCTGCGCACGGCGCTCGCCGAACCGGCTCATGAACACATCGAAGGGTTCCGAATGCGTGAGGTTCAGCCCGCCGCGGCCAGCCAGCAGGAACTTGCGGCCCACCGAGGGCATGGCGTCGTAGACGTGCACTTGCGCGCCGGATGCGCCGAGGACTTCAGCCGCCATCAGGCCGGCAGGTCCGCCGCCGATCACGGCGACGGTTGGGGAAAGGGTCATTCGAGATTTACCAGTTCGCCCTGCCCGGTGAGGAACGCGACGCGGACCGTGGCACCGGGGTAGGCATGTTGCACGGCCGCGCGGTAGCGCTGCATCTGTGCGATCAACGTCGCGTCCCGTTCGGGGCGCGCTGCGGATTTGTAGTCGAGGATCCACCAGGCACCGCCGTCGCGCTCGCGCACCAGCCGATCGATGCGCAGGGTCTCGCCTTCGTGGACCAGCGTGACTTCGTTGCCATGCCAATCGACCCTGCGATCGTCCCACACCCAGGCACCTGCGCCTGCGCGGATTCGCTCGGCGAGCGTCGCGGCGCCGCGCGCCTGCTGCGGATCGAGCATGAATTCGCGGGCCGCTGCACGCACGTGGGCCGAGGGCAGCGCCTCGCCCGGCACCGCCCATTCGAGCAGCCGATGCATGGCCTGGCCGAAGGCGGCGGCGCGCGCGTCGACGGTGGCATCGGCGGCCTTTTTGGCGGAAGGCTGATCGGTGGCGGCAGGCGCCGGAGGCATCTGCTTCATCGAGAAGCTGGGCACGCCGGTCTCGGTTGAAAGTGCAACCAGTGGCTCATCGGCCTCGGTCGGCTCGCAGGCCGATTCCAGCCGGGCCCACCAACTGCCCTCGTTGGCACGCGCCGGCTTCACCGACGACAGCACCAGCCGCTCGCGCGCCCGCGTAGTCGCGACGTAGAGGCCATTGAGCTCCTCGCGATGACGCGCGCGCTGCTCTTCTTCCAGCAGCGCGGCCGCGCAGGCCGGCGGCGTCTTCTCGCTCGCGAGGAACACGAAGCGCGTCGGCGCGCTGTCGCTGCCCTTCCATTCGACCAGCACGCCCATGGTTTGCGCGCGCGGCGGTGCGGCATCGCAGTCGAGCATCAGCACGGTGTCGGCTTCCAGGCCCTTGGCGCCGTGCACGGTCAGCAGTTGCACCGCATCGGGCGCAGCCACCGACGGCGCGCGCACGCCGCCGGCACGCAGGGCGCGGACCAGCGCATAAGGCGTGGCGAAGCGCGCGCCTTCGATCTCGAGCGATGCCGACATCAGGCCGCGCAGGTTGGCCAGCGCGCTCTGACGCATCGCGGCGGGCACGGCGGCGCCGAATTTCGCGAGCACATCGCCATCGTGAAAGATCGCGTCGATGGCATCGTGCGGCGGCAAGGTCACGAGCCAGCGCTGCCATTTCTTCAGGCTGGCACCCGCCTCGACCAGCACCGGCGGCAGGCCCTCGCCTTTCTGGATCAATGCGAACCAGCTCGACGACGAATGCTCGCGCTGCCGCAACGCCAGTTGCACCAGCACCTCGTCGTCGATGCCGAAGAGCGGCGACTTGAGCGCGCGTGCGAGCGAGAGATCGTGCGCAGGCGAGACCAGAGCGTCGATCAGCGCGACCATGTCCTGCACCTCGGGCGCATCGTGCAGCTCGTTCTTCTCGGGTTGCTGCACGGGGATGTGGCGCTGGCGCAGCGCGTCCTGCATCGCGGACAGCCGATTGCGCCGGCGCGCCAGCACCATGATCTGCCGGGGCGGTATGCCATCGGCGATGCGCTGCGCCACCCAGCGCGCGGCCTGCTCGCATTCCTTCTGCAGCAGTTGTTCTTCGGGCAGCACGCGCGGCGTGACGAGGCTGTCGCGCCAGTGCAGCATGCCGTCGTCGGCGGGTGCAGCCTCTGCCGTGTCGCCGAGCGCATCGCGGTCGATGGCCGGCAGCTTGAGCAATTCGCCTTCGTCGCTGCGTTCGGTGGTGTGGGCGCGATAGCCGTCGAACTCGCCCGCGTCCTGCGCGGCCAGCATCGCCTCGTTGACCAGCCCGACCACGGCGCGTGCGTTGCGGTGGGTGTGGTCGCAGTTGAGCAACTCGCCGTCGAGCCCTTCGCGCACGAACTTCTTCGCGGCGATGAACACCTGCGGCTCGGCGCGGCGGAAGCGGTAGATGCTCTGCTTCGGATCGCCCACGATGAACACGCGCGGCGCACTGCCGCCCGCGCCGGTGTAGGCACTGAGCCAGCCGTAGAGGGCCTGCCACTGCAGCGGATTGGTGTCCTGGAACTCGTCGATCAAAAGATGCGCGATGCGCGCATCGAGCCGCTCCTGCACCCAGCCCGACAGCGCCGACTGGCCGAGCAGCAACTGCGCGGCCTGCTCGACATCGTTCATGTCGACCCAGCCGTGGGCGCGCTTGACGTCGGCGAAGGCGGCGATCAAAAGGCGCGTGAGCCGTGTCATGCGCTGCTGGTAGAGCCACGCTGCGTGCTGGGCCTGCGCGGCGCACAGCACCTGGAGCTCGGCCTCGGCCTCCTGCGCGGCGGGGAATTTCTGCAGGTTCTTGTTGAGCCGGTCTTCGCTCGCGACGAAGAAATTCTTTCTCAAATGCGCGAGCGCAGCGGAGAGCGATTCGACTGGAGGCTCGCCGACACCGAACACGTCGATGATGGCCTCGGCCGCCTTCTGCGGCGTCTTGTTGCTCTCCTTGCCGAGCGCGGCAGCGCGGTCGAGCCATCGGCGGCGGACCGGCTCGCCGCGCAGCGCATCGGTCGGCTCGTCCAGTCCTTCGAGCGACGGGTAGAGCGCGCTGAAGTGCTGGACGGCGTTCTCCGCATCGGCCAGCGAGAACTCGACGCGCTTCGTCAGCGCCTCGCCCAGTGCCTTCGCCGTCTGCGAGCGGCCGTGCGTCGCGACGACGGCGTAGTAGTCGGCCAGTGCGTGCTTGTCGGACGTGACTGCTTCGAAGAAGGGCCGCCAGGTGTGGCCGCGTGCCTCGGCATCGTCTTCGAGCAATTCGTAGTTGGACGGCAGGCCCAGCTCGCGCAGCACCGCGAGCGGCGCGTTGCGCAGCAGGCCGGCGAACCAGGCGTGGAAGGTGCGGAACTGCACCGGGCGTCCGCCTTCGAGCAGGCGCCTGTAGAGGCCCTTCAGCCGCGGCACGGCAGCCAGTGCGGCGGCAGGTTCGACGCCGCGCATCACGAGCTGCCTGACCAGTTCTTCGGGGCTTTGCTCGGCGAACTGTTCGAGCCATTGGTCGAGACGCTCGCGCATCTCGCCGGCGGCCTTCTTGGTGAAAGTGATCGCGAGGATCTCGTGCGGCTCGCAGGCGGAGTCGCCCTCTTCTAGCAACGCACGCAGGATGCGCGACACGAGCATCCACGTCTTGCCCGCACCGGCGCAGGCTTCAACGGCGACGGAGCGGCGCGGATCGCAGGCGACGGTGTAGAAGGCTTCGCGTGTGACGTGCCGGCCGTTGTGTTCGTAGGCTGCGCCGTTCATTTCGTATCGCCTCCGACCGCCGGGCCGCCCCAAGGCGGAGGCGCCTCCCCCTCGGGGGGTGGCGAAGCACACGCAGTGGCAAGCCGGGGGGCTTCATCGCCCCAGAAGTCTTTGCGGCACAGGCCACGGGCCGCGCAGTAGTCGCAGACGGCGCCCTCGCCCAGCGGCGGCAGCGCCGCGCCCTCGGCGATGCGGGTGAAGTCGCTCATGATGCCGGCCACCAATGCGTCTCTCGCCTCGACCACTGCAGGCTGCTCGACGGTCTGCGTACCGGAAGACTTCTCGCCGACATTGACGTAGGCCGCACGCAAGGTGTCGTCGGCCACCAGGGCCGCGTAGAAGGCGAGCTGCGTGTCTTCGGTCGGGTCCTTCACGCGCTCCTTGGTGACGCTCGCGGACTCGGTCTTGTAGTCGATCACGAGGGCCTGGCCATCGGAGCTGCGGTCGATCCGGTCGAGGCGGCCGACGAGGCGCAGGCCGCCCAGCGGCTGCTCCTTCCAGGGCTCGGATTCGACGAACACCGCGCCGCCCGCTTCATGCCCCGCGAGCCATTCGAGATAGCCGTCGCGCACCGCGGGCCACGCCGCGGCGAACGGAAGAAACTCGGCATCGGAGAGGCCGTACTCGCGCGTGGCGCGCTGCGCGGCTTCTTCGATGCGTTCCACGCGCTCCTGTGCATCCTGCGTCGGGGTTTCGATCAACGCCTCATGGAAATGGCCGAGCACGGCGTGCAGCCAGTTGCCGAAGTCGCGCTTGTCGACCTCCACGTCGAGCTCGTCGGCGCTGCGCAGCCCCAGTTGCCGCAGCGCGAAGAAGCGATAGGGGCAGCGACGCAGGTCTTCGTACACGCTGGTCGAGATGTTCTCCAGCGGGAGCAATGCGCCCGAAGGCGTGGGGACGGTGGTCGGCTGCACGGTCACGTCGCGCGCAGGACGTGGATCGATGGCAGGTTGCAGCACATGGTCAAGCTGCAGCGCCTGCACCAGCGGGCTCGGTCGGACCGGCTCGCCGCTCGCGTCGGACGCGCGCCAGACCAGTTCGCACCAGGGGTTGTGCAGGGCCGCGGTCCAGGCCGAGCGTTGCGCGGCTTCGAGGGTCTCGCGCGACGGCAGGCCCAGTTCGAGGCGCTGGGCGGCGCTCCAGTTGCCGGGCGGTTCGGGTGATGCGGGCAGGCGTCGGTCATCGCAACCCGGGATGACCACGGCGCCGAATGCGCGGCCCAGCAGTTGGTACAGCGGCAGCACGATCACCCGGGGCGCCTGGTCGCCGGCGGGCGGCACGAAGCTCGCGTCTTCGAGCACGTCGCGCACCCAGGCGGTGAACTCGGCGAGCGTGTGGCGGCCGCCGGGGAACTCGTCGGCGTCGCCGTGGGCCTCGGCATCGAGCCACAACGCGGCGATGACCTTGCCGCCGGCCATGTCGTCGGCAAGGGGTGTCCATTGCCCGCTGCCCTCGAGCAGCTCACGCAACGCGCGCAGCCATTCGGCCACGGGCCTGGACTTCATCATCGCTGCACGGCTTGCCTCGATGGACTCGGTGTAGGGCAGCAGCGCCACATCGCTCGGCTTCTCGCTGCGGGCCACGAGGCTGCACCATGCGGACCAGTCGCGCAGGCCCTCGCGTCGCAGACGCACTTCGAGCGCCTGCACGGCCAGTGCATCGCCATCGGCGCCGCTCTTGAGCCACTCGAGCACCTGGTCGCTGGCGGCGTCGTGCGCGCAACCGCGCAGCGCGCTCATCAGCGTGGCGGCGGCGCGGGTGGTCGAGAGCTTCCAGCCGGTCTCGTCATGCGTGACGATGCCTTGTGCCTTGAGCTGGGCGCTGATGCGGCGCGTGAGCGCACGGTCGGTGGCGATCAAGGCGACCGGCGCGCGGCCTTCGGCGAGGTGGCGCAGCACACAGGCGGCGGCGAGCTCGGCCTCGTCCTCGGGGTCTGCGGCCACATGCGAAGCCGCGGGGTCCACGGGCGTGTTCGCGGGCACCAGCGAGAGATGCAGTGCGTGCTCGCCCCACAGGGTGCACAGCGTCTGGGTGAGCGGATCGGTCTGGAAACCTTCGAGCACGATCAGCGCATCGACCTGGTTGCGCGTGCTTTCTCTCAGCAACACGTCGGTTGCGTAGCCCGAGGTCGCGGCCCAGGCGACGGCGATGCGGATCAGCGCGCTCTCGATGCGGAACCACTCCGACTCGCTGCCCGCCTCGGCCACCTGCGCGGCACGTCGGGCCCATTCGCCGACGCGCTCATCGGGCAGCGATGCCGACGCGAGCGGCGCGAGCTGGTAGGCCAGCTCGACGACGCGGCCTGCCAATGCGAAGCGCTCGTTGTTGAACCCGGACTGCGACAGCAGCGCCTGGGCGGTGATGAGGTCGCGTGCCATGTCGAACGCGATGTCGTAACCCGTCGGCAGAAAGCCGCCCGCGCTGCGCGCCCAGTTGTGGGTGGTTTCGAAGCGCGGCACGAAGCCGGCGCTCCCGCAACGCGCCCACATGCCGCGCGCCACGCTCATCAATTGCGCATACGGCACCAGCACCACGGTGCGCGCCGCATGCAGCTCGCGCTCGGCGAGCGCGCGAACGATCCGCGCAACGACGCCGTCGGCGGGGTCGCACCACAAGGCGTGGACGGGGTGGCCTTCGTTCATGTTCTATCGAGGGGTTTGAGAGTGCGAGGACGTGATCCGCAAGGCCTTTGGCTATCACCGCCATAGCGGCTGCGCATGGCACGTCACCCCTTGGTTTCTGTCACAATGACCTGCACTTTAGCTGCACCGAAACTCTCTGCGCACAAGGACCCATCACATGGCCAGCGAACTCATCAAACACATCTCCGATTCCTCTTTCGAAGCCGACGTGCTCAAGTCCAGCCAGCCGGTGCTGGTCGACTACTGGGCCGAATGGTGCGGCCCTTGCAAGATGATCGCCCCGATCCTCGACGAAGTGTCGGCCACCTACGAAGGCAAGCTGCAGATCGCCAAGCTGAACGTGGACGAGAACCGCGACATCCCCGCCAAGTTCGGCATCCGCGGCATCCCCACGCTCATGCTGTTCAAGGACGGCCAGCTGGCCGCCACCAAGGTCGGCGCCATGAGCAAGGCACAACTCACGGCCTTCATCGACCAGCAACTCGCCTGAAGGCATTTCACCCGGCCAACGCGCAATGCGTTGGCCGGCGCGTTTTTCCTGTCATAATCTCCCACAGATCACCGGCCCTTTCAGGCAACCGGTTCGAGTTCCCCGGTTAGTGCAGCAGTTCTCGCTACACATTCAACCTCCCCCCGTTTTCCGTTTCGATTACCCCGCGAGGGGTCATTCCATGCACTTAAACGAACTCAAGGCACTCCACGTGTCTGAAGTCCTCAAGCAGGCTGAAGCGCTTGAGATCGAAAACGTCGGCCGCATGCGCAAGCAGGAGCTGATGTTCGCGATCATCAAGAAGCGCGCAAAGGCCGGCGAACAGGTCTTCGCCGACGGTGTGCTCGAAATCCTGCCCGACGGCTTCGGCTTCCTGCGCAGCCCCGACACCAGCTTCACCGCCAGCACCGACGACATCTACATCTCGCCCAGCCAGGTGCGTCGCTTCAACCTGCACACCGGCGACATGATCGAAGGCGAAGTGCGCACGCCCAAGGACGGCGAGCGCTACTTCGCACTGACCAAGCTGGACAAGGTCAACGACGGTCCGCCCGAGCAGAACAAGCACAAGGTGATGTTCGAAAACCTGACGCCGCTGTTCCCCAAGGAGCAGATGAAGCTGGAACGCGACGGCGTCAAGGGCGAAGAGAACATCACGGGCCGCATCATCGACATCATCGCCCCCATCGGCAAAGGCCAGCGCGCCCTGCTCGTGGCGCCGCCCAAGAGCGGCAAGACGGTGATGATGCAGCACATCGCCCACGCGATCAGCGCCAACTACCCCGACGTGCACATGATGGTGCTGCTCGTGGACGAGCGCCCCGAAGAAGTGACCGAAATGCAGCGCACGGTGAAGGGCGAAGTCATTGCTTCGACCTTCGACGAGCCCGCAGCCCGCCACGTGCACGTTGCCGAAATGGTGATCGAGCGCGCCAAGCGCCTGGTCGAACTCAAGAAGGACGTGGTGATCCTGCTGGACTCGATCACCCGCCTGGCCCGTGCCTATAACAACGTCGTGCCCTCGTCGGGCAAGGTGCTGACCGGCGGCGTGGACTCCAACGCGCTGCAGCGCCCCAAGCGCTTCCTGGGCGCCGCGCGCAACGTGGAAGAAGGCGGCTCGCTGACCATCATCGGCACCGCGCTGATCGACACCGGCAGCCGCATGGACGAAGTGATCTTCGAAGAGTTCAAGGGCACCGGCAACTCCGAAATCCACCTGGACCGTCGCCTGTACGAAAAGCGCGTGTTCCCCTCGATCCAGCTCAACCGCAGCGGCACGCGCCGCGAAGAGTTGCTGCTGGCCCCCGAGATCCTGCAGAAGACCCGCATCCTGCGTCAGCTCATGTACAACATGGACGAGATCGAGTCGATGGAGCTTATGCTCAAGAACATGAAGGCGACCAAGACCAACGTCGAATTCTTCGACATGATGCGTCGCGGCGGCTGAGCACCACGCTCTCCCGCAAAAGCGCGTTGGCCCTCACGGGCCGACGCGCTTTTTTCATGGGCGTTCGATACGGATGGCGCGGCCTTCGGCTGCGCTCTGGCGGCCGATGTCGAGCAGTTCCATCAGCGCGACGGCCTGCTCGGACGGAACAGGGTTCGGACCCTTGCCCAGGATCGCGTCGCGAACCGCCGCGTAGTAGTCGACGTAGTTGCCGGCCCGCGTCGGCAAGGCGCGAAAGTGCGGCGCACCGTCACTGCCGATCAGCGTGAGCACGCCATCGAGCGGATCGGCACCCCACCCTTCGGCCGGCGGCCGCTGGCCGGCACGCAGCGCATCTTCCTGCGGATCGACGCCGTGCTTGACGTAGCTGCCGCGCGTGCCGTGCACGATGTAGCGCGGCGCAGGGTGGGCTGCGAGCGTCGTGGCATGAAGCACCACGCGCAAGGGCGCGTGCGGGCCGCTTTCGTAGCGCAGCACGGCGTGGAAATAGTCTTCGACCAGTGCGCCATCGCGCAATGCGGCCGTGTCGAGTTGCAGCGTGTCGGGCCGACCGAAGAGCTGTACGACTTGATCGACCAGGTGCGAGCCAAGGTCCACCCACAGGCCCGAACCCGGCACCGGCTGCTCCCGCCAGCGCTCGCGAACCTCGGGCCGGAAGCGGTCGAAATGCGATTCCAGGTACACCGGCCGGCCCAGATCGCCACTCGCGAGAAGGTTCCTCAGCGTCAGGTAATCGGCGTCGAAACGCCGGTTCTGATAGACCGCCAGGACGCGATTGTTGCGCCGAGACAACAATTCGAGCTCCCTCGCTTCGGCCACATCGAGCGTGAAAGGTTTGTCGACAACCACGTGCTTGCCGGCCTCCAGCGCCGCCTTGGCGACCGGATGATGCTGGGCATTGGGGGTGGCGACCACGACCAGGTCGATGTCTGCCCGAGCCACGAGCGCCGCCACGTCCGGCACCACGGCCACGCCGGGCCAGTCGGCGTGGACCTTGTGCGGCTGCGAACTCGCCACGGCCGCCAGCTCGAGCCCCGGAACCGCCGAAAGCACGGGTGCATGGAAGGTCTGGCCGGCAAAACCGTAGCCGACGAGGCCGGCTCGCAACGCTGTGGAAGTCATCTGTGGGCCACTTTTCGCGCAAAACGGCCAGTATGCGATAATCGCTGGCTCCGCGAAAAGTGCAGCCGGGCGTCCTGCCCAGCGATCCCCTCACCCCGGGACAGCCGCCGACCCAGTCCATTCGACAGTTGACGCGCTTGTGGCTCTCGCATCGACCGCGCATTGATTCCAACAGCGCAAAAGGAAACACCATGGCAAAAGAAGGCATCCACCCCAATTACCGCGAAATCCTGTTCGTCGACATGTCGAACGGTTTCAAGTTCGTGACCCGTTCGTGCGCGAACACCAAGGAAATGGGCAAGACCGACGACGGTCGCGAGCTCCCCCTGTTCAAGCTGGACACCACGAGCGAATCGCACCCGTTCTACACCGGCACGCAGAAGTCGGTCGACAACATGGGCGGCCGCGTCGAGAAGTTCCGCAACCGCTTCGGCAAGACCACCGGCGCCGCTTCGAAGTAAAGCACGCGCTTTGGCGTCGAGGGCAGCCCGGTTTACCGCGCTGCCCTTTTTCATTCCGAATCTCCTTTCGCCCTTTTGAACCAGCCCACTCCCGCGATCGTTGCCCAGAATGCCGTGCGCCGGCTGCCACGCATCGCGCTGCTGCTGCTGTGCGCGGCCTACCTGCTGCCGGGCCTGGTCGGCCGCGGACCGTGGAAGAGCGCCGACATCACCGCCTTCGGCTACATGGCCGAACTGGCGCGAAGCACCGAAGGCATCGCGCGCTGGTTCGATCCCCTCCTGCTGGGCATGCAGCCCGAGACGCCCGCGCTGGTCCCGTACTGGATCGGCGCCCTGGCGATCAAGCTCGCTCCCGCATGGCTGAACCCCGACCTGGCCGTGCGATTCGTCTTCGCACTGCTGCTCTGGGGCACCTTCACCGCCACCTGGTACGCCGTCTACTACCTCGCCCGCACCGCGCGCGCGCAGCCGGTGGCGTTCGCCTTCGGCGGCGAGGCGCGTCCGACCGACTACGCGCGCGCCATCGCCGATGGCGGCCTGCTCGCGTTGATCGCCTGCCTGGGTCTCGCCCAGCTCGGTCATGAAACCACGCCGGCGCTCGCGCAGCTGTATTTCGCCTCGCACCTGTTCTACGGCGTGGCTGCGCTGCCGTACCGCCGCGCAGGCCCGGTGATCGCGCTGGTGATCGGCACGCTCGGCATGACGCTGAGCGGCGCCCCGACCGTCGGGCTGGCACTTGCCACGGGCAGCGCGCTCTACATCGCCTACGAACGGCGCCGCACCGCCAAGGCGGGGGCGGATGCCAGCACCGACGACGGCCCCGGCTACACCCGCGGCGCCCTCCTCACGATGATCGGCGTCACGCTGCTGGCCGCCGCCCTGGTGTTCAGCCTCGGCCTGTCGCAGTGGAAGATCACGCTCGACGGCAACTCGGTGCTCGGCGAGATCCGCAGCCAGGCCAAGCTGCTGCTGTGGTTCACCTGGCCGGTCTGGCCGCTCGCGATCTGGACGCTCTGGCGCTGGCGCCGGCAGCTCACGGCGCGCCATGTCGCGCTGCCGTTCTGGTTCGCGCTCGTGCCGCTGGCCGCCACCTGGACCACCGACTATTCCGACCGCTCGCTGCTGCTGGCCCTGCCCGCCTTCGCCACGCTGGCCGCCTTCGCGCTGCCGACCTTCCGGCGCAGCGCTGCCGCGCTGATCGACTGGTTCAACGTGCTCTTCTTCAGCGGCCTCGCCGTGCTGGGCTGGCTCTACTGGATCGCGATGCTGACCGGCATGCCGCGCAAGCCCGCGGCCAGCGTCGCGCGCCTGGTGCCGGGTTTCGTGGCCGAGTTTTCGTCGATCGCCTTCGTGCTCGCGCTGGCTGCGACCATTGCATGGTGCTGGCTGGTGCGCTGGCGCACCGGGCGCCACCGGGCCGCGCTCTGGAAGACGCTGGTGCTTCCGGCCGGCGGCACCGCGCTGTGCTGGATGCTGCTGATGACGCTCTGGCTGCCACCCATCGACTACGCGCGCAGCTACCTGCCCCAGGTGCACGCCGTCGCCGAGCGCGTGGGCCAGCCCCGTTGCATCGCCGAACTGGCACTCAGCCGGCCGCACATCGCGGCGCTGCGCCACCACGGCAATTTCAACCTGCAGCCACTGCTGCTGGGCACCGACTGCCCCTGGCTGCTGGTGAGCCCCGACACGATCGAACGGCTGCACACCATCATCCCCCTCGAGAAGTGGCGCTTCAGCGGCACCCTGCGCCGCCCCAGCAGCGCGGCAGACGACCTGCTCCTCTATCAAAAGATAGCGCCCTGACCGGTGGCAAGCGAACGGGGACTGATCGCACGCCACGCCGGCACGGTGCTGGTCGGCCAACTGGCCGTGATGGCCTTCGGCGTGACCGACACCATCGTCGCGGGCCGCTATTCGGAACACGCGCTGGCCGCGCTCTCGGTCGGTGCGGCCATCTTCGTGAGCGTGTACGTCTCGCTGATGGGCGTGCTGCAGGCGCTGCTGCCGGTCTGGGCCGAGCTGCACGGCGCGGGCCGCGGCAATGAGGTGGGCCGCTCGGTGCGGCAGTCGCTGTACCTGGCCGCGATCCTGATCGCGGTGGGCATGGTGATGCTGCTCCTGCCCGGCGGCGCGCTGCGCTGGACCCAGGTACCCGCGGACATGCGCGGCGAGGTCGAGGCCTACCTCGCCGTGCTGGCATTCGCGCTGGCGCCCGCCCTTCTCTTTCGCCTTTTCAGCACGCTGAACCAGAGCCTGGGCAAGCCCCAGCTCGTGACCTGGCTGCAACTGGGCTCGCTGGTCGTGAAGCTGCCGCTGTCGATCTGGTTCACCTTCGGCGGCGCGGGCCTGCCGGCCATGGGCCTCGTGGGCTGCGGCTGGGCCACGCTGTGCGTGAACTGGGCCATGCTCGGCTGCGCCATCTGGCTGCTGCGCGGCAGTCCTTTCTATCGCGGCTACGACCTCTGGCAACGCATCGAGCCGCCCGACTGGCACCAGATCCGCCAGTTCGCCCGGCTGGGCGTGCCCGGCGGCCTCGCGGTGCTGGTGGAAGTGACCTCGTTCACGCTGATGGCGCTGTTCATCGCGCGCCTGGGCACGGCCGCGGCGGCTGCGCACCAGATCGCCTCGAACCTGCTGGCCGTGGCCTACATGACGCCGCTGTCGCTGGCCATCGCGACCAGTGCACGCGTGAGCTTCTGGCTGGGCGCCGGCGATGCGGCGAAGGCCAGGCACGCCGGCCGGCTGGGCTTCGAGCTGACGCTGTCATGCGCGCTGCTCTACGCGGGCGTGATGGTCGCGCTGCGCCATCAGCTCGCCAACGTGTATTCGGACAATCCCGCCGTGATCGCGGTGGCGGCCGCGCTGCTGCTGGCCGTGGCGCTCTATCACGTGGCCGATGCCCTGCAGACGCTCTGCGTGTTCCTGCTGCGCTGCTACCGCGTGACGCTGGCGCCGCTGGTCATCTACTGCGCGATGCTCTGGGGCCTGGGGCTGGGCGGCAGCTACCTGCTCGCCTACCGCGGCCTGGGGCCATGGGAAGCCATGCAGTCGCCGATGGCGTTCTGGATCATGAGCGCCGGTGCGCTGGTGCTCACGGCTCTGCTGTTCGGTGCGCTGCTACAGTGGACGATGAAGAAGCGGCCGGCCTGAAACGGCTCACTTCACCAGCACGCGCGCCTCGCGCACCCGCGTGGCCGGAAACACCAGCGCAAACCGGCTCCCCTTGCCCACGGCGCTCTCGATGCGCAACTCGGCACCGTGCCGCTGTGCGATGTGCTTGACGATCGCCAGGCCCAGCCCCGTGCCGCCGGTCTCGCGCGAACGGCTGCGGTCGATGCGGTAGAAGCGCTCGGTGAGCCGCGGAATGTGTTCGGCGGCGATGCCGGGGCCGGTGTCCTTCACCGCGTACTCGCCGCGCCCGTCGGGCAGCACCCGCCAGCTCACCGCCACCTCGCCGCCGCCGGGCGTGTAGCGGATCGCGTTGCTCAGCAGGTTCGACATCGCGCTCTGCAACTCGGTCGGCGCACCCGACAGCTCCGACTCCGCATCGATGGTGAAAGACAGGCGGTGACCCAGCGGCGCGAGCCGGCCCGACAGGCCGCGCCCTTCGTCCTCGCATTGCGCCAGCAAGGCGCGGATGCGGATCCACTGGTTGCCCGAAGGCGACGCGCTGCCCTCCAGGCGCGACAGCGTCAGCAGGTCGTTCACCAGCGTTTCCATGCGGTGCGACTGCTGGCCCATCAGCGAGAGATAGCGCGTGCGCTCGTCCGCATCCAACGGCAGGTTCTGCAGCGTTTCGACAAAGCCCGCGAGCACCGTGAGCGGCGTGCGGATTTCATGCGACACGTTCGCCACGAAATCGCGCCGCATCGCCTCGGCCTGCTCCAGCGCGGTGATGTCGCGCGTGAGCAGCATGCGGCGGTTGCCCGCGTAGGGATGCACCTGCACCGACAGCCGCACCGGATGGCTGCGCTGGTGCGCATGGCCGGGGCCCGAGGCGTCGATGACGACGTCGCGGCTGTAGTTCCAGGAGGCCAGGTAAGCGACGAAAGCCGGGTCGCGCACGAGATTCGCCAGGTGCTGCAGCAGGTCGCGCTCGGCGTCGATGCCGAACTGGCTGGCGGCCGTCTGGTTGCACCATTCGATGCGGCCCTGCTCGTCGAGCAGGATCACGCCATTGGGCGATGCCTGGATGGCGGCCAGAAACTCCTGCAGCCGGTCTTCGGCCTGGCGGGTTTGCTGCTCGCGGTCGCGCAGCAGCTTGCGGATGCGTTCGGCCAGTTCGCCCCAGACACCGGGCCCCCGGGTCGGCAGGCCTGTCGCATCGTTGCGCAGCACCTGCAGCAGACGTTCGGCGCGCCAGGCATCGAGCGCGAGCCACAGCACCGCGCCCAGCCAAGCGCCCAGCCATCCGAACTTCCAGCCAAAAATGCCGGCAGCGCCCGCTCCGATTAGAAGGGACGCTATTAAAAAAGTAGCAATTCGAAAAGGCATGGCGGGCGATTATCCGCGCCCGCGGCCAAGAGACGCCACGGCGGTCAAACCGTGACTTGGGCGGTCAGGCGGTAGCCTGCTCCCCGGACGGTTTCGACCATCGGCGCAGCGGCACCCAGCGATTCGCGCAGGCGCTTGACGTGCACGTCGACCGTGCGCTCCTCGATGTAGACATGGTCGCCCCACACCTTGTCGAGCAGCTGCGCGCGGCTGTGCACGCGTTCGGCGTGCTGCATCAGGTAGGCCAGCAGCTTGAACTCGGTCGGGCCGACCTTGAGTGCGGCGCCCTGCCAGGTCACGCGGTGCGTGGAGGTGTCGAGCGCGAGCTCGCCGATTTCCACACGCTCGGTCACCACCTCGGGGGCGCGACGGCGCAGCACCGCACGGATGCGGGCCAGCATTTCCTGCGTGGAGAACGGCTTGGTGATGTAGTCGTCGGCGCCGGCATCCAGGCCTGCGACCTTGTCGGGCTCGTCGCCGCGCGCGGTCAGCATCAGGATCGGGATGGCCTTGGTGCGCGGGTCCTTGCGCCACTGGCGCGCCAGCTGCAGGCCGCTCTGGCCCGGCAGCATCCAGTCGAGCAGGATCAGGTCGGGCAGGAAGGCGTCGATTTCGCGCTGGGCTGCGGCACCGTCTTCCGACCAGATCGGCTCGAAGCCGTTGTGGCGCAGGTTGACGGCGATCAGCTCGGCGATCGAGGACTCGTCTTCGACGATCAGGACTCGGGGTTTCTTCATGCTGTTTTGGGGAGTCTTGCCGCCGGGGTCACTGCAGCGCGGACTCGATTTCCTGCATCGAAGTGTGCCGCACATCGGCACCCTTGACGATGTAGATGATGAATTCGGCGATGTTCTTGGCGTGGTCGCCGATGCGCTCGATGGCCTTGGCCAGGAACAGCAGGTCGAGGCTGGCGGAGATGGTGCGGGGGTCTTCCATCATGTAGGTGACCAGCTTGCGCACGAACCCGTCGAACTCCTTGTCGATCAGGTCGTCGTCCTTCAGGATCGACAGCGCCGCGGCCGTGTCCAGGCGCGCGAACGCGTCCAGCGCAGTGCGCAGCAGGCCCGAGGCCAAGTCGGCGGCGATGCGCAGCTCGGTCGTGGGCAGTTGGCGGGCCGAACCGCTCTCGATGATCGACTTGACCATGCGCGCGATCTTGTTGGCCTCGTCGCCCACGCGCTCGAGGTTGGCCGTGGTCTTGCTGATGGCGATCAGCAGGCGCAGGTCGCGCGCGGTCGGCTGGCGGCGCGCGATGATCGACGAGAGCTCGCGGTCGATGTCGATTTCCATCGCATTGACGCGGTGCTCGGTTTCCATCACGCGGTCGGCCGCCTCGGAGTCGAACTGCAGCAGCGCGTAGACCGCCGTGTGGATCTGCGACTCGACCATGCCGCCGAGCTCCATCACGCGCGACGAGACGCCGTTGAGTTCGCTGTCGAACTGGCTGGAAAGATGTTTCTCGCTCATGGTGTCTCCTTAGCCGAAACGGCCGGTGATGTAGTCCTCGGTTTCCTTGCGCTGCGGCTTGAAGAACATCTGTTCCGTCGCGCCGAATTCGATCAGGTCGCCCAGGTACATGTAGGCGGTGTAGTCGCTGCAGCGGGCCGCCTGCTGCATGTTGTGCGTCACGATGACCACGGTGTACTCGTTTTTCAGTTCGGCGATCAACTCTTCGATCTTCGCAGTGGAGATCGGGTCGAGCGCGGAGCACGGCTCGTCGAGCAGCAGCACTTCGGGCTTGATCGCGATGCCGCGCGCAATGCAAAGGCGCTGCTGCTGGCCTCCGGAGAGGCCCGAGCCGCTTTGCTGCAGCTTGTCGCGCACTTCGGTCCAGAGGGCGGCCTTCTTCAGCGCCCATTCGACGCGGTCGTCCATCTCGCTGGCCGAGAGGTTCTCGAACAGCTTCACGCCGAAGGCGATGTTGTCGTAGATCGACATCGGGAACGGCGTTGGCTTCTGGAACACCATGCCGATCTTGGCGCGGATGAGCGCCACGTCCTGCTTGGAGGTGAGCAGGTTCTCGCCGTCCAGGGCGATCGTGCCTTCGGCGCGCTGCTCGGGATAGAGCTCGAACATGCGGTTGAAGGTGCGCAGCAGGGTCGACTTGCCGCAGCCCGACGGGCCGATGAAAGCCGTGACCTTGTTCTCGGGAATCTCGAGGTTGATGCCCTTGAGCGCGTGGAATTTGCCGTAGTAGAAGTTCAGGTCCTTGACCGAGATCTTCGAGCGCGACGGTTGTGCGACGGTATTTGGCATGGGAGATCTTCTTCTTCAGTCAGTGTTTGTTGCGCGTGAGGACCCGCGCCAGGATATTGAGGGCGAGCACGGCGACGGTGATCAGGAACACACCGGCCCAGGCCAGCTGTTGCCAGTTCTCGTACGGGCTCATCGCGAACTTGAAAATCGTGACCGGCAGGCTGGCCATCGGCTGGCTCACGTCGGCGGTCCAGAACTGGTTGTTCAGCGCGGTGAACAGCAGCGGCGCGGTTTCACCCGCGATGCGCGCCACGGCCAGCAGGATGCCGGTGACCACACCGGCGCGTGCGGCGCGCAGCGTGATGCTGATGATGACCTTCCACTTCGGCGTGCCCAGGGCGTAGGCCGCTTCGCGCAGGCCCGGCGGCACCAGCTGCAGCATGTTCTCGGTGGTGCGGATCACCACCGGAATCACGATCAGCGCGAGCGCCAGCGCACCGGCCAGACCCGAGAAGGTCTTGAAGTAGGCCACCACCACGGCGTAGACGAAGAGGCCGATCACGATCGAGGGCGCCGACAACAGGATGTCGTTGACGAAGCGCGTGACCGAGGCGAGCCAGCCCTTGGGGTTGTACTCGGCCAGGTAGATGCCGGCCATGATGCCGATCGGCGTGCCCACGAAGGTGGCGAGCATCACCATCACGAACGAGCCGAAGATCGCGTTGGCGATGCCGCCCACTTCGTTCGGCGGCGGCGTCATCTCGGTAAAGGTGGCAATGGCGAGGCCGCCGATGCCCAGGCGCAGCGTTTCCCAGAGGATCCACACGAGCCAGAACACGCCGAACACCATCGCGGCGAGCGACAGCGTGAGCGCGATCTTGTTGACGCGGTTGCGCGAGGCGAACTTGGCCTGGCGCATCTCGGTGAGCGCCTTGGCGTTGATGAGGTCTTGCGCAGTGCTCACGACTTGGTTCCTTCGCTCTTCTTCATCTTGGCCAGCAGGATCTTGGAAAGCGTCAGCACGACGAAGGTGATGAAGAACAGCACGAGGCCCAGGTACATCAGCGCAGCCTGATGCAGGCCCGCGCCGGCTTCGGCGAATTCGTTGGCCAGGGCCGAGGTGATGCTGTTGGCAGCCTCGAACACCGACAGCGAGTTGAGCTGGTTCATGTTGCCGATCACGAAGGTGACCGCCATCGTTTCACCCAGCGCCCGGCCGAGGCCGAGCATGATGCCGCCGATGACGCCGGCCTTGGTGTACGGCAGCACGACCTTGGAGACGACCTCCCAGGTAGTGGAGCCGAGCCCATAGGCCGACTCCTTGAGAAGGGGCGGGGTCACCTCGAACACGTCGCGCATCACCGAGGCGATGAACGGGATGATCATGATCGCGAGGATGATGCCGGCCGACAAGATGCCGATGCCCACGGGCGGGCCGGACACCAAAGCGCCGAGGTACGGCACGCCGGTGAGCAGCTTCTGCAGCGGCTGCTGCACCCAGGTCGAGAGAATCGGGCCGAACACCAGGAGGCCCCACATGCCGTACACGATGGACGGCACGGCGGCGAGCAATTCGATGGCCGTGCCCAGCGGGCGCTTGAGCCAGTTGGGCGACAGCTCGGTCAGGAAAAGGGCAATGCCGAAGCTCACCGGCACCGCGATCACCAATGCGATGAACGAGGTGGCCAGCGTGCCGTAGATCATCACGAGGCCGCCGTACTCTTCCTTGACCGGATCCCACGTGCTGTTGGTGAGGAAGCTGAGGCCGTACTTGGAAATGGCGGGCCAGGCACCGGCGATCAGCGACACCAGGATGCCGATCAGCATCGCCAGCGTCAGCAGCGCGGCGCCCTTGGCGGCCCAGCCGAAGAGGCGGTCGGCCATGGGGCCGGAACGCGGCGACTTCACCGGCGGTGGCGGCGCAGTGGCGCGGCCACGGTCGGCCGCGAGGTCGTACGTGGCGGCAGCAGGAAGAGTGGATGACACGGGTCGCTCCGGCAAAGACGAAGGCGGCGCATCCCCGAGCGAAGTGCTGCTCATGGATGCGCCGTTCTGGACTGGTGGGTGGATGGCTTACTTGAACGCGACGGGCTTGCCCGATGCGTCCTTCACTTCACCCCACGACTTGGCGATGGTGGCCTTGACGGCGTCGGGCATCGGCACGTAGTCGAGGTCGTCAGCGGTCTTGTCGCCACCCTTGTAGGCCCAGTCGAAGAACTTGAGCACGGTGGTCGCGTTGGCAGGCTTGTCCTGCACCTTGTGCATCAGGATGAAGGTGGCGCCGGTGATGGGCCATGCGCCCTTGTCGGCCTGGTTGGTCAGCACCTGGTAGAAGCTCTTGTTCCAGTCGGCAGCGGCGGCAGCGGCCTTGAAGGCGCTGTCGTCGGGCGAGACGAAGTTGCCGGCGGCGTTCTGCAGCTGGGCATAGGTCATCTTGTTCTGCTTGACGTAGGCGTACTCGACGTAGCCGATCGAGTTGGGCAGTCGGTTCACGAAGGCTGCAACGCCTTCGTTGCCCTTGCCGCCCGCGCCGGTGGGCCAGTTCACGGCCGTGCCTTCACCGACCTTGGTCTTCCACTCGGGGTTGACCTTGCTCAGGTAGTTGGTGAACAGGAAGCTGGTGCCCGAACCGTCGGCGCGGCGAACCGGGGCGATGGCGGCGTCAGGCAGGGCCAGCGAACCATTCAGAGCCTTGATGGCGGGGTCGTTCCACTTGGTGATCTTGCCCAGGTAGATGTCGCCCAGAACCTGGCCGTTGAGCTTCAGTTCGCCCGGCTTGATGCCCTGGATGTTGACCACGGGGATCACGCCGCCGATGACGGTGGGGAACTGCATCAGGCCCTTGGCCTGGAGTTCGTCGTCCTTCAGGGGAGCGTCCGAAGCGCCGAAATCGACGGTCTTGGCTTCGATCTGCTTCAGGCCAGCGCCCGAACCGACCGACTGGTAGTTGATCTTGACGCCAGTGGCCTTGTTGAAGTCCGAAGCCCACTTGGCATACAGCGGTGCCGGGAAGCTGGCGCCAGCGCCGGTCACGTCTTGGGCAAGGGCGGGAATGGAGAACAGCGCGGCCACGAGACCGGCGGTTGCAAATTTGAACGTCGTTTTCATGAAGCTTCCTTTTTAGAAGTAAGAAGTAGTCCCTTTCGGGCTTGGAACGGACTCTAGAAAGCTTGTGTGACATCAATATGACACCCCGCTGTCGAGGGAAAATGCCTTTCTTTCTCCCTTCGTACGTGTGACGCTGTCACACAACCGTCATGCACCGCGCCTAGCCTCCCAACCTCGCCGCTGAGCGATTCGGGAGGCGGCGCGCCTGTCACGGCGCTACGATCAAGACAACACCGCCCTCTTCACTACAACTACATGCAAAACGGCACCCGCCTCGCGGCAGTCGATCTCGGTTCCAATAGCTTCAGGCTCGAAATTGGACAGGTCGACCACGGCCAGATCCACCGCACCGAGTACCTGAAGGAAACGGTGCGGCAGGGCAATGGCCTGGACAGCGCACGCAATCTCACGACCGAAGCCATGCAGCGCGGCTGGGATGCGCTCGCGCGTTTCGGCGAACGCCTGGCCGGCTTCAAGCGCTCGCAGGTGCGCGTCGTGGCCACGCAGACGCTGCGCGAAGCGCGCAACCGCGAAGAATTCCTGCTGCGCGCACGCACCATCCTGGGCTTCGGCATCGACGTGATCCCGGGCCGGGAAGAAGCCCGCCTTATCTATCAGGGCGTGGCGCACATGCTCCCGCACACCGACGCCTCCGACCGCGAACGCCGTCTGGTGGTGGACATCGGCGGGCGCTCCACCGAAATGATCATCGGCCGCTCGCTGCAGGCCGAGCTCATGGAGTCCTACCGCGTCGGCAGCGTCGCCTGGTCGATGAAGCACTTCGCCGAAGGCCAGTTCACGTCCGCGGCCTTCCGCGCCGCCGAAGTGGCGGCCAAGGCGGTGCTCGACGACGCGCTCGGCAGCTACACCCGTGACCAGTGGGACGTGGCCTACGGCGCCTCCGGCACCATCGGCGCGGTCGGCGACGTGCTGGCCGCGGCCGGCGCGGAGCCCGGGCTCGTCACCCGCGAGGGCCTCGACTGGCTGCTGGACCGCCTGCTCAAGGCCGGCAGCGCCGACAAGCTGCGCATGGACGGCATGCGCGAAGACCGCAAGGCCGTGATCGGCGGCGGCGTGAGCGTGCTGCGCGCGGTGTTCGATCTGCTCGGCATCGAGGAGATGAAGGTTGCCCAGGGTGCGCTGCGCCACGGCGTGCTCTACGAACTGCTGGAGCGCGACGACAGCGTGGCCGACATGCGCACCGCCACGGTGGCGCGGCTCGCCACGCGTTTCGCGGTCGATGCGGCGCAGGCCAAGCGCGTGGGCGACGCGGCTGCCTCGCTGTTCGTGCAGCTCGCCCCCGCCGCGCGCGGCGGCAGCACGTCCAACCGCGCGGGCCGTGCGCTGCGCAAGCTCGGCTGGGCCGCGCAACTGCACGAGATCGGCGCACTGGTGTCGCACAGCGACTATCACAAGCACGGCGCCTACATCCTCGACAACACCGACGCCCCCGGCTTCGCGGTGAACGAGCTGCACGCGCTCGGCCAGCTGGTGCTGGGACAGCGCGGCAAGCTGCGCAAGCTCGAAGCCGCGCTCGACGACGAGACCTTCGTGATGCAGTTGCTGGCGCTGCGGCTGGCCGTGATCCTCTGCCATGCGCGGCGCGACCCCGATCCGCAGGCGCTGCACCTCGCGGCGCTGGGCGCGCGGGCCTTCACCATCGTGTGCGCCCCCGATTGGGCCGATGCCTATCCGCAGTCGGCGCACCTCCTGCGCGAAGAAGTGCTGGCCTGGCAGAAGACCAGCAACTGGCGCGTCGAACTGACCGGCGCTTGACCTAAAGAAGTTCCGGCGACTGCACCGTCACCACGACGGTCTGCACGTCGCCGTCGCGCTCGCGGGTGCGGATCCACCACAGCGCGCCCTTGCGCACCGGGCAGCTGTCCTGCTTCAGGCCCAGCAAGAGCGAGATGGCCTGCCCCACCGAGGGCTGGTGGCCGATCATCAGCACCACCGACTTGCCGTTGGGCCAGCCGGCCGCGCCGAGCAGCGCATCGGCCGTGGTGTCGGGCGCCAGCTCGCTGCGCAGCTTGTATTTGCGGCCCAGCGCCAAGGCAGTCTGTTCGCAGCGCCGCGCGGGGCTGCAGATGATGCGGGTGCCGTCGGGCAATTGACGGTCCAGCCAGCTGGCCATGCGCTTGGCTTGCTTTTCGCCGCGTGCGGTGAGCGAGCGCTGCATGTCGTCGCAACCCTCGGTCCAGTCCTCGGCTTCGGCATGACGCCAGAAGATCAAGTCCATGGTCATCGTCTTTCGGTCTTCAGTTGCTGGATGCATCGCCATGATGCCCTCGCGATGCGTAGCGGTTCATGAGTGCGGCCTGGGCGCCGTGGGCCTCCACGGCGCGCGACGCGCCCTCTTCGCCCGGATGCGTGTCACGGGCGACGCGCGTGTAGGTGCCGTCGCCCCCCAGGTCCCAGGCATCGCGGCCATCGTGCAGGTAGGCCACCAGGCACTCGTCGATGAGGCGCTGGCGCAGGCCCGGGTCGGTCACGGGCCAGGCGAGCTCGATGCGCCGCATCATGTTGCGGTTCATCCAGTCGGCGCTCGAGAGGTAGAGCGACTCGTCCTCGCCGTTGCGGAAATAGAAGACCCGCGAATGCTCGAGGAAACGCCCGATCACCGAGCGCACGCGGATGTTGTCGGTGAGGCCCGGCACCTGCGCCGGCAGCGTGCAGGCGCCGCGCACGATGAGATCGATCTTCACGCCCTTCTGCCCCGCGAGGATCAGCGCGGCGATCAGCGCGTCATCGGTCAGCGCGTTCATCTTGGCGACGATGCGCGTCGGCTCGCCATTCGATGCGGCAAGCCCCAGCGCGTCGATCTGCGCGACCAGGTTCTTGTGCAGGTCGAAGGGCGCGAGCCACATGCGGTTGAGCTTGGGCAGGCGGCTCTGGCTCGCCAGGTGGACGAACACCGCCTCCATGTCGGCCGTCAGCAGCGGATCGGCCGTGAGATGGCTGATGTCGGTGTACAGGCGCGCGGTGCGCGGGTTGTAGTTGCCGGTGGAGAGATGGCCGTAGCGGCGCAGCTGCTTGCCTTCGCGGCGCGTCACCAGCAGCATCTTGGCGTGGGTCTTGAGACCCACCACGCCATACACCACCTGCGCGCCGATCGACTCGAGCATCTCGGCCCAGTTGATGTTGGCCTCTTCGTCGAAGCGCGCCTTGAGCTCCACCACCACGGTGACTTCCTTGCCGCGGCGCACGGCTTCGCGCAGCAGGTCCATCAGCTCCGAATCGGCGCCAGTGCGGTAGATGGTCTGCTTGATGGCCAGCACCTGCGGATCGAGCACCGCTTCGCGCAGGAAGGCGAGCACGCCGTCGAAGCTCTCGAAGGGCTGGTGGATCAGCACGTCACCGCGCTGCAGTCGCTCGAAGAACGACTGGGCGGGCGACAGCGTGACGGGAAACGACGCCGAATACGGCGGAAAGCGCAGCTGCGGCTCGTCGATCAGGTCGATCAGCTGCGTGAGCCGGGCCAGGTTCACCGGCCCATGCACGCGGTAAAGCGACTCAGGCGGCAGGTTGAACTGCGCCAGAAGGAAGCTCGCGAGCGATTCGGCGCAGCTGGCCGACACCTCCAGGCGCACGGCCTGCCCGTAGTGGCGATGCTGCAGGCCCTGGCGCAGGGCGGTGCGCAGGTTCTTGACGTCTTCCTCGTCGACCGCGAGATCGGAATGCCGCGTGACGCGGAACTGCGAGAAGTCGCCCACCTCGCGGCCCGGGAACATGCTCGACAGGTGCGCGCGCACCACGCTCGACAGCGCCACGAACAGCGTCTTGCCGTCCGACACCTTGGCCGGCATGCGGATCAGCCGTGGCAGCACGCGCGGTAGCTTGACGATCTGGATCGGGTTCTCGCGCCCGAAGGCGTCCTTGCCGCCGAGCCGCACGATGAAGTTGAGCGACTTGTTGGCCACCTGCGGAAACGGATGCGCCGGGTCCAGCCCGACAGGAATCAGCAGCGGGCGCACCTCGCGCTCGAAATACTCGCTCACCCATTTGCGCTGCGCCGGATTGCGCTCGCCGTGCGAAATGATGTGGATGCCGTGCGTCGCAAAGGTCGGCATCAGCTCGTCGTTGTACAACGCGTACTGGCGTGCCACCAGCGTGTGCGCCGCCTCGGCCAGTTGCTCGAAGGAATCGACGGTGTAGGTGCCCTTCTGGTCACCGGCGCTGCCGGCAATCAGGTGCGGCGCGGCACGGACCTCGAAGAACTCGTCGAGGTTGGAAGACACGATGCACAGGTAGCGAAGACGCTCGATCAGCGGGACCTCGGGCCGGTGCGCCCAGTCGAGCACGCGCTCGTTGAACGACAGGATGCTGTGATCCCGGTCGAGCAGGGTGAACGTGGGCGCCGCGACGGCGAGCGACCGGTCTGCGGGGGCTGGTGACATGGACACTGATTCTGGAGCAAGCGGCACGGGAGCAGACGTAGACGGAAATATGACAGTGTCGATGTCATTTGTGACAGTTGAATGACGATCGCGTGACGCTGCTTCCCCCGCCTTGTGCGGCTCCATCATGCCCGGGGACAGGGCGGGCGGCCCGTCGTCAGGACGGACGCCCGCCGGTTTCATGCGCCGAGAAAGTGCTTGCGATAGCGCGCCGGCAGGTCGTCGATGCGCATCAGCATCGGCAGGTCGGCGGCGTTGAAGTCCGGATCCCAGGCCGGCGCACCCAGCACCTTGGCGCCCAGGCGCAGGTAACCCTTGATGAGCGCCGGCGGTTCCACGTCGAGCGTGCTGTCCAGCCGCTCGACCGGCAGCGGCAGGCGGGGTTGCACCTGGTACTGGATCGGCGCCATGTGGCTGGCCGAGACCTGGCGCCAGATGCTGGCGGCAGCGTCACCATTCGTCACACCGTTGTGCGACATCGGAATGCTCGCGCAGCCGATCATGGTGTCCAGCTTGTTGCGGTGCATGAAGCCGGCCAGCGCACCCCACAGCGCGAGGATCACGCCGCCCTGGCGGTGCTCGGGGTGCACGCAGCTGCGGCCCAGCTCGACCATGCGCTCGCGCAGGTCGCGCAGGCGGGTCAGGTCGAACTCGGTGTCGCTGTAGGTGCTGCCGACACGGCGCGCCTGGGCCGGCGTCAGCACGCGGTAGGTGCCGATGACCTGGTTGGTGAGCTCGTCGCGCACCAGCAGGTGCTCGCAGAAGTCGTCGAACAGGTCGATGTCGTGGCCGGCCAGCGGCGAGGAAACGCGGGCGCCCATTTCGCCGACGAACACGTCGTAGCGCAGGCGCTGTGCGGCGCGCACGTCGTCCAGGTGACGGGCCCAGCCGACCGTGATGCCTTGCTTGGCTTCGACGGGCGGGGGAAGAATGACGGCGGGTGCCTGCGGCACCGACACACGGGCTGGAGTCGAAGCACTGACAGTGGCGACCGTGGGCGCAGGCCACAAGGCCGCGCGCAGCCCGATCTGCGAAAGCGGAAACGTCGGGTTGGGCAGTTCTTTCATGGGGAACCCTTTCTGCCGAGGGAGTCTCCGCACCTGCGATGAAGCGGGCGTGTCAGGAAGATTGCATGCGTATGACGGTGTTACAGCCGATCTGGCGCACTTCGTCGTCTAATGCGATGGACCCGCGACATGGAGTTGGACACATGGCCACCGCAGCAAACGGCACCGACAGCAGCCGCTTTCACCAGACCTTTCCCGTCCTCAGTGACACCGAGATTGCGCGCATCGCGCGCTTCGGCAGCGTGCAGCAATTCGCGCGCGGCGAGCGCCTGTTTACCGCCGGCGAAACCGGCCCCGGCATGTTCGTGCTGCTCAAGGGCGTGGTCGCTGTCACACAGCGCGACGGCCTCGGGCGCGTGGTGCCGATCGTGCGGCAGGGGCCGGGCGAATTCCTGGCCGAAGTCGGTCAGTTGAGCGGCCGCCCTGCCCTCGTCGACGGCCATGCCGACGAAGACGTGGAGGCGCTGCTTGTCTCCCCCCAGCAGTTGCGCGCGTTGCTGGTCGCCGAAGCCGATCTGGGCGAACGCATCACCCGCGCATTGATTCTGCGGCGCGTGGCGCTGATCGAATCCGGCGCGAGCGGGCCGGTGCTGATCGGCAAGCCACAGTCGGCCGACATGGCACGGCTGGAAAACTTCCTGCGCCGCAACGGCTATCCCTATCACCTGGTCGATGCCGCCGAAGACCCCGATGCCGCCGCGCTGCTCGAACAATATGGCACCTGCCAGCTGCTGGCCGTGTGCCCCGATGGTTCGGTGCTGGTGAACCCGTCCGACGACGCGCTGGCTCGCTGCCTCGGCATGGTCGACACCGTCGAGCACAACGAGCTGTTCGACGTGGCCGTGGTCGGCGCGGGGCCCGCGGGCCTTGCCACCGCCGTGTACGCCGCCTCCGAAGGCCTGCGCGTGATCGTGCTCGACTGCCGCGCCTTCGGCGGCCAGGCCGGCGCCAGCGCGCGCATCGAGAACTACCTGGGTTTTCCGACCGGCATCTCGGGGCAGGCGCTGGCCGGCCGCGCGTTCGTGCAGGCGCAGAAGTTCGGTGTCGAGATGCTGATCCCGGCGAAGGTGACCTCGCTGGACTGCTCCCGCAACAACGAGCGCGATGCCCTCGCCATCGCGCTGGCCGACGGCCGCACCATCCACGCGCGCACGGTGGTCATCGCGAGCGGCGCGCGCTACCGCCGCCCCGACGTTCCGCGTCTCGCCGAATTCGAAGGCCGCGGCATCTGGTACTGGGCCTCGGCCATCGAAGCGAAGATCTGCTCGCAGCAGGAAGTGGCGCTGGTCGGCGGCGGCAACTCGGCGGGCCAGGCCGCGGTGTTCCTGTCGCGCCATGCGGCCAAGGTGAACGTGCTGGTGCGCGGACCGTCACTGGCCGCCAGCATGTCGCGCTACCTCATCGACCGCATCGAGGCCACGCCCAACATCGAGCTGCAGCCCCACACCGAACTCGTGCGCCTGCACGGCGGTTCGGACGAAGGCCTCACCGGCGCGACATGGCGCTGTCACACCAGCGGCAACGAGCACGACTGCCCGGCGCGCAACATCTTCCTGTTCGTCGGCGCCGAGCCCGAAACCTCGTGGCTCGAAGGCTGCGGTGTCGCGGTCGACAAGCACGGCTTCGTGCTGACCGGCGCACCGGCGAGCAGCGGCTTTCCCGCGCGCCCGGCCACGGCGCTCGAATCCAGCGTGCCGGGCGTGTACGCCGTGGGCGACGTGCGCTCGGGCTCGGTCAAGCGCGTGGGCGGTGCGATCGGCGAAGGCGCGGCTGCGGTGGCGCTGATCCATCAACATCTGTCGCAGACGACGGCTGTCGCCTGACCTACTCAATCCGATATCAAGGAGCTCTTCGGTGCCCATCAAAGCCTGCGACCACGTGCCCTCCTCCATCGCGCAACCTCACACGCAGCGGGGCTGCGAGGACTGCCTGAAGACCGGCGACACCTGGGTCCACTTGCGCCTGTGCGTGCACTGCGGCCATGTGGGCTGCTGCGACTCGTCGAAGAACCGTCATGCCACGCGACATTCACGGGCCGAGGGGCATCCGGTCATCAAGTCCCTGGAACCGGGCGAAGACTGGATGTGGTGCAACACGCACCAGCTGCAGGTGGGCTGAAAGAGACTGCCGCAGGGCGAATTCCCGCGCCGGCACGGGTTTGGATGGGCACGTATATGCTGCCTCCCTCCCATCACACACATCCCTCTCCCGGAGCCCGAGACATGCCCGCATCGCCCATCGAGGTCTATTCCTGGCCCACGCCCAACGGCCACAAGGTCCACGTCATGCTGGAGGAGTGCGGCCTGCCTTACCACGCGCACCCGGTGAACATCGGCAAGGGCGACCAGTTCGCGCCCGAGTTCCTGCAGATCAGCCCCAACAACAAGATCCCCGCCATCACCGACCCCGACGGTCCGGACGGCAAGCCGATCTCGCTGTTCGAATCGGGCGCGATCCTCGTCTACCTCGCGGGCAAGACCGGCAAGTTCCTGCCCACCGGCGACCGCGAACGCTACGACGTGCTGCAGTGGCTCATGTTCCAGATGGGCGGCGTCGGCCCGATGCTCGGCCAGGCGCATCACTTCCGCCTGTACGCGCCCGAGAAGATCGCCTATGCGATCGACCGCTACACCAATGAAGCCAGGCGCATCTACGGCGTGATCGACAAGCAGTTGTCGAAGAACAAGTTCATCGCCGGCAAGAGCTATTCGATTGCCGACATCGCCATCTTCCCGTGGCTGCGCAGCTGGGAAAACCAGGGCATCACCCTCACCGACTTCCCGCACCTGAAGGCCTGGTTCGACGGCATCGCCGCGCGCCCGGCCGTGCAGCGCGGCGTGAAAGTGCTGGCCGATCTGCGCCAGCCACTCACCGGCGACAAGGAGCGCCAGGTTCTTTTCGGCAAGACGCAGTACGAGAAACGCTGAGAAAGCTCAAGAGCCGGTCAATATCCGGGCTAGAATAGAAGGCTTGTCGGGGTGTAGCGCAGCCTGGTAGCGCATCTGGTTTGGGACCAGAGGGTCGAAGGTTCGAATCCTTTCGCCCCGACCAAGTTTTCTTTCAGTGTTTTCGTTTTTGCTTCTGTCCGGCCCGGAATCTGCCCGTAGCTCAGTTGGATAGAGCACCTGCCTTCTAAGCAGGTTGTCGGGGGTTCGATCCCCTCCGGGCAGGCCAATCCCCATTTCATGCAGCTTCACGCTGCCTCAGAACTCGCACTTCTCACAGGGGTGGCGGGTTTTTCTTTGCCGCTCACGATGTCGGGCCGTCGCATCGAATCTTCGTAATTTGTCGGTACTTCTTCAGGTACCTGCGCGTGGCCGAAAGCCAGGTACCGACAGCACGGGGATCACCATGCCACCGACCGACACATTCGTGAGGCACGTAAAGCACAAAGGCACTGCGATCGGCGAGCGCTACGCCGATGGCGGCGGCATGTACCTTCGGGTCAAGGCACGCGCGAAATTCCGTAGGTCGACTTGTGGAGCCATTCACGCTGGGCCTGCTGCGCGAGCGGCGTTCGGCCATAGCCGATGAGGGCCCACGTCGTGTCAAAGGTGCAAAACATCAGCAACCCGTCTGGCGTAGCCACGACGGCCCGCCTACGCTTGCAGGCTTGGCGGGCGGCGATGCTGCGTCCCGATCTCGTAGTTGTAGGCCAGAGCAAGAAGCTCCGCTTCGCTCCAGAGCCTGCCACGAAGATCAGACCATGACCTGTATTTGTCTTCCTAGTGCGGCTGTCTATGTGACCAAGTCATGCTCTCAAACAGAGATTCAAACGGATTTCGAAGATGAAGCGCAACAGCAGCTTTCACCGGTCAACCACATATAGATTCCGACGCGTTCCTCATGTGTTATCTGCCTGCACCGAGAAGCGACTTCCTCGATCTTGGACAGCACCTCACCGATAGGAGGATGTACTTTTCGTTCCATCGGAGGAATGGGCCATTCGGACCCGATGCCCACGGCCAGCCAGCGGGGATCGACGTCGAAGTAATCCGCGATGGCAAACAGGCAAGTCGATTCGACGCCCTTGTTCCGACCCGAAAGCCAGTGCGTAATCGCAGGCCGGGTGACGCCGCAACAACGTGCCAATTCAGCTTTGCATCCGCGACCTTTGGCTGCAACGAGCTGGCCCAAGCGTTCCGAGAAGCCGCCGCCTAGCGCCATCGCATCGGCTTCCGAGGCGCCCACCATATCAATCCCCTCGAGACGCGCTGGCGCCATCCCGGATCGCACGTGCGCGATCGACGAAACGCCTGGAAAGAAGTTGTGGTCTCTGGCAATTGGCGCAGAGATACAAGCGCATTCCGGGCAACAGACGCATCCACACCCTTCGATGTATGCGTGACAGCTTTCTGGCATGGCACTGGCAACGAAAGAACAGGTGGATCATGAAGAACAGTTGATTGCTCGAGTCGGTCAGGATGGAATGAGTTGATCCGGCACCGGATTTACTGAAGGACAGCGCACGCGCAATCTCCAACCAAATATTTTGCTTTCGCCTGTTCGCGCTCACGCGGACTATTGCGCATCGGAAGTGACCCGCATCACTATTCATCAGAGATCGATTCATTGGGATGCGCAACAACGCATGAAGCCCTCGCTGCATGAAAGAAGCATCTCAGTTGTCCGATCCACGAGAATCCGGGCGAGGCGGTGGCACCCGCTGGCGGTAGTCGTCTTTTGACAGCTTGCTCTCTGCGGGCAGCAAGTTGCCAACGTCCGTCGAGCCAAAATCTGAAGGCACATGAATGCCCTCCCCGTCCCGCCGGACGAGGCCGCGACTTTCCATATCGCGCATGGTTTTATTGACCACTTCACGTGAGAGGCCCGAATAGGAGGCAATCACCGCCTGCGTGATGCGCTTGTCGTACCCGCCCGAACCGACAGGTGCAAGCTGCGTCAACTCATGAAGCACACGGCCCACCAACGCCTCCGCGGACAGCGAAGAGATGCGTCGCAGTTGCCTGCGTAGCAGGCCCGTGCGCTGTAGCGTGAGATCGACCAGGCCAAGCGCCATTTCGGGGTGCTTCGCGCAAAGCTCGCGCACCGCTGCGACCGGGACAAGGTAAACCGACGAAGGCAGAGCGGCGATCAGCGTGGACGCGGCTTGATAGCGATCTTCGCTGAGCAAAGGTCCGTGAAAAATGTCGCCACGTCGGATGAAGTCGGTCGTGACGTCAGCGTTGCCCGCATTGCCGCGTGCCACGACCCGCAGCAACCCGCCGGTGACGCAGTACATGCGATCCGTCCATTCGTCGGACTCGATCACCAGGTCGTTGCGCCGGTAAGACCGAAACTCACTGCGCTGGATCAAGGCCGTTCGGTCTGCCGTGCTCAAACTGCTAAGAAGCGGGTGCAGATACATTTTTTGAAGTGCTGCATGCCCCCGGGGCGAGCGATCGCAGATGACGAAGCCGCCGTTCGTCCCGCGAGTTTCCAGGCGTTCACGAAGACACTTGAACACTGGCCATCGTCAGGTGAAGAGATGTGGTTCGATCGCGCGGCGACCAGAGGATGCATCAACCCCTCATCGCGTTTCAGCGCAATACGTCGCCTTGGTTACGTCGAGGCTCCGCTGAATTGAACTCATCGGTGATGCAAGTCTTGAGGGTTCTTCGGTACCGCGCAGGTGATAGCCCTGAACCCATTGCACACCGGCGTCGAGTGCGACGCCCAGGTCATCTTCGCGTTCGATCCCGTCAGCGACGACGTACATCGCCAAATGGCCGCAGAGCGTCAGCATGTCGCGAAGACACTCGCCGCCGAATTCACTTTCCCGTGCCCGCCGAAGGAACGATGCCTCGAGTTTGATGATGTCAGGGCGGCAGGCTTGGGCTGCAGCCAGGTTGCCGCGCCCAGCACCGAAATCCTTGATGGCGATACGGCAGCCAAACGACCGGAGCCTGGCGCAGAAATCTCGGACCGTCTGCAGACTCGAGAACGCCATCGAATCGGAAATCTCCACTGTCAGGCGGGACGCCAGCTCGGGAGAAGACTTCAAGGTTGACAGAACGGAAGCCCACCAGTGATCAATTCGCGCGCTTTGTGCAAAGAGACTTACCCCGAGCCGCACCAAGGGCTGATGTCTCAATGCGTCGATGACCTGTCGTACCACCAGCCTGTCGAACGCGCGAGTCAGGCCGAGGCGCTGCAAGCATGGCAGGAACACCTCCGGCGTGAGCGATGTCTGCTGATCCGAGTACACCAATGCTTCCGGACGTGCTTCCCAATAAAGCATCGATGCCGAAACGTAGGCGTTGACGACTGGTCGCCATGCGAAAGTGAGACGCCCGGCCCGGAGTGCTTCACTCAGACGGACGGCCACGTCCATGTCGGCACGATAGTTCTGTAGCCACCCATCGGTGGGCTTTTCATGTGCGTCGGGAAAGGGCTGGGCGGTCCATAGCGTGAGCTCGATCTCCGAATCGCCCATTTGGTCCGGCGCTTGCACATCGATCCAGTTCACATGCAATCGCGCCAACGCCGTGATCCCTCTGGCGGCTATGGGCTCGCTTCCAAGCGCCGAGAGCAGCGATTCGAGTTGCTCACTGGCGGACTGTTCCAAAGCGGAGCCATCGTCTTTCATGAAGAAATCATTGCTCCACAACAAAAAGCAGTCATCGCGTAGACACGCAAGGTCGGCTTTGACCGATGTCAGGAAACGAGCGCAAAGCCGCTGCCTGATCTCACGACTCACGCTTTTCGCGAAGTCCAGGTCATAGGCTTCAGCGAGTTGCGGAAAATTCTCGATAAGAACGAAGGCGCAGGCTCTCCGGATGGGCGCATGGGGTTGAGGCTGCGAGACTTTCCGCAAGGAGCAATTCCTTGGCGCCTGAATTGGCACGGTCGACATGCACGACCGAAAGGGCATATCGGCGATCTGCGGGAGAGCGGACATTGGATCCTCGATGGACGAATTTTTCGGAGCTGGAAAACGCGTGCCTCAATTAATGGTCTCCGCCCGCCGAATTGGGTGAACGGAGGTCGCGGCTTGATCAGACGCGGACGTACGCACCTGTCCCCTTGGTCCCCCCGCGCGACGGCACATGCACAGCCGACGAAGGGTTCTGTCCGCACGAGATCCGAATCAAAAGGGCGCCATGGCGCTGCCCTTCGGAACTGGCAGCACAAGCCGACCCACGGAAAAATTCTTTTAGCGGGCCTGGCAGCCTTCATCGTCGATGAAAGCTGGCTCTAAGCACCTTCACCCGGCGAACTCCGTGGGCAACTGATAACAAATTGATACTACGGATATCAGTGGGTTTTCGCATTCACTTTTGATTCATGAATGTGTCCCAGCTCACAACTCGCCGCGATGAGCATGAGATTTCCCATCGTGTGATGCAGCCGCGGCACCTGAAGGGTCACTCAATCGCCCAAGTTGGCAGGCGTCCGAAAACCGGACACCCAGGCGTCCTGGGATCATCCAGCGGCGCGCCATCCGCGCGCGCAAGTCATTGATTTCAAAGGATTCATGCCCTGGCACGTTGTGTGAGATCTTTGGACATCCACACCAAGGAGCCACCGGATTAGATCCCTCCCTTTCTTCGCGACCGCGCCCTGCTGGCGGGCAGCACCACCCTGGTGCGCCGAGGCGCAGCCGCAGCCGGCCGAGCCGATGCCTCCGCCGCCGCCTGAAGCCCGCGGCGCAGCGGGCTATCAACCCACGTGCGGATGCCGCATCCCCTTTTCACTCGAGTTGATCGTCGGAAACCACTGCAGTCCCGTGGGCCGTGCGGACCGGGTTGATCTTGATTTTTTTACGCCCATGTCTTTGCACAGCCTCCTCAAACGCCTCCCGGTGTCCGAGCGCGAATTCCTGGTCGGTCGCAGCGAGCTCAGGACATATCGGCGCGGCGAGACTCTCTACGCAAAGGGTGAGCGGAGCGGCCAAATATGCCTGGTGGCTACCGGCCTGCTTCGCGTGGTGGTCGATGACGATGTCACGACCGACTTCATTCGCGAAGGAGATTTCTGCCTGAACCTCGAGACGAGCGACGCGGCACTCCATGCAAGGGCCACCCTCGTCGCAGCCCTGCCCGCTTCCGTCTATTTCATCCCAGCGGAGGACATCTGGGCAGTTTGCAGAAGACATCCCTCGGTGGCATTCGAATTTCTCAGACTCATCATGGACCGCATCGCAAACCTGCGCGTCCATTTGCACCGCATCTCTTCACTATCGTCGGAACCATTGATCACCTGCGTTCTTCATGAACTCACCTCTTTGGCACCGGCTCGCAAAGGAGGCTACGACAAGCGGATCTCGCAGGAAGTGGTTGCCTCGTATGCGGCACTTTCGCGCGAAATCGTCAATAAGACCATGCGAAGCATGGAGCTGCGCGGTTTGCTTTGGAAAGACGATCACGCTGTATATCTGCGAATGGACGCCAGAAATACGCCTCCCTCATCGCTGCCCGACGATTCCTGAGATACGGCGTCGACGTCGAAGCAGTTCAGGACAAGAGGATCAGGCCTTCATGCAATTTGCGAGACGTCAGATCGCAGCTGCCATCCAACGAATCGACATCTCGCCCATTCGTCGAGTTTCGAGACATCGCGGCGACCACTCGGATGTGTGTCCTGCATCACAAGTGCAGTAGGAAACAACGCAGTGCTCGACCCGGGTGTTGCTTTCGAAATTTATAGTCGGCTCTTACGCCTTTCGTTCTCATTGCATCAAAACGCATCTAGATCAATTCCATGCAGATAAGCAGCTCGGGACAAGGCCGGTCAATTGGTGTATCGACCGAATATGAAGCCGCTTGGTCGTCACGCTCGTCGGATGACGATACGGTCCCCTGCCGGTTCAACCTGCACTTTCAGACTGGCGAGAAATATCGCGCGGCCTTCCCGGTAAGTGCATTGTTCCGTCTCGCATCTCGCTCGGAAGTGAATCACTGGCTGTTGGAAAGCAGTCCATCTTTTAGGACCGACCGAGATCTCGTTCTGCGATACACGATCGATCTTCGCCGGGAAAACGGGTCTCGATTGCGCTTGGAGGACATCGTCGAAGACGCTCGAGCGGCCGCCATGATCGCGGCGGTGTTCCTTCAGAACTTGAGAGATTAGAGGCTCGGCTCCGCGAGTTGCACAGAACGCACTGCGCCAGGGGCAATCAGCAGCGCCGTCCGACCGCTAGCTGCCGGCGGCGCTTACCGTGGCGTTTACGACTCGGGCTGTTCAGCGTCGAAGGTAGCTGCGAAAGAGCCCGCAAAGCAAAGCGGCCCCGAAGGGCCACGCTGGCTTGCGCATTGCTGCGCGATGCTTACTTCTTCTTTGCAACAGCCTTCTTGGCGGCAGGCTTGGCGGCCGCAACCTTCTCCGCCTTGCGCTTGGCTGCCTTCGGGTCTACCGCTGCCTTGAACGAAGCGCCAGGCACGAACTTCGGCACCTTCTGTGCTGCGATCTTGATCTTGGTGCCGGCTTGGGGATTGAAGCCGGTGCGGGCCGCACGCGCGACCTGCTTGAAGGTGCCGAAGCCGACGATCTGCACGGGATCGCCTTTTTTCACGGCGGCGACGATCGCGCTGGTAACGGTCTCGAGGATGCGCGCAGCTTCGGCCTTGCTGACGGTGTGGGTGGTGGCGATTTTTTCGACGAGTTCGATGCGGTTCACTGTTGATTTATTCCTATGACGAGAGATCAGGCTCAGGGCCTGTGCCCACCGCAGGCGGATGCCCGCGGCGAGCGGCGGCAGTGTAGCCGCAGTGCCGAGAGAACCTGGCCCCCGGCGAACCGAACGACGCCCGCGCTCGTGGCCCAGAGAGAAGCAGCCGCCGCCGTCAAGGCCATAGCGGCGCACCCATGCGCGTCGCAATACCCTTTGCGACCTGCCCTTGCGCAGCGTAGGACAGGTACGGGCAGCCGGGGTCGCTTTTGGCGGATAGCGACCGTCTTCACGAAAGCGGAAATTGCTTGTGCACTGAATGGGCATTCAAGGGAGTACGTATGGCGGATTGTTCGATCGACGGCGGGACGGCAGGCGGGCGCGTCAGGGGCCGCCGCGTCCAGCGTGCCAATAGCCTGACATGGAGGACCGGCGGCGGTCGCCGTCGGCAAACAGGAGGGCGACGATGGCCCGCGGGAGCTTCGCTGCGGCAGCCCGCCACCGGAAGGCCGCGCGACAATGAAGCTTGAGCCGATGGACTTTCTGCGCGAACTGCAAGGGCGCAAGTTTCCGCTCGCCGTCACCGGGCAGCCGGGCGTCACTTGTGTGGAAATGCTCCACACGGTCGGTTTCATCGAGGCCGTCGTGATCTCTTCGGATCCCAGGCACGCCGAGGCGCGGGTGCATCAGATCACTGAACTCGGCCGCCAAGCGCTGGCGAAGCGGTGATGACACCCATCGGCGGTTGCGCCCACACGCGCCGCAACTGCGTCTCACAGGACACCCGGGGTCCGAAACGATGAACATGAAGTTGATCCGAACGATCCTGGAGATTGCGGCGATGCCGCTGTTCGCTGTCGCGCTGTTCGCAACCGGACTCATCGCGGCCTTTGCGCACCTTCTGGCCCTGCCCGGTCTTTATCTCTGGGAGAGATACCAGGAAAGCAAGCCCGTGTCGCCAAGACGCCCGCGCGCCGATCCGTGAGGAGAGGCAAGTCGACTGCAATCGAACATCACTGGTCATCGGGTGTTGCTCGAGTTCACGACCATTTTCCGAAGCCGCCGCCGCGACGCAGTTAACCGCGGGGCGGCTCAAAGATGGGTGCCACGAGTCGCCGCGGCCGCCATGTACTGCACTGTGGTCGCGCACGCCGACCTTCATTGCTCAGCTTCCTTGACAGGCTTGAAGGATCGCTTGGCCTGTGCCATTTCCACGACCTCGCGGCGGACTTCGATCCGAGAGATCAGATCTCGCCGCATTCGGGTTTGCCCTCGTTTTTTTAGTTATGTTTGAAAACTATATTGGTTATCTCAAATAACCTTAAAGCCGGCAAATAGCCGTCCCAGGAGACAAGCATGAATCGCATCGTGTCATCGTCATGGCGCACGGCATGGGCCGTGGTGGGTACGGCCGCTTTGCTCGGAGGGTGCGGCGGAGGCGGCGGGGGAAACGCCGGATTTTTTCCGCTCTTTCCTGTCGCACCGAATACCTCGCCGCCGCCCGTCGTGACGCCACCCGCAACTTCCTCGGAGGCTCGTCCCGGCACATTGCAGTCGTGCACCGACCTTGCAAGCCAAGCGGCGTTCAGCGGCACGGTCTACACCAGCGTCACCTCGGTGGCCGCAGGCGCACTCACGGTGGCCGGTGTGAGCACCCCGACGCCGGCGCATTGCCTGGTTCAGGGGAAGATGAACGAACGCACCAGCAGCGTCGACGGCCGGGTCTACGCCATCGGCTTTGAAATGCGCCTGCCGGTCGACTGGAACGGACGCTTCTTCTATCAGGCCAACGGCGGGCTCGACGGCAGCGTGGTTCCGGCAACAGGCGGCGTTGGCGGCGGCGCGCCCACAACCACCGCGCTGAACATGGGCTTCGCGGTGATCAGTTCCGACGCGGGGCACTCCGGTTCGCAGATTCCATTCTTCGGCATCGACCCCCAGGCTCGCCTGGACTACGGCTACAACGCCGTGAGGCAACTGACTCCGATGGCCAAGAACCTGATCGCCAAGGCCTACGGCCGCGGGGCGGACCGCTCCTACTTCGGCGGTTGTTCCAATGGCGGGCGCCACGCGATGGTTGCCGCCGCACGCTCTGCCAACGAATACGACGGCATCCTGGCCGGTGACCCGGGTTTCAATCTGCCGAAGGCGGCGGTCGCGCAACTCTACGGCGTTCAGCAATATGCGCAGGTCACCACGGCCAACACGCCTGCCGGCAAACCGGATCTGCAGACCGCCTTCACGCAAGCAGAGATGGACACGGTCGCTGGCGCGGTGCTGTCGAAGTGCGACGCGCTCGACGGTGCCACCGACGGCCTCGTCGCGAACGTGCAGGCATGCAAGGCCGCCTTCACGCTGGCCACCGATGTGCCCACGTGCGGGGGTGCCCGCACCGGCTCCTGCCTCACGGCCGCACAGAAGACCGTGCTGGACAACGTGTTCACCGGTGCGCGCAACACCGCGGGCACCGCGCTCTACAGCAGCTTCCCCTACGACGCGGGCATCAACCGCGCCGACTGGCGGCAATGGAAGTTCTCCAATTCGCAGAGCCTGGATACCGCCGCAGTCGGCTTCGTGTTCAGTGCGCCGCCGCTGGGCACGAGCCGCCCGCCGGGCATCGACTTCGCGCTGGGCTTCAGCATGGACGCCGACGCACCGGGTATCTTCGCGACCACCGCGCTCTACACCGAGTCGGCCATGTCCTTCATGACGCCGCCGAACCCGGCCAACCTCGCCACGCTGCGCGACCGCGGCAGCAAGCTCATGGTCTACCACGGCACCAGCGATGCGGTGTTCTCGTCGGACGACACCACGCGCTGGTACGACGAGCTGCGCGCTGCGAACGGTGGCGATGCCTCTGGCTTTGCGCGCTTCTTTCCAGTGCCGGGCATGAACCACTGCGCAGGAGGCGCTGCGACGGACCAGTTCGACATGCTGACCCCGCTGGTGGCGTGGGTAGAGAAGGGCAAGGCGCCCGACTCGGTCACCGCCGCCGCGCGCGGGGCGGGCGCCAACGTGGTCAACACGGAGCTGCCCGGCACCTGGTCGGCCACCCGGACGCGGCCGCTTTGCCCGTACCCCAAGGCGGCGACCTATGTGAGCGGCGACGTCGAGCTGGCCTCCAGCTTCGCTTGCAAATAGCAATGGTCAACACGCGGTGCTTGATTGGCCATCGACATGGATAGCCCGCTTTCTCCGCGATCTAAATTCCGCTGGCCACGCGATAGGCAGAAGCGCGGACTCCGAAACGGGCGCTCGCCAGCATAGACACTGCCCCATCAGTGTCAGCAGGAGATGGGAACATGAATGACGCACGCTCCCATCCACAAGTGAAGAGACGATTCGCGTGAGCGGTCTCAAAACTCCATGTGCTTGTCGGCGTCCTGCGTCTTGCGGCGGCCGAGCGCGAGATTCGCGCGCTGCTTGTCCAGCACGACGTAGATGAACACACCCTCCTTGGAGGCCGAGGGACGGATGATGTGGTACTGCTTTCCCAGCGTGATCAGCATGTCTTCGATCACGTCGTTCAGGCCCAGCGCTCGCATGGTCTTGAGCTTGGCACGCACGACCTCGGTGTTGCCGGCCGCAGCGACCTCGATGTCCACGCCCGCACCGGCGGCGCCAAGGATCATGCCGCTGGCAGAGTCAACCACGGCCGCGCACATGGCGCCGTCGATGGTCAGGATGTCGTCGAGGGTCTGCTTGATGGTTGCCAAGTTGTTCTCCAGTAAAGAAAGTGGTTCAAAAAAATGCGGCCTTGCCGCTCGGTGGGTCATGCGTCGGTGAGGGTCCTGGCCAGCTGCGCGGCGCGATAGGCCACCAGCGCCAGCACGGCCGCATCGTGGGCGAGCACATTGATGACGAGTTCGACGTCGCGCCGGGGCACACTGCAAAAGACGGCGAAGCCCGACTCGGTCTGCACGATCACGCTCTTGTGGCGACCCAGGCGCGCCTCTTCGGAGACGACGCTGGCAATGGCCACGATGGAACTGGCCATTGCCGCGACGCGCACGGGATCTGCATTGCCGATGACCGCGGAGGCCACGTTGAAGCCGTCGATGGTCGCGACCACGACGGCCGTCACGCCGTCCAGCTCCTCGACCAACTTGCGTGCCTCGCGCTGCGCATGCGCAGCTGCCGTACGGGAAAGGTCTTGTCGATCCATCACTTTGTCTCTCTCCCGCAATCAGCTTCGAGTTGCACCAGCAGCGTGTCGATCAGCAGGATCACATCGCTCCTGTTTCGCACGTCCACTTCAAGAATCGGATGCACCCGGTCCGTTGCGGCGAGTGCTTCCGCGTAGTCGTCCAGGGTCCGCACCGGATGCGTCCGCAGCCGCCCCACCCCGACGACGCAAGGCATCGTGCGAAGCGCTTCGGAAAATCCGGTCATGTAGATGGCCAAGTCCGCCAGCGGATCGGGTCGCGAGTTGTCGATCAGGACGATCACGCCCAACGCGTTGCGCACCAGGATCTTCCAGAGGAATTCGAAGCGCGGCTGCCCGGGCGTGCCGTACATGCGGACGCGGTCCCCGCTCTCCAGCGTGAGCAGGCCGAAGTCCAGGCCCACCGTGGTGCGCTCCTTGTCGATCGACGCGTCGGAGTTGCGCACGTCGGTCACCACCGGTGCCGCATCGCTCACGCAACCGATCGCGGTCGTCTTGCCGGAGCCCACGGAGCCGGTGAAGAGGATCTTGTATTCCCTCATCGCGTCGCTCCGAGGCCCAGTCGGCGACGGATGCCGCCGATGAGGCCGCGCATGAACTCGCTGCGCGCCGGGGCGGAATTTCCCTGCATGCGCGGCGGCTCTTCCGCATGCGCCCTTGTGGCAACCGGTGCCACATGCAGTTCCAGCATGCCCGCCGAGCGCAGCGTCTGCAGGAACATGACGCACCGGGGCAGAGCAATCTCGCCCAGTTCGGCCAGCTCGATCGCACTGAGCGTGCGTCGCGCCAGCAGGCTGGCCATCCGCACATTGTCGGGGTCGTTGCGCAGCAACAGGGCCGAAGGCCAGCGTCGCAACGTGAAGCGGACCGAATCGGACACCTCGATCTCCAGTGCGGCCTGCTCTTCCATCGCCGAACGCACGGGCCGCGTGGCCAGCAATGCGCGCTCGGTGCTCTTGAGCCATTGCTGCAGCTTGTCGGCGCGTATCGGACGCTCCAGCGTGTGGGGCGAGCTGCCGGAATTCCTGCGCGTGAGCGCGAGCACGGCGCCAGCAATGCGGGCGAACTCGGCGCGCTCGGTGGCTGTCGCGCTCTCGTCGACAAGCAGTGCGTCGTAGGGCGGCACATTGACCATGGTCCACGGAAAGGCAACGTCGTTCGCATACAGCTGGACGATGGTCCGGATCACGGCCGCCTCGGGTGCGGGCAACCTGTAGACGCCGAGTCTCAGAACGGTCATGTCTCGCCTTCCTTGCACACACAGTTGCGCATCAGTTCACCGCCGGCACTTCACGCCAGTTCAAGAGGCGCAGCGAGATGCCCTTCGACAGATCGGCTTTCACGGGCACCGGCTTCCCGTCGGTGCCGACGACGATGCGGGTGGACCCGTCCACGCTCACGAATCGCAGGTCGGTGACGGCGCTCGGGAAGCTCTGGTAGGCGGTTCCGGCGGGCAGCAGCACCGAGGTCCCCGTTCCGTAGTTGATGGCATAGACCCGGCTTTGCCCCGAAGGACTGCAAGCGTCGCCGGTGGTCAGCAGGCTGGAGAAAGCCACGATGCCGTTGAAGGCCGCCGGGCTGGAGACAAGACGCCAGCCGACACCGGTGTCGACACCCAGATCGAGATACCAGCCCGGCGACGTGTTCGAAAGGCTGATGCCCTTGAGCACATCGTCCACCTTCGTGAGCTGGCTGCGCGTGATGGGAGCGGTCACTGCATTGAAGCCGCCTGCCGTTCCGTCGACGATGGCGTAGAACGACTGCGGTGCCTTTGAATTCACGTCCGAGGCGTCCAGCAGCTTGCCGGTGCCGAGCAGCACGAAGCGCTTGCGCGTGACGGGGTTGATCTCGATCAGCGGCGCGGTGGTGACGGGTTGCGGATTGCCCGATCCGTCAGTCAGCGTGGCCAGCAAGGTGGGCGCCGGGTAGGCCGAGCTGCTGCCCTTGGCTGCGGTGAGATCGAAGCGCCAGAGCTGCCCGTCGAGATCCGCCGCATAGACGGCATCCGCGGTGTTGTCGGCATGGTCGGCGACATAGGCGGACGCCTGCGTCAGGCCGCTGGAGGCGGTGGGCGTTCCCATCTTCTCGAGCAGCACACCGGACTTCGGATTGACGATGTACAGGTAGCCCTTGCCGTCGCTGTTGTTGTAGCCCGAGGTGAGGATCACGACCCAGCCGTACTTCTTCGTCTTCACGACCGTGGGCGCGCCGTAGCTGTAGCCCATGGTGGCGTCGGTGAATTCCCATTTCACCTTGCCGGCCACCGCGGCTTCGCTGGTCATGCCTGCCGGCTCGGTCACGTCGATGGCGTAGTAGCTCTTGCCGCCCTTGCCCAGCCCGCCGATCAGCAGGCTGTGCCAATCGGCGCCGTTGCCGTTGCTCGCGGTGGTGATTGCGCCGCCGGCGCTGTTCAGGTCCACATCGAAGGCCTGCGGCGTCGCGTCCACGTAGTAGCGGTGGGCGTACTTGGGATTTCCAAGCTGCACCAGTCCATCCACCTGCGGCGTGCCGTTCGGCCCCTGGAACAAGGCGCTCGGCACGTAGGCGAACTGCTCGGTCCCGGGGTTGGTGCCGTCGAGGGCGCCATTGAATGCATGCAGCATGCCGTCGTTGGCGCCGACGTAGACCATGGTGGGGCGCGCGGCCCACTTGGTCTTGAAGGCCGTGTAGCCCGGGTTGCTTTTCTCCGAGAAGCCGGTCGCGGGCGGCCCGACGGGCATGACTTTCGAATTGACGATGTCGCCCAGCAACAGGGACCGGCTGCGCAGTGCCCGTGTACTTGCGGCCACCGTCGAGGTGCCTTCGTTCTTGCGGTCGCCACGCAGGTAGTTGAGGTAATCGGTGCTGCTCGTGGTGCTCGCGTAGGCGGGCGCGAGGGCGGCCAGTTGCGCCGAGGTCAAGCTGCCGGCGCGGAATGCCACGCCCTTGCTGCCGTCCCATGTCGCGACGCGGCGCGCCGTGTCCCAGCCGCCATTGGCCAGTTGGGCTTCGAGCGTGGTGCTGGTCGTCCAGACGGGTGCGGCGGACGGCGTGCCGTCGCTGGCGAAGGTGAGCTTGCTGGCGGTGACCACGCCCGTCCATCCCTTGGAGTCGTACTGCGATGCGTAGGAGGCGCTGCCGGTGGAAGCGGCTTGCGCCGTGGAAAGAGAGAAAGACGTGGTGTAGGCCTTGATGGCGTTGGCGATATCGGTGAATGCCGCCCTGAGGCCGCTCACCATCTGCCCTGCATTGCCGGCCAGGAAGTAGTTGTCGGGCCGCAGGCGCTTGTTGCCGTTCATGTCGATGCTGTCGCCCGCGGTGTTCCACCATTCCTGCGCGAGCGGCACGGTGGTGTTGGCCGGGTCATAGCCCGCGGGCACGCTGAAGCCGCCGTACTTGGCGGCCAGGTAATAGGGATTCAGGTCCTCGGCCCGCTGGTACTCCATGACATCCATCCAGTAGGTCGAGATGTTCTGCATGCCGGCCAGGTCGGGGCGCAGATCGTTGACGTGCGCGCCATATGCAAGGCCTGCGATGTAGTAGGTCGCATCGGAGCCGCCGGCCTTCCACCAGGGCGTCGGCGCCTTGAAGCCTTCCAGCGTCTGCAGGTTCTTCGTCCATGCATCCGCCTTGTTCAGCGAGTCCGCGGCGACCGTCGCGGGATTGCCCCGCCAGCTCGTCACCGCGCTTCCGCCCACGTTGTAGTCGTAGTGGGTGTGGTCGTCGCCGATGCCCAGAATGAAATTCTTCTGGCACGAGTAGGAAATGGGGTCCTTGCCGCTCCAGTCGGTCACTGCGGGAAAACCGTCGAGCTTGGCCTCCCTGCCCTCCATGTTGGCCGCCACCGAGCTGGTCCATTCGGGGACGTTGCCCAGGTTCTCGAAGTACCGCACGGCAGCGTAGTAAAGCTCGCTGACGTTGTCGTACATCATGTAGTTCTTGGCGGACTGGCCGAACTTGTTGAGGTAGTTCATCACCCCGCTCTGCACGACGCCGCTCGCCGTGGCCGACACGGCGTCGGGGTTGGTGTTCATGACGCCGGTCGTGGCATCCCACTCGCCGCGGGTGTTGGCGACCACCGCGGTGGACAGCGGCTGCGGATAGGTCGGGCCGATGAACCCCATCGGCGCGCGCATCACGCCGCCCTGCTGCGCCATGCCGCCGGCGTTCAGGAACGAGAAGGTGCCATAGCGGATCTTGTTGGCGTTCTGCTGCAACAGCCCTTCCGGCTTGTAGTTGGTGCCGTACTTGACGCAGTTGGCCTCCACGCCGCCGGCACCGGCCGAGGCGTCGCAGACCTTGACGCGGACGTAGACCTGATAGACGGCGTCCGCCCTCTTCGACCTGTTTGCGGCGTCGAGCTTGACCAGGTCGACCCCGGCCCCCGTGGGATCGCCCGTTCCGGTGAACACCATGGTGTTGCCGCGCGACCAGATGCTGGTGTTGAAGTTGTTCCAGTTGCTGAACGGCGTGACGGCGGAAACCAATGCCTTGGGCAGCTTGTGCCCGTTTCCCTGATCGGTGCCGCGCAGCGGGAAATTGGTGGTATTGCCCTGGCTGGAGCCCCATGCCTTCTCGAGGATGGTCTCGCTCGTGGTGTCCACGCTGCGGTAACCGCCCGAGAGCGCCCAGCGGAATGGGTCGATGGTCTGCATCGTGGCCCAGTTCATGAAGTTTCCGCTCCACTGTCCCGAGCAGCTGTGCTTGTTGGTGCCGGTGGACGCGCCGGCCGGCTGGAAGTAGCTGTCGGATGCAGCGCCGTTCTTCACCGCCGGCTCGACGTAGGTGTACGTGTAGCACTTGCGCGGATCGAAGTAGCCGAGGTATTCCGTGGCATCCGCGTAGTCGTTGAGGTTCGCCACGCTGATCGCTGTGGGGTACTCCACCGACAGCGCCAGCGCGAGATTCCCCGGCACATCGGAGGACGCGAACACAGGTTGGTCCGACAGCTTGGCGGTGGCCGCCAGCGCGGCCGGGCACGACAACAGGCCCAGACAGACGGCCGCGATCGCCCCGATGCCGGAAGCCACGGTCGATGAACGACAAAAAGCGCTTGTCATGGGGATGCGGTGCCTTCCTGGTCTGGCTTGGTGAACGTCGACTGCATGAACACCTGTGTGTCGCGCGGACCGCTGACGCGCAGGCTCAGGCGGTAGATCGTGGCGGTGGGTGGCGCCGGCGGCGGCGTGGGACTGGCGGTGCCGCCGGCCGGGGCGGCGGACGACTGCACGCAGCCGGTGCTGGTGGCCGGCCCGGTGCTGCTGCAAAGGCGATCGATCACGTAGCGGATGCTGACCTGCGCCACCGCATCGGTGAGGTCGTTGGATGCCTTGCCGACGGTGCCGAAGGTCTTGTCGTCCAGCAACGCCAGCGGCACGCCCTGCGTGTTGGTGTCGAGCTTGGTCGCCTTGAAGTTTTCGCCCGGCAGATCGTCGGTCGCGTTCGCGAGCGCGCCGCCGCTGGCCAGCTTGTTGGCCAGCACGAAGGACACGGCCCTCTCGCCCTGGTTCACGAGGTCGCGCCGGAAGGCCAGGTTGCCGGCGGAGGTCAGCGAGGTGTTCATGGACCGCACCACCGCGACCCCGCCGGCCAGGAGGATCACGAGCACGATGAGGCACAGCAGCAGGACGACGCCGCGCTGCCGCCGGGCCCGCGAAAAGGAGCTTGCAATCTTCATGGCAGCAGCAGCATGTTGCGCAACGGAATGGTGAATTCGACGACCCGGTGGCGGTAGTGCTGGTCGTCGTCGCTCAACGTCACCGTCTGTGAAATCGGATTCTTCGCGGCGTCCTGGAAGTCGTCGCCGAAGAGCTTCAGCCTGGCGGGCGACACCGCCTCTTTTTCCCTGTTCGCGCTGCGCATGACCAGCGCCACGCGAACGGCGACGATCTTGCGCATCGTCTCGGGCGTCTGCATGACGGCGACGATGTCGAAGCCCGCAGCGCCCGGGTCCGTCCAGCCGTCGAGAATGCCGTCGCCGTTGGTGTCCACGCCGTAGATGGCATGCAGCTCGGCCACGCCATCGGCCAGGGCTTGCGTCGCGCCGCCCGCACCCAGCAGCAGGTCGTAGCCGACCAGCGTGCGGTTGTCGCCCACGCCGAAGAGCTGGAACTGCACGTTGCCGTTCGCGGGATTGCCCAGCGGCGTGACATAGGTGGAGGTGCTGGCCGCCAATGTCTCCAGCGAGGTGGACTTGCCGGCCGTGTAGTAGGCGCCGCCCAACGTCAGCACTTTCGCCGTGGTGCCCGAGACCTGTTCGAGCAGGCAGTCTGTCGTGCCCTGCTGGCTGACCAGCACGAGGTCGCCCGCGGACACGCCGACCGTGTTGTCCATCGCGAGCGTCGTCGCGCTGCCCGGGTCCGTCAGGCCGCGCGGCACGCCGCCGGCCACGGCATCGCCGCCCATGACGACCAGCACGTCGGAGCCGGTATCGGACTGGCTCTTGCCGATGAGCACGGGCGCCACGCGCAGGTCGGACGTCGTGCCGGGCAAAAAGGACTTCTTGAACGGTGCGGGAAAGGCGCCAGTGGGCAGCAGGGCCGCCGCATTGAGCTTGCAGCCGAACACGCCCCGGTCGGTCGGCTGCACCGACTGGACCAGGCTCGAGCCGGCGCTGCGCAGCGCACGATCGAGCACATAGGCCGCATAGGCGCCGGCCTGCTCCATGTCGTTGGTCGAGGTGGTGACGCGCCGGTGCGTCTCGCCCACCACGACGATGCTGGCCACGGCCAGCGTCACGATCAGGCCGATGAGCATCGCGACGAGCAGTTCGATCAGTGTGAGACCGCGCTGCTTCATGGGAGCGTCACCCGCGTGGTGAGCGTGCTGCTCTGCTGTTCGGCCTTCGCACCTGAGCGGTCGGGCGCCTTCCAGGTGATCGCGATGTCGGCGCTGTTGGTGGTGCCCGACACCGCAATGACGCTCACCGCGCCGTTCGGCAGGCCTGCGCTGGCGGTGTCGCTCACGCGCTTCTGCCAGGTCGAGCCGGCGCCCGTGTTCACCGCAACCGACTTGCCCAGCCACATCGTGCTGGCGATGTCGTTGGCCAGCAGGGCGGCGCGGTTGCGGTCCTGCGCATCCGTCGACAGGCTGATGGCGCGTGCCTGCAAGCCGATCAGCCCGAGGATGCCCAGCGAAAACAACAAGACGGAGACCAGCACTTCCAGCAGGGCGATGCCGGATTGCCTCGCGCCGGAGGGCTTCTTCGAAAGACGTTTCTTCATGGGCAACCGTCGGAAGAATCTGCAAGTTTTCGGGCCGGGTCGCACATGCGCACCTGCCCCCCCAGGCCGAGCAGCACGCGCAGCGGCCGGTCCGAGCCATTCGCAGCGATGTCGTAGGCAAAGATCGACGAGCCGGTGTTGCAGCTCGCGCCGTCCACGCCGGTATCGCTGTTCGCCACGAGGCGGCCCATGGCGTTGAAGCAGACGGCCGCTGCGCCTTTGACCTTCACGCCGGCCGCCACATCCGACAGCACGCCGGCCTGCACGAACACGTTGCTTGCGTCCAGGCTCGACTTGGCAACGTTGAGCGACCAATTGCTTCCGTCGGCCACGGCGGTCAGGTCGTTCTGCGGCGCGGCGCTGTTGGTGAGCGAGAAGACCATGGGCCGGCTGCGGCGCAGGGCCTCGGTCTGTGCAAGGCGCAAGCCGTTCTGCAGCGAATCGCTCACGGTGCGAACCTTGTTGTTGGCGATCCAGGTCGTGAACGACGGCATGGCCAGCATCGTCAGGATGCCCAGCAGCGTGACGGTCACCATCATCTCGATCAGCGTGAAACCGGACGCATGGCGTCGGTGGTTGTTCATGTCGGGCACGCCTGGCCTCGCTTGGACACCCAGGCCTTGTCGCAACCCGTCCACCCGGAGACGCCCTCGATCGTGGTGCTTTGAAGACCGAGTTGGTCGACCGTGAAAGTGAACCCCTTGGTGGGCCCGCTGCCCACAGCCTGCAATGTGTAGGTGGTCGATGTGGCAGCAGGCGCCGACGCGCACGACAACTGGAAGGTGCCCGAGACGTTGGCCCTGCTGGCGGTGGCGGTGCAAGGCGGCACGAATGAACCCGTCTTGAGATAGGTCCGGTTGTCCTGGTAGTAGCGCTCCATGTCCGCACGCATGGCCGCCAGGCCGTTGGTGCCATCGACGAGCTGGCCGCGCAGCACGTAGTCGCGATAGCTGGGCAGCGCGATCGCCGCAAGGATGGCCACGATGGCCACGGTGATCATCACCTCGATCAACGTGAAGCCGGCAATGCTCCGACCCGCGACGACGGCCGCACGCTGCCGTCTCGCTGTCCTCAAGATTTGTATTTGCATTGCTGTTTTCCAACCACAAAAATCCGACTTCCTGCCGGTGTCACAAAGAAACTGATGTGACAATTGTTTGCGGCAACGAGTGCTTTCGACTAGATCGACGAATGAAATGCAGCCACTCAGTTTTCAAGGCAATGCCGTGGCCTCACGCCAGCTATGCACCAGATGCGGGCGCCCAACCCTGCTGGCTCAGTTTTTCCACCGCCATGTCGGCGAACATCGAAACGGCCAGCGGACGCTGCTGGCGACTGGGGTAGACAACGCTCAGGCCGCGGCCGGCGCGCGTGTACGCGGGCAGCACCCGCACCAGCCTGCCGCAAGCGATGTCGGAGGCCGTCAGGATCGAGGGCAGCGCGGCAATGCCCAGGCCCGCGCACGCGGCCTGGCGCAACACCGTCTGCGTGTTGCTGTTGAAGCGCCCTCTGACGCGCACATCCTTCTCCACGCCCTCTGCGTCCTGCAGGCGCCAGACGGCGTTGCCGCTGGCATCGGGCTGCACCACGCACTCGTGTTCGCTCAGGTCCTCCAGGGACATGGGCACGCCATGCGCCGCCAGATAGGCCGGGCTGGCGGTCAGTTCGCCATAGCTCGCAAAGATCCGTCGCGCCACATAGCAGGAGTCCTGCAGCGGGCCGCCGCGAAATGCGATGTCGATGCGATCGGCAATCAGGTCCACCAGAAGATCGCTGAGCACGAAGTCCAGGCGCACCAGGGGATGCTCGGCCAGGAACGTCTCCACCCATTCCATCTGGAAGAAATCGAAAAAGCTGGTCGGCGCGGTCACGCGCACCGTGCCGGTCGGCTCCGCGTTGTCCGCCACATGCAGTTGACCGGCTTCGATGAGTTCCTCGACCGCCGGGCCGCATCGCTCGTGAAAGGATTCGCCGGCGCTCGTCAGCGTGAGCTTGCGGGTCGAGCGCTGCATCAACCGCGTGCCGAGCCGCGCCTCGAGTTGTTGGATGCGCCGGCTCACCGTGGCGGAAGGCACGCTCAACCGTCGTGCCGCCTCGGCGAAGCTGCCGCTGCGCGCCACCTGTACAAACATCGCCACTTCATTCAGATCGAGCATGGGATTCTTCCTGTTGTTGTTGCCAGGTTCGAGCCGGCTTTTTTTCAATACGTCTCCAACTTTCCTGAGGGCCTTGGAAAGCACCAATCAGGGGCATTCATGGCGCACCAAAGAGATGCCAGGCGGCTAATTTGAGGTACGCCCCTCACGCAACACGCTGAACGGCAGCTGACATCCCCGGGAGGGCGATGTACTTTGAGAAAAAGCTCGCCGTTCACAGCAAATTGCCGCAGCATGTCGTCTGTTGGTCGTTATAGAAACATAACGATCAATTGACCTAATCAACTACCGGCAGCTTCATTACGAGCCCTTACCCACATGCAAGCCCTTCCCGATACGACAGCACTGCGCGCGCCGCGCGCACTGGACGACCTCCTGCTCTACCGCCTGTGGCGCGCCACGCGCACCAGCAGGGCGATGGCGACGCGCATCGTGGAGGGAGGCTTCGGCATCACGCATCGCGAGTGGGGAATGATCGGCATGCTCGCGCAGGTCGGAGAGATCCGGCCCTCGGCGCTTGCCGAGCAGCTGCAGCTGGACCGCGTGCGCACATCGCGGGGCCTGCGCAGCCTTTTCGAGAAGCGCCTGATCGAACGGCGCCAGAACGCCGATGACGGCCGCGAAGTCCACGTGCAATTGAGCGATGCCGGCCGGCAACTCTTCGACGAGCTGTTCCCACGCATCGCCGATCTCAACATCGACCTTCTCGGAGGCCTCGATGCCGAGCACCACGGCATCTTTCTCCGCTGCCTGTATCTGCTCGAGTCGCGTGGCAACGCATTGAATGCACAGCGTGCCGTCCCGGAGAAAGCCGATCGTCGCGCGGGTGGCACGCGCCATCACTGGTCCAGGCAGATCGATATCTGCCTGACCTAGTGTGCTGTCCCGCAAATAGCTGATCGCTACTTCAAGGCGGCACCGCCTCGCGCGAGGTACTGGCCCGAGAGGCGGGCGAACTGGCCACCATCGGTGGCGATCGAGGTCTGATGGCTGCCGCCTGGGCTGAAGACGAAGGCGAAGGTGTGGATGTCGCCGTATTCCTGGGCATTGCGCAGCATGTAGTCGACGTGGTTGTCTCGGTAGTGCTGGTCCGTGCCGGGCGTGTCGGACGGCACGCCCATCGGCGTCTGCCACCACAGGATCGGGAGGTCATTACCCAGCACTGCGCGGTAGTCCGAGATCTGCTTCTGGGAGTCGTGGAAGTTCGGGCTGGTCTTGTTGCTTGCGTCCCAATAAAACGGAGCGCTTCCGTTCTGGCACTCTGCGGGCGGAGATGCGACTTCTCTACAGCCCGCATCGCGGTCGCTGGTCTGGGCCACGATGAAATCCGCCTTGCCCGCCCCGACCGCGCGCATCTGCGCGCCGATCTCGGCAGCGGTGCCGCTCCAGAAGGAGGGCGGGAACCCCACCAGCGCCTTGGGCGCGATCTGCCTGCCCATCTGCACGAGGCATTGGCCGAGGCCCGCGGCGGTGTTCGGCAGCCCGGCGCATTCGGGCTGGTTGCTCACGGAGGCCGGCAGCCGCGTTGCATCGCGACCGGGCGCCTGCGATGCGACGAAGCCCCAGAAGTCCGGCTCCAGGTTGATCAGCACCGGTCCGCCGAGGTTTGCAATGAGTTGGTACATGAGCCGGACCTGCGCCCAGTACTTGTTCATGAACGTCGCGTCGTTGATGCCACCCAGGTTGCCCTCGCCGTTCGCCGTCATCTGGTAGAGCGTGTACATGGGAACCGCACCGTAGGCCTGGATGGCCTGTGCGGTGAACGTGAGGTATGCGCCCTCGGGGCTGTTCCATGTGGGCCAGGCACCTGCACCGACGCCCACGAGGTAGGTGTCCACGATGTCCGGATGAATGTCCTGGAGCTTCATCTGATCGATGCTGCTCGAACCGAGTCCGATCAGCACCCGGGCGGGCTTGCCCAGCCTGGCCACCAATGCGGAGGTCGCCGCAACGGGCGAAGCGTCTCCGGCTGCATTGCCCGTGCCGCCACCGCCCGTTTCGCCACCGCCGCCCTGGGCGCCGGCATTGCTGCCGCCCAGACCTGGCAGGCCCGCGAAGCCGCTGCCTTGATTGCCGCCGCCACCGCCCCCGCAGCTGGACAGGAACGCTGAAAACATCAGCACGGCAACGCCTCGTCGGATACACATGTTCATGGAAATAGTTTTTCTGGATTGAAAGATGTGGCGCAGGACCTCTCACCTGCGATCGGCTGACCGCCGCAACCACAAGCAACCCACCTCCGCCGCCGAGGGTGATGATTGTTTGAGGTGAGAGCGCTTTCGACTAGGCGGCCGCATGAGATACAGCCACTCATATTTCAGGGAAATGGCGCCGCTTTCCCGGAGCGGATGACGTGGAAGCCGGGTGGTGGCTTCTGCGTTTGGCACTCGGCCTTCGTGCCTATTGCGCTGAAAACTGAGTGTCTGATTTCCATTTTCATCGCTAGTGAAAAGTACACGCTTCTCCAAACAATCGGTGCTCACGTTCCTGTGCGACACCTGCGAGCCGTACCTCATGTCCCCTCTTTCCGTGCATCTGCTGCGCGCCACGTTGATTCCTTTTTCCCTCGCGCTGGCGGCATTGCCGGCACAGGCCGCCGTCGACACGATGAGCAAGATCCGCGAAACACGCACGATCGTGCTCGGTGTTCGCGAAGCCGCAGTGCCCTTTTCCTTCGTCAATGCGCAGAAGCAGCCCGTGGGCTATTCGGTGGACCTGTGCATGAACGCTGTCGAGGAGATCAAGCGCGAGCTCAAGCTTCCCGACATCAAGGTTCAGTACAAGCCCGTGTCCGGCCCGGACCGCATTCCCAAGCTGCTCGCCGGCGAGATCGACCTCGAGTGCGGTTCGACGACCAATACGATGGCGCGCCAGGAAAAGGTGGACTTCAGCTACACCTTCTTCGTCGCGGGGATGCGCGTTCTGACGAGCCAGAGCCTTCATGTGGACACGGTGAAGGATCTGCAGAAGCAGCCGGTGGCGCTGACCAAGGGCACGACCTCGGAGAAGCTTTTCAGGCAACTCGCCGAGGGTGAACTGCGCGACTCGAAGTTCACCACCTACGACAACAACAGCGAGGCCTTCAAGGCCCTGAAGGAAGGCAAGGTGCGCGCGTTCGCGCAGGACGATTCGCTACTGCAAGGTCTCGTGTCGAACGACAAGACGATCGATACGCTCAGCCTGAGCAGGCTTGCGCTGTCGGTCGAGCCGTACGCCGTGATGGCGCGCAAGGGCGACACCGCATTGCTGGCCGCTGTCGACCGCAGCCTCGCGCAGCTGTATGCGAGTGGCGAGATCCACAAGCTCTATGACAAGTGGTTCAACACCAGCACGCTCACCATCAAGATGGGACGCCTGACACGCGACAGCTTTGTTCGGCCGAACAAGCAGCCCGGCGTCGCCATGGTGCTCGGCCATTCGATCTGAGCAGAACAACGCACGCGTGCAGGTTCCCGATGCATGCCGGTGCACCGCACTGCTGCGCGAGTGGGCAGCAGCCCGAGGACTCCACGGTCCACGGGTCCGGCACCGGCTGACATTTCACGGCGCGTCGAAAGTGCCATGTGCCACGAAACGTCAGGCGCAAGCCATGCCTTGCCAGGCTCGAGCGTTCTTCATGCACCGTTTCGCCTTATAGATCTGCGCCATCGATGGATGCCCAAAAGCAAGGCGCGCATGTTGCTGTAGCAACTCATCAAAAATTCTTGTTCCCAATGAATTCATCAGACAACGAAAACATCGCTCCCCTGGACCGCCGCATCTTTTGCCTCGGCGCGATCAGTCTTGCCACGCTGGGCACGACAGCTTGCGGAGGTGGAGGCGGCAGCTTCGTCGGCGGAGGGGCTGTTGTGGGGGCCGCGCCACCGGACACTCCCGCGGCAGCCGATCCTTCCAGCGAGCCTGGCGATTCCGCGGTGGCCCCTCCCCCGCCGTCTCCTCCCCAGGCACGCAAGTTCGTCCACCCCGGCCTTCTTCACACGGAGAGCGACTTCGAGCGCATGCGGCAGAAAGTCAAGGACCAGGCGCAACCATGGCTGGATGGCTGGAATGCATTGACAGGCAACGGCCGCGCGCAACTCGGTGCGAAGCCGCGCCCGCTGGCCAGGGTGGTGCGGGGCGGCGACGGCCAGAACTTCGCGCAGTTCTACATCGACGTCGCGCGCGCGTATCAACTCGCGTTGCGCTGGAAGGTGTCGCAGGACACGCGCTATGCCGACCTTGCCGTGGTCTTCCTGAACGAGTGGTCCTCCACGCTCGCAGAGCTCACGGGCAATGCGGACCGCTTTCTCGCGGCGGGCATCTACGGCTACGAGTTCGCGAACGCGGCCGAGATCATGCGCACGTATCCAGGCTGGGCGCCGGCCGATTTCGCGCGCTTCCAGACCATGATGCTGGACATCTTCTACCCGCTCAACCACAGCTTCCTCACCGACCACAACGGCACCAACGCCACCGGCATCACCAACTACTGGGCCAACTGGGACCAGTGCACCATGGCCTCGATGCTGGCGATCGGCGTGCTCTGCGACCGGCCCGACATCTACGACGAGGCGATCAGCTACTACAAGACAGGCCAGGGCAACGGTGCGGGCCTGCAGGCGGTCTATCACGTGCATCCCGGCTACCTTGGCCAATGGCAGGAAAGCGGGCGCGACCAGGGGCACTGCACGCTCGGCATCGGACTTGCGGGCGCATTCTGCGAGATGGCCTGGAACCAGGGCGACGACATCTACGGCTACGAGAACAACCGCTTCCTGGCCGGCGCCGAGTACGTGGCGAAGACCAATCTTCCCGATGGCAATGGCGGCTTCTACACGGTGCCGTACATCACCAACATCAACCGGCAGGGCACGCAGGCCGTGCTCTCGACGGCAGGCCTGGGCCATCGGCGAGGCATCTGGGAAAGCGTGCACAACCACTACGCCAATCGCCTGGGCATCGCGACCCCCTACACCGCCCTGCAAGCCATCCAGATGCGCCCCGAGGGGGACGGCAGCAACGGCGACCAACTGGGCTTCGGCACGCTGACCTTCACGCGCGATCCGCTGCCGACAGCCGGACGGCCCAGCGGGCTGACCGCGCGCTTGCGCGGCACGCAGGTGGTGCTGTCATGGTGGGGCTGCACCGGTGCGCAGAGCTACTCGGTGCGCCGCGCGGAGCAAGCGGGCGGCCCCTACAGCGTGATCGCATCGGGCATCACCGATGTGCTCACCTTCAACGACACCGCGCTCAGCGCGACCGGCGTGTACCACTACGTGATCGTCGCGGCCACCGCCTCGGGCGACAGCGCACCGTCCAGCGAAGCGCGCGTGTCCGTGCCGCCCGAATTGCTGCTGCAGTGGAAACCCGATGGCGGCGCGCGCACGCCCGTCAGCCTTCCGACGGGTCTTGCAAAGAACGCCGCCGACTTCACGGTCTCGGTCCGGGTCTTCCTGGACAGCGCGGCGACCTGGTCCCGCGTGCTCGACTTCGGCTCCGGCTCGCGCCGCTACATGATGCTCACGGCGCGCAGCAACACCGGCGTGGTCCGCTACGGGATCTCCACGGTCCACGGCTACAACGAACAGATGATCGATGGCACGGCGGCGCTGGCTACCGGGCGCTGGGTGCATGTCGCGGTCACCCTGTCGGGCACGCTTGGAACGCTCTACGTGGACGGCGTCGTCGCCGGCACCAACACACAGATGACGCTCACGCCCGCCGACCTCGGCGAGACGACACAGAACTGGCTCGGCCGGTCGCAGTTTGCCAACGACCCCGATCTGCAGGGACGCGTGGACGATCTGCGCCTCTACAGCGGCGCATTGGGCCCGGCGGAGATTGCTGCGCTGGCCCGGGCCTGATGTGGCTTGGCCAGCAAGAGGCCGGATGGCCTCCTCGGGCCTCAGGCCTTCTGCTTCGGGCGATAGCCCGCAAGCTCGTGCTTGGCGATCGCGTTGCGGTGCACTTCGTCCGGGCCATCGGCCATGCGAAGGTGGCGGGCATAGGCCCAGAAATTCACCAGCAGCGTGTCCTGGCTCAGGCCCATCGCACCGAAGGCCTGCATCGCGTCGTCGATCACCTGGATGCAGTTGTTGGGCGCGATCACCTTGATCATCGCGATCTCCTTGGCCGCCACCTTGTTGCCCACGGTGTCCATGCGCCAGGCCGCGTGCAGCACCATCCAGCGGGTCTGGTCGATGAGCATCCGGCTCCTCGCAATGCGTTCGCGCCACACGCCCTGCTCGGCCAGCGGCTTGCCGAAGGCCACGCGCGACACCACGCGCTCGCACATCATCTCCAGCGCCGACTCGGCCATGCCGATCATGCGCATGCAGTGGTGGATGCGCCCCGGGCCCAGGCGCCCCTGCGCGATCTCGAAGCCGCGGCCCTCGCCCAGCAGGATGTTGTCCACCGGCACGCGCACGTTCTCGAACAGCACTTCCGGGTGGCCGAAGGGCGCGTCGAAGTGATTGACCAGCGCCATGTCGCGCAGCACGGTGATGCCGGGCGTGTCGGCGGGCACGATGACCATCGACTGCTGGCGGTGGCGATCGGCGTTGTCGGGGTCGGTCTTGCCCATCAGGATGAAGAGCTTGCAGCGCTCGTTCATCGCGCCGGTGATGTACCACTTGCGGCCGTTGATGACGTACTCGTCGCCCTCGCGCCGGATGCTGCAGGCGATGTTGGTGGCGTCCGAAGACGCGACGGCGGGTTCGGTCATCGCGAAGGCGGAGCGGATCTGCCCATCGAGCAGCGGCTGCAGCCAGCGCGCCTTCTGCTCGGCCGAGCCGTAGCGCTCGATCACCTCGGTGTTGCCCGTGTCCGGCGCGCTGCAGTTGAAGGCCTCGGCGCTCCAGTAGCGCCGGCCCATGATCTCGCACAGCGGCGCGTATTCGAGGTTCGTGAGACCCGCGCCATGTGCGGCCTCGGGCAGGAACAGGTTCCACAGGCCCGCCGCGCGCGCCTTCTCCTTGAGCTCTTCCAGCAAAGGCAGGCCGGTGTAGAAGCCGCCGCTCTTCTGTGCGTTCAAGTAAGACTGGTGCGCCTCCTCGGCCTGGCGCTTTTCGTTCGGGTAGATGTGCGCGTCCATGAAGACGAGCAGGCGCGTGCGCAGCTCCTGGACCTTGGGCGTGTAGGCGAATTCCATGCGGGTGTCTTCCGGGTTCGGGGTTGCGGGTCGAGGAATGAACGTGCGCCATGGTGCCCGGCCCGGGGCCGTCCGGCTGTCTCCTGCATGACGGGGCTTCAGCGTAGCGAAAGCGCCGGCGACTCCGGACGCTATGCCCGCGCCGCGAATGACGCGTGCTGCCGCTCGATCGTCGGCCGGCACTTGTTCGGGGTGACGCCCTGTGCGCTCAGTTCGCTTCCACGCAGTTCGAGGTCCTCCAGGCAGTCGAGAAAAACCTCGAGTTGCCTGGCATCGATGCCATCGAGAAGATCGACGTTCAGGCGCGAGAGACGCGGAAACAGATCGTCGAAGAGCTGCTGGCCCGCAGGGCTCAGGCGCACATGCACGATGCGGCCGTCCTCGGCGTCCTGCCGCCGCTCCACCAGCTTCTTCTCGGTCAGGCTGCGCAGGGCCAATGAGGCGCTCGCACGGTCCATGTGCAGGCGCTCGGCAAACTTCGAGGCGGGGATCTCCCCCAGCTCCTCGAGCACGCCGATCATTCCTAGCTCGCGGCGCGTGATGCCGAAGCCGCCCTCGACCATGCGGGTCACCATGCCATTGCTCACGCATGCTGCGCGCCATATCCGGTAGAGGAGCAGGTCGTCCAGTGATTGGGGGGTGCGCAAGGCAACCGCGTCGGGGAAAGCGCGCATATGAATCAGAAGGATCAAAAAGGTGGGTGCCGGGAATTTCCTGCGGACAGCGATGCATGCACTTCCAGCACGCCTGCGTTGCGCAAGGCCTGCAGGAAACGCATGCAGCGGGAAACCGATTGCCCGCAGCGATCGGCCAACTCGCTCGCGCTCAGTTGGCGCCGCCAGAGCAGATTCGCCATTCGGTCGTCGTCTTCGCTGCGCCCCATCAAGGCGGCCGGAGGCCAGTGGTGCAACGAGAAACGCGCCGAATCGAGAAGCTCCTGCGACATCGCCGACACCAGGGCTGCCGGGCCCGGCGATCGCCGTGCTTCAAGAAGTTCCTGGCCTGTGTTCAACAGCCATTGCTGGAGCTTCTCGGCACGGATCGGGCGCTCCAGCGTGTTCGCCATGCCCTCGGAATGCATGCGGGCCACGGTCAGCACCGCGGGCGCCATTTGCTCGACCTCGGCCAAACGGTCTTCGATCAGGTTTCCGTCGACGAGCAGCGCGTCGAACGGCGGGACATTGACCAACTTCCACGGGAACGAGCCGTTCTGTGCGGACAGCCGGACGATCGTTTGAACGACGACGACTTCGACGGCCGGCAATCTGAACAAGCCGAGCCTCAGCCTGGGCATGCGTTGCCTTCGAGATGCATAGGGCAAGCGATCACTCTGGATCTGGAGATTCGATGCCGCCTGGCACCTGACTGCCTGGCAAAGACAAGGAAGACTTGTAGTCGATGGATTGACGGACAGGGCGGGTTAGGGAAAAAACGGTAGGCAGAGATGTTGAAACAAACGGTAATGCAACGAAGTGGCGAAGCATAGGAGCGCGGGATGCATACACAAAAGCGTTTCGCTCGATACCTCGTATCGATATTGGAGATACCTGGCAACCCGACAAGGTCCAGCACGGCATCCACACCGGGACAAAGGGTGGACCTGCACAAGAATCCAGGAGGAAAAGAACCATGCGATTCCAGAAGCTGGACCTGAACCTGCTGGTCGCCCTGGATGCGTTGCTGAGGGAACGCAGCATCAGCCGGGCAGCGGAGCACCTGCACCTGAGCCAGTCGGCCATGAGCAGTTCGCTCGCGCGGCTGCGGACTTATTTCGAAGACGACCTGCTGGTCTCCGTGGGCCGCAAGCTCGAACTCACCAGCCGGGCCGAGGTGCTGAAGGAAGCCGTGCGCGACATCCTCATGCGCGTGGACACCACCATCGCCACGGCCCCGCAGTTCGATCCGTCGAAGTCGGATCGCAGATTCCAGCTGGCCGTCTCCGACTACACGGCGGCAACCCTCATACCCCATGTACTCGCGCTGGCCGAGCAGCAATCGCGCACCGTGCGCTTCGACCTGGTACCGGTGCCGGGCCGGCCCCAGAGCGCGCTGGAGAGCGGCGATGCAGACCTCATGGTCATCTCCCGCACCTACGCCTTGCCGGACCATCCCGCCGAAATGCTGTACGAGGAAGGGCTTTGCTGCGTGGTGTGCAACAGCAGCAGCTTCGCGCAGTCCGGTGAGCTCACGCTCGCGCAGTACGCAGCGGCCGGCCATGTCGCGGTGCAGCCGCCGGCCATGGACAAGCCGACGCTGGAGAGCTGGTTCAAGCAACGCTACGTCAAGGCCGAGCGCATCGAGGTCACGACCTTCAGCTTCGTGAGTGCGCCCTATCTCGTCATGGGCACCGAACGGATTGCAATCATGCACGGCAGGCTCGCCCGCATTGCCTGCAGATCGCTGCCGGTCACGCTGTTCCCGCTGCCCACGCCACCGCTGCGCATGGAGCAAGTGCAGCAGTGGCACCGGCACCGCAGCCGGGACCCGGGGCTGCTGTGGCTGCGCGGGTTGATGCATGAAGCCGCCCTGCGCATGGATGCCGAAGCGGACCAGAACCTGGCCGGTTGAACGCGCCGCTCAGCGGCTGGCGTACGGCAGCGACGAATGGTGCACGACGATGCGCAGCTTGCCCTCATCGTCCTTCACGAAGCTCCAGGTCTTGTCGACCGTGGTGACCTTGCCGTCCGGGCCGGTGAACAGCACGTTGCCCATCGTGCTGGCCGTGTCGCGGTGGATGAGCACCGCGCTGTTCTCGATCTCGCACTTGGTCCAGCCCTTCAGCGCAAAGCCCGTGTCGTTCGGAAAGGCCGGGTTGCCGCCGACGAAGTACGCCAGTGCGCCATCGCGGGCGGTGCGGAAGGTCTGCGGCGACGCTGCCAGCGTGGGCTTGAACAGCACCGCGCCCGACTGGTAGGCATACGCGCTGTCGATGACCTTCTCGGCGAGCGCCTTGGCCGCTTCCTGGCCGCCGCTCGCGTTGGCGGCGCTGATGTCGACCAATGCCTTGCACCAGGCCTTCTGGGCCATCAGGACCTCGGTCTCGGTGATGCTGTGGTCAATGTGCTTCTGCCTGGCTGCAGCCGGCAGGATCGCGCCCCCGATCAGGAGGCTGGCGATGGCGACTTGCGTGAACTTCTTCATTTTCAATTCCGTTGAGAGTGGTTGGAGTAATCGGACTAATGCAACAAAGTGGCGAAGCATGGGAGCACGGCCTGTATACGCAAAGCCGTTCTCCTCGATACCGCCCATCGACACAGGAGATACCTGAACCGAGAACTCGATTGCACCAGTGCGAGATGCACCCGGCATGAAGCGCGCATTAACCGGTGCTGAGCGGGAGATGAATACGGCATGAACAAACGCCGCCTGCTCTGAGGCAGAGAAGCAGCATTCCCCTCGGCACGAACTGATGAATTAGGTCAACAACCGGCCTCGTGCATAAAAAAGGGAATCACAGCGCCGTCGGGTGCTGACCTGGAGAACCCATGCAATCTGCTGCATCCCCGCTTCCTCTTCAAACCGCGCCGAGCGACTTTCGATTTCGAAACCAGGCCGGACCACCGATGAGCTCCCTTCAACCGAGCACCATCGAGTACTCGCTGCTGATGCTGGTGCTGGTGAACGCCAGCCAGGAGGTCACGCCGGCCTCGCTGGCCAAGGCACTCGGCATCTCGATGCCCCGCCTGGAGTTCAGCGCCGATCGACTCGAAGCGCGCGGCCTTCTCGGCCGGCATCGCGAGGCAACGGACAGCGAGTCGAGTCGCGTCCACCTCACCGGCAAAGGCCGCGAACTGGTACACAAGACCGAAGCGGTCGCGGCCAGCATGGAGACCGGACGACCGGCGCCCATGAGCCTCACGGAACGCGCGCTGCTGTCCGAGCTTCTGGAGCGCATGGACGAGCGCGGTCCGCGCTGAGGCGCACGCTGCGCGTCGATGCGCATCGAGTCAAGGGCACGGTCTTCAGGAGCCGGGCTGGCGAACCTCGTCCTGCATGGCAACGCACTTCGACAGCAGATAGCCCTCCCCATACACAGCCTTCAGCACGAAGCCGTTCTTTTCGTGCAGCGCGAGCTTTCTCCGCACGTTGGTGGCGCAGACATCGAACCCCCGCGAGCTGCGGCGGGACGTGGACCTCCACAGCGCATTCCAAAGCCAGTCGCGCGTCACCACGCGGTCCATGTTGCGGAACAGTTCCAGCGCAAAGTCGAACTGGCGCGGCTGGAGAAATATCTCGCGCCCCCGATGCAGCACGATGCGGTGGTTCACGATGAACCGGTAGTCGCCCCAGGCCAGTTCCGGAATCCGGGCCGATCGCGCCGAATTTCCTTTCGTTCGCGCGAGCAGCGAGCGAATGCGCCACTCCAATTCGTCGTTGGTCGTCCGCAAGGCGTCGAACTCGATGGCATCGACCGCTTCGGCGTCTTCATTGCGAAGCAGCAGCTCCCCCCACTGCATTCCCTCGACGAGAAGAAGCGCCGGCATGCCCAGCGCATCCCTGCCGCCGGAAAGAACCCTTCGGGGAAGGCCGTTCTGCAAAGGCGCCAGAAGCAGATCAAAGCGTTGGTGCTCTTCCAGAATTTGCAGAAGATTGTCCTCATGGGTGAATACGACGGCATGGTGGCCCATCGAACTCAGCCGGCTCTCGAGCGCGGCACTGCGCACACCATCGCCGTCATACAACGCGATGAACAGGTTCTGCCGCTCACTCATTCACTGCATTCAGGGCTGACTGAAAGCTGGCGCCCATGAAGACTTCGAGCGACGCGTGACATGCGCGATCAAGCGCCAAGACGCTCTTCAAGGACGTACCCCTCGCCCCGCACGGAATGCAACAGCTTCGTCTCGAACGGTGCGTCGAGCTTGCTGCGCAGGCGCAGCACGGCCACGTCGACGGCGTTGTTCTTGCCGTCGAATTCCCTTTTCCATACGCGCTGCGAGAGCTGTTCCCGGGAGAGCACTTCGCCCTGGCTGCGAAGCAGCACCAGCAGCAACGCAAACTCCATCCGGGTCAGGTCGAGTTCCACGCCCTCGCGGGTGCATCTCGTGGTGCGCTCGTCGAGCTCCAGATCGCCCAGGCGCAGCACCGGCTGGCGGACCACGCGCGGGCGACGGGCCAACGCCGTGACCCGCGCAAGCAGGTCGGAGAGCGAGAAGGGCTTGACCAGGTAATCGCTCGCGCCCAGCTCCAGGCCCGCGATGCGAGCGGCCACGCTGTCGCGTTCGGTCAAGACCAGAAGAGGCGCATCGGTCTTGCGCCGGATCGCCTGGACGGCACTGAACCCTGCATGTCCGGTCCGCATCGAATTCAGGAGGATGAGCGCGTAGTCTTGCGCGAGCGCCGCGTTCGCCGTGGCGTTGTCGCCGGTCGCGATGTCGATGGCAAATCCGTTGCTCTCCAACCCCTCGCTGAACGATTTGCACTGGGTCGACTGGTGGTCGATGAGCAGGATGCGCAGGGGATCGATCTCGTCATCGATCTGGGCGGCATTCGCATGGCTGGTGCCGAGAAACGAGCCGCTCAATACGGTCTCGAAAGGAAGCTGGGAAACATTAATTCGCACGATCTCTCCTGTTCCAGCGCCAGGAGGAGCTGTCGTGCTTTTATATGTTTGCGACAGATCGTTGACCTAATCCATCATCTCCTCTCGCCACCCGCGCCACGCTGGAGATCGGACCATTCGCATGCGTTTTCCTCATTGCATCGAAGAATGAGATTAAGCCTCTCACTTATCCATGCAATCGATGGAAAGATGCCCGCCCTTCGATCACATCGTTGCGCACCGGTGATGATTCCTTGTCGGGGTCGTGGAGAGCTTGCACCAGAGGGGCCGAGAGTCCAACAGAACGCCAAGGCCGACATCGGGAAGTCGACATCTTCAAAGCGGCACCGTTGCTCCGGATCGATCGGCAACACCTTCGACGCGGTGGGCGGCGACCCAAGTGTCATCGGTCCTACACGGAAACGTCATCGACGCTTCCTACGCTTGCGCGCTTCGCAACGTCTGACCTTACTTCCCATGTCCGCTTCCAACAATTCGCGCCGCCCTCGCGCACCGCGCGATGCCGCACCCGCTGTATCGAACACCGAACCCGACACGACGTTGCATGCATCCCCGCGCCGTCATGTGCTCAAGCTCGGCGCGTCGCTCCTGACCGTCGGCAGCAGCAGCGCCTTGCTGGCTGCTTGCGGCGGTGGCGGTGGCAACGCAGGCCTGCCAGTGCTCGGGGCCTTGCCGGTACCTGCGCCCACACCTCCAGCGCCAACCCCTGCCCCACCGGCCGCAGCAAAGATCTCCAGCTTCGCGCTGGCCGTGATGCCAGACACGCAGTTCTATGCGCGCTACGCCACGGCCGCCGAGAGCGACCAGTACGACAAGCGCTTCGGCAGCGCGCCCTTCGCCGCCCAGACGAAATGGATCGCTGCCAACGCCAAGGCGCTGAACATTCCTTTCACCATCCACCTCGGCGACGTGGTCGACCAGGTCACCAAGCCCGACCAGTGGAAAGTGGCCGATGCCGCCATGAAGGTGCTCGAAGACGCGAAGCTGCCTTACAGCGTGCTCGCCGGCAACCATGACGTGCTCAGAGACATCGACTACGGCATCGACCCCGTCGGCGGCACGGATGCCGACCGTACGCCCGCCAACGAGCCTTACATCCAGTGGTTCGGCACCGAGCGCGCGAAGAAGCAGGCCACCTTCGGTGCACGCGACCCCAGCGGCTTCCACGAGTACCACGTGTTCGAGGCGCAGGGCCAGAAGTTCATGGTGCTCTCGCTGTCGTGGCGCATCTCCGATGCCGGCATCGCCTGGGCCCGCCAGGCGATCGCGAAGAACCCCACGTTGCCCGTGATCCTGGTCAATCACCAACTGCTCAACATCGCGCCCGACGGAACCAGCCCGCTCGAAACCGACTACGGCAAGATGCTCTGGGAGAAGCTGATTCGCGACAACGACCAGATCTTCATGACGCTCAACGGCCACCACCACGGTGCCGCGCACCTCACGAAGACCAACGATTTCGGCCGCAAGGTCGAGGAAATGGTTGTCGACTACCAGATGGCCTACCAGGGCGGCAACGGCCTGATGCGTCTTTACGAATTCGACCTGACCAACAAGAAGATCAAGGTGCTGTCGTTCTCGCCGTGGGTGCCGCAAAAGCCGGCCGCCACGCTCAACAGCTTCGACCAGGCCGTGCTCACCACGCCCAACGAGGCCTTCGTCATCGACATGGATTTCGCGCAGCGCTTCGCGGGCTTCAACAAGAGCTTCGGCACCGGCAGCGCCACCATAGACAGCTCGCTGGTGGATCAGGCCCGCGCGATGATCCTCGCCAACTACAAGGACCCGGCCACGATCGAGCAGCGCCCCGCGGCGAACCCGGACGACTACCCCAAGGTGGCGAACACGCTGGCCCACTGGCGCTTCTTCGGCGGCACGGTCAACCAGCCCGTGCTGCCGGGCGCCGTCATCGCCGACGTCACGGGCGCCAACCCACTGCACCGCGATGCGTTGAACCAGGGTGGCATCGTCGGCGCGACCGACAGCGACATCGTGTGGACCGATGACCGCCACTACCTCTCCGCCGCGCCGGGCTCGGTTCGCTTCCTGAACACCAACAAGAACACGCCGCGCCTGAGCTACTTCCTCACCGACGCGGCCGCGCCGATCAACGCGCAGACGTTGGAGAACGGCTACACCGTCGAGGCCTTCATCAAGATCGACAAGAGCTGGACCAGTGGCAACCAGGCGTGGATGAACATCATGACCCGCGATGGTCGTCGCGGCGATCTCGCAGGCTATTCGGGCGGCGACCCGGAATCCCCGCCGATGCTGTTCGCCATTTCGAGCCTGCGCGAGGTGCAGTGGGAAGTCGTACCGAGCCCGGCTGGCACGCGCGAGCCCAAGGCCAACTGGTCGGGCGAAGTCATCGCCGACCGCTGGGTGCATGTCGCGATCGTGAACGACCCGGTGTCGCACGACACCACGATGTACGTCGAAGGCGCGCCGGTGCTGCGCAACGCGGCGGCCATCCCGGGGCTCGCCACGTTGTCGGCCGCATCACCCTGGGTGGTGGGCGGTGGCTCGTGGGACGGTGCGCGTGCCGACGGTTTCTTCGGCAACATCGGCGAAGTGCGCGTGGTGGCCGCGGCGCTCGCACCGGCGCAATGGCTGACGGCACGCAAGGCTGGTTGACGCGACATTCGGCGCGGCGGGTGCTCTCTGCCTCTCTCCGTTGTGGAGGCCGCGCAGTCCTCGACCGCTGGTCCTGCCCGTGCAGGAACTGCGAAAGGCCCCGATCAGTGCTCGTGAGGGAAAAGCCTCTCGATCGGGCAGTGCGTCTTGATGAACGGCGACTTGATGACGATGTAGCTGAAGTACTTCGAGATGCCGATGTTGCGTTCGAGCAGTCCCTCGATCACTTCCTGGTAATGGTTCACGCCGCGGGTGAGAAAGCGCAGCAGGTAGTCGTAGCCGCCGCTGACCAGGTGGCATTCGAGCACCTCGTCGACCTCGCGGATCGCGGCCTCGAAACGCACGAAGTCTTCGCGGTGATGGTCCTGCAGCGTGACCTCGGTGAAAACCGTCAGCGTGTCGCCGAGCTTTTCGAGCCGCAGGTGCGCGCCGTAGCCGGCGATGTAGCCGGCCTGCTCCAGCCGCTTGACGCGGATGAGGCAGGGGCTGGGCGACAGTCCGACCGCATCCGCCAGGTCGACGTTGGTCATGCGCCCGTTCTTCTGCAACTGGGCCAGGATGCGCAGGTCGAGTCGGTCGATCTTGAAAGCTTCTGACATGGCGGCGCCTGATAACAAGAAAAGTCCGATTCTGCGTCGTCGGCAGGTGATCAGGGGGCTTTGCGCGTCGTCCTGTTCAGGCCGCCAGCGCGGCGCGAACGTCGGGTGCCTCGAGCACTTCGTCGAGCGTCTTCTTCAGCCGGACGAAGAGTTGCGCGAACTCGTCCTCGGTGAAGGTGAGCGCGGGCGCAAAGCCGAGGATGTGGTCGCCGAAGGAGCGGAACACCAGGCCGTTGCGGTAGCCGGCGGCAAAGATGCGGTCGGACAGCCCCAGTGCCGCATCGAAGCCGCGCTTGCTGGCCTTGTCGCTCACCAGCTCCAGTGCGCCCAGCAGGCCGCGGTGACGCGCGTCGCCCACCAGCGGGTGCGTGCGCAGCGCATCGAGCCCGGCCGCGAAATGCGCGGCGCCGCGCTGGCCGTTGGCGAGCACGCCGCCTTCCTCGTAGAGCCGCAGCACCTCGAGCGCAACCGCGGCGCCCACGGGGTGTGCCGAATAGGTGGCGCCGTGGCCGATGGACGCGCCAGCGGGCGCGCCGTCGGCGATGCCGGCGTAGACCTTCTCGGACATCATGGTGGCGCCCATCGGCACATAGCCGGCGGTCAGTCCCTTGGCCATGGTCATGAGGTCGGGCTCCACGCCCTCGGCCTCGCAGGCGAACATGGGACCGGTGCGGCCGAAGCCGGTGATGACTTCGTCCACGACAAAGAGGATGTCCAGGTCGCGCGCGGCCTCGCGCATGGCCTTCAGCCAGCCCACGGGCGGCACGATGACGCCGCCCGAGCCTTGAATGGGTTCGCAGAAGAACGCCGCCACGTTGTCGGCGCCCAGCTCGGCCACCTTGGCGCGCAAGGCCGCGACCGACGCGGCGATCAGCGCCTCGGGGTCGGCGCCATCGGCACGGCGGTAGGCGTAGGGTGACGCAATGTAGTGCTGCGTGGGCAGCGGCAGGTCGAAGCCGCGATGGAAGGCCGGCAGCGCGGTGAGGCCCGCGCCGGTGGACGACGAGCCGTGGTAGCCGCGTTCGAGCGAAATGAACTGCTTCTTGGCGGGCCGGCCGGTCGCGTTGTAGTACTGCACGATGAAGCGCACGGCCGCATCCACCGCTTCGGAGCCGCCCAGCGTCAGGTACACGCGGGTCAGCGACGCGGGCGTGATCTGCACCAGCTTCTCGGCCAGACGGATGGCAGGCTCGCTGCTGAAGTGAAAGTAGCCGGTGGCATACGGCAGCCGGCGCATCTGCTCGGCGGCGGCTTGCACCACGCTCTCTTGCCCGTAGCCCACGTTCACGCACCACAGGCCGGCGAAGGCGTCGAGCAGTTCGTGGCCGTTGCCGTCGGTCAACCAGGCGCCGCGGCCCGAGGCCAGCACGGTGGGACCGCGCTGCTCGTGCACGCGCCAGGGCGAGACGGGGTGGATGAGGTGGGCGCGGTCGATCGCGTCGAGCGCGGCGTGGTGAGGCAATGCGGTGGGGTGCGTCATGGCGGTGTGTGTGAAGGCGAGAGCGAAGGAGGCTTTCGATGCCCTCAGCTTAGGCGGCGCATCGCGCGAGGTGGTGCTGCTTTGGGGGTGCTCTGCGAAGCAGGCTGCGGTTGTGCATGGCGCAGGCAGCAGATCGTGCGGTCGGTCTTTTCGGCGCCTGGATCGGGCGCATCAATACCCGCGTGCGCGATCGACCAGGCCGACCATCGGCTCGCCGGCCTCGAAGCGCTCGAGGTTGTCGAGCAGCGCCTCTGCGGCGCTCAGCGGCTGCGTCATGCTGGCAATGTGCGGCGTGAGCCGGATGCGCGGATGGCGCCAGAAGGCATGCGCCGACGGCAACGGCTCGGGATCCGTCACATCGAGCACCGCATCGCCGATCTGCCCGCTGGCAAGGGCTGCGAGCAAGTGCGCGTCCACCAGCTGCGGACCGCGCCCCACGTGCACCAGGCCCGCGCCTGCCGGCAGTTGCGAGAACAGCCGCGCATCGAGGAAGCCGCGTGTCGAGTCGGTCAGCGGCAGCAGGCACACGAGGATGTCGGTGCGGGCCAGAAAGGCCGGCAGCTCGTCGGCACCGGCATGGCATTGCACGCCGTCGACCGCGTGCCGCGAGCGGCTCCATCCCGCGCAGTCGAAGCCCAGTGCGACGAGCTGCGCCAGCGCGGCCTGCCCGAGCGAGCCCAGCCCGAGCACGCCGATGCGCCGCTCACCGGCGGGCAGCACGGGCAGCGGCTTCCACACGCCCTCGTCCTGCTGGCGCTGGTACTGCGGCATGTTGCGATGCAGGCCGAGCACCGCATGCGTCACGTACTCGACCATGCCGCGCACGATGCCGGGCTCGACCATGCGCACCACCGGCAACGCGGCCGGCAGCGCCGCGAAGTCGAACTGGTCGACGCCCGCGCCCGAGGAAAACAGCACCTGCAGGTTCGGGAAGCGCACCGCCATGTCGTGCGGCGGCTCCCAGGCCGCAAGAAAGCGCACCTGCGCCGGATCGCCGATGTCGGGCCAGATCCGAAAGTCGATATCGGGCCGGCGGCGGCCGAACACCTCGGCCCACTGGCGACCGCGCACGGGGTCGGACTTGTAGAGGAAGGTCGTGGCGCCCATCGGTTTCCCCTTCAGCCCACGGCCTGCGTGACGATCGCGAACAGCGTCGGTCCCGCGGGCGGCACAGCGAGCGGCGTGCCGCGCACCATCGTCGTCGGGGCGTCCACGCGCAGCAGGCCGATGCTCTCGAGCCATTCGGCCAGCCCGCTTTCGAAGTCGATGTCGATGCGCGTGAACTGCCCGGCATTCACGCCCGCAAGGTGCGCGATCAATGCCTTCGCGCCGTCCGCATCGGGGGCCACCACCGGACCGATGGCGTGCCCGCGCCCGAAGCGCCGCAGCATCGCGAAGCCGACGGGCTCGTTGTCGCGATCGAGCACCACGCAGGCATCGGCGCTTTGCAGCAGGTCGGCGATCAGCGCATCGCGCGGCATGCCGCGCGATGCCGCGTCGAGCGCCTGCAACGCAGGCAGTTCATTCAGGCCCGCGGGCCGCAGGCGCCAACCCGGCTGCAACGCGACCAGCGGCGGCGACAACGCAAGGCCCTGGTGCTGGCGCATCTCGCCGGTGCGCACGAAGCCCAGCCGCTCATAGAGACCGCGCCCTTCGGCCGTCGCATGCAGCAGCACGGTGCGGTCTTCCAGGCCGTCGAGCAGCGCAGTCATCAGCCGGTGCCCGATGCGGCGGCCCTGGCAGGCGGGGGAGACGATCACCAATCCGATGGTGGCGTGGGTCTGGCCCCAGAGCCAGCGCTGGCCGGTCGCGACGATCTGGCCGTCGCGCTCGGCTGCGATTCCCTCGGCATGCGCGAACGTCTGCGCCCAGTCCGCCGGGCGATGCGGCCAGCGCAATTCGGCGGACAGCGCATGCACATGCGGCAGGTCGGCGGGCGTCATCGGTCTGAACACCACGCCGTCCAAGGCGGGTGCATTCGGAGTGGGTTCGGGCATCGGAAAACTCTCTCTGTTGCGGTGGAATTGCGCGCCCATCTTGGACGACATCGAGGCGCTGCACCAGTGCGAACCAGGCCTCCACTGCAACTCGCAAGCTTCGCCTGCCACGTGCCCCGGTTTTGCAATTGCCTGCGGTGGCGCGCCCGGCATACGCACACAAATGCTGCGCCAACCTGCCTAGCATCGGTCGCCATTCCCTTCTGTGTCGCCGCCCTCAAGCCAACGCCATGCAAATGCCTCGATCCACGCACATCCCGGTGGGCTGCTTCAGCGGCACCAATGGGCATCGGCAGGGCTTGGGAAACCCACCTGTCGAGGCCGGCTGCGCTTCAAAAGCGTGCCGACCGGCTGTGCAGCGGCACATCAAGGTGCATGGCGGCACGCATGAAGGGCAGACCGCACGGCATGCCGTCGCCGGCCCCGCAAACCGCAGCTTCGTCGCGGCGGACACCGTTTTTCCACACATCCGTCACGCGACTGCGTGCTGCAATCACTTCGTAATGAGCTTGTCGCAATTCCCATCCATGTGCCATCTTTTTTGATCAAGGATTCGAGACCATGACCTTCCGTCCCAAGTACGTGACCTTCGACTGCTACGGCACCCTCACCCGGTTCCGCATGAAGGAGATGGCCGCCGACCTCTTCGCCGACCGCATTCCGGCCGAGCGCATGGAAGAGTTCCATGCCGACTTCACCGCCTATCGCTTCGACGAGGTGCTGGGCGACTGGAAGCCCTATGAGGTGGTGCTGAAGAACGCGGTGCGGCGCCTGTGCAGGAAATGGAAGATCCAGTACTTCGACCTGGACGCGCAGAAGATATACGACGCGGTGCCCACCTGGAGCCCGCACGACGACGTGCCGGCCGGCCTGGCAAAGGTCGCCAAGGAGATTCCACTGGTGATCCTGTCGAACGCTTCCGACGACCAGATCCAGAAGAACGTCGCGATGCTCGGCGCGCCCTTCCACCGCGTCTACACCGCGCAGCAGGCGCAAGCCTACAAGCCGCGGCTGCAGGCCTTCGAATACATGCTCGATTCGCTGGGCTGCAACCCGGAAGACGTGCTGCACGTGTCGTCCAGCCTGCGCTACGACCTGATGTCGGCGGACGACCTCGGCATCGTCAACAAGGTGTTCGTGAATCGCGGCCACGGCCCGGGCAACCCGGCCTATCGCTACACGGAAATCCAGGACATCGGCGGCCTTCCCGGCGTCGTCGGTCTCTGATTCCCCCGCGGCCCGCACTCCTCATCACGCCATGAAGCTCGACTCCTACTGGACCGATTCGGCGCCGGCCTTCTCCCCCGCGCCGTGTGCGCTGCCAGGGCAGGTCGACATCGCGATCGTCGGCGGCGGCTTCACCGGCCTGTCGGCGGCGCTGGCATTCGCACGGCGCGGTGCCCGCGTTGCGGTGCTGGAGGCCGGCACGCGCGTGGCGGCAGAAGCGTCGGGCCGCAACGGCGGGCACGTCAACAACGGGCTGGCCGTGGACTATGCCGATGTGGCGGCCAAGGTCGGCGTAGAAAAAGCCCGCGCCTGGTACCACGCCTACGACGCCGCGGTGGACAGCGTGGCGCGGCTGGTGCGCGACGAGGAGATCGACTGCGACTTCATGCGGCACGGCAAGCTCAAGCTCGCCACGCGTGCGAACCAGATGGGCGCGCTCGAACGCAGCGCGCAGCGGCTGGTCGACGACGGCGTGGACACCGAAGTCGAGATCCTCGATGCGGCGCGGGTGCGCGACGAGGTGCAGAGCGAACGCTTCCACGGCGGGCTGCTCTACAAGCGCAGTGGCCAGATGCACATGGGCCGCTTCGCCCACGGCCTGGCCACGGCCGCGCAGCGCCACGGTGCGCAGATTCACACCGGCACGGCCGTGGAGCGCATCGAGCGCCTGGGCCAGGGCCACGCGCACAGGCTGCACACGGCGCGCGGCACCGTCACCGCGCAGCAGGTGCTGCTGGCCACCGGCGCCACGCGCCATGGCGGCTACGGCAGCTTCGGCTGGCTGCGCCGGCGCATCGTGCCGATCGGCAGCTTCATCGTCGTGACCGAGCCGCTGGGCGCCGAGCGAGCGCAAGCGTTGCTGGCGGCGCGGCGCACCTACACGACGGTCGCGAACATCCATCACTATTTCCGCCTCACGGCCGATCACCGGCTGGTGTTCGGCGGGCGCGCGCGCTTCGCGATCTCCAGCCCGCAATCGGATGCCGCGAGCGGCGAGATCCTGCGTGCGGGGCTGGCCGAGACCTTTCCGCAGCTGGGCGCCGTGCGCCTGGACTACTGCTGGGGCGGGCTGGTCGACATCACGCAGGACCGCCTGCCCCATGCCGGCGAACGCAACGGCCTCTACTACGCCATGGGCTACAGCGGCCACGGCACGCAGATGTCGGTCCACATGGGCGAGCGCATGGCCGCCGTGATGAATGGCGACGCCAACGCCAACCCCTGGCGGGACCGTGCATGGCCCGCCATCCCCGGCCACTTCGGTGCGCCCTGGTTCCTGCCGGCGGTGGGCATGTACTACCGGCTCAAGGACAGACTGGCCTGAGCGCCTGCTCCCGATCTGCGTTTCCCCCCTCGATTTCTTCCACCCCACGGCCTCCCAGGAGTACCCACCATGAGCGACAGCAACAACAAGAGCCTCGAACATCTCGTCGGCCCCGGCGAAAGCCTTCGCGTGATGGATTCGCTGAAACGCGGCGCATCGCGGCGCGACATCCTCGCGATGCTGATGGCCGGCGGCATGCAGGCCACGCTGGCGGGCAGCCTCGCGGGCATGGCGGTGTCGGCCCATGCGCAGACGCCGCGGCGCGGCGGGCGCATCCGGGTGGCGGGCGCCACGGCCGCGGCAACGGACACGCTCGATCCGGCCAAGCAGTCGAACCAGACCGACTACTCGCGCTGCAACATGGTCTACAACGGCCTGACCTCGCTGGACGGCAGCCTCACGCCGCAGCCCGCGCTGGCCGAATCGTTCACCACCAAGGACGCGAAGACCTGGGTCTTCACCCTGCGCAAGGGCGTGACCTTCCACGACGGCAAGGCGCTCTCGCCCGCCGACGTGGTGTTCTCGGTGATGCGCCACAAGGACCCGGCCACCGCCTCCAAAGCCAAGGTGCTCGCCGACCAGATCGAGAGCGTGAAGGCCACCGGCGCCAACGAAGTGACGGTGGTGCTCACCTCACCCAACGCCGACCTGCCGGTAATTTTGGGCACCTTCCACTTCCACATCGTCAAGGACGGCACCACCGACTTCAACGCCGGCATCGGCACCGGACCCTACAAGCTCAAGGAGTTCAAGCCCGGCATCCGCTCGCTGGTGGTGCGCAACGACGCCTACTGGAAACCGGGCAAGCCGTACCTCGACGAGATCGAATTCGTGGGCATCGGCGATGAGAGCGCACGCGTCAACGCGCTGCTGTCGGGCGGCGTGGACCTGGTGGGCTCGGTCAACCCGCGCTCGGTCGAGCGCGTGAAGGGATCGCCCGGCTTCGGGATCTTCGTGACCCAGTCGGGCCAGTACTCCGACCTGGTGATGCGCAAGGACGTGGGCCCCGGCGCCAATCCGGACTTCGTGCTCGGCATGAAGCACCTGTTCGACCGCGAGCAGATGAAGAAGACCATCGCGCTCGACTACGCGGTGATCGGCAACGACCAGCCCATCGACCCGACCAACCGCTTCCACTTCGCCGGCCTGCCGCAGCGCCCCTTCGACCTGGACAAGGCGAAGTTCCACCTGCAGAAGTCGGGCATCACCGGCAAGGTGCCGATGGTGGCCTCGCCCGCAGCGCTGTACTCGATCGAGATGTCCCTGTTGCTGCAGCAGACGGCTCAGCGCACGGGCCTCGAGCTGGACATAAAGCGCATGCCGGCCGACGGCTACTGGTCGAACCACTGGCTCAACAGCCACGTCGGTTTCGGCAACGTGAATCCGCGCCCGAGCGCCGACGTGCTGCTCACGCAGTTCTTCCAGTCGGGTGCAGCATGGAACGAGTCGCGCTGGAAGAGCGAGAAGTTCGACCAGCTGCTGCTCGCCTCCCGTGCCGAGACCGACCTGGCCAAGCGCAAGCAGATGTATGCCGACATGCAGACCATGATCCACCAGGACGCGGGCATCGGCATTCCGCTGTTCCTCGCGAGCATCGACGGCCACAGCGCCAAGCTCAAGGGCCTGTCGCCGATTCCGCTGGGCGGGCTCATGGGCTACAACTTCGCCGAGAACGTGTGGCTCGAGGCATGACGCGCGCGGGCCATCGCTGCACGGGATGTTCGCCATGAACCGCGTGATCCTCAAGCTCCTCGGCCAGCGCATCGCGCTTGCGCTGCTGTCGCTGCTGGCGGTGTCGGTGGTCGTGTTCGCGATCACCGCGGTGCTGCCCGGCGATGCGGCGCAGGAGCAGCTCGGCCAGGACGCCACGCCCGAGGCGGTGGCGGCGCTCCGCGCCCAGATGGGCCTGGACGTGCCGGCGCCCGAGCGCTATGCGAAGTGGCTCTTCGGCATGCTCAAGGGCGACCCCGGCCTCTCGGCCACCACGCAGATGCCGGTGGCCGACCTGGTGGCCAGCCGCCTGCCCAACTCGCTGCTGCTGGCGGCCGTCACGGCGCTGTTCTCGGTGCCGATCGCGCTGACGCTGGGCATCGCCTCGGCGGTGTGGCGAGGCTCCTGGTTCGACCGCATCGCCTCGACGAGTGCGGTGGCGGTGGTGTCGGTGCCGGAATTCCTGGTCGCGACGCTCGCGGTGCTGGTGTTCGCGGTCAAGCTGCGATGGCTGCCTGCGCTTTCGTTCGTCAACGACATCGAGTCGCTGGGCCAGATGCTGCGTGCCTTCGCCATGCCGGTGCTGGTGCTGTGCTGCGTGATCGTCGCGCAGATGATGCGCATGACGCGCGCCGCAGTCATCGACCAGCTCGAGGCGCCCTACATCGAGATGGTGCGCCTGAAGGGCGCCTCGCCGATGCGCATGGTGCTCGCGCATGCGCTGCCCAATGCGGTGGGGCCGATCGCCAACGCGGTGGCACTGAGCCTGTCGTACCTGCTGGGCGGCGTGATCATCGTGGAGACCATCTTCAACTATCCGGGCATCGCCAAGCTGATGGTCGACGGCGTCTCGCAGCGCGACATGCCGCTGGTGCAGACCTGCGCCATGATCTTCTGCTGCGCCTACCTGATCCTGGTGACGACGGCCGACATCTTCGGCATCCTCGCCAACCCGCGGCTGCGGCACCGCTGAAGGGAACTTCATGGAAACCTCCACCTCTTCCGCCGCCGCAAGTGCCGCGGTGCCGATACCGCAGGAACGCCGGGGCCGCATGCTGCCGTGGCTCGGCGGCTTCGGCGTCTCGGGCCTGCTGGGCCTCGCGGTGCTCGTGTTCTGGCTGCTCGCGGCGCTGCTCGGTCCGTGGCTGCTCTCGCACAGCACGGCGGCGATGGGCACCTCCAACGTCTTCGAGCCGATCAGCGCGGCGCACTGGCTCGGCACCGACTACCTTGGCCGCGACATGCTGGCGCTCATCATCGAAGGCGCGCGCTACACGATCGGCGTCGCGCTGCTGGCCACGCTGCTGGCCAGCGGAACCGGCACCACGCTCGCGCTGCTGGCCGCCGCCAGCGGCCGCTGGACCGATGCGGTGCTCAGCCGCGGCCTCGACACGCTGACCGCGATCCCGAGCAAGATGTTCGCGCTCATCATGGTGGCGGGCTTCGGTTCGTCGGTGGCGATGCTGGTGGTCACCGCGGCCATCATCTACGTGCCCGGCGCCTACCGCATGGCGCGCTCGCTGGCCGTGAACATCAACGCGCTCGACTACGTGACCGTGGCGCGCACGCGCGGCGAAGGCACGCTCTACATCATGCTGCGCGAGATCCTGCCGAACATCCTCGGCCCGATGCTGGCCGACCTGGGGCTGCGCTTCGTGTATGTCGTGCTGCTGCTGGCGAGCCTGAGCTTTCTTGGCCTGGGCATCCAGCCGCCGGCGGCCGACTGGGGCTCGCTGGTGCGCGAGAACATCGGCGCGCTGGCCATGGGCGGCGCCTCGGTGATCGTGCCGGCGCTGGCCATCGCGAGCCTGACCATCGCGGTCAATCTGGTCATCGACAACCTGCCCGGCCGTGCCGCGCGCGAACGGGGGAAACGCTGATGGGTGCCTCACTCACTGTCCAGGGCCTGTGCATCTGTGCCGGCGACAGCACGCTGGTCGACAACCTGAGCTTCTCGGTGCAGCCGGGCGAAGTGCTCGCGCTCATCGGCGAATCGGGTTCCGGCAAGACCACCACCGCGCTCGCGCTGATGGGCCATGCGCGCGACGGCTGCCGCATCTCGGGCGGCCGCGTGCGGATCGGCGACACCGACGTGCTGGCGCTCGATGCCCGCGCGCAGCGCGCATTGCGCGGCCGCACCGTCGCCTACATCGCGCAGAGCGCGGCCGCCTCGTTCAACCCTTCGCGCACGATCATGGACCAGGTGGTCGAGCCCACCGTGATCCACAACCTGTGCAAGCGCGCCGAGGCCGAAGCCAAGGCGGTGCAGCTGTTTCGCGAACTCGCGCTGCCCGATCCGGAAGGCATCGGCGCGCGCTATCCGCATCAGGTGTCGGGCGGCCAGCTGCAGCGGCTGATGGCGGCGATGGCGCTCATCGGCGACCCCGACCTGGTGATCCTCGACGAGCCGACCACCGCGCTCGATGTGACCACGCAGATCGAGGTGTTGCGCGCCTTCCGCCGGGTGGTGCGCGAGCGCCGCGCCACCGCGGTGTACGTGAGCCACGACCTCGCGGTGGTGGCGCAGATGGCCGACCACATCCTGGTGCTGCGCAACGGCGGCATGCGCGAGCTGAACGCGACCGCGCAGATCCTCGCCGCGCCGGCCGACGACTACACCAAGAGCCTGTTGGCCGCGGCCCGGCCGGTGGTGCGCACGTCGGCGAAGGCCGCGAACGACGATCCCGAGTTGCTGCTCGAGGTGCGCCAGCTCTCGGCCGGCTACGGACCGGTGGATGCACAGGGGCGGCCGGCCAAGCCGATCCTGGAAAACATCGACCTCAAGCTCTACCGCGGCCAGGCCATCGGCGTGATCGGCGAATCGGGCTCGGGCAAGACCACGCTCGCGCGCGCCGTGGCGGGTCTTCTCAAGCCCAGCCACGGCAGCGTGCTGTTCCATGGCCGCGAACTGAAACCGACGCTGCAGCAGCGCGAGCGCGACGAGCTGCGCCGCATCCAGATCGTGTTCCAGATGGCCGACACGGCGCTCAATCCGTCGCAGACCATCGAGCGGATCCTGGCGCGGCCGCTGCAGTTCTACAAAGGCCTGCGCGGCGAGCCGCTGCGCAAGCGCATCCGCGAGTTGCTGGACCTGGTGAAGCTGCCGCAGACCGTCGCCGCGCGCCTGCCGGGCGGCCTGTCGGGCGGGCAGAAGCAGCGCGTGAACCTGGCGCGCGCGCTGGCGGCCGATCCGGACCTCATCCTCTGCGACGAGGTGACCTCGGCGCTGGACACGGTGGTCGGCGCCGCGGTGCTGGACCTCATGGCGGAACTGCGGCGTGAGCTGGGCGTGTCCTACCTCTTCATCAGCCACGACCTGCACACGGTGCGCGCGGTGTGCGACGAGATCGTGGTGATGCAGCACGGCAAGAAGCTCGCGCAGGTGGCGCGCGCCGACTACGACCGCGGCCCGCACCACCCCTACTACGAGCTGCTCGCGCGCTCTGTCCCCGAACTGCGCTGCGGCTGGCTCGACGAGATGGACCGCGCCGCCACACCATGACAAGGACCGAGATGACACCCACCTTTCGCATCGCGCTGATCGCCGGCGACGGCATCGGCAAGGAAGTGATGCCCGAAGGCCTGCGCGTGGTGCTGGCCGCCGCGGAGCGCTTCGGCTTCGAGCTCGATTGCCGCACCATCGACTGGGCCAGTTGCGACTACCACGCGCAGCACGGCCAGATGATGCCGGACGACTGGAAGGAGCAGCTCAAGGGTGTCGATGCGCTGTACTTCGGCGCCGTCGGCTGGCCCGCGACCGTGCCCGACCATGTGTCGCTCTGGGGATCGCTGCTGAAGTTCCGCCGCGAGTTCGACCAGTACATCAACCTGCGCCCGGTGCGCCTGTTCGAAGGCGTGCCCTGTCCGCTGGCCGGCCGCAAGCCCGGCGACATCGACTACCTCGTGGTGCGCGAGAACACCGAGGGCGAATACACCTCGCTCGGCGGCGTGATGTACGAAGGCACCGAGCGCGAAATCGTGATCCAGGAGTCGGTGTTCTCCCGCCACGGCACCGACCGCGTGCTGCGCTACGCGTACGAGCTGGCCAACAGCCGCAGGCGCAAGCACCTCACGGTGGCCACCAAGAGCAACGGCATCGCGATCAGCATGCCGTGGTGGGACGGCCGCGCCGACACCATCGGCCGCGACTACCCCGAGGTGACAGTGGACAAGCAGCACATCGACATCCTGTCGGCGCGCTTCGTGCTGCAGCCCACGCGCTTCGACGTGGTGGTGGCGAGCAACCTGTTCGGCGACATCCTCTCGGATCTCGGCCCGGCCACCACCGGCACCATCGGCCTTGCGCCCTCGGCCAACCTCAATCCGGACCGCCGGTTTCCGTCGCTGTTCGAGCCGGTGCACGGCTCGGCGCCCGACATCTACGGCCAGAACATCGCCAACCCGATTGCCATGATCTGGTCGGGCGCGCTGATGCTGGACTTCCTCACGCAGGGCCAGGGCGCGGGCCGTGCGGCGCACGACGCGATCCTCGGCGCGATCGAGGCGGTGCTGCGCGACGGGCCGCGCACGCGCGACCTGGGCGGCACGGCTTCCACGACGGAACTGGGCATCGCCATTGCCGAACGCGTGGCCGCGGCCTGACGCGCAACCTGCAACCATCCCTCATCAACTTTTCGACCATGCCACTCACCCTCCAACGCCAGGACCTGTTGCCGGGCCGTCATCTCATCGGCGCCGAATGGCGCGACGCCAGCGATGCCCGCCGCCTCGACGTGACCGACCCCGCCACCGACAGCGTCTTCGCAAGCGTGCCCGACGGCACGGCCGCCGATGCGCGCGCCGCGGTCGATGCGGCCCATGCGGCCTTCCCCGCCTGGCGCGCCGTGCCGGCCAAGCAGCGCGCGCAGATCCTCAAGCGCTGGAACGACCTGATGCTCACGCACCAGGAAGACCTGGGCCGCCTGATCTCGCGCGAACAGGGCAAGCCGCTGGCCGAGGGCCGCGGCGAAGTGGCCTATGCGGCCAGCTATGTCGAGTGGTTCGCCGAAGAGGCCACGCGCGCCAACGGCGAGGTGATTCCCGCACCGGTGAGCGGCCGCCGCATGCTCGCGCTGAAGGAGCCCGTGGGCGTGGTCGCGGCGATCACGCCGTGGAATTTTCCGGCCGCGATGATCGCGCGCAAGATCGCGCCCGCGCTGGCCGCGGGCTGCACCGTGGTGTGCAAGCCGGCCGAAGACACGCCGCTGACTTCGCTTGCGCTCGTGAAGCTGGCCCAGGAAGCGGGCGTGCCGGCGGGCGTGCTCAACATCGTCACCGCCTCGCGCGAGCGCACGCCCGAGGTGGTCGATGTGTGGCTGGCCGATGCGCGCGTGCGCAAGATCAGCTTCACCGGCTCGACACCTGTGGGCAAGCACCTCGCGCGCGCCTCGGCCGAGACGCTCAAGAAGCTGTCGCTCGAACTCGGCGGCAACGCCCCCTTCATCGTGTTCGAGGACGCCGACATCGATGCCGCGGTCGAAGGCCTGATGGCCGCCAAGTTCCGCAACGGCGGCCAGACCTGCGTGTGCCCGAACCGCGTGTTCGTGCAGGCCAAGGTGCACGACGCCTTTGTCGACAAGCTGGCGGGGCGCGTGGGCGCGCTCCAGGTCGGCCCGGCCACCGAGCCCGATTCGCAGATCGGCCCGATGATCAACGCGCGCGCGGTCGACAAGATCGAGCGCCACGTGCGCGATGCCGTATCCCGGGGCGCGCGCATCGCGGTCGGCGGCGAGCGGCTGCGTTCGGCGCGCTGCGATGGCCCCAACTACTACGCGCCGACTGTGCTTGTGAATGCCGATGCCAGCATGGAATGCAGCTGCGAGGAGACCTTCGGACCGGTGGTTCCGGTCACGCGCTTCGAGACCGAGGCCGAGGTGATCGCCGCCGCCAACGACACGCCCTTCGGCCTCGCCGCCTACTTCTACTCGACCGACGTACGGCGCATCTGGCGCGTGACCGAGGCGCTCGAATCAGGCATCGTGGGCATCAACGAAGGCGCGCTGGCCGCCGAGGCGGCGCCCTTCGGCGGCGTGAAGGAATCGGGCTACGGCCGCGAGGGTTCCGTGCATGGCCTGGACGACTACATGCACATCAAGTACGTGTGCCAGGGGCAGCTGTAACGGCGCATCGTTCGCCCCGGCTGCGTCGGGAAAAACCGAACCGCAGGCTACCGAATCAGTCGGTGGACTGCACCTCCTTCTCGACGAACCAACGGCCACCGCACGATCCATCAGTGCGCGCTCGCAAAGACATATTTCCCGCTGTTATCGACCGATGGTTCAGCATCAACGCGGCAGGAATTTTTCTAGCATTGGTCCACCATCCGACCAACGCGAACAGGGTTTCACATGTCCAAGCTTCTTGTCCCTTTCAACCTCGACCAACTCGGCGAACCGCGTGAATACCGCCCGCCGGCGGAACGCGTCATCGAGGGCGATGTCGTATGCCGCAACTGGGATGTCGACAGCGCGAAAGACGGCAAGGTTCGTGCGGGCGTGTTCGAGTCGACGGTCGGCGTCAATCACTCCATCAAGGGAGAGACGTGGGAGTTCTGCCTGATCCTTTCGGGCGTGGTGGAGATCACGGAACAAGGCCAGGCCCCGTTGACCTACAAGGCCGGCGATTGCTTCATCATGAAGCCGGGCTATGTCGGGACGTGGCGCACCATCGAAACCGTCCGCAAGGTGTGGGTCATGGCTTGACCGGAAAGCGCCGTGATGACAACTGAAACTCTCATGGACGACGCCCGCTTCTACATCGACGGGGGTTGGCAAGACCGCACCGATACCGCAAGCATTGCGGTCGTCGATCCGTTCACTGAACAGATCATCGGACACGTCGCAGCCGGCTCGTCGACGGATGTGGGCCTGGCTGTCGCCGCGGCCCGGCGCGCTTTCGAGACGTTTTCGCAAAGCTCCGTCGAGGAGCGGCTTGCGCTCCTGGGGCGAATCCTGGCGCTGCTGGAGGAACGCGCGGAGTTGTTCGCGCAAGCGATCGTGACGGAGATGGGAGCCCCCATCGGATTCGCCAGGGCGGCCCATGTGCCCTTCGGGATCGCGCATGTTCGCGCCCAAATGGAAGTGCTTCAACGCTACAGGTTTCTCTCCTTGGATGGCGACCTCGCCATTTCGAAAGAGCCGATCGGCGTGTGTGCACTGATCACGCCATGGAACTGGCCGCTGTATCAGATCACCGCCAAGGTTGCGCCGGCGATCGCCGCGGGCTGCACGATCGTCCTGAAGCCCAGTGAGTTGTCGCCCTACAGTGCGCAGCTTTTCGCGCAAGTGATGCACGACGCCGGCACGCCGGCCGGCGTCTTCAACCTGGTCGGGGGCACGGGAGATGTGGTCGGTGCGGCGTTGGCGGCGCACCCCGATATCGACATGATCTCCATCACCGGATCGACGCGAGCCGGTGTGCTCGTGGCCCAGGCGGCCGCGGTGACGGTGAAACGCGTCGTGCAGGAACTGGGCGGCAAGTCGCCGAACCTGTTCCTGGACGACGCCGATTTCGAACAAGGCGTGGCCAAGGGCGTGCTGGCGGGAATGCGCAACGCGGGCCAGTCGTGCAGCGCGCCGACCCGGATGCTCGTGCCCGCATCGCGGCTGGCCGAGGCGGAAGCATTGGCGCAAGCGGCGGTGGCGGGCATCGCGCTTGGCGATCCGCGCGACGAAAAGACGTCGATGGGTCCGATCGCAAACGCTGCGCAATATGCGAGGGTGCAGAAGATGATCGCCAGCGGAATCGAAGACGGCGCCAGGCTGGTCTGCGGCGGTCTGGGCAGGCCCGCCGGTCTGACGCATGGCTACTTTGCACAGCCGACCGTGTTTTCCGATGTGACGCCCGACATGAGGGTGGCGCAGGAAGAAATCTTCGGCCCCGTGCTGGTCATCATTCCTTATCGGGACGAGAAAGAGGCCATCGCGATTGCGAACGACACGGTCTATGGCCTCGGCGCCAGCGTGCAGTCTGGCGACCGGGAGCGAGCGCAGCGCGTAGCCAAGCAAATTCGCGCCGGCCAGGTGCATATCAACTATCCGGCGTGGAACAGCCATGCGCCGTTCGGTGGATACAAGCGGTCCGGCAATGGCCGCGAATATGGCGTCCATGGGCTCGAGGAATATCTCGAAACCAAGGCAATCCTCGGCTATTGACCTTGCTTCCAGGAAGCGGCGTCACGCGAAATCAAACCTGTCCTCAAGTTTTCACCGAACCTTCACCGGTATCACAAGAATGCCCGCACCTCTAGTTTCCGTCGAGTCCAGTCCAGAACTGCCGACGCATGCCGACGTTGTCGTGATCGGCGGCGGCATCATCGGCGTGTTTGCCGCGTACTACATGGCCAAGCGCGGGATGAAGGTCGCGCTCGTCGAAAAAGGGCATGTCGGCGCCGAGCAATCGAGCCGCAACTGGGGTTGGTGCCGTCAGCAGAACCGGGACGCCCGCGAGTTGCCGATGGCCACGAAGAGCCTGGACCTGTGGGAGCAGTTCACCGCAGAAACCGGTGAAGTCACGGGGTTCCAGAGATGCGGGTTGCTGTACCTCAGCAACAGCGAGAAGGAGCTGGAAGGCTGGGCGCGCTGGGGAGAGTTTGCGCGCACCGTCGACGTGAAAACCCACATGCTGACGGCCGACGAGGCGGCTCGACACGGTCGGGCCAGCGGCAAGCCCTGGAAGGGAGGCGTCTTCTCGCCGACCGACGGCACCGCAGACCCATCGCGAGCGGCCCCCGCCGCGGCGCGGGCCCTGATGAAGCTCGGCGGCACGATTCACCAGAGCTGCGCGGCGCGAGGCCTCGAGACCGAAGGCGGGCGACTCTCGGCCGTGGTCACCGAGCGCGGAACCATTCGAACCAAGGTCGCGGTGCTCGCCGGTGGCGCCTGGGCATCGTCGTTCTGCCATCAATACGGCATCCGGTTTCCGCAGGCATCGATCCGGCAGACGATGCTGTCGGTTGCCACGGGCAGCAAGGAGATTCCGCCTGCGCTCCACACGACAGGCGTCTCCATGACGCGGCGCTTGAACGGCGGATACGCGCTGGCCATCAGCGGCCGTGGACGCGTGGACCCGACGCTGCAGCTCTTGCGCTTTGCACCGCAGTTCCTGCCCATGTTCCAGCGGCGATGGCGCAATCTCGCGCCCGGCGGACTCGAAGGCGTCCGTTCGGGCCATGAAGCCTGGTCCCGCTGGCGGCTCGACCAGCCGACGCCGATGGAGCGGATGCGCGTCCTCGATCCAAAAGCAGACGCATCGGCTGTCCGCCTCACGTACAAGCGCGCGGTCGAATTGATGCCGACGCTGGCGGGAAGCTCGGTCACCGCATCCTGGGCCGGCTATGTGGACAGCACGCCCGACGGCGTCCCGGGCATCGGCGAGATCACGACCCTGCGTGGGCTCGTGCTGGCGGCTGGGTTCAGCGGCCATGGCTTCGGTATCGGGCCGGGGGCCGGGCACTTGATCGCCGACATCGTCAGCGGTGCAGAACCCCTTGTCGACCCTCGCCCATATCACCCGGACCGATTCCTGTCTTCGGCCTGGGGCAAGGTCTCGGACTTCTAGACCACGCCCGTGACGTTCAACCCCTCGCGGGGCACAGGACCGCGCCGCAGTTGCTCGCGCTCCGCGCCGATCATTTGCCGGACGCGGTCAAACAATCTGCCGCACTGGGGTGGCCCTACCGGGAGGCCGACTGGCGCTTCGCCTTCGATTTGGGCAGCGGCTTCGCGGCGGAAGTCCACAGCCGCCCGGTCGCCACCGAGAGCTTTGGAGGATCGGGCGGTCGGCATTCGGTGGTGGCGACCCTTCAAGATTTCGGTACAGCCGCTTCGGCCCCTGCACGGACTACCGCCGGCTCGGCATGTTCTTGCGCTTCAAGCGCGGCCAAGTGCGGGAGTGAATGGACTACGGTTGTTGTCAATGACGGCTGGCCCCCTGGGTCAGGAGGGACGTGCGTGCGCAGGTACGGACCGCGCCATCAGGCTTCCCCCTGAACCGGGTTGACCAAGACACCAAGAGCTTGAGCAAATTACAGAATTAGCGCCGCCACATGAGTGGCTATCAGTTAGAAAATCAATTTTTCCAAAAAAATTCAACGCTCGCACTGCTATTTTTGATCCCATTTATTTGGGACAAATTCAGGGCAATAATTAATGAGCGAAAAAATCTCCTTTACCACTTCAATCGCTCTCTTAAAGTTTTTTGGTTCAGCAAGCACTGTGAATTCCCGATTTACGAACGGCTTATCGCCGATTATTTTCACGGGGAATCCATCGACCTCAAAGGCAATCAAATAATATTCCCCCAAGTCATTTCTCTCCACAACTGGCTCGGGCAATTGACATTTTTTGGCAACTATTCTGATATCACCCGCAAAATACGCAGCCTCTCGCCAATTTAGTTTAGGAAGGGCCGAAGGATCTGAAATCCAGGAGAAATTCTTAATGTTCATAATCTATCTCCCAAAGGCGCGCCCCACTATTGGGATAGCTGCACGATCACTTCAGTGAACACTCTTGGAGTACCAACATAGCAAGAGGCGCGGATCCGCGCTGAAGTAAACCAGAGTCTGTTGTTTACCGTCGAAAATTACGCGTTCCCTTCTCGAGCGAGCGTCCACTGAGTGAGTGCACCCGATTTGTCCCGTTCGCGAATGAGATGCGAGCAGCACGCAATGCATCGGTACCACTCCAAACCGTTCAACACCCCGCTCTGCCGGCCTCCGGCGAAGACTGCAGTCGCCCCACGGACAAGCTGATCGTGCGGCACCTCGGTAGCCGGCGCTCCCGTCATCTCTCGGCATTGCGTGCAGACAGCCATGGTTCTCTCCTCGAACTCGAGGTTCCAGTATGAGGCTCCTCGATACACCCCGCACCCGGGACAAGCCCAATCAAAGTGGGGGAAACAGCCGGAGGAAAATTTCTACTGCAGCCAGTCCCGGCTACTGGGCCCCTACCCCATCACGTATAGCGCTTCTCCAGCGCATCCCACTCCGGTTTGCCGACCAACCGCTGGCGTTCGGCAAAAGTCGTGACCAGCCCGCTGGATTCCAGCACCTGCTTTTCATCGCGCAACACCGTCAGCGCTTTCTGCATGCCGGCAACGGCCCCTTGCAGCGCCGCATTGGCATAGAGCACGATCCCGTAGCCCAGTTCGCCCAGATCCGTCGCATTGAAGATCGGCGTCTTGCCGCCGATCACCATGTTCATGAGCTGCGGCTTGGCAAGGCGTTGCGGCAGCGCACGAATCTCCTCCGCAGTGGTGACCGCTTCGACGAACAGGATGTCGGCCCCCGCCTCCGCGAACTTCTGCGCCCGCTCGACCGCAGCCTCGAAGCCATGCACCGCGGCCGCATCGGTGCGGGCCATGATCAGGAGATCCTGGTCCTGCCGCGCATCGACGGCCGCCTTGATCTTGCTCACCGCCTCCTCCGTCGAAATGACTTCCTTGCCCGAGAAATGGCCGCAGCGCTTGGGCGCCACCTGGTCCTCGAACTGGATGCAGTCGGCGCCTGCACGCTCGAGCGTGCGCACCGTGTGACGCACGTTCAGTGCATTGCCGAAACCCGTATCGGCATCGACGATGAGCGGCACCGACACCGCATCGCGGATGCGCGCCGTGTGGTCGGCGATTTCGGCGAGGCCTATGAAGCCCTGGTCGGGCATGCCGAACCACATGTTGGTGACACCGGCGCCGGTGATGTAGATCGCCTTGAAACCCAGGTCTTCGACCACCTTGGCCGAGAGCGCATTGAAGGCACCGGGAACGATCAGGCCGCGGCGGGCCTCGGCGAGGGATTTGAGTTGCTTGCGGGTGGACATTCGAAAAATTCCAATCAATCAGAAACTGTCGCCGGGAACGCGGACCCAGCCTTCCATCAACACACGGGCGCTTCGGCTCATCAAGGCCTTGGTCACCACCCATTCGCCATTGACCTTGCGCGCCTCCGCGCCAACGCGCAGCGTGCCCGACGGATGGCCGAAGCGCACGGCCTGGCGCTCGCTGCCACCGGCCACGAGGTTCACCAGCGTGCCGGGAATCGCCGCGGCCGTGCCGATGGCGACCGCGGCCGTACCCATCATGGCGTGGTGCAGCTTGCCCATCGACAGCGCACGCACCAGCAGGTCGACATCTGCTGCCTGCACGGCCTTGCCGCTGGAGGCCGTGTAGTCCTTCGGCGGCGCGACGAAGGCCACCTTGGGTGTGTGCTGGCGCTTCGCCGCTTCGGCGATGTCCTTGATCAGGCCCATTTTCACGGCGCCGTATGCACGGATGGTCTCGAACATCGCCAGCGCCTTCGCGTCGCTGTTGATCGCGTCCTGCAACTCGGTGCCGGTGTAGCCGATCTCGGCGGCGTTGATGAAGATGGTGGGAATGCCCGCGTTGATCAGCGTGGCCTTGAGCGTGCCCACACCGGGCACCTCGAGGTCTTCGACGACCTTGCCGGTCGGGAACATCGCGCCGCCGCCTTCGCCATCGCCCTCGTCGGCCGGATCGATGAATTCCAGCGGCACCTCGGCCGCCGGGAACGTCACGCCATCGAGTTCGAAATCGCCTGTTTCCTGCACCTCGCCCTCGGCGATCGGCACGTGGGCGACGATGGTCTTGCCGATGTTGGCCTGCCAGATGCGCACGGTGCAGATGCCGTTCTGCGGCACGCGCGCCCGGTCGATCAGCCCCTGCGCAATCGCGAACGGCCCGACCGCCGCCGACAGGTTGCCGCAGTTGCCCGACCAGTCGACAAAAGCGCTGTCGATGGAGACCTGGCCGAAGAGATAGTCGACGTCGTGGTCCGGCCGCGTGGAGCGCGACAGGATCACGGTCTTCGAGGTCGACGAGGTGGCCGCGCCCATGCCGTCGATCTGCTTGGCGTAGGGGTCCGGACTGCCGATCACGCGCAAGAGGAGCGCGTCGCGCGCCGCGCCGGGTTGCTGCGCCTGCCGGGGCAGGTCCTGCAGGCGAAAGAACACGCCCTTGCTGGTGCCGCCGCGCATGTAGACGGCGGGAATCTTGATCTGGGGAACGGATGCCATGGCGTTGGGGAGTGGTGAACGGTGGTTGTCTCAGGCCGTGAGGCGGCTCTCGGCCAGGAAGTCTTGCGCAAAACGCTGGAGCACGCCGCCCGCTTCATAGATAGACACTTCTTCTGCCGTGTCGAGCCGGCAGGTCACCGGGACCTGGAGCGTCTCGCCGCTCTTGCGGTGCACGACCAGCGTCAGGTCCGCGCGCGGACTGGGCTCGCCGAGCACGTCGTAGGTTTCGGTGCCGTCCAGGCCCAGCGTGAGCCGCGTGGTGCCGGGCTTGAACTCCAGCGGCATCACGCCCATGCCGAGCAGGTTGGTGCGGTGGATGCGCTCGAAGCCCTCGGCCACCACGGTCTCCACGCCGGCCAGGCGCACGCCCTTGGCGGCCCAGTCGCGCGACGACCCCTGGCCGTAGTCGGCGCCGGCCACGATGATCAGCGGCTGCCGGCGGTTCAGGTAGGTCTCGATGGCCTCCCACATGCGCACGACCTTGCCCTCGGGCTCGATGCGCGCGAGCGATCCCTTCTTCTGCACGCCATCGACCACCGCCATCTCGTTGACGAGCTGCGGATTCGCGAAGGTGGCGCGCATCGCCGTCAGGTGATCGCCGCGATGCGTGGCATACGAGTTGAAGTCCTCTTCCGGCAAACCCATCTTCGCGAGGTACTCGCCGGCCGCGCTGTCCAGCAGGATCGCGTTGGAAGGCGACAGGTGATCGGTCGTGATGTTGTCCGGCAGGATGGCCAGCGGCCGCATGCCGCGCAGCGTGCGCGGCACGGCAGCGAGTGCGCCTACGCCCTCGCTGTCCCAATACGGCGGGCGACGGATGTAGGTGGATTGCGGTCGCCAGTCGTACTGCGGGCTCACCTTCTCGCCGCTGTCCGCATGGATCGCGAACATCGGCTCGTACACCTTGCGGAACATCTCGGGCCGCACCGAGGCCGCGACGATCGCGTCGATCTCCTCGTCGCTCGGCCACAGGTCGGCCAGGCGGATCTCCTTGCCGTCGACCACGTCCAGCACGTCGCGCTCGATGTCGAAGCGCATCGTGCCCGCGATCGCGTAGGCCACCACCAGCGGCGGCGAGGCCAGGAAGGCCTGCTTCGCATACGGGTGGATGCGCCCGTCGAAGTTGCGGTTGCCCGAGAGCACCGCGGTGGCGTAGAGATCGCGCTCGATGATCTCCTGCTGGATCTTCGGATCCAGCGCGCCCGACATGCCGTTGCAGGTGGTGCAGGCGAAGGCGACGATGCCGAAGCCGAGCTGCTCCAGGTCGGTCAGCAGGCCGGCATCGCGCAGGTAGAGCTCCACCGTTTTCGAGCCCGGTGCCAGCGACGACTTGACCCACGGCTTGCGCGTCAGGCCCAGCCGGTTGGCATTGCGCGCAAGCAGGCCCGCGGCGATCACGTTGCGCGGGTTCGAGGTGTTGGTGCACGAGGTGATGGCCGCGATGATCACGGCGCCATCGGGCATCAGCCCCGCGGCCTCCTGCAGCCGGGCCTCGGCCAGGCCGACGGCGATGTCGCGCTCGGCCAGCTGCGAAGTCGGCAGGCGGCGGTGCGGATTGGAGGGCCCCGCCATGTTGCGCACCACGCTCGAGAGGTCGAACTTCAGCACGCGTTCGTAGCTCGCGGTCTTCAGGGCATCGCCCCAGAAGCCGGCGGCCTTCGCATAAGTCTCGACCAGCGCGACCTGCGTGTCCTCGCGGCCCGTGAGCCGCAGGTAGGTGAGCGTCTGGTCGTCGATGTAGAACAGCGCGGCGGTGGCGCCGTACTCGGGGCACATGTTCGAGATGGTGGCGCGGTCGCCGATCGTGAGGCCCCGCGTGCCCTCGCCGAAGAACTCCAGGTACGCGCCGACCACCTTTTCCTTGCGCAGGAACTCGGTGAGCGCCAGCACGATGTCGGTGGCGGTGATGCCCGGCTGGCGGCGGCCGGTCAGCTCCACGCCAACGATGTCGGGCAGGCGCATCCACGAGGCACGGCCCAGCATCACGTTCTCGGCCTCCAGGCCGCCGACGCCCACCGCGATCACGCCCAGCGCATCGACGTGCGGCGTGTGGCTGTCGGTGCCCACGCAGGTGTCGGGGAAGGCCAGGCCGTCCTGCACATAGACCACCGGCGACATCTTCTCCAGATTGATCTGATGCATGATCCCGTTCCCCGCCGGAATCACCTCCATGTTGGCGAAGGCGCGCTGGGTCCAGTCGATGAAATGGAAACGGTCTTCGTTGCGGCGGTCCTCGATCTGCCGGTTCTTCTCGAACGCGTGCGGATCGAACCCGCCGCACTCCACGGCCAGCGAGTGGTCCACGATCAACTGCACCGGCACCACGGGGTTCACCTGCGACGGATCGCCCCCCTCGGCCGCGATCGCATCGCGCAAGCCCGCCAGGTCCACCAGCGCGGTCTGGCCCAGGATGTCGTGGCACACCACACGCACGGGAAACCACGGAAAGTCGCGATCGCGCCGGCGCTCGATGAGCTGCAGCAAGCATTCGTCGAGGATGCCCAGGTCGCAGCGGCGCACCAGGTTCTCTGCGTGCACGCGCGCGGTGTAGGGCAGCGTGTCCCAGGCGCCCGGGCGCAATACGTCGACCGCGGCGCGGGCGTCGATGTAGTCCAGCGTGGTGCCGGGGAGTGGTTTTCTGTGTCGTGGGTTCATCGTGGCGAATCGGGGCAAAACGGGAGGCGGCTTACTCGGAGCGGACGTCGTTGTCTTTCACGACCTTGGCATAGCGGGGAATCTCGGCGCGGATCAGCGCTCCGAACTGTTCGGGCGTGCCGCCGGCAGCGGACACGCCGGTGGGCTCCAGCTTGGCGTTCAGTTCGGGTGCCTTCAGGCCGGCGTCGAGTGCGCCGTTGATTCTGGCGAGCACGGCGGGCGGCACGCCCTTGGGCGCGATCAGCCCGTGCCATGCCACCACGTCGTAGGCGGGCAGTCCGCCGGCCTCGGCGATCGAGGGAATGTCGGGGTAGGCCTGCAAGCGCTGCGCCGTGGTGACGGCGAATGCGCGCAGCCGGCCCGACTGCACGTGCGGCATCAGGGCCTCGGTGCCCGCGATCAGCATGTCCACGTTGCCGGACACCAGGTCGGTGACCGCCGGGCCCGTGCCGCGATACGGCACGTGCGTAGCCTTGACCTTGGCCATGCCGAACAGGTACTCGCTCACGATGTGCAGATGGCTGCCGTTGCCCGCCGAGGCGAAGGTCAGCTTGCCCGGGTTCTGGCGCGCGTAGTCGAGCAGCTCCTTCAGGTTCTTCGCCGGAACCTTGGCCGGGTTCACGCAAAGCACGTACGCGCCCTTGGACAACTGGATCACCGGCGTCATGTCGGCGACCGGGTCGAAGCGCAGCTTGTAGAGCGACGGGTTGACGGTGTAGCTGCCGGCAATCAGCAGCAGCGTGTAGCCGTCGCCGGGCGTGTGCAGCGCGTATTCGGTGCCCAGCGTGCCGCCGGCGCCCGGGCGGTTGTCCACCACCACGGGCTGGCCGAGCCGCTGGCTGAGCACGTTGGACGCCACGCGTGCAATGAAGTCCGAGCCGCCGCCCGGCGCGAACGGGCAGACGATCTTGAGCGGCTTGCTCGGAAAGCCCTCCTGGGCCCAGACCGGGCGGACGGCGGGAAGTGCCAGCCCGGCCAGGGCAGCCGAGGAAAAGGTACGGCGATTCAAAGTCATGCGGTTGTCTCCAGTGTTGTTTTCCATGCCGCTCGCGACGGATCGCCATCGCGGTGGCGGGCGCCAGTTTGCGCCTGCATGGCCAACCCGCGAAAACGCTCGGAGACTCCAGCGGGGGCCGTGTGGCTCAGACGCGCGCCGCGATCGGCACGAACGCCAGGTCTTCCGGACCGGTGTAGTTGGCGCTCGGGCGAATGATCTTGTTGTCCACGCGCTGCTCGATCACGTGCGCGGCCCAGCCGCTGGTGCGCGCGATCACGAACAGCGGGGTGAACATCGCCGTGGGCACGCCCATCATGTGGTAGCTCACCGCGCTGAACCAGTCGAGGTTGGGGAACATCTTCTTGACCTCCCACATCACGGTTTCCAGGCGCTCCGCGATGTCGAACATCTTGGTGGAGCCGGCCTCCTCGGACAGCGACTTCGCCACGCCCTTGATCACCACATTGCGCGGATCGCTCACCGTGTAGACCGGGTGGCCGAAGCCGATGACGACTTCCTTGGCTTCCACGCGGCGGCGGATGTCGGCCTCGGCTTCGTCGGGCGCGTCGTAGCGCTTCTGGATCTCGAAGGCCACCTCGTTGGCGCCGCCGTGCTTGGGGCCGCGCAGCGCGCCGATGGCGCCGGCGATGGCCGAGTGCATGTCGCTGCCGGTGCCGGCGATCACGCGCGCGGTGAAGGTGCTGGCGTTGAACTCGTGTTCGGCGTAGAGGTTCAGCGAGGTGTGCATCGCGCGCACCCAGGCCTCGGAGGGCTTCTGGCCGTGCAGCAGGTGCAGGAAGTGGCCGCCGATCGAATCGTCATCGGTCTCGACCTCGATGCGCTTGCCCTGGCTGCTCCAGTGGTACCAGTACAGCAGCATCGAGCCGAGCGAGGCCATCAGGCGGTCGGCGATGTCGCGCGCGCCGGGCAGGTTGTGGTCGTCCTTCTCGGGCAGCACGCAACCCAGCGCCGAGACACCGGTGCGCATCACGTCCATCGGATGGGCGCCGGCGGGCAGGCTCTCCAGCGCGGCCTTCACGTTGGCCGGCAGGCCGCGCATCGCCTTCAGCCGCGTCTTGTAGGCCTTGAGTTCGGCGCGCGTGGGCAGCTTGCCGTGCACGAGCAGGTGGGCGATTTCCTCGAACTCGCAGACCTCGGCGATGTCCAGGATGTCGTAGCCGCGGTAGTGCAGGTCGTTGCCGGTGCGGCCCACGGTGCACAGCGCGGTGTTGCCCGCGGTCACGCCCGACAGGGCAACGGATTTCTTGGGCTTGAAGCCGGCCGGGGCGGCTGTTTCGTTCGTGGCGGTGGTCGTCATGCGGTTTCCTTGTTCAGATAAGAGCGATCGATGCCGGTGGGGCGGCCGGCGGCATTGACCGCCACCATCTCGAACACACCCTTGAGGACTTCTTCCGCGGGAACGCCCGGCACGTCGGCAATGCCGGTCACGCACACGGTCATCGAGCAGCGGCCGATGCGGCTGGCCCAGCCGCGCAGGATGAGCTGGTAGCCCACCGGCACCGGCGAGAGAAAGGAGACGCTGGTCACGCCGGCCATCACCACCTCGCGCTGCGCCAGGCCGCGCGCGGCCAGGAAAGCGGCCTTGCTCATCAGCTGCAGGCCCTGGCCGGCGAAGAGCGTGCCGCGGTGATTGGCATGCACCGGCAGCACCAGTTCGCGGATTTCGGTGGTTCCAATGGGTGTCGTCATGCTTCGCAATCTACGCAGAAACCGCGATTCGCATAAGGACTGAAAGGGCGAACTCTTGCGAAGGCGGTGACCCGGTATTGCGAATCTTGCGAACAGCCCTTGCCGCGGTGCAATGCGACGCGATGCGTCAGTCGGCGTCGCCGATGTCGTCGGTTGCCATCAGGCTCGAATCGTCGCCCTCCTCCCGCGGCCCGACGCCCAGGTCGTCCGACAGCCCCTTGAGCACGACATAGCCCGCCTGCAGCGCGTCGCCGTACGTGGCGAAGCCTGTGGCCGCCTCCATCAGCGGCTCGAACTCCATCGAGTTGTCGAAGGATTCGAGGAGCACCCAGAAATAATCCCCGGCGTCGTGTTGGTCGACAGTCAGGGCGATGGAGATGAGTTGGCCAGCCATGCGCGCATGGTGGCGCGGTCAGGTGACAGTCGCGCGAAACGGGCGTGAAGCTTCTGCTGCCGCAACGGAGCGCGGCGATCGTGATCTGGTTGGCAGGCCGGCCAACGAACCGTCGCTAAAACACTACGTTCCTGCGCGTATCCGGCCTTCACGGCCGACACCGCAATCGGCGATGCTCGGGTCATGTCCACGGTGCGTTCACAACTGTCTTTTCGCCCCGGCTGGCGCATTGCGGCGTCGATCTACACGGTCGCCGGCGTGGTGTGCGTGCTGGGGAGCGCGGTCGTGCCGGAAAGCGATGTCGGAATGCTGGTCGCCATCGCGGGCGGCCTGCCATGGTCGCTGGGCCTGCTCACGCTGGACCTTTCGCCTGGCGTGGCGAACACCGCGCTGCTGCTGATCGCAGGCAGTTGGGCGGTCAATGCGGCGCTGCTCTGGTGGCTGGCGCTCAGGGCGCGTGCACCGAACCAGGAAAACTTCGCGCACGAGGCCCTGATCCCCAAGGGACCGCGGCAACACGACAAGGCCTGATCGTCTCTGCCCTTGCTCATTGGGGGCGACGCACGCAGGCACCGTCCGATCCGAAGCCCGGACGCGTCCAGACCCCTGGCTCGCAGGACGCCCTACAACATGTAGCAACATAGCTTTACAAATGACGTGAACATGGGAGGGCGTATGTCACGGTTCACTGAAAGAATGCTGCATCGCAATACATCTGCCGAAAAGCCATAGAGCTTGGCAAAGGGGGCCCATGACATCTGGATCGCCCTCTTCATGCACAACCTGTTTTCCGCCTGCCCGTGCGGCATCGATCATCTCAAGCGCATGCGCCGCACCCCTTGGATGCGAATGCTCCCGTGGCTGCGCCTCTATCGCTGCGACAACTGCGGCAAGCACCAGCTCCATTCCGAACGAGAGATCGAGGCGGCCAAGATCAAAAGAGATGCGCGGCCCCGCTTTGCGAAGAGGTAGTGGCCTCGCCGGCACGAAAGCGGCAGCGTGGCCGCAGCAGGCGCTCATGAAATCCGGCCGGGTCGCGATTGCCCGGATCAATTCATCACAGATGTCTCTCGCTGATGATGAAAAATAACCGCTTTCGTGAAAAAATGCGCGAATGCGTTAGCGCAGCCAATGGACGAAGAGCCTGGCAGGGGAGCGCCACGGAACTGTTTCAACCCCTGGATTTCATGCCTCATCCGTCTTTCGCTGTCAGGACCACGCCGCAGCGCTCCTTGTGCCTCTCCACCCCGCCGCCGCCCCGCGGCCAGATCGCGGGGTGCCCGCGATGAACGGCACCTTCACCGAGCGGCTGAAGGACCTCACGACGGTCAGCGGCCGCGGATGGCAGGCCGACCTCGCCCGCCGCTGCGGGGTGACCCGTGCGGCGATCACCAATTGGCTTTCGGGTCGGAACAAGGGCATCGAATCGGCCCACCTGTTCGTCATCGCCGACTATTTCCGGGTCCACCCGCGATGGCTGGCCACCGGTGCCGGGCCCAAGTGGGTCGAGATCCCGATGCACCTGTCGAAGAATGTGCATCCCACCGTGGGCGAGGTGCTGGTCAAGTTCGAGGAAGTGGCCGCCCGGCACAAGAAGATGAACGAGTCCGAACGAATCGAGCTCTACATCTGGCTCGCGGGCGAGACGCTGGGCATTCAGGAGCCGGCGGACTCGCCGATCACGGATTGAAGGCTCGCGGACGGCCGCACCGCGTCGCCAGCTAGTCCACCTTCACGCTGAACAGCACCGCCCCCGTGGCGCCGGGCGCGAGCGACCCGGCGAAGGACCACCGCAGCCCGCCGGTGCCGCCAGCCGCTTGCGAGGCCGCACAGGCCACCGCAGGCGCGGGCAGCGCATTGGCCGGTGTGTTCTTGCTGCAAGCGGTCAGCGAGGCGGGCGTGGTGCCGGCCTGCGCAGCCACGAAGCTGGTGTACTGGGGCGTCGTGTCGTTGACCGTCATGCCGGAGATCGGCGTCGTTCCGTTGTTGGTGTAGGTGACGCGGTACTCCAGCGTCTCGCCCGATTTCGCCTGGTTGTTCACGCCGAAGCTCGCGCCCTGCGTGACATTGCGCACCTCCTTCTTGAGCTCCAGCGCGCTGTTCGAGACGGTGGTGGTGTCCAGCACCGTGTAGCTCGCGCTCAGCGCGGGGCCGGCGTTGGTGAAGTCGAAGCTGGCCTGCACCGTGCTCTGGTTGTTGTTGCCGTTGGCCGCATTGGCCGGAATGAACGCCTGCATCACGATGCAGACGTTCTGCCCCGCCACCACCGTGAGCGATGCCGACGGCGGATACAGCAGCGCGGCGCCGGGCTGCTGCGCGCCGGTGCAGCCGGTGTCGGCAAAGATCTTGCCGCTCCAGCCGCTCACCGCGGGCGTGTCGACCGAGTTCGAGATGCCGAAGCGCACCGTGCCGCCGGTGCGCGCGATGAAGGTGTGGGCATAGCTGACGGTGCTGCCCGGCATGCCGCTCTTGGCGCCATCGGCCGCAAAGGTGTTGCGGTCCACGTCGCCGAAGTTCAGGCCGGTGTGGCCCGTGCCGTTCCAGGTGAAGGCGATGCGGTCGGGCGTGCCGGTGCGCGTGTAGGTGTAGCTCGTGCCGCCGCTGGCCACCGCCGAGCCCGAGGGCAGCGGGACGGTGCCGAACGAGGCACCGGTCGACAGGCGCGATGCGGTGTTGGTCTCTTCCACGCACAGCGGTGCATTCGCGGCGGTGGCAAAGGGCACATCGAGTGCGTAGTTGCCGGCGCCGTCGGTGGTGGCGCTCGACAGCACCGTGGCGCCGCAGTTGGTCAACCGCAAGCCCACGCCGGCGATGCCGCCTTCGGTGCCGTTCACCAATCCGTCGTTCGCCACGCCCGAGCCGGTGCCGTTGTCGAGGAACACGCGGCCCGTCACGCTGAAGCCGAAGCCGTTGACGAAGGTGCAGGTGATGTTGGCCCCTGCCACCATGTTGGCCGCGGGAATGGTGAGCTCGTTGCCCACCAGCGTGCCGAAGGGCACGGTGGGCGTGGCGCTGGCCGCGTCCAGGCAGCTCGCGCTGATCGGATTCGCGGGCCAGCCGGTGGGCACGCTTTCCCGGATCCTGGCCTGCTGGCCGGCCGTGCCGGTCAGGCCGGCCGCGCCGCTCGCGGTGCCGGCACCGGCCACGGTGATGCTGTCGGTGGCGGCCGAGAGTCCGCTGAGCGCAAAGCCGAACAGGTTGGTGCCGCTGCCGCCGGTGGTGGTCTTGACGATTCGCACCCTGGGGAACGGCGGCGTATAGGTGTTGGTGAAGGTGCAGGCGATGTTGCTGCCCGCCGCGGTGGCGGCCGCATCGAGCGTCACCTTGCGGTTGGGCAGGTCGGGCGTGGCGGTGCCGCCCGCGCCGAGGCCGGTGCAGCTCACGCCGGTGAGCGCGTAGTTGGCGGGCAGCGGGTCTTCGGTGATGGTGGTGGCAACGCCGGGCGCGGTCAGGGTCTGGATCGCGCCCGCGACCGCGGTGCCGGCCGCGGTGGTGGTGATCGTCTGCGCCGCCAGGCCGTTGCTGCCGGTGAAGCCGAAGGGCCCCACGCCACCGTTGCTCACCTTGCTGACCGTCACCGTGGCCGAGGCGGCATTGGTGAAGGTGCACACCAGCGGCCTGCCGTACTGCACGCTGGCCGCGGGGATCGTGTAGGTGCGCGCATCGGCGCCGCTGCCCAGGCTGCCGACGGGCGTGCCGGCATCGGTGCAGGTCGCGCCCGCCAGGTTCCAGCCCGGCACCGCCGGCTCGGCGATGGTGATCGCCGTGCCCTGCGCCGCGGCCGAGAAGGGCTGCGTGCCGGCCGTCGCGGTGTTGCCGTCGACCTGCACCGCCGTGCCCGCCGCCACGGTGCTGACCACGCCGTTGGTCTGCGTGGTGTTGCTCAGCGTGAAGTTGAAGGGACCGCCGGCGCCGCCGGTGGTGGTCTTCGACAGCGCCAGGGTGGGCGGCGCGCAGACCGCGGTGGTGGTGGCCTGCGCGAGGAAGCCTTCGGCATTCGCCCCGCTCTTGATGTGCACCACCACGGTGTTGCTGCCGGCGCGCCAGTTGCTCGCCAGCGTCGCGCTCGCCTGCCGCCCCGGATCGAAGCCCCGGAAGTTGTAGGGATCGCCGCCGCCCTGCGGCACACCGGGCACGCTCTGCAGCACGCCGTTGACGAACACTTCCGCCACCGAGTTGTCGGAATAGAAGTCCAGCTTCAGCGAGAAGGTCGCCGGGTTCACCGAGGCTGCCATGTTGAAGGTGAAGCGGTGGTAGACGTCGACGTTGCCCGTGTGGTTCGGGTTGTAGTTCGAGTTCCAGTTGGCGTTGCCGAAGGGCGAGTCGATCCACGCGCCGGGCGCCTTGTTGCCCACGTAGGCGCGCTGCCATGAGACCACCGTGCCGGGCCCGCCGCTGGCGGCGCCCTCGCCCGACTCCCACACCGTGTCGCGGCCGGTGCTCAGCGGCGGGCCGTTCACGCCGTTATAGGCGGTGTTGAAGATCGCGGCGTTCGACAGGCAGCTCACCGTCGGCGGAATCGGCGGCGAGGTGCCGCCGGTGTCGCCGGTGTTGGTGAAGGTGCAGACCAGGTTGGCGCCCGGCGCGGTGGCCGCGGCATTGAGCGTGAGCGTGCGGCCGGAGAGCGTGGCGGTGCCGCCGGACGGCAGGCCGGTGCAGGAGGCCGACGTCAGCGTGTAGCCTGCCGGCGGCACACTCTCGGTGATGGTGGTGGCGGTGCTCGCGGCCGTGAGCGTCTGCGTCGGCGCGCTGGCGGCCGTGCCGGCCACGGTGGTGACGATGCTCTGCGCGGCGAGCCCGTTGCTGCCGGTGAAGTCGAAGCTGCCGACGCCGTTGAGCGAGGTCTTGCGGATGGTCACCGTCGGCAGCGACAGGAACCGGTAGGGCTGCGGGCTCGGCAGGTAGCTGCTGCCGCTGGCCGTGAAGCTGCCGCCCAGTGCCACGCCGCCCAGCGTCACCGCGGTGGTGCTGTAGGTGGCGGCCACGGTGCTCGTGGCCGTCACCTGGCAGAGGCTGGCCGCGGTGGTGGTGCAACTGGCTGCCGCGCCCACCGCGCCGCCGTTGAAGGCCACGTCGGGCGTGGCGCCGAAGCTCACGACCACGCCGGCACCGACCGGGTTGCCGCTCGCGTCGCGCACGAAGGCCTGCAGCACGTCCTGCGCCGCACCGTTGGCCACCTGGCCGTCGGTGGAGACGCGCAGGCCCGACTGCGCGGCGCTCGGCACGCCGACCACGAAGCTGTAGGTGGCCGGGCTCGCGCCATAGCTCTGGCCGCCCGCGGTGAAGACGCCGGTCAACACGCCTGCCGGGATGCTGACGGCGCTGCTCTTGGCGCCGGCCACGGTGCTGGTCGTCGTGACCTGGCAGAGACCGGTGGCACCGGTGGTGCAACTGCCGGCCGCGCCGACGGTGCCGCCGTTGAAGGCCACGCCGGCGGTGGCGGCGAAAGTCACCACCGTGCCGGCCACCGGGTTGTCGGCCGCGTCGCGCACGATGGCCTCGAGCACGTCCTGCGCACTGCCGTTCGCCAGCTGGTTGTCGGTGACGGTGCGCTCGCCCGAGCGCGCCAGTGCAGCGGCGCCGGTGACCACGGTGGTGTCGGCGCTGTCGCAGCTCACGGTGGCGTTGGACACGCAGGCCGCGCCCGGCGCCGTGGCCGGCGTTCCGCTGCCGGACACGTTGCTGTTCGCGTAGTTGGTGAGCACGGTGCCTGCCGCCACCAGCGGCGCCGTGGCGTTGAGCGTGAAGCTGCGAACACCGGTGTTGGCGGGAATGCCGGCCGCCGGCAGCGTCATCGTGCAGGTCAGTGCCGCGCCGGCTGCGCTCGGCAGCGTGCCGCAATTGACGGAGGTGACGCCGGTGCCCACGGCCACGGAGGTGGCGATCACGCCCGGCGGAAGCTGCTCGCGCACGACCACCGAGGTGCCGGTGGCGGCCGGGCCGCTGTTGGTCAGGCTCAGGACGTAGGCGATGGCCGCCCCCGGCGCCACGGTGGCCGGCGCTGTCTTGTTCAGCGCGATCGATGCTGGCGCATTGAACTGGATCACCACGAGGCCGTTGCCGCCGCTGGCATCGCCGCCACCGCCCGTGCCGGTGCCGGGCACGTAGTGGGTGTCGCCCGTGGTGGCCGCCGCGCCGCCGACGTTGTCGGCCGCCGAATTCAGTCCGACGGCCGTGGTCGAGCTGGTGACACCGCCCACGTAGCCGGATCCCCCGCCCCCCATGCCGTTGGGCACGGCCCCCTGGCACAGGCCGCCGCCGCCGCCGAAGTAGCCGCCGCCGCCGCCGCCACCGCCTTCGTTCTGGTTCTCGTTGGTGGAGCCGCCGTTGCCGCCCTGCAGCGCCGTGCCGGCCGTCGGTGCGCCGAGGTTGCAGGCGCCGCCCGTTCCCGCCGCGCCGCCCGCTGTCTGGGTGCCGGGCCGTCCGCTGGCGGCCACGCCGTCGGTGCGCCCGCTCGCCCCGCCGCCCCCGCCGCCGGCCGGCGTGCCGGTGTCCGCGCCGGGCGAAGAACCGCCGCCGCCGCCGGCAATGAGCCGCGCATTGCCCTGTGTGTAGGTGGTCGTGGCGAACACGCCCGACAGGCCGCCGCCGCTCGCACCGATGGCCGTGGCCTGTCCGTTGCCGCCCGCGCCGCCGCCGCCGTAGGTCGTCGAAGCGTCGTTGACCCCACCGCCCTCGCCGACGCGAACACCCAATGCAGTGCCGGCCGTGACCGCCAGTGTGCCGGAGGCAAAGCCGCCGCCGCCGCCGCCGCGCTGGTCGGTGTAGTAGCTGGTGTTGGGTCCGCCGCCGCCCGCGCCCCAGGCCTTGATGAACACCGAGGTCACGCCGGTCGGCACGGTGAAGGTCTGGTCGCTGCCGGCGTAGGTCACGCGCACGCAGGAGTTGAAGCCCGATTGCGGCGTGCACGCGACCTGCGCGGCCAGCGTCGGCGCCGACCCCAGCAGCAATGCCAGCAGCGCCAGGAGCACCAACAGGACGCGCCCGCGCCGGACGCTCGAGAAAAGCATGTGAGTCATCTGTCCTGCCATCGCGGCCGAATCATTTCTTGTCATGGGCCGGCCGCCCCGGCCGCAGCCGCGGCGCCGGCCGACGGGAAGCCGAGCCCCGTCTCGTCGAACTTGAAGCGCAGGCGGATGTACGCGCCCTTGCTGGTGTATTCGTTGGCGGTGAGGTCGCGGTCCTTGAGGCCCACGAAGTTGTAGCCCGCCGACACCCACAGGTCCTTCATCACCTGGTAGCCCGCCTCGATGCCCAGCGTCTTCTGCAGCGCGCCGCCCTTGCCGTAGAGCAGGCCCGCCTGCACGCCGAGGTCCCAGTCCTTGTCGATGTCCTGCGTGAAGCGCGCCTGCAGCAGGTGCGCCCAGTAGGTGCTCCTGAGCCAGCCGTCGTCGGCGCGCGACCACTTGGCCGCGTAGCGCCCGTTGATCACGGTGCCGGGCCGCGGGTTGTAGTTGACATGGGCCGAGACGATGTCGGCGCTCGTGCGGCCGGGCAGGCTCGCGTTGCCCGAACCCGAACCGAAGACGCTCGCACCGTCCAGCGCACCGGTCGAGCTGCCCGTGCCCACCACGCGCTCCGAACGGCGCTCGTAGCGCATCAACGCATTCCAGCTGTCGGTGTCGACCGGACGATAGGCCAAGCCGATCTGGTGGCGCGCGAGGTGATGCGCGTTGCCCGCGTTGGTGTCCTGCCCTTCGCTGTCGCTCATCACGCTGCGCGCGAGCAGGCTCCACGCGCGGTCGATCTTGTAGCCGAAGCCGGCGCTGAACAGGCGCGTGTTCGCGTCGTCGCCGCGCCGGCCTTCGAGCACGCCGCTCGCCTTGATGCGTTCGGTGCCGTACTCGATGCCGCCGGTGATGGCCGTCGATTGGCCGAGGCCTCCCGCGTAGCCCGTGCCGGTGTTGCCGCTGTTGGCCAGGCCGCCGAGCTGGCGCGTGTGCTCGATGCCGCCGGTCAGGCGCCACTGGTCGTCGAGCCTGAAGGTGTTGCGCACGCCCGTGGCCGCCTGCGCGGCGCGCCCGTCGATGCTGTCGGCCAGGCGGTACTCGCTGTACACGCGGCCGCCTTCCATGTAGTTGCTCTCGATGCCGAGAATGCCGACATTGTTCGAGCCGGTCGTGCCGAGTTCGTCCTGGCTGTAGAGGCTGGAGACCAGCTCGTAGCGGCCGTAGATGCGCGTCTTGTCGGTCACGGCGTAGTTGCCGCCGATGGCCAGCACATGGCGGTCGGACTTGTGGATGTCCTGCTCGCCCTCGACGAACACGTTGGCCTGCGGCAGGCCCGGCACTTGGGCCGACAGGCGCGCACGCACGGTCGTCAGGTCCTGGGCGCTCGCATTGGCGGCGGCCGCGGCGCCCAGCGCGGTGACGTTGCCGGCGCCCACGCCGCTGCCAAGGTTGCCGCTGTAGGTCGAGACCTGTCCGTAGTCGAAGCCCGAATTCGTGCCCAGCCCCGCGCCGCTCTGGCCGTGGCGCAGGCCCACTTCGGCGACCATCTGCTCGCCGAACTTCTTCTGCACGCTGCCGGTGAAGCCGCGGCGGCTGCCGCCGAGCAGCGCGTCCTGGCTGAAGAGAGCCTCGCCGCGCACCGCGGTGCCGGTGTCGATGCGGTACTCGGCGCGCGCGGAGGCCTCGGTGCGGCCCGCGGAAAAGCTCGCGCCGGGGTTGTCGAAGCCGGTGCTGGTCTTGCTGGCAAGCGCCACCACGGCCAGGTCTTCGGTCTGGTGGCGCAGCTCCACGCGGCCGCCGCTGCCCTTGCCGTTCTTGTCGGACTCGGTGCGCACCCACTCGCCGGCCATGGTGGTGTTGTCGCCCACGCGCGCCACGGCCGTGAGCGCGCCGAGTTTGCGGCGGTTCTCGGGGTTCTCGTCGGTGCTCGCGACCACGCCCAGTTGCAGGTTGTCGCCGACCTTCACCTGCACGTCGGTGCCGGCCACGTTGAACTTCGGCCCGCCGGCATCGACCTCGTAGGTCACGCGGATCGACTGCGGATTGAGGTTCGCATCGACCGACGAGATCGCATGCGTGAACAGGATGCGGCGGGTGAGCGGCTCGATGGTGTAGTCCACGAAGCGCGCCACCGTCGTGCGCTGCAGCACCAGGTTGGGCTGGTTGCGGTCGCGCACCACCACCTCGACCTGCTCGCTGTTGTCCACGAACTCGCCGCCGGTGGCGCTCAGGTAGTACGGGCCCGAGGTGCCGACCGCGCGGAACTCTTCCACCTGCTGCGTCTGCGCGGTGCGCGAGAAGAAGCTGGTGGCGCGCACGTTGCCGTCGTCGTACACATGCTTGGCGCCGGTGAGCGCGCGGTTGCTCTGGCTCAGGTTGCGCACCTCGGTGCTGCTGGCGGTGGTGAAGTCGCCGTACAGCAGGTAGGAGCGGTTCCTGTCGATGCGCACGTAGAGCTTCTGCGTGCTCTGCGCGTCGAAGCCCTTGACCGACGAGTCGCCGTACACGGGATAGAACTCGTCGGGCCGGATGTCGCGGAACAGGCGGTCGTCGCGCGTCTTGGCCGAGTCGTAGGCGGCCGTGAGCAGGTATTCGCCCTTGACGGTGCCCTTGAAGAAGAAGGCGGTGCGGGTGGCGGCGCGGCGGTTGTTGCTCTCGTCGGCCAAGCCGGTGAGTTCCGCCTCGAAGGCGGCGCCGGCAGGCATCGCGCCCAGCGGCACGCCGCCGCGTTTCGTGAGGTCGAGCACGCCTTCGACAATGCCCACGCCGATCATCGGCCGCATCTCGGGCAGCAGCGCTAGGCGCACTTCCTTCACGAAGCTGCCGGCCGTCACGCGCAGCCGCGCATCGCCGGGTTCGCCGGGCGGCAGCAGGCGGAACTCGGCCGCGCCGCCTTCCATGAACACCTGCGTGCCCGGCTCGGCGGGGTTCAGGTCTTCGTCGAGCCAGCGGCCGCGGTCGGTCTCCAGCGTGATCTGGGTGCGCGCGGTCACGGGCACGCCGGCCGCGTCGGTCAGGCGCACCTTCACGATCACGGGCGTGCGCAGGTCGGCCTGCGCCGACGGCGGCAGCTCGATCTGGATCGCGCCGAGCTTGTCGGGCGCGACCACGGTGATCTGCTGCGCGGTGCCGCGCGCGTTGCCGAACGGATCCACGCCCTCGAGCTGCAGGCGGTTGGGGCCGGGCTGCAGCACCACGCCGATGTATTCCCAGGCGCCGAGCTTCTTGCCGGCCACCTGGGTCTTCTTGCCGACGCGGCGCTCCTCGATGGCCTTGCCGTTGACGGTGAGGCGCAGCGCGAGGCCTGCCTCGCCCTTGACGCGCACATTGACCGACTGTCCCGGCAGCGTGTCGCCGTCCTTCAGGTCGATGAAGCCGAGGGCATTGCCTTCGATCTGCGGCAGCAGCGCTTCGAGCTCGACGGGGCTGGGCGCGGCCTGCGGCAGCAGCGGCGCCACCGCGTTCTGGCGCGGCTCCAGCATCGCGGTGGCGGTGTTGACCGGGCGGCTCGCAAAAGCGCCCACGCCGGTGGCGCCGCCGCCCGTGGCCGATGCACCCTGCGCGTTGGTGGGCAGGCCGTTCAATGCCGCGAACAGGCTGCCCGCGGGCGTGGGTGCCGGCGCCGCGCTGGCGCCGAGCGTGCCGCTCAACGTGCCCGATGCGCCATTGACGAAGCTGCTCGCACCGGAAGGCGCCACGGGCATCGCGATCAACGGGGCCGAGCTGGCGAGCGTGGAGCCGGTGCTGCCCGTGCTGCCCGTGATCGACGACTGCCCACTGGCAGGCAGCGAGCGCACATCGCCCACTGGCACGATCCTGCCTTCGGGGTCCAGCCGCATGCGCACCTGCGCCTCGGCCTCGGTGTCGGGAATGGCGGCAATGGCCGCACGGCGCGCCGCCACCTCGGCCACGACGCCCGGCGTGTCGCAGTTGCCGACGACGAAGTTGGCCTTGTGGAACTCGCCCTTCTTCAGGTCGGCGAAACGGCTCTCGGGACGGCCCGCATTGCGGTGGTCGAGCACCTTGAGCCGCGCACCCCGGGGCAGCGTGGTCTGGTCGACGCGCAGCACGTGGGTGACGGGCTTCAGGCCGTAGAGGCTCCACTTGCCTTCCACGTCGGTGATGACGTGGGTGCCGTCTTCCATGTAGAGGCGCACGCCGGGCACGCCGATCTCATCGTCGCCCTCCTGCCGGCCGTCGCGCCGGCAGTCCATGTAGACCTTGCCGAACAGGAAGGCGTCGTCGGAGAACACGCCGCCGGTCACGCGCACGGTCCAGGCCGCTAGGTTCGATTGCATCGGGCCCGAGTTCGCGCGGGCGCGGTTGACGGCATCGCCGTTGGTGGGTGCCCCCACGCCAATGCGCACGCGATAGCGCACCGTGGCCGCCTGGTCCACGCCCAGCTTCAGCGCCGGGTAGTCGAAGACGAGCTGCGGCCCCGCGCCGCCGGCCGGATCGACGGCGGCCGAGCCATTCAGGCGCACGCTCTTCGCCACGTAGGCAAAGCCCGGCGGCAGGCTGTCGGCCAGGCGCACGCCGGTCACCGGAAAGCCCGTCTTGTTGGTGACGACCAGCGCGTAGTCCATGAAGTCGCCGAACTCGGCCTGGCGCTTGCTGCCTTCCTTGCGCAGCACCAGCCCGAGCACATTGCCCGGATCGAGCGGGATGTGGTTGTGCACCACGTCGCAGGCGGCGCCCGCGGCATCGAAGCCCGCGTTGAGCGAGAAGTAATGGGTGGTCGGGTCCGCGCCCTGCGGCGGCCCGGCATTGGGTGCGATGGCACCGCACCGGCCGAAGGTGCCGGCCGTGGCCGGAATGAGTTGCGACGGCGCCGCATAGCCGCTGCCGGCGGGCGGCGCCACGCCGAGCGCGTAGGTGCACGAGCCGGTGACCGGCGGCGACTGCAGGAAGAACTGGTAGCTCCCGTCGGCCCCCGTGACCATCGACACGCTGCCGTTGGCATTGACCGTGTAGAGGCCCGAGGAACCGCCGTACAGCTGGTCCGTGGTGATCGGCGTGACCGCCCCGCTGCTGCACGACTGGCGCGTGAAGGTCACGACCGCGCCGGCCACCGGCTCGCGCGTGACGGCGTTGTAGACCGTGCCCTGCGGGTCGGCCAGCAGCGACTGCACCGAGCCGGCGCTCGCCGCCACCAGCATGGCCGGCGTGACGTTGACGGTGTTCTGGTCGAAGGCCGCGGCCCAGGCCTTGTTGGTGAGCGCCATGCGGCCGCCGACGACACCGGGCTTCTGCGTGATGCGCACAGTGAAGGAGAGTTCTTCGCTCTGGCCCGGCGCGAGCGCGCGGCTGCCGTCGGTGACGCTCAGCACCGCTTCGGTCGGCAGCCTGAAGGGGTCGCTGCTGGCGAGCGCTTCGCGGTCGCAGCGCGCCCGGCCGGTGAAGCCGGCCACGGCATTGAGCACGCCGTTGCGCGCCTTCGGCGGACCCGTCAGCTCCCAGGCGGCCACGAGGCCGTCGGGCTTGTCCATGTCGAAGGTGCAGTTGAGGTTGTCGACGAGGCGCAGGTTCGGTGCCGCGGCAACGCCGGTGTTGGTCACCTTGAGGTGGTAGTCGAGCTCGTACACGCCCTGCGCCACGCGCCGCGGCGCCGAAGCGGTCTTGACCAGCGAGAGCGTGGGCAGCTGCGTGGACACCGGCGTGGGCGAGCTGTCGTTGTTCGGGTTGCCGTCGCCGTCGGCATCGGGGTTGCTGCCGTTGACCGAGTCGTCGAAGGCCACGGGCGCGCCGCCGGGCGTGAGCGCAGCCTGGGCGCGCACGGTGTTGTAGAGCGTGCCGGCGCGGCCGCCGACGTTGAAGCGCACGTCAAAGCGCACGGTGAACTGCGCGCCTGCCGGCAGCACCGCGCCGGGCGCCAGCAGGTTCTGCGCGCCGGCGGTGCCGTTGAACGCGCTGTTGACCGCGGCGACGGTGCCGCCCACGCCGTTGCCCTGGTTGCTCGCGATGGCCAGCGTGCCCGGCACGATCGTGTACTGGTTCGCGGCCGGCACGGCGGCCGGGGTGAAGCTGCCGAACTGCGTGGCGCCGCTGCCTTCCATCGCGTCGGGCAGCTGCACGCCGTAGAGCCACACCGCGCCGTAGTTGCGCACGTTGACGTCGAAGGTCACGGTGGCGGTCCCGTCGGGCTGGCCGTCGGCGCCGCGGTTCATGCGCGGCGTCGAGGCCGCCTTGGCCACGCCGATGCGGTTCTGGCTCGAGGTGATGACCACCGTGTTCGACGGCGACACCGCCGGTGCCGCGCCGTCGTTGTAGTAGCTCTGCGCGGTGTTGCGGATGTCGCCGGTCTGGTCGGCCTTGACCTGCACCGCGAACTGCATCGCGATCGACGCATTGCGCGCGAGCGGCGCCGGCACGCCGATGGCCACCTCGACGGCCGAGGCGTCTTCGGCGGTGCGGTAGCTGAAGTCCGCGTCGCCCGGCAGGCGGAACAGCCGCACCGCGCCGGCCGCCGTGCTCTGCAGGCTGCCCGCGATATAACGCGTGCCCGCGGGCACGAGGTCGCGCACCAGCAGCAGGCTGGCGGGGGTGCCGTTCACCAGCAACGGCGTACCGGCCGGCGCCGCGGTGTTGCCGGGGCGGGCATCGCGCGCGCCGATGTTGGTGCCCGACACCGTGAAGTCGATGCGCGTGCTGCCCGGAACGACGATGCCCGGGTAGCTCGCGGACTTGGTGAGGGCGAGCACCGCCGCCTCGCCCACGCTGACGGTGTCGCGATTGACGGCGCCGAGGTTCTGCAGCGCGGTGGTGGCGGTGAGCACCAGGCAGGCATTGCCGCTGGCCGTGGCGGGGATGGTGCCCTGCACCAGCAGCGCGGCGGTCTCGCCGGGCCGCAGCGCGATGGCGCCGGCGGCGCCCAGCGGCAGCACCGGATCGGCCGCATCGACCACGCCGTTGTTGTTGCTGTCGCGCACCACGCGAAGCCCCGAAAGCACAAGCGCGCCGGCCGCGCAGCCGGCGCCGTTGTTGACCAGGCCGATGGTGTAGCTCGAGGGCACGTTGCCGGTGTTGGCGAGCAGGTGGCTCAACGTGACGACGGTGGCCGGCGGCCGGTTGACCGCCTGGTCCTGCGTGAGCACCAGCGCCTCCACCGGCAGCACGCTGGCGCTGACGCCGTTGGAGCTGGACGTCTCGGTCTGCGCGAGGCCGTCCGGCACGTAGGTCGCGGTGGCGACGTTGCGGATCACGGTGCCGCCGGGCGCAGGCGCGGCGTGTGCGGCGTTTCCGGCGAGCATGCAGCACACGACCGCCATCGCCGCGACGGCCGCGGCCATGCCGCCTCGCCATCGCTGCGAGCAGGTGCTCAGGTACTCGAAAAGAAATCGCACGCCACGAACCTTCCGTCGGCTCCCGCGCGTGGCGCAGGCCGTCAAAACTCAAGAAAACTTTTTCCTCTGCCGCCTGCGGGAACAGGTGCGGTTGCGTGCTGCGTGCAAGCGGCAAGGGAAAAAGGCGAAGCACGCCGAACCGGCAGCGCCTCGCGAAAGCCGGCGGACCCCGAGGCCCGCCGGCGACTCAAACCCTTGTCGTCACTGGTTGATCTTCACGGCGAAGGTCAGCGTGGCCGTGCCACTCGGGGCCACGGAATTGGCAGCGCTGCCGCAGCTCACCGCGGTGGCGGTCTGTGCGTAGACGAGCGCCGTACCGGACACGCCGGTCGCGGTGCATTGCGCTGCAGGTTGCGTTGCGCTCAGCGAGGTGTACGCAGGCACCGCATCGTTGATCGCGATGTTGGTGACCGGCGAGGTGCCTTCGTTGGTGGCGACGACCTTGTAGACGATGCACTGGCCGGGCTTGAGCGACAGCGGAGCCGCCGCAAATGCGCTGTCTGCCGTGCCATCGCAGGCGACGTCGGCTGCCTGCGTCTTGAGAACGCGGATCTGGCCGGTGATCACCGTGCTGATGTCGGTGGCCGACGGTGCGCCGCAGCTCGCGGGACCGGTGAAGGTCGCGGTCACGGTCGTGGTGTCGGTTGCGCCGGCGCTGGCGCCGCCCGGTGCGAACACGCGCACCAGAAGCTTCTGCGATGCGCCCACGGCCAGCGGTCCGGCTTGCGGGCCGGTCACCAGCGTGTCGCCCGCGTCGATCTGGCCGTCGCCGTTGACGTCCAGGTAGATCGCGGTGGTCCAGCCGAGCGTGGCGTCGGCCGCCGGCACGGTGGCCGTCAGCGTGTACGCACCGCAGCTCTGGTTGCCGGTGTTGGTCAGCGTGTGCGGATACACCACGGTGCCGCCCGGTGCGAGCTGGCCGCTGTTGTTCGGCGTGAGCGTGGCGCTCGACACCAGTGCGGCGGTGACGCTCACGGCGTCGGTCTTCGTGTCGGACACGATCACACCGGTCGAGGCGACGGCGGTGGACTGCACCTGGAAGTAGACCTTCTGCGCGGTGACGGGCGACTGCGTGGCAGGCGGCGTCACGCAGGCAGCGACCTGCCCTTGCGCGCCGGCATTGACGGCCACGCTGGTGATCGCTGCCGATGCACAGGTGCCGCCCGAGGCCACGAACTTCACCGTCCAGCCGGTCGGCAGGGTGCCGGGGAAGCTGGTCGACTGGCTGGCCGCCAGGTTGTAGGTGTTGTTGACCGAGTCGTTGTTCTTGACGAACAGGGCGAACACGGTGCCGGTGCCGGCGGCCGTTGCATTGGTCGTGGTGGGCAGCGGGCTCGGGCCGGGGCCCAGGTCGCCGTCAGCCACCGAACCCGTGCCCGTGCCTGCTGCCGTGTTGGTCAGGTCGACCAGCGAACCGACGACGATGGTCACGCGGTCGAGCGTGGCATCGATCTTGGTCGTGTCGCCTGCGGAGCGACCCGTCACCGTGGCCGCGAACGGACCGGCGCCCACTGCCGTGGCGGACGGCACATTGGCCTGCACCACGATGTTGACGCTGCCGCCGGCCGCGATCGGGCCGGTGTCGGGCACGCCGTCGCCGGTGGTGTCCAGCAGCGGCGTGACGCCGTCGGCCGCGAACAGCACGAAGGTCGTGCCCGCCGGGAACGTACCTGCCGCCACCGTGAGGTTCACGGTGTCGGTGCCGGTGCCCGCGTTGAACACCGACTGCGCGAACTTGACGCTGCCGCCGGCCACGACCGAAGGACGGATGGTCAGGTCGGCTGCGGTGCCGTTGGGCGTGCCGGGTGTCGTGTCGACGGCGGTGGCAGCGGTCGACGGGTTGGTACCCACCGCGATGCTGTAGCTCGCCACGACCGTGTAGGCCGACGGGTTGGTGCTCGAGCCGAGCGTGCCGATCGCCGCTGCGGTGGCCGCGGGCGAATCCGCCGGGTTGAACTGGCCCACGTTGGTGGTGGTGGACGTGCCGATCGCGGCGGTGCTGTTCACCAGCACCACGAAGCTCACGGTCTGCGTCACGTTCTGGCCCAGCGAGGCGACCACGGTGTTCAGCGTGTTGCCGGTCACCTGGAAGTCGATACCGGCCGGATCGCCGGCGGCGCCGTCACCCAGTGCCGTGCCGGGGGCGCTGCTCCACACCGCGGAACCCGCGACGTAGGTCATGCCGGAGGGCAGCGTGTCGGACATCGCGAACTTGCCTGCGGCGCCGCCCGTGTTGTTGAAGGTGAGCGTGTAGACCGTGTACTGGCAGGTCGCGCTGGAAGCGAGACCGGCCGACCAGGTCGTGGCGCATGCCGCGGTCGAGCGCGGACCACCGTTGGTCGCGGTCGGCCAGGCGGCGTTGCCCGGACCGGCGACGGACGGAATGCCGATCGACTTGCTGACGTTGAACGCCGCTGCCGTCGTCAGCTTGATCTCGTCCTTGTCGGCCGCCGAGGTGTTCGGCGCGGTGTACAGCGCCGGGGTGCCCGGTGTGGCGGTGAGGGTGGCCGTGTCGAAGGCGCCGGTCGCGCTGCTGGCGGTGCCGGGGATCGTGTAGGCCACGACGAAACGGAACACGCCGTTGTTGCCCGCCACGCTCTGTGCTGGCACGCTGCAGACGCCCGCGGCTGCGGCCGTGCACAGCGGGGTGGTGCCGTCGGGCACGCCGTCGCCATTGGCATCGGCGTAGACCTCGACCTTGGAGAACTTGTCGGTGTCGGCGTCGACCGTCAGCGTGAACGTGTCGCTGCCGTTGCCGGTGTTGGTCAGCGTGTGCGGTGCATAGACGATGGAACCCGCAGCACCGATCTTGGTGTTGACGATGGTCGTCGTGACCTGGTTGACCGAGTCGAGCGTGAAGGACCCCACCTGCTGGACCGTGGTCTGGACCAGGTTGGACGTGGCCAGCTGCGTGGTGCCGGCCGAGTCGGAGTAAGTGGCTGAAGCCTGGTTACCGATGACGGTATTGGCAGGCGGTGCCGCGGCCAGTGCAGCTGAGCTTCCGAACAGGAAGCCCAGCGTCAATGCTGCGGCGCCGGCCCAGGACGCGGTCGGCTTGAAGCCGATGCCGCGCCGGGTTGGCAGGGTGGAAATCACGTGGTTTCTCCTCGGTTGTCAAAAAAAGGCGGGGACATGAAAAAACCCGGCTGCCGTGTTTCGTTGTTCGAAATCGCGGCGGTCGGGTTGCACTCGAAAAATTCGGACGGCGCGGTGAAGGAAGGCGTGTCGATCAGCGCTGTGCCGTCGCCGGCGGCGCCTGCGGCGTTGCCGCCGAGACCTGCGGTGCAACCGGCACGACCACTTCGACCCTGGCGCGCGCGCTCACGGCGGTGCTGCCGTTGGCGGGCAACTGGCCCAGCGCCCAGCGCAGCGAGCGGTAGTCGGCATAGGGCACCGGCTCGGTCTTGTTGCCGGCGGCCTTGCGCACGAGCGGCTCGGGGCCGAACACGGCGTCCTTCGTGGCCGCCTGGACAAGGCCGGCGCCCGGCTTGGCGCTGCGCGGCTGGTATTCCAGACCCTCCGGAATCGGAAGGTCCGCCACCAGGCCGGTGACCGGCTTGCCGGTGTTGTTGGTGTAGACGGCCCGGTACTCGACGATGTCGCCGGGCTTGACCGAGCTGGCATCGACCAGTTGCTCCCTGCCCTGCGCGTCCTTCACCACCTTGGACTGGGTCAGGACGACGGCCACGGTCTTCTTCTGGCCGGCGTCGAGGGTGGGCGCAGCCTGGGCTGCGGCGGTGGCGGCGAAGCCGGTCAGCCCGGCCAGCAGGAGCGCGCACACCCCCAGGCTGGCAAAGCGGCGATGAGACAGGATTTGAGTCAGTTTTTTAATGGACATGGTTGCTCCAGATTCAAGACACACAGAAGCCCACCTCCGGCCAAAGGCCGGTGATGAATTGAGCGGCTCGGGCCGCGGGAGAAGGCACCGGCGTTGCAAAGGCCGGTATTTGGAAAAGCGATCGACAACCGCGTTCGACATGGATCGAAATGGATGCCGTCCGCGCGACTGCGGCGATTTCTCTGTCGCCTTCAGTCTGGTCTCATTTGTTAACTCGTATTTCTTATAGTTACCAAGTGTATGTCAAATGAGTAATTTGGTTCCAATCAGATTCAACAACCGTCGATATGGAACAACAGTTTCGATTCCAGCAACCGATGGTTCGAGGCCGCACTTTCCCATCGAAAGCGTGCCAAATGGCACGCTTTCGGTGAATTCAAACGGCAGCTATTGGGGTAGAGGGCCGCGGCTCGGAGCGAATCCGAGCGTGCCCGCCAAAAATTCGCGCACGCATCAAGATTGCTTGAAGATATTCAGGACGTAATCAACAAAAGTCTTGATCTTTGGCGAGTGGCGGCGCGACGGCAAATAGACAAGATTGATTTCCTGCGGCGTCAATTTCAGCGACGGCAGCACCGCCGTCAGGGCGCCTCTGTCGACATGCGATCGGGCCAGCGACAAGGGAAGCAGTCCGATTCCCTTGGCGGCCAGAGTCAGTTTCAGGATCAGTTCCAGGTCGTCCGACTGGAACACGCTCTCCACGCTCACCCGATGGGTCTTTCCCGTGACCGAGAGGCTGATCTCCTTCTTGCGGCCTTCGACTTCGCTGACCAGGAAGGCGTGCGAAGCCAGGTCCGACACGCTCTCGATGGCCGGGCGCGGCTCAAGGTAGCCCGGCGTGGCGCACAACACCATCGGCTCGTTCTTCAGATGGCGCGCCACCATCTCGTCGCACCCATCCCGTCCGCGCCGGATGGCCACGTCGGCCTCGTCGCGGAACAGGTCGACCCGGTCGTTGCCCGTCTCGACCACGACCTCCAGCTGCGGATAGGCCGACATGAATTCAGGCAGATGCACCCCCAGCAGTTCCCTGCCGTAGTAGTGGGGAGCGGCGACGCGCAGCCGCCCCGCCAGCGTGCCCGCGCCTGAAGACAGGCTCAGCATGACGTCGTCCAGGATGGTCAGCACCTGCCCGGCCGCCACCAGGAACTCCCGCCCCTCTTCCGTGAGCGCGAACCGCGTGGAACCGCGATGCAGCAGCTGGTGCCCGACCATCGCCTCCAGCCGCTGGAGCTGGCGCGAAGCGGAGGCCTTGGGCACGCTCAGGGCATCGGCCGCCGGCGTCAGTCCTCCAAGCTGGGCGGCCTTCGTGAAGAGCCGCACGTCGGACAAAGAAAAGTCTCGCATCTTCAGCTCGGAGGTCCGTTTGTTTTTTCTGTGAAACATTCCCGCGGCTCGAACATCGGTGCTGCGCCGCGGGCCAAGGTGCCTCATGGGTTTGAAGGAAACCTTTCGTTGACATTCTCAAATGATTGAGCCACAAACTGTTAACATTTGTCACAGTAAATCCAGGAAGTAGCGGGAAAAGTTCACCTTTTCTCGATAAACCTGCAGACGCCGTCCGAGGACGGCCCGGCGCCGCCAGTGTGTTGACGGAGTCGCCCAGGTCGCGCCGACCCTTCGCGAGTTCGGCCGTGACATCGAACCCGAAGCCCCGCAAACGCACGCATTTCGATGCGATCATTTCGCGGCGCATGCATTCCTGCATTGCGGCACCCCATTTCAAGAACAAAGGAAGACAAGACGATGCCCAGACCCCTGCACGCCAATTCGCCGCTGATCGGCGTTCCCGGCGGCCGCCACCTGCTCGACACGCCCGCCCTGCTGATCGACCTGCCCGCGATGACCCGCAACATCGAACGCATGGCCGCCTTCGCCAAGGCGCGCGGCATCGGACTCAGGCCGCACGTCAAGACCCACAAGTCGATCGAGATCGCGCGGCGCCAGGTGGCCGCGGGCGCCATCGGCGTGAGCTGCGTCACCCTGGGCGAAGCAGAAATCATGGTCGACGGCGGCATCCGCAGCGTGCTGATCACCTCGCCCGCCGTCACGCCGAGCAAGATCGCGCGCCTCGTCAAGCTGGCGGAGCGCGCAGCGCCCGGCGGCGTCATGGTGGTGGCCGACAACCTCGCCAACGTGGCCGACCTGGCCCGGGCCGCGAGCGGGCTGCTGCATCCGCTGCCCGTGCTGGTGGACTACGGTGCCGGCTACAACCGCACCGGCGCCGCGAACGAGGCGCAGGTGCTCGCGCTGGCCGCCGCCATCGCCGGCGAGCCGGGCCTGCGGCTGCGCGGCCTGCAGGCCTATGCGGGCAACCTGCAGCACATCGTGGCGCGCGAAGAACGCAGCGCCGCGGCCGCGGACCTGCGCGAAACCGTGGCGGGCATCGTCGCGGCGGCCCGGCGCAAGGGGTTCAACTTCGAGATCGTCACCGGTGCCGGCACCGGCACCCACGACCTCGATTCGGAGCAGAACGCCTTCACCGAACTGCAGGCCGGCTCCTATGTCTTCATGGACGCGGAATACACGCAGGTGCTGGCCGCCGGCACCGAGCCCTCGCCCTTCGAGGTGGCCCTCTTCGTGCAGACGGCCGTGGTCAGCACCAATGCGGCGGAATGGGTCACCGTGGACGGCGGCACCAAGTGCTTCGCCACCGACAGCGGCGTGCCGCTGGTCGCACGCGGCACCGATGCCGCGAGCCGCTATGCCTTCTTCGGCGACGAGCACGGCAAGCTGATGCCGGCGGGGCCGCGTCCCGCGCTGGGCACGCGCATCGAGTTCGTGACGCCGCACTGCGATCCGACGGTGAACCTGCACGATGTCTATCACGTGGTCGAAGGCGGCGCGCTGGTGGCGATCTGGCCGGTGGATGCGCGCGGCAAGCGATAGCTCGTTCGCCTCGTTGCGGGCGGCATAAGGAAACTCGGAAAGCGTATTTCCCAAGACGGGCGCGGCCGGGGCACAGTCCGGCTCAATGGCCATCCTCCAAGACACGCCGCGCCCCACGCGCGCCGACGCTGCGCCGGCAGCGCCCTCCTCGCCCTCATCGCAACAACTCCTCGCGCGTTTTCGCCCGATCTTCGATCGCATCGCCGTGCACGCGGCGCAGCGCGAGAACGAACGTGAACTCGCCTACGAACCGGTCGCCTGGCTCAACGCCGAGCGCTTCGGCGCCCTGCGCGTGCCCGTCGAATACGGCGGCATCGGGGCTTCGGTCGAGCAGCTGTACGACCTGCTCATCGAGCTGGGCGAAGCCGACTCCAACCTGCCGCAGATCCTGCGCGCGCACTTCGGCTTCATCGAGCGGCTCTTCGCGGAAATCGATCCGTCGCTGCATGGCCCGTGGATGCGGCTTGCGGCCGAAGGCGTGATCTTCGGCAATGCCACCACCGAGCTCGGCGAAGGCGCACTCGGCGCCCTGCAGACCACGCTGTCGCGCGACGGCGATGCATGGCGGCTCGAGGGCGACAAGTACTACAGCACCGGCACGCTCTACGCCGACTGGATCTCGGTCTCGGCCCAGCGCCTGAACGCCGACGGCAGCAGCGACCGCGTGATCGCCCTCGTGCCCTCGGAGGCTGATGGCGTGGAGCGCGTGGACGACTGGCGCGGCTTCGGCCAGCGGCTGAGCGCATCGGGCACCACGCGCTTTCGCAATGTGCGGGTGAAGCCCGAGAACGTGCTGCTCTACGTGCGCGACCAGCCGACCCCGCTCACCGCGCATTTCCAGCTCACGCATCTCGCCACGCTGGCGGGCATCGCGCGCGCCATCGTGCGCGATGCGGTGGCCTTCGTGCAGCCGCGCAAGCGCGTCTACAGCCACGGCAGCGGCGACACGCCGCGCGAAGATCCGCTGGTGCAGCAGGTCATCGGCCAGCTCGCGAGCACCGCGTTCATCGCGGCCTCCACCGTGCAGGCCGTGGCGCGCGGGCTCGGCGAGGTCGACCGTTTCCGCCAGCGCGGCGAAACCGTTCCCGAGAGCCTGCTGTTCGAGGTGGAGCTCAACACCGCCAAGGCGCAGGCCGGCATCGTCGATGCGGTGCTGCAGGCGGGCACGCGGCTCTTCGACATCGGCGGTGCCTCGGCACTGCAGGAAGACCGTCGGCTCGACCGCCACTGGCGCAACGCGCGCACGCTGGCATCGCACAACCCGACGATCTACAAGGGGCGCGTGGTCGGCGATCACCTGCTCAACGGAGCGAGGCCGACGTTCTACTGGGCGGTGGGAGCGATTGCGGCCTGACGGCGCAACGAAAGAAGGAGCGCGTGGGCCTCAGACGCGAGGCAGCGCGGCGAGGAAGGTGGAGACAACGATCGCGGCGGCGCGATCCAGTTGCAGGATGTCGGCCACATCGAAGGCGTGCGGCGCTGTGCGTCCGCTCGCGCCGAGCGGCTTGCGGATCTCGACAAGGACTTCGGCCGCGAGTTCGCGATCGCTGCGCGGTCCGCCGTCGGGGTGCATCACCCACTCATCGACTTGATCGAACGGAATGCTGCGGAAAACCCCGACGATGGGGATGTACTTGTAGCGATCCTCGCCCACCAGGATGGGCACGCTGAGGTTACAAAAGAACGTGGTCGTCGACATGCAGGGTCGCCGTCGCTAGGCAAAACGTTCGATTGTTAAGGAGTGCGAGTTCAGGAGCCATCCTTCCAAGGGACTACTCCCCGACCAGACGTGATCTTCTGCACACAAAGTGATTCCATTTCCCGCCATCCTTCCCATAAAACAACTACTTAATTCTTACACACAGATACCTGATGTGTGTTAGGTGCTGTTTTTTGACAACCGAAATACATGAATCGTTCGGAAACGAAGGCGCCGCGCTTCCTTTTCGGAGCGCGGGCAGTGCAATGCAACGGTGGCCTACCGGTCAGGCAGGTGGATCGAAACGCGGTGCGCGCCGCTCGATGTTGGCCTTCACGGCTTCGACCTGGTTCGCGCTGCCGATCAGCGCCTTCTGCTCGACCGATTCGGCCATCAGCAGCTCCGCGGCGCTCTGCGACATCGCGGCATTGAGCAGACGCTTGCCGGCGCGAATCGCATCGGGACTCTTGCCCGCGATCTCGTGCGCCATCTGCAGCGCCTCGGCCAGCGGGTCGGCCGACAGGCGCGTGGCGAAGCCGATCCGCAACGCCTCTTCGCCCGAGAAGATGCGCCCGGTGAAAGTGAGCTCGCGCACCACGTCGTTGCGCGCCAGTTCGCGCATCAGCACCATGCCGGCCATGTCGGGCACCAGGCCCCACTTGATCTCCATCACCGACAGCTTCGTGTCGGGCGCGACGATGCGGATGTCCGCGCCCAGCGCCACCTGAAGACCGCCGCCGAAGGCCACGCCGTGCACCGCGGCGATGACCGGCAACGGCACTTCGCGCCAGACCATCGCGACATGTTGCGCGGCGTTGGAAATGCCATGGGTGCGCTTCACCAGATCGGCCCCTGCCGCGCCCTCCCCCAGCACGCCCTCACCCGTGTCCGCGCCCTGCTGCATGCGCTCGAACGAAGCCATGTCGAGCCCCGCGCAGAACGCCTTGCCGCGCCCGGAGATCACCACGGCGCGCACCGACGCATCGCCGCGCAGGGCCTCGCCGGCTTCGATCAGCGCATCGAACATCGCGGGGTCGAGCGCGTTCATCTTGTCGGCGCGTGCCAGCTGCAGTTCCACCACGCCGTCGGGGTGGCGGGTCCATTCGATGCGATCGCTCATGCGTGTCTCCTTGTGGGTTCCGGCCAGTATCGCCCGGTGCGGCCGCTCGGCGATGATGGCGGCTGTCGCCTACCCAACACCCCTCGCCATGCCGATGGATCGCCGTCACTTCCTTCTTCAATCGGGCTCGGCCGCCGCCGTGGTGGCGCTGTTCGGCCAGTCCCATGCGGCGCCGGTCACCGGCCGCGGCCGCAGTGCCAGCCAGGCGCTCGGCTTCACGGCCGTGCCCGCGTCGTTGCGCGATGCCGTCGTCATCCCGCCTGAATACGAGTGGCAACTGCTCTATCCCTGGGGCACGCCGACGGGCGTCGCGGGCCGGATGCCGGCCTTTGCACCGAATGCCGGCAACACCGCCGACGAGCAGGCGCTCCAGGCCGGCATGCACCACGACGGCATGCATTTCTTTCCGCTCTCCGTGCCGGACCGCGCCCTGCTCGTGATGAACCACGAGTACACCGACGAGCAACTGCTGCACACGGACGGCATCAGGGAATGGACGGCGGAGAAAGTGCGCAAGTCGCTGCATGCGATGGGCGTGTCGGTGATCGAGATCCGGCATACCGCCAAAGGCTGGCAGCAGGTGCGGCCTTCGCCCTACGCGCGCCGCGTGCACGGCAACACGCCCATGCGCATCGCCGGTCCTGCGGCCGGCACGCCGCTGATGCGCACCGCCGCCAACCCGGCCGGCGACCAGGTCTTCGGCACCTTCGCCAACTGCGCGATGGGGGTCACGCCCTGGGGCACGTACCTCACCTGCGAAGAAAACTTCCACGGCTATTTCGGCGGACCGAAGGATGCGGCGAAGGACATGACGCAAGCGCAGCGCCGCTACGGCACGGTCCCGGGTTCGCAATGGGTCGAGTACTGGCGATTCGAGGAGCGCTTCGACCTGAGCCGCCACCCGAACGAGCCGCATCGCTTCGGCTGGGTGGTCGAGATCGACCCCTTCGAACCCGGCGCCGCGCCGATCAAGCGCACGGCGCTGGGCCGCAAGCGTCAGGAAAGCGCCACCTGCACGACGTCGAAAGACGGCCGTGCGGTGGTCTACATGGGCGACGACGCGCGCTTCGAATACATCTACAAATTCGTCAGCAAGGACGCGATCGTCGCCGTGACCGACGCGCCGCAGGCGCCGGCCAACAGCCGCCTGCTCGACGAGGGCACGCTCTACGTGGCGCGCTTCGACCCCGACGGACGCGGCCAATGGCTCGAACTCACGCACGGCCGCAACGGCCTCGACGCAGCCAGCGGCTTTGCCGACCAGGCCGAGGTGCTGATCCATGCACGCCTGGCAGGCGACATCGTCGGCGGCACGAAGATGGACCGCCCCGAATGGATCGCCGTGCATCCGCACAGCCGCGAGGTGTACGTCACCCTCACCAACAACAGCCAGCGCGGCGAGGCCGGCAAGCCCGCGCCCGATGCCGCCAACCCGCGCGCCAACAACCTCTTCGGCGGCATCCTGCGCTGGCGCGAGGACGGCAACGATGCAGCCGCCACCGGCTTCGCCTGGGACCACTTCGCGCTCGCCGGCGACCCCGCGCAGGAAGGCAGCGGCGCGCGCTACCCCTCGGCCGACGCCGACATGTTCGGCAGCCCCGACGGCCTGCATTTCGACAGCGGCGGCCTGCTCTGGATCCAGACCGACATGAGCGGCCAGGTGATCGGCAAGCCCGCCTACGCGTCGCTGGGCAACAACCAGATGCTGTGCGCCGACCCGGCCACCGGTCGGATCAAGCGCTTCCTGACCGGACCGAACGGCAGCGAGATCACTGGCTGCGTGGTCACGCCGGACCGCCGCACGCTGTTCGTGAACATCCAGCATCCGGGCGAGGCGCGCGATGACGGCAGTGCCACGCACAACAGCGCATGGCCCGACGGCACCTCGCCGGGCTCCGCGCGGCCGCGCTCGGCGACGCTGGCCATCCGGCGTCGCGACGGCGGTATCGTCGGCACCTGACCAAGCAGGAGGATCCATCCATGAGCATCCGCATCGTTCGCCTCGGCACCCCGCGCGCACCCGGCGAGGGCCTGCGCGTCGGCACCGTTCGCCGTCCGCCGCGCGGCGTTCCGAAGACCGAGTTCGCCTCGCAGGACTGGTACGACGTGTGGTACCCCAACCTCGCGCCGTCGGCCGAGACGATGAAGCTGGGCCAGGAGGCCCAAGCGACCCAGGAGCCCGCGCAATGGAACGCCTTCGCGCGCAAGTACAAGTCCGAGATGGCCGAGGCCGACGCGAGCCGCAGCCTCGACCTGCTCGCCGCGCTCTCGCACGGCACCGCACTTGCGGTCGGGTGCTATTGCGAGGACGAATCGCGCTGCCATCGCTCGCTGCTGCGCGGCCTGCTGGCCGAGCGCGGCGCGGACATCGCGGGCTGAATCACACCTGGGGTGAAGCCAGGAACGCCGGCAGGTTTTCTGCGCGCGCGGCGTACGCCGCCAGCAGCGGGAAATCGGCCGGCGCGATGACCTCGGGCAGCATCAGTTGCGTGAAAGACCAGGCCACGGCCGTCGAGACGCCGGCCTGCGTCAGGGTCGCTTCGTCATCAGGCAGCGGCATCGCAGCCGTCTCTTGCTCCAGCGCCGAGTACGCCGCAACAAGCTGCCCCTGCACCCGATCCAGCCACGGCTGGTGCAGCTTCTCGGCCGGGCGCAGGTTGTGTTCGTAGACGGTCTGCACGGTCTTCTCGCAGGCGGCCAGCGCCAGTCCGGTGATGCGCAGCGCGCGCTGCCGCTGCGCCAGGTCGGCAGGCATCAGGCTGCGCCCGGCCATGGCTTCTGCGTAATCGACGATCAGCGTGGAATCCATGAGCACCGTGTCGTCGTCGCACACCAGCGTGGGCGCCTTGACCACCGGGTTGATCGCGCGGAACTGTTCGAAGGTGCTGAAGACCGAGACCGGCCGGTGCTCGAACGCAAGGCCGAGCAGCCGCAGCGAGATGGCCACGCGGCGCACATAGGGTGAATCGAGCATGCCGACGAGTTGCATTGTTTCTCCTGGAGGTGTGCGCCACGATATCGGCCGCCGCGCCCGCACCCAATGGCAACCCATCGAAAATCGGGGCCGCAAACCGATCAACCATCGGTCATGAAACACACCATGAACATCGACAAGAAGGACCGCCTGATCCTCGAAGCCCTGCAAGCCGATGCGCGCCAGAGCCTGGCCGCGCTGGGCAAGCGCATCGGCCTCTCGCAATCCGCGATGAGCGAGCGCGTGCGCAAGCTCGAGGATGCGGGCGTGATCGAGGGCTATGGCGCCCGTGTCAACCTGCGGGCGCTGGGCGTGGGACTGCAGGCCATCATCCGCATCGACACCACGCATGCGGGCATTGCCAAGTACCTGAAGCTGTTCGATGCCATGCCCGAGGTGCTGAGCGCCGACCGCGTGACCGGCGAGGACTGCTTCTTCGTGCGCTGCGCGATCGCCGAACCGGCCGACCTGGAGCGCGTGGTCGATGCGCTGGCGGTGGACGGCGCGGTGACCACGTCGCTGGTGCTGTCGAGCCCCGTGAACAAGCATGTCACCGTGCACGCTGCCAAGCCGCCGCGCAAGTAGACCTCAGCGCTGCGCCTTGTCCTTCTGGTTCTGCGCCTCGATGCGTTCGCGTGCGTCCTGCCAGTCGGTGTCGCTCCACTGGCGCAGCTCGTAGAAATTGCCGCCCGTGGCCAGCGCGTTGCCGCCGTCCATCATGATGCTCTGGCCCGTGAGCCAGTCGCACTGGCCCGGCGCCATCAGGAAGGCCGCGAGGTTCTGCAGCTCGCTCATGCGGCCGGTGCGCGCCATCGGGTTGTTCTGCTTGCTGCGCGCGCCGGGCTCCTCGCCGGGGTTCAGGCGCTTGCTCATGCCCTCGGTCGGGATCTCGCCCGGGCCCACGGCGTTCAGGCGGATGCCGTGCCGCGCCCACTCCACCGCGAGCGACTTGGTCATCACGTCGATGCCGGCCTTGCTCATGGCCGAGGGCACCACATAGGGACTGCCGTTGTCGACCCAGGTCGTGATGATGCTCATGACACTGCGAAAGGCGTCGCCCTGCTTCCACTGGCCGGACTTGGCCTCCGCCACCCAGCGCTTGCCCACGGCCTGCGTCACGTAGAAGCTGCCGTGGAAGACGATGTTCGCGATCGCATCGAAGGCACGCGGCGAGAGGCTCTCGGTCGGCGCGACGAAATTGCCCGCGGCGTTGTTGACGAGCCCGGTGAGGCCACCGCTCTGGAACAGGCTCTCGACCATCTCGTCCACGCTCTGCGCGATGCGGATGTCCACGCCGAAGGTGTCGATGCGCCGGCCGGGAAACTGCTGGCGCCATTCGGCCGCGGTTTCCTCGCACACCGCCTGGCGCCGGCCGCAGATGGCGACATCGGCGCCCAGGCCGAGGAAACGCTCGGCCATCGCGCGGCCGAGGCCGGTGCCGCCGCCGGTCACGAGGATGCGCTGGCCGCTCATCAGGGAAGCTTCGAACATAAGGGGTCTCCTTGGGTCTGGCGGCAGCGGCAAGGACGAGCGCTGCCATCGCGCATGCTACGCGCGCCGTCGCAGCGGTGGCTTGCGGAATCTGGCTCCGTCGGCCGGGCAGCGACGCTACTACTGCAGCACCAGTTCGACGCGTCGGTTCTTCGCCTTGCCCGCATCGCTGGCATTCGACGCCACGGGCGCGAGGCTCGCCACGCCGTTGGCGGTGAGGCGGTCGCGCGCAATGCCGTAGTCCCTGGCGAGCGCGGCGGACACGGCATCGGCGCGGCGCTTGCTGAGGTCGAGGTTGGCCGGCAGCGCCCCCACGTTGTCGGTGTGGCCCACCACATGCAGCTTGAGCGCGGCCTGTTGCTTGAGCAGCGCACCGATCTGGTCGAGCGAGGCCTTGCTCTCGGGCTTGATGTCGGCCTTGCCGGTGTCGAACAGGATCCCGTAGACGGCGACCTTGCCATTGGCGTCCAGGCTCTTGCCGAGCTCGGATGCCGAGAGCGTTTCCATCTTCTGCTCGCGCGCCTTGGGCTCGACCTTGACGACCAGCACGCTGATGCGCTTCTTGAATTCCTTCTCGTCGCAGTACACCGAGACGTCGCCGGGCTTCCAGACCATGAGCGCGATGGAAGCGCCGCTCGCCTTGTTGTCGAGCACGGCATAGCGGAAATCGGAGACGAAGTGGCCCGCGCCGCAGGCCGCGGGCGAGTTGTCGCCGGTCTTGGTCCACCAGGTGTCGGGCAACACCAGCGCCGAGAGGCTGGTCTTGTCGATGTCGCGGCTGTCGCCGCAGGCTTCGCCCGCGCACTCGAACACCGTCTCGAAGCCCGCGCCCTTCTGCTCCTGCTGGTAGTTGCGCAGCACCTCCAGCGCGCTGCGGTCGGGAGGCGTGATGTATTGCAAGGCGGTGCGCTGGCCCGCGCGGTCGAGGGAGCGCGCGGCGGTCACCTTCTCGTCCTTGTAGACAGCCTTGGCTGCCGGCAGCTTGACCTCGTCGTAGGCCACGTCGTCGCGGTACACGAGCACCGCGCCCGAGAAGCGCTTGAGGCCCGCCGGATCGACCAGGCCCTTCAGGTCCTGCTTGGGCACGAGCGTGTCGGCCCGCGCAACGCCGGCGAGTGCGCCCAGCAGCGCGGCGGCAAGAAAGACATGGCGTGCGGCGTGCATGGCGCTCCCTGGCGTCGAGTGAGAATGGCCGCGACGATAACCCGGCGCGTGAAGGCTGCCGGCGGCGGTTTTTGAGGCGGGTGCGGCGTACAGCCCTTGTCCTGCCTGCATGGCCCGCTACGCATTCGATAGCAACCAGTTCTTTGGATATACGCCCTATGCCAAGCCCCAGCGCCTCCCCTTTCCTGCCCCTCGAAGGCGTGCGCGTCCTGAGCCTTGCGCTCAACCTGCCCGGCCCGGCCGCGCTGCTGCGCTGCCGCCGGATGGGCGCCAGTTGCCTGAAGCTCGAGCCGCCGGGCGGCGACCCGATGGCGCTCTACAACCAGCCGGCGTATGCCGCGCTGCACGAAGGCGTCGCCATCGAAACCGCGGACCTCAAGACCGAAGCGGGACAGCAGCAGCTGCACGCCGCACTTGCCAAGACCGACGTGCTGCTCACCTCGTTCCGCCCCTCCGCGCTGCGCAAGCTCGGCCTCGACTGGCCCGCGCTGCAGGCGCGCCATCCGTCGCTGTCGCAGGTGGCCATCGTCGGTGCGCCGGGCGAGCGCGCCGAAGAGCCGGGCCACGACCTCACCTACGTCGCCGAGAGCGGTCTCGTGACCGGCACCGAACTGCCGCCCACACTCTATGCCGACATGGGCGGCGCCCTGCTCGCGAGCGAGGCGGTGCTGACGGCCGTGCTGCGTCGCGCCCGTGGCGGTGAAAAGGCCGCAGGCATCTACCTCGAGGTGGCGCTGAACGCCTCGGCCGACTGGCTGGCCCTGCCGCGCACCTGGGGCCTGACGCAGCCCTCGGGCGCGGTCGGCGGCGCCCATGCGGGCTATCGCGTCTACCCGTGTGCCGATGGCCGCGTGGCGGTGGCGGCGCTGGAGCCGCATTTCGCGCATCGCCTGTGCGAAGTCGCCGGCGTGACGCCGCCCGACATGATGGCAACGGCCACGCACGAGGCGCTGGCGGCGTGGCTCGCGACCCGCACGCGCGCCGAGCTCGATGCGATGGGCCGCGAGCGCGACGTGCCGCTGCTCACGCTCGCCGGCTGAAGCGTTTCAGCGGCCGGCGCCGTCGCGTTGCCGGTCTTCGCGCTTGAGCGCGAGGTAGGTGTCGAGGTCGACCTCGTGCAGCTGCCGCGGGTACTGCTCGGCTGCCGCGAACCAGTGGCGCTGCCGGCGCTCGTCGGCATCCTTCGCGTCGCTCGAGAGGTAGGCATCGAGCGTGAGGAAGTAGCGCATCGCATTGCGCTCCACCAGTCCCCGAAGGCCCCGGATGTACTCGGGCTTGCCGTCGGGCGCCTTGCCCATCACCGTGAAGCCGACCTTGTCGCGGCCGAAGGTCGCCAGATACGCCTGGGTGGCGAGCCGCACCATCATGTTGTGGTCGTAGCTGTAGCCGAAATGCACGAAGCTCTTCTGCGCGTCGAGCGCAATCGCCTCGAGCGTGACGCGGTAGTTGCTCGTGCCGAACGGCCCGTTCGCGGCCGAGAGCTCGACCGACAGGTGCTCGGGCGTCGCATTCGCCACGCGGTAGACGAAGGGCAGCTCGAAGGCCTGGTCGACCGGCTTGTCGTAGCGGCGCACGACGTAGAGCGTCAGCGTCTCGCGCCCTTGTGCCGTGCCGGTCTTGCAGCGCCGGTTGTTGATGTGCAGCGTGAGCAGTTCGCACCAGTGAGCCGATCCCTTGAAAGCGGCCGTCACCTCCGACAGCGGATGGTCGATCACCGCGTAGACGTCGCCCTCGAGCCCCCCGGGCGTTTCGCTCGAATCGAGCTGCACGGGGCGGCCGAAGCTGCTGCGGTCGAGCTTGTCGCTCAGGCGCTGGTGGGTGTCGCGCAGCGCCTGGGCCGGCGCGGCGGACTCGGTGGGTGCTGCGGCACACAGCTGCAGAGAGGCTGCGAACAGGACGGCGCCGCACAGGGTGCGCGTCCACGATACCGGCAGGTGGGGCGAACTGCTCATGGGGTCACACCATACAACGGGGCGACCACTTTTGGCTTCAGTCGGCTTCTGTTTCCGGTGCCGTCTTCGCACCGCGCCGCATGAGCAGCAACATGGCCACTGCGAGCAGCACGACGCCCAGCCACTGTCGCGGCGCCATCGGCTGGGCGAACAGCAGCGCCGCCAGCAATGCGGCCACCAGCGGCTCGATCAGCGTGCCGACCACCGCCGCTGTCGGCGACAGGCGCCGTGCGCCCCAAGCAAAGGCCAGATAGGCCAACGAGGTTGTGACCACGCCGGTGTAGGCCGCGCCCAGCCATTGGGCGCTGCCTTCGGGCCAGGTGATGCCGCTCGGCCACGCGACCGCGAGCATGCACAGCGCCGCCACGCTCATGCCCCATGCCGACGCGGTGACGGCCGGCACGCGCACCGGCATGCGCGCGTTGCCGAGCACCACCAGCGCGTAGCAGAAGGCCGAGCCGAACGACCAGGCCAACCCGGCGAGGTATCCGGCAGGCAGCGGGCCCCATCCCTCGGTCGGCATCACCAGCAGCGCGACGCCCACGAGCGCCAGCACCAACCCGGCGACGAGGCGTAGACCGAAGCGCTCGTAGCCGCGCAGCACCGAAACCAGCGCAACGATCACCGGCGCGCAGCAGATCGAGATCACCGTCGGCAATGCGGCGCCCAGGTGCGCGATGCCGGCGAACCAGCAGCTCACATTGAGTGCCATCGCGGCGCCGGTGCCGACGACCTGGAACTGCTCGCGCCGGGTCAGGTCGCACCAGCGCGCATTGGCGGACTGCGGCGTGCGTTGCGCGCGCCAGTGCAGCCACCACAACAGCGGCACCCCGAGCGCAAAGCGCGCCAGCGACAGGCTCTGCGGCGCAATGCCGCCATCGATGAGGAATTGCGCCACCAGCGCGCCGCCGCCCCACAGCGCGCCGGCCAGCAACACGCCGCCCCAGGCCAGGGCGGCAGACATTCTTGCGTTCATTGTTGAAAGTTCTCCATGACGCCCGCCGCTCTTTCGTTGTCGAGGGCGGGCATGACCATCCGGCCGTCACCCAGCCTTGCAAAAGGCGGACGACGGCGACCACTTGCGGGTCTGAGCGCGGCGCGAGGCGCGCGTCAGAGGCAGGTCGATGGCGGGGGAGAGTGGTGCAGATGCATGAGCGGCCGATGATAGAAGCCGAGGCCAGGAGGGGCAAGGGAGAATCGCGGCCATGTGCCCTCCTCCCACCCGCCACGCAACATGAAACGCCAAGGTCGACTCGTACGCTGGGAGGCCGAGCGCGGCTTCGGTTTCATCCGCAGTCCCGACGTGTCGGCCGATGTGTTCGTGCATCTGCGCGACTTCAGCGACCGGCAAGTGAAGCCGCAGGTGGGCATGGAACTGAGCTTCGAAGAGATCCATGTCGGCGGCAAGGGGCCGCGCGCCGTCGCGGTACAGGCGGCATCGAGCGGGGCCTCGCGGTCCGTGCCGAAACACACGCCCATCAACAGCCATCGCCGCTCTGCGCCGAGGCGCGCGAATCCGCGTCGCGCGAGCGCTGCCGATAGCCCGGCCTCGTGGGGTCTGCTTTTCCTCCTGGTCTACGGGGTGCTGCTCGGCGCGGCCGTCTGGTCCGGCCGCTTGCCGCTGCTGGTTCTCGGTGTGGTGCCGGGGCTCAGCCTGCTGACCTTCTTCGCCTACGCCCTCGACAAGAACGCCGCACAGACCGGCCGCTGGCGCACGAAGGAAAGCACGCTGCACCTGCTCGCGCTGGCGGGCGGCTGGCCGGGCGCCTGGGCCGCGCAAAGGCTGCTGCGCCACAAGTCGAGCAAGCAGAGCTTCTTGCTCGTGTACCGTGCCACCGTCGTCTTGCACTGCGCGGCATTGCTCGCTTGGGTTTTCTGGCTGCGGGGTATTCCTGCCGCGGCCTGACGTCGGTTGTGTGCGGTCCTAGACTGAAACGGTCCCCATCCAGGAGAAACCTCCCATGCCACTCGTTCGAATCGAACTGTCCGATGCCTCGCCGCAAACGCTGGGCCCCGCCATCGGCGACCTGGTCTACCAGGCGATGACCGAAACCATCAATGTGCCGAAGGACGACAAGTTCCAGGTCATCACGCGGCATGCCGCGCAGGACCTGGTCCATCCGCAGAGCTACCTGGGCGTCGAGTACTCGGCGGGCTTCGTGCTGATCCAGATCACGCTGAACCAAGGGCGCACGATCGAGATGAAGAAGGCCTTCTACAAGCGCGTGGCCGACGACCTGCACGAGAAGCTGGGCATCCGGCGCGAGGACGTGTTCATCAACCTCGTGGAGGTGGTGAAGGAGAACTGGTCGTTCGGAAACGGAGAGATGCAGTACGCGTAGCGGTCGCCCGCTACCCGTCGCTCAACGCACCTTGCGCGATGAAGGCTTGCTGACTGGCTTGCCGCTGCCGTTGTCCCGCGGCGGCAGACCCGTGTGCTGCGTGAGGATGCGGCCCTTGGAGGGCTTCACCGGCGCGAGCCTGACCGGCGCCGAGGCCTTGGCGGCCACCGGCGCGGAGGTCGAGTTCTTGCGGCGCGCGCTCGTGTAGCCGCCATCGGTCAGCGGCTGCCACGTCGGGATGAGGTGGTGCTTGCCGTTGCCGATCAGGTCGGCGCGGCCCATGCTCTTCAAGGCCTCGCGCAGCAGCGGCCAGTTGTTGGCATCGTGATAGCGCAGGAACGCCTTGTGCAGGCGGCGGCGCTTGTCGCCGCGCACGATGTCCACCGTCTCGCTCTCGCGCGTGATCTTGCGCAGCGGGTTCTTGTTGGTGTGGTACATCGTCGTGGCCGTGGCCATCGGGCTCGGGTAGAAGGTCTGCACCTGGTCGGCGCGGAAACCGTTCTTCTTGAGCCAGATCGCGAGGTTCATCATGTCCTCGTCGCTGGTGCCCGGATGCGCGGCGATGAAGTACGGAATCAGGTACTGCTTCTTGCCTGCTTCGGCCGAGAACTTCTCGAACATCTGCTTGAACTTGTCGTAGCTGCCGATGCCGGGCTTCATCATCTTGGTGAGCGGGCCCTGCTCGGTGTGCTCGGGCGCGATCTTCAGATAGCCGCCGACGTGGTGCTGCACCAGTTCCTTCACGTACTCGGGCGACTGCACGGCCAGGTCGTAGCGCAGGCCCGAGCCGATCAGGATCTTCTTGATGCCGCGCAGCGCACGCGCGCGGCGGTAGATCTTGATGAGCGGGTCGTGGTTCGTGCCCAGGTTCGGGCAGATGCCGGGGTACACGCAGCTGGGCTTGCGGCAGGCCGATTCGATCTCGGGGCTCTTGCAGCCGAGGCGGTACATGTTGGCCGTGGGGCCGCCGAGGTCGGAGATGGTGCCGGTGAAGCCGCTGACCGAATCGCGGATGGCCTCGACCTCCTTGATGATCGATTCTTCGGAGCGGCTCTGGATGATGCGGCCCTCATGCTCGGTGATCGAGCAGAAGGTGCAGCCGCCGAAGCAGCCGCGCATGATGTTCACGCTGAAGCGAATCATTTCCCACGCGGGAATCTTGGTCGCGCCGTCATGGCTGCCGTTCTCGTCGGCGTAGCGCGGGTGTGGGCTGCGCGCGTACGGCAGGTCGAACACGTAGTCCATTTCCGCCGTGGTGAGCGGAATGGGCGGCGGGTTGATCCACACGTCGCGCGCCGTGGTGCCCTCGCCGTGCGCCTGAACCAGCGCGCGGGCGTTGCCGGGGTTGGTCTCCAGGTGCAGCACGCGGTTGGCGTGGGCGTAGAGCACCGGATCGCTGCGCACCTGTTCGTACGAAGGCAGGCGGATCACCGAGCGGTCGCGCGGCGGGACGGTGATCTTGCCGCGGCTCTGCAGCGCGGGGTTGGGCATGAAGGTCAGCGGCTTGATGGCCGGGTTCACGACCGACTGAAGCGCCGGCGAACCGGCGGCTTCCGCCGCTTTGGCCACGTCCTTCGCCTCGTCTTCCTTCGCGCAGGTGGCGCCGTTGGCCTTGGCCTGGTCCGACACCATCAGGTACGGGTTGACGTGCGCCTCGACGCGGCCCGGCTCGTCCACGCTGGTGGAGTTGATCTCGAACCAGCCCTCGGGCGTTTCGCGCCGCACATAGGCGGTGCCGCGCACGTCGGTGATCTGCTGCACCGGCTCCTTGGCGGCCAGGCGGTGCGCGATCTCGACGATCGCGCGCTCGGCGTTGCCGTACAGCAGCAGGTCGCACTTCGAGTCGACGACGATGGAGCGGCGCACCTTGTCCGACCAGTAGTCGTAGTGCGCGATACGGCGCAAAGAGCCTTCGATGCCGCCCAGGATGATCGGCACGTCGTTCCAGGCTTCCTTGCAGCGCTGCGAATACACGATGGCCGCACGGTCGGGGCGCGAGCCGCCGATGTCGCCGGGGGTATAGGCGTCGTCGCTGCGGATCTTTCGGTCCGCGGTGTAGCGGTTGATCATCGAATCCATGTTGCCGGCGGTCACGCCGAAGAACAGGTTCGGCTTGCCCAGCGCCTTGAAGGGCTCGGCGCTCTGCCAGTCGGGCTGGGCAATGATGCCCACGCGGAAGCCCTGCCCCTCGAGCATGCGGCCGATCACCGACATGCCGAAGCTGGGATGGTCGACGTAGGCATCGCCCGTGACCACGATGATGTCGCAGCTGTCCCAGCCGAGGGCGTCCATTTCCTTGCGCGAAGTCGGCAGGAACTTGGCCGTGCCGAAACGGGCCGCCCAGTACTTGCGGTAGCTGGTCAGCGGCTTGGCGGCGCGCGCAAAAAAGGAGACGTCGACGGGGGCGTTCATCGTGGGAGTGGACAGCGCTGTGGCGGCACTGTTGTGGGCAACCCTCGATTTTAGGGTTTTCCAGCATCCCTGTCGCGACAAACATCCGGTGACCGGGTTCTTCGATCAATGGCAATTGGTTGCCAAAGTCAACCAAACGAATGACAATAGCAACCATGTCCACCCCCGCACACACCATCGACGTCGCCGCCGTCAAGGCGATCCGGCAGTTCAACCGCTTCTACACGCGCCAGATCGGCGCCCTCGATCCGTACCTCGGCAGCAACATGTCGCTGACCGATGTGCGCGTCCTGTACGAGCTGGCGCACCGCGAAACGGCGGTTGCCAGCGAGATCGGCCGCGACCTCGGGCTCGACGCCGGCTACATGAGCCGCATCCTGCGCCGCTTCGAATCCGAAGGCTGGCTCACGCGGCAACCCCACCCACGGGACGCCCGCCAGAGCGTGCTGCGCCTGACCGAGGCCGGCCATGCCGCATTCGCGCCGCTGCAACAGAAATCGCGCGACGAGGCGGCCGCGCTGCTCACACCACTGGCGCCAGCCCAGCGACAGCAGCTGGTGCAGGCAATGGGCACGATGCAATCGCTGCTCGACCCTGCCGCCGCGCCCGCCAAGCCTCAGGCTGCGATACTGCGCGATCCCGCCCCCGGCGACATCGGCTGGGTCGTGCAGCAGCACGGCGAGATCTATGCGCGCGAGTACGGCTGGGACAGCAGCTTCGAGGCGCTGGTGGCGCAGATCGCGGGGGAGTTCCTGCTCAAGTTCCAGCCCGAATGGGAGCGCTGCTGGATCGCCGAACTCAACGGCGAGCGCATGGGCTCGATCTTCGTGATGCGCAAGTCGGCCGGCGTGGCGCAACTGCGCCTGTTGATCCTGTCACCGGCCGCGCGCGGGCTGGGCCTGGGCGGCAAGCTGGTCGATGAATGCATCGCTTTTGCGCGCCGCAAGGGCTACAGGAAGATGGTGCTGTGGACCCACAGCTGCCTCACGGCCGCGCGTGGCATCTATGCCAAGCGCGGCTTCCAGCTCACCGCGTCGGAGCCGCACGAGAGCTTCGGCCACAAGCTCGTGGGCGAGACGTGGGAGCTGAAGCTGTAGCGCCTATTGCATGAACCAGCCGTGGCTCACGACGAGCGACTGGCCGGTCAAAGCATTGGTCGGGAAGCCCGCGAACAGCAGCGCCACGCGCGCCACATCCTCGGTCGTGGTGAATTCGCCATCCACCGTTTCCTTGAGCATCACGTTCTTGATGACTTCCTCTTCGCTGATGCCCAGCGTCTTGGCCTGTTCGGGAATCTGCTTTTCCACGAGCGGCGTGCGCACGAACCCCGGGCAGATCACGTTGGCGCGCACGCCATGCTTGGCGCCTTCCTTCGCAACCGTCTTCGCGAGACCGATGAGCCCGTGCTTGGCCGTGACGTAAGGCGCCTTCAGCAGCGATGCTTCCTTCGAGTGCACCGAGCCCATGTAGATCACGCTGCCGCCGCGGCCCTGCGCGTACATGTGCTTCAGGCACGCCTTGGTGGTGAGGAAGGCGCCGTCCAGGTGAATGGCCAGCATCTTCTTCCAGTCGGCAAAGCTGAATTCCTCGACCGGGTGCACGATCTGGATGCCGGCGTTGCTGATCAGGATGTCGATGCCGCCGAACGCCTTCGCGCCCTCTTCGACCGAGGCATTGACCTGGTCTTCATTGGTCACGTCCACCGCCACGCCGATGGCTTCGGCGCCCGTGGCCTTGAGTTCTGCCGCTGTCGCGTCGGCCGCTTCCTTGTTGAGGTCGGCAATGATGATCTTGGCGCCTTCCTGTGCGAAGAGGATGGCGATTTCCTTGCCGATGCCGCTGGCCGAGCCGGTGATGTAGGCGACCTTGTCCTTGAGTTGCATGGTGAATGTTCCTTCGGGGTTGGGATGAAAAGAAGACAAGCAGGAATCAGGCGAGGTAGTCGTGCTCGACGGTGCCGAGCGCCAGCGTCATGTCCGCGATGTAGTGCACCGCCGATTCGACCTTCAGCACCGGCAGGTCGGCCACCGGTGCCAGCGCATGCGGATGCAGTTCGAGCGATGCCGGCGCGGTCCACGCGCCGTGCAGCGTGACGTCGACCATGTGATAGCGCACCAGCTCGCAGATGCGGGCCGTGCCGTCCACGTGCGGAATGATCTTGAGCAGGAAGTTCGGCTGCGCGATGCCCGCAAGGATCGGTGCGGGGTCGAGCGCGCGGTGCTTGAAGCCCATCGTGGCCTTGGCCACGCGCACCTTGCCGTAGTCCAGCGTGCCGACGATCACGTCGGTCTCGTAGTCGAGCACCGGCGAGGCGAGCTTCTTCGGAAAGCCCCAGAGCTCGCGGCCGCCGGCAATCGGCGGATGGTCGTTCAGGTACATCGCATGCACGTACGCGCCCCGCTCCACGCCCTTGGCGGTGCGCAGCTGCACCGGAATGACCTGGCCCGACTCGGTGTAGTCGCCGAAGCCGGTGGAGTCGGGCATGCGGATGAATTCGTACTTCACCAGCGGCTCGACCACTTCGAGCGGCTCGGGCACCACGGCGCGCAATGCATCCATGTCGGTGCGGTAGGTGACGATGAGAAATTCGCGGCGCACGAACCGGTACGGTCCTGGCGGAAAGGCGGGGCTGGTGAGCGGCATGGCGAATGCCTGTCGCCGTACATCTTCAATGTTCACGAACATTTCCTCCTGGTGAAGTGACCGGCCCAGTCTGGCGCTGGTTTCTTAGTCGAAGCTGAATCGTCTCCGTCAGCGCGAGAGGCCCGGCCGCTTGACCCGGCCCGCACCGTGCTCGCCGAGGTCGAAGGTCGTCACGCCATTGACGGTGGCATCGGCGCGCAGGGTCTCCGGATGCGCGAGCGTCACGCGCATGTCGCGCGCGCCCGATTCCCAATGCTCCTCGACCGCGGCGCGCGAGAACTCGTAGTCCTTCGACTCGAGCTCGTAGGGCTTGTCGCGGTAGATCAGGTGAAAGATGTCGATGGGCTCGTGCGTGAGCTGCGACTGCACCGCGAGCACGCTCGGGTCCTTGCGCAGGCTGGCCGGCAGCTTGGTGATCAGGTCGGCAATGGCCTGCTGCAGGTTCATGTTCGCGGCCATCGCGTCGGTGTTCATGCGGGTGCGGCTCGAATAGGTGATGTCCTTCTGCCGCTCCAACACACCGGCCATGGTGCGCGGCATTTCGCCGCGTGCGTTGAACAGATCGACTTGCAGCACCACCAGGGGCTCGTTGCGCGGATGGAGGTCCAGCACGTACTGCAGCGGCGTGTTCGAGACGATGCCGCCGTCCCAATAGTCATCGCCGTCGATGTGCACCGGCGCAAAGCCCGGTGGCAATGCGCCGCTGGCCATGATGTGCTCGGGGCCGATGCGCTGGCGCGTGTTGTCGAAGTACACCGAGTTGCCGGTGCGCACGTTGACCGCGCCCACGCTGAAGCGGGCTTCGCAGGCGTTGATGCGGTCGAAGTCGATGAGGCGCTCGAGCGTGGCCTTGAGCGGCGAGGTGTCGTAGTAGCTCAGGAGCGGCGCCGCACCGCCCATCAGCAGCGCCGGCGAATAGCGCGGCTCGAAGAATCCCGGAATGCCGACCAGCGATGCCATCGCGGCGCTGTACTGGTTCTGCGTGGCCCGGTCGCCGAACCACGACGGCAGGCGCTGCGACGGCCCCGAAGACACGAGGTGCCAGAACTCGCGCAGCCTGTCGACCCGGTGCTCGGGCGCATTGCCCGCGATCAGGGCTGCATTGATGGCGCCGATCGATACGCCGGCGATCCAGTGCGGCTGCAGCTCGGTCTCGCTGAGCGCGGCATACACGCCCGCCTGGTAGGCGCCGAGCGCGCCGCCGCCCTGCAGCACCAGGGCCTTGCGGGCCTGGCGCATGTCTTCACGGCGTGACGCGAAAGGATTGAGGGGTTGGGGGGAGGATGCCGCACGGGGTTTCTTCTTGGGGGTCGTCGTCATGCGTTCATTTGACACCAGCCCCGCGACAGCAACCTGACCGGGGACCGAAGCCCCCGGAAGAAGATCACATCTTCGGCAGCATCTGCCCGCGGATCTCGCCGCCCGGGTTGGCCGCGGTGTGGATGTTCGCGTACCACTTGCCCGCCACCAGGTCGGCGGCCTGGGCCGGCGTGAGCGTGGCCTGGCCTTCGATCGGGCTGGCCGCGTTGGCGAACGGCAGCACCACGCCCGCATTTGCGCCGGCGGCGGCCGGACCGTGGAAATGCGCCGCGGTGGCCGGGCCGCTGAGGCCCGTGTAGGTGATCTTGTACTTGAGGACGTTGGTGTCCCGGTTGAGCCAGGCTTCGGCCATGCCGCTGCCGCGCGTCATGTTGGGCGGGACTTCGCTGGCCGCGTTCATCGCGCCGCTGAAGCTGGCGGTGTTCGACTTGGACATCATCCCGCAGCCGACCAGGGCCGCACTGGCCACACCGGTGATGAGGGCTGCGCGCAAAAAGGTGCCGTATTTGGTCATGAGCTTTATCTCCTGAGTTATGAAAGCCTCCCCAGCATAGGCAGCACGCGCGCCCCGCCGTGTCGGCCACCGCCCCGACTTTGCGGGCCCGCCACAGAGTGAAAGAGAATGCAACGATGACCTCCCAAGCACTCCCCGCCGCCCGCGAAGTGGTCGATTTCTGGCGCGAAGCCGGTCCATCGCGCTGGTTCGCCAAGAGCGACGCATTCGACAGCGAATTTCTCTCGCGCTTCTCGCAAGCCCACCATGCCGCAGCCCGTGGCGAACTCGCCCATTGGACGCAGGATGCCGAAGGCACGCTGGCCCTTCTGATACTGCTCGACCAGTTGCCGCGCAACGCCTGGCGCAACAACCCGCACATGCTGGCCACCGACGGCCTGGCGCTGGCCGTGGCGAAGAAGGCGCTCGATGCGGGCTTCGACCAGCAGTTCGAAAAGGAATTGCGCCCCTTCTTCTACCTGCCCTTCATGCACTCCGAAGTGCTCGCCGAGCAGGAGCGCTCGGTCGAACTCAATGCCGCCCTCGACGCAAACACGCAGCGCTTCGCCGTGCTGCACCGGGACATCGTTGCGCGCTTCGGCCGATTTCCGCATCGCAACCGGATGCTGGGGCGCAGCACCACCGCGGAAGAACAGAAGTTTCTCGACGAAGGCGGGTTCGCCGGCTGACGTTCGCCCTCAGGCGTCGTTCTGCGCCAGGGGCACATCGCGCGTCGGCGACGGGTTGGCATCGGGCAGGCCCGCCTTGTCCTTCATCGAGCCGTAGGTGCGCGCATAGACCCAGGTGAACTCGGCGCCGAGCAGAAAGATCTGCGCCGAGTAGTACACCCACACCAGCACCACCACCAGCGAGCCCGCGGCGCCGTAGCCCGATGCCACGCTGCTCTTGCCGATGTACAGGCCGATCAGGTGCTTGCCCACCGTGAAGAGCAGCGCCGTGACTGCCGCGCCCACCCACACGTCGCGCCACTGCACCTTCGCGCGCGGCATGATCTTGTAGATCATCGCGAAGATCACCGTCACCATCGCGAAGCTGAAGACGAAGTTCACCACCTGCGCCAGGCTCTCCCAAGCCCCGAACACCGGCGACCACCACTTGCCCAGCGCCGCCAGCGCCGCGCTGGCCACCAGCGACACCATGAGCAAAAAGCCGATGCCCATGATCATGCTGAACGACAGCAGCCGCACGCGCAGCAGGTTGAAGATGCCCGAGCTCTTGGCGCGGGCCGGCGCACGCCAGATGCGGTCGAGCGCATCCTGCAGTTCGCCGAACACCGTGGTCGCGCCGACCACGAGGAGGCCGATGCCGATCACCGTGGCCACGATGCCTTCGGCCGGTTTGTTGACCGCCTGCAGCATGCCCTGCACCGCTGCCGCGCCCTGCGCGCCCATCAGGCCCGAGAGCTGCGCGAAGATCTCGCCGCGCGCGGCCTCCTGCCCGAAGACCAGGCCCGCCACCGCGATCACGATCAGCAGCAGCGGCGCGATGGAAAACACCGTGTAGTACGCGAGCGCCGCCCCCATGCTGGGTGCGTAGTCGTTCGACCACGATGCGAAGGCCCGTTTGCAGAGATCGAAGAGCGCGCGGATTTGCATGAGCATGGAGTGTCCCTGTTGGATCGGCCGGGGTCATGTCGGCGCGATGCCCGGCATGTTGCAGGCCTGCCTACGATAATCGCATCCACATGCAACCGCCCCTCTCCGATGCGGCAACGCCGCAGGCTCCGCCCCAGCCCCAGTCGCCGCGCGACCTTTTTGTTTCATTCACCTGGCTCGCGCTGCAGGGCTTCGGCGGCGTCCTCGCCATCGTCCAGCGCGAGATGGTCGAGAAGAAGAAGTGGCTCACCCCCGAGCAGTTCCTCGAAGACTGGGCCGTGGCCCAGGTGATGCCTGGCCCCAACGTGATCAACCTCGCCCTGATGATCGGCGACCGCTACTTCGGCCTGCGCGGCGCCATTGCCGCGGTGGCGGGCATGCTGACCATTCCGCTGGTCGTGATCCTCGCGCTGGCCGTGCTCTATGCGCACTACGCCGGCAACCCGCAGGTGGCGGCGGCGCTCAGGGGCATGGGCGCGGTGTCGGGCGGGCTGATCGCCGCCACGGGCATCAAGCTGATTCCGCAACTGCGCAAGCACCCGCTGGGCTTTCCGGTTTGCCTCGCCTTCATGGCGCTGGTGTTCGCGGCAATCGCGGTGTTCAAGGTGCCGCTGGGCTGGGTGCTGCTGGTGCTGGGCGGTGTGGCCTGCATCTGGACCTGGAAGAGGATCGCGCCATGACCATCGCGATGCAATGGCACGACTGGCTGGCGCTCTTCGGCCAGTACCTGCTGCTCTCCCTGCTGTCGATCAGCGGCGCCATCACCACGGTGCCCGACATGCACCGCTACCTCGTCACCCAGCACGGCTGGCTCACCGATGCGCAGTTCAGCTCGTCGGTCGCCATCGCCCAGGCAGCGCCGGGGCCCAACGTGCTGTTCGTCGCGCTGATGGGCTGGAACGTCGGGCTCAACGCGGGCGGCGGCATCGGCGCCGGGCCGATGGCCTGGCTGCTCGGCTTCTTCGGCCTGATGGTGACCATGGTCGGCATCATGGTGCCGAGCACCACCCTCACCTATGTCGCCACCCGCTGGGGCCACCGCAACCGCACCCGCCGCGAAGTGCGCGCCTTCAAGCAGGGCATGGCGCCGGTGGTGGTGGGCCTCCTGATCGCCACCGGCTGGGTGCTGGCCACGGGTAACCATGCTGGCGACACGCCTGCCTGGCACCTGTGGCTGCTGACCGGCGTGGCCGCGCTTATCGTCTGGCGCACGCGCATCCACCTGCTCTGGCTGCTCGGCGCGGGCGCATTGCTCGGCGCTGTGGGCTTCGTCTGATCCTTCCCTTCGTTTTTCTTCTTCAGGAAACTTCGTCATGTCGCAACTTCGTCCGCTCGGCCGCTCCGGCCTCCTGGTTTCGCCGCTCGCCTTCGGGGGCAATGTGTTCGGCTGGACGGTCGACGAGGCCGCCTCGTTCAAGCTGCTCGACGCCTGGCTGGACGCGGGCTTCAACTTCGTGGACACCGCCGACGTCTACTCGGCCTGGGTGCCGGGCCACACCGGCGGCGAATCGGAAACCATCATCGGCAAGTGGCTCAAGCAGAGCGGCAAGCGCAACCGCGTGGTGCTGGCCACCAAGGTCGGCAAGCCGATGGGCGAAGGCAAGGTGGGCCTCGCGCCCAAGTACATCCGCGAGGCCGTCGAAGCCTCGCTCAAGCGCCTGCAGACGGACTACATCGACCTCTACCAGTCGCACGACGACGACGCCGGCACGCCGCTCGAAGAGTCGCTCGGCGCCTTCGATGCGCTCATCAAGGAAGGCAAGGTGCGCGCCATCGGCGCCTCCAACTACACGGCGCCCCGGCTGGCCGAGGCGCTGGACGTGTCGGAGCGCCTGGGCATCGCGCGCTACGAGAGCCTGCAGCCGCTCTACAACCTGTACGACCGCGCCGTGTTCGAGGACGAACTGGAGCCGCTGTGCGTCAAGCGCGAAGTGGGCGTGATCAACTTCTACGCGCTCGCGGCCGGCTTCCTGACCGGCAAGTACCGCACCGAGGCCGATGCGTCGAAGAGCGCACGCGGCGCCAACACGACGAAGAAGTACCTCAACGAGCGGGGCCTGCGCATCCTCGATGCGCTCGACAAGGTGGCGCAGCAGTACAACGCCAAGCCGGGCCAGGTCGCGATCGCCTGGCAGATCGCGCGGCCGGGCGTGACGGCGCCCATCGCCAGCGCCACCTCGATCGCGCAGCTCGAGGAGCTGGTGGTCGCCACGCAGCTCAAGCTCGACGCGGGCACCATCGAGATGCTCGACCGCGCGAGTGCGGAGACGGCAGCCGCCTGAACCGTTTCCGGCGATGAGCAGCAGCCTCTTCGATTCGATCGCCGCGCCCGCACTGGAGCACTTCGCCGACCTGCGCGTGCAGGTGGGCGTGCCGCAGGTGCTGGGCCAGAGCGCGCGCGGGCTGCGGCGCGTGGTGCCCATCACGGGCGGCGAGGCGTCGGGCCACGGCTGGCGCGCTCGCGTGCTGCCGGGCGGCAGCGACTTCCAGCTGATCGTGAGCGACACGCTCTCCGAGCTCGACGCGCGCTACGGCCTGGAGACCGACGCGGGCGACCTGATCTACGTGCAGAACCACGCGGTGCGCTCGGCCGCGCCGGAGGTGATGGCGACGCTGCTGCGCGGCGAGCCGGTCGACCCGGCAGAGGTCTACTTCCGCTGCAACCCGCGTTTCGAGACGTCCTCGGCGGCGCTGCGATGGATCAACGAGCGGATGTTCGTCGGTGCCGGCGTCAGGCACCCGGCCGAGGTCGCGATGCGCTTCTTCGCGCTTGCCTAGCCGTCGACCGGATTCAGCGGTGTCGCGAGAATCCGCTGGTAGAACGCCACGTCGAGCCAGCGGCCGAACTTGAAGCCGGCCTGCCGCACCGTGCCCGAGTGCTCGAACCCCAGCCGCTCGTGCAGGCCGATGCTGCCCGCATTCGCGGCGTCGATCGCACCGACCATGACATGCACGTCCCGCGCGATCGCCTCGGCAATGATCGCCTCCATGAGCGTGCGGCCCAGCCCCTCGCCGCGATGGCCGGCCTCGACGTACACCGAGTGCTCGACCGTGTACTTGTAGGCCGGAAAGGCACGGAAGGCGCCGTAGCTCGCAAAGCCCAGCAGCTTGCCGTTTTCGTCCTCCGCACCGATCACCGGGAAGCCGTTGGCGCGCTTGGTGGCGAACCACGCGACCATGTTCTCGGGCGTGCGCGGCTTGTAGTCGTACAGGGCGGTGGAGGTGACGATGGCGTCGTTGAGGATGGCGAGGATGGCGCCGGCGTGGGCTTCCTCGGTGCAGGTGATGAGGCGCATGGTGCTTCTCGGTCGTTCAATATAGGAGAATAATAATCTCATATGAGAAACGAACCACCCCTTTCAGGTGAATCCGCCGGCCACATCGACGCCCTCATCGCGACCCGGCTGCTGGCACTGCGCCAAGCCAAGGGGCTCAGCCTGGCCGAACTGGCTGAGCTCTCGGGTGTCAGCAAGGCCATGATCTCGAAGGTGGAACGTGCGCAGAGCAGCCCTACGGCCGTGCTGCTGGGTCGGCTGGCAGCGGGCCTTGGCGTGTCGCTGGCGCAGTTGCTCACCGAGGAAAAAGAAGGCCCGCAGCGGCTTCGCACGAAGGCCATGCAGGAAGTCTGGCGCGACCCCGAGGCGGGCTATCTGCGCCGCCAGGTTGCCGAGCGCGGCACGACGGGCAGCGGGGTGGAACTGGTCGAGGTCGAGCTGCCGCGCTCCGCGCAGGTCGGCTATCCGCGATGGAGCGGCAAGCCCTATCGCCAAAGCCTGTGGATGCTTGAAGGCGCGCTGCGGGTGGACTACGGCGACGAGCGCTTCGATCTGGCCGCCGGAGATTGCCTCGATTTCGGCGTGGACCGGCCGCTGGTCTTCAAGGCGCTCGGGCGCACCGCCTGCCGCTACCTGCTGGCGGCCTGCCCGGACTAGCCGAACGGTAGGCACGCTCCCACACGCAGAGGCGATTCAGGCCGGTCCGGGCTGGGGGGCCGGTCGGGATACTGCAAGGCATCTCAGCTTCGGAGGAACATGATGTCTTTTGCGCTTTACATGATCGGGTTCCTGATCTTCCTGGGCGGCATCGCCTGGGGTGCTTCAGTGGCTGGCGTTCCCACGCTCTACATCGGCATCGGTGCGCTGATTCTTCTGGGCATCGGCATCTTCAGCGCGGTGGGCCGCACGCGCAGCAAGGACCCGTCCTGACACCCTGGCCCGGCGTCGAGTTCACATAGCCTTCACGCCGAGCGCACATGGCGTAGCTAACTTCGCCCGCGCACCACACACCGTGGTGCGCGTTCTTCAGTCAGCTGCCCATGCACTCCTCTTCCTGCCTCTTTTCCCCGCTCTCCACCTCATCCACGGCGGCCTGTCCCGCGCCGTCCACCGCGAGCAGCGGCCTCGCCAACATCAAGGTGGACCTGCTCGTCATCGGCGCGAGCTTCGCGGGCCTCGCCTGCGCCCGCGCCGCGGCGCTCGCCGGCCTCAGCGTGATGGTGCTGGAGAAAAAGACCAGCGCCGGCGCCAAGCTCCACACCACCGGCATCATCGTGAAGGACGCGTTCGACAGCGTCCCCTGGCTGGCCGAAGTGCCACCCGCGCTGGTGCGGCGCATCGAAGGCGTGCGGCTCTATGCGCCGAACATGCGGCATGTCGACCTGCACGCACCCGGCTATTGGTTCTGGGCCACCGATGCGCCCGCGCTGCTCGACTGGATGGTGGACTCGGCCCGCGCCTCTGGCGTCGACGTGCGGCTCGGCACGCTCTTCGAGCAGGCGCTCTGGATGAACGACCGGTGGGAAGTCCCCGTGACGCACGGCCCCTGCATCACCGCCACCTACCTCGTCGGCGCCGACGGTCCGCATTCACGTGTTGCCAAGGCGCTGGGCCTCTCGCGCAACACACGCTTTCTCTATGGCGTCGAACACGAATACCAGGGTGCCCGCATGGCACCCGACCTTCTCCACTGCTTCATCGACCGCCAGCTCGCGCCCGGCTACATCGGCTGGGCGCTCGACGGCGTGGGCGTGAGCCAGATCGGCCTGGCCCGCCGCCTGGGGCACAACGACGCGAACGCGCTGCGGCTCGCCCCGCTGCTCAAGAAGATCGAATCGGTGGTGTCGCCAGGCGATGCGCCCCCAGTGGCCGTGCGCGCCGGGATGATTCCCTGCGGCGGCGTGCTCCCGGTGGTGGCACGCGAACGGGCGCTGCTGGTGGGCGATGCGGCCGGCATGGTGTCGCCGGTCACTGCCGGCGGCATCCACACCGCGCTGCAGCACGGCGAGCGCGCGGGCGAGGCCGTGGCGCGCTTCGTGCGCGGCGAGGTGGGCGATCCGGCGACGTGGTTCGTGCGCAGCTATCCGCGCTTCCTGCTCAAGCGCTCGCTGCGCTGGGCCTTCGACCACTTCCAGAGCGACTGGATGTTCAACCACCTGCTCGGCACGCCGCCGATGCGGCGCATGGCCGAATTGGTCTATTTCCACCGCAAGGGCGGGCCGCCTCCGAAAGATTAGACGCTGCGCTGGCGCATCGCCTCGTAGAGGCACACGCCGCTGGCCACCGAGACGTTCAGGCTCTCGACCGCGCCGGCCATCGGGATGCTCACCAACTCGTCGCAGGTCTTGCGGGTCAGCTGGCGCATGCCCTCGCCTTCGGCGCCCAGCACCAGCGCCAGCGGGCGCTTCAGGTCACTCTGGTAGATCGTGCCCGGCGCGTCGTCGCTGGTGCCCACGCACCAGATGCTGCGTTCCTTGAGTTCGTTGAGCGTGCGCGCGAGATTGGTCACCATGAAATACGGCACCGTCTCGGCCGCACCGCTCGCCACCTTGGCCACGGTGGCGTTGATGCCCGCCGCATGGTCCTTCGGCGCGATCACCGCATGGGCGCCGGCGCCGTCGGCCACGCGGAGGCACGCGCCCAGGTTGTGTGGATCGGTCACGCCGTCGAGCACCAGCAAGAGGGGCACGGTGCCGGCCTCTTCGAGGCCTTCGAGCAGTTCGTCGAGCGAATGGATTTGCGCCGTGGGTTCGACCCGCGCCGCCACACCTTGATGGCCGTGGCTGCCGGCGAGCTTGGCAATGCGCAGGCTGTCGGCCTCGACCAACCGCACGCCGGCTTCTTGCGCACGCGCGATGAACTGTTTCATGCGCGCATCGCGCCGGCTGGCATCGAACAGAACCTCGAGCACCGATTTCGGCGCGGTCTTGATTCGCACGCCCACGGCATGGAAGCCGAAGATCACTTTGGGGGAAGACATCCCTCGATTATCCCTACCCCGGGATTTGCCTCTCAGGCGATCGGCAGGCCGCTGAGCGCACGCGTGCGCTCGTCGTGCAGTTCCTGCACCGCCTGCGCGTTCGGATGCACCCGCCCTGTGTTGCCGACGCTCTCCAGGTACTGGCAGGCCGCGTGGCCTTCGGCAGCCTTCTCGTACTGCGCGATCCAGGCGTCGCGTGCGGGCAGCTTCTCGGGCAACACGGGCCAGACACCCGGCTGCGGCCGCATGTGCTCGCCGATGCCGATGCGCCAGGGCTTGGCGCTCACGCGGGCGCGAAAGCAGTTCTGGTTGCGGCACATGCGCGCGTAGACCTTGTCCACGCCCAGCGCCTGGAAGCAGTCGGCCACTTTCATGTCGGCCGGGCTGAAGACATCGTGCATCGCCAGCAGGCGGAAGCCCGCGGGCGTGCGGTACACCCGCAGGTGCCAGTCGGGATGCTGGTGCATGAAGCGCCCGATGCGCTCGGCCGCGCGCTTCTCGGGCGCGGGGTTCGTGCTGGCCTCCCCGCGCTTCTTGGCCAATCCGATGCGGTAGGCCACGATGAAGACCACGATGGCGGCGATCAGCCCGCCCACCCAGGTCTTGGCCGTCCATCCGCCGACGATGCCAGCGATGAGCGCCGGCACCAAGGCAAAGCCGAACACGCTGGTGCGCAGCGGTTCGTCGAAGTCGATGTCGACGAACATCACATCCGGCGTGTTGAGGCAGCGTGCGCCGTAGCCGTTGCGGGTGATGACGCTTTCGCCCTGACGCTCGACGATTTCCTCACGGATCGGCACGCCGTCGGCGCCGTTGTAGGCCAGCTTGCGCTCGCGGCGCTCGAGTTTCTCGCCGCTCATGATGCGGTCGAAGGCCTCGCGGGTGCGCTGGTCGGCATGCGCCTGTGCGGCCAGCGGGCTGTCGTCGGACCAGCCGTAGCGCCGCACGGTGATCTGCTTGCCGGCCGTGCGCTCCTGGATGCGGCCCTCGGCCCAGAACTGGGGAACGATCATCGCTTCAGGCACCCTTCACGAAATACAGCCAGGCCAGCACCACGACCAGCACGACGATGACGATGGGCAGCAACTTGGAGCCCCCTTGCGACACCCGCCCCGGCTCGGCCATCGGATTCGTCGGAATGCGCGACGGCAGATGCCCGAAATCGCCGGCCGCCGGGTTCTGGTGGTTCTCGACCAGCTGCTTGGCCTCCGCCAAGCCGAGGCCCGTGGCTTCGCGCGTGAGGCGGACGGCCTCGACCTTGTTGCCCTTGGCCAGGGCCGCGAGCGCGGCCGACGGCACCGCGGCAGGCCCGTTGCCCTGCATGCCCGCGCCCTCGGGTTCTCCGCGGCCCCAGTCGCCCTCCTGCCAGTCGGCCGGCTCGCCCTCGCCATTGGCGTAGCGCTCTACGGCTTCCTTGGACGACTTGAGGTCCAGGCCGGTCTTGTCGCGCACGATCTTGATGGCCTCGATCAGGCTGCCGCGCTGCAATGCCGCGATGGCTTCGGGTGGAAGCTTGTCCATGGACCTCTCCTCGGTTTGTTGTTGTTGCCGTTTCTTCGCTGCGTCTTCGAGGTTCAGGCGGCCTGCTCGACCGTCGAGACGGGCGTTTTCTCGTTGAGCGACACGCGTCCGGCCTCGATGGTGATGCGGCGCTCGCAGCGGGACGCGATGCCGCGGTCGTGGGTGACCAGCACCAGCGTCGTGCCGAGTTCTCGGTTCAGGTCGAACATCAGCTTCATCACCTGCTCGCCGGTCGCGAAGTCGAGGCTGCCGGTGGGTTCGTCGGCCAGCAGCAGGGCCGGCTGGACCACGAAGGCGCGGGCCAGCGCCACGCGCTGCTGTTCGCCGCCCGAGAGCACCTTGGGGTAGTGGCCCAGGCGCTGCCCGAGGCCGACGCGGCCGAGCATCTCGGTGGCGGCCTTGCGCGCGTCCTTGCGGTTGGCCAGCTCCAGCGGCAGCATCACGTTCTCGAGCGCGCTCAGGTTGCCCAGCAGCTGGAAGCTCTGGAACACGAAGCCCACGCGCTGGGCGCGCAGGGCGGCGCGTTCGTCCTCGTCGATGGCGAAGATGTCGTCGCCGGCGAGCTTGACCGTGCCGCGCGTGGGCGTATCGAGCCCCGCGATGATCGACAGCAAGGTGCTCTTGCCGGAGCCCGAGGCGCCGACGATGGCGGCGGTTTCCCGCGCGCCGAGGGTGAAATCGATGTCCTGCAGAATGTCCAGCGTGCCGGTCGAATCGGTGACGGACTTGAAGACATGCTCGACGGCGACAATGGCATCAGACGGGGGTTGGGACATGGAAAGGCTTTGGTTTTGAATCGACGTGACTTTATCTTGACTACCACCGCGCTGGGCAGCGCGGGGGCATGGACGGCCGCGGCACAGGCCCAGGCCACCAACGCGGCCGGCAAGCCGGTCATCCTGGTGCTGGGCGATTCGCTGAGCGCAGAGTACGGCTTGAAGCGCGGCGAAGGCTGGGTACCCTTGCTGGAAAAACGGCTTGCCCAGCAGAAGATCGCGGCCACCGTGGTCAACGCCAGCATCAGCGGCGACACCAGCTCCGGCGGACGCGCCCGCTTTCCCGCCCTGCTCGCGCAGCACAAGCCCAGCCATGTGGTGGTGGAGCTGGGCGCCAACGACGCGCTGCGGGGCCTGCCGCTCTCGGACACCGAGAGCAACCTGCTGCAGATCACCAAGGCCGCGCAGGCCGCGGGCGCCAAGGTGCTGATCGTCGGCATCCAGGTGCCGCCGAACTACGGCGGCGACTACACGCGGCGCTTCGAGGCGGTGTTCTCCAAGGTGGCGAGCGCGACCAAGTCGGCGCTCGTGCCCTTCCTGCTCAAGGGCGTGGCCGATGCGCCCGATGCGCTCTCGCTGTTCCAGGCCGACCGCATCCACCCGACGGCCGTGGCGCAGCCGCAGTTGCTGGACAACGTCTGGCCCGAACTGCGCAAGCTGCTGCCGAAGTAAGACCGGCGGCGCGCAAGAAAAAAACCGCCGCAGGCGCAGGCCTGCGGCGGTTTTTCGATGGGGACGCCAGGAGCGGATCAACCGTTCTTGGTGGGCAACTCGGGCACCGTGGGGGGATCGCGTTCGAGCGATGCCACGTCGGTCTCCGGGTCTCCGGGGGCCAGTCCGTCGCTGCTCGGGCCGAGTTTGCGATTCGCCTTTTCCCGAAGCTTTTCTTCCTTTTTCTTCTTCTTGGCCAGCTCTTTCTGGCGCTTCTCGTAGCCGTAATTTGGTGTTGCCACTGCTTCTCCTTGAGGCGAGACAGTCACGGTGACTGTGCGTCGCCTACTGTAAGCGATAACGGTGCAGTCTCAAGGCGGGGCGCCGGGTGCGGTTTCGAACTCGAACACGCCTTGCAAACCGGGGTAGCGCTGGTGCATGAACCAGCCCATCGCGCCCGCGCCGACCACCATGGCGAGGACGATCGCAACCACCATCCACCACATGTGTTCGCCCGGCGGCCAGAGGAAGATCACGGCCAGCACCGGCACCAGCCCGCCGAGGGACGACAACCACATCCAGCGTCTCGGGGCGAGCATCGGCTCCCAGGTTTGCGGGTCGATGCCGGCATCGATGAACACCTCGGCGTCGAAGCGCAGGGGCGGCCGGGGCTGGGTCGCCAGATGCAGCAACAGCGCGCGCAGAAGCGCCGCCCGGTTGCGAAAGCGAAGGACGCGGCCGGTGTCGATGGTCAGCGCCAGCGGCAGCCGGATCTCCCTGGATTCGCCACCCTTCGCCGCCTGCTGGAACACCAACCGCTTGACGATGGCTTCGCTCGATACGAACTCGGTCTTCACGTCATGGAAACTCGAGCGCGCACGGCACACCTCGCGCCATGCCACGGCCTGTGGTGACGCCGGATCGCCCCAGCGCATGCCTTGCGCATCGATCCGCAGCATCATCCCCTCGCCCACCCGCGCCAACTGGCACAGCAGGTACCAGATGCCGCCACCCAGCAGCCCGAACAACGCCAGTCCGAGGAGCACGAGGATCGCCTCGTTGCCGCGCGCATTGGACCAGTCGTCCTGCAGCACGGCAGCGGTCGCGAGCCCCACAGCGATCAGCGCGAAAAATGCCACGAAGCCACCGAGGAAGAGCCGCGTGCTGCGCAGGTCCGGCACGCCTTCCAGCGGTCCGGACCGTGCGAGCGCTTCCAGCATATGCGCGGGCACGGTCAGTACCCGCGGCACAACGACCTGTGGCGCGGGCGGTGCCGCTTCGCGCGCAGCAAGCGGCGCGACGTACTGGCTCTTGCGGTGTTTTCTGCCCACTGCGCGCAGCGGGCCCTACATCTGCACCAGCGCCTGCTGCAGGTCGGCACGCAGGTCGTCGACATCTTCCAGCCCGACCGAGAAGCGCACCAGCGTGCCCTTGTAGGGCCAGCGCGCCACGCTCGCATCGCGCATCAGGCCGATGTCGTAGGGCACCACCAGGCTGATCGGCCCGCCCCATGAATAGCCGAGACGAAAGAGCTTGAGACTGTCGCAGAAGCGGTCGACCTGCTCGGCGCTGTAGCGCTCGTCGAACACCACCGAGAACAGGCCCGCGGCCAGGTCGGTGGCGCCGCACAGCGCGCGCCAGTTGGCATGGCCGGGCGAGTCTTCCAGCGCGGGATGCAGCACCTGCGCGATTTCCTCGCAGCCGTTGAGCCAGCCGGCCAGCTCGCGCGCAGCGCGGTCGTGCGCCGCGTAGCGCAGGCCGATGCTCGGCAGGGAGCGCAGCAGCGTTTCCACGTCGCCCACGCCGATGCCGAAACCGACGCGCATGTGCGCCAGCTTGAGCGCGCGGTGCAGCCGCTCGTCGTTGGTGACCACGCTGCCCATCAGCACGTCGCCGCCGCCGCTGGGGTACTTGGTGAGCGCGTGCACCGAGATGTCCACGCCTTGCCCCGTGCCGTTGAAGTCGAAGGGCGCGAAGGCCAGGCCGGCGCCCCAGGTGTTGTCCAGCGCGGTCACCACGCCGCGCGCGCGGCAGACGTCCACGAGCGCAGGCAGGTTCGGAAACTCCATCGTGACCGAGCCTGCCGCTTCCACCCACACCAGTCGCGTGCGGTGCGAGATCTTGGCCTCCAGGTCGGACGGGTTCATCGCGTCGTACAAGCGATGTGTGATGCCGAAGTTGGCCAGCTCGCCGGTCGCCAGCGCCTTGTTGGGGCCATAGGCGTTGTCGGGAATCAGCACCTCGTCGCCGGTCTTCAGGAGCGCGAACGAGACCAGCGAGATGGCCGCCAGGCCGCTGGGCACCAGCAGGCACTCGGTGCCGCCTTCGAGCGTGGCCAGGCGCTCCTCGAGCGTGAAGGTGGTGGGCGTGCCGTGCAGGCCGTAGGTGTAGCCGGCCTTGGTCTTCCAGTCGCGCGCGCGCATGGCGGCCACGTCGGCGAAGAAGACGGTCGATGCCTTGAACACGCCGGGCTGCGGCGCGGCGAAATTGGCGGGCGGGGTGTAGGGATGGTGGATCAGGGTGGTCGAAGGCTTGCTCATGTGTCGATGCTAGCGCGCCCGTCATGACCGGGGAAAGCGGACGCCCTAGACTCGCGGCCTCGCGCTTGCGCACCACGCCACACAACCCCCACCAGGAGCCCCGCCGATGCCGATCACGAACCCGAAACTGCAGAACCACCCGTTCCTCGAGGAGATGTACCGCGACGCGTACTTTCCCGATTTCCTGGTGGACAAGTGCAAGCAAATCCTGGTCGACCTCTGCGAGGCGATCGAGGCGAAAAAGCCTTCGGACAATGCCGGCTTGCTCAAGCTCACGCATGCCGCCACGAACCGGTTCAACGAACTCGTCGAGGAGTTCGAAGAGAACGACAGCGATCTGGAAACAGGCGCCCGCGAAGCCATCGGCGCGGACTTCGACACCATCGTCAAGGCCTATGGGTTCGACGTCGATATCGAGGGAGTGATCGCTACGCGCGACTGGTAGGCCTGGATTTCGCAGCACGGGTTCCGTCGCACAATGCGCCGATCGTGCAGTTGACGCGCCCTCCACCCCCTCACTTGCAGCCCTTCGTGAAGCTGCTGTGGGCTTCGTCGCCCGACGGCGCGCCGGCCGAACGGCCGGGCGCGCGCGAGCATGTGCTGCCCACCGGCGGGATGCACCTGGTGTTCCGGCTGTCGGGTCCGCCGCTGAAGCTGTTCGGCGGCCCCGACGACATGCGCGGCCAGACCTGCGGCTACGCGATCGTCGGCGGCGCGCGTGCCGCCTCCTACATGCGCGACGTTTCGGTGGCGACGCGCTCCGTCGGCGCGCAGTTGCAGCCCGGCGCCGCGCGGGCCCTGCTCGGCGCGCCCGAGGACGCACTCGCCAGCCAGCACACGCCGCTGGACGCGCTGTGGGGCGCGCGGCAGACCGATGCCGCGCTCGAACAGGTCCATGCGGCAGGCGGCCTCGAACGACAGCTGGCGGTCTTCGAAGCCCTGCTCACCCAGCGCGTCATCGAGTCGCTGGGTGCCGGCCTGCGTGGCCTGCACCCAGCCATCGCCTCGACGCTCGGACCGCTGGCGCGCGAGAACCCTTCGATCGCCGGACTCGTGACACGCAGCGGCTACAGCCACCGCCGCTTCATCGCGCTCTTTCGCAGCGCCATCGGCCTCAGCCCCAAGGAGTACGCGCGCGTGATGCGTTTCGACCGCGCGCTGACGCTGGGCGCCGACCCGGCGCAAAGCTGGGCCGAGATCGCGCTCACTGCCGGCTACAGCGACCAGGCGCACCTGAGCCGCGAGTTCTCGGGGCTGGCGGGCATGTCGCCGCAGACGTGGCGGCGGACCGGGGCCACGTCGCCGCGGCATGTGCCGGCGGCCACGACAACAGGTCAAATTCGTTCAAGACGCTAGCGGCGCGGCGGCTCAGAATCGGCGCCACGACAACGGCTTCTCTCTCGAAAGGCAATCCATCATGGCGATCCACGAACTGTTCCCGTACCTCTGCGTCGACGATGCCGGCGCGGCCATCGACTTCTATTGCGAGGTGTTCGAGGTGAAGGAGATCTTCCGCCTCACCGAGCCCAGCGGGCGCATCGGCCACGCGGAGCTGGATTTCCACAACGGCGCGATCCTGATGATTTCGGACGAGTTCGCCGAGTTCAACATCCGCAGCGCCAAGACACTGGGCGGCAGCGCGGTGACGCTGCACCTGCATGTGGACGATGCGGATGCGGTGGTGGCGCGGGCCGTGGCGGCCGGCGCGACGCTGGACATGGCGCCGCAGGACCAGTTCTATGGCGAGCGCTCGGGGGTTTTTCACGACCCCTTCGGCCATCGCTGGAACGTGGGCCACAGCATCGAAAAACTGACGCCGGAAGAGATGCAGCGGCGCTACACCGCGATGCTCACTTCCGGCGACGGGTCGTGCCAGAGCTGATCAGGGTTTGATCAGACCGACCACTTCTCGAGCAGCTTCTCTGCGCCGAGCGAGTCGTAGCCCTCGAAGGGCTGGTGGATCCAGGGATTGGTCGCCAGGTACTCGACCGAATAGTCGGGCGTGAAGGTCGACAGCGCCTTGGTCCAGATCACCGCGCTGCGCAGCTCGGTGATGGGCTTGTAGTTGTTGCGCAGCATGTCCATCACGGCGTGCAGCGTGTGGCCCGAGTCGGCCAGGTCGTCCACCAGCAGCACCTTGCCGGCGATCTCGCCCTTGGGCGTGGTGATGAAGCGGGCGATGTCCAGGTGGCCCTGCACCGTGCCGGCGTCGGCGCGGTAGGAGCTGGTCGACATGATCGCCAGCGGCTTGTCGAAGATGCGCGAGAGCACATCGCCCGGGCGCATGCCGCCGCGCGCGAGACACAGGATGGTGTCGAACTCCCAGCCCGACTGGTGCACCTTGATCGCGAGCTTCTCGATCAGGTTGTGGTACTCGTCGTAGCTGACGTAGAGATGTTTGCCGTCTTCGGTCAACATGGGTCTTTGTTCCTCTTTCAGTCGGCCAGGTAGGGGTGGCGCATCATGATCGTGTGGTCGCGATCGGGGCTGGTCGACACCATGTGGATCGGCACACCGGTGATCTGCTCGATGCGCTGCAGATAGAGGCGCGCATTGACCGGCAGCTTGTCGTATTGCGTGACGCCCACGGTGCTTTCGCTCCAGCCTTCGAGGGTTTCGTAGATCGGCGTGCAGCGTTCGATTTCGTCCGCGCCCATCGGCAGGATGTCGGTGGTTTCGCCGTCGAGTTCGTAGCCGGTGCACAGCTCGAGCTTCTCGAGGCCGTCCAGCACGTCGAGCTTGGTGATGCACAGGCCCGAGAGGCCATTGACCTGCGCCGAGCGCTTGAGCAGCGCGGCATCGAACCAGCCGCAACGGCGGCTGCGGCCGGTGGTCACGCCCTTTTCGGCGCCCACGGTGCTCATGTGATAGCCGGGGGTGCCGGGCGTGGCCCAGTCGAGTTCGGTGGGGAACGGGCCGCCGCCGACACGCGTGCAGTAGGCCTTCGTGATGCCCAGGATGTAGTGCAGCATGCCCGGGCCCACGCCCGAACCGGCGGCGGCGTTGCCGGCCACGCAGTTGCTGGAGGTCACGTACGGATAGGTGCCGTGGTCCACGTCGAGCAGCGTGCCCTGCGCGCCTTCGAACAGCAGGTTGGCACCAGTCTTGTGAGCGTCGTTCAGTTCGCGCGACACGTCGGCCATCATCGGCTTGAGCAGCACGGCGTGGCGCATGGCTTCGTCGAAGACGGTGTCGAAATCGACGGCCGGTGCGCCCAGCACCTGCGTCAGCACGTGGTTGTGCAGGTCGAGCAGCACGCGCAGCTTGGTGGCGAAGCGCTCGGGGTGCTTCAGGTCCTGCACGCGCAGCGCGCGGCGGGCGATCTTGTCTTCGTATGCCGGGCCGATGCCGCGGCCGGTGGTGCCGATCTTCTCAACGCCGCCCTTCTCGCGGTAAGCCTCGCGCGCGATGTCCAGCGCGGCATGGAACGGCAGGATCAGCGGGCAGGCCTCGCTGATGCGCAGGCGCGAGCGCACTTCGACGCCGGCTTTCTCCAGGCCTTCGATTTCCTCGAACAGCTTGGCCGCCGACAGCACCACGCCGTTGCCGATGTAGCACTTGACGCCGGGCCGCATGATGCCGCTCGGGATCAGGTGCAACGCGGTCTTCACGCCGTTGATGACCAGCGTGTGGCCCGCGTTGTGGCCGCCCTGGAAGCGGACCACGCCCTGGGCGCTTTCCGTCAGCCAATCGACCAGCTTGCCCTTGCCTTCATCGCCCCATTGGGTGCCGACGACGACCACGTTTCTTCCGGTGGTTACGCTCATGCTCGTTCCATTGCTTAAAAATTCAGATCGCTCGGACACTCCACTGGCCGGCTTGCTCGACAAGCTCGCGGTCGCAATGGAATTCATCGATTTCGCTGCCGTGTCCCGGCAGCACACAGACAACCGTTTCACCGGCCTTGCGCAGTTGGGCGATGGCCTGGCGCAGGCCCGCCGCGTCACTCCAGGGCGCGCGGATGGCGGCGCGCAGCGGGCGCGCCGGCAGCACGCCGACCAGCTCGCGCACGTCCAGGCTGAAGCCGACGGCCGGGCGGTTGCGGCCGAACACGGCCCCCACCTCGTCGTAGCGGCCGCCACGCACCAGCGAATCGGCGGCGCCCGGCACGTAGATGCCGAAACGCATGCCGCTGTAGTAGGCGTAGCCGCGCAGGTCGGCCAGATCGAAGCTGATTTCGCGCCCTGCGGTACCGTTCAGGCCGGCAGCGAGCTGCTTCAGGTCGGCCAGCGCGACCGCCACGGCCGGCGTGCCCTTCAGGGCCTTGGCGGCCTCGTCGAGCACCGCCGCGTCGCCGTACAGCTGGACCAGCGCGCGCAGCCCGTCGCGCGAAGCGGCCGGGAAATCCTTGGTAAGCCCGTGCAGTTCGCTCGAATCCTTGGCGGCCAGCGCGGCATGCACGCGAGCGAGCGCGGCGGCATCGACCGGCACGCCGGCGAACAGCGCGCGCACGATGCGGGCATCGGCCAGGTCGACGATCACACCGTCGCGCAAGCCCGCGGCATCGAGGCAGTCGAGCGCGAGCAGGAGCGTTTCAGTGTCGGCTTCGAGACCGGCGTGGCCGTAGATCTCGGCCCCGAACTGCAGCGGCTCGCGCGTCGCATGCGGGCGGTCGGGCCGGGTATGGAGCACCGGGCCGCAATAGCAGAGGCGCGCCACGCCGTCGCGGTTCAGCAGGTGGGCATCGATGCGCGCCACCTGGGGGGTGGTGTCGGCACGAAGGCCCATGCTGCGGCCGGAGAGCTGGTCGACGAGCTTGAAGGTTTGGAGGTCGAGCGCCTCGCCGGTGCCCGAAAGCAGCGACTCGAGGTGCTCGAGCAGCGGCGGCATCACCAGCTCGTAGCCATAGCCACGGGCGGTATCGAGCAACTGGCGTCGAAGTTCTTCGATGTGGCGCGCCTCGGAAGGCAGCACATCGGCAATGTGATCCGGGAGGACCCAGGCGGACATGGGGATCGGGGGCGTGGTTAAACCGGGATTCTACCGGGACCGCGCCCAGGGTCTGCCGCCAATTGAACGCCTGCGCGCTGGTCCCGCCATGCGGTGGGTGCGCGAAGGGTGGCGCGGCCCATGGCCACCCATGGGCAAGCCAGCCGACAAAGCACGCGCCGTATGGCGGGACCAGCCCGGAGGGAGACCCTGCTGCGCGCCGCATTGCGGCGTTGCCCTTCGCTTGCGTAGCTGTGCTATGCGGCGCTCAGGGCGCCTTGCACTGCACCGCGCAGCAGGGTCTCGCGCAGGCGTTCAATTGGCGGCAGACCCTAAGCCAAAACCCAAAGGAGTACCAAGCCCAGCAAGATGCTGCAAAGACCGAAGAAACGAAGCTGTCCGTCGCGCAGCTGCATCAGCTGCCCAAAGCCGCGCCGCCATCCTCCCGGCGAAACGAAGGGCAGGATGCCCTCGATCACCAGGACGAGCGCCAGCGCGCTCCAGAAGGTCTCGGCGCTCACGAAGCCCCGGAGCGGATCAGCGGCGGGGTGCGTTGCCCGCCGAGCCGGAGCCCTGCATGGCGCGGAAGAAGTCGGACGACGGATCGACCACCAGCACGTCGCTCTTCTTGTTGAAGCTCTGCTTGTAGGCCTCGAGGCTGCGATAGAACTGGGCGAATTGCGGATCGCGGCCGAAGGCCTCGCTGTATGCGGAGGCGGCCTGTGCGTCGCCCTCGCCCTTGATCTTCTGGGCGTCGCGGTAGGCGTTCGCCACGATCACTTCGCGCTGGCGGTCGGCATCGGCACGGATCTTTTCGCCTTCGGCGGTACCGGTCGAGCGCAGTTCGTTGGCCACGCGCTTGCGCTCGGCCTCCATGCGCCGGTAGACCGATTCGGTGATCGCTTCCACATAGTCCACGCGGGTGATCCGCACGTCGACCACGTCCACGCCCCAAGGCTTGGCCCCCTTCACCACGCCCAGCACTTCGCGTTGCACGTCGGCCATGAGGGCCTCGCGACGAACGGAGATCAGGTCGCGCACGGTGCGCTTGTTGATGTTTTCCTGGAACGCATTGCGCACCACGCGATTGAGCTGCATGGCACCCGCGTTCTCGTCGAGGCCGACGTTGCGGATGTAGGCCTGCGGATCGCTGATGCGCCAGCGCACATACCAGTCGATCACCACGCGCTGCTTTTCAGCCGTGAGCATGGGTTCGGTGTCGATGCTCGACAGCGTCAAGAGGCGCTTGTCGATGTACGACACGTTCTGGAACGGCGGCGGCAGCTTGAAGTTGAGGCCGGGCTCGGTGATCACGCTCTTGATCTGGCCGAGGGCGTAGACCACGCCGAACTGGCGCTGGTCGACCACGAAGAGGGTCGAGCTCAGCAGCACGAGCAAGACGAGGATCGACGAGGCGATGAATCCGATTCTGTTCATGTTCTTCTTGGCCTTTATCAACGCACGTCGCGGTCACGCGAACGGCCGTCGCGTGCACGGGTCTCGCCCGTGGGCGGTGCCACCGGGATCACCGAGGACTGGGCCGGCGCGGTGCCGGCCACGCTCGGGCTGGCAGCATCGACGGGCGTTGCCGCGGCGCTGTTGCCGCTCATCTGCATGAGCTTGTCGAGCGGCAGGTACAACAGGTTGGAACCTTGCTTGGTATCGACGAGCACCTTGGTCGTGCTGGCATAGATCTGCTGCATGGCGTCGGTGTACATGCGGTCGCGGGTGACCTGCGGCGCCTTCTGGTACTCGGCCAGCACCGCGCTGAAGCGGCCGGCATCACCTTGTGCCTGGGCCACGATGCGCGCCTTGTAGGCTTCGGACTCTTCCTTCAGGCGCGACGACGTACCGGTGGCGAGCGGCACCACGTTGTTGGCATAGGCCTGCGCATCGTTCTTGGTGCGCTCGCGTTCCTGGCCGGCCTTGAGCACGTCGTCGAACGCGGCCTGCACCTGCTCGGGGGGACGAACACCGCCCTGCTGCAGGTTGATGCCGACGACTTCGACGCCGATCTTGTAGCGGTCCAGGATGGTCTGCATCAGCGCGCGAACGCGCGGGGCGATCTGGTCGCGCTCTTCGGCGAGCGCCGCATCCATCTTCATCTTGCCGACCACTTCGCGCACGGAGCTCTCGGCCACCTGCACGATGGTTTCGGACGGCGCCTTGCTCTCGTAGAGCCAGGCGCGTGCATCGCTCAGGCGGTACTGCACGGCGAACTTGATTTCGACGATGTTCTCGTCTTCGGTCAGCATGGCCGATTCGCGCAGGCCCGTGGAACGCACGATGGCGTCACGACCCACGTCGGTCGAACGGATCTGCGTGGTCACCACCACCTCGTGGCGCTGGATCGGGTACGGCAGGCGCCAGTTGAAGCCGGCGTTCACGGTCGACTTGTAGCGGCCGAACTGCGTGACCACGGCCTGCTGGCCTTCGTTCACGATGAAGAAGCCGGTGCCGAGCCAGATCAGGAGGGCCACGGCCGCCACCAGGCCGAGGCCGAATCCTGCGTTTTTCATGTCGGGTCGGTAGCCGTTGCCGCCACCGCCGCTGTTGCTGCCGCTGGGACGGTTGCCGCCGCCCTTGCCGCCACCGAAGAAACCGCCGAGCTTGCGATTGAGGTCGCGCCAGAGTTCATCGAGGTCGGGCGGCCCCTGGTTGGGACCCTGGCCGCGGGGGCGGTTGCCGTTGTTATTGTTGTTGCCCGAAGGCGGGGGCGTCGGTGCGCCCGGAGGATCGGCATCGGGGGGCCGGTTGCCGGCTGGGCGGTCGCCGTTGGAGGACGACGGCTCGTCGCCGCGCCCCCATCGGCCATCGTTCAGATTGAACATGCCCAGAAACCCTCTCCACGCTGGCTTTGCATTCATTCGCTTCGTTCTCTTGTCAGTGGCGGGATTGTGCCCAATCAAAGGGCAGCATCGTGCAATTCAGTGTCGTCCGCAGGGGTCATCGTATCGGCTACGGAGCCCGATTGCCGGGCCAGCTCGGCGCGCAGCAACGGCACGCCCTCGCCGCTTTTGGCGCTGAGGAAGATGCGGGGGAGCTGAACGCCGTCGATTTCCATCTCGTCCTGCAGATGCAGTGGACGTTGCGCGCTTTCAAGAGCGTCGAGCTTGTTGAATACCAACAGTTGCGGAACGGCGTCCGCGCCGATCTCGCGCAGGACGGACTGCACCTCGGCCATCTGCTCGGGGTAATGGGGGTTGGAAGCGTCGATCACATGCAGCAGCAGATCGGCATCGACGGCCTCCTGCAGCGTGGCCTTGAACGCATCGACCAGCCCGTGCGGCAGGTCGCGAATGAAGCCGACGGTGTCGGAAATCGACACCTGGCGTTTCGCATCGCCCAGGTAGAGGTTGCGGGTCGTGGTGTCGAGCGTGGCGAACAGCTGGTCGGCCGCATAGGCGCGCGCCTTGACCAGTGCATTGAAGATCGACGACTTGCCCGCGTTCGTGTAGCCCACCAGCGAGATGTTGAAGGTCTCGCGGCGCTCCCGCTGCCGGCGTTGCGTGCTGCGCTGCTTCTGCACCTTGGCCAGGCGCTCGCGCGTGCGTTTGATCGACTCGCTGATCATCCGGCGGTCGAGCTCGATCTGCTTCTCGCCCGGGCCGCCGCGCACACCTGCACCGCCGGTCTGGCGCTCCAGGTGAGACCAGCGGCGAACGAGCCGCGTGCTGAGGTACTGCAGGCGAGCCAGCTCGACCTGCAGCTTGCCTTCGTGCGAGCGCGCACGCTGGGCGAAGATTTCGAGGATGAGGAAGGTGCGGTCGTAGACCGCGATGTCGAGCTGGCGCTCGAGGTTGCGCTGCTGCGCCGGGCTCAGGGACTGGTCGAAGATGACCTCGCTCGCCTGGTGCATGGCGGCGAGCTCCTTGATTTCATCGGCCTTGCCGCTGCCCACGAACAGCGCCGCATCGGGCGCCTTGCGTTTGCAGGTGAGTCGGGCGACAGGCGTGAGACCCGCGGTCTGCGCGAGCAGGCCGAGCTCCTCGAGTTCGCTGTCGAAATGGGGCAGCCCAAAGTCGACGCCGACGAGAACGGCGGCGCCTTCCTGGCGGTGGATCAGTTCAGACAAGCGGAATCAGAAAATGGAAAAAGCGCGACGGAGGGGGCTCCGCCGCGCTCCGCGCGATCAGGCTGCGGCGTCGTCGTTCTCGGCAGCCGAGAAGTTGACGGCACGACCCGGCACGATGGTGGAAATGGCGTGCTTGTAGACCATTTGCGTCACTGTGTTGCGCAGCAACACGACGTATTGGTCAAAAGACTCGATCTGGCCCTGCAGCTTGATGCCGTTCACCAAATAAATGGAGACCGGCACATGCTCGCGACGCAGGGTGTTCAGAAACGGGTCTTGCAGAAGTTGCCCTTTATTGCTCACGATATTCTCCGTGTTCAAGAGTAGTTGTTGGAGAGATGACCTTAACACAGGGTTTCTGCGCTGCAGCAATCGGAGCCAAAAGCCTTGAGAAAATAACGGTTCTCAAAAGACGGAACTTCCGTTCCAGCTGCAACTCATCGGCCGCCATCGGTGGCCAAGCGCCCCAAAACGCAATTCAGCTGTCCTTGTCCGCAAAGGGATTCTGCGAGCTTTTGAACTGGATCCGCAAGGGCGTTCCCACCAGGTCGAATTCCTTGCGGAAGCGCCCTTCCAGGAATCGCTTGTACGCGTCGGTGACGTGCTCCAGCGAATTGCCGTGGATGATGATCACCGGCGGATTCATGCCCCCCTGGTGCGCATAGCGCAGCTTGGGCCGGAACATGCCACCGCGCTGGGGCGCCTGGAATTGCACCGCCTCCAGCAACAGGCGCGTGAGCACCGGCGTCGACATCTTGCGGGTGGCCGATTTGTGAGCCTGCGCAATGGCCTGCCACACCGGACCGAGCCCCTGGCGCTTGATGGCCGAGATGAAATGCAATGACGCGAATTTCAGAAACGGCAGCCGGGTTTCGATCTGCCGCTGGATCTGCTCGCGCTGGTAGCTGTCGACCGCATCCCACTTGTTGATGGCGATCACCACCGCGCGGCCGCTCTCCAGGATGTAGCCGGCGATGTGCGCATCCTGGTCGGTCACGCCCTGCGTGGCATCGAGCAACAGCAGCACGACATTGGCCGACTCGATGGCCTGCAGCGTCTTGACCACCGAGAACTTCTCGATCGCCTCGAACACCTTGCCCTTGCGGCGCAGGCCGGCGGTGTCGATCAGCTCGAAGCGCTGGCCGTTGCGCTCGAACGGCACCGAGATGGCGTCGCGCGTGGTGCCCGGCATGTCGAAGGCCACCAGGCGCTCTTCGCCCAGCCAGGTGTTGATCAGCGTGGACTTGCCGACATTGGGCCGACCGGCCACCGCCAGCTTGATCGGCTTGTTGACGTCCTCTTCGTCCGTTTCGTCATCCGGGTCCGGCAGGTTCAGCGGCTCGAGCGCGAGTTCGACCAGGTCGCGCATGCCCTGCCCGTGCGCAGCGGACACACCGTGCACGTCGCCGAAGCCCAGTTCGTAGAAGTCGACCAGCTTGGTGCCGTCGTGCATGCCTTCGGCCTTGTTGGCCGCCAGCACGCAGGGCTTGCCCAGCCGACGCAACTCGTTGGCGATGTCGTGGTCCTGCGCCGAGAGGCCTTCGCGGGCATCGACCACGAAAATCACCACGTCGGCCTCGGCCACGGCCTGCCGCGTCTGCTTGGCCATTTCCTTGTAGATGCCGCTGCCGGCATCGGGCTCGAAGCCGCCGGTGTCGATCACGATGAACTCGTGCTTGCCCAGGCGGCCGTTGCCGTAATGGCGGTCGCGCGTGAGGCCGGCATAGTCGGCGACGATGGCGTCGCGCGTCTGGGTCAGGCGGTTGAAGAGCGTCGACTTGCCGACGTTGGGACGGCCGACCAGGGCCACGACCGGCTTCATGGCCGGCCTTTCGATGGCGCGGTTTTCATGGTCGGGCCTTGAGAGTGGGAAAAGAAGAAATTATTCAGGGCGATAGCCAAACACGCCGCCCTTGGCGGTCACGACCACGACCGTGTTGCCGGCCAGGACCGGCGCGACGGTGATGGCGGAGCCATCGGGCGTGACACGATTGAGCAGTGCGCCGTCTTCGCGCGAAACGAAATGCAGGGACCCGGTGTCCTCGCCGATGATCAGCGAGCGGCCCACCGCGAGCGGCGAAGTCAGCACACGGTTCTTGAAACGGGTCGATTGCCAGGCGCGTTCGCCGTCGCCGCGGCGCCAGGCCGTGACGCTGCCGTCGGATTCGGTGCCGTAGACAAAGCCTTCGTCGCCGGTGACGCCATCCGCGCCCGAGGCCGGCTTGCTCCAGACCAGCGCGCCGCGCTGGGTCTCGACGCAGCCGACGCTGGCGTAGTAGGCGCGCGCGCAAACACTGTCGCCGAAGCGGCTCACGCTGCCGGTCAGGTCGACCAGGCGCTCCACGTCGTTGGTGCCGCGCGGTGCCGCGATGGGCGACTCCCAGCGCGACGTGCCGTTGGCCGGATTGATGCCGACCAGCCGGCCGCCGATGCCCGCGACCAGGGTGTCGCCCACGGCGATCAGCACGCCCGACTTGCGCAGCACCAGGTTTTCACCGGGGCGCTGCTGCAGCCAGAGGCGGCGGCCGCTCTGGCCGTCCCAGGCGCTGATGCTGCGGTCGGCGGTCTGCACGAACACGCGGCGGCCTGCGACCAGCGGTGCGGTGAAGGCCTGGGCCGACAGCTTCTGCTTCCACAGGACCTTGCCGCCTTCGATGGCGACGAGTTCGTTGTTGGTGGTGACCACTGCGGCCATCGTGCCGTCGCTACCGACCCCTGCCGCCAGCGTGGCGCCAGCGCTCGCGCGCCAGGTTTCGCGACCGGCACGGGCGTCGATGGCCACGATGGTGCCGTCGCTGCCGGCCACCGTCACGATGTCGCCGCTGACGTCGGTGGTGAGCGGGAAGCTCACTTCCGGAATCTTCACGCTCCAGGCCTGGCGCACGCCGAGCAAGGCGGGGTTGGCGGGCAGCTCGGCCGGCTTCGGCTTGCTGGTGCCGGAACAGGCGGCCAGCAGCGCTACCAGAACAAGAGCGGAACCTGCGCGCAAGGCGCCCGATTCAGGCATGAGACGCTTGAAATTCATGATGCGATCAGGAGTTTTTGGGGGCTGCGGGTGTGACAGTGATGGTCGGCGCCAGGCTCTTCGGGTCGACACCGACCGCGTTCAGCTTGATCTCGACCAGGCGGCGGTAGTCGGAGGTCGCGCCCAGGCCCGTCCAGGCCTTGCGATATTCCTGCTGCGCCTCGTCGCGCTTGCCCTGTGCCATGTAGATGTCGCCCTTGCGGTCGGCCACCAGCGGCTCGAAATCCTTGGGCACCTTGCCGTCGAGTTGCTTCAAGGCTTCGTCGTACGACTTGCCGTCGAGCAGTTCGGCCGCGAGCCGCAGCTTCGCGATGGCCTGGTAGCCCGGGTCGATGGCGCTCTGCGCCACCCAGCCCAGCGCGGCACGCGATTCCTCGACCTTGCCCTTTTCGTACAGCGTCTTGGCGGCCAGCAGACCGGCCTGCTGCGCATAGGCGGTGCCGGCGAAGCGTTCCTTCATGTCGCCCAGCACGCGCTGGATGCGTTCGACGTCGCCGGACTGCGTGCTGCGCTCGACCTCGTCGTAAAGGGCCGCGGCCTGGGCAGCCTTGCTGCGCTGGAAGTACTGCCAGCCGTTCCAGGCCACGAAGGCGCCGGCGACGAGCAGCACGACCCAGGTGATCAGGGTGCCATAGGTGTTCCAGAAATGCTTGAGCTGGTCGAGCTGTTCCTGTTCTTCGAGATCGAGATGGGTTGCCATGCGCTGTCAGGTGTTGGGAGCCGGGGATTGTAGGGTGGCGGCCCAGGTGGCCACTTCGGCCAGAGGCCGGGCGGTTTGCGCGCCGCTGCCGTCGCGCAGGGCCTTGAGAGTCACTTCGCCGCGTGCAAGTTCATCGGCGCCGAAGATCAGGGCGTAGGTGGCGCCGCTGTTGTCCGCCTTTTTCATCTGCGACTTGAAGCTCGCCAGGCCCTCGGCCGTGGCGCCGTGCATCTGCACACGCGCACCGGCTTCGCGCAGTTGCTGCAGCGTGCGCAGCACCAGCGGCATGGAGGCCGCGTCGGGCACGATGGCGTAGGCATCAGGCACCGGCGCGGGGATGTCAACACCCTGCTCTTTCAGCAAGTCGAGGATGCGCTCCACGCCCATGGCCCAGCCCACGGCCGGCGCGGGCTTGCCGCCGATCTGCTCGATCAGGCCGTCGTAGCGGCCGCCGCCGCAGACCGTGCCTTGCGCGCCGAGGCGGTCGGTGACGAACTCGAACACCGTGAGGTTGTAGTAGTCGAGCCCGCGCACGAGACGCGGGTTGATCGTGTAGGCGATGCCGTTGGCCCGAAGGATGTCCTGCAGCCCCTCGAAGTGCGCGAGCGATTCGGCGCCGAGGAACTCGCTCAGCTTGGGCGCCGACTCGACCACGTCCTTCATGGCCGGGTTCTTGGTGTCGAGGATGCGCAGCGGGTTGCTGTGCAGGCGGCGCTTGCCGTCTTCGTCGAGCTTGTCGGCGTGCTGCTCGAAGTGGGCGATGAGCTGGGCGCGGTGCAGCGCACGCTCGGCGGGCTGGCCCAGGCTGTTGAGTTCGAGCCGCACGTCGGTCAGGCCGATGGCCTTCCACAGCGCACTGGCCAGCAGGATCAGCTCCGCATCGACATCGGGGCCAGCAAAGCCCAGCGCCTCGGCACCGATCTGGTGGAACTGGCGATAGCGCCCGCGCTGCGGCTTCTCGCGGCGAAACATCGGGCCCGTGTACCAGAGGCGCCGGGGACCGTCGTAGAGCATGTTGTGCTCGATCACGGCGCGCACGAGGCCGGCGGTATTCTCGGGACGCATCGCAAGGTGCTCGGCCTGGCCGTGCTTGTCGGAGCGGTCCTCGAAGGCATACATCTCCTTCTCGACGATGTCCGTCACCTCGCCGATGCCGCGCACGAACAGCGCGGTGTGCTCCAGGATCGGCGTGCGGACGTTGCGGTACGCATAGCGCCCCATCAGGTCGCGCACGGTGGCCTCGAGCCACTCCCAGCGCGCCGATTCGGGCGGCAATATGTCGTTCATGCCTTTGACGGCATTCAATTTTTCAGCCATGAGTCTGCGGAGGTGTCAGGCAGCGACGGCGTGTTCGCCGCCGAAGCGCTTTTCGATGTAGGTTTCGACGAGCTGGTGGAACTCGTTGGCGATATTGTCGCCGCGCAGCGTGAGGGCCTTTTCGCCGTCGATGAAGACCGGCGCGGCGGGCGCCTCGCCGGTGCCGGGCAGGCTGATGCCGATGTCGGCGTGCTTGCTCTCGCCGGGGCCGTTGACGATGCAGCCCATGACGGCCACCTTCATCGTCTCGACGCCCGGATATTTCTTGCGCCAGACCGGCATCTGCAGGCGCAGGTAGTCGTCGATCTGCTTGGCCAGTTCCTGGAAGGTCGTGCTCGTTGTGCGCCCGCAGCCCGGGCAGGCGGTGACGCTCGGCACGAACACACGCAGGCCCAGGGCCTGGAGGATTTCGTTGGCGATCAGCACTTCCTGCGTGCGCGATTCGCCCGGCTGCGGCGTGAGCGACACGCGAATCGTGTCGCCGATGCCCTCCTGCAGCAGGATCGACAACGCCGTGGCCGACGCCACCGTTCCCTTGGTGCCCATGCCGGCTTCGGTCAGGCCCAGGTGCAGCGGATAGTCGCAGCGCTTGGCGAGCTCGCGGTACACCGAGATCAGGTCCTGCACGCCGCTCACCTTGCACGACAGGATGACCTGGTTGCCGGCCATGCCCATCGATTCGGCGAGCTTGGCGGATTCGATGGCCGAGGTGATCAGCGCCTCGTACATCACCTGCTTGGCGTCCCAGGGCTCGGCGCGCTGGCTGTTCGTGTCCATCAGGCTGGCCAGCAGTTCCTGGTCGAGGCTGCCCCAGTTCACGCCGATGCGCACAGGCTTGTTCCAGCGCATGGCCGCATCGATCATCTGGCCGAACTGCTTGTCCTTCTTGTCGCCCTTGCCCACGTTGCCGGGGTTGATGCGGTACTTGCTCAGCGCCTCGGCGCAGGCCGGATAGTCGGTGAGCAGGCGATGGCCGTTGTAGTGGAAGTCGCCGATCAGCGGCACGTCGATGCCCATGCGGTCGAGCTGCTCGCGGATGTAGGGCACCTGGGCCGCGGCCTCGGGCGTGTTGACCGTGATGCGGACCATTTCGGAGCCCGCGATGGCGAGCTCCTTGACCTGGATCGCGGTGCCGATGGCATCGACCGTGTCGGTGTTGGTCATCGACTGCACGCGCACCGGCGCATCGCCGCCTACCGTGACGATGCGCGGGCCCCAGACCACGCTGGCCTGGCGCGAGCGGCGTGCCTTGGGCGCCGCCGATTCGATGGGTTGAGGAGTGCAGGCTGCGAGATTGGTCACGATGTCACCTCGAAACGCGCCACGCCGCCGCCGCGGGTGACAGGCTTCAGATCGTAGGCCTTTCCGCGCACCTGCACATCGACGGCCGACGCACGCCCTACCACCACGGAAAGCGGCAGCGTGCCCGACAGCCCGACGGTTTCGCCTGCCTGCAGGCTGCGGCGCAGCAGTTGCTTGCCGCCGGCTTCGGTCACGGTGATCCAGCACTCTTCGCGGGCCACGAAAACCAGTTGCTGGCTGCTGTTCGCGGCGGCAACGGGAGAAGCCGCTGCAGGCGCGGCGGTTGCGGGAGCGGCCGGGTTTGCATTGGCGGTCGCCGCCGGCGCATCGCCTGCCGGTCCCGTCGGCGCGACGGCTTGCACGGGAACATTCTCGGCAACGGCGCCGGGCGTGCCCGATGTCGATCCGGCCGCGGGCGCTTCGCCCGTCGAGGCCGCATCGGGTGCGCTGCGCGATGTGAGGCGAGACACCGAGGCGCCGATCTGGTCGAAGACCGACTGCGGCAGCCAGAACAGTGCGCCCGCGCCGATCAACAGAAGCACGACCACCGTCAGCAGCGCCCGCGAAGGCAGCACGCTGGAGCGGCCGCCGTTCCAGCGCGGCGTGCCGGAAACGATGTTGGTCTTGAGGGTGCGGTCGGCCACGGCCGTTGCCGTGTGCCGGGTGCTCGGCAGCTTGGCGAGCACGGGCGCCGGATCGATGCGCAAGGCCCGGCAGACGCTGCTGGCCAGGGCGCGTGCGAAGACCGCATCGGGCAGCGCACCGATGTCGTCCGCCTCGAGCGCCATGAGTTTCTGCGGCGGCACCTTGAGGGCCGCGGCCACCATTTCGATGTGCAGTCCGTGCGCCTCGCGCGCTTCGCGCAGCAGGTCGCCGGCCGTCTTGTGCGTGATGTCGCCTTCCTCGAGCGGCAGCGCCGCGGAAGTGCCGAACTCCGAAACCCGTTCAGTCATTGAAATTCCCGCGCTCGTACGCTGATGCCTCCCGCGATTGGGGGAAGCGCCGTTGCAGTTGGCCTCCCAACTGCGCGATGGCCTCGCGGTTGTTGAGTTTCCGTTCGATCTTGATGCCGAGCCAGAGCGTCTCGGCGCTCGCCGAGGGGCTGTTGTTGACACGGCGAATGTAGAACTGCGCACGCTGCCACTCTTCGCGCTGCGCCAGCACCGAGGCCAGGTTGAAGCCGACCACCGGATTGCCGGCGTCGATCTCGTAGGCCTGCATCAGGCTGCGCTCCGCTTGCGGACGCAACCCGGCCTTGAGCTCGCAGACGCCTTGCGTCATGAGCGTCTTGGCGCGGTCGTTGTAGCTGGGCACGGCAAGCGCTTCGGTGAACTGCTGCGCGGCATCGCCAAAGCGGTTCTGCTGGCACAGCAGCCAGCCGTAGTTGTGGCGGATGTTGGGATCGCGCGGAGCGATCGCGATCGCGCGGCGGAAGCTGTCTTCGGCCAGGCCCGCATCTTCCAGGCGCATGTAGACGAGGCCGCGCAGGTTGTAGGCATCCGCGTAGTTGGGATCGGCCACCAAGGCCTGCTTGATTTCGTCGAGCGCAACCGTGGTCTGGCCATGCTCGAAGTAGCCCGAAGCCAGTTCCATGCGCAGGCGCGCGCGGCGCTGGCGGTTGGTCTCGTCGGACTCGGTAACCATCTCGGCGCCCTTGCCCGAGCTGGTGTCGGCCAGGCTGGTGGTGGTGGTCCGCGTGTTGACGCAGCCCGCGAGCAGAAACGCCACGGCGACACCGGCAAGGCTTGCAGCCAGCAGGCGCTGCGTGCTCGCGGTGGTCATCAGAAAGGCCTGGCTCATCGCTTCAATGCTCCTGGGAGACGGTGGGGGTCTTGCGCATCGGATGCAAGACAACGGGACGTTCCGTCGCGCGGCGCTTGGCCATGCGTTCGGCGGCGCGGGTGCGGTCCTTGACGTCGCCGGCGAGCTGCCCGCAGGCGGCATCGATGTCGTCGCCGCGCGTCTTGCGCACGGTGGTCACGAGGCCCGCCTCGCTCAGCGTCCGGGCGAACGCCAGCACGCGCGGCTGCGGCGAACGCAGAAGGCCCGAGGCCGGAAACGGGTTGAACGGAATCAGGTTGAACTTGCACGAGACATCGTGCTTGCGCACGAGCTCGATCAGCTGGCGCGCGTGCTCGGGCTGGTCGTTCACGCCGTCGAGCATGCAGTACTCGAAGGTGATGAAGTCGCGCGGTGCATGCTCGAGGTAGCGCTTGCAGGCTTCGAGCAGCTCGGCAATCGGGTACTTGCGATTGAGCGGCACGAGGTCGTCGCGCAGCGCATCGTTGGGCGCGTGCAGCGAAACGGCCATGGCCACCGCGCAGTCGGCGCCCAGGCGGTCGATCATCGGCACCACGCCGGAGGTCGACACGGTGACGCGGCGGCGCGACAGCCCGTAGGCGTTGTCGTCGAGCATGGTGCGCAAGGCGGGCACCAGCGCGGTGTAGTTCTGCAGCGGCTCGCCCATGCCCATCATCACCACGTTGGAGATGACGCGGTCGTCGCGCTTCAAGTGCTTGCGCAGGAAATGCTCGGCAAACCACAGCTGAGCGGTGATTTCGCCCGTGCTGAGATTGCGGCTGAAGCCCTGATGCCCGGTCGAGCAAAAGCGGCAACCGACCGCACAGCCGGCCTGGGACGACACGCACAGCGTGCCGCGGTCGTCCTCGGGAATGAATACGGCTTCGACGGCATCGCCGCCGCCGACGTCGAACAGCCACTTGATCGTGCCGTCCTTGGATTCGTGCTGCGTGAGGACCGTCAGGGCCTCCACGCGCGCGGTGGTCGCGAGTTTCTCGCGCAGCGACTTGGCCAGATCGGTCATCTGGGTGAAGTCGCTGGCGCCACGCTGGTGGATCCAGCGGAACAGCTGCGTGGCGCGGAAACGCTTCTCGCCGAGTTTTTCGCAGAACGCAGCCAAACCCTCGAGATCGAAGTCGAGCAGGTTGGCCGTGGTCATGGAATCAGTCGGCAGACAGCTTCAGCGTGCGTAGACGTTGAGGCCGGCGAAGAAGAACGAGACTTCGTTCGCTGCGGTTTCGGGAGCGTCCGAACCGTGCACGGCGTTGGCGTCGATGCTGTCGGCGAAGTCGGCGCGGATGGTGCCGGCGGCTGCCTTCTTGGGGTCGGTGGCGCCCATCAGGTCACGGTTCTTGGCGATGGCGTTCTCGCCTTCGAGCACTTGCACGAACACGGGGCCAGAGATCATGAACTCGACCAGGTCCTTGAAGAAGGGACGCTCCTTGTGGACCGAGTAGAACTGTTCGGCTTCGTTGCGCGACAGATGCACCAGCTTGGCGGCGACGATCTTGAGGCCGGCAGCTTCGAAGCGGGAAACGATCTTGCCGATGACGTTCTTGGCGACGGCGTCGGGCTTGATGATGGAGAGGGTACGTTCGATAGCCATTGAAATGCTTCCTGCAGCTTTGATTTTGAAGTGTTTTGTCACAACTGCAACGAATTTGTTTCGTCACGAGTCGACAAAGCCTCTGATTTTAACCGGCGCAGCCTTCGGGGTTGGTGAAAACCCCGCGAAAGCCGCGCCGTGACGGCTGGCTTTCAGCGTCCGCGGCGGCGTGAACCGGCCGGGCCGCCGTAACCACCACCGCCCGGGGCGCCACCGCCACCGCTGCGGCGCCCCTGCCCTCCACGCTGCTCCTTGCGCTGGCGCGAGAAGCTGTCGGCACCGATGTAGCCCAGCGAGGTCTTCATCGGATCGGGCTGGTTGGCGCCGCTCGGCTGGCGATCGTCGCCCTGCTGGCGATTGCCACCACCCTGCCCCTGCCGGTTGTTGCCGCCGGCATTGCCGCGGCGCTGCTGTGGCGGGCCGCCGTTGCCGCCACCGCGGTTGGCACGGCCACCGCGATCGCCGCGCGGCGGACGACCATCGCCCAGCGGATTCGGAATGGGCGCTTCGCGCCCGTCATCGCGCATTTCGCGGGGCTGCTGTCCTTGCCCTTGACCCTGGCCGCCACCGTTGCGGTTGCCGCGTCGCTTCTTGTTGCGCCCATTGCGGCCGCCACCTTCGGGGCCACCGGGGCCGCGTTGCTGAGGCGCCGCGGGGCGCGCAGCCGCACCGCCGGAAGCCTGGAACAGCGCACGGATGTCGCGCTCGTCGAGCTCCATCCAGGCGCCGCGCTTCAGGCCGCGCGGCAGCACCATCGCGCCGTAGCGGATGCGGATCAGCCGGCTGACCGCATGGCCCACCGACTCGAACAGCCGGCGCACTTCGCGGTTGCGGCCTTCGGAAATCGTGACGCGGTACCAGCAGTTGGAACCTTCGCCGCCACCCTCTTCGATGGTGCCGAACTGCGCCATGCCGTCTTCGAGCCGCACGCCGTCGAGCAGCTTCTGCTTCTCTTCGCTGCTGAGGGCGCCCAGCACGCGCACCGCGTACTCGCGCTCCAGGCCGAAGCGCGGATGCATCAGTTGATTGGCCAGGTCGCCGGAGCTGCTGAACAGCAGCAGGCCTTCGGTGTTCAGGTCGAGGCGGCCGACCGACTGCCACTTGCCCTGTTGCAGGCGCGGGAGCTTGCGGAACACGGTGGGCCGGTTCTGCGGGTCGTCATGCGTGACCACTTCGCCGACGGGCTTGTGATACGCAATCACGCGCGGCGGCGGCGGCGCGATGCGGTAGCGGATCGGCTTGCCGTTGATCTTGACCTGGTCGCCGTACTGGATGCGCTGGCCGATGTGCGCAGGCTCGTTGTTGACCGAGATCCGGCCCTGCAGGATCAGCGACTCCATCTCGAGCCGCGAACCCAGGCCGGCCTGGGCCAGCACCTTGTGCAGCTTGGGCGAATCGGCCTCGGGCAGCAGCACGCGCTTGAGCGGCGGCACCTCGGGGCTTTCCTCGTCGGCGTCGAACTGGCCCGAGATGACGTCAGCGAAGCGGATCGGTTCGGTCGGCGGCGCGTTGCGCTGCTCGCGCTCGGCGGCACGGCGGGCGCGGTCGAGGTCGTCCTCTTCCTCGTCGGGCTCTTCGTCTTCGTCTTCTTCCTCGTCGTCGCCCTGGTCGCCCTGGTCACCGCGGGGAGCCTCTTCCGCCGGGCGCTCCTGGCGCGCGGCTTCGACCGGGGCAGCTTCTTCGGACGCAGCAACGACAACGGGCGACTCGATCGCGGGCTCTACCGGTTCGGCCTGCTCGACCGGCAGAGCGGCCTGCGCCTCATCCGCAACAGCCTCGACGACCTTCTTCTTGCGCGGGCGCCGCTTCTTGGGAGCCTCGCCATCGACAGGCGCAGCGGGATCGACCGCAGCATCCGCAGCCTGTCCGGTCGCCGGCACCTCCTTTTTCTCGGGTTCAGGCGCGACCGGCTGGATTCCCGCGTCGTCGATGTCAGATGGGCTCATGGGGTTTTTCCGGAGGAACTGCGTGGGGATCGGCCTCGTCCTGGGACGCGGCATCGGGGTCGGAATCGGTAACGGGGGTGGGTTCAGTCTCGGCGGGAGACGCGGCTTCGTCGCCCTCGGGAAGCGGGGCTTCATCCGCTTCACCGGCTTCGGCCACGTCCGCGGACGCGGCGTCTTCGGCAACCTGCGCAGCCGCGGCTTCCACCACTTCGGGTGCAGCCTCGACAGCGTCGTCGGCTGGCAGAAGCGCCTCCGCCGGGGCCGCATCCGCATCGCCGTCGGCGGATGCATCGGCATCCGATTCGGGGATGGCGTCCATGGGCAGGCCCGGCTGGTTGCCGGACGCCTGCTCGAGCGCATCGACCAGCGCGGCCTGCTGCGCGGGGGTTTCGATCAGCGGCAACTGGTCGAGCGAGGCAAGGCCGAGGTCGTCGAGAAACTGGCGCGTGGTCGCATACAGCGCGGGCCGGCCGACGGTTTCGCGGTGGCCGATCACCTCGACCCAGCCGCGGTCCTCGAGCTGTTTCAGGATCAGCGAATTGATCGTGACGCCCCGGATGTCTTCCATGTCGCCGCGCGTGGCCGGCTGGCGATAGGCAATGATCGCCAGCGTCTCGAGCGCGGCGCGCGTATAGCGCGGCGGCTTCTCGGGGTGCAGGCGATCGAGGTGGTCGCGCATCTCGGGCCGGCTCTGGAAGCGCCAGCCGCTGCCGACGCTCACCAGCTCCAGGCCGCGTTGCGCCCAGTCTTCCTGCAGTTCAAGCAACAGCACCTTGATGGTGTCCACACCCAGCTCGTCGTCGAACAGCACGCGCAGATCGCGCACCGGCAACGGCTGGCTCGAACAGATCAAGGCGGTTTCGAGAATGCGCTTGGCATCCGCCGTATTCATGGTTCGCGTTATCCGGGAAAAGGCGCCTCGGGGGCGCTTGTTCAGAAGGATGAAAGAAGGAGGCGTTGCCGGCACGCGGCGAGTGCAACGCAGGGCCGGCTTCGGGGTGCCGGCGCGGCCCTTGGGCCGTCAGGCGCGATTGTAGTCCAGCCCCCAGGACTGCAAAGCCTGGACGAGGTCGGGCGGCGGTGGCGATCGGAACTCCAGCGGCGCTTGCGTGATCGGGTGCACGAAGGCCAAACGGAACGCATGGAGCGCCTGGCGCGCCAGGCCGACGGCCGGTGCCCCGCCGTAAAGCGCATCACCGACCAGCGGATGGCCGATCGACGCCATGTGCACGCGGATCTGGTGGGTACGGCCGGTTTCGAGCGTGCAGCGCACCACGCAGCCCTCCGAATGGCTGTCGAGGCGCTCGATCAGCGTACGGGCCGTCTTGCCCGAGTTGCGCTCCAGGTCGACCACGGCCATGCGCAGCCGGTTGCGCGGATCGCGGCCGATGGGCGCATCGACCTGGCGGGCCGCGGCGCCGATCCACGGCTTGTGCCCGACGGCCAGGTACTGCCGTTTGACGTCGCGCGCGGCGATCAGCGCCACCATCGCGTCCATCGTGGCGCGGGTGCGCGCGACGACCATCAGCCCGCTGGTGTCGCGGTCGAGCCGGTGCACGATGCCTGCGCGGGGCAGCAGCACGGCCTTGGGGTCCAGCGCCAGCAGTCCGTTCAGGAGCGTGCCGCTCCAGTGCCCTGGGGCCGGATGCACGACCAGGCCGGCCGGCTTGTCGACGATGCGCAGGTGGTCGTCCTCGAACACGGTGACCAGGTCCATCGGCTCGGGCCGGAAGGCCTGGCTCTGCGGTGTGGGGCGCAGTTCGATGTGCCCCGCCTGCCCCGCGCGCACAGTGGCCGAGGCCTTGGTGAGCGTGCGGCCCTGGAACTCGACAGCGCCGGCCTCGATCAACTGCTGCAGGTAACTTCTGGAGAATTCGGGCACCAGGGCGGCCAGGGCCCGGTCGAGTCGCTGGCCGTGCAGTGCTTCGCTGACCGCAAAGGGCCGCAACTCGCTCGGCTCGACCGGATCGGCGCCCTCTTCGAGCTCCATGGTTTCCGGGGGATCGGCCAAAGGGTCGGTCGATATAATTGAAGGCAACTGTTTCACGAAAGCCGTATGTGATGTTTCGCGCCAAATTATCGGTCCCCGCCTGGATCGCGCTCAGCGCGGCGGCTCTGCTCGCTACCGGCTGCTCCTCCACCAAGGAAGACAAGACCGCTTCCTGGAGCCCCAACCGCATTTACTCGGAAGCCAAGGAAGAGTCCAGCTCGGGCGCCTACGACAAGGCTGTGCCGCTGTACGAGAAGCTCGAAGGCCGCGCTGCCGGCACCCCGCTCGCGCAGCAGGCCCAGCTGGAAAAGGCCTACGCCCAGTACAAGGGCGGCGAAAAGGCCAGCGCCATCGCCACCATCGACCGCTTCATGAAGCTGCACCCGGCCAGCCCGGCGCTCGACTACGCGCTCTATCTCAAGGGCGTGATCAACTTCAACGACGACCTGGGCATGTTCGCGTTCCTCACGCGCCAGGACCTCTCCGAGCGCGACCAGAAGGCCGCCAAGGAGTCGTTCGAGTCGTTCCGTGACCTCGTCACGCGCTTCCCCGACTCGCGCTACGCCCCCGACGCGCGCCAGCGCATGAACTACATCGTGAACTCGCTCGCGCAGTACGAGGTTCACGTGGCGCGCTACTACTACACGCGCGGCGCCTACCTGGCGGCCATCAACCGGGCGCAGATCGCGCTGTCCGACTACCGCGAGGTGCCGGCGCTCGAAGAAGCCCTGTACATCATGGTGAAGTCGTACGACGCCCTCGGCATGAAGGACCTGCGCGACGATGCCCAGCGCGTGCTGACCACCAACTATCCGCAGAGCACCTACCTGGCGAACGGCTTCAAGGGCAACAACGACCCCTGGTGGAAGGTCTGGTAACCAGCGCTCCGGCTAGTACGGATTCTTGAGGGCGCCGATGGCGCTCTCGAAGTCCGCTTCGCTCTCCAGCCGTCGCATCGGCGGCAGTGCCGCCAGCAACCGGCGGCCATAGCCCATCGCCACCAGCCGCGTGTCGCAGATCGCCAGCACGCCGCTGTCGGTCTCGCGGCGAATCAGGCGCCCCGCCCCCTGCTTGAGCGCCACGGCGGCCTCGGGCAACGAATAGTCGCTGAACGAACTGCGCCCCTGCGCTTCCAGGCGCTGCGAGCGCGCCTCCACCAGCGGATCGTTGGGCGGCGGGAACGGCAGCTTGTCGATCACCACCAGCTGCAGCGCATCGCCGGGCGCATCGAAACCCTCCCAGAACGACGCCGACGCCACCAGCACGCAGCCGGCGCGCCCCTCGTTCGCACCTTCGCGGAATCGCTCCATCAGCACGCGCTTGGGCAGCTCGCCCTGGACCAGCACCTCGGGCCGCACCGCCGCATCGAGCAGCTCGAAGTGCTGCTTCATCGCATCGCCGATGGTGCGCAATGCGCGCAGCGTGGTCGTCAGCACCAGCGTGCGTCCGCCGAGCTCTGCTGCGCCGCGTGCGGCCAATTGCGCGACCTTCGCGCTGTGCGAGGCATCGTTCGGCTTCGGAAAAACGCGCGGTACGTAGAGCGCAGCCTGCGATGCGTAGTCGAACGGGCTCTGCACGCGCAGCACCTCGGCATCGCCCAGCCCGCACGGTTCGGTGAACCAGCGCAGGGTCGGCTCATCGCCCAGCGTGGCGGACGTGAACACCCAGGCGCGACGATCGTGTTCCCGCTCCCGCGCCACGGGACGCTCGCCGTACGCGTCGGTGTCGCCGTCGTCTTCGTCGTCCGGCTCGCTGATCTTGAGCACGCGCTTGCGCATCGCTTCGGCGATGTCGAGGGGCGACTCGATCAACCGCAGTTGCGAGCCCACGTCCACCCAGCGCACCGAATCGACCGCGCACGGCAACGCGAAACGTGCAGCCCGCTTGGCGAGCTGCTGCGCCCGCTCGTGCAGTCGCACGAAGTCGGGAGAAATTTCACTGACGGTATCGAGCCCCTCGGCCGCGAGCTCGAAAGAATGCTGCAGGTCTTCGAGCGCCTTCTGCCAGGCACCCGGATCGACGCCCTCCGGCGACTCGCCCAGCCAGCGCAGCTTGGCGCCGGGCCATTGCTTGCCGACCACGAGCCGCAGCTCGCGCGCGGCCCGCTCGACCGCTGCCACCAGTTGCTGCCAATCGACCAGCCCGCGTGCGTGCTGCAAGCCCGCGCCCAGCATGTCGCGCGCGAAGTCGAGCGCCTGACCGCTGCCGAGCTGCGCGCCGAGAAACTGCACGCCGGTCTCGTTGAGCTGGTGCGCTTCGTCGAACACCACCACGCTCACCGTCGGCAGCAGTTCGGCCATGCCGGTCTCGCGCACCGCGAGATCGGCAAAGAACAGGTGGTGGTTGATGACCACGATATCGGCCGCCAGCGCCTCGCGCCGCGCCAGGTTGACGTGGCAGGGCTTGAACTGCGGGCATTGCGCGCCCAGGCAGTTCTCGCGCGTGGACGTGATCAGCGGAATGAGTGGCGAGCGCTCGTCGAGCCCCGGCAGTTCGGCCAGGTCGCCGGTGCGCGTGGCCTTGGACCATTGCTCGATCTTGGCGAGCGTGCGCAGGCTGCCGCGCTCGGGCAAGGAGGCGTCGTGGCGCGCCGTGTCGAGCCGGTGCAGGCACAGGTAGCTGCCACGCCCCTTCAGGAGCGCCGTGCGCACCGGCAGCCCGAAGGCCTCGACCAGCCTCGGCAGGTCGCGGCCGAACAACTGGTCCTGCAGCGTCTTGGTCGCCGTCGACAGCAACACGCGCTCGCCGCTCAGCAGCGCCGGCACGAGGTACGAGAAGGTCTTGCCGACGCCGGTGCCGGCCTCGACCACCAGCACGCCGCCCTGGTCGATGGTGCGGGCCACCGCCATCGCCATGTCGGTCTGGCCCGAGCGTTCGCGGAACTGATCGGCGGCATGCGAGAGCACCCCGCCCTGCGCGAACGCGTCGCGCACCTTGTCCTCGAGCGACTCGGTCACGCGGGCTCTCTCGGATCGAGCATGTTCTCCACGCGCGTGATCTGGTCGCGCAGCGCGAGACGGCGCTTCTTCAGGCGCCGCAGCAGGAGCTCGTCTTGCGGCGAGGCCTCGGCGAGGCGATCGATGGTGGCGTCGAGATCGGCGTGCTCGATGCGCAGTTCGATCAGCTGGCGGGAAAGGGAGTGGAGATTGGAGTCCAACGGTGGGTGTGCGAACGCAGGGTTTGCGCGGCGCATGTTCATTCGATAATACGTCCTGATACGAATTTACGAGAAGACAGGAAGCGCGCCTTTGGCGCACATGTGCTCATGACCCAAGGCTTTCGACTTGCCGCCGCCACCGGACTCCACAAGGGAGACCGCCCCTATCAACAGGACCAGGTGTTGATGATGAGCCATCCGCGCACGCCGGGCTGTGTCCTGGGCGTCATCGCCGATGGCATGGGCGGCCGCAGCGGTGGCCGCAAGGCTTCCGACCAGGTGCTGATGACCGCGCGCCAGCTCTTCACCCGCTACCACCCCGACCGCGACGACCCCGAGGCCATCCTGCGCCAGTTGCTCGACGACGCGCACACGGTCATCAAGCTCACCGCGATCTCGAGCGAGCAGGAGCCGCACAGCACGCTGGCCGCGTTCCTCATGAACCCCAAGGGCGACTGCGCCTGGATCCATGCGGGCGACTCCCGCATCTATCACTTCCGCGACGGGGAGTTGATCAAGCGCACGCGCGACCATTCGTACGTGCAGGCACTGGTCGACCGCGGCCAGATCACCGAGGCGCAGGCCAATGTGCATCCCCAGGGCAACATCCTGCTCGGGTGCCTGGGCATGGCCACGACGCCGCCGCCCATCGACCCGCACTACATCCCGAAGATGCAGCCGGGCGACCTGCTGATGGCATGCAGCGACGGGCTCTGGCACTACTTCAGTCCCGCGGAACTGGCGAGCGTGCTGTATGCGCAGTCGCCGCGCGATGCGGTCGAGATCCTGGTGGGAGAAGCGCGTCGCCGGGCCCGCGGCACGGGCGACAACATCTCGATCGCCGTGCTGAAGCTCGATCCCCTGCCCAGCTCGGCAACGGCCACCGCAGCAACGGCCTGATCGATCGCCGCGCCCTCAGCGCGCCGGCGATGACGCGGGCGCCGCCGGCGGCAGCGGTGCGCCGCGCGGCTTGGTGCGGTTGGCGTTCTGGCGCTCGCGGCTGGCCCTGTGCTCTTCCGCCTTCTTCTGTTTCTCTGCGAAACGCTCGACCTCGGCGGGCGCCTCGGCGCGGCGCTGTGCGGCCTTGGCCTGCGCGTCCGCATGCGCCTTCTGCTTGTCGTCGAACTGCTTCTGGCGCTCGGCGGCTTCGCCCGCGGTGGTGGCGCGGCTGGTGGCATGGTCGGCAGCGCGCTGTTCGCGGTCCTTCTGCTCCTTGGCCGACTGGTCGCGCTTTTCCTGGCTGTCCGCCGGACGCTGCGTGGCGGCCTTCTGGTCGAGCTTCTGCTGTTCCGCCGCGCCGGCGCGCTGGCGCTGGATGTCGTTGATCGCGGTTTCCTGGCGCTTGATGCTGTCGAGCTCCTGGCGGCGCCGGCCGCGGCTTTCGCGCAGGCAGTCTTCGACCGCGAACTTCTTGTAGCAGGCGGTCCGCTCCTGCACGAAGCGCGCCTCGATCGCGTCGCGCTCGGCGGACAACCGGCTGCGCTCGGCCTCGAGGTTGGCATTGCCGGCCGCGGCGTTCGACTGCGCCCAGAGCGGCAGGCTGGCCAACGTCATCAGCAGGGCAAGGGCGATTTTTTTCATGTGAGTCGGGTATCGACGATGCGGCGTTCCAGGGAGAGGAACTCGCTCGACTGCATTTCGGTGAGCCGGGAGACCGTGCGCGGAAACTCGTGCGCCAGCGGTCCCTCGGTGTACAACGCCTCCGGCGGAACCTCGGCCGACATGATGAGCTTCACGCGCCGGTCGTACAAGACGTCCACCAGCCAGGTGAAACGGCGTGCTTCCGAGGCCATGCGCACCGGCATGTGCGGCACATCGGACAAAAGCACCGTGTGGAACTGGCTGGCGATTTCGAGGTAGTCGTTCTGCGAGCGCGGTCCGCCGCAGAGCGTCTTGAAGTCGAACCAGACCACGCCGCCGGCCTTGCGCCGCGCGCGGATCTCGCGCGACTCGATGTGCAGCACCGGGTCTTCGTCGGCCGTCTCGGCCAGCTTGTCGAAGGCCTTGCGCATTTCCTTTTCGGCCGACGCGTCGTTCGGCGTGAGGTACATGCGCAGTTGCTCGAGCGTGCGGCGCCGGTAGTCGGTGCCGTTGTCCACGCTCAGCACTTCGAGCTTCTCGTTGAGCAGCGCGATCGCGGGCAGGATGCGGTCGCGATGCAGCCCGCCGGGATACAGGTCGTCGGGCTTGAAATTGGAGGTGGTGACGAAACCCACGCCGTTCTCGAACAGCGACACCAGCAGCCGATGAAGAATCATCGCGTCGGTGATGTCCGCCACATGGAACTCGTCGAAGCAGATCAGCTTGTAGCGCTTGGAGATGCGCAGCCCCAGCTCGTCGAGCGGGTTGACCGTGCCCTGCAGCTCCCGCAGTTCGCGATGCACCTCTCGCATGAATTCATGGAAATGCAGGCGCGTCTTGCGGCGCAGCGGCACCGCGTTGAAGAACAGGTCCATCAGGAAGCTCTTGCCCCGCCCGACGCCACCGTACATGTAGACGCCGCGCGGCAGCTCGGGCCGGTTGATGAACTTCTTCAGCGCATTCGAACGCTGGGCCTTGTACTCCGCCCATTCGTTCGCGCAGCGATCCAGCGCCTCCACGGCGCGCAGTTGCGCGGGATCGCTGTGGAACCCGCGCAGGGCGAGTTCCTTTTCATAAGCCTCTTTGACGCTGGCCAAGGGATCAGCGCATCAGAAGTTGAGCGTGCGCTTGTCCACCGCCAGGGCGGCTTCCTTCGTGGCTTCCGACAGCGACGGGTGCGCGTGGCAGATGCGCGCGATGTCTTCGGCGCTGGCCTTGAACTCCATCGCCACCACGGCTTCGGAGATCAGCTCGCTCACCTGCGGGCCCACCATGTGCACGCCCAGGATCTCGTCGGTCGCGGCATCGGCCAGGAACTTGACCATGCCGGTCGTGTCGCCCAGCGCGCGTGCGCGGCCGTTCGCCAGGAACGGGAAGGTGCCGGCCTTGTAGGCACGGCCTTCGGCCTTGAGCTGCTGCTCGGTCTGGCCGACCCACGCGATTTCGGGGTGCGTGTAGATCACCCACGGAATCGTGTTGAAGTTGACGTGACCGTGCTGGCCGGCAATGCGCTCGGCCACGGCAACGCCCTCTTCCTCGGCCTTGTGCGCCAGCATCGGGCCGCGCACCACGTCGCCGATCGCCCACACGTTGGGCAGGTTCGTCTTGCAGTCGCCGTCCACGGTGATGGCACCGCGCTCGTCGAGTGCCAGGCCCACGGCGTCGGCGGCCAGGCCGATGGTGTTGGGCACGCGGCCGATCGAGACGATCAGCTTGTCGACGTCCAGCACCTGGGCTTCGCCCTTGGCGTTGGTCCAGGCGATCGAGACGCCCTTCTTGCCCGACTTGATCTCGCCGACCTTCACGCCCAGTTCGATCTTCAGGCCCTGCTTGTCGAACGCCTTCTTGGCTTCCTTGGCGATCTGCTCGTCCACCGCACCCAGGAACGTGGGCAGCGCTTCGAGCACCGTCACTTCCGAGCCGAGACGGCGCCACACCGAGCCCATTTCGAGACCGATCACGCCCGAGCCGATCAGCGCGAGCTTCTTGGGCACGGCGCCGATGCGCAGTGCGCCGTCGTTCGAGAGGATGTTCTCTTCGTCGAAGGCCGCACCCGGCAGCGCGCGGGCATTGGAGCCCGTGGCCACGATGATGTGCTTGCCGACGATGGATTCCTCGGCGGCGCCCGCCACCTTGATCTCGTAGCCGCCTTCGGCAGCCTTCACGAACGAGCCGCGGCCGTGGAGCGACGTGATCTTGTTCTTCTTGAACAGGTAGGTGATGCCGTCGTTGTTCTGCTTCACAACCTGGTCCTTGCGGGCCAGCATCTTGGCGATGTCGAGCGAGAGGCCCGACACGTTGATGCCGTGGTCCGCAAAGCCGTGGCCGGCGTGCTCGAAGTGCTCCGACGATTGCAGCAGCGCCTTCGAGGGGATGCAGCCGACGTTGGTGCAGGTGCCGCCGAGTGCGGGGCCGCCCTTGGCGTTCTTCCACTCGTCGATGCAGGCCACGTTGAAGCCAAGTTGAGCGGCACGAATGGCGGCAATGTAGCCGCCGGGGCCGCCACCGATGACGACGACGTCGAATTGTTTGGTCATTGGGTTTCCGTTTCAGTTGTCCATCGCGCAGCGTGGATCAGGCTTCCTTCGCGAACACCGCGGAACCGGCTTTGCCGGGCCGCAGGTGTTGCCCCCTTTGAGAGGGTTGGCGAAGCGACACGAAGTGCGCGAAGACTGGGTGGATCAGATGTCGAACAAGAGGCGCGACGGATCTTCCAGCGCTTCCTTCATGGCGACCAGGCCCAGCACGGCTTCGCGGCCGTCGATGATGCGGTGGTCGTAGCTCATGGCCAGGTAGTTCATCGGGCGGATGACGATCTGGCCGTTCTCCACCACGGCGCGGTCCTTGGTGGCGTGCACGCCCAGGATCGCCGACTGGGGCGGGTTGATGATCGGCGTCGAGAGCATCGAGCCGAAGGTGCCGCCGTTGGAGATGGAGAAGGTGCCGCCGGTCATCTCCTCGATGCCCAGCTTGCCGTCTTGCGCCTTCTTGCCGTACTCGGCGATCTTCTTCTCGATGTCGGCAAAGCTCATCTGGTCGGCGTTGCGCAGGATCGGCACCACCAGGCCGCGCGGCGAACCGACGGCGATGCCGATGTCGAAGTAGCCGTGGTACAGGATGTCGTTGCCGTCGACCGAGGCGTTGATCACCGGGTACTTCTTGAGCGCATGCACCGCGGCCTTCACGAAGAAGGACATGAAGCCGAGCTTCACGCCGTGTTCCTTGGTGAAGCTGTCCTGGAAGCGCTTGCGCAGTTCCATGACGGGTGCCATGTTCACTTCGTTGAAGGTCGTCAGGATCGCATTGGTCGACTGCGACTGGATCAGGCGCTCGGCGATGCGGGCGCGCAGGCGGCTCATCGGCACGCGCTGTTCCGGACGCTCGCCCAGGTCGGACGAACCGACCGGTGCTGCGACCTGCTGCAGTGCGGGCTTGGCCGCCGGTGCGGGAATGGCGGCAGCGGCAGGCTTGGCGCCCGAAGCCACGGCGCCGAGCACGTCGCCCTTGGTGACGCGGCCGTCCTTGCCGGTGCCGGCCACGTCGCCGGTCTTGAGGTTGTTGTCGGCCAGCAGCTTGGCGGCAGCGGGCATGGCAACGTCGGACTTCGAACCGCCGGTGGCGGCTGCAGCGGCTGCCGGAGCAGCAGCGGCCGGTGCCGGGGCGGCAGCGGGTGCTGCAGCCGGGGCGGCGGCGCCGGCCTTGCCTTCGGTGTCGATCTTGGCGATCAGCTGGTCGGCCACCACGGTGGCGCCATCGGGCTGCACGATTTCGGCGAGCACGCCGGCCGAGGGTGCGGGCACTTCCAGCACGACCTTGTCGGTCTCGATCTCGATCAGGATTTCATCGACGGCGACGGCTTCGCCGGCCTTCTTCTTCCAGGTGAGCATGGTGGCTTCGGCCACGGATTCGGAAAGCTGGGGGACTTTGACTTCTACGATAGACATTTGGAGATTGCTCCGTGTTTTTCTTGAGGGTGTTCGTGTGAAAAGAGGCTTGTTTTACTTGGTCAGCACGAAGCCCTTGAGCTTGCCAAATGCGCCATCGACGAGCGCCTTCTGCTGTTCCTGGTGCAGGTGCGAGTACCCCACCGCCGGCGATGCCGAGGCGGCACGTCCGGAGTAGCCGAGCTTCTGGCCGTCCTGCATGTTTTCGTGGATGTAGTGCTGCACGAAGAACCAGGCGCCCTGGTTCTGCGGTTCGTCCTGGCACCACACCACGTCCGCGAGGTTCGGGTACTTCTTGATCTCGGCGGCGAAGGCCTTGTGCGGGAACGGATAGAGCTGCTCCACGCGGATGATCGCCACGTCGTCGCTGCCCTGCTCCTCGCGCTTCTTGGCCAGGTCGTAATAGACCTTGCCCGAGCAGGCGATCAGGCGCTTGACCTTCTCGGCCTTCAGGCCCTTGCTGTCGGGAATGACGGTCTGGAAGCTGCCCTTGGTGAACTCGGACAGCGGCGAGGTCGCGTCCTTGTTCCGCAGCAGCGACTTGGGCGTCATGATGATCAGGGGCTTGCGCAGGTTGCGCACCATCTGGCGACGCAGCACGTGGAAGATCTGGCTGGCCGTGGTGGGCTGGACCACCTGCATGTTGGTGTCGGCGCTCAGCTGCATGAAGCGCTCCAGGCGTGCCGAGCTGTGCTCGGGGCCCTGGCCTTCGTAGCCGTGCGGCAGCATCATCGTCAGGCCATTGACGCGGCCCCACTTCACTTCGCCCGAGGCGATGAACTGGTCGATCACCACCTGCGCGCCGTTCACGAAGTCGCCGAACTGGGCTTCCCAGATGACGAGCGTGTTCGGGTCGTTGGAGGCGTAGCCGTATTCGAACGCGAGCACGGCTTCTTCCGACAGGATCGAGTCGATGACGACGAACGGTGCCTGGTTTTCAGCGACGTTCTGCAGCGGTGTGTAGGTGCCTTCGTCGAACTTCTCGCGGTTCTGGTCGTGCAGCACGGCGTGGCGGTGCGTGAACGTGCCGCGGCCCGAGTCTTCGCCCGACAGGCGCACCGGGTAGCCGCTGGCCACCAGCGAGGCGAAGGCCATGTGCTCGCCCATGCCCCAGTCGACATTCACGTCGCCGCGGCCCATGGCGGCGCGGTCGTCCAGCACCTTCTTCACGAGCGGGTGCACCGTGAAGCCGGCCGGCACCGTGGTGATCTTCTCGGCCAGGCGCTTCCACTCGGACGACGGAATGGCGGTGTCGCCGGCGTCGGTCCACTTCTTGTTGAGGTACGGGCTCCAGTCGACGGCGTACTTGCTCTTGAAGTTGGTGAGCACCGGGTCGACGGTGTTCTTGCCTTCGTCGAAAGCCGCGCGCTGCGCCTTGACCATGTCGTCGCCGAGCGTATCGCCCAGGCCCTGAGCGGCCAGCTTGTCGGCGTACAGCTTGCGCGTGCCGGGGTGCTGGGCGATCTTCTTGTACATGAGCGGCTGGGTGAGCGAGGGGGTGTCCTGCTCGTTGTGGCCCAGCTTCCGGAAGCAGATGATGTCCACGACCACGTCCTTCTGGAATTCCATGCGGAACTCCAGCGCGAGCTGGGTGGCGAGCACCACGGCCTCGGGGTCGTCGCCGTTCACGTGCAGCACCGGCGCATCGACCATCTTGACGATGTCGGTGCAGTACAGCGTCGAGCGGCTGTCGCGCGGGTCGCTGGTGGTGAAGCCGATCTGGTTGTTGATGACGATGTGCACCGTGCCGCCGGTGGAGTAACCACGGGTTTCGGCCAGCGCCAGCGTTTCCATCACGACGCCCTGGCCTGCGAAGGCGGCGTCGCCGTGCACGATCACGGGCAGCACCTGCTTGCCCAGCGGGTCGGCGCGGCGGTCCATGCGGGCGCGCACAGAGCCTTCGACCACGGGGTTCACGATTTCAAGGTGCGAGGGGTTGAACGCAAGGCTCAGGTGCACCGGGCCGCCGGGGGTGGTCACGTCCGAGCTGAAGCCCTGGTGGTACTTCACGTCGCCGCTGGGAAGGTCTTCGGGGGCGGTGTGGTCGAACTCGGCGAACAGGTCGGCGGGCATCTTGCCCAGCGAATTGACCAGCACGTTCAGGCGGCCGCGGTGGGCCATGCCGATCACGATTTCCTGCACGCCCTTGGCGCCGGCCTGGGTGATCAGCTCGTCCATCGAGACGATGAAGCTCTCGCCGCCTTCGAGCGAGAAGCGCTTCTGCCCGACGTACTTGGTGTGCAGGAAGCGCTCGAGGCCCTCGGCCGCGGTCAGGCGGTTCAGCACATGCTTCTTCTGCTCGGCGCTCAGCTTCGGGTTGGTGCGGGCGCTTTCGAGCTTCTGCTGCCACCAGCGCTTGTGGTTCTGGTCGGTGGTGTACATGTACTCGGCGCCCATCGTGCCGCAGTACGTTTCGCGCAAGGCGTTGAGCAGGTCGCGCAGCGACATGGTCTCCTTGCCGAAGAAGGTGTTGCTGGTGTTGAACACCGTCTCGAGGTCGGCATCGGTGAAGCCGTAGAACGAGGGCTCGAGTTCCGGAATGGCCGGGCGCTCGGCGCGCTTGAGGGGGTCGAGGTCGGCCCAACGTGCGCCGACGTTGCGGTAGGCGGCGATCAGCTGCTGGACGGAGGTGCGCTTGCGGCCGAGTTCGGAGTCGGCGCCGCTGGCCTGCACGACCTTGGTCGTGCCCTGCTTGGCGCGTTCGGCGAAGGCGTTGATGACCGGCAGGTGCGGAACGTCGCGGGTGTTGGTGCCGTCGGCCGCAGGAACGTTCTGCAGGGCGTCGAAGTACGAACGCCAGTTGTCGGGAACGCTGCCGGGGTTGGAGAGGTAGTTTTCGTACATCTCCTCGACATAGGGCGCATTGCCGCCGAAGAGGTAGGTGTTGCCTTGATAGGCGGTGTACGCCGTGGGCGTAGAGGAATCGCTCATGATCCGCTGACCTTCGCTTCCCTGAAGGAAGCACTAGCTGGTTTAAGAAACCTTCCGCGACACGGCTGAACCGGTTGGCGGATGCGACTGTGGCTGGGGAAGGGCCTGAGTACCTTGGCATTGTGCCACGTCAACCATATGACGGCTCCAAGGGGGCCTGCAACCCCCCTTGGGAGAGATCTCAGCCGTGATCGAGTAACTGTTTGATCTGCTGCAGCGTGGCCGGGTGGTCGATGGTGGTCAGGTCGCCCGGGTCGCGCTGCTCGCACACGGCCTGGATGGCGCGGCGCAGCAATTTGCCGCTGCGGGTCTTGGGCAGGCCCGAGACGAAGCGCACGCGGGCAGGCCGCGCCAGGGCGCCGAGCTGGTCGGCCACCACTTTCATGATCTCGCCCTCGAGCTTGAGGGCCGCGTCGGCATCGGTCACGGCGCGGCCGTCCTTCGGGACGACGAAGGCCATCGCCACCTGCCCCTTGAGCGCGTCTGCCACGCCGACCACCGCAACCTCGGCCACGTTGGCGTGGCCCGAGATGCTTTCCTCGATCTCGCGCGTGCCCAGGCGGTGGCCCGCGACATTGATCACGTCGTCGGTGCGCCCGAGGATGTAGAAGTAGCCGTCCGCATCGCGGATGCCCCAGTCGAAGGTCGAATAGACCATCTTGCCGGGCACGCTCTTCCAGTAGGTGTCGACGAAGCGCTTGTCGTCCTTCCACACGGTCTGCATGAAGCCGGGCGGCGTCGGGCCCTCGACCACCACAACACCCTTCTCGTTCGGCGCCGTCAGTTCCTCGCCGGTCGATTCGTGAAGGATCTTGATGCGGTAGCCATACATCGGGATGCCCGGGCTGCCGAACTTGCTCGGCTTGGCCTCGACGCCGTTGGCGATGGTGATCATCGGCCAGCCCGATTCGGTCTGCCAGTAGTTGTCGATGATCGGCACGCCCAGGCCCTCGCTGATCCAGCGCGCCGTGGGCTCGTCGAGCGGCTCGCCGGCCAGGAACAGCGCGCGCAGGCTCGACAGGTCGTATTTCTTCAGCAGCGCCGGATCCTGCTTCTTGAGCACGCGCACCGCGGTGGGCGCACTGAACATCACCGTCACCTTGTACTTCTCGACGAGGCGCCACCAGATGCCGCCGTCGGGCTGCTGGTCGATGCCCTGGGTGGGGAGGCCCTCGTACATGATCGTCGCCATGCCGGCAATCAGCGGGCCGTAGACGATGTAGCTGTGGCCCACGACCCAGCCGATGTCGCTGGTGGAGAAATACGTTTCGCCGGGCCGGCCGTCGAAGATGTGCTTCATGCTCGCGGCCAGCGCCACGGCGTAGCCGCCCACGTCGCGCTGCACGCCCTTGGGCTTGCCGGTGGTGCCGCTCGTGTAGATGGTGTAGCTGATGTCGGTCGAGGCCAGCCACGTGCAGGGCACCTGCGCATCGATGTGCTTCTGGCGCAGTTCGCTGGCCAGGTGGTCGCGGCCGGCGGTCAGGTCCATGGGCGCGAGGCCGCGATCAGTGAGCAGCACCGCAGCCGGCTTGTACTTCGACAGCCGGATCGCCTCGTCGAGCAGCGGCTTGTACGCGATGACCTTGCCGCCGCGCGAGCCCGCGTCGGCGCTCACGACGACCTTGGGCTCGGCGTCCTCGATGCGCGTGGCCAGCGAGCCGCTCGCGAAGCCGCCGAACACCACGCAGTGGATCGCGCCGATGCGCGCGCAGGCCAGCATCGCGAAGGCGGCCTCGGGAATCATCGGCATATAGATCAGTACGCGATCGCCCTTCCCCACGCCCAGCTCGACCAGGCTGGCGGCGGTGCGCTGCACCTCGGCGTGCAGTTCGCGGAAGCTGTAGCTCTTCTCGACGCCGGTTTCCGTGGACACGAAGATCAGCGCCGGCTGGTCGCCGCGCGCGGCCAGGTGCCGGTCGACCGCGTTGTGGCACAGGTTGGTGGTGCCGCCCACGAACCAGCGCGCGAACGGCGGCTGGCTGGCGTCGAGGATCTGCTCTGCGGGGGCCTGCCAGTCGATCAGCTTGGCCTGCTCGGCCCAGAAGGCCTCGGGCGCGTCGACGGACTGGCGATAGAACTCTTCGTAGCGGCTCATCTGGATTTGTCTCCTGTTATTCGTCCGGTCCTGGCAGTCTCGCCAAAACTGAATTCATAATTATGGAGACCGATCTTGCAGCAAGCTGACGGCCGGAACAATCCGGCCGAGCCCTGCCCGGCAGGCCGCGATCCGGCTATCGGACCAGCGCGAGCACTTCGGGAAATGCGGGGTGTTCCGCGGTGCGCAGCCATTCGAAGGCGACCATCTCGGTCGTCACGAGTTCGGCGCCGGCGCCGGCCAGCCGGTCGAAGGCGGCGTCGCGGTTGCGCTCGGTGCGCGAGCCGCAGGCGTCGGTGACCACCCAGACCTCGAACTCGTCTTCCAGCAGGTCGAGCGCGGTCTGCAGCAGGCAGACATGGGCTTCGCAGCCGGCGATCACGATGGTGTTGCGCTCCTCGGCCGCGGCGGCCGGCTTCTGCAGGTGCTTGGGGAGGCTCCGGGCATTGCCCTGCGGCGCCTTGGCCGGCACGCGCAGCCATTCGCCCAGGCCCTCTTCCACGCCGCTGAAGTGCATCTTCGGCAGGGTGCGCTGGCACAGCGCGCGGATGTCGGCCACGTTCTCGCCCAGCTTGGACGGGTTGTGTTCGGTGCCGAACACCGGCACCTCGAACAGCCGCGCCAGCTTGCCCAGGCGCACCGCGTTCTGCGCGACCGATTCGCTCTCGAAGATCGCCGGCATCAGCCGCGCCTGGTAGTCGACCAGAACGAGTTGGGAGAGCGAGGCGTCGAGCAGCATGAACGGGGTCTTTCAGGTATCGGATGAATGGGGCTGAACCGTACCACCGAAAAGATCGGGTTGGCCCGCCCGGGCCGGCTCGCCGGCATCTTCGTTCGCCGACGGGGTGGCGGAACGCTGCGTCAGCTGCGCCAGATAGGTCTTGAACAGCGCCTCGGCCGACTGCCGGAACATGCGGATGCGGCCGGTGTGCTGCATCAGCAAGAGGCCGACGCCGTGCGCGAAGAGAGCTGTGTTTTCCTGCAGTGCGAGAGTGGCTTCGAGGCCCATGGCCAGCAGTGCGTCTTCGCAGGGGCGCAGCGCGTCATAGAGACGGTCGTTGAGCTCGTGGTCCAGCTCGCTGGTCAGGCCCCGGGGCCGCATGCCGTGGACCAGATAGAAGCCGAGGTCCAGGTCGCGCGGGTTCGCCGCGTAGAAGTCGAACCAGGCCTGGGCCTTGGCAGCCAAGGTCTTTTCGGGCCGGGATTTGGAGACCTTCGCCTCGGCCACCGCGGCCTGCAGGCGCAGCAGCGATTCATCGAGCAAGGCGGCGTAGATCGCCTCCTTGCTCTCGAAGTACGAATAGATGGCGCCCGGCGTGTAGCCGGCTTTTTTCGCGATCTCGCGGATGCTCGCGCCCTCGATCCCCGCTTCCGAGAACACCGTGCGCGCGGCGTCGAGCACCAGGGCACGGCGGGCATCGGTGAGGGTCTGGCGGCGTTGGAGCTTGGCGTGCATGGGCGGCACTATAAGCCTCGGTTGCGCACTGGTTCATATTTTTTAACGTTGATATAAAAAATGAACAATGTTCAAATATTTGTGCCAACGATCAAAAATCCGGAGACAAACGATGAACGCCCCGCTCCCCGCCACCCTTATGTCCGGCGCCGACTACCGCGAGTCGCTGCGCCGCTACAACCCCAACGTGTTCGTCGATGGCCGCCGCGTCGACAGCGTGGCCGACGAAGCCGCCTTCCAGCCCGGCATCAACGCCATCGCCCTCACCTACGACTACGCGCTCAAGACCCAGTACGAGCCGTTGATGACCGCCGTGCAGCACACGAGCGGCAAGCGGGTGAATCGGCTCTCGCACATCAACACCAGCTCGGGCGACCTGCTCAACAAGCTCGAGGCCGTGCGGCTGGTGTGCCAGGAAACCGGCTGTGCCCAGCGCTACCTGACGCACGACGCGCTCAACGCCATCGCGCAGGTGTCGGCCCGCATCGATGACGCCCGCGGCAGCACCGAGCACACGGCCCGCTTCTACGAGTACCTGCACCGCGTGCAAGACCAGGACCTGACCCTCGGCGTCGCCATGACCGACGCCAAGGGCGACCGCAGCCGCCGGCCGCACGAGCAGGCGAACGTCGACAGCTACCTGCACGTGGTCGAGCGCAATGCGCGCGGCATCGTGATCTCGGGCACCAAGGCCATCGTGACCGGCGCGCCTTATGTGCACGAACTGCTCGTCATGCCCTGCCGCAACATGGGCCGCGAAGACGCCGATTTCGCCGTCTGCTGCGCCGTGCCGCTGGACGCGCCCGGCCTCACCATCGTCGCGCGACCAGCAGGCCGCCCCGGCGAAAAGCTCGAGCATGGCGACGCCCTCTTCAGCCGCAAGTACGGCCAGAGCACCGGCGTGTGCATGTTCGACAAGGTCTTCGTGCCGTGGGACCGCGTGTTCTACGCCGGCGAATGGGAGCACTCCGGACACCTGACCTACAGCTACGCCACCCACCACCGCCACAGCTGCATCGGCGCCCGTGCCGGCTTCGGCGACCTGCTGATCGGCGCCGGCGCCCTGATGTGCGAAGCCAACGGCTTCGACCCGGGCAAGGAAAGCCACCTGCGCGAGCAGATGGTCGAGCTCATCACCATCACCGAGAGCTTCTTCGCATGCGGCGTGGCCGCCAGCGTCTACGGCAAGGCCGACGAGCCTTGCGAAGTCTTCATGCCCGACCCCGTGTTCAGCAACATCGGCAAGCTGCTGCTGGCCACCAAGATCTACGACATGCACCGCATCGCGCACTACGTGAGCGGCGGCCTGATCGTCACCCTGCCCGGCCCCGACGAAGACCACAACCCCGAGACCGCCGCCCGCCTGTCGGACGTGCTGCGCGCCAATCCGGCGATTCCCTACGAGCAGCGCATCGAGACGGCCCGCTTCATCGAAGACCTGACCGCGGGCTACCAGGGCGGCTGGTACAGCGTGATCAGCCTGCACGGCGGCGGCTCGCCGGCGGCGATGAAGCAGGAGATCTGGCGCAACTACCCGGTCGGCTCCAAGGTCGAGCTGGTCGAACGCATCCTGGAGCGCGGCATCGCGGCGGACGGGTCGCCGGCCGCCGCGCCGCATGACCCGGCACGTGCCATCACGAAGACCCGGCAGCCCGGCAAATGCTGCGACACCGGCTGCACCACGCCCGGCCAGCCGGTGATGGTCGACCTGCCGGCCTCGCCGCGCGCCTAGACTCGGGCGGATGCGAATTCTTTCGGCGCTTTGTGCAGCCCTCCTGGCCACCGGCTGCGGCGGCCTGCGCTCGGCCAAGGCCCCGCTGGAAACCACGCTCGACAAAAGCACCTGCACAGCAAATGCCGACACGCTGATCGTGATGCTGCCCGGCGCGTACTCGCACCCCGACGAGTTCGTGCGCGAAGGCTTCGTCAGCGCCCTGAACGACAACCGGCTCGCGGTTGACGTGATGCGGGTCGATGCCCACCTGGGCTACTACAACAGCAAGACCATCCTCGACCGCCTGAGCCAGGACGTGATGGCACCCGCGCGCAGCCAGGGCTACAAGGCAATCTGGATCGTCGGCATCTCGGTCGGCGGTTTCGGTGGGCTGCTCTATGCGCAGACCCATCCCGGTGAACTCGCAGGGCTCGTCACCCTGGCGCCCTATCTCGGCGAGCGCGGACTCAGCACCGACATCGCCAATGCCGGCGGCATCGCCCGCTGGACCGGCCCGTTGAGCGATCCCCCGGGCAGCGACCCGCGCACGCCGAACGAAACCCAGCTCTGGCAATGGCTGCGCGGCTACGTCGGCGCCACCGCCACCTTCGGCGCGCGACCGCCGCTCTATCTCGGCTATGCGGTCGACGACCGCTTTGCCTTCAGCCACCGGCTGCTGGCGGCGGCGCTGCCAGCGGATCGCGTCTTCACGACGGAAGGCGGCCACGACTGGCCCGAGTGGACGCGGCTCTGGCGCCGCATGCTGCCAACCCTGCCGCTGCCGGGCTGCCCCGGCTGAGGCGAGCCTTCAGTTCGGGCGCAGGCGCAGCAGCTTGCCGTCGGCCTCGTCCGTCAGCACATAGAGCAGGCCGTCCGGCCCCTGCTTCACGTCGCGGATGCGTGCGCGGCCGTCGGCCAGCAATTTGTGCTCGGCGACCACCTTGCCGTCCTTCAGCTCGATGCGGTCGAGGTAGCCGAACTTCAGCGAGCCCACGAAGAGGTTGCCCTTCCAGCCGGCGCCGTAGCGGTCGCTCGTCAGGAACGCCATGCCCGATGTCGCGATCGACGGTACCCAATAGTGCAGCGGCTGCTCCATGCCGTCCTTGGCGGTGATGCCATCGCCGATCTTCCCGCCGCCGTAGTTCTCGCCATAGGTGATCACCGGCCAGCCGTAATTGCGGCCGGCTTGCGGGATGTTGATTTCGTCGCCGCCCTGCGGGCCGTGCTCGGTCATCCAGAAGCGGCCATCGGGTGCGAGTCCGGCGCCCTGCCCGTTGCGATGGCCGTAGCTCCAGATCTCGGGCAGCGCGCCCGCCTTGCCGGCGAAGGGGTTGTCCTTCGGTACCGAACCGTCCTTGTTGACGCGCACCACCTTGCCCAGGTGGTTGTCGAGCTTCTGCGCGTCTTCTTTCCGGCTGAAGCGGTCGCCCAGCGTGAGAAACAGCGTGCCATCGCGCGCCTCGACGATGCGACAGCCGAAATGCGCGCGGCTCGCCACCTTGGGTTTCTGGCTGAAGATGATCTTGAGGTTCTCGAGCCGCGCGCCGTCGACCGAGAGTTGCGCGCTCGCCAGCGCGGTGCTGTTGGCGGAACCGCCAGCCTCGGGTTCGGAGAAGCAGAAGTACAGCGTGCGGTTCTTCTCGAAGCCAGAGTCGGCCAGCACGTCGAGCAAACCACCTTGGCCACCCGCCGCGATGGCAGGCAAGCCTGCGATGGGCGGGCCGATCTTGCCGTCTGCGCCGATCAACCTCAGGCGCCCGGGGCGCTCGGTCACGACGAAGCGGCCGCCCGGCAGAAAACTGACGCCCCAAGGGTTCTCGAGGCCGGATGCCACCGTTTCAGGCCGCGCCTGCGCCAGGGCGAAGCCGCAAAAACCCAAGCCAGTGACCACGGCGGTGCGGCGCAAAAGGCGGATAAGAGCCTTAAATCGAAAGTTCATGTCTTTTCCGGGTAGTTGAAGCCATCTTGGCGGGAAATAGCGCCAGCACCCAGCCCTTCCGACAGTTCACCCCGGCGGCGAAGGCCCATTCGAAACCAATCACTTATGGGCCATAAAGGTCGACCGTTACATTTTTTCTTCGGCCGGATCGAAAAACATCAAGCAAATCAACGATTTGCAGACACATTCGCTAATTCAGATTAAATTGACATAACCGCGCGTCATCAATATCCTACGCGCCATGCGTTTTTTCGTCCTACCCGCGTCCCTCCTGTTTGCCCTCGCTGCCCACGCAGCCCCTCAACAGGACCGTACCGATGACGAGATGGCCCGCTTGCTCGCAGACAAAGGTCTGATCGGGCAATTGCAGCAGGTCCGTCAAACCGTCGCCGAACGAACCTCCGACCTGGTGCTCACCGCCGTTGGCTTCCTCGGCGTCCCCTACCGCCGCGGCGGCAACACGGCAGAGTCCGGTTTCGATTGCAGCGGCTTCGTCCGCGCGATGTACAACCAGACCGTCGGCCACATGCTCCCCCGCCGCGCCGAAGAGCAAGCCGCCGCCACCGAAAAGATCGATCGCAGCCAGCTCAAGCCCGGGGACCTCGTGTTCTTCAACACCATGCGCCGCGCCTTCAGCCATGTCGGCATCTACGTCGGCGAAGGCAAGTTCATCCACTCCCCCCGCTCCGGCGCCCAGGTTCGTGTCGAAGACATGAACGGCAGCTACTGGCAACGCCGCTTCGACGGCGCCCGCCGCGTGCTCGGCGGCGCAGCACCGACCGAAGAGATCAAGGCCGCAGCGGCCACGGCCCGCACCGGCGACTGACCGCCCCTCCTTTCGATCCTTCGGGGTCAGGACGAAAAAAATCCCGCCTCGGCGGGATTTTTCATGGGCGCTCCACAGCGCCTCTCGCTCTCGATCAGGCCGCCTTCTTCACCGGCGGCAGGTCGGTACACGTACCGTGCGCCACTTCCGCCGCCATGCCGATGCTTTCGCCCAGCGTGGGGTGCGGATGGATGGTCTTGCCGATGTCGATCTCGTCCGCGCCCATCTCGATGGCCAGCGCGATCTCGCCGATCATGTCGCCCGCATGCGTGCCGACGATGCCGCCGCCCAGGATGCGATGGGTCTCGGCATCGAACAGCAGCTTGGTGAAGCCCTCGTCGCGGCCGTTGGCGATGGCGCGGCCCGAAGCGGTCCACGGGAAGTGGCCCTTCTTGACCTTGATGCCTTCGGCCTTGGCCTGGTCTTCCGTGAGGCCGACCCACGCCACCTCGGGGTCGGTGTAGGCCACGCTGGGGATCACGCGGGCGTTGAAGGCGGCGCTGGAGAGCTCCTTGTCGCCCTTCTGCTCGCCGGCGATCACCTCGGCCGCCACGTGCGCCTCGTGCACCGCCTTGTGCGCCAACATGGGCTGGCCGACGATGTCGCCGATGGCGAAGATGTGCGGCACGTTGGTGCGCATCTGGATGTCGACCGGAATGAAGCCGCGGTCGCTCACCGTCACACCGGCCTTCTCCGCACCGATCTTCTTGCCGTTCGGGCTGCGGCCCACGGCCTGCAGCACCAGGTCGTACACCTGCGGCTCCTTCGGCGCGTTCTCGCCCTCGAAGGTGACCTTGATGCCTTCCTTCGTGGCTTCGGCGCCCACCGTCTTGGTCTTCAACATGATGTTGTCGAAGCGCGGTGCATTCATCTTCTGCCAGACCTTCACCAGGTCGCGGTCGGCGCCCTGCATCAGGCCGTCGAGCATTTCGACCACATCGAGGCGCGCGCCCAGGGTGGAATACACGGTGCCCATCTCGAGGCCGATGATGCCGCCGCCCAGCACAAGCATGCGCTTGGGGTCGGTGCCCATTTCGAGCGCGCCGGTCGAATCCACGATGCGCGGATCGCCCTTGGGCATGAACGGCAGGCTGACCGACTGCGAGCCGGCCGCGATGATCGCGTTGCGGAACTTGACGGTCTGCTTCTTGCCGGTGGTGTCCCAGCTCGTGCCCGAGGTCTCTTCGACTTCCAGGTGGTACGGGTCGATGAAGTTGCCCACGCCGCGCAGCACCGTCACCTTGCGCATCTTGGCCATGGCCGTGAGGCCACCGGTGAGCTTGCCCACCACCTTGTTCTTGTGGCCCAGCAGCTTGGCGCGGTCGACCGTGGGCGCGGCGAAGCTCACACCCAGGTCGGCGAAGTGCTTCACTTCATCCATGACCGACGCCACGTGCAGCAACGCCTTCGAGGGAATGCAGCCGACGTTCAGGCACACGCCGCCGAGCGTGGCGTAGCGTTCGATCAGCACGACCTTCAGGCCCAGGTCGGCCGCGCGGAACGCCGCCGAGTAACCGCCAGGGCCGGCGCCGAGCACGATCACATCGCACTCGACATCGACCTTGCCGCCGTAGGTGGACGCGACGGGTGCAGCGGCGGGCGCCGGTGCAGGGGCAGCTGCCTTGGGTGCAGGCGCCGCAGCAGCAGGCGCTGGCGCGGCTGCTGCCGGAGCAGCCGCCGCAGCGCCGTCCACCTCGAGCGTCAACACGACCGAGCCCTGCTTGACCTTGTCACCCACCTTCACGGCGACGGCCTTCACCACGCCGGCCGCCGACGACGGAATCTCCATCGAGGCTTTGTCCGATTCGACCGTGATCAGCGACTGCTCGGCCTTGACCGTGTCTCCGACATTGACCAGCACCTCGATCACCGCGACTTCGTCGAAGTCGCCGATGTCGGGCACCTTGATTTGTTGTTCGCTCATTTGGACACTTTCAGTTTGAGTGTGAGAACGTCGACCGGTGGGGCCGAATTGCGATCGAATTCGCAGGCGGCGGCGATCCCTGCCTCCGCCACGTCGCGCGAGGTGCGCGACTTGATATCATAGGCCGCGTGCATGGCGCCGAGCGCAAAGCTGCGTCCCGAGCCGATGGCCCAGAACTGCTTGAACTCGAACACCTCGCGGTAGCTGTAGATGCCGTAGATGCCGCTCTGGTTGGCCATCAGCATCGTGAACTGGCTCGACTCGTAGGGCTCATGCTCGTCTTCCTTGGTCTGCATGAAGAACGAGTCCTTGAGCACCGGATGCAGCATCGTGAAGGTGCGGAAGATCTCGTGCTTGCTGCCGAACAGGAGCTTCTCGCGCTCCTGCGCGGCCAGCGCGTGCTGCAGCACCAGGAAGTGCGCCGCGGCGCCGGCCATGGCGAACAGGCTGGTGCCCGCCGCGTCCTCGACGGTGAAGATCTTCTGGTTCGCCTCGGCCTTGTGCGACAGGCGCGTGTCGCCGAAGGTCACCAGAGAGTCGGCTGCCATCGTGACCTGGCCACCCTTTCGGACGGCCACTACCGTGGTCATAGCAGGATTCGGCGGTAGTCTGCGAGCACTTGCCCCAGGTAGGCGTTGAAGCGCGCAGCCAGGGCCCCGTCGATCACGCGGTGGTCGTAAGACAGCGACAGCGGCAGCGTGAGACGCGGCACGAACTGCTTGCCGTCCCACACCGGCTTCATCTGGCCCTTGGAGAGGCCGAGGATGGCCACTTCGGGGGCGTTGATGATGGGCGTGAAATGCGTGCCGCCGATGCCGCCGAGCGAACTGATCGAGAAGCACCCGCCCTGCATGTCGGCCGAGCCGAGCTTGCCGTCGCGCGCCTTCTTGGCGAGCTCGCCCATCTCGGCGCTGATCTGCAGGATGCCCTTCTTGTCGGCGTCTTTCAGCACCGGCACCACGAGCCCGTTGGGCGTGTCCGCTGCGAAGCCGATGTTGAAGTACTGCTTGTAGACGAGCTGGTCGCCATCGAGGCTGGCGTTGAAGTCGGGGAATTTCTTCAGCGCCGCGACCACCGCCTTGATCACGAAGGCCAGCATCGTGACCTTGATGCCCGACTTCTCGTTCTCCTTGTTGGTGGAGACGCGGAAGGCCTCGAGCTCGGTGATGTCGGCTTCGTCGTTGTTGGTGACGTGCGGAATCATCACCCAGTTGCGGTGCAGGTTCGCGCCGCTGAGCTTCTTGATGCGCGAGAGGTCCTTGCGCTCGACCGCACCGAACTTGGTGAAGTCGACCTTGGGCCACGGAATGAGGCCCAGCGCCGCACCGTCCGCGCTGCCGCCGCCGGCCGGCGCCTTGGCCGCCGAGGCCTTGGTGCTGGCCTGGCCGCTCATCACGGCCTTGGTGAAGCCCTGGACGTCTTCCTGCGTGATGCGGCCCTTGGGGCCGGAGCCCTTGACCTCTTCGAGCGGCACGCCGAGTTCGCGGGCGAACTTGCGCACCGAGGGCGAAGCGTGCGGCAGGTTGGCGCTGGGGGCCGTGGTGGGATCGTGCGGTGCAGCGGCGGCTGCAGGACTGGCGGCCGGGGCCGGCGAAGCAGCGGCCGGCGCGGGGGCGCTGGCGGTTGCCGCGGCCGGCGCAGCTGCAGCAGCTTGCGCAGGCGCAGATGCCGCGGCAGCTGCCGAACCTTCCAGGATCGCGATCAGGTCACCGATGTTGACCGTGTCGCCGACCTTGACCTTGAGTTCCTTCAGCACGCCGGCACCAGACGACGGAATTTCCATCGAGGCCTTGTCCGACTCCACCGTGATCAGCGACTGGTCGGCCGCGATCGTGTCGCCGGGCTTGACCAGCAGCTCGATGACCGCGACGTCCTTGAAGTCGCCGATGTCCGGCACCTTGATCTCGACCGGGCCGGAGGCTGCTGCGGGTGCGGCAGCCGGTGCGGGCGCCGCGGCTGCGGGCGCCGGAGCGGCAGCCGCAGGCGCCGGGGCCGCTGCAGGCGCGGGAGCCGGTGCTGCGGCAGCACCTTCGGCTTCCAGCACGAGGACCACGGAGCCCTCCTTCACCTTGCCGCCGACCTCGACCTTGATTTCCTTGACCACACCGGCCGTCGACGAAGGGATCTCCATCGACGCCTTGTCCGATTCCACCGTGATGAGCGACTGCTCGGCCTTGACCGTGTCGCCCACCTTCACCAGCACCTCGATCACCGCGACTTCATCGAAATCGCCGATGTCCGGCACCTTCACTTCCACTGCTGCCATATCGTTGTCTCCCGCCGTAAGGCGCCGTTCGTTCGTTGGTTGTTGATGTTCAAGCGTAGAGCGGGTTGACCTTGTCGACATTGATGCCGTACTTCTTGATCGCTTCCACCACCTTGGCCACCGGCACGGTGCCATCTTCGCTCAGCGCCTTGAGCGCGGCCACCACGATGTAGTGGCGGTTGATCTCGAAGTGTTCGCGCAGCTTGTTGCGGAAGTCGCTGCGGCCGAAGCCGTCGGTGCCCAGCACCTTGTAGGTGCGGCCCTTCGGGATGAAGGGGCGGATCTGCTCCGCATAGGCCTTCATGTAGTCGGTCGATGCCACCACCGGGCCGGTGGAGGGCGCGAGCTGCTCGGCCACGAAGGGCACGCGCGGGGTCTGGTCGGGGTGCAGCAGGTTCCAGCGGTCGGCGTCCTGGCCGTCACGGGTGAGCTCATTGAAGCTCGGGCAGCTCCACACGGAAGCCGACACGCCCCAGTCCTTCTCGAGCAGTTCCTGTGCCGCGAAGCTCTCGCGCAGGATGGTGCCGCTGCCCAGCAGTTGCACGGTCGGCGCTTCCTTGCCCTTGGCCGCCTTGACCACCGGGCCCTGCTTGGACAGGTACATGCCCTTGATGATCTGCTCTTCGGTGCCGGGCTGGAGGCCGGGCATCGCGTAGTTCTCGTTCAGCAGCGTCAGGTAGTAATAGACGTTGTCCTGCTTCTCGACCATGCGCTTCAAGCCATGGTGCAGGATCACGCCCACTTCGTGCGCGAAGGTCGGGTCGTAGCTCACGCAGTTCGGGATGGTGTTGGCCAGGATGTGGCTGTGACCGTCTTCGTGCTGCAGGCCTTCGCCGTTGAGCGTGGTGCGTCCCGAGGTGCCGCCCAGCAGGAAGCCGCGCGCCTGCATGTCGCCGGCCGCCCAGGCCAGGTCGCCGATGCGCTGGAAGCCGAACATCGAGTAGTACACGTAGAACGGCACCATGATGCGGTTGTTCGTGCTGTACGAGGTGGCCGCGGCGATCCAGCTGGACATGCCGCCGGCTTCGTTGATGCCTTCCTGCAGGATCTGGCCGGCCTTGTCTTCCTTGTAGTACATGACCTGGTCCTTGTCGACCGGGGTGTACTGCTGGCCTGCGGGGTTGTAGATGCCGATCTGGCGGAACAACCCTTCCATGCCGAAGGTGCGGGCCTCGTCCACCAGGATGGGCACCACGCGCGGGCCGAGCGCCTTGTCGCGCAGGAGCTGGGTGAGGAAGCGCACGTAGGCCTGCGTCGTCGAAATCTCGCGGCCTTCGGCCGTGGGCTCCATCACCGACTTGAAGGTGTCCAGCGAGGGCACCGTGAAGCTCTCGTCGGCCTTGGTGCGGCGATGCGGCAGGTAGCCGCCGAGGGCCTTGCGGCGCTCGTGCAGGTACTTCATTTCCGGGGTGTCGTCGGCCGGCTTGTAGAACGGCAGGTCGGCGATCTGGCTGTCCGGGATCGGGATGTTGAAGCGGTCGCGGAAGGCCATGATGTCCTCGTCGCTCAGCTTCTTGGTCTGGTGGACGTTGTTCTTGCCCTCGCCGATCTTGCCCATGCCGAAGCCCTTGACCGTCTTGATCAGGAGCACTGTGGGCTGGCCCTTGTGCTTGACGGCCGCGTCGAAGGCCGCGTAGACCTTTTGCGAGTCATGGCCGCCGCGGCGCAGCTGCCAGATGTCGTCGTCGCTCATCTTGGCGACCATCTCGAGCGTGCGCGGGTCGCGGCCGAAGAAATGCTTGCGGACGTAGGCGCCGTCGTTGGCCTTGAACGACTGGTAGTCGCCGTCGTTTGTCTCCATCATGATCTTGCGCAGGGCCCCTTCCTTGTCGCGTGCGATCAGCTGGTCCCAGCCGCTGCCCCAGATCAGCTTGATGACGTTCCAGCCCGAGCCGCGGAATTCGCCTTCCAGCTCCTGGATGATCTTGCCGTTGCCGCGCACCGGGCCGTCCAGGCGCTGCAGGTTGCAGTTGATGACAAAGACCAGATTGTCCAGGCCTTCGCGCGCCGCGAGGCCGATGGCGCCCATCGATTCGACTTCGTCCATTTCGCCGTCGCCGCAGAACACCCAGACCTTGCGGTTCTCGGTGTTGGCGATGCCGCGGGCGTGCAGGTACTTGAGAAAGCGCGCCTGGTAGATCGCCATCAGCGGGCCGAGGCCCATCGACACCGTGGGGAACTGCCAGAACTGGGGCATCAGCTTGGGATGCGGGTAGCTGGAGAGGCCCTTGCCGTCCACTTCCTGGCGGAAGTTGAGCAGTTGCTCTTCGGTCAGGCGGCCTTCGAGGTAGGCGCGGGCATAGATGCCGGGGGAGACGTGGCCCTGGATGTAGAGGCAGTCGCCGCCGTGGTTCTCGCTCTCGGCGTGCCAGAAATGGTTGAAGCCGGCGCCGAACATGTTCGCCAGCGAGGCGAAGGAACCGATGTGGCCGCCCAGGTCACCGCCCTCGGCGGGGTGGTGGCGGTTGGCCTTGACCACCATCGCCATCGCGTTCCAGCGCATGTAGGCGCGCAGGCGCTCCTCGATCTCCAGGTTGCCGGGGCAACGCTCTTCCTGATCGGGCTCGATGGTGTTGACGTAGGCGGTGTTGGCAGAGAACGGCTTGTCGATGCTGTGCTGCCGGGCATGTTCGAGCAGCTGCTCGAGAAGGAAGTGGGCCCGCTCGGGACCCTCGCTCTGGATGACGGAAGACAGTGCATCCATCCATTCACGGGTCTCCTGGGCGTCCGCATCGTTTGCGGCCGAGCCGAACAGGTTCTCGGGATTTGCCGACATGCTTGTCTCTCCTTTTAGGGCTGTGGCTGTAATTTAGTGCGCTCTGCAATAAACGCGGGCGAGTTTCGCATAGAAACTTTCCAATTTCAAATGGCGCGTGATGATTTCTTAATGTGATATTTTTGTGACTTTCACCGACAGGACCCGACCGCGACGGGATCAATGGCACTGGCGCTTTTCCGATGTTTCCCGAGGGGCGCCCCTTAAACTCGCGCGATGCCTTTTTCTTCCCCGCTGGCGGTTGCCCGCAGTGCCGTGAACGCCTCGCCACTCTCCTGGTGGCGCCGCTGGTGGCGCCGGCAAACGCCGGTGCTGCAGGACGCGGTCGCCATGCTCGCGCCGATGGCGGCCGTGCTGCTTTTTCTTGCCGCCATCGTTTCCGCCTTCTGGTACCTGCGCACCGAGGAGGTCGAGCGCGAGCAGGAGTCGGTGCGCCGCGACGTCGAATACGCCCAGCAGCGCATGCGCCTTCGCCTGCTGGAGCGCCAGGAGCAGCTGATGCGCATCGCGCGCGACGCGTCCAACCGCGAGATCGACCCCACCGAGTTCACGAGCCGCGCCGAATCGCTCGTGAGCCAGTTCCCCGAGCTTCAAACCATCACCTGGATCGATGACCGCCGCCGCTTCAAGGCCGGCTATGCGGCGCCCAGCGTGCACCCTGCGCAGCAACACCTGATCGGCGATGTGCTGCGGCCCGGCGACATCGAAAGCAACTACGCCCTGGCGCGCGAGCTGCGCCAGCCGGTGTATTCGCAGCCGGTGGCCGGCGGCGACCCGGCCGCGATGCTGCAACTGCACATCCCCCTTTTCGACCAGGGCCTGTTCGCAGGCGTCGTGCTCGGCGAGTTCTCGGTCGACGGGCTGCTGCGCTACGGCATGCCCTCCGAGGTCCAGGCGCGCTACGCGGTCTCGCTGCTCGACGCCAAGGGCAACGTCATCGCCGGCAACACGACCAACCTGAAGGACAGCGGCACGCGGCTGCTGCCGTGGTCGGAGCGGACCAATGAATACGAAGTGCCGGTGTCGCCCGTCGGCAATGCGCTGATCCTGCGCGCACAGGCCTATCGCACCTCGCAGGGCGTGGTGGGCAACGGCCTCTTCTGGCTGGTCTGCGCACTCAGCGTGCTGACCAGCTGGATGCTGATCGGCACCTGGCGCCACACGCGCCGGCGCCTGCAGGCGCAGCAACGGCTGGTTGCGGAAACCAACTTCCGCCGCGCAATGGAAAACTCCATGCTGACCGGCATGCGCGTGCTCGACCTGCAAGGCCGCATCACCTATGTGAACGCCGCTTTCTGCGCAATGACCGGCTGGAGCGAAGCCGAACTGGTCGGCCAGTCGCCACCTTTCCCCTACTGGCTCGAATCCGACCGCGAAGTGATGAACGAGCGGCTCGAAGAAGAACTGCACGGCCGCGCCCTGCCCGGCGGTTTCCAGGTCCGCGTGAAGCGCAAGAACGGCAGCGTGTTCAATGCGCGGCTGTACGTATCGCCTTTGATCGACGCGCGCGGTCACCAGACCGGCTGGATGACGTCGATGACCGACATCACCGAGCCCACGCGCATCCGCGAGCAGCTGTCGGCGTCTTACGAGCGCTTCACCACGGTGCTCGAAGCGCTCGACGCGGCCGTGTCGGTCGCGCCCATTGGCAGCGAGGAACTGCTGTTCGCGAACAAGCTGTACCGCCTCTGGTTCGGCTCCGACACCGTGGGCCACCTCGGCATGGTGGCGCAGGCCGGTGTGCCGGCATCGAACGCGCACGACGAAGGCCTGGACGACGTGGATCCGTACGCCGGCCTCCCCATCGACACGCTCACTGCCGCGCAAGCTGCGAACAACGAAATCTTCGTGCCGCATCTCGGCAAATGGCTCGAAGTGCGCTCGCGCTACCTGACGTGGGTCGACGGCCGCCTTGCGCAGCTCGTGATCGCCACCGACATCACGCCGCGCCGCGACGCCGAAGAGCAAGCCGCCGCGCAGGCCGACAAGGCACAGGCCGCGAGCCGTCTCATCACGATGGGTGAAATGGCATCGAGCGTGGCGCATGAACTCAACCAGCCACTGACCGCCATCACCAACTACTGCAACGGGATGATGTCGCGCATCAAGGGCCAGACGATCGACACCGAGGCGCTGCTCGCGGCGCTGGAGAAGACGTCCAAGCAGGCCCAGCGCGCGGGCCAGATCATCCAGCGCATCCGCTCCTTCGTGAAGCGCAGCGAACCGAATCGCACGCCCGCCGATGTCGCCACCATGGTGAGCGAAGCCGTCGAACTCGCGGGCATCGAGCTGCGCCGCCGCAACGTGCGCCTGAACCACTACGTGGCCGCGCGGCTGCCGGTGGTGCGGGTCGACCCGATCCTGATCGAGCAGGTGATGGTCAACCTGCTGAAGAACGCGGCCGAATCCATCGACCTCGCCGACCGGCCGCTCGCGCGCCGCAGCGTCGAGTTGCGCGTGCTGCCCAAGACGATCGAGGGACAGAACGCCATCGAGTTCTCGGTGCAGGACACGGGCAAGGGCCTCTCGCCCGAGGTGATGGACCGGCTCTACGAAGCCTTCTTCTCGACCAAGCCCGAAGGCATGGGCATCGGGCTCAATTTGTGCCGCACCATCGTCGAGTCGCACCGCGGCCGGATGCAGGCGGAGAACATCTACAATGGCCCGGATGTGATCGGATGCCGTTTTTCCTTCTGGATTCCGGTGTTGGACGCTATCAGTTCCGTAGCTAGCGACGAGGCAAAGGTACCTGCATGAGTTTGATTCCGAAGAAGGGCACGGTCTACGTCGTCGACGATGACGAAGCCGTACGCGATTCGCTGCAATGGCTGCTCGAAGGCAAGGACTACAGAGTCCGCTGTTTCGATTCCGCCGAATCCTTTCTCTCCCGATACGACCCGCGCGAAGTCGCCTGTTTGATCGTCGACATCCGCATGGCCGGCATGACCGGCCTCGAATTGCAGGATCGGCTGATCGAGCGGCGCTCCCCGCTGCCGATCGTGGTCATCACCGGCCACGGCGACGTGCCGATGGCGGTCGACAGCATGAAGAAGGGCGCCATGGATTTCATCCAGAAGCCCTTCAACGACGAAGAACTCGTCACGCTGGTCGAGCGCATGCTCGAACATGCGCGCGGCGCCTTCACCCAGCACCAGCAATCGGCCAGCCGCGACGCGCTGCTGTCCAAGCTCACCGGCCGCGAGGCGCAGGTGCTCGAGCGCATCGTCGCCGGCCGCCTGAACAAGCAGATCGCCGACGACCTGGGCATCAGCATCAAGACGGTGGAGGCGCACCGCGCCAACATCATGGAAAAGCTCAACGCCAACACCGTGGCCGATCTGCTGAAGATCGCCCTCGGACAGGCGGCCCCCGCGGCCAAGGCCTAGAAGCTATTTCCCCGATAGCAATGCATATCCCCCACGCCTGCGCAAGCGGGCGTTTTTACTTGGAAAATCGAAACCGATGACCGCCCAACTGATCGACGGCAACGCCCTCGCCAAAACCATCCGCGCCGAAGTCGCTGGCCGCACCGCCGCACTCAAGGCCCGTGGCGTGAACCCGGCTCTTTCCATCATCCTCGTGGGCGAAGACCCGGCCAGCCAGGTCTACACGAAGCACAAGGTCAACGACAGCACGCAGACCGGCCTCGAAGCCACGCTCGAGACCTACCCCGCCGACCTGAGCGAAGCCGACCTGCTGGCCCGCATCCGCGCGCTCAACGACGACCCGAAGGTGCACGGCATCCTGGTGCAGTTGCCGCTCCCGAAGCACATGGACAGCCAGAAGGTCATCGAGACCATCTCGCCCGCCAAGGACGTGGACGGCTTCCACGTCGCCAGCGCCGGCGCGCTGATGACCGGCGCCCCCGGCTTCTGGCCCTGCACGCCGCACGGCTGCATGAAGATGCTCGAATCCATCGGCTACGACCTGCGCGGCAAGCACGCGGTGGTCATCGGCCGCAGCAACATCGTCGGCAAGCCGATGGCCATGATGCTGCTGGCCAAGAGCGCCACCGTGACCATCTGCCACAGCGCCACGCAGGATCTGGGCGCGATCACGCGGCAGGCCGACGTGATCGTCGCCGCCGTCGGCAAGCTGAACCTGCTGACCGCCGACATGGTGAAGCCCGGCGCGGTCGTCATCGACGTCGGCATGAACCGCAAGGCGGACGGCAAGCTCGCCGGTGACGTCGATTTCGACGGCGTGAAGGAAGTGGCCGGCTGGATCACCCCCGTGCCCGGCGGCGTAGGCCCGATGACCCGCGCCATGCTCTTGATCAACACCCTTGAAGCGGCCGAACGCGCCGCCAAGTGATTCACATGGCCACCACGAACAACCCCCTCCTCGATTTCAACGACCTCCCGCTGTTCGACCGCATCAGGCCTGAGCACGTGGCGCCCGCCGTGGACACGCTGCTGGCCGATGCCGAGGCCGCGCTGCAGGCCGTGACGGCGCCCGAGTTCCCCGCCGACTGGAATGCGATCTCGAAGGTGCTCGACGTGGCCTCCGAACGTTTCAGCCGCGCCTGGGGCGCCATCGGCCATCTCAACGCCGTGGCCGACACGCCCGAGCTGCGCGCCGCCTACAACGAGGCCATGCCGCGCGTCACCGCCTTCTGGACCCGCCTGGGCTCCGACGAGCGGCTCTACGCGAAGTACAAGGCCATCGACGTCGCCACGCTCAACAGCGAGCAGCGCCAGGCGCACCGCAACGCCGTGCGCAACTTCGTGCTCGGTGGCGCCGAACTGCAGGGCGATGCCAAGAAGCGCTTCGCCGACATCCAGGAACGCCAGGCCGAGCTGAGCCAGAAGTTCAGCGAGAACGCACTCGATGCGACCGACGCCTTCGCGTACTTCGCCAAGCTCGGCGAGCTCGAAGGCGTGCCTGAAGACGTGGTGAGCGCCGCCCGCGCGGCCGCCGAAGCCGACGGCAAGGACGGCTACAAGCTCACGCTCAAGATGCCGTGCTACCTGCCGGTGATGCAGTTCGCCAAGAGCAGCGCACTGCGCGAAACGCTCTATCGCGCGTACGTCACGCGTGCGAGCGAATTCGGCGATGCGGCCTTCGACAACACCGCGCTGATCACCGAGATCCTCGCGCTGCGCGAAGAAGAATCCAAGCTGCTCGGCTACAGGAATTTCGGCGAACTCTCGGTTGTGCCGAAGATGGCCGAATCGCCCGAGCAGGTCGTCAAGTTCCTGCGTGATCTCGCGACCAAGGCCAAGCCGTATGGCGAACGCGATCTCGCCGACCTGCGCGCCTTTGCCGCCGAGCAATTGAGCATTACCGATCCGCAGCCCTGGGACTGGAGCTACATCGGCGAAAAGCTCAAGGAAGCGCGCTATGCCTTCAGCGAGCAGGAGGTGAAGCAGTACTTCCCCGCGCCGAAGGTGATGGCGGGGCTGTTCAAGATCGTGGAGACGCTGTTCGAAGTGTCGATCCGCCGCGACAGCGCGCCGACGTGGCACCCGAGCGTGGAGTTCTACCGCATCGAGCGGGCCGGCCAGAAGGTCGGCCAGTTCTACCTCGACCCCTCCGCCCGCGCCGCCAAGCGCGGCGGCGCCTGGATGGACGACGTGCGCGCCCGGTGGCTCCGCCCCGACGACGGCGTGCTGCAGACGCCGGTCGCGCAGCTGGTCTGCAACTTCGCGAGCGGTGTGGACGGCAAGCCGCCGCTCCTCACGCACGACGACGTGACCACCCTCTTCCACGAATTCGGCCACGGCCTGCACCACATGCTCACGCAGGTGAACGAGCGCGATGTCTCGGGCATCAGCGGCGTCGAGTGGGACGCGGTCGAGCTGCCGAGCCAGTTCATGGAGAACTTCTGCTGGGAGTGGGACGTGCTCAGCCACATGACGGCCCATGTCGACACCGGCGAGCCGCTGCCGCGCGCCCTCTTCGACAAGATGACCGCCGCCAAGAACTTCCAGAGCGGCCTGCAGACGCTGCGCCAGATCGAGTTCTCGCTGTTCGACATGCTGCTGCACACCGAATACCACGCGGCCGCCGCCAAGCCCGGCGACGTGATGGCCCTGCTCGGCAAGGTGCGCAGCGAAGTGGCGGTGATGCCTTCGCCGCCGTTCAGCCGCACGCCGAATACTTTCAGCCACATTTTCTCGGGCGGCTACGCGGCCGGCTACTACAGCTACAAGTGGGCCGAGGTACTGAGCGCCGACGCCTATGCGGCCTTCGAGGAAACCGTGGGCGCCGACGGCGAGCCGAACATCGAGACCGGCCGCAAGTACCGCCAGGCCATCCTGGAGGCCGGCGGCAGCCGCAGCGCCATGGATTCGTTCAAGGCTTTCCGCGGCCGCGAGCCCCAGCTTGATGCATTGCTGCGACACCAGGGCATGGCCGAGGCCCAGCCTGCTTGATGCGGCGCTGAAGCTTGCGATACTCGGGATATGTATCCGACCTCTTACAAATTCCCGTCGCATCGCCTGACCGGCCTCGCCCTGCTGCTCGTCGCCGCAGGCGCGATGGCCCAGCCGATCTATCGCAACGTCGACAAGAACGGCAAGGTCACTTTCTCGGACCGCGCGCCTGCCGCCAGCACCGAGCCTGCAGCGGCTCCGCAGCAAGGCGCCACCACGCCGGCCAACACGGCGGGGTTGCCTTACGAGTTGCGGCAGGTGGCCCAGCGCTATCCCGTCACGCTGTACACCAGCGAGGATTGCGCGCCCTGCAGCCAGGCCCGCTCGCTGCTCACCACGCGCGGTATTCCGTTCGACGAGCGCACGGTCAAGAGCAATGAAGAAATCGAGGCATTGCAGCGCCTGAGCAACCAGAGCTCGCTGCCGCTGCTCACCATCGGCTCGCAGCAGCTCAAGGGGTACGCGGACAACGAGTGGTCGCAGTACCTCGATGCGGCGGGCTACCCCAAGAGCAACAGCCTGCCCGCCGGCTACCGCAATGCGCCGGCACGGCCTCTGGTCGCCGCGCAACAGGCGGCGCCCGCGTCCCGCGCTGCGGCACCCGCCGCGCAACCCGCGCCACCGCCGGCCGCACCGAGCGATCCGGGCGCAGGCAACCCGGCAGGCATCAAGTTCTGACGCCGGGCGGTTCGCTTCAGGCGAACTGCATCGTCTTCACGCCCGTCGCGGTGCCCAGCAGGCACACATCGGCCTTCTGGTGGGCGAAGACACCGACCGTCACCACGCCGGGCCACTGGCTCACCTCGGACTCGAAGGCGAGCGGGTCGACGATCTGCAGGCCCGTCACGTCGACGATGTGCTGGCCGTTGTCGGTGACCAGCGGCAGGCCGTCCTTCTCGCGCACCTGGGCGATGCCTCCCAGGGCAGCAAACTGGCGCATCACGCGGCGCACCGCCATCGGGATCACTTCCACCGGCAGCGGGAAGGCGCCCAGCGTCTCGACCAGCTTGGAAGCATCGGCGATGCAGACGAAGCGCTTCGACTGCGCCGCGACGATCTTCTCCCGCGTGAGTGCCGCGCCGCCGCCCTTGACCATGAAGCCCCGGTGATCGATTTCGTCGGCGCCGTCGATGTAGACGGCCAGTTCTTCCACCTCGTTGCTGTCGAACACCGGGATGCCCAGCGCGCGCAGGCGTTCGGTCGAGGCGACCGAGCTGGACACGGCGCCCTTGATCTCGTCCTTGATCGTCGCCAGCGCATCGATGAACTTGTTGACCGTCGAGCCGGTGCCCACGCCGACGATTTCGCCCTTGACCACATAGGCCAATGCGGCGCGGCCGACCTGGGCCTTGAGTTCGTCCTGGGAAAGGACAGCGGGAGATGGGGAGGCGGGTGCGGTCATCGCGGAGAATCCTTGGCTCATTGAAGTCGAGAATTATCGGATGCCCCTGCTGCTGCCCTCTTCGCTCTACGGCCTGGCCCGCCCTTTTCTGTTCGGTTTCGATCCCGAACACGCCCATGAAATCACCCTCGACGGCCTCGCGCGCACGCAGAACACGCCGCTGGCCTGCGCCTATTCCGCCCCGCGCACGGACGATCCCGTCACGCTGGCCGGGCTGAACTTCCCGAACCGTGTGGGCCTGGCCGCAGGACTCGACAAGAACGCCCGCTGCATCGACGCCTTCGCGGCCATGGGCTTCGGCTTCGTCGAGGTCGGCACGGTGACGCCGAAAGCGCAGCCGGGCAACCCGAAGCCGCGCATGTTCCGCCTTCCGCAGCGCGACGCGCTGATCAACCGGCTCGGCTTCAACAACGAAGGGCTCGACGCGTTCCTGGCCAACGTACTGAAGGCGCGTTTCCGCAAGAGCGGCGGCGGCAAGACGCCGATGCTGCTCGGCCTGAACATCGGCAAGAACGCCGCCACGCCGATCGAGCGCGCGGTGGACGACTACCTGGCTTGCCTCGACGGCGTGTACCCGCATGCCGACTACGTGACGATCAACATCTCGAGCCCCAACACAGCCAATCTGCGCACGCTGCAGAGCGACGAGGCGCTCGATGCGCTGCTCGGCGCGGTGGCCGAGCGGCGCGAGGCGCTGGCCACGCGCCATGGCAAGCGCTCGCCGTTGTTCGTGAAGATCGCGCCTGATCTCGATGAAGCCCAGGTCGCGGTCATTGCCGCGACGCTGCGGCGCCACGGCATGGACGGCGTGATCGCGACCAACACCACGCTGGCGCGCGATGCCGTGGCTGGTCTGCCGCATGCCGAAGAAGCCGGCGGCCTGTCAGGTGCGCCGGTTCGCGAAGCGAGCAACCGCGTGATTGCACAGCTGCGCGCGGCGTTGGGGAAAGACTTCCCGATCATCGGCGTGGGCGGCATCCTCAGTGCGGCCGATGCCAAGGCCAAGATCGCCGCGGGCGCGGACGTGGTGCAGATCTACACCGGGCTGATCTACCGCGGCCCGGCGCTGGTCCGCGAGACGGCCCAGGCGCTGCTGCGCGATCGCAGCAAGGCCTGAGACCTTCCTTCTTTCTTCAGCGCATGCGCCAGAGGATCGGCGCGATGACCGCCGCCCAGCGCAGCAGGCGCTTCGGGCGGATCACCACCACGGCGGCCGCAGCGGCCACGCCGGCAGCCACGGGATGCGCCCGTGCGATCCGCAGCGCGGCGGCGGTGGCCGTTTCGTTCGGCGGAGGAGCCTCGCGCCCGGTACTCGCCGGCTGCGTCTCGCGGCCGCCTTGCAGGGTCGCGATGCGCTCGCGCTGAATTGCCATTCGCGCCAGCAATTCCTCGCGCGTGGCCGGCCGAGGGGGGCGTGGCGCTTCTTCGTCTTCCGGGTCCTTGCCGAGCCCGAAGCTGTCCTGCACCCAGGCCCAGTCGCGCTCGAATTCCTGGCGGGCCGGAATGAAGCTGTTGGAGGCGTTGCGCAGGGTCAGCAACAGGCCGGCGACAGCGCCCAGCCAGAGCACGATCCACACGCCGGCCACCGACCACGCCGCCGTGATGCGGTATGGCGTTTCCCAGAAATGCACCACCACTGCCATCGACAGCAGGGCCACGGTGACGGTGGTCAGCCCCAGCACGGCCACCACGAGGATGAGCATCAGCTTCAGGCGCTGCTTCTCGTCCTCCCAGGCCATGCGCAAAAGCTGCACCCGGTCTTCGGCCGCCAGTGCGCCTTCGGCGGCGACGATGCGCAACCGGCGGATGCGGCCGCTCAGCCCGAACAGGGAGAGCAGCCTCATGGGCATGCTCCAGCCCCGCTCAACCAGCGGTGACGAACAATCCGGCGGTGCGCGCTTGGATCAGCGCGATCAGCGGCGGCCAAGCAACAGGCCCACCAGCACGCCGACGGCCAGTGCGGCGCCTGCGATCTGCCAAGGTTCGTCGTGGGCGTAGGCGTTGGTGGCGGAGGCCGCCTCGCGCGCCTTCTTGGCGGCGAGTTTGCTCTTCTCGGCGGCGAGTTCGCGCGCGATGGCGAGCTTGGTGTCGATGCGCTGGCGCAGCGCCTTGATGTGGGGAACCGAATCCAGGTCCTTGCTGGCCAGCACGCCGCGCACGTCGCTTGCGATGTCTTCGGCTGCTGCTTCAAGATTGTTGGATGCACTCATTGGAATCTTTCCTCCGTGATGACACCGGCACCGCGCCGGCGGCTTCACGCCAGCAAATGGCGTGGTGTCATGTTACAGGCTCGAAAGCCCCTCATGCGCGACAGATGTGCAGACTTGTGCGTGCGATGGCTCATGCATCGGCCAGCAGCTGGGCGACATGGGCGCCGATCGCGAGGCTGCTGGTGAGCCCCGGCGATTCGATGCCGAACAGGTTGACCAGCCCCGGCACGCCGTGCGATGCGGGGCCGTCGATCCTGAAGTCGGCCGCCGGCTCGCCCGGGCCCGAGATCTTGGGCCGCATGCCGGCGTAGCCCGGAATCAACCCGCCGTCCGGCAGCGCGGGCCAGTACTTGCGCACCTCGGCATAGAAGCCCTCGCCGCGGGCGGGGTTCACCACGAGGTCGTCGGCCGACTCGACCCACTGCACATCGGGGCCGAACTTGGCCTGGCCGCCGAGGTCGATCGTCAGGTGAACGCCGAGGCCACCGGGCTCGGGCACCGGGTAGATGAGGCGGCTGAAGGGTGCGCGACCCGACAGGGTGAAGTAGTTGCCCTTGGCGAAATACTCGGTCGGGACCGCCGATGCAGGCAGTCCTTCGAAGCGCCGGGCCAGCGACGGCGCGCCGAGCCCTGCCGCATTGACGACGCTGCGGCACCGCAGCGCCGTTCCGTCCTCGGCGATCAGGACGATGCCGCCGTTGGCGCACTCGGCGCGGGTGATGGGCGACTTCAGGGCCAGCATTCCGCCCGCGTTTTCCAGGTCGCCGAGCAGGCTCAGCATGAGCGCATGGCTGTCGACGATGCCGGTGCTGGGCGAATGCAGCGCGGCCGTGCAGTGCAATTGCGGCTCCATCTCGCGGGCTTGCTGTGCCGTGATCTGCACGAGATCGTCAACGCCATTGGCCGCTGCCTTCTTGCGGATCACTTCGAGCTGGTCCACCTGCTCGGGAGAGGTCGCCACGATAAGCTTGCCGCAACGTCGGTGCGGCACGCCACGCTCCGCCGCATACGCGTAGAGCGCGTTCCGCCCTTCCACACACAGCTTCGCCTTGAGCGAGCCCTGCGGGTAATAGATGCCGGCATGTATGACTTCGCTGTTGCGCGAACTGGTCCCGGTGCCGATGGCACCTTCGGATTCGAGCACCAGCACTTCGCGGCCCGCGAGCGCCAATGCGCGCGCCACTGCCAGCCCCACCACACCACCGCCGATGACGGCGCAATCGAGTTCGTCCATGGCGCGAGCTTATCGCGGCTCGCGCGGCAGGTTCACGAGACGGAGGGCGGCGGTTCCGGGTCCGTGGGCTCGTCGGGCGGCGTGCTCGGTCCTTCGTCGGGCTCTACGGGCAGGTTGGGCGTGACGGGGGTTGGAAGATCGGGATGAGTGGCCATGGTCGTCTCCTTTCCTTCCTTGTAAGACGTTGCCGCAAAGGGCCGGCAAGCATGCAACCGCACTTTGCGTCAGCGAGAGCCGACAGTTTGCGCTCCGCCTCAAAGAAGAAGATCGAATCCGCGAGCCGCTGTTTAAGATCCGGCTCGGACGCCGGGCATCCGAGCCGGACGCGGACAGGTTTCAAAAACCGGAGGGAAATCAATGGGCATCAGGGACACGCTCGGGCACGCGCTGCTCGACAACGAGAAGCTTCATTTCGGCACCGCGGAGACACTCACCGCAGAAGAGCAATGGCTGGTCACGCTGAGCGCGCCGCTGTCCGCGTTCAACGGCGACTACGTGAATGCCGTAGCCACCGGAAAAGACGACAACGAGTTGCGCGAGGGCATCTCGGAAGTCTGGAGCGTTCACGACCGGGAGAGTTTCGAGGAAACGGCCCGTTGGCTCGCGGAGGAAGGACAGCGTTCGACCTATCTGTCCACCTGGCAGGCCGTTGCCGCTGTCGATGCGGCGACCCAGAGCACGCCGGCGGTGCTGCGGCTGGTCATGGATGCATGGTTTCCCGCGTTCTTCCAGATCAAGGCACGCAAGAGCCTGGACTACCGAACGCTGGCAGCGGAGAGCGGGCGGTCGGTGACAGACCTGAGCCAACTGGTGTCGGGCAGCCCAAGCTGGGTCAATGCCTTGCGCAAGCACTTCAAGGTTTCGCCGCCTCAGATCTCCAACCTGGTCGCCTGGGATGCCGTGCGGTTGGCGAGCCTTTCGCGTTGGGCGGTACAGCTCGGCTTCATCGGGCGCGAGGAATTGGCTGGTTTCGCGGGCGCGTTGAACGCGCAGGTGCGCGAGGCGTATGTCGATTGGTCGCAGGTGAGTGCCGCGTACATTGCCGCCGGCCTGATCTGGCGCTATTCCGACGCGCGCGAGGAACACCTGCTGCGCACGAATCGCATGCTGCTGAACGACGCCCGCAGCCCCTATCGCAGCGTGCCCTTTCGCTGAAAGGGCGGCACCAACGAAAACGGCACCCGAAGGTGCCGTGTCGTGAAATTTTGGTGGGCGGTGGAGGTTTCGAACCTCCGACCCCAGCAGTGTGAATGCTGTGCTCTACCCCTGAGCTAACCGCCCGTGGCACAGCGATTTGCTGTGCCGTGGAATCAATCGCGTTGTCTGCGAAGCCTTCGATTATGCCACAGCATTTCCGCTGTTTTGGCGAAACAGCGTGCGGCCGCCGCTGGATTTGTCGAGCTGCGACAACACCGCCTCGTGCGCAGCCAGTTCCTGCTCGCCTGCTGCGATCACCGGCAATTCGAACTGGCTCAGGTCGACCGCCACTACCGTGGTGCCCTGCGCCGGCTCGTTCGATGCCACGTCGATCAGCAGCGCATCCTGCCCGCGCGTGAGGTTGATGTAGACGTCGGCCAGCAACTGCGCGTCGAGCTTGGCGCCGTGGAAGGTGCGGTTCGAGCGGTCGACGCCGAAGCGGTCGCACAGCGCGTCGAGCGAATTGCGCTTGCCGGGGTACACCAGCTTGGCCATCGCCAGCGTGTCGGTCACTTCGGCAACGAAGGTGCGCAGCGGTGGCAGGCCCGCGCGCTCGAATTCCTTGTTGAGGAACCCGACGTCGAATGCCGCGTTGTGAATGATGAGCTCGGCGCCGCGCAGGTATTCGACGATGTCGTTGGCGAGCGTGGCGAACTTCGGCTTGTCGCGCAGGAAATCCGTCGTCAGCCCGTGCACCTTGAGCGCGTCTTCATGGCTCTCACGCTCGGGATTGAAGTAGATGTGCAGGTCGTTGCCGGTAAGCTTGCGGGCGAACAGCTCCACGCAGCCGAGCTCGATGACACGGTCGCCGTTCTCGGCGGAAAGCCCGGTGGTTTCGGTATCGAGAACGATCTGGCGCGACATCAGTGGTTTTCCTTGGCGTGGTTGATCGAGTACTTCGGAATCTCGATCGTCACATTCTCCTGCGCCAGGATCGATTGGCAACTCAGGCGCGATTGCGGCTCCAGGCCCCAGGCGCGGTCGAGCAGGTCTTCTTCGCCCTCTTCCGCTTCGTTGAGCGAGTTGAAGCCCTCGCGCACGATCACGTGGCAGGTGGTGCAGGCGCAGCTCATCTCGCAGGCGTGCTCGATGTTGATGTGCTTGTCGAGAAGCGCCTCGCAGATCGAGGTGCCGGCGGGCGCGGTGATCTCGGCGCCTTGCGGGCAGTACTCGGGATGCGGATAGATCTTGATCGTGGGCATGTTGTCGTTCTAGAGAGATTCGACCTTACGGCCGGCAAGGGCGCGCGCGATGCCCGCGTTCATGCGCTGGGCGGCGAAGGCTTCGGTGTCGTTGGCCAGCGTCTTGGTGGCGGCCTCGATGGCTGCGGCTTCGCTGCTGCCCTTGGCGGCTTCGCGCAGCCTGGCCATCGACGCATCGATGACGGCGCGTTCGTCTTCGTTCAGCAGGTCGCCGTCGGCATCGAGCGCACTTTGCGTGGCGAGCAGCATGCGGTCGGCATCGACGCGCGCCTCGACCAGCGCACGGGCCTGCATGTCCTGCTGCGCGGTGGTGAAGCTCTCCTGCAGCATGGTCGCGATCTGGTCGTCGGAGAGTCCATACGACGGCTTGACGGTCACGCTGGCTTCGACGCCGCTGCCCTGCTCCTTGGCGCTCACGCTCAGCAGGCCATCGGCATCGACGGTGAAGGTCACGCGGATGCGCGCCGCGCCGGCCGCCATCGGAGGAATGCCGCGCAGCGTGAAGCGAGCGAGGCTGCGGCAGTCGGACACCAGGTCACGCTCGCCCTGCACCACATGCAGCGCGAGGGCCGTCTGGCCGTCCTGGTAGGTCGTGAAGTCCTGCGCCATCGCGGTCGGGATGGTCTGGTTGCGCGGCACGATGCGCTCGACCAGGCCACCCATCGTCTCGATGCCGAGCGAGAGCGGAATCACATCGAGCAGCAGCAGTTCGCCAGCGCCGTTGTTGCCGGCCAGCTGGTTTGCCTGGATCGCCGCGCCCAGCGCGACGACCTCGTCCGGATTCAGGTTGACCAGCGGCTCGCGGCCGAAGAACGCGGCCACGGCCTCGCGGATCTGCGGCATGCGGGTGGAACCGCCGACCAGGACGATGCCTTGCAGGTCGTCGGCCTTGAGCTTTGCATCGCGCAGCGCTTTGCGAACTGCGGCGATGGTTTTGTCGGTGAGCGATTTCGTCGCTGCGTCGAAATGCGCGCGCGTCAGATCGAATCGCGCTGCGCCGCCGGCCACGCCGGCGTGGAAGGCGACGGTGTCCGAATCGGTCAGCGCCTCTTTGGCTGCACGCGCTGCCACGAGCACCGCGGCCTTGTCGCTGTCGTTGCCGGCCTTCACGCCAGTTTGCTCGAGCACAAAATCGGCGAGCGCATGGTCGTAGTCGTCGCCGCCGAGCGCGGAATCGCCACCGGTCGCGATGACCTCGAACACGCCTTGGGTCAGCCGCAGGATCGAGATGTCGAAGGTGCCGCCGCCGAGGTCGTAGACCGCGTAGACGCCTTCGCTCGCGTTGTCCAGGCCGTAGGCAATGGCTGCCGCCGTGGGTTCGCTGATCAGGCGCAGCACATTGAGGCCGGCGAGTTGCGCGGCGTCCTTGGTGGCCTGGCGCTGGCCTTCGTCGAAGTAGGCCGGCACGGTGATGACGGCGCCATAGAGCTCGTCGTCGAAGGTGTCTTCGGCGCGAAAGCGCAGCGTGGCCAGGATCTCCGCGCTGATCTCGACCGGCGACTTTTCGCCCACCGAGGTCTGCACCTTCACCATGCCGCCCTCGTCGCCGCCGATGCGGTACGACATGGATTCGCGGTTCGCGATGTCGGCAAGGCCACGGCCCATGAGGCGCTTGACCGAGGTGATGGTGTTGGCAGGGTCCTGCGCGCGTGCGGCGAGTGCATCGAAACCGATCTGCCGGCGGTCGCCCTCGAGGTAGCGCACGGCCGAAGGCAACAGCACGCGGCCCTGGTCATCGGGCAGGCACTCGGCCACGCCGTTGCGCACCGCGGCCACCAGCGAATGCGTGGTGCCGAGGTCAATGCCCACGGCAATGCGGCGCTGATGCGGATCGGGCGCCTGGCCGGGTTCGGAAATCTGAAGAAGAGCCATAAGGGCTTATTGTCCCAACTGATCGAATTTGGCTTCGACGTCTTCGCCGAAGCGCTCAATGAACATGAGGGCTCTCACCTGCTGCGCGGCGGCGGGGTAATCGCCCTTTTCGTCGATCAACCAGTCGAGGGACGACAGCGCGCGTGTGCGGGCAGCCTCGACCTCGGCCTGCAGCTTCTCGACCGCGGCGATGTCACCGGCGTCGTCGAGCGCCTCGCGCCATTCCATCTGCTGCATCAGGAAGTCGGGCGGCATCGCCGTGTTGTTCTCGGCGTTGAGCGGCGCGTCGTGCAGCTCGCAGATGTAGCTCGCGCGGCGAATCGGGTCCTTCAGCCGCTGGTAGGCCTCGTTGATGCGCACCGACCACTGCATGGCCACGCGCTGCGCCGCGGCGCCCTGCGCGGCAAAGCGGTCCGGATGGGCTTCGCGCTGCAGCTCTTTCCAGCGCGCGTCCAACGCAGCGCGGTCCTGCGCGAAGGTCGCCGGGACGGCGAACAGTTCAAAGTCGGTGTCGTTCAGGTTCATGGCAAGAAAAAACCGCCAGCACATGACATGGTGGCGGCTGTGGTCGCGGTCAGCGACGACGCATCAGATGCGGAAGCTTTCCCCGCAGCCACAACGGTCGCGTTCGTTCGGATTGATGAACTTGAAGCCTTCGTTCAGGCCTTCGCGCACGAAGTCCAGCTGCGTGCCGTCGATGTAGGCCAGGCTCTTCGGATCGACCAGCACCTTCACGCCATGGTCTTCGAACACCACGTCTTCAGGCGTGAACTCGTCGACGTACTCGAGCTTGTAGGCGAGACCCGAGCAGCCCGTGGTCTTCACGCCCAGCCGCACACCCACGCCCTTGCCTCGTTTGCCGAGGTAACGGGTGACGTGGCGTGCAGCGGCTTCGGTCAGCGTGACGGCCATCTCAGTGAACAGCTTCGTCGGTCGACTCGGCGGTCTTGGCGCCGTGCTTGGCCTTGTAGTCGCTCACCGCCGCCTTGATGGCGTCTTCCGCGAGGATCGAGCAGTGGATCTTGACCGGCGGCAGCGCCAGTTCTTCGGCGATCTGCGCGTTCTTGAGCGCAGCCGCTTCGTCGAGTGTCTTGCCCTTGACCCATTCGGTCACGAGCGAGGACGAGGCAATGGCCGAGCCGCAGCCGTAGGTCTTGAAACGTGCGTCTTCGATCACGCCAGTTTCGGGGTTGACCTTGATCTGCAGCTTCATCACGTCGCCGCAGGCCGGTGCGCCGACCATGCCGGTGCCTACCGAGTCGTCGCCCTTTTCGAAGGAGCCGACGTTGCGGGGGTTTTCGTAGTGGTCAATGACCTTGGAAGAATATGCCATGGTGTACCTCTCAAACTTTGTTCAATCGTGGAGCCTTGGGCTGGCCTGGGTCAGTGGGCCGACCACTGGATCGTGCTGATGTCGACGCCGTCCTGGAACATCTCCCAGAGGGGGCTCAGCTCGCGCAGCTTGGCGACGTTGTGCTTGATGGTCGAGATGGCGTAGTCGATTTCTTCTTCGGTCGTGAAGCGGCCGATGGTCATGCGCAGGCTGCTGTGGGCCAGCTCGTCGCTGCGGCCCAGGGCGCGCAGCACATAGCTGGGCTCGAGGCTGGCCGAGGTGCAGGCCGAACCCGACGACACCGCCAGGCCCTTGATGCCCATGATCAGCGACTCGCCTTCGACGTAGTTGAAGCTCATGTTCAGGTTGTGCGGCACACGGCGTTCGAGGTCGCCGTTGATGAACACCTGTTCGACATCCTTGAGGCCGTCGAGCAGGCGCTTCTGCAGGCGAGCCGCGTGGGCGATGTCGTCCTTCATCTCGAGCTTGGCGATGCGATAGGCCTCGCCCATGCCGACGATCTGGTGCGTGGGCAGGGTGCCCGAGCGCATGCCGCGCTCGTGACCGCCGCCGTGCATTTGCGCTTCGAGGCGAATGCGGGGCTTCCGACGCACGTACAGGGCGCCGATGCCCTTGGGGCCGTAGGTCTTGTGCGAGGCGAGGCTCATCAGGTCGATGGGCAACTTCGTGATGTCGATCTCGACCTTGCCGGTGGCCTGGGCCGAGTCGACGTGGAAGATCACGCCCTTTTCGCGGCAGACGTTGCCGAGCGCGACCACGTCCTGGATCACGCCGATTTCGTTGTTCACGAAGAGCACGCTGGCCAGGATCGTGTCGGGGCGGATCGCCGCCTTGAACTTGTCGAGATCGACGAGGCCGTTTTCCTCGACATCGAGGTAAGTGACTTCGAAGCCCTGGCGCTCGAGTTCGCGCATGGTGTCGAGCACGGCCTTGTGCTCGGTCTTCAGCGTGATCAGGTGCTTGCCCTTGCCCTTGTAGAACTGGGCCGCGCCCTTGAGCGCGAGATTGATCGACTCGGTGGCGCCCGAGGTCCAGACGATCTCGCGGGGGTCCGCATTGATCAGGTCTGCCACCTGGCCGCGCGCCTTTTCGACCGCTTCTTCAGCTTCCCAGCCCCATGCGTGACTGCGCGACGCCGGGTTGCCGAAATGCTCGCGCAACCAGGGAATCATGGCGTCGACCACACGCGGGTCGACCGGCGTGGTCGCGCCGTAATCGAGATAGATCGGGAAATGAGGAGTGACGTCCATGGCTGGCTCGGGCTGGCGTGGGGGTGGTTGTTCTTTGATCTGGGCTTCTCTCGCGGCCGCGCCCGAAGGCGCTTGCCGCGACTCAGGGCATCAGGACTTGGCGAAGGCGTTGCCGAGGGCAAACACCGAATTCGGCGCATTCACGCGAATCGGCTTGACCACCGGCTGCGCCGAGATCGCGCGCTTGACGACCGGCTTGTTCTCGATCTGCACGCCCTTGGCGATCTGGTCGTCGACCAGCTTCTGCAGGGTGACCGAATCGAGAAACTCGACCATGCGCTGGTTCAGCGAAGCCCAGAGCTCGTGCGTCATGCAACGGCCGGCTTCGCCGAGGCAATTTTCCTTGCCGCCGCATTGTGTGGCATCGATGGGCTCATCGACGGAAACAATGATGTCGGCCACGGTGATATCCGCAGCCTTGCGGCCGAGGCTGTAGCCGCCGCCGGGACCACGGGTGGACTCGACGAGTTCGTGACGGCGCAGCTTGCCGAACAGCTGTTCGAGGTACGACAACGAAATCTGCTGCCGCTGACTGATTGCAGCCAAGGTGACCGGACCGGTGTTCTGGCGCAGGGCCAGATCGATCATGGCGGTGACCGCAAAACGGCCTTTGGTAGTGAGACGCATCGCAAGCTCCTTCAAGTGCTTACCGTTGAAATGACACCGTGGTCCTGGACCGCGGTGACTTCGTCTCCGCCCTGCCCGACCCTTGACACTGGTGAACCAGTCGGTAGGAGTCGGTCCTTCATCGCGAAGTTCTAGTTTTTGTTGTTGAGTGTTTCGGTCAAGTATAGCAGAAGCCCCTCAACTCTGCTGGGGTAAACCCCAGCGCCGACCCCTTGAAGAACGCGGACTTCCGGCCTACGACGGCAAGATCGCGATGTTGTCGCCACCGGACGCCCCGAAGGCCTGCTCGCGCAGCAGCGCCAACTGGTCCCGCACCCGCGCCGCCTTCTCGAATTCGAGGTTCCGGGCGTGCTCGAGCATGAGCTTCTCCAGGCGCTTGATTTCCCGGGCGATGTCCTTTTCGCTCATGTCCTCGACCTTGGCGCGTTCCAGGTCGAGCTTGGCCATTTCCTTGCCCGTCTTCTCGCTGTAGACGCCGTCGATCAGGTCTCGCACCTGCTTGACGATGCTCCGCGGCGTGATGCCATTGGCCTCGTTGTGGGCGATCTGGCGGGCGCGGCGGCGCTCGGTTTCGTCGATGGCCTTCTTCATCGAGTCGGTCATGCGGTCCGCGTACAGGATCGCCTTGCCGTTCAGGTTCCGTGCCGCGCGCCCGATGGTCTGGATCAGCGAGCGCTCCGCGCGCAAAAAGCCTTCCTTGTCGGCATCGAGAATCGCCACCAGCGACACCTCGGGGATGTCCAGTCCTTCGCGCAGCAGGTTGATGCCCACCAGCACGTCGAAAGTGCCCAAGCGCAGGTCGCGCAGGATTTCCACCCGCTCGACCGTGTCCACGTCGCTGTGCAGGTAGCGCACCTTGACGCCGTTGTCGCCCAGATAGTCGGTCAATTGCTCGGCCATGCGCTTGGTCAGCGTGGTGATGAGCACGCGCTCGTTCTTGTCGACGCGGATGCGGATCTCGCCCAGCACGTCGTCCACCTGGTGCGTCGCGGGACGCACCTCGACCTCGGGGTCGATCAACCCCGTTGGGCGCACGAGTTGCTCGACGACGTTGCCCGAATGGTCCTTCTCGTACTGCGCCGGCGTGGCCGAAACGAAGATCGCCTGCCGCATGCGCTTTTCGAATTCCTCGAACTTGAGCGGCCGGTTGTCCATTGCCGAAGGCAGCCGGAAACCGTAGTCGACCAGCGTGGTCTTGCGCGCCCGGTCGCCGCTGTACATCGCGTTGAGCTGGCCGATCATCTGGTGGCTCTCGTCGAGGAACATCAGCGCGTCCTTCGGCAAATAGTCCGTCAGCGTGGCCGGCGGGTCGCCCGGCGCCGCGCCCGAGAGGTGGCGCGAGTAGTTCTCGATGCCCTTGCAGTGGCCGATCTCGGCCAGCATTTCCAGGTCGAAGCGAGTGCGCTGCTCCAGGCGCTGCGCCTCCACGAGCTTGCCCTGAGAAACGAACTCCTTGAGCCGTTCGGCCAGCTCGATCTTGATGGTCTCGACAGCGCCCAGCACCTTGTCGCGCGGCGTCACGTAGTGGCTCGACGGGTACACCGTGAAGCGCGGAATCTTCTGGCGAATGCGCCCGGTGAGCGGGTCGAACAGCTGCAGCGACTCGATCTCGTCGTCGAACAGCTCGATGCGGATCGCCAGCTCGCTGTGCTCGGCCGGAAACACGTCGATGGTGTCGCCGCGCACTCGGAAGGTGCCGCGCGCAAAGTCCTGTTCGTTGCGCGTGTACTGCATGCGGATCAGCCGGCTGATCACGTCGCGCTGCCCGATCTTGTCGCCCACCCGCATGATGAAACGCATCTGCGTGTAGTCCTCGGGCGTGCCGATGCCGTAGATCGCGCTCACCGTGCCCACGATGACCGTGTCGCGCCGCTCCAGCACGCTCTTGGTGGCCGACAGGCGCATCTGCTCGATGTGCTCGTTGATCGAGGAGTCCTTCTCGATGAACAGGTCGCGCTGCGGCACGTAGGCCTCGGGCTGGTAGTAGTCGTAGTAGCTCACGAAGTACTCGACCGCGTTCTTCGGAAAGAACTCCCGGAATTCGCTGTAGAGCTGCGCGGCCAGCGTCTTGTTGGGCGCGAACACGATGGCCGGTCGGCCCAGCCGGGCGATCACGTTGGCCATGGTGAAGGTCTTGCCCGAGCCCGTCACGCCCAGCAGCGTCTGGAACACCTCGCCGTCGTTCACGCCGTCGACGAGCCCGTCGATCGCCTTGGGCTGGTCGCCGGCCGGCGGATAAGGCTGGAAGAGCTCGAACGGGGACCCGGGGTACTTGATGAACTCGCCCTGTTTAGCCGGACCGATCGGGTCCAGTTTCTTCAGGTCTGCTATGGCTTCGGTGTTCTCTGGCATGGCTGTTCCCGACAGGTGGCGATGGCGCCGGTAAAATTCAAGGCAACCGGAAAGCGTAGCGCAAGTCCGGTTGCCAGCGAAGCTTTCATCCCAAAGGACCTTTCCATGTCTATGTTCACCGCGGTCGAAATGGCACCGCGCGACCCGATCCTCGGCCTCAACGAGCAATTTGCAGCCGATACCAACCCCAACAAGGTCAATCTCGGTGTCGGCGTCTATTACGACGACAACGGCAAGCTGCCCCTGCTCCAGTGCGTGCAGGCGGCCGAACAGAACATGATGAAAGCGCCCTCGGCGCGCGGTTATCTCCCCATCGACGGCATCGTGGCGTACGACAACGCCGTGAAGACGCTGGTTTTCGGTGCCGACAGCGAACCGGTCGCCTCGGGCCGCGTGGCCACCATTCAAGCGATCGGCGGCACCGGCGGCCTGAAGGTCGGCGCCGACTTCCTGAAGAAGCTCAACCCCAAGGCCAAGGTGCTGATCAGCGACCCGAGCTGGGAAAACCACCGCGCCCTGTTCACCAACGCGGGCTTCGAAGTCGAAAGCTACCCCTACTACGACGCCGCCAAGCGCGGCATCAACTTCGACGGCATGCTGGCCGCGCTCAACGCAGCGCCCGCGGGCACCGTCGTCGTGCTGCACGCCTGCTGCCACAACCCGACCGGCTACGACATCACCGCCGCCCAGTGGGATCAAGTGGTCGCCACGGTCAAGGCCAAGGGCCTCGTGCCGTTCCTCGACATGGCATACCAGGGCTTCGGCTACGGCCTGAAGGAAGACGGCGCGGCCGTCGCCAAGTTCGTCGAAGCGGGCCTGACCTTCTTCGTCTCGACCTCGTTCTCCAAGAGCTTCAGCCTCTACGGCGAACGCGTGGGCGCCCTCTCGGTGCTGTGCGAGAACAAGGAAGAAGCCGGCCGCGTGCTGTCGCAGCTCAAGATCGCCATTCGCACCAACTACAGCAACCCGCCGATCCACGGCGGCGCCGTGGTGGCCGCGGTGCTCGGCAACGCCGAACTGCGCGCCCTGTGGGAAAAGGAACTCGGCGAGATGCGCGTGCGCATCAAGGCCATGCGCCAGAAGCTGGTCGATGGCCTGAAGGCCGCCGGCGTGAAGGAAGACATGAGCTTCATCACCACGCAGATCGGCATGTTCAGCTATTCGGGCCTCACCAAGGACCAGATGGTGCGCCTGCGCAATGAATTCGGCGTGTACGGCACCGACACCGGCCGCATGTGCGTGGCCGCGCTCAACAGCAAGAACATCGACTACGTCTGCGCGTCGATCGCCAAAGTCATCTAGGTGACAGCAACGTGTGAAGGAATCCGTCTCGCGACGATTCCTTCACACCTTTCGCTGGAAGGGCCCTGTCGCAGGGTCGGACTAGGGGTTAGGCCCCCTGCGTGCCCGCAGATGCACTGATATATTGCACCGCAACATTCCACTCCAAGACCAGCGATGCTCTATCAACTCTACGAAGCCCAGCGTTCCCTGATGGAGCCGTTCTCGGACTTCGCGCAAGCGGCCTCCAAGCTCTACGGCCAAGGCGCCGTGTGGGGCCAGCTGCCCATGGCCCAGCGCATGGCCGCGGGCTACGACCTGCTCTATCGCCTGGGCAAGGACTACGAGAAGCCCGAGTTCAACATCAAGTCCGTGAAGGTCGATGGCGAAGAGGTCGTCATCCAGGAGGCCGTCGAGCTCGACAAGCCCTTCTGCGAACTGCGCCGCTTCAAGCGCTTCACCGACGAACCGCACATCCTCAAGACGCTCAAGAGCCAGCCCGTGGTGCTGATCGTGGCGCCGCTGTCGGGCCACTACGCCACGCTGCTGCGCGACACCGTGCGCACCATGCTGCAGGACCACAAGGTCTACATCACCGACTGGAAGAACGCGCGCCTCGTGCCGATGTCGGAAGGCGAATTCCACCTCGACGACTACATCAACTACGTGCAGGAGTTCATCCGCCGCCTGCAGGCCGAATACGGCAACTGCCACGTGGTGAGCGTGTGCCAGCCCACCGTGCCGGTGCTCGCGGCCGTGTCGCTCATGGCCAGCCGCAAGGAGCCGCTGCCGCTCACGCTGACGATGATGGGCGGCCCGATCGACGCCCGCAAGTCGCCCACCGCGGTCAACAACCTCGCGATGAACAAGAGCTACGAATGGTTCGAGAACAACGTGATCTACCGCGTGCCGCAGGGCTTCCCGGGTGAAGGCCGCCGCGTGTACCCGGGCTTCCTGCAGCACACCGGCTTCGTCGCGATGAACCCCGACCGCCATGCCTCGAGCCACTACGACTACTTCAAGGACCTGATCAAGGGCGACGACGCCAGCGCCGAGGCGCACCGCAAGTTCTACGACGAGTACAACGCCGTGCTCGACATGGATGCCGACTACTACCTCGACACCATCCGCACCGTGTTCCAGCAGTTCGAGCTCGTGAACGGCACCTGGGACGTGAAGAACCCCGAAGGCCAGATCGAGCGCGTGCGTCCGCAGGACATCCGCACGGCCGCGCTGCTGACGGTCGAAGGCGAGCTCGACGACATCTCCGGCTCGGGCCAGACCGAAGCCGCGCACAGCCTGTGCACCGGCGTTGCCGACTCGAAGCGCGAGCATTACGAAGTCAAGGGCGCGGGCCACTACGGCATCTTCAGCGGCCGCCGCTGGCGCGAACTGGTCTATCCGAAGCTGGTGAAGTTCATCGCCGCGAACGACCAGCCGCAAAGCCGTGCCGGTGCGCGCGAAAGCCTCGCGGCCGAAGACCGGATCAAGCCGGGCCAGAAGGTCGCCACTGCAGCGGCCAAGAAGTCACCGGCCGCGAAGAAGGCTGTCGTGGCCGCCCCCGCCAAGAAGCCCGTGGCCGCAGCCAAGAAGCCGCGCGCCCGCACCGCGCGCTGAGGCGCGCGCAACCCACAGTGAACGGGCTGGCCGCACGCATCAGCGACGCACTGCCGCAAACGCAGTGCACACGGTGCGGCTACCCCGATTGCGCCGGCTACGCGCAAGCCATCGCTGACGGCGAAGCGGACATCAACCAATGCCCGCCGGGCGGCGCCGAAGGCATCGCCCGCCTCGCGCTCGTCACCGGCCGCCCCGCGCTGCCGCTCGATCCGCAATTCGGCACCGAAGGCCCCCGCGCCATGGCCGTCATCGACGAGGCCTGGTGCATCGGCTGCACGCTGTGCCTCGACGCCTGCCCGACCGATGCGATCGTCGGCATCAACAAGCGCATGCACACGGTGATCGAGGCGCACTGCACGGGCTGCGAACTCTGCATTCCGGTCTGCCCGGTCGATTGCATCTCGCTCGAAGTCGAAACGCCGGGTCGCAGCGGCTGGCAGGCCTGGTCGCAGGCGCAGGCCGAAGCCGCGCTGCAACGCTATAAGCTCCACGGCCAGCACCGTGACGCCGCAAAGCGCGAAGCTGAACCGGCCCCCGCCGTCGCCGAGCCGCAGGCCGCCGACACGCGCAAGCGCTCCATCGTCGAAGCCGCCCTGGCGCGCGCCCGCGCCGCCGCCGAACAACGCGCAAAAACCACCACCTCCAAGCCATGACACTCGACACCCAGCTGATCTACGTCGTCGCCTCGCTCGCCCTCGCCGTCATTCCCGGCCCCACGATGCTGCTGGCGCTGTCCAACGGCATCGACGGCGGCATGCGGCGCGCGAGCTGGGGCATTGCAGGTGCGTCGCTCGGCAGCATCACGCTGATCGCGGTCGTCGCGCTCGGATTGGGTTCGTTGCTCGCGGCATCGGAAATGCTCTTCAACGCGATCCGCGTGGCGGGCGTCGCCTACCTCGTCTGGCTCGGCATCAAGCTCTGGCGCAGCGAAGCGACCGATCTCGGCACGGCGCTGGCCAAGTCCGCCATCGAGGTCCGGCCGCATGGGCGCGTCGCGCTGATGCGCAGCCTGCTCGTGGCGCTGTCGAACCCGAAGACGGTGCTGTTCTTCGCGGCGTTCCTGCCGCAGTTCATCGACATCACCCAGCCGCAAGGCCCGCAATACCTGCTGCTCGGCGCGATCTTCGTGGTGCTCGACACCTGCGTGATGCTGGCCTATGCGGCTGCCGGCACGCAGGCCGTGCGCTGGCTCTCGCGCCGCGGCCTCAAGGTGCTGAACCGCAGTTGCGCGGCCGGCATGTGGCTGCTGGCGGCCACGCTGGCGTTCTGGCGCCGCCCGGGCACCTGAAGGCGCTCAGCGCTTCAATCCTTCTTCGGACGCTTGAAGAGCAGCAACAGCACCCCCGCCAGCACGACCGCCACCGCATACCACTCGAAGCGCGTGACCGTCTCGCTGGCGATCCACACGCCCAGCAGCATCGCGATCACCGGGTTCACGAAGGTGTAGCTCGCCGCCAGCGCGGCCGGCGCCTTCGCGAGCAGCACCATGTAGGCGTTGAAGGCGATCAGCGAGCCGAACACCACCAGGTACAGCCAGGCCCAGACGGCCTCCGGCGCCGGGGGCCACACCAGGCGCTCGCGCGAGACGGCCGCGAGCACCAGCAGCACCACGCCGCCGCAGATCATCTCGCTCGCAAAGCCCATCGCGCCGGGTGCAAGCGGCAGGCTGCGCTGGCTGAGCACGCTGCCCATCGACCAGCAGATGCAGGCAATCGAAATCGCCGCCAGCCCCGCGGGCGACGACTGGAAGCCGCTGCCCTGCGTGAGCATCAGCACGCCGATGAGCCCGAGCGCGATGCCCGCCGCCTCCATGCGTGTCGGCTTGATGCCCCAGATGAGGTTCAGCAACGCGATCAGCAGGGGCACCACCGCAATGAAGGCCACCACGAGGCCCGAGCCGATCGTCACCTCGGCATGCGCCGTGCCGCCCATGCCCCCGCCGAGCATCAACGCGCCGACGACCAGCGCATTGCGCCACTGCACCATCGAAGGCCACGCGGCGCCGCGCCACCGCATCCACACCGCGAGCAGCACGCCCGCAAAGAGAAAGCGCGAACCCATCTGCAGGAACGGCGGAAAGCTGATCAGCGCGTACTTGATCGCAAGGTAGGTCGAGCCCCAGACCACCCAGGTGGCGGCGAGGCAGAGCCACAGCAAAGGCGGCAACGCGCCACGGCCAGCATCGGGCGTGGCCTGGGCGGGAGAAGCAAGAGTCGACATGGCGAGGAGGTTGTTTTATTGGTGTTGGAGCGCCGCCCATGGTATGAAAGCCGCCTTCGAGGAACCATGGACATTTCACGGTTCTGCCGCTCCCCTACCGTCGAATTAAAGGAGTTCCATGGACTTCACCTTGAACCCCGCACTGGACGCGCACGACACCCGCATCCTCGCCGAGCTGCAGCGCGATGCGCGCCTCACCATGGCCGAGCTCGGCCGCCGCGTCCACCTGAGCCAGCCGGCCGTGACCGAGCGCGTGAAGAAGCTGGAGGCCGCGGGCGTCATCAGCGGCTATCGCGCGACCGTCAACCTCGGCAAGCTGGGCTACGGCATCCGGGCCATCATCCGCGTCGGCCGTGCCGACTACGACCTCGTCGTGAAGCTCGTGCAGGAGACGCCCGAATGCGTGAACGCCTACAACGTGACCGGCGAGGACAGCTGGATCCTCGAGATCGCGGTGATCGATGTGAGCCACCTCGATGCGGTGGTCACCAAGTTCTGCATCCTCACCGAGACCGCGACCTCGATCATCCTGAACCCGGCGCGCGAGCACCAGCCGATGCTGCCGCCGCACCGTTCCGACGTGAAGCCGCCGATCCGGAAGGTGCTCAATGCGTAGCTGAAGCGAGCGCGTTGAAGGCCTTCACCACCTCGGGCGGCGCCTGCACCATCTCGATCAAGACGCCCTCGCCCGCAATCGGGAATTCGTCGTTCGCCTTCGGATGCAGGAAGCAGATGTCGAAACCCGCTGCGCCTTGCCGGATGCCACCGGGCGCAAAGCGCACGCCCTGCGCGGTGAGCCATTCGACCGCCTTGGGCAGGTCGTCGATCCACAGCCCCACGTGGTTGAGCGGCGTGGCATGCACCGCGGGTTTCTTGTCCGGGTCCAGCGGCTGCATCAGATCGACCTCGACCTTGAACGGTCCGCTGCCGATCGCGCAGATGTCCTCGTCGACGTTCTCGCGTTCACTCTTGAAGGTGCCGGTGACTTCGAGCCCCAGCATGTCGACCCAGAGCTTCTGCAGGCGCAGCTTGTCGGGCCCGCCGATGGCGATCTGCTGGATGCCCAGCACCTTGAAGGGACGCTGCGTGATCGTCATGCGCAGACCTCCACTGTTTCAGTCGTCGTCGTGCGGCGCGACTGCAGGCCCAGCTTGCGCAGCAACTGCACATCGGCATCCACGTCGGGATTGCCCGTGACCAGCAGCTTGTCGCCGTAGAAGATCGAATTGGCGCCCGCCATGAAGCACAGCGCCTGCACCGCATCGCCCATTTGCTGGCGCCCAGCCGACAACCGCACACGCGCGGTCGGCATCGTGATGCGCGCGACAGCGATCATGCGCACGAAGTCGAAGGGATCGACCGGCTCCGAATCGGCCAGCGGCGTGCCCGGCACGCGCACCAGGCTGTTGATCGGCACCGACTCCGGGTACGGGTTCAGGTTGGCCAGCTGTGCGATCAGCCCCGCGCGGTGCACCGGCTGCTCGCCCATGCCGACGATGCCGCCGCAGCACACGCTGATGCCGGCGCTGCGCACATGGGCCAGCGTGTCGAGCCGGTCCTGGTAGCTGCGCGTGTCGACGATGTCGGTGTAGTACTCGGGCGCGGTATCGAGGTTGTGGTTGTAATAGTCGAGGCCCGCGGCCTTGAGCTGATGCGCATGGTGCGGCTCCAGCATGCCGAGCGTGGCGCAGGTCTGCATGCCGAGGCCCTTCACCGCCTCGACCAGCACGGCCACCTTCTCCACGTCGCGGTCCTTCGGCGCGCGCCATGCGGCGCCCATGCAGAAGCGCGTGGCGCCCGCGTCCTTGGCGGCCTGCGCGGCGCGCAGCACCTCGTCGACCTCCATGAGCTTCTGCGCCTTCACGCCGGTGTCGAACTCGGCCGACTGCGGACAGTAGCCGCAGTTCTCGGGGCAGCCGCCGGTCTTGACCGAGAGCAGCGTCGCCAGCTCGATGTCGCCTTCGGGGAAATGCTGGCGGTGCACCGTCTGCGCCTCGAACAGCAGATCCATCAGCGGCTTGTCGAGCAGCGCCTGGATCGCCTCGACCGACCACGGGCCTTGCGGCGTCACCGGCTTTGCGGGCCGGTGCAGCGTGATCGTCTGTTGCAGGTCGTTGGCACCCATCAGTTGAACTCCAGAATGATTTGATCGACGGCGAGCGATTCGCCCTTGCCCGCCGACACCTTGCCCACCACGCCGTCTTGCGCGGCGAACAGCACGTTTTCCATCTTCATCGCCTCGATGACGGCCAGCTTCTCGCCGGCGCGCACCTGCTGCCCCGGCTGCACCGACACCTCGACCAGCAAGCCCGGCATCGGCGACATCAGGAACTTGCTCAGGTCCGGCGGCGCCTTGTAGGGCATCAGTTCGAGCAGGCGTGCACCCAGCGGCGACAGCACCATGGTCTCGATCTGCGTGCCATCGTGCGACACGCGCAGCGCCAGCGGGTTCTTGCCCGCGCCGCGCTCGACCTGCGCGGTGAAAGGCTTGTCATTGACGATGCCCTGCACGCGGATCGCGCCAAGCGCGAAGCTGCTGTCGATCTTGTAGGTCTTGCCGCCCACCGCAACCGCGCTCGCGCCGGTCTTGCCGTGGAAGTCGGTCACCGACACCGGGTGCTGCACATGCTTGCCTTCCGGCCCCAGTTCCACCACCACGAACTGCTCGCCCACCTTCACGCCGTGGCCTTCGAGCTGCCCACTGATGCCCGAGGCCCGCGCGCGATAGCGGCGGTGCACATAGGCCGCGAGCGCAACGAGGAACGACGGATCGGTGTGCGGCACGTCTTCGGCATGGAAGCCCTTGCCGTAGTGCTCCGCGATGAAGCCGGTGTTGAAGTCGCCCGCCACGAACTTCGGATGCGCGAGCAGCGCCGCCTGGAACGGGATGTTGCTGCTGATGCCGCGGATCACGAAGCCGTTGAGCGCCTCGCGCATGCGGGCGATCGCATGCTGGCGATCCTTGCCGTGCACGATGAGCTTGGCGATCATCGAGTCGTAGTACATCGGGATCTCACCGCCGTCGTACACGCCGGTGTCCACGCGCACGCCCTGCAGGTGCTCGGTGTCGCTCGCGAACATGGTCTCGGCAGGCGGCTGGAATTTCACGAGGCGGCCGGTCGAGGGAAGGAAGTTGCGGAACGGGTCTTCGGCATTGATGCGGCACTCGATGGCCCAGCCATCGCGCTTCACCTGTTCTTGCGTGAGCGGCAGCTTCTCGCCGGCCGCGACGCGGATCATCAGCTCGACCAGGTCCAACCCCGTGATGCACTCCGTCACCGGATGCTCCACCTGCAGCCGCGTGTTCATCTCGAGGAAATAGAAGCTCTGATCCTTGCCGACCACGAACTCCACCGTGCCCGCGCTCTGGTAGTTCACCGCCTTGGCCAGTTGCACCGCCTGCGCGCCCATCGCCTTGCGCGTCTCGTCGCTGATGAAGGGCGAAGGCGCTTCTTCGATCACTTTCTGGTGACGCCGCTGGATCGAGCATTCGCGCTCGTTCAGGTAGATCACGTTGCCGTGCGAATCGCCCAGCACCTGGATCTCGATGTGGCGCGGCTCCTCGACGAACTTCTCGATGAACACGCGGTCGTCGCCGAAGCTGTTGCGCGCCTCGTTGCGGCACGAGGTGAAGCCCTCGAAGGCTTCCTTGTCGTTGAAGGCCACGCGCAGGCCCTTGCCGCCGCCGCCGGCCGAGGCCTTGATCATCACGGGGTAGCCGATGTCCTTGGCAATCTCCACGGCGCGCTCGGCCGTCTCGATGGCATCGTTCCAGCCCGGAATGGTGTTGACCTTGGCCTCGTTCGCGAGCTTCTTCGAGGCGATCTTGTCGCCCATCGCCGCGATCGAATAGTGCTTCGGGCCGATGAAGGCAATGCCCTCTTCCTCGACCTTGCGCGCGAAGGCTTCGTTCTCCGACAGGAAGCCGTAGCCCGGGTGCACCGCCTCGGCACCCGTCTGCTTGCAGGCCGCGATGATGCGGTCGGCCTGCAGATAGCTCTCGCGGCTGGGCGCGGCGCCGATGTGCACGGCCTCGTCGGCCAGCTCGACGTGGCGGGCTTCCTTGTCGGCGTCGGAATAGACGGCGACGGTGAGGATGCCCATCTTCTTGGCCGTTTGAATCACGCGGCAGGCGATTTCGCCGCGGTTGGCGATCAGGATCTTCTTGAACATGTTGTCGTCCTGTGTCTTCAGAGGGGGATGTTCCCGTGCTTGCGCCACGGGTTCTCGAGCTTCTTCTCGCGCAGCATCACGAGCGAGCGGCAGATGCGCTTGCGCGTCTCGTGCGGCAGGATCACATCGTCGATGTAGCCGCGTGCGCTCGCGACATACGGGTTGGCGAAGCGCGCCTTGTATTCGGCCTCGCGAGCGGCCAGCTTCTCGGGGTCGTTCTTGTCTTCGCGGAAGATGATTTCCACCGCGCCCTTCGCGCCCATCACCGCGATCTCGGCGCGCGGCCAGGCAAGGTTGACGTCGCCGCGCAGATGCTTGGAGGCCATCACGTCGTACGCACCGCCGTAGGCCTTGCGCGTGATGACGGTGATCTTGGGCACCGTGCACTCCGCGTATGCGTAGAGCAGCTTGGCGCCGTGCTTGATGATTCCGCCGTACTCCTGCCCCGTGCCGGGCATGAAGCCGGGCACGTCGACGAAGGTGATGACCGGGATGTTGAACGCATCGCAGAAACGCACGAAGCGCGCGGCCTTGATGCTGCTCTTGATGTCCAGGCAACCGGCCAGCACCAGCGGCTGGTTGGCCACGATGCCGACCGTCTGGCCTTCCATGCGCGCAAAGCCGATCACGATGTTCTTCGCGTAGTCGGGCTGCAGCTCGAAGAAGTCGCCGTCGTCCACCACCTTGAGGATCAGCTCCTTGATGTCGTAGGGCTTGTTCGGGTTGTCGGGCACCAGCGTGTCCAGCGAGTAGTCGGGCCGGTCGGCCGGGTCGCCCTGGCCGTTGTTGCCCAGGCGCACCGGCGGCTTCTCGCGGTTGTTGAGCGGCAGGTAGTTGTAGAGGCGCCGCAGCATCATCAGCGCCTCGACGTCGTTCTCGAACGCCATGTCGGCCACGCCGCTGCGCGTGGTGTGGGTGATGGCGCCGCCCAGCTCCTCGGCCGTCACGGTCTCGTGCGTCACGGTCTTCACCACGTCGGGGCCGGTGACGAACATGTAGCTCGAGTCCTTCACCATGAAGATGAAGTCGGTCATGGCGGGCGAATACACCGCGCCGCCCGCGCAGGGGCCCATCACCATGCTGATCTGCGGCACCACGCCCGAGGCCATCACGTTGCGCTGGAACACGTCCGCATAGCCGCCCAGCGATGCCACGCCTTCCTGGATGCGAGCGCCGCCCGAGTCATTGAGGCCGATGACCGGCGCGCCGACCTTCATCGCCTGGTCCATCACCTTGCAGATCTTCTCGGCATGCGCTTCGCTGAGCGCGCCGCCGAAGACGGTGAAGTCCTGGCTGAACACGAACACGAGGCGCCCGTTGATCATTCCGTAGCCGGTGACCACGCCGTCGCCGGGGATCTTCTGCTCGGCCATGCCGAAGTCGACCGAGCGGTGCTCGACGAACATGTCCCATTCTTCGAAGGTGTTGTCGTCCAGCAGCAGCTCGATGCGCTCGCGCGCCGTGAGCTTGCCCTTGGCGTGCTGCGCGTCGATGCGCTTCTGCCCGCCGCCCAGACGCGCCTGGGCGCGGCGCTTTTCGAGTTGTTCGATCAGTTCTTGCATGAGAAAAGCCTCTTTGAAAAATCAGCAGTCGTAGGTTTCGCTGTACTGGAATGACGCGCCCGGCATGGTGGCCAGGATGTCCATGAATTGCGCGATGGCGCTGCAACGCTCGCGCGGGCGATAGGGCAACGAGTTGTCGAGCGCCCCGAACGAGAGATCGGTGCTGCCGCCGCCCTTGGCCGGCAGCACTTGCACCCACTGCGCCTCGAGCGTTTCGCCGCGGCGGCAGAACACGGTGTTGTGGATGTCCGAGACGCCCCAGGCATCGCCGCTCGCCGCGGACCACAGCACCAGTTGATGGTTGGCCGGGCCGGCGCCCTGCAGCAGCGCGAAGCCAGGCACGGTGAAGTGCAGCGACGGCATCCGCAGCACGCGCTGCGCCGCGATCAACGCCCGATCGTTGCCAGAAGGACCGGGGTGCAGCGCACGTTCACGCGCGGGGCCGACTTCCAGCTTCGCCACTGCATGGGCTTCGCGCAGCATGGCGTCGAGCGCCGATTGTTCGTTCTGCCACGCATCGGCCCACGGCGCGGCGGCGGCGATATCGTCCTCCCAATCCAGGAAGAAGATGCCGCTGGTCTTCACGCCTGCTTCGTCGCTGCGCGGCGCGCCGTACCAGGAGACGCCGACGCTCACGCCGCCCACGCGCCATGCGGCATTCACGGCAACGCTCCAGTCGTTCTCTTCCTTGAAGCGCGCCGGCTGCGCGTCGCCGCGCTCGGGCGTGCCGAGTTGCTGCACCAGCTGCGCATGCGCCCGCAGCGCGAAATCGACATGCGACTGGCCTTCCGGCAGGTCGAGCCGGTACCACACGCGCGTCACAGGACGCTCGGGGTACGGCACCATGAGTTCCATGCGGCTGCAGCCGAGGCCGAGCACATCCACACCCGGCAGATGCCACACGTTGGCACCGGCGGCCGCCTGCACCGGCCGCAGGCCGTGCGCCTCCAGTTGCGCGAAGGTCGCGCCCCAGGCGAAGGTGCCCGCCGCGGTGTCGAAGCCGCGCGCGATGCTGTCGGTGTTCAGCCGGCCCATGCGGTTTCGTCGCCTGCGTAGAGGCCGAGCAAACGGCGCGCCGCCGTGGATGGCGCCAGCTCGAGCGCGCCGACCTGGCCCAGCAGCGCGGGCAGTTCTTCCTTCACCCGCGGATGGTGGCGGAAGGCATGGCGCAGCCCGGCTTCGATGCGGTCCCACATCCACGACTTGGCCTGCTGCTGGCGACGCGCCATGAGCCGGCCATTGGCGCCCTGCAGCGCACGAAAGCGTTCGACCTGCGCCCAGAACGCCTCGACGCCCTGCCCCAGCAACGCACTCAGCTGGATGGCCTGCGGATGCCAGAAGGTCTCGTCGTGATGGGCTTGGTCGGGATGGCCGTGCTGGCCGAAGAGGCGCAGCGCCGAGGTGATCTGCGCCTGCGCGCGCGTGGCGGCCGAAGCGTCGAGGTCGGCCTTGTTGATGACCACGAGGTCGGCGATTTCCATCACGCCCTTCTTGATCGCCTGCAGGTCGTCGCCGGCGTTGGGCAGCTGCATCAGCACGAACATGTCGGTCATGCCGGACACGGCGGTCTCGGACTGGCCGACACCCACCGTCTCGACGATCACGATGTCGTAGCCGGCCGCCTCGCACACCAGCATCGCCTCGCGCGTCTTCTCGGCCACGCCGCCGAGCGTGCCGCTCGAGGGGCTCGGGCGGATGTAGGCGCGCTCGTGCACCGAGAGCCTCTCCATGCGCGTCTTGTCGCCGAGGATAGAGCCGCCGGACACGGTGGACGAAGGGTCGATGGTGAGCACCGCGACGCGATGCCCCTTGTCGATCAGCAACAGGCCGAGCGTCTCGATGAAGGTCGATTTGCCGACGCCGGGCACGCCCGAGATGCCGAGGCGAAACGAATTGCCGGTGCGCGGCAAGAGCGCAGTAAGCAGCTCATCGGCCTGCGCGCGATGGTCGGTGCGGGTCGATTCGAGCAGCGTGATGGCCTTGGCGATCGCACGGCGCTGCGCCATGCCGTCCGACTCGGCAACGGCGCGTTCGAGCGCCTCCACCGGATTCAGCACGCGGCCTCCTCGGCCGTCACGCGCCAGCGGTAATGCAGGTCGACGCCCTCTTCGCCTTCGAGCACGAAGCCATGCCGCAGGTAGAAACGGTTGGCATCGCTCTGCACGAGCGCGGTGAGCTTGATGTCGAGCTTCTTCTCGCGCGCCTCTGCCTTCGCCCAGCGCATCACCCATTCGCCGATGCCGCGGCCCTGGAAGCCGGTGCGCAGGTACAGGTGATCGAGCCGCAGCGCATCCGCGCCCTCGGGCTTGAGCGTGACGAAGCCCACGCGCTGGTCGCCGTCGAGCACGATGTGGTGCATGAACGGCACGACAAAACCGGCGCTCAGCCGTTCGCGCGAACGCGCGAGGTCGAAGCGCCCGACACGCTCCAGGCTCGGGCGCATCGCATCGATACGCACGGCCAGCATGTCCTCGAAATCGCTGGAATCCACGGGCTGCAGCGACAGCCGCGACAAGAGATCGCCCACGTCTGGCGTCCCTGTCAGGCCGCGACGGCCGCGCGGATCTGCTCCAGCACGTCCTTCGCGCTGGCGGGGATCGGGGTGCCCGGTCCGTAGATGCCCTTGACGCCGGCTTCGTAGAGAAAGTCGTAGTCCTGCCGCGGGATCACGCCGCCGACGAACACGATGATGTCGTCCGCGCCCTGCTTCTTGAGCTCGTTGATGATGGCGGGCACGAGAGTCTTATGGCCGGCCGCGAGGGTGCTCACGCCGACGGCATGCACGTCGTTCTCGATGGCTTGTCGCGCGCACTCTTCGGGCGTCTGGAAGAGCGGGCCCATGTCCACGTCGAAGCCCAGGTCGGCGAAGGCCGTGGCCACCACCTTGGCGCCGCGGTCGTGTCCGTCCTGCCCGAGCTTGGAAATCATCACGCGCGGACGGCGGCCCTGTTCTTCGGCGAAAGCGTTGATCTCGGTCTTGAGGGCTTCCCAGCCCTCGGCGGAGTCATAGGCAGCTGCGTACACACCGGTCACCTTTTGCGTGTCGGCCCGATGGCGGCCGAATGATTTTTCGAGCGCGTCCGAAATCTCACCCACCGTGGCGCGCAGGCGCACCGCGTCGATGCTCAGCGCGAGCAGGTTGCCCGTGCCGTTCTCGGCGGCTTCGGTCAGCGCATCGAGCGCGGCCTGCACCCTGGCGGTGTCGCGCGAGGCGCGGATCTTCTGCAGCCGCGCCACCTGCTGGTCGCGCACCATCACGTTGTCGATCGAGAGGCTGTCGATCGCGTCCTCGCTCTTGAGCTTGTACTTGTTGACGCCCACGATCACGTCCTTGCCCGAGTCGATGCGCGCCTGCTTCTCGGCCGCGGCCGCTTCGATCTTGAGCTTGGCCCAGCCGCTGTCGACCGCCTTGGTCATGCCGCCCATGGCCTCGACCTCTTCGATGATGGCCCAGGCCGCATCGGCCATGTCCTGCGTGAGCTTCTCCATCATGTAGCTGCCGGCCCAGGGGTCGACCACGTTGGTGATGTGCGTCTCTTCCTGGATGATCAGCTGCGTGTTGCGCGCGATGCGCGAGCTGAACTCGGTGGGCAGCGCAATCGCTTCGTCCAGCGCGTTGGTGTGCAGGCTCTGGGTGCCGCCGAACACCGCGGCCATCGCCTCGATGGTGGTGCGCACGATGTTGTTGTACGGGTCCTGCTCGGTGAGCGACCAGCCCGAGGTCTGGCAGTGCGTGCGCAGCATCAGGCTCTTGGGGTTCTTGGGCTCGAACTCCTTCATGATGCGGCACCACAGGAGGCGCGCCGCACGCATCTTGGCCACCTCGAGATAGAAGTTCATGCCGATGGCCCAGAAGAAGCTCAGGCGCCCGGCAAAGCCGTCGACGTCGAGGCCCTTGGCCAGCGCGGTCTTCACGTATTCCTTGCCGTCGGCCAGCGTGAATGCGAGTTCGAGCGCCTGGTTCGCGCCGGCTTCCTGCATGTGATAGCCGCTGATCGAGATCGAGTTGAACTTGGGCATGTGCTGCGCCGTGTACTCGATGATGTCGCCGATGATCCGCATGCTCGGCGCGGGCGGAAAGATGTAGGTGTTGCGGACCATGAACTCCTTGAGGATGTCGTTCTGGATGGTTCCGCTCAACTGGTCCTGCGCCACGCCCTGCTCTTCGGCCGCGACCACGTAGCCCGCGAGCACCGGCAGCACGGCGCCGTTCATGGTCATCGACACGGAGACCTTGTCCAGCGGGATCTGGTCGAACAGGATCTTCATGTCCTCCACCGAGTCGATTGCCACGCCGGCCTTGCCGACGTCGCCGGTCACGCGCGGATGATCGCTGTCGTAGCCGCGGTGGGTGGCGAGGTCGAAGGCCACGCTCACGCCCTGCCCGCCGGCGGCCAGGGCCTTGCGATAGAAGGCGTTCGATTCCTCGGCGGTCGAGAAGCCGGCGTACTGGCGGATGGTCCACGGACGCACCGCGTACATCGTGGCCTGCGGGCCGCGCAGGTACGGCTCGAAGCCGGGCAGCGTGTCGGTGTACTTCAGGCCCTGCAGGTCGGCCGCGGTGTAGAGCGGCTTGACGGTGATGCCATCGGGCGTGACCCAGTTCAGCGCGCTCACGTCGCCGCCCGGCGCGGACTTGGCCGCGGACTTGGCCCAGGCGCCGAGGTCGGCGGGCTTGAAGGTGGGTTCGGGTGTGCTGCTCATGGAAGGCGCCGCTTTGCAGTTGTCTTGCAGGGGATGACAGGGAATTCGCAAATTCGCTCGCAGGGATTTGCAAGCCGGCAGCGAGTCTAACCGATCCATAATTATTAATTCAAACCCGTTTTATGCGGTACATTCCTGCCCATGTCCGCTGTCACCCTCACCCCGCGCGCCCTCTACGAAGAGGTGGCCGAGCTGCTGCGCCAGCGGATCTTCCGCCGCGAACTCGAGCCCGGCAGCTGGATCGACGAACTCAAGCTCGCCGAGGAATACGGCATCAGCCGCACCCCGCTGCGCGAAGCGCTGAAGGTGCTGGCCGCCGAAGGGCTGGTGACGATGAAGGTGCGCCGCGGCGCCTACGTGACCGAGGTGTCCGAGCAGGACCTGGCGGATGTCTACCACCTGCTCTCCCTGCTGGAGAGCGATGCGGCCGGCGTGGTGGCCGAGCGCGCCACCGATGCCGAACGCGCCGAGCTGAAGAAGCTGCACACCGAGCTCGAAGCCGCCGCCGCGCCGGGCAAGGAAGACCGCGAGCACTTCTTTGCGCTCAACGAGCGCTTTCACATGCAGTTGCTGGCCATCGCCAACAACAAGTGGCGCGACCAGATGGTGGCCGACCTGCGCAAGGTGATGAAGCTCAACCGCCACAACTCGCTGCTGAAGGCGGGGCGCATTGCCGAATCGCTGGCCGAGCACCGTTCGGTGATGGCGGCCATCGAAGCGCGCGACGCCGCAGCCGCGATGGCGCGCATGCGCGAGCACTTCAAGAACGGGCTAGAGGCAGCGAACTGATTTCGCCGGCCCGCTGCAGACTCAATCGCGAGTGATGGTGCCGGCTTCGGCCGCAATCCGCCGGGCCGCTTCCAGCAGCCGGGGCGCCACGCGATCCAGCATGACGTCCTTGGGCAGCAGGTAGGCCGGGCCGCCGCAGCTCAGGCCGTAGCGCTCACCGCGCGGGCCCTGCAGCGCAAAGCCGAGGGCGTGGATGTGGGGATGCCACTCGCCGAAGGAACTGCAATAGCCCAGGCGCTCGTATTCCTCGATGCCCGCCATGAGCCGCGGCTCGACGGCCGGCCAGTTCTCGCCGGTCTCGATGCGGATCTGTTCCAGCAGCACGTCCCGCTCGGGCGGCGGCAGTGCCGCCAGGTAAGCCCGGCCGGCGGCCGAGGTGGTGATCGAGAGGCGCGAGCCGACCTCGATGCGAGAACTGATGAGCGCGGAGCGCGGCCGCAGCGAATCGATGACGAGCAGGTCGAGATCGTCGCGTATGCCCATGTGGATGCTGGCGCCCGCGAATTCGGACAGCTCCGTCAGATGCGGCCGCGCCACCGTCCGCAGGTCGAAATGCCGCAGGTAACGGCTGCTCATGTCGAGCAAGGCCGGCCCCAGGCTGAATCGCTCGCTGTCGCGCGACTGGCGCAGGTAGCCGGCGCCTACCAGCGTCGCGGTCAGCCGCGATACGGTGGCCTTGGGAATGCCCGTCGTGTCGGCCAGATCCCGGTTGCCCATCGGCGCGGCCGCCATCCCGATGGTCTTGAGTACTGCCAAGCCGCGTGCCAGCGCGCTCACTTCCTCTTTGCTGCCAACAGCTTCGCTCATGAAGAACCTTTTTTTGTTTCCCTGACCTCTTTATTCTTGAGCAAAAACAGGTGCGCAGGCCACACTTGTTATTGCATTGTTTCGGAACTATGTTCTATTAAAAGAGGATGAAATGCCCCTATCCGGGGGCTAAAAAGGCCCTTTTCGGGCGTAAAAAAACACGGAATCTCCGAGTTCGGAGATGTTCTTCGTGAGCGGGGAAACAAAAAACCGACCGCGGTGGCCGGCGCTCAGGCCGCCTGCGCGACCGGCTCGTGCGCCAGCGCCATCACCTCGTGCGGCGGGCGCGTCTTGAGGCGGTGATCGCTCCAGACCTGCCGCCAGCGGCGCGCGCCGGGCAGGCCGTTGCGCAGGCCCAGCATGTGGCGCGCGATCGACGACCACTGCGTGCCGTGCTCGGCCGCCTCGCGGACCATGTAGTCGCACATCAGCGACTCCACCTCTTCGCGCGTCAGCGGCTGCGGCGCGGCGCCGAAGAACTCGGCGTCCCATTCGGCGAGCCACCAGGGGTTGTGATAGGCCTCCCGCCCGACCATCACGCCATCGAGCAGGCGCAGGTGTTCATGCACCTGTTCGTTGACGGAAATGCCGCCGTTGATGGAGAACTTCAGATCGGGAAAGTCGTGCTTCAGCCGATGCACCAGCGCGTAGCGCAGCGGCGGGATCTCGCGGTTCTGCTTCGGGCTCAGGCCCTGCAGCCACGCGTTGCGCGCATGCACGATGAAGGTTTCGCACCCCGCCTCGCTCACCTGGCCGACGAAGTCGCGCACGAACTCGTAGCTCTCGATCTTGTCGATGCCGATGCGGTGCTTGACCGTGACGGGCACGCTCACCACATCGACCATCGCCTTCACGCAGTCGGCCACCAGTTGCGGCTCGTTCATGAGGCAGGCGCCGAACGCGCCGCGCTGCACGCGTTCGCTCGGACAGCCGCAGTTGAGGTTGATCTCGTCGTAGCCCCACTCCTCGCCGAGCTTCGCGCAGTGCGCGAGGTCGGCCGGTTCGCTGCCGCCGAGCTGCAGCGCCACGGGATGTTCTTCGGCGTTGAAGCGAAGGTGCCGGGGCACGTCGCCATGCACCAGTGCGCCGGTCGTCACCATCTCGGTGTAGAGCAGTGCGTGGCGCGACATCAGGCGATGAAAGTACCGGCAATGACGGTCCGTCCAATCCATCATGGGGGCAACGGAGATGACCTTCTCTTCCAAAACGCGTGATCCTGTGGTGTCGACACCGGCCCGGACATCGGGCGCAGAAGGCGGCGATTTTCTCACGCGACCCGTGCCAGCGCCTCGGTCAGCTGCTCGACCGTGTACGGCTTGCGCAGCCAGGTGGTCCCCTCCACCGTCTTCGCCGGCTCTGCCTGCCCTGTCACGAAGATCACGGGCACACGGTGATCGCGCAGCAGCCGCTCGGCCAGGTCGTGCCCCGACAGTGCGGGCAGGCCGATGTCCACCATCACCACATCGAAGGCGCCCTCGAAGAAGCGCGAGATCGCGGCCTCGGCGCTCTTGACGCCGGTGGCCCAGTGCCCCAGGGCTTCGAGAATGTTCAGGGTGGCGGCGAGCGTGTCGACGTCGTCCTCGACGAGCAGCACGCGAAGTTTTTGTTGTGGCGGGTCAGCGGTCATTGCGTTTTATTTTTCCAGACAACCCGCTGCAGCGCAGGTGCTTCACCCTAACACCCTGCTGGGATGTACGACAGATGGCGGTGTTGTCCGACTCGGCGAACGGGGTGCTTCCCGACAATGGGCTCCCCGGCCGAGACAAGCCGGTGCAACTATTCCCGGCACTGAACGATGACCCGCATCTACCTCATAGAAGACAACCCTCTGATCGCGACCACGCTGACCGACGGGCTGCAGGAATTTTCCGACTGCGATGTCATCGGCACCGCGACCACTTCCGATGAAGCCATCGACTGGCTCAAGGCCAACCCCGGCGAATGGGATGCGGCGGTGATCGATGTGTTTCTCGCCAAGGGCAACGGGCTCACCGTGGCGCAGTACCTGAGGGACAACAAGCTGCCCGAGCAGCGCACCGTGGTGCTCATGAACTACGCGACTTCGGAGGTGCGCGAGGGCGCACTGTCGGCGGGCGTCGATGCGGTGTTCGACAAGTCGCTGCAGCTCGAGGCGTTCTACGACTTCTGCGCGGCGCTGAACATCACGCCCCGGCGCTGACACAATCGGCCGCGTGCCGCTCTTCAAACACTGCCTGTCCACCGGCCTTGCGCTCGCACTGATCCTCGTCGCGTCGCCTGTGCGCGCGGCAGCCCCTGTGCTGCTCGTCACCTCGCCTGTCGCACTGCAGGCCGCCGAGAAATCCGGCGCCAGCTTCGCTCACTGGATCGGCGATGCGCCCGCGGCACCCGACGGCATCGCCACCAACCAGGCCTTGATGCGCTCCGCGGCCTGGCCATCCATCGCCACGCCGCTCGGCGAAAGCCTTGCGCGCATCCAGCGCACGGACAGGCAGGCCGGCGTCGGCATCTCGCGCTATCCGCATCGTTTGTTCGATGCGCGCTGGCTCGCGAGCCCCGACGCCTTCTTCGAGCTGGTCGGCGTGGCCAACCGCATGGACCGTCGGCCTTTCCAGAACGGCGCCTGCGGCGAGACGCGGCTCGTGTACCGGCTCGCCTACCGCGCCGCTGCGATGCAGTCGCGCCTGCCGATGACCGTCAATGTGGAACTGCGCGGCGATGCGCCCGATGCAGACGGCAGTTGCGCCGGCACTGCACGGCGCTGGCAGCCGCCTCAGGCTTCGATGCCGGACGAGGCGCTCGGCCGCTGGCTGGTGTCGCCCGACGGTCCGCTCGCGCCGCAGCGTCTGGCGCCCGCGCGCATCGCGCAGGTCACCACCAACCTGCAGAGCGTGCGCTGGCCGTCCGCGGTGCGGCCCGATCTCGGCGGCCATGCCGAGTACATGCTGCGCGCCTTCCGATGGAACGCCGGCACGAAGCGCTTCGACATTGCGCCGCTCGAGAACACGCCCGACATCGCGCGCCTCAAGGCCAACGCACCGCTGCGCAAGGAGCTGCAGCAGTGGCTGCAGCAGCCCGCCAACCTGCGCGCGCTGGACGAAGCCTCGGTGCAGATTCCGGAGAAATTCCTCGCGACCGAGTCGATCTCCGTCGCGCCGCACGGCCTCGCGCGTCTCGCGAACCGGCCGTTCGCGCAGGTCTTCTCGCCCGGCGACTGGCAAGCCGTGCCCGGCAGCCGCACGCTGCAATCGCCGCAGGCCGTGCTGCGCCGTCTCGACGACCTCAGCTGCGCGGGCTGCCACCAGAGCCGCGCGGTCGCGGGCTTTCACCTGCTCGGCGTCGACCGGCGCGGCGCATCGCGCACCTTCACGACGGGCAATGCGCTCGCCCTGCCGCACTCGCCGCACCTGCAGGACGAACTGGCGCGTCGCGCCATGTATGTGCGCGCCGCGCTGTCGACGCCGCAGCCCGACCCGTTCCGTCCCCTGGCCGAACCGGACGCCGCGAACGCCGCGCCCGAAAAAGCCACGGTCGGCGCAAGCTGCGAACCCACACGCATCACGCAATCCGCCAACCCCTGGCTGGACCGCGCCGAGAAACTGCCGCGCGTCGCCTGCGAAGGCGTGTTCTCGGTGTGCGAGAAAACCTCGGTCGGCTTTCCGGGCGGCATGTGCTCGGGGCCGTGCGATTCGCTCGACAAGAACGGCACTTGCGGCGGCATCGCCATCCTGAGCGACTTCAACCGGTGCCTCGCCGCGAACAAGCCTTTCGGCGAATGCCTCGCCAGGCACACGCGCCCCGGCAACCTGCGCAGTTGCTCGTCGCAGCAGCCCTGCCGCGACGACTACATCTGCGCGCAGGCCGAGGGCCAGCCCGAGGGGCGCGGCGCCTGCATTCCGCCCTACTTCCTGTTCCAGATGCGGGTGGACGGGCACTCCTGACGATCGCTCATTCGTTCGATTCACTCGTTCGACGTAGGCCGCATCAGGTACGCGCACACCGCGGCGACCACACCCAGCACCGCGACATAGATGCCCACCGGCACGATGCTCGAATACTTCGCGACCAACGTCGCCGCGATGATCGGCGCCAGTCCGCCGCCGATGGCCGCCGCGAACTGGATGCCGATGGAAATGCCCGAGTAGCGCAGCTCCGCCGGGAACTGCGCCGCATACAGGTTCGACTGCGGCGCGAACATCAGCGCGTAGTTGATCGCCAGCGCCACCACCATCGCCACCGTGTACGCCGTGAGCGACCCGCTGCCGATCGCCTGGAACAGCGGCACCGCCATGACGGCCAGCAGCAGCCCGCCGAACACATAGAGCCGCCGCGCACCCACCTTGTCCGCGAGCCAGCCGCTGGCCGGAATGGTGAAGACCATGACCACCGAACCCGCGATCAGCGCATGCAGCGCATCGGCCCGCGAGAACCCGAGGCGACTGGTCGCATACGAGATCGAGAACACCAGGATCGTGTAGATCAGCGTCACCTCGGCCAGCTTGCCGCCGATGGTCAGCAGCAACGGCTTCCAGTGCGCCACGACCACTTCGCGCGCAGGCAGCACCGCCGTCTTCTGGTGCACCTTCACCTGCATGAACTCGGGCGACTCCTCCACCTTCATGCGGATGAACACACCCAGCACGATCAGCACCGCGCTCGCAAGAAACGGCAGCCGCCAGCCCCAGCTCAGGAAGCTCGCCTCGGGCAACTGCGTCACCAGCGCGAAGGCGCCCGAGGACAGCAGCACGCCGATGGGTGCGCCCATCTGCGGCATGCTGCCCACCAGCGAGCGCCACTTGGGCGGCGCATGCTCCACGGCCATCAGCATCGCCCCGCCGAGCTCGCCGCCGAAGGACAGGCCCTGGCCGATGCGCAGCAGCACCAGCAGCACCGCAGCCCAGAGGCCAATCGATTCGTAGGTCGGCAGGAGGCCGATCAGCACGGTGCAGATGCCCATCATCAAGAGGCTCAGCGTGAGCATCGACTTCCTGCCCAGCCGGTCGCCGAAATGCCCGAACACGATGCCGCCCAGCGGCCGCGCCAGCATGCCGCTCGCGAAGGTGCCGAAGGCCGCCAGCGTGCCGACGGTCGGATCGAAGTTGGGGAAGAAGATCTTGTTGAACACCAGCGCCGCGGCGGTGCCGTAGGCCAGGAAGTCGAAGGCCTCGATGGCCGTGCCGACCATGGTGGCGGCGCCGATCTTCCACATGCTCTGGTGCTTCTTCTCCGCAGCACCCTGCAATGGCGAGGCGATGCTGTTCATGGCTGCTCCTGCGTGATCTGCCTTGCGAACATCGCGAAGCTCGCGTTGACGATGCTCCGCTGCAGCAGGAAGTCGTGCGACTCCTTCGCGAGCACCGGGTCCACCAGCTTGAGCCGCCCGTAGGCCGATTGCGCGATCAGCTGGTTGCGCGCCGCGCGCTCGATGAGCACCGACATGTAGAGCGATTCCTCGATGCTCGGCGTGGCCGCCAGGAAGCCGTGGTTGGCCAGCAGCACGCAGCGCTTCTGGCCGAGCGCGGCCGAGATGATCTCGCCCTCCACATCGGCGATCGGCAAACCGGGCCACTCCGCGAGGAAGGCGCAGTCGTCGAAGAACGGCGTGGCATCCATGTGCGCGATCTGCAGCGGCTCGCCCGTCATCGACAGGGCCGACACATACGGCGGATGCGTATGCATCACGCAGTTCACGTCGGGCCTTCGCCTGTAGACCCAGAGGTGAAAGCGCACCGCGGGGTTGGGCACGCCCTGGCCTTCGAGCACGCGCAGCGAATCGTCGATGCGCATCACCGATTGCGGGCGGATCTCGCTGAAGGCATGCGCGAGCGGCGTGGTGAGGAAGGTGCCGTCGGCCTGCCGCACGGTGACCTGCCCGGCCAGCGTTTCGGAGTGCCCCTCTTTCGCGAGGATGCGGCAGCTGAGTGCGAGCTTCTCGGCCTCGCTCCAGTCGCCGTAGGTCAATCCGTCGAAGGACGGTGTGGGGCAGTCGTGGTTTTCGTGGGTTGGGGTGCTCACGCTGTGGCTCCTGTGCATTGACGGTGGCGGTCAATGTAAGAAGCGCGTCTCGGTTTGCGCTTGTGCGTGCGCGCACGCGCATTGACCCTGCGTGCCAACCGGGCGCGCTATGGCGTCATGGCGCCGGATCGAGCACCAGCTGCGTCTGCGTGACGACGCTGCAGAGCTTGCCCTGTGCATTCGTGATCGAGGTCTGCCAGACCATCGTGGTGCGCCCGCGGTGCAGCGCCACGCAGGTGCCCGTCACCGTGCTGCCCAGCCGCGCGCCGGCGATGAACTTGGTGCTCGAATCGGTGGTCGTCGTCCGCTTGCCGCCCGAGAGGTTCACGAGCGTGCCGACCGCACCCAGCGTGTCGGCAAAGGCCATCGAGGCGCCGCCGTGCAGGATGCCGCCGGCCGTGCAGAGGTCTTGCCGCACCTCCATTTCCGCCACCACGCGGTCGGGTTCCAGCACCGTGACGCGGATGCCCATGAGGCCGGGAAAGATTCCGGCGAACAGCTTCTGGATGTCTGCAATGTCGGTCATCGATGGCTCCTTGGATCGCCTTGGGGTTCGACAGCCTAGTGGAAAGTCTCGATCGTTGCGAGATGGCGCCAGACCTAGACTGCAGCCCCTCGCCACGATGCTTGGCACGAAGCGTGCGGGCCAACCGCAGGAGCCCCACCATGCACCACGACACCGCATCCGAACTGAGCTTTGCGCCCCGCTTCCGCCCGTTCTATCCGGGCGATGTGCAGGGCTACTCCAGCGCGCTCGATTCGCTGGTCTACCCGGGCGAACTCAGCGTGCGGGACAGCAACCCGCGCATGAGCCTGGAAGCCTGCCGGCTCGTGGGCGGCGGCCTGGCGATCAGCTTCACTTCGACGCCGCTCGCAGTGCGGCACGACACCGCGCTCGCCTCGCCCAGCGGTTCGGGCGATGTGCTGGCCATGATCGCCGTCGAGGGCGAAGGCACCATCGACCAGGGCGGCCGTTGCATGCCCTTTCGCCAGGGCGACATCACCTTCCGCACCACGCGGCTGCCGTCCGTCTGCACGCTCACGACGCCCGGCAAGCTGGTGATGCTGCGCGTGCCGGCCGCCCGGTTCTTCGGCATCCACGCGGACCTGCACGAGCGCTTCGTGCCCTCTATCGCGCAGGCCCATTCGCGGCTGGCCGAAGCCGCGCGCACGCACATGGACCATGTCTTCCCCGGCCCGGTGCAAGGCACGCCGGCGCTCGCGTATTTCTCGGAACAGTCCTTCGTCTCGCTGCTGGCCGCGACGTACTGCGAATCGTGCGAATTGGTGGGCGACGACGTGGCCGAGCGCAAGCGCCGCGAGCGCGACCGCTGGCAGCGGCTCGTGGCCTACGTCGAAGCGCACCTGGGCGATGCGGAGCTGTCGGTCGATGCGGTCTCGAAAGAGCTGGGCATTTCGAAGCGGCTCACGCACCGCCTCTTCGAGATGCAGCGCACGCAGTACGGCGCGTACCTGAGGGCACGCCGCCTCGAGCGTGCAAAGGAAGAGCTCTTGAACCCGAGGCTCGATCACCTGAGCATTTCGGAGATTGCCTATCGCAACGGCTTCGGTGATGCGAGCCACTTCAGCCGGTGTTTCAGGAGGCAGTTCGGCACACCACCAGGGGCCTGGCGCAAGTCATCGGACTGAGCGACGTGCCTGGTCACCGGAAAATATCGCTTGCAACTAGATCGCATGCGATCTAATATCCATCCCATGCCTTCCAAGCGCCCAGCCGCCCCACCCGCCGAAGTCCCTGCGACCAATCCGCTGGCGCTCGACGAGCAGCTCTGTTTCGCCGTGTACTCCACGATGCTGAGCCTCAACAAGGTGTACCGCGGCCTGCTGCGCGATCTGGATCTCACCTACCTGCAGTACCTCGTCATGCTCGTGCTGTGGGAGAAGGACTCGGTCAACGTCTCCGAGATCTGCAAGCGCCTCGCGCTCGAAACCACCACCCTCACGCCGTTGCTCAAGCGCCTCGAGACGCGCGGGCTCATCCAGCGCGTGCGCTCGGCATCGGACGAGCGCCAGGTCATCGTGTCGCTCACCACCGAAGGCCGCGCCATGCACAAGAAGGCCCGCGGATTGCCGGCCTGCGTGGCCACGGCGATGGCGCTGGCGCCTGAAGACATCGGCAACCTGCGCGACCAATTGCTCGCATTGCGCTCCAACCTCGACAGGAACGCGTGATGGCCCGCCGCATCCGCCTTCCTGTTTTTTCACGCCATTTATATCGCATGCGATATTAATACAAGCGATACGAAATCGATCCCTCCATCTCCACCACGTCACTGAAGGAACGCACCATGTCCGCCAACAGCCTGAACGCCACCGCCACCCGCCGCAGCCTGCTGCTCGGCGGCGCCTCCGTCGCAGCCGGCGCTCTCGTGGGCACCGGCTTCTCCACCGCGGCATCCGCCGCTTCCACCGCCGCACCGAAATCCAGTGCGGTTCCCGCCTCTTCACTCAAAGGAAAGCAGACCATGAGCAACACCATCACGACCAAAGACGGCACCCAGCTCTACTTCAAGGACTGGGGCCCCAGCACCGGCCAGACCGTCGTGTTCAGCCACGGCTGGCCGCTCGACTCCGACAGCTGGGAATCGCAGATGCTCTTCCTCTCCTCGCAGGGCTACCGCACCGTGGCGCACGACCGCCGCGGCCACGGCCGCTCGAGCCAGCCCTGGAACGGCAACGACATGGACACCTACGCCGACGACCTGGCCACGGTCATCGAGACGCTGGACCTGAAGAACGTCGTGCTGGTCGGCTTCTCGACCGGCGGCGGTGAGGTGGCGCGCTACATCGGACGCCACGGCACCAAGCGCGTGGCCAAGGCTGCGCTCATCTCTGCCGTGCCGCCGTTGATGCTCAAGACCGCCGCCAATCCCGGCGGCCTGCCGATCGAAGTGTTCGACGGCCTGCGCGCCGCGCAACTGGCCAACCGCTCGCAGTTCTACAAGGACGTGCCCTCGGGCCCCTTCTTCGGCTTCAACCGCCCGGGCGCCAAGCCCTCGCAAGGCCTCATCGACGCATGGTGGGCCCAGGGCATGCTCGGCGGCCACAAGAACACCTACGACTCGATCAAGGCGTTCTCCGAAACCGACTTCACCGAAGACCTGAAGAAGTTCGACGTGCCCACGCTCATCATCCACGGCGACGACGACCAGATCGTGCCGATCGGCGCCGCGGGCCTGGCCTCGGCCAAGCTGGTGAAGAACAACAAGCTCATCGTCTACCCCGGCGCGCCGCACGGCCTGACCGACACGCACAAGGACAAGTTCAACGCCGACCTCTTGGCGTTCATCAAGTCCTGATCGCCCCTCTCGGCGATCGGCCGGGCCTCTCTTAGTATTCCGTGCACAACATGAAGAACTGAGAGGCCCCGGTGGACATCTTCGAAAACGTCCTTCTCATGCTGGTCGCGGCGTGCCTGCTCCTGCAGGTCTCGCGCCGCCTCGCGCTGCCCTACCCGTCCCTGCTGGCGCTGGCCGGCGTCGGGCTCGGCGCGATGCCGTGGGTGCCGCACATCCACTTCGACCCGCACCTGGCGCTCGCCCTCTTCATCGCGCCCGCCCTCCTCGACTCGGCCTTCGACACCTCCCCGCGCGAACTGCGGCACAACTGGATGCCGCTGGTCTCGCTGGTGCTGGTCGCGGTGCTCTTGACCACCGCCGTGGTCGCATGGGCCGGCTGGGCCTTCGCGGGGCTGCCGATTGCCGCCGCCATCACGCTCGGCGCCATCGTCGCGCCGCCCGATGCGGTGGCCGCGGCGGCGGTGATGCAGCAGTTCCGCATTCCGCGGCGCACGCTGTCGCTCATCAACGGCGAGAGCCTGCTCAACGATGCGGTCGCGTTGCTGGTGTTCGGCGTCGCGGTGTCGGCGGCGGGCGCCGCGCACCAGCCCATTTCGAGTTCGCTGCCGATGCTGCTGGTCGCGGTGCCGGGCGGCGCTCTGGTGGGCATCTTGCTCGCCAAGATCAACCTGCACGTGGTCGGGCCGATCTTTGCGGGCACGCGCTCGGCCATCATCTTCCAGTTCGTGATGACCTTTGCCGCATGGATCGTGGCCGAGCGGCTGCACCTGTCGCCGATCATCTCGGTGGTCGCCTTCGGCATGACGCTGGGCCAGTACGCGCCGGGCCGCAGCGCACCGCGGGACCGCGTGCAGTCGTATGCGGTGTGGGGCGCGGTGGTGTTCACGCTCAATGTGCTGGCGTTCTTCCTGATGGGGCTGCAGGCGCGCGGCATCCTCGACCGGCTCTCCGGCCCCGCGCTCACGCACGCGCTGCAGTTCGCGGGCCTCGTGCTCGCGCTGGTCATTGCCGTTCGGGTCGTATGGGTGATGCTCTACGGGGCGGTGATGCGCACCGTGAAGCACCGGCTGGGCCTGAAGCCAAAGGGCATCTCGATTCCTTCGAAGCGCATCGGCTTCCTCGTCGGATGGTCCGGCATGCGCGGCCTGGTCACCATGGCCACGGCCTTTGCGCTGCCGGCGGATTTTCCGGGCCGCGACCTCATCGTGCTGAGCGCGTTCGCGGTGGTGCTCGGCACGCTGGTGATCCAGGGCTTCACCATCGGGCCGCTCATCAAGGCACTGAAGATCGAGCCCGACGAATCGCAGGACAAGGAAGTCTCGCTCGCGCGCATCGCGATGATGGATGCGGCGCTCTCCGCGCTCGAAGCGGAGCGCGGTGGCGAAGCCAACGCCGTGCGCGACGAATACCGCGCCGCACGGACCATCGCCGCCGACGAGCGTCAGCCGCAGGCCCAGACCGCGCACGACCGGCTGCGCGCCACGGCGATCCGCGCACAGCGCCAGGCGCTCGATGCGCTGCGCGAGAGCGGGCAGATCGAGGACGACACCTACCACCGGCTCGAGGAGGAAATGGACTGGGCGGAGCTCAATGCGATTCCTGCCAACGATGTGCGGCTGCAGAGCGTGTAGCGCTTGCGCCCCTCTCTTGCTCCTTCCCCTTCCGGGGGAAGGTTGGGATGGGGGCACGACGGCGTTCAATTCATCGCAGCGCCATATCGAACGCCGCTTGCCCCCACCCCTGCCCTCCCCCGGAAAGGGAGGGAGAAAAGCCGGGCATCACGCCTCCTCGTACCACCTGTCCTTCGCCAACATCACCCGGTGATGCCCATGCCCCGACGGCATCATCGGAAAGCAGTTCTCCTGCGCCGCGACCTGCACGTCGAGAAAGAACGGCCCGTCACTCGCAAGGCACTCGGCCAGCGCCGCTTCAAGCTCGGCCGGCTCCGACACCCGCCGTGCCCCCCAACCGAAGGCCTTCGCCAGCGCCACGAAATCCGGCAGCGCCTCGTTCCAGCTGTGGCTCAGCCGGTTGCCGTGGTTCAGCTCCTGCCACTGCCGCACCATGCCCATGTAGCCGTTGTTGCACAGCACCAGCTTCACCGCCGTGCGGTGCTGCACCGCCGTTGAAAGCTCCTGGATGTTCATGAGCACCGACGCATCGCCGCTCACGCACACGCACAGCGCATCGGGGTGGCCGATCTGCGCGCCGATGGCGGCGGGCAGGCCGTAGCCCATCGTGCCCGCACCGCCCGAGGTGAGCCAATGGCGCGGACTGTCGAAGCGCAGGTACTGCGCGGCCCACATCTGGTGCTGGCCCACGTCGGTCGAGACGATCGCATCGCGCCCGCTGCGGCCGATGGCCTGCTGCAGCGACGACACGAGCTGCTGCGGCAGGATCGCATCCGCGCGCGGCTCGAACTTGAGGCACTCTTCCGCGCGCCAGCGCTCGATGCGCTCCCACCACGGCGCCAATCGCTCGGGCGCAAAGCCCCCGGCGGGCAACAGCGCCAGCACCGCATCGAGGATCGCGGCGCAGTCGCCCACCATCGGCACATCGACATGCACGACCTTGTTGATGCTCGTCGGGTCGATGTCGATGTGGATCTTTCGCGCATGCGGGCAGAACTCGTCGAGCTTGCCGGTCACGCGGTCGTCGAAGCGCGCGCCGACGCACACCACCAGGTCGGCCTCGTGCATCGCGAGGTTCGCTTCCAGGTTGCCGTGCATGCCCAGCATGCCGATGAACTTCTCATCCGACGCGGGGAAGGCGCCCAGGCCCATCAGCGTCAACGTGCAGGGCGCGTGCAGGCGATTCACGAGTTGCGTGAAGGCTTCGCAGGCAGCCGGCCCCGAGTTGATGAGCCCACCGCCGCCATAGAGCACCGGGCGCCGCGCGGTCGAGAGCAGGTCGGCCGCGCGCTGCAGCATCGCCTTCGGCGGCAGCGCCGCCCTGCTCGCACGCAGCGGGCGTAACGGCGTCGAAACCGCACCATGACCCAGGCGCTTCAGCTGGATGTCCTTCGGCACATCGAGCAGCACCGGGCCCGGCCGGCCCGTCGATGCGATCTCGAGTGCGCGCCGCACCAGCGCCGGCACGTCGTCGGCCGCGCGCACCTGCTGGTTCCACTTGGTCACCGAGCGCGACATGCCCAGCGCATCGCTTTCCTGGAAGGCCTGCGTGCCGATCACCGCCGTGGCCACCTGCCCGCTGATGCACAGCACCGGCACCGAATCGCTCATCGCATCGAGCAGGCCCGTGATCGTGTTGCCCACGCCCGGCCCCGAGGTGACCAGCACCACGCCCACGCGCCCCGTGCTGCGCGCATAGCCCTCGGCCGCATGCACCGCGGCCTGCTCGTGGCGCACCAGCACATGGCGCAGCCGCGGCTCGCCGTGCAGCGCGTCGTACAGCGGCAGCGCGGCGCCGCCGGGGTAGCCGAAGATGGTGTCGACGCCGCACTCCACCAGCGTGTCGAGCAGGGCCTCCGCCCCGTTGCGCACGCGCGGTGCGGCTTCGGGGTGAAGGGACAAGGAAGACGTGAGGGGTATGTCGAGCAATCTCATGCCGTCAATTCTTCCGTTACTCAGGCAGAATTTGCTTCTTTCTTTTGGCTCATTGGGTTCAATTTATGAAAACCAATCGGAAAACATCGACTTCCGAAGAAGGATCTTTCGACAAGATCGACATGGCCATCCTCCGCGTGCTGCTGCTCGACTCGCGCAAGACCCTGCAGGAGATCGGCAACGAGGTCGGCCTCTCGCCCACCAGTTGCTGGACGCGCATCAAGAAGTTGGAGGCGCAGGGCGTCATCAAGCGCTACACCGTCGACGTCGATCCGGCCAAGCTCGGCTATCACGACTCGGTGATCGTGCAGGTCACGCTCGAGAGCCACACCGACGAGACCCTCTACGACTTCGGCCGCGTGCTCGCGACCATTCCGGAGATCCAGGAGGCGTACCTCGTCTCGGGAGACTACGACTACTACATCCGCATCGCGGTGCGCGACACCCGCGACTACGAACGGCTGCTGCGCGAAAAGCTCTACAAGATCCCCGGCATCCGCCACAGCAAATCGCACTTCGTGCTGCGGGTGCTCAAGGAAACCAGCGTGCCAGTCATCTGAAGGTGCGAGCATCGCGTTGACCTGAACTCCCCCAAAGGATCTTCGGATGTTCGATTTCTTCAAGAAGAAAAAGCCGCCGGCCCCGGCCGCTGCCGTCGAGACCGGTCCCGCCGTTCCCCTGCCCCTTGCCGGGCGCAAGGGACACGTCGGCGCCATCGAGGCGGTGACGCTCGACGGCACCATGTACTTCTTCGGCTTCGACTTCAGCAGCGACCTCGTGCTCTCGCCCCTGATCGCCGACATCGACCTTGCCGCGCGCTTCGCCAGCCAGCACATGACGCAGCGCGACGGCACGCACGACGAGGCCTACTGGCGCGAGCTCGCGGGCTACGCCGTCGAAGGCTCCGAGCTTGCGACCAAAGAGGAAAGCCGCACCTTCAGCACCGAGTCGCTGGCCGCGGCCATCGCAAGCCTCGCGCGCGTGCGCCGCGAAGGCAAGGTCGAGCCCGGCTTCGCCATCGCGTACCACCTGCGCTATCTGCTCGGCGCAGCGGGCGGATGGGAGGTGCCGGAAGAAGCCGGCACCGAAGATGCCGACGAATGGATCGATGTCGTCAGCGGCAACGAACCGCTGGCCGAGGGCACGACGCTGACAGACATCGCCGGCCGCCTGCAGGCGCACCTGAACGCGCTGGTCGATGCCGCGCCGGGCAACTGGTCCACGAAGTTCGCGGTCTTGAAGGGCTGAGCCCATTCCAACCGGATCAGAGCCGGATCAGTTCCACCCGCCGGTTCTTCGCGCGCCCCGCCTCGTTGTCATTCGGCGCCACCGGCTCGGCCGCACCGGCGCCGCGCGTGGTGAAGCGGCGCGGGTCCACGCCCGCCTTCACCAGCACACCGATCACCGCGACCGCGCGGCGCTTGGAAAGATCGTCGTTGTGCTTGGCTTCGCCTTGCGCATCGGTGTGCCCCACCACCGAGAGCTTGAGCGGCGGGTTGTTGCGCATGAGCTTGGTCATCTCGTCGAGCGTGGGCTGCGACTCCGGGCGAATCACGTCCTTGTCCAGATCGAACAGGATGCCGTAGAGGTTGATGCGCCCCGTCTCGGCCAGGCTCTTCTGCATGGCCGAGGCATCGACGAACACGATCTTGTCGCCTTCCATCGCCTTGGCTTCCACCACGCGCACGAAGGCGTGGTTGCCGACATCGGCGTTGTGCTCGGCCAGCGCGATGCTCGCGTACACGGTGCCGGTGGGGCCGGTTTTCTTCGCGAGCAGGTAACGACCACTCACCGAGAAGTAGTTGCGCACGTAGTCACCGCTCTTGCCCAGGCGCGGCCACTCGGGGTCGTCGAACGCGAGCGCAAAGTCGTAGGGCGTGGTCGTGTCCACGCTGTTGGGGCGCTTCTGGTAGCAGGTGGCGTTGGCGGTGCCGCAGGTGAAGAGCACGTCGAAGCCCTTGGCCTTGAGGCTCGCCTCGTAGTTGCGCTGCACTTCGAGCAGCGAACGCCCGGCCGGCAGCTTGTAGTGATAAAGCGAGATCTTGCCCTCGAGCTTGAGCAGATCGGGCTTGCCGCCGCCCCAGTTCTGGAACGGCTCCTTGATGAGGCCAACCTCGTCGTAGGTCGTGACCTTGGTGCCGTCGAGCACCGCTCCTTCGTAGCGGCCGACGAGGGGGTGGTCTTTCTCTGGCGGTGCGGCGGCAAAGGCGGCCGTGCAAAAAAGCGCGGCCGTTGCAGCGAGGAAGGCGAGCTGTTTCATCGGAGGTGTCGAAGGAGCGGCAACGCCCGGGATGCTAGGACGGGCACGGGCCGTTGTGCATTCGACGGACGGCCTATGCCGTGGGCAGTTGGTTGGTCGAGGCACCGACCCTGCGGGCAGGACGCGGCGGCGGCTGACAAAGGCCTGAGGCCGGAGGGCGCTTACTCATCCGCAAGGCGCCTGCATCGCGTGCTGAATCACGCGGTCACCTGCACGAACGCACACAGGAGATTTCCGCATGTCAGCAGCGACACACAAAGCGACTCTCGTGAAGGCCAACGCGGCCATCGAGAAGGGTGACTACGAAGGGTTCCTCGCGCTCTGCACCGAGGACACGGAATGGACCTTCGTCGGTGACCGAACACTCAGCGGCAAGCAAGCCGTTCGCGAGTGGATGGCGACTGCGTACACCGAGCCACCCAAATTCGAAGTCCATCACCTGATCGCCGAGGGCGACATCGTCACGGCCCTCGGCGAGATCACGCTGAAGGACGACGCGGGCAAGGAAACGCGCCATGCGTATTGCGATGTGTGGCGATTTCGTGAGGGCCGGATGGCTGGGCTGCATGCGTTCGTCATCGAAGGGGCGCTGCAGGGCGGAGGCGCTGCGCAGGCGCGGTGACTGTCGCCTGCATCGGCCGCCATTCGCGGCGACACCGGCGTCAGACCCGGCTCGATTTCAGTGCCAATCGCGTATTGATTTCATGGGTCACGGCGCCTGTCCGCTCGACGCACGAGTGATCGGCGCAACGGATCCAACCATGCCTCCGACGCCTAGGATTTCAGTTCGAAGCGCCGATACCCGACATATGTGAGCGGCAGCAGATCGTGAGCTTCGGAATATTGCTCTTCCAGGCTCCATGCAGCTGGAAGGTCCGCAACGATCTCCGTTGCAACAAGCGACAAGCGCTCTCGCGCATCGGTGCCGATCGCGCGCTCATGCTCGAAGCGGATTTTCACAAGTTTCCGGGTGACATCTGCCTCGATCGAGACTTGCCTCAAGTTCGGGTCTACGTTGCCAATCAATGCTCTTTGAAGCGAAAGCAAGAGCCCCATGCGACTGTGGAATTCCTTCATCGAAGGTCTACATCGGGCAGCGAAGCGGCCTTCAAAGCTGCGGCTCGATGCTGCGGACTACAGCACGAACGCACTGGAACAATGCGTTGCTCTTCTCCGGTCCATGAGTCTGCTGGCACTTCTCCACCTGAGCCCGCACTGTTGCGAGGCGCGGCATTCTCATGCCGCCCAAGGTTTCGCGAAAGCAGACCTCCGAACGAAAGGAATACTGGGCATATGAAGAGAGGTCGGGGAAATCGAACGCGTCTTCAACAGCTTCTCGCATGGCGCTGACCACGCGCAGCGACATGGACTTGGGCGGTTCGGGCAGGAGCCCGAGCACCTCCGCTTTGCTTCGCCCTTGCGCCCGAAGCGCGCCTGCGACCAAGGTCGATCTTGATTGGTCGAGGCACAAGGTGTTGGATGCTTTGACCATCTCCTCCGGGTCCGGCAACAACCAGCGGTCGAGCGGTTGCGCATGAACGGCAATGGCGACCATGGCGCCGATGAGAAAGAGGATTGGCTTCATAGGTTTTGAAATCGACGCATCAACTGGAAGGGAGGCGAGATCGCGATTCTGGCGGATGGCGTAGTGATGTGATCTCCTCTTCCGCCATTCAGCAAAAGGCATTGCTTATGCGTGTTGCGGTGACTGATCGATAGAGCCGCGCGCTTCAGTCATCAGCAACTTGCGACGATGGAAAAACGAAACCCGCGCGATTCGCGACTTACTAGCGCATTCAGTTTCCCCGCCCGCTTGGTCTCTCTCTAAAGTGGATGCCCCTGTCGCTCGGCGACGCACTGTAGGGAGCAAGGAAGGCGCTGCACACAACGCGCTTTGAAGGATGACCGCTTCGCCTCGCGGCGGGCCATCGGTGCCATGCGCACTCGATGGAAAACGCGAGGCACAAAAGGCGACGGCCGAGGTGCTGACACACCCCGACCGTCTAACCACATGACGTGCAACCACTCTGAAAGCGAGCACAACAAATGGCTAAACGAATTATGGCCGGGCACCCTGCACCGGCACCCCGCGGCAAGTCGACCAGCGGCACCGCCCCCGCCATCACGGACGGGCCCAGCGCGACAGACCTTCTGGAGAACAGGCTGGAGCAGTTGAAGTCGCTGCTGCTTTGCTGCTACGGCGATGACGCCCCTTGGGCTCAGGGTGCGTGTGAGAAGCATCGGGACAATCTGATTTGGATTGCATCAGATCTGGCGAATGAGGCTGCGGAGCTATTCAAACGGTGCCACGACGAACGAGTTGGGTTAACTTGAAGTCTCAACCACCAGCCGACCGGAGGCATCGATCAGGGCAGGCTCCTTGGAGATACATCCTTGCGCTCGGTAGCCGCCGGATAGTGCTCATGTCATAGAGCCTCGCGTGAGCGCATCGAGGCGGCCAATTCATCAAGAAGCGCTTTTACAGCGATTCATACCTTCGCCCCTCACCAGCACACAAGTTGTCAGGAAAGGTGCTACCAATCCGGAAAGGCTACCCGGGGACGGCTAACGGCGCAGACAGTAACGACGCCCATTCGCCTGTGACAAACCTCCTTTCGAACCGGGAGTAGCCGTAGACTTGTGTGACTGAACGCTACGAGATACGACAAGAATGACTTTTCTCAGGTGGGCCGGCAGCAAAAAGCAGCTTTTGACTGTCTTGGCCTCGTGCTGGCATGCCGCTCGCAGCGAGCAAACACCCACACGCTATATCGAGGGATTTTCCGGCTCAGCCGCGCTCTTTTTTCATATTCGACCCCAAAAGGCATTATTGGTCGACGTAAATAGCGATCTCCAGCACTGCCTGCGTCGTGTTAAAGCCGATCCGAGGGGTGTTTCCTCCATACTTTCAAAGCTAAAGAGTACAGAAAAAAACTACTATCGAATCAGAGCAATGGAGCGATCGAGCCTTACGGAAAACGAAAGGGCAGCCACATTCATTTATCTAAATCGAAATTGCTTCAACGGGCTCTATCGAACCAATCTAAAAGGACATTTTAATGTCCCATTCGGCGGCTCAAGATCCGGAGCTCTACCAAATTACACACAACTAGCGGAAGCCTCCAAAATACTGCGCGACACCGAGATAGTGACTGGAGATTTTTTCGATACAATTTCTCCAAGCATTGGCCAAAACGACTTTATTTATCTAGACCCCCCGTATGCTAAACGCAACGTAGGACTCGACAATCAATATGGACCAGACGTTTTTGGCATGCGCGATATTGAGAGATTAGATAAGCTATTAAAGATGGCCCACAAACGGGGGGCAAACTTTTTGGTCTCCTATGCAGAGTGCGAAGAAATCTCTGATGTCGCATCGCATTGGCACACGCATACTGTCGACGTACGCAGGACAATTGCGGCAAATACACTCAGTCGCGGAGTCGCGAGAGAACTTTTAATAACCAATATTTAAAACCCAAAAAATGTCTACCCGGCCAAAAAAACCGGCAAGCCGCCCGATCAACAAACACAGATCCGACCTTGTGCCACTGATTGGAGCCAGTCTTGAAGAAGTTAAGACCGCATTTGGCGTAGACAATGCGAAGCAGATGGACGTTAACGCCATTGTTCGATATTTTGTACCGCAGGCCGAATTTTACAGATTATTTGTTGCAAAGAACCAAATCCTATTGGGAGCACGCGGCTCTGGCAAAACGACTTGGGTCAGAATGCTGGCCCACGATCACGTAACTCTTGCGGCAAGAGAGAAAAATCCTCGCGCAGACTATGCGCGTGCCGCATTGGCAAAAAACCTGATCGGCGTATATGTGCCCGCGAGTGCCGCCTTCGCGGGCGATCTCAAAAATAAATCGTGGCAAACCGAATCTGAAGCTGAGCAATATTTTGTTTGGCGGTTGAATTTGCATGTGTGCTCCGCACTGACACATGTCTTGCAAAGCTGTATTTCTCAGTATTGTAAGGGAGGCGCTGAAACCAAAAACTTGTTAGCAGAGGTTTGCGTCCTACTTTCGAAACAATGGAGCGAGGGCGAGGAAACCTGCTCTTCAGTTGAAGAGCTCCGTTTGCTTCTTTCGAACGTAGAACTTAAGCATCAGACTGAAATTAGAAGGCGCAGGACAAGCGCCCAGTCGGTAGAGCCTTACCAAGATCATTTTGACAGTGATCTCATGCTGCCTTTTAGGATCTCGACCAATATCATTAAGTCGAAAATTGCGATCCCTCGAGACGCCGTTTGGATGATTTGTCTAGATGAAATTGAATATCTCTCCGAGCTTCATCATCGCATATTGAACAGCCAGATAAGGGCGTCAAGTTCCGACATTGTTTTCAAAATTGCAACAATGCCCTTCGCCCACCATACTCTGGCGACAAATCTTGATGATCCCGTGCGAGAAGGGAACGATTTTGAATATATCAATGTAGATCAAGAGTCCATTGACAGTCGTGGAGGGCAATTCGAGGGTGAGTTTTTAAAATTTGCTAGAGCAGTGTTTGAACGGCGAATGTTTTTCAACTCGCCAAAGTTCAAGAGTCTTACCTTACGCTCTTTATTGGGAGGATCTCCGCTGATAGAAAACAAGCGTGTTGATACCCCAGAAGAAAGAGAGCAGTTCATGGCACTGCTTCGCAAGCATGCAAATCCTTCTACTATTGCGCGCGCGGAAAGATTAAAGGGAACACCTGGGTTTAAAAACGAAATTATTAGAAAAATGCACGGAGCACTGCTGCTGCGAGAAGCATTAAAAAGTTTTCATGGAAATTCTCGCCTACGCATTTATTACGGCGAACCGATGGTTGTCCGCTGCTGCGATGGCAACGCGCGACGTTTAATGCGCGTAATAAATCAGCTTGTACAAAAAATTCAAGTTGACAGGGCTGGAAACGCAATATTACCTATCGATCCGGGGGTACAGAATCAAATTCTTGAATCTCTGGCGAGGGACACTCTAAGCAGAGTACATAGTGAGCCACCAAATGGTTTTGTCGCCGCACTGTATTTGAATCAAATTGGAAAATTTTTTCAAAGACAATTCTCCAGTTCAGACCGATCACTCGGCAGTGATCAGATCACATCTATCAAAATTACTGAGGAAGATGGCGACGAGGCTCAAAAATTTATAAAGCAGGCCGTCCAGCTGTCATTAATGATTCCGTCTAAGGAAGTGACACTGACAGCTTCCGACCGAAGCTGCGCGGGGGTCTTTCACCTTGCCTTTTTATTCGCACCGCTTTTCCATTTATTGCCCCGTCGAAACGATTCGGTTCGACTTTCCAAGATCTTAGCAGCTGCGCATTCAAATAAGGACGCGCAACACGATCAGCAGCAATCATTAATCTAGTCATGATTGTCCGCACCCTTGCTGAGATCGATGTCAGCGCGATCAACTGGGATTCTTATGACGTGATTATTCTTGCTTCAGGATTTGAAGCAAGAAGCATCCATATTTTCAAATCCATCCCCGCTGAACAGTATCACAGGTGCGTTGTTTTGGGTTTTAAGGATGCACCAGCACTTTTAAATCGCGAATCTAATGACGCTGTGTTTGCGGCGGCTGGGATCACTCCTTTTGTGAACGATGACCCCCGAGAGTACGAGAATTTTCTTAAAAGTTTGTTTTATGATTTAGTACGAGACATCGGGGAACGTCCATTTCGAGTTTTCATTGACTACTCCGTAATGACTCGAATCTGGTACGCATATATTCTTACTTGGTTTAAATACTCTGGTGCCGTGCTTGCTGCGGACGTTGATTTTGCTTACTCACATGGTTCTTACCAAGGCAAATTTGAGAATTTGCAATTAATGGAGACCAGTATTGTTCCTGGTTTTGAAGGCGTTTCAGCAGGTTGCCGCCGAACTGTCGCTATCTATGGACTGGGGTACGATCGTTTTGCCACTCTTACTGTCCACGATATTGTTCAACCGGATAAATTCGTTTGTTTTGTCGCACATGACCCGGCTGACGAAGCAACCGCTCAGCGGGTGTTGACAGAGAATTCCGAGATTATTGAAGCATCGGGTAGATCTGCAATCTTGCTCCCGTTGGACAATTTAAAAATGGTCGTCGACGAACTCGCGAAGGAAATTGGCGCCGCGGCTGAAACCGATGAAATAATTGCTGTACCAATGGGGCCTAAAACGCATGTTCTGGGTACTTTGCTTGCTGGTCATTTTTCACCCAGACTGACATGTTGGCATCCGCTAGGGAGGCGTATAACTCCCGTACAAGTTGACGCTCAGGGCCGCATAAGCTGTTGGCGTGTGGAGTACAGGACCTAGTCATGGAAATAGGATTTCTTTGCTTTGCAAGCGGAATTTTTATAGCGATGCTAATTGCAGCCTTTTCCGATAGGCTCATCAATATCCTATTATTCATATTGTTGCCAGTATTGGTCGTCGCCCTTTGGTATTTTTGGGCTTTTCATGGCGTGCAGCATTTCTACTCCGAATTGCAAAAGTCGCAGCAGTCTCGAATTTCATCCACGTATGAAAAGCCAGAAGCGGCAAACGCAAACTCCGAAGAATTTGATAAGCTGCTGCCAGCGCTGGGTCAAACTGGCGATCTTTTTGGTGGCATTAATGCCCTCTTTGCAGCGCTCGCATTTTCTGGAGTTGCGATTGCCGCAATCATGCAGGCGCGCTCGCTGCGGTTGGCCAGAGAACAGCAGATCCAACAATCCTTCGAGCCTCTCTTTTTTCATCTTCTGGAATTACACAGGGTCGTTGCAGCACCAAAAACGAAGTTACGGAGCCGTCTTCAATATAAAGAACGAGCACTTTCCTCGTCGGAAAGTGCGGAACACGCGGTGGATTTTTCAAGAGCTATGACCGTGCTTCGGCGCGCGCTACGTATGAAAGCCGTCGGTCTTGGAAACTCCGACAATCGTGGGCAAATTCTTTGTTCGCTGTGTTCTCAGTACTATCAATATTTTTATGATGAAAACCAAGACGAACTGGGCCCTCATTTCCGGACTTTGTTTCACATCTTTAAACTGATCGACTCGGCGAGTTTTGATTTAAAGAGCAAATTCAAATATGCAAATATTGCTCGCTCAACACTAGGACGGGATCAACTATTCCTTTTAGCAGTCAATTGCTTGTCAAGGCCGGGGCAAGAATTCAAACCTTACGTCGAGAAATACGGGCTTTTAAAACACGTAGCAAGCAACCCCTCCATACCGACGATCGACGAACGGGTAGCTTCATGGTGCTATCACGAAAACGCTCGACTTGGTGCGAGCTTTAGACTTCGTTCGTTGCGAGAAGGCGGCACCAAGTAGATTTGAGCCCGATCGGCACAAGATCTGAAATCGCGTCACTGAAAGTTGGTATTTGCGCGCAGCCGAGGCTCGATCGACTTGGCGGTTAGTGATCAAAGAAGAAATGAACTTGAATTAGCTTGACTTATTGAAGCCGGATTGCTTGAGGCTCCATCTCAGGCCCATGCTAGGAGTTTGAACACACCCATCGTTCGAGGTCCTCTTTCAACGCGGCATTCCTCGTTGGGATCACGGAGACAGCTATCTCAAAGCTTGCTGGCGACCCTCCCTGCCCTGTCGTTGGTTTGCCGAAACAAGATCACAAGCCCCGAAATCAGAAAGTACACAGCCCCCACCGCCGCATACCCAGCAAACGTCTGCACCACAGGCGCCGCACTCCCCTGCTGCGCCACAAAGAACCCGCCAGCCAGCGCCGACTGCGCCCCGCTCAGCATCATCACCCACTGCCCCTTATCGCTCTTGCGCCGACGAATGGCCGTCGCCAGCTGAAGCAGCCCGGCAACGATCGCCCACAGCCCGAAGATCACCAGAATGATCTGCCACTTGAGCCCCAGCGAAACCGCCACGGCCACAGTGACCAGCGCGCTCATCCAGAAGTTCAGCACCTGCGTGGGGTTGGCCTTGGCGCCCCCCGTCATCCGGGCGTCCACCCAGTTGGCCAGCGCGTCCCACGCGGGGTAGACGATCAGCAACCCGCTCGCGACGACGGGTGACCCCTTGGCGACGGTGAAGGCGAGCGCGACCCACGCGAAGGAAAAGGCGGCGCGAATGAAGTAGAGCTTGCGCAGCCACGCGGCTCGCTGAAGTGGAGACTGGTTGATGTTGGACATGGCAATGGCGGCAAAGACCGCGAGATGTAAAGAAAAAAGAGGAAGAAAGAAGGTCGTCGCCCCTCGAGCGAGGCGGGTGCAGGCAATTCTGTTGGGACCGCTCCTGCCGCGGTATCGGTCGAATGACCGACAGGCCCCGAAAGACTGTGCGATGCTGGGCTTTTGCCTCGGCCCTCTCCCATGTCCGACGACTCGACCATTGCCGTCTTCGACGCTGTCCGCGCGCTCGCCTTCATCGGCGACTTGAGCATGGGCCAGCCGACCGACCATTCGCTGCGCACCGCGTGGCTCGCGGGAATGATCGCGACGCAGGCCCGCGCCGATGCATCGCAGGTCGAGGCCGCCCGGCACGTCGCGCTGCTGCGCTGGTCGGGCTGCACGGCCAATGCCCAGGAGTTCGCGGATTTCCTGGACGACGACGTGCAGGGCCGGCAAGCCCTTCTTGCTTCGCAGAAGCCGCGAGCGAAGCAACAGCAGCCTCGCAGCGCGCCCATCCCCAGCGCGATGCTCGCCATGGCCGACATCCATTGCGAGATCGCCGGCGACATCGCGAACACGCTGGGCCTGAGCCCCGATACCGAAGCGGCGCTGCGCGCCATCTTCGAGACCTACGACGGCGGCGGCGTGCCCGGCCTCCTGCAAGGCGACGACGTGCCGCTGGCAACGTATGTCGTGGCGCTGGCGAGCGACCTCGAGATCTTCAGCCGCCTGTACGGGCTCGACGAAGCGCTGGCGCTGGCCCGCGGACGCGCGAACAGCGTCTACCCCGGCACTCTTGTCGATGCCAGCGCACCGTGGGCCTCGTCGTGGATGAAGACGCTGGATTCCGCTGCCCCGCCGTGGGCCGAGGTCACCGACCAGCCCGCTTCGATGCTTCAGCGCGTCGGGCTGGAGCTGGTGGGCGACGTGATCGACCTCAAGCTCCCCTGGATGACCGGCTACTCGCGCCGCGTGGCCCGACTGGCGCGCGATTGCAGCGCGCGCGCCGGCCTGGACGAGGCCTCGTGCCACCGCACGTACAAGGCAGGGCTGATCCACGGCATCGGGCGGGCGTCGGTGCCCAACGCGATCTGGAATGCGCCCGAGCCGCTGCCGGCCGGGTCGCTCGAGCGCCTGCGGCTCGTGCCGTACTGGACCTCGCGCGCCGCCGGGCAGATCGACGGGCTCGCGGCCGAAGCGGAAATCGCGTCCTTCGCTTTCGAGCGGCGCGATGGCTCGGGCTATTTCCGCGGCCGGTCCGGCACGGCGATGCCGCTGGAGGGCCAGATCGTCGCCGCGGCCGAGCGGTGGGTTTCTCTTCGCACGCGTCGTCCGTGGCGAGCGGAGTTCACCGAGGCGGAGGCGCTCGACTGCATGAAGAAAGACGTCGAGGCGGGTCGCTTCGATCCGAACGTCGTCGATGCGCTGCTCGCCACCGCGATGTCGCATGCGCCCTCGAAGCCCGTAGCGCCGAAGAGTGGCGAGCAGGCTCTGTCGGAGCGCGAGCTGGAGGTTCTGCGCTGCATCAGCAAGGGCGAGAACACCAAGGAAGTCGCTCGCGCACTGGGCATCAGTCCGCGCACGGTGCGCACGCATGTCGAACGCGTGTTCCTCAAACTCGAATGTTCAACCCGTGCGGCCGCAACGTTGAAGGCGGCGACCAGAGGGCTCATCTGACAAGGCAGTTCTGACCGCCATGTCGGTGTGCGAGCGCGAACGGGCCATACGCAGCGCCGTCCAGCCCTTGCTTCGCATTTCGCTCGCAAATGCCGCCAGGATGCGGTTCGCGCCGGGGTTGAAGGACTTCGCAACTGGGATCGTTCCCGCTCCGCCCACGCAGATTTTCATCGTCACGAACTCTTCATGTCAGCGCTGAAGAATCGCGCGGTCACTCAACCTGAGTACGACCTGACCAAACGATGAAAACCACAAAGAACACGCCCTTCCCCACCATCCCGCTCGATCTTCCGCAACGCCGCGCCTTCCTGCGGCAGAGCTTCGCCACCGCGGGTGTGGTCACGCTCCCGGCCTTTCTCGCTGCCTGCGGCGGCGGCGGCAACGGCGGTGCCGGCTTCCCGCCGATCGCCGGTGTGCCGCCCGCCCCTTCGCCTGCCCCGGCACCTCCCGCACAGCCCCCGGTCGAGCCGCCCGTCGTCAGGAAGAGCCCCTTCGCTGAGTTCTCGTCGCTGCAGCCCGCCGATGCCAACGGCGTGATGCTGCCCACGGGCTTCACCTCACGCATCGTTGCGCAATCGGGCGCCGTCGCGGCAGGCAGCTATGCGTGGCATGGCTCGCCGGATGGCGGGGCCTGCTATCCGACCGACAACGGCGGCTGGATCTACGTGAGCAATTCGGAAGTCGGCAGCAAGAAGGGCGGCGTCGGCGCGTTGCGCTTCGACGCCAACGGCACGGTGGTCGATTCGTACCCGATCCTGAAAGACACCTCGACGAACTGCGCGGGCGGCCCCACGCCTTGGAACACCTGGCTGTCGTGCGAGGAGCATTCCAGCGGCATGGTCTGGGAGTGCGACCCGGCCAAGCCCTGGGTGGACGCGAGCAGCGCCCCGAGCCTGCCGGCGCTGGGCCTCTATGCGCACGAGGCCGTGTGCGTGGACCCCGTTCACAAGACGCTCTACCTGACCGAGGACGCATCCCTTGGCCGCATCTACCGCTTCGTCTGCGACGCGAGCGACTGGCCCGAAGGCGCCCCGCGCGCGGCGATGAAGACGGGCCGGCTAGAGGTGCTCAAGATCAAGGACATCGCGAGCGACATCGATCTGGCCGATCCGGCCAAGCCGTACCCGAAGGACTTCGGCCAGCCCCTGCCGGTGGAATGGCTCGACGTCGTCAACCCCGAGAAGCCGCAGGCCGGCGTGCGCAGCAGCATGCGCACCGCGGGCCTCACGCCGCCCGGCGCCGGGTTCAGGAAGGCCGAAGGCATCTGGTTCTTCAACGGCATCGTGTACTTCGTGACCTCGTACAACGCGCACATCTGGGCCTACGACACGCAGAACCAGACGCTCGAAGCCATCTATGACGGCATGAACAAGGACCCCGCCACGCACTCGATCGACGAGCCGGACAACCTCACGATCTCGGCCCTCGGCGACATCCTGGTGGCGGAAGACGCGGGCAACCTGGAAATCGGCGTGCTGCGGATGGAATCGGGCACCTCCCAGCCGCTCGTGCGTCTGGTCGGCCACGACGACAGCGAGGTTGTCGGCCCCGCCCTGTCGCCCGACGGCAAGCGGCTGTACTTCAGCTCGCAGCGCGGCACCGGAAAAGGCGGCATCACCTTCGAGATCACGCTGCCCTCCGCGGCGAAGTAAGGCGAGGCGAGGCCAAGCGGCAGCACGGCGCAGGAAGACCGATCAACGGTCGATCCTGCGGCCGATGCAATTGGCCATATGGCGCAGCCGCGGCAGTGGGCGTAAGCTGAACTCCGGCCGACCAGCCAAGGTGATGGCCCCAGCAACCACCGCTGTGCCGACTTGTACGAAAGGACCTCCCATGTTGTCCGACTCGTCTGTCACGACCATGCTCCCCGTCAAGGACATGGACCGCGCCCGCGCCTTCTACGAGGGTTGCCTCGGCCTGAAACCCGGGGGCCTGCGGCCCGACGGCAAGTTCGTCTACGCGGTGGGCGGCAGCACGCTGTCGCTGTTCCCCAAACCGGAGGGAACCAAAGCCGACCACACGGCGATCAGCTTCCGGGTCGACGACATCGCCACCAGCATCGCGAACCTGAAGCGCGCCGGCGTGGTGTTCGAGGACTACGACTACCCCGAGCTGAAGACCGTCGACCACGTCTGCGTGCTCGGCTCGGAGAAGGCGGCGTGGTTCAAGGACACCGAAGGGAACTACCTCTGCATTCACGAAGACATGGCGTAGGCGCAGATGCGTCCTGGTTGCCGCAAGGCCTGGCAGCGAAGAGGAGTGCGGCCCCGGTGCAGATCACGTATTGATCGCTGCGCGGTGCCTTGCGAGGTGCCGCGCTTTCGCTCTACTCATTTCCTGACACCCAGTTCGGCGATCTCGGCAGCGACCTGGACACCCAGCGCTTCGTTCAGAGCCATCCACGCCGCCCAGTAGCCTGGAAATCCCTCGCTGGCGCGCAGCGCCTTGTCGGCCTCTCGGCGCAGCTGCATCTGGCGCTCGTTCAGATGGTCCTTGTCGGCCGCCTTGTCGATCGTGCTGCGCAAGCCGTCGACGATGCCCGGCAAGACACGCATCGCCCGCTTCTTCATGATCTCGATCAGGCGACGCATGGCGAGGCCGCGGGCCCAGTTCATGTCATCGACGCATGCGATGCGCTTCACATAGGCTGCCAGATCAGCCTCGGACGGATTCTCGACCTGGCCCAGAGCATGCAACAACAGCCACAGCCCACGCACCTTGCAGGCTTCGAGCCGCGTGTCCTGTCGGCGATTGTTGCCGGCAGGGCCCGCCCCTCCTATTGGAACGACCTGTGCTCTTGCGTCGCGACCAGAGCCCTTTTCCGCAGTTTCGATGGAACGTTGTGCCCCTGCGCTTCGACGCTCAGGTTGATAACCGAAAAGGAAAGTATTACTGCCCATCGATTTGTCTTCGTCTGTTGTTTACTAGCTAAATTACCAGTGATCAAATGTTGCATGAGTCGCCGAATGAAGTCCAACTGCCTCGGTTGGAAATCTCTGCCAACGCGGTGGATGCCGCGCGAAATCAACAGATGCGAGAAACGGAAGTTGTAGATTCACGCTCACGAACAAGAGGTCGAAGCAGAAGAACGTCTCTTTCCGTGAGGTCGCCTCCCCCCGTGGGTGTGACGGAATTTACGAAAGCCGCAAAATCTTGCGGCACAACGCAGTCATCTTTGAACCGGCATCGGTATCTGAAGGAACTGGAGCGATGGGCGCACAGGCAGCAATCCAAGCGATGAAATTATTCGAACGCGCCTTCTTCATCGACAAAGGGTATTTGCGGCTGGAAGGCTTCCATCCGAAGAAGCAGATCGCGGGCATCAGGCAGAAGTTGCTTGACGAGCTCCAGCGGCTGAAGGCGTTGCCCGGCGGAAAGGGCCTGTCGGGTTCGCTGCAAAAGCTCCCTCTCTTCCAGCAGATCGGCAAGCTGTCCGCGCTCGTGAAGGTTCCGGGCGTGCATGAGGCGCTGGTGACACCGGGCCTCATCGCGTGCGCCACCCAACTGGGCGGGCGCGGCCCGTCCGCCATCCAGCAAACACAACTACTGCTGTCGCCGCCCAGTCAAGAGACTTCGACGCTCGAGGGATTGAACTGGCATGTCGACATCGCGGCCAGGCCGCAGGACCCGTTGCCGGGTGTGCAGGCCTTCTTCCTCATCGACGACGTGGCACCCGGCGGCGGCGCCACCCTGGCGTTGGCCGGATCGCACCGCGTCGGCACGCCGGGGCAAGCTCCGGCCTCGCAGCTCCGCGAGGTGCTGAAAGCACCCGGCGACAACATGGATCGCAGTCTTCAGCAACTGGGCATCGACCTCATCGAGATGTCCGGCCGCGCGGGCGACGTGTTCCTGATGGACCTGCGCCTCTTGCACACGCCCTCGGTCAACTCAACGAAGAACGTGCGGATGATGGCGACGGCTCGCTGCTTCTTCTCCAACACCTGAGCGCATGGCCGGCGCATGCAGGTATCACAGGCTCATGCTCATGCTCATGACGTTGTCTACCCGAACTTCCCAAGCCATCTTCTCGCTGCTTCTTGTCGGGCCACTCGTTGCGATTGCGTTCGTCTTCTATAAGCCTTCGAACGGGATGCCGCCCTTCTACTTGCCCCTCCTGTCGCACGCCGAGCAGATAGCAGCATCAACGCCGCTGGCGCTGAAGGCGTTGCGGAACCGGATCGGGCTTGCCGGCGCCTAGTTCGAGGACTCCCCAGGAACATACCTCCTGCAGGCCAGCAGGAGCGTTTGGCTGTCCTGCGGATCAAGGTTCTGCTCCTTGGCAAACAGCTCGTACAGCGGCCGTGCCATCAGCCAACGGCGCACCGGAGCATCCAGCAACTGCTCGGCCAAAGCCCCTTCCAGCTCGGCACCAGGCGCGATGCCAATGCAGAAGAGCGGTTCTTTTTGCCTGTCGACCAGGGCCCCCAACTTCGCTTCGATTTCCAATATGCCTTCTTTGGAATTCTTCAAGTACAGCCCTCTGTCTGGAGGGACGCCCTCTGCGACCACGTGCACGGTGCCATTGGCCGTGAACAGGAACGAGAAAAATTGCGGCGTCTCAAGAATCGAAGTCATTGATCAGTCCTCCCAAGTGTTCGCAGTTGGCCGAATCATGTTGCTCCCATGAATTTCCGAGTCAATGTCGGGTATCCGCTTGTGTTGGCTCGATAGCAGTCGTTCTTCTCTTCAGGTGCGCCGTGTGCCAGTCAACCGACCCCGATTCGTCCGACCATTTCACGCTCTTCTCCATGGACGAACCGCCGCGGCTTCAGGCAATGAAATCATCCCAACCCGGCCTCCTCATCGTCAAAGGGTATTTGCGGCTGGCCCGCTTCATCCGGACATAGGCCGTTCGGACGACTTCATCCGCCAAAAGAACACGATAAGAATCCGTACTTTCGGCTTCACTGGAGTGCCGCGATGTCCCTGACTTTCCACGATGGAACGAGCCTGCTCTATCGGAACTACACGAATTACAGGGCGTGGAACAACACGGCCCTGCTGGGGCTGAACCCGGGTCGCAGCTACGACAAGATGCTGATCGACGACTACAACAACGAAGCCAAGATGAAGGAGCTGTTCGCGCGTCCCGGCGCGCAGAGCTGCTGCCCGGGCGGCGTCGGCGCGAGCAGGCTGGGCGACTATGTGAATTCGAGTGTGCGCGACGTGATCGTCATCAAGGGCCTGCACCAGTGGGTCCAGAAAGCCGGCACGGGCAGCGCGCGCTGGGGTTCCAATTTCCAGCTGCACATCACCTTCGGCCTGGACGGCCAGCTGTGGCACCTGTACGCCACCTACTACAGCGACTCGCAGAAGGTCACGTTCAGCAGCGAGTGCACGGCTGGCGAAAAGGTCTCGCACACCGACCACGAAGGGTTCAGCAAGCAGGGGCGCAGGAGGTCGTAGAAGCCAGGAGCAGGCAAGCGCACGCCCCGTGCGCGGATGACCCGGCTACTTACTCCGCATCGGGAGGCGCGTCCTTCTTGAGATCGGCGAACTTGGCCGCCATCGTCGGGTTGCCGCGGGTCAGCTTCTTGATCGTCACGTCCTGTGCCTTGTCGTTCGCAAGGCGCAGGTTCCGGTCCGTGCCGAGCAGCGCTTCCTTGGTCTTCTGCAGATGGTCGATCGACTTGTCGATTTCATCGATGGCCGTCTGGAAGCGTCTGGAGGCCAGGTCGTAGTTCTTCGCGAACGCGTTCTTGAACGTCTCGAGCTCGTTCTCGAAGTTCGTGATGTCGATGTTCTGCGCCTTGAAGAGCGCAAGCTCCGACTTGTACTTGAGCGAATTCATCGCCGCATTGCGCAGCAGCGTGATGATCGGAAGAAAGAACTGCGGCCGCACGATGTACATCTTCGGATAGCGATGGAACACGTCGACGATGCCGGTGTTGTAGAGCTCGCTGTCGGGTTCCAGCAGGGACACCAGCACCGCGTATTCGCAGCCCTTCTCGGTGCGGTCCTTGTCGAGCTCCTTCAGGAAGTCTTCGTTCCTGTTCTTCGTGGCGGTGCGATCGCTCTCGTTCTTCATCTCGAACATGATCGAGACGATCTCGGTGCCCGCCTCGTCCGAATCGCGAAAGACGTAGTCGCCCTTGCTGCCGGTGCGCGCGTCGTTGTCCTTCTCGAAATACGCCCTCGGAAACGCCATCGCGCGGATGCGGTTGAACTCGGTCTCGCAATGCTGCTCGAGGGTCTCGCCCACCATCTTGGTGGAGAGGCGGGCCTTCATGTCGCGCAGGCGCTCGATCGCGTCGTCGCGGTCCTTGATCTGCGTCTCGTACTTGTCCTTGAGCGACTTCTCGGCGAGCTGCTTTTCAAGCTCGGCCCGGCCGAGCCCGCTCTTGAGCTCGTCGCGCTCCTTCTCGACCGCACTCACCGCTTCGGTGACCGCGAGCCGCTGCGCCACCTCGATGGCGTCGAGCTTGGCCTTCAGGGCCTGGATCTCCGCGTCCTTGGCGGCGGCGCCACGCTCCAGTTCGCTCGCATGCTTCGCCTGGGCCAGCTCGGCGGCGGTCCGCTTGTCCTGCCTGGCCTGCTCGAGTTCGTTCGCGAGCGCATCGCGTTCCTTTTCCACCGCACTCAGCGCCTCGCTCACCGCGAGCCTTCGCGCGACCTCGCCGGCATCGAGGCTGGCCTTGAGCTTCTGGATCTCGGCATCCTTGGCGGCAGCGGCCGTCTGCAACTCGCCGGCCGCCTTGGCCTGGGCGAGTTCGACGGCATTGCGCTTGTCCCGCTCGGCCAGTTCGAGCCGCTCGTGCAACTGCTTGTCGAACTCGCTGTCGCGAACCTGCTTCAGGATGTCGGCGTACCCGGCCTCGTCGATCTTGAAGGCTTTCCCGCAGTGCGGGCAGATGATTTCATGCATGACTGGTTGCTTTCCGCATGACGACGATGCCTCGGAGGATCCTGATTCGCTTCATGCGGTGTGCGTTGATTGCTGTGGGCCGAATCCTGCCACGAGTCGGCGGCACGGCCACGGCGGCGCAGGCATCGTGACCGACGTGCTCGGCTGAAAGGCTGATGCGCCACTTGCCCCTGTCGTCTGCTTGTCGGACGACGGGGGCTTTTTTTCTAGCCGAGTTGCTCGGCCAGCCCGACGATGATGCCCTCGGGCCCGCGAATATAGGCAAGCCGATACGACTCCCACGCCGGATGTAGTGCATCTGAAATTCGCGAGGATGCAAAAGCCCTGACGTGTGGCCATGGCACCGCCCGGAAAGGCTTGGACCAGCCACGCTGAACACCAACGGCCCCGAAACCTTTCTCAAATTTGCCACTTTGTTGCGTTAGCAACGCTGTGTTGCCTAAGGGATCACACCGATGATCCCGACTCTCTTTAGCCTCTGCTCCGGCACTAAGCTTGTTGCCAAAGCAGATTCAACACAGGGAGAAACCATGGCGCACTTAAAGCCTGCCCATCGCGGCATTTCGATCGGAAAACCCGGACTTGCAATGGCCTTGTGCCTTTGTATGGCCGCGTGCGGCGGAGGCTCGGATTCCGGATTCGTGCCGAACCCTTTCGCGGGCGCGGCTCCACCGTCCGTTGTGCAGCCGCCTGCGCCGGATACGTCGGTGACCGAAGTCGCACCGCCAGCCACGATCCCGCTTGCCGCGGACAAACCGTTCACCGACAACACCGCCTACAGTGGCGAGCCCGATGCCGCACTCGATAGCGCCGTCGAGGGCGCCGCGGTGGTACAGCGCGATGCCGTCATCGACGGCAAGACGATCCGCTACACCGCCACCACAGGGCACCTCGTCACCGAGGACGCCAAGACGCTCGCGAAGAACGCATCGATCTTCTACGTGGCCTACACCGTCGACAACGTGCCCGCGGCCAAACGCCCCGTCACCTTCATCTACAACGGCGGCCCGGGCAGCCCTTCGATCTGGTTGATGATGGGGTCGTTCGGCCCCACGTTCACGCCGACGTCGATGCCAGACTTCACGGCACCGGCGCCCTACACGGTCAAGGACAACCCCGACAACCTGCTGGACCGCACCGACCTGGTCTTCATCCACCCAGTCGGCACCGGTTACTCGACAGCGATCAAGCCTGCCGTCAATTCGGATTTCTGGGGCGCGGACCAGGACGCGGAGTCGGTCAAGCAGTTCATCAAGCGCTATCTGCATGTCAATGGCCGCATGAATTCGCCCAAGTTCCTGCTGGGCGAATCGTATGGCGGACACCGGTCGTCGATCCTGTCGCTGCGACTTCAACGAGAGGCCATCGACCTGAACGGCATCGTGTTGATCGGCCCTTCGACCAACAACACGCTGGGGGAAGATTCGGTGGGCAAGCTCGCCACCTTCGCGGCGAATGCTTGGTATCACAAGAAGCTCGCACCAGTGCATGCGGCCAAGCCATTGCAGGACCTGATGAACGAAGTGGTCCTGTTCTCTGACGGCACTTACGCCAAGGCCCTGGCGAATGCAGCGCTGATGACGCCAGAGATCAAGACCCAGGTCTCCGACTACCTCGGCATGCCGGTCTCGGTCCTGACCGCGAGTGGCAAGCTGCCGTCATCCGCAACGCTGCGCAATCGCCTTCTGGTGGATCAATTCCTGACCATCGGGCGGTACGACGGGCGCGCTACGCGCCTGTTCACGCCGGGTGCCGCCGCTTCGGTCTCGGACGATCCGTCCTCGGTCAATATCAGCAGCGCCTTCTATGCAACCTTCAACACGTTGCTGCGCGAGGAATTGAAGTACTTCCCGGCGAGCCCCTTCACCAAACCCGCCGACAACGCTGTCATCAACAACTGGGACTGGACCCACGCCCAGCCAGGCAAGAGGGCCAATGGCGACTCCTACGGCGAACTGGTCACCACCGAAGACCTGGCGCTCACGATGAGCCTGAATCCCGACCTCAAGATCTTTGTCGCTACGGGTCTCTACGATTCGGCCATCACCTTCCATCAAACGGAACTGAATCTTCTCGGCAGCACGCTGGATTCGAAGATCAAGGCGGCCAACCTGAGGATGAAGGCCTACCCGTCGGGGCACATGCTTTATCTCGATCAGGCCGTCAAATCGACCTTGCGGCAAGACGTGAGCAGTTTCTACGACACGGCCACGCAGCGCGATCCGACCGCGCGGATCTTGAAGCGGCAGGCGGAGACCGCGTCACTCTTGATGGACTGATGCCCCGGGGCCCGGGAGCATTCCACCGCGAGCGGTTCCGCCGCAAGCGGTGGACCGCACCGGGCCTTCTGCGCGCCGCGAGCGCCAGCGAGAAGTTGCAAGCCCCAACCGCATGGCAAATCGAGGCGCACTCCTTTCGACTGAATGACCGCAGCACATTCAGTAGTTCGTTTGGTTACGCGAGAACTTTTACCGCCAATTTCTTATGAAGATTGGCACGGTTCGTGCGGCGCATTTCTGCTGTCAACAGGGAAAAAAAATGAACGACGGTTCACGGACTGGGGCTGCGCGCCAAGTGGCGGGCATGTCCTGGCTTGCCGGCATGCGGCGAGGTGCGAAGGTCAACTCGCCGCCAACCCGCCCTCGGGTTGAAAGAAGCCCGGGGCGGCATCCCTTGTTCGAAATCAAAGCGCTTCGCGCGTTTGCCAACACACAAAAGTCTTCATTGCACTTTCTGTTCCGTTGGATCCCGACTCCCTCTTCTTGATGCCATTGGACCTGCCGCGCCCCCAGGGCCGGAGTTTCCGTTTCGATCCATTGCCGGTGGCGCTGGATCTTCCGCACAAAGAGAAGACTTGAAGATTTTCGAGATTCGGCGCCTGCACAACGGGTGCCGATACGCGTCGGTCATTCGGCCATTTGCAACGTGAATGGCATCTCGTGAGCCGCGGGCCGACTTGAGCGACACGCTGACAGGTCACTGCAATCAGCCCGGCTCCGCTGCCCACAACCCAAGGGATTGCATCACCTCGGGCGGAATCATGGTGAAGGAAGACGCTTGGCCGGCAACAAAGACGGTTTCGTATTACCTGCATCGCAACGCCGCCCCGGACACCGGCCTCCTGTTGACACCGGATGCTGGAGATGGATCGGCAGGAGGACCTGTGACGATAAATGCCGGCTCCAATAGCGGAAGTTTCGTGACCCGGCCTCTGGTCAATGCAACCCGCTTTGCCGGCACGATCTACGTGACGACCACTGTCACGTTCCCCAATGGCGCAACCAATCTCAAGGCAAAGCTGTTCGTCGATGGGCAAGCAGTGACTTGGGGCTGGGCCAATCCCCGTTTCTACAAGTCCCTCGATAAACCGGAAACCATTGCGCCGGATAGGGCATACAAGGTTTCGCTGGAGATGATGCCGCGCGACTTCACAGTCTTGCCGGGGAGAAAAATCTCGCTGGTGATCCAGGCGTACAACAACCGGAGCGGTGAGACGATATCGCTGGACCTTGCCAATACAACGTTGGACATGCCGCTGGTGCCGAAGGCAAATCCCGTTGCTGTGATGAAGCTCAACTGAGGAGGGCCCGTACGAAAGCGGGCGCTATCCATGAAGACGTGATTGATCCCGCCTCGATTCCAGGTACGGTACGGAGTTGAAAACTTCGGTTGTCTGGCGAATCAATGCGGGGTCACACAGTTCCCCGCAATCCACTCCCTCACCCACCGATGCCCCACATCCCGATGCCGCCGCTCATGCCACAGCATCGCCATCTCATACCCCGGCACTTCCAACGGCGCTTCCACCACGCGTAGGCCCGGCGCGCCGCGCGCCAGTCGCTCGGGCAACATCGCCACCATGTCGGTCTCGGCCAGCACCGACATCATGAAAAGAAAGTGCGGCACCGACAGCACCACGCGCCGCGTCAAGCCCATCTGCGCCAGCGCATCGTCCGTCGGCCCCGTGAAACCACCGCCGGCCAGCGACACCACCACATGCTCCATCGCGCAGAACTGCGCGAGCGTCGGCTTCCGTTTCAGCCGTGGATGCCCCGCCCTCCCCGCCAGCACGTAGCGCTCGTTGAACAGCACCCGCCGATGCAGCCCCGCCGGCGCCCCCACGCTCGTGTGAAAGAACAGATCGATCTCCCCATGCTCCAGCTGTCGCGGCATGCGCGACGGCACTGCCTCCACCACGGCCAGCCGCGTGTTCGGTGCAGCCTTGCGCAGCCCGGCCAGCGCCGGCAGCAGGATGGCCGACTCGGCATAGTCGGCCGCAGCCACGCGCCAGGTGGTGGTCGCCTCTGCGGGGTCGAAGGGTTTGGTAGGCGCTACCGCGCGGCCCAGTGACTCCAGCGCTTCGCGCAACGGCTCACGCAGTTCATCGGCACGCGCAGTGGGTAGCATGCCGCGCTGCGCGGGCACCAGCAGCGGGTCGGCAAAGGCCTCGCGCAGCTTGGCGAGCTGCACGCTCACCGAGGGCTGCGAGAGGTTCAGGCGCTCGGCGGCGCGGGTCACGTTGCGCTCGGCGAGCAGCACATCAAGCGTGATCAACAGGTTGAGGTCAAGGCGGTTGAAATTGTTCATGGCAATGGCTGGAATTCGAACTATTCATTTCCAATATATCGCCATCGCTCCTAACCTGCGGACATGTTCTTCATTCCACAGGCAACCCAACCGTGAAAGTCCTCCTCGTCCACGCCCACCCCGAAGCCCGTTCGCTCAACGGCTCGCTGAAAAACTTCATGGTGGAGCGCCTCACGCAAGCCGGGCACGACGTGCGCGTGTCCGATCTCTACGCGATGCAATGGAAGGCGCCGCTCGATGCCGCGGACTTCCCGCACGTCGAGCCCGGCGCGCATTTCGATCCGGTGCGCGATTCGCTGCGCGCCTTCGAGGGCGGCACACAGCCCGATGACATCGCCGGCGAGCAGGCCAAGCTGCTGTGGGCCGATGCGGTGATCTTCCAGTTTCCGCTCTGGTGGTACTCGATGCCCGCGATCCTCAAGGGCTGGGTCGAGCGCGTGTATGCCTATGGCTTTGCCTACGGCATCGGCGAGCACTCCGACACGCACTGGGGCGACCGCTTCGGCGAAGGCACGCTGGCGGGCAAGCGCGCGATGCTGGTGGTCACCACCGGCGGCTGGGCGCCGCACTACAGCCCGCGCGGCATCAACGGGCCGATGGACGACCTGCTGTTTCCCATTCACCACGGCATCCTCTACTACCCCGGCTTCGAGGTGCTGCCGCCCTTCGTGGTGTACCGCACGGGCAAGGTCGATGACGCGGCCTATGCGCGGATCACCGAAGAACTCGGTGATCGTCTCGATGCGCTGCGGACGACGACGCCTATCGCGTTCCGCCCGCAGAACGCGGGCGACTACGAGATTCCCGCCCTCACCCTGCGGCCCGACATCGCGCCGGGCCGCACCGGGTTCGCGGCGCACGTGGCCGACTGATCGATCAGGGCAGCACGGGGTTGGCGGCGGCGTTGGCAATCGCCGCGTCGGCATCCACGCGCAGCATGAAGCGCCTGGCCACCAGGTTGTTGGCTGCGGTGGTCACGGCTGCGACGTAGCCCGCCTGGTCCGTGTAGCGCTCCTGCAGCGACAGCCGCGGATCGGTGGTGCCGGCGCGCAGCGCGGTCGTCGTCACGAACGGAAAGTACGAACCGAACAGCCCCGCCTGGTCGATCGTGCCCGGCTTGTTCGTGTAGTTCCATCCGGTGTTGGTGCCCACGGGCACGGCCACGTCGATGCTGCGGATGCCGGCGAGGTCATTGCCGTCCGCGTCCACCTGCGGCACGAGGATCGCGTAGTCGCGGCCCAGGTACGCGGGCGGCACCTGGGTGGCGATGCCGGTCTCGTCCTGCGGGCGGTAGCTCGGGCCCCAGTCGAGCAGCGAATAGGTGTTGACCAGGCCCGTGTAGTTCGCGCCCGGAATGGCCGGGAACTTCACCTGCGCCGGGCGCACGAGCGTGGCGTCGGCGAGCTTGGGCACCTGGCTGTCGGGCGGCGTGGTGCCGCTCACGACCCATTCCTCGAGGTTCTGGTACAGCGCGCGCACGACGGGTATGACGCTCGCGTTCGCATTGGTCGCGTAGAGCGCGCCGGCACTCGCGCCCGGCAGCGATGCGAGGCCCAGCAGGTGGTGCGTGCTCGCGTAGTAGTAGATGCGCGCGTTCGCCGGCTGCACGAGATCGGTCGTGCCCCACGCATCGGTGAGCAGCGGCGAGCCCTGCAAGGTCCAGAACTCCGTGCCGCTGAAGCCGATGAAGAGCTTGGGGCAGGTGCCGCTCGCCTCGCAGCGCGAGAGAATGCCGCCGCGGCGCTGAGCCACGTCGTCCACGTAGTCCTTCGAGAGGCCGCGCGTGCCGGCCTGGCCGAAGGCCGTGTGGTCGCTGCGCACGCCGCCGCCGCCACCGGGGATGGAGAAGCGCATGTTGATGTTGGTCTGCCGCGCGGCGATCTGCGCGAACACGCCGTCGAACACCTTCTGGCCCGCGCGGTCCTCGTTGAAGCCCAGGTGCACGAAGGTCTTCATGAAGTTGCCGCACTGCGAGACACCCGAGGCGATGGTGTTCTTGATCGCCGTTGCCACTGGGTTGGCCGTGCCTGCGGCATCGCTCGCATCCCGATGGAAGAAGGTGATCATGTCGCGCAGCGCCGCGAGGCCGAGGCCCATGACCTTCGGGTCCTTCGCGATGTAGACCAGCTCGTACATGTAGGCCGGGTCCCATTTGTCCTTCAGGCACACGCTGGTCTCGTCGGGCGTTCCGGGGAACGGCGCACCGGCGCCGCACTTCGCGAACTTCCAGTCGCTCGCGGGAACAAGCTGGCGCGCATCGTCCTCGTTGATGCGGCGCGTGAGCACGTAGCCGGGCTTGGTGTTGTCCAGGCTCGCGGTCGCATAGGCCTGCATCGCGGCATTGAAGGGGCCGCCGGGCAACGGCAGCGAATCGTTCGTCGCCACCGTGGGCAGCAGCTCGGCGCGATAGGTTCCGGTGATGGTGCTGCCATCGGCGTTCTTCGCGACCGGCACATTGAGCGTGAGCTTGCCGGCGGCTGCCGGTACATCGCCCTGCCATGCGGCCGTGAGGAACACGTAGCCGCGCGAGGCGAAGTACGGATCGAGGTTCACGATGTTGCCGCGGTTCGGCGCGTCGTAGCGCAGCACGCCGCTGGCCTTCGTCATGTCCTTGGGCTTGAAGAGCACGAAGTCCGACGTGTACTCGACCTTGCCGTTGGCGTTGAGCGGCGCGAGCGAAAGGTCTTGAATGATCGCGTTGCGCGCGTCCTTCGGGTCGACCTCGCCGGTGAAGGTGCCGCTGATCTTCTCGTAGGCACCCACGCTGCCGAAAGTGCCGGGCACGTCCTCGGTCTTGGCGATCGCGAGCTTGAATTTCGGCGCGGTGGCGGCCGGGGGTTGCGTGACGGGCGGCGGCGTGCCGGCAACGGGCGGCAGTACGAAGCCCCCGCCGCCACCGCCGCTTCCGCCGCAGGCACTCAGAAAAAGGGCGGCCGAAGCCACCGTGGCAGCCGCAAGGCTCCAGCGTTTCATGGTTTGTCTCCTGTTGTGGTGTTCTGTGTTCTGCGCGGCGCCGATCTCCGCTACGGCGTGCGCATCACTCGGCTTCGATGCCGGCAGCCTTCACGATGCGGCCCCATTTCTGCGATTCGCCGGCCTGGAACTTCGCGAGTTCCTCGGGCGAGGTGGTGAACACCTCGGTGCCGGTCGGTTCGTAGAAGGCCGTCTTGGCCGATTCGCTCTTCGCGGCCTTCACGAGCAGTTCGTTCAGGCGCTTGACGACAGCGGGCGGCGTCTTCGCGGGCGCGTAGGCCGCGAACCAGTAGCCCATCTCGTAGCCATTCACGCCCGCCTCGGAAATGGTGGGCACATCGGGCGCGAGCGGCGAGCGGCTGGCGCTCGACATGCCCAGCGCGCGCAGCTTGCCGCCCTTGACCTGCGGCAGGCCCGTGGCGGTGTCGGTGATCATCATGTGGATCTGTCCGCCGAGCAGGTCGGTCACGGCCAGGGTGTTGCTCTTGTAGGGCACGTGCAGCAGCTTGATGTCGGCCATCTGCTGCAGCAGTTCGCCCGCCATGCGGCTCGACGAGCTGCCGCTGCCGAAGCTGTACTTGCCTGGCTCCTTCTTCGCGAGCGCGACGAACTCGGCCACGGTCTTCGCGGGGAACGAGGGGTTCACCACCATGATCTGCCCGCCCTTGCCGAGCGCGGCGATGGGCGCGAAGTCTTTCACCGGGTCGTAGGGCAGCTTCTTGAACAAATGCTCGTTGGCGGCGTGCGTGGTGTTGGTGGTGATGAGCACCGTGTAGCCGTCGGCCGGCGCCTTGGCCACGTTCTGCGAGGCGATGAAGCCGCTCGCGCCGGCCTTGTTGTCGATGATGACCGGCTGCTTGGTCTCGGCCGTGATGCTGTTGCCGAGCGCGCGGGCGATCTGGTCGGTGGCGGTGCCGGCCGCGAACGGCACGACGAAGATGATGGACTTTTCGGGGAAGGCCTGCGCATGGCCCAGCAATGGGGCCAGCGCGAGTGCCGTGGTCAGTACGGCGAGAGGGAATCGTTTCATTGTTTTGTCTCCGGATGGATGAGTAGGAAAAATGGAGCGGCGCCGCTACGGCCCTGCAAGCAACGGTTCGAGAGCGCGCGGTATCTGGATCGGCATGTCGAGCAGCAGGAACGACAGTGCCTTGCCATGCGCATCGAGGTTCAGCGCATCGTTCACGCCGCCGTCGAGCACGGCATCGAGCACGAAATTCATCGCATGCAGCTTGGGCAGCACGAAGCGCTGCACGTACGACGGCGCGCGGTGGCGGAACTGCGCGGCCACGCGCCCGGGCGTGAGTTGCTCGAGCAGCAGCGGATAGAACTCGGCACGCCATGCGATCACGCTGATGTTGGAGCGGTCGCCCTTGTCGCCGGTGCGGCCGTGGGCTGCGCGGTAGAGCGGGACTTCGATCATGTCTTGCGCGTTCATGCAAGCGTCTCCGCATCGAGAAGTTCGAAACGCACCGGCACCGATTCGCGCGGCAAAAGGCACGAGAGCGTGTTGAGCCTTGGCGTGAGCGCGGTGCGCACGCCGCCGCCGCCCGCGGGGCCGCAGGTGTAGAGCGCCATCACTTCGCGTGCCAGGCGCTCGGCCTGTGCGCGGTCTTCGTGCGTTGCGGCGACGCGCAGGCGCACGTCGCGCAGGCCCGCGTCGGGCGTGTCGGCGAGTGCGCGGCCGGCGTCGTCGCCGAGGATGCTCAGCGCGCCGATCAGGTCGACGCGCAGCGCGAGGCCGTCGAGCCGCTTGCGCAGCACGTCTGCCGCGAGCCGGGCACGCGCTTCGGCGCGTGGACCGGCGTAAGAGATCTCGCCCTCGGCCAACCAGCCGCCTTCGTGGCAGACGTTGACCTTGTAGTGGCTCGGCCGTGTGTGGCCGCGCACGCCCGAGAGTTCGACGCGGTCTTTGCCGGGCAGCGCGCGCACCTCGGCATCGGCGATATCGGCGACCACGTCGGGCGTCAGGTAGGCAGCCGGGTCATGCACCTCGTACAGCAGTTGCTCTTTCACCGTGGCTTCGCTCACGAGGCCGCCGGTGTTGTCGGCCTTGCCGATGGTGCAGTGGCCGTCGGCATCGATCTCGGCGATCGGGAAGCCGACTGCTTCGAGCCCCGGCACGTCCTTGTAGCCGGGGTCGGCGAAGTAGCCGCCGCAGACCTGTGCGCCGCATTCGAGCAGATGGCCCGCCATGGTCGCGCGGCCGAGGCGATGCCAGTCGTCGGGGCGCCAGCCGAAGTGGGACATGGCCGGACCGACCGTGAGCGAAGGGTCGGCCACCCGGCCGCACACGACGATCTGGGCGCCTGCATCGAGCGCGGCGGCGATGGGCTCGGCGCCGATGTATGCGTTGGCGCTGACGACGCGCAAGCCCTCGACTTGCGGGCCGAGCGCATCTTTCAATAGCGCGAGGTGCTCGGCGCCCGAGAGGTCATCGCCCTCCACCACCGCGATGCGCGGCGCATCGGCACCCAGCTCGCGCGCCATGCGGCCGATATGGCGCGCCGCAGCACGCGGATTGGCCGCACCGAAGTTGCTCACGATGCGGATGCCGTGCGCGAGGCAGCGCGCCAGCACGGGCCGCAGCATCGCATCGAGCAGCGGTTCGTAGCCGGCCTCGGGGTTGTCGCGGCGACGAAGCTGGGCGAGCGCCAGCGTGCGCTCGGCCAGCGTCTCGAAGATCAGGAAGGCGCGCTGCCCGGCCGGTCCACCGGCGAGCCGCGCGATCAAGGTATCGACCACCGGCCCGGCCGCATCGGTGCGGTCGCCGGAGAAACCAGCCGCGCAGCCGATCAGCAAAGGGGGCAGTGATTGGGCATTCATCGAGGTGCAATGTAGGCAAATGGTTTTGATCCGTAAAATCGAAAATACGGATCAATTGATCTGCATTTCAAATAACAGGTACGCGCAGAGACAAGCCATGAGAAAGACGCCCGACCTCTCCACGCGGCAACTGCGCGCCTTTCTCGCGCTGGCCGAGCACCGCAACTTCACGCGCGCGGCGCAGACCAGCCATTTGTCGCAGCCCGCCTTCAGTGCGCTGATCCGCACGCTCGAAGACGCCATCGGCACGCGCCTCTTCGACCGCGACACGCGCAGCGTGCAGCTCACACCCGAAGGCCGGCTCTTCGAGGGTTCGGCACGCCGCCTGCTCGACGACATGGGCAGCGCCATGGGCGACCTGGCCGACCACGTCGAGCGCCGCAAGGGCCGCGTGCGCATCGCCGCCCTGCCCTCGCTGGCTGCGGGCTGGCTGCCGGCAGTGTTCGCGGAGTTCATGCAGGCCTGGCCCGGCATCCGCATCGACCTGGACGATGCGCTGTCCGATGCCTGCGTGGCGCTGGTGCGCAGCGGCCAGGCCGATTTCGCGCTCGCGGCTTCGGGCGCGGCGGCAGACAGCGACCTGCGCGCACGCAAGCTCTGCACGGACCGCTTTCACCTCGTGTGCCGCGCCGACCATCCACTCGCGCACGAAGCGCGCCTGTCGGTCAAGAAGATCGCGCCGTGGCCCTTCATCCAGATGGCGCGCAACAGCAGCGTGCGGCAGGCGCTCGATGCGGCACTGCATCCGCTGCGGCTGAACGCGGTGTTCGAGGTGGAGCACCTGGCCACCGTGATGGGCCTCGTGGAGGCAGGGCTCGGCATCAGCGTGGTGCCGGCGCTTACGCTCTTTCACTTCCGGCGCGAGACGCTGGTGACGCGGCCGCTGCCACTGCCGGCGCTCACGCGCACGCTGTACCTGGTGCAGCGGCGCGAGGGCAGCCTGTCGGTGGCGGCGCAGACGCTGCATGACCTGATCGTCGAGCGGCTGGGGTCGTTGCGGCTGGACTGAACTGCTTATCTGGCAACGGGGCAACTCGACCAGTTGATGCAAGCCGCTGCGCAGTCTCTTCGACACAATGGGCTCACCCCACCCTGCACGGAGACAACCGCACATGCAGCAAGAAGAACAGATCGCCCTGATCCGCCGCGCGCTCGCGCTGATCGAAGCCGGCGGCAGCGAACGCGGCGAACCGGCTGTAAGCCCCGCGTCGCGTTACCTCGACCCGGCACGGCATGAACTCGAGGTGGAACGCATCTTCCGCCGCTACCCGCTGGCGCTGTGCCCCTCGGCTTCGCTCGCCAACGCAGGCGATTCATTCGCCATCGATGTGGCCGGCCTGCCGCTGGTGCTCGTGCGCGCACAGGACGGACAGCTCAACGGATTCATCAACGCCTGCCGGCACCGCGGCGCGCGGCTCAAGCCGCCGGGCCTGTCGAACCAACGCGCACTCATCTGCCCGTATCACAGCTGGACCTATGGGCTCGACGGCACATTGCGCGGCCGCCCCTCAGCCGAAGACTTTCCGCATGCGCCGGCCTCGGACTGCAGCCTCGCTCGCGTGCCGGTGGCCGAGGCGCTGGGCTTCGTGTGGGTCATCCCTTGCGCAGTGACCGAAGGCGAAAGCGCCGTGCTGGACATCGATGCGTGGCTCGGCCGCTTCGGCAACGACCTGCGCTCATGGGGCTACGACCGCTGGGTGCCGTTTCACCAGCACGCCTTCGACAACGCGGCCAACTGGAAGATTCCGTTCGAGGCCAACCTGGAGACGTATCACTTCCAGTACGCGCACCGCGACAGCATTGCGGCGCTGTTCTACGACAACCTGCTGATGGCCGACCACGACCGGCAGCACCACCGCCTGTTCCTGCCCAAGCGCAGCATCGAAGGGCTGCGCGAAGTGCCTGCGAGCGAATGGCAGGTCGGCCCTCACTCGAACATCATTTACTTCTTCTTCCCGGCCACCTTCATCCTGCACGAGGGCGACCACGCCAACGCATTCACCGTGCTGCCCGAGGCGCCCGGCCGCTCGCGCGTGATCGCGAGCACGCTGATTCCCGAGCTGCCGAAGACCGAGAAGTCCCAGAACTACTGGCGCAAGAACGTCGCGTCGTTCTGGGGCGCGCTCGACGAGGACTTCGCGCTCGGCGTGTCGGCGCAGTCAACGCTGGCGAGCGGCGCCCAGGCCTCGCTTTACTTCGGCGCCACCGAGTGGTGCTCGGCGAAGTTTCACGCGGACGTGGAAGCGGCGACCAGCTGAGCCAGTGCGGCCCGCGCGGTCGGGTTGGGCGTGGGCTCGCCGATCTTGTGCAGCGTGTTGCGGTCGGTGTGACGGAACGGCTCGGGCTTGCCGAGCACATCGAGCAGCGTCACCTGTTCGTATGACCAGCTGGCGTTGTCGTGGATCTTCACGGAGATGTCGTAGCGCAGCGTCTTGAACGCATGCTCCAGGAACGGGTTCGAGAGGATGCCGTTGGTCGCCGCACCGCGCACCGCCTCGAGCTTGAACGACTTCGCATCGGGCGCCGCGTGTCCCATGGCCATCACGGCCTGCCCGCGGGGAATCGTCAACGTCTGGATCACCGTGCCGGTGGCGGCCTCCCAGAGCCAGTAGCCGACCTGGTCGTGAAAGCTCTCGACCTCGTCGGGCTTGACGATGCGCACGTGGTAGCGCAGCCCGTAGAAGATCTGCGGCCCGTTGGTCTGCGCGTCGATGGGCTGGAACTCGGCATGCTCGATGTAGGCCTCGGCTTCGGGGCCGTCTTCCTTCGGCGCCACGTCGTGGCCCGACGCACTGGTCCAGATGCCGGCGAGGCCGGTGAGCGGGCCCAGGTTGGAGAGCGTGTGCGGATCGGGTTCGGGTTCCGTGTAGATGTCGTGGGGGTAGTCGGCCATGTTTTTCCTGATATCTGGGTGTGACGGGCCGAAGTATCGCCAAAAGTCGGCTCCGTCCGCCGTCTGACTTTCTTGCGCCCTCCCCCTCTGGGGGAGGGTTGGGGTGGGGGCACGCGGCGCTACCACCGGGCACGCTCTGCCTGCCCTCATCCCAGCCTTCCCCCAGAGGGGGAAGGGGCAAAGCGTCACCGCTCGAAATCCCTCCCGGGTTTCCCCCCACATCAAAATGAGGTACGCACCTCAGAATCCGCCCCATGCCCTCCACCCCTCAGCGAAACGCCGGACAGATCGGCCGCGCCACGCTCAGCGACGTGGCGCGCGAAGCCGATGTGAGCCTGGCCACCGTGGACCGGGTGCTCAACAAGCGACCCGGCGTGCACGCGCGCTCGATCGCGCAGGTGCATGAGGCCGTCGAGCGGCTGAACTACCGGCCCGACCCGGCCGCCGCCCGCCTCGCGCGGCCGCACCCGCACCAGGTGAGCTTTCTGTTGCCCTCGGGCACCAACACCTTCGTCGAGATGCTGCGCGAGCAGATCGCGGGCAGCGACGGCTGGATGGAAGACCACCGCGTGAGCGCGCAGACGCACGAGGTCGATGTGTTCGAACCACAGCGCCTTGCGCGCCGCATCCTCTCGCTGCGCGGCCAGTGCGACACGGCCGTGGTGATGGCGCTCGACCATCCGCTGGTGCAGGCGGCCATCGACGAGCTGGTCGAACACGGCATCGGCGTGATCACGCTGGTGTCGGACGTTCCGAAATCGCGGCGCCAGCATTTCGTGGGCATCGACAACGTGGCGGCGGGCCGCACCGCGGGCACGCTGGTCGGCCGCTTCTCGGGCGGCGCGAAGGGCGAGGTCGGCGTGATCGTGGGGAGCCTGTCGCTGCGCGACCATGCGGAGCGCAGCTTCGGTTTCAGCCAGGTGATGGCGGCGGAGTACCCGGGTCTGAAGGTGCTGCCGCCGATGGAAGGCAAGGACGACCCGAAGCTCACGCAGCAGCTCTCCGCGCGCCTGCTGGCCGCGCACCCCAAGCTCGTGGCGCTCTACAGCGTGGGCGCGGGCAACCGCGGCATCTCGGCCACGCTCAAGGCGAGCGGGCGCGCAGGAAAGATCGTCTTCGTCGGTCACGAACTCACGCCGGCCGCGCGCGCCGACCTGCTCGACGGCACGATGGCCGCGGTCATCAACCAGGACGCGGGCCATGAGATCCGCTCTGCCCTGCGGCTGGCCATTGCGCGCCTCACGCGCGAGCCGGTGCATGCGGACCAGGAGCGCATCCGCATCGATATCTACCTCAAGGACAACCTGCCGTGAATGCGGCGGTGCAGTCCTTCTTTCACTGAACTTTCTTGCAGGAGCGTCGGCACATGGCAACCAACATCAAAGGCCCGGGCATCTACCTCGCGCAGTTCGCGAGCGACACGGCGCCGTTCGATTCATGGGACTCGATCACGCGCTGGGCCGGCGGACTCGGCTTCAAGGGCGTGCAGATTCCCTCATGGGATGCGCGCATCTTCGACCTGAAGAAAGCGGCCGAATCGAAGACCTACTGCGACGAAGTGGCCGGCGTGGCGCGCGAAAACGGCGTGGAGATCACCGAGCTCGGCACGCACCTGCAGGGCCAGCTCGTGGCGGTGCACCCCGCCTATGACGAAGCCTTCGACGGCTTTGCGCCCGAGGCCTACCGGCGCAACCCGGTGGCGCGGCAGGCGTGGGCGGTGGAGCAGATGCTGTTCTCTGCGAAGGCCTCGCGCAACCTGGGGCTCAAGAGCAACGTGAGCTTTCCGGGCGCACTGGCCTGGCCATACCTGTACCCGTGGCCGCCGCGTCCCGCCGGACTGATCGAGGCCGCGTTCGATGAGCTCGCCAAGCGCTGGCATCCGATCTTCGATGCCTTCGAAGACGCCGACTGCAATGTCTGCTTCGAGCTGCACCCGGGCGAAGACCTGTTCGACGGCGTGACCTTCGAGATGTTTCTGGAGCGCGTGAAGAACCATCCGCGCTGCTGCATCAACTACGACCCGTCGCACTTCCTGCTGCAGCAGCTGGACTACCTCGAGTTCATCGACATCTACCACTCGCGCATCAAGGCGCTGCACATCAAGGATGCGGAGTTCCGCCCCACGGGCCGCCAGGGCGTGTACTCGGGCTTCCAGCCGTGGGTGAACCGCGCGGGGCGCTTCCGATCGCTGGGTGACGGGCAGATCGATTTCGGCGCCATCTTCTCGAAGATGGCGCAATACAACTACGACAGCTGGGCCGTGCTCGAGTGGGAGTGCTGCCTCAAGCACCCCGAGGACGGCGCGGCCGAGGGCGCGGAGTTCATCCGCCGCCACATCATCCGCACGACCGAGAAAGCCTTCGACGACTTCGCGGGCGCCGACACCGATACCCAGCAGCTTCGCCGGATGCTGGGCTTGCAGACGACAACGGCGAAATAACCCAACGAGCTAGCTTTATCTACAACGAAGGAGACAAGAGACCATGACGAACAGAAGAATTTTTTCAGGCATCGCGCTGGCCGTGTGCGCGCTGGCCAGCCTGCCCGCGCTGGCCCAGAACAAGGCGACGGTGATGGGCGTCTCGGTTCCCGCCGCCACACACGGCTGGACCGGTGGCGTCGTCTATTGGGCCAACCGCACCAAGGCCGAACTGGAGAAGCAGTACCCTGGCATGAAGGTCTTCGTGAAGACCGCGGGCTCGGCCACCGAGCAGGCCAACCAGGTGCAGGACCTGCAGACGGTCAACAAGATCGACACGCTCGTCATCCTGCCCTTCGAGTCGGCGCCACTCACCAAGCCGGTCGCGCAGGTCAAGGCCAAGGGCGTGTTCGTGACCGTGGTCGACCGGGGCCTCACCGACCCGAACGCGCAGAGCGCCTACGTGGCCGGCGACAACCCGGGCTTCGGCAAGGTCGCGGGCGAGTACATGGCCAAGACGATGGGCGGCAAGGGCAATGTCGTCATCCTGCGCGGCATTCCGACGGTGATCGACAACCAGCGCGTGGATGCCTTCAACGAAGTGATGAAGGCCAACCCCGGCATCAAGGTGCTCGATGCCAAGCACGGCAACTGGAACCGCGACGATGCGTTCAAGGTCATGCAGGACTACCTCACGCGCTTCAAGCAGATCGATGCGGTGTGGGCGTCCGACGACGACATGGCCGTGGGCGTGCAGAAAGCCATCGAGCAGGCCAAGCGCGACGATGTGAAGCTGGTGGTCGGCGGTGCCGGTGCCAAGGGCTACATCAAGAAGGTGATGGACGGCGACAAGATCGTCTCGGCCGACGTGACCTACGCGCCGAGCATGATCGCCGACGCGATGAACCTCACGGCGAAGGCGCGCGTGGAAGGCGGCGCGATGCCTGCCACGACGATCATTCCTTCGGTGCTGGTGACCAAAGAGAACGCGGCGAAGTACTACTTCCCCGATTCGCCGTTCTGAGGTTTCTTGAGGGGCGCGTTGTTGTTCGGGGCGCGTGCGCACAGGCCCCGAACAACGGCGCACCAGACGGCACACCGCCAGCGGGTCCAACCCTTTTCCCGCATGATCCGGCGATGAACCTCCCTGCCCTTCCTTCTTTGATGCGGCGCTTCGTCGCCGGCCTCGCGCTGCTGCCGCTCGTGTTTGCAGCCAGCGTCGTGCAGGCGCAAGCCGGGGACGCGCTGCCGCCCAGGGCCACTGCCGCCCTCGCGGCAGCCGTCGACGGTGCACACCGCAGTCCCGCCTATCGCGCACGCGACGGGGCACGGCATCCGCTCGAGACGCTCGCCTTCTTCGGCATCCGGCCGGACTCGACAGTCATCGAGATCGCACCCGGCGGCGGCTGGTACACCGAGATCCTCGCGCCCTACCTGCACGACCATGGTCGCCTCTACGCCGCGCACGAACCAGCCGACGGTTCGCCCGGCCAGCAGCGCGCCCGCACGGCGTTCCGCGACAAGCTCGCACGCGATCCGAAGGTGTATGGCCGCGTGGTGCTCGGCACGATGCCCGCATCGGGCTTCACGGACATCCGCCCGCCCGGCGGCGCCGATGCGGTGCTGACCTTCCGCAACATCCACAACTGGATCGAGGACGGCCATTTCGACGAGAGCCTGCGCGCCTTCTACGACGTGCTCAAGCCCGGCGGCGTGCTCGGCGTGGAAGAGCATCGCGCACCGGCCGGCACCAGCCTTGCACGCGTCATCGCGAGCGGCTACGTGCCGCAGGAGCTGGTCATCGAGCGCGCGAGGGCGGCGGGCTTCGTGTTCGCGGGCAGCAGCGAGGTCAACGCCAATCCGCGCGACACCAAGGACCATGCGAACGGCGTGTGGTCGCTGCCACCCACGCTGCGCGGCGGCGAGGTCGATCGCGCGAAGTACCAGGCGATCGGCGAGTCGGACCGGATGACGCTGAAGTTCGTCAAGCCACTGCGGCCGTCGCATTAGCCCGGCGCGCCGGCTAGAACCGTGCGCGCGCTTCTTCCCGCGCCCTGTCGATCTCCGCGTGGTTCGACTCGGCCCAGCGATCCACCACGAGCAGCGTCTTGCTCAGCGACAGGCCCAGCGCGCTGAGCCGGTACTCCACATGCGGCGGCACCGTGTGGCGGTCGTCGCGCAGCACCAGCCCGTTGAACTCCAGTTCGCGCAGGGTCTGCGTGAGCATCTTCTGCGAGATGCCGCCGACCTGGCGCAGCAGCTCGTTGTTGCGTTGCGGCTCGCCGCGCAGCAGCGGAATGACGAGCAGCGCCCACTTGTTGGCGATGAGTTCGAGCACGCGGCGCGACGGGCAGCCGGCGCTCCACACATCGGCCGGTGCGGCGGCTTCGTCTGCCACAGGCGCGTGGGCTTTCGACGGCGGCTTTTCAATTCCCATGGTTACCAGAAGGTGCGTACTTGTTGATGAGGGCGCCGGCGGGAAGCATCGGGTCTCGCTCTTCCCCTCAAGCAACAAGGAGTCTTTCATGGGATGGATTTTTCTGCTGGCCGCGGGCCTCGTCGAGATCGCGATGGCCGCGGCGCTCAAGCAGTCGGAGGACTGGACCCGGCTCGTGCCGTCGGCGCTCGGCGTGCTCACCGCGCTCGTCAGCATCTTCCTGCTGGCCAAGGCGCTGCGCTACCTGCCGCTCGGCCCGGCCTACGCGATCTGGACCGGCATCGGCTCCGTCGGCGTGGTGCTGATGGGCGTAGTGTAGTTCGGCGAGGCGCTCTCCGCGGCGCGGCTGGGTTGCATCGTGCTGGTCATTGCGGGCTCGGTGGGCCTGCGGCTCACCGAAGCCTGATGCAAAAAAGACCGGTCTCGGCCGTTGATTTGGAACTTCGGTACTCGTTATCGACAGAGAGGCGGGGCCTTTAACCACTCCGGGACTGGGCCGATTTCCAGGGGGCTTCAAACCGTCACGACATGGGAGCAAGATGCCCGTCCGCCGATTTCTTGCCGTCACCCCGATCTGACCGAAGGAGCCTGCCTCATGTTCGCCACGCCAGAACGAACCATCAAGATCCCCGGCCCCGACCATGCCATCACCATCGCGCGCAATCCGCACCGCGTGGTGGTATCGGTCGACGGTTGCGTCGTTGCCGACACGCGCGACGCGCTCACGCTGCGCGAGTCGCACTTCGGAACGGTGCACTACATCCCGCGCAAGGACGTGAAGATGTCGCTGCTCGAACGCACGCAGCACGCCACCTACTGCCCCTACAAGGGCGAGGCCAACTACTACAGCATTCCCGCGGGCGGCGAGCGCTCGGTGAATGCGGTGTGGACCTACGAGGCGCCCTACGATTCGGTCTCGCAGATCAAGGACCACGTGGCCTTCTATCCGGACCGCGTGGGGCCGATCGAAGAGCGCATCGTCTAGCCGCGCCGCCTGCGTCGACAAGCAACAAGAAAGCCGGGCCCCGCTTTCGCAGGGCCCGGCTTTTGTACGTCTGCCCGCCGTTGAAGGCGAGGTGCCGTCGATCGATTACAGCGGCAGTGCGTCGCCACGAGCGGCGGCGCGGGCTGCGGCACGCACCGTGGCGCGGTCCACACCGCCGGCCAGCACCGGTGCGACGCGCGAGGAGGCACCTTCGGCGTACGGGTTCTCGCTGCGTGCGGCAACGGCGGCTTCGGCACGGACGGCGGCGCGGCTGGTCGACGAGACGAACACTTGCGCAGGGCCTGCGTTGGCGCCGGTGGCGTACGGGTTGGCGCTGCGAGCGGCAACAACGGCCTGGCCGGCGACGTCGGCGCGGCTGACGGTGGAGTTCACTTGCTGCACGCCTTCGTAGGTTTCAGCGTGGGCGGCGCCGGCAACGGCCATCAGGGCAACAGCAACGGCGGAGAGGAGCTTGGAGGCATTCATTTCGATTTCCTTCAGTTCAGTTCAAGTTCTTGCTTGGTTGATTTCGAACCGGTCTTGGGTGGGTCACCGTCCCTCCGGGGGCGGCCACCTCGCTCGGGGCCCTGTTCACTCGGATCAACCGTGTGGCTGGTCCGTGAGATGAATTGTGCGCCGCCAACTAGGTAAAAACCCTTGGCAAAAGGAACCGCGGTGTTCGCAGCCTGGAAACAATCCGGCCGCGGTGGCCGTCATCCCCAGGTCAGTGGATCCAGGCGCAGATAGAAGCCGAGGCGCTCGTCGTCCGGGGTGGCAATGCCATGGACCTCGAAGAGCGACTTGCGCGCCGCGAGCGCTTGCCCGGCGTCCGTCCACGTCTCGCGCGCGTTGGCGAGCAGCAGCGAGAAGTCGACGTACCGGTCCGCCGTTCCGAGCCGCCCCAGGTCGATGAGGCCGGTGCAGCGCAACGTCTCGGGATCGACCATGAAGTTCGGAAGGCACGCATCGCCGTGGCAGACGACGCGCGCGCGCGACTCCTGCGCCAGCCGCTGCGGCAGTTCAGCACGCACGCGCTCCAGCAACACCGACGGTGCAATGCTTTGCTGGTCGGGATCGAGGAAATCGGGGTTCACCGCATTGCGTGCGACAACATCGGTGGCGCGAGCGAACATCGCCGAGAGGCCGCGAGCGAACGGGCAATCGCCCACCGGAATCTCGTGCAGCGCCCTCACCCGCTCGGCGATCGATGGCCATGCCTCGAGCAGTTCAACCGCCGTGAGATCGCTGGCCGGCACACCCACCACGGCGCGCGTCACAAGGCATGCGCCGTCGCTCGACGCATGCCAGTCCAGCACAGCCGCAGACCCCAGGCCGAACGGTGCCAGCCACTCGGTGCGAAGGCGCTCTTCGCCGAGTTGCGCGACGCCCTTGCCGAGCGAAACCTTCGCGAACGCAGCACCATCGCTGCGCCGGTACACGGCATCTCCGGACTCACCTTCGCTGGCGCGAACCCAGGTCTTTCCGAGCGGGAGTTGCGGCAGCAGGCTCGCCGCGTCCACTCAGTGCCCCACCGATTTCGAGAACACATTGACCACCACGACGCCCGCGATGATCAGTCCCAGCCCCGCGATCGCCGGCCCGTCCAGCGACTGGCCGAACCACAGCCAGCTCACCACCGAGATGAGCACGATGCCCACGCCCGACCAGATCGCATACGCGATGCCGGTGGGCAGCACCCGCAGCGCGAGCGAAAGAAAGTAGAACGACACCGCATAGCCCACCACCGTGGCCACGCTGGGCCACAGCCGGGTGAAGCTGTCGGAGGCTTTGAGGAAGCTCGTCGCCAGCACTTCGACGACGATGGCGACCGCGAGATAGACGTAAGTAAGAGCCATCGAGAGACTCTAACGCCGGCAGTTCGAGACGGCGGGTTCGCCCCTTTGTCCTGCAGCGGTTCTGCGAGGCCACGCTCACGGCGGCAGCACCAGGGGCCCGCAGTTCTCCTCGGCCACGAACACCGCCACCAGCTTTGCGGGCTTCACCGGATCGGGGTTCTCCGCAAAGACATGCAGCGTGCCAGGCGGCTCGAAGAAGGTCTCGCCGGTCTTGTACGTCCCGACCGGCCCGCCACCCAGCTGCGAGCGGATCGTGCCCTCGAGAATGATCGCGGTCACCGAGCCCGGATGCCGGTGCGCCGGCGAATAGGCGAGCGGCGGAAAGTCGACGACGACCGTGGTCACCGACTTGCCCGGCACATGCGGCAGCGCTTCGCACGAGATGACGCGGGACGAGGTCGAAGGCCGTGCCGCCTCGCCCGAACCCGCGGGCGCCGGCGCGGACGAGAACATCGGACGGCTCGCGGCGCTGCACACATCGTCGAGCCATTGCACGGCCTCCTGCTTGCTGCCGTGCGGCATCAGCGCCCAGCCGGCCGCCAGCACCAGGGACAGCGCCGCAACACCGGCACCCATCTGGCTGTAATGAAATCGAATCGCCTTCATGACGCCGAGCCTCGCGGCAGTCGAAGCGACGCATACCAACCCAGCTCGCGCTTCGCCTTCTCGCTGCTGACCTCGGCGTTGTCCTCGGCGATGTTGAAGACGCCGCCCTGCGCATGCCGCAGCGCCATCACCGCCGCCCAGGCCGCGGCCTCCACATGGACCGGACTCGCCCCATTGGGCACGGCTGTCGACGTGCCCGGCCCGTAGATCTGCCCATAGCGCAGCACCGTGGCCTTGATGCCGACGGCACCCAGCACGCTGCGCTCCAGCGCGGCCACGCCGCCCACGCTCACGCGGCGGATGCCGTCGGCTTCGAGATCGAGCGGATCGTCTTCGACATGCGGCGTGCGCCCCGGCGCATAAGCCCAGGCGATGCTCTGCGCCACCAGCCGGTGGCTGCCCGCCGCCAGCGCCGCGGCCACGAGGTTGCGCGTGCCTTCGGTGCGCACGCGGGCATTGCGATGGGCCGCCTCGGCCATCAGCTTCGGATCGAGGTCGGTCGGCAGGTCGGTGAGCTGGTGGACCACGATCTCGGGCCTGATGCGAACCAGCGCCACGCGGAGCGCCTCCGCATCGAACACATCGACGACGACCGGTGTCACCCCCTGGGCTTCGAGTGCATGCGCGCGGTCGGCGCGGCGGGTGCTGCCGTACACGTCGTAGCCCGCCTCCGTCAACAACGGAACCAGCGCGGCGCCGATGGCACCGGCCGCACCCGCCACGAATATCTTCTCGCGCATCGCATGTCCTTCCTGCTGGCTGTTCGATGGCTCGATCCTAGGTTTTCCATGCCATGTCAAAAAGAGGCAAGATTCGCAAAAATGACAAGGCCATAATCCATGGAGAAGACATCTTCCGCCGACCTGCTGCAGATCGACCGCGCCACGCCCATGCCGCTGTACCGGCAGATCTACGCGCGCTTCAGGACGGCCATCGAGCAAGGCGTGCTCCATCCGGGCGACCGCGTCGCATCGGCGCGCGACCTGGCGAGCGAGCTGGGCGTGTCGCGCAGCACCATCGAGACGGCCTACAACCAGCTCATGGGCGAGGGCTATTTCTCGTCGCGCGGACAGGCGGGCACGGTGGTCTCTCCCTCGCTGCCCTCGCAGCGTCCGGCACGGCGCGAGCGTCGGCGGAACGAAACAGCCGCCGATGACGAAGCACTTGCCGATGCCGCAGCTCCGCCGCCGCTGCAGTTGGGCATTCCGGCGCTCGACGCCTTTCCACGCAAGCTCTGGGCACGCCTGACCGCCCGCCGTGCCAGGGCCACGACCGCGGCCGACATGTTCTACGGCGACCCGTCGGGCTACGCGCCGCTGCGCACGGCCATTGCGGCGTACCTGCTGGTGTCGCGGGGCGTGTCGTGCCGGCCTTCGCAGGTCTTCGTGACCGGCGGGTATCGCGCATCGCTCGCTCTCATCGCGGACACGCTGCTCGACAAGGGCGACGCCGTATGGGTGGAAGACCCAGGCTATCCACCCACGCAGGAGGTGCTGCGCAGCAAAGGCCTGCGCGCGGTACCCGTGCCGGTGGACGAGGAAGGCATGGTCGTGGCCCGCGGCATGCGCAAGATCATCAAGACCGGCAAGGCGCGGATGGCCATCGTCACGCCATCTCACCAGGCGCCGCTCGGCGTCTCGATGTCGCTGGCGCGCCGGCTGCAGTTGCTCGAATGGGCCTGGCAATCCAGGGCCTGGATCGTCGAGGACGACTACGACGGCGAATACCGCTACACCGGCCCGCCGCTGCCGGCGCTCAAGAGCCTCGACGGCCACGATCGCGTGCTGTATGCGGGCAGCTTCTCGAAGGTGCTGTACCCGGGCCTGGCGCTGGGCTATGTGGTGGCGCCCGGATCGCTGTGCACGGCTTTCGCCGAGGCCGCGAAGACCAGGTCCAACGGCAGCCCGCAGATCACGCAGGCCGTGGTCGCGGACTTCATGCGGGGCGGCTATTTCTCCCGCCATCTGAAGAAGATGCGGCTGCTCTATGCGCGGCGGCGCGGCATGCTCGCGGCCGCGTTGCTGAAGGCCTTTGGCGACGACGTTCGCATCGACCTCAAGAGCGGCGGCATGCACCTGATCGCGCGCTTCGACACGCATCGTGAGAGCGACATCGAACTGGCCCGCCGCGCGCAGCTCGCGGGCCTGAACTGCCAACCGCTTTCGGAGCGAGGCTCGGCGAGCTTTCGCGATGAAGGACTGCTCATGGGCTTCACCAACATCGGCTCGGCCGCGCAGGCGCAACAGCTCGCGATGAAGCTGCGCGTGGCGCTGGGCATGCGCTGAAGCGCGGTCGACGCCGGCCTCAGAGCGCCGGATTCCACCGATCCGGCGGCGATGGGTGCGGCCTGATCCCGGCGCCAGACCCATTCGCTCCCCGTTTGCACAGACCTCCACACAGCGGCCAACGCTGGCCGGCGCTGGCCGACGCGGGAATCCGGGCGGGTATTCGACCGTCGATCGCCCACCACGCCGTCGTCGGGTCGCCACACTTTTCCCACCGATTCCCGTGGGTGGCAATCGGGTTTTGTAATCTAGTGTTTTTTTGTGCAACCGATGTTATATTTTTACCAGAAGGTTTCTAAAACTTAAGCATTCAATTCGAGCGAGCCGCAAGGCTTCGCATGAATGCTTCACCAACGGGAGCTCCTGAATTGCAGTCCACACCGCAAGAAAGCCCCAGATTGGTGCATTTGATGTCGGTTGCCGCATGGCGGCGCCCGAGACGCCAATGACCACGCCAGCCGCTTTGCAGCGGACTCACCGGCCGATGTTGAGCTTCAGCGTCGAAGGCTTGCCGGCCCGCGACGAACTGCTGTTCAAGTCCCTCGTGCGGCTGCTGGACCATCGCACCCACCAGCACTGGGCCTGGCAGGTCGAGGACGCCGACCTTCGCGTGGTGGGCGACCGGTTTCCGGTGCCGCCGGACGAAGCGGCCGACCGGCCGGTCCCGCGGTTGACGCTCGGAGAAACGCCGCCGCAGCAAGGCCCGTTCCTGCGGTTGCCGTTGCACGCCGATGCACTCGAGGTGATGCTCAACCGCCTCGGGGCGATGGTGATCCATGCCCGCGAGCTCGGCCTGTCCGCGGCCCGGGACTGCAATGAACGGAGTGGTCGCGGCGAGGAGTACCGCCTGCTGCGCTGGCCCTCGATCGCCCTGCTCGACACCCCCGTGCGCATGAAGCTCGCCGCGCTGCTCGCGAGCCGCCCGGCTTCGCTGCATGCGCTGCAGCAGCGGTCGAACGCCAGCGCGCAGGAGTGCGTCGACTTCATCGCAGCGCTCGAACGCGCGGGTTTCGCCGCAAGCAGTGGCGGCACGGGCTTCGCGGCCAGCCGTGCGCCTGAATCGATCTGGCCCGACTCGCAGGTCTCGTCCGGCGCGGAGGCCCCCCGCGCTTCCGACTCGGCGCGCGGCGTCGTGGCGCCTGGCCTGCTGGCGCGCATCCGCAGCCGCCTCGGGCTGCTGTCCTCCGGACCGAAGGCCTGAAGAACGTGGAACACAAGATCCTTTTCACCGGCACCATGGGCGCCGGCAAGACCACCGCCATCGCCGCGGTCAGCGAGATCGCACCGGTCCGCACCGAGGTGCGCAACAGCGACGCCTCGGTCGCCAAGGCCACCACCACCGTCGGCCTGGACTACGGCGAGCTCACGCTCGACAACGGCGAGAAGCTGCGCCTGTACGGCACGCCGGGGCAGACCCGCTTCGACTTCATGTGGCGAATCCTTGCGCGCGGCGCACTCGGCCTGGTGATCCTGGTCGACAACAGCCGCCCCGATCCGCTGGCGGACCTCGAGGTCTATCTCGACGGCTTCGCCGAGCTCATCGAGAAGACCGCCTGCGTGATCGCGGTGGGACGCATGGAGAGCCATCCCGAGCCGGACCTCGATGCCTACGCCCGGCGCATGCAGGACAAGGGCGTGATGTGCCCGGTGCTCCCCGCCAACGTGACCGACCCGCGCCAGGTGGTGCAGTTGCTCGAACTGCTGCTGATCCAGCTCGAAACCTGAGCACGACGCCGCAGCTGTTCCCTTTTTCTTCTTCCTCCTCCCTCTCTCCTCGCAACGCCGGATCCCCAGCCACATGAACATCGCACCCCGCATCAAGGACGCCGCCGAGACGACCGTGGACACGCTCATGCGCGAGATCAAGGGCGTGAAGGCCGTCGTGATCGCGACCGAGGACGGCCTCGAACTGGCCGCGCGCGCCGAGAACACCGCGCAGGTCGCGCGCATGTCGGCCATCGCGAGCTCGCTGGCCGCGCTCGGCGCGGTGGCCGGCGTGGAGAGCGGTCTCGGGCAGTGCGAGAACGTCGCGATCGAGACCGAATCGGGCCACATCCTGATGCTGCAGGCCCGCCATGCCGAGGTCGACCTGATCGTGAGCGTGGTGACGGGCAAGGACGCCGTGATCGGACAGGTCCTGTACTTCTCCAAGCTGGCGACGCTTGCGCTGCAGCGCGCCTGAACCCGCACTCTTTTCAAAAACGGCCGGCGCTCATCACTCGCCCGGGCGCCGGCCGACCCTCAGGGCGATGGACTACGAAAGATTCCGATGGCAAATATCAAGCAATCCATGGATGAACTGATGACGATCGACGGTGCACTGTGCGCCGCGCTGGTCGACTCCGGCAGCGGCATGGTCCTGGGACAGATCGGTTCGGGCGTCGACCTGGAAGTGGCGGCCGCAGGCAATACCGAGGTGGTGCGCGCCAAGCTCAAGACGATGAAGGCGCTCGGCCTGAACGACGTGATCGAGGACATCCTGATCACGCTCGGACGCCAGTACCACATCATCCGGCCATTGAACAAGCACGAAGGCCTGTTCGTCTACCTGGTTCTCGACAAGTCGAAGTCGAACCTCGCGCTTGCGCGGCGCAAGACGCAGGACGTGGAGCAAGGGCTGGCGGTCTGACAGAGACGCGACGGTGCGCTGTCGGTGAGCGGGTTGCTTTGGCCAAGCGACGATGACGGGGCGTTTGCGTGCCGTGGTTATCGTCAGGAGGGCTGCCCGCTCGTCGACCTCACGAGCGGTCCATTGCCGCAACGTCGATGGTTAAGGCAGCCTCGTCGTCCATCGCCGCTCCACGATCCTTGATGCGCGTGACCTGCGAGAGCACGGCATCGTCGGATGTCATGTCCGGCCGCTGCCCCTTGTAGACCGGCTGCTCGAACTTGCCACCCGCATAGCGGTAGAGATAGCGCACCTCGACCAGCGTGCCGGCGGCTGGCAGCGCTTCGTTGGGGGGCACGGTCACATTGCCCATGTCGACCATCGCGCCTGCTTCGTCGCGCAGCCCCACGGCCACCGAGCGCTGCGCGTTCACGCGGATCACCTCGCAGGTCGCGCTCTGGTTGAACTTGAATTTCAGGCTCGTGGCGCTGCGCCCCGCCGCGAACGGCGCGGCGAGCGCCTTGAGTACATAGCCTTCGCCGTGCGCGGCCAGCAATTGTGCGGCGCGGCTGCGCTTGCCTTCGGCAGTGGTTTCGAGATCGAGCACCGCCATCCATGGCAGGCGCCCGGCCATCTTCTGCAGATGACCGAAGCGGTCGATGAAGGCTGCACTGCGCAGATCCTCGCCATCGAGTTCCAGCAGGTCGAAGGCCTTGAAGACATCGCCCACATGCTCGCCCGCGATGACAGTGCGGCCCGCCGATGCATCGGCCCCACCAACCCAGGCCTTCGGAATGTCGACGAAGAGCCCGCGGCGATTGGTGCCGCGCACCGTCTCGCCTTCGATCAACAGGATGCGGTTCTCGCCATCCGCCTTTTCCTGCAGGCCCCAGCCGGCATCATCGAAGTAACGCGCCACCTGTTCTTCGAGGATCAGCGTGGGCAGTTGCGGCAGCTCGCCGCTGATGCGGCCGGCCAGCTCGGTCGAGGTGTAGAGCGCGCCGGACTGGTCCGGCGTGTAGCCCTTGGAGGTCTTTGCCTTCACGACCTTTTCGTAGATCTTCAGCGCGGCCTCGAAGGCGACGGGGCTGCTGGTCTTGGTTCCGGTAGCGAGCGTTCCGCCGCGGCGTCCATTGCCGTAGTCGACCACCCAGCCGTCGTCCTTCGGGCGCAGGTGGACCTGATAGACCTTGTCCGAGCCCTGGCCTGTGAAATAGAGAAAGCTCGACTGGGACCCCGGCTCGCCGGGAGATTTTTCAGCGGACGCAACAGAGGATTCCGCCTTGGCCGGCGGTACCGCTGCCTGCGAGCTCACCTGCCTCAGATCGACCTCCGGCCGCATCGACGCCGCCCCGTTCCATCGCACCTCGAAGCCCGCCTTGCGGAAGTGATCGACGATGAGTTCGCCGACGCGCAGCATGTCGGCATCGGCGCCCTTCGGCGCGCCCCAGAACGCGAGCGAGAGCTGGCTGGAGCTTTTCGCGCGATTCAGGTCCTGCCGCGTGTAGAAGCAGAAGCCGTGCACGCCGGCCGCCTCGCCGCCGCGCTCGCGAAATGCCTCGGAGCAATCAGAAAAACCATCGGATTGCGTCTGCCCCGCATCCTGCAGCGTGACGAGCCCGGCCTTCGTCAACGCGTCGAAGACCTCGTCGATCCTCGCCTTGGCGGCACGCCATTGCGCAGTCGTCATCTTCACGGGATCGGGCTCGGGTGGAGGCGGCGTGGGTATCGGCCTGCCGGTGACGCCCGCGAGCAACTCGATCACCTCTTCCATCATCGCGTTCTCGGTGATGTGGTTGCCGTGGCTGTCGCTGATGTCGGCCTTGGCGCCCGCATCGAGCAGCAGTTGCACCGCATCCACCGTCGGCGCGAACTCGGCCGCCAGGTACAGCGCGGTGCGACCGTCGGTGCCGGTGTATTCGAGCGGGCTGCCGGCCTCTAGCAACATGCGCAGCACCGCGAGATTCACCTCGACCTCGGTCTCGTTGGAGCCCATCGCGGCGCACTGCAGCGCGGTGAAGCCTTGCTTGTTCACCGCGGCCATATCAGCCCCAGCTTCGATGCATGCACGCACGGCTTGCACATCGGCTTCGCGCGCGGCCTCGAAAATCTTCTTCAGGTTCATGGCACTCCCAGTCCTGTCTGTTGGTTTTTGGATTCTGCCGCAGGCCCCTGGTAAGACACAGCACTTCACAGCCCGCGCGAACCTCGCTACATTCGACGCCTCGATCCACAACACAGACCGGAGGTGCGCGATGGAAGACACTGCTATTCATTCCCCCTCCCCCGTACGGTTTGTTGTCGGGTCGATCCAGAACTGCTGCTGACGCGCCCACTGTGCAGCGCTTGCCCCTGAGGGCATAGCAGTTCGATCATCGCGGCCTCCTGCCGCGACAAACCGCCCGATTCAAACGCTGCCGCTGGCACGCCTGTGCGTGCCGCGCGCGATCCGTTCCTCTTTTGAATCAAGGCCAACCATGCTTGAAACCCGTGCCGCCGATGCGCGGCATTTCGTGACTTCCTGTTTCGATCCCCAGCGGGCGTCCGCTGAAGAATGGGCGCAGGCCCTCGCCTACTGGCGCCTGCGCAACGAGGAGGATCTTCCGGGCGAACCGCTTCCGGACGACGCCCACACCGAGCACAACGTGCGCCAGCACACACCGCTGCACGTCGTGCACCGCGTCTTCGTCCAGGACCCGCAAGGCACCCTCGCGGGTTCACTCAACATGAGCGTTCGCCGCGAAGGAACGCCGGACTACGAGGCGTTCGCGCCATTCGTCAATGTCTGGGGCGGCGTACGGCAGTCTCACAGGCGGCGAGGCGTCGGCAGCCTTCTGTTGCAAGAACTGCTGACTTTGATGGATGCGCGAGGCAAAACCACTGCCACCTTCAACGCGCACCTGCCCGAGGGCCACGCATTCCTTTCGGCCGTCGGCGCCCTCGAGAAGCACCGCAGCATGGAAAACCGCATGGCCTTCGAGGGCCTTGACGACGGCGCGCTCGCCCGCTGGCGCGCCGATGCGCTCGCGCCGGCGCACGGGCTGCGCCTGGAGATCCACGCAGGCCGCGTGCCCTTCGAGCGGCTCGCCACGCTGATGGCGCCGCTGTCGGCGCTGCTCGAAGACGCGCCGACCACCGGACTCGCGCGCGCGCCCATGCGCTTCGAGCTCGAGGACTTCCGCGCCTGGTACGCCGAGATGGACCGCCGCGGCGGCGAGCACTTCCTGGTGCTCCTGCTCGACGGCGACGAGGTGGCCGCGGTGTGCGATGCGAGCTGGAACCGCCTCTACCCCGACCGCATGTTCCAACGGCTCACCGCCGTGGCCCGCCGCTGGCGCGGCAAAGGCCTGGCCAAGGGCGTGAAGGCGGCGATGCTGCAACTGGTGCGCGAGCGCCAGCCCGGGGTGGTGATGGCCGTCACGCAGAACGCGGAGGTCAACGCGCCGATGCTCGCCATCAACCGCCAGCTCGGCTTTGCCGTGCACAGGCATGATGGGGCCTACCAGATCGGCACGGAAAGCCTGAGGGCCTTCCTCTCGACCCGCCGGCTGGCTTCGCGGGAGGCACGCGCATGAAGACACCCCAGAGACTGCAGACCCTCGTGGACGAAGGCCTGATCGACACCGTCGTGCGCCAGCTGATGAGCGGCAAGGAGGCCATGGTCTATGTCGTGCGCTGCGGGGAGGAAACGCGCTGTGCCAAGGTCTACAAGGAGGCCGACAAGCGCAGCTTCCGCCAGGCCGTGGACTACACCGAGAACCGCCGCGTCAAGAACACGCGCGAGGCCCGCGCCATGGCCAAGGGCACCAAGTTCGGCCGCCAGGTGACCGAGGCGATCTGGCAGAGCGCCGAGGTCGACGCGCTCTACCGCCTGGCCGCAGCCGGCGTGCGGGTGCCGACGCCGCACAACTTCCTGGAAGGCGTGCTGCTGATGGACCTGGTGACCGACGCCAACGGCGACGCCGCCCCGCGCCTGAACGACGTCGCCTTCTCGCCCGAAGAGGCGCTGCGGCACCACGCAAGCCTGCTGCGCGAGGTGATGCGCATGCTCTGCGCGGGCGTGGTGCACGGCGACCTCTCGGAGTTCAACGTGCTGCTGGCGGAAGACGGCCCGGTGATCATCGACCTGCCCCAGGCCGTGGATGCCGCGGGCAACAACCACGCCAAGCGCATGCTGCTGCGCGATGTGGAGAACCTGCGCAACTTCTTCGGCCAGTTCGAGCCCGCGCTGCTCAAGACGCACTACGGCGACGAGATCTGGCAGCTCTACGAGCGCGGCCTGCTGCGGCCCGAGACGGAGCTTGCGGGCACCTACGTGCGCGAAACCGGTCCGGTGGATCTGAGCAATGTGCTGCGCGAGGTGGACGACGCGCGCGCGGAAGAGGCGGCGCGGCTGCTGCGCATGCAGACGCCACGACAATAGCGGGCCGATCACGCCCGCCCCGATGACTTCCCACGTCCTGCCCCAGCGCCAGCCCTTCTCGACCGCCGCCACCGCCGTCCGCCACATCGCCAGGGCCGCGGCCTTCGTAGCGCTGGGCGTCGGCTCGGCGGCCCATGCCGCCGGCATCCGCCTGGAAGACGACCGCGGCACCACGCTCGAGCTGCAGGCGCCCGCCAAACGCATCGTCTCGCTGATGCCTTCGCTCACCGAAACGGTCTGCGCGCTCGACGCCTGCGACCGCCTGGTGGGCATCGACCGCCACGCCAACTGGCCGGCCTCGGTGAAGGGGCTGCCGCAGGTCGGCGGCATGGACGACGCCAACATCGAGCGCATCGTCTCGCTCAAGCCCGACCTGGTGCTGCTGCGCCCGCGCAGCCGCGTCGCGGAACCGCTGGAGCGGCTGGGCATCAAGGTGCTGGCGCTCGACGCCAAGACCCATGCCGACATGCGACGGGTCATGGAAACAGTGGCGCGCGCCACCGGCAGGCCCGGCGCCGGTGAGGCGTTCTGGCGCGGGCTCGATGCCCGGCTCAATGCGGCCCGGGCCCGTGTGCCGCTGGGCTGGCAGGGGCGGCGCGTTTATTTCGAGGTGCACGGCGGCGTGGCCGCAGCGAGCGAAAGCTCCTTCATCGGCGAGACGCTTGCGCGCCTGGGCCTCGCGAACGCGGTGCCCGGCACGCTCGGTCCCTTTCCGAAGATGAGCCCTGAATTCGTGGTGCGCGCCGACCCCGACGTGCTGATGGTCTCGGCGCTCGGCGAAATCTCCACGATGGCTTCGCGGCCCGGCTGGTCGGCCATGGCCGCGATCCAGCGCGGGCGCGTCTGCAGCTTCGCCTCGGCGCGCTTCGACCTGATGATGCGCCCCGGCCCCCGGCTGGACGAGGCGGCCGATGCCATCGTGGGCTGCCTCGCCTCGCTGGGCGATCCGCGACGCTGAAAGAACCCCGCCGTGCCGCTGTGCGCCCGGGAAACGCTGACGTACCATCCGATACCGTGACCCCCGCCCTCACACCTGTCACCCCTTTCCCCCCCGCTTCCCTCGCAGACAGCGCAGAAGCCATCGCGCAGGACGTGATGGCCGTCGGCCGCATCAGCGCGGTGCCCTCGCTGCTCAAGATCATCTGCCAGAACACCGGCATGGGCTTCGCCGCCGTGGCCCGCGTGACCGACGGCACCTGGACCGCCTGCGCGGTCGAGGACACCATCCAGTTCGGCCTGCGGCCCGGCGGCCAGCTCGAGGTGGAATCCACGCTCTGCAAGGAGTCTCGCGCCGCGCGGCTGCCTGTGGTCATCGACCACGCCAGCACCGACCCCACCTACCGCGACCACCACACGCCCCGGCTCTACAACATCGAGAGCTACATCTCGGTGCCGATCATCTATACCAACGGCGACTACTTCGGCAACCTCTGCGCCATCGACCCGCGGCCGGCGAACGTGTCCGACCCGCGCACCGTGGCGATGTTCACCGCCTTCGCCGACCTGATCGCACGCCAGCTGGAGAACGAAGACCGCCAGGAACGCGCGGAGGTCGCGCTGCAGTCCGAGCGCGCCACGGCCGAGCTGCGCGAACAGTTCATCGCCGTGCTGGGCCATGACCTGCGCAACCCGTTGTCCGCGGTCGGCGCCGCGGCCGAGCTGCTGATTCGCCGCCAGGCCGAGCCTGACCTCGTCAAGCTCGGCACGCGACTCAAATCGAGCACGCGTCGCATGTCCGGCCTCATCGACGACGTGCTCGACTTCGCGCGCGCGCGGCTTGGCTCGGGCATGGGCCTGGCGATCCGCGACGCCGACTTCCTCGCCTCGGGGCTCAAGGAAGTGATCGACGAGGCGCGCGTGTCCAACCCGCACCTGGACATCCGCGACGAGCTTTCGATCAACCGCGTGGTGCGCTGCGACCCGCCGCGCATACAGCAGGTGCTGTCGAACCTGATCGGCAACGCGGTCACGCACGGCGGGCCGCATGACCCCATCGTCGTTCGCGCCGCGCTCGAGGACGACCGGCTGGTGCTGTCGGTGAGCAACGGCGGCGAGCCCATTCCCCCGGACGACCTTCCGAAGATCTTCCAGCCCTACTGGCGTCCCGCGAACAGCAAGCCCGGCGGGGGACTGGGGCTGGGCCTGTACATCTGCTCGGAGATCGTCGGCGCCCACGGCGGCACGCTGGAAGTCACCTCCTCCAAGGCGCAGGGCACCCGCTTCGTGGCGACCCTTCCCATCGGCTGATTCACCTTTTCTAGAAGAACAGAGGCAATGCACAGGATCGGCATGGCAGTCGTCCCCGCCACGGATTTCACGCGCGGCGAACTCACGGCGCTCTGGAACCAGGCCTACGAGGGCTACTTCGTGCCGGTCCGCTTCGACGAGCCGCTTTTCGCGCGGCACCTGCGGCGTGCGGTGGTCGACCTCGCGCTGTCCCGGGTGATCGCGGTCGACGGCACCCCCTGCGGCCTCTCGCTCGCCGGACGACGCGGGCAGCGCGGCTACCTTGCAGGCTTCGGCATCGCGGCGACGCACCGCCGCCAGGGGCTGGCGCGGCAGCTCATCGCGGCACAGGCCCAGGCCTGGTCGAGAGCGGGGCTGCATCGCGTCTTTCTCGAAGTCATTGCACAGAATCCGGCCCGTTCGCTCTACGGGCAAGCGGGCTTCGAGGAACTCCGGACGCTCGACGTGCTGGAAGGCAGCTTCCAGGCCCGCAGCGCCGTCGCGGCCAGGCCGCTCGACCACGCCGACCTCGCCGCCGGGCACACGGCTTGCGCGGCCGTCTCCCGCCCCACATGGCGCCGCGAGCTGCCAACCGTGCTGGACGCCATCGACAACGAGAGCGCCATCGCGCTCGGCGTGACCCGCGGCACGGCGATCGTCGGCCATGCCGTCATTGCGTCGGCCGGCAACACGCTGCTCGATGCAGCGGCCATCGACGAAGCCGCCGCCCACGACCTGCTCGACGCCCTCGCGGCCACCCGCCCCGGCACCCGCTGGCGGCTGGTCGACGAGCCGACCGGCAGCCCTCTTTTCAACGCAGCCACCGCGCGCGGCGCGACGGCTGTCATCCGCCAGATCGACATGGCGCTGACCTTCCCATCGGCCAGCGCCCGGCCCTCCCCATGAAATCCCGCCACAAGCAGCCCGCCACCTCGTCCACCCCGTTCATCCGCGTCGGCCCCAGCGGCGTGCACGGCCTGGGCGCCTTCGCGACGCGCGACCTGCCGGCGCAGGCCTTCCTCGGCCTCTACGAGGGCCGCCGCTATTCGAAGCAGGAAATCGCCACCAAGGTCTGGAACGACCAGCTCACCTACCTGTTTACGCTGTCGAACCACGAGACCATCGACGGTGCCAAGGGCGGCAACGGCACCCGCCACCTGAACCACGCCTGCGAGCCGAACTGCGAGGCGGTCGAGGAATACGACGAAGGCGGCGAACTGGTGCTGAAGTTCCAGACACTGGTGGCCGTGGACGCGGGCGACGAGCTCTTCATCGACTATTCGCTGACGGCGGACGACGGCTCGCCGCCGTCGAAATACCCCTGCCACTGCGGCTCGCCGAACTGCCGCGGGACGATGCTGGCGCCGGCAGAAAGTGCAGACACTGCGGAGACTGCGTCGGAGCCGGACGGCCAGGTGACGGCAAAGGGCGCCGCGCCGACGCTCAGCGATCTGCCCTGGTGAGGCGCAAGGCGCTCAGGGCGACTCGCTCCTGAGGCCGCGCAGTTGCTCCTCGGCGCGGTCGAGTTCCGCGCGGAGCGTGCGGATTTCCTGCTCCAGTTTCTCGATGCGCGCCGCGCGGCCCTGCGCGTGTGCCCCGGGTGCCAGTGCCGCGCAGCGCGCCTGGAGCGCGGCCAGTTCCTCGCCGAGTTCGCGCCGGCGCAGCATCTGGCCGCGGGAGCGGGCGAGCGCCATGTCACGCTCGAGCACCGCTTCCTGCGCCTTGCAATCGGCCGCGTCCACCGGCACGGGCGGCGCCGTCTGCGCGAAGGCGGGCATGGCCAGGGCCCATGCAAGGGGCAGGAAGCAGGGTTTGATACGCATGCCGCGAAGGTACCCGAAACACCCCGTGCCGGGGCGGCCGGCCCCATGCCGTGCGGGCCATGCGCTGGATCCCGATCGATCGACGCGCCGCGAAGCACGCCGTCGAATCCTCCGCGCTACGCGGACCGCTCGGCGACGAGGTAACGCGCCTGCCAATGCTCGGCGAGCCGATGTGCCCGGTGCAGCGGCAGGCGCGCCGCTTCGAAGTCGACCACGCAGGCGAAGTCCGCCGCCTCGGGACGCGCGGGGCTCTCGCTGCTGCGGCCATCGGTGAGCAGCCACAGCCAGCGCTGGCGTGCCGCGCTGTGCGCGAGCAGTTGATCGGCGCGCTGCACGCCGAGCGCCAACGGCGTGCCGCCACCGGCTGCGATGGGCGCGACCCAGTCGTCGTTCCAGGCACTGGCGCGGCGTGGCGGCAGGCGCAGCTTGACCACCTCGCCGGCAAAGCACAGCAGCGCCACATGGTCACGCCGCCGGTAGGCCTCCTCCATCAGCGACAGCAGCAGGCCCTTGGCGCGCGCGAGGTTGCCGTCGTTGCGCATCGAGGCGGAGCAGTCGAGCAGGAAGCAATGCAGCGCGCCGCTGCGTGCCTGCAACGGGCGGCGGCGCAGGTGCTCCGCGCGCAGCGTGTCGGCGCCGCGGTTCGCCAGCGTGCGCGGCCAGTCGAGCGCGGCGCCCGGCGATGCGGCACCGTGCCACGCGTCCCTTTGTCGGCCCTGCCTCCAGTCGCCCTGGCGTGCGCCAGCGGGTGCGGCGTCCCGGAGGCTCAGGCTTTTTTTGGGGTGGCCTGCTGTGCGGATTGCGAAGGGATCAGCGGGCGCAACGGCTTGACGCGCTCGATGCCGACGGGTTCGGGAGGCATCGCGCCCCAGTCCTGATCGCCTGCATTGCTCCGGCCTGCGCCGTTGGTGCCCGGCGCGCGTTGGGTGTTTGGGGTGGCAGGTGCCGATGCTGCGGCTGCACCTTCGGCTTCCGGCTTGCGCCGATGCAGCAGCACGGCTTCGGCCACGCGCTGCACATGGTCGGGAGTGATATTCACCGCCCCCTCCCAGGCCGCAAGCGCGCGCGCCGAGCGCAGCATCACGAGGTCGGCGCGCAACCCGTCGACCTGCGATGCGATGCACAGCGTGCCGACCGCTTCATGCACCTCGTCGCCGTATGGCAGCGCCGATGCATCCGCCACCACGGCACGCGCTGCGACGAGCGCCGCTGCCAACTCGGCCTCGGCCTTTGCATGCTTCGCGCGAAAGCCCTGCGGATCGGCATCGAACGCCAGCCGCGCGCGCACGATGGCCTGCCGCTCGGCCGCATCCTCGATGTTGCGCAGCTGCACGCACAGGCCGAAGCGGTCGAGCAGCTGCGGGCGCAGCGTGCCCTCCTCCGGGTTCATCGTGCCGACCAGCACGAAGCGCGCCGCATGCCGGTGCGAGATGCCGTCGCGCTCCACCACGTTGACGCCGCTGGCCGCCGCATCGAGCAGCGAATCGATCAGCGCATCGGGCAGCAGGTTGATCTCGTCCACATACAGCACGCCGCCATTCGCGCGCGCCAGCAGGCCGGGTGCGAACTTGAGTTCGTGGCCTGCGAGCGCCTGCCCGAGGTCGAGCGTGCCCACCAGGCTTTCAAGGCTCGCGCCCAGCGGCAACGTCACGAAGGGCGCGCCCGGCAGCAGCTCGGCCAGCGCACGCGCCGCGGTGGTCTTGGCAGTGCCGCGTGGACCTTCGATCAGCACGCCGCCCAGGCCAGGGTCGACCGCGGCCAGCAGCAGCGCCTGGCGCAACTGCGGCTGGCCCGTGATCGCGGCGAAGGGAAAAGGCACCGGCATGGGCGCGGCAGTGGTCATGGGAGCATTCCTTCCATCTGCTGCTCCTGGTCGAGCAGCAGGTTTTCCAGCTGGGTCTGGTAGTCGCCGGGCGACTGCCACAGGCCGCGCTGCATGGCTTCGAGCAGTCGGCTGAGCATGTCGTGCAGCGCACGCGGATTGTGTTCGTTCACGAAATCGCGGGTGTCGGCGTCGAGCACGTAGGCGTCGGCCACCATCGCGTACTGGTGGTCGCCGACCACGCGCGCGGTGGCGTCGAAGCCGAAGAGGTAGTCCACCGTCGCGGCCATCTCGAAGGCGCCCTTGTAGCCGTGGCGCTTGACGCCATCGATCCACTTCGGATTGACCACGCGCGCGCGGATCACGCGGCTGATTTCTTCCTTCAGCGTGCGCACGCGCGGCGCCTGCGGGTTGCCGTGGTCGCCGTGGTACATGGCGGGCTGATGGCCGCTCAGGTGGCGCACGGCGGCAGCCATGCCGCCCTGGAACTGGTAGTAGTCGTTGGAGTCGAGCAGGTCGTGCTCGCGGCTGTCCTGGTTCTGCATGACGACGTTCATCGTGCGCAGGCGCCGCACCAGCGCATCGGCCGCGGGCACGCCGTCGCTGCCCTGGCCGTAGGCATGCGCGCTGCCGCCGACGTAGGCGTTGGAGAGGTCGTGGTCGGTCTGCCAGTCGCCATGATCGAACAGCGGCTGCAGGCCCGAGCCGTAGCTGCCCGGCGCGGAGCCGAACACGCGCCAGCCGGCCTGCATGCGGGCGGCCTCGGGGGCGAGGCCTTCGGCTTCGAGCGCGGCGCTTTCGCGCAGGATGCGGGCGCGGATCGGGTTGCGCTCGGCGTCTTCGTCTTCCTGCGACGCGACGGCCTGCACCGCGGCGTCGAACATCTGCACGGCATTGGGAAAGGCATCGCGAAAGAACCCCGAGATGCGCAGCGTCACGTCGATGCGCGGACGCCCGATCCCCACCGTGGGCAGCACCTCGAAATCGACCACGCGCTGGCTGCCCGGCGCCCACTTGGGCCGCACGCCGATCAACGCGAAGGCTTGTGCGAGGTCGTCGCCACCGGTGCGCATCGTGGCGGTGCCCCAGACCGACAGGCCCAGCGCCACGGGGTAGTCGCCGTGCTCCTGCAGATGGCGCTCGACCAGCTGCGCGGCGGACTTGAGGCCGAGCATCCAGGCGGTGGGCGTCGGGATGGCGCGGGTATCGACCGCGTAGAAGTTGCGACCGGTCGGCAGTACATCGGGCCGGCCGCGCGAGGGCGAACCGCTCGGGCCGGGCGGCACGAAACGGCCTTGCAGTGCGCGTGAAAGCTGATGCAGTTCGTGCGGGCCGCAGGCGTCGAGCGCCGGTGCGAGGCTCCGCTCGATGCGACCCATCACAGCGGCGGTCTGTGCCATGTCGGGTGGGCACGCGTTCTCTTCCAGCAAGCGCTGTGCAAGAAGCTCCAGCCGCTCGCGCGTGTCACCGTGATGCCGCCATGCATCGGCGCTCACCGATTGCAGCAGCGCCGGACGCGCGCCTTGCCACGGCCTGGCAGCGTCGATGTCGAGCGGGTCGAAGGTTTCGCCCGGCAGCAGGTCCTGCGCCAGAGCGCCCAGCAGCCCGGCATTCGCGCCCATGCCATCCGCGGACGGATAGCGCGCGAGCGCCAGCAGCGTGTCGCGCCGCAAGCGCGCCTCGGGTGAAGCGCCGAACACATGCAGCCCGTCGCGGATCTGCGTTTCCTTGAGCTCGCACAGGTACGCATCAACGCGCGCGAGCACCGCATCGTCCTCCGCGCCCGGCATGCCCAGTTCCTCGACCAGGTGCTGCGCACGCACGGCCGCGAGGATCTGCGCGCGCAGCACCTTCGCGCGCCGCGCATCGACCAGCAGCGCGTCGTAGTACTCGTCGACCTGGCGCTCCAGGTCCTGCAGCGGCCCGTGGTTCTCGGCGCGCGTGAGCGGCGGCATGAGGTGATCGACGATCACGGCCTGCGTGCGGCGCTTGGCCTGCGCGCCCTCGCCCGGGTCGTTGACGATGAAGGGGTAGACGTTCGGCAGCGGCCCGAGGATCGCATCGGGCCAGCAGGTCTGCGAGAGCGCGATGCTCTTGCCCGGCAGCCATTCGAGGTTGCCGTGCTTGCCCACATGCACGACCGCGTCGATGGCGAAGGCATCGCGCAGCCAGAAGTAGAAAGCGAGGTAGCTGTGCGGCGGCACGAGTTCAGCGTCGTGGTAGCTCGCGTAGTCGGCGGCGCCCAGCGCGCCGAGTGCGCGTGCGGGCTGGATGCCGACGAACACGCGGCCCAGACGAAGCCCGGCAATCATGAAGCGGTCTTGCCGCAGCATCGGGTCCTGCTCGGGCGTGCCCCATCGCGCATCGATGGCGGCGGCCATGCCTTCGGGCAAGGCGGCGAGCCGCGCACGGTAGTCGGCGAGTGCGTAGCTCTGCCACGCCGGGCGCGCGGACCATTGGGCCGGATCGTTCGCGATGCCTTCCTGCAGCTTCTGCATCAGCGCATCGCCATCGGCCGGGATGGCATCGTCGAGCACATAGCCCTCGGCCTGCATCGCACGAAGAATGGCGATCACCGAAGCGGGCGTGTCGAGCCCCACGCCGCTGCCGATGCGCCCTTCGCTGCCGGGGTAGTTCGCAAGGATCAATGCGACGCGCTTGTCAGCGACCTTCAGGCTCCGGAGGCGACACCATCGCCGCGCCAACTCGGCCACGAAGGCGATGCGATCCGGTTCGGGTTGATAGCTCACAACCTCGGTCTGCGTCAGCTCGCAGCGGTGCGACAGGCCCTTGAAGCTCACGGCACGCGTGATGATACGGCCGTCCATCTCGGGCAAGGCGATCTGCATCGCGATGTCGCGCGGGCGCAGGCCCTGGCTGTCGGCGAGCCAGTCCTCGCGGTTGCCGCCGCTCACGATCACCTGCAGCACCGGCGCGTCGCCGGCCAGCGCGATGGCTTCGCCTGCGTCGTCCTGCGCGCCCTGCCCCAGCGCGGCGAAGGCGGTGGTGTTGAGCACCAACTGCACGTCGTGTTCGCTGCACAGGCCACGGAATGCGGACAGGCACAACGGGTCTTTCAGCGAATCGAGCGCGACCGGCAGCGGATTCAATCCTTCGGCATGCAGTGCAGCCGCGAGCGCATCGAATACCGCCGTGTTGCCCGACAGCAGGTGCGAACGATAGAAAACAAGTGCCACCACAGGCGCATCCGCATGCCACCCGGCGCGCAGGTCGTCGATGCCGGCGACCGTGTGCGTCGCATCGATGCCGCGCGGCACGTGCAGCGCCACCTGCGGCAGGCTGCGCGGCGGCAGCGGCGCCTCGCCGTGCCCGAGGCCATGAAAGGCCACCGCGCGCAGGAACTGCATCGCATTGCCCGCGCCGCCCGAACGCATGTACTGCCAGAGTTGGCGGCTCACCGCGCGCGGCACGGTGCTGCGCGCGAGCAGGTCTTCGTCTTCCTGCAGGTCGCCCGAGAACATCGCGAGCTGCTGGCCCTTGCGCTTTGCCAGCTTCTCCAGTTGCTGCAGCCCGTAGGCCCAGGCCGATTCGGCGCCCAGGTGATCGACCACCACCACGCGCGCATGCTGCAGCACCTCGTCCACGTACAGGTCGAGCGAGGCCGGCTGGCGCAGGTACATGAGGTTGGCCAGCCGCAGCGACGGGTAGCCGGGGTCGGTGGCCGCGAGCGACGTGCGCGCGGCGGCCAGCAGCGCGAGCGTGGTGTCGGCAGAACTGAGCACCACGATGTCGCCGGGCGTCTGGTCGAGCCGGGTGACGACGCTGTCGTCTTCGACGAAGCGTCCGGGCTGGGTGCTCAGCAGGTGCATGCGGTCAGGCGGGAACGGCGGCCACGCTTTCCAGCGCCTTGCGCAGCGCACCCTCGTCGAGGTCTTCGCCGATGAACACGAGGCGCGTGCGCTGCGCCTCGTCGTCGCGCCAGCGGCGGTCGAAGTGGTGGTCGAAGCGGCGGCCCACGCCCTGCACCAGCAAACGCATCGGCTTGCCGGGAATCGCGACGAAGCCCTTCACGCGGTAGATGGTGTGCTGCTCGACCAGCGCGGCGAGCGCGGCCAGGAGGCCCTCGCGGTCCACCGGCGGCAGGTCGATCACGAGGGAGTCGAACTCGTCGTGGTCGTGGTCTTCCTCATGGTCGTGGTGGCTCTCGCGCAGGTGGATCGTGGTCTCGGCCGCGCGGCCCTGGCCCAGCAGCAGCGCGAGCGGCAGGCGGCCTTCGGTGGCGGCGACGATCTTCACCTCGGGCGGCAGCTCTTCGCGCACCAGCGCCTCGACCTGCGCGCGCGTGGCGTCGTCCATCAGGTCGGTCTTGTTGAGCACCACGAGGTCGGCGGCCGAGAGCTGGTCTTCGAACAGTTCGTGCAGCGGCGATTCGTGGTCGAGGTTGGGGTCGGCGCGGCGCGCCTCGTCAACGGCTTCGGGGTTCTCGGCGAACTGGCCCGAGGCGGCGGCCGGGCCGTCGACCACGGTGACCACCGAATCGACGGTGAAGATGTTCGCGATGTCCGGCCACTGGAAGGCCTGCACCAGCGGCTTGGGCAGCGCGAGGCCCGAGGTCTCGATGATCACCGCGTCGATGTCGCCACGGCGCTCGGCCAGCTGCAGCATCACGGGCAAAAACTCTTCCTGCACGGTGCAGCAGACGCAGCCGTTGGCCAGCTCGTACAGCGCGCCTTCGCGCTCGTTGCCTTCGTCGTCGCAGCCGATGCCGCAGCCGCGGAGGATTTCGCCGTCGATGCCGAGCTCGCCGAACTCGTTGACGATCACCGCGATGCGGCGGCCCTCGGCATGGCCGAGGATGTGGCGCAGCAGCGTGGTCTTGCCGCTGCCGAGGAAGCCCGTGACGATGGTGACGGGGATCTTGGCGTTGCTGGGGGTCATGGAGAAATTCTTTCAGGCGCCGCTCATGCGGCGGAAATGGATGCCGTCAAGGCAGACATGCAACAGCACCTCGAGGCCTGCTCGAGGGCACCGCGACAGGGCGAGGATCAGATGCCGCCGTACAGGCGGCGCTCGACGAAGACCGTGCCCTGCAGCCGGCGCCAGCCCTTGGCGGCGGCCAGCACGCCCAGGTCGACCAGCGGCTCGACCAGCACGACGGTCATGTAGGCGGCGCCGAAGCTGGCGATCTGGCCCAGGTTCTCCAGGCCCATGCCGCGCCCGTAGAGCGCCCAGAAACCGACCCAGAGCACGATGCCGCCCTGATAGGCCACCGACAGCTTGAAGGCCTGCTGGTAGCTGATGTCCACATAGGCCACGTTCTCGGGAATGATCCGCCGCGCCAGCGCGGCCGTCACGAACAGGGGCACCAGCAGGGTGGTGACGTTCATGCCGAACTGCGGAATGTCCTGCGGCTCGAAGAACAGGCCCTGGATGAGCAACCCGCCCGCCAGGCCGATGGCCGCGGGCGCCAGCCCGAACACCAGCAGCAGGGTCGTGCCCAGGATCAGGTGCACCTCGGAGACGCCCACGGGATGATGCGGCAGCACTTCGAAGAAGCAGAACACCAGCGCCACGGCAATGGCCGAGCGCAGTGCCAGGGCGGCAATGCCGTCCTTCATGACGGTATCGAAGGCGACCTTGCCTGTGTAGGCCAGCGCGGCGGCTGCCGTCGCGTAGCTGAGGAAAATCTTGGATCCGTCGACCAGACCGGGTTCGATGTGCATGGAGCACCTCCTGTGTCGCACTGCGGTGCGAAAGTTGATTGTTGGTGGATGGGCCGGCTCGCGCAAGCCCTTGTCATGAACGTTGGAGCGTACGCGCTCCCGGCACGGCCGACGGCCTGGGCTTGCGCCGCAGCCGCCGCCAGCCGATCACCACGCCGCTGGCCGAGGCGACCGTGCCGATGATCGACAACAGCCACACGACGATATCCCACGCGGGCCGGTACTGGATGAGCCACGGGAAATCGAGGCTGTGCGCGGCGTTGAAGAGCCAGCGGTTGAGCCGCGAGTTGCGCGTGTTGCCCCCCGCGACCTGCCCGCTGGCCGGGTCGATGTAGATCCAGCTGCGCGCGGCATCGTCGAACTCCAGCCGCCAGACCGGCACGGTGCGCTCGCGGTGGTGGCCGTACCAGTAGAAGTCTTCGTGCGTCTGCAGCGTGGCCTGCGTCAGGCTGGCGCCGGGCCGCAGGCGGGTGGCGGCCTTCACGATCTCCTCGCGCGCGATCGCGGCCGGCGCGCCCGAAGCGGCGTCCACCACGCGCACGCGGGCCTGTGCATCGCGCAGTTGCAGGAGCGGCTTGCCGTCGAACCACATCAGCAGCGCCTCGCGCGGCGCGGCCGCGCCATCGCCCGCCGGCAGCCGGGCCGGCGGCCACGGGAACGGCGACGACCCGGCGCCGGTGTAGCGCGCCATCGCGGCCGCATCGACCGCGCCGCGCTGGAACCAGCCGTTCGGGTTCATCGAGAGCCAGCCGCTCACGATCCAGGTCAGCACGAAGAAGCCCCCGATCAGGCCCGCGATGTGGTGCCAGGCCATCCAGCCGGTGTACGGCGTGACCGCGCCGTTGCGAAAGCGCCGGCGCAATCGGATGCGCAGGATGCCGATGACGATGCCCGTCACCGCCGAGACGATGGAGGCGGCCGACAGGTACACCACCACGTCGTGCCACAGCGGCGGATCGGCGCGGATCGGCGTGAAGTAGATCCAGTGCGGCACCGAGCCGAGCCAGTTCCAGAAGCGTTCGGCGCGGTGGGTGTCGCGCGCCACCTCGCCGGTGCGCGAAGACACATAGAGCTCGGTGCCGGCCGCGTCGCCGATCTCGATGCGATGCAGCGGGCGCAGCGGATTCAGGCCCTGCGGCACGGTCCACTGGTCGCGCTCCAGCGTCTCGGCCCAGCGCGCGCCGGGCTGGCCCGAGAAGTCGCGGGCGACGGCTTCGGCCTGCGCCGCATCGACGCCGCCGAGCAACCGGCCATCGCGCGCGGACACCGCATGCCGCCCGCCGCGCGAATCGACGATGCGCCACACGGGCTGCGGATCGGCGCCGCCCTGCGTCTCGAGCGCCATGCGCCGCGGAGGCTGCGCACGCACGGCCTGCGGCAAGGCATCGAGCGCGGCCGACGGCGTGACCACCGCCTGCTCGAAGCGCACCGGGCGCAGGCCCGCCAGCCGCTCTTCGTCCGTGAGGTTCGGATACCCCACGTACATCATCACCACGCCCGAGACGAACCACATGACGAACAGCAGGCAGCCGCCGATGCCCAGCCACCGGTGCGTCCAGTAGAGCCAGTGGCGGATGCGGGGCCAGGCGCGGCGCCATGCGGAAGTCATGGAGCGGCGCCGGTCAGAAGTTCACCAGCGCCGACAGCTCGAGCGAGCGCGGACGGCCCAGCAGCCACTGGTTGCCGCTGTTCGAGAACGACACCGGGTAGGTGCGGTTGGCCAGGTTGTAGACGCGGAACGCAAGCTTGAGCGACGGGTTCGCCTGCCAGCTCACGCCCGCGTCGGCCACGGTGTACGAGCCGATCTTGCGCGAGTTGGCCGCATCGACCTGGCGCGGCCCCACGTAGCGCACGCCGAAAGCGGCCTCCCACTGGGGCAGGAAGCGCCAGCCGAGGTCGAGGTTCGCGGCCTCTTCGGGCACGCCGGACGGCGTGTTGCCGGCGCGCGAGATCAGGCGGCCGCTCACGACTTCGTTGAAGTCGTCGTAGCGCGCGCGCAGCTTGGCGACGTTGGCTTCGAGCCTGAGCGTGGAGGTCAGCGCCAGGTCGAGCGTGGCCTCGATGCCTTCGGACGACTGCTTGCCGATCTGCTGCGTGACGGTGGGGTCGTTCGCGTCGCGCGAGAGCAGCTTTTTCTTCTCGATGCGGTAGGCCGCGACCGACCAGGCGCCGCGGCCTTCGGCCAGCTGGCGCTTGTAGCCGACCTCGACCTGCTCGCCGGTGCTGAGGTCGAAGCTCGCCTGCGAGGCCGAGGTGGTGACCAGCGAGCCCAGCGGATCGGCCGCGCGCGCGACCTGCGCATAGAACGACTGCGAGGCATCGGGCGCGTACACCACGCCCAGCCGGCCGGTGCCGTAGACGAAGGTCTTCTCGAAGTTGTTGGCCGCGTTCTGCAGGTCGGTGCGCGCGATCTTCGCGTGGTCCCAGCGCAGGCTCCCGACCACCGACCATTGCGCGTTGAAGGCCAGCTTGTCTTCGGCGAAGAAGGCGTAGGTGCTGCTCTTGGTCTTGTAGCGCGGCGTGTAGGCCACGGGCGAGGTGTAGACACCGGGGTTGAAGACGAACGGATCGACCACCGAGCGGCCGCCGTACGGCGAGTCGTTGGAATGCAGGAAGTCGATGCGGTTCGCGTCGAAGCCCACCAGCACCTGGTTCTTCAGGCCGAACAGCGAATGTTTGAAGGTGGCGTCGGTGCGGTTGCCGATCTGCTCCTGGTCGTGGCCGATCTCCAGGTAGTCGCCGCGCGTCACGCGGCGCGTGGTGGCGCTGTAGGTGTAGGTCTCGCTGTTGCGCCAGTGGCGCTTGCTGTCCAGGCGGTAGAGCTGGTTGCGCACGGTGACGGCGTCATTGGGCGTCCATTGCGCATCGAAGCGGGTCCAGCGGTCGCGGTACTTGATCTCGGCGTCGTCGGGGTTGTAGTTCTGCTCGCGGTTCAGGCTGCTCACGCGGCCGTTGACGAGCGGCACGCCGTAGTAGCGCTGCGGCGACTGGCGGCCCTCGTCGTGCGAGAGCGTGAACTGCAGCTGCGGCGACACATCGAGCCGCACCGCACCGCCGACCGCCAGGCTCTCGGCATCGCCGCGCACCATGAAGCCGTCGGTCTTGCGATGGCTGATGTCGAAGCGGTAGGAGAGCATGTCGTTGATCGCACCGCCGCTGCCGAAGGCGACCTGGCGCGTGGCGTCGGAGCCGGCCGTCACGAGCGCCTCGTTCTGAATCGGGCCGCGCGTGGGCTTCTTGGGCACGACGTTGATCGCGCCGCCGATGGCGCCCTCGCCGAACATCACCGACGCCGCGCCGCGCAGCACCTCGATGCGGTCGACCGACCAGGTATCGAACGGGAAGGTGACGGTGCCCGCGCCCGCATAGAGGCGCGTGCCGTCGAACAGCTGCATCACCGACCCGTGGCCGCTGAAGCCGCGCGCCGCCAGGGACGTGCCGCCGTTGCCAGGAGCGGGCGAACCGGTGATGCCGGTGGCGCGGGTCACGGCATCGACCACCGAAACATCACCGCGTGCGCGGATGGTGTCGCCGGTCAGCACCTCGATGCTCGCGGGCGTCTCCAGCGGCGTGAGGCCCAGGCGGCTGCCGGTCTGGGTGGGCTCGTCCATCGCGAGCGGCGTGTGGCGGCTGGCTTCGACCTGCACCGGCGCGAGGCTGTTGCTGCCCGATCCGCCCGACTGGGCCAGGGCGCCACCCGCGCCGAAAGCCAGTCCCAAACCCAAGGAAAGGCGTGAAAGACGTGCCCATTGCAGCTGCGGCAACGGCGCGCCCGTGCGATCGCGCGCCGGCGATGCTTGACCCATGTGACTTCTCCTCCGACCTGCGTCCCCGCAGGCTCCCGACCAAATGAGGACGTCGAGGGAGGCAGCGCAGGGCGGGCCGGTTCACGCGGGGGCGAAGCGGCATGCCCGGACCCGCACTCCCGCAGCGTCCGAAGGCGGTTGCGAAGGCCGGTATCCGGGCTTGCGGAGCGCTTCGATGGGCACTGTGCGTGCGCATCGGAGCCGAAACCCTCGCCTTCCCACGCCTGAGCGCAGTGGCTGCCAATGCCGACAGAGGGCATTGGCACGAGGTTTTCCAGATCCGCTGACCGTTGCGGGGGCAGCGCAGGAATGGATGCGTCCGTGAAGACGCAGCGCACCTGCTTCCCGTTTAACCCCCAGGCCATATGAATGGCATGTGGGGCACCTTCGAACCGTGTTGGATTGCAAATGAAAGATTACAAAACCCAACGGTCGGAATTATAGGGAGCACCCTCGGGCGAACCCGCGCCCGAAGGAGTTCAGTCGATTTTTCCCTCCGCGCCGAAGAGCCGCCGCATCACGGCGACACCGGCCACCAGCGCGTTCGAGTAGCTGGCATAGGGATCGGGGGCGGCTTCCAGCGGCATGTAGACATGGCGCCGGTCGCCGGCCGTATCGCCGGCGGCCGCTTCTTCCATGAGCACCCAATAGAACTCCCCTGCTTCCAGTTCATGGACGGTGAGCGCGATGTTTCGGGACAGGGACATGAAAAGGTGGTTCGTGCAGCGTGTTTCAGTCAATGAATGGGCGAAGAGCACGGTTGACAGCTCCCGGGCTTCTCCTACAGAGCGTTCATGAAGCGAGAACTAGTGTTGTTGAAAGAAACCTTCAACCAGACAACCAGAACCGGAGGCTCCATGAAGCACTTCACTCTTGAATCGAACATGCGGGCGAACATCGGCGGCGCCTTCTATCCGACCGGTTACTCGATGGTGATGTTCCCGAACGCCGAGGACGCCGACCGGATCGGGCACCGGCTGATCGAAATCGGCGTGAGCGGCGACGAGGTCTTCCTGCTTCCCGCCGCGACGGTGCTGGCGGAAATCACGCCCACGGCAAGCGATGCCGACAATCCCCTGCCCTCCGCCGGCACCGAAGGCGCCACGGTGCGCGCCTACACCAAGCTCGCGCGCGAAGGGCACACCGGCCTTCTTGTCAGGACCAAAGACGAGGAGGCCGCGAACCGGCTGATGGAACTGGTGCGTACCGTCTCCTACTCGATCGCGCAGCGCTACCGCACGCTGGTCATCGAAGACCTCTGAAGCACGCGCACGCACGACTTGCGCAACTCGGTCGTCCACAGAACGGCGCTGCCCATGGCGGCGCACACCATCCACTGGTCGAGGCTGAGCGGCACGGTCCCGAAGGCCACATTGAGAAAGCCCAGCTCCACGACCGCGAACTGCAGCAGCGCCGAGAGGCCGACCGCACCCCAAAGCCAGCGATTGGCGAACAGGTGCCGAAATGCGCTCAGGTGCCCGGACCGCGCATTGAAGCAATTGAAAAGTTGTGCGAACACCAACACCGTGAAGCCCGCGGTGCGTGCCATGGCGAGGTTTTCTGTGCCTTCGATGAGCCCCCCGGGGAGGTACATATCGATGGTCAACAACGTCGCCACCGCCATCACGAGACCCACCTCGACGACGCCTGCCCACATGGGCCCGTCGATGGCCCGTTCGTCCGGGCGCCGCGGCTTTCGTGCCATGACGTCATCCGTCGACGGGTCCACGCCCATCACGAGCGCGGGACCGGAGTCCGTGATCAGGTTGATCCAGAGAATCTGTGTCGCAAGCAACGGCATGACGACCGTGCCGTCGCTTCCCGCCAGGCCGATCACACCTGCACCCGCGACGCCAAGAAACACCGTCAGCACTTCGCCCATGTTGGACGACAGCAGGTAGCGCAAGAACTTTCTGATGTTGTCGAAGATGCCGCGGCCTTCGCGAACAGCCTCGACGATCGTCGCGAAGTTGTCGTCGGCAAGGATCATCCGCGCGGCCTCCTTCGTGACCTCGGTGCCGGTGATGCCCATGGCGATGCCGATGTCGGCCGTCTTCAGCGCGGGCGCGTCGTTCACGCCGTCGCCGGTCATCGCGACGACGTTGCCGTCGGCCTGCAACGCCTCCACGATGCGCAGCTTGTGCGCCGGCGCCACGCGCGCGTATACCGAGGTGTTTTGCACGGCGGCGGCAAAGGCGGCAGCGTCCATCGCATCGAGCTGCACCCCGGTCAGTGCCGCCGTACCGGGTCGGGCGATGCCCAGTTGGGCGGCAATGCGGGCCGCGGTGCGCGGATGGTCGCCGGTGATCATCATGACGCGCACGGAAGCGCGTTGCGCCTCGCCGATCGCCGCAGCCGCTTCGGGACGGGGCGGATCGGCCATGCCGATGGTTCCGCAGAAGATCAGGTCGTGCTCCAGGGATTCGCCAGCGCCGGGATCCTCGCCCGGTGTGAGTGGTCGGTAAGCGACCGCCAGCGTGCGCAGCGCCGCATCTGACATCCGGTCGACCTCCGCCACGGCCGCCGCGCGTCGCGGGGCGTCGAGCACGACGACATCCATGCCGACACGCACCTGCGTGCACCGTTCGAGCAGAACGTCCGGGGCGCCCTTGCAGATCAACATCACCTGGCCGCCGTGCTCGCCGTCCCGCTGCAGCGTGGACATCATCTTGCGATCGGAGGTGAAAGGGATTTCGCCCAGGCGCTCGAAGCGCTGCGTGCGGCGCTCGTTCACGCCCAGCTTGCGCTCGGCGACCAGAAACGCGGCTTCACTCGGGTCGCCCTGGATTTCCCATGCGCCCTGTGCATCCTGGCGCAGGATCGCGTCTCCCGCCAGGCTGCCACCGCTGAGCAGAACGATGTGCTCCGCAAGAAGATCGCCTGTGAGCGGCTCGCCGTCTCGCCCGACCGTGCCGTCCGGCGCATAGCCGCCGCCCGTCACCCGGCTGCTGCCGGACGCGGTCGCCGTCTGCTCGACCGTCATCTCGGAGCGCGTGAGCGTACCGGTCTTGTCCGAACAGATGACCGTGGCGCAACCCAGCGTCTCCACCGATGCGAGGTGCTTGACGATGGCATTGCGCCCGGCCATCCGCTGCACGCCCAGCGCCAGCACGACCGACAGAATGGCCGGCAGCCCTTCGGGCACGGCCGCCACGGCCAGCGATACGCCCATCAGCAACGCGGCGACGACGTCGGACATCGTCCGTACGTCGGAGATCAGCAGGATGGTGGCGACAACGATCGCGGCGATCACCAGCACCGCCAGGCTCAGCACGCGCCCGATGTGCTGCACTTCCCGCTGCAGCGGCGTCGGTGCCTCGGGCGTGCGCTCGAGCATCGTGGCGATGGCGCCCAGCTCGGTGTGCATGCCGGTTGCCGTGACGATCGCATGAGCGCTTCCTTGAACGATCGCCGTGCCCTTGAAGACCATGTTGATCCGGTCGCCGAGCATCGCAGGGGCATCCAGCGTATGGACAGCCTTCAGCACTGCATGGCTCTCTCCCGTCAGTGATGACTCCTGCACGCGCAGCGTAGCGGCTCGGAACAGACGCGCGTCTGCCCCGACCGCATCGCCTTCCGCCAGAACGAGTACATCTCCGCGTACCAGATCGGCGCCAGGAACCTGGGTTGCGCGCCCGTCGCGCATGACGGTCGACGTCGCGGTCGTCATGCGAGCCAGCGCAGCCACAGCATTGCGGGCCTTGGCTTCCTGAAGGTAGCCGAGCACGGCATTCAGCACGATGACGAACGCGATCACGATTGCATCCACCGGCCAGCCGTGCCGGCCTTCGATCGTCCAGGCCGCCAGCGACACAACCACGGCGGCCACCAGCAGATAGACGAGCGGGCTGCGCAACTGCGCGAGCATGCGTACCCATGACGGCGTCGGCGGGGTGGCGCGCAGAGCGTTGGGGCCATCGGCGAGCAACCGGCGCGCGGCTTCGTGCGATGTCAGCCCTTGGTGGAGATCGGTGGTCCAGCGCTCGGCCAGCGCCTGGATGCTCGTCGTGGAGGGGTTGTCCGCAGAGGGCAACGCTGTCGTTTCGGAATCTTTTTGTAGAGGCGCCGGCGGGGCGCCGTGGCGAATCGACACGCGCCTACTTCGCCAGGGTCGCGGACTGCTTCGCGGGGGCGAGCACGCGTACAGCTGCCTCGGCGAGGGCGAATTTCATTCGTTCGTCTTCAGTGGAGTTGGTATGAAAAGGTCATTCTGCAGACCGCCCTGCGCCACGTCTGTGCGACGTCGCACAGACCGTCGGGCACCGTGCGCGCACATTCGATCCAGGACGACGCTGCCTTCGCAAGCGCCTGCACGCCCATACACGAGCCTTTGGAACTCCCCACATGACACCCACCGCCCATTCGCCCCCGGAAAGCTTCGCCCTGCTGGACGCCTGGTGGCGCGCCGCCAACTACCTCTCGGTGGGCCAGATCTATCTGATGGGCAACCCGCTGCTGCGCGAGCCGCTCGCGCTCGAACACATCAAGCCGCGCCTGCTGGGCCATTGGGGCACCACGCCGGGCCTGAACTTCATCTATGCGCACATGAACCGCGCGATCAATGCGCGCGACCTGGACGCGATCTTCGTCGCCGGTCCGGGCCACGGCGGGCCGGGCGTGGTGGCCAGCACCTACCTGGAGGGCACCTACACCGAGGTCTATCCGCACATCTCGCGCGACGAGCAGGGCCTCCAGCGGCTGTTCACGCAGTTCTCGTTCCCGGGCGGCATCCCGAGCCATGTCTCGCCGGAAACGCCGGGCTCCATCCATGAGGGCGGCGAGCTCGGCTATTCACTGCTGCATGCGTTCGGCGCGGTGTTCGACAACCCGGACCTCTTGGCCTGCTGCGTCATCGGCGACGGCGAAGCGGAGACCGGCGCGCTCGCGGCGAGCTGGCATTCGAACAAGTTCCTGAACCCCGCGCGCGACGGCGCCGTGCTGCCCATCCTGCACCTCAACGGCTACAAGATCGCCGGCCCGACCGTGCTGGCGCGCATCGGCGACGAGCAGCTCACGCAGCTGATGCGCGGCTACGGCTACGAGCCGCACTTCGTCTCCGGCCACGAGCCCGAGGCCATGCACCGCCTCATGGCGACGGCCCTGGACGCATCGCTCGATGCGATCCGGGCCATCCAGATGCAGGCCCGTTCCGACGGCTTCGGCGCACGGCACCGCTGGCCGATGATCGTGCTGCGTTCGCCCAAGGGATGGACCGGACCGAAGACGGTGGACGGCGTGGCCATCGAGGGCACGCAGCGCGCCCACCAGGTGCCGCTCACAGGCTTCGCCGACAAGCCGGCCCACATCGCCCTGCTGCAGGAATGGATGCAGAGCTATCGGCCCGAAGAGCTGTTCGATGCGAACGGTGCCTTGCGCGCGGACATCGCCGCGCTGGCACCCCGCGCCGAACGCCGCATGAGCGCGAACCCGCACGCCAATGGCGGCCTGCTGCTGAAGAACCTCAAGCTGCCGGACTTCCGCGACTACGCCGTGCCCGTGCCCCAGCCCGGCGCCGTCGACGCCGAGGCCACGCGCGTCATGGGCGAGTTCCTGCGCGATGTGATGCGATTGAACGACGGCGACCGCAACTTTCGCCTGATGGGCCCCGACGAGACCACGTCGAACCGCCTGGGCGCTGTCTTCGAGGTGAGCAACCGCACGTCGACCGCAGACATCCTGCCGGGCGACGACCACGTCGCACCCGACGGCCGCGTGATGGAGGTGCTCAGCGAGCATCTCTGCCAAGGCTGGCTCGAGGGCTACCTGCTGACCGGACGGCACGGGTTCTTCTCGTGCTACGAGGCCTTCATCCACATCGTCGATTCGATGTTCAACCAGCATGCCAAGTGGCTGAAGGTGACGCGCCACATTCCGTGGCGACGCCCCATCGCGTCGCTGAACTACCTGCTGACCAGCCACGTCTGGCGGCAGGACCACAACGGCTTCAGCCACCAGGACCCGGGCTTCATCGACCATGTGGTCAACAAGAAGGCCGAGGTGGTGCGCGTGTACCTGCCGCCCGATGCCAACACGCTCCTGTCCGTCACCGACCATTGCCTGCGCAGCCGCAACTACGTGAACGTGATCGTGGCCGGCAAGCAGCCCGAGGCACAGTGGCTGGACATCGCGGCGGCAGAACGGCACTGCACCGTGGGCCTGGGCATCTGGGAGTGGGCCAGCAACGACAACGGCGTGGCGCCCGACGTGGTGATGGCCTGCGCCGGCGATGTGCCGACGCTGGAGACGATGGCTGCGGTGGACCTGCTGCGCACGCTGCTGCCCGAGCTGAAGGTGCGCGTGGTGAACGTGGTCGACCTGATGGCGCTGGAGTCGCCGTCGGGGCATCCGCATGGGCTGGACGACGCGGTGTTCGACTCGATCTTCAGCACCGAGGCGCCGGTGATCTTCGCGTTCCACGGCTATCCGGCGCTGATCCACCGACTGACCTACAAGCGGCGCAGCCACGGCAACTTCCATGTACACGGCTACCTGGAAGAAGGCACCACCACCACGCCCTTCGACATGACGGTGCTCAACCGGCTCGACCGCTTTCATCTGGCGGCCGACGCCATCGACCGCGTGCCGCGCCTGCGCGACACCGCCGGCCATGTGCAGCAGCACCTGCGCGACCGGTTGCTCGAACACCGGGCCTACATCGTTCGCCGTGGCAAGGACATGCCGGAGATCGAGAACTGGCGCTGGACCCGGCACTGAGCATCGAAAGGCCGGCCTGCTTCGGCCTTCGCCGCGCTGCAGGGCGGGCGCCGGAGGAGCTTCAGGCCGGCACAGCCATCGCGACCGCACGCTGCACCACGTCGCGGGCCATGGCTTGCGCCAGCTCGTGCTCCCCGAGAAAGACGGTGACTGCCGCTTCCTGCGTGAGCAGCTTGGCTTCCTGCTCGTTGTGGCTGCGGATCACGGTCTGGATCGCCGGATTGAGCGTGCGGGCGGTCTCGATCATCTGGCGCACGTTCAGGGTGTCGGGCGTGGCGACCACCAGCACGCGGGCGCGCGCCACGTGCGCCTGGATCAGCACCGCGGGGTCGGCCGCATCGCCCCACACGGCGGCGACACCGGCCTCGCGCAGCTTCTCGACCAGTTCGCGGTTCTGCTCGGCCACGACGTAGGGAATGTCGTTCGCCTTGAGTTCGGCCGCGATGCGGCGCCCCACGCGGCCATAGCCGACCAGCACCACCTGCCTGGAGAGGTACTTCGCCTCGGTGGTCATCGGCAATTCGGCCAGCGGGTCGCTGCGCGACTCGAGCCTGCGTGCGAACGAGGAATGGGCATGGAGCCACTTCTGCATCGGCGCAATGAGGCTGAACCACAGCGGATTGGTGGCAATGGAAATCAGCGCGCCCGCGAGCACGAGGCTCTGCCCCTCGACCGGCAGCAGGCCGAGCGATACGCCCAGCCCCGCCAGGATGAACGAGAACTCGCCGATCTGCGCCAGGCTCGCGCTCACCGTGAGCGCCGTGGCCAGCGGATAGCGGAACACCAGCACCAGCGCGCAGGCCGCAAGCGACTTGCCCAGCACGATCACGCCCACTACCGCGAGCACCTGCAAGGGACGGTCGATGAGCACCGAGGGATCGAACAGCATGCCGACCGACACGAAGAACAGCACCGCGAACGCATCGCGCAGCGGCAGCGATTCCTGCGCCGCGCGGTGGCTGAACTGCGACTCGCGCATCACCATGCCGGCAAAGAAGGCGCCGAGCGCGAACGACACGCCGAAGAGCGCCGCCGAGGCGAAGGCGATGCTCACGGCGGCGGCCACCACGCACAGCGTGAACAGCTCGCGCGAGCCGGTGCGCGTGACCTGCCAGAGGATCCAGGGGAACACGCGCCGGCCCACCACCAGCATCAGCGCGACGAAGCCGCCGACCTGCAGCAGCGTGAGGCCGAGGGTCTGCCACAGCGGATCCGCGGGCCCGCCGCCGTTGTCGGGCGTGCCGCCGAGCGCGCCGGCCAGCGGCGGCATCAGCACCAGCACCAGCACCATCGCGAGGTCTTCGACGACGAGCCAGCCGATGGCGATGCGGCCGGTGAACGAATCGAGGATGCCCAGGCTCTCGAGCGCGCGCAGCAGCACGACGGTGCTGGCCACCGACAGCGCCAGGCCGAACACGAGCGCGGCGCCGGGGCTCCAGCCCCACCACAAGGCAAGGCCGCCGCCAAGGAGCGTGGCAACAGCGATCTGCGCCAGTGCACCAGGCAGCGCGATCTTGCGCACGGCCAAGAGGTCGTCGAGGGAAAAGTGGAGGCCGACGCCGAACATCAGCAACATGACGCCGATTTCGGCGAGCTGCGCGGCGATGCTCGCATCGGCCACGAAGCCGGGCGTGAAGGGGCCGATGATCACGCCCGCCAGGAGGTAGCCCACGAGCGCCGGCAGCCGCAGTTTGGCCGCCAGGAATCCGAACACCAGCGCCAGGCCGAGGCCGGCGGCAATGGTGTTGATCAGGGAAACGCTGTGGGGCATCGCTGCATTTTGCAGGAACGATGCCTACCCTTTTATTTCACACGGCCTTCCGGGTGAGCGTCGTTCAGCGGGGGGAATTCACCCCGCCATCTTGCTGTCGCGGGCGCCTTCCAGCACTTCGGGCTCCTGGGACTCGACCCAGGTCTCGTTGTTCAGGCCCGCCTGCAGCCGCTCGGTGTCGAGCTCGTTGGTCCACTTGGCCACCACGATGGTGGCCACGCCGTTGCCGATCAGGTTGGTCAACGCGCGCGCCTCGGACATGAAGCGGTCGATGCCCAGGATGAGCGCGAGGCCCGCCACCGGCACATGGCCCACCGCCGAGAGCGTGGCCGCCAGCACGATGAAGCCACTGCCCGTGACGCCTGCCGCGCCCTTGGAGGTGAGCAGCAGCACCGCGAGCAGCGTGATCTCCTGCACCAGCGTCATCGGCGTGTTGGTGGCTTGCGCAATGAACACCGCCGCCATCGTGAGGTAGATCGAGGTGCCGTCCAGGTTGAACGAGTAGCCGGTAGGGATCACGAGGCCCACGCAGGTCTTGTTCGCGCCCAGGTTTTCCATCTTCTCCATCATGCGCGGCAGCACCGATTCGCTGGAGGACGTGCCCAGCACGATCAGCAGCTCTTCCTTGATGTACTTGATGAACTTCCAGATGCTGAACCCGTGGAAGCGCGCAATGAGCCCGAGCACCACGAAGATGAACAACAGGCACGTCAGGTAGAACGTGCCCATCAGCTTGCCCAGCGAGAACAGGCTGCCCACGCCGTACTTGCCGATGGTGAAGGCCATGGCACCGAAGGCGCCGATGGGCGCAAGCTTCATGATGTAGTTGACGATGCCGAAGAGCACATGCGAGCCCTTCTCGATCACGTCGAACACCAGCGTGCCGCGTCCGCCGAAACGGTGCAGCGCAAAGCCGAACAGCACCGCGATCAGCAGCACCTGCAGGATCTCGCCCTTGGCGAAGGCATCGACGATGGTGCTGGGGATGATGTTGAGGATGAAGTCGACCGTGCCGGTCATCTTGCCCGGGCCGGTGTACGAGGCGATCGCCTTGGTGTCCAGCGTGGTCGGGTCGATGTTCATGCCCGCGCCGGGCTTGAGCACGTTGACCAGCACCAGGCCGACCACCAGCGCGATGGAGCTCACGACCTCGAAGTAAAGGAGCGCGAGACCCCCGGTCTTGCCGACCTTCTTCATGTCCTCCATGCCGGCGATGCCGACCACCACCGTGCAGAAGATGATCGGCGCGATGATCATCTTGATGAGCTTGATGAAGCCGTCGCCCAGCGGCTTCATGGCTTCCCCGGCAGCGGGATAGAAGTAGCCCAGCAGCACGCCGATGATCACCGCGGTGATCACCTGCGCATAGAGGGAGCGGTAGAGAGGGAGCTTCTTGGCGGGTGTGTTTGTTGTGTGTTCCATGACTTGCCTCCGGAAGGGTTGAGAACTTTAGGTCCGTATCAGGTGTTTTCCATTCGTAGAAGCCACATTCTTCAAATGAAAAAACCCGCCGAAGCGGGTTTTGTCGATCAGGTCGTGGTCAGCATCTCAGTGCATATGCAAGCCGCCGTTGACCGAGAAATCGGCCCCGGTGGAGTAGCCGCCTTCGTCCGTTGCCAGCCACGAGATGATCGAGGCGATCTCGCTCGGCTCGCCCAGGCGCTTGACCGGGATGGTGGCCACGATCTTGTCGAGCACTTCCTGGCGGATGGCCTTGACCATGTCGGTGCCGATGTAGCCCGGGCTCACGGTGTTGACCGTCACGCCCTTGTTCGCCAGCTCCTGCGCCAGCGCCATCGTGAAGCCGTGCATGCCGGCCTTGGCGGCCGAATAGTTGGTCTGGCCCGCCTGGCCCTTGGCGCCGTTGACCGAGCTGATGTTGATGATGCGGCCCCAGCCCTTCTCGACCATGTCGCCCACCACCTGCTTGGTGACGTTGAACATGCTGTTGAGGTTGGTCTCGATCACCGCGCTCCAGTCCTCGGGGGTCATCTTGAGGAACATGCGGTCGCGCGTGATGCCGGCGTTGTTGACCAGCACGTCGATGGGGCCATGCGCTGCCTTGGCGGCGGAGAAGGCTTCGACGGTGGATTGCCAGTCGCCGACATTGCCGACCGACGCGTGGAATTCGAAGCCTTCGGCTTTCTGTTCGGCCAGCCACTTGGCGTGGTCGCGCGTGGGGCCGCATCCGGCGACCACGGTGAATCCGTCTCTGTGCAGACGCTGGCAGATGGCTGTTCCGATGCCACCCATGCCTCCGGTGACATATGCAACTTTCTTGCTCATGAAATTTCCTTGATGTTTGCTTGGCAAAAGCCTGAACGGCCGCCTTCACTCTAGCCATTTTCACGCCATCGACCTCTGAGGAAAACACTGAGCCAGTCTTGCAACCAGCTGTCACGGAGCGGCGCGCAGGTGCAACCTATATGCTGCGCCCTGTACGCTCTTGCGCACGCGTTGCCCTCAAGGAGTTCGAAAGTATGAATTTCGGGATCATCGTATTCCCCGACGTCGAGGAACTCGATTTCGTCGGGCCCTGGGAAATGCTCACCATGTGGAGCAAGCTCGCCGCAGGACCGCAGAACTGCCTGATCGTCGCAGAGAAGCGTGACGCAGTCGTCTGCGCGAAGGGGCTGTCGGTCAATCCGCATGTGTCGTTCGCCGACTGTCCACCGCTCGATTACCTGCTCGTGCCCGGCGGCATGGGCACGCGGCGCGAGGTCGACAACCCCGCGATGGTGCAGTTCCTGGCCGCGCAGGCGCCGGGCTGCAAGGCGCTGCTGTCGGTGTGCACCGGCGCCTTCGTGCTGCATGCGGCCGGCCTTCTCTCCGGCAAGACCGCGACCACGCACTGGGGTTCGCTCGATCGCCTGCGCGCACTGGGCGACGTGAAGGTGGTCGAGCAGCGCTTCGTGCAGGACGGGGATGTGTGGACCTCGGCGGGCGTCTCGGCCGGCACCGACCTGATGCTCGCCTTCATCGCCCACACGGCCGGCGAGGAAGCGGCAGCCAAGGTGCAGCTGCAGGCCGAGTACTACCCGGCGGACACGGTCTACGGCAACACGGCGAGCCACGAGCGCGCGCCGGCGTATGTGCGGCAGCCGGGTGGCAAGCTGCGAAAGACGCCGTGAGCGCTGCACCTTCGCTCGAACTGGCGCCGCTGTCGGTGCTCGCCGCCCGCGTCGGCGAGACGCTGCGCGAGCGGCGGCAGACCGTGGCGGTTGCCGAGTCTTCGGCCGGAGGCCTCGTATCGGCCGCCCTCCTCGCCATCCCCGGCGCGTCGGCCTTTTTTCTCGGTGGCGCGGTCGTCTATTCGCGGCGCGCCGGAAAGGCACTGCTCGGGCTGACGCGCGAAGACATGGGCGACATGCGCGGAGAAACCGAGCCCTATGCCCGATTCATCGCAGCCCGCATCCGCGAGAGCCATCGCGCGACCTGGGGCATCTGCGAGAGCGGCGCGGCGGGGCCTTCGGGCAGTCCCTATGGCGATGCGCCAGGGCATGTGTGCGTAGCGATCGCCGGTGCCGTTGCTGCGAGCCGGACCATCGAGACCGGCGATACCGACCGCCCCAGGAACATGGAAGTGTTCGCGCGGCAGTTGCTCGCGCTGTTCGACGAGACGCTGCGCATGCAAGGCACTTCCGCCGACGTCACCACCTCGTGACGCCGGAGTTCGCGCCAGGGCCTATTTGACGGAGCCCGCGGTCAAGCCCTGCACCATGTAGCGCTGCATCCACGCAAACAGGATCGCGATCGGGACCACCGCGCAGATCGCGGCGGCCATGACGAGCTCCCACTGCACCACGTACTGGCCCGCGACCATGTTGGTGACGAGCACGGTCAGCGTCTGCTTCTCCGTGGAGCGGATCAATGTGTAGACCACGGCGAACTCGTTCCAGGCATTGACGAAAGTGACCAGTGCCGTGACCGCCATCGCCGGCAATGCCAGGGGCAGGAACACCTTGCAGACCGTGCGCACCGGCCCCGAGCCTTCGAGCCAGGCCGACTCCTCCAGGTCACGCGGAATGGTCTCGAAGTACGAGGTCATCATCCAGACGGCAAAGGCAATGCCGAACGCGCCATAGGCCACCACCACGGACAGGCGCGAGTCGGTCATGTTGCCGCCGTCGAACCAGGGGATGCTGGCCGCCATCTTGAACAGGCCCACCACCAGCAGGACGGGCGAGATCATCTGGGTGATGAGCAAAAACTGCCGGTAGCCGCCCTGGCCGCGAAACTTCAGGCGCGCCAGCGCATAGGCGGAGGGAACGCTGATGGCAATGGTCAGCACCGTGGCGGCGATGGAAACCAGCAGGCTGTTCAGCAGCGCGCGCCCGAAGCCGGTCTGGGTCCACATGACCGAGAAATTGCTCCACTGCCACTGCTGGGGCAGCCACCGGGCCGGATAGACGTAGATCTCGGAGGCGGGCTTGAGCGCCGTGAGAAACATCACCGCGAGCGGAAAGATGACCACGGCCGCCAGCGGCAGGAGCAGCAGCCAGCACCAGAGGCTGCGCAGGAGCTTGTCCTGGCGGATCATGCGGCGGCTTTCGCGGCCTGCCGCTGCTGGAGGCGCACATACAGCACGGTGAAGACCAGCAGCAAGGCCAGCATCACGAGCGAGATGGCGGCGGCCTCGCCGGGACGGCCCAGGCGGAAACCCAGCTGGTACAGCCAGGTGACGAGGATGTGCGTGGCGTTGTCCGGCCCGCCCTGCGTCATGATCCAGATGATCGGAAAAGAGTTGAAGACGTAGATCACGTTCAGCACGATGGCCATGTGGATGAAGGGCTTGAGCAGCGGCAGCGTGAGGCGACGGAACTGCTGCCAGCGCGATGCGCCCTCGATGCCGGCCGCTTCGTAGATGTCCTGCGAAACGGACGACAGTCCGCCCAGAAAGATGGTGACGGTGAAGGGGATGGACACCAGGATGCCCACGCCCACCTCCACCCAGAAGGCGAGCTGCCCGTCGGCCAGCCAGTTGATCGGTTCGTGGATCAACCCGATCATCGCGAGGCTCGCGTTGACCATGCCGTACTGGCCATTGAAGGACCAGGTCCAGACGATGGCGGTCATCGTCAGCGACACCGCCCAGGGCAGCATCACGATGGTGCGCGCAACGCCTCGGCCATAGAAGTCCTGCTGCAGGATGAGCGCCACCGGAACGGCACACAGCACGGCGCCGCCAACCACGCACACCGTCCATTGCACCGTGCGCCACACCACATGGGCGAACACCGGATCGGTGAACACGGTGCGAAAGTTGTCCAGGCCGTTGAAGGCACGCAGCAGGCCGAAGCGCGAGATGTCGTGCACCGACTGGAACACCAGGGTGGACAGCGGGTAGGCCAGGATGAACACGGTCAACAGGAGGCTCGGCGCAATCAGCCCCCAAGCCAGGACAGGGCCTCGAGCGGAATTCTGCATAGGGCAATTCGATCGAAATAGGCGTGGTGCGACACGCGGGAAGCCAGGCGCAGCCTGGGGGCTGCGCCCCGGATGCTTACTTCTTGTTGAGCTTGGTGTTGGCTTCGGCCGCAGCCTTGTCCAGCGCCGCCTTGGGCTCTGCCTTGCCCTGGTAGATGGCCTGCAGCGCATTGGTGACGGCCTGCGCCGAGTCTTCCCAGCCGGCGACCAGCGGCGCGAAGCGCGCATTGGGCAGCAGGGCCACGAACTCGGAAAGCACGGGATCCTCCTTGAACACGGGGTCGTTGGCCACCTCGCGTGTCACCGGCATGAAGCCTTCGCCCTGATCGAACTTCAACCGCGCGGTCTTGGAGAACATGAAGCTCAGGAATTTCTGCGCGGTTTCCTTGTTCTTCGATGTCTTGAACATCATGATCGAATCGGTGACGCCGAAGGTGATGTCCTTGCCGCCATTGGGCACACCGGTGATGCCGTATTTCAGTTGGGGCGCGTCCTTGGCAATTTCCTTGGCCAGGGGCGGCAGCGAAATGACCATGCCGAGGCGCCCCTGCTTGAACAGGTTGTGCAGGTCATAACGCGTGTTGCCGGCAACGCCGGGCTCGGTCAAGCCCTGGTCGATCATGCTTTTGTAGAGCGCGGCGGCCTTGACGCCGGTCGGCGAGTTGAATGCGGCCTTGTTCGCACCATCCAGCACGTCGCCCCCCATGCTCCACAGCGCGTAGTAGAAATAGGTGTCGGTGTCCAGGTCCTTGCCCTGAATTCCGTAGCCGTAGGCGCCCGTGGCCTTGATCTTTTTCGCGGCAGCGATCACGTCGTCCCAGGTCTTGGGGCCATTTGGAAATCCGGCTTTGCTCAGCATGTCCTTGTTATAGAACATGGCGCGCACGCTGGCCGCAATGGGCAGCGCATAAGGTTTTCCATTGATATTGCCGGCATTCAGGAATGCCGGAATGAAACGATCCTTGAAAGCCGCATTGGCGTAGTTGTCCACCGGCTCCACCAGATCGTCGTTCACGAAATCCCCGACCCAGCGGGTGGCGACGTGGGCCAGATCCGGCGGATTTTTGCTGGCAATTTCCGCCTGCAGTTTCTGCTGCATGTTCTCCCAGCTTCCCACTTCGACCTTGACGGAGTCTCCCGGGTTGGATTTTTCATATTCCCGGGCCAGGGCCTCCAGCCAGGGACGGGTGTTGTCGCTGTAGCTGGACATTGCAATCCGGATGCTTCCCGCCTGGGCATTGAGGGCCGAAAGACCCAAAAGAATTGCGCTCACCCACAGGATTGTTTTTTGTTTTTTCATATTTAATTCCTCGCAAATTATTTAAAACAAAATAAACGAAATTCCGACTTCAATGCAGCCGATGCTTGCACGGTTTCATCTTACGAGCCAGCCTGAGCGCGCAAAAGATGGAGTTAACCCTCGATTTCTAAAAACTAGAACTCTACGTGCGAATTATTGAAGGTCAAACGGCTGCAATTCCCTGTACCCTCCGAATTCGAGCTCCAATTGCGCGTGGCAATTCATTGCCGCCCGCTCGAGGGGATATTGGCAATTCATATGGCGCACTTTGTGGAAAAACTAATTACGACCTCACCCGCCCTGCAGCCTGCAGCTGGCGCCCTCTCCTCCCGGCGCGTGACGCTCGTCACGGGCGCCGCGGGCGGCATCGGGCAGGCGCTGTGCCGCCGCGTGCTGCAGGCCGGCGACCGGCTGATTGCGCTGGACCACGATGCGGGCGCACTGCAAGGCCTCGCGGCTGCGTTGACCGAGCAAGGCGTGAGCGCCGAGGATCTGGCCCGGATGCATCCCCTGGTGGCGGATATCACCGACTGCGCGAACCTGTGCGAGAAGGTGGCGGCAGCCACCGCCACCGTCGGCCCGGTGGATGTGCTGGTATCGAACGTGGGGGCGGCGCGCGGGCCGACGCTGCGCAAGACCACGCCGCAGGATTGGCAGGCCGACATCCACCTCAATCTCAATGGCGCGTTCCATTGCGTGGAGGCGGTGCGCAACGCGATGATGCTGCGCCGTAGCGGCCAGCTGGTGCTGATCGGCTCGGTCAACGCGCTGACGACGCTCGGCCACCCGGCCTACAGCGCTGCCAAGGCCGCCTTGGTCAGCTACACCCGATCGCTCGCCATGGAGCTGGGCTCCTTTGGCATACGCGCCAACATCGTGCTGCCAGGCACCGTCAAGACAGCCGCCTGGCAGGCGCGGGCCGACAAGAACCCGCAGGTGTTCGAGCAGTTGAAGAAGTGGTACCCCTTGGGCGACTTCGCGACGCCGGACGATGTCGCGGATGCCGTGCTTTTTCTGGCGTCACCCGCCGCGCGCGTCATCACGGGCGTGGCGTTGCCGGTGGATGCGGGCCTCATGTCGGGCATCCGTCCCCTGGCCAGCGAAATCACGGTCGAAGAGTACTGAGCCCGCGATCCATTCCCACAAATACAAGGAGACCCCATGGCTCAGGTTCAACTCCAGCAACTGCGCAAGGATTTCGCCGGCGTGCCCGTCGTGCACGGCATCGACCTGGACATTGCACACGGCGAGTTCGTCGTGCTGGTCGGCCCCTCGGGCTGCGGCAAATCGACGCTCCTGCGCATGATCGCGGGGCTGGAGCCCATCAGCGGCGGCGAGTTGCGCATCGGTGGCGCACGGGCCAACGACCTGCCGCCGCAAAAGCGCAACATCTCCATGGTGTTCCAGAGCTATGCGCTCTACCCGCACCTGTCGGTCTACGAGAACATTGCCTTCGGCCCGCGCACGCGCGGCGAGGCGGAAAGCGACTTCCGCCCGCGCATCGAAAAAGCCGCCGGCCTGCTCAACCTCACTCCGTACCTGGACCGCCTGCCGCGCGCGCTTTCGGGCGGGCAGCGCCAACGCGTCGCCATGGGCCGCGCCGTGGTGCGCGAGCCCGCGCTGTTCCTCTTCGACGAACCGCTGTCCAACCTGGATGCGCAGTTGCGCGTGCAGATGCGCGCCGAGATCAAGGCCCTGCACCAGCGCCTGGGCAACACCATGGTCTATGTCACCCACGACCAGGTGGAAGCCATGACCATGGCCGACCGCATCGTGGTGATGCGCGCGGGTCGGGTGGAACAGGTCGGCGCGCCGCTGGAACTCTACGATCGTCCGGTCAACCGCTTCGTGGCGGGGTTCATCGGATCGCCTGCGATGAACTTCACACAAGGACAGGTGCAACGCGAACACGGCCGCACCTGGCTCGCGCTGCCCGACGGGCAGACCTGGCATCTCCCAGGTTCCGGGTGCACGCCCCTGCTGGCCGATGAACAGCACGTTGTGCTGGGTCTGCGGCCCGAGCATCTGCGCCTGGCGCCGGAGGGGCTGGCACTGCGCGTCATCCTGACGGAGTCGACGGGCGACAAGACGCAGATCTATGGCACGGTGGCTGGCAGCGAGACACCCTGGTGCGTCTCGGTGCACGATCGCGTGGCACTCAAGCCAGGCGATCTGGTGCACCTGCAGATCCGCGATGCCGCATCGACCCATTGTTTCGATGCAGAGACCGAGCGCCACGTGGGTGTCGCCGCCCCGGCACATGCCGAATACAGGCCGTCCGTGTCCCGTGTGGATGTGCATGCCGGCGGCGGCGAGAGTCAGCGCCATGCCGCGTCGATCGCGTATTCGTATGGCTAAACCATGAGCAACAACGGCATGTACGAAGGCAAGAAGGAAAACTACATCGGAGGGCGGTGGTCGACCACTGCAGACACCATGGCGGTGGTCAACCCGGCCAATGGCGAAGAGATTGCGACTGTGCCCAGATCGAGCCGCGAGACGGTGAGCGAGGCCGTCGCCGCGGCCAAGGCTGCAGCCTTCGACTGGGCCGCAACGCCCGTTTTCGAGCGTGCTGCGATGTGCCAGGCGATCGCGGCTGCGATCGATGCCGAACGCGAGGCCATCGCGTACACCCTGTCGCTCGAGCAGGGCAAGGTTCTGGCCGAGGCGCAAGGCGAAGTGGCCAAGGCGGCCGACGGCTTCCGGCTTGCCGCCGAACTCATCAAGCAGATGAGCGGAAAGACACTGCCTGCGGAAGACCCGACCAAGCTCGTCATGACCATCCGGCAGCCGCGTGGCGTGTATGGCGTCATCACGCCCTGGAACTTTCCGGTCAACATTCCGGTGGAATACCTCGCCCCTGGCATTGCCACCGGCAACACCATCGTCTGGGTCCCTGCGCCATCCACCGCGTTGGTGGCCTGCGCCTTGATGGCAGCCCTGGAAAGGGCGGGCCTGCCCGCCGGCGTCGTCAACCTCGTGACAGGTGACGGTGCGACCGTGGGGGATGCGGTGGTCGTGCATCCGGATGTGACCGCCATCGCATTCACCGGCAGCACCGCGACAGGTCGACGGATCGCCGAGCGAGGCGCCGGAAAACCCATGCTGCTCGAGCTCGGAGGCAACGGGCCCGTGATCGTTCTCGAGGATGCAGACCTGGATGCAGCAGCGGCGGCTGCAGCTGGTGGCGCCTTCTTCAATGCGGGGCAGGTGTGCGCCGCAACCGGGCTTGTCCTGGCCCATGCATCCGTGGTGGACCGCCTCTGCGAAAAACTGGTCGCAAAAGCCACCGACCAGGTCCTGGGCAACCCCTTGCATCCCGCAACCACCATGGGGCCGCTCAACAATGCCAAGGTGGCAGCCAAGGTGCGTGAGCATGTGGACGATGCCATTGCACAGGGTGCGCGCCTGCTGTGCGGCGGTCGGGCGCGACCGGATCTGGGCAGCACGCTCTTCTTCGAGCCCACCGTGATCCGCGACGTCTCGCAGAGCATGCGGATCTATCGGGAGGAAACCTTTGGCCCGGTGGTGCCGGTCATCGCCTTCCAGGACAACGAACAGGCCCTGGCGCTGGCATTGCAAAGCGAATATGGGCTCGCCGTCGGCGTTTTCACCAAGGACGTCAGCCGTGGCATTGCAATGGCCAAGGCGATTCCCGCCGGGATCGTCAACATCAACGCGGGCAGCACATGGTGGGAGATACACCTGCCCTTTGGCGGCGGCTCCGGGAAGAAAAGCGGCATTGGTCGCCTGGGCGGCATGCACACGCTGGAAGCAATGACCGAGATCAAGATGATCACCGTCACCTTGGCCTGATCGAGATGAGGCTGCTTCGGTCGCTGCGCGACCGAAGTCCACAGGATGGCCGGCCGCCCTTCTATACGGCGACTTGCCGCTGAGTGCCCAAGCCTTCGATGCCCAGCGTGACCACATCGCCGCTCTTCAAGTAGACCGGCGGCCTCATTCCCATCCCCACACCCGGCGGGGTTCCCGTCGAAATGATGTCCCCCGGATGAAGGCTCATGAACTGCGAGAGATACGCAACCAGGTACCGCACGCCGTAGACCATGGTCGCAGTGGAGCCGTTTTGCCGCCGCACGCCATTGACCTCCAGCCACATGTCCAGCTGCTGCGGATCCGGCACTTCATCGGGCGTGACGAGCCAGGGCCCGATCGGTCCGAAGCTGTCGGCCGACTTGCCCTTGGTCCATTGGCCTTGGCGTTCGGTCTGAAAGGAACGCTCCGAGACGTCGTTGATCAGGCAATAGCCTGCCACATGGTCCATTGCATCCGCTTCGCCGATGTACTTCGCAGGCTTTCCGATGACGATGCCCAATTCCACTTCCCAATCGGTCTTGGTCGAACCGCGTGGAATCTCGAGCACGTCGTTCGGCCCTCCGATGGCGGAGGTTGCCTTCAGGAAAACGATGGGCTCGGGTGGCACCGTTGCCCCCGTCTCGGCCGCGTGGTCCGAGTAGTTGAGCCCGATGCAGATGAACTTGCCCGAGCCCGCCACGCAGGCACCGATGCGCGGAGAGCCCTCCACCAGCGGGAGGGTGTGCGGGTCCAGCGCGGCGATGCGCTCCAGGCCCGAAGGCAGCAACACATCGTGTGCAATGTCCTTCACCTGAGCGGAGAGGTCGCGCAAGCGTCCGTCCGCGTCGAGCATTGCCGGTTTCTCCTGACCCTGGGGCCCATAACGCAACAGTTTCATTCGTATTCCTTTTATCGATTCATCGGGGAAATTTGTATTTGCCGCGTTCTTCAACCGGAGAACCAGCGCGCCGGCACGGTGACCAGCGCCGGGAACAGGACCAGCAGGAACATCACGGCCAGCTGCGCGGCCATGAAAGGCAGCACGCCGCGCGTGACGTCGTCCATCCGCATGCGCCCGACGCCCGCCACTGGCCCGCGCCTGTGCTTGAGCGACTACCTCGGGGCACTGCGTGCCTTGCCAAGCTCGGAGAACAGCTCCTGCGTCAGCGCCGGATCGATCTGCTTGACGTACTTGTCCGTGACCGGCTTGAGCTTGTCGCGCAGGCGCTCCCGCTCCTGTGCGGGAAACTCGGTCAGCACCATGCCCTTGCCCTTCAGGAACTCGGCGGCCTTGGCGTTGACCTCGCGGTTGGCAGCGCGCTGGAAGGGTTGCGTTTCCCTGGCCGCGTCGAGCAGGATCTTGCGCTCGTCTTCCGACAGCCGATCCCATACTTTCTTGCTGAACAGCAGAACGACGGGGTTGAATGCGTGGCGCGTGTCGGAGCCGTACTTCTGGACCTCGTAGTACTTCGAGGCTTCCACCAGCGAGTATGGATTTTCCTGGCCGTCGACGGCCCGTTGCTCCAATGCGGTGTAGACCTCGGGCAGCGGCAGCGGCAACGGGTTGGAGCCCAGGGCGCTGAAGGCATCGATCATCACGGGGATCTGCATCACGCGCAGCTTGAGACCTTGCAGGTCTTCCATGCGGGCCACCGGCCGCCGCGAGTTGGTGACGTTGCGAAAGCCGTGCTCGAAGTAGGTCAGGCCGATCAGGCCCTTCTCGGGCAGCTTGTCCAGCAGCTTGCGGCCGACCGGGCCGTCGAGCACACCGTCGGCCTCCTTCTCGTTGTTGAAGAGAAAGGGCAGGTCGAACAGCGAGAACTCCCGGGCCATGCCCGACAGCAGCCCCGGGATCGCCATGGTCAGATCCACGGTGCCGCCCTGCAGCGAGGAGATGACCGCGGCATCGCCCCCCAGCACGCCGGATGCGAAGAGCTTCACCTTCATCTTGCCGCCGCTCTTCTTCTCGACGATCTCCGAAAAGCGCTGCGCCCCCATGCCCTGCGGATGCCCCTTCTGGTTGACGAAGGCGAACTTGAAGTTGCGCGCCTGGATGTTCTCTGCACCGGCGATGCCGGTCATCCCCAAGGACGACAGGACAACGCACAGGGCGGCCAGGCGATGCTGCAGTTTCCTTGGCATGGCGGACTCGTTCACACCTTCTCAGGTCGCGACACGTTCGTACGCGATGCTCCGGCAGTCCATCTCGTATTCGAGGTCGACCACCGGCGGCCGGTTGTAGTGCCAGGTGAGCCCGTGCCGCGCGGCACCGCGCTTGACGATCTCGTCCGCGATGAACGGATGGATGTCGTGCACCGTGTACAGCTGCGAGCCCGTGGTGCTGGCCCAGGTGAAGCCCAGCGATGCCAGGCGCCGCTCCATCTCATCGAGCACCCACTGGGCCTTCTTCAGGATGGCGGGCGGCGAGGTGTCGCCCAGGCCCACGGCATGGTCACGGTAGTGCCCCTTGCCTTCAGGCGCTTCGGCACTGCCTGCCACCACGAACGAAGCCGCCGCCGTGGCGTCGGGCACGGTGTAGCTGAATGCATGGAACGAGGGCTCCGACGGCGGCGAAACCGCGGGGCACACGTTGCTTCGCGCCACCGGATTGAGGTGCCCGATGAAGAGCCCCCATTCCTTCAGGGTGCCGACGTAGAGATTGTTGAACTCGACGAAGCCTTGTTCGGTGAACGGTGCCGGGGACCGAAGTTCGCACGCGCAGAAGGCGGCCAGCGGCCGCGAGGCTTCTTCCAGAATTTCCCTGATGCGCTGAAAGCCCTGCTTCAGGGGCAGCGGCTCCAGGAAGCGCACGCGCTCGATGCGAAACCCAGGCTCGGCGGCCACGCCAGCCGAGTACTGCTGGACACCCGGAATGAACCGATAGCCACCGGGTAGGGAGATTTGAATTGCCGACACGTGATTTCCTTTTTTTGGAGAGCGAGAGAAATAGAGGGAGAAGTCCGTTGCGCCCGGTCAGGGGATCTGGCTCCACTGCTGGTTGGCACCGCCGTGGCAGGCGTAGGTGGACAACGCCGTGCCTTGCGCGGTGGTCGAGCCGGGCACATCGAGGCAGGCGCCGGAAGACACCCGATTGCGCAGCGTCGCGCCGACCACGCTCCATTGCGTGGCCATGCCCGCCGTGCACGCCAGTTGCACCACCGGGCCGCCGCCCGCGTTGGTGTTGCCCTGGGCCAGGCACAGGCCGCTGTGCTTCGCGACGAACTGGGTGTAGCCGCCGCTGCTGTTGACGGTGAAGGTCTCGTTGTTGCCGTTGCCGCAGGTCCACTGCACCACCGTGGCGCCGCTGGCCGTCGAGCCGCCCGACACGTTGACGCACAGGTTGCTGACCTGCGAGCGGATGCGCGTGTCGACCGCCGGTGCGGTGTCGAACGACTTCACGTACTCGCCCAGCGCCAGCAGGTCGGCCGCCGGCAGGCTCGAAGCATTGCCGTGGCCCCCCGCGAGCACGTCCTGCAGCGTGGCCTTCTGGCCGTTGTGGAAGAAGCTCGGATTGCTCCAGGTGCCGTAGAGCGTCGGTGTGTCGAAGCCCACGCCCGTCAACGGCTGGTTGCTGCCCTTGCCCGACGAGAGCTGGATCGTGCCCACGTCGTGCCGCAACCCGTCGCGCAGGCTGCCGGCCGTGTGGCAGGTCGCGCACTGCGCCGTGTTGAACACGGTCTGGCCGCGCACCGCGTCCACGCTGAGGTTGCCGTCCGCCGTGCGGGCCGGGCTGCGCATGTACTTGTTCAGCGAGTTCAGGTAGGCCGCGAGATCGTCCAGCTGCGCATTGCGGCCTGCCTTCGGCACGCCGAGCGGGTCGCCCGTGGCCGAGAAGTCGGCGTTCGTCAGGAAGCCCGTGCCGCCGAATTCGTTGCGGATGTCATGCTCGAAGTCCTGCACCTCGTCGAAGTTGGCGGTCCAGTGCAGCTTGCCGTGGCCTGTGCCGCGACGTCCCTGCAGGCTGATGGTGCGGCGCAGGCCTTCGCCGCGCTGCGTGAAGTCCCACACCATGCCGTCGTCGCTGCCATCGGCATGGCAGCTGGCGCAGGACATGTAGTTGTTCATGCTCATGCGCCGGTCGGAGGCGTTGTAGAACACCTGCTTGCCGCGCAGCGCCGCAGCGGCCATCGGCTCCTGCGCGACCGTGGTGACGTTCTGCAGGAAGGCCGGGGCGGCGGACTCCGAGGACAGCACCTGGGCCACGTCATGCACCGACACCGAGCGGGCCAGGAAGTTGTTGACGAACAGCCGCTTGCGCACCGCATCGAGGTACAGGCCGTGCGGCGCGCTGCTGGCGTTGATCTCGCCGCGCACCGAGCGGTTGTAGGCGTCGACGATGGCCACGCGGTTGCCTTCCATCTGCGCCACGAAGATGTAGTCGCCGGCCGGCGAGTACAGCGCGGCGCGCGCAGGGGCACGGTCGTTGAAGTCGATCTGTTCGCCGAACACTTCCGCGGCCGTCTGCAGGTTCACGTGCGACAGGATCGAACGCACGGTCTTGTCGTGCTCCAGCGGCAGGCCGTCGCGGAAGGTGCCGCGCACGATGTTGTCCTTCTTGGAGGGCAGGAGCGCGCGCGATCCGTCGGGGGAGATCACGACCTGCGCCAGGTAGTTGGGCACACCGCGCGAGGCGGCCTCGGTGTCCACCGTGGTCGTGTCGACCGCCAGTGCGATCGTGGTGGCGCCGCTGAAGCTCTGCAGGTTCACCTTGTGCAGTTGCCCGCCTGTCATCTTCGACTTGAAGCGCGTCACGTAGGCCGATTGCGAACTGGCGTCGACCGCGATGCCGCGCACGCTGCCCTCCAGGGCGAGCGTGCCCGTGGCGGCGCCGGTGGACGGGTCGAAGCTGACCAGGGCCGACTTGCTTTCCAGCGTCAACAGGCCCTTGGCGCCATTGGGCGTGAAGACGACGCCGTACGGACCGCTGCCGTAGGCCAGCGGCACGGTGGCCGAGAGGCTGCCGTCGGCCGCGTTGAGCGCCACCAGCTTGTCTTCGCCCTGCACCGTGACCCAGATGCGGCCGTCGGGGCCCACGGCCAGCGTCTTGGGCTCATCGCCCACACGCACTTCCCAGCGCTTGGCCAGCGTCTGTGCATCGATGGCGGCGACCGTGCCGCTGTCGGGGTTGACCGAATACACCGAGTTCGCATCGCCCGCGATGTTGGTGGTGTGCGTCGGTGCCAGCGCCGTGACGGGCGCGATCACCGTGAGGTTGTATGTGTAGAAAGTCTCCTGGCCGTTCGCGGCCTTCACCGTCAGCGTCACGGTGTAGTGGCCGGGGCGCGTGTAGGTGTGCGTGACGCCGGGTTGGGTGGCGTATGCGCTCTGCGTGCCATCGCCGAAGTTCCAGCGGAACTGTGCGCCGCTGCTGCCCAGCGTGGCCGGGTTGAAGCTCAGCTGGCCGTTGACGATCTTCGGCGCGCCGGCAATGCCGGGATCGCCGATCACGGCCTGGCTGCGCAGCGCGGCCACGTCGCTGTCGCCGAGCACGCGGCCGTACACGCGCACCTCGGCCAGCGTGCCTTTGAAGAGCGCGGCGTTGCCCTGGATCTGGCCCATGACCTGGAACTTGGTCGACAGGCCCTTGTTGCCGGTGGGGCCGGTCGAGGTGGTCTTCACGCCATCGACGTACACCGCCTGCGCGCCCGAGGCCGCGTCGCGCGTCAGCACCACGTGATGCCAGTTGCCGTCGTTCACGGCCGCCTGCGAGCGCGTGCCCGCGTCGTCACCCACCGACAGCTTGATCTTGCCGGTGCTGTCGAGCCAGCCCCAGAACACGTCGTCGACGCCCGGCGACTGGTCGCGCCCGAAGATGCCGGGCGCGGTCCACGAGTTCGCGCCGCCCGCCTGCGTGGTCTTCATGTAGAAGCTCAGCGAGGCGGTGCCGCCCAGCGCGGTGGCCGCGGTGTCGTTCTTCAGCGGCACGCCCGTGGTGCGGTTCGCGAAGTTCAGGCCAATGCTCTCGAACGCGTCGCCGGTGGCGGGTGTGCCGTTGTTGGCGCCGATCTGGTCGCCGAGGTTGCCCGTCAGCGGCCAGTGGTGCATCAGGTTGATGTCGTTGGCGTTGCCGGTGTTGAAGGTGGAGCGGTAGTCGGCGCCGATGGCGTTGCCCGCATAGTCCTTCAGGCCGTTGGCCGGCAGGAACACCTCATAGCTGGTGCCCGGCAGCAGCGGCTGCTCGGGGTGGAAGTTGACGATGCCCAGCTGCACGCTGTAGGTGCCCGCCAGCGTGTTGCCACCCACCGGGCGCACGATGAAGGTGCTGGAATTCACGCTCTCGGGCCGGATGCTGTCCGTCATGCCGAGGCCGATGCGCGAGGTCAGCGCCTGCTGCTTGGCGCCATTGGCGGGCGAAACCTGCTTGACTTCGGGCTTGGTGGTATCGGGGTCCACCGCATGCACGATGAAGCCGCTGCCCGAGCCGTGGTCGTTGCCTACGTAGATCAGATTCCCGAAGGGCGACACCTGGCCATGGTCGGAGGCCGAGAAGTGGGGGTCCGACGGCGCGAAAAGTCCGCCGCGCCCGACCTCGACATGGTTGAGCGGGTTGCTCACGTCGACCTTGTGAATGTAGTTCTGCGCACCCTGGAAAACGTAGTTGTCCTGCGTGCCGCAGTACAGCTGCTGGTTGATCACGAGCCGGTTGTCCTCTGCCACGAAGCGCGATCGATCGCTGAGGTCGTAGCCGAACATCTTGCCGCCGCTTTCCTGTGCGGAGGCGTAGACCTTCTTGCCGTCGAAGCAGGTGGCGTAGTAGTTGGCCGTGGACCCGGCAACGGCGTCGAGCACCTTGGGATTCAGCGGGTCTGAAATGTCCAGGCTGGCGAAGCCGCTGGTGTTCGTCATTGAAGTCAGCACCATGTGGTTGCCCATGGTGAAGATCGGGCCCACGCGGAAGCCACCGAGCTCGCCGGTCGGCACCGGGTTGGGCTTTCCGGCGCCGCGATTCGCGAGAACGGCGTTGGCCGGGTCCCTGGCGTCGATGATGAAGATCCCCTGCTCCGCCGCCGCCACATACAGATAGGGCGCCTGCCACCAGAGCTGCCAGCTCACGTTGTTGTAGTCGCCCTTGTTGACGTTGGGCAGCACCAGCTTCTTGACCTGCTTGATGTCGTTGATGTCGGTGAAGTCCCAGAACTCGACGCCGAAGACGCTGGGCATGGCGACGTACTGCTTGCCGCCGATGTTGGCGACGCCGATGGCATGCGGCTCCCTGAATTCCTTGGTGCGGCCGTCCGGTTCGTAGATTCGCTTGGCGAGCTTGATGTTGCGCGGATCGGAAATGTCGTAGAGCAGGAAGCCCCCGGGGCCCAACCCGCCATCGGGCGCGAACGTCGTCAGAAAGTAGCCGTTGATCATGAGACCCACGTTCTGGCCGTAGTGGTACTTGGTGTACCCGGCGGTGGGGTGCGTCACGCTGCCACCGGGAATCTTCGGCACGTCGCCGCCGGTGCCGGCGCCAGCACCGTCATCGGACACCTCCCGGATCGTCGAGATGGGATTGAACAGTTCGGCCTGCGTGTAGGTCAGGTTGCCCATGCCGGGTCCTTGCAGCGGCAACGGATCGGCCATGAGATCGGCCGCCGCGGAGGCCATGCCGGTGGCGGCCTTCCGGATCGTGTCCAGGGGATTGACCCCGGTGATCGCCGCATGCGTCAGCAACGCACAGCAGAACAGGGAACCTACCGCAAGAACTTTCTTGATGCTCATTTTCATCCTCGCAAATTCGATCGGGACGCCATCTTTCGTGGGAAAAGATTCGACCGGAATCTAGCAGCGGATGCGCACGCGAACGGCACTGAATTTCGAAGGGAGGATTCGAATATTTAGATCATCAATCAGGGTAAATGGTGATGTTTTGGCATGGGTTGTGCTTCAAAGTTCGGGCCTGAAAAAAGCGAATCCGTTGCCCACCCGCACGCCCATCAAGGAACGCCCCATGCCCCACGTCCCTCTTGCCCAACGCCTGCCCAAGCTGTCGAAGCGCAGCCTGCTGGGTGCCTCCCTGCTCGCGATGCTGTGCGCCGCGCTGCCGCATCAGCAGGCGCATGCCCAAGGGCCGCGCAACTTCGCCACGCTCGCGATGGTGGCCGAGCCGCAGACGCTTGACCCGATGGCCTCCACGGCCGACCTGGTCGGAACCATCATGCAGCACGTGTACGAGACGCTCTACACCTTCGATGCCAAGTGGAACGTGGTGCCGATGCTGGCCGAGACCATGCCCAAGATCTCCGCCGACGGCAAGACCTACGCCATCACGTTGCGCCGCGGCGTGATGCTGCACAGCGGCCGCGAACTCAACGCCGACGATGTGGTGGCGAGCCTGCAGCGCTGGATGGACCAGTCGCCGCGCGGCAAGGCCGTGAGCAAGGAGATCGAAGCCCTCAAGGCCAAGGGGCCCCTCGCGATCGAGGTGGTGCTCAAGACGCCGTATGCGCCGCTGCTCTCGCAGCTCGCGCTGCCCAGCAATGGCATGGCCGCCATCATGGCGAAGGAGTCGATGGCCGTACCGTTGAAGGAGTTCGTCGGCACCGGTCCCTACAAGTTCAAGGAACGCCGCCCCGACCAGTTCGTGCTGCTCACCCGCTTCGACAAGTACGCCGCACGCAAGGAGGCTGCGAATGGCTACGGCGGCAAGCGCGAGGCGGCGATTGAAGAACTGCGCTTCGTGCCCGTGCCCAACGCCAGCACGCGCGTCGAGGGCGCGCTCGCCGGCCAGTACGACTTCGCCGACCTGCTGCCGGTGGAAGCACTGCCGCGCCTGGAGAAGGCGAGCGGCAAGACGCTGCCGATCATCACGCCCGCTTTCGGCTTTCCCCTGGTGGTCTTCAACACCAAGGAGGGTGCGCTCGCCAACCAGGCCGTGCGCCAGGCCCTGCAGACTGCGATGGGCCAGGGCGAAATGCTCGCGGCCGGCTTCGGCGACACACGCTTCTTCGTGGCCGAGGCCAACCACTTCCCCAAGGGCTCGCCGTTCTATTCGACCGCGGGTGGCGACCAGTACAACCAGCGCAACGCCGCCAAGGCCAAGGACCTCGCGGCCAAGGCCGGCTACAAGGGCGACCCGATCCGCGTGCTCACCAGCCGCCAGTACGACTTCCACTACAACATGTCGCTGCTGATGGCCGAGCAGCTCAAGCGCGCCGGCTTCAAGGTCGACCTGAACGTGGTCGACTGGGCCACGCTCACCCAGCGCCGCAACGACCCGCGGCTGTGGGAAATCTTCATCACCCACTCCGGCCTCTTCCCCGAGCCCATGCTCTCGCCGCCGCAACTGGGCGACGGTGCACCGGGCTGGTGGGATTCGCCCGCCAAGAAGACCACGCTGCAGGCCTTCAATGTCGAAAGCGACCCGGCCAAGCGCGGCGCGCTGTGGGGCAAGGTGCAGCAAGTGGTGTACGACGAAGTGCCGTACATCAGTGTCGGCAAGTTCAACGGCCTCTCGGCCAAGAGCCTTGCGCTGGACAACTACCAGCCTTCGAATTGGCCGTTCTTCTGGAACGTGAAGATCAAGTAGGGAGCGCGCCTTGCTTCGCTACATCGCCTCCCGCGCGGGCGGCATGCTCGTGGTGCTCGCCATCGTGGCGGTGCTGGTCTTCGTGCTCACGCGCGCTGCGTCGGGTGACCCCGTCTCGGTGCTGCTGGGCGACCAGGCCACCGCCGCCGACATCGCCCGCGTGCAGAAGGACTACGGCCTCGACAAGCCGCTGCCCGTGCAGTTCGGCTACTGGCTGCGCGAAGTGCTGCAGGGCAACCTGGGCACCTCGATCTTCCTGCAGCGCCCGGTGACGCAGGCGCTGT